>Ga0182745_1000002_pt1 | contig 944646 bp, 829 predicted proteins | sample eDN3rd30CKraftBY_FD_128523 | JGI IMG/M metagenome (GOLD analysis project Ga0182745, IMG submission 128523) | Enriched backyard soil microbial communities from Emeryville, California, USA - eDNA 3rd pass 30_C Kraft BY (version 2) (version 2) | ecosystem: Environmental > Terrestrial > Soil >... | reverse complement strand
CGGCAAGATCACCTTCGACGTCGACCAGCGCGGCGAAGTGGGCCTGCTGACGCGCAACATCAAGATCCAGGCTTCGGAAGATGCAGCGGAGTCCTTCTTCGGCGGCCACATCATGGCGATGCCCTCGAGCAAGATGTTCATCGCCGGCGTCGAACTGCAGCGCATGGGCCAGAACCTGACCCTGGCGCGCTACCCGATCCACTGGCACCTCGTCGGCGACGCCAAGGGCCAGTACATCAAGAATGCCGCCATCCACGACACGTACAACCGCTGCGTGACGGTCCACGGCACCAACTTCCTGCGCGTGGAAAACAACGTGACCTACAACACCGTGGGCCACTGCTTCTTCCTCGAAGACGGCATCGAGCACGGCAACGAGTTCGTGAAGAACCTGGGCATCCAGACCAAGTGCCACACCACCAAGCCCTGCGTGCCCACCAACCTGGCAGCTGCCGGCGAGAACCGCCCGGCGGGCAACAGCCAGGCCGCCGTGGCGAACGGCGTCGCGGGTGCCGAAGCCCTGATTCCCTCCGACAACACGGTGTCGACCTTCTGGGTCACCCACCCCGACAACACCTACATCGACAACGTGGCCGCCGGTTCCGACCAGATCGGCTTCTGGCTGGCCTTCCCCGAGCACCCGATCGGCCAGTTCGAAGGCACGGAGATCAGCAAGAACACCTGGCCGCGCCGGCTGCAGGTCCGCGAGTTCCGGGGCAACACCGCCCACTCCAACTTCGACGGCATGATGTTCGACCGCGGCCCGAGCCCGACCGGTACCTTCAATGCGGGCGGCAACCCGCACATGGTGTACGAGAACCCGGCCGAGAAGACCGGCCCGAAGGAATCGATCATCCGCGACTTCACCTCCTACAAGAACCGCAACGGCGGCATCTGGGCGCGCGGCGAGATGCACACGTTCCTCAACTACAAGTCCTCGGACAACGCCATCGGTTTCACGCATGCCTATCCGGGCATCCAGCCGGGCGGCGGCCTGTTCACCGTGCGCATGGCCAACGCGCTGTTCGTGGGTGAGTCGGAGAACGTCGGCAACCCAAGCACGCCGGAAGAGAAGAAGATCGGCCGCTCCGTGCCGAAGCCGGAGCTGCCGGACTTCCCGATCCGCGGCTACGAGTACTACGACTACCTGCACACCGTGGAAGACACCACCTTCCGCAACTACCAGGACAACGCCGTGCGCAAGGCCGGCGCCCTGTCCTACCTGCTGTTCACCAGCTTCCCGACCAGCTCGGAAAACTCCATCGAGCGCGTGAAGTTCATCAATGCCAAGCCGGCGCACTTCCCTGACCAGGAGCGCAAGTGGGGCAATGACAACGGCGGCAGTGGCGGCTGGCGCACTGCTGCGTTCAAGGACCGGGACGGCTCTGCCACCGGCATCAAGGGCGCCTACATCGTCAACAACATCGGCCTGCTGGGCACCTTCGATGGCTGCCAGGTCAAGCCGACCTGGAACGCGGCGGTGTGCAACGGCGACATCGGCCGCATGACCGTCGGCGGCGGCGGTGGCGGCTTCGGGGGCTTTGGTGGTGGCCGCGGCGCAGGTCCTGGTGGTGCTCCCGGAGCTCCCGGTGCCGCTCCCCGCGGTGGCGCCCCCGGACCGGGTGCAGGCCCTGGTCGCGGCGCTCCTGGCGCTGGCGCACCGCTGGGCGCCGTCCCCGGCCCGGGTGCTGGTGGTCCCGGCGCAGGTGGGTTTGGTGGTGGTGCTCCCGGCGCCGGTGCCCCCGGCGCCGGTGCCCCCGGTGCGGGTGGTCCCGGTGCAGGTGGTCCCGGTGCAGGTGGTCCTGGCATCGGCGGACCGAGAGCGGGCGGCGCGCGCGCCGGTGGCGCCGCTGCGGCACCTCCCCAGCCGCCGGTGGTCCTCAGCCGCAAGGGCAAGGAATTCACCGTGAATGGCGAAACAAATGTGATGGCCAACACCGAGATCAAGGTAATCACCGAAAGGACCGAGCTGCCCCTGAGCATCAACCAGCTGGATGCCGGCTCGTGGGTAGTCTTCGAACTGCCCGGGTTCACCAAGGCGGCTTCGGGCACCGCAGTGGACAGCCTGAACGCGCTGCGCAAGGCCACGGCGACCTCTTACTACAAGGGCAAGGATGCGCTCTGGGTGAAACTGGTCTCCAACGGTCCCGGCAACGTCGCGGCCATTCCTGCCCGCGCCACCGGCGCCGTCGGCGGCCCGGTCAGCGTGCAGGTCAGTCGCTAGGCTGATCCCGCTGCGCGAACAAGGCCCCCGGCCCTGAGGTCGGGGGCCTTTTTTATTGGCGCACACATGCCGAATTTCGAAATCCGCGCTGCCCGGCCCTGCCAATATCCGGTCGCTGGGCAATCGCGCTATCCTCTGGCGCTGAAGATTCGGGGTCAATAAACAAGTTCGGGGGTCGTCACCATGGCCAGGCCAGTCCGCTCGGTCCTTTTCGCTTCGCTGCTTCCAGCCTGTGTTCTGGGCAGCCTCATCAGCGTCGCGCACGCCCAGAATGCGCCTTCACCAGGGACCACCCGCTGGTCCGAACCGGCCTCCTGGCCGAACGGCAAGATTCCCGTCGCCGGCGACAAGGTCATCATCGGCAAGGACAGGCGGGTGGTGCTCGACGTAAGTCCCCCGCCGCTGGCTGGCCTGTCGATCGACGGCAAGCTCAGCTTCTCCAACGATGCCGACCTGGAGCTGACCACCGAGTGGATCATGCTGCACGGCGAGCTGGAGATCGGCACCGAATCCCGCCCCCACACGCGCAAGGCCACCATCACCCTGACAGACAAGATAAAGGGTGAGGATGTGATGGCCGGCATGGGTGACCGCGGCATCATGATTTCCGGCGGCACGCTGAACCTGCACGGCGACCGGACCAATGCCTGGACCAAGCTGGCCGCTACTGCCAGCTCCGGCGCCACCACCATCCAGGTACTCAATGCCCAGGGCTGGCGCGTGGGTGACGAGATCATCCTGGCTTCCACCGACTACGATCCCCGCCAGGCCGAGCGCCGCACGATCACCGCCGTCAATGGCAATACCCTCAGCCTCGACCGCAAGCTCGACTACATGCACTTCGGCAAGATCACCTTCGACGTCGACCAGCGCGGCGAAGTGGGCCTCCTGACGCGCAACGTGAAGATCCAGGCCTCGGTTGATGCGGAAGAGTCCTACTTCGGCGGCCACATCATGGCCATGCCCTCGAGCAAGATGTACGTCTCGGGCGTGGAGCTGAACCGGATGGGCCAGAACCTCACGCTGGCGCGCTATCCCATCCACTGGCACCTGGTAGGCGACGCCAGGGGCCAGTACATCCGGAACGCGTCCATACACGACACCTACAACCGCTGCGTCACCGTGCACGGCACCGACAACCTGCAGATCGAGAACAACGTGACCTACAACACCGTGGGCCACTGCTTCTTCCTCGAGGACGGCATCGAGACCGGCAACCAGTTCGTGCGCAACCTGGCCATCCAGACCAAGTGCCATACGTCCCGGCCCTGCGATCCGACCAACCTCGCGCCGTTCGGGTCCACCGCGACCAAGCTCAACTTCGAGACCCGTGGCCAGGACTCCAAGGATGTCCTGATTCCCTCGGACAACACGGTGTCGTCCTTCTGGATCACCCATCCGGACAACGTCTATCGCGACAACGTGGCCGCCGGTTCCGATTCGACGGGCTACTGGTTCGCCTTCCCCGAGCACCCGATGGGACAGTTCGAGGGCACGGAAATCAGCAAGAACACCTGGCCGCGCCGCATGAAGCTGCGCGAGTTCAAGGGCAACGTTGCGCATTCGAACTTCGACGGCTTCATGGGCGACCGCGCCCCGCGGGCCGACGGAAAGTTTGCGGTGGGCGGATATATCTCCCTCGCAGATCCATCCGACGCGAACAGCGCCCAGGTGGAATCGGTGGTGGAGAATTTCACCAGCTACAAGAACCGCAACAGCGGCATCTGGGCGCGTGGCGAGCTGCGCCTGTACAAGGGCCTGAAGATGGCCGACAACGGCATCGGCTTCACCCAGGCATCCGGCAACCTCGGCCGCTCCCTCTATACGTCACGGGTGGTCGACTCGCTGTTCGTGGGTGAATCCGAGAACACCGGCAATCCCGCCACCGACACGGAGAAGAAGGCCGGCCGCAGCCTGCCCTTCCCGCAGCTGGCCGATTTCCCGGTCCGTGGCTACGAGTTCTACGACTTCCACCATGAACTGGACAACATCACCTTCGTGAACTACCAGGACAACGCCACCCGCAAGACCGGCGCGATCTCCTACCTGCTGTTCACCAGCTTCGGCATGAGCTCCAACAACACCGTGCAGCGCGCGAAGTTCGTCAATGCCAAGCCGGTGTATTTCCCGCCCATCGAGAACAAGTGGAGCAATGACGACTACGGCAACACCGTCTACAAGACCTCGGTGTTCAACGACAAGGATGGCTCCGTCACCGGCGTGAAGAATTCCTACATCGTCAACATCACCGGCATCGACGCCGATGATGCCTGCGAGGTGAAGAGCACCTGGAATGCAGTGGTGTGCAAGGGCGATGTCGGGCGCATGAATGTCGGCGGCGGTGGCGGTGCCATCGGATTCGGCGGCTTCGGTGGTGGAGCACCTGGCGCTGGCCCGGGCGCTGGTGGCCGCGGTGCCGGTCCCGGTGCAGGCCCCGCGCGCGCCGGCGCGCCCGGCCCGGGCGGTCCCGGCGCGGGTGCACCCCGGGGTGCCGGTCCCGGCGCTGGCGCAGGTCCTGGCGGCGGGGCCCCGCGCGGCGGCGCCACTGCCCAGCCTGTTTCCCTGCAGATCGCTCCGGGCGGCGGTCGCATCCGCGGTACGCCCGCTCCCTCCGGCCCGCCGGTGATCCTCAGTCGCAATGGCAAGCAGTTCACCGCAGATGGAGAAACCAACGTCCGCGCCGGCACCACATACAAGGTGACCACCGAACGGCCGTCCGTGAACATCAATGTGAAAGAGCTGGATGCCGGCTCGTGGGTGATGTTCGAGCTGCCGGGATTCAACAATGCCAATACCGGTGCGGCAGTGGACAGCCTGGATGCGCTGCGCAAGGCCACGGCCACCTCGTACTTCAAGGGCAACGGCTCGCTCTGGGTGAAGGTGGTCTCCACTGGTGACCTGCCGGCCAACCAGTCCAGGGGTCCGGGCGCCGGAGACAGCGTGCAGATCAGCCGGTAAGCGGCACTGCTTCATCGAAGGCCCCCGGCCGTCCGGTCGGGGGCCGCAGACAACAACCCATCGCCATGACTGGCCAGCGCCAAGCGCAATCCTCGCCGCCCACGGCCCCTGCCCCATCACCACAGGGTTCCGCGCGCGAGCGCGAGATCGTCGATGCAAGGGTCATCGTCACCTGTCCCGGGCGCAACTTCGTCACCTTGCGCGTCACCACACGTGCGGGTGTGACGGGGCTGGGTGATGCCACGCTCAACGGACGGGAGCTGGCGGTCGCCGCCTACCTCACCGAGCACGTGGTGCCGAACCTGATCGGCCGCGACGCGGGGCGCATCGAGGACACCTGGCAATTCCTCTATCGCGGTGCCTATTGGCGGCGCGGACCCGTGACCATGAGTGCCATCGCCGCGGTGGACGTGGCACTGTGGGACATCCTCGGCAAGATGGCCGGCATGCCGCTGTACCAGCTGCTGGGCGGCCGCTCGCGCGAAGGTGCCCTGGTTTATGCGCACGCGAACGGCGTCGATATCCCGGGCACCAGTGAGGAGGTGGCGCGGTACCGCGAGATGGGATTCCTGGCCATCCGCGCCCAGTGCGGCGTGCCTGGCGTGAAGAAGGCCTATGGCATCTCCACTGGCGGCAAACCCTATGAACCTGCCGAAAGCGCGCTGCCGCTGGAAACCGTGTGGAACACACCGCGCTACCTGGAGACGGTGCCGCGGCTGTTCTCGCAGCTGCGTGCCGACCACGGCAACGAAGTCGAACTGCTGCACGATGTGCATCACCGCCTCACGCCGATCGAGGCCGCACGCCTGGCGCGGGACCTGGAGCCCTTCCGCCTGTTCTGGCTCGAAGATGCCACGCCAGCGGAGAACCAGGCCGCGTTCGAGCTGATCCGCCGGCACTCGGTGACGCCGCTGGCCGTGGGCGAGGTGTTCAATTCCATCTGGGACTGCAAGCATCTGGTCGAGCACCAGCTCATCGACTACATCCGCACGACCATCGTGCATGGCGGCGGCATCACGCACCTAAGGCGCCTGGCGGATTTCGCCGCCCTGCACCAGGTGCGCACCGGATTCCATGGCGCCACCGACCTCTCGCCGGTAACCATGGGCGCGGCACTGCACTTCGACACCTGGGTGCCGAACTTCGGCATCCAGGAATACATGTTCCACAGCGAAGAGACCAAAGAAGTCTTCCCGCACGACTACGTGTTCCGCGATGGCCGGCTGCACGTGGGCGACACCCCGGGACATGGCGTCGATCTCGACGAAAAACTGGCGGCGAAATACCCCTACTCGCCGAAGCAGCTGCCCGTGGCGCGCCTGGAAGACGGCACGATGTGGGACTGGTGACGGAAGGACATGGCACTGCCTTCCAGCGGCGCCGGCCGCGTCGTGTGTTTCGGGGAGATGCTGCTGCGGCTTTCGCCGCCCGGTCGTGAGCTGCCATTCCAGTCTCCGCAGCTGGCGGCGCATTTCGGCGGTGCCGAAGCCAATGTGGCCGCATCGCTGGCCATCCTCGGCCATGACAGCGCAATGGTCAGCGCGCTGCCCGAGAATCCCCTGGGACAGGCGGCAGCGTGTGAACTGCGGCGCCACGGCGTCGACACGCGTGGCATTCGCCTCGCGCCGGGCCGCATGGGCCTCTACCTGCTCTCCCCGGGCGCGATGCTGCGACCGGCCGAAGTCACCTACGATCGCGCCGGCTCGGTATTCGCGCTGACTGCCGACTACGACTGGCCGCGCCTGCTGCAGGGTGCGCGCTGGCTGCACCTGTCGGGCATCAACCTGGCCCTCGGCGAGGCAAGCACCGCCGCAGCGCGCGCGGCAGTGCGCGCTGCACGCGCCAACGGCACGGCCATCTCCTTCGACTGCAACCATCGCACGAAGCTCTGGGGCGGCCGCGCCAGCGAGGCGCCTGCACTGCTGCGCGAGATGCTTTCTGCCGCCACGCTGGCCTTCGGCGACGCAAGGGATGTGGCGCAGGCACTGGGCACATCACCTCCGGGGGACAACGGGCACCAGCAGTTCGAACCTGCCGCACGCGCGGCCTTTGCGGCGTTCCCGCAGTTGCAGGTGCTGGCGGCCACGGCACGCCGGCACGAAGACGTGGACAACCAGGCGCTGGGTGGACACCTGGCCACGCGCGAAGGCTCATTCGCCACCCATACGCACCCCCTGCGCGGCATCGTGGACCGGATCGGCGCCGGGGATGCCTTTGCCGCAGGCCTGCTGCATGGCTTGTTGCGCAGCCAGCCGGCACAGCAGGCACTGGAGTTCGCCACAGCCGCCGCCTGCCTGAAACATTCCGTGCCCGGTGACGTGAACCTGCTGCGCGAGGCCGACATGGTGGCAATGGTCGCCGGTGAAGGCCTGCACGTGCGACGCTGATGATGGCCAGCGCCGCCCTGCCACGCCTTGGCGCGACGGCCCTGCTGCGCCTGCCACCGGAGGTGCAGCGCCCGGACTTCGACCCCGCGGCCATCCGCTTTGGCGTCGTGCACATCGGCCCCGGCGCCTTCCACCGTGCCCATCAGGCCCTTTACTTCGACGATCTGCTGGCAGCTCACCCGCAGTGGGGTATCTGCGCGGTATCGCTGCACAGCGCGCAGGTACGGGATTCACTGCGGCCGCAGGACGGCCTGTATGCGGTGCAGCTGCTGGCTGAGCGGCCGGTGCTGCGCGTGGTCGGGTCCATCCGCGAGCTGCTTTTCGCGCCGGAAGAGCAGTCGGCAGTGCTGGCCCGGCTGTCCGATCCGGCAGTGAAACTGGTGACCCTGACGATCACCGAGAAAGGGTATTGCCTGGCCGGCGAGGACCTGGACCTGGCGCATCCGGATATCGCGCACGACCTGGCAACGCCCGCAACCCCACGCAGCGCCATCGGCTACCTGTTTGCCGGCCTGCGGCTCCGGCACGCACATCATGCTGCGCCCTTTACCGTGCTCAGCTGCGACAACCTTGCCAGCAACGGACATCGGCTCCGGCGTGCCGTGGTGCAGTTCGCGCGGCGTGTCGATCCAGTGGTAGCGGACTGGATCGACACACAGGTCGCGTTCCCCTGCTCCATGGTCGACAGCATCACCCCGGCCACCAGCGCCGACCTGCGCGAGCGCGTGGCAGTCGCACTCGGACATACCGACGCATGGCCGGTGCAGCGCGAGGCCTTCACCCAATGGGTGGTGGAGAACCGCTTCTGCAATGCACGCCCACCGCTGGAACTGGCCGGGGTCACGCTGAGCGATGACATCGCCGGTTACGATCGCGCCAAGCTGCGCCTGCTCAATGGTGCCCACTCCACCCTCGCCTACCTTGGCGCACTGCTGGAGCTGCAGACCGTGGGGGACGCCATGCAATGCGTGCCGCTCGCCGCATTCGTCGAGCGGCTGATGCGCCAGTCCGTCGCCCCGGTGATCAGGCTGCCGGATGGCCTGGATGCGCCCGCCTACATCAAAGCCATCCTCGCGCGCTTCCGCAATCCTGCCGTGCACCACCGCCTGCTGCAGATTGCCTGGGACGGCTCGCAGAAACTCCCCGTACGCCTGCTGAGCACGATTGGCGAAACGCTGCAGCAGGGCCGTGACGTCGAACCTCCCTGCCTGGCCATCGCCGCCTGGCTGCGATTCGTGCGCCGGCAGGCCCTTGCGGGTGTGCCGCTGGTGGATCCCCTGGATGAATCGTTGCGTGCCATTGGCGCAGGCACCAGCGGCGAGGCCATGCACGATGTGCCCGCCTTCCTGGCACTGGACGCGGTATTTGGTGCGCTGGCAAAAGACCCGCGATTCGTGGCCTCCCTGCAGCGCGCCTATGCCTCGCTGGGGGATGGTTCAGCCGCGGCGATACTGCGCGCACTGCAGGCTGCGCTGGCGCGCTAGAGCCTGTAGGCCTCCTTCGGCAGGCGGTAGGCCAGGTCGGCCGCCACTTCAGCGGCCTCGTCTTCGTCCATCCGGTGCTCGGCCACCAGCTTCGCCAGCACCGCGCAATCGATTCGCCGCGCCACGTCGTGGCGCGCCGGAATCGACAGGAATGCGCGCGTGTCATCGTTGAAGCCAACGGTGTTGTAGAAGCCCGCCGCGCTCAGCGTCTGCTCGCGGAAGCGCCACATGCCCTCGGGCGAATCGTGGAACCACCAGGCCGGACCGAGGAACAGGCAGGGATAGTGGCCTGCCAGCGGCGCCAGCTCGCGTGCGTACGTGCTCTCATCCAGTGTGAACAGCACCAGGCGGAATCCGGCCGCATTGCCGAAGCGGTCCAGCAACGGCTTCAATGCGCGCACGTATTCAGTGGGCAGCGGAATGTCGGCACCCCTGTCGCGCCCGTAGCCGGCGAACAGGCCTGCATTGTGGTTGCGGAAACAGCCCGGGTGGATCTGCATCACCAGGCCGTCATCCACGCTCATTGCGGCCATCTCGGTAAGCATCTGTGCCCGGAACAGTTCGGCATCGGCCGCATCGGCCTCGCCGGCCACCACGCGCGCAAACAGCCGCCGTGCGGCCGCGGCACCCAGGTCCGCGGTGGCCGCGGTCACGTGCCCATGGTCGGTGGAGGTTGCACCCATCGACGCAAAGAACGCCCTGCGCTGGCGATGCGCGCGCAGGTAACCATCCCAGTCGTGCACATCCTCGCCAGTGATTTCGCCGAAGGCCTGCAGCGCGGCGGGGAATTCCTCGTGCTCCGGGTCGATCACGGCATCCGGCCGGTAGGCGCTGACCACGCGGCCGCGCCAGCCGCTGGCGCGGATGGCCTGGTGGTGCTGCAGCCGGTCAAGCGGGCCCTCGGTGGTAGCGATCACTTCGATGTTGAACCGCTCGAACAGCGCCCGCGGCAGGAAAGCCGCCGTCTGCAGGGCAGCGGTAATGGCGTCGTAATAGTGATCGGCAGTGCCGGCCGCAAGTCGCATGCGCAGGCCGAATACGTCATGGAATACGTGGTTCAGCCACAGCGCCGACGGCGTGCCACGGTAGAGGTGGAAATGGCTGGCGAAGATGCGCCATGCCTCGCGCGGGTCCACTGCAGCGCGTGAACCGTCCCGGCGTGGAATGCCCAGGGCATCCAGGGGCACGCCCTGGCTGTAGAGCATGCGCACCACGTAGTGGTCGGGGACCAGCAGCAGTTCGGTGGCATTGGCAAAGGGTGCATTGCCGGCAAACCATCCCGGATCAGTGTGTCCGTGCGGGCTGATGATGGGCAGGTGGCAGACGCCCGCGTACAGGCGCCGCGCAATGCTCCGCTGCGCCGGATCGGACGGGAACAGCCGGTTTTCATCCAGCCGCAACGCCAGGACGGCGGAGTTGTTCATGGCTGGCCATCCTGCGCCGTGGTGCCAACCTCCCCGAGCCGCGCCGGCTGCATGCGCGGCACGAGCAGATGCACCACCAGCAGGGCGAACAGGTAAGCGCTGCCGGCAATGAGGAACAGCGGCACGTAGCTGCCGGTGGCCTGCAACAGCAGGCCCGTGGCGCTGGAGACGAATATCCCGCCCACCGCGCCGGCGAAGCCTCCGATGCCCACCACCGAACCCACTGCCCGGCGCGGGAACAGGTCCGAGGTGAGCGTGAACACGTTAGCGGACCATCCCTGGTGCCCGGCGGTGGCCAGTCCGATCAGCGCCACCGCCAGCCAGAGGTTGTCCGCCTTCGCAGCAAAGATCACCGGCACCACGGCCAGCGCGCACAGCAGCATCGTGGTCTTGCGCGCGCGATTGACGCTCCAGCCGCGCCTGATGAAGCGGCCGGCGATCCAGCCGCCGGCAATGCTGCCCACATCGGCGAAAACGTAGATGGCGATCAGCGGCGGCCCGAGGCCCAGCAGCGTGAGGCCGTATTCCGCATCGAGGAACTTCGGCAGCCAGAAGAGGAAGAACCACCACACCGGATCAGTGAGCAGCTTCGCGGCCACGAAGGCCCAGGCCTGCCGGTGGCGCAGCAGCCCGAGCCAGGGCAGCCGCTCGGTGCTCACCGGCTCGTCTCCGATGTGGGCTAGCTCGGCCGCGGAGAGATTCGGCTGGCGGTCCGGTGTGCGGTACCAGAGCAGCCACGTCACCAGCCAGGTGGCGCTGAGCACACCAGTGAACAGGAAGGCCGCCTGCCAGCCCAGTGTCACCGCGATCACCGGCACCAGTGCCGGCGCGACGATGGCGCCCACATTGGAACCCGAATTGAAGATGCCCGTCGCCAGCGCGCGCTCGCGCTGCGGGAACCATTCAGCCACCGTCTTGATGGCTGCCGGAAAGTTGCCGGCCTCGCCCAGGCCCAGCGCGAAGCGTGCGGCCATGAAACCAATCACCCCGGTGGCCAGGGCATGGCTCATCGCCGCAATGCTCCAGATGCCGATGGCCAGCGCGTAGCCGATGCGGGTGCCGAAGCGGTCGATCACCGTGCCGGCACACAGCAGGCCGATGGCATAGGCAGCCTGGAAGGCCATCACGATCTGGCTGTACTGCACCTCATCCCAGCCGATCTCATCCTGCAGCAGCGGCGCAAGCACGCCGAGCACCTGGCGGTCGATGTAATTGATGGTGGTGGCCGCGAGCAGCATTGCGCAGATGCGCCAGCGGTACCGGCCGATCCTGCCTGCGGAAGGATCCTGGATGTTTGTTGTTGTTTGCATGATGCCTTCGCCGGGTGCGACCGGCAGCCAACCCCCGTCGGCGCTGCCTGAGTCTAGTGCCCCCATCAGGCAAGTCCAAATCCGGCATTCAGCGGCTCGCCGCGCGAGGCCGCCTGGGCGTCAGTTGCCCTGACCCGCAGCAGCTTCCTGCAACGCACGCCGCACATCCGAGCCTGCAGGCTCCTGGAACACGCGCAGCCCGAACTCAGGCAGGATGGCATACAGGTGATCGAAGATGTCGGCCTGGATGCCCTCGTACTCCGCCCACTTCGTGGTGGAGGTGAAGCAGTACAGCTCCAGCGGCAGGCCTGCGGGGCCCGGTTGCAACTGCCGCACCATGCAGGTCATGTCGTGGTTGATCGAAGGATGTGACTGCAGGTAAGCCTGCACATAGGCGCGGAATGTACCCACGTTGGTCACCCGGCGCGTATTGACCGGATCCTTGCCCGCCGCAAGCAGGTGCTGGTTGTGCTCTTCCAGCTGGCCCCGCTTGCGCTCGAGATAATCGTCCAGCAGCGCGATCCGCTGCAGGTGCGTGCGTTCTGCCTCGGTGAGGAAGCGGACAGATGACTGGTCCAGGTACAGCGCACGCTTGATGCGGCGCCCGCCGGACTCGAACATCCCGCGCCAGTTCTTGTAGCTCTCGTTGATGAGCCGCCAGGTGGGGATGCTGGTGATGGTCTTGTCCCAGTTGCGCACCTTCACCGTGTGCAGGGAGATGTCGATCACATCGCCGTCGGCATGCAGCTGCGGCATCTCGATCCAGTCGCCCACGCGCAGCATGTCATTGCTGGAGAGCTGCACGCTGGCCACCAGTGACAGCAAGGTGTCCTTGAACACCAGCATCAGCACTGCCGCCATCGCGCCCAGGCCCGAAAGCAGCAACAGCGGGTCGCGATTGAACAGGGTGGCGATGATGAGGATACCGGTGATCAGCGCAATGCCGATCTTCAGCATCTGCAGGTAGCCCTTGATGGGCCGGGCCTTCGCGCGGTCCGCGTCGACGCGCCCGTACAGCCAGCCCGCGGCATCGAGCAGGCGACCGAACGCCAGCGCGATGGTGAGCACCACGTAGGAGCTGGCCACGCCGCGCACCACCAGCACCAGTGCCTCGGGCAGGCCGGCCGCCAAGCCAATGCCGAAATGGACCACCAGCGCGGGCGCCGCGCGGGCAAGGCGCGGGATCACGCCGTGGTCGATCAGCGCCTCGTCCCAATAGCCAGGCAGGCTGCGCAGCGCACGACCCACCACGCGGACCAGCACGAATCGGGCGACTACATCGGACAACCAGACAGCGGCTGCAAGGGTTCCGATCTGCGCCGCCAGCAGCGCCCAGGGCTGATCCTGCAGCGCCGCGAGGAAGGCTTCAAACAATTCCATCATCAACGAGTTTAGCGAGTGATGGCGGCGCGCGGAACCCCGCGGCGATCAGGCCGTGGGGCGCAGCTGCGGAACTACCAGCGATACCGGATGCCCATGCCCGAAGCCTGCACGTGTTCGCTTCCCATCGCGTAGCGCGTCCATTCTGCGGTCAGCTGCAGGTGTGCGGTGACAGCGTAGCCCAGCCCCGCGCCCAGCAGCAGGTTCTCGCCATCCTCATGGCTCACCAGCGAGCGGCCATCGGAGGCATCCACGCGCCGCTTCGCGTCCCACCTGAACACCCCCGCGCGTGCCAGCACCGACAGGCCGCGCATCATCGGCAGCGGATAACTTCCGGCCAGCGAGAAATCAAATCCGTTGGCAGTGCGCGGATTCAGGCGCAGCGCCGCAGCCATGAATCCATCCACAGCCAGTACCGGCAGCGTCCCGGTGTAGTCCGTGGAAACCTTGCCCAGGTCGGAATAGCCAACTTCGGCCGTTACGTACTGGTGCAGCGACCAGCCACCGTGCAGGCGCCAGGCCATGCGGCTGTCATCGAGGCTGGCGGTCACGCTGTGTCCCTGTGACTGCAGGGCTCCGGTGATGCCGGCACCGCTCACATTGCTGGTAGCGGCTGCAATTGAAACACCTGCGTGAAGGCCGGAGACTTCACGCTCGGCGGCGTGCGCCGCCCCTGCCACCACGATGCCGCCGGCGGCCAGCGCAGCAACCCGTCGAATCCGGCGCAGCATCAGCAGCAGCAGGCCACCCACGCCCAGCAGACCGGTCGCGCCGCCGCCGCCCTGACCCTTGGCGCTGACGGTGACATCCGAGATGGCGTCGATGAAGGCCACCGACAGCGTGCAGGCGGCCGTCAGCGGCTGGGTGGTGAAAGTGTCGCCGTCCAGCGTTCCCGGGCATCCAGTCACCGTGCCGATGGCGTAGCCGTATGCCGGAGTGATCGTGAAGGTGGCGGATTCCCCGTACTGCACGGCGGGCCCGGACCGCAGCACGCTGCCGCCCGCGCCACCGGCCGCGCCGATGGAAAACACGATGCGCTGGAAAGAGGCCTGCACCGAGCAGGCCGCAGTCACAGGCGCTGTGGTGTAGAGGCCTCCGGCGAGGCTTCCAACGCAACCCTGCACGCCGGCGATACGATACCCCTCATCCGGCGTCACGGTGAGCTGCACGCTGTCACCCGCCGTCACCATGGAAAGGGCGGGCGTGATGGTGCCACCGGTGCCCGCGGTGGCCGCAACTTCGATCTGGTCGATGGCATGGCCCACCACGGTGATGGTCTCGCTGACCAGCGCCTCGCCTGCCACGGGAATGCCGAAGGAATCGTTGAACTCCGCCCCGGTCACCGGCGAATAGCGCACAGTCACCACACAGGTCGCGCCCGCGGCCAGAGTGGCATTGGAGCAGCTGTCAGAGGCGACGCTGAATGGTGCGGCCAGCGGATTATCCGCCCCCACCTGCCCGACCGACACCGGACTCGAGCCATTGGTGAATGTGACCGACAGCGTGGATTGCGTGTTCACCGACGCCGTGCCGAAATCGAGGTTCCGGGTCGAGAACGTGTAGTCGGTGGAAGGAACGCGCAACCGGGTGGTGCCGGCGATTGCGTTCAGGGCACCGTCGGTGACATTCAGCACGATGCCCGCGCTGTCGCCTGCCACGGCTCCGGACGGAACCTGCACATCCACAGGAACCTCGATGACTTCCAGGGGAGCCAGCGTGGCGCTGCCGCCGCCAGGCATGGCGAGGTTCCATCCCGAGGTGGTGCTCGCCTGCAGTGTCACACTCAGCGGACTGGTGTCACTGAGGTTGTGCACCTTGAAGGTCTTGCGCACCGTGGCGCCTGGAACGACGTATTCGTCGCCGGGAGTGAGGACCTGCAACGACCCCGGCGGCGACCAGGTCTCGAAAGCCTCGATACGCCAGGATTCCCCCGGCTTCAACTCGTCGCGGTTCCACTGCAGGTAGTAGCCGGCGTCGAGAAAGCTGGAGTTGAAGGAGTCATTGAGGGCCCCGTTGATGACCTGCGAGCGGCCCGTGGAGTAGTGCCCCGAGAAATAGTGGCTGAGCGGGGTCAGCGGATTGGCATAGAAGGCCATGTAGCCGGAATTCGAGAACCCGGAATTGTTCACGTAGACCATGCGCAGCGTAGCGTCGTACCAGCTGCGGGCGGCGTCGTCGCCACCGAAGTAGGTATCGCCGCCGTGGAAGAAGCGCAGGTCGTTGAAGGTCTGCGTGCCGGTGTTCTCCACGGTCCAGATCTTGGTGAAGTAGCGATCCCCGTTCACGTAGCGGAAGCGCTGCGTGAAGCGCACGCCGCTGGTACCCAGCGCCGTCACGGTGGTGATGATGTAGGGATCGGCCGCTGCCCCGCTGCCGGTGGTTGCATTGGAGACCGGAGTGAGCAGCGTGCCGCTGAAATAGCCGGTGTGGTACCGGTCGCCGGCGTTGTTGCCGAGCCGGATCGCCGATCCCCAGGAATACTGGCCGTAGTACTGGTATTGCCGGCCATTCGGCTGGTTCACCCACACGCCGGGCACGCCGGCATCCTGCACGCAGATCTCCAGCGGAGCAGGTGCATTGGCATTCACGCACTGCTGGGCGGCGGAAGCCTGCTGCGGGAGGAATGCTCCCAGGATGGTGGCGAGCACACCGCTGAAACGGACAAACAGGCGGACGGGACGTGTCATTGGAATTCCAGATCAGGACAACTGCATGCATTGTTCGATGCAGCAGCCCGTCGCAACGACGATTCGCGTCACACTGGGTCTGGCGGATTTCCGACTCTGCGGAGCGCGCTGCAATCACAGCCCAATCAGGGTTTCCCGTGTTGACCGCCGGTTTTCCGGACCGCGCCGGAACTGCGGTGCACGATCAAAGGCGCCAGCGGCAGCTATTCCTCGCCGCCACCGTGCTCGCGGATGTGGTTCTGCAGGTACTCGCGATGGGCGTGGTCCTTGTCCTTCTTCTCGGCCTGCGCCCTGCTGCGCGCGATCGCAAACGACCGCTTGCGTGTCTTTTCAGTACTCACCGCCGCCGAGAAGGCGACGAGGCGCTCGGGCCGGGCATCGCCGCACGAGGGACATCCGGGAGTCTCCCCCAGCTTGACGACCTGTTCGAAACGATGGCCGCAGCGCCCGCACTGGTAGTCATAGATCGGCATGGGGGAATCTTAATGCCACCGGCCCCGTGTGGAGGAGACCGACTGTTGGCTGGACCAGCCGCCGGCCGCAGCGACCGCAGGGGCACGGCCCGCCATCCGATATACTGGAACGCCACAGCCCGGTTCCCGAAAACTAGATGAGTCCCGCGCGCAAGCGACCCAAGTCCAGAAGCCCAGGCCGCCCCCGTTCCGACGCCTCGCGCAGCGCCATCCTGAAGGCGGCCTACCAGATCCTGCGCGAGAGCGGCTTTGCGGGATTCACCGTCGAGGGCGTGGCCGCTCGCGCCGGTGCCGGCAAGGCCACGATCTACCGCTGGTGGCAGACCAAGGGCAAGCTGGCCATCGAGGCTTTCCTGGTCGCGCTCGCCCCGCAGCTGGATGTCGTGCCTGACACAGGCAGCGCCCTGGCCGACCTTCGCGCCCATGTGCACCGCGCCGCAGCCATCTATCGCGGCCGGGCCGGCCCCCTGCTGCGCGAGCTGATCGCACTCGGACAGGAGGACCTGGAGACCGGCCGCGTGCTGCGTACCAATTTCGTCGCGCCCCGCTATGGCGAGGCCATCCGCCTGCTGCAACGCGCGCAGGATTCCGGCGAGATCGCCCGCGACGTGGACATCGAAGTTCTGGCCGATGCGCTGTGGGGACCCATCTTCCATCGCGTGCTGGTGAGCCGCATGCCCATCGACCGTGCGTATGTCGACCGGCTGCTGGTGCTGGTGCTCGACCGGGTGGCCGCACGCCGTCGCTGACGCCCCTGCTCGCGTCCCGGACGGTTACTGCCTATACTGCGATCAACGCATCGATCGGAAACCGTCGGCCACGCGCCTGGCGACCCGACGCAACCGGGGGTAGAGAAACTTGGACCTGACGCAGTTCAGTGACTGGCTGGCATCGACTGGCTTGAGCCAGGCCATCCAGGTAACCCAGTGGGCCATCCCGACCATCCAGTCGGTGCACATCCTGGCCCTGTCCCTGTTGTTCGCCGCGGCGCTGATCATCGCGTTGCGCTTTGCCGGGCGCGGGCTGGCCACCGAGCCGCTGCATGCGCTCACCTCCCGCTTCACGCGCCACATCTGGGTGCTGCTGGTGGTGCTGGCCGCCTCGGGAATGCTGCTGATCGTTGCCGAGCCACACCGCACGGTCACCAACACCGTGTTCTACGCCAAGATGATCATGCTGGTGATCGTGGTGCTGCTCACGCTGTGGCTGTCCGGCGTGGCCCGCCGCCAGCAGCAGCCGGTGACTGCCCTGCACCGCGCCGGCGCCCTGCTCACCGTGCTGCTGTGGATGGGCATCATGTTCGCCGGCCGCTACATCGCCTACTACGAGTCATTCTGAAATGAACTTCTTCGACTGGCTGCAGAACACCCCGCTGGCGGTAATCGTGGGCGAGAGCTGGTTCCCGTATGTGGAATCGGCACATGTGATTTTCCTGGCCGCGGTGGCCGGCACCATCTTCACCGTGGATGCGCGCCTGCTCGGGCTGGCCTCGCAGCACCTGCGCGTGACCTACCTGGCCGACCGGCTGCTGCCGCTTACCTGGATCGCGTTTGGCGGGGCGGCGATCACCGGCCTCATGCTGTTCATGGCCAATGCCGTCTCCTACACGGAGAAGACGCCCTTCCTGGTGAAAATGTGCCTGCTGGTCGTGGCGGGGCTGAACATGCTGTATTTCCAGATGGTCACCTGGCGCAGCGTGGCCAGCTGGGACAGCGGCCGCCCCCCCGCCGCCGCGCGCGCGGCCGGCGCGATCTCCATACTCTGCTGGACCGGCGTGATCGTGTTCGGCCGCTGGATCGGATTCGTCTGAACGGCGGCGGCTCAGCCGCCGTCTTTCCCGTCCGCCGCGCCCTGCGCCATCACCAGCACGGGTATCGCATACACCGCCTCGGCCGCGCCGTCGGCCTTCAGCCGCACGGTGAACTCGACCAGCCCTTCTTCGGCGGAAGTGAGGGTGAGCTCATGGCTGGCGGACTTGCCCGCCTCCAGCGCCAGCGTGCCCGTGACCGGCTCGATCTCCAGCACGGGTGACGATACAGCCATTTCCAGGGCCGGAATCGATGTGGCTGCAGAGACCAGCAAGCTGACCTTGAACGGTGCGCCCTTCAACGGCCGCGATTCGACCACGTAGGAAAGCTTCGCGAGGGGCGTTCCTGTGGACAAAAGCGCCGCCGCAACCGCATCGCTGGCTGCCCCGCGCACGGCAGTGCTGTCGCCGGATCGTGCGGTGGCGCCGGCTTCATCCTCCGCCGGCTTGTCCTTGCAACCGGCCAGCGCCAGTGCCATTACCAGCATCGTCACAGCAGCGGTCTTCATCATGAAGTGTCCTGCAAAACAGGCGGTCAGGCCCGCATCAGTGGCGGATCATCCAATGCCGGCAACTGTTCGCGCAACTCATCAATGTGCCGCTCCCAGTAACGCGGTTCGCCGAACCAGGGGAAAGCCAACGGAAACGCCGGATCATCCCAGCGCTGCGCGATCCATGCGGCATGGTTCATCATGCGTGTGGCGCGCAGGGCTTCGATCAGCAGCGCCTCACCTTCGTCCAGGTGGGCGAACTGCTCGTAGCCATCGAGCAGGTCGGCCCACTCGCGGCGCATCTGCTCCGGCGTGCCGGCGGCGAACATCCACAGGTCCTGCACGGCCGGGCCGGTGAGACTGTCGTCGAAATCCACGAACAGCGGGCCGGTGGACTGCCAGAGGATGTTGCCGGGATGGCAGTCACCGTGCAGCCTGATCCGCGCGGTGGCGCCCACCGCGGCATGGCAGGCAGCAATCGCATCGACCAGCTGCCCTGAAACTTCCGCGTAACGCTCATCGAGCGGTGATGGCACCAGGCCCCGGCGCAGGATCAGCTCGCGCGCCCGCGCTCCATTGCGCCAGTCAGCCACACTGACACGGTGGCGGAATGGCCGCCGTGCGCCCTGCGCATGCAGGCGCCCCAGCGTCCGGCCCAGCAGTTGCCGGTCACCCGCGCGGTCAAGGTCGGGGCCGGTACCAGGACGGCACTCGAACAGGGTGTAGCGGAAGCCGGCATGGCGCAGCAGCGTGGCGCCCCCGATGACCAGCGGAGCAGCCACCGGCAGTTCCGCGGCGGCCAGCTCCAGGGCGAAGGCGTGCTCCTCCTGGATCTGCGGATCACTCCAGCGGCCTTCGCGGTAGAACTTGGCCACCACCTGCGTGGCGATGCTGTCGGGGGCGGTGCGCGCCAGCGGCTCCTCCAGCCCGATCCGGTATACCCTGTTCTCGTAGCTGTTGAGCGAAAGCAGGCGCCCGTCGGGAAGCACTCCGGCGGCCTCCGCCGCGGCAAGCACCACGTCGGGAGTCAGGGCGGCATAATGGTGGGCTGGCACGATTTGACGGAGGAGATTCGGTGAGCGAGACGATACTGGTTACCGGCGGTGCCGGATACATCGGCAGCCACACGGTACAGCAGCTGCTTGACCGCGGCGAGTCCGTGGTGGTGCTCGACAACCTCTCCACCGGTTTCGCCCAGTCGGTACCCGGCGTGAAGCTGGTCACCGGAGATGTGGGCGATACGCAGCTGGTGAGCGCATTGCTGCGCGAGCATGGCATCCGCACCGTGATCCATTTCGCCGCCCACACCATCGTGCCCGAATCGGTGGCGGATCCGCTCAAGTACTATGGCAACAACACCTGCCAGACCCGCAGCCTGCTGGCCACCTGTGCCGCCGGTGGCGTGAAGCACTTCGTGTTTTCCTCCACGGCTGCCGTGTACGGCATCCCGGAGTCCGGCCTTGCTGCCGAGGATGCCCGGCTTTCCCCCATCAATCCCTACGGCACCTCCAAGCTGATGTCGGAGTGGATGCTGCGCGACCTGGGCGCGGCCACCGACCTGCGCTACGTGGTGCTGCGCTACTTCAACGTGGCCGGTTCGGACCCGCAGGGCCGCATCGGCCAGTCCACGCGCAAGGCCACGCTGCTGGTGAAGGTGGCCTGCGAGGCCAGCGTGGGGAGGCGCGAGTCCGTGAGCATCTTCGGCACCGACTACCCGACTCCCGACGGCACGGGCGTGCGCGACTACATCCATGTGGTCGACCTGGCCGACGCGCACCTGCTGGCGGTGGATTACCTGCGCGGCGGCGGCAAGTCAGAGACGCTCAACTGCGGCTACGGACACGGATACAGCGTACGCGAGGTGCTCGACAGCGTGCAGCGAGTGAGCGGCGCACCGCTGAAGATCCTCGAGATGTCCCGCCGCGCCGGTGATCCGCCCAGCCTGGTGGCCAAATCCGACCGCATCCGCCAGGTGCTGGGCTGGAAGCCGCGCCTCGATGATCTCGACGGCATCGTGGCCAGCTCGCTGAACTGGGAGCGCAAATTGCTGCAGGAACCCTGGTAGCCGGGATGAGGTTGCTGCGGCCGCAATCGCTGAGCTCGCTGGTGTTGCTGGCGCTGGCCATCATCGCGCTGCCGCTGATTGCGGCGCTGGTGACCGCTGGCGTGCAGCTGCGCCAGCTGGTGGCTTCCAGCGAACGCATCATCACCGAGGGCGTGACCGCCACGCGGCGCAGCCAGGAACAGGCAGCGGCAATTTCCAGCCAGGCCAGGCTCTACCTGCTGCTCGACCCGGCAACGCTCAACACCTACCAGGACCAGCTGAAGTCCTACATGGACCAGGACGCGCGGCTGGATGACATCGGGCGCTATCTTTCAGCGTACCTGCGTGACGCGGAGGCCCGCGCCGCGCTGGCGGAGTTCGACACGCTGCGAGCGGACATGAGCGGACGCATCCGCGCCGGCACCGCCGTACAGTCGGAAATCGACAGCGGCTTCGAGCGCCTGCGGCGCATCGCGAGCCTGGTATCCACGCGCATCAACGAGCAGATCGATACCGCCACGGCCGACCTGCGCGCCAGCACCGAGCGCGCGCAGACACTGCTTTTCTGGGGTTTCGTGCCGCTGCTTCCGCTGACTGTCATCGCGGTGGTGCTGTTCTCGTTCAAGGTGGTGAGGCCGCTGCGGCAAGTCGACCGTGCCATCAGCGAGCTGGGCAGCGGTGCCCTGCACCGGAGCATCCAGGTGGCCGGTCCGCGCGACATCGAGAAGCTTGGCCGGCAGCTGGAATGGCTGCGCCTGCGGCTGCTGGAGCTGGCCCAGGAACGCAACCGCTTCCTGCGCCACATGTCGCACGAACTGAAGACGCCGCTGGCCAACATCCGCGAGGGCACGGAGCTGCTGATGGATGGCGCGGTGGGCGAACTGCAGGGCGGCCAGCGCGAGGTCACCGGCATCCTGCGCGAGAACGGCATCCGGCTGCAGCGCATGATCGAGAACCTGCTGTCCTTTTCGGCCTGGCAGACCAGCAGTGTGGGGCTGGAGATCACCGAGTTCCGCCTGCGGCCAGTCGTGAAGCAGATCATCGAGAACCAGCAGCTCGCCCTGCTCTCCCAGCGCGTGCGGCTGGACGTGAACGTGGAAGACCTCACTGTGGCGGCCGATCGCGGAAAGCTCCGGCTGATCCTCGAAAACCTGCTGTCCAATGCCATCAAGTACACTCCCCGCAGCGGCACCATCCACATCCGCGCCCGCGCCGAGGGGGGCGAACTGGTCCTGGAGGTCGCCGACAGTGGTCCGGGCATACCGCCGGAGGAAAGAAAGCAGGTCTTCGAGGCGTTCTACACCGGCAAGGCGCCGGCGGGACATATCAAGGGCACCGGCATAGGCCTGTCGGTGGTGATGGAATTCGTCAACGCACATGGCGGGGCAATCGAAATCGTCGATGGACAGTGGCCGGGTGCGCATTTCCGCATCCGCATGCCGCAGCGGGCGGTTGAAAACACCGCCGGGGCCCCCGGCGGCGGGTCGGCGGCGCATGCGGCCTGAGCTTGCCGGCTGCCTGCTGCTGGGTCTGCTGGCCGGCTGCGCCAGCCTGCCCGCTGCGCGCTCGCCGGCACCCTCACCTCCGCCGACGGTGGAATCCGTCCAGTCGACCCAGCTCGCCAGCCTGCTGGCCGCCCTGCTGCGTGTGGTCGAAGGCATGCCGGCCGAACAGGCCGAGGAAATCGCGCTGGCGCGCGCCGGCTACGAGCAGGCCCGGCTGGGACCGGCGGCGCTGCGCTACGGGCTGCTGCTGGCGGCCCCGGGCCATCCCGCGCGCGATCCGGTGCAGGCCCAGCAGCTGCTGCGCGAGGCGCTGGCACGTCCGGAACTGCTCAGCGTCAACGAGCGTGCGCTGGGCCTGGTCGAACTGGAGCGCACCACTGCCGAACTGCTCGCCACTGCCGAGAACCAGCGGCTGGTGGCCGAGCTGCAGCAGGAGCGGGACAGGCAGCGCAATGCGCCCGCAAGTGCAGCCATCACGCGACAGCTGCAGGTCGCGAACGAACAGAACGCACAATTGCGCCGTGCGCTGGAAGAAGCGCGCGCCAAACTCGATGCCATAGCCGAACTGGAGCGGCGGCAGGCCGACCGGCCGCCCGCAGGAGCCACACGCGAACCATGATCATTTCCCCGTCCCTCCCGGCCTCCCTTCCCGAGGAGCACCTGTCGTGAGTCCCACCACACGCAAGGCAAGGATCCTGATCGTTGATGACGACCCCGGGCTGCTGCGGCTGCTGACCATCCGCCTGCGTGCCGAGAACTATGACGTGGAGGCCGTCGAGGGCGCCTCCCAGGCGCTGGCCGCCGCCACGCGCTTCCGCCCGGACCTTGTGATCTCCGACCTGCGCATGGAACCGGTGGATGGCATCGGCCTGCTGAAGGAACTGCAGAACCGCTGGCCGGGCCTGAAGGTGATCCTGCTCACCGCGCACGGCACCATTCCCGACGCAGTGCAGGCCACGCAGATGGGCGCCTTCGGCTTCCTCACCAAGCCTGTGGACAAGCAGGAACTGCTGGACCAGATCCAGCGCGCGCTGCGCATCTCCGGCTTCACGGGCAATACCGAAGAGTGGCGTGCCGACATCATCACCCGCAGCGCCATCATGGAAGAGCGCCTCGCACAGGCGCACATGGTGGCCGGCACCGACGCGCGTGTGCTCATCCTGGGTGAGAGCGGCACGGGCAAGGAGCTGCTGGCCCGCGCCGTGCACAAGGCCAGCCCCCGGCGCGCACGGCCCTTCGTGGTGATCCGCTGCACCGGCATCCCCGAGGAACAGCTGGACATCGAGCTGTTCGGCGCCGCCGCATCCACCGGCAAGGAATACAAGGGCGCGCTGGAACAGGCCGAAGGCGGCACCGCGCTGCTCGATGAAATCGGCGAGCTGCCGCCGCGCCTGCAGCAGAAGCTGCTGCGCGCCTTGCAGGAAGAGGCCGTGCGTCCGGCCGGTTCCGAGGCCGCGCAGCCCATCAACACGCGCGTGATCTCCACCACCAGCCACGACCTCCAGGAGGCTTCCGGCGCCGGGCGATTCCGCGAAGACCTCTACTACCGCATCAATGTCGTGCAGATCGAAATGCCGCCGCTGGCGCGCCGGCGCGAGGACATCCCGCTGCTGATCGCACACTTCCTGGCGCAGATCGCCGCCGAGACCGGCCAGCGCAGCATCTTCCCGCCCGAGGCACTGGAACTGCTCGCCACCGCCGACTGGCCAGGCAACGTGCGCCAGCTGCAGAACCTGGTCCGGCAGGCGGTGGCCATGTCGCAGACGCCCATCGTGCCGGTGGAACTGGTGCAGCAGTCGCTGGGCGGAGCGCCCGGCCGGCTGCCCTCCTTCGATGAGGCGCGTGATGAATTCACGCGCGGCTATCTCTCGCAGATCCTGCAGATCACCGGTGGCAACGTCAGCCAGGCCGCGCGCCTGGCCAAGCGCAACCGCACCGATTTCTACAAGCTGCTGGGACGGCACCAGCTGGTGCCGGAAGACTTCAAGCAGCGCTGACGGCCACGCGGCGCGTGCGCCAGAGCAGCACGATCACGGCTGCGGCCAGCAGCACGGTGGGCAGCCAGGCAAGTGGCAGGGGGTTGAGGGCAAAGGCCAGCGTGCCGCTTTCCACCATGCGCTGGGCGATGAAGTAGAGCAGGCCCAGCACCAGCCCCAGTGCCGCACGCGCGCCACCTTCGGCGCTGCGCAGGAATCCGGTCAGCAGCGGCACGGCCAGCAGCATGGCCAGCGGCACTGCCGCCATCCGGGCCATTGCGTTCCAGAAGGCAAAGCGTTGTGCCGTGGCATCCTGCCCGAGGGCGTCCAGCAGCCGTGTGGCACGGCGCAGGTCACTGAAGGATTGCTGGCGTGGCTCGCTGGTCGACAGTCGCAGGAATTCCCCATCCATGGCCGACTGCAGCTGACGCGGGCCGGCCGGCCCGCGGGTCACGGTGCCGGCACCGAAGCGCGACTCGGCCAGCTCGCGCAGCTCCCACGTGCCATCGCCAAGCGCCTGCGCACTGCCGGCGACGGCGACCGCGGCCAGTTGCCGCGGCCCTTCAAGTTCGAACAATGTGACGCCACCGCTGGCATCGGCCCGCAGCAGCAGCTGCCCCTCGCGCATCCACGCCGTGCCGCGCACGACATCCGCGCGGCCATCCCGCTCCAGCGCGCGGCTGATCCGGGCGGCCTGTGCCAGCGGCGGGGCGACCCACTCGGCCACTGCGGCTACCGCCGGCAGCAGGGCGAGCCCGGCCAGCGCCACCGATCCGGCGATACGCGCGATCGACACGCCAGCGGCGCGCATCACCGTGAACTCGCTGCCGCGCGCCAGCTGCCCCAGGCCCAGCAATGCACCGAGCAATGCCGCCACGGGCAGGAATTGCAGCGCCGTGGCCGGCAGCTGCAGCAGCACGTAGCGCAGTGCCTGCCATTGCCCATAACTTCCGGGCCCCACCCAGCCCTGCTCGTTGACGAACAGGAACACTGCCATCAGCACCAGCAGCACACCCAGGGACAGTGCGGTGTACCGGGCCAGGGCGAGCACGATGTACCGATCCAGGACGCGCATTGGGCTACACTCTAACCTATTGAATAATGCCGGCCAGAAGCGCCGCGGAGTCCAGCCAAGATGGTGCAGTTCGATACCAGCGAACAGCAGATTGCCCAGGTTTCCACCGACTGCCTCGCCATAGGCCTGTTCGAGGATGATGCATTCACCGGCAGCGTGCAGGCGCTGGACCGTGCCACCGGCGGACTGCTGCGCAAGCTGCGTTCGGCCGGCGACCTGCCCACGCGCGTGGGCGAGACGCAGCTGCTGCTGGCCCCCACCGGAATCCGCGCCCGCCGCCTGCTGGTGGTGGGACTGGGCAAGCGCGCCGATTTCCGTCAGCGCGGCTGGCGCAAGGCGGTGGGCGCGGCGCTGGCTGCCAGCCTCAAGACGCGTTCGGCGCACCTGGCCATTGCCATTGCCCAGCCCGAGGCCGAAGCGGTCGACGCCTACTACCAGGGCCGTGCCGTGGCCGATCTCACGGGTGTCGCACTGTATCGCGTCAATGATTTCAAGACGGCACGCAAGCCGCCCCGCCCTGCACTGAAGCGCGTCACCCTTGCCGGCCTTGCTGCCACGGCGCGGCGCGAGACGCAGCGCGGCTTCGACCACGGCAGCGCCGTGGCCGCCGGCCAGGCACTGCTGCGCGACCTGGGCAACCTGCCCGGCAATGTGTGCACGCCGCGCTATCTCGCCCAGCAGGCCCGGGAGCTGGCGCGTGATCACCGCGAACTGAAGGTGCGCGTCTTCGACGAGGCGGCCATCCGTCGCCTGAAGATGGGGTGCCTGCTGTCGGTGGCCCGGGGCAGCGCCGAGCCGCCGCGCTTCATCGTGGTCGAGTACCGCGGCGGCGCTGCCAAGGCGCGACCGGTGGTGCTGGTGGGCAAGGGCGTCACCTTCGACACGGGCGGCATCTCGCTGAAAGACCCGGCCGCCATGGACGAGATGAAGTACGACATGTGCGGCGCTGGCAGCGTGCTGGCCACGCTGCTGGTGGCGGCACAGCTGAAACTGCGCATCAACGTCGTCGGTGTGATCGCGGCGGTGGAGAACATGCCGGGCAGCCGCGCCACCAAGCCGGGTGACATCGTCACCAGCGCCGCCGGCAAGACCGTCGAGATCCTCAACACCGATGCGGAGGGCCGCCTGATCCTCTGCGACGCGCTGCATTACGCGCGGCGCTTCGAACCGGACGCCATGATCGACATTGCCACCCTCACGGGCGCCTGCGTGATCGCGCTGGGCCACCACCACACCGGCGTGATGGGCAATGACGACACCCTGGCCCGCGAGCTGGTGTCCGCTGGCGCGCGCGCCAGCGACCGTGCCTGGCACCTGCCGCTCACCGAGGAATATGCCGAGCAGTTGCGCAGCAACTTCGCCGATATCGCCAACGTGGGTGGCCGCGACGGCGGCGCCATCACGGCCGGCGCCTTCCTTGGCCGCTTCACCACCGGCACGAAGTGGGCACACCTGGACATCGCGGGCACGGCCTGGAACTCCGGCGCGCAGAAGGGCGGCACGGGGCGCCCGGTACCGCTGCTGGCTGACTTCCTCATCCATCGCGCCGGCGCCTACAAGGGCTAGTCCGTGCGGGCATGGCGGAAATCCGTTTCCACACCCTGAATGCCGCGGGCGGCGGCGCCCGCTTCCGCCATGCCTGCAAGCTCATCGAACAGGCTTACCTCGCCGGGGAACGGGTGCTGGTCTGGCTGGATGACCCCGGTACATCCGAGCGCTTCGACCAGCTGCTGTGGACCTTCAGGGACGGTGCCTTCGTGCCGCATGAACCGCTTGCAGAGGCTGGCAACAGCGAGGCGCCGGTGCAGCTGTTCAGCGGCGACACCCTTGGCAGCACCGTGCTGGACGGCGGATTCACCACGCTGGTCAACCTGCGCGATGCTCCCTCCCCCGAGGCGCTGGGCTTCCCGCGCATCCTGGAAGTGCTCGATGGCGAGGCATCCTGCCGCGAGGCCGGCCGGGCGCGCTTCCGCTTCTACCGCGAAGCCGGTTCCACACCCCAACACATTGCAGTGACCGATGAAGACTGAGATGGAAAAGGCCTACGAACCCGCCAGCATCGAACAGCGCCTGTACCGCGAATGGGAGGCCGCCGGGCATTTCGCGCCCAGGGGCGAAGGCACGCCCTACTGCATCATGATCCCGCCGCCGAACGTCACCGGCACGCTGCACATGGGTCATGCCTTCCAGGACACCATCATGGATGCGCTCATCCGCCACCATCGCATGCGTGGCGACACCACACTGTGGCAGATGGGCACGGACCATGCGGGCATCGCCACGCAGATGGTGGTCGAACGGCAGCTCAATGCCGCAGGCACCAGCCGCCGCGACCTGGGCCGCGAGGCCTTCGTGCAGCGGGTGTGGGAATGGAAGGCCCGGTCTGGCGGCACCATCGCCCAGCAGCTGCGCCGCCTCGGCGCCTCGGTGGACTGGACGCGCGAGCGCTTCACCATGGACGAGGGCCTGTCGGCCGCCGTCACCGAAGTGTTCGTCCGGCTGCACGAGGAAGGACTGATCTACCGCGGCAAGCGCCTGGTGAACTGGGATCCGGTGCTGCTCACGGCACTGTCGGACCTCGAGGTGCTGCCCTCCGAGGAGGACGGCAAGCTCTGGCACCTGCGCTATCCGCTGGAAGATGGCAGCGGCCACCTGGTCGTGGCCACCACCCGCCCGGAGACGCTGCTGGGCGATGCCGCGGTGGCCGTGCATCCCGATGACGAGCGCTATCGCACGCTCATCGGCAAGCGCGTGCGCCTGCCCATTGCCGACCGCCTCATCCCCGTGATTGCCGATGACTTCGTCGATCGCGAGTTCGGCTCCGGCTGCGTGAAGATCACCCCCGCCCATGATTTCACCGACAACGAGGTGGGTACCCGGCACAACCTGCCCCTGCTGAACATCTTCACGCCGGAAGCGCGCCTCAATGACAACGTGCCCGGATCGCTGCGCGGGCTGCCGCGCGAGCAGGCACGCGAACGTGTGCTGGAATTGCTCACCCAGCAGGGCCTCATCGAGCGCATCGAACCGCACAAGCTGAAGGTGCCGCGCGGCGACCGCAGCGGCGCGGTACTCGAGCCGCTGCTTACCGACCAGTGGTACGTGCGCATCGCGCCGCTGGCAGGGCCGGCCATCGAGGCCGTGGAATCCGGCCGCATCCGCTTCGTGCCGGAGAACTGGTCGAAGACCTATTTTGAATGGATGCGCAACATCCACGACTGGTGCATCAGCCGCCAGCTGTGGTGGGGCCATCGCATCCCCGCCTGGTATGACGAGGCCGGCAACTGCTACGTGGCGCGCGACGAGGCCGCCGCGCAGGCGCAGGCGCGCGCCCGCCACGGCCGCGACGTCCCGCTCACGCGCGACCAGGACGTGCTCGACACCTGGTTCTCCTCGGCGCTCTGGCCCTTCTCCACGCTGGGCTGGCCGGAGCAGACACCGGAGCTGGCCAAGTTCTACCCCGGCAACGTGCTGGTCACCGGCTTCGACATCATCTTCTTCTGGGTCGCACGCATGATCATGTTCGGCCTGAAGTTCATGGGCGACGTGCCGTTCCGCGAGGTGTACGTGCATGGCCTGGTGCGTGACGGCGAAGGCCAGAAGATGTCCAAGTCCAAGGGCAACGTGATCGACCCGCTCGACATCGTCGACGGCATCACGCTCGAGGATCTGGTGAAGAAGCGCACCACGGGACTGATGCAGCCGCACCTGGCGCCATCCATCGAGAAGGCGACACGCCGCCAGTTCCCGCAGGGCATCGAGGCCCACGGCACCGACGCGCTGCGCTTCACCTTCGCCGCGCTGGCCACGCAGAGCCGCGACATCCGCTTCGAGCTGGGGCGCGTCGCGGGCTATCGCAACTTCTGCAACAAGCTGTGGAATGCCGCACGCTTCGTGCTGATGTCCTGCGAGGGCAAGGACGTGGCACCGGCGGGCACGAAGAGCAACCACGTCGTGGACCGCTGGATCGTCTCGCGCCTCGGTGAGGCGATCAGCCGCACCGACGAAGGCTTCGCCGTCTATCGCTTCGACCTCGCCACCACCGCGCTGTACGAATTCACCTGGCACGAATACTGCGACTGGTACCTGGAGCTCACCAAGCCGCTGCTGCAGGGAGAAGACCCGGCGCAGGCCGCGGCCACCCGCCGCACTCTGCTGACCGTGCTGGAAGCATTGCTGCGCGCGCTGCATCCGGTGATGCCATTCATCACCGAGGAAATCTGGCGGCGCGTGGCGCCCGTGGCCGGCATTGCCGGCAACACCATCATGCATGCCCCCTGGCCTGTCGCCAGCGACTATCCGGCAGATGCGACCGCGGCCGCGGACGTGGACTGGATGAAGGCGGTGATCCTGGGCATCCGTCAGATCCGCGGCGAAATGGACATCAGCCCGGCGCGTCGCCTTGCGCCGCTGGCACAGGGCGCAGCTGCCACCGATGTGGAACGCTTCACCAACCACGCCAGCCTGCTGGGACGCCTGGCCGGCATTGACCCGGTGCGGGTACTGGCCGCCGGGGAAACGGCGCCACCCAGCGCGGCAGCGGTGGCGGGCAACCTCACCCTGCTGGTGCCCATGGAAGGGCTGATCGACCCTGCCGCCGAACTGGCCCGGCTGCGCCGCAAGCAGGAGAAGAACCAGCAGGAGATCACCCGCGCCCGCGCCAAGCTGGACAACCCCAATTTCGTGCGCAATGCCCCGCCCGAGGTGGTGGCCACCGAAAACGGGCGCATCGCGCAGTTCGAAAAAGTGAACGCAAGCCTCGCGCGGCAGATCGAAATCGTGCAGGGTCTGGTCCGACACTGAAGCAGGGAGTGCGAAAACCGGGATGACGGCGCTGACGGCGGCACTGGCGACCCTCGATGGCATCATCCTCGGCAAGGCCCAGGCGCTGCGGCTGGCCCTCTCCTGCCTTCTGGCGCGCGGCCACCTGCTGATCGAGGACGTTCCCGGCGTCGGCAAGACCACCCTCGCCCATGCGCTGGCCCAGGTGCTGGGCCTGTCCTGGCAGCGCGTGCAGTTCACCAGCGACCTGCTGCCGGCAGACATCCTCGGCGTCTCGGTGTTCGATCGCGCCACGCAGAAGTTCGAGTTCAGGCCCGGTCCCGTGTTCACGCAGCTGCTGCTGGCTGATGAAGTCAACCGCGCCAGCCCGCGCACGCAGAGCGCGCTGCTGGAGGCAATGGAAGAACGCCAGGTGAGCATCGATGGCGTCACGCATCCCCTGCCGGAGCCCTTCTTCGTCGTGGCCACGCAGAATCCGCACGAACAGCTGGGCACCTATGCCCTGCCCGAATCCCAGCTCGACCGCTTCCTGATGCGCATCGAGCTGGGCTATCCGGATCCACGGCATGAGCGCACGCTGCTGGCGCAGCGCGACCGCCGCGAGCTGCTCGCCGATGCGCTGCCCGCGCTCAGCCCCGCAGCGCTCATCGAACTGCAGCGCCAGGCTGCAGGCCTGCATGTGGCCGACTCCATCATCGATTACGTGCAGAAGCTGGTGGCGGCCTCGCGGGTGCGGACTGACCTCAGGCTGGGCCTCTCGCCGCGCGCGGCGCAGGGCCTGGTCCGCGCCGCCCGCGCCTGGGCCATGATCGATGGACGTGATGCGGTGCTGCCGGACGATGTGCAGGCCGTCTGGGCCGCCGTGGCACTGCATCGACTGGAGCCGCGGGCCGGCTTCGGCGAACGCGGCGCGCTGCCGCGCGAGAAGCTGGTGCGCGCCGTGCTCGAATCGGTGCCCGTGCCACGCTGACCTCCGCCATGCAGTCCGGGAGCCATCGCGGAATGCGCGCCCGCCTGCGCCAGTGGGCATTGAAACGCCAGGGCCAGGATGTGCTGCCACTGGCCCTGGCGGCCCGGCGGGTATACATCCTGCCCACGCCAGCGGGGTGGACCTTTGCGCTGCTGCTGGCCACGATGTTCATCGCCGGCATGAACTACGGCAACGGCCTGGCATTGCTGTTCACCTTCTGGCTCACCGGCTTCGCGCTGGTGGCGATGGTGCAGACACAGCGCGGGCTGTCCGGCCTCAGGCTGCTGTCCGCTGAAGTGCAGCCGGTGCATGCGGGAGACAACCTCACGCTGCGCATTACCGTGAGCGGGAAGACTTCCCCGCTGGATCTGCGGCTGCGGACCGGCGAAGAAGCGCCATCCCTGCGTCCCGTGAAACCCGGCGTGGAACTCATCCCGGACAATGCCACGGACAGCGTCTGCCTCACCTTCCCTGCCACACGCCGCGGCCGCTGGCAGGCGCCGGCGCTGCACCTCTCATCGACGGCTCCGTTCGGGCTGTTCCGTACCTGGACCTGGCTGTCCATCGAGCTCTCCACCCTGGTCTACCCCGCCCCCGCCGGGACGCGCCCCATGCCGGAAAATCCAGAGCAGGAAAGCGGCAGCGTGCGCCTGCACCAGGGACTGGACGAGCTGGCCTGGCTGCGGGATTTCCGCGAGGGAGACTCCCCGCGCCAGGTGGCGTGGAAGGCCTATGCCCGTGGCCAGCCGCTGCTGGTCCGCGAGTACCACGGCGCCGGCGCCCAGCGCCGCGAATTCGACTTTGAAATGCTGGCCGGCATGGATGTGGAATCACGCCTGTCCCAGCTCACGCGTTGGGTTTCAGACGCCGCTGCCCGCGGTGAAGGCTGGGTGCTGCGGCTGCCGGGCGCCGCCCCCATGTCCGGCGAAGGCCGGGATCACCTGACCAGATGCCTCGAAAGGCTGGCGCTGCATGGCCAACCCGGCTAGCCGCAACTCACCACCACTTGCCGGCGCACCGGCGCGGCTGATGCTGCTGGCTTTCGGCGCCGCCTGCCTGCTGCACGTGGACCGCGCGCCGCCCTGGTGCACGGCGGTGGCCGCCATCAACATTCTCGCCTGCTGGCGCGGTGACCTGCGGCGGCTGCCCGGCTGGCTGCGCCTGCCCCTCACGCTCACCGTGGTGGCGTTCGTGCTGTTCACATTCGGCACCATCAACGGCGTGGCGGCCGGCAGTGCGCTGCTGATGGGAATGGGCGCGCTGAAGCTGCTGGAAACCCGAACACATCGCGATGGCGTGGTGGTAACCGTGGTGGCGCTGATCCTGGTGCTGTCGGCGGGACTGGACCGGCAGGAGCTGTGGCGGTTGCCGCTGTTCCTGCTGGTGGCCTGGATGGCCCTCGCGGCGATTGCCGCAATGGGCAGCGTGCAGGCCGGCTCTTCCGTGCGACTTTCCTTCGGGCGCTCTGGCAGCGCCATGCTGTTCGCGGTGCCCTTCGCCGTGCTGGCCTTCATCCTCGTGCCGCGCCTGCCGGGGGCCCTGTGGTCGCTGCCCGGTGGCGGACAGGCGCAGACCGGGCTGTCAGAAGAAATGAGTCCTGGCAGCATCTCGGACCTCGCCGTCTCCGATGCCATCGCCTTCCGCGTGCGCTTCGATGACGCCGTGCCGCCGCCTGCCCTGCGCTACTGGCGCGGGCCGGTGCTGCACGACTTCGACGGCAATACCTGGCGCAATGAGAGGGGCATTGCAGCCTCGCCGCGCCAGGCTGTGGAGTACCTGGGCGATCGAGTGGATTACCAGGTGACGCTGGAGCCACATGGCCGCTCCTGGCTGTTCGCACTTGAAACCGCGCAGTCGCTGCGGGGACGGCGCAGTTTCCAGACACCTGACGGCCAGTTCCTGGCCTACCAGCCGGTCACCTCGCCCATCATCTACGAGGGAGTGTCGTGGCTGAGTGCACGACATGCCGGGCCACTGCCGGCGACCGCACGCCGGCGCAGTACTCGCCTGCCGGAGGGACGCAATCCGCGCACCCTGCAACTGGCACGCGAGATGCGCGCGCAGGTGGCAGACGATGCTGCCTACGCCGCGGCGGTGATGCGCCATTTCGCCACCGGCGGCTTCGAATACACGCTCACGCCACCGCAACTCGATTACAACTCCGTCGACGATCTGCTGTTCAACACGCGGCTGGGATTCTGTGGCCACTTCGCCTCGGCCTTCGTCACGCTGATGCGCGCAGCCGGGGTACCTGCCCGTGTGGTCACGGGCTACCTGGGCGGCACATTCAATCCCGTGGGCGACTACTACCTGCTGCGCCAGTCCGATGCGCATGCCTGGGCCGAGGTCTGGCTTGAGGGTGAGGGCTGGGTGCGCTTCGACCCCACCGGCGAGGTGGCCCCCGGGCGCCTGCAGCGGGGCCTCGGCGAATTGCTGCCCGCCACGCGTTCCGCGACCACCAACTTCGTGCAGCAGACCGGCTGGCTGCGCAACCTGCGGGACCGGTGGGACGCCGCCGGCACCTGGTGGCGCGAGCGCGTGGTGAACTTCAACAGCGCCCAGCAGCGGACCCTGATGAACTGGCTGGGACTGGGGAACATCGACTATCGCGGCATGGCCCTGCTGCTGCTGGCGGGCGTGGTGGCCTGGAGCGCGCTGCTGCTGCTGTGGTTGCGGCCGCGCGGACCGCGCATCCGCCAGGATGCGGTGGGCCGGCTCTGGTCCCGCTACCTGCGGCTGCTGGCGCGTCGTGGCCTGCCAGTTGCCGGGCACGAGGGACCTGAGGCGATCCGCCGCCGCGCGCAACGCGCCTTTCCCTCTGCCTGCGCCCAGATCGAAGAGTTCACGCGCCTCTATGCGCGACTGCGATTCGGTGCGGACGAAGCGGCCGCTGATGTGCGGCACACGGAACTGCGCCAGCAGCTGCGGCACGTGGAACGGGCGCTGTCGACGCTGGCGGCACGGGATCCAGCCCTGCCGCCTGCCCGGAACAGCCCTTAGCGTTCCGGCACCTGCGGCAGGCGCACGCGCCAGAGCAGCACACCGCCGCCAACGAACAGCAGCAGCAGGGCCAGGATGGAAGCACGCGTGCTGTTGGCCGCCAGCGCCAGCGCGCCCATCAGTGCCGGGCCGAGCACGGTGCCGAACTTGCCGACCATGTTGTAGAAACCGAAATATTCGGCCGACTTGCCGTCGGGCACGAGGCGTCCGTACATCGATCGCGACAGGCTCTGCACGCCTCCCTGCACCAGGCCCAGCGTGGCGGCCATCAGGTAGAACTCCAGCGCCGAGTCGAGGAAGTAGGCCCAGATGGTGATCACGGCATACACAGCCAGCCCGATCAGCACGCCGGCACGGGCGCCCATGCGCTCCCCCACCCGGCCGAAGACCAGCGCGGCGGGAAAACCGACGAACTGCGTCAGCAGCAGCGCGCCCAGCAGGTCGCTGGATGCCAGCCCCAGCGACAGACCGTAGTTCACGGCCATCTTGATGATGGTGTTCACGCCATCGATGTACAGCCAGTAGGCCAGCAGGAATTGCAGCAGCAGCGGCTGCCCGCGCACCGCGCGCGCCGTGGCCATCAGCTCGCGCCATCCCGCCGCCAGCGCACCGCCGTGTGCGCCCTCCCGCGGCGGGCCCTCGCGCACGTACAGCAGCACCGGCAGGGTGAACACCAGCCACCACACGGCCACCGTCACGAAGGACCAGCGCACCGCGGCGGCGGCATCGGCAAGGCCGAACAGCGGCGGCTTCACCACCATGGCCACATTCACCGCGAACAGCAGTCCGCCACCCAGGTAGCCCAGGGCATAACCGAAGGAGGAAACCCGGTCGTAGTCGCGTGGCTCTGCCACGTCGAGCAGCAGCGCGTCACCGAACACCACCCCGCCGTTGAAACCGATGCTGCCCAGCGCGAACAGCGCAGCGGCAGCCAGCCATTGGCCCTGCGCGAGGAAGAACAGTGCCAGCGTGGACAGCGTACCCAGCAGCGTGAATACGAACAGCATGCGGCGGCGCCTGCCGCCACGATCGGCAATGGCGCCGAGGAAGGGCGCCAGCAAGGCGATCACCAGTCCCGCCGCGGCGTTGGCGTAACCCAGGCGCGCCGTGGTCAGCTCGGTATCCGCACCGGCGCTCCAGTACTGGCTGAAGAACACCGGGAAGAATCCGGCCATGACCGTGGTGGCAAAGGCGGAGTTGCCCCAGTCGTACAGTCCCCAGCTGACCACGGGGCGACGCGCCAGCCACTTCACAGCCGCATCTCCCCGGGAGCCGGGAGCGCCGTTGTGCTCAAGCGTGGCTCTCGCGCGTCTGGTTGAAAGTCAGATCAGGCCAGCGCTCCAGCGTGAGCGCCAGGTTCACCCGTGACGGGGCCAGATACACCAGCGCCCCGGCATGGTCCTCCGCCAGGTTGTCGTAGGCCTTGGTGCGGAACTCCGCGAGCTTCTTCTCATCGCCCTGCACCCAGCGGGCCGTCTGCACGCCAATGCCCTCGAAGGCGCATTGCACGCTGTATTCGTCCTGCAGGCGGAAGGCCACCACCTCGAACTGCAACTGCCCCACCGCGCCGAGGATCAGCTCGTTGTTGCGCAGCGGGCGGAACAGCTGTGTGGCGCCCTCCTCGCACAGCTGGTCGAGGCCCTTCTGCAGGGCCTTCATCTTCAGTGGATCCTTCAGCACCGCGCGGCGGAACAGCTCCGGGGCGAAGTTCGGGATGCCGGTGAAGGCCAGCTTCTCGCCCTCGGTGAACGTATCGCCGATGTTGATGGTGCCGTGGTTGTGCAGGCCGATGATGTCGCCAGCCCAGGCCTCCTCGACTGCACTGCGTTCGCCGGCCATGAAGGTCAGCGCATCGGCAACGCGGATTTCCTTGCCCAGCCGCGGGTGGAAGAAACGCATGCCGGGCGTGTAGCGGCCGGAGCAGACCCGCATGAAGGCAATGCGGTCCCGATGCCCGGGATCCATGTTCGCCTGGATCTTGAAAACGAAACCCGTGAGCTTCGGCTCGACCGGGTCCACCACGCGCTCGCGCGCCGCACGCGGCAGAGGACCGGGCGCGTGCTCGGTGAAGGCACGCAGCAGCTCTTCCACGCCGAAGTTGCTGATCGCCGAACCGAAGAACACCGGCGTCTGCCGGCCGGCAAGGTACTCACCCACATCGAAGGGCGTGGCGGCACCACGCACCAGGTCCACTTCCTCGCGGAAAGCTCCGGCGCGATCGCCGAGGAATTCAGTGGCCTGCGCGCTCATCAGTCCTTCGATGACGCGGTTGTCGCCGCGCGTACCGCGCTCGCCGGCCTCATAGGCATAGATGCGGTCTTCCGTGAGATGGTAGATGCCCAGCAGGTCGCGCCCCATGCCGATGGGCCAGGTCACCGGCGCCACGTCGAGCTTCAGCACCTTCTCGATCTCATCGAGCAGGTCGAGCGGCGCGCGGCCCTCGCGGTCCAGCTTGTTGATGAAGGTCATGATGGGTGTGGCGCGCAGGCGGCACACCTCCATCAGGCGGATGGTGCGCTCCTCCACGCCCTTGGCGCAGTCGATCACCATCAGCGCCGAGTCCACCGCAGTGAGCGTGCGGTAGGTGTCCTCGGAGAAATCCTCGTGCCCGGGGGTGTCCAGCAGGTTCACGATGCGGCCGTTGAACGGGAACTGCATCACCGAGCTGGTGACCGAAATGCCGCGCTGCTGCTCCAGGCGCATCCAGTCGGAGGTCGCGTGGCGTGCAGCCTTGCGGCCTTTCACCGTGCCTGCAAGCTGGATTGCGCCGCCGAACAGCAGCAGCTTTTCGGTGAGCGTGGTCTTGCCGGCGTCGGGGTGCGAGATGATGGCGAAAGTGCGCCGCCGGCCTGCCTGGTGCACTTGCGCGGACTCGGACATTCTGGCTCCTGAACGAAAGCCGGCGATTATACCGGTCAGCGAAATTCCGGCAGGCACTATCACGCCGCATTCATTGCCATGCCGCCAACCGTGAAGTACCGTCCGGCGGCACCTCCACACCGTACAACCGCACAGGATGACGCCAGTGACCAGCCGCCGCGAATTCACGCTTGCCCTGACCGGAACCGCATTCGCCGGACTGATGAGTGCATGCGCGTCGGTGCCGGTTGATCCCTCGCGCAGGCCGCGCGCCTACGGCAGCCTGGTGCCCGATCCCATGCGGCTGCTCGACCTGCCGGAGGGCTTCAGGTACCACATCATCTCCTCTTTCGGCGATCGAATGGATGATGGCTTCCTGGTGGGCGACAACGCCGACGGCATGGGATGTTTTGCGCTGGGTCGCGGCCGCGTCGCGCTGGTGCGCAACCATGAGCTGACTGCCACCCAGCAGGCCCGCGGTCCGCTGGCACGCAACACGGGTGCGGAGCCGCCCGTCTACGACCGCAATGCCGATGGCGCGGCGCTGCCTGGTGGCACGAGCACGCTGGTGTACGACATGCGTGCCCAGCGCGTGGTGCGCCAGCATGCCAGCCTGGTCGGCACGATCCGCAACTGCGCTGGCGGCGCCACCCCGTGGGACAGCTGGCTCACCTGCGAGGAAGACCTCACCCGCCCCGGCCCGCGCGCCACGCGCGACCATGGCTGGGTGTTCGAGGTGCCGGCCGCGGCAACCGGCACGGTGCAGCCTGTGCCGCTGACGGCGCTGGGACGTTTCAATCACGAGGCCGCCGCAGTGGATCCACGCACCGGCGTGGTCTATCTCACCGAGGACCGCAACGACAGCCTGCTGTACCGCCTGCTGCCGACGGCGCCGGGCGAACTGGCGCGCGGCGGAAAATTGCAGGCACTGGCAATGGCGGAGCCCGGCCTCACCGACAGCCGCAACTGGGAAGGCACCACGCTGCCGCAGGGCAGCTGGCAGGCCACCCGCTGGATCGACCTCGACAATGTCGAGAGCCCCGAGGATGACCTGCGCAAGCGTGGCAACGCCGCCGGCGCAATGCTGTTCGCGCGCGGGGAAGGAATCCACATGGGCAAGGGCGAGGTGTACTTCTGCTGCACCAGTGGCGGCGCGAAGAAGCTCGGCCAGGTGATGCGCTACCGTCCGTCGCGTTTTGAGGGTCGTCCGGGAGAAACCGGCGAACCCGGCCAGCTGCAGAACTTCTACGAATCCCCGGACATCACGCATTTCAATTTCGGCGACAACCTCACCGTGGCGCCGAACGGCCACCTGGTCGTCTGCGAGGACCAGTACACGGCGAACGTGAACAACCACATCCGCGGCGTCACGCCGCAGGGTCAGACCTACGATATCGCCAGCCTGCATGCGCAGACCGAGCTGGCCGGGGCCTGCTTCTCGCCGGACGGCTCCACCCTGTTCGTGAACATCTACAGCCCGGCGAGGACGCTGGCGATCACCGGCCCCTGGCGCAGATTCAAGGCCTGACCCGGCTTCACTCGGGACGGAGCTGGCGGCGCAGCACCACTGCGTCCTCGCGGCCGCCCACGGCCTGGTAGTACCCGCGTCGTATCCCCACCTGCGAGAAGCCGCTCGCACGATAGAGGTTGATGGCCACGGTGTTGGAGGGCCTCACCTCCAGGAAGACTTCGCGCGCCCCGCTGGTGCGCGCATGACCGATGAGATGCTGCAGCAGGCGGCTGCCCAGTCCCCTGCCGCGATCCCCCTCCGCCACGCAGATGTTCAGCACATGGGCCTCTCCGGCACCTGCGCTGAGCACTCCGTAGCCCACGATCTCCCGCTCGGTCTCCACCACGCAGCAGTAGTAGCCGGCCCGCAGGCAGTCGCGGAAGATGTTCTCGCTCCAGGGGAAGGCGTAGCTGTGCGACTCCAGCGTCGCCACCGCGCGCAAGTCGGAGGCCTGCATGACGCGGATCACGTCGACCACGGTGCTCAAGCAGGCTGTGCCCCGGCAATGCGTCGCGCGAACTTCAGGTCTTCCCACACCTTGCGCTTCTCGCCCGGGCTGCGCAGCAGGTAGGCGGGATGGTAGGTGACCACCACAGGCGTGCGCGCGCTGCCGAAGGCGTGGACGCGGCCACGCAGGCGCCCCACCGGCACGTCGGTGGCGAGCAGGTTCTGTGCGGCCACGCTGCCCACCGCCAGCATGATGGTCGGCTTCAGCAGCCCGATCTGTCGCTCCAGGAACGGCAGGCAATGCGCCACTTCCTCTGGAGCAGGATTGCGGTTGTCCGGCGGGCGGCACTTGAGCACGTTGGCGATGAAGACTTCATCGCGCCGCAGGCCGATGGCCAGCAGCATGGCATCCAGCAGCTTGCCGGCCCGCCCGACGAATGGCTCACCCTGCCGGTCTTCCTCCGCACCCGGGGCCTCCCCGACCACCAGCCAGCGCGCGCTGCGGTTGCCCACGCCGAACACGGTGCGCGTGCGGCAGGCATGAAGCCCGCAGCGCGTGCAATCGGCCACCTCTGCCGACACCATGTCCCAGCTGTCATCGCGGCCGGGAACCGGGCTGACAGGCAGGGCCTGGGGTTCCGGCTGCACCGCCAGCGCACGGCGCTGTCTCCAGTCCGGCACGCCCAGTGCCGCAAGGTACGCGGCACGCTGCCCCATCAGTCCGCGCCTCCCGAAGGCTCCTCATGCTGATGGCTGCGGCGCCTGCGCCGGATCAGCCACAGCGCCGGCCCCGACAGCGCATAGGTGCCGAAGATCACCAGCAGCGCCTTGGGCGGATCGATGGCGATGAGCACGAACCCCAGCGGCACCAGCAGGAAAGTCATGAACCGCACCGGGCCTTCGAGGTTCAGCTGCTTGAAGCTGTTGTAGCCGAAGCTGCTGACCATCAGCAGGCCGGCGGAGGCGGTCACCAGGGTCGCGAGGATCAGGCCCGGCAGGCCCGGGGCACGCCAGCTGCTGGAGGCCCAGATGAAGGCCGAAACGATGGCCGCCGCCGACGGACTGGGCAGGCCCTCGAAGAAACGCTTGTCCTGCGTCGCGTGGCGGGTGTTGAAACGGGCCAGCCTCATGGCCGCGCAGGCGGCGTAGAGGAACGCGGCCGCCCAGCCGATGCGCCCCCAGGCCGCGCCATATTCGAACAGCCGCGCCACGCCCCACTGGTAGGCCACGATGGCAGGCGCCACACCGAATGACACCATGTCGGCGAGGCTGTCGAACTCCTTGCCAAAGGCGCTCTCGGTGCGGGTCATGCGCGCCACGCGCCCGTCGAGCGTGTCGAACAGCATGGCGGCGAACACCGCGAAGCCGGCGCGATGGTAGTTGCCGTCGATGGCAGCGATGATGGCGTAGAAACCTGCGAACAGGCAGCCGGTGGTGAACAGGTTCGGCAGCAGGTAGATGGCCCGGCTGCGCGGCCGGCTGGCGGGATCAGGGGATTCCATAGCTTGCAGTCATCATAGGGCTGCGCCACCCCCGCCACAACGGCGCAGGTCCGGTTGGCCTGCTAGACTGGCGCGTCTTTTCCCACGCGATCCCCAAGCCCTCACAGCCGCATGCGCCTGTCCCGCTACCCGGTCAATACCGCCAAGGAATCTCCCGCCGACGCCGAGGTCATCAGCCACAAGCTGATGTTGCGCGCCGGCCTCATCCGCCGCCTCGCCGCCGGCATCTACACCTGGATGCCGCTGGGCCTGCGTGCCGTGCGCAAGGTCGAGAACATCATCCGCGAGGAGATGGACCGCGCCGGTGCACTTGAACTGCTGATGCCCGCCGTGCAGCCGGCCGAGCTGTGGCAGGAATCAAGGCGCTGGGAGCAATACGGCCCGGAGCTGCTGCGCCTGAAGGACCGCCACGAGCGCGACTTCGTGATCGGCCCGACGCACGAGGAAGTGATCACCGACATCGCGCGGCGCGAGCTGAAGAGCTACCGCCAGCTGCCGGTGAACTTCTACCAGGTGCAGACCAAGTTCCGCGACGAGATCCGGCCACGCTTCGGCGTGATGCGCGGCCGCGAGTTCCTGATGAAGGACGCCTACTCCTTCCACGCCGACGAGGCCTCGCTGGCCGAAGGCTATGCGGTGATGAAGGCTGCCTACATGCGCATGTTCGAGCGCATGGGCCTCACCTTCCGCGCCGTGCGCGCGGACACCGGCTCCATCGGCGGCAGCGCATCGGAAGAGTTCCAGGTGCTGGCCGATTCGGGTGAAGACGCCATCGCGGTGTCCGATGCCGATGACTACGCCGCCAACCTCGAACTGGCCGCAACGCCTGCCTTCGATGGCAGGCGCGCTCCCGCCGCCCAGGCGATGGCGCAGGTGGCGACGCCAGCCACGAAGACCATCGCCGAGGTGTGCGGGCTGCTGAAGGTGCCTGCCGCCCGCTGCGTGAAGACGCTGGTGGTCGAGGGCAGCGACGGCGGCGTGGTCGCGCTGGTGGTGCGCGGCGACCATGAGCTCAACGCCGTGAAGGCACAGAAGATCGCCGGCGTGGCGAGCCCGCTGCGCATGGCCAGTGCGGCGCATGTGCAGGCCGCCACCGGCACCGTGACCGGATTCCTGGGTCCCGTGGGCCTGCCCTGCCGCATAGTTGCCGACCATGCGGCCGCGGCGCTGTCGGATTTCGTCTGCGGCGCCAATGCCGTGGATACCCACCTCACCGGCGTGAACTGGGGCCGCGACCTGCCGGAACCCGAAACCGCCGACCTGCGCAATGTGGTCGACGGCGATCCGTCCCCCTCCGGCAAGGGGCGCCTGACCATCCGCCGCGGCATCGAGGTGGGCCACATCTTCCAGCTCGGCCGCAAGTACAGCGAGGCCCTGAAGCTCACCGTGCTCGACCCCGCCGGCAAGGACCTCGTCCCCCTGATGGGCTGTTATGGCATAGGTGTGACGCGCATCGTGGCAGCGGCCATTGAACAGAATCATGATGACAAGGGCATCATCTGGCCCGAGCCCATAGCCCCCTACACCGTGCTGCTGGTCACCCTCAACCACGAGCGCTCCGAGGCCGTCCGCAAGCAGGCAGACAGCCTCTATGCCGCATTCACCGAGGCCGGCATCGACGTGCTATACGACGACCGCGATGCGCGTCCCGGAGTGAAATTCGCCGATGCCGAGCTGCTGGGCATTCCCCACTGCATCGTGGTCGGCGACCGGGGCCTTGCGGCCGGACGCCTCGAATACCGCAACCGGCGCAGCGGTGCGACCACGGAGATTCCCGTCGATGACGTGCTGGCTGAAGTCCGCCGCAACCTGGCGCGCTAGCCTCGCGGCGCTGCTGCTGGCCGCGACGGGCACCGCCGGCGCGCAGGCGCAGCGCGATCCGGAGCTGCGCGCCATCATCGAGAAGGCGGTGGCCGGCTCGCCCTGCTTCGCCGACAAATACGACTCCGCCGTGTGGTTCGCGATGATGGAGCCCAGGCTCAGGCGCCTGGTGGCAGACTCCACCGAGCGCATGCTGATCCTCGAGACCGCATTCTGCGAGGCGCACCGGCCGGGCGAGAAGCGCCTGCCACCGGGACTGATCCTGGCCGTCATCGATGTGGAGAGCCGCTTCGACCGCTGGGCCGTGTCCAGTGCCGGAGCCGTCGGGCTGATGCAGATCATGCCCTTCTGGCCGAAGGAACTGGGCATGGAACGCCACCAGCTGGTGCAGGTGCAGGCCAACATGCGCATGGGCTGCGCCATCCTGCGCCACTACCTGGAGCGCGAGAAGAACGACCTCGGCAAGGCGCTGGCGCGCTACAACGGCAGCATCGGGCGCCGCCAGTATCCGGACATCGTCGTGCAGCGCTGGACCACCCGCTGGAACGGCGCCGATGACCTCGGCGCCACGACCACCGCACAGCGCTGACCTGCATGGCCAGCCCTCCGGAAGCGCAGATCCTCGTCATCTACTATTCGCGCAGCGGCAGCACGGCGCAGCTGGCGCGACAGGTGTGCCGCGGCATCGAGTCCGTGTCCGGCGCCCGCGCCAGGCTGCGCAGCGTCGCGCCGGTATCCGCCGACAACGAGCGGCCGCACAAGATGGTGCCGGACGAAGGCGCGCCCTGGGCAACCCTCGATGACCTGCGCACCTGCGACGGCCTGGTGCTGGGCAGTCCCACCCGGTTCGGCAACATGGCCGCGCCGCTGAAGCATTTCCTGGACCAGACCTCCAGCCTCTGGCTGGAAGGAACTCTGGCGGACAAACCCGCGGCGGTCTTCACCTCCACGCAAAGCATGCATGGCGGCCAGGAAAGCACGCTGCTGTCGATGCTGCTGCCGCTGCTCCACCACGGCATGGTCTGCATCGGCCTGCCCTACACCGAGCAGCTGCTCAACACCACGCGCAGCGGCGGCACTCCCTATGGCGCCTCGCATGTGGCGTCGGCCACCGCCGGCTCCGACCTCACCGCCGAGGAAATCACGCTGGCGCAGGCACTGGGCAAGCGCGTGGCGCGGCTGGCAGTGCAGCTTCGCCAGCAGGATTGATCCGCAGGGGAACGCGCCAGCTTCCCGCGCGCCCGTCCAGCCTTCAGGCCCGTCCAGCGTTCAGGATGGATCGCCCAGCACGCTGCGGATGAACGGCAGCGTGAGCGGACGCTTGGCCTCCAGCGAGGCCGCATCCAGCCGCTCCAGGATATCCGACAGGCTGGCCATGTCGCGGGCAAAGCGCCGCTGCAGGTAGTGCACGGCATCTTCCGGCAGCTGTATGCCGCGCGCCGCGGCGCGCGCCAGCATGGCACTGCGTTGTTGCACTTCATCGAGCGGACGCAGTGCAAAATGCGGCATGGCGGCCAGGCGCGACCGGAGGTCCGGCAGTGCCAGCGGCAGGTCTGGCGCCGGCATGCGTGCCGCCACCGCAATGCGCGTGCCGGCCGCCACGCATTCGTTGTAAAGCGAGAACAGATGCTGCTCCCAGCCCGATTCGCCGGCGATCGCATCCGGATCGTCAATGGCTACCAGCGGCAGCCCGGCGAGTCCCTCCAGCGCCTCGGGTGCAAGCTCCCGCAGCGTGCGCAGTGGCAGGTATGCCGCACCGGGACAGGCCGCGCAGGTCGCCTGCAGCAGATGCGACTTCCCCGCCGCCTCGATGCCGTGCAGGTACAGCAGTGGCACGCTGCCGGAGGCCAGTGCCTGCGCCGCAGCCAGCGCCTGGCCATTGGCGCCGGGGAGGAAGCTTGCGAACAGCGCGCGATCCTGCAGCCGCACGCCCAGCGGCAACTGCCTCACGCGGCCATCCGCGCAAAGGCGCGCTGCAGGAACCGGCCCACGTAGTCGACGCCGCTCACGATCGTGGTCAGCACCACGACCACTGCGAGCACCTCGATCAGCGCGCGCGGCGGGAAGCCGCTGGCGCTGGCCAGGATCACTGCCAGCAGGTAGGCCATCTGCATGGCCGTATTGACCTTGCTGATGGCAGTCGGCCGGCCCTGCAGCGGTCCGAACCAGACCCGGAAGACCAGCGCCCCCACGCCAATGGTGACGTCGCGCGCAATGGCCACCGCTGCCACCCACCAGGGCGCAATGTCCAGCCAGGCGGCCGTGATGAATACGGACATCAGCAGCAGCTTGTCGGCGGCGGGGTCAAGGAAGCGCCCCAGGTCCGAGGTCCATCCGAAGCGCTTGGCGAGGAAGCCGTCCAGGCCGTCGGAAACCGCTGCCAGCGTGAACAGCACCAGGATCTGCACCTGCTGCCCCTCGAGCATGGCGAGGATCAGGGGCGGAATCAGCGCGATGCGGAAGAGACAGAGGATGTTTGGCAGGTGGCGCATGGCAGGAGCGCGGCCAGGGCACGGCGAAAAGTCCTATACAATATCGCAAAGCTTCCCCCAGGACGAACCATGCAGCCAACAAGCGGCATCAGCTACCGCGACGCAGGCGTCGACATCGACGCCGGTGACGAGCTGGTCGAGCGCATCAAGCCCCTCGTCAAACGCACCATGCGACCGGAGGTGCTGGCCGGCGTCGGCGGCTTCGGCGCCCTGGTTTCCCTGCCCCAGCGCTACCGTGAACCCGTGCTGGTCTCCGGCACCGACGGCGTGGGCACCAAGCTGCGCCTGGCCATCGACACCAACCGCCATGAGCGCATCGGCATCGACCTGGTCGCCATGTGCGTGAACGACGTGGCCGTGCAGGGCGCCGAGCCGCTGTTCTTCCTCGACTACTACGCCACCGGCAAGCTGTCCGTTGACGTGGCCGAGAAGGTCGTGGCCGGCATTGCAGAAGGTTGCCTGCAGGCAGGCTGTGCGCTGGTTGGCGGCGAGACCGCCGAGATGCCCGGCATGTACCACGGCGGTGACTACGACCTGGCCGGTTTCTGCGTGGGCGTGGTCGAACGCAGCCAGGTGCTCGATGGCACGCGCGTGAAGGCCGGCGACGCCATCATCGGGCTCGCCTCTTCCGGCGTGCACTCCAACGGCTACTCGCTGGTGCGCAAGCTCATCGCCGTGGCCGGCGCAGATGCCAGCACGCAGCTGGAAGGCCGCCCGCTGTTCGAGCGCCTGCTCGAACCCACGCGCATCTACGTGAAGAACATGCTGGCGCTGGCCGCGGCGCTGCCGGTGTCCGCGTTCGCGCACATCACCGGCGGCGGACTCACCGACAATATCCCCCGCGTGCTGCCCGAGGGTCTCGAGGCGCACCTGGTGCGCTCGCGCTGGCATCGCGACCCGCTGTTCGACTGGCTGGCGGCCACCGGCCGCATCACGCCGGCGGAGATGTACCGCACTTTCAACTGCGGCATCGGAATGATCGCCGTGGTTCCTGCCACCCATGCCGACCAGGCCCTGGCGCTGCTGCGCGCGGGCGGCGAGCAGGCCACGCTGATCGGCGAGATCCGCACCGGAAACGCCGGTGTCGTCATCGAGGACTGAAGCCCTGCCGCGCCTGGCGGTGCTGATCTCCGGCGGCGGCAGCAACATGGTGGCCATCGCCCGCGCATGCCAGGAAGGGCGGATTCCCGCCCGCATCGTGCTGGTGCTGTCCGACATCCCCGAGGCAGCCGGCCTTGCCCGCGCGCGGGAACTGGGACTGCATGCCGTGGTGGTGGATCGCCGTGCCATGCTGCGCGACGGGCGCCAGGACCGGCAGGCCTTCGAGGCCGAGGTGGAACGCGAGATCGAAGCCAGCGGCGCCGACTACATCATCCTTGCAGGTTTCATGCGGGTGCTGTCGGAACGGCTCGTCCAGCGCTACCGCGGACGCATGCTCAACATCCATCCCTCGCTGCTGCCCCGGCACAAGGGACTCGACACCCATGCACGCGCGCTGGCCGCTGGCGACAGCGAACATGGCGCGAGCGTTCATTTCGTCACGCCGGAACTGGATGGCGGTCCGCTCATCGCGCAAAGCGCCGTGGAGGTGCTACCCGGCGATACGGTTGCCAGCCTTTCAGCCCGGGTTCATGCTCGTGAACACATCCTCTACCCCATGGTGCTTCAATGGCTGACCAGCGGACGGCTGGAGTGGAATGCGGGCGATCCCAGGCTGGATGGCGTGCCGCTTGCCCGGCCGGCGAGGATTCCATGAAGTTGCGGCTCGCGGCCCTGCTGCTCGCGCTGCTGGTTCCCGGCCTCGCCGCCGCGGCGGACCTCACGCCGTTCAAGGCGACCTACGCGATCCGCTGGAACGGCATGGCGGCCGGTACGGGACACGTGGAGCTGCAGAAACTCGACGGCGAACGCTGGTCCTATGAATCACGCCTCCAGGCCCGCGGCCTGTTCCGCCTCGCCATCCCTTCCAACCAGGTGCAGAAGAGCGTGTTCCGCATCGTCGGCGGCAAGGTGATACCCGATACGTTCACCTCCGACGAAAACGCCCAGTCGCTCACCTTCGACTGGCAGGCCGGCCGCGTCACCGGCACCGTCAATCGCAAGCCGGTGGACCTGCCCAGCCAGCCCGGCCTGCTCGATCCGCTGTCGGTGCAGGTGGCCCTGATGCAGGAGCTGCTGTCCGAGCGCATGCCTGCGCGCTTCGTGCTCGTGGACGAAGACCGCATCAAGGACTACCTCTACGGGGTGGAGGGCAGCGAGGTCGTCGACTCGGTGGCCGGCAGGCACCGCGCCGACATCTTCAGCAGCCGCCGCCCGGGCTCGCGCAAGGCCAACTTCTACTGGTGCGCGCCCGAACTGGGCTACCTGCCACTGAAAGTGGAGCGGCGCAACGGGCGCGACGTGGAGCTGTCGATGACCCTCACCGCGCTGGAGCGCTGAAGCGCCTCAGGCCTTCGGCAGGGTCACGCCTTTCTGGCCCTGGTACTTGCCGCCGCGGTCGCGGTACGACGTGCCGCAGACCTCGTCCGACTCGAAGAACAGCATCTGCGCCACGCCCTCGTTGGCATACACCTTGGCCGGCAGCGGGGTGGTGTTGGAGAACTCCAGCGTCACATGTCCCTCCCACTCCGGCTCCAGCGGCGTCACGTTCACGATGATGCCGCAGCGGGCGTAGGTGGACTTGCCCAGGCACACCACCAGCACATTGCGCGGGATGCGGAAGTACTCCACCGTGCGCGCCAGCGCGAAGGAGTTCGGCGGGATGATGCACACGTCCGATTCCACGTCGACGAAGCTCTGCGGGTCGAACTTCTTCGGATCGACGATGGTGCTGTTGATGTTGGTGAACACCTTGAACTCGCGCGCGCAGCGCACGTCGTAGCCATAGCTGGAGGTGCCATAGGAAACGATGCGCGCCCCGCCGGACTCGCGCACCTGGCCGGGCTCGAAGGGTTCGATCATGCGATGGGAATCCGCCATGCGGCGGATCCAGTGGTCGGACTTGATGGTCATGAAGCTCTCTCGACGACGACGCCGGGGAATGTGCCGCTGCGATCGCGGGGCCTGCCTGCCAGCACCCCGGCGGTGCGGCGTGCCAGTTCGACATAGGCGCGGCCGCGCGCGGTATCGGCCGCGGCCAGCACGGTGGGCCTGCCGGACCCGGATTCCTCGCGGATGCGGGTGTCCAGCGGCAGCCGGCCCAGCAGGGCCACGCCGCACTCGGCAGCCAGCGCCTCGCCGCCGCCGCTGCCGAAGATGGCATCCTCATGGCCGCAGTTCGTGCACACATGCGTGGCCATGTTCTCCACCACGCCCAGCACCCCCACGGCCACCTTCTCGAACATGCGCAGCCCCTTGCGGGCATCGGCCACGGCGATCTCCTGCGGTGTGGTCACGATGACGGCGCCGGCCACGGGCACCTTCTGCGCCAGGGTGAGCTGCAGGTCGCCGGTGCCCGGCGGCAGGTCGAGCACCAGGTAGTCCAGATCGCCCCACTCCGTGCCCGTGAGCAGCTGCGTGAGGGCCTGCGTGACCATCGGACCGCGCCAGATGGCCGGTTGGCCGGCATCGATCAGCAGGCCGATGGACATCAGCTTCAGGCCCTGGGTCTGCACCGGAATGATGCGTTGCCCCCGGGTCTCGGGCTTCGTGCCCTCGGCCACGCCCATCATCAGCGGCTGGCTGGGTCCGTAGATGTCCGCGTCGAGCAGCCCGACCCGCGCGCCCATCGAGGCCCAGGCCGCCGCCAGGTTCGCCGCCACGGTTGACTTGCCGACCCCGCCCTTGGCCGAGCCCACCGCCACGATGTTGCGTATGCCCGCCAGGGGCTTCAGGGGGCGCTGAACCGCGTGGGTGGGGATGTCCGCCCCCAGCTCCAGCTCCAGCCTGAGCGGCTTTCCTGTGCGCTGCAGCACGCTTTCCAGCAGGGGCTGGAGAACGGGTGCATAACCACCGACGGGAATGGGCAGCACCAGCGCCAGCCGCAGGGTGTTCCCGTCGAGTTGCAGTGAGCGGATGGCCTTCAGCTCCGCGAGGGTGCTGCCGGTTGCTGGCTCAGTTACGGGGAGCAGCGCATCGCGCAGGGCCTGCTCGGTTTCGGTCATGGGAATTTTCCGCGGGATGGAAGCTGGGAAGTCTTTCGCAATTCTATCAGTGCGCGCCGCATTGCAACCGGGGCCTTGGGGCCCTGTGGCATACTCCGGGGGTTCAAACAACAGGTATTTTGCGACCCCTGCCAGTGATCGGCTTCTTCTCGAATCTGCGCGCGGACCGGCTGATCACGCAGATCAAGTCGACCGACAAACCCCTCGGCGAGGAAACCCTCAAGTCGGTGGCCCGCCTGAAGAGCGTGGGGCCGGCCGCCATCGAACCGGTGATCCTGGCGCTGGGGGATGCCGACAAGAACGCCACCGTGGCGCTGGTCGACGTGCTCTCCCATCTGGTGAGCAACAAGACCTTCCCGCAGTACGTGCAGGGGCTGCGCGATGGCAATTCCCGCATCGCGCAGGGCATCGGCTGGGCCCTGTCCTCGGCGCGCAACTTTGCCCCCCACCTGCTGCTGGATGCGCTGAACAACAAGGACATGCCCAAGTCCGCGCTGCTGGAGGCCATCCAGGCGCACCGTGACCGCTTCAGCCTGCGCGAGCTGCTCACGGCGGCCTACAACCAGGAGCCGAACGAAAAAGCGGCCCTGTTCCGCATCATCGCCGACATCGCCACGGCCGAGACGGCCAACGAGCTGGTGTCCCGGCTGGATGGCAAGGATCCGATCGCGCGGATGCACATCATCAACATCCTCGCCAGGTTCAACCGCACCGAGATCAAGCGCGCCCTGCAGGGCCAGCTGCGCGACAACAACAAGATGATCCGCGCCGCCTCGCTGGCCGCGCTGGCGCGCATGGACGGCCCCATCGATGCGGCAGCGGTCTGCCAGCTGTTGCGCGACCCCGAAATCGACGTGCAGAACCGGGCCATCGACGTGCTGATCCGCGCCAATGACCCGGAGACCATCAAGTACCTGATCCCGGTGCTGAAGGACGAGAACGAATACGCCCGCCGCGCCGCGGTAGAGGTGCTCAACGAGATCGGCGACGCGCGCTCGGTGAAGTTCCTGCTCGAGGCCATCAAGGACGACGACTGGTGGGTGCGCAGCCGCGCCGGCGATGCGCTGGGCAAGATCGGCGGACCGAAGGTCATCGACGCCGTGCTGCAGCTGGCGCGCGACAAGGACGAGGACATCCGCCGCGCCGCCATCGAGATCCTGAACCAGACCAAGGACGAGCGCGCCATCAGCCACCTGATCGAGGCCACGCGCGACAAGGACTGGTGGGTATCCGAACGCTCAGTGGATGCGCTGGCCGCCATCGGCAGCAAGCGCGCCCTGCCCCGCCTGCTGGAGATGCTGGGCACGACGCCGGTGCGCTCGCTGCCGGTGGTGGTGCGCGCCATCGGCAAGCTGGGCGAAGGCCGCAACGTGGAGCAGCTGCTGCCGCTGCTGCAGCGGCCCGAGAAGGAGCTGCGCGTCGAGGCCATGCATGCGCTGGCCGCGATCGCCGACGACAAGCGCAGCGAACACGTGCGCCTGCAGCTGCAGGCCCAGTCGCAGGTTCCCGACCAGGGCATCGCCGAGGCTGCGCAGGCCGCGCTGCGCGAGCTCGGGTCCCGCATGGAGGGCACCGGCGCCACGCAGGTAATGAGCGGCTCGCGGGCCATCGGTGGCCCGGACCTCGCGCGCTCGGTGCCGCTTGACGAGGCCGAAGTGAAGCCCATGCTGCACGATGTGGAGGAGCAGGCCGCCGGCGGCAAGCTCAAGCTCGACATCACCACGCTGAAGAACGGCGACATGCTCGAGGGCCGCTACCGCTTCATCGAGCGCATCGGCAAGGGCGCCTTCGGCACCGTGCTGCTGATGGAAGACACGGTGGTGGACGACCGCCTGATCCTCAAGTTCCTGAACCCGAACGTCTCCGAGGACGAGGAGATGATGAAGCGGTTCGTGCACGAGCTGCGCTACTCGCGCAAGATCACGCACCAGAACGTCATCCGCATCTACGACTTCCTGCAGATCCAGGGCAACTACGCCATCTCGATGGAGTATTTCCCCTCCCACACGCTGGGCGCGGAAGTGGTCAACGAGCAGCCCGTCGAGACGAAGAAGGCGGTCAAGTACGGCATCGACATGTGCACCGGCATGGCCGTGGCGCACAAGGTCGGCATCGTGCACCGCGACCTCAAGCCCGCCAACGTGCTGATCAACAACGAGGGCCTGCTGAAGATCGTGGACTTCGGCGTGGCCGCCGCGCACCGCGAGGGCGACACCCAGCTCACCAAGACCGGCTACGTGATCGGCTCGCCCAAGTACATGGCGCCCGAGCAGATCCTGGGCCGCAAGGTCGACGAGAGGGCGGATATCTACGCCATCGGCGTGATCATGTACGAGATGTTCACCGGCGTGCCGCCGTATGCCCGCGGCGACCACATGGCCGTGATGTACCAGCACGTGCAGGGCAAGGCCCGGCCACCGCAGGAGCTGAATCCAAAGCTGCCGCCGGGCCTGGCCGAGCTGATCACCAAGGCCATGGCGGTGGACAAGACCAAGCGCTTCCAGTCCATGGATGAGATGCGGGTAGCACTCGAACGCTTTGCATGACGTAAACTGGCGTCTATGGCCCGCATAGACGCGTTCCTGAAACTCGGCACCCAGCAGGGCTGCTCCGACATCCACCTCGCCGTGGGCGTGCCGCCGATGCTGCGCCTGTATGGCGACCTGGTGCCCATCAAGTTCAGGGAACTGCGCGACACGGAGCTGGAGGGCTACCTCACCGAGATCCTCACGCCTTCCCAGGCCGAGCATTTCTCGAAGGGCAACGACGTCGATTTCTCCTATGTTTCCACTGACGGCGGGCGCTTCCGCGTCAACGTGTTCCGCAAGGAAACAGGCATCGGCGCGGTGTTCCGCACCATCCCCACGGAGATCCCCACGCTCGACAAGCTGGGCCTGCCATCCATTGTGCGCAAGCTCTGCGACTACCACCAGGGGATGATCCTGGTGACTGGCGCCACCGGCTCGGGCAAGTCCACCACGCTGGCGGCGATGATCGACTACCTCAACGGCACCCGGAAGCTGAACATCATCAGCCTCGAGGACCCGATCGAGTTCGTGCACAAGAGCAAGAACTGCCAGGTGATCCAGCGCGAGCTGGGCACCCACCTGCCCTCCTTCGCCGAGGGCGTGCGCGCCGCGATGCGGGAGGACCCGGACGTGATCCTCGTCGGCGAAATGCGCGACGCGGAGACCATCTCCATGGCGATGACCGCCGCCGAGACCGGGCACCTGGTGCTGGGCACGCTGCATACCACCGGCGCGGTGAAGACCATCGACCGCATCATCGACGCGTTGCCCATCGAGGAGCGCGAGCAGACCAAGAGCTTCCTGTCGCAGAGCCTCCTGGCCGTGGTCACGCAGGTGCTGTGCAAGACGGTGGACAACCAGGGGCGCAAGGCGGTGTGCGAGGTGATGGTGATGACCAAGGCCATCGCCAAGCTCATCCAGACCGACCAGACGCACCAGGTCCCGGCGCAGGTGCAGATGGGCAAGGAGTTCGGCATGCAGCTGCTCGACCAGGCACTGCTGGCCGCGGTGCAGGCCAAGGAGATCGATCCGGACCAGGCCTATCTCTTCGCCAACGACAAGCGCGTACTGCAGAAATACGTCACCGACACCAGCCTGCTGCCCAAGCTCGACCTGTCGGCGACGCAGTCCAGCCCCGGCGTGGGAGCCTGAGCGGGCCATGGCGAAGATCGACGAGTTCCTCACCGAGGTGATGAAGCGCCGCGGGTCCGACCTGCATTTCATCGCCGGCGATCCACCGCGCATGCGTCTGTGGGGAGACCTCGCGCCGCTGCGTGCCGAGCCACTGGCCGCCGACTTCGCGCGCGAAGCGCTGCTGGAGATCATGCCGCCCAAGGCGAAGGACCGCTTCGACAAGCATGACGGCGCGGATTTCGCCTACACGCTGGGAGAGCTGGGCCGCTTCCGTGTCAATGTGATGCGGCAGCTCAACGGCATGGGGGCGGTGTTCCGCGCCATCCCGTCCAAGGCGCTGAGCATGGACGAGCTGAAGCTGCCCGACTCCGTGCGCAACCTGGCGCGCGCCAACAACGGCCTCATCCTCGTCACCGGCAAGACCGGGTCGGGCAAGTCCACCACGCTGGCGGCGATGATTGATGACATCAACAAGCGCGACAAGGGACACATCCTCACCATCGAGGATCCCATCGAGTTCGTGCACCAGCGGCGCAACTGCCTGATCAGCCAGCGCGAGATCGGGGTGCATGCGCAGACCTTCGCACAGGCCCTGCACTCCGCCCTGCGCGAGGACCCGGACGTGATCCTGGTCGGCGAAATGCGCGACCTGGAGACCATCAGCATCGCCGTCACGGCGGCGGAGATGGGCATCCTGGTGATGGGCACGCTGCACACCAATGGCGCCGCCCAGACCGTCGACCGCATCATCAACGTGTTCCCGGCCGACAAGCAGTCGCATGTGCGCACCATGCTGTCCACCTCGCTGCGCGGGGTGATCTCGCAGCAGCTGCTGCAGCGCTCCGACAGGCAGGGGCGCGTGGCGGCGCTGGAGATCCTGGTGAACAATTCCGCGGTGGCCAACCTGATCCGCCAGGGCAAGCTCGACCAGCTGGAGAACACCATGCAGTCGGGAGCGGCCAGCGGCATGCGCACCATGGACAGTTCCATCCAGGCGCTGTATGACCAGCGCCAGGTCACCGGCAAGGAGGCCTACAAGAAAGCCATTGCCAAGTCCCGCTTCGAGGCGGTGAAGGACCAGGGTTGAGCCAGAAACGCAGGATTCTCGTCACCAGCGCGCTGCCCTACGCCAACGGGCCGCTGCACCTCGGGCACATGATCGAGGCTGTCCAGACCGATGTGTGGTGCCGCTTCCAGCGCGCGCGCGGGAATGACTGCATCTACGTGTGCGCCGAGGACTGCCACGGCACGCCCATCATGATCCGCGCACGGCAGGATGGCATCACGCCGGAAGAGCTCATCGCGGCCGCGTCTGCCGAGCACCAGCGCGACTATGCCGGCTTCGGCATTGCCTTCGATCATTTCCATTCCACCCACTCGGAGGAGAACCGCCGGCTGTCCGCCGAGCTGTACCGCCGGCTGGCGGAAAAGGGCTCCATCGCGCGCCGCTCCATCCGGCAGGCCTACGACGAGCAGGCCGGCATGTTCCTGCCCGACCGCTTCGTGCGCGGCACCTGCCCCCGCTGCGACACCCCCGACCAGTACGGGGATTCCTGCGAGAACTGCGGCGCCACCTACTCGCCGACAGACCTGAAGGATGCGGTTTCCACTGTCACCGGCACGAAGCCGGTACTGCGCGAATCCGAGCACCTGTTCTTCCGCCTCGGCGACTACGAGCAGGACCTGCGCGAGTGGCTGGCCGGCAACGGCCTGCAGGACGCCGTGCGCGCCAAGCTCGACGAATGGTTCAAGGTTGGCCTGAGCGACTGGGACATCTCCCGCGACGCGCCCTACTTCGGCTTCGAGATCCCGGATGCGCCCGGCAAGTATTTCTACGTCTGGTTCGACGCGCCCATCGGCTACATGGGCAGCTTCGCCGCGCTGGCCGCAAGGCGTGGGCTCGACTTCGATGCCTACTGGAAGGCCGGCGCCACCACCGAATTGCACCATTTCATCGGCAAGGACATCAGCTACTTCCACACGCTGTTCTGGCCGGCGGTCCTGCATGGCGCCGGTTGCCGCCGGCCGACGGGCGTGCACGTGCACGGGTTCCTCAACGTCGACGGACAGAAGATGTCCAAGTCGCGCGGCACCTTCATCACCGCCCGCCGCTACCTTGACCTGCTGCCGCCGGACCACCTGCGCTACTACTTCGCGGCCAAGCTGAGCAACGGGCTGGACGACATCGACTTCAGCCTCGCGGATTTCACCGCGCGCGTGAACTCCGACGTGGTGGGCAAGCTGGTGAACATCGCCAGCCGCTGCGCGCCGTTCATCGGCAAGGCGGGCGGCTCGCTGGCCGCCTCCCTGCCCGATCCGGCGCTGTATGCCGGATTCACTGCCGCAAGTGAGCCCGTGGCGGAGCTGTTCGAGTCGCGCGATTACGCGGGTGCCATCCGCGAGATCATGCAGCTGGCCGACCGCGCCAACCAGTACGTGGACCAGCACAAGCCCTGGGCGCTGGCGAAGGATCCCGCGCGCCTGCCCGAGGCCCACGCCGTGGCTACGCAGGGCATCAACCTGTTCCGCGTGCTGATGACCTGGCTCGCCCCCGTGATGCCCGGCGTTGCCGCCGCGGCAGAAGGCTGGCTGGGCGCCGGCACACTTTCGAACTGGAGTGGCGTGGCCGAGCCATTGCTCGCTCGTCCGCTGGGCCAGTATCCGCAGCTGGCCACCCGCGTCGACCCGGCGGTGGTGAAGCAGCTCATCGTCCAGAATCCCGCGCCCGCGGCCAAAGCCGCGCCAGCCGCCCCCGCCACGAAGAAGGCCGACATGGAAAACAAGACTCCGCCCGCCGCCGCCGCACCCGCCCACATCAGCATTGACGACTTCGCGAAGCTCGACCTGCGCGCCGCGAAGGTGCTTGAGGCTTCCCGCGTCGAAGGCTCCGACAAGCTGCTGCAATTGAAACTCGACCTGGGCACCGAGCAGCGCAATGTGTTCTCCGGCATCGCCGCGTTCTACAAGCCGGAAGACCTGGTGGGCCGGTTCGTGGTGATGATCGCCAACCTTGCGCCGCGCAAGATGCGCTTCGGCATTTCCGAAGGCATGGTGCTCTGCGCGAGCGACAAGAGCGGCGACGGCCAGGGCGTGTTCGTGCTTTCGGCGGACGAGGGCGTGAAGCCCGGCATGAAGGTCAGCTGAGCGGGAGCCCCGCAGCTGATGAAGCCGGAGGCCGTCACCGCGCTGTACGCGGCGCTGCGCGACGCAAACCCGGAGCCCCGCAGCGAGCTGGAGTCCAGCACGCCCTTCGAACTGCTGGTTGCGGTGATGCTCTCCGCGCAGGCCACCGACCGCAGCGTCAACCTGGCCACGCGCAGCCTCTATCCCGTCGCCAACACGCCGGCGACACTGCTGGCGCTGGGCGTCGAGGGCATCACACCCTACATCCGCCATATCGGCCTGTGGAGCGCCAAGGCGAAGAACGTCATCGAGACCTGCCGCCTGCTCATCGAGCGGCATGGCGGCGAGGTTCCTCGCGACCGGGAAGCGCTGGAGGCACTGCCGGGCGTGGGTCGCAAGACAGCCAACGTGGTGCTCAATGTCGCCTTCGGCGAGCCCACGCTGGCAGTGGACACGCATGTGTTCCGTGTGGCCAACCGCACCGGGCTGGCGCGCGGTGCCACACCCGTCGCAGTGGAGCAGAAGCTGCTGAAGGTGACGCCGGAACCGTTCCTGCTGCACGCGCACCACTGGCTGATCCTGCACGGGCGCTACATCTGCCTGGCGCGCCGTCCGCGCTGCTACGAATGCGTGATCAGCGCGTATTGCGCATTCCGCCCGAAGACACCCGCGCCCTGAGCAGCGTGGCGCTACACTGCCGCCCATGATGTTCGCCAATGCCAGCCGCGAGGAGCTGCGCCGCCGCTACATCACGGCCTGGCAACGCCACCGTGAGGGACTGCCGCTGGAGGCGCTGGATGCACAGATTGCCGACGTCATCGCGCTGCATCCGGAATTCCACGCCCTGCTGGAAGGGCCGGACGCCCTCACCGGCGAGTTCACGGTGGAGGCTGGCCATGCCAATCCCTTCCTCCACATGGGACTGCACCTTGGCGTGCGCGAGCAGCTGGCCACCAACCGGCCTGCAGGCATTGTGGATCTGCATGCGCGGATGGCGCGGCGCCTCGGTTCTTCGCACGACGCCGAGCACCGCATGGCCGATGCCCTTGCGGAAACGCTCTGGGAAGCACAGCGTGCCGGCCGGGCACCGGATGAGGCAGCCTACCTCGAACGGTTGCGCCGGCTGGCCTGAGGGGCGGCCAGCGCATCTGCGTGGATGTATCCCACGGTGTGCCCTGCCGCGAAATAGGCTTCGATCCAGTCCCCGGTCCGGGACAACTCGTACGCACGTTCGCGTGACACTGCGGCGCGGATTTCTCCCGCATCTGGCGCTGGCGCATTCCTGACAGGCGTATCCGCCTCCAGTCGCCTGGAAGGCAGGTTGCGCAGCGCCCGCTTCAGGCTGGCGGCCGCATCGGTGTAGCCATGGCGCAATGCACTGGCCAGCCAGAACACCGCGCGCCCGTCATCGCGTCCCACACCCTCGCCGCGGGCATAGACGTTGCCGAGGCTGTTCTCGGCGTAGGCATATCCCTGCTCTGCCGCCCTGCGCCACCACATCGCGGCCTGCGCGGCATCCTTCTCCACGCCGCCGCCGCTGCGGTAGGCATTGCCGAGGTGGTACTGCGCCCAGCCGGACCCCTGCTCCGCGGCGCGGCGCAGCCAGGTGACGGCCTGCGGCAGGTCCTTCCTGACCCCCAGTCCCTGCCACAGCGCCAGGCCGAGGTTGGTCTGCGCGGCAATCATTCCCTGCTCGGCCGCCTTGCGATACCAACGCGCGGCCTCGGCCTCATCCTTTTCCACACCGTCGCCGGCTCCCAGGGCCACGCCAAGGCTGTTCTGTGCCTCGGCCAGTCCCAGGTTCGCAGCGCGGCGGTACCAGTACGCGGCCTCCTCGCTGTCCTGCACGACGTCCCGCCCGGCGGAGTACAGGTTGGCCAGCAGCAGCTGGGCCTGGCCGAAATCCTGCCCTGCCGCGCGGCGGATCCACTCCAGGGCCGTTTCCGGGTCGATGGGCACGCCTGTGCCCTGAAGGTGCATTCCTCCCAGGAGGAACTGCGCAACGGGATCGCCCTCATCGGCGAGGGGACGCACCAGGTCCAGTGCCGCTTCGGGCTCACCAGCCTTGATGTGCCGCACGGCCTGCGTGAGGGCTTCCGCCACCGCAGGCGCGTGCTGAGATTCCTGTGCCAATGCGGGGGCAGCCGCCAGAAACCACAGGAGCGCTGCGGCGCAGGTCGCGCGCAGCCCGCCCACCAGTGGCGAGGTGGTCATCTCCATGCGTTCAGCTCATTCGTGCCCACTTGATCAGGGTGCCGAAGCTCGGCGGCTTGCCGTGCATCAGCAATCCCACGCGGAACACCTTCGCCGCGAACCAGACGGCAACACAGGCGCCGATCACGCTGACCGCCAGCGACAGCACCACCTGCCACACCGGCGGCGGCGAGGTGGAAGCCAGCCGCGCCATCATGATGAAGCCATTGATCGGCGGGATGAAGCTCGCGGTCACGGCAAAGGTTGAATCCGGTGCATTGCCGACCATGGGCGTGGCCACGTAGGGAACGATCATCAGGATCATCACCGGCCCCATCAGCGACTGCGCGTCGGCCATCTGGTTCACCGCCGCCCCGATGGACATCATCAGCGCACCGAACACCAGGTAGGCGGTGAGGAAGAACAGGAACAGCCATACCACCATCATCGGGTCGATCAGCCCGATCGCCGCGAACTGCAGCAGCGCAAGCAGGCCCAGGCCCACGTACACGGACATGGTGACCAGCCCGACGCCAAGCTGGCCCAGCAGTTTGCCCCACATCAGTTCCAGCGAAGAGGCAGCGGCCAGCAGCACCTCCACCACGCGGCTGGATTTCTCCTCCACCGTGGAGGTCATCAGCCCCTGCCCGCCGATCATGATGCCCATGAACAGCAGGATGCCCATGATGAAGGGCAGCATGCGGTTGAAGCCCTGCACGTTGCGCTCCTTGCCGCCGGCATAGACCACCACGGTTTCCGACCGCGGGATGGTTGTGGCTGCCCGGATGATGGCAGGATCGAAACCGCGTGCACGCAGCCTCTCTGTGATCAGCGTCGGGCGTACGGCACCATGCAGGATGCTTTCGGCATCAGCGGGCAGGTTGCGCGGCGCAAACAGCTGGTATCCCGCATAGCGGCCCTCGGCATTCCCCTGCACCGCTTCGGCCGGGAGCACCACCAGCGCGCGCCGCTGGAACTTGCCTCCCTCGATGGCCTGCAGCCAGGCCTTGCCATCCTCATCGGTGGTGCCCGACGGCATCTCCATCAGGTGGAAGCGCGGCAGCGCCGGAACGGGTGCTGGTGTGGACATGCGCGCCGCATCCCCCGCCCCCGCCTGTTCCGCAGCCTCGCGCCGGCTGGCCTCGCGACGCCCTGCGATGGCCTCCTCCGACAGTTCTGCGCGCAGCAATCCAGTGAAATCACTGCCGCTGCGATCAATCACAGCCACCTCGACGTCCACCTGCACGCCGCGGTTGGCCATCATCTTCGGCAGCACCACGAGCGCGGCGGTGAGCAGCAGCGGCATTACCAGCACGCCGAACAGGAAGCCCTTGCTGGACACAGTGACGAAGAATTCGCGCGCCGCCACCAGCCGGATGCGATGCATGGTGCCGCTCATGCCACAGCTCCGGTGAGGCCCTGCAGGTGCTCGCGCAGCGCCTGCTCCGACTCGCCTTCGCCGCGCACGATGCTCACGAACATGTCCTCCAGCTTCAGGCGTGCGATCTCCACCCGCGCCGGCACCACGCGGGCCGCCGCTTCGCGGATCACCGCGGCGGGATCGGTGCCGGGCGCAAGCCGCAGCTCGAACTCATCGCCGAGCGCGCTGACCGATGACACACCTGGCACAGCGCGCAGGGCCGAGCTGTCTGCGTGGGGATCCAGTGGTTCGAACAGCACTCGCGCCGTGTCGTAGCGGCGCCGCAGCTTCGACATGGATTCGTCGAGCACCTTGCTGCCCTTGTGGATCATCACCACGCGGTCGCACAGCTCCTCGGCCTGCGCCATCACATGCGTGGAGAAAAGGATGGTGGTGCCGCGGCGCTTTTCCCCCGCGATCACTTCCTTCAGCAGGCGCACGCTCACCGGGTCGAGACCGCTGAAGGGCTCATCGAGGATCAGCAGCTCGGGCTGGTGCACGATGGTGGCGACGAACTGCACCCGCTGCAGCATGCCCTTGGACATGTCCTCGCATTTCTTCTTCTCGACGTCGGCGAGGCCGAGCCGGGCCAGCAGGTCGCGCGCCCGCGCCTGCGCCACGTCCTCCGGCACGCCCTTGAGGCCCGCGAGATACTTGAGGAACGCTCCCACCGTCATCTTGCGATAGACGCCGCGCTCCTCGGGCAGGTAGCCGATGCGGTCCTTGGCTTCCAGGGCAGAGGGCCGACCCAGCACCTCGACGCTGCCGGAGTCGGGAAACAGGATGGACATGATGATGCGGATGGTGGTGCTCTTGCCGGCGCCACTGGGCCCGATCAGGCCGCAGGTCTGCCCTCGGGGGATGGCAAGGTCGAGCGCCGCCACTGCGCGCTGGCCGCCAAAGCTCTTCTCGACCGCCTGTAGTCTGGCTGCGTCCACTGCGCCTCCCCGGATGATGAGTTGCGGGCGGTTCTGTCTCCACCCGCACGGGAAACTTACAGCATCAGCCCTTGCGGGGCATGTACAGGTCGGTCAGCGTGCCTTCCAGGGCCTCGGCGGTCATGCCCACGGATTCCGACAGGGTCGGATGCGGGTGGATGGTCAGGCCCACGTCCGCGGCGTCGGCGCCCAGTTCGATGGCCAGCCCCACCTCTGCAATCAGCTCGCCGGCATTGGGACCGACGATGCCGCCACCGATCACCCGGTTGCTGGCCGCGTCGACGATCAGCTTGGTGAAACCCTCATCGCGGCCCAGCGACAGCGAGCGACCGCTGGCCGCCCAGGGGAAGGCCGCCTTGCGGATATTCAGGCCCTCGCGCTTCGCCTGCACCTCGGTGACGCCCACCCAGGCCACTTCAGGATCGGTGTAGGCCACCGAAGGAATCACGCGCGCATCGAAGTACGCCTTGTGCCCGGCCGCAACTTCTGCGGCAACCTTGGCCTCGTGCGTGGCCTTGTGGGCCAGCATGGGCTGGCCGACGATGTCACCGATGGCGAAGATGCCCGGCACATTGGTGCGCATCTGCTTGTCCACCGGGATGAAGCCGCGTTCGTTCACCTCTACGCCGGCCGCCTCGCAATTGATCAGGCGGCCGTTGGGCACGCGGCCCACTGCAACCAGCACGCGGTCGTAGACCGAGGTGGTGGTTTCGCCGGCCTTGTTCTCGAAAGTGACGCGCAGGCCCTCGGGCAGCGCCTCCACCTTCGTGGACTTCGTGCCCAGCAGGATCTGCTCGTAACGGCCCTTGAGGCGCTTCTCCAGCGGCTTCACCAGGTCCGGATCGGCTCCGGGCATCAGCTGGTCGCCCAGTTCCACCACCGAAACCTTCGCGCCCAGCGCGTCATACACGCAGGCCATTTCCAGGCCGATGATGCCGCCGCCGATCACCAGCAGCCGCTGCGGGATGCCCTGCAGTTCCAGCGCGCCGGTAGAATCGATCACGCGGGGATCGGCCGGAATGAAGGGCAGCTTCACGGCCTCGGAACCGGCGGCGATGATGCACTGCTCGAATCCCAGCAGCGTCTTTGTGCCATCGGCGGCCGTAACCTCGAGCACACGGCTGCCCACGAAGCGGGCCGTGCCCCGCACTACCTCGACCTTGCGCTGCTTCGCCAGCATCACCAGGCCGCCGGTGAGGCGCTTCACCACGCTCTGCTTCCAGCCGCGCAGCTTGTCGAGGTCGACCTGCGGCTTGCCGAAAGAAATGCCGTGCGCGCCCATGACATGCGCCTCGTCGATCACCTTGGCGGCGTGCAGCAGCGCCTTGGAAGGAATGCAGCCCACGTTCAGGCAGACGCCGCCGAGGGATTCCCAGCGCTCCACCAGTACCACCTGCATGCCGAGGTCCGCGGCGCGGAAAGCCGCGGTGTAGCCACCGGGGCCGGCGCCGAGGACAACCAGCTGTGCCTTGCGGTCAGGTGCTGGGCCCGGGGGCATCCGGGGCTGTTCCACGCGGGCCGGTGCATGGCCAGCAGATGCCTGGCCGGCTGCGGCGGCCGGCGCCGCAATTGATGCCGCCGCAGCGGTCGCGGATGAGCCGCCCTTGTCCCGGGCCGGTGCCGGCGGGGACGTCGCGTCAGGTTTCGCGACGCCGGCCGCAGCCGTCACACGCGCGATCACCGTGCCCTTGCGCACCTTGTGGCCGGCCTTCACCAGCACCGCAGCCAGCGTGCCGGCGGACGTCGAAGGCACATCCATCGTGGCCTTCTCGGTTTCCAGCGTGATCAGCGGGGTGTCCACTTCGATGGCATCGCCCGGCTTGACCAGCACCTCGACCACGGCCACTTCATCGAAGTTGCCAAGGTCCGGGACTGCGATCTCCACCTCGCTCACGGCGTGCCTGCCAGCAGCGTGGCCGGTTCGGAAAGCAGTTTCGACAGGTGCACGGCGAAACGTGCCCCCTGCGCGCCATCGATCACGCGATGGTCATAAGACAGCGACAGCGGCAGCATGTGGCGGGGCGCGAAGAGCTTGCCATCCCACACCGGTTTCGTCTGCGTGCGCGAGACGCCGAGGATGGCCACTTCCGGCGCGTTGATGATGGGCGTGAAGGCCGTTCCACCGATGCCACCCAGGCTCGAGATGGTGAAGCAGCCGCCCTGCATCTCGGCGCCCTTCAGCGTGCCCTTGCGCGCGCGGTCCGACAGGTCGGCGAGCGCGCGCGCGATGCCGAAGACATCCAGCTGGTCCGCATTCTGTATCACCGGCACCAGCAGGCCCTGCGGCGTGTCGGCCGCGAAGCCGATGTGGAAATACTTCTTGAACACAAGGCTCTCGCCGTCGAGCGAGGCGTTGAAGGCCGGGAATTCCTTCAGGGCCAGCACCACGGCGCGCACGATGAACGCCAGCGGGGTCACCTTCACGCCCGCTGCCGCGGCCTTTTCCTTCAGCTTGCCGCGCTCGGCCTCAAGGTCCGTGATGTCCGCCTCGTCGAACTGCGTGACATGCGGCACGTTGACCCAGGAGGCGTGCAGGCGCGGGCCGGAGATCTTCTGGATGCGGCTGAGCGGCTTCACCTCTACCGGGCCGAACTTCGCGAAGTCGACCTTGGCCACCTGCGGCAACGCCGGACCCTGGGCCACGGCGCCGCTGAGCATGGCCTTCACCCAGGCCTTCACGTCGTCATGCGTGATGCGTCCGCGCTGGCCCGAACCCTTCACGCGTGCCAGGTCCACACCCAGCTCGCGTGCCAGCTTGCGCACGGAGGGACCGGCATGGGCGGTACCGAAGCCGGCTTCGTTCACCGGCGGCAATGTTGCGGGCCGGACCGGCTGCTGCGCGCTGCGCGGTGCCGGCGAAGCCGCGGCGGGAGCTGCACCCGGCGCGGACGCAGCAGGAGCCGACGCGGCGGGAACAACCGCTGCCGGCGCGGCAACGACGCCACTGAGGGTCACCACGCGCGAACCAGGGCCCACCTTGCCGCCGGCCTGCACATGCACGGCTTCCACAGTACCGGCGGCGGTGGAAGGCACATCCATCGTGGCCTTCTCGGTCTCGAGCGTGACCAGCGGCGAATCCACTTCCACCTTGTCGCCGGGCTTCACCAGCACTTCGATGACGCCGACTTCGGTGAAATTGCCCATGTCGGGCACGAGCACATCGATGTTGGCAGGCGCCGCGGCTGCGGCAGCCGGTGCGGCTGGCGTGGTAGCCGACGGCGCGGCGGCGGCGGCTGCCGGCGCAGGTGCCGCTGCCGCGTCGCTGCGCAGGGTCACCACCAGCGCGCCCTGCGAGACCTTGCCACCCGCCTGCACATGCACGGCTTCCACCGTGCCCGCGGCGGTGGAAGGCACATCCATCGTGGCCTTCTCGGTTTCCAGCGTGATCAGCGGCGTGTCCACTTCGACGCGGTCACCGGGCTTCACCAGCACCTCGATGACGCCGACCTCGGAGAAATTGCCGAGGTCTGGCACGCGCACTTCAATGCTCTGCGACATCAGCGTGCCCTTCCTCAGGAGTTCAGCGGGTTGGCCTTGGCAGGATCGATGCCGAGCTTCTCCACCGCCTCGACCAGCACCTTGCGCGCCACCTTGCCTTCATCGGCCAGCGCCTTCAGCGCTGCCAGCACGATGTAGCGCCGATCCACCTCGAAGTGGTGACGCAGCGCGGCGCGACCATCGCTGCGGCCGAAACCGTCAGTGCCCAGCGTCACGTAACGACCACCCACCCACTGGCGGATCTGGTCGGACACCGTGCGCATGTTGTCGGTGGCGGCGATGACGGCGGAATCCAGGTCACCGAACAGCTGCGCCACGTAGGGCACTGCGGGCTTGCGCTCCGGATGCAGCAGGTTCTCGCGCTCCACCAGCAGGGCCTCGCGGCGCAGCTCGCTGAAGCTGGTCACCGAATACACGTCGGCGGCCACCTTGTAGTCGTTCTCCAGGATCTCCGCCGCGGCCAGCACCTCGCGCAGGATGGTGCCGGAGCCCAGCAGCGTGGCGCGTACCTTGGGCTTGCCGCCCTTCTTCAGCAGGTAGGCGCCCTTCAGGATGCCTTCCTCCGCGCCCTCGGGCAGCGCCGGCTGCACGTAGTTCTCGTTCATCACCGACAGGTAGTAGAAGATGTTCTGCTGCTCGACATACATCTTCTTCATGCCGTCGTGGATGATCACGGCCAGCTCGTAGGCATAAGCCGGATCGTAGGCTCGGCAGTTGGGCACCGTGGTGGCCACCAGCTGGCTGTGGCCGTCCTGGTGCTGCAGGCCCTCGCCGGCCAGCGTGGTGCGGCCCGCCGTGGCGCCCAGCAGGAAGCCGCGCGCCTGGATGTCGCCAGCGGCCCAGATGAAGTCGCCCACGCGCTGGAAGCCGAACATCGAGTAATAGATGTAGAACGGCACCATGGTCTGGCGGTGGTTCGCATAGGCGGTGCCCGCCGCGATCCACGAACACAACGAGCCGGCCTCGTTGATGCCCTCCTCGAGCATCTGGCCCTTCTTGTCCTCCTTGTATGACATCAGCTGGTCCGCGTCCTGCGGCGTGTACAGCTGGCCCACGGCGGAGTAGATGCCGATCTGGCGGAACAGGCCCTCCATGCCGAAGGTGCGGGCCTCGTCCGGCACGATGGGGACGATGTTCTTGCCGATGTTCTTGTCCTTCAGCAGCGCGGTGAGGATGCGCACGAAGGCCATGGTGGTGGAAATCTCGCGATCGCCGGAACCATCGAGCAGGGCCTTGAAGGTTTCCAGCGGAGGCAGCGCCAGGGGCGCCACATCGGTGTTGCGTGCCGGCAGGTAGCCACCTAGCGCCTCGCGGCGTGCCTTCAGGTAGCGGATCTCCTCGCTGTCTTCCGGCGGCTTCACGAACCTGAAGTTGGCAATGTCCTCGTCCCTGAGCGTGACGCCCAGGTTGGTGCGGAAGCTGGTCATCGACTCCGCGTCCATCTTCTTCTGCTGATGCGCGACATTCTGGCCCTCGGCCGCCTTGCCGAGGCCAAAGCCCTTCACGGTATGCGCGAGGATCACGGTGGGACGGCCCTTGTGGGCCACTGCCGCAGCGTAGGCGGCGTACACCTTCTGCGCGTCATGGCCGCCGCGCTTCAGGCGCCAGATGTCGTCATCGGACATGCCGGCCACCATCGCGGCGGCCTCCGGGTGCTTGCCGAAGAAATGCTCGCGCGTATACGCGCCACCCTTGGCCTTGTAGTTCTGGTATTCACCGTCGACGGCGGTTTCCATCAGCTGGCGCAGCACGCCGTTGTGGTCCTTCGCCAGCAACGGATCCCAGCGGCGGCCCCACAGCACCTTGATCACGTTCCAGCCGGCGCCGACGAAGGCAGCCTCCAGCTCCTGCACGATCTTGCCGTTGCCGCGCACCGGCCCGTCGAGGCGCTGCAGGTTGCAGTTCACCACGAAGATGAGGTTGTCGAGGCCCTCGCGCACCGGCATGGTGAGCTGGCCCATCGACTCCGGCTCATCCATCTCGCCGTCGCCGCAGAAACACCATACCTTGCGGTCGGAGACGGGCGAGAGGCCGCGGTTTTCCATGTAGCGGATGAAGCGCGCCTGGTAGATGGACATCATCGGGCCGAGGCCCATCGACACCGTGGGAAACTGCCAGAAGTCCGGCATCAGCCAGGGATGCGGATAGGACGACAGTCCTCCGCCGCCGACTTCCTGGCGAAACCTCTTCAGCTGGCTTTCGGGCAGGCGTCCTTCGAGGAAGGCACGCGCGTACACGCCGGGGGAGCTGTGGCCCTGCATGAACACCAGGTCACCCGGGTGCTTGTCCGACGCTGCCCGCCAGAAATGATTGAAGCCCACCTCATAGAGCGTGGCCGAGGAGGCGTAGCTGGCGAGGTGGCCGCCGTACTCGCTGGATTGCTTGTTGGCCTGCTGCACCATCGCCACGGCGTTCCAGCGCATGTAGGCTTCGAGCCGCTTTTCCAGCGCACGGTCGCCCGGATAAGCGGGCTCCTGGTCCACCGGAATGGTGTTCACGTACGGTGTGTTGATGCGCGGCGTGAGCGGCGCGCCGGAGCGACGTGCGCGATCCAGCAGCTGCTCGAGGAGATAGTGGGCACGCCCCGCTCCGGCGGCCCGGATCACCGAGTCGATCGACTCGAGCCATTCACGGGTTTCTTCGGGGTCCTGGTCCTGGATGTTCTGGACGTCAGTCATTGGTCCTGCCTCGGGAAGGCGCCCCACAATCGGGAAAAAAGTCAACAGTGGCGCTGTGCTACGATGCCAGGGCGGCCTGTTTTGGACGCGCGCGATCATCCGGCTTTAGCCTTGTTCGGTCAAGCAAACCCCCGCCACGAAATGCCCCCTTTTCGCCCGACGCATCCCCGCGGCAACAAAGCCGGACAGGGGCAGCAACTGCTATGGACCGACTGACCCTGCGCACTCCCGATGACTGGCATCTGCACCTGCGCGACGGCGCGCAGCTGGCTGCAGTGCTGCCTCATACGGCAAGGCAATTCCGGCGCGCCATCGTGATGCCAAACCTGGCGCCACCGGTCACCACCACGGCCCATGCGCTTGCCTACCGCAAGCGCATCCTCGCCGCATTGCCCGCCGGCGCGCGCTTCGAGCCGCTGATGACGCTGTATCTCACCGACCGCACCGACCCGGCCGAGATCGCCACTGCAATGGCCAGCGGATCCGTGCAGGGGTGCAAGCTCTACCCCGCCGGCGCAACGACCAATTCCGATGCGGGAGTCACCGACATCCGCCGCATCGATGCCGTACTGGAAGCCATGGCCGCGCAGGGCATGCCATTGCTGGTGCACGGCGAAGTCACCCGTTCCGAGGTGGACGTATTCGACCGCGAGGCGCGCTTCATCGACGATGTGCTGGTGCCGCTGCGCGCGCGGTTGCCGGCCCTGCGCATCGTCTTCGAGCATGTCACCACTGCCGCCGCCGTCGGATTCGTCCGTTCCCAGTCCAGCGGTGTCGCCGCGACGATCACCCCGCAGCACCTGCTGATGAACCGCAATGCACTCTTCCAGGGTGGCATCCGCCCGCATCACTACTGCCTGCCGGTGCTCAAGCGGGAGCGCGATCGCGTGGCGCTCAATGAGGCAATCGCGGCGGGCGACCCGCGTTTCTTCCTGGGCACCGACAGCGCACCCCATGCCAGGAACGCCAAGGAACATGCCTGCGGCTGCGCCGGCATCTTCTCCGCACCGATTGCACTGGAACTGTATTGCGAAGCCTTCGAGGCTGCTGGCGCCCTGCCCCACCTGCAGGCCTTCGCCAGCGAATCCGGCGCACGCTTCTACGGCTTGCCGCTCAATGAGGGCACCGTGACGCTGGAACGCGGCGACTGGACGGTGCCGGAAAGCTATCCCTACGCCGCCCAGACCATTGTTCCGCTGCGGGCCGGAGCCAGTCTCGGCTGGCGCCTGACGAACGCCCACTGATGGCCACCAATTCCGGCCTCTGTTCGAAGCGCTTCCGCGGCTTCCTCCCCGTCGTCGTCGACGTGGAAACCGGCGGCTTCCATTCACGCACTGATGCCCTGCTCGAGATTGCCGCAGTGTTGATCGACATCGCCCCCGACGGCCGCGTCAGCCGTGGCGAGAGCCATTGCTTCCACGTGAAGCCCTTCGAAGGCTCCCGCCTCGATCCCGCCTCGCTTGAGGTAAACGGCATCGACCCCTGGCACCCGCTGCGCCCCGCCATCGACGAAGCCGATGCCCTGCACCGCATCTTCCGCGAGATTCGCACCGCCATCCGCAACCACGGTTGCCGCCGCGCTATCCTCGTGGGCCACAATGCGGCCTTCGACCTGGGATTCGTGAACGCCGCCGTCGAACGCACCGGCATCAAGCGCAACCCCTTCCACCCGTTCTCGTGCTTCGACACGGCCACACTCGCCGGTGCCGCGCTCGGCCAGACCGTATTGGCCCGCGCCGTCCAGTTGGCAGACATCGCCTGGGACCAGCGCGAAGCCCACTCAGCCCGTTACGACGCGGAGCGCACGGCAGACCTGTTCTGCCACGTAAGCAACCTGCTGCACGACAACTTCACGCGCTCGGAAGAGAAAGCGCGCGCCCTGGGCTGGAAAGACGGCGCCCCCGCACCAGTGGACCTGGTGGGCGAGGAATGAAAGACGCTATCTGATCAGGCCGCAGCCTTCGCGCCGGCCTCTTCGATCAGCTTTTCCAGCTCCCCGCTCTGCAGCATCTGCATCGCGATGTCGCAGCCACCGATGAGCTCACCCTTCACGTACAGCTGCGGGTACGTCGGCCAGCTGGAAAACTTCTTCAGCTCATCCCGCAGCTCGAGGTCCTCGAAGATGTTCACCGCGTGGTACTTCGCCCCCACGTGCTTGAGGATGGCCACGGTCTGCGCCGAAAACCCGCACTGCGGGAAGTCGGGCGTGCCCTTCATGAACAGCACCACGGGCTGGGCGGAAATGTGCTGCTTGATGCGTTCGGTTACATCCATCGGGACACCTTTTTCGGGCAGTCGCGCGAATCGCGCTGTTCACACTGGGACTTCGACCCGCCCCCGCCGATGATGGCGGCGGCGCAACCATGCAGGCCACCGCAGACGAGGAGCAGGGCCACCAGTGCGCGTTTCATGTTTGAATTATGGGGGTTGCCCCCCTATTCTTCAAACGCTTGAACCCTGATATCCCAAGTGAAGTCGCCCGGGCGCTGGCCGAGGACATCGGGCCTGGCGACGTCACCGCCGCCCTGGTTCCGGCCTCGCAGCGCGCCCGCGCCACCCTCATCACCCGCGACAACATCGTGCTTTGCGGCATGGCGTGGCTCGACGAGACTTTCCGCCAGCTCGATCCTTCCATCGCGGTGCGCTGGCGCGTACTTGACGGTGACGAGCCCGGCGCCGGCGCCGCGCTCTGCGAAATCGAGGGGCCGGCCCGCCCCATCCTGACTGGCGAGCGCTGCGCCCTGAACTTCGTGCAGACACTGTCAGGCACAGCCACGGTCACACGCCGTTATGTGAACGCCGTGGCAGGCACGGGCTGCCAGATCCTCGACACGCGCAAGACGCTACCCGGCATGCGGCTGGCGCAGAAATACGCGGTGCGCTGCGGCGGAGGTTCCAACCACCGCCTGGGCCTGCATGACATGGTGCTCATCAAGGAGAACCACGCCATTGCCGCCGGCGGCATCGATGCCGCGATCCGCGCCGCGCGCAGTGCCAGCCCCGGTGTTCCGGTCGAGGTGGAGGTTGAGACTCTGCAGGAATTCCGCATTGCGCTGGCTGCGGAGCCGGAAGTGATCATGCTGGATGAGTTCAGCCACGCCGACCTGCTCACTGCAGTTGCCGAGCGCAAGGCCAGCGGCAGGGGCGTGCGGCTGGAGGTTTCAGGCGGCATCAACCTGAAGTCGATCCGCGCCATTGCCGAAACCGGAGTGGACTACATCTCGGTGGGCTCGCTCACCAAGCACGTCACTGCGGCCGACCTGTCCCTGCGCTTCCAGCCCTTGTGAGCTGAGGTCCGCGCGGGCGGCCGTCCGGTTCAGACCGGCGTTGCAGTCTTGGCGAGCCTGCTGGGCTGCGCGATGCCATAGCCCTGGGCGTAGTCCACACCCAGGCCACGCAGCGTCTCGATGATCTCCGCGCTCTCGGCGAACTCGGCGATCACCAGCTTGCCGGTGAGATGGCCGATCTCGTTGATCGACCTCACCATCTCCCTGTCGATGGGATCGTGCAGGATGCCGCGCACGAAGCTGCCGTCGATCTTCAGGTAATCCACCGGGAACTGCTTGAGGTAGTTGAACGACGACAGGCCCGTGCCAAAGTCATCCAGCGAGAACTTGCAACCCAGCTCCTTCAGCGAGCGGATGAAGCGGTTGGCCTGCGAGAAGCTGGCCACCGCCGAGGTCTCGGTGATCTCGAAGCAGATCTTCGAGGCATCCAGCCCGCTCTTGGCGAACTGGTCGATCACGAAGGGCAGGAACTTGTCGTCTCCCAGGCTCTGGCCTGACAGGTTGATGGCGCACATGCTGAGGCGCTCGCGCTCGTCGGCTTCGGAGACCAGCCAGCGGAAGGTGTTCTCGATCACCCAGCGGTCGATGGCGGGGGTGATGTTGTAGCGCTCGGCCGCGGCGATGAAGTGGTCAGGCGAGACGATCTTGCCGGTCTCATCGCGCATGCGCACCAGGATCTCGTAGTGGTCGCCCGTCTCCCCCACCTGCAGCGGGGCGATGGGCATGCGGAACAGCTCGAAGCGCCCCTCATCCAGCGCCGCGCTGATGCGGGCCGCCCACTGGGTCTCGCGCCGGCGGCGCATCAGCTCGATGTCGTTCTCGGCGTAGCTGTACACCCGGTTGCGGCCCTGCTCCTTGGCCGCGCCGCAGGCGCCTTCGGCCGCGGAGAGGATCGAAGCAACATCCTCGTTGTCGGCAGTGATGGGCACCACGCCCACGCTGCAGGAGAGCTTGAACACGCGATCGTCCCACTCGAAACGGAAGCCCTTCACCGCCTCGCGCAGCACCTCGGCGGTACGCAGCGCATCCTCCAGCGAGACGCTCTCCAGCAGCACGCCGTATTCATCGCCACCCAGCCGCGACAGCGTGTCGCGCCAGCGGATCTTGGACTTCAGCAGCGCGCCGATCTGGCCCAGCAGCGTGTCACCAGCCGCATGGCCGCAGGAATCGTTGATGATCTTGAACTGGTCGAGGTCCAGGTGGCAGAGCGCAAAGGAGCCTTCCTGGGCGCGTGCGCTCTTCAGGCAGCGCTCGATGCGGCTCTCGAACTCGCGCCGGTTCACCAGGCCCGTGACCGCATCGTGGCTGGCGTGATAGGAGAGCTTGCGGTTCAGTTCGCGGCTCTCGCTCACGTCGTGGAACACCAGCACCGCACCGACCACCTTGCCCGCACCGTCGCGGATGGGTGCGGCCGTGCTGTCCACGTACAGTTCGTTGCCATCCCGGCGGATCATCAGCACGGGGCGGCTGGACTTGGCAGGCCGCATGCGGCGGATGCAGCCGGTGAGCGGATTCTCCAGCGGCTCGCAGGTTTCCTCGTGGAAGGCACGGAACACCTCGTCCACGTTGCGGCCCATCGCGTCCTCAAGGCGCCATCCGGTGAGCGTCTCGGCCACGGGATTGATGTAGTCGATCAGCGAGTCCGCGTCGGTGGTGATCACGCCGTCGCCGATGGCCTGCAGCGTGATCTGCGCGCTCTCCTTCTCGCGAAACAGCGCTTCCTCGTAGAGCTTGCGTTCGGTGACGTCCAGCTCCACGCCGATCAGGCGCTGCAGCCGGCCGTCCTTGTCGATCCTTCCCTTGGCGCGACTGATCACCCAGCGGTATTCACCGCTGCTGTGGCGCATGCGGTGCACGCTCTCGAAGATGGGTGCGGCGCCGGACACATGCCGGAACATTGCATCCTGCACGCGCGAGAGGTCATCCGGGTGCACCATGCCGCGCCAGTCCACACTCTCGCCGGGCTTCAGGTGCGAGTAGCCCATCATCGCCTTCCAGCGATCGGTGACGTAGAGGCGGTTGTGGTCGAAGTCGAAGTCCCACAGGCCCTCGTTGGAGGCAGCATCGAGCAGCTCGGCGCGCTCGGACAGCTCCACCAGCCGGCCCTTCATGGCCAGGCGCTCCAGGCCCGAAGCAAGGCTGGTGCCGATGAGCTTCAGCAGCAGCTGCGTGTCACCCTCCCAGGTCACGGCCTCAAGGCCGTGCGCCAGGGCCAGCAGGCCAGCCGGCTTCTGCTGGATGTGCAGCGCCAGCACCAGCATCGAGCGCAGGCCCAGGGCAGCCACCTTGCCTGCTTCAAACGCCCCTTCGCGTCCGGGACTGGCCGTATCCCCGTAGGGAGTGAGGCGCAGGTGCTCGAAGCGCGAGGCGAGGAAGGGAAACTCCTGCAGCTCCATGCCGTTCAGGGATTCGCCATGGAATTGCATGGCTTCACTGCGGGCGACGGAGAGTTTCTCGAAGCGCTCACCGGCGGCATCCAGCCGGGCCAGGATGGCAAAGTCGGCACCGGCGGCGTTGCGCAGGGTCTCCAGCGCCGCGGCGATGACTTCCTCGGCGCCGGGCTCCCGCAGGTTCTGCAGGTCGATCGCCGCCTTGGTGCACTCCATGTCGAGGCCCAGGACAGGCCCGCTGCGTTCCAGCCAGGACGGATTTGCAAATACGTCCGTCAGGTTGCCTGCTTCGAGCGGGGTGGCCTTGCCGGCGCGGGACACGATGTGGGCTTCTCCGATACCGCGGCTGACCGACGCGGCCACAGACCTTGCAGTGGAGCTGACCGGCCGATTCTGTCACAGGCTCCGAGAAATGCGATACAACTTACTGCCGGTCCTGAGGAATCCATCCAGTTTTGGGCGGCGGCACATATGAGATGGCGCGAGTGGCGTCTCCCCGTGCACTGCAATCCGCCCGCGGCATCCCTTCCACCAGGTACCACAGGCCGCGGCTGGAATCGCCCACCTCGCGCACCATCGACGCCGTGGCGAAGCAGGGCTCCAGCAGGCGTTCGGGCACCAGCAGCTGCCGGCCGGGACGGGCAGCCAGCCACGCGGCGGCGTCATGGACCTCAGCGTCCTGCTCGCGGAATCGTCGGTGACCGAAATTGACGGTGCCGCGCTGCAATTGCCACAGGAAATGCTCGTGGTAGGCGAGCAGCCCCAGCTCACGTGCCGGGTCAGCCATCTGCTCCAGGCGGGTGATGAAGTTGCGCGCCGAGCGCACCGCATCCATCTGCGGGAATACCCACCAGCCGGCGATCAGCCAGCCGCATGCGAGCATGGCCGCTGCGGCCAGATGCGCCCTGCCCCTCCCGGCAAACGCCAGGCCCACCAGCGCTGCTGCTCCCAGCACCACCAGCGGGGCCAGGCTTGAGACATTTCCGGAGGACAACAGCGCCTGGCCCCGGGCGGGATCAACCCAGGCCAGCCATGCAGCGAGGCCGAGACAGGCCACGCCGACCGCTGCGACGAAGACACCCAGCAGCCGCTGCACACCCTGGCGTGCCAGGACCTGCGGCAGCAGTGGACCAGCCGCCAGGGCCAGCATCGGCAATGCGCTGAGGATGTAGATGTCGCGCTTGCCACGCGTGAGCGTGAAGAAGCCCAGGTACAGCACCACGAAGCCCAGCGGCAAGAGCATGCGCGCGTCGCGTTGCCGGAGCGCGTCGCGCCAGCGTGGCACCAGCCATGGAAGCAGCAGCGCGGAAGGCAGCCACAGCGTGGCAATCACCTGCACGTAGTACCAGGCGGGCTGGTAGTGATGCCAGGGATCCACGTAGCGATCCACTGTGTGCGTGATGAGCAACTCATGGAGATATGCCGCGACGGTCGCATCGTTGCGACTGCGCAGCCATATGGGCAGCAGCCACGCGACCACCACCGCGATGCACGCCAGGCCGCTCACCAGCCACATGAACACGGGCCGTTGCCAGCGCACACCGGGCCAGCCACGCCACAGGGCGATCAGCCAGGGCAGCAGGATGAAATAGGAGAAGAATCCCACCACCTTGGTGAGCGCCCCGGCGCCAGCGGCCAGTCCCGCGCCGATCGCCCAGCGCCAGCCCCCGCCCAGCAGCAGCTGGCGCATGAGGCAGTACAGCGACAGCGTGGTGAAGAACACCAGCAGCGCATCGAGCTGGCCGCGCCGCGCCTGCAGCGTGAACTGCACGGTGAACAGCAGCAGCAGCGCCGCGCCGAGCCCGGCCTCGCGGTTCCACAGCCGCCGCCCCAGGTCATGCACGAGAAGGAGCGTACCCAGCCCTGCCAGCAGCGATGGCAGCAGGAAGCCGATTCGCCCGGATCCGGTGACCGCAAAGAAAAATGCCTGCAGCCAGAACAGCAACGGCGGCTTGTCCTGGAAGAAGTCACCTCCGACCATCGGGATCAGCCAGTCGCCGCTGGCCAGCATGCCGCGGGCGATCAGCGCATGCAGCGGCTCGTCCGCCGGCCAGGGATCACGCAGTCCGAGGCCGGCGGCAAAGAGCAGCAGTCCCAACGCCAGGAGGACAAACCTGTCACGCGCAATGCTGCCGCGGGCAGGCCAGGAACACCCGGGCAGGCTGGCAGTCAACGCAGCGCTCCCCGCGCCAGCTTGAACTGCTCGTGCAATGCCTCTTCCATCCGCCGCTGCAGCACACCCACGGACGCCTCGTCAGCGAGCGGAACGTCCCTGGAGATCCTCACCGGTGCTCCGACGGCGATCGCGATGCGGCTGAACGGCCAGGGCAGCACGAAGCGATCCCAGCCGAAGGTCCAGGCCCGTGAGGCCGCGAAGGCCATCGGCAACAGGGGACGGCCCGACAGCTGGGCCAGCAGCAGTGCGCCCGGCTTGAAGCGGAAACGCGGCCCGGTGGGGCCATCCGGTGTGATCACCGGCGACACACCCTCTTCCACGAGCAGGCGATAGTAGTCGCGCAACGCGCGCGCACCCGTGCGCGTGGAGGAGCCGCGGATGACCCGCGCGCCCAGGCGCGTGGCGATCCAGGCCGGCACTTCACCGTCCACGGACGGACTGATGAGGAATCCGGGAATCAGGCCCAGCGCGCGCTGCTGCAGCAGGTAGCGGCCGCAGAACAGCTCATGCTGATGCCAGTAACAGGGCAGCAGCGAGCCATGCGCGGCCAGCGCCTGTTCCAGGTGCTCTGCGCCCACCACGCGCACCACGCGGCAGCTGGACCACCAGAGCCGGATCAGGCCCAGCAGCAATGGCGCCAGCAGCGCGTAGGCGAGGCGCCGCAGTGGCGTCAGGCGCCGTGTGGAAACCCGCTGTTCGGGTAGAATTTCGTGCTTCATGACCGCACCCCAGCCCCTGCCACCCGAATCCGACCAGCGCTTCGACATCGGCTCCACCGCCGACTCGCTGGATCGCATGCGTACCATCCATGCCGCACTCGGCGACGCCTACCGGGTGTTCGCTCCGGGCCGCGGCTCGCACACCTGGGTGTTCAACCACCCGGACGACGTGCGTCGCATCCTGATCCAGAACCATCGCAACTACACCAAGGGCGTTGGCTTCGACCGCATCAAGATCCTGCTCGGCAACGGCATCATAGTGAGCGAGGGTGAGTTCTGGAAGCGCCAGCGGCGCATGATGCAGCCCACCTTCCACCGCCGCATCCTGGCGCAGTTCGACCGCGTGATCGCGCGCGCCAACGACCACCTGCTGGCCGAGTGGCAGCGCAAGTGCGATGCGGGCGAGCCGGTCAACGTCACCGAAGACATGAGCACGATGACGCTGGAGATCATCCTGTCCGTGCTGTTCGGCGATGATCTTGCGGCGATGAGCGCACAGGCCGGTGGCAATCCCTTTGCCCTCTTCACCGAAGAACCGGCACGCGACCTGAAGTTCGCGTACCGCTTCCGCAAGCTCGCTGCACTGATAGGCGAGTTCGTCGCCCGGCGCCGCGCCGCCGGTGGAGCTCCGGCCGGTGACGCGCCCGACTATGTCTCCCTGCTGCTGGGCGCGCGCGACAAGGAAAGCGGCGCCGGCATGACCGACAAGGAAATCGTCGACGAACTGACCACGCTGATCGTGGCGGGGCACGAAACCACCGCCAGCGCGCTGAACTGGACCTGGTACCTGCTGGGCGGACACCCCGAGGCCGAGGCAAGACTGCACGCCGAAATCGACGCCAACCCCGAAGTGCCCGTGCCTTCGCTGCAGCAGATGGAAGCCCTGCCCTACAGCAACATGGTGGCGCGCGAGGCCATGCGGCTGTATCCGCCGGTGTGGGTGGTGTCCCGCCGCACCATCGAGGCCGACCAGCTGGGCGGATACACCGTACCGCCCGGCACCGACGTGTTCTTCAGCCCGTACTTCGTGCACCGGCATCCGGATTTCTGGAGCGAGCCGGAGAAATTCATTCCCGAACGCTTTGCGCCAAGTGAAGAGGAAACCCGGCCCAAGCTCACTTACCTGCCCTTCTCCGCCGGCGCCCACCACTGCATCGGCGAGACACTGGCCATCTACGAGATGCTGGTGCACCTGAACCGCTTCGCGCGGCGCTTCAGCCTGCGCCGGGTGGATGACGAGCCGGTGGAGTTCGAGGCCCTGATCAACCTGCGCGCCACGCGGCCCTTCATCATGAAGCTCACTGCCAGGCAGTAGAATCCTCCCATGACTGTTACCACGCTCAATCAGCTGATGGCCGCCAATGCAGGCGCGGACCGCGGCATCAATTTCCATGCTGGCGAAGGCCAGTCCCATCGCATCACCTATGGCCAGCTGCGCACGCGCGCGATGGGCCTGCTGCATCACCTGCAGGCGCTGGGGGCCAAGCCCGGCGACCGGCTGATACTGCTGCTGAACAACAACGAGCAGTTCCTCGAGGCTTTCTGGGCCGCGGTGCTGGGTGGCATCGTGCCCGTGCCGGTGGCCATCGGCATCAGCGACGAACATCGACACAAGCTGCTGCGCATCGCGCGCAAGCTGGGCAGCCCCTTCATCCACACCGACCGCAAGACCTTCGAGCGCGTGGGCCAGTTCGCCGCCGGCAGCGACGAGAACAGCACCTTCCAGGCCCTGCGCACCCGCGCACTGCTGGTGGAAGACGTGACCCCGGGCGCACCCGCTGGCGTAGAGCATGCCAGCCGGCCTGAAGACACCGCCTTCATCCAGTTCTCCTCCGGCTCCACCAGCGACCCGAAGGGCGTGGTGCTCACGCATGCCAACCTGATCCAGCACGGCATCGCCGTCGAGAAGGTGGCCGGCTTCAACGAGCGCGACGTGAGCCTGTCCTGGATGCCGCTCACGCATGACATGGGCCTGATCGGCTTCCACCTGGTGATGTTCCACCACCGGGTGGAGATGCACCTGATGCCCACCGAGCTGTTTGTGCGACGCCCGCTGCTGTGGCTGGCCATCGCCTCGGAGAAGCGCACCACCATCCTCTGTTCGCCGAACTTCGGCTACCGGCACTACCTGAAGGTGCTGTCGGACCGCTCACCCGGCAACCTTGATCTTTCCTCAGTGCGGCTCATTTTCAACGGGGCCGAGCCGATCTCGCTGGAGCTGTGCGAGGAGTTCATGGCGCGCCTGGAGGGCCTGGGGCTGCGCCGCACGGCGATGTTCCCGGTCTACGGCCTGGCCGAGGCTTCGCTCGCAGTGAGCTTTCCGCCCGTGGGACGGCCCTGGCGCGCCCTGTGGCTCAACCGTCACAAGCTTGGCGTGGGCGAGAACGCGGAAGTGCTCGCGCCACCCAGTCGCGATGCCATTGCATTCCTCTCCGTGGGCACGGCGATTCCCGGCTGCGAACTGCGTATTGCCGGCAACGACGATGCCGTCCTGCCCGAAGGCCGCATCGGCCACATCCTGATCCGCGGCAACAACGTCACCGGCGGCTACTTCGAGGAGCCGGCGCTCAATGGCGATTCGTTCACTGCCGATGGCTGGCTGCGCACCGGCGACCTTGGCCTGCTCTCCGGAGGCGAACTTTTCATCACCGGCCGTGCGAAGGAGATCATCTTCGTCAACGGCCAGAACTACTACCCGCACGACCTGGAGAACATCGCCATCAAGGCGCCCGGCATGGAACTGGGCAAGGTGGTGGTGGCCGGAGTCCGCCCCCCTGGCGCCGAAACCGACCAGCTGACTGTATTTGCCCTGCATCGCGGTGATGCGGCGGATTTCGCGGCCACCGCGGCCGCCATCGCGCGCCTGATCAACGAGCAGGCCGGGCTCGAAGTGGCGCAGGTGGTGCCGGTGAAGCGCATCCCCAAGACAACCAGCGGCAAGATCCAGCGCCACCTGCTCGAGCAGCAGCTGATCGAGGGCGAGTTCGCCGCGGAGCTGGCGGAACTGGCGCGCCAAAGCGGCGGGCTCACCCCGGGCACCAGCACCGCCGCCGATTCCATCGAGTCGCGCCTGCTGAACATCTGCAACACAGTGCTCGCGCCACGGCAGATCACCACCCAGGACAACCTGTTCGAGATCGGGGCCAGTTCGCTGAAGCTGATCGAGATCCACGAGCAGGTGGACCGCGACTACCCCAACCTGATCGACCTCACGGAACTGTTCGACTATCCGACGGTGGCGCAGCTGGCGGCGCACCTGGCATCGAAGCTGGGCCGGTAGCGCCTGCATCCCGGCGCTGCTTCCAGCGCCGGTGTCCCCAGGTCCACTCGGCAGGATGCGCGAGGATGTCCTGCTCCACCAGCCGCGCGTAGCGGCTGGTGAACTCACCCGGCGCCAGTTGTTCCTGCGGCGCGGCCAGCGGCCTGCATTCCGCCTCGTAGTGCCCGCGACGCGTGCGGTGCATGGACACATACACCGCGCCATAGCGCGTGGCACGGGCCATCTGCTCAGGCCCCAGGTAGAACGGCGTATCGCGACCAAGGAAATTGAGCCAGTGCTGGTGTTCACTGGTGCGCGGGGCCTGGTCGGCCAGCATGGCGATGGCGCGCACCTCGTGCCGGCGGCGCAGCAGATCGGACAGCAGCGCCTTCGCCGGCACCAGGTTCACCCCCCAGCGGCGGCGCAGCGCGACAAGTGCGCGATCAGCGGCGCGCGCCTTCAGTGACTTGTAGGCGGCATCCACTGGATATCCCAGCACCGCGGCCATCGCATACATCCCGAAATCCCAGTGCGACTGGTGCGATGCCAGCAGCAGCACCGGCCGCCCCGCGGCCAGCAACTGCTGCAGCACCTCGACATTGCGCACCTTCACGCGCGAGAGCAGCTCCCCGCGGGTGAAGCGGGAACTGGCGATGAGCTCGGCGGTCAGGTCAGCGAAATGGCGATAGTTGGCGACCGCGAGCCGCCTGCGCCCGGCTTCGGTCATGTCGGGAAACACCCTGCGCAGGTTTTCCAGTGTCACGCGCCAGCGCGCGCCACCCAGCCCGCGCGCAATCCACGCCAGCACGCCGCAGATGCCGTAAAGCACAGGCAGCGGAATCAGGGCCAGTGCCCGCAGCCACACGGGCGGCGGCAAGGGCGCGGACGTCGGGGAGCCAGTCATCTGCCGGACAGTTTAGATGCTATTCTGCGGCCCCTTCCAGACATCCACACCACAACAACTGGAACTGCCATGAACGAAACACGACTGCTGATTGGCGGCAAGGACACCCCGGCAAAGAGTGGCGCGACCTTCGAGCGGCGCAGCCCCATCACCGGCGAAGTGGTATCCCGTTCGGCTGCTGCTTCCCCCGACGATGTGCGCGCGGCATGCGATGCGGCAGCCAGGGCCTTTCCAGAGTGGTCGGCCACAGGGCCCAACGCCCGGCGCAAGAAGTTGATGGATGCGGCTGCCATCCTGCGCGCCAAGAGTGGCGATTTCTCGCGCCTGTGCGTGGAGGAGACCGGCGCCATTGCCGGCTGGGGCCATTTCAACACCGGGTTCGCCGCCACCCTGCTCGAGGAAGCGGCCGCGATGACCACGCAGATCACTGGCGAGACGGTCCCTTCCGACCAGGCAGGCACCTTCGCCATGGCGCTGCGCCAGCCCGCCGGCGTCTGCGTCGGCATGGCGCCGTGGAATGCGCCGGTGATCCTCGGCGTGCGCTCCATTGCCATGCCGCTGGCCTGCGGCAACACCACCGTGATGAAGGCCTCGGAACTGTGCCCTGCCACGCACCGGCTCATTGTCGATGCCTTCGTCGAGGCCGGCCTGCCCGCCGGCGCGGTCAACTTCATCGCACATTCGGCGGGCGATGCGCCTGCCGTGGTTGAAGCTCTGGTCTCCCACCCGGCGGTGAAGCGCGTGAACTTCACCGGCTCCAGCCGGGTCGGCCGCATCGTGGGCGAGCTGTCGGGCAAGCACCTGAAGCCCTGCCTGCTGGAACTGGGCGGCAAGGCTCCCCTGCTCGTACTGGAAGACGCCGACCTCGACGAGGCCGTGGCGGCCGCCGCCTTTGGCGCCTTCATGCACCAGGGGCAGATCTGCATGTCCACCGAACGCATCATCGTGGTGGAGAAGATCGCCGATGAGTTCACGAAGCGCTTCGTCGCCAAGGTGAAGACCCTGCAGGTGGGTGATCCCACCAGGGGCAACTTTCCCATTGGCGCCTGCGTCGACAACCGCACGGTTGATCATGTGAAGGCGCTGATGGCCGATGCCACCGCCCAGGGCGCCACCATCATCACCGGCGGCAAGGGCAGCGGCGGCGCGTTCTTCGAGCCCACGGTGGTCGATGGCGTGAAGAAGGGCATGCGCATCTACGGCGAGGAATCCTTCGGCCCCATCGTCGGCATCCTGAGGGCGCGCGACGTGGACCACGCCGTGGAACTGGCCAACGACTGCGAGTACGGCCTTTCCGCCGCCGTGTTCAGCCGCGACATCAACACCGCCCTGTCGGTGGCGCAGCGCATCGACTCGGGAATCTGCCACATCAACAGCCCCACCGTGCAGGACGAGGCGCAGATGCCCTTCGGCGGCACCAAGGCCTCGGGCCTGGGGCGGTTCGGCGGCCGGGCCGGCGTGGCCGAATTCACCGACCTGCGCTGGATCAGCATCGCCACGCAACACCGGCACTACCCGATCTGAACCCGCGCTGGTCCGCAGCCGGATAGCGACAGGATCCTCCGCACATGCGGGGGATCCTCCAACCATTCTTCAGCATTGGTTCAGCGGCTGCCTTGGTAGAATCGGCGGCGCGAATGGCCGCAAAGGCCGCTCATTCCTGGAGTGTGTAATTCATGTCCGTGAGGCGTTGTTCCCTTCCGGCCCTGATGCTGGCCAGCCTGCTCGCGGCACCGGCCGCCCTCGCCGCCGATGCCGCCGCCGGGAAAGCCGTATTCAACAAGCTGTGCGTCGCGTGCCACTCGCTGGAGCCGGGCGCTGCGCAGCTGGGTCCGCCACTGCAAGGTGTGGTCGGGCGCAAGGCGGCCAGCGTGAAGGAGTTCACGATGTATACCCCGGCGCTGAAGGCACACAACGTGACATGGAATGCAAAGACGCTGGATGAGTTCCTCGCCAATCCCATGACCAGGGTGCCCGGCACCATGATGGTGATGCCGGTGCCCGACGCGAAGGAACGTGCCGACCTGATCGAATTCCTGTCGACGCTGAAGGCAAAGTAGGCCAGCGTCGACGCTTCACATTCCTGCCCTCACCTCAGTCGCAGCTGGTGAGGGAATTCACCCACTCCGTGAGCAATGCCACGCCCGCCGTATCCACCACCCGCGGCTGCACCGGCGGCATCGAATCACTGTCCGTGCGCGAGGGACGCAGCAGTATCAGCGAACGGCTGGCGCGGTCAGTACCGGTGACCGCGATGCGCCGCGCGCCGGCCACGCCCAGGTCGCGCACCGGTACCGCATCGCAGGCATTGGTCTGGGCAAGCGGCGTGGTGTAGCGGAAGTCCATGTTCACCGGCGCGGGGCCGCCGGGCCGGTGGCAATGTGAACAGTTGGAGTGCAGGTAGGCGCGCGCGCGTTCATTGAGGGTGCCAGTGGTGCCGAAAGGATCCGGCAAAGCCGGCAGCTGTTCCGGCGGCGACGCCAGTGCCGGCACAACCATGTGCAGGGCATCCAGCGTTGCCAGCTGGTTGGCCGTGCGACCGGTGGCTGTGTAGGTCAGCGCTCCGTTCAGCTGCGCCAGCTCCAGCCCCAGTGACCGCCCCGCTGCCGCGCTGTGGCAGAACAGGCATTGCGCCTCGCTCGGGAACCGCCACGCCTGGCCGGCGACCTGCACCGACTTGCCGCCCACCACCCGCGTGGCCTCCGTGCCCTGCTCGTTCCACTCATACGTGTAGCCGGCCCAGCTCCCGTCGTCGTGGTGCATCAGCAGGCGTGTTTCCACCAGGCGCGCGCCCAGCCTGAAGTGCTTCATCAGCACGCTGCCAGTGGGCAGATCGAAATCACCGCTTGCCGCCACGTCGATGTTCCTGCCATCCGGCAGGGCCAGGAAGCGCTGCTTCACCGCACCGTCGGACCAGAACGGCGCATTGGGCGCATAGGGGATGAGGCCGCCCGCCGGCTGGGCCGGATCACCCGGATTCACGCATCCGGTGGCTGACAGCTGCGATGGCGGGCCGCCACCACCGTTGCCGGCAGCGGGCACCAGGCGATGCAGCGTGCCGCCGAGATGCACCACGTAGATCTCGCCATTGGCGTCCTGCGCAAAAGAGGAAATGTTGAGGTTCGAGTTGAACGGATTGGTCACCTGCAGCGTGGGTGTGGCATCGCGCGCGATGTGCCAGATACGCCCGCTGCCGTAGTCCCCGAACACATAGCGCCCGGCCAGCTGCGGGATCGCGCTGCCGCGGTACACATACCCGCCGGTCACTGCATTGCCCGCCAGCCGCGGGAATTCAGCCACCGGATTGATGGCGCTGCCTGCGTTCGGGCCGCAGCTGCTGTTGTAGTCATGCGCACCCTCGCGGCAGCGCCAGCCATAGTTGCCGCCCGCGACGATGCGGTTCACTTCCTCCCAGGCGTCCTGCCCCACATCACCCAGCCACAACTCACCGGTGACCTTGTCAAAGCTCCACCGCCAGGGATTGCGCAGGCCATAGGCATAGATTTCAGGGCACGACTGCGTGAAGGCACCGGTGTCGTTGTTGCACACGGCATTGCCGCTGTAGGGATTGCCTGCAGGAATCGCGTACGGTGTCGCACCCGTGGTGCCCGCCACATCGATGCGCAGCACCTTGCCCAGCAGGGTGGACAGCCGCTGGCCATTGCCGATCGTTCCCCACGCGTCACCACCGCCGCCGCCGTCACCGAAGCCAATGTAGAGCAGGCCGTCGGGGCCGAAGGCGATGTGGCCACCATTGTGGTTGGTGTCCGGCTGGTAGGTCTGCAGGATCACCCGCGCCGTCCCCGTGGAGATCGTGAGGCCACCATCGGAACTGGTGAACTCGGAGATGCGGGACACCCGCTGCCCGTCGCTCATTGCCGTATATGAGAGATACACCCGCGGGTCCGCCGGCCAGCCGGGATGGAAAGCCATGCCCAGCAGGCCCATTTCCCCACCGGACGCGCCGGCGATGAGGGCGGTGGCGTCGATGAACTCCCGGCGCGTGGAGACATCCGCCTGGTTGTCGAACACCTGTACGCGTCCGGTCTGTTCGACCACGTACCAGCGGGCTGCACTGCCTGGCTCCTGCAGCATCAGGATGGGGCTGCTGAAGTTGCCCACACCGGCAAACACGCGCTCGATCCCCAGCGACGCGGCCTGGGTGGGAGCAGGTCCGGCCAGGCAGCTGGTGTTGGAGGGACGCGCGTCGAGGCCCGAAACCACCGGCGGAGGTGGAGGTGGAGGTGGAGATGGCGGTGGCGGCGGAGGTGGTTCCGTTGGCGGGGGCTCAGGGTCCGGGCCGCTGCCGGAACCGCCGCAAGACAACAACACCGCGGAAATCGCCGCTATCGCAGTGGCGCGCATCAGGCGCCGCATCCCTGACAGGTTCATGACGCCAGCTGACCACAGCATTTCGACGCATTCCCAGTTGCATGCGCGGTCCGACTAGACCATGCCCCAGCGAGGGTCCGGCCCGATTCCGGGGCTTGCGGACCGTCGGCCTCCTCGGGGGATTCGGTCGCCCCGGTTATGGGAAGATGAAATCCGCAATCCCGGCCCCATATTCCATCCATGAAGCAGATAGCCGCCCTCCTCGATCCGCCACCCGGCCACTGGGTTGGCGATGGTTTTCCCGTCCGTTCACTTTTTACCTACAACGGTGATGCGGCACGGTTCAGTCCCTTCCTGCTGCTGGACTTCGCAGGTCCCGCGGATTTTCCCCCGGCTGCCCGGCCCCGTGGCGTGGGACAACATCCGCATCGCGGCTTCGAGACAGTCACCATCGTGCTGGACGGCGAGCTCGCACATCGCGATTCCACCGGCAATGGCGGCGTCATCGGCAAGGGAGACGTTCAGTGGATGACGGCCGGCGCCGGCATCCTGCATGAGGAATTCCATTCACCGGCCTTCACGCAGTCAGGCGGCAGGCTCAAGGCCGTGCAGCTGTGGGTCAACCTGCCGGCCAAGTCGAAGATGGCCTCGCCCGGCTACCAGGCCATCCTCGCCAGCGACATCCCCGAGGTGCCATTGCCCGCGGGCGGCGGATCGTTGCGCGTGATCGCCGGCACTCATGGCGGCAGCAGCGGTCCGGCGCGCACCTTCACCCCCATGAATGTCTGGGACATCCGGATGGAAAAAGGCAGCAACAGCTTCCAGCTGCCCGCCGGCTGGAACACGCTGCTGGTGGTCCTGGAAGGAACCATCCAGGCCAATGGCAGTGCGATCGCCCGCGAGGCCCAGGTAGTCGCACTCGAGCGCGCGGGAGAAACCGTGCAGATCGAGGCTGCAGGCGCAGCCCGTGTGCTGCTGCTGGCCGGCGAGCCCATCGACGAACCGGTGGTGGGATATGGTCCCTTCGTGATGAACAGCCGGCAGGAGATCATGCAGGCCATCGAGGATTTCAACTCCGGGCGCTTCGGGCAGATGACCGCACAGGGCTGACCACCGGTGTCGCTGGACTTCTTCCACCCCGCCGTCGCGCGCTGGTTCACCGGCACTTTCGGTGCGCCGACTCCGGCGCAGGCCGAAGCCTGGCCTGTCATCGCCGGCGGCGGGCATGCACTGATCGCCGCGCCCACCGGCTCCGGCAAGACACTCGCTGCTTTCCTTGCCGCCATCGATTCACTGGTGCGGCAGGCGGCCGACGGCACGCTCGAGCCAGGCGTGCAGGTGGTCTACGTCTCACCGCTCAAAGCGCTGTCGAACGACATCCACCGCAACCTGGAACAGCCGCTGGCCGGTTGCATCGCGGAGCTGGAGAAATCCGGCATCGTCGGCACCGCCATCCGCAGCCAGGTACGCACCGGCGATACGCCGCAGGCCGAGCGCACTGCCATGTTGCGCTCCCCGCCGCACATCCTGGTGACTACGCCCGAGTCGCTCTACCTGCTGCTCACCAGTGAATCCGGACGCAAGCTGCTGGCCCCGGCGCGGACAGTGATCGTGGACGAGATCCACGCCGTCGCGGCGACCAAGCGCGGCGCGCACCTGGCCCTGTCGCTGGAGCGCCTGGCTGACCTCGGTGCGGGCAGCCTGCAGCGGATCGGACTATCGGCGACGCAGAAGCCCATTGCCGAAGTGGCGCAATTCCTCGTCGGCACCGACCGGCAATGCAGCATCATCGACAGTGGCCATGTGCGCAGCCGCGACATCGCGCTGGTGCTGCCGGACTCCCCGCTCGATGCCGTGATGGCCACCGAGGTGTGGGAGAACCTGTACGACAAGCTGGCATTGCTGGTGCAGGAACACCGCACCACCCTGATCTTCGCCAACACGCGCCGCATGGTGGAGCGGGTCACCCGGCATCTTTCCGAACGACTGGGCGCAGAGATTGTGGCCGCCCATCACGGCAGCCTCGCGAAGGAACTGCGCCTTGATGCCGAGCAGCGCCTGAAGGCCGGCGGGCTTCGGGCCCTGGTGGCCACCGCGTCGCTGGAACTGGGCATCGACATCGGCGACGTGGACCTGGTGTGCCAGCTCGGTTCGCCGCGCGCGATCTCCACCTTCCTGCAGCGCGTGGGACGCGCGAACCATGCCGTGCAGGGTGTGCCGCGGGGCCGGCTGTTCCCGCTGTCGCGTGATGAGCTGGTGGAGTGCACCGCCCTGCTCGATGCCGTGCGCGCCGGGGAGCTGGACCGGCTGCAGATTCCGGATGCGCCGCTGGATGTGCTCTGCCAGCAGATCGTTGCGGAAGTCGCCAGCGGCGAACGCGGCGAATCGGAACTGCATGCGCTGCTGCGCCGCGCCTGGCCCTATCGGAACCTTTCCGAGGCCACCTATCGCGAAGTGCTGCAGATGCTCTCCGATGGCATTGCGACCCGCCGCGGCAGGCAGAGTGCATACCTGCACCGCGATGCGGTGAACGGCCGGCTGCGCGCGCGACGCGGCGCACGCCTCACGGCGATCACCTGTGGCGGGGCGATTCCACAGAATGCCGACTACCAGGTGGTTCTGGAGCCGCAGGGCTCACCGGTTGGAACGCTGAACGAGGACTTCGCGGTCGAGAGCAACGCCGGGGACATCTTCCAGCTCGGCAACACTTCCTACCGCATCCTGCGCGTGGAAGCCGGCAAGGTGCGCGTGGAAGACGCCGCCGGGCAGCCGCCCACGATTCCCTTCTGGCTGGGGGAGGCGCCAGCCCGCAGCGATGAACTCTCGACCGCTGTCTCGCAACTGCGCAACGAGGTGGATGCCGCACTGCCGTCAATGGACGCAATCACCATCGACGCCTGCATCCAGCGCATCCGCGACAACCACCAGCTCGGCGCCACGGCTGCGCGCCAGCTGGTGGAGTACCTGGCCACGGCCAAGGCAGCGCTGGGCCGTCTGCCGACGCGGGGCCGGCTGGTGATCGAGAGGTTCTTCGATGAAGCCGGCGGAATGCAGCTGGTGGTGCACTCCCCCTTCGGCGCACGCGTGAACCGGGCCTTCGGCCTCGCGCTGCGCAAGCGTTTCTGCCAGTCCTTCAATTTCGAGCTGCAGGCAGCCGCCACCGAAGATGCCATCGTGCTCTCGCTCGGCGAGACGCACAGCTTCGCCCTCGAGGAGGTAGTGAAGTACCTGCACAGCAACACCGTGGAAGGCGTGCTCATCCAGGCGGTGCTGGATGCGCCACTGTTCACCACGCGGTGGCGGTGGAACGCCACCATCTCGCTGGCGGTGAAGACTTCCCGCGGTGGACGCAAGACACCGCCGCCGTTGCTGCGCATGGCCGCGGAGGACCTGGTCTCGGTGATCTTCCCCGACCAGCTGGCCTGCCTGGAGAACATCGCCGGTCCACGCGAGATACCCGAACATCCGCTGGTGCGACAGACATTGCATGACTGCCTGCACGAGGCCATGGACATCGACGGCCTCATCGCGCTGCTCGGGGGCATCGAGCAGGGCCGGATCGAGGTGCTGGTGCGCGACCTGCCCCAGCCATCGATGCTCGCCATGGAAATCCTCAATGCGCGCCCCTATGCCTACCTGGATGATGCTCCACTTGAGGAGCGTCGCACGCAGGCCGTTGCCGCCCGGCGCTGGCTGGATCCGGAAAGCGCTGCCGAATACGGCCGCCTCGATCCGCAGGCCATCGATGAGCTGCGTGAGGAGGCCTGGCCGGAACCTGCCACGCCTGACGAACTGCATGACGCGCTGATGCTGCTGGGCGCGGTACCCGAAACAGAAGGCCGCGGCGGTGGCCCGGTTCCGCGCGCCGACTGGCATTCGATGTTCATTGCCTTGCGTGATGCGCGGCGCGCCACCCGCCTGGCAGCAGGCGACAAGGTGTTCTGGGTGGCAGCAGAGATGCTGCCGCAGGCCAGGGCAGCCTGGCCAGATGCCAGGATTGAGCCCTCCATCGCGGTGCCGCCCGATTACGCCTCACGCACGTGGGAACAGGACGAGGCCATCCGTGAGCTGCTGCGGGGGCGCATGCAGGCCGTGGGTCCCACCACTGCGCAAGCACTCGACAGCCTGCTGGCCTTGCCTGAGGGCAGCGCACTGGCTGGGCTGATGGCGCTGGAGAATGAAGGCTTCGTGATGCGCGGGCACTTCTCCGATCCGCCACCTGCGGCTGAATCCGCCGCCGGTACCAGCCTGGAATGGTGCGAGCGGCGCCTGCTGGCGCGCATCAGCCGCAACACCATCCGTTCGCTGCGCGCCCAGGTGCAACCGGTAGCCAGTGCAGACTTCATGCGCTTCCTGCTCGAGTGGCAGGGCATCACACGCGAACCGAAAGGTGAAGGCCCGCAGAGTCTGGCTGCCGCGCTCGAACAGCTGGAGGGCTTCGAGATACCGGCCATCGCCTGGGAACGCGATGTGCTGCCGGCGCGGCTCAAGGCCTACGACCCGGCCTGGCTGGACACGCTGTGTCTCTCCGGACGCGTGCTCTGGGCAAGGCTGGATGCGCCGCGCGGCACCGTGGCCGGCCCGGTGAGAACCACCCCCATCGCCCTGCTCACGCGCGCAGACTTCCCGCTCTGGCGAAGCCTTTCGCAACAGCAACGCGGCGACCTGCAGCTGACTTCCACTGCCGCGGAAATGGTCTCGCAACTGGCGGCGCGCGGAGCTTCCTTCTTCGACGAAATCCAGCGTGGCAGCGGCCTGCTGTCCGCGCAAGCCGAGAATGCCCTGGGTGAACTGGTGGCGGCAGGCCTGGTCAGCGCGGACAGCTTTGGCGGCCTGCGCGCATTGCTGCTGCCGGTGAAGACGCGGCACCGGCTGGCGGCACGCGGTCGTCGTGTGGCGCTGCATGGACTGGAGGAAGCCGGCCGATGGAGCCTGCTGCGTCCATTGTCGGCAGATGGCAAACCCTTGCCCGCCGCGCCCGACAGCCATGATCCGCTGCATGCAGCGGAGCAGGTGGAGCAGGTGGTGTGGCGCCTGCTGCAACGCTACGGCGTAGTGTTCCGGCGACTGCTGGCCCGTGAGGCACCCTGGCTGCCACCCTGGCACGCGTTGCTTCGTACGCTGCGAAGACTGGAAGCCCAGGGTCATGTGCGGGGCGGCCGCTTCGTGGCCGGTGCGACCGGCGAGCAGTACGCCCTGCCCGATGCAGTGGCGGCATTGCGTGCGGTCCGCCAGCGCCCCCCGGATGGCGCGCTGGTTTCCCTCAGTGCCGCGGACCCCCTGAACCTGCTGGGCATCGTGACACCGGGCGTGCGGCTTGCGGCTGTGCCGGGCAACCGTTTCGTGCTGCGCGACGGAGTGCCGATCGCGGTGCACGCCGCAGGAGCGATCGAATTGCTGGTGGAAGTGGCATTGCCGGAACAATGGGCCGTGCGCAGCGCACTGCTGCGCCGGACCGCTGCAGCCGCCCAGGCCCGCAGCGCCTGAGACAACGTAGGCGCCCTCTGCCATCTGCAGGGGACTGCCGCCGCTACACGCCGCGATTCCGGTCCGCGGCAATGGCTGCATGCCCGAAGGCCCCTCCATAGTCATGCTCCGCGAGGAACTCGCCCGCTTCAGGGGCAAGAAGATCCTGTCCGCCACCGGCAATGCCCGCATCGACATGGCCCGCATCGCCGGCCAGAAAGTCGTCGCGTTCCGCAGCTGGGGAAAGCACTTCCTCGTCGAATTGCCGCGCATCAGCGTGCGGGTGCATCTCCTGATGTTCGGCAGCTGGACGGTGGATGAGCGCAAGGACCGCGAGCCGCGGCTGCAGCTGGGTTTCCGCCAGGGCGAGGTGAATTTCTACAGCTGCGCCATACGCACCATCGAAGAGCCACTCGACGAAGTCTACGACTGGAGCGCGGATGTGATGTCCGATGCGTGGGATGCCGCAGCAGCCCGGCGCAAGCTGAGGGCCATGCCCGACACCCTCATCTGCGACGCCCTGCTTGACCAGACTGTCTTCTCCGGCGTGGGCAACATCATCAAGAATGAGGTGCTGTACCGCGTGAAGCTGCACCCGCTGTCCACGGTGGGTGCATTGCCAGCGCCGAAGCTGCGTGCCATGGTCGAGGAAGCCAGGAAGTACAGCTTTGAATTCCTCGCATGGCGCCGGGCCCATGTCTTGCGCAAGCACTGGCTGGTACACAACAAGGGAACCTGTCCGTCCTGCGAGGGCAAGCTGACGCGTGCATGGCTCGGCGTGACCGATCGCCGCAGCTTCTACTGCGAGCGCTGCCAGAAGCTGTACCCGAAAAAGGCCAGGGCGAAGAAGAAGCGCCGGTGAAAACATGCACCTGATCCAGATATTCCTCCCGCTGCGCGACAACGCCGGACGCCCGATAGCCCGGGCACACTTCGACGAGCTGGCAAGGGAACTGGGCGACCGGTTCGGCGGACTTACCAGCTATGCAAGGGCCCCGGCCACCGGTCTCTGGAAGAAGAGCCGGAACGCGCCGCGGCAGCGCGACCAGATCGTGATCTACGAGGTGATGGCGCGGCGGCTGGAAGCCGCCTGGTGGAAACAGCTGCGCCGCCGCCTGGAGAAGACCTTCGGGCAGCAGCAGGTACTGATCCGCAGCCTGGTCATCCGGCAGCTCTGATGGCTGTCATCAAAGACGCGACGCGGCCCTTTCCGGCCCCCTGCCCCGGAAGGCGCGCGGCGATGCACCGGCCAGCCGCGAGAAGAAACGTGTGAAGTAGGCCGGATCCTCGAAACCCAGCGCGTAGGCGATCTCGCTCACCGGATTGCTGGTGTAGTGCAGCTGGCGCTTGGCCTCCAGCAGGATGCGCGCATGGATGAGCTGTATCGGTGACTGGCCCGTGGACGACAGGCAAACGCTGCGCAGCCGCGACTCGGACACGTGCAGTGCCTGCGCATAGTCCGCCACCGCCAGGTCCTCGCGGAAGTGCCGCTCCACCAGTTCGTTGAAGCGCGCCATCAACTGGCGCCGCTGTCCCACCACCGGATCAGCCGGGTTGGGCAGGCCGCTGTTCAACCGCAGCAGGTTGCCAAGCAGCACCTCCAGCCAGCCATGCAGAGCCAGCCCGTCGCCTGCATCCGGCCGGGCGAACTCGCGCGCCAGCATTCGCACGCTCTGGGAAAGGTCCGTGCCCCGGAGCGTGCCCGTCGGCGTTTCCAGCACCAAAGGCTGGGCAAATAGTCCAGTGACGCCGGCCTCGCGTTCGGCAAGGCTGCGCAACAGCACGTCTGACACGGAAATGACATGGCCGCGGGTGCCCGGCTCGAATTCGAAGCCATGCACCGTGCCGGACGGCATCAGCACGATGGCCGGCGGCCGGAACTGCGATCGCCTGCCATCGGCAAGCACCACACCCCTGCCCCGCAGCACGAAGATCACCTGGTGCAGGCCATGGTGAAGGTGCGGTTCGATCTTCCAGTGGTGGCCCGCGCTGCGCGCCTCGATGGTCTCGATGTGCAGCATCGGGCCCGCGATGCGTCGTGCGGCCTCGCCATAGAGCAGATAGGCGGGAATCCTGCGCCCGCCGCGCTTCTGGTCCATCCGTCATGTTAGGAACACCCCGTTGGAAAAGTCCAATTCCCGGAGTGGAATTGCCAAGCCCGCGCACCGTGGCGGACGCACAATACAGGCCAGTTGACTTGAAGGATGCTGGAAGTGATGCGAACACAGGTTGCAATCATTGGTGCGGGCCCTTCCGGCCTGCTGCTGGGCCAGCTGCTGCACAGGGCGGGAATCGACGCCGTGGTGATCGAGCGGCAGAGCGGTGAGTACGTGCTGGGACGCATCCGGGCCGGCATCCTCGAGCAGGTCACAGCCGACCTGCTGGATGAAGCAGGCGTTGGCGCGCGCATGCACGCCGAGGGGCTCCCCCACGACGGCTTCGAACTGCTGCTGGCCGGCCAGCGCCACCGCATCAACCTCCATGAACTCACCGGCGGCTCCCGCGTGCTGGTCTATGGGCAGACCGAACTCACGCGCGACCTGATGGACGCGCGCGCCGGTGCCGGGCTGACCACCGTCTACGAGGCTCAGGATGTGGCGATCGGCGGATTCGACGGCGGAAAGCCCTTCGTCACCTGGCGCAAGGACGGCAAGGAACACCGGCTCGACTGCGAATTCATCGCCGGCTGCGATGGTTACCACGGCGTGTGCCGGGCCAGCGTGCCGAAGTCCTCCATCCGCGAGTTCGAGAAGGTCTATCCCTTCGGCTGGCTGGGCCTGCTGTCCGACACGCCACCGGTCAGCGAGGAGCTCATCTACATCAACAGCGAGCGCGGCTTCGCCCTGTGTTCCATGCGCAGCCGCACCCGCAGCCGCTACTACCTGCAGGTGCCGCTCACCGACAAGGTGGAGGCCTGGTCCGACGACGCCTTCTGGGCCGAACTCCGGCTGCGTCTGGACGAGCGTGGCCGCGAAGCGCTGGTGACAGGCCCCTCGCTGGAGAAGAGCATCGCTCCGCTGCGCAGCTTCGTGGTGGAGCCCCTGCGCTTCGGCCGGCTGTTCCTGGCCGGCGACGCGGGCCACATCGTGCCTCCCACCGGCGCCAAGGGTCTGAACCTCGCTGCCACCGACGTGAAATACCTCTCCACTGCCTTCATCGAATACTTCAGTGAACGCAGTGCCGCCGGCATCGACCACTATTCCGAACGCTGCCTGCGCCGCATCTGGCGGGCCGAGCGCTTCTCCTGGTGGTTCACCAACCTGATGCACAAGTTCCCCGAAGACGGCGCCCTGGCCGAACGGCTGCGGCATGCCGAAGTGGATTACCTGTTGAATTCGGAGTCGGGCCTGCGCACCATCGCCGAGAACTACGTCGGGCTGTCACTCGACTTTGGATCGCGCGGCCCCGCGCTGGCAGGCAAAGGGTCCCATTAGCTCAAGGAGAGACCCGTGAAGGGCATGCAGGGAAGGATGCTTGACAAGCCTCGTGCAGCGATTGCACTGGCCGTGCTGGTGGTGGTGGGAGGCTGCAGCAGCAGCGACAACACCCGGCTTGCCGAACTGGAAGCCGAGGTTGCCACATTGCGCGCCAGCGCCAACCGTGCCGGCGACTACATCGACATCCTCAACCTGCAGTCCATCTACGGCTACTACGTGGACAAGTCGCAGTGGGACCAGGCGGCCGACCTGTTCTCAAGGGATGCCACGCTCGAGATCGCCGGTCGCGGGCTCTTCAAGGGCCAGGACCGCATCCGCGAATACCTGCATGAGCTCGGGCCGCTGGAATACGGCAAGCTGTTCAACCACACCCAGCTGCAGCCGGTGGTGCATGTCGCCGACGATGGCGCCAGCGCCAGGGCCCGTTGGCGCTCCTTCATGATGGTGGGACACCTCGGCAAGGAAGCCCGCTGGGGCGACGCCATCTACGAGAACGAGTACGTGAAGGAAGACGGCACGTGGAAGATCAGCAAGCTGCATTCCTACATCACCTTCTACGTGGAGTATGACCGCGGCTGGAACAAGGGCGCGGTGGAACTGCCGAAGCACCTGGAGACGCTGGAGCCGGACGCCGAGGCCACCGTGAAGTACGGTGCCTTCCCCGAGGTGTTCATCCCTCCGTATCACTACAAGAACCCAGTGTCGGGGAAATAGATGAAATCCCCCGCGCCTTCCGCCCTCGCCTGCCTGCTGGTTGTACTGGCCGGATGCCAGGCGCAACAGGATGAGTCACGCGCCGCGGCAGCCGGCGCCACTCCCGCCGGGACGGCAACCTCGACCTGCGAACGCGCCTGCCTGTACGGCGTTCTCGATGGCTATCTGAAGGCATTGGTGGCGCGCGATCCGCAGCAGGTGCGCTGGGCAGCAAAGGTGCGCCACACCGAAAACAATGTGGAACTGCGCCCCGGCGATGGACTGTGGGGCACCATCACCGCACTCGACAGCTACGAGATGCGCTTTGCCGATCCGAAGACTGGCGGCGTTGCGATATTCGGCGTGGTGGAAGAGACCACCACCCGCTCACCCTATGCACTGCGCCTGAAGGTGGTCGAGGGTTCGGTTGCTGAAGTCGAGACCATCGTGGTGCGCAAGGACGACGCCGGCATTCCCTTCGTCACCGCTGACATCAAGCCCCTGCCGGTGTGGGATGAGGTCATCCCGGCCGGGCAACGCACGCCACGCCAGCAGATGATCGATGCTGCCAACGGCTACTTCGAGACCCTGCAGCGCAATGACGGCGCGCTGCATGTGCAGTTCACCGACGACTGCAACCGGCGCGAGGATGGTTTCATCTCCACCAACGTGCCCAATCCCGACCTCGATCCGCTGTGGAAGCTTGGCTGCGCCGACCAGTTCCGCATGGGGCAGTACCTGTACGACGACCGCTTGCGCGACCGCCGTTTCCCCATGGTGGACGAGGAACGCGGCATCGTGCTGGGCGCGGGCTTCATCGATCACGAGGGCCGGATCGGCGACTTCAAGCTCACTGACGGCAGCATGCGCAGTTCCATCTTCCGCCGGCCGCACAGCTTCGTGCTGCTGGAGGCGTTCAAGATCAGGGACGGCAAGATCGCGCAGGTGGAGGCGTCGTTCATCACCGTGCCTTACAACATGCCCTCCCCGTGGACGGCACCGTAAGCAAGCGCTTGCATCCGGCAGGCCCGGTGGATATCACCCCGGTACCCGCCTTGCCGCCGCTCAGGCGGCAGAATTAGTATGCATTTCAACTCAAACAAGTGCCACCAGGGGGCAAAGCATGCGTATCGTCGGCAAATCCGTTCGGGCCGCCATAGGTGGCACACTCACCGGACTCGGCGTCATTGGCGCATTGTCGGCAGGAGCTGCCACAGCCTCCGCAGCTGAAGGCCCACAGGCAGACGAGGAACTCGAAGAGGTGGTGGTCACGGCCCGCCGCCGTGAAGAAAGCCTTCAAGACACACCAGTGGCGGTGACCGTTGTCACCAGCGAGATGCTCGAGGCCATGCAGATCGGTGGCACCACCGACCTCGACAAGATCGCCCCGAACCTGCAGTTCCACAGCTACGGCACCCTCACCGGCAACAACTCCGCCGCGCAGGTGTTCATCCGTGGCATCGGCCAGACCGATGCCACGCCTGCGGTGGACCCGGGCGTCGGCCTCTACATTGACGACGTGTACATGGGCCGCTCGGTGGGCGGCGCCATGGAGATGCGCGACATCGCCACCACACAAGTGCTGCGCGGCCCGCAGGGCACGCTGTTCGGCCGCAACACCATCGGCGGTGCGGTGCTGCTCACCACCAACGGGCCCGGCGAGGGTGCCGGCAACACCATGCGCGTCACGGTGGGCGAGGATGAACTCTTCGACGCCTTTGCCGCCTTCGACGTGCTCGATGGCGAGAAATGGTCGGCGCGCGTTTCCGGTGGCCTGCGCCGCCGCGATGGCTACGTGCATCGCGTGTTCGACGGCGTCGACCTCGGCGACGAGAATTCCCGCAACGGCCAGGCGGCACTGCGCTACAAGGCTACCGACAACCTCTCCTTCACGCTGCGCTTCGACGTGGCCCAGGAAGAGGAGAACGGCTCGCCCTTCGTATTTCATTCGATGAACGAGGGAGCCCTGTTCGTCGGCGTGGGCAGCATCAATGCCGGCTGCCCCAACATCCTCGATGGACTGCCCCCCCCGACCCTGGTGGGCCCGCTGGCCGATCCCCGCTGTGGCAATGATGCGCAGGCCCTCGGCCCCTTCACCAACGGCGGCACCGCACCCGTGTTCAGCGAACTGAAGAACCGCGGTGTATCGCTGGTGGCCAACTGGAATGCCACCGACAAGCTGTCGTTCAAGTCCATCACCTCCGACCGGCGGCTGAAGTGGGCCGGTGCCCGCGATGCGGACAACACACCGCTGCTGGTGCTGCATACCAACTACCACAGCAAGAGCGACCAGTTCAGCCAGGAACTGCAGGCCCTGTTCAACGGCGAGCGGCTCGACGGCGTGATCGGCCTTTACTACTTCGACGAGAAGACCTTCGATCGCGTGCTGGTGCCAATTTCCAATCCGGGCACCTCCTACGACACGCAGCGCGTGTGGCTGGAAAGCGAGGCCAAGGCGGCGTTCACGGAATGGACATTGAAGGTCACCGAGGGCCTGAGCGCCACCGCGGGCGTTCGCTACACCGAAGAGACCAAGTCGCTGGAGGGCATCATGTTCAATGTGTCCCCGGCCTCCGCGGCCGAACCGGCCACGCCGCCCACCGCGCTGTGCCCCTACGGTGGCCTGCCACCGACGCAAACCGGCTGCCTCTTCCTTTCGACCAACCCGTTCGAGGAGGAGTTCTCCAACACCACCATGTCCGGAAGTGTGCAGTACCGCTGGAACAGCGCCGTGATGACCTATGCCAGCTACTCCGAGGGCTTCAAGAGCGGCGGCTTCAACCAGCGCTACAACGCCACGCCCCCGGGCAATGCCCCGATCTCCTTCGGCGCCGAGACAGCCACCACCGTCGAGGTGGGGATGAAGCTCAATCCGATGCGGGGGCTGCGCATCAACGCCGCGTTGTTCACCACCGACTATGACGACATCCAGATGACCTACCGCCTGGGCGTGGTGCCGCTGCTGTTCAATGCCGGCAAGGCCTCGATCGATGGCGGCGAGCTGGAAATCGCCTGGTCGCCCATCCCGCGCCTGAACATTGATGCCAGCGCGGGCTACCTGGATTCCGGCTTCGACAGGATTACGGATCCCGCGCCCGTCGGTGGAGTGGCTCCCACGGCCACGGCCGGCCTCAACAGCCGCCTGCCGTTCACGCCGGAATGGACCACCCACCTGGGCGTGGCCTACTCCTTCGTGCTGGGCAATGGCTGGACCCTGACTCCCCGACTGGACACCAGCTATACTGCCTCGCAGTTCTTCGACGCCGGCAACTCGGCGGAGATTTCGCAGACCGGCGGAGTCACCATTTACAATGGCTCCGTGGCGCTGGAGTCGCCGGATTCGAAGTGGCGCGTGGCGCTGAACGGGCAGAACCTCGGCGACAAGCTGTACCCGGTTGCGGGCACCTCTTCGCTGACCACCTCTTCAGGCTACGCAGAGGTCATCTACGCACGTCCCAGGACCCTGTCCCTGTCGGCGTCGTACAGGTTCTAGTAGAGGGCACTGACCCGCCCTCTGTTTGACGGAGGGCGGATCATGCGGACTGGATATCTTCGTTCAACGCTGGCGGCGGCGGCTTTGGCCCTGCTCGCCAGCTCGGCAGCGCTTGCGCACCATTCCTTTGCGGTGTTCTTCGACAACGACCAGGGCGTCGTGTCCGTGACCGGCAAGGTGACCGAATTCACCTTCCGCAACCCCCACGGCATCATCCGGGTCGCGGTGAAAGAGCCCAATGGCGAGACGGTGGAATGGAAGGCCGAGACCAATTCCCCCTCCGTGCTCGAGCGCCGTGGCTGGAAGAAAGACAGCCTGAAGCCCGGCGATGAAATCGTGCTCGAAGGCTGGCGCGCCCGCGATGGCGCGCGCTACATGCGCATGCGCAAGGTGACCAAGGCCGATGGCACCCCGGTGGGCATACCCTTCCAGTCGCTGGAGGTGCGCTGATGGGCCTGCTCTCCCGCGTGGCGGCCCCGGCAGCTGCGTGCGCCCTGCAGGCGCTGGCGCTCTGTGCGGCGGCCTCGCTGCCCGCTGTGGCTGCCCAGCCCGCCCGCCCCAACCTGTCCGGATTCTGGAACCTGGCGGGCACCCCGGTGGAAGACCCCGAGCTGAAGGCGAAGATCGCACCGGGCACGGTGATCCTGCAGGACACCGGCGGTCCGGAGTATGGGCCGGGAGACTTTGGCGGCCTGAAGCTCACGCCTGCCGCGGAGGCAGCCGCCAAGGCCTGGAACATCAAGGATGAGATGACCGTCTCGGCCACCTGCCGCATTCCCTCCATCGTCTACGCGATGCAGGGCCCCTTCCCCATCGAGATCTTCCAGGGCACCGAGATGACGGTGATCCGCCTGGAATACTTCGACATGGCGCGCGTGATCTTCACCGACGGACGCAAGCACATGCCGGCCGATGCGCCGCTGACCAAGACCGGGGATTCCATCGGGCGCTGGGAAGGCGACACGCTGGTGGTGGAGACCATCCACCTGAAGGAAGCCACCATCACCAACAACGGCCTCTCGCACAGCGACAAGGTGCGGGTGATCGAGCGCTTCAAGCTCTCGCCGGACGGCAAGAAGCTGATCTCCACCCAGGAGTTCGAGGATCCGGAGATGCTGCAGAACCGCGGCGCGCGGTTCATCACCTGGAACAAGGTCGAGGGCGACCACGTCCACGCCTACGACTGCGATCCCTCGTTCGCGGAAAACTACGCGAACTGAATAAGCGCCCGGCGTGGATCGCCACGCCGGCCCGCCCCTGCCCGGGCTTGTGCCCGGGCAATCCCTACTTGCTCTTGTACATCGAGATGGTCAGGCCGCCGGGACCCATGCCCGGCGGTGAACTCAGGTATTTGCCCGAGTTCAGCCACGCGTACTTGCCATCCACCCGCGTCTCGAAGATCGGCACCAGGCCGATGCCCGCGTTGGTGGTGTTGCGGACGATGATGATGTCGCCCTCGGTGGTCTGCCAGAGATAGCGGGCATCGATGGGCGGCGCGCCCGTGTTGCCCAGGCTCTGGTAGTCCGCCCCACCGAACAGGATCTTGCCGCTCACGATGCCCGTGAGGGTGCCGCCGGTGATGGGCAGCACATTGCGGTTGCCCCGCTTGCCGCCCTGCACCGCCTGCCCCCGCCCCAGCGTGACCACCTCGGTGAGGATCTCCTCGCCACGCTCTTCCGACGCGTCTGCGTGCCGGAAATCCCAGGGCTGCGGCGGCACGCCGGCAGGCTTGGTGATCTTCACGCCACGGGCCGCATCCACGGCAACCCCGGATACGTCGTGGATCGACAGCCGCATCTTCTTCGCAGCAGCGTCGATGGTGCGCCGACCAACATAGGTGCCGGTGTTCAGCCAGGCGAACGGGCCGTTGCCCGGGGCCTCGAAGTCATATACCACGCGCAGGTCACCGGCACTCGGGCCGACGCCGGCATTGCGCATCAGCACGTGGCCGCCGTCACTGGTCTTGAGCACCAGGATCTGCTCCACCTCGACCACGCCGTTGGAGAGGGTGAGCTCGTAATCCAGGCTCCCTGGCAGCACCTCACCTTCGATCTTCGGCCCCTTGAACGTGCCGGCCTGCGTGACAGCTGCCTGGCGCATCCCGAAGGGCGTGCGGCCCACGTTGTACACGGCATCGAGGTTCACCTCGGCCTCGAGCACCAGCACACCGCTTTCCGGTGGTGCGATGCCGCCGGGCAGGCCGCAGTCCCATGTGGCGGCCGGCACCAGTGTCTTCGACGAGGTGGAAGCAGTGCGGCTGCCGGAGCCGGTGCTGGCGCAGGCGCCGACAAAGCCGGCGCCAAGCAATCCCAATGTGACGGAGCGACGTGTCTGCACGGTGTTCCCTTGTTTCAAGTTGTTGGCGTTCAGGGCGCGGTGCAGCGGTAGGACTCGGCCGCCTCGGGCCGGCCGCTGACATAGCGCGGATACTCCGGATAGGAGCACAGCGGCAGCGAGCGCTCGCCAGCCGTAACGGTCACGGTCTTGCCCGGCGCCTGGTTCTGCTCCACCCAGGCGACCAGCGCGGCGCGCTTGTCGAACTGGTTCGGGACCTGGAAGCGGGCGACTTCCTGTCCCGCGCCGTTGGTGGTGTGGCTGTTGCCGCTGAGGCCATGGCCTGCCTGCGGCATCACGAACAGCCGCCCGAACGCGTCCAGCGTGCCGCGGCCCATCTTGTCGAGCACCGCCTTGTAATAGTCGAGCTGCATGCCCGTGGACGCCAGCGAGTCGTTGGTGCCAATGGTGACGATCATCTTGCCGCCGCGGCGGTAGAAGGCGCTGAGGTCGGGATTGGTGGAATCCAGCCAGCCGGAAAGCTCCTCGCGGCGCTTGTTCCACTTGCCACCTTCCACATAGTCCAGCGGATTGGCATTCAGGTCACCCATCAGGAAGCCCGTCACGCCCAGCACGCCGAGGTGCGAATGGATCGCCGCATCGGGTGCCGCGCCTTCCTGGCCACGGAAGCGGGCATTGACCAGAAGTCCGCTGCCGGAAGGATCGGTGGTCGGCATCCACATGCCGAAGGTCGTGGTGCCGTTGGCCAGCGGCGTGGCGAACTTGTAGGGCGTGTAGATGAACTTCAGCGTCTCGATCTGGCCGTCGGAGAGCTTTGCGTTGGCCGAGGTATCGGCGGGATCCGGATCGCGGCCACCGGGTCCACGCAGCGCGGCCCAGGGATTGCGCTTCGGGTCGCCCTGCGACATGTCGAACAGCGCGCGCGCGGCCATGTAGTTGTTGATGACACCGTCTTCGATGCCGTCGAGCTTGTCGGCCTGGCGGATGAACTCCTGGCGGATGGCGGCGGTTTTCGCCGTGGGCACCCAGTTGGCGGCAGGCTTCTCCTGGATGCGGATCAGCTCGGGCGCCAGCATCAGCGACGAGAAGCCGACGATGGGTACGTCGGCGATGATGCCGTCGTAATCGGCGGGATAGCGCTGCGCCACAGTGAGCGCCTCGCGACCGCCCTGCGAACCACCGATGTAGTAGTTGAAGCGCGGGCGCTCGCCGTACACGCGTTCCATGATGACCATCGCGACATCGTGGGTCTTCTTCATCTGCATGTAGCCGAGGTTCTTGATGGCCTCGTCATTCAGCGCCCAGTCATTGGCGGCAGCGCCGCCACCGGGAGGACCACCCGCACCAGGGGGACCGCCCGCACCGGGGAAACCGCCACCCGGAAAGCCGCCACCAGGAGCGCCACGACCAGGACCACCCGGAGGCGCACCTGCACCCGGGGGGCCGCCTGCAACGGGAGGTCCGCCCGCGCCAGGCGCTCCCCGCGCCGGGCCTGCGCCCGGAGGTCCGCCCGCACCCGGAGGTCCACCCGCACCCGGCCCGCGTCCGCCGCCTGGAGGCCCACCGGCACCCGGAGCTCCGCCGCCTGGAGGCCCGAAGCCGCCCATCTGGTGGCCGGAGTCACTGCCGTAGGTGGCAAAGCCGCGCGCCAGGTCGCCGCCGGTGACATTGGGAATGGTGCCGTTCATGCCGCCACCGCCCAGCTGCAGTCCGCGACGCGCCCACTTGGCGGGCAGCGCCACGCGGAAGTTGATGGGCTTGCCCTTCGGATCCACCGGCAGGATCTGTCCGTCCACCACGCCATAGCCACCGTTGGCGTCATCCACCCAGCGCGGCGCATTCAGGGTGACACCGCCCACCGGCTCGCCGATGGCGGACACCGGAATGGAACTTCCCACCTTCTCTGCCGTGACATTGCTGGCCGTGATCACGATGTCGGGTGACGCCGGCAGGCGTGAACCAGCCGCCGCGATGGGCTGGGCGGCAGGCTGCGCCGAGTGCAGGACCAGGGGCAGCAATGCCCCGGCCGCAATGCCAGCCACCACCAGCGGATGCTTCACGAGGCGATGGCCGATCCCGGCACGGGAAATCAGATGTTTCATGGGTTGGGTTCCGTGGAAGAGGAATTAAGCAGACTTTTTCTGGATGCAACTGCCGATGATGCCCGGGAACACCAATCCCTGACTTGGACAATTTGCCAGAGAAATTGTCTTTTTCAGCAGCCAGCTATCCGGGTCGGCCAAGCCAGTCGAGGATTTCCCGGGTGTGCTCCCCGAGGCGGGGTGGCGGATCCAGCGCGCCGGTGGCTCCCGCGGAGGACAGGAATCCAGGCCCGAGGATGGCCACCTGCTCACGCTCCGGCAGGCCGGGAATGCGCACCGGCAGCTGCAGCGCACGCTGCGACAGGTCGGGCAGTGACATGGCCTCGCTGATGTCGCGCACCATGCCGCAGGGAATGCCGGCCGCGCTGAGCATGGCCTCCCACTCGGCGGCATCGCGGGTCTGCATCACGGCCGAAAGCGCTTCGCGCATGGCCGCCGCATTGATGCGCCGGGAGTCCGGGTCCAGGAAGCGCGGATCGGTGAGCCACTGCGGCTGCTCCAGCAGGCGCGCCAGCAGCTCGAACTGATGCTGCTGCACCACGCCGAGCGACACACGATGGCCGTCGCGCGCCTGGAACAACGCGGAGGTGGGCTGGCCGCTGTAGCCGGTGTTGCCCGTGCGTTCCAGTGCACGGCCGGTCACCAGGTACGGCACCACGGCGGAAGTCATGAACGAGATGGTGGCATCGAACATGGCCACGTCGAGGAACTCGCCCTCCCCGGTGTGCTGCCGTCGCAGCAGTGCGGCGAGGATGGCGAAGGCGGCAGTCTGTCCGGTGAGCGTATCCACCACGGGAAAACCCACGCGCATGGGCGGGCCGTCCGGATCGCCGCCCAGGCTCATCATGCCGCTGGTGGCCTGCACGATGTTGTCGATGGCCGGCCAGTCGCGGCGCGGGCCTGACTGACCGTAGCCAGACACCGAGCAATACACCAGGCGCGGGTTCAGGGCACGCGCGGCGGCGTAGTCCAGGCCCAGGCGCGCCATCACGCCGGGACGGAAATTCTCCAGCAGCACGTCGCTGCGTTCGATCAGGCGACGCGCGGCCGCGAGGTCCTCATCCTTCTTCAGGTCGAGCACCACGGATTTCTTGCCGGCGTTGACCGCGATGAAGGCCGGCGCCATGCCATCGTAGCGCCGGTCGCTGCCGTAGTTGCGCATGGCATCGCCCCGGCCGGGCGCCTCGATCTTGATCACCTCCGCGCCGAGCAGGCGCAGCAGGTGCGACGCATAGGGACCCGCCATCACATGGCTGAAGTCCGCCACGCGAATCCCCTCAAGGACTGGTTTCATTCTCAATGCTCCGTGCAGGCAATGCTGCCGTCCGGCGCGATGCTGGCACGCGCCGTGCGGAAAACCGCCATGCCATCGATGCCGTAGCGGGCCAGCCCTGCGGCATTGCGTTCCGCGTATTGCAGGTAAAGGGCATCAAAGCGCACCTGGTCTGCGGCGCTGATTTCAGCCAGCTCGACCCCGCGCTGCTCGGCCACGCGCCAGCCCTCGTCAAGTGCGCGGCGGTTTTCCTCGGCCAGCGCATGTTCCCACACCGCCACCCCTTCTTCGAGCACCGCGCGATGCTCCGGCGACAGCGACTGCCAGCGCCTGGCACCCATGGCCCGCGCCGGGTAGGCGCCGCGCGGCACCTTGAGCGAGGCGTAGTAGTGCGCCACCTCCGCCAGGTGCAGAGACTTGAAGGTATCGGTGGGGGCGACCAGGCCATCGATCACGCCCTTGGCCAGCGCCGAGTACACATCGCCCATGGGCATGTTGACCGGATCGGCGCCCAGCTCCCGCATCATCTGCAGCAGCTCGGTGGGCACGCGCAGCCTGAGGCCACGCAGGTCATCCAGCGAATGCACCGGGCGCTCCCGGGTCACGATGCCGGGCAGGCTCCCGCCCTGCACCGCCAGTACCTGCAACCCTTCCAGCTCGCGCGCGAAGCCCGCATGGGCCGACGCCAGGCAGCGATACAGCGCCACCTGGTTTTCGATGGAGGTCACGCCACTGTAGAACCCGGACTGGATGCGGATCAGGTGGGCGCCGCCCTTCACGTAGATGGGCGTGATCAGCCCGATGTCCACCACGCCATGGCGCAGTTCCACCATCGAATGCTCGGAGGAAAGCATCGCGCCGGACCAGCTGGGCCGGATGCGCAGCGTGCCACCGGAACGCTTCTCGACGAAGTCCATCCATGTCTGGTCGGCGCGGCTGAAGGGATGCGCGGGACTGTAGGGCGTGGCGTACACCAGTTCCACGATCCCGCTGCCGGGGGGCGGCGCGCAGCCGGCCAGCCATGCCAGCGCAGCGGCGAGACCTGCGATGCGCAATCGCATCATGCCAGGCCCGCCTGGCGCAGGAACTGCTCCACATGGCCAACCGCGGTGGCGTGGTCCCAGTTCTTGGCGTCCACCATGTCGGCATCCAGCAGCAGCACCGGCACCCCCGCGGACTCCAGCGCAGCACGCGTGAGCAGCGTGCCGGACTGCGACACGCGGTTGTCGCGCGGCACGAGCATCACCGCGGCGTCGATGCCGCAGCGGTCCGCCTCGCTGACCATCCACTCGCACATCCAGGGCGGCAGGTGCAGCACCTCATTCATCGAGCAGATGCGGCTGGCCAGTGCATCCAGCGGCCTGCCTTTCAATGCGCGCACGTACTGCGGCCCGGCGAAAGGCAGGTACATGGTCCACACGAACACGGCGCCGAGGCGCTCTTCGAGTGCCTGGTAGAAGGCCGTGTCGTGCCAGAGGCCGGCACCGATCCACATCAGGCGGATGCGTTCATTGGCTGCAACGCCCTGCCCGGCTTGCACGCGTGCCCGCACCTCGTCGCGGAACTTGCGTGCATGCGCCACTGCCCAGTCCGAACCGCGATGCCATTGCGGGATCATGGTGTTGGGCATCTGGTCGACGATGGACACCGGGCAGGGGCGCGCCGATCCGGCCAGCTGCGCGGCCTCGTCCAGGTAACCTTCCTGTTCGTTGATGCGTTCCATCAGGGCGGCCAGCTTGTCCATCTCGAAACGACGGCCGGTCTTGCGTTCCAGCAGTGCGATCAGGTCGCGCATTTCCTCGGCCAGCAGCGCGATGCGCTCGGTGCCGTAGACCTCTTCCCAGCGCTCGTTCGAGTGGCGGTACCACTGCGGCAGCGTCTGCGTCCAGGCCGGCGCCTCGATCGGAAAGAAATCCGTGCCCATCACATCCGCCCAGCGCGCAAACACCTGCTGGATGCAATCGCAGGTGAGACGCGCCACCAGCACGGTGGGGCGAGGCAGGCCGCCCCAGGGCGCGGTGGCTGGATCCGCGGCCAGCGAGCAGGCCAGCCCCAGCGAACAATAGTTGCAGCGGTTGGGTGGATAACCCAGGTCATCGAGCACGCCGAAGTAACGCGTGGAGAGCCGCTTGGCCGAGATGTAGGCCGACCACCACTGGTTGGAGATGACGGGAATGTCCATCGCGTGGAAGATTTCATGCGGCGTATCGGCCTGGGCCACCGCAAAAGGCTCGCCGCGCTCCACCACGCGTTCCCTGAGTTCCGCGCCAAATGCCTTCTGGAAAGCCGTGGCTTCGCTGGTGCACGCCAGGTCCTTGCGTCCGCGCACTTCGGTCTCACTCATGTCATCACCTTCCCGGCCACCAGCTGCGCGAAGTGTGTGGCTTCGAGCCCCGCTACCTGCAATGCAATCTCCCGATTGTGTTCACCCATCGACGGGGCGCGATACGGCTCGGGCCGGTCCTTCGAGAAGGAGATCGGCGTGCGCACATGGCCGAAGCTGCCCAGCTTCGGATGCGGCAACTCCATCACCGCGCCGCGTGCACGCAGCACCGGGTCGCGTTCCATCAGGTCCTCGATGTCCTGCAGTACACCGGCGGCGATGCCGGCCGCCTGCAATGTCTCCACCAGGGCGTGTTCATCCTGGGTGGCCGTCCATGCGGCAATGGGCTGGCCGCCGGCAAGGCGGGCCAGCCGCTCGGCATCCGCCGCATCGAACAGGCTGATCGCCACCCAGCGATCCTCGCCCCGCGCCGGATACACGTCCTGGTGGTGCACGCCGGCATCGGCGTTGCCCATGCGCTGCGGTGCAATGCCCTGCTGTGACTGGACCACCGCACGATGCATCTGCTGCACGCAGATCTCGTACATGGAGGCGTCGATATGGCTGCCGCGTCCATCCTGCTGTCTTCGCGCCAGGGCCGCGGCGATGCTGGCTGCAATCACATAAGGGACGATGACGTCGCCATAGGGCACGGCACCGGGCACCACCGGGTCCCGATCGGCCCAGCCAGTAAGCCAGGTGCGGCCGGAAAGCGCGCCGCCGGTGCCGTCCACGCCCCACTCCGCTGCCAGCGGCCCGGTCTGGCCATACACACTGCCCGATGCCATCACCAGCGCGGGCTTGCGCGCCGAGAGCTGTGCGTAACCCAGTCCCAGCTTTTCCATGGTGCCGGGCGAGAAGTTCTCGACCACCACGTCCGCCCAGTCCAGCAGCGGATCGATGACAGCACGGGAGGCAGGCTGCTTGAGATCCAGCGACAGGCTGCGCTTGGAGGTGTTCAGGTGCGCGAACCAGGGCTTGTCATCCAGGTCATCCGCGCGCGAGGCGGACACCTGCACGTCCACGCGCGACAGGCAGGGACGGGTGCGCGATTCCACCTTGATGATGTCGGCCCCGAGGTCGCCGAGGATCTTGGTGGTGATCGAACCGACCAGCGCCCAGGAGAAATCAAGCACGCGCACGCCAGCCAGCGGGCCGCCGCGCGTGCCGCCACTGGCCGCTGTGCGCGCCAGCGCGGCTGCCTCTGGAGACACCGGTGCTGCCTGCGGTGAGGCGGTGATCCGTGCGAAGCGCGCGGGCCGGCGTACCCCAGCCTCTTCGGTCCAGAAGCCGCGCGCCAGCAGATGCGGGTCTGCATGCACATCGGCCGGGGATTCCACCACGCAGGCATTGATGCCGCGCCGGCGGCCCTCGGTGCGGATCTCGGCGCAAGTGCGCGTGCGGAAGAAATCCGCTATCGCCTTCTCCCAGATTGCGCGCGTGCCCGCGTCCAGCGTGGAACGGTTGTAGCGCAGCCAGTCGGTGCCGCGCAGCGGATTGGGCAGGCCGGTGGAGTCCATCCAGTCGGAAAGTCCCTGGTTTGCCGGCGCGCCGAAACGTCCCGTCATCAGCGTGTGGAAGCACCAGCCATCAGCGAGGCGCCAGATGCAGCGCACGGTGGCGCGGCCATAATTCAGCGCGCCCCCGACACGATGCAGCTTGCGACGGTCGAACTGCCATACCAGGACGCCATTCACATTGCGGCTGAAGGCGACTTCCTGCACGGACACATCCACGTGCTGTCCCACACCCGAGGTGCCGCGCGCCAGGTACGCGGCCATCGCGCCTGCCGCGGCGGCCATCTCGGCGTGGAAGCCGCAGGCATCCAGTGCTTCCTTCACCGGCGCACGATCCGGCTCACCGGTGAGGCGCAACACGCCACCCATGGCAGAAGCCACCAGCTCGCCGCCGCGCCAGCGCGACCGCGGGCCGCCGCTGCCGAACGGTGTCACCGAGACATGGATGAGACGGGGATTCCAGGCTTCCAGCTGCGCCCGTTGCACCCCGCGGTCGGCAAGCAGTTCCAGTCCTGATGCATCCACCAGGAAATCCGTGGCGGCAATGGAGGCCGCATCGGGTGTGCCCTGGCGGATTTCAGCGCCGAGTGAGGCGAGGTAGCGGCACAGCGGCCGCGCGGCCATGTCATCCAGAGCCAGTACAACCTGTCCTGCCAGCGGATTCATCGTGCGTGCTCGCTGCAGAAGGCGCGGATGCGATCGAGCACGCCATCGTTGGCCAGCCAGTGCGCTGCCGGCAGCGCCAGGAAAGGCAATCCGGCCTCGGTGAGCGCCGCGCGCTGCGCGGGCAGCTTCCAGGCCTGGCTCTCATCCTCGCGGGTGAGCCACAGCACTACCGCCCCGGCGCGTCGTGCGCGCGCCTGCCGCACGATCCACTGTGCCGAATCGTTGAAGGACCGTGGGCCCACGCTGCGCGCGACCATGTGGCGGGCGATGGCCCGCGCAGGTTCTTCATCTGCGGCCACCAGCGGTTCGCCAAGGCGGTCGAGCCTGAAGCCATGTGTCTCCGCCACTACCGAAGCGCCCCCCTCTTCCACAGCCTGGTGCAGGCGCCCGTCCGGCGGGCAGCTGCCGGCCAGCAGCACACGGGGACGCTCTGCCGGCGGTGGCAAAGGCAAGCTGGCCAGCCACTGGCCGGGATCGGTCCACAAGACTGCGCGCGCCAGTCTTTCGAACCAGGGTCCATTGCCCGAGCGCACACCCTGCAACCGCTCGAGCTGCCCGCGGATCATGTTGCTGTGTCCTATGCCGGCGGCAAGGGCGTCCGCATCGGCACCCAGTTCGCTGGCCAGCCTGACCACCGCGCGGGCGGAATGCGCCAGGCTGGATTCGCGGCGAACCAGGGCCAGGTCGAAGATGCGTGGCGCGGGCCCCCCGAGCTTGCCGCGCCGCTGCAGTTCGCGAACATAGTAGAAGAGCCGCTGGGAAGCGTCATCGGCACGCGTGAACACCACGTCGCGCAGCGCGTCATATGCACCCGCATGCCATTGCTCGAGGATGGACCGGCTCCACAGCGGAAAGCTGGACTCCAGCCACTGGTCCGCCCACGGCGTTGCGGCGTCCGCTTTCCAGGGCAGATGGCCATAGGGACGCCCGGTAGCCAGCAATAACTCCACCGGCACATCCGCGCCCACGTAGCCCACACCATCGCCACCGCCCAGCGCGGCAATCGGATCAGCCAGTCTTCGTTCCAGCTCTTGCATCAACTTGTGAACCTTCTCATCGTCCCAGCCACTGCGGCAGGCCCAGCGCGATCACCGGGAACACCACCAGCAGGGTCAGGTGCACCAGATCCGCCGCCAGGAATGGCAGCACGCCCTTGAAGATGCGCCCCAGCGGCACATCCTTCGCTACTCCCTGGATCACGTACAGGTTCATGCCGATCGGCGGGTGCACGAAGCCGATCTCCATCGCCCGCACCAGGAAAATGCCGAACCAGATGGGTGACAGGCCGAGGTCTGCCACCAGCGGCAACAGGATGGGCGTGGTCAGCAACATCATCGCCAGGCCATCGAGCACCGAACCGATCACCAGCAGGAACACCGCCACCAGCAGCATCGTGCCCACCGGACCCAGCCCCAGACCGCCGATGGCGGAACCGATCTGCCCGGTGAGGCCGGTGACGCTGATGAAGGCGGCGAAAACCAGCGCACCGATGATCACCATGTAGATCAGGCCGCTGGTCTTCAGCGTCTCTTCCAGTGCGACGCGCAGGCCGGGGATGGAAAAACGGCGGCGCAGCGCGCAGATCACCATGGCGCCCGCGGCACCCACGGCCGCGGCTTCGGAAGGCGTGACCCAGCCCATGGCGATGCCACCGGTCACCAGCACCACCAGCAGGCCGATGTCGGCGATGCGGCGCAGGCTCGACAGTCGCTCCTTCCACCCTGTTCTGGCCAGGCGCGGGGCAATGCCCGGCCAGATGCGGACAATCACGGCAATCACCAGGAAGTAGCTGAGCATCTGCGTGATGCCCGGCACGATGGCAGCGGTGAACAGGCTGCCGATGGACTGCTCGGCCACGATGCCGAACACGATCAGCGCCCCGGATGGCGGGATCATCTGCCCGAGGGTGCCGCCGGCGGCCACCGCACCGGTGGAAAGGGAATCGGAGTAGCCGTGGCGGCGCATTTCCGGCAGCGCCACCAGGCCGATCGTGGCCGTCGTGGCGAGGCTGGAGCCGTTGATGGATCCGAACCCCGCACAGCCCGCCACCGAAGCGATCGCCAGCCCGCCCCGCCGGTGGCCGAGGAAGCGCGTGGCCACATCAAAGAAGTCGCGGCTGGCATTGGCCGAAAAGCAAAGGTGCGCCATCAGCATGAACAGCGGCAGCGTACCCAGCTCGTAACGCGACATGGTCTCGAACAGCAGCACGCCGGACTTGATCAGCGTCGGCTCCAGGCCGATGGTCAGGACCAGGCCGCCGAGCCCCACCAGCCCCAGGGCTACGCCGATAGGCATGCCCAGCAGCAGCAAGGCCAGCAACACGCATACGCCGATGATCCCGGCTCCCGGATCGTTCATCGCGGATTCCGCCGGAACAGCTGCCAGAGGCCGTGGCCGAACAGGGCAAACAGCGTCACCAGTACCAGCACGCGCAGGGGCCGGTAGGGAATCAGCAACAGCTCGCTTTCTTCATGCCCGGACCAGAGATCGGCCGCAATCCAGGCGCTGCCAGCGAACAAGGCGAGGTAGAAAAGCGCCGACGCGAAGGCGTTGGCGCGGCCGGACCACTGCCGGCCACGCGGCGACAGGCGGTCCACCAGCAGGTGCACCCGCGCGTGCACGCCCGCCACCGCCGCCATCAGCAATGCCCCGGCGGCACCGACAAGCACCGCGGCCTGGACGATCTCGATGGCCCCAAGCAGGGGCAGGTGCAGCTGCCTGCCAAGCATGGCCGTGGTGTCCACCACCATGGCGACCAGCAGCGCGCCCCCCGCCACCCAGACGACTACCCCGCGCATCCGGTTCATGTGCAAATCACTTCATGCGCCGATTGCCGATACTCGCCCTGATCGTCGATCATCCTAACCATGCCCCGTACATCAGCCAGCACTTCCACCCGACGCATCCGCAAGCCCACCCTGCGCAAGACCGAGGCCGCCTCTCCCTCGGCGGACCAGGCGCATGTGGCGGACTGGGTGCGACAGCGTATACGCAACGGACGGCTCGTGCCCGGCCAGCGACTGGTGGAAGCGGACATCGTCAGCGCCACCGGCATCAGCCGCAGCAAGGTCCGCGAAGCACTGCGACGGCTGGAGTCCGACGGCCTGGTCACCATCGAGGAATACCGCGGCGCCTCGGTGAAGAAGCTCGGACCTGACGAAGTCCGCCAGATCTACCAGGCCCGCATGGCACTGGAAGGCCTGGCGGCGGCGGAATGCGCAACCCGCGCCGACGAGGCGCTGCTGGCGCGCCTGGCGGACATCCAGAAGCAGATGAACGACGGTGAACATGCCGGCGATCATGACCGATTCGCCCGCCTCAACGAAGCCTGGCACCGGCTGATCATCGAGGGATCCGGCAACCAGTACATCGGGCAGTTCCTCACCCGGCTTTCGGTGCCGATCTACCGGCTGCTGTTCGCGAGCTTCTACACCACACAGCGCATCAGATCCGCGAACGCCGACCATCAGCACATCACCGCAGCCATCGTCGAACGGCGCGCCGCCGATGCGGAACGGGCCATGCGCACGCACATCCGCAATGGCCTCGACGCCCTGATCGAACTGAATACCCACTTCGATTCCTGAGCAGGAGCGCGCCACCAGCGCGCCCCTGCCCCCCGCTCACCACTTCTTGCGCAGGCTCACCGCGAACATGCGGCCGATGGGGTTGGCGACCGTGGCGTCATAACCGCCACTGCCATTGCCGCTGGGAGCGAAGTTCACATAAGGTGGATCCTCATCCCGCAGGTTGCGGATCTCCACGCCGAAGTTGAGGTCCTCAAGCTGGGAGGCGCCGAACATCTGTCCCAGGTCCATGTTGAAGGTCACGTCGATCGGCGTGTACGGGCCCACACCTTCGACAGGCGTAACCGCATTGTTCTGGTAGCCGTGGACGCGGGTCACCGACACGGATGCGCCCAGGGGCCCACGATTCCAGGCCATTCCGCCGCGCAGCTTGAGCTTCAGCGGATTGAAGATGGTGTTCAGGCGATCCACCAGCGGGGCGGCCGGCGTGATGGCCACGTCATACTCCGTCAGGTAGCTGCCCGTGAGCGAGAACCGGAAGGTGCCACGAGCGCCGGTTTCCAGCCGGTAGCTGGTGGAGAGGTCCAGGCCCTTCATGTTCGAGACACCCAGGTTCTGGCCGCGGCCATCGACGAACAGCGTCACGTTGGAGGCGCTGCCGCCGGGCAGAGAGCCGGCCGCGATCGTTATGCCCGCGTCGAGCAGCTCCTGCACACGCTGGCCGGCCTCGGTGCCGCGCACGATGATGCCCGTGCCGTCGAAATCCGCCTCGCGTGCGAGCAGCGCCAGGTTGGAGAGGTAGGCCTCCACCTGATTACGGTAGTTCACGTCGAAGTACGTGAGACTCACGCCCACATTCGACAGCGGCTCCCAGTCGATGCCTGTGGACCAGGTGGTGGCCTTCTCCGGCCCCAGGTCCAGGTTCTGGCCCGACAGCGCCACGCCGGTGACGGTCGCACCGCCGGCGGGGTTCTGGTAGTTCTGCACGTACAGGTTGTTGCTGTTGCCGTATATCTGCGAGATCAGCGGTGCGCGGAACGAGGTGCCGTAGCTGCCGCGGATGGTCAACCCGGGCACCGGCTTCCACGACAGCCCGAATTTCTCGTTGGTGGTCTTGCCCACGTCGCTGTAGTCGTCGTGGCGCAGGGCCGCGTTCACCGTGAGCCGCTCGAAGCCCGGACGCGCATTGCCGACGCCGAACAGCGGGATCTGCAGCTCGGCATAGGCCGAATCCACCTGCCGGTCGAAATGCCGCCACGCCACGGGCGTCGTCGGAGCGCCGCGGGCCGAACCCAGCGCCACTTCGATGTCCTGCCGCTCATAGCCAGTTGCCAGGCCAACATCGCCACCGGGCAGCGTGAACAGCGTGCCGTTCAGCCGCAGCTCGTAGCCGGTGAAATCGCTGTTGGTTGGCGCGAGGAAAATCTGGTCGGAGATGGCTGCCAGCACCGATGGCTGGGTGCGGCCCAGCCCGTAGGGGTCAAACGCCGTTGCCGGATCGGAGCTGGCCAGCGCGGCATTGAGCGCCGCGTTGTTCGTCCCGCGCGTGCTGTCAGCGTCATCGCGGGTCTTGCCATAACCGACCACCGCCTCCAACGACCAGTCATGCGGCAAGGTGAACCGCAAGCCGGGGGTGACTTGCCAGTTCACGGCCTTGCCGTAGGTATCGTTGGTGGGGAGGTCGTCTGCAAAGCTGTAATCGATCGAATAGGTGTTGCCGGCGAATCCGTCGGGGCGGACAAACCAGGCATTGGTGTCGGGCACGTTCAACCGCGCGGCGGCAAAGGCCGCCCTGCGCCGGAACTCGCGCCGGCTGTAGTAGGCATCACCGATCAGTGTCACCCATGGCGCCAGTTCCTTGCGAAAGGTCGAGGCAACGGAGTCATAGTTCTGCTCGGGAAAAAGGTCCTGCCCGATCACTTCGTTGCAGCGGTTGGAGGTGCCGGGAACCAGTGCACCTTCGTTCGCCTGGGTAAGGCCACCGACCGGAATCGCATAGGTCGTGGTACCGATCACCAGCGTGCCGGGATTGCAGCGCGCGCTCCGGTAGTCGCGCCCGCCAAAGGGGCGCTGGTCGGCGGTGAAGAAATCCCTGTCGTCGCCGGAGAGATTGCTGCGGTCCACGTGCTCGTAGGCCAGCATCAACTGGCCGGCGTCCCACACCTTGCCCCATGCCAGGCCAGCGGCCGTCTCGTCGAAATCGCTGGCGGAGCCATAGCGCGCGAAGGCCTCCACGCCATTGAGGCTACGGCGTGGAATCAGGTTCACCACGCCGGCGATGGCATCGGAACCGTAAATGGCCGATGCACCGTCAGCCACCGCTTCGATGCGCTCCACACCCAGCGTCGGCAGGATGGAGGGATCGGTGCTGCGGGAGTTGTTGGTGACGCGGTGGCCATCGAGCAGGACCAGCGTGGCGTAGGGGCCCACACCGCGCAGGTTCACCGTATTGCCATACACGATGTTGCCGGCGCCGCCTGACTGGCCGCGCGAGTTCTCACTGACGCCCAGGTCGAAATTCTGGGGAATGTCCTTGAGGATGCGGTCGATGGTCACCTGCCCGGATGACTCCAGTGACTCGCGGTCCAGCGTGATCACCGCGGCGCCCACCGGTGCGGCACCGCGCACCCGGCTGCCCGTGACGACCACTTCGGCCAGTTCCTCATCGCCCTGCGTGCTGGCCTGGGTGCCCGCATCGGCCGCCATGAGCGGCATTGCGCCAAGCAGGGCCCCGGTTCCGATCAACGCACGACGGACACTTCGCGCCAGAGACAACTGATCCATGTTTCCCCCGGGGTCAGACGGCGGAACGGTGCCGCCAGAGATTGTTGACGAGATTGTCAACAAAATTTAGCCGCAGTCAGCCGGCGCCGCAAGGGATTTCTTTGCTGCTCCGCGGTTGCATGGCCGCGTCACGCTCTCTAGCCTGTATTGGTGGAACTACGGCACCTGAAATATTTCATCGCGGTCTCCGAGGAGCTGAACTTCACGCGCGCCGCGGCGAAACTGCACACCGCACAGCCCTCTCTCAGCCAGCAGATCAGGCAGCTGGAAAAGGATGTGGGCGTGCAGCTGCTGGATCGCAGCCACCATCATGTCGCGCTTACGAATGCTGGCCGCATCTTCCTCAGGCAGGCCAGGGACATCCTCGGCCGCATCGAGCACGCGCGGCACCTTGCGCGCCAGGCCGCAGAAGGACGCGCCGGGGACCTGTCCGTGGGCACCTTCCCTTCCGCAGATGTGCGCATCCTGCCGGCGCTGCGCCCGCTGGTGGCCGAATGCCTTCCCGACCTGCGCCTGCTCCTGCACAGCAAGTACGCGCTCGATCCTGTTGCGGGCCTGAGGTCCGGCGCACTGGACGTCGCGTTCATGCGCGGACCCGTGGACGCAGAAGGACTCGAACATTGCGAACTGCTGCGTGAAGCGCTGGTGATCGTGCTGCCGGCACACCATGCGCTGGCCAGCCGCAGGAAGATCCCCGTCAGGGCACTGGATGACCTGCCCTGCATCACGCTGGAGCGCTCGCAGTCCCCGCAACTGCAGGAAGCCGCCGAGGCGCTGTACCGGCAGGCGAAGATCAGGATGCATGCGGTCTCGAGTGCGGACAACGTCCTGGGACACCTGAAGCTGGTGCAGGAAGGCCTGGGCTTCGCGCTGCTTCCCGAATCCATCAGCGCGCTGCTGCCACCCGGGGTCACATTCAGGCCGCTGGACTGCAAGCCCGTGCCCACGGTGTCGGTGGTGGTCGCATGGAAGAGCGGCAATGGCTCGCGCCTGGTGCGCGAATTCGTCGAACTGGCGCGCCGGTGCTGCACCAGGCTGAAGACACAGCATGCCTGAGCGGCGAATTGGTATTACAATTCGGCGCCATGGGGAAAGTCACTCGTCCAGGGTGGACGCGACGGCAGGTCTTGCAGGGAGGCAGCGCAGCCGGCATAGGCGCGGCATTGCTGCCTTCGTTGCGCGCCGCACAGGCGCGTGAACAACGGCCCAACATCATCTGGATCATGGCCGATGACCTCGGCTACGCCGACCTGTCGTTCACCGGGCAGCGCGCATTCAAGACACCGAACATCGACCGCATCGCGCGCGAAGGGCTTTTTCTTCGGCAATCGTATTCAAACTCGGCGGTGTGCTCGGCCACCCGCACGGGACTGATCACCGGTCGTTACCAGTACAGGTTGCGCGTGGGCCTCGAGGAACCCATCGCCACGGGCAACGAGAACCTGGGACTCGATCCGGGGCACCCCACCCTGCCCTCGCTGCTTCGCGAGCAGGGTTATCGCACCAGCCTGGTGGGCAAATGGCATCTTGGCCTCTCGGACCGGTTCGGGCCGCTCAACAGCGGCTATGAAAGTTTCTACGGCGTGCCCTTTGGAGCCGCCGACTATTTCCGGCACAACCAGGCCTCGGGCGTGGCCCGCAGTGGCCAGCTGTTCGATGGCGCGCAGCCGGCCAATGAAGACGGCTACCTCACCGACCTCTTCTCGCAGCGTGCGGCCGAGGAGGTCGGAAAGCTGCGTCGCGATCCACGTCCCCTCTTCCTCAGCCTGCACTACACGGCACCCCACTGGCCCTGGGAGGGCCCGGAAGACGAGGCGGTGGCAACCACAGTAGGCGACCTGCAGCATCGGGATGGCGGCAGCCTCGAGATCTACCGCCGGATGATGCTGGCCATGGATGCCGGCGTGGGCAAGGTGCTCGATGCACTGAAGCGCGCCGGCGCCGCACGCAACACCATCGTCATCTTCACCAGTGACAACGGCGGCGAGCGCTTTTCGGATACCTGGCCCTTCATCGGATTGAAGGGTGAACTGCTCGAGGGCGGCATCCGCGTGCCCCTCTTCCTGCGCTGGCCGGCGCGCATTGCCGCCGGCAGCCGCAGCGAGCAGGTGAACATCTCGATGGACTGGGTGCCCACGCTGCTGGCCGCGGCCGGCACGCGTCCGCATCCGGACTACCCCAGCGATGGCACCAACCTGCTCGACATCATCACCGGCCGCGCCGGCGTGCAGCCGCGCCGCCTGTTCTGGCGCTACAAGGCGGCCACGCAGGCCGCCCTGCGCGACGGCGACTGGAAGTACCTCAAGATCCGCGCCAACGAATATCTCTTCAACCTGGCAGCCAACGAGCGTGAGCGCGCCAATCTCGCGCGCCGCGAAGCATCACGGCTGGCCTCGATGAAGGAGCAATGGGAAGCGTGGAACGCAACGATGCTGCCTTATCCCGAAGGCAGCGTGGCCTATCCCAACACTGGTGCAGACAGATATTGAGCCTATGAGAAAAGCAGCCATCACACTGACCGCAATGCTGGCGCCAGCCCTGGCACCGGCGGCATCCGCTCCGGCGCTCAACGGAGATCCGGGCATCCATGATCCAGCCACGGTGATCGAGCACAACGGGCGCTACTACACCTATGGCACCGGCGGCGGCCTGCCCATCTCCCTCTCGGATGATGGCTGGACCTGGCGCCGCGAAGGCACGGTGATGCAGGCGGTGCCCGGTGGGCGGTCGAGCCCCGCCACGCTGGAGAAAGGCGGCAACAACACCTGGGCGCCCGACATCGTCCGCGTCGGCGACAAGTACTACATGTACTACTCCGCGCCTGGCACGCAGCCGAAATCGGCCATCGGCCTGCTGGTGGCGCGCACGCTCGATCCCTCCTCGCCGGATTACGGCTGGGAAGACCGCGGGCCGGTGGTGTGGTCCGATGGCATAGAGGACAGCAACGCCATCGATCCGGGTGTGCTGCTCGATCCCACCGATGGCAAGCTGTGGATGGTCTACGGCTCGTACTTCGGCTACATCCGCCTGGTGGAACTGGATCCGAAGACGGGCCTGCGGCGCTATCCCGATCGCAAGCCCATCGACGTCGCAATCAACTCCGAGGCGTCAACGCTCATCTACCGCGACGGCTGGTATTACCTGCTGCTCACGCACGGCTCCTGCTGCCAGGGCGCCAACTCCACCTACAACATCCGCATGGGCCGCTCGCGCAAGGTGACCGGACCATACCTCGACAACATGGGCATCGACATGATCCAGGGCGGCGGCAAGCTGTTCCTGGGATCGCAGGGACGCTTCATCGGGCCCGGTCACTTCGGGCTGCTCGACCTCGGCCAGGGTGTGCAGAAATTCTCGCTGCACTACGAGGCCGACCTGGATCGCGGCGGCATCAGCGTGCTCGACATCCGCCCGCTGCTGTGGCGCGACGGCTGGCCGGTGGCCGGCGAGAACCTGGCTGAAGGCGACTACATGATCGAGTCTGCGCGCACGGGCACTGTGCTGGAGATGGCCGTGCAAGGCGTGCAGGTCGGCGGCGCGCGCGGTCGTGGCGCGGGACCCGGCCCCGGTGCCGGCGGTCCCCCGGGTGGTCCGGGCGGTCCGCCCCGCGCGGGTGGTGCTGGTGGTCCCGGCGGTGCCGGTGGTCCTCCGCGCGCAGGCGGACCCGGCGGAGCTGGCGCTCCCGGTGCCGGAGCACTAGGCGGATTCGGTCCGCCCGGCGGCGGTGCGCCTGGTGGTGCGCCCGGCGGCGCTCCGGCACAGCGCACGCCGATTCCCGACCAGACCGCGACGGAGGTGGGCGGCACCTGGCCCGCTGGCACCGTCGCCGCGCGCCTCGCGCCGCACATGCTGCAGGCCCAGCAGCGCTGGCACATTTCTGCCGCGCCCGGCGCGGGCGGATATCCCGGAGCCCCGTGGTTCCGCATCCGCATCGCCGGCACCGAGCGCTCGCTGGCCGCCAACTCCGATGGCGAGCTGTCCATCGTTCCAACTTTCTCCGGCGCACCCGAGCAGCTCTGGCGCATCGACCAGCTGGCCGATGGCACCTACCGCATCATGCCCAGGGCCGTGCCTGGCAAGAGCACGCCGATGGCGCTGTCCGCCGTGGGCAGCAGCATGCCGACCCTGTCGGAATTCCGGCCGGAGTCGGACCGTTACCGCTGGATCATCAGGACCCCGTGATGAGAACTTCTTCCCTTTTCGCGGCCCTGCCGCTGGCCCTTTTCCTGTCTGTGCCCGCCGCCCTGCCCGCCGGCGAAGCCGCCCCGGCTGCCGCCGCTGCACCACGACCGCCTGCGGCCACGGTCAAACCCGCCGGCTCCGGCGCAAGCAAGGTGGACCAGGCCGGATTCATCCGCCGCTGGCTGGTGCTCGAGCCCCTGCCGGTGAACGGACGCCTCACCGAAGACGAGGTAGAGAAAGTGCTGCCGGCCACCGCCAGCGCCCCCGGCGTGGAAGCGCTGCCGCGCAATGGCGACGTGGTGGAATCCGGCAACACGAAGCGGCAGTGGCACGCCCTCGATACCACCAACTACAACCTCAACACCTACCATTTCGCCTGGGCGCTCTCGAAGCCCACCAGCAACGTGATGTTCGAGGTGGCCACCGTGGTCGAGGCGCCGCGCGAGATGCGCGACGTGCGGCTGGCGATCTGCTCCAACGCCGCCTCGGTGTGGTGGCTCAATGGCGAGCGGCTGATCGGGCTGTACAACGACCGGCAGGCCGTGATCGACGATGGCGTTTCAAAGCGTGTGACCCTGCGCAAGGGAGCCAACGTCATCCGCGGCGTGGTCGTGAATGCGGGGGGCGCCACGGACTTCTGCGGCCGGTTCCTGGATTCGAAGGACGAGCCGATCAAGGACCTGGTGGTGCGCCTGCCGGGCCGCTGAGCCGGCCGGCTCCGGAGGGCAGAAAACGAAGAGGCCGTCCTTTTAGGGACGGCCTCTTTGCATCTGGTGCCGGAAATAGGAATCGAACCTACGACCTTGGCTTTACGAAAGCCCTGCTCTACCAGCTGAGCTATTCCGGCGGGGGCGCGCATTTTAGGGGATGGGCGCGGCGCAGGCCAGCCGTCGACCGGAGATTGGCCGAATTCCGGCAGAAAGCGGAGCCCCGGGCGCCGCGCGGGCTGCGCAGACTGGCCCGGCCCATGAAACAGCGCGGATTCACCCTCACCGAACTGCTTGCCGCAATGGCCATTTCCGCGCTGCTGCTGGGGCTGGCAGGGCCGGCGTTCACCCGCCAGAGGGCACAGGCGGCGCTGCGGTCGGCATCGGCGCAGACCATGGCAGCGCTGCACCTGGCCCGCCGCCTGGCGCTGGCGCGGGGGCAGAGCGTCACGGTGTGTCCCAGCAGCGATGGGCAGCGCTGCCGGTTTGGCGGGGACAGGTGGTTGCTGTTTGCCAACGCCGCGGGGGGGACCGATTCCCGGCTCGAGGCCGGCGAGGAACTATTGCGGCAGTGGACGTTGCCTGCCGGGGTGCTGGTATCGGGAACCCGCGGCTATGCCGCGTTCCAGGCGCGGCCGGGAGCCGCCGCCACGGTGACGTTCGAGTTCCGGCACAGGGGGGTGCCCGGGGCGTCGCGCAGCGTGGTGGTCAGTCAGACAGGACGACCACGACTGATGGTGGCGGATTTCCCCGCCGCAGCGGCACGCTGAGGCAGGATCTCCCAACTGCCATGACGCGAGGTTCTACCAGCAGGCCTCGACCGAATCATCCGCCTCGCGCGTACCTGTCTCGTCGACCTTCAGCGTGCCGCAACTGTCCTTGGTCTGCGCACCCTGAGGAGTGGCAGTGACCGTGTATTCGCGCGCACTCGGGGCATCCACCGCAACGGTATAGAACCCGTCGAGTTCCGGGGGACACGCCCTTGCGGCCGCACCGACGTACGTGAGGTTGCTGGTGTACCACCGCTCCAGGTACTGGGCATTCTCCTGCAGGCAGGCCGCAGCCATGTTGCGGCGGGTCTTCCTCACATGGCTGGTGTAACCCGGATAGGCAATCGCCGCCAGCAGACCAATGATCGCCACCGTGATCATCAGCTCTGTCAGTGAAAATCCACGCTGCTTGTTCATGTCATGTCCCATTGAGTGCATTGCGCTCAGTCTTCCCTTATCAGCAGCTCGCGCCACGACACGCGCCGCGTGGAACTGCCTCCCGGCGGGCTCACGTCGATCGTGGTCGGCACACCACCGCTGGAATCACCGATGACGAGCTTGTCGCCGATGATGATGGGCGCCGTCGGCATGCCCGAGCCGATGGGCACGGAACCGATGGGCAGATCGTTGCCATTCACGTCCTTGATCGTGCCCGGCGTGTACTCGAAGAAAGTCATCGCCAGGCTCGTGCCGCTGAAGGCATCCAGTGCGTTCACGTAACCCGTGCCGCCGGCGTCGCAGCTGTTGACCGTGGCCTGGCCCGGGGGAACGATGCTGGAGAAGACCAGGATGTTGTCGTAGATGAGCGGCGAGGAAACCACGCGTTCGCCCTTGCCGGAGGGATTGTTGAGGTCGACGTACCAGCCCTGCTTGCCGGCACCAATTGCGGTCTGTGCCGGTTCAAAGGCACGCTGGCCGGTGGTCGCATCGACCACATAGATGGTCCGCTGCTGAAGGTCGGCTCGCAGCAGGTTGCTGCCTTCCGAACCATTCTGGCCGACGACGATTCCGTAGTAGGTCTGGACGGCAGTGCTGGCCTGGTCATCTGCCGTCATGTAACGACCGGTGCCAAAGAAGACCCACACCTTGCCGGTGGACGGGTCGCGGGCAACACCGGGGGCCGAAGTGATCGGCTGCGGATTGTTGCTGGCGTCCCGGGCGGTAAACACCTTGCCAAAGCTCCATGACGCCGTGTCGCTGGCACTCACGTCAAACCGCCACAGGTTCCCCAGTAGATCGCCGGCAAAGAAATAATCGACAACGCCATCCGCGTTGATGTCCACCGAACGAGGTGCCGAAAGGCCATTGCCGCCTGTGGTACTGGTATCGATCTCCTTGATCACCGAGCCGTCAGCAAGGCTGAGGATGAAGAGACTGGCGGTGCCAGAGGCGCTGTTCGGCCCGTTGGCGACGATGGCCGCGGTAGACCCATTATTCAGCTTGGAGATCAACGGCTCGGCAATGACATTGCCCATGTTGGCGGGCGCCGCACTGCCTGTGTAATCCCACAGCACATTAGCGTCGCTGAAGGACGCAGGATTGCTCACGTCCAGGCCGTAGACTCCGCGACCACCTCGCCCAAGGGCGCCCACGAGGTAGTTCTTGCCCGGCGTGCGCGCCCTGGCGGACACCACGATGGGACCGTCGACGAAGTAGCGATGTGGCTTGGTCGCGGTATTGGTGCCATACAACGGATCGGCGAGGTCGGCGAGCTGGCTCATCGCGACGCCGCGCGGGATGTACGCGAACCGCTCGGTGCCACCGCCGGAAGTATTGGTCGCATTGGCTGCCGTGTTCGTCGCGTCGAAGGCATGCAGCATGCCGTCGTTTGCACCCACGAAGATGGTCTGGATGTCCGCGACATAGAACGGCGAAGAGTTCACGATGTCACCCAGCAGTGCAGGCACAACCTGATCCGTGCTGCTCCGCATGACGCGGTTGCGCAGCGCGCCACCATTGCGCGCTTCCTTGGTGTTATTGCCCTTGAGGTATTGGGCGAGTTCGTCGCCGGTCACCCCCAGCCCGAGGGTCGATGCAGCCGTCCCGAGCGAACTTGTCTGGGTAGCAGTGGGGAACGCAGCACCACTCGAAGCACCGTAGGTAAAGACCTTTCGCGAGCCCCAGGCTGCGATGTGCTCGCCGGCGCGCCACTCTGGAGCACCCAGGCCTGCACCGGAAATGGGGTACGCCAGCAACTCACCACGCCATGCGCCGGCCGTGTAGGTGGCCTGGTAAACGAAGCTCTCCGTGCTGATCGACGTGGAGTTCGCCAGTACGTTGGAGGCCGAACCCTTTCGCTCACCGATGCGGTTCAGCGCATCGGCGATACCCTGGGAAAACTCCTGTGCGTCATTGGCGTTGACATACGAACCGCGGGAATTAACGGCCGCGTGACGCAAATCATCCACGTTCTCTGGGTTTTCGTTTGCATTGGTGGCGTGAACCGGTGCGGGCCAGAAACCTCCGTTGGCCAGCGTGCCGGTGCCCGCAACAGCGTGAGCCACCTGCGCATCAGTCAGCTTGCCGCGTACTCCCAGACCCACACCGAACGTCACCATGTGCTGCCAGAAAGCAGGATTGGACACGGAGAATGGCACCCTGTTGTCAGCAGAACCCGCATGACCCGAGACGTCCGTCTTGCGCAGGTCCGTCTTCCAGTAGTGCATGGCGATGTCCGCCAGCGTGGTGGCGTCATCCTTGTCGCTGCCATTGATGTTGTACCAGAAGGGCGCTGCCCGCTCGTACTTGTAGGTCTGGTTGTTGGGACCAGTGATCGTGACGCCATCCTCCTCGTCACCGCTGATCTTGTTGCCACTGTAGTTGTTGTCGGAGTCGTCGCTCCCGCTCCAGTTGTTCCAGTAGCCGTCTGTGGTCAGGATGGCAAAGTTCTGGCGGCACGCCAGGTATGTGGTGACATTGTTGTCGTCAATTGCCTGATATGCCCGCGGCGTGGAGAAATACCTGCCCGCAGCATCAAGGGCCTTCCTGAGCGGGGTGTACTGCTTGCCCACCATGCCATGCAAGTGATCAAACCAGTTCTTCCGGTTGCTACCAACAAACAGCCCACCATTGTTGGTGACGGGAATGACATTGTTGAAATTCCCGGCGCTATCCCCACTTGGCGCCGCAACATTGGTCGCTCCACCAATGACTTGCTGATAGGTTCCGCTTGGATACAGCCCAGTGATGCCGACGCGATAGTTTTCGTCCAGGGTGGCAAACGCCTCGCTACCACCAGCCTTGGCGGCCTTCATTCTGGTGCGGTGATACTGATACCAGTTGGCGTAATTCAGCTTTTCTTCTTCAATTGAACGCACCCCGGTATCGGGATCTCCATTGCTGACGTCAACACAATTCTTCCACCCCCAGGTCCCTGATGCAGAAGTGCTGCAATTCATTGCAGCCTGGGCATATTGTGTGCTGTATCGAACCGTGAGCGTGAGGTTGGAGAAGGTACGGTCACCGGTACCGCTCGCACTGTTGTAAACGCCGATGTAGAGATATCCGGTCGACGGCGAGTCGATGGTAAGCGTCTCGTCGGCGCTCGATGTGTTGGCCCGGTAGTGGTAATTGTTGGTGCAGGGATTCTGACCGCTCCTGACATAGAGGTCGGGGTTGTCATTAGTTCCCGTTGCACCGGATGTCGTGATGACAACCGTCTTTACGCTCCCGTCACCCGGAACCTGGTATCGGAAATTGGTGCCCGCACAAGTCGAATTCCCGCCACTTGTCGGATTGCTTGTATTTCCCCAATACAGTTCACTACCGGTAATTCCGGTGAAGGTATTCGCCGTCGTCAATGACAGTGCAGGAGGGGCAGCGTTTGACCACTCCGCGCGCACAATCCGCTTTCCGCCCGCAAGAATCTGATAGCGATAGTATTGGCGGCGATCCGTCCGATTGGCAGCAGGCTTCGGAACAAAGAAGGTCTGATTCTCCCCTCCCAGATCCCTACGCTCGGAGAAGCTGCCGGTAGGCAGCTGAAGATTGTCGGTGGTTTCGCTGTAGTCTGCCGGATCCAGTCGAACCACATCGGTATTTGCATCGTTTGCACCCGCCCAGGGCCGGTAGGTGGTCGCCGGATTATAGGAAAGGGCATTACGCGTGTAGGGGGCACCCGGACCGGAGTCCTCAAAATTGCTGCCTGTCGGGGAGTTGGGGCACTGTCCGCTCGTATTGGCACACCAGGACAATCCTGTATCGAGGTCATTACCACCCGCACTTGTCATCGACAACGAATCGTCCAGGATGAAGACAACGTTTGGCGCAGGCTGCACCGCACCGGTCTGCAGCGGCAGCGACGGGAAATCCACGGCATAGCTGGCGACGTGCCACCAGGCCAGGAAGAACACGGCCACGCGCGTCAGTCGACGCTGCCTCCAGTCGCTTGCCAGCACAGGTTCGGACTTCTGCATGTGGTTCATGAGTAGATACTTGGCGTGTGAATTCGAGTTCATGACTTACCAGCCTCCCGGCTTGGGAACGGCATAGACGGACTGGAGCATCACCACTGCGCGACCGGCTTCGCCGCTGCGCGCGGTGATGCGGTAGCGCAATCCTTCCGGGCCTGCGTAGCACGGCGCATCAGGATCGATGGAGGTGGATTCGCAGAGGTTCACTTCCGGCATGTTTTCAGCCAGGAGCTCGACGATGAACTGCGGCGGCACGGGCAACCCGCCAATATCGATGACATGCTCGTGTCCATCGTCCACATCGTGGGCGTTCGACCAATTGTCTTCGTCTTCCCAGACAGGAGGCTTGGTTGGGTCCGGCCGGCCGCAGTTGCCGTCCGAATCGCATGATCCGGCGGCCGGCTTCGGCGGATTCTCCAGCACCCAGCGCTCACCCTCCCGCAGGGCGGCCTCCGCTGCCTGAAAGGCGAGACTACGATCGTAAAGATTGGCGGCCATGCGCTCCTGCAGCACAGTGCCCCGCACGCTGGCCAGGATGAGTACGGTCATCACCAGCAGCAGGATCAACGCCAGGAAGAGGATGGCGCCGCGTTCCCTGGCGCGGCCAGGATGGATGTGTTTCGTCACGGCGCTCACAGCTTGTTCCTCAGTGCAATTACGTGCTCGAGGCGGCGGGAGATCAGCTCGCCCTCGACGCCGCCGGCCCGGCTGTCGCGAGCCTGCAGGATCAGCGCCACCTGTACGGCCGTCACGTTGTTCCAGCCACTGGCAGCGCCTGTAGTCCACGTGCCGTTCTCGAGGTATGTCAGCTGCATTTCCGTGACGTCGGGAACGATTTCCTCGGGTGCGCCCATCTCCGGACCGGTGTCGGTATAGACCAGTTGCCGGCGGTACAGGGAGGTGCCACCGTCATCGTTTGTGGCCACAAACCATTCAATGGCCCGCATGAGCCCCAGAGAAGTTCCGACGGGGAACGACACCGCAATGGGCTGCGACGCATTGGAGAAGTCGTCGCTGGTGTTGCCGTCGGATATGGCATGCGTGATGGCACCACCGGCCACGCCGGCGCTGAATATCGCCGCGGTATCGGTAACCGGCTCCGTGGGACTGCTCGGGAAGAAGCCGCAGGCCATGAGGATCTGCCCATTGCGGAATCCACTGGTGCTGCTGACAGGAAGCTGACCGGTTGCATTGGCCATGCCACTGGAGGTGATCACGCCCGTATCTTCGAAGTACTGGATGCGGATGGCATCGGTCTCATCGAAGCTGTCTGGATGGTCACCGTCGTCAAATCCCGAAATGCCAGCGTCGTAGGCGACCCACCAGTTGGTGGTATCGCTCAGAACATTGACCAGGTCCATGCGAACGTCACAGGGGTTGCCACCCGCCCCCCGGATATCCCGCGACATCAACTCAAAGGCGATACGCGCGCCTTCCTGGATGCGACCCAACCCTTCGGTAGCTGCGTAGATGCGCTTGTTGCTGAGAAACACGCTGATGGCCGCTGCCCCGAGCAGCAGCGAAATCAGCATTGCCACCATCAGCTCTACCAGTGAGAAGCCGGCCTCATGGCGGCGGGTTCGATATGCAGGGAAATTGCGGCGCCTCACAGCACGGTCTCCGTCACGAGTTCCTGGACGGCCGAGCCGCCTTCGGCCCTGGTGTCATTCCACTGCACGGTGATCGTGCACTTGCCGCCACCCAGGCATTCAACCTTGCCGCAGGAATCCGGACCCATTGTCTGCTGTAGCTGGGTGATCCAGCTGCGCTGCTCAACTTGGGAGCTGGGGAGATTCTCTGCATCGCAGACCATGCTCATATCCAGCTGCGACAGCACGGCCCGGTCACGGTTGGCACGCAGCACGTCCAGATATGAGTAGGTCTGGATCACCGCCTGGCTGCGCTCCATCGAGGAGCCAGTATTCCTCAATGCCAGCGACTGCATGGCGGCGATGCCCAGCAGGCCGATCGAAACGATCAGCAGGGCAACCAGCACTTCCACCAGGGTGAAGCCGGACTGATGACGCTTGCACATGCTCATTCGCAGACTCCCCCACCCTCTTCCTCCGGCGTGGAGACCACCACCCGGCCACCCGATGCAATACTCACCAGTCGTTTGTTGCGCGCGGGATTGCTGGTCGGGAGGCATACGGTGATGTCCCCGACGGCCAGCGTGCCGGTATCCTCATCGCGGCCCAGGCCATCGGCGCTGAAGACGACCATTTCCAGATCGGTCGTCGCCACGACGGGCTGCTGCACCTCGATCACACGCAACTGCCGCACGACACCGCCATCCCCGCGACCGATGACCACCCAATAGGGGCGCTCACCCGCGCTGCAGTCGTCCTCCTCGTCAGCATCCGCAACCAGGGAACCGCAGAAAACGACCCTGGAATTGCTCCGGACCGCCTCCGACCGCGCGTACTGGATGATCGACAGCAGTTCGTTCGCATTGGACGCGAGCCGGCTGGTATTGACGACACCCATGAACGAGGGCGCTGCCATGGCGGCCAGGATGCCGACGATGGCGATGGCCACCAGCAGTTCGACCACGGTGAATCCGTGTTGACGGTTTTGCATGGCCTGCATGATGCGGAGGCCATCCGGGGGCGCAACGACAAGCCGACGAGCGGTGCATTTAGGCCGACAATCGGCAGGAAAGCGTGCACAGGTCACACTCCTTCGCGACATAAAGTCGCTGCTGGAACCCGGGTCTGCTGTGTCCATGCACCAACCGAAATCTTCAGGCTTCGCCATGCTGGACGTGCTGGTGGCATTGCTGCTGCTGGCAGTTGCCCTGACGGGCGCCTGTGTCACGTTGATCCAGGCCCTTCGTGCCACCGGGGATGCGCTCCGGGCTGCCCAGGCGGCTGACCTGGCGGCTGACTTCACAGAGGGTCTGCGCGGGGAAACCTCCCCTGCAGAGCGGGAGGCACTGCTGGCGTCGTGGCGGATCAAGGTCGCGGCGGCGCTGCCAGTGGCGGGAATGATGCCGGGGGAGTTTGCTTCCCTGGAGCCCGTGGCGGCGAACCCCGCGGAAGGTGCAGCGCCTGCCGTTCCCCTGTTGCACTTGCGGCTGCGCTGGCACGCCTCGGGAGATGAGGTGCGCGAGTTGCGCCTGCCCCTGGCGGCGGATATCGGGGGCACGCCGTGAAACGATGCTGCCACGGACTGTCGCTGACGGAACTGCTGGTAGCGACCACGCTTCTGGCCACTGCCACCGCGGGAGGGGTCACCTCCCTTTCCAGGGCCTATGGCGCCCGTCGTGATGCCGGCCAGCAGCAGGAGCTGCACGAACGAGCCCAGTATGTCTTCGCCACCCTGGAGCCAGAGCTGCAGATGGCGGGGTACTTCGGAACAGATGGCTACCCCGCGGCGGTCAGCGAGGTGGTGCCGGAATCCGCGTTGCGCTGTGGTCCCGGGGTCATCCGTCGCATCGACCTGCCGGTGCAGGTGCTGGCCGGCTGGCCCCTCCCCTGCGCGACCCAGGGCGGCGGACAGGTGCCCGGCTCCCAGGTGCTGGTGCTCCGTCGTGCTGGCGCACGGTTGGCGTCCGCTCCCGAACCCGGTCGAGCGCAGTGGCTGACCAATGCGGGCACCGGCATTGGCCAGCTTTTCTGGCAGGGCGATGCGCCGTGGAACCCGGCAGCTGCGCAAGGCGCGGAACTGCGCGAGCTGGTGCTGCGCATCTACTACGTGGCGCGCAACTCGGATGGCGAGGCCGGCCTCCCGGCACTGCGCGTGAAGAACCTCACCAGCATTGCCGGCGCGCCGGCGTTCATCGATACGGAGGTGATGAATGGCGTCGAGGACCTGCAGGTCGAACTACTGCCCGCGACGGGCAGGCCGACGAGGGTGCGCGTGCAGCTGCGCGTCCGGGCGCGGGAACAGCCAGTGCGGGGCGCAGGCGCGCCGCGGGTCCTGGAAGCCTCGCGGACCTTCGCGCTGCGCAATGCCGGCTGAGTCGGTGGAAGTTGATCCGCAACGAGGCTTCGCGACGGCGACAGTGCTCGGGTTGCTTGCAGTGGTAGGGCTGCTGAGCGCAGCCGCATTGCATGATGCGCTGTTCGGCGAGCAGCTGGCAGGAAGCAGGCTGCTGCATCAGCGGGCGCAGGCGCTGGCGGACTTCGGAATTGAGGATGGCCTTGCGCGCATGGCCGCAATGTCGCGACCTGAATCGCTCAGCTACGCGCTGCGGCCACTGCCCTCTTCCGGTGAGAGCGCGGAAGTAAAGGTACGTCACCTTGGCGCAGACGCAGTACCTGCGGGGTTCAGCAGTGGGCAGTTCGCAAGGCACCGGTTCGAGATCGAGAGCACGGGATTCACGTCGAGGGGTATCCGGGCGAAGCAGGTGCAGGGCGCAGTGCGGGTGATCCCGGAAGTCCCGGCGGAAACGGGCGCCGGGCTGCGAATTACAGCCGGATCCGGCTGATGGAGGACGGGAGATGTCACAGGTTGGCAATGATGGAGTCGCTTCCAGCGGCCGTGGCCGAGGCCTGTGCAGACTGGCATCCGTTCCTGCAGTGATCCTGCTCGGTGCGGGTATGAACGCTCCCGCCGCGGCGCCTTACAGCTGCTTGCCCGCTGTATCCGTGCCAGTCACTGCGCGCATTGGCGATGCCCCGCCGGTGGCGGCTCTGCTTGAGGGAGGCATTGAAACACCGCTGAGCCTGTTCGAGGCCAGCACGCGTCGGCTTCTCTGGTCTGCCGCCGACCATCCGGGTGCCCTGCAGACATTCGCGGACATGGATGCCGCATTCTTCGGCAGCATTGCCGCGATCGACCTGGACGCCGACGGACTGCACGACCGCATCTACGCCGGGGACATCGCTGGTCGCCTGTGGCGCTTTGATGTGCACCACGGCGCCGCGGCAGCAGACTGGACCACCGGCGGCGTCCTTGCCGACTTCACCAACACTGATGGACGCGGGTTCATCGCCGCACCCGATGTATCGCTGTCATCGCCGCCGGGCGCCGCGCCCTGGCTGAACATCGCCATCGGCACGGCCGCACCCGGCAATGCCTCCGCCAGCAACCGCTTCTACGTGCTGCGGGATCATGCCGGCCTCGACAGCTGGACGGACGAGGACTACGAGGCGTGGAAGCCCGTCCAGGAGAAAGATCTGGTCCTCGTGAATGCCACCGTGCAGTCCGCCGCCGATGTGGCGAACTTCATCGACCCCTCAAGCCCGGGCTGGTACATCGAACTTGGCAGCGGGCATGTAGTGGCGCCCTCAATCACCGTCAACCATCGTGTGGTGCTGTCGATTGCCGCATCGATACCGCGTGGCGGTTCCTGTGAAGTGCTCACGCGCATTGCCAGCCTCGAAATCGGGCAGGGGCGCGTGGTGCCCGCCGCATCCGCCCCAGGCAGCTGGACGTCCTTGCTGCCGAGGCCACTGCTCCTGTCGGAACGATTCTCGCTGGGCTCCCCGCAAGGCACAGTGGCGCGATGCACGCTGGGCGGACAGCGGATTGCAGCCTGCGACGTGGACACCCGGCCGCGCAAGACGTGGTGGCGGCGGGAGGATGCGGAATGAATCCCGGCCTCCGTCCCCTGCCGCAGCGCTCCGCCGCCGGATTCACCCTGATCGAGTTGCTGGTCGCACTGACCGTGTTTGCCATCCTCTCGGCCATTGCCTGGCCAGGCTATGCCGGCATCGTCCATCGCGCGCAGCGCAATGACGCCAGGCTCGCGCTGCTGAGGCTGCAGCACCTGCAGGAGCGGCACTACGCCACGCACCTGCGCTATGCGGGTGCGCTGGGCACTGCGGGTGATGCAGACACCCTGGTGACATCCGACCGCAGCGATGCGGGCCTCTACACGCTGGCGGTCTCCACCAGCGAGGATGGCCAGCGCTACACGGCCATCGCGATGGCAAATCCCGGTGGCCGGCAGCGGCGAGATGAGGAATGCCAGCAGCTGTCCATCGACCAGACGGGTGCCCGCCGCTCCGCTGACGCAACCGGGAGCTGGTCCGACGCCGACCCGTTGCGCTGCTGGCGGTAGGCTGTACGAAATCCATGCAGGACTTGCCTGCTATCCACGGACGCCGCCGGAACGCTGATCAGCCCTTTGCGCGCAGCGACTTCGGCAGGCTGAACACCACGTTCTCCTCACGTCCCACGATCACGCGCGGGTCGCGCCCGCCCCAGGACTTGAGCCTCTCGACCACCTGCTCCACGAGCAACTCGGGGGCGGAGGCGCCGGCCGTCACGCCCACCGCGCTGCGGCCTTCGAACCACTCGGGCTGCAGGTCATCCGGACCATCCACCAGGTAGCCGGGAATGCCGGCGCGATCCGCCAGCTCGCGCAGCCGGTTGGAGTTGGAGCTGGTGGCCGAACCGACGACCACGAGCACGTCGCATTCAGTGAGCAGCCGCTTCACCGCATCCTGGCGGTTCTGTGTGGCGTAACAGATGTCTTCCACCCGCGGCGCCTGCAGGTCCGGAAAGCGCTGCCGCAGCGCCTCGACGATGGCCTGCGTGTCATCGACCGACAGCGTGGTCTGGGTGACGAAGGCCAGCGTCTCGGGGCGGCGCACGGTCAGCGCCCCGGCATCGGCCACGCTTTCGACCAGGTGGATGGCGCCACCGAAGGAGGCATCGAATCGCCCCATCGTGCCTTCGACCTCCGGATGCCCGGCGTGGCCGATCAGCACCACGTCACGCGCATCGCGGGCGTAGCGCGCCACCTCCATGTGCACCTTGGTCACCAGCGGGCAGGTGGCGTCAAACACCCTGAAGCCACGGCGTCTTGCCTCATCTTCAACGGCACTGGAGACGCCATGGGCGGAGAAGATCACCGTGGCGTCGGCGGGCACCTCGTCCAGCTCCTCGACAAAACGCGCGCCGAGCCCGCGCAGCCGCTCGACCACGTGGCGGTTGTGCACCACCTCATGTCGCACGTAGATGGGCGCGCCAAAAAGCTCCAGCGCGCGCTCAACGATGTCGATGGCGCGGTCGACGCCGGCACAGAACCCGCGCGGATTCGCCAGCAGGATCTGCATGCCTGCGCTCAAGCCGCGCCACCCGCAGTCCTGCGGTCGCGCAGCCACTGCAGCAGCACGTCGAGCAGGATCAGCCCCGCCCCGACGCTGATGCAGCTGTCGGCCACGTTGAAGGCGGGAAAATAGGCGTCGTTCCAGTGCACGGCGATGAAGTCGACCACGTAGCCGTGACGGATCCGGTCGATGGCATTGCCCAGCGCACCGCTGACGATGAGCATCAGCGCCGCGCTCTGCAGCCGCTGTCCGGCCACGGCGCTGCGCCGCAGGGTCCACAGGATCACCGCGCTCACGACGATGGCGAAGACGGTGAATCCCCAGCGCTGCCAGCCCCCGGCATCGGCCAGGAAACTGAAGGCCGCGCCGGGATTGTGCGCGCGGACGATGTCGAAGACGGGCAGCACGTAGATGGACTGGTGCAACGCCATGCTGCCCTCGATCACGGCCTTGGTCACCTGGTCGAGCAGCAGCGTCGCCGCGGCCAGGGGCCACCAGACCAGTCCCGACTGCCGCCAGCCTGGGGCGCGCTCAGACATGACGCCGCACTTCAGGACGTCCTGACACATTGCCCGCGCACCGGCCGCACAGCTCCGGATGCGCCGGGTCGCTGCCGATATCCGGCGCGAGATGCCAGCATCGGACACATTTGTTGTGGTCGCTGCGGCGGGCCTTCAGCCACAGGCCAGGCACCACAGTGTTGCCGACTTCCGCGGCCACCGCGTCGACAGGGGCAGCCTGGGTGGTCTGCACGCGCGCCCCGGAAGTGATCGTCAGGAAGCGCAGCTCATCGCCCACTGCGGCATATTTATTCGCCAGCTCGGGCAGCGCGTAGATGTCGACGGCAGCATCCAGCGGCGCGCCGATGTTGCCGGCCTCGCGCAGCTTCTCCAGTTCACGCTGCACCGCCTGCCGCAGGGTCACCAGGGCGTCCCAGTCGATGGAGGATGCCGGCATGGCCGGAAACTGGTGCCAGGTGGTGAGGAACACGGACCTGGGCGCCTTTTCGCGCCCCGGCAGCACCTGCCAGATTTCCTCGGCAGTGAAGGAGAGGATGGGCGCCAGCCAGCGCACCATCGCCTGGGCGATATGGTGCATCGCCGTCTGTGCCGAGCGCCGCGCGTGGCCTTGCGCCGGTGTGGTGTACATGCGGTCCTTCAGCACGTCCAGGTACAGGCCACCCAGGTCGTTGACGCAGAAGTTGTGCACGCGCTGGTAGATCACGTGGAACTGGTAGTCGCGGTAGGCGGCAACCACATCTTCCTGCAGCGCGGCGGCACGACGGATGGCCCAGGCGTCGAAATCCAGCAGCTCGTCCACGGGCACGGCATGCTGCTCCGGATCAAAGCCGTGCAGGTTGCCCAGCAGGAAGCGCACGGTGTTGCGCAGGCGGCGGTAGGAATCGGCGGTGCGCTTGAGGATTTCGTCCGAGATGCTCATCTCGCCCGAGTAGTCCGTCGCGGCCACCCACAGGCGCAGCACATCGGCGCCGAGGTTGTTCATCACCTTGTCCGGGGCCACCACATTGCCCAGGGACTTGGACATCTTGCGGCCCTTCTCATCCACGGTGAATCCGTGCGTGAGCACGGCCTTGTAGGGCGCGCGACCGTAGAGGGCCTCTGACATCAGCAGCGAGCTGTGGAACCAGCCGCGATGCTGGTCGGAACCCTCCAGGTACATTTCCACCGGGGGCACGATCTCCGGGCGCATGCTCCCCACGCACTCGAAGGACAGGCCGGAGTCGGCCCAAACGTCCATCACGTCGGTGACCTTGCGATAGCTGCCGGCTTCCTCGCCCAGCAGATCCTTCGCATCGAGCTCGAACCACGCGTCGATGCCATCCTTCTCCACGCGCGCGGCAACCTGCTCCAGCAGCTGCGGCGTGCGCGGATGCGGCTCGCCGGTCTCGTTGTGCACGAACAGCGCGATGGGCACGCCCCAGGTGCGCTGGCGCGACAGGCACCAGTCCGGACGGTTGGCGATCATGTCGTGGATGCGCTGGCCGCCCCAGGACGGCGTCCACTGCACCTTGGCGATATCGCGCAATGCGCCGGCCCGCAGGCCCTTCTGGTCCATGGAGATGAACCACTGCGGTGTGGCGAGGTAGATCACCGGCGTGTGGTGGCGCCAGCAATGTGGATAGCTGTGGCGCAGCTTCGCGCGATGGAGCAGCCGTCCGCTGGCCTCAAGCGCGGCCATGATGGCCTGTGCGCCCTCTTCCAGCTTCATGCCGCCCACCAGCGGCGTTTCCGGGCGGAAGCGGCCGTCGCCCTGCACGGGGTTGACCACGGGCAGCCTGTAGCGCAGGCCGGCGACGTAGTCCTCCATGCCATGCGCCGGTGCGGTGTGCACGGCACCGGTGCCGGCATCCAGCGTCACGTGGTCGCCGAGGATGACGGGCACCTGCCGGTCGTTGAAGGGATGCTGCAGCAGCAGCCCCTCCAGCGCGCGGCCTTCGAAGCGGGCGAGTTCGCGCGCCTGGCCGGCAGCGCCATAGCGCTCCAGGCAGGCCTCGGCGAGACCGGCGGCCAGCACCAGCTGGCGCGCCGTGCCCGCCTGCGGGAATTCCACCAGCACGTAGGGCAGCGACGCGTTCAGCGCCACCGCTTCGTTTGCAGGCAGCGTCCAGGGCGTGGTGGTCCAGATCACCACCGCAGCGCCGCGCACGGCAGCGGACGGTGCGCCAGTGCGGCGCGCGAAGTCCGCGGCATCGACTGCCGGGAAGGCAACGTCGATGGCGTGGGAGTCGTGGTCCTCATATTCGACTTCCGCCTCGGCCAGCGCCGAGCGGCAGTCCAGGCACCAGTACACGGGCTTGGCGCCCTTGTAGAAGTGGCCGTTGGCAATCACCTTGCCCAGCGCACGGATCTGCTGCGCCTCGAAGCGAGGATCCATGGTGAGGTAGGGATTGTCCCAGTCGCCGAACACACCGAGCCGGCGGAAATCGCGCCGCTGCAGGTCGACCTGCTCGGCGGCATAGGCGCGGCAGGCGGCGCGGAAGGCCCGCGCGTCCAGCTTCTGCCCGACGCGGCCGTGCTTTTTCTCCACCTGCAGCTCGATGGGCAGGCCGTGGCAGTCCCAACCGGGTATGTAAGGTGAGTCGTAGCCGTCGAGCGTGCGCGACTTGACGATGATGTCCTTCAGGATCTTGTTGGCGGCGTGGCCGATGTGGATCGCGCCGTTCGCATAGGGCGGCCCATCGTGCAGCACGAAGCGTGGACGCCCCCTGGCGACGCGGCGCAGCTCGCCGTAGATGTCCTCGTCTTCCCACCACTTCTGCATGGCGGGCTCGCGCCGGGCCAGGTCGGCCTTCATCGCGAAGTCCGTCTTCGGCAGGTTCACCGTGTTCTTGTAGTCAGCCAATCGTCCTTACCCTTGTGAGTCAAGCCATTGCCAGCCGCGCACGTGCCCCGGCGGCGTCGCGATGCATCTGCGCGACCATCGCATCCAGTGTGTCGAAACGCAGCTCGTCGCGCAGCCGCGCGACGAACTCCACCTCGAGCTCGCGTCCATAGAGGTTGCCGTCGTAGTCGAAGACATGGGCTTCGAGCAGAGGCACGGTGCCGCCTACGGTGGGGCGCGTGCCAAGACTGGCCACCCCGCCCAGCGCCCTGCCCGGCTCGATGCCCCGCACCCGTACGGCAAAGATACCGTCCAGAGGGGTGCGGCGTCGCCCCAGCCGCAGGTTGGCGGTGGGAAAACCCAGCGTGCGGCCGAGCCGCTCGCCGGAGATGACCTTGCCGCGCATGGAATAGGGCCGGCCCAGCAGCCGCGCGGCCAGATCCAGGTCGCCGGCCGAAAGTGCGTCGCGGATGGCCCGGCTGCCGATGCGGCTGCCCCCGCCCACCACCGGCGGCAGCACCTCGACGGCCAGCCCCAGCCCCGGACCTTCGCGCTCGAACCAGCTGGCCGTGGCCTCCCCTCGATAGCCGGCACGGAAGTCGTGCCCCACTACCAGTGTGCGCACGCCGCCTTCCACCAGCAGCCTGGCGAACTGCACGCCGTCGAGGTTGCGCAGCGCCTCGTTGAAGCGCAGCAGGCAGAGCAAATCCACCCCCAGCGCCTCCAGCAGGCGCCAGCGCTCGCGGAAATTGGTGAGGCGGCCGGGGGCGGTGCCGGCGGCAAAGTATTCCTTCGGCAATGGCTCGAAGCTGAGCACCATGCTGGCCTGGCCTGCATTGCGCGACAGTTCGCAGGCGCGGGAGATCAGTGCGCGGTGGCCCAGGTGGATGCCGTCGAATCCACCGATGGCGGCCACGTAGCCACCGGACGCCGCGCTGCGCGCATCCAGCTTGCGCAGCAGGCGCATCAGTGCCGTACCGTTCGCAGATGGTGCTGGCGAAGGCCGAGCAGGAACAGTGAAGCGAAATAGACCACGGCACCGAGCAGGATGCCCCCGCCGCAACGCCAGAGGCGCTCGGTGAATGGCATCGTGGTCCAGCGCAGCGTGTCGCCGGCCAGCCACCACAGTAATGCGGCCATCACCGCATTGGCAGCCAGCACCCTGAGGAGCAACGCGGTCCAGCCGGGTGCCGGCTTCAGCACTCCCTCACCCACCAGTCCCCGCCACAGCAGGATGGTGTTGACCAGGGCTCCCGTGCAGGTGGCCGTGGCGACGAGGATGTGTGGCTGGGAAAACCCGAGCTTGTACGCGGGTATCACCAGCAGGACGTTGAGCCCCGTGGAAACTCCCAGCGAGATCATCGCGATGCGCACCGGCTTGCGGGTCTCCTGGCGCGCGTAGTACCCCGGCACCAGCACCTTCACGAGGCTGAAGGCGATGAGTCCCCACGAGTACGCCATCAGGGCATAGCTGGTGCGCACCACATCATCGGGACCGTACTCGCGATATCCCAGGATCATGGCCACCATCGGACCGGCGAAGAACAGCATGCCGACCGCCGCAGGCGTCACAAGCACCACCACCAGCCTGATGGCCCAGTCCAGCGTGGCAGAAAACTGCGCCATGGAGCGCGAAGCATGGTTGACGGACAGGCTGGGCAGGATGACCGTGGCCAGCGCAATGCTGAACACGCCCAGCGGGAATTCCATCAAGCGGTCAGCGTAGAAAAGCCATGTGACGCTGCCGGCGACGAGGAAGGTGGCGATCTGCGTATCCAGCACCAGGCTGATCTGCGCGGCGGAGGATCCGATGATGCCCGGCACCATCAGGCGCGCGATGCGCCGCACACCCTCGAGCCGTGGCCGCCAGCGCGGCCACGTGAGCAGGCCCAGTCGCGCCACCGCAGGAAGCTGGAAGAGCACCTGCGCCACGCCTGAGACGAACACGGCGATCGCCAGCACGATGCCCGGATTGTCGCTGCGCCGTGCGAACCATGCCGCCGCCGTGATCATCACCAGGTTCATCACCACCTGCGTGAATGCGGGGATGAAGAACTTGCCGTGGCTGTTGAGCACGCCGGACATCAGCGAGGTAAGGGAAATGAACAGCAGGAAAGGGAAGGTCCAGCGCAGCATGTGCACGGCGAGCTCGAAGCCCTCGCTTCCCCTCACTGCCCAGGCCGGCGCGAAGATGGCGATGATCACCGGGGAGATCAGTACACCCAGCACACTCAGTACGAACAATACGGCGCCCAGCGTGCCTGCCACGCCACCCACCAGTTCGCGCACCTCGGCCTGCTCCCGCTGGGAGCGGAACTCGGAGAACACAGGGACGAAGGAGTTGGAGAACGCCCCTTCCGCAAACAGCCGGCGCAGGAAGTTGGGGATCTTGAAGGCCACCAGGTAGGCGTCGGAGACCACGCCCCCGCCCAGCGACTGGGCGATCAGCGCGTCCCGGACCAGGCCGGTGAGGCGCGACAGCAGGGTGGCGGCACCGGTGATTCCGGTACTCTTCAGCAGGGGGCGGCTCATCGCCGCGCGAGCCTAGCAGAACCGCCCCATCACCGGCGGGCCAAGCCCCTGAAATGACGCCGAATTGTGCTTTGCACAGCCCGCATTGCGGTTGACTTCCGCCCCGCCCCTGCCCACACTACGCGGCCCCGAAACAGGCGGTTTTCAAGCGGAGATTCGAGCAAAGTGGCGAACACCAAGTCGGCCGAAAAAGCAGCAAGGCAAGCGGTCAAGCATCGCGTCGCCAACGTGGCCAACCGCTCGCGTCTGCGCACTGCCATCCGCAAGGCCACCGACGCCGCTGCCGGCAGCAACAAGGAAACCGCCACCGCCGCCCTGCGCGAGGCGACCCCGGTCATCGATTCGATGGTCAACAAGGGCCTGATCCACCGCAACAAGGCTGCCCGGCACAAGAGCCGGCTGTCCGCGCGCATCAAGGCTGCCGCCGCCAAGTAAGACGGCGCAGATCCGGTTCATTGTCAGGCCCGCCTCGTGCGGGCCTGATCATTTGTGGCGGCGGGAAGTGCTCCGGCGCTGGCCTGAAACCCTGCGGGCGGCAGCTTTGCTGCCAGAGGCAGGCTTCTTCTTGCCCGTCCTGGCATCCCGCCGACCGCCCTTGGTCTTCGCCTTCGGGCTGGTCTTCGTCTTCGTCTTCGTCTTTGTCTTGGCTTTGGCTTTGGCCTTGGCCTTGGCCTTGGCCTTCTTCTTCGCCGCCTTCACAGGCGCGGGCGGCACCTCGAATGTCCCGCGCACCTCATGCGGCTCGCCGGCGGCCACGGCCTCCAGCAGCTCCATGATGGCGCGGCACAGCTCGCGCGTGCCCTCGCCGGTCGCGCCGGAAATGAGGAAGACCGGGCCGGTGAACTTCAGCCCGCGCACGATGCGCAGGGCGCGCTCACGCGCCTCCTCCGGCAGCAACAGGTCCATCTTGTTGAGCACCAGCCAGCGGGGCTTGGCGGCGAGATCCGCGTCGTAGTTCTTCAGCTCCTGCACGATGGCGCGTGCATCCCGCACCGGATCGGCTTCGGGATCCAGCGGCGCGATGTCGATGAGATGCAGCAGCACGCGCGTGCGCTGCAGGTGCTTCAGGAAACGATGTCCCAGTCCCGCCCCTTCCGCCGCACCCTCGATGAGTCCGGGGATGTCGGCCATCACGAAGCTGCGATGCTCGCCCACGTCCACCACGCCCAGGTTGGGATACAGCGTGGTGAAGGGGTAGTCCGCAACGCGCGGGCGTGCCGCCGACACGGCGCGGATCAGCGTGGATTTGCCAGCGTTCGGCAGTCCCAGCAGCCCCACATCCGCGATCACTTTCATCTCGAAGGTCAGCGTGCGCCGCTCGCCCGGCAATCCCGGACCGAACTGCCGCGGCGCGCGGTTGGTGCTGGACTTGAAGCGCGCATTGCCGAACCCGCCCTTGCCGCCCTGGGCCACCTTCAGCGTCTGGCCCGCACTCTTCAGGTCACCGAGTTCCTCGCCGGTTTCAGAATCGGTGACGGTGGTACCCACGGGCACGTCGATATAGAGGTCTTCGCCGCCGCGCCCGGTGCAGTCGTTGCCCGATCCACCCTCGCCATTGCGGGCGCGGAAAGTGCGCTGGATGCGGAAATCCGCCAGCGTGTTGATGCCATCCTTGGCACGCAGCCACACGCTGCCGCCAAGGCCACCGTCTCCACCGTCCGGGCCACCGAAGGGCACGAACTTTTCGCGGCGGAAGCTCACGCAGCCACGCCCGCCATTGCCGGCCTGCACCTTTACGGTCGCTTCATCGACGAATTTCATGTCCGGGCTCCACAGACGCAAACCCCGGCACTAGGCCGGGGTTCACATCGATCAGATTTCGATCCTGGTTCAGTTCGTCGCAGTGGAAGGAATCACGCTGACGAAGGTATGGCCCTGCGGCCCCTTCTTGCGGAACTCCACCTTGCCTTCGACGAGTGCAAAGAGGGTGTGGTCGGTGCCGGTGCCCACGCCGTTGCCGGCGCGCATCGGCGTGCCACGCTGGCGGACCAGGATGTTGCCGGCCAGCACGTGCTCGCCGCCAAAACGCTTCACGCCAAGGCGCTTGCTGTGGGATTCGCGGCCGTTGCGGGTGCTGCCGCCTGCTTTCTTGTGTGCCATTGACGCTGCTCCTCAGGCGATGCCGGTGATCTTCACCAGCGTGTACTGCTGGCGGTGGTTGCCACCACGGCGGTAGTGCTTGCGGCGACGGAACTTCACGATCACCTTCTTCTCACCCTGGCCATGGCTCTCGACGGTGGCGCTAACCCTGGCGCCATCGACAAGCGGCTTGCCCAGCTTGATGTTGCTGCCGTCGGCCACGAGCAGGACATTGTCGAAGGACACGGTCGAGCCGGGCTCGGCGTCGAGTTTCTCGACCTTGAGCAGGCTGTCTTTTTCGACCCGGTACTGCTTGCCACCGGTGGCGATCACGGCGTACATCTGGATGAAGCTCCGAACGGAAAGGCCGCGCATTCTAAAGGCGACACCCCGCCGGGTCAAACGGGATCTGGCAGGGTTTTTCCCGGGCAAACAGCCACTTGGCCTCGGGGCACCCGGCGGTCCTGATACCATTTGACCCTGATTTTAAGGGGTTGCGGAAGGGACGGATGACGCTGGAAGAGATTCGGGGGCTGGTAGCCGGGGAACTGGCAGCCGTAGACGGGGTGATTCGCACCCGCCTGGGCAGCACGGTGCCGCTGGTAAGCCAGGTGGCCGAGCACATCGTGGCCGGCGGCGGCAAGCGGCTGCGGCCCCTGGTGGTCGTGCTGGCTGCCCATGCGGCTGCGGCGGGGCGCCCCCTGGCGGGCCAGCGGCACATCGAGGCGGCCGGGTTCATCGAATTCATCCATACCGCCACCCTGCTGCACGACGACGTGGTGGATCACTCCTCGATGCGCCGTGGACGCGATACGGCCAATGCCCTGTTTGGCAACGAGGCCAGCGTGCTGGTAGGCGACTTCGTCTATTCCCGCGCCTTCCAGATGATGGCGGCGATCGGCGTGCAGCGCGTGATGGAGATCATGGCCGAGGCCACCAACGTGATCGCCGAGGGCGAGGTGCTGCAGCTGATGAATGCGCAGGACCCGGACACCACCGAAGAAAGATACCTGCAGGTCATCCACCGCAAGACGGCGAAGCTGTTCGAGGCCGGCGCCGAGGTGGCTGCCGTGCTGGCTGGCGCGGACAGAGAAATCCAGCGTGCGCTCTCGGCCTATGGCCGGCACCTGGGCACGGCTTTCCAGCTGATCGATGACGTGCTGGACTACCGCTCCGACCCGGCCACGCGCGGCAAGAATCTGGGCGAGGATCTCTCCGAGGGGAAGATGACCTTGCCGCTGATCCATGCGTTGCGGCAGGCGCCGGAAGACGATCGCAGGCTGATCCGCGCTGCGGTAGAGCACGCGGGGCAGCAAGGCGCCCCCGCCCCCGATCTGGCACGCATCGTGGCCTGCATCGAGGCCAGCGGTGGCATTGAATACACCCGGCACCGGGCGCTCGAGGAATCACGTGCGGCCGTTGCCGTGCTGGGGGTGGTGGCGGACACATCCCACCGGCGCGCACTGGCCTCGCTGGCGGAAGTGGCGGTGGGGCGGGACCGCTGACGCCACCTCACCCTGTCACGGGCCGGCAGCTGTGGAGGCCCGTGACAGGCACGGGCCGGTCGCTTAAACTCCCGCGCCCACGCTGTCGGGATGTAGCTCAGCCTGGTAGAGCACTACGTTCGGGACGTAGGTGTCGGAGGTTCAAATCCTCTCATCCCGACCAATCCATGCCTTCCTGATGCCCTGCATCCCCGCCGGGCACCGCCTCTGCTCTGGAACCTTACCTGGGACTCGAAAAACCGCGCCGCTGGCGCTGGTCTGAGTTGAAGGCGTCCGGCTGACAACCGGAAAGAATTTTGGTCTACACACTCGCCTTCTCCGTGATGACGCTTTGCGAAAAGCGGCTCACTGGCGGCGTATCGGCCTTGTCGATCAGGCTCCAAGTGGCTGGAACGTGCAAGTTGACAAGACATCCATGATTCAGCGGACCACTGCGATGGTACCGTCGCGTTGCGTTGCCTTTCATCTTCATCGGCATCGGCATTTGGGTATTCATCCAGGGAGGGACACAAGCTGCAGTCCCAAGGAGGACCAACGTTGAAGAAAGACGACGCAGGCACCGCCGCACTGGATTTCCAGCTGCTTTTCGAGAATTGCCCGGACATCCTCCTGGTGTTGCTGCCCGATGCGCCCCGCTACACGATGGTGGCCGCCACCGAAGCCCGACTGGCCGCCACGCACTCCACGCGTGAATCCCTGGGCCAGGGCCTGTTCGAATTGTTTCCCGACAACCCGGACGATCCTGGTGCCACGGGCACGAGCAACCTGCGCGCCTCTCTCGATCGCGTGCTCGCCACCGGACGGCCGGACACTATGGCAGTACAGAAGTACGACATCCGCGCTCCCGATGGCACCTTCACTGCGAAGTTCTGGAGCCCAAAGAACCTGCCCGTGCTCTCGCCGCAGGGCAAGGTGCTGTACATCCTGCATCGCGTGGAGGACGTCACCGAGCTGGTGCGTGCCAGTGAGGTAGGTGAGGAATTGCGCGACCGCACGCGCGAGATGGAACGTGAGGTCATACGCCGCAGCAATGAGCTCGCGGTCGCCATGCAGGAATTGCGCGGGGCCAACGAGCGCCTGGCGGAGATGGATGCCGCGAAGACCGAGTTCTTCAGCAACATCAGCCACGAGTTCCGCACCCCGCTCACGCTGATGCTGGGCCCGCTGGAAGACGCACTTGCAGAGAACGATGGCGTGGAAGATGCCGCGCTCCGCCAGCGGCTGGAGACCGTGCACCGCAATGCCCTGCGGCTGCTGCGGCTGGTCAATTCGCTGCTGGACTTCTCGCGCGTGGAAGCCGGCCGGATGAGCGCACTGTTCGAGCCCGTCGACCTGGCGGCCGTTACTGCCGAACTGGCCAGTTCCTTCCGCTCCGCAGTAGAGCGCGGCGGGCTGGCGCTTGAGGTGGACTGCCCGCCGCTGCCCGCATCCGTCCATGTTGATCGCGGCATGTGGGAGAAGGTCGTCCTCAACCTGCTGTCCAATGCGTTCAAGCACACCTTCAAGGGCAGCATCACCGTGCGGCTGCGCGGTTCGGACCAGGCCATCACGCTGGAAGTGGAAGACACCGGAGTGGGCATTGCCGCGCAGGAGATTCCTCGCCTGTTCGAGCGGTTCCACCGCGTGAAGGGCGCAGCCTCGCGATCTCACGAGGGCACGGGCATCGGCCTCTCGCTGGTGCGCGAGCTGGTGCGGCTGCACGGCGGCACGGTGGGCGTGGAGAGCGCGCCGGGCATGGGCAGCCGCTTCACCGTCAGCCTCAGGGCAGGCCATGCCCATCTGCCGGCAGAGAGCGTGGGTTCCGGCACGGCTCGCACATCGGCGAAGCTGGCCGAGACTTTCGTGGAGGAAGCCCTGCATTGGCTGCCGGAAGTGCCCTCCGCTCCGGATGCCATCGCCTTCACCCCCGGCGACACGCCTGCGACGCACACGAAGAAGCCGCGCGTGCTCTGGGCCGACGACAACCACGACATGCGCGAGTACGTCACGCGATTGCTCAGCCCGTCTTACGAGGTTGTCCCCGTGCCAGACGGCCAGGTGGCCCTCGAATCCGCGCTGGCCGACCCGCCCGACCTCGTGCTCTCGGACGTGATGATGCCGCGCCTGGATGGCTTCGGATTGCTGAAGGCCCTGCGCGCCGACGAGCGCACGCGCCGCCTGCCGGTGATCCTGCTGTCGGCACGTGCCGGTGAGGAGTCCGCGCTCGAAGGCCTGGACGCCGGCGCCGATGACTACCTGGTGAAGCCCTTCTCCTCGCGCGAGCTGCTGGCCCGCGTGCGCACGCACATGGAGCTGGCGCGGCAGCGCCGCGCCTGGGAGACCGAACTGGAAGAGAAAGTCCGCGAGCGCACCGCCGAACTGCTGGCTTCGACCGAGGCGCTGACCGCGGAAAACGCCCGCCGACGCCTTACCGAGCGGCAGCTGGGCTCGCAACTGGAGCGCATGGACCTGCTCGACCACATCACCCGGGCGATTGGCGAGCGCCAGGACCTGCGCAGCATCTTCCAGGTGGTGATCCGCAATGTGGAGGAAAACCTGCCGGCCGAGCGCTGCTGGATCGGGCTTGAGGGCACTGACATGCGGGGCCTTGCTTTCGGGAGCAATCTCTTCCACGAAGGTGACCTGCGCAGCCGCCCGGTGCCGCTTCCGCCCGCACTTGCCAATGAGGACCTCGGGTCCTGTGTCGCTGCCCCGCTGAAAGATGAGCACAAGGTGATCGGCATGCTGGTAGCCGCGCGCCGGGCCACCCAGGCTTTCGAGCCCGGGGAAGTGGAGTTCCTGCGGCAGCTGAGCGAACACGTTGCCTTGGCCGTGCGCCAGGCGCAGCTGCATGAATCCCTCTGGACGGCTTATGAAGAGCTGCGCCAGACGCAGCAGGCGGTGCTGCAACAGGAGCGGCTCAGTGCGCTGGGCCAGATGGCCAGCGGCATCGCCCACGACATCAACAACTCGATCTCGCCGGCAATGCTCTACGTGGAGCGCCTGCTCGAATCCGATCAAGAGCTCAGCCCCGAGGCACGCAGGTCACTGCCCGTGGTGCTGCAGGCCATCGAGGATGTTGCCGCCACGGTGGCGCGGCTGCGCGAGTTCTATCGCCCCAGTGACATGCAGGCCACGCTCGAGCCGGTGGACCTCAATGCTGTCGCCGAGCAGGTCATCGGCCTGACCCGCGCGCGCTGGAGCGACATGCCGCAGCAGCGTGGCGTGCTTATCACCGTGGAGAAGCAGCTCACTACTCCCATGCCAGCGGTGCTGGGCGCTGCCAGCGAGCTGCGCGAGGCGCTGACAAATCTAGTGTTCAATGCCGTGGACGCGATGCCGGAAGGTGGAACGCTTGCGCTGCGGACCGGCACCGGAGAGCAAAGTGCCTGGATCGAAGTAGGCGACACCGGCATCGGCATGGACGAGGAAACCAGCCGCAGATGCCTGGAGCCCTTCTTCACCACAAAGGGTGAACGCGGCACGGGGCTTGGCCTTGCGATGGTCTACGGCATCGCCAGGCGGCACAACGCCGACGTGCGCATCGACAGCGTTCCCGGCAGGGGCACGGTGTTCCGCATCACCGTGCCAGTGCCGGCAGAAGTGGTGGTGGCGGGTAATGCAGCTGTGTCCATGGGCATTCCAACGGGCCTGCGCCTGCTGCTGATCGACGATGACCCGCAGCTGCTGAAGTCACTGCAGGACACGCTCGAACTCGACGGCCACCACATCACCACGGCGACTGATGGCAGTGCTGGCATCGAGACCTTCCGCAATGCATTGCCGAACCAGCCCTTCGACATCGTCGTCACCGACCTGGGCATGCCGCGCGTGGATGGCCGCGCAGTGGCAAAAGCCGTGAAGGATCACCGGCCCGACATGCCGGTGATCCTGCTCACCGGCTGGGGCCAGCGTCCGGATGCCGGCAGCGAGGCGCTGCCGCACATCGACTGCATCGTCGGCAAGCCGCCGAAGCTGCGTGAACTCCGGGCCGCGCTGGCGCAGTGCTGTGGCGATTGCGCTACAGCACCGCCAGGGCGGCTGCGTAATCCGGCTCTTCCTTGATCTCTCCCACCAGCTGGCTGTGCAGCACCTTGTTGCTTGCATCGAGCACAACCACGGCGCGCGCGGCCAGACCTTCCAGGGGTCCGTCAGCGATCGCCACGCCGTAGTCCTGAAGGAACTGGCGCCCTCGCATCAGTGACAGCGTCACGACGTTCTCCAGGCCTTCTGCGGCGCAGAAGCGGCTTTGTGCAAACGGCAGGTCGGCGGAGATGCACAGCACCACCGTGTCAGGCAACCCGCTGGCAGTGGCATTGAACGTGCGCACCGACGTGGCACAGGTGGGTGTATCGATGCTGGGGAAGATGTTGAGGATCTTTCGCCGGCCCGCGTAGTTGTCGAGCCCGGCATTGGACAGGTCCTTGGCTACCAGCGTGAAGGGCCGGGCCGCATCACCCCTGGCGGGAAACTTTCCCGCGACCGAAACAGGCTTTCCACCCAGCATGACAGTCGACATCGCACTCTCCATTGTGTTCGGACGCCCGGCGGGCGAGCCCGGAATCTTACCTCCCTCGCCCGACTGGCCGCGGTCCATCCTCGCCAATGCCATGGTTATCAGTGCCGTGCGGCAGGGCCCGTGGTCCGCCGGCAGGGTGCGTGCTGGCGGCCCCATCAGCTGCAACCTAGAATGGTCCGAAGAAGTCGGGGGTCGATGTTCAGGCTGGATCGGGGTCCCTGGATCCTGGCCAGCGCTGAAGGCCTTCCTTCATCCAGACTGATCACACAGAGGAAGACCATGAAACGCATGCAGATCGGAAGGACTTCGTTGCTGCTCGCGGCGCTTGCCGTTGCTTCATTCGCCCATGCCGCACAGCCGGCGGGAGGGCCTCCGGGAGCGGGGCCGCCTCCGGGAATGGGTGGACCTGGCGGACCGGGTGGATTCGGTGGTCCGCCCAGCCCGGCCCTGCCTGCCGCCGAAGTACCTGCTGCCGTGGCCATGGCTCGCCCGAGCGAACAGGAAGTGGCACAGGTGCGCGCAGCCCTGGCACGCCTTGCCTCCAGTGACCAGGGCGCGCTGCTGAAGAAATATCCCGACCTCGTGCAGGTGGTTCCGCCCCGCCCGGTGAACAGCGCGATCATTCCGCAGCTTTCCGGCCAGTTCCAGGCCCAGCACCAGAGGAACCTCGAGGTCGCCAAGGCCGGAAACATAGAACTGCTGCTGATGGGCGACTCGATCACCGACTGGTGGCGCAACGAGACCGGCACCAATGCGGGCAAGGCCGTGCTCGACAAGCACTTCGGCCAGTGGAAGATCGCCAACTTCGGCATCGCCGGTGACACCACGCAGGGCGTGCTGTATCGCCTGAAAGATGGCGAGGGCAAGGGCTTCAGCCCGCGCGCCATCATGCTGATGATCGGCACCAACAACACCGGCCGCAACACGGCAGGCGAGATTGCCGAGGGCGTCGGCGCCGTGGTGCTGGAGCTGCGCCGCGACTTCCCGCAGGCGAAGATCCTGCTGCTGGGCGTGTTCCCGCGCGGTGCGGCGGCGAATGATCCCATCCGCGAGACCATTGCGGACATCAACCGGCGCATCTCCAAGCTGCACGATGGCACGAACGTGCAATACCTGGACATCAGCGCGAAGTTCCTGGATGCCCAGGGCAACATCCCGCGTGACGTGATGGCCGATGCGCTGCATCCCACCACCAAGGGTTACGAGATCTGGGCCGAGGCGGTGAAGGAACCCCTCACCCGACTGATGGCGCGCTGACGCGCAGCTGCCGCGCGCTCCGTCCGGGGCGCGCGGCATTCCCTAGAAATCCAGACCCATCTGGCCGCCGCGCGAAGGTGGCCTGAACTGCGTTGTGTCGAGCTCCGCGCGGCTTCCGGTAGAAAGCCCGAGCCTGCGACAGGCAAGGCGGAAGCGGTCACGCAGCAGCTGCGCCCACACGCCCGTGCCGCGCATGCGCTCGCCGAACTTCGCGGAGTTGTCCTGCCCTCCCCTCGCGCCCTGTACAAGTGACATTACGTGGTCAGCCCGGCCTGGCATGTGGGCGTTGAGCCATTGCCGGAAGAGGTCGGCCACTTCGAGCGGCAGCCGCAGCAGCACATAGCCCGCTTCGGTGGCGCCTGCTTCCGCAACGCGCTCGAGGATGGTTTCCAGCTCGCTGTCATTGACTGCGGGAATGATTGGCGCAGCCAGCACCCCCACGGGCACACCCGCGTCACGCAGCGCCCTGATGGCGTGCAGTCGCGCCGCCGCCGATGCAGAGCGCGGCTCCAGCTTTCGCTTCAGGTCTGAATCGAGCGTGGTCATGCTCAGCACCACGCTCACCAGGTCCTGCGCCGCCATCTGTGACAGCAGGTCCAGGTCGCGCAGCAGCAGCACGCTGCGGGTGGTGATCGCTACCGGGTGCCGTGCCTCGGCAAGCACTTCCAGGATGGACCGTGTGATGCGCAACTGGCGCTCCACCGGCTGGTAGGGATCGGTGTTGGAGCCCAGCATGATGTACTTGCACACGTAACCGGGACGGGAAAGCTCTTCCCTCAGCAGCGCTGCAGCATCCGGCTTGTAGACCAGCCTGGTTTCGAAATCGAGGCCCGGGGACATGCCAAGGTAGGCGTGCGTCGGGCGCGCGTAGCAGAAGACGCATCCATGACTGCATCCCCTGTATGGATTTATCGACTGGTCGAATCCGATGTCCGGCGAGTCGTTGCGCGCGATGACGCTGCGGCTGCGATCGATGATCAGCTCGGTTTCAATCGCATCGACCGGCTCTTCCTGGAACCAGCCGTCATCCACAGCCTCGACATGGGCCTTGTCGAAGCGGTTCGCGGGATTGGAAAGCGCCCCTCGGCCCTTGATGCCGGAGGGCGGCAGGCGGGAAGACATGGCAATACTGTACATTCATACAGTACCATGTTCAACCGCCCTATTTCGCGCGGGGATCCTTCTCGCCCAGCCCTGGATAGAACAGCGCCCGGTTGTTCTGGGATTCGTTGAACACCTTGCGGCTCTTGAACAGCCACTTGCCGTTCACCCGCACCAGCACGTCTTCGTAGTGGCCCATGTAGAGCAGCTGGACGTCTTTCTGGGGCGTGTTGTTGGTCAATGCAAACCAGTAGGCCGTGGTGCGCGCCGTGTCACCCTCCACGTCGATGACGTGGTTGATGATCTGGTGTCGCGTGCGGGGGCGCGCCATGGCCCCTTCGGGAATCTCCACCTTGCGTGCCCCGCCGAAATTGGACATGGCCTTGCGGATGGCCGCCTTGCCCCGCTCGACGCCGTTGACCCACTCGAGCACGCCATCCTCGGCCCAGGTGGACATCACCGTCTCGATGTCGCCGGCATCGACGGCCACCATGTACTTGTTGGAGATGTTCTCGATTTCCGCCCGGTCATCGGCGTATCCGGCCCACACGGGCGCGGCCAGCACCGACAGCGCCACAATGACTGCAGTCCTGCGCAGCTTGTTCATCGCAACTCCTCGTGGATCCAGGTGGCAACGGCCTGCACACTCTTCTCGTCCAGCAGGTCCGGATACATTTTCGGCATCGGGGCCTTCGGATTCTTGATGTAGGCAATGGTGGCAGGAAGGTCCTGCCGCGCGCGCAGGTTGCTGATGCGCTTGTCGGCAATCATGTTGCCGTCGGGGCCATGGCAGGCCTGGCAGACCTGGCCGTAGATGCGCCGGCCCAGCGCGGCATCACCGCCGGCCTGCGAGGTGATGTCTCGCACCACGGGCGCCGCGCCCGGATCCAGCGTCATCACCACCACGCTGGGCATGCCGAGGTCGCCGAAAGCATTGCGGGAGATATTGCCAGCGGCGAACGCCACGTACTGTTTCCCGGCCACTTCATACGTGACCACACCGCCGGCCATCGCACCGCCCGCAGGCAGCTTGCGCAGCAGGCGGCCGGACTTGCTTTCGAATACCAGGAAATTGCCGGCCAGGTCGCCGGCGAAGGTGATGCCGCTGGCCGTGGGCGTAACGCCAGCGACCACGGGCTTCTCCGCCTTGTATTTCCAGCGCACCACGCCGCTGACAGGATCCAGCGCAGTGATCCAGCCGACGGGATCGCCCACCGGCTCCACCGCCCCGCCGAACTCCACGGCGCCCGGCGTGTAGCTGGATGCAGTCCCCAGCTTCACGTTGAAGCAGATGTCCACGGAACCGACGATGAGCTGCCTGTTGAGGCGGTCGAGCGCCGGGCCATTCCACTCCACGCCGCCGGCGTAGCCGGGACACATCTTCAGGCCCTGCCGGGAAGGCTTATCCGGCGCCGGCTGCACCGTGGTGACGGGCGTGCGGAAAACGGGCTTGCGGGTGTCGCGATCGACCACGGTGACGTAGCCATCCTTGCCGCCGATGGCGACGAAGTCGCGGGCACCTTCGGCCCGGTAGAGCACGGGCGCCGCGACGAGGTCGAGGTCCATCCAGTCCGCGGGCGATACCTGGTGCCACCACTTCAGCGCGCCGGTGCGCGCATCGAGCACCACCACTGAGTTGGTGAAGAGGTTGGTGCCGGGGCGGTAATCCTTGTCGATGTCAGGCCAGGGATTGCCCACGGGCACGAACAGCTCACCCGTGGTCACGTCCAGCGACATCACGCCCCACACCCCGCCACCGCCGGTCTTGGCCGTCTCTGGTCGCAGCCAGGTTTCGGCGCCGGTCTCGTTACCCATGGGGATTGTGTGGAAGCGCCAGAGCTCGCGGCCGGTAGCCGCATCGAAGGCCAGCACCCGGCCGCGAATGCCCAGGTCACTGCCACCGATACCCATGTAGACCACGCCGCCCCAGGCGAGCGGCGCCGCAGTGCTGGATTCACCGAGTTGCGGCGCGGCGATCACGTTCTTCCACAGCAACTTGCCGGTGGCTGCATCCAGAGCGATCAGGCGCCCGTCGCAGGTGCCGCGAAACAGCCGGCCATCAAGCAGCGCCACCCCGCGGTTGGTGCCGCCGCAGCGCTCATCATCGGGACGGTAGTCGTATTTCCAGCGCAGCGCGCAGGTGGTGGCATCCAGCGCCACGGTCTCGCGGCCCGTGGAGGTGTAGATGGTGTCGCCTTGCACCACGAGACCCGCGTGGAACGCGCCAGGTCCGTCGATCTGCACTCGACATGCCTGGGCCAGCCCCTGGATGTTCGTGGCATCGATCTGCTTCAGCGGCGAGAAGCGCTGCCCGTCGAGGCCATTGTTGTAGGTCAGCCATTCGCTGCCCGGTGTAGCCTGCTGCGCCACCGCGACCGTGGCGGCCAGCCCCAGTGCGCAGAACGCGGTGGTGATCCCCTTGTGCATGCCCCGGCTCTTTTTCTCGTGGCGGATGGCCGGAGCCTAGCAGTTCACCCCACTGCCCTCCAGCTACTCGAACATGCGCCATTCCGCACGGTACTGCAGGCCCAGCTGCACGATGCGGTTGAGCAGGCGCGGATAGTCGATGCCAGCCACGTGGCCGGATTCCGCAAAATCCTCGCCGTAGGTCAGGTTGGGGTTCGCGTTGGCCTCGAGCACGAAGATGCTGCCGTCCGGCCGCATACGCAGGTCCATGCGCGCATAGCCGCTCATGTGCAGCGCGCGGAAGACCCTGCGCGCCAGCTGGGTGATGCGTTTTTCTGCACCGTCCGGGAGATCGCGCGCGGGTCCGGTGCTGATGCCATGCCTGCGCTGGTAGGCCGGATCCCATTTCACCTTGCGCGTGGCAATGCCCGCCTGTGCCTCGGGCAGCTTGCCGAAATCCAGCTCCCAGACCGGCAAGGTGGTGAGCCGCTCGTTGCCCATCACGCCCACATACAGCTCGCGGCCCTCGATGTATTCCTCAGCCAGCGCATCACTCTGTGCCTGGACCTGGATGAACTCCACCCGCTCGCGCAGCCGCTCGCGGTCATGCACCACCGACGCCTGCGAGATGCCCAGCGAGGCATCATCGGTGGCCGACTTCACGAACAGCGGGAACTCCAGGTCGCGCGGTTCACGATAGCTCTTGCCCCAGGGGAATACGTGGAAGCGCGGCGTCGGGATGCGGTGGTAGGCGAGGATCTGCTTGGTGAGCACCTTGTCGCGGCTGAGCATCATGCCGCGGGGATTGCAGCCGGTGTAGGGCTGGCGCATCAGCTCGAGGAAGGTCACTACATAGTGGTCGTAGGTGGGAATGCCGGAGAATTCCTCCAGCAGGTTGAAGGTGATGTCCGGACGCCAGTCGCGGATCACGCGCCTCAATTCACCGATCTTGTCGCCGATGCCCAGCACGCGCACCTCGTGGCCGCTGTTCGACAGCGTGGAGAGCACGTTGTATTCGGTGCGGCAGGCTTCAATCTGGTCTTCGGACAGGCCGCGCAGGTCATCCGGCGGAATCAGTGCCTCGTTGACCAGCAGCAGGATGCGATGTTTCTTCACAGTGCGTAGTTTTCCCGGTTTCTTTTCAGGATGCCGACCGCCACGCGCCGCACCAGGCCGCCGAAGTCGCGCTGCGCGCGGCGCCGGTCGTGCCTCAGGTGCAGGTGCATGTTGCCCAGGCGGTGGATCAGCATCTCCATCGTGTGTTCGACGACATAGGGGTGCAGGCCGGCCTCGCGCGCCACATTGCGGCTGATGCGCGGGCCGACGGATTTGAGGTAGCCGGCGGCGGCGGCGTGACGGCCATCGTCATCGGCCTTGAAGAGCCGGCGCAGCGCACGATCGTAGCGCGTGTCGTCCAGTCGATAACTTTCGGTCTTGCGGCGGTAGTGCTCGGCGAGCGTGAGCGTGGAATGCGTGATCGGCTCCACCTCGCGGCGCGTGCGCACCAGCGGCCGTTTCCTGGCGATCTCCGTCATCAGCGCGTCCACGTATTCCAGCTTGCGCAGCGCGGGCCAGCCGGCGTATTCGCGGCGCCAGCGCGCCCGCGGCTGCAGCCACACCGCGAAGGTCTCGGCGAAATCCTCGGTGGGATGGCTCTGCGCATACCAATGCCCCAGGTGCAGCACATGCCGGCGGCTGGCGGGCCGCGGTCGGTAATCCTGCGGATAGCGCTCATGGGGACTGCCGAACACCTCGCGCCAGTCCTTGCGCTCGCGCAGCCGATAGGCCGTGTCGAGCGCATGGCCGGTCTCATGCCGGAGGATGCGCAGCAGCCAGCGGCTGTTGCCGCCCTCCACCTGCTGCATGAAGCGGCGTTCCAGCCGCATCAGGCGCGGATGCGCCAGGTAGAACGGCAGCGCAATCCCCGGCACGCCATCGGGAGAAAACCATTCCTCGGCGTACCAGTAGTGCGGCCTGAACCGGATGCCGCGGGCGCGCAGCTGGCGCGCCAGACGCTGCATGTGCACGGCTACGGTGCCGGTGCTGCGGGGAAACTCGATGTCGCGGAAACGCAGGGCGAGCAGGGACTCATCGTCCATGCGATCCAGCGTCCGCGCCCGATACTTCATCTCCGGCCTGTTCTCCCGTTGCCAGCGCGGAAAAAACAGTGCCGAGGCGCCGTCCCGCGAAACGCGGACTATAAACCGGAAGCGCCGGCGACAGCGCTCCCGGTTCGGCCGGTCTACCGCAGCGTGAACCTCACGCGGTATTCGCGGCAGGCCGAAACGGCTGCGCCATTGCGGGTAGCAGGCGTGAAGGCCAGCGCTTCGGAAGCCCACTTGACCGCCGCGGCATCCAGCCGCCGGCTGCCGGAGGACCTCCTCACTGTCGGCGTGCCCTCAGGCCGGCCGGTCGGTCCCACGCAGACATTCACCACGGCCAGCCCCTCTTCCTGCAGCTGGATCGAGGTGGCCGGGTAGTAGTCGTCGGGGGAACGCACAGCGCGCGACTGCAGTTCCGTCGCGGGGATTTCAGCGTTGGTACCCGGGGTACCCGCGATGGGCTCTGCCGCAGCAGGCAGGGTGATGCCGGTATCGACTGGTGCTGTCGGCAAGACCTCTTTCCCGATCACCGGACCGGGAAGGACAGGCGGGAGCACGACAAGGGCATCGGAGGGCACCAGTTCGGGTGGCAATACTTCTGGCGGCGGTTCCACTGGCTTTTCCGGGACCACCGGATCAATCCATTGCAGGCCGGGTGGCGATTTCACATCCAGCGGTATTCGCATCGACATCAGGAAGCCGATGGCAAGGGCATGCAGGCCAATGACCAGGAGGAGGACCATCTGCCGGCCTGTCAGCAGGCTGGCCCGTTCGATAGTTGTGGCACTCACGTTGAATCTCCCTCAAGTGAACGCCGTTCCATTGTGCGCCGATGCGCAACGCGCGCAAGCGCGCGCGTGCGGGAGTAATAGTCATTGTGGAGCCGGAAAACGCGGCGTAGCATGAACCGGACCGGCGGCCACACATGCCGCGGCAGGATTCGCTCGCCGCTACCCTAGGTTTTTTGCACGGGCGGCCAGGCATGCCGCCGCTCCATCATCAGTGCGCGCATCGACTTGGGCTTGCGGCCAGTGAACTGCTCCACCACATCCGTCACACGGTCCAGATGGCCTTCGCGGATCATGCGGCCGAAACTCACCATGCCGTCACTGCACCAGGGCACGGGTGAGCGGGAGAAATCGCCGGTGGCCTCGCGCGGCACGCCCAGAGAATCCCACATCGCGTACATCTGTTCGTCGGTGAGGTCGATCACGTCGAAGGTTGCGCCGCTGAGCTCCTTGATGAGGCCGGCGACTTCACGGAGGTCCAGCGTTTCGGGTCCGGTGACCTCATAGGCCTTGTCCAGCTCGCCCTTCCCCTGCAGCAGCTTCGCCGCCACCGCGGCCACGTCGTCGCGAGATACAAAGCCCACCCGTCCGCCGCCGGTGTTGCCGATGGACTTGCCGGAGGAGATGGCGATCGCCGCCTGGTTCTCGGCCATGGCATCCGCATACTGGTTGTTGCGCATGAAGTTCCAGTGGATGCCGCTCTCACGGATCAGCTTCTCCGTGAATTTGTGGTCGGTGACTTCGAAGGAATCGACCTCCGGCTTTCCGGCGGTCAGGAAGGAGGTATAGACGATGTGCCGCACGCCGGCTTCCTTCGCCGCCTCGACCGCGTTGCGGTGCTGCTGCTGGCGATTGCTGCCCACCTCCATGGTGGACACCATGAACAGGTGCCCGGCGCCGCGGAATGCCTCGACCAGTGCGGCCTTGTCGTTGAAATCCGCCCGATGCACCTGTAGGCCCCGCTCGCGCCAGCGTGCCAGGACCGCCTCGTTGCGGCTGGTGACCCCTATTTCCTCCGCGGGCACGCCATCCTTCAGCAGGTTCTCCACCACTGCGGCGCCGATGTAGCCGCCTACGCCAGTCACTACGTACAAGATGCTCTCCCCCTGTGGGAATGCGGCAGCAGCCGCATCCGGATGTCATCAATTCTCACAGCCAGCGGCTGGCCCACGCCAGCCCCTGCGTGGTGCCGGCCTTCGGCAGGTATTCGCAGCCAATGAAACCCTGGTAGCCCAGCGAGTCGATGTGCGCCAGCAGGCGCTCGAATGCGATCTCGCCAGTGCCGGGCTCATGGCGGCCTGGATTATCGGCGATCTGGATGTGGCCGATCATCGGCAGCAGTCGCCCGATTGAGCGCATCAGGTCGCCTTCCATGATCTGCATGTGGTACGCGTCGTACTGCAGGCGGATATTGGGGCGTGCCGCGCGGGCAATGCATTCCAGCGCGAGGGCTGTGCCGTCCAGCAGGTAGCCGGGCACGTCCACCCTGGTGTTGATGGGTTCGATCATCACCGTCACCCCATGGTCTGCCAGCCGGTCTGCGGCGCGGCCGATGGCGGCGACGTAGGTATCAAGGTGACGTTTCCGGTCCGCATCGGCCGGGATGACGCCAGCCATCACGTGCACCCTGGTCACATTCCCGGCCACGGCATAGCGGGCCGCCAGTTCGATGCCTGCATCAAATTCACGTTCGCGTCCCGGAAGGCTCGCGATGCCCCGCTCCCCCGCGCCACCAGGCGGTGCGTTGAACAGCACCCACTGCAGCCTGTTCGATGCGAGGCGGGCCGCAATCTGCTCTGGCGTGGCATCGTAGGGAAACTGGCATTCCACCCAGCGGAACCCGGCGGCCGCCGCCGCGTCGAATCTCTCGAGGAAGGGAAGTTCAGTGAACAGCGTGGAAAGATTTGCGGCGAGGCGGATCATCCCGCCACCTTACTGCAAGGCGCGGCCAGGGTTAAGTTTTCAGCACACGGGCCAAGTACAATGAACGACATGAGCCAGGAAGAACAACGCGCCGGGCAGGTCCTCGCCTGGCTGCACACCCTGCAGGATGACCTCTGCCGCACCTTCGGCGATGAACTGGGACGCCCCTTCCTGAAGGACGCCTGGCAACGCCCGCCCGGCGAGGGCAAGTTGCAGGGCGGCGGCGTCACCGCCGTGCAGGAAGCCGGTCCGGTGATGGAGCGCGCCGGCGTGGCGCTTTCCGATGTGCGCGGCTCGCAACTTCCGCCCGCTGCCACCGCCCGCAATCCGCACCTGGCAGGCCGCGACTTCCGCGCCATGGGCGTATCGGTGGTGATGCATCCCCGGAATCCGCACGCCCCCACCGCCCACATGAACGTGCGTTTCTTCACCGCTGGCGATGTCTGGTGGTTCGGCGGCGGCTTCGACCTCACTCCATACATCCCCTGCGAAGAAGACATCATCGCCTGGCATCGCACCGCCCGCGATGCCTGCCAGGCGGTCTCCCCTGCCTTCTACGACATCGCGCGCAAGCATTGTGATGACTACTTCTTCCTGAAGCATCGCAATGAAGCGCGTGGCGTCGGCGGCATCTTCTACGACGACCTGAACGAAGCGTCTCCCGATGGCCCGGTGACCTGGGAACAGGGTTTCTCCCTGATGCAGCGTGTGGGGCGCGGTTTCCATGACGCCTACCGCGATGTGATCGCCCGCCGGCGTGACACCCCGTACACGGAACGTGAGCGCGCCTATCAGCTCTATCGGCGCGGGCGCTATGTTGAGTTCAACCTGGTCTTCGATCGCGGCACGCTTTTCGGCCTGCAGTCAGGTGGGCGGACCGAAGCCATCCTGGTGTCGATGCCGCCTGAGGCGCGGTGGTCGTATGCATCGCCAGACCCGGAGATGGACGCCAGTCTGCTTCCCTACCTCACGAGCCTGCGCGGCAGGAACTGGCTGGCCTGAGGCCGGCACGGGCGGTGGCCGGCGCGGCCCGCGCCGGGGTCAGACGAGGGGCAGTTCTTTCGCGCTGGCCCAGATGCCGTGCACCTGCGCGCTGATCCGGAACGGGAGGATCACGCGGGCAACGTCACCTTCCCCCAGCCGCTGGGCGTCGGCGATTACCAGTTCGGCTCGTTGTTCGGCGTAGTTGGTGCAGACCCCGATGAGATAACCGTCCCCTTCGATGCCAGTGTCGCGCGGGATGAAGGTGCATTCCTGCAGTGAGTGGGCAGGCCCGGCAAAGTAGCGCTCGACCTGCCGGGTGCGCAGGTCGAAGCGGCCATAGGTGTTGGTGAGGCGCGCCGGCGTACCAGCCGGGAGCCTGGATGGGTCCGCCGGCAGACGCGCATCATCGACAAAGGGCGCGTAGAGGTAGCGTGTTTCCAGCGTCATCACGCGTGGGTCGACCTTGCCCAGGTCGTTGACTGGCATGGGCCAGAGGATCTCCTCTTCCCACTTGTTCGAGCGCTTCGAGAGGTCCAGCGTGATGCGGCGGACCAGGGCCCGGGCCTTTGCGGGGTTGAAAGGCGAGCCATCGACGTTGGGGAAGAACGGGAAGAAGTTCGAGTCGTAGAACGGCGCGTGGAGGATGACCTTGTCGCCCTCGGTGTGCGCATTGAAGGTGTGCATCATGCAGCGCTCCGGACCTTCGAACCAGCGCATGTCGCGGGCACTGCCGCCGCGGGGCATCACGCCGATCATCGAGGGTTTGCCGGCATCCCAGCCCCAGTGGATCTTCCCCTCGCGCAGGCGCTGCAGGCTGGTCACATAGCCCCCGAAGGGGATCACCACATGGCGGTGCGTGAGGGCCATGTCGTGGATCACGCTGACGTAAGGCACCTTCACGGTCACGCTGTCGGTGACGCGACCCGCGGGGTTCAGGGTAGCAATGTAGAGGTCATCACTGGCAAGGCCCGTGGCTTCATAGCCATAGGAAACCATCTCACCCGTGAGTGGGTCGATCTTCGGGTGCGCGGTGAAGGTCTGGCTGCGCCAGCCGCCGGTGGCGTCCCACTGCCCGCGTGTTTCCAGGGTGTTGGGGTCAAGCTCGTAGGGCAGCCCGTCCTCCTTCAGTGCCAGCAGCCGCCGCGCATGAATCAGCGGGGCGGTATTGGCGACGGTGCGGCGTGCCGGACTGACGGCATCCCGCACATAAGGATCGTCGGTGAAGGGATTGCGGTAGTACCCGTAGAGCTGCCGACCAGCTTCCTGGTTGTTGCGGAACCGTTCGGTGCGCACCCAGCGGCCCTTGTAGGAGACGCGGCCGCCGCGGATGCGGAACATGCTGATGTAGCCGTCCGCATTGAGGATGGCGTCGTCGGCGAATTTCGGTGGGTAGTACCACTCGGCGCCCACGCGATAGAAGGCGCCGTCGATGTCGTGGGGAATCTGCCCCAGCACCTCGCAGTCGGCGATGTCCGCTTCGAAGCGCGTCGGCGCGCCGGTCACACCTGCAGCCTGGGATTGCATGAGCGCCCCCTCTTCGTTGTCAGCCCCTGCCCACGAAGGGCATCTTGGTCGCCATCACCGTCATTCTCAACACATTCGCAGTCAGGGGCAGGCCCGCCATGTACAGCACCGCCTCGGCCACGTGCCGCACGTCGAAGGTGGGCTCGGGCTTCATCGAGAAGTCTGCCTGCAGCGTGCCGCCGGACATGTCGATGCCCAGGTTGGTCTGCACATTGCCGATGTCGATCTGGCCGCAGGCGATGTCGTAGCGGCGGCCCTCCAGGGCCAGGGTCTTGGTGAGGCCGGTGACGGCATGCTTGGAGGCCGTGTAGGCGGCCATGTGCGGCCGCGGCGTCTCGGCGGCGATGGAACCATTGTTGATGATGCGTCCGCCGCGCGGATCCTGCGCCTTCATCGCCCGATATGCCGCCTGCGCGCAGAGGAATACACCGGTGAGATTGGTATCGATCACGCGGCGCCACTCCGGAGCGGAAAGATCTTCGGTGGGCGTGGAAGGCGTCGAGGTGCCAGCGTTGTTGAACAGCACGTCGAGGCGGCCGTAGTGGCCCACCGTGCCCTCGACCATCACGGCCACGGCCTTCTCGTCCGTGACATCGGTGGGGATTACCAGCAGGCCGCCACCGGCGGCGGCTGAAGTCTCTTCCAGGGGCTGTGCGCGGCGGCCCGCGATGGCCACACGATAGCCCGCCGCGGCAAGCCCGATGGCCACTGCCCTGCCGATGCCCGAACCCGCGCCAGTCACCAGCGCCACCTTTGTTGTCATGTTCCCTTCTCCTGCACCAGATTCGCGCTGCCCAGCGCATTGACGTCATTGCAGCCGGTGAGCGCGAGGCTCACCTGCAGTTCACGGCCCAGTATTTCCAGCGCCATCGCCACGCCGGCCTCCCCCAGGGCACCCAGTCCGTACAGCCAGGGGCGGCCGATGAGCGCGCCGCTGGCGCCCAGCGCGCGGGCACGGAGGATGTCCTGGCCGCAGCGGATGCCGCTGTCGAGCATCACTTCCGCGCGGCCCTGCACGGCGTCCAGCACGGCTGGCAGCATCGCCACTGACGAGGGCGCGCCATCCAGCTGGCGCCCGCCGTGGTTCGAGACCACCAGCGCATCCGCGCCCAGCGCCACTGCCTGCCGCGCGTCCTCGGGATCCATGATGCCCTTGATGATCAGCTTGCCACGCCACTGCGCGCGGAAGCGCTCCATGTCCTTCCAGGTCACCGACGGGTCAAACTGGCTCTGCACGAACTGGGCGAAAGAGACGCCGCCCGCCCGCCGCACGGCAGCGGCCAGATTGCCGAACTCGCGGTGGCGGGAACGCAGCAGGTGCCACAGCCAGCGGGGCTTGGTGGCCAGATCCAGCGCGCTGTTCATCGTCACGCGCGGCGGCACGCTCAGTCCGTTCTTCGGATCGCGCCGGCGCAATGCACCCACCGGGATGTCCACCGTCATCATCAGCGCGGGACAACCGGCGGCCGCCGCACGGTCTACCAGCTCGGCTGTGTAGCCCCGATCCTTCATCACGTAGAGCTGGAACCAGAACGGCGCGCGGCTGGCTTCGCGCACGTCCTCGATGGAGCAGATGGAAACCGTGCTGAGACAGAAGGGAATGCCGAAGGCGGCCGCGGCGCGCGCCGCCAGGATCTCTCCGTCGCCCCTGATGTAGCCGGCCATGCCGGTGGGGGCCAGCGCCAGCGGCATGGCCGCCGGCGCGCCGAGCAGGGTCGTGGCGAGGTTCTGGCGCGCCACGTCAATCAGCGCGCGCGGACGCAGCCGGATGGCGTCCAGGTCTTCGCGATTGCGCCGCAGCGTGATCTCGTCGTAGGAGCCCCCGTCGACATAGTCGAACAGTGCACGGGGCACGCGGCTGCGCGCCAGTTCGCGCAGGTCTGCGATGCTGGTGATGACCTTCACGTCAGTTCACCGGCATCGTGAACTCGGGCCCCCGTCCGGCGCCCTCTGGCCAGCGCTGCATCACGCTCTTGTAGCGGGTGTAGAAGCGCAGCGCCTCCTCGCCGTAGGCGTGGTGTTCGCCGAACAGGGACTGCTTCCAGCCGCCGAAGGAATGCCAGGCCATGGGCACCGGGATCGGCACGTTGATGCCCACCATGCCCACCTGCACGCTGCGGGCGAAGGCACGGGCCACGGCGCCATCGGCGGTGAAGCAGGCCGCGCCATTGCTCAGCGGATGTGCATTGACCAGCTGTACGGCCGCGGCCAGGTCCGGAACGCGCAGGATCACCAGCACCGGACCAAAGATCTCCTCGCGATAGATGGTGTGGTGGGGCTGCACCCCGTCGAACACCGTCGCACCGGTGAAGAAGCCACCTTCGTGTCCGGGCACGCGGCATCCCCTGCCATCCACCAGCAGCTGCGCGCCCTCCTCGACACCACTTGCAATGAAGCCCTCCACGCGGGCGCGGTGCGCGGCCGTGACCAGCGGGCCCATCTCCACGTCAGGCGCATCGCCGGGGCCAACGCACAGGTTGCGCGCCCGTTCGACGATGCGGGGCACCAGGGCTGCTCCCGCATTCCCTACCGCCACCAGCACTGAAATCGCCATGCAGCGCTCGCCCGCGGAACCGAAGGCCGCGCCGGTCACGGCATCGGCGACCAGGTCAGGATCGGCGTCGGGCAGGGCCACCAGGTGGTTCTTTGCACCGCCCAGTGCCTGCACGCGCTTGCCGAGCCTTGCAGCAGTGTCATGCACGTGGCGCGCGACCGGCGTCGAGCCGACGAAGGAAACCGCGCGCACTTCCGGGTGTTCCAGCAGTGCATCCACCGCTTCACGGTCACCCTGCACCACATTGAATACGCCATCCGGCAGCCCGGCCTCGCGCAGCAATCCGGCCAGCATCAGGCTGGTGGAGGGATCGCGCTCGGACGGCTTCAGCACAAAGGTGTTACCGCACACCAGCGCCGGCGGAAACATCCACATCGGCACCATTGCCGGGAAGTTGAATGGCGTGATGCCGGCCACCACGCCCAGTGGCTGGCGCAGGCTCCAGTTGTCGATGCCGCCGCCCACGTTGTCTGAATGCGCACCGGAAAGCAGTCGCGGCGCGCCGCAGGCGAATTCAACCACCTCGATGCCGCGCGTCACCTCGCCCTCGGCATCGGACAGCAGCTTGCCGTGCTCGCGGGTGATGGTCGCGGCAATCTGCTTGCGGTTGGCCTCGAGCAGCTCGCGGAAGGCAAACATCACGCGGGCGCGCCGGAGTGGAGAAGTAGCGGCCCAGGCCGGCGCGGCCTGGATTGCAGCCGTCACTGCCGCATCCACGGTGCTGCGGTCGGCGAAGCCCACCTGAGCGGTCACCTCGCCAGTGGCCGGGTTGTATACATCGCCACTGCGACCGGCCCCACCGGCATGCACGCTGCGACCACCGATGTAATGCCCGATCAGCGTCATGGCAGCGGATGCGCCATCCGGTAGCCAGGATCGCCGAAGTCCACCAGTTCGACCTTGCCGCCCCTGCGATAGAGCAGCACGCGACCAGCGAAGTCTTCCCGCTGCGCCAGTTCGACGGCAGCCGCGGCGAAGGCCTCGGGTGAGTCGATCTCGTCGGGCGCGAGGCAGTTCACACGGATCTTCTGCGCCTGCAGGCTGTGCAGCGCGGCGGTGAGGCGCAGGATGCCGGCCTTGGCGGCCACCCAGGCTGGCCGGTCGCCTTCCCCGAAGCCCATGGCAGCGCCCGCGGCGACATTGATCACGGCACCACCGCGGCGCTTGAGCACCTCGATGGCATGGCGGGTGACATGCATGGTGCCCAGCAGGTTGGCGCCCACGATGCGTGACCAGTAGTTGAGTGGATCTCCGTCGAGCCACGGGCCGGCCACGTTGAACACGTATTCCAGGCCGCCGAACTCGCGGGTGGTGCGGTCGAGCAGCATCGCCACCTGCTCCTCGTGGGCCACATCGCAGCGGTGCGCCAGCGCGGCACCGCCCGTGGCGCGGATGCCGGCAGCCACCTCGCCCGCCAGTGCATAGTCGATGTCGGCAATCATCACGCTGGCGCCCATCGAGGCGCACAGCCGCGCGATGGCCGCACCGGCCCCCGAGCCCCCGCCCGTGACCAGCGCGACCCGCCGCTCGAACAGGCGCGCTCGATCCGGGGTGCTTTCCATGGCGGCAAGCCTAGGCAAGCCGGCCCTGCCTGTCCACAGCGGCAGGGCGATGCGACAATCAGGCCATGGCTGCTCCCGTCGATCCTGCTCGCTACGCCCGCCACCTGGCCCTGCCGGAAATCGGCGTGGCAGGCCAGCAGAAACTGGCCGCAGGCTCGGTGCTGATCATCGGCGCCGGCGGGCTCGGCTCCCCTTCCGGCCTCTATCTGGCTGCGGCCGGCGTGGGCCGCATCGGCGTGCTCGACCATGACCGCATCGAGGTGAGCAACCTGCAGCGCCAGGTGCTGTTCGACACGCAGCATATCGGCCAGGGCAAGGCAGAAACTGCGCGCGCGCGTCTGGCCGCGCTGAATCCCGACATTGAAGTGGTTGCCCATGCCGAGAAGCTGGCGGCCGGCAACGCGGAACGGCTGTTCGCGCCCTACGATGTCATCGTCGATGGCACCGACCGGCTTGCCACGCGCTACCTGATCAACGATACCTGCGTGCTCCTCGGCAAGCCCTTGGTGAGCGCCGCCATCCATCGCTTCGAAGGCCAGGCGATGACTTACCTGCCCGGCCGCTCACCCTGCTACCGCTGCCTGTATCCCGACAGTCCCGAGGATCTCATCCCCAGCTGTGCCACCGCCGGCGTGCTGGGCGTGCTCCCGGGAGTGATGGGATCGCTGCAGGCCACCGAGGCCATCAAGCTGCTGGCCGGGATCGGCGAGCCGCTGGCCGGGCGGCTGCTGACCTACGATGCGCTGACGCTGACATTCAATGAATTCCGTTTCGCGCGTCGTGATGATTGCGCGGTGTGCGGGAGCAACCCCACCATCACCAGCCTGGCCTGCCATGAGGAGAAGCCCTTGACCCGCATTGCCGAATGGACCCCGCGACAGCTTGCAGACGAACTCAAGGCCGGCGGCGAGGACAGGCTGATGCTGGTGGATGTGCGCGAGCCGCGGGAATGGGATGAGGGACGCCTGCCGGGCTCGGTGCATATTCCACTGGGTAACCTGCCGCAGCGCCTGCACGAGATTCCGGAAGGGGTCACGCCCGTGTTCATCTGCGCCCTGGGAGGACGCAGCATGGCGGCCTGCCGGCTGTTCGCCGGGGTGCGCGGGCAGGATGCCATCAATCTTGCCGGTGGCGTGGTGGGCTGGAGCGGCGAGTTCGGGGCGCCGCCGCAACCCGGGCACGACCACGATCACGGGCACTGAGAAATTCAAGCGAAGCGATTGCGTAACCGCAAGCGCCCCGATCCCGCGGAGTCTGCCCTGCAGGCACTCAATGCCCTGCAGCCAGACACCGATCGCGCCACGCAGAACCAGCTGCTTTCCGAGGCACTGGCCAATCCCTCCTTCCGAGTGGTCGCCAGGGCCGCCACCCTGGCAGGCGAGCGCATGCTGCATGAACGGAACAGCGACCTCCTGTCAGCCTGGCCGCGCTTCCTCGATGACCCAGCGAAGCGCGACCCGCAGTGCATCGCCAAGTCCGCCATCTGCGCCGCACATGCGCCATGGGCCTGGTCAACAGCCGTTACTGCTGGGCATCGTTGAGAAGGGTCGCAACGACGAGGCAGCCGTCGCGGTGGATGCGCTGTCAGTCCATGACCGCAACTCGAAGCTGATGCAGCGGCTGGAGGCGGCGCAGTCTGCGCGCAGGCGAGCGCCAGGCGGCACGACCGGCTAGGATTCCTCCGGCATGATCCAGCCAACTCCCCCTGTCGCTCCCACCCGCCCGGGCCCCGGCAAGCGCACCGCCCTTCGCCTGACCCGCACCCTGCTCGCCGGCATGCTGGCCGCCCTCCCGCTGCTCGGTACCCTCTGGCTGCTGTCCATCGCCTTCAGCTTCATGGCCGGCTGGGTTGGCCCGGAAAGCGCCACCGGCAGACTGCTCGGCCGCATCGGCGTGGGGGTCTCAGGGCAGGAGTGGTCGGGCTACCTGGTTGGCGTCCTGATGGCAGTGGTGCTGCTGTTTGGTCTCGGCGTGCTGGTCGAGCGCGGCCTCAACACCTGGCTGGTCGCACTGGTGGATGCCGTGGTCGGCCGCATCCCTGTGGTGCGCACCGTGTACGAGACCATCGAACGCTTCGTGCAGATCTTCTCCAAACGCGACAGGAGCGAGCTGCAGTCGATGAAGCCGGTGTGGTGCCACTTCGGTGGCCCGGGTGGTGTAGCCGCGCTGGGCCTGCTCTCCTCCCCGGAACCCATCCTGGTCGAGGGCAAAGCCTGTTATGCGGTGATCATCCCCACCGCGCCCGTACCCATCGGCGGCGGGTTGCTGTTCATGCCCGTGGAATGGATAGTGCCCAGCGAGCTGGGCATGGAGGCCGTGACCAGCATCTACGTTTCGATGGGTGTCACTGCCCCGCAGTTCCTGCCCACGGCGAAGCCCTGACCGGCACCGGGCCGTAGCGCCCTGCGGCCGGGCAGGTGAAGGGTCAGCCTTCCTCGACCTGCCCTACCGACCGCTCGGCTGACACGATGGTGTTGTGCAGCAGCATGGTGATCGTCATGGGCCCCACCCCGCCCGGCACCGGCGAGATCAGTGAAGCCTTGCGGCTCACGCCCTCGAAGTCCACGTCGCCCACGATGCGGCCATCCGGCAGGCGGTTGATGCCCACGTCGATGACCACCACGCCATCCTTCACCATGTCGGCCTTGATCAGGCCCGGCACACCGGCGGCCACCACGAGGATGTCGGCCAGGCGCGTGAACTGCGCAAGGTCGCGCGTCTTCTTGTGGCAGATGCACACGGTGGCGTCCTGCTGCATCAGCATCAGCGCCATGGGCTTGCCGACAATGTTGCTGGCGCCCACCACCACCACGTTCTGCCCTTCGATGGGCACACGCTCATGCTCCAGCAGCTTGGTGACGCCGTAGGGCGTACAGGGCGGGAAGACAGTGTTGCCGGTGATCAGGCCGCCGACGTTGTAGAGGTGGAAACCATCCACGTCCTTCTCCGCGGCGATGCGCTCGAGCACATGCGACACGGTGATCTGCGGCGGCAGCGGCAGCTGCACCAGGATGCCGTGAACGTGCGGGTCGGCATTGAGCGCATCGATGCGGGCCAGCAGCTTCGATTCGGGCGTCTCCGCCGGCAGCCGGTATTCCTCCGAATGGATGCCTGCCTCGCGGCAGGCAGTCACCTTGTTGCGGACGTAGACCTGCGAAGCCGGGTTGTCACCGACGAGGATCACCGCGATGCCCGGCTGCACCTTGTGCCGCTCCTTCAGGCGCTGCACACGTGCCGCGTACTCGGCACGGAGTTTCCGCGCCACGGCCTTGCCGTCAATGATCCTCGCCGTCATTCAGCCTCGCTACGGTCAGTACCGGTAGTGGTCCGTCTTGTAGGGTCCTTCCGCCTGCACGCCGATGTAGCGGGCCTGCTGGTCCGTCAGCCTGGTCAGCTTCGCGTTCAGGGTCGCCAGCTGCAGCCGCGCCACCTTCTCGTCCAGTTGCTTGGGCAGCACGTACACGCCGATCGGGTACTTGCCCGGATTCGCGTACAGCTCGATCTGCGCCAGCGTCTGGTTGGCAAAGGAGCTGCTCATGACGTATGACGGGTGGCCCGTGGCGCAGCCCAGGTTCACCAGGCGCCCCTCGGCCAGCAGGATGATGCGCTTGCCGTCCGGGAAGATGATGTGGTCGACCTGCGGCTTGATGTTCTCCCACTTGTACTGCTTCAGGGAAGCGACATCGATCTCGTTGTCGAAGTGGCCGATGTTGCACACGATGGCGTTGTTCTTCATCGCCTTCATGTGGTCGTGGGTGATCACGTGGAAGTTGCCGGTGGCGGTGACGAAGATGTCGGCCTGGCTGGCCGCCTCGTCCATCGTGACCACGCGGTAGCCTTCCATCGCGGCCTGCAGTGCACAGATGGGATCGATCTCGGTGACCCACACCTGGGCCGAGAGCGAGCGCAGCGCCTGCGCCGAGCCCTTGCCCACGTCGCCGTAGCCGCAGATCACGGCGATCTTGCCGGCCACCATCACGTCGGTGGCGCGCTTGATGCCGTCGAGCAGTGACTCGCGGCAGCCGTAGAGGTTGTCGAACTTGCTCTTGGTGACCGAGTCATTGACGTTGATGGCCGGGAAGGCAAGCCGGCCTTCCTTGTGCATCTGGTAGAGGCGGTGCACGCCGGTGGTGGTCTCCTCGCTCACGCCCTTCACTTCCTTCAGGCGCGTGGAATACCACTTGCCGTCGGTCTTCAGCTTGGCCTTGATCGAGTTGAACAGCGAGACTTCTTCTTCGCTGGTGGGGTTGGCCAGCACCGACTGGTCGGTCTCGGCCTTGCTGCCCAGGTGCAGCAGCAAGGTGGCGTCGCCGCCGTCATCGAGGATCATGTTCGAGTAGCCGCCATCCGGCCACTCGAAGATGCGGTGGGTGTATTCCCAGTAATCATCCAGCGACTCGCCCTTGTAGGCGAATACCGGGGTACCGCGCTCGGCGATGGCCGCAGCGGCATGGTCCTGGGTGGAGAACACATTGCACGAGGCCCAGCGCACCTGCGCGCCCAGCGCCTGCAGAGTCTCGATGAGCACCGCGGTCTGGATGGTCATGTGCAGCGAGCCGGTGATGCGCGCGCCGCGCAGCGGCTGCGTGGCCTGGTACTCGCGGCGGATGGCCATGAGGCCGGGCATCTCGCCCTCTGCGATATTGATTTCCTTGCGGCCCCAGTCGGCGAGCTTGATGTCGGCGATGCGGAAGTCGTTCCCGGATGCGGGTTTCGCGACTGCGTTCATGAATGCCTCTCTATGTGACGGTTAGAGAGCGCCGTTGCCTGGGTCGGCGATCCACCGAGCCTGGCGTGCTCCTTACAGCCACGCTGCAGCGCTCCTCGGTGGATCGCGGCGTAGCCTACTTGATGCCGGCGTCGGCTGCCAGCGCGGCCGCCTTGTCGGTGTTCTCCCAGCTGAAGCCCGGCCGGCCGAAGTGGCCATAGGCCGCGGTGCGGCGGTAGATGGGCCGCAGCAGGTCCAGCATCTGCACGATGCCCTTGGGGCGCAGGTCGAAATGCCTGGCGATCAGCGTCTCGATCTTCTCGTCGGAGATCTTTCCGGTACCGAAAGTGGTGGCCATGATGCTGGTGGGTTGCGCCACGCCGATGGCATAGGAAATCTGCACCTGGCAGCGATCCGCGAGGCCGGCGGCGACCACATTCTTGGCCACGTAGCGGGCAGCGTAGGCTGCCGAGCGGTCCACCTTCGAAGGATCCTTGCCGGAGAATGCACCACCGCCATGCGGTGCAGCACCGCCGTAGGTGTCGACGATGATCTTGCGACCGGTGAGGCCGCAGTCGCCTTGCGGGCCACCCACCACGAAGCGGCCGGTGGGATTGATGAGGTACTTCACGCTGCCCTTCACCAGTTCCTTCGGCAGCACCGGCTTCACGATCTCCTCGATCACGGCCTCGGTGAGTTCCTTGTGGCCGATCTCCGGGTGATGCTGCGTGGAGAGCACCACCGTGTCGATCTCCACCGGCTTGCCGTCCACGTACTTGATGGTGACCTGCGACTTCGCGTCCGGACGCAGCCACTTGATGCGGCCGCTCTTGCGCAGCTCGGCCTGGCGCTCCACCAGGCGATGGGAGAGATGCAGCGGCAGCGGCATCAACTCCTCGGTCTCGCGCACGGCATAGCCGAACATCAGGCCCTGGTCACCGGCACCCTGGTCCAGGTCGATGCCCTTGCCTTCGTCCACACCCTGCGCGATGTCCGGGGACTGGGTGTCGTAGGCCACCAGCACGGCGCAACCCTTGTAGTCGATGCCGTAGTCGGTGTTGTCGTAGCCGATGTCCTTGATCACGTTGCGCGCGACGGAGTGGTAGTCCACCCGCGCGTTGGTGGTGATCTCGCCGGCCAGGACCACCAGGCCCGTGTTGCACAATGTCTCTGCCGCCACGCGCGACTTCGGATCCTGCTCCAGGATGGCATCGAGGATGGCATCGGAAACCTGGTCGGCAACCTTGTCCGGGTGGCCTTCCGAGACCGACTCCGAGGTGAAGAAATAGCTGTGGCTCATGCGTTCGAGACCTTCCGTGCTGTTGTTCAGAGTGCGCCAAAAAGGGATTCGTAACGGCGGCGGAAATCCGCCATCGTGAAACTGTGGTTCTGCGTGCCACGCGACTCGATCTTCAGCGAGCCCATCAGCGAGGCGATGCGCGCGGTCTTCTCCCACGGCAGGCCGTGCATCAATCCATGCAGCAGGCCGGCGCGGTAGGCGTCGCCGCAGCCAGTGGGATCGACCACCGCGCGCGCGGGTGCGCTGGGAATGTCCAGCTTGCCGTCGGCGGTGAACACGGTGGAACCCTCGCCGCCGTGCGTAACCACCAGCGCGGCGACCTTGCGCGTGACATCCGCCTCCTTCCACCCGGTGCGGTCGGACAGCAGGCTCCACTCGTAGTCGTTCACCGTGACCCAGCTGGCTTCCTCGATGAAGGCCTTCAGGTCCTCGCCGCCGAACATGGGCAGGCCCTGGCCGGGATCGAAGATGAAGGGGATGTGCGCCGCCGCGAACTGCTTCGCGTGCTGGATCATGCCGTCGCGGCCATCCGGGGCGACGATGCCCAGGGCCACGTCGGTGGCCTGCCCCACTTCGTTCAGATGGGAATGCGCCATCGCGCCGGGATGAAAGGCCGTGATCTGGTTGTTGGCAAGGTCGGTAGTGATGAACGCCTGCCCGGTGTGCTCTGAAGTCACTGCGCGGATGTAGTCGCGCGGCACGCCCTTCTGGTCCATCCAGTCCGCGTAGGGACCGAAGTCATGCCCCACGGTGGCCATCACGTGGCCCGTATCGCCCAGCAGCATCAGGTTGTAGGCGATGTTGCCCGCGCAGCCGCCGAACTCGCGCCGCATCTGCAATGCCAGGAACGACACGTTCAGCATGTGCAGCTTGTCGGGCAGGATGTGGTTCCTGAAATGGTCCTCGAACACCATGATGGTGTCGTAGGCCATCGAACCGCAGATCAGCGCCTTGCCGCGCCGGATGACGGGCTGCTTCACTTGCAGGACCTCACTCGTCGTCGGCGATGCGCAGCTTCAGTCCTGCCAGGGCTTCGGTGAACTTGATCTGGCAGGACAGGCGCGAGGAGCCCTCGCGGTAGGTCGAAAGGTCGCCCACCAGGTCCTTTTCGTCGGAATGCATCGGCGGCAGCTTGCCGTACCACTCCGCATCCACCCACACATGACATGTGGCACAGGCACACATGCCGCCGCAGACCGCCGCCACGCCATATTCCAGGTCGCGCAGGTTTTCCATCAACGTGAAGCGGGTATTGCCTTCGACATCATGCTCGATGCCGTCGCGGTCGGTTACCTTGATCAGTGCCATTTTGGGTCGGGATACCTTGAAGACGGGTCCAGCGCGACATTCTGCCCGTCCCGGCAGGCAGTAATCCAGCCTGAGCTCATCCCGGCGAGGGATAAGCGAGTTCCCAGAGGCGGTTGAGCAGCAGGAAACGGCGGCACTGCAGCTTCACCCTTGCCCGGGTGTGAGCATCGTCGAGGCCCGCGCTGCCCAGCAGGCGGTCCTGCCTGGCCTCGAGGAAGGGGTAGTAGCTCAGCAGGCAGGCCAGGTCCCAGGCCGGTTCCGCCAATTGCGCATATTCCCAATCCACCAGTACCGGGAGCGGACCCAGCAGGTTGCTCGCCATCAGGTCGCCGTGGACGAGCACGCTGCGCTGCGTGTCGGCGGCCAGGTCATCGGTGATCTGCCGGATTTCATTGGCAAGGGATTGCTGCGCTGAGGCGACGGCCTGGTCGCGGGTCCGTGTTACTGCCAGGTAACCGTCGGCCATGGCCGGCGCATCGGCCGCGACAACCCCCGCGGGCACCGGCAGGGAATGCAATATGGCAAGCCGCCTGCCCAGCTGCTCGATGGCTGTGTCGTCGTCCAGCGCCGCCTCTGTCCAGGGCGCGGCATCGACGAACTCCATCAGGATCCAGCCCCCATCGGCGGCCGCCACCACCACGCCGGGGGCAAGCCCTGCGGCGGCGGCCCTGCGATGCGCGGCCAGTTCGGCAGTCGCGTGGGCGCCGGGCCGGTCCAGCGCGCCCAGCCGCCGCCGCCACACGAAGCGCCCCTGCAGGGTGTCGATGCGCAGCACTTCATTGCGCCCGAAGCCGCCTGGCAGTGCGTCGACCAGAAGCGGCGGCTGGCCTTGCTCGCAGCCGGGCACCAGCGCCAGCAGCTCCGGGGGAATCATGCTGCGTGCAGCCGTCGCCAGCGCGCACGCCAGTGGAAATAACCCACGGTGGCGATTCCCAGGTACAGCACGTAGAGCAGCGAGGCCACCACCAGTCCCTGCGAGAAGTACAGGTACACAGACACCAGGTCCACCGCGATCCAGTAAAGCCAGTTCTCCAGCGACACGCGCGCCACCAGCCAGGTGGCCACCAGGCCCGCGCAGGCCACCAGCGAATCGGTGAACGGGAAAGCCGAGGACTGCGCCATCGCTGGCAGGCGCGCGAGCACAAGGCTCACGACCACACAACCCGCCAGTGCGATGGCATGCCCGCGCAGGTGCCAGGTGCCGATGGGCCGCTCTTCATCGGCACCCGACCAGCGCCACCAGCCATACACCGCGGCGACCACGTAGGTGAGCTGCAGCAGCGCATTCATCGGCAGCTTCGCGCGCGCTGCCAGCACCATCAGGATCAGGGAGCTGATGCCGCCGAACACCCAGCCGAGGCGGCGCCGGTCCATGATCAGCAGCACGTAGATGACGCCTGCGACCACGGCGAGCCACTCGGCCGGATGCGTGGTCCGGACGCCCTCGACGAGGCGATGGAGGAAGTCCTCAGCCATCGGCCAGCTGGTAGGGACCGATGAACTTGGTGACGAAGATGGCCTTGCCGCCTGCGGCGAAGCTGGTGCCCATCTCCCGCCGCAGCACCTCGAAGATCCGGTCATGCGCGCCGAACACCTGCGTGCTCAGGTGGTTGGTCACCACCTTGAGGTCCGCATGCGCGCGCAGGCGATCGATGAAATCCTGGATGGGGGGAATGAAATCCGCATCCAGGGGATAAAGACTGATTTCCACCGCGATGTCCATGTGTTGCTCCCAGGGTTCAGAAGTTCAGCGAGGCGGTGATGCCGACCTGGCGGGGATCGCCAGGCTGGGTGTACAGCTTGTCGGCCCATCCGGTGCGCGGATCGTTGCCGAAGTAGAAGCCACGCACTGCGTACTGCTTGTCGAAGACATTGTGCAGCCAGCCATGGATGGCCCAGCGGTCAGTTTCGTAACCAGCCTTCAGGTGTGCCAGCGCGTAGGCACGGGACTTCTGGTCATGGTCGGTAGGCACGTCGAAATAGAAACCGTCCATGGCCGTGACATCCACCCGCGCGAAGAATCCCTCCGGCAGGCGCCAGGTGAGGTTCACGGCGGCGGTGTATTGCGGCGCGTGCGCGCGCTCGCGCGGCGGGATCGGCGCACCCTCATCATCGAAGGCCTGCGCGGTGCGGGAGCGCAGCAGGCCCAGCGAACCGCCCACTACCAGCGTACGCGCCACCGGGTACTGGATGCTGCCCTCGATGCCCGTGCTGTAGCCGGCGCCGTCCAGGTTGGTGGTGATGAACTCATAGGGGCCGCCGGGGAAAAGCTGCACGCCACTGCGCACCTGCTCATCCTCGTGGCGCTGGTAGAACGCAACCAGTTCCGCGCGCCCTCCCCTTGGCAGACGGCGCTTGAACCCGGCCTCGAGGTTCCACATGGCCTGCGGGTCGAAGTAGCGGCCGGCATCATCCGCCAGTGGCCCGAGGTTGAAGCCGCCGGCCTTGTAGCCGCGCGACAGCAGGCCGTAAGCGGTGGCCTCACTGCCGAGCTCGCGGCTGAGCGAAAGCTGCCCGCCCAGCATGCGATCGCGTTTGCGGAACGGCTGGACGCTGGCCTCGCCAGTGTCCGTGTAGCGGGTGCGCCGCTGCTCCAGGCGCAGGCCGGCCGACCAGTGCCAGGCGCCGCCGATGCGGCCATCGAGCTGGGCGAACAGCGCCGCGGTGGTGGCTGCGTAGCGGTCATCGAGCGAGCGGGCATCGCTCCAGTCGCAGAATGGCTCGCACAGGGGATCGGCGGGATCCGGGTGCACGTATTCCCCGGCGCTGTCGAACTGGCTGTTCTCGCCGAGGCGCAGCGCATAGGCGCCGAGCAGCCAGGCAACCTCGCCTGCGCGCTGCGCTTCCGGTGAGGCCAGGCGCAGCTCGCCACTGGTGGAACGCCGTTCGCGATCCCAGTGGTCAGTGCCCTGGTAGAAATAAGGCTGCCAGAATGCCGTGCTGCCCCAGTCGTAGTCGTAGCCATATTCCAGGTCCGAGTGGGCGTGGCTGGCAATGGCGGTGAGCGCGTTTGCACCGATGGGCAGCGAAAGACGCACGGCAGCGGCGTTGCTGCGCTGGCGGTCCATGCCGGGTTCGTCGCTCCAGGTGGTGCGCGAGCCATCCAGCGACCAGGCGTCGTAGCCATTGTCGATGTCGGCATGCAGCAGGGTGATGTCGAGAGTGCCGCCCTCGCCCAGCCAGCTGCGCCACTTCAGCCGCGCGGTCATCTCGTCGCGGCCATTGGCGTCCTTGCGGCCCAGCGCGGCATTGCGCATGAAGCCATCGCTCTCGTATTTCTGCACCGACAGGCGCCACGCGGAGTCGAGGCTTTCCACCGGCCCGGTGGCCGAGGCAGCCAGCGATCGAGTGTCGTATTCGGCGACGCCCGCTTCCACCGTGTAGCCGGCTTCGCGCCGGGGCTCGGCACTGCGGACCACGATGAGACCCGCCAATGCGTTCGCTCCATAGCGCGTGCCCTGCGGGCCGCGCAGCACTTCGATCTGCTGCACGTCGAACAAGGTGGCAGGCATGCCGATGCCGCTGAAATCCACATCGTCGATCAGGAATCCCACCGAAGGGTTCGGCGCGCCTTCGTACTGCTCGCGCTCGCCCGTGCCGCGAATCTGGAAGTAACGTGGCCGGGAGCTGCCGGAGGCCCAGTTGAGATTGGGCACCAGCGCCAGCACGTCCTGGAAATGCTGCTGGCCAGCATCGTGCAAGGTGCCCTCATCGAGCACAGTCACGCTGGCGGGCACATCCTGCAGCGACTGCTGGCGCAACGTGCCGGTGACAATGACTTCCTCCAGTTCGGTGTCCTGCGGCCCGGCAGCCAGGACGGGAGACAGCAATGGCACGGACAGCGCCAGGGCCGCTGCGCGTGCGACAGGCTTTGGAATTGGCATGGACAGATCCTCATTTGCAGTCAATGAAGATCCGATAGACAAGCTCGAAAGCGAAGGATCGGGCGGCCCGAAGGGACGGACCCCTGACAACACCTGCTCCCTACGCCGGTACTAACCGGATCAGGTTCAACGGGTCTGCCGGCGCATCCGGTCGTCTCAGGTCCAAGATCGTGGACCACCCCAAGGCGGGGGCTATGTTAGCTTCGGCGCGCGCGAATGCAAATCAAGGGAGCTGCGATGCGCACAGTGCAGGTATTCCAGGTCGATGCGTTCACTGACACGCCCTTCACGGGCAACCCGGCAGGGGTGGTGCTGCAGGCGGAGCAGCTCGAGGCCGCCGAGATGCAGGCCATCGCGCGCGAACTGAACAATGGCGATACCGCGTTCGTGCTGCCACCCGCCGCCGAGGGCGAAGACCTGCACGTGCGTTTTTTCACGCCGCGCAAGGAGGCGCCCTTCGTGGGCCATGCCACGCTGGCCGTCCACGCCGTGCTCAACAGCCGTGATCCACGGCCACTGCGGCGCCAGGGTGGCGCCACCGGCCTGGTGCAGGTGCGCACGACAGACACCGGCGCCATCGCGATCAGCCAGCCGGCGCCACCTCTGGGCCGGGCACCTTCAGACGGCGAGGTGGATGACGTGCTGGGCCTGCTCGACCTGCGGCACGAACAGCTGGATCGTGCCTGCCCGCCCCGCATCGCCGGCAGTGCCAGCACGCGGCTGCTGCTGGGACTGCGCGATGTCGCGGCACTGGATGCAGCGAAGCCGCACCTGGCTTCACTGGCCACCCTCTCGCCACGCATCGGCGCGCAGGGCTACTTCCTGTTCGTGCGAACGGGAACAGAGGGCGAAGCGGCCACCGAGGCCCGCATGTTCTGCCCGGCGCTGGGCATCGACGAGGATCCGGTGAGCGGCAATGCGCACGCCATGCTGGGCGTTTACCTGCGCGAACTGGGCCTGCTGCCTGCTGCACAGGGGCCTGCAGGATTCGTCGGCCGCCAGGGGCGGCACGTGGGCCGTCCGGGGCGCGTCGATGTGGCGATCGAGCTGGCTGCGGACGGACGGGCCGTGGCCGCGACCATCTCGGGCAGGGCGAAAATCGTCTTCGCTACGGAAATCAGGCTGGCCTGAGCTTCGCCGCGTATTCGCGTGCCTTCACGCGATACGACTCGTTGCCCTTGATGATCCATTCCTGGTCGCGCGCCTGCACCTGGCGCACCACGCGGCCTGGCGATCCGAACACCACGGAGCCCGGCGGAATCTCGGTATTGGGCGTGATCAGCGCGCCGGCGCCGATCAGGCTGCCCGCGCCGATGCGCACCCCGTCGAGCACCGTGGCGCGATTGCCCACCAGAGTGCCATCACCAATGGTGCAGCCGTGCAGCAGCACACCGTGGCCGATGGTCACCCGGGCGCCAACCACCACCGGCACACCGGGATCCACGTGGATGATGCTGCCGTCCTGCACATTGCTGCCGGCCCCGATATGGATCCAGTCGTTGTCGCCGCGCAGCACCGCACCGAACCACACGCTTGCCTCATCACCAAGCCGCACCGAACCGATCACGTCGGCGCTGGGTGCGATGTAGTGCACGCCCTCTGTCACCAGCATGCGCTCGCCATAGGCATAGATCATTGCGTTGCCTCCTGTGGCTCAGTGTCCGGGAACGATGTCGCTGATATCCCCGCCGATTGCAGGGGCGGCGTCATTGAGCCCGCGCAGGATCAGGTTCGGCAGCAGCGTGTTGCGCGCCTGTCCGGGCTTGCCCCACACGAGGATGGCAAGGCTGCGACGCGGTGCCAGCCACAACCGCACCTCGGCAGCAAGATCAAACGCAATGCCGTCGCGGGCCAACAGGGGCTCGTCACCCTGCGATGGTGCCGGTGGGTGTGCGGCCAGCAGCTGTCGCACGGCATCGGCAGACACGATGCGCTCGCCACGGTAGGCGCCCTGCCCCAGCAGCAGATCCCCCGCCCGCACCCAGTCATCCAGCTGCGCGCGCAGGCAGCACTGCCGCCGCGCTCCGGTCTGGCCGGTCAACCAGGCATCCCCTGCCCGCAGCGGCAACCAGATGCGTTCCGACACCAGCGCAGCCACAGCCTCATCGTCGGGCGGAAGCTCCGGCTCCTGCAGCGCCAGCTGCAGCACTGCGGCGGCCAGCTCTCCGCCATCCACCTGTGCGGCGCCACTGCCCCCCGACGCAAAGTATTCGAATACACGATGGCCGTGCCGGTGGACGATGAGCGCGCGCAGCTGCATTCGCGCGGCCTCCTCACGTGCCGCCTCCAGCGCTTCGGCCAGGATGAACTCCGCCTCGGCTTCAGCGCGGGGCAGGGCCTCGCCCGCACCGGCGATGCGCACCGCGGGTTGCTGCGGCGACCGGAGCCAGAACACGCCCGCCAGCCCCGCCAGCACGATGGCGATGCCCGGCCAGATAGAACGCGCGGCTTTCATCGGCGCAGCTTACCCGCGTAGGCGATCCGGCCGCGAGACAGCATCAGCTCGTGCGTGGCATTGCGGGGCCATTCGCGCCGGTAATGCGTGGCCATCACCACGGTGGTGCCGGCGGCGATCTGCGCTTCCAGCCAGTGCATCAGGTCGGCACGCACTTCGGCGTTCAGCCCGGTGAAGGCCTCATCGAGCAGCAGCAGGCGCGGTCGCGTCACCAGCGCCCGGGCGAACAGGATGCGCCGCACCTGCCCGTAGGACATCTCGCCGAGCGTACGGTCGGCATGTTCCTCCATTTTCAGCGCGCGGAGCGCGGCGCGGGCCCGCGTCCGCTCGCGCGGCGTGGTCGGGAAGTTCAGGCCGATGCTGGCGTGCAATCCGGACACCACGGTGTCGAGCACCGGGGCCTGCCGCGGGTAGTCCGTCTGCAGGTGGGGCGCCACGAGGCCGGTGCGCTGGCGGAAGTCATCCAGCGGCACGCCAGGGACAATGCCTGCGCGGCGGATGAAGCCCCCCGCGGCCACCGAGTGGTCGCCATAAATCGTGCGCAGCAGGGTGGACTTGCCCGATCCATTGCCACCGTGCACAACCCAACTCTGGCCGCGTCGTACATCCAGGTTGATGTCGTGCAGGATGTGCGCCCCGTCGATCCACACCTGGGCATTGTCCAGCCGCACCACGGGTCGGGCCGTGGCGGATGGGGACTTCGACTTCGGCTTCGCGGGCCGGGACATTGCGGGGCGCAGCTTCGCGGACCGCGCAGGTGTGGAGCTTGCCAGCGCTTCGCGCAGCTTCGCGGCGCGCATCACACCGGCATAGCGAGGCCTGCCCTGCGTCATCCACAGCAGATGCGTGGCGCCGGGCGGTACATCCTCCATGCGGTGCGCGGAGCAGATCCATCCGGCTCCCAGCGAGCGGGCGCCCAGCAGCCGGTACAGCCGGTCGCGATTGGCGGCATCGAGCCCGGTGGCGACCTCATCGAGCAGCAAGATGCGCGCGCGCCAGGCCAGCGCCCGCGCCAGCAGCACCAGCCGCCGCTCGCCATACGAGAGCGTGAGAAAACGGCGCTGCGCCAGGCGGGCAACACCGGCCCTGCGCAACAGCGACATGCAGGCGGCCTGGTCAGCCCCGGAAAGTTGTTGCAGGGGTATGTCGGTGCGGTAGAGCCCGGTGCCGACCACCTCGATCGCGCGATGGTTCCAGCCGTAGCGCTCGTAGCGGTCCTGGCGCTCGGGTCCCAGCCACACCAGCTCATCGCGCACATCAGCGGGTTGTTCATGCCACTGGCCCTCCATGCAATAGCGGCGCGCGAGGTGATCCGAGGCGTCGGGCCAGACATCGCCGGCCACGACCTTCAGCAACTGCGTCTTGCCAGTCCCGCTGGCGCCGGCCACGAGCCAGCGCTCGCCGGGACGTATGTGCCAGCTGACGGCGTTCAGGATGTGCCGGCCGCCGCGGTGCAGGTTCAGGCGGTCAAGGACGATTTCCATGCAATCTTCGACTGGAGAAAAATGTGGCGCGCCCGGAGGGATTCGAACCCCCGGCCCTCAGGTTCGAAGCCTGATGCTCTATCCAGCTGAGCTACGGGCGCCCTGGCAGCCTCTGCCGCGGCCGATGATGGCACGCTGGCAGCGGAGCCAGTAGTATGCCGGTATCAAATGCCCATTTCATAAGGGCCCAGATGAGGGGTGATCGCATGAAGAAGTTGTCCTGTCTGCTGGTGCTGGCCGTGATGACCTCCCCTGCGTGGGCGGAATGCACGTATCCGAAGGCACCCAGCAAGTTCCCGAACGGCAAGTCCGCAACGCGCGATGAAATGCTCGCGGCGCAGAAGATCAACAAGACCTACCAGACCGAGGTGACCAGCTACCTGGAATGCCTCAAGGCCGAACATGAGGCCTCGCTTGCGAAGGAAGGTGCCAACCTGACCGACAAGCAGAAGGAACAGATGACGGCCCGCTACATCAAGAAGAACGATGACGCGGTGGATCGCGCCCAGGAAGTGGCCACCCGTTACAACGAGCAGCTGGCCGCCTTCACGGCCAAGAACAAGAAATAAGGGGCATGCCGTCCCCGGGCGCCCTCTTCGCGGGGCGCTCGCTGACTCCGGCAGCTGCCAGCGCTGGTGAGCCTCTGCGGAGGCTCCCGGCGGTTTCCCGGGGATTCAGGGGTTTCGGAAGGTCCGCGCCGGCCAGGGGTTTGTAGAATGGCCCGGTGGCCCCAATATTGATCCTGCGGAATTTCCCAGCCCTGATCGCCAAGCCATGAGCAATGTCGCCTCCCTTGATCGCAGCCCGCAGGACCGGCTTGGCCGGCCATTGCGCGACCTGCGCATCTCCGTGATGGACCGCTGCAACTTCCGCTGCCCCTATTGCATGCCGCGGGAGCGCTTCCACGAGCACTATGGCTTCCTGAAGACCGCCGAACGGCTGTCCTTCGAGGAAATCCTCCGGCTGGCGCGCCTGTTCGTGCCGCTTGGCGTGCGCAAGCTGCGCATCACCGGTGGCGAGCCGCTGCTGCGCGTGAACCTGGAAGACCTCATCGCCGACCTCAACGCCATCCAGGGCGTGGAGGACATCGCGCTGACCACCAATGGCGTATTGCTGGCCAAACATGCCTACGAACTGAAGGCCGCGGGCCTGGCGCGCGTCACGGTGAGCCTCGACAGCCTCGACCAGGACGTGTTCGCGAAGATGAACGGCGGCTTCGGCAAGGTGGGCGAGGTGCTCGACGGCATCGAGCACGCGCAGGCCGCGGGGCTTGGCCCGGTGAAGATCAATACCGTGATCCAGCGCGGCGTCAATGAAGAGGCGGTGCTGCCGCTGGTGGAGCGTTTCCGCGGCACGGGCATCACCGTGCGCTTCATCGAATACATGGACGTGGGCAACCGCAACGACTGGAAGTCGGACCTCGTGGTGCCCTCCTCCACGCTGGTGGAGCGCATCCATGCGCGCTGGCCCATGCATCCGGTGAAGCCGGACCACGTGGGCGAGGTGGCGCGCCGTTATGCCTTCGAGGACGGCCAGGGTGAGGTGGGATTCATCTCCTCGGTGACGCAGCCCTTCTGCGGCGGCTGCTCGCGCGCCCGGCTTTCCTCCGACGGCGTGCTGTACACCTGCCTGTTCGCGCAGCAGGGAACCGACCTGCGGGGCCCGCTGCGCGCCGGTGCCGACGACGAGGAACTGCTGCGCACCATCCGCGGCATCTGGCTGAACCGCGAGGACCGCTACAGCGAGCAGCGCGTGGTGCTGCGCACGCGAGCCGCCGGTCCCAAGGTCGAAATGAACTACATCGGCGGGTAGGTGATGGCCGCCCGCAGGTCCAAGCTCACGCACCTGGATGCGGCCAACCGGCCGACCATGGTGGATGTCGGCCACAAGACGCCGACCCGTCGCGAGGCTGCCGCCGAGGCACTGGTAATGCTGCCGCCCGCGGTAGCGCGCGAATTGACGCGCAGCGGGCATCGCACGAAGAAGGGCCCGGTGTTCGACACCGCCATCATCGCCGGTGTGCTGGCAGCCAAGCGCACCCACGAGCTGATTCCCTTCTGCCATCCGCTGCCACTGTCGAACGTGAAGATCGAGGTCACCACCGTGCGCGGTGGGCTGCGCATCACCTGCGAGGTGGCCGTCACCCACACCACCGGGGTGGAAATGGAGGCGCTCACCGGCGCCAGCGTGGCGGCGCTGACCGTGTATGACATGTGCAAGGCGCTGTCGCACGATATCCGCATCGGGCCGGTGCAATTGCTGGCCAAGAGTGGCGGCAAACGTGACTTCCGGCGCCGGCCGGCCACGAGGCGCAAATGAGCGCGCCACTGTACGGACTGGTACTGGCCGGCGGCCGCAGCCGGCGCATGGGCCGGGACAAGGCCGCGCTGGAGTTCGATGGGCGCTCGCAGCTGGAGCGGGCCTTCGCATTGCTGGGACCGCTGACCGCGCGCTGCTTCGTGTCCGTGCGACCAGACCAGCGCGAGGATCCCCTGCGCGCCAGGTTCCCGCAGATCGTCGATCTGCCCAATGGGCTGGAAGGCCCGCTGGGCGGCATCCGCGCAGCGCAACTGGCGCATCCCGAGGCTGCGTGGCTGGTGGTTGCCTGCGACCTGCCGCTGCTGGATGCCGCGACGCTGCAGCACCTGATCGCCAGCCGCGATCCTGCACGCATCGCCACGGTCTATCGCAGCACGTACGACGGGCTACCCGAGCCGCTGTGCGCGATCTGGGAGCCCGCTTCCGCCGGCGCGCTGGCCGCACACGTGGCTGCCCACGGCAACTGTCCGCGCAAATTCCTCACGCAATCCGATACGCTGCAGCTGGATCAGCCACGACCGGACAGCCTCGAGAACGTGAATACGCCCGCCGAACTTGCCGCCGCCCGCGCGGCCACCCAGAGCGCTGAGGCGGTCGAAGCCCGCGAACTGCGCGTGCAGTATTTCGCGCTGCTGCGCGAGCAGGCCGGCAAGCGCGAAGAATCGGTCCACACCAGCGCCGCGACACCGCGCGAGCTCTACGCCGAGCTTGCCGCGCGGCACGGCTTCACGCTGACACCGGAGCACCTGAAGGTGGCCGTGAACACCGAATTTTCCGACTGGTCGCGGCCGCTGGCGGCAGGCGACAGCGTGGTTTTCATTCCCCCGGTGGCCGGCGGATGAGCAACTTCCGTTTCTCGCACGATCCCATCGACACCGCTGCGTTGCGCACGGAACTGGTGAGCACCCACTGCGGCGGATTCGCCGCCTTCGAGGGCTGGGTGCGCGACCACAACGAGGGCCAGCAGGTCACGCAGCTGGAGTACGAGGCCTTCGAGGCGCTGGGTGTGCGCGAGGGCGAACGCATCATGCAGGAGGCGCGCGAGCGCTTCGGTGTCACGCAGCTGCTGTGCGTGCATCGCCTCGGCAGCCTCGGCCTCACCGACATCGCGGTGTGGGTGGGGGTCGCATCCGCGCATCGCGACGAGGCCTTCAGGGCCTGCCGCTACATCATCGATGAAGTGAAGCACCGTGTTCCCATCTGGAAGAAGGAACACTATGTGTCCGGGGATTCAGGCTGGGTCAACTGCGAGCGCTGCGCGACCCATGCGCATGCGCACACCGGCCACGACCACCACCACGATCACTGACCGACCGGCCAGCTGGCCGTCACGGTCACCGCTGGCCGCCGCCCCTGAAACCGCCCTGGGGCGCCCCCCCTGGCCCCCTGCCGCCCGGACCACCGCGAAGGCCGCCGCCCTGCACACCCAGTGGTCCACGCGGCACCTGCACCTGCATGGTCTGGCCATTGCGGCGGATTTCCACGGTGACGCTGTCGCCTGGACTGCCGGTACGCGTCAGGGCGTTGAGCTCACGCATGTCGAACACGCGCGTGCCCGCATAGGAGACGATCTGGTCACCGGGCTGCAGCCCTGACCGCTCGGCGTTGGAGCTGGCCAGCACATCCATCACCTGCACCTGCGTGGGCCGGTTGTTGGCGGTGAGGTAGCGCTCGTAGTCGGCATCGCCCAGTTCCGCGCGCAGCGCCGCATCCACGTCCGTCACGCCCTGGACCGGCCGACCAGACTGCTGCGCCTCGTACTGCGCCTGCATGGCCTGCACCTCCAGTTCCTGGGTACGACGCTCGATCCACTCGGCGCGGTCACGGGTGAAGCCCTGCGCGACCAGCCGCTCCAGCTGCTGTTCGCGCATGCGCTCACGTAACGCGGTCGGATCAGGGGGCACGCCGTCTTCGCCGAACCGGTTGCGCATTTCCACGGCGCGCTGTGCGAATGCGGGATCATCCGGACCACCGCGACGGGCGCCCTCCCCGCCTGCCCGGGCGCCCGTGAGACGCCCTTCGAGTTCTGCCAGGCGACGCTCCAGCGTGCGCGAGCGATCGATCTGTGCCGCCAGTGCGCGCTCGAGATCGGCGATGCGCACGTCGGCGCTGGCACCGGTGTTCGGCTCAAAGGCCACCGGCTCGATTGTCGTGCCGCCGGATCCCCCGCGGATGTACCAGGCAATGCCAACGCCCGCCACCAGCAGGACCGCAACCAGGGCAATCTTCCTGATCATCTCGCACCCCCGCTTCTTGCCGGATCAACCCGGTCTTGTCTGTCCGTTACCCCTGACGACGTACTTGTAGCTGGTCAACTGCTCGACGCCCACCGGACCGCGTGCATGGAAACGGTCGGTGGAAATGCCGATCTCCGCGCCCATGCCGAACTCGCCACCATCGGCGAACTGCGTGGACGCGTTGTGCAGCACGATGGCGCTGTCGACCTCGCGCAGGAACTTCGCGGCCGTGGCCGCATTGCCCGTGATGATGGAGTCGGTGTGCGCCGATCCGTAGGTGGCAATGTGGCGGATGGCTTCCTCCACGCCGTCGACCACGCGCACGGAGATGATGGCGTCGAGGTATTCGGTGCGCCAGTCCTGCCCGGTGGCCGGCTTCACGCGGGAGTCGGCTGACTGCGCCGCCTCGTCCCCGCGCAGTTCGCAACCGCCCTCGGCCAGTGCTGCGAGCAGCATGGGCAGCATCTCTTTCGGCGCCGCGCGATCCACCAGCAATGTCTCGGCTGCGCCGCAGATGCCGGTGCGCCGCAGCTTGGCATTCACCACCACCTCGCGCGCCATGGTGGCATCGGCGTCGCGGTCCACGTACACATGACAGAGGCCTTCGAGGTGCCCGATGACGGGCACGCGCGCTTCCTTCTGCACACGCTCGACGAGGCTGCGTCCGCCGCGCGGCACGATGACATTGATGTGCTGGTCGAGGCCGGCGAGCATCATTCCCACCGCAGCACGATCGGCGGTGGGCACGATCTGTATGGCCGCTTCGGGCAGCCCGGCCTGTTTCAGGCCGGCCACCAGGCAGGCGTGGATGGCCGCGCTGGAGAGCCGGCTCTCCGAACCGCCGCGCAGGATCACGGGATTGGCTGACTTCAGGCACAGCGCGCCGGCATCTGCCGTCACGTTCGGACGACTCTCGTAGATGATCCCGATCACGCCCAGCGGCACGCGCACGCGCTGGATGAGAAGGCCGTTGGGCCGCGTCCACTCCGCGCTGACACCGCCGATGGGGTCGGCCAGCGCCGCGATCTGCTCGATACCGGCCGCCATGCCCTCGATGCGCTTGTCGTTCAGCAGCAGCCGGTCGAGCATGGCTGGGGAAAGTCCGCGCGCCTTGGCGGCGCGCATGTCTTCGGCATTGGCCGCAAGGATGGCGGCGGCCTGCGCGCGAATGGCCGCCGCGGCGGCATGCAGTGCGCGGTTGCGGTCCTCACCGCTGGACAGCGCCAGTGGCGCGCGGGCGGCCGCGGCGGCACGACCGATGTCGGCCATCACCTCGTCCAGGTCGCTGCCCTTGCCTTCCACTGCCTGCATGCTGCTCATCCGCCCACCACTCCTGCCAGTTCCTCGGTCACCGTGCGCACCACCAGGTCGTCCCGGTGCACCACCTCGTCACGGCCGCGATATCCCACCAGCTCTTCGATATCGCGGCTCTGCCGCCCCATGATGCGCTGTACGTCGGCCGAGGAATAGGCCACCAGGCCGCGCGCGATCACCCGCCCGCCCGGCTCGGCCACATCCACGGCATCGCCGCGCTCGAACTGGCCGCTCACGGCAGTCACTCCCGCGGGCAACAGGCTGCGGCCGCGCCGCAGGGCGCCGGCCGCGCCGGCGTCGATGGTCAACACGCCGGCCGGCTTCAGCGCCCCCGCAATCCACTGCTTGCGGGCAGTGGCCGGGGTGGCGGCAGGAATGAACCAGGTGCAGCGTGCACCGGCCTCGATGCGCTTGAGCGGGTTGAGCTGGTGGCCCGAGGCGATGCACATGTGGCAGCCGGCATCCAGCGCGATGCGGGCTGCGGCAATCTTGGTGACCATGCCGCCGGAACCCACATCGGAGGCGGAATTGCCCGCCATGGCCTCGATGCGGGCGGTGATGCCACGCACCTCGGGGAAGAACTCTGCCGCCGGGTCCAGATGCGGATCTGCGGAATAGAGCCCGTCGACGTCGGAAAGCAGCACCAGGCAGTCGGCCATGGCCATCTGCGCCACGCGCGCGGCCAGCCGGTCGTTGTCGCCATAACGCAGCTCGGCCGTGGCCACGGTGTCGTTCTCGTTGATCACGGGAATCGCGCCCAGCTCCAGCAGCGTGTTGAGCGTGGCGCGGGCATTGAGGTAGCGGCGCCGCTGCTCGCTGTCCTGCAAGGTGAGCAGCAGCTGCGCCACGGTGGTGCCCTCTTCTTCCAGCAGCTCCTTGTACGCATGCGCCAGGCGGATCTGGCCCACGGCGGCGGCGGCCTGTTTCTGCTCCAGCGCCAGCGCACCCTTGGGCAGGCCGAGCTGCCGGCGTCCCAAAGCCACGGCTCCGGAGGACACCACGATCACCTGCTGACCGCGCCGGCGCATGCGCCTCAGGTCCTGCACCAGCGCCTCCAGCCAGCTGCGGTTGAGCCGACCGCTGACCTGGTCAACCAGCAGCGCCGAGCCAACCTTGACCACGACCCGGCGTGCCTCGGTGAGCAGCGAGGGGCTGGCGGAACGGCTTGGACTGCGCTTGTACATGGGGCGGATGAACTATAGCAGCGCTTTTCGCGTTGCCCGCCGTGTTGGCTGGACCTAATATTCTTTCTTTCCCCAGCCAGCCTCAAGTGCATCCGGGAGCGACAGTGGGCAGAGATTACGAACCCGTCAAAGGCCAGTGGTACGAGAACGTGGAGGAGGACGAGACCTTCCGCGTGCTGTCCGTGGACGAGGACGCCGAACTGGTGGAGATCGAATACCTGGATGGAGACATCGAGGAAATGGACCTCGACGCCTGGCACGAAATGGACCTTGAGCGCATCGAGGAACCCGAGGGCTGGGCGGGCGGCGACGACGAAGACGACGACGATGATGACGACGACGAGGACGAGGAAGACCTCGACGACGAAGACGACGACTGGGATGAAGACGACGACGAAGACGACGAGGACGACGACTGGGAAGAGGAAGAAGACGACAGCGACCGCTACTGAGGTGCTCGCCACCGCCGCAGGGACCCATTCTCAGGGACTCCCCGATTTGCCCTGCGGCCGGTCACAAGTCACAGATTCTGCTTGATTTTCGGGTTCAATTCGCCGCCCGGAATCCGTATAGTTTGCGCCCGCAACTCCCGGATTAAGTCATCTCCCGAGGTTCCTTGATGCGACTGCTGAAGTGGCTGGACAACTCCAGGGCTGACGCCGCCATGCTGGCCGCCGACGACCCGCGGGCCGACGCCATCGAGTGGAGCCGCATCGTGCCCTTCATCGCCATGCACCTGGCCTGCCTGGCGGTGATCTGGGTGGGCATCAGCTGGACGGCGGTGGTCGTCGCACTGGTCGCCTACGTGGTGCGCATGTTCGCCATCACCGGCCTCTACCACCGCTACTTCTCCCACCGCACCTTCAAGACCTCGCGCGTGGGCCAGTTCATCTTCGGCGTCCTCGGGGCCTCCGCCGTGCAGCGCGGACCGATCTGGTGGGCAGCCCACCACCGCCACCACCATGCCCACTCCGACCAGGAGGGCGACATCCATTCACCGAAGCAGGTGGGTTTCTGGCGCGCGCACATGGGCTGGTTCCTCACCAACCGCGGCTTCACGCCCGACCTGAAATACGTGCGCGACCTGATGCAGTTCCGCGAGCTGCGCTGGCTCGACCGTTTCGACATCGTGGTGCCCGTACTGCTGGGCGCCGGCATGTTCCTCTTCGGCTGGGTGCTGCAGCGTCAGGCGCCGCACCTGGACACCAGCGGCGGGCAGATGCTGGTGTGGGGGTTCTTCATCAGCACCGTGCTTTGCTACCACGGCACCTACACCATCAACTCGCTCTCGCATGTGTTCGGCCGGCAGCGCTATCGCACCGGCGACACCAGCCGCAACAACTGGCTGCTGGCCCTCATCACGCTGGGCGAAGGCTGGCACAACAACCACCACTTCTATCCCAACGCCACCCGCCAGGGCTTCTACTGGTGGGAGATCGACATCAGCTACTACGTGCTGAAGGTGCTCTCCTGGCTGGGCATCATCTGGGACCTCAAGCCCGTACCGGCTGAAATGCGCGACCACTCGCCGCGCCGCATCCAGCCGATCAGAAGCTGAGGCACAGCCCTTACGGGCCGCCCGGCACCGGGGCAGCCCTCGCCGGGGCTGGCTTGCATCAGCGGCGGCGCCCCCGCATCCTTCACAAGGACAGGGGGGATTCATTTCCAGGATCATGAATTCGACGACCAAGCCGACGATCATTCCCGAGGCCATCATCGAGCCGACGGCCGGCTCCGCAGGCCTGCTCACCCGCATGGCGCGCAGCGCACTGCTCAAGCGCCTCGCCCTGCTGCAGGACGGCCAGCTGACCATCCAGGACGGGGCGGAAACACTGCGCTTCGGCGCCCGCACCGAGCGCTCGGGGCTCGCGGCCACGATCACCGTGCGTTCGCCGGAATTCTGGTCGCTGGCGGCCTTCGGCGGCACGGTGGGTGCAGGCGAGGCCTACATCCATGGCCACTGGCGCTGCGACGACCTCACGGCGCTGGTGCGCATCATGGTGCTCAACCGGCACGTGATGACGGAGATGGAGTCGGGACTGGCCGCGCGCGGCGCCGCGCTGCTGCGCCGGCTGCTGCACTGGGCCAACCGCAACAACAAGAGCGGCAGCGCCCGCAACATCGCCGCCCACTACGACCTGGGCAACAACCTCTACGAGCTGATGCTCGACGAGACCATGGCCTATTCCTGCGGCATCTTCCTCACCGAGGAGGCCACGCTGCAGGAATCCTCGCTGGCCAAGTTCGACGCCGTGTGCCGCAAGCTGGCGCTCACGCCGGGCGACCACCTGGTGGAGATCGGCACCGGCTGGGGGGGCCTCGCCATCCACGCGGCCGGGCGTTATGGCTGCCGCGTCACCACCACCACCATCTCGCGTGAACAGCACGACTTTGCCAAGGCAAAGATCGCGAGACTGGGCCTCGCTGATCGCATCACGCTGCTGCTGCAGGACTACCGCGACCTCAGCGGCCAGTTCGACAAGCTGGTTTCGATCGAGATGATCGAGGCGGTCGGCGCGCGTTACCTCGACACCTATTTCCGCAAGTGTTCCTCGCTGCTGAAGCCCACCGGCGCCATGCTGCTGCAGGCCATCACGCTGCAGGACCAGTACTATGCGCGGGCGCTGAAGTCCGTCGACTACATCCAGCGATTCGTGTTCCCCGGCAGCTTCATTCCCTCGGTGGAGGCCATCACCACCTCGGTGGCCCGCGTCACCGACATGAAGCTGTTCAACCTCGAGGACATCGGTCCGCATTACGCGCCCACGCTCAGGCTGTGGCGCGAGCGTTTCTTCGCCAACCTGCAGCGCGTGAAAGAGCTCGGTTACCCGGACAGCTTCGTGCGCCTGTGGGAGTTCTACCTGTGCTACTGCGAGGGTGGCTTCGCCGAGCGGCAGCTGGGCGACGTGCAGATGCTGCTGACCAAGCCGGACTGCCGGCGCGCGGCCATCGCCGCGGCCTGAGTTGGACCTCCCCGCCAGGCTGCGCGAACTCGTCGGCACCGCAGCGGTGCTCACCGGTCCCGATGAGCTCGCCCCCTGCCTGACCGATCACCGCGGCCTGTACCGCGGCGCTGCCGCGGCCATGGTGCTGCCCGGCAGCACGGAACAGGTGGCGCAGGTGCTCGCCTTCTGCCATGCGCACCGGGTGCCGGTGGTGCCCCAGGGCGGCAATACCGGCTACTGCGGCGGCGCCACGCCAGATGCCAGCGGCCGCGCCGTGCTGCTGGCCATGCGGAGGATGAACCGCATCCGCCACGTGGATGCGGCGAATTTCTCGCTGGTGGCCGAAGCCGGCTGCACGCTGGCTGCGGTGCAGGATGCGGCCGCAGCGGCCGGGCGCCTGTTCCCGCTGAGCCTGGGCTCGGAGGGCAGCTGCCAGATCGGCGGCAATCTCGCCACCAATGCCGGCGGCACTGCCGTATTGCGCTATGGCACGGCACGCGATCTCACGCTGGGCATCGAGTGCGTCCTGGCTGATGGCAGCGTGATCGCGCAGCTCTCGCCCCTGCGCAAGAACAACACCGGCTACGACCTGAAGAACCTCCTGATCGGCAGCGAGGGAACACTGGGCGTGATCACCGCGGCCTGCCTGAAGCTGTTCCCGCAGCCACACCTGCACGCCACGGCCTGGGTGGGCATCCCCTCGCCCGCCGCGGCCGTCGAGCTGCTGGCCCGCCTGCGCGCCGCCACCGGCGATGCCCTCGCCACACTCGAGCTGGTGCCGGAAGTGGCGCTGGAGCTGGTGCTGCGCCATGTACCCGCCGCACGCCACCCGGGAATCAGCGACTCGCCCTGGCATCTGCTGGTGGAAGTGCCCGACACCGGACGCGGCGACGCCGAGGCGGCACTGACCACTGCCCTGCAGCAGGCCAGCGAGGTGGGCCTTGTCACGGACGCGGCCATCGCCCTGAACGCGGCGCAGAGGGAGGATTTCTGGCAACTTCGTGAGTCGGTGCCCGAGGCACAGCGTCGCGCCGGTGGCAGCCTCAAGCACGATGTCGCAGTACCCGTGGCCTCGATCCCGTCATTCATCGAGGCGGGAGCGCAGCTGTGCGCGCGCATGGCGCCGGAGGGCTACCTGGTGGCCTATGGCCATGCCGGCGATGGCAACCTGCACTTCAATCTCAACCAGCGCGAGGGCGCCGACAAGGCGGCCTTCCTCGCGCGCGAGGCGCCCCTGCGGCGCGCCGTACATGACCTGGTAGCCAGCTACGGCGGCACCTTCAGCGCCGAGCATGGCATCGGCCAGCTGAAGGTGGACGAGCTGCGCCGCTACGCCTCACCCGCCGGGCTCGCCGCGATGCACCGGATCAAGCAGGCGCTTGATCCGCATCACATCCTCAATCCCGGCAAGGTGCTGTAGCCGGCCTCAGTTGGCGCGCGTGCGCAGGAAGGTGACCGGGGAGCCGATGGGCACTCCGTTCAGCCCGCCCTGCACGACCAGCTCGTCGGGATTGCCCGTCGTGATCTGGAAGGTATTGGGCGAAGGCGGCCGGCCATCGAGCGCGCCCTGCGCACCGGGGAACTTGCCAAGCCAGCCAGGCGGCAGTGCGGTGCTGTTCAGGCCCGGTGTGTCGAAGGTGGCAAAGCCCGTGGCAAAGCCCGCACCGGTGGTCATGCAGCCGGTGGAACCGCCGCGACGCGTGTAATAGCCGGATGGGGCCGTGCCATCGTCGAAAACGAAGCAGCCATCCTGCAGGTTCACCGGGCCGTTCACCCCGAAGTGGATGCCAGTGGTGTCATCGAAGTTGAAGATCCACGACCGGCGGTGATCGGGCGAGATCCAGGCGCCGGTCATCTGGCCGGCCACGCTCTTCGGCTCGATCATCGTCCAGGCCACGGGCGTGGATACTGCGGGACTGCCAAGCATCGAGTTGAAAGTGATGGTCAGCGTGCTGTCGGGAGCCGCCGTCTTCTGCGCACCCACCGTCACGGTGAGCGGCGGCGTCGCCGCTGCGCCACTGTAGCCAATGGCGCTGGAGAACGACAGGCCACCCGAATTGCCGTTGGTGTCGATGATGTTGGTGATGGTCAGCTGCCCGGTGCCGGAATTGAAGGAGTAGAAACCCTGCTCCACGCCGGTCGCCCCGCCGGTGCTGCTGTGATTGGCATAGAGGAACGTGCCTTCGGGGAAGAAGGTCAGGTAGCGCCGGTTGTTGATGGCATTGTTGGCATCCCGCTGCAGCTGCATGTAGGTACCAGCCAGCTGCGTCGCAGGGTTGTTCCGGCAGCGCACCGCAATCCCGCCGGGCTGGAATGTGCCCGCCGCGACCGGGTTGGTGAGCCAGAGGGCGGTGCCGTGGTTGGTGGGACCGGTGCCGCTGGTGACGCGCGCCAGGCAGGTCTGGCCCTGCGGCTGCGACACCACTACGACGTCGTATACTGCCAGCGCATTGCTGGCCAGACCAGTCCACAGCGTCACGGCCGATGCACTGAAGGCGGCAATGTTGATATCGGGCGCGCCCGGCACGGCGGCGCCGGTCCCGATGTCGCGCAGGCCCAGCGTGACGCCTCCCGCACCCATTGGTGAAGCGGCCACCGAAGGCAGCGTGCTGTACTGGACATTGCCCGTGACCGTGAAGGCGCAGGAAGTCAGCGCCACGTTCGTCACATTGGCTGCTGGCGGCACGGTGGACTCACCGGCCTCGTTGGTGCCATTGGTCACGGCGCAGTTGTTCACCGTGCCATCGGGCGAGGTGTAGGTGGCGGTGATGCGCCAGGTCAGGATGGGCAGGCTGGTGCGGCTGTCGAACACCGCATCGGGGAACGCGAACGAGGTCTGCCCGAAGAGCGGCAACTCCCGCACACCCTCCTCCGTCGTGAGGATCACCTTGGCGGTCTCGATGGCAGCCACCGCGGGCGCGACCGTGCCGCCAATTGAATAGCGCTGCACGGCCGGATCGTTCGTGCAGCTCACGGTGATCGCAGCGAGCTGCGCAGCGGCCGTGCCGGAGCCATTCTGCACCGTGCACACCTTGGCGTACGGCTGCTGGGCCACCGTGATCTCGTAGGTGGAACCCACCGGGATCGAGCCGAAGGTGAAGGGCGAACTCACCGCGCCGGCCGCACCGAAGAAATCACGCTCGGTGGTGGTGACGCCCGCGGCGTTCTGCACCACGCTGCGCAATACCACCGGACGTCGCGTACCCAGTCCCGACACCGTGCCCTGCAACACCACGGTGGGCGTGGGGATGTCGGTATAGGGCTCGGTCCTGACATCCTTGATGGAGTCGCAGCCAGACAGCGCGAGGATGCCCAGTACGGACGCCACAGGCAGTCCGCTTTTGCTGATCTTGGAAATCATGAATCCCCCAAATCCTTCAGAACTTCATGCGCACGCCCATGCGATAGGCGCGGCCCATGGTGTCGTGGTACTGCGCGCTGGCGCCGGAAATTCCGCCACCGGTGAACGGCGGGCTCTTGTCGAACAGGTTGTTGATGGAGCCGAAGACCTGGAACTGCTTCATGTTGCCCACGTCAAGGTTGTACGAGCCGTTGAGCGAGAAGTTCACGTAGGGCTCGACGCGGTTGTTGTCCACGCTGCCATTGAGCAGCTGCCCCAGGTCGTTGCGGTACAGCGGGCTGTCCGGATCGTCGCTCCAGTTCAGGTCCAGCACCGCACCACCGATGTAGCGCGCAGACAGGCTCATGGTCAGGTCGTTCAGCATGTAGGTACTGGTCACATTGCCGGTCCACTTCGGCGAGGGCGAAACCCCGGGAATGAACACGCTGTTGCGGATCTGGCCCACCAGGTTCACCGGGATGTAGCAGTTGAAGTCCTGGAAGCGGCCACCGCGCTGCTCGCAGTTGAACTGGCTGTTGGCCAGCGAGGAGTTCAGCTGCTGGCCGGAGGCCTCCAGCGCCCGCGTGCCACGCACCGACACCGACGCCGTGCCTGGCAGGGTCTCGAAGGCGCGGCTGAGCGGGAAGTTGTAGCTCAGCGTCACGTCGACACCGCGGCGCTTCACCGGCAGCGTGTTGGAGGGGCGCGATGAGTTGTAGGAGAGGATGTCTTCCAGGTTGCGCGAGCCATCCGGATTGGTGGCGAAGTTGATCTCCTGGCAGGCCTTCAGGTTCATGTCGATCAGGCCGTTTGTGCCCTGGCGATCCGGATCCGGTGATCCATCCTCGAAATAGCCCTGCGGCTCATTGCCGCTGCCTTCCCAGCAGGCCGTGATGGGGCGGGCACTGTTGAAGGGCACGGCTATGCCGTCGCGCACGTCGATATCGAAGTAATCCACCGACATGCGCATGCCCTGTGCCCAGCCGCCCGGCGAGAGCACCATGCCCAGGGTGAGCGTGTCGCTCTTCTCCGGCCGCAGGTCCGCATTGCCCACGCGTACCTGGCCGAAGCGCTCGGTCTGGTTCTCGTCGCTGAAGGCACTGCGCTCGCGCCAGGGATTCGTGCCCGAGAACTGGTCCGGCAGGCCGGGCTGGTTCAGGAACAGGTCGCGATAGGTTGCAGCACGCAGGTCGCGGGAACGGGTGAGGCGCAGGCGCACGAAATCGAAGGGTTCGTAGACCAGCGAGGCCTTCCAGTTGAACACGTTCTGCGTGGCCGACTGGCCGGTGGTGCCGGCACCGCCCTTGTTGTAGTAGGAGGCGTAGCGGGCGCCAAGGTTCGCCGACAGCATGTTCACGCCTTCCAGCGCGCTCACCAGCGGCATGTTGAATTCCATGAAGCCTTCCGTGACGCGCGTCTTGCCGCCGTAGGCGTCGGACCAGACCCGGGCGAGGTCAGCGCGCTCGTAGAAGCTGGTGACGCCATTGGTGCCGGCGTTGTCCACGCGGTCCTCGCGCAGTTCCAGGCCGAATGCGCCGTTGAGTGGCCCGGCCCAGCCCTGCCACAGCGTGCCATTGGTGCTCAGCGACAGCACATGCAGGTTGGTGCGGCCCTGGGAAACCGTGTCGACGAAGGCATAGTCGATGGCCTGCTGCTGGCGGGCCGCCGCATCGGCATCGGCATAGCTGTTGCCGAAGATGTTGATGGGTACGCAGCCTTCCGCCAGCGCCGCCAGTTCATCGGCATTGCTGAGCGGCAGGCCCTCGTAGTCGAGCACCGGCGGGCCGTCGCGCGTGATGCGGCAGATGGCCTCGCCGAAGGTGGGCGAACCCACGCGATCATCGATCACCGCATCCATGGCCATGTTGAGCCTGAGGCTGGTGGCCACATCCGACTGCTGCGACTTGCTGTCGGTCTGGCCGAACTGGTAGTAGCCCTCCCAGCGCCAGTCACCACCAAAGCGGCCCTTCACACCGGCCACCATGCGCATGGTTTCCGATTCGTTGGAGGTCCACTGCTGGACCTGCGGGTTCCACACCTTGCGCATGGCCGTGAAGCCATTGCAGGCATTGGGGCCATACAGCGCGTCGAGGCCCGTGGACGCGCCGCCGCTGGCGGTGATGGTGCCGCCGGTGAGCAGCGCGCCGCTGGCGCCGGGAATCGCGCCGTACACCGTGTTCGCACCCGATGGCACCGCGAAGGCGCGCTGTACCTGGTACAGCGCCTCCGGGCTGAGGTTCTGCAGGAAGGCGTAGGAGTTGCGACCCAGCTGCGGGAGTACCGCTGGCGAGCCCGGATCATCGAAGTCGCTGGTGATGGTCACGCCCATCAGGATCCAGTACTCGGTGCCGGTGGCCGGATTGTTGTTGCGCACATGGGCCCACACCGGCGTACCGTTCTCGAAGGAGATGGCGACCGGCGGCGAAGAGGCAGTGGCGCCAAACTGGGCGAAATTGGCCGCGGACACCCAGTAGGGGCCTGCTGTGCTGGGCGCCGTCAGGGTGGCCGGCGTGCCATTGACGCGGTAACCGAGGAAGGCACGGAAGCTGGCCACGTTCCACAGCACATTGCGCGTGGGATGGACCACCGGCTGCCCGGTGTCGTAGTCGAAGGACACAGCCGAGCCACCGCCATAGCTCACCAGCTCCCCTGCCGCCGCCGCGCCGCCAATCACGGCCGCGCTGCCCGGATTGTTGAAGCGCACGCAGTAGGAGCCCTGCGTGTAGCCATTGCGGTTCAGGCCCTCGGTGTTGGCGTAGTTGGCCTGCAGGTAGGCAGTGGTCCGCTCCGTCAGGTTGTATTCGAAGTTGGTGAACAGCGTGCGCCGCTCGGAGCTGGGTCGCAGCGGCGTGTTGGTGGTGGTGAGCGGACCGTCGCCGTTCATCACGCTGGCGCCGCTGCCGCCGCGGAATCCATACGTGTATTCCTCCACGTCCGTGCCATCGGCATTGAAGCGGAAGCCGGAGGTGAACTCGGTGTTGCCGTGGTAGACCGTGCCGGTGGGCGCGAACTGGCTGTAGCGCACATTGGCCATCTCGAACCGCGCCGGGAAGCCTTCGAAGCCCGGCAGCGAGGCCAGCACGCCGCGCGGATCCTGCGTGGAGCCGGAACTGTTGACGAACATGGTGCGCGATTCGGCGCACCAGGCGCGGGCCGAGGCGCAGTCGCGGATGGCATTGGACTCCTGCCATTCGACGCCGAACAGTCCGTGGCCGCGGCCACCGAACAGCGAGGTGCCGCCGGAGATCGAGACGTGCGGGCTGCCGCCGTCACCGGCCTCGTTGACGCCGTAGTCCAGGTCGACGTTGACGCCGCTCATGCGGTTGTTGAGCACCAGGTTCACCACGCCGGCCATGGCGCCGGAGCCATAGGTAGCCGATGCACCACCGGTGACCACGTCCATGCGCTGCAGCAGGTTGGACGGGATGATGTTCATGTCCACGACGTCGGCCTGGTTGGAGGTGGATACCGACCGGCGTCCGTCGATCAAAGTCAGCGTGCGGGTGCCGAAAGTCGGGTCCATGCCGCGCAGGTTGGCAATGGTGTTGCCGATGAAGAACGAGCCGCGGTCCAGCGATTCCAGGCCGGCGCCACCGGAGCCGGCCTGGTTGTCGCCCACCATGGTGGGCATGTAGGTGGAGATGTTCTGCGGCACCAGCTGCGTGAGCGCATCGGCCACATTGACGAAGCCCAGCTGGCGGATCTCCTCGCCGGACAGCGAGGTGATGGGATTGGCCGAGGTAACATTCGGCGACTGGATGCGCGTGCCGGTCACCTGCACTTCCTGTAGTTCCTCCAGCTCATCGTCGTCAGTCTCGGCCTCAGCCGCAACCGCCTGCGGCAAGCAGCCAATCGTCGAAGCGAAACCGAACGAAACAGCCACGAACGCGCGCAGGAACTGCGCGCTGGCAGTGGATCTGGACACCATGTACCCCCCGATGCTCGAACTTTCCGTCCGCGCCACGCGCCCTTCCTGTATGCGAAGGGCGCAGGCGTATGCGGACAACTGTTGCCGCTCGAGTATTCGTGGGGCCGTCGGGACGGAACAAGTCACTGTGAGTAACAATTACGCTGACGCCCCGTGCATCCCTTCCGGGTGCTGCGTCACTTCCCCACTTGGCGTTCCGCGACAAGCCATGTACAAGCGAGGCCCGATGTCCCCACCCCTCCGGAACATGCAACCGGTGATCGCGCCGCCTGCAGCGGCGGCCAGATCCACTCCTGCGCGCAGCACCGCGCCCAGGCCGCGCTCGCGCCTCCGGACTCCCATTGACCTGCAGCGCTCGGAATTCCTGCGCGCCTGTCGTGCGCGGGTGAGTCCCGAACAGGTCGGCCTGCCGGTCACCAGGCGCGCCCGCTCCGGCGGCCTGCGCAGGGAAGACGTGGCCGCACTGGCAGGCGTCAGCACCTCCTGGTACACCTGGCTCGAGCAGGGCCGCGACATCCGCGTCTCGGATGAGGTGCTGGAGCAGATCAGCCTTGCGTTGCGCCTGTCGGAGGATGAGCGCACCTATCTCTTCGCACTTGTGCAACGCCGGCTGCCGCGCCTTGTACAGCAAATGCCGGAAGTGGCACCGCCTGAAGTGCAGCGGCTCGTGGACACCATGCCCATTCCGGCGGTGGCGCTGAACCTGCGCTGCGACGTGCTGGCATGGAACGCAATCAACAGCGTGCTCTACCGCGACTACGGCATCTACGAACCCGGCGAGCGCAACCTGCTGGAGATCCTGATGCTGCGCCAGCCCACGCCCGGCGCCGCACCACGCCGCCTGGAAGAGACCTTGTCGCGGTTGATGTGCGGCCTGCGCTTCGACTACAGCAAGTGTGCCGGTGATGCCAGGTTCGACTCGCTGATCCGCCGCCTGCTCACGCACTCACCCCTGTTCAGGCAGCTGTGGCGCACGCCGGACTTCCTCATCAAGTCCTATGGCCAGCACCAGTTCGATCATCCGCGCTTCGGCACGCTGACCTTCGAGCACACCTCCTTCGTGCCCGACGGCCACCCCTACATCCGCCTCGTGCTGTGCAGCCCGGAGGACGCCGCTGCGCGCCGCGCCGTTGCCACGGTGAACGCGGAGCTGGAAGCAGCCAGGTAAGCCCGCGGGCCAGCCCGGCTGGCGGCTTCAGGATGTCGGCAGGTCAACGATCCGCGGCAACGCGGATCAGTCCTTCCTGCGCCGTGCTCGCCACCAGCAGGCCCTGCTGCGTGAAGATGCTGCCGCGGGCGAAGCCCCGCGCGCCAGCCGCCGCAGGACTTTCGATGGAGTACAGCAGCCACTCGTCCACGCGCACGGGACGATGGAACCACATGGCGTGGTCGATGCTGGCCACGATGACCCCGCGGCTGCCCAGCGAATAGCCATGCGGCAGCATCGAGGTGGCCACCAGGTGGTAGTCGGACACATAGGCCAGCAATTCGGCGTGGCGACGCGCATCCCCGCCCACCGTGTCCACTGCGCGGAACCAGACGTCCAGTCGCGGCGGGCCGGGCTCCGGATCCGGATACTCCAGCTGCTGCACGGCGCGGAACTCGAAGGGCGCGTTGCGGCCGGCGAAGCGCTGCAAGGCCGGAGGCAGCGCGGCGGCCTCGTTGTCGAGCACATCGCGCAGGTCCGGCAGCGAATCCGGCGCTGGCACGGCGGGCATCGGCACCTGGTGCTCAAGTCCCGGCTCGTCCTCATGGAACGAGGCGGCCATGTGGAAGATCTGCTGGCCATGCTGGATGGCCACCACCCGGCGGCTGGAGAAGCTGCCGCCATCGCGGCTGCGATCCACCTGGTACACGATGGGGGCGTTGAAATCCCCACGTCGCAGGAAGTACGCATGCAGCGAGTGCACGTGCCGCTGCGGCACGGTGGCATAGGCGGCACCCAGCGCCTGTCCCAGCACCTGGCCGCCGAACACCTGCGGCGAGCCGATGTCGCGGCTGGCGCCGCGGAACAGGTCCACCTCCAGCGGCTCCAGCTCCAGCAGCTGCAGCAGCTCGGCCAGTGGCGCCAGCATGCCGGTGGCGCCTACCCCGCGTCCGCGGGCGAGTCGGTGACGCCCAGGCGCTGGTGCATCACCGGGCTGGTGGTGGTGTATTGCAGGAACTGGCGCTTCTGCGGGTAGAGGTAGTGCTGGATGGCAAACGCGGCCAGCGCAGCCTCGTGGAAGCCGGACAGGATCAGTTTCTTCTTGCCCGGGTAGGTGTTGATGTCACCCACCGCGTAGATGCCAGGCACGCTGGTCTGGAATTTCTCGGTGTCGACCTTCAGCGCCTTCTTCTCCAGCTCCAGTCCCCACTCGGCGATGGGACCGAGCTTGGGCGCCAGCCCGAAGAAGGCCAGCAGCGCATCGGCCTGCACGGCGTGCAGAGCACCGCTGGCATCCTTCACGTTCACGCCGGTGAGGCGATCACCGGTGGCGATGAGCGAGGCTGCGGTGCCCTCGATGAAACGCATCTTTCCGGCTGCCACCAGCGCCTGCATCTTGTGCACCGAGGCCGGCGCCGCGCGGAATTCGGGGCGGCGGTGCACCAGCGTGAGTTCGGCAACCTTGTCGACGAGATCAAGTGCCCAGTCCAGCGCCGAATCACCGCCGCCGAAGATCACCAGCTTGCTGCCATGGAATTGCGCCGCGGAAGTGACGCGGTAGAAGATCTGGCTGCCCTCGAACACATCGGCGCTTTCCACGCTGAGCCGGCGCGGCTGGAAGGATCCGACGCCGCCGGCGATCACGATGGCGCCGGCATCGAACTTCAGGCCGCCGGCCGTCTCGACGTCGAAGCGGCCATCCTCGCGCTTGTTCACCAAGGTCACTTCGTGGCCGAAGTGCATCTCGGCGCCGAAGGGCTTGATCTGCTCCAGCAGCCGGTCGATCAGCTCCTGCGCACCGCACACTGGCAGCGCGGGGATGTCATAGATGGGCTTCTCCGGATACAGCTCCGCGCACTGCCCACCGGGCTTCGCGAGTGAATCAAGAAGATGGGCCTTGATGCCCAGCAGGCCCAGTTCGAAAACCTGGAACAGCCCGCAGGGGCCGGCGCCAACGATGACGACTTCCGTCTGGATGGTCATGAGCTTGATCGGAGGAAAAAGTCAGGAAAGGTCGGCGCGCATTCAGGCGCGGCCGGCGTTGGAATCGGTGGGCGTGTGGTAATACTCGCTGTCAGCCGCCAGCTCGCGCACCAGGCGCCGCAGCTCCTCGACACGCGCCTCGGCGGTGCTGATCGGCAGGCAGTCCTGGCAGCGCGCATCCCCGCAGGGCTGGCGGGAATAAAGCCAGTACTGCACCGCGCCGGCCAGCAGGCCATCGGCGATGTCCCAGAGATCGGCGTCCTTGTCCTTGTCGGCGAGCTTGTTGCCAAGATCCACTGCCTTGGCAAAGGCTGATTCGAAGCTTTCTGGGGTTGCACTCATAGGAAGGCCAATTATACCGGAACCCTGCTATTTTGGGGGTTGACCGTAACTGCCTGTGCAGATACTGTGGAACTTATGAGCACCGAAAAACACACCATCCCGGACTTCTACCACGGTGACAACTGGTCGGCCGAAGAATCCATCGGCTACCTGTTGCGCACCACGGTCTCAACACTGATGCGGGCCGCGGAAGCAGCGATGCGACCTTATGGCCTCACCTCCGTGCAATGGGCGCCGCTGATGATCATCTCGCGCGGCGGCAATCCCACCGCGGCAAGCCTGGCGCGTGACCTGAACACCGACACCGGTGCGATGACGCGCATGCTCGACCGCCTGGAGGCCAAGGGGCTGCTGACGCGCACGCGCAGCGCCACCGACCGACGCGTGGTGGAGCTCACCCTCACCGAACAGGGTCGTGAACTCACCACGAAGATCCCCCACCACCTGGCATCCGTGTACAACAACCACCTCGCGGGCTTTTCCGTCGAGGAGTTCAGCCTGCTGAAGCAGATGCTGCGGCGGATCATCTCCAACCGCGACCACAGCGTGTGAAGACCCGGGCGGCCGGCCCTGCCGGCCGCCACCTCTCAGCGATAGCCCTCGGCCTGCATCGAGAACAGGCGTTCGTAGACGCCGGACCTGGCCATCAGCGCGGCGTGATCGCCGCGCTCCACCACCCGCCCGCCATCCAGCACGATGATCTCATCGGCCATGCGCACCGTTGAAAAGCGGTGCGAGATGAGGATGGTCATGCGCCCTTCCGCGAGGTCGCGCACGTGGCGGAACACCTCCGCCTCGGCCTCCGCGTCCATGGCAGCGGTGGGTTCATCCAGCACGCGGATATCGGCATCGCGCCGCATGAAGGAACGCGACACGGCAATCTTCTGCCACTGCCCGCCGGAGAGTTCACGTCCACCCTGGAACCATTTGCCCAGCTGCGTCTGGTAGCCCTCGGGCAGCGCTTCGATCATGCCGGCGGCCTCGCCTTGCGCTGCGGCCTCGCGCCAGCGGGCCTCATCCTCGAAGAAGCGCTCGTCGCCGGCGCCGATGTTCTCGCCCACCCGCATCTGGTAGCGCACGAAATCCTGGAAGATCACGCCAAAGCGCCGCCGCAGCACATCCACATCCCACTCCGCCAGGTCGCGGCCGTCCAGCAGGATGCGTCCTCCGGTCGGCACGTAGAGCCGCGTCAGCAGCTTGATCAAGGTGGTCTTGCCCGAGCCGTTCGCGCCAACCAGCGCGAGACTGTGTCCCGGCTTCAGGTGCAGCGATACATCGTGCAATGCAGGCTGGTCGCTGCCCGGATAGGTGAAGGAAACATGCTCCAGTCGCAGTCCGTCGGCGGGATCAGGTCCCGACACCGCAGTGCCGCCGGGCGGCCTGGGATCCGTCTCCAGGTATTCGTACAGCGTGGAGAGATAGAGGTTGTCCTCGTACAGGCCGCTCACGGCGCCCAGCGCGGCGCTCACCGCGGCCTGGCCCTGGCGGAACAGGAGCAGGTACATGGTCATCTCGCCGATGGTGATGGCGCCGCGCACGGCGCTCACCGCCACCCAGCAATAACCCGCATACAACGCGGCGGTGGCGAGCAGGCCCAGGGCGAAACCCCAGCTGTCGCGACGGATGGCAAGCTGGCGCTCCTGCGCGAACAGCCGGCGGTGGATTTCCTGGTAGCGGTCGAGGAAGCGGCGGCCCAGCGCATACACCTTCACTTCCTTCGCATGGTCCTCGCGCGCGATCACCGTCTCCAGGTACGCCTGCATGCGGCGGTCGGATGAGCGCCAGCGGAACAGGCGGAATGCCTCGTTGGAGAACTTGGTCTCGGCGATGAAGCCGGGCACGCCGGCAAGCAGCAGCAGCATCACGGCCCAGGCGGAGAACTGCCACAGCAGCACGCCGAAACTCGCCAGCGAGATCAGGTTCTGTGCCAGCTTGAAGGTGCGCTGCACCAGCGACAGGGGCCGCGCCGAGGCCTCGCGGCGGGCCCGCGTGAGCCGGTCGTAGAACTCCGAATCCTCGAAATGCTCCAGGTCGAGCGCGAGCGCCTTCTCGAGGATCATGGAATTGACCCGGTATCCCAGCTGCTCCCGCAGCAGCGTGGTGGCCAGCGACAGTGCGCGTGTGCTCAGGGCGAGCACTGCCACCGCCGCGCCCTCCAGCGCCACCAGCTCCAGCACCGGCGCCAGCGCGCCGCCGGTGGAGGCAGCCGTGACCACGGCGTCGACGATGCGCGCGCCCAGCCACGCCACCAGCGCCGGCACCGTGCCTGCCAGCAGCGTGAGCACGCCCAGCCACAGCGTGAGCGCATGGCTGGTCTGCCAGACCAGTTCCAGCGCCTTGCGGCCGTAAGTGAATACCTGCAGGAATTCGCGCGGCAATTGCCGCAGGTCCTGCTGCGGCGGCGCGGGCGGCACGGGCGGGCCGCGGCTCATGGCGCGATGGCCGAAGCCTCGATGAGACGCGACTGCACGTTGATGCCGCTGAGTCCCTGCACTTCAAACAGGGCCTCGAACGGTGCGTCACGGCTCACGCTGGCATCGATGTCGTGCAGCTGCGCGATGTCGGCGGCCGTCTCGGCGGCCTGCATCAGGCCGATGTCGCGGGTGCCCGCGATGATCAGGTGGCGATGGCCGCCGGGCCCGGGCAGCTGCGCCAGGTAGGCATAGTCGCTGTAGCGTTCGTTCACCCCATGGGGAATGCCCGCGTTGCTGCTCCATGCCGCACCGCTCACCGAATCCACCAGCTCGTCGTAGGAGCCACCGAAGGAGTAACGCGAGCTGGCCACCATCATGTCCTCGAGCATGCCCAGCGCCGACAGGTAGCCAAGGTAGACGATGTGCGTGGACTTCAATGTGGCCGGATCAAGTTCGGAAGCCAGCGTCAGCAGCAAGGGCTTGCCAGTGGCCCGCAGCACCGGCAGGACCTGGCGCAGGGCCTGTGCGCTGGAAGTGGGCAGGTAGCCGAGGTTGAGGTCGGCATAACGCTCCTGCAACGCAGGATCAGCCACGAACCCCTGCTCCAGGTCACGGCGGGAATTGATGCTGAAGTCCCGCACCAGGCGGCGCACGTCGCCGCGCTCGTCGCGCTCGCCGAAGATGAAATAGTCACCCAGCACCAGCTGCACCGGCAGGTCGTCCGCAAAGATTGGCGCCCAGAGAGCCGAGGCCTTGAGGCGCGCCAGCTGAGGGTCGAGCGGTGGCGGGCGCACTGCCAGCGTGGCGGCCAAGACTGTTGCCGCCAGCAGCAAAAGGATGATGGCCCCTGCCAGCCGCTCACGTGCGGTCTGCGGGAGCAGGCGGCGCCACCATGCAAGGCCTTTCGCAGGCGCAGCGGGGGCCGGGGTGCCCTCTGCCATTACGAGCCGGTATTCGCCGCGCGGCAGCGTCAGGCGGGGCGTGGTGGAATTGCCGTAGAAGTCTTCGAGGCGCCGGCGCAGCTTGTGCGCCGCGACCCGTACGGTGGCGTCCTGGGTGAGATCGACGTCGGCACCACGATCGAAGCAGTCGAGGGCCACCTCGGCCTCCTTGGGCACGCGTCCTGCGGCCTGGCAGGTGACCAGGAACTCGAACAGGCGCGCCATCTGGGTGCCCTTGCCCAGCACCCCGCTGCCCCGCAGGCGCGTTATTTCAGCCTCGAATGCCGCTTCCACGGCCGCAAGTCTAATGGGAAAGTACCGGCGAAACTGCTAATCTCGCGGCCCGTTTTTTCCGGCCTCGCACTCCCGGCCGCCCCGAGCAACCCATGCCGCGCCCCATCCGCAACATCGCCATCATCGCCCACGTGGACCATGGCAAGACCACGCTTGTCGACTGCCTGCTGAAGCAGTCCGGCACCTTCGCCGCCCACGAGAAGGTGGGCGAGCGCATCATGGATTCCAACGCCATCGAGAAAGAGCGCGGCATCACCATCCTCGCCAAGAACTGCGCCATCGACTACGGCGGAGTGCGCATCAACGTGGTCGACACACCCGGCCACGCCGACTTCGGCGGTGAGGTGGAGCGCGTGCTGTCGATGGTCGACGGCGTGCTGTTGCTGGTCGACGCGGTCGAAGGCCCGATGCCACAGACGCGGTTTGTCACGCGCAAGGCGCTGGGCCTGGGACTGAAGGCCATCGTGGTGGTGAACAAGGTCGACCGCCCTGGCGCGCGCCCGGGTTGGGTGATCGACCAGACCTTCGACCTGTTCGACAAGCTCGGTGCCACCGACGAGCAGCTGGACTTCCCCGTGGTGTACGCCTCGGCCCTGCAGGGCTGGGCCAGCCTCGACCACACACAGCAGCAGCCGGACATGACGCCGCTGTTCGAGGCCATCCTGAAGTACGTACCGGAGCCAAAGACCGACGCAGAAGGTTCACTGCAGCTGCAGATCTCGCAGCTGGACTACAACTCCTACGTCGGACGCATCGGCGTGGGCCGCATCCGCCGCGGCACGGTGCGGCAGGGCCAGAACGTGGTGCTGCGCTACGGCGATGAAGAGAAGGGCAGCGGCCGGATCGGCCAGGTGCTGGCCTTCACTGGCCTGGAGCGGGGCCCGGTCGAATCGGCTGGCGCCGGCGACATTGTCGCCATCACCGGCATCGAGGACGTGAACATCGGCATTACCCTCTGCGACATCGAGAACGCGCAGGGCCTGCCGCCCATTGCCGTTGACGAGCCGACCCTGGCGATGATGTTCCAGGTCAACTCCTCGCCGCTGGCCGGCCGCGAGGGCAAGTTCGTCACCAGCCGCCAGATCCGCGAGCGACTGATGCGCGAGCTGGAGCACAACGTGGCGCTGCGCGTGGAAGAAACCGGCGATGCCGACGTGTTCCGCGTTTCCGGCCGCGGTGAACTGCATCTCACCATCCTTATCGAAAACATGCGCCGCGAGGGCTACGAGCTGGCCGTGTCGCGCCCGCAGGTGCTGCTGAAGCAGATCGATGGCGTCACCCACGAGCCCTACGAGGCCCTCACCGTCGACGTGGAAGAAGCCCACCAGGGCGGCGTGATGGAAGCCCTCGGCCAGCGCCGCGCCGAAATGAAGGACATGTCGATGGACGGCCGCGGCCGGGTCCGCATCGAATACCGCGTGCCGGCCCGCGGACTGATCGGCTTCCAGGGCGAGTTCATGAACCTCACCCGGGGCTCTGGCCTGATGAGCCATGTGTTCGACGGCTATGCGCCGATGCGGGGCGAGATCGCCGAACGCCGCAATGGCGTGCTGGTGAGCATGGAAAACGGCGAAGCGGTGGCCTATGCACTGTGGAGCCTGCAGGAACGCGGCAAGCTGTTCGTCAGCCATGGCGAGAAGCTCTACGAAGGCATGATCGTGGGCATCCACAGCCGCGAGAACGATCTGGTGGTCAATCCCATCAAGACCAAGAAGCTCACCAACGTGCGCGCCTCGGGCAAGGACGATGCCATCCTGCTGACCCCGCCGGTGGAACTCACGCTTGAATATGCGGTGGAGTTCATCGCGGATGACGAGCTGGTGGAAGTGACGCCGCAGTCGATCCGCATCCGCAAGCGGTACCTCACCGAAAACGAACGCAAGCGGCATTCGCGCGCGGCGGAGGCGCAGCTGGCGGAATGAAGGCCTGGCTGGCCATCCTCATCGCCTGTATCGCGGGCTTCCTGCTGCAGCAGTCCGCCTCGCCCGTGCTTATCGAGCAGCTGGCCCTCTGGCCACTGCATGAATATCGTGGCCTCCCGCAATTCGAGCCCTGGCAGCTCGTCACCTACGCCTTCCTGCACGGCGACATGGTGCACCTGTTCTTCAACATGTTCGCCCTGTACATGTTCGGCCAGGCCATCGAGGAGCTGATGGGCTCACGGCGCTTTGTCGCCTATTACCTCGTGTGCGTGATCACCGCGGCGCTGGCCCAGCTGGCCGTGCAGAAGATGATGGGCGTGGCGCGTCCGACTGTGGGTGCTTCGGGTGGCGTATTCGGCCTGCTGCTGGCATACGGCATGGCCTTCCCGCACAACCGGCTGATGCTGATCTTCCCGCCCATCCCGATGCCGGCGTGGCTGTTCGTCACACTGTACGGACTGCTGGAGCTCTACCTCGGGTTCAGCGGCCGCGACAGCAACGTGGCGCATTTCGCCCACCTGGGTGGCATGGCCGGCGGGCTGGTACTGCTGCTGTACTGGCGCGCGCAGCGACGCGGCCGGCGCCGCTTCTAGCTGCCTCTGCGCCTCAGGCGCGCACCACGCAGTTGCGCCCCCGCTCTTTCGCATCGTAAAGCGCCTTGTCCGCGCGCTCGAACACATTCTCGCCCGCGTCATCCGTGCGCATCTCGGTGATGCCGCCTGAAATCGTCACCTGCACCGGCTTGCCCCGGAAGTGGAAACCGATGTCGGCCACGGCCAGGCGCACCTTGTCGGCGATCTTCAATGCATCATCCAGTGTGGTGCCCGGCAGCAGCATGGCGAATTCCTCGCCGCCATAACGCGCCACGAAGTCCGAGGCGCGGATGCTGCCAGCCAGCGTCTCGGCCACGACGGCCAGCACGCGGTCACCTGCGCGATGGCCAAAACCATCGTTCACCGACTTGAAGTGGTCGATGTCCCAGGCCGCCACGCAGATCGGCTGGCGGAAGCGCTTGAAGCGTTCGCACTCGGCGCTGAAGCGGTGGTCCCAGGCAAGGCGATTGGGAATGCGTGTCACCGGATCGAGCAGCGCCAGGCGCTTCTCGCTGCTCAGCCGCTCCTGCAGCCGGCGCGCCTCCGATTCCATCTGGTCCATGCGCAGGCGCATGTCTTCGGTGCGTTCGCGCGACTGGCGCGCGCGTTCGGCCTCGCGCTGGCGATAGCTTTGCAGATGATGGCCGATGGCCTCCACCCGCTCGCGCAGCTGCCGCCGCATCGCCTCCAGGTCGGTGCCGCGCTCCACGCTTTCGCCCATGGCGCGCATCTCGCCGGTGATCTGCAGGTTCAGCGTGTCGGAGCTGGTGTTGCGCTGGGACTCATCGTCGGTGTGGCCGGCGATGTAGCGGCTGAGAGAGTCCAGCTGCGTCATCATCTGGCCCAGCAGCATCTCGGTTTCCTGGCGCGCCTTCTCCAGCCGCTTGATGCACTGGACAGCCAGGCACGCCACCTTCTCGACCAGCCGCGGCAGCTGGTCGCCCATCATCGGCGAGAACAGCTCTTCCTCGAGCTGCTTCGCCTCGGGCGCCAGCCCGGGATCCCGGCTGACTTCATCCAGCAGCCGCGTCATCTCGGCACGGATCAGGGCACTGGCTGCATCGAGCTTCCCGGCGGTGGACTCAAGTTGCGGCTGTGATCCGGGGCGCGGGTCAGCGGCCACCGATACGATGGTGACAGTCGGCGCGGCTGCCGGGGGAGGCGCCTTCGCAGGCGGCGGCTTCGCGTCGCTGTCCATCAGGCGCACTGCCTCGGCAATGGCCAGGCCCAGCGGCTCCAGCTCCCCGGCGGGGAGGCCGCGCGAGACGGCATCCTTGAGGCGCTTCAGTTCCTGGTCGAGACGGGGGGATTGTCCCTGCGCGGCCAGGCAAAGGCGGCCCACCAGGCCCTGCACCACCTGCAGCTGGTCACGAACCTGGCGTCCCTCGACTTCGAAGCCACGCAGGGCTTCGTAGTACTTCGCGCGCCAGTCGTCCTGCTCGGTGAGCTTGTAAGCCATAAAGCCTCGTGATTCCCTCACATGTATCGGCAGTTGCGCGGACAAGCTGCAGCCGCACATGTCGATCCGCGGGTGACCTGGTTCGCAAAAGGACCACAGAGGCAGGAGCGCATCCGCATTGATCCGCGGCAACAGGCGTATCTTGGCGGCCCGACCGCCATGGCCGCAATCACCTGCCGCACCTATACTTGCGCGCCGTGAGCCACATCACAGGCGGTATCCGGCCGCCACCACAGAGGTGCCCATGGCCAGGTTGATTGCATGCGCTGGAACATTTCTGGCGCTGGCTGCGCCCCTCACAGCCACGGCGGCCGAACCCGGCCCTGGTGTGGCCCCCGTCACACTTGCTGACAGCTACGACTTCGATTCGGCCGAACAGCATGGCATCAGGGTGGATGTGCTCGCCCGGGGACTGAACCACCCTTTTGCCGTGGTGATACTCCCCTCCGGGGATGCGCTGGTAAGCGAGCGCGGTGGCAACCTGCGACTGGTCCGCAATGCCACCGGCCGTGGGGGAGCAGCAAGGCTCGAACCCAGGCCGGTCAGCGGCGTGCCGCAGCTCAATCCTCCCTATCGGAACGGCGGGCTGCACGACCTGCAACTGCATCCGGACTTCGCCCGCAACCAGCTGGTCTATTTCACGTTCAACAAGGCGGGCAATCCGCCGCAGGCCACCGGCGGCGCACCGGGCCGCCAGGAGAGCCGGGTCGCGCTGATGCGCGGGCGCTTCACCGGCGATGCCCTCACGCAGGTGGAGGAACTGTTCGCAGGTGATTCCGGCAGCACCAGCGGCTCGCGCATCGCCTTCGGTCGCGACGGACTGGTGTACATGACCACCGGTGCGCCCTTTGACGATCTGGCGCAGGACCCGGCCAGCATCTATGGCAAGGTGTTGCGCCTCACCGATGCCGGCAAGCCGGCGCCTGGCAACCCCTTCGCCGGCAAGTCCGGCTCACGGCCGGAAGTGTTCTCGATGGGGCACCGCGACCAGCTCGGGCTCACGGTGCATCCGGCCACCGGCGTGGTGCTCAATGCAGAGCACGGCCCCAATGGCGGCGACGAGGTGAACCTCATCGAGCCGGGCCGCAACTACGGCTGGCCGAAGGTGAGTTTCGGCCGCAATTACGACGGCTCACGCCACTCCCCCTCGCCCGTGGCAGAGGGCGTCGAACAGCCGCTGGTGCTGTGGCTGCCGTCCATCGCGCCAGGCGGCATCATGGTGTATGACGGCGACCGTTTCCCTGCCTGGAAGGGCAACCTGTTCGTGTCCAGCGCGCGGCGCGGGGAAATCCCGCGCACCGGCGGCCTCGAGCGCGTGGTGTTCAATGACAAGCTCGAAGAGCTGCGCCGCGAGACACTGCTCACTGAGCTGCGCCAGCGCATCCGCGACGTACGGCAGGGACCGGACGGACTGCTGTACGTGGTGACGGACGAGGATGACGGGACGCTGCTCAGGATCTCCCCGCACTGACGCGCTTCTGCCAGGCATCGGCCAGGCGTTTCGCGGACACCGGCACCGCCGTCTTCAGTTGCTGCGCGAACAGCGACACGCGGTACTCCTCCAGCAACCAGCGGAAGTCATCGTCCTGCGTCGGTACGCAGCCCTGCTCTGACTTCACCTGTGCCCAGTAGCGCGATTCCCATTGCTGCGCTTCCGCGGCCAGCTTCTGGTCGCGGGCGGGATCCTGGCCAGCCCTGTCCAGTCGTTGCAGCAGGGCCTTCAGGTAGCGCGGGTATTCGCGCAGCCGCGCCCAGGGGGTGACAGCGGGAAAGCCCGCGAAGAGCAGATGGCCAAGCTGTGCCTCCACATCCGACTGCACGGCGGGCAGGCGCAACACCCGCAGCCGCGCCTGGACTGCCGACCACGATTCCAGCGCCTGCTGCAGGGCGCGTGAGATCTCCTGCGCCAGCACGCCTGCGCCCGGCGCCGCAGCCGCGATGGCGGCATCAAACTGCGCGCGCGTGCGCGGCAAGGGCCGGCCGTCCAGGAAGCGCGCTGCCGCCAGCGCATCCAGCACGTCCTCGCGCAAGTCGCGCGGCTTCCCCGCGGCGGGCGCGGCCGCACCGGCCGGCAGGTTGCGGTAGGCCATCTCGCCCTGCACGTTGACCGCCAGGTCCTTGCGCAATGGCTTGATATCCCGGGCCTGGACGAGCCGCAGCAGCCTGATCAACCCCTGCCGGTGGCTGGCATCGGCCTGGTGCCGCAGCGGAAACAGGCGCACACCCACGGTCTCGCCTTCATCAACCAGCGCGGGGTGGCCGAACAGCTCCTGGCCATCGTGCACGCCCTCGAAGGTGGCCGGCAGGTCGCCGAAATCCCAGGCCTTGCAGCCGGTGTGCAGCAGTGCCTGAACCGCCAGCTGGCGGAAGTTCTGCGCCGCGCTGCCACCATGGCGACGCTGCAGATCCGCGAGGTCGCGACTGCTGTCCACCACGCGGCTATGCTCGTCGAGCAGCCCATAGCGCATCCGCAGGTGGGGTGGCAGCAGTTCCTCGCGGAAATCGCTGGCAGTTACCTTCACGCCACTGTGCCGGAACAGTGCAGCCGCAAGCTGCGCATGCAGCCCCCCGCCCCTGGCGGGATCCAGCTGGTCCAGCGCCCGAGCTGCATGCTCGGGCACGGGAACGAAGTTCACGCGCAGGTTCTTCGGCAGCACGCGCACCAGCGCCGTCACCTTTTCCTCCAGCAGGCCCGGCACCAGCCACTGGAACGGCTCTGTCTTCAGCTGCTGCAGCATGTGCAGCGGCACCAGCGCCGTGACGCCATCCTCCGCATGCCCCGGCTCGAACCGGTATTCCAGCGCCACACGCAGTGGACCGGCCTGCAGGTGATCGGGGAAGCGCCAGGGATCGACACTGGTTTCATCCCCGGCAGCAATGTCCCCGGTGCGGAGGAACAGCAGTTGCGGATCCTGGCGTTCGGCTTCCTTGCGCCAGTGCTCGAAGCTCGTTCCGTTGGCCACCTCGGGCGGCACACGCGCATCGAAGAAGGCATACAGCTGGGCCTCATCGGCCAGCAGGTCGACGCGGCGCCCCTTCTGCTGCAGGTAGTCCGCCTCCTCCAGCAGCTTCAGGTTGTGGCTGAAGAACGGCGCCTTGCTGTCATAGTCCATCTGCACCAGTGCATGGCGGATGAACAGCTCCCGCGCCTCGCGGGGCGCGATGCGCTCGAAGTTCACCTTGCGACCGGACTGCAAAGTGAGGCCGAACAGCGTGCTGCGCTCGTGCACCACCACCCGCGCGCCCTTGCGCTCCCAGTGCGGCTCGTAGTGCTGCAGCCTGACAATGTGCGCGCCGGCCTGCTCCACCCACTCCGGTTCCACGCGAGCCACATTGCGCGCATAGATCTTCGTGGTCTCCACCTGCTCGGCGCAGACAATCCAGGGCGGCTTCGCCTTGAACTGTCCGGAGCCAGGGTGGATGAACACCTTCTGGCCGCGTGTACCCAGGTACTCCGCCTGCTCGCGGCGCTGGCACACCTGGGACAGCAGCCCGGCCAGCAGCGCCCGGTGGATCTGCGGGTAGTCGGCCGGCTTTTCATTGAGCGGCAGCTTCAGCTCGCCCTTGAGCACTTCCATGATCTGCCCATGGATATCGTGCCATTCGATCATCCTGAGATACGACAGGAAATTCTCGCGGCACCAGCTGCGCAGTTTCGCCCTGGAGAGCTGCTTGCGCTGTGCCTCGTATTCCTGCCACAACTTCAGCAATGACAGGAAATCCGACTTCTCGTCGCGGAAGCGCGCATGTTTCTGGTCGGCCTGCGTCTGCTTGTCCGGCGGACGCTCGCGCGGATCAGGCACGCCCAGCGCGGCGACGATTACCGCCAATTCCGAGAGGGCCCCTTCCTGCGCGGCAGCCAGCAGCATGCGTCCCAGCCGCGGATCCACCGGCAGCCTGGCCAGGCGGTGGCCGGTGGGTGTGAGCCTGTGCTCTTCGTCCAGGGCTCCCAGCTCCTGCAGTGTGCGCAGTCCGTCCCGCACATAGCGCCCGTCCGGCGGATCGACGAAGGGAAACCGCTCGATGTCGCCGAGCCGCAGCGCATGCATCTGCAGGATCACCGCCGCCAGGTTGGTGCGGTGGATCTCCGGCTCGGTGAATTCCGGCCGGCCGAGGAAGTCCTCCTCGGAATACAGGCGGATGGCGATGCCCGGGCCCACACGTCCGCAGCGACCGGACCGCTGGGCGGCCGAGGCACGCGAGATCTTCTCGATGGGCAGGCGCTGCAGCCGGCTCCTGTGGCTGTAGCGGCTGATGCGCGCGCGACCGGTGTCGATCACCGCGCGGATGCCCGGCACCGTGAGCGAGGTCTCTGCCACGTTGGTGGCCAGCACCACGCGGCGCCGGCCAGAGGGCCTGAACACGCGATCCTGCTCGGCCTGCGACAGCCGCGAATACAGTGGCAGGATCTCGCAGTGCTCCGGATGCCGCTTGCGCAGCGTCTCGGCCGTCTCGCGTATCTCCCGTTCACCGCTGAGGAACACCAGGATGTCGCCAGTCTGGTCGCGCCAGAGCTCTTCCACGGCAGCGGCGATGGCGTCCTGCTCATCGCCTTCGGTCTCGTCGCCCTCCTCCACCTCCACCGGCCGGTAGCGCACGTCCACGGGGTAGCTGCGGCCGGAGACATTGATGATGGGTGCACCACCGAAATGCCGCGAGAAGCGCTCCGGATCGATGGTTGCCGAGGTGATCACCAGACGGAAATCGGGACGGCGCGGCAGCAGCCACGAGAGGTAACCCAGCAGGAAGTCGATGTTGAGGCTGCGCTCATGCGCCTCGTCGACAATCAGCGTGTCATAGCGGTTCAGGTACCGGTCGGCCTGCGTCTCGGCCAGCAGGATGCCGTCGGTCATCAGCTTGATGAGCGACCCGGGCCGCGTGCGGTCCTGGAAGCGCACTTTGTAGCCCACCAGCTGCCCCAGCGGTGACTTCAGCTCCTCGGCGATGCGTGCGGCCACCGTGCGCGCGGCGATGCGGCGCGGCTGTGTGTGGCCGATGTATCCGGCCACGCCGCGCCCGGCTTCCAGGCAGATCTTCGGCAGCTGCGTGGTCTTGCCCGAGCCGGTCTCGCCGCAGACCACCACCACCTGGTGTTTCTCGATGGCGGCGCGGATTTCCTCGCGCCGTCCGCTGACCGGCAGCTCCTCCGGGTAAACCAGCGGCGGCACGCTGGCCGCACGCGCCGCCCGCACTTCGGGCGGGAGCCCGCGGCGTTCAGGCATTTTCGGAGAACTGCAGCTGCGCCAGCCGTGCGTACAGCGGGCTGGATTCCAGCAGCTGCGCATGCGTGCCCACGGCGGCGATACGCCCATGGTCCATTACCACGATGCGATCGGCCTTCAGCACCGTGGCCAGCCTGTGCGCCACGATAATGGTGGTGCGGGCATGCTCGCCCATCAGCTTCTCCAGCGCCTGCTGCACCAGCCGCTCGCTCTCGGCATCCAGGCTGCTGGTGGCCTCATCCAGCAACAGCACGGGAGGATCCTTCAGGATGGCGCGCGCAATGGCCACGCGCTGGCGCTGGCCGCCGGAGAGGCGCGTGCCGCGCTCGCCAAGGAAGGTGTCATAGCCCTGCGGCAGCCGCTGGATGAATTCATGCGCAGCCGCCGCTCCCGCAGCGGCCTCCACGTCCGTGTCACCGGCCTCCGGCCTGCCATAGCGGATGTTCTCGCGCGCGCTGGCACCGAACAGCATGGTTTCCTGCGACACCAGGCCGATCTGCCGGCGCAGCGCCACCGGGTCGGTCTTCGCGATGTCCACGCCATCCAGCAGGATGCGCCCGCCCTGCGGGTCATAGAAACGCAGCAGCAGCTGCAGCAGCGTGCTCTTGCCCGCGCCCGACGGCCCTACCACCGCCACGGTCTCGCCCGGCTCGATCACAAGGTCCACGCCGTCCAGCGCTGACTGTCCCGGCCGGGAGGGATAGTTGAAGCGCACGCCCTGGAAATGCAGCGCGCCGCGCACGCGGGCAGGCAGCTTTGCCGGCGTCGCAGGCGCTGCAATGGCAGGCCGCGCATGCAGCAGCTCCACCAGGCGTTCCATTGCGCCGGAAGCGCGCTGCACCTCGCCCCACTGCTCCACCAGCGCCGCAGCCGAACCGGTGAGGAAGGCCGCGTACAGCAGGAACTGCACCAGCTGTCCGCCGGTCATCTCGCCATCGAGCACGGCATGCGCGCCCAGCCACAGCACGAAGGTCACCGCCAGCATCACCAGCATGGTGCCCAGCGCGGTGAGCAGCGCCCGCACGCGGTTGCGGCGGATGGCCGTGGCGAAGCTCGCCTCCACCGCCGTGCTGTAACGCCGGCTCTGCAGTTCTTCCAGCGTGAAGGCCTGGATGGTCTGCATCGCATTGAGCGTCTCGCCGGCCAGGCCGCTGGAGTCGGCCACCCGGTCCTGCGAGTCGCGCGACAGGCGGCGCACCTTCCGGCCAACCGTGAACAGCGGCAGCATGATCACGGGGATCAGCACCACCATCACGCCCATCAGCCGCGGGCTGGTCCAGCCCATCATCACCAGCGCACCCAGCAGGTTCAGCGTGGAGCGCAGCACGATGGAGATGCCCGCGCCGGAGATGGATTGCACCAGCGTGGTGTCGGTGGTGAGCCGCGACAGGACTTCGCCGGTGCGCGTGACCTCGAAGAAGGTCATGTCCATGCGCACCACGCGTGCATACACCGCGGAGCGGATGTCGGAGACCACGCGTTCACCCAGCCAGCTCACCAGGTAGAAGCGGGCCGCCGCGAACACGCCAAGGGCCACCGCCGCAGCGAGGAAGGCGAGGAAATACCGGTTCACGGTGGCCTGGTCGCCCCCGCCGATGGCGCGGTCGATCAGGTAACGCACGGCCACCGGCAGCGCGAGCAGCGCCCCGGACGCCACCACCAGCGCACCCATGGCGAGCAGGAAGGTGCCGCGGTAGCGGACGAGGAAGGGCCACAACGCCTGCAGCGGCCGCAGTGACTTGCTGGCCGCGCGTTCCTGCCGGGGTTCTTTCATCTTGTTGCGGAAACCGTCAGGCGAGCCGGTTCAGGCCGTTGTACGCCGCGATGCGGTAACCCTCGGCCATCGTCGGGTAATTGAATGTGGTATCGATGAAGTAGCGCAGGTTGTTGATGTCGCGACTGGCCATCACCGTCTGGCCGATGTGCACGATCTCCGAGGCATTGTCGCCGAAGCAGTGCACACCCAGCACTTCCAGCGTCTTCGCGTGGAAGAGTATCTTCAACATGCCCACTGGCTGGCTGGCCATCTGCGCCCGCGCCAGGCTCTTGAAGTGGGTATGCCCCACCTCATAGGGAATGCCCGCTTCCTGCAGCTGCTGCTCGGTGCGCCCCACGGAGGAGATTTCCGGAATGGTGTAAATGCCGCTGGGAATCAGGTCCAGCCGCCGCGCAGGCGTGGACGGATCGACGATATAACGCCCCACGGCCCCGCCCTGCTGGTAGGCAGCGCTGGCCAGCGCCGGCGGGCCGATCACATCGCCCACCGCGAACACATGCGGCACGCTGGTGCGGTAGTTGCCATCAACGGTGAGCTGCCCGCGCTGGTTGGGCACCAGCCCCACTGCCTCCAGGTTCATGCCATCGGTGTTGCCGGTGCGGCCATTTGCATAAAGCAGCACGTCCGACTTGATGCTGCGCCCGGATTTCAGGTGCAGCAACACGTCATCGGCCCGCGCCTCCAGGTGGTCAAACTGCTCGTTGTGCCGGATGATGCAGCCTTGGTCACGCAGGTGGTAGGACAGCGCCTCGGCGATCTCCTCGTCCATGAACGACAGCAGCCGCTCGTGCGTGTTGACCAGCGTCACCTTCACGCCCATGTTGAGGAAGATGGAGGCGTACTCGCAGCCGATCACGCCGGCGCCATAGATGGTCATGGCAAACGGCGTGTCCGTGTAGCGCAGCACTGTGTCGCTGTCGAGCACGCGCGGATGCGAGAAGTCCAGGCCTGGCGGGCGATACGGCCGCGAGCCGGTGGCGATCACGAAACGCTCTGCACCCACGCGCAGCGGTTCGCCCCCATTGTGGCCGGTGATCTCCAGGGTATTGGCGTCGACAAAGCGCGCAGCCCCTTCCAGCACCGGCACGCGGTTGCGCTCGTAGAAGCCGCGACGCATCTGCACCTGTGCGTCGATCACGCCGCCGGCCGTCGACAGCAGCTGCGGCATGGTGGCGCGCAAGCCGGCTGTCAGCTTGCGCAGCAGCGGATCCTTGCGAGCATCGGCGATGGTCTTCACCGCGTGGCGCAGCGCCTTGCTGGGGATGGTGCCCCAGTGGGTGCATCCACCCCCCACTTCCACGTAGCGCTCCACCACCGCGACGCGCCGGTGGTGCTTGGCCAGCATCATGGCCGCACCCTCACCGGCGGGCCCGGTTCCGATCACGATGACGTCAAACGTGTCCATCGCGCCATGCTAGCTGTTGCGGCAGCAAATTGCTCTGCCTGAGGCCCCAAACGCGGCGCAGTGCACGCTCCCTCAGTCGTCTGCGGCTTCCTGGCCCGGGAACAGCACATCCTGGAAGCCGAAGCGGGTCATGTCGCGGATGCGCATGGGATACAGCACGCCGTCCAGGTGATCCACCTCATGCTGCACCACCCGTGCATGGAAGCCATCCACCGTGCGGTCGATGGGGTTTCCGTGCAGGTCGCATCCCCGGTAGCGCAGCCGCGCGTGCCGCGGCACCAGTCCACGCATGCCGGGTACCGAAAGGCACCCCTCCCACCCCTCTTCTTCCTCGTGGCCGATGGGCGAGAGCACGGGATTCACCAGCACGGTGTAAGGCACCGCCGGTGCATCCGGATAACGGTCGTTGTGCATGAAGCCGAAGATCACCACCCGCTGCAGCACGCCGATCTGCGGGGCCGCGAGGCCTGCGCCGCGCGCGTGGTGCATGGTGTCCTGCATGTCGGCGACGAGCCCCTGCAGTTCGGGCGTATCGAAACGGGTGACCTCGGCGGACCTCTGCAGCAGCAGGGGATCACCCATGCGGAGGATATTGCGGATGGCCAACCTGCACAGCTCCCCTTCATTGCGCACGGTGCGCGTGAAGAGAGTGCCACATCCGAAAAGCAAAAGGCCCGGTTCTCACCGGGCCTTTGCAGGTACGCGGGTGCGCTGCTTACCAGCGACCACCGCCGCCACCACCGCCGCCACCAGGGCCGCGGCCATATCCACCACCGCCGCCGCCACCACGCGGACCGCCACCGGTGCGGGGCTTGTCCTGCGCCTCATTGACGCGCAGCGGACGACCGTTCATCGAATAGCCGTTCAGCGCCTGGATGGCTCGGGCAGCATCGGCCTGCGGCATCTCGACGAAGCCGAAGCCGCGCGGGCGACCGGTTTCGCGATCAGTCGGCAGAGCAACGGACTCGACGTTGCCATGCTGCGAGAACAACGTGCGCACCTCGGCTTCGCTGGCCGTGAACGGCAGGTTGCCTACATAAATCTTCGCCATATAGAGCAGATCTCCAATCGAAGTTGACGGACGACTTGATCGGAGACCCTTCCACTAGAGTTCGTGCGCCTTTGCCTGGCGCCACAGGACAGAAGCCGGATGACCAACGATCGAGACGTATTTTACACAGGCAGCCATTTCTGCAAATCCGAATTGATGGTTGTCAATGCCTATAAAACAGGCACAAAACTGCCCGGGCAGCGTTGCGGTGACAATGAAAAGCTGCCGGATCAGGAGTTGCGCGAACCCGGCGGCAGTCGCGTGTTCAACCAGTCCGAAACGTCGCGCACCTCGGCGGCACAGAGGTTATGACCCATGGGATACATGTGCCATTCCACGGGAATCTCCTGCTGCAACAACACGTCGCGAGAGGCTTCGCCGAACTCCGGCAGTACTACATTGTCCTGGCTGCCATGGCACATCAGCACCGGCGTGTCGCGATTGCTGGCGGCAAGTTCCGATGCAAGGCGCGCGCGCAACGGGAGATAGGTGGACAGTGCAATGATGCCGGCCAGCGTCGCCTCGTGCCGCAGACCGGCATGCAGTGCCACCGCACCGCCCTGCGAAAACCCGGCCAGCACCACGCGCGAAGTGGCAATGCCGGCCGCATTCTCGCGCGCGATCCAGGATTCAACCCGGCCGCGCGCCTCGGCAAAGCCTGCTTCGTCATCACGCCCGGCCGGGGTGAGTTCGCGAATGTCGTACCAGGCGCGCATGGGATAGCCGGAATTGATGGTGACCGGTCGCACGGCCGCGTGCGGGAACACGAAGCGGATGCGCGCGGCGGCGGGCAAGTGCAGCTCGGGCACCATGGGCACGAAATCGTAGCCGTCGGCGCCCAGCCCGTGCAGCCACAACACGGCGGCATCCGCAGGCCCGTCGGCAGGCCCGAGGATCACCTCGTGCTCGGTCTCGATCATCCGGGTGCGCATGGGAACTCAGCTGGCGGAAGGAGCGGCCTTGCCAGCCTGCTCCAGCAGGAACAGGTCGGTGAGCAACGCCCTGAGGTGCACGCTGGCGTTCAGGTTGTCCACCAGCAGCGAGGCAATCTGTCGCCGCGACAGCACGATGCCGATGGCGCCACGCGCCACGGCCACATCGCGCTCAACGGCAGCCAGGAAGTCAGCGGCGCCACTTGCCCCGGGAAGGCCGGCAAAGGTGGCATGCACCACGCTGGTCAGGCCGGCAAGCGCCTCGTGCATCGAAGTGAGCGTGCCACGCAGCTCGGTGCCAGCGTCGTCCTGTCTTCCCTGCGCGGCATAGGCGAGCAGGTATTCATAGCCGCGCTCGATGGTCTCGATGCGCGCGGCGAGCGCGGCCTCACTCACCCCGTTCCACCCGCTTCAGGTCATGCTCTTCGGCGAGGTCGGAGCGCGTGATGAACCCCTTCACCATCGCGCGCAGGTAGGCGCGCTTCTCCGGCAGGATGCCGAAGTACACGTGCACCAGGATCAGGAACACCGACGCCAGTGCGGCCAGGTCGTGCAGCACGCTGATCACGCCCCAGGAGCCGCGCGTGAAGGCGTAGGGATCGCGTTCCATGAACGGCACACCCGCCTTCGGCAGCATGAGCAGGCCCGTGACGATGGCCACCAGGATGGCCACGGCCCAGGCCAGGTGCATCAGCTTCTGTGGCAGCGTGTACTTGCCGGCGCCCTGGCTGCGGAAGTCTTCCGCGCTGAGCAGCAGCATGGTGCGCGGCCGCTGCCAGATCGCCGCACGCAGGATGTGCAGCAGGATCAGCAGCGTGAGCACCAGGCCCGACACCCAGTGGATGCCGTACCAGGCAAAACGCACGCCCAGGATGGGCAGCAGGCTGGTGCCCAGCAGCAGCACCATGGTGATGGCCATGCACCAGTGGAATGCCCGGTCGATGCCGGCATGACGCAGCACCACGCCCTCTCCCGTGCGGCTCATCGTGCATCCCCCTGGTGGCGGCGCGCGCCGCGCCGGCTGATGGCACGCCAGACCAGGTGGCAGACAATCACGGCCACGCCGGCCCAGAAGGCCACCGGCAGCAGGTCCCAGGAGGCGCCGTTCACCACCGGCTCGCCGAAGCTGTCATGTCCCTTGCGCAGGAATTCCATGTCACGCACCTCCGCGCACGGCGCGGCGGATGAGGTTTTCCATCAGCGGCACCTTGAAGCCGTTGTACTTGTGCAGCGTGGCGTCTGCACTTTGCAGGGTGGCCACCGCGTCCGCCGTGGCGGCGTCGCGGCTGCGGCCGGACAGCGCCTTCTCCACTGCATGCAGCCGCCAGGGCACGCAGGCAGCCGCGCCCAGCACAAGCCGGGCGCTTTCGATGTTGCCGCCATTCATGCGGAAGGCTGCGGCAATGGACAGCAACGCGAAGTCCCAGACATTGCGGTCGGCTACCTTCTCGAAATGGAACTGGCTGCCTGCCCAGGTGGAGGGGATGCGCACCTCGGTGAGGATCTCCCCCGGCTGCAGCGCCGTCATGCGCTGGATGTTCACCGCAGGACCAATGAAGAACTTTTCCGCCGGCAGCACCCGTTCCCCGCCCTTGCGCGCGATCACCATGCTGGCGTCCAGCGCGGTGAGCGCGGTGGCGGTATCCGAGGGCGTGACAGCAATGCAGCGGCTGGCGCCGAAGATGGCATGCTCGCGGTTCTGGCCTTCCGGCGTATCGGCGTAGCACATGTTGCCGCCGGCCCTGTAGCAGTCCACGCCACCGCGGTAATACCAGCAGCGCGTGTCCTGGCTGATGTTGCCGCCCAGCGTGCCGGCGTTCCTGATCTGGGGGCTGGCCACGCGGCCCGCCGCGCTGGCCAGCAGCCCGAATCGCTCACGCACCAGCGGATTTCCTTCCACCTCGGCGATGGTGGTGAACGCACCGATGGCAAGACCACCGTCATGCTCGCGCACGCCCTTCAGCGCGGCGATGCCGGAGAGATCGAGCACGGCCTGGGTGCGCTTCACCCGGTTCTTCAGCCAGTCCCAGCTGTCCTGTCCGCCACCGACGATCCAGCCGGCATCCCGCAGCTGGTCCGCGAGGTCGAGCGCGGTGGCCAGGCTGTCCGGCTGGTACAGGTCGAAGTGCGGCATCATGTCGCGCAGCATGCGGATCCCCTACTGGCAGTTGACCTGCAGGGGCGCATGCGCCTGGGCGCGGCCTGCAAGGTGGTTGAGGATCATGTCCGGCACCACGGGCGTGCGATTGAAGACATGGCCGCCGATGGCCTCGGAAATCGCGCACAGCACCGCGGATCCGGCACAGCCCAGCAAAGGCTCACCGATGCCCTTGGTGCCCAGGGGGCTTGAGGGATCGGGCAGGTTCACGCCGGTGACCCGGTAGCGGTGAGCCACGTCCCCGTAGGTGGGCGGCTTGGCCTGGTAGAAACCCACGCTGGCGGGCATGCCGTTCTGCGGGTCGTACACGATGCGCTCGAGCCCGGCGATGCCGAATCCCTGCACCGCCCCGCTCTTGATCTGCGTCTCCAGGCCCGCCGGGTGGATCACCGTGCCGCAATCGGCCACGCCCACGTATTCGACGATGTCGTAGCGGCCGGTTTCCACGTCCAGCTCGATCTCGACAAAGGCCGCCGCGAAGGCGGCGGCTGCGCCGGTGGTGGGCAGGTTGTCCTTGGCGACGCCGATCAGGCCGGTGCCGGCCAGCGCGGCCACCGAGGTCTTCGTCATCACGTTGATGTCTTCGGGGACTTCATGACCGTCGTACTTGCCGCCGAGCGCAATGGCCCGCTGCGCGGCCTGCGCATAGGTCATGCCCTGGCCGGGACTGCCCTTGCGGTACACGCGCCTGCCATCGACGTCGTAGCTGTCGGGCGATCCGCCGAACTGGCGCGCCGCGATCTCCCTGAGCTTGGTGAGGGCATCGGTGGCGGCCACGAAGTTGGTGCGCGCCATGGTGAAATTGGTGTTGCTGCCGAACTGCCCGAGGTTCCAGGGCAGGTGCCGGCGGCTGTCGCCGCGCTCGATCACCACGTCATCCCAGTTCACCTTCAGCACTTCGGCAGCCACGCGCGAGGTGCTGGAGTGCGAGAAGGTGCCGAGGTTGCCGACGCCGGTGTGGATGTGCACCTTGCCGGTGGGCAGGATGCGCACCAGCCCGTCGAAGCCGGTGAAGCCGGCCGGGTGGTAGGCCTGGCCCACCGCCACCGCCGTGACCTTGCTGCCGCGGCGCTGGCCGTTGCGCGCCATGCGCTGCTGCCAGCCGAAGATCTCGGCGCCCTTCTCCAGCGCCTCCTTCATGTAGCAACTGGACACCGGGGAGCGGCGCGGACCGAAGGGCGCGGTGAAGCCGGGCGCGTTGCGCTGGCGGATGGCCAGGCGGTCGAGTCCCAGTTCGCGCGCTGCCTTGTCGAACAGCGGCTCCATGATGTGGTGCATCTGGTTGTAGCCCGGGCCGCGCTGCGCGCTGCGGATGGGCGTGTTCGCGTACACCGGCACGCCGCGCCAGCGCATGGCTTCCGGCTGGTACATGATCGACAGCGCATCGGCGGCATTGCGGAAATCCCAGAAGCTGTTGCAGGCGCCGTTCTCCTGCACCACGTAGAGGTCGGCGGCCAGCAGCCTGCCGTCCACGGCAAATCCCAGTTTCACCTGGCCCTGGAAACCCAGGCGCGCGCTGCCGTGGTAATACTCCTCGGCGCGGCTCACCCGCATCATGACCGGGCGGTTGATCTTCTTCGACAGCAGCGCCGGCAGGGCCTGCAGCGGATAGGCGCCACCCTTGGAGCCGAAACCACCGCCGCAATATTCGGCAATCACCACCAGGTCATCGGCGGGAATGCCTATATAGCCAGCCAGCGTGGGATGGATGTACGACTGGCTCTGCGAGGACACGTGCACGATGCACTTGCCGTTCTGCCAGTACGCCATGGCCGTGCGCGGTTCCATGCTGTGGTGCGAATTGCTGGCGTGGACGAAGGTCTCGTCGAGCACCAGCTTTGCCTGCGCGAAACCGGCGTCGATGTCGCCGTAGTTCCATTCCTGTGCGGGCTTGCCCATGGGCATGCGCGATCCGGCGTCGTCGAAGTCACCCGCGGTCCACTTCAGCGTCTGGAAGTCCACGCCGCTGGCGCCCACGTTGCCATCGCTGCGGGCGTCCGGGCGATCCGGATGGAGGCTCGCCACCGGATCGACGTGGAATGGCAGCGGTTCATAGTCCACGCGGACTTTCTCGAGCGCATCCTGCGCAGCAGTCTCGCTTTCGGCGGCCAGCAGCAGCAGCGGCGCACCAATGTAGGCCGGCTCATCGGTGAGCAGCGGGATCTCCGGCGCCGGCGGGTTGGTCACGTCGGACGGCAGCAGGACGCCCACATAACCGGGGACCTTCTCGGCCTCCGACAGGTCGATGCCGCGCACGCGCGCATGCGGATGGGTGCTCGACAGCAGCCGCGCGAACACCATGCCTTCGACGCGGAAGTCCTCGGCGTATTTCGCCTCGCCGGTGACCTTGGCCACCACGTCGTGGGGAGTGAAGTCCTGCCCCAGGTGCTTAAGCGCCACGGTGGATCTCCTCCAGGTTGCCGGCCGCGCGCATCACCGCGTTGAGGTAGTTGTCGTAGGCCCCGCAGCGGCACAGGTTGCCGGCCATGGCATGGCGGGCCTCCTCGCGCGTGGGGCGGGGATTCTTCTGCAGCAGTGCCACGGCGGCGACCACCTGGCCCGGCGTGCAGAAACCGCACTGCGGCCCGAGTTCCTCGACGAAGGCCTGCTGCACCGGGTGCAGTTCGCCATTGGGACCGCGCAGGCCCTCCACGGTGACGATCTTGCGGCCGCGCACGCTGTGGGTGAGCGTCGAGCAGGAATAATGCGTGACGCCGTCGAGCATCACGGTGCAGGCACCACACTCGGCCCGGTCGCAGGAAAGCTTGGTTCCGGTGAGGCCCAGCTTGTAGCGCAGGGTCATAGCCAGGGTCTCCTGCGGCAGCACGTCGACGCGGCGTGTCTGGCCGTTCACGTCGAGGGAGACCAGCCGCTCCACCGAACCGGCAACGGCGCGCCGGCCGGGCGTGCAGCCGGAGAGCCCGCCGAAGACAAAACTTGCCGAAGATGCGACCGCGCCCGAAGCGATGACGCGCTTGATGAACTCGCGACGCGAGTGGCGAGTGCTGGCGCCCGCGCCCTCGGCGGATGATCCGTCCATTCAACCCCCGTTGCAGGCAGCGTGCGTTGCGCCCGGCGCCCCTGTCCGAAACCGGCACAGCCTACGCGCCCGCGTATGAGCGGACAAGGGATGCCCCGGGTGCTTTTTCGCAGTTCGGCGACAGGGTTCCACCCACCATGGAACCGGGGTAACGTCGATGGGTTTTCCGTCTACCCTTACCTGGAGCTCAACATGGCCCTGTGGGACAAACCCGAACCAGGCCCCGGCACCGCCGCGGCACCCGCACAACCGCTGGCATCTTCCACGCTTTCGCAGGACACTAGCGCAAAGCCTGCGCCGAAGGAGCGCATCGACATGAAAGAATCGCTGATCGCGGCCGGCCTCACCATCGAAGGCAAGATCAACGGCAACGGGCATGTGCGCGTGGCCGGCAGGTTCAAGGGCGACATCCAGGTCGAGGGCAACCTGCACATCGATGCGGGCGCCAAGGTAGAGGGCCAGGTGAAGGCCGGTGAGGTGATCATCAGCGGCGAGCTGCAGGGGAACATCGAGAGCGCCAAGCGCGTCGAGCTGCAGCAGGGCGGCACCATCAATGGTGACGTGAAGGCCGGCTCCCTCACCGTGGCGGCCGGCGCGCGCATGCGCGGCAGCGTCGACTTCGGCTTCGAAGAAGGCGCCCGCTCCGGCGGCGCTTCCACCACCAGCATTGCTGAACGGGGCCGCGGCGCCAACGTTGCATGATAGGGAGCGCGCGCCCGGCAACCCAGGCGGGGGCTACCCGCACCTGCCCACACTGCCGGGCGACGATCCTCGAAAGCGCGGTCGTCTGCCCGGGGTGCAAGCACCACCTGCGCTTCGACAAGGATGCGAAGCCAGGCGGGGTGCCCGCCACGAAGACCGCCTGGCAGATCGACGGCACACTCGATGCCGAGCGCGTGGATGCCGCCACCGAGTACTCCATCCTCGTGGTGGTACGCAACGAGCGCAATGAAGAAGTGGCGCGGCAGGTCGTGAACGTCGGCTCCCTGCAGGGCGTCGAGCGCCGTACCTTCACCCTGTCCATCGAAACCTCCGAACCCCGGCCGATGCCGACGCTGTCCTCGCTGCGGCGGCGCTGATCTGCGCCTGACTGGTGGCCCGGCCGGGCCATCGGCGTAGAATCGGCGCGTGCAACCCATACTGACGATCGAAGGCCTGTCGAAGACCTATCCCGGCGGGCCGGCGGCCCTGCACGACATCAACCTGACGATACGCACCGGCGAGATCTTCGCCCTGCTCGGACCCAATGGCGCCGGCAAGACCACGCTGATCGGCGTGATCTGCGGCATGGTCAACGCCAGCGGCGGGCGCGCGGTGGTGGCGGGACACGACATCGCCCGCGAGCCCAAGGCCGCGCGGCGCGTCACCGGGCTCGTGCCGCAGGAACTGGCCACCGAGGCCTTCGAAACCGTGCGGGCCGCAGTCACATTCAGTCGCGGGCTGTTCGGCTATCCGCCTGATGCCGCGCTGGTGGAACGCGTGCTGCGCTCGCTGTCGCTGTGGGACAAGCGCGACGCGAAGATCATGGCGCTGTCCGGCGGCATGAAGCGGCGCGTGATGATCGCCAAGGCGCTGGTGCACGAACCAAAGCTGCTGTTCCTCGATGAACCCACCGCGGGCGTGGACGTGGAACTCAGGCGCGACATGTGGCAGCTGGTGCGCGACCTGCGCGCCAGCGGCGTCACCATCATCCTGACCACCCACTACATCGAGGAAGCCGAGGAGATGGCCGACCGCATCGGCATCATCAACAAGGGAAAGCTGATGCTCGTCGAGGAGAAGGCTGAGCTGATGCACAAGCTGGGCCGCAAGGAGCTGCGCCTGCACCTGCAGGAGAAGCTGGAAGCCGTACCGCCCGGGCTGGCGGCCTGGAAGCTGGCGCTGTCGGCAGATGGACTCACGCTGGTGTTCACCTTCAGCAACGAGACCGAGCGCTCCCGCATCGCGCACCTGCTGCGCGATGTCACCGCCTGCGGCATCGAGTTCCGCGACCTGGAAACCCAGCAGAGTTCGCTGGAGGACATCTTCGTATCCCTGCTCAGGGGCGCCGCATGAACTGGCATGCCGTGCGTGCCATCTACGGGTTCGAGATGGCGCGCACCTTCCGCACCGTGGTGCAGAGCATCCTCACGCCGGTGCTGACCACCTCGCTGTACTTCGTGGTGTTCGGCTCGGCCATCGGCTCGCGCATGACCGAGATCGATGGCGTGGCCTTCGCCGCCTTCATCGTGCCGGGCCTCATCATGCTGTCAGTGCTCAACGAGAGCATCGGCAATGCCTCCTTCGGCATCTACTTCCCGAAATGGTCGGGCACCATCTACGAGCTGCTGTCGGCTCCGGTGGGCACCATCGAGATCGTGCTGGGCTACGTGGGAGCGGCGGCCACCAAATCGGTGCTGATCGGCTTGATCATCCTCGCGACCTCGGCCTTCTTCGTGCCGCTGCAGGTGCTGCACCCCCTGTGGATGCTGGTGTTCCTGGTGCTTACTGCCCTCACCTTCAGCCTGTTCGGCTTCGTGCTGGGCATCTGGGCCACCAGCTGGGAACGCCTGCAGTTCGTGCCGGCACTGATCATCACGCCACTGACCTTCCTGGGGGGCAGCTTCTATTCCATCGACATGCTGCCGCCGGTCTGGCGGACCATCACGCTGTTCAACCCGGTGGTGTACCTGGTGAGCGGCTTCCGCTGGAGCTTCTATGGCAAGGCGGACGTCGACGTGGCGCTGAGCTTCGGCATCATCATCAGCGTGCTGGTGGGCTGCCTGCTGCTGGTGAGCTGGATGATCCGGAGCGGCTGGCGACTGCGGCACTAGCGGCCAGCCTGCGGCTCCCTGGCGGGGCTGCGCGAGAGCAGCAGCACGCCGGCCAGCACCAGCGCGGTGCCGGCCAGCCCCCATGCCGAGGCCGCCTCGCCCAGCAGCAGCCAGGCCAGCACGATGGTGGCCACGGGGCCGAGCATGGCCACCATGGCGGCGCGGCCGGCACCGATGCGCTCCACGGCCAGCATGGTGGCGAAGGCGGGAATCACCGTGCAGAACAGGCCGTTCACCGCCGACAGCCAGTACACCGGTGCCGGCTGCACCAGCGAGTCCAGCGGATTCAGCAGCAGGAACTGCGCCAGCACCGCGGCGGTCGAGACCAGGATGGCGTAGGCCGTGAGGCGGATGGCGCCCAGCCTGTGCACCAGCTCGCCACCCATCACCAGGTACAGCGCATAGGTGAGCGCGCTGCCGAAGATCAGCGCGGCGCCCAGCAGGACATTGCCGCGACCCACCGTGAGGTCATGCCAGAAGGCGGAGAGGATGCCGCCGTAGGCCAGCAGCATCGCCCACCCGTCGTTGCGCGTGAAGCGGCGGCGCAGGAACAGCACCGACATCAGCACCACGATGGTGGGATACAGGTAGAGGATCAGCCTCTCCAGCGCGGCACTCACATGCTGCAGGCCGAGGAAATCAAGGTAGCTGGCGCCGTAGTATCCGACCACGCCCATCAGCACCAGCCGCGCATGATCGCGCCCCGACAGCGGCGTACGGCCGCGGCTGGACCATACCAGCGCGATGGCAAAGAACGGTGCCGCAAACAGCATGCGCAGTGCCAGCAGCGTCACCGGATCGACACCGTGGCGATAGGCAAGCTTGACCACCACCGCCTTGGCGGAGAAAAGCGTGCTGGCAACGGCGGCCAGCGCCAGCCCGCTGAGGAATACGCCGCGCGGGGTGGCGTGGGTGGTGGCAGCAGTCACACGGCGCATTCTACCGGCCGCGCGGCAATCCCACGCCTTGCCGTAACATATGTGCCAACGCCATGGCCTTCATCCGCATCCCGCCGCGCTCACTGCCCATGCTGGTCTGCCTGGCCGCCCTGCCCGTGCTGGCTGTCGCCCATGGCGTGTCGGGCGAGGATGCGGGATTCGTGGCGAGCGTGCGGGGCGCCCATCCGGGTCCCTTCGCGTATCTCGGCGCCAAGCACATGGTCACCGGCTATGACCACCTGGCCTTCCTCGCCGGCGTGATCTTCCTGCTGTACCGCCTGCGCGATGTGGCGCTGTACGCCACGCTGTTCGCGCTGGGCCACAGCATCACGCTGCTGGGCGCGGTGCTGGCCGGCTGGCGCGCGGACGCGCACCTGGTGGACGCGGTGATCGGCCTGTCGGTGGTGTACAAGGCATTCGAGAACACCGGCGGCTTCAGGTCGCTGCGATGGAACCTCGATCCACGCGCCGCCGTGCTGGCCTTCGGCCTGGTGCACGGGCTGGGGCTGGCCACCAAGGTGCAGGACCTGAAGCCATCTCCGGACGGTCTTGCCGCAAACCTCGTCGCCTTCAATGTCGGCGTGGAACTGGGGCAGCTGGCGGCACTCTCGGTGATGGTGCTGCTGTTCTCCCTGTGGCGCAGGACTGCGGGCTTCCCGCGTGCGGTGCTGCCTGCCAATGCCCTGCTGATGGGCGTGGGCTTCCTGCTGTCCGGTTACCAGCTGGCCGGCTATTTCCTGGCCAAATGAGGCAATGATGAACGAAGTGGTCGCCGATCGAGGCAAGGTCTGGAAGTGGCTGGCGGTGGCGGCGGCGGTCGCGCTGGTGCTGCTGTTCGTGGTGGTGCTGCCGGCAGAATACGGGTACGACCCCACGCGCCTGGGCAGCGCGCTGGGTCTCACGGAAATGAACGGCAAGCGCAAGGCCGGCGGCGAAGGCCTGGTGGTCGAGGACATCCTCTCTGCCAACGACAGCCTCGCCACGGCGACGGGCAGCGACCCGGACACGCCCATCCCGCTGCCGAATCCGGCCATCAGCCAGATCGAGGCCGCGCCACCGAAGACCGAGACCATGCGCATCCAGCTGGACTTCGACGGACGCACCGAAGTGAAGGTGGAGATGGCGAAGTCCAAGGTCGTGCTCTACAGCTGGAAGGTCACCGGCGGCGACGTGTATGTGGACTTCCACGGGCATGACCCCGCGAAGGGCAACAGCTTCTGGGTGCGGTACGAGGAAGCGGGCCAGGAGGAAGGCCAGGGCGTCTCCGCACGCAATGGTTCCCTGGTGGCACCCTTCGACGGCCAGCATGGCTGGTACTTCCTCAACCTCGCCGCGGGTCCCATCACTATCGACCTGACGGTGACAGGCTACTTCGACCGGCTGGTGGACCTGAGCCTGCAGAGCAAATGACCGCGCTGCTGGCCATCGACCAGGGAACCAGCAGCACCCGGGCCATCCTCTTCGACCCGGCCGGTGGCAAGTTGGCCACAGCGCAGCGCGAACTGCCCCAGCATTTCCCGCAGTCCGGCTGGGTGGAACATGACGCCCAGCGCATCCTCGCCGACACCCTGGACTGCGTGCGCGACGCGATGCGCCAGGCGGGCACCAGCGCCGGCAGCGTGGCGGCCATCGGCATCACCAACCAGCGCGAGACCACGGTGATGTGGGAGCGCGCCACCGGGCGGCCCGTGCACCATGCCATCGTCTGGCAGGACCGGCGCACTGCTGCGTTCTGCCAGGCACACCAGGACCGCTCCGCCTGGCTGAACGCACGCACCGGCCTGCTGCTGGACCCCTACTTCTCGGCGACGAAGATTGCCTGGCTGCTCGACAATGTGCCGGATGCGCGGCGGCGGGCCGAAGCCGGCGAACTGGCCTTCGGCACCATCGACAGCTGGCTGCTCTGGCATCTCACCGGCGGTGCGGTGCACGCCACTGATGCCACCAACGCCTCGCGCACCGCGCTGTTCAACCTGACCACGCAGGACTGGGACGAGGAGCTGCTCGATTTCTTCCGCGTGCCCCGCATGCTGCTGCCCGAGGTGCGCGACAGCGCGGCGGACTTCGGTACCACTGTGCCGGCCTTGTTCGGTGGCGGAATCCGCATTGGCGGCATCGCGGGCGACCAGCAGGCGGCCACGTTCGGCCAGGCCTGCTTCAAGCCGGGGATGATCAAGTCCACGTACGGCACGGGAGCCTTCCTGGTGCAGAACACCGGCACCACGCCGAAGTTCTCGCGCCATCGCCTGCTGAGCACGGTGGCCTGGCGCCTCGCCGGCCAGCCCGTGTTCGCACTGGAAGGCAGCATCTTCGTGGCCGGCGCGGCCGTGAAATGGCTGCGCGATGAGCTGCGCCTGATCCGCACCGCAGCCGAGACGGAGAGCCTGGCACGCTCGGTCACGGACACTGGCGGCGTCCACTTCGTGCCTGCGTTCACGGGGCTGGGCGCACCCTGGTGGGATCCGGATGCGCGCGGCGCACTGCTCGGCCTCACGCGCGACAGCGGCGTGGGCCATATCGCGCGCGCCGCGCTGGAAGCCGTGGCATTGCAGACGCGCGACCTGCTGGAGGCGATGACCCGCGACGGCGTCGCGCCGGCGGAACTGCGCGTGGATGGTGGCATGGTGGTCAATGACTGGCTGGTGCAGCACCTTGCCGACATATTGCGCGTGCCGGTAGTGCGGCCGGCCGTGGTGGAAACCACCGCGCTGGGCGCGGCGTTCCTCGCGGGCCTGCAGGCCGGCATATATGGCTCCCTCGACGACATCGCCGCGCTCTGGCGCGCCGAGCGGCGCTTCGAACCGCAGATGCCGGTTGCCCGCGCGGATGCATTGCATGCCGCCTGGCGCGACGCGGTGGCCCGCCTGAGGACAGTGAACTGATGGACAGCACGAGCGAAAGCGCCAGCGAACTGGAACGCTCGACCATGCGGCGCGTCACCTTGCGCCTGCTGCCCTTCCTGCTGCTGCTCTACGTGATCTCCTGGCTGGACCGGGTGAACGTGGGCTTTGCAAAGCTGCAGATGAATTCCGACCTGGGCATGAGCGAGACGGCCTACGGCCTTGGCGCCGGCATCTTCTTCCTCAGCTATGCCGCCTGCGAGATTCCCAGCAACCTGCTGCTGGTGCGCTTCGGCGCGCGGCGCTGGATCGCGCGCATCATGATCACCTGGGGACTGGTTGCCGCCGGCATGATGTTCGTGCGCGGCGAATGGAGCTTCTACGCCATGCGCGTGCTGCTCGGGGCGGCCGAGGCGGGCTTCCTCCCCGGCATCGTGTATTACCTGGGCAGCTGGTTTCCGAAGGCGCACCGGGCACGCGCGGTCTCCTGGTTCATGATCGGCATCCCGCTGTCGGTGGTGTTTGGCGGGCCGTTGTCCGGCTGGCTGCTGGGATTCGACGGTCACCTGGGACTGGAAGGCTGGCAGTGGATGTTCCTGGTCGAGGGACTGCCCGCGGTGCTGCTGGGCGTGGTGGTGCTGTTCTATCTCACCGACCGCCCCGCCGAAGCCCGCTGGCTTACGCCTGAGCAACGCGCCTGGCTGGAACAACGGATCGCCTCCGAACACCGCCCGGCCATCAAGGGCAGCAGTTCGCAGCTGCTGGCGGTGCTCAGCCATCCCACGGTGTGGTTGCTGGCCGTGGTGATGTTCTGCTGCCAGACCGGCAGCTACGGGCTCACGCTGTGGGTGCCCACCATTGTGCAGAGCGTGTCCGGCTACACCGAACTGCAGATCGGGTTGTTCTCGGCGGTGCCCTACATTGCCGCCGCTGCAGGCATGGTGCTGGTGGCCCGCAGTTCCGATCGCAGCGGCGAGCGTTTCCTGCACATCGCCATTCCCTCGTTCATCGGCGCGGCAGGCTTCGTGGCCACCGGGCTGATCACGGCGCCAGCGGCAGCCATGCTGGCGCTGTCCATCGCCGCAGTGGGTGACTACTGCACCCGTGGACCCTTCTGGGCACTGCCGGGACGGCTGCTCAGTGGCAGCGGCCTGGCCGCCGCCATCGCGCTGATCAATACGCTGGGCGCACTGGGCGGATTCGTGGGTCCATACGCGGTCGGTTACCTGAAGGACGCCACCGGCAGCTTCACCAGCCCGCTGTTCCTGCTGGCGGGAATCCTCGTCGCCGGCGCACTGCTCACGCTGCGGCTGCGCCGGTCGACCGCACTGGCCGAGTGAGTCAGTGCACCAGCAGGTGCAGGGAAAGCATCACGGCACGGTGGTGGAATGCCGGAAGACCAGCCTCGGGGCTGGCTGAAAACCGCGCGGCTTCCGCGGTCAGTCGCACGCCCAGCGAGACCGGTGCATTGCGCCCCGCCCGCCAGTCGTAGCCCACCGAGACCGCACCACCCAATGCCCGGCGCGCGGCATCACAACGCCAGGAGCCGCTGCCGCTGGTGTAGATGTAGTCTTCGTCGAAGAGCAGCATCAGCGTGTCCAGCATCGACCAGGCGTCGCTGTCCCAATGACGGGCGTAGCAGAAGCGTGACAGGCCCATCCCGGCGCGCAGGCGCAGCCCGGAATCCCGGGGACGGAATTCACCGAAGGCAAAGAGCCGGTTGAAGGCCGGCGCGAAGTCGACCTGCTCATCGCTGCAGCCGAGGTCGCGGCAGCCGGAGACGGGCGCAATGGCGCCCAGCTCCACGCCCAGCCCCCAGTTGGAGGTCAGCCGGTAACCCATCTCGAGGCTGCCATCCAGCGCGGAGCGGCCGGCCGAAGGCGCAGGCGCAAGCGATTCCACAGTGCCACCGCCGACGCCTACACCCGCCCACCAGCGCTGGAACGGCTCCCTTTCCTGCGCAACGGCGGCAGACAAGCCGGGCAATGGCAGGAGCAGGAAAAGCGCGCACAACAATCCACGTGCACGAGACATGGCAGTCCTCCCTGCATGTTCTTGTAGGAAGCCGAAGCCTACGGGCCGGAAATCGCCAGCGTCAATGGCGGGGCGGCAGGGGTGTGCGCCGCAGCCACCAGTTTGGCGATCTCCGGGCGGCAGGAACCGCAGTTGGTGCCCGCGCGCAGCTTGCGACCCACCGCCTCGACGCTGTCGCAGCCACTGCGGACGGCGTCGGTGATGGTGATGGCGCCGACCGCATGACAGGCGCACACCGTGGGTCCTGGATCCGGCGCGTCGTGGCGGCGGCCGAGCAGCAGGCAGCGCCGGTCCGTGGCATCGAGGCTGTCGCGCGCGAACAGCGAGGCCAGCCAGGCGCGAGCCGGCAGTGCGCCGCGGGTCACCACCATCAGGCAGGCCAGCAACCTTCCCTGCTGCACCAGCGCGGCGCGGTAATGGCCCGTCGCTGCATCGGCGAACTCAATCCACTCGGCCTGTGCCGCTGCCGGCAGCACCGATCGCAACCACTCCGCTCCGGGCCGCGATGCACCGCGACCGGCGAATTCCAGCCGCGTCACACCATCGCCCGGGGAAGCGGCCCACCACAGCGCCTCCGGTGGCGCCACGGGCTCGCGCGTGAGCAGGAAGCCGCGCCACTCGACGACGACCTTCTCCAGCCGCACCGGCGTGTGCTTGAACTCCGGCTCGCCTGACAGGGCATCCACCACCGGGTTGACCACTGCACCGATGCGACCGCCGCGCGCGAACTGGTCGTTCCAGTGGATGGGCATGAACACCATGCCGGGTGGTATGTCACCGCTGGCCCGCGCGCGCGCCAGCGCGCTGCCCCAGCGTGAAACCACGCGCAACAGCTCGCCGGGCGCGACGCCAGCCGCCGCGAGATCCTGCGCATGTGCGTCGATGAAAGGTTCGGGCTCATGCGCGTTGAGCTGCGGCGCACGGGCGGTGCGTGTCATGGTGTGCCACTGGTCGCGGATGCGGCCGGTGTTGAGGATGAGCGGGAACTCCACGCCGGGGGCATGCCTGGGCATGCGCGCCGGCGTGGCGACAAATCTCGCGCGCCCGTCGGCGGTGGGAAAGCGCCCGTTGGCAAATGGACGCGCGACACTGCCCCGCGTAGTGGGCCACTGCGTCACCGGCATGGCCTCGTAGCCGGACCGGTCGAGTCCAGCCAGGCTCTGCAGGTCCAGCTGCATGCCGAAGCTGCGTGAAACTTCGGTAAGGCGCGCGAACTCATCGAATATCGCGGCCGGGCTGTCGTAGCTGAATCCAGTGCCGAATCCCATGCGCCGTCCGACCTGGGTCATCAGCCACCAGTCGGGTCGTGCATCGCCGGGCAGCGGCAGGAATGCACGCTGCCGCGAGACGTGGCGGTCGGAGTTGGTGACCGTGCCATCCTTCTCGGCCCAGCCGGCCGCGGGCAGGCGGATGTGCGCCAGCGGCAGCGTATCGTTGTCGGACACGCAGTCGGACATGATGACCAGCGGGCAGCGCGCCAGGGCGCGACGCACCAGGTCCGCATCGGGAAGGCTGACCACCGGATTGGTGGCCATGATCCACACTGCCTTCACTCGGCCGGCATCGATGGCCTCGAACAGTTCCACGGCCCTGAGGCCCGGGCGATCGGCGATGCGCGGCGAACCCCAGAATTCCTGTACGGCTGATCGATGCTCGGGATTGGAGAGGGCCAGGTGCGCAGCGAGCTGCGTGGCAAGCCCTCCCACCTCGCGGCCGCCCATGGCGTTGGGCTGGCCGGTGATGGAGAACGGACCCATGCCCGGCTGGCCGATGCGCCCGGTGAACAGGTGGCAGTTGATGATGCTGTTCACCTTGTCGGTGCCCGCGGAGGACTGGTTGACCCCCTGCGAGAACAGCGTCACCACCTTGCGTGTGCCGGCAAACAGCGTGAAGAAACGCTCCACCGCGGATGCGTCGAGCCCGCAGATCTGGGCCGTGGCGGCGATGTCGCTGCTGCCGACGCGGGCCGCATCCAGTGCCTTCTCCACGCCGTTGGTGTGTTCGGCGACGAAGGGCGCATCCACGTGGCCGTTGTCCGCCAGCCAGGACAGCAGGCCGTTGAAGAGCATCACATCGGTGCCACTGCGCAGCGGCAGGTGCAGGTCCGCGCCATCGCAGGTGGCCGTGCGACGCGGATCGATCACCACCAGCTGCATCGGCCGCTGTTCGCGGGCGGCCAGGATGCGCTGCATCAGCACCGGATGGCACCAGGCCAGGTTCGAGCCCACCAGCACGACCAGGTCCGCCTGCTCAAGGTCCGTGTATTCCGCGGGCACCACGTCCTCGCCGAAGGCGCGCACGTGGCCGGCCACCGCGGAGGCCATGCACAGGCGCGAGTTGGTGTCGATATTGGCGGTGCCGATGTAGCCCTTCACCAGCTTGTTGGCGACGTAATAATCCTCGGTGAGCAGCTGTCCGGAAACGTAGAAGGCCACTGAATCTGGCCCATGGGTGGTGATGCAATCCTTCAGCCGCGCAGCCACGGCGTCGAGTGCCACATCGAGGCTGGTGGTGACACCATCGACCGAAGCCTCCAGGAGCCGCCCGCCCGCTCCGAGGGTTGCTGCCAGTGCCGTGCCCTTGGAGCACAGCCGGCCGAGGTTGGCCGGATGATCCGGATCGCCCCGCACGCCCAGGCTGCCATTCGCGGCCCGCTCCGCGATCACGCCGCAGCCGACGCCGCAGTAGGGACAGGTGGTGCGGGTGGTCGTGCCAGTTGCCATGCTCATGCCGCTGCTCCGCCTGCCATGTCACCGAGCAGCAGCGCCTCCCGCTGCCCGGACACATCGCGCTGGGTTTCGATCAGGTCGGCCAGCTGGGCTGCCGCGCTGGTGTCGCCGTACAGCACGGCCGCCAGCACCCGGTTGTCCTTCACCCAGAGCCGCTTGTAGATGCCGGCGGCCCGGTCGGCATAACGGATGGATTCCGCGCCCTTGAGGTCGGCGATGTCGCCGGCGGAAAACACGTCGATGCCGCTGACCTTCAGCTGCGAGGAGGGTTTCGAGCCCCGGTAGCGCGTCACGCCCTTCTCCGCCAGGTGCGCCGCGCAGACCCGCGCCTGTTCCCACAGTGGCGCCACCAGGCCGTAGGTGGTGCCGCGGTGCTGTACGCATTCGCCCACCGCGTATACGGCCGGATCGTAGGTCTGCAGGGTGTCATCCACCAGGATGCCGCGATCGCAGTTCAGGCCACAGCTGCGCGCCAGTTCGGTGCGAGGCGTGATGCCGGCCGCCACCACCACCAGGTCGGCTGCCAGCACCCTGCCATCTTCCATGCGCAGCTGCTGCACATGCCCTTCTCCCTCGAAAGCCGAGGTGCGCGCACCCATGCAGAAGGCGATGCCGCGCGCCTCCATGGCCTGCCGCAGCAGGTCTGCCGCCTCCTCATCCAGCTGCTTGTCCATCACGCGGTCACGGATGTGCACCACGGTAACCTTCAGGCCATGCTTGGCCAGGCCGCTGGCGGCCTCGAGCCCGAGCAGGCCGCCGCCAATCACCACGGCCTTCTTCGCCTGCTCCGCCTGGGCGAGCATGCCGTCGACGTCGTCGATGCTGCGGAAATAGAACACGCCGGCCAGGTCATGGCCGCTGACCTTCAGGCGCACCGGATCGGAACCGGTCGCCAGCAACAGGCGGTCGTAGCCGGCCACTACACCGGCCGCGGAGATCACGCGCCGGTTGCGGCGGTCTATGCCCACCACCGGGTCACCGGTATGCAGCGTGATGCACTTCTCCCGGTACCACTCCAGCGAGTGCAGCATGATCTGCTCGCGGCTGGTTTCGCCGGCCAGCAGCGGCGAGAGCAGGATGCGGTTGTAGTTGCCGCGCGGCTCGGCGCCGAACACCGTGATCTGGTATTCGTCCCCGGCAAGCTGCAGCAGCTCCTCCACCGTGCGCATGGCCGCCATGCCATTGCCCACCACCACCAGGCGGCGCTTGCCGCGTGCCGTCGTCGCCGCCTGGCTTGCCGACTCCACCCACACGCGTCCATCGAGCACGCCGCAGGGCCAGGTGCGCAGCGTGACGGACTCGTCCTCCAGGCAACGGCCCGAACGCAGGTTGTAGTGCTGCTTGTACACCGGCGAGGACACGACCAGCTGGCCCGCGAGATCACCCACCAGCCCCCGCGCCAGCACGTTGGCGCCGCTGAAGGGATCTAGGTTCTCCAGTGCAAAGACCTCCTCGCCGACGCGGAACAGCGCCACCTGCTCGCCGTCGACCAGGGCGCACACGCCTGCGCAGTCGAGGATGTCATCCAGGGCACAAACGAAGTGCCGCTTGCCGATGCTCATGCGCTCACCTTCATCTTTACCCGCTCTTCATCAGTGGCGGGACGGCGCTGGCCGCGCTCTTCCACCAGCACGATGTTGCTGTCCAGCCGTTCGCTGTTGACGAAATGCCGGAAGCGCTTGCGGATCTCCGGGGTCTCCACTGCCTTCTTCCACTCGCATTCGTATGTGCCGATGACCAGCTGCATGGCAGCCTCGAGCTCGGCGGCAATGCCCAGTTTGTCGTCGCAGACCACCGACTTCAGGTAGTCCAGCCCGCCCTCGAGGTTCTCCAGCCACACCGAGGTGCGCTGCAGGCGGTCCGCCGTGCGCACATAGAACATCAGGAAACGGTCCACGTAGCGGATCAGCGTCTGGCGATCGAGGTCTGCTGCCAGCAGGTCCGCATGCCGCGGCTTCATGCCGCCATTGCCGCACACATACAGGTTCCAGCCCTTCTCGGTGGCGATCACGCCCACGTCCTTGCTCTGCGCCTCGGCGCATTCGCGCGTGCAGCCGGAGACCGCGAACTTGATCTTGTGCGGCGAACGCAGTCCCTTGTAGCGATTCTCCAGCTCGATGGCGAAGCCCACCGAGTCCTGCACGCCATAACGGCACCAGGTGGAACCCACGCAGCTCTTCACCGTGCGCAGCGACTTGCCGTAGGCATGACCGGATTCGAAGCCCGCGGCAATCAGCTCGCCCCAGATGGCCGGCAATTGGTTGACCTGCGCGCCGAAGAGGTCGATGCGCTGGCCGCCGGTGATCTTGGTGTACAGGCCGTATTTCCTGGCCACCTGCGCAATCACCAGCAGCTTGTCGGGGGTGATCTCGCCACCTGGGATGCGCGGCACCACCGAGTAGCTGCCATCCTTCTGCATGTTGGCCAGGTAATAGTCGTTGGTGTCCTGCAGCACCGCCTTGTCGGGCTTCAGCACGAACTCGTTGTACTGAGAGGCCAGGATGGAGGCCACGGCCGGCTTGCAGACGTCACAGCCCAGGCCCTTGCCATGCCGCTCGATGAGATCGGAGAACGAGGTGATCCGCCCCACCTTCACCAGGTGGAACAGTTCCTGGCGTGAATGCGCGAAGTGCTCGCAGATGTGATTGTTCACTGCCACGCCGCGCGCGGAGAGTTCGGCCTTGATGATCTGGGTCACCAGCTGCGCGCAGCCGCCGCAGGAACTGGCGGCCTTGTTGGCCTTCTTCATGCCCCCCAGGGTCACAACGCCCTGCTCCACGGCGGCGCAGATATCCCCCTTGCTGACATTGTTGCAGGAGCAGATCTGGGCGCTGGCCGGCAGCGCGGCCACACCGGCGCCGGTGCTCTCGCCACCTTCGCCGGCCGGCACCAGCATGGCCTCGGGGCGCGCGGGCAACGGCATGGCATTGAGCATCAGCTGCAGCCAGGTGCCGTAATCCCCGGCATCGCCCACCATGATGCCGCCGAGCAGGCGCTTGCCATCGGCGCTGATCACCAGCTTCTTGTAGACGCCGGCGCGTTCGTCCACCAGCGTGCAGCACTGCGCGTCGGGCGTCGCGGCCTGCGCATCGCCCAGCGAGGCTACATCCACGCCCATCAGCTTCAGCTTGGTGCTCATGTCGGCACCTGTGAACTGCCGCTCGCTGCCGCCCAGCAGCGCGGTGGCGGCAACATCTGCCATCTGGTAGCCGGGCGCCACCAGTCCGAACAGCCGGCCCTCCCACAAGGCGCACTCGCCGATGGCGTACACATCCGGATCGCTGGTTCGACAGCTGTTGTCGATCACGATGCCGCCGCGCGGCCCGACCTCCAGCCCGCATGCCCTGGCCAGCGCATCCTGGGGACGGATGCCGGCGGAGAACACCACCAGATCCGTCTCGACGGACTCGCCATCGGCAAAGCGCAGCGCGTGCATGCGCTCCTTGCCATCCTCGATGGTCGTGGTCGACTTGCCGGTGTGCACGCGCACGCCCAGGGATTCGATATGCCGGCGCAGCACACGGCCACCGCCGTCATCCACCTGCACGGCCATCAGCCGCGGGGCAAATTCCACCACATGCGTTTCAAGGCCCAGGTCCACCAGCGCCTTGGCTGCCTCGAGCCCCAGCAGTCCGCCGCCGATGACGGTGCCGGAACGCGCGCGGCGGGCCGCCTCGCGGATCGCCACCAGGTCCTCGATGGTGCGGTAGACAAAACAATGCGCGCGCTCGCGGCCGGGGATGGGCGGCACGAAAGGATAGGAACCGGTGGCCAGCACGAGCTTGTCGTATTCCAGCACGCGCCCTGTATTCGTCGTCACGCGCCTGGCAGCGCGGTCGATAGACTCGGCGCGCTCGTTCAGGTGCAGGCCGATGCCGCCCTTCTCGAAGAAGCCCTCGGGAACCAGCGAGAGATCCTCGGCTGTCTTGCCGCTGAAGAAGCTTGTGAGTCCCACCCGGTCGTAGGCCGGGCGCGGTTCCTCGCACAGCACCGTGACGGTATATTCATGCGGCAGCGCGCACAACTTCTCGAGCAGGCGCTGACCCACCATGCCATTGCCGATCACCAGCAGCCTGCGTCGTGTCTGTGTCATTTGATGTCCCCTGTCAGATGCGCGCCTGCACGACGGCGCCCCAGGTGGTGCGCCAGCGCCGCTTCACGCCAGCCAGTCCGACCAGTGCCAGCAGCGCGATGCTGCCGAACAGGAAGAAGCCGCCCGAGTACTGGCCGGAGAACTGGCGCGCCACACCGAGGCTGGAGGCGAGAAAGAATCCGCCCACGCCGCCGGCCATGCCCACCAGCCCTGTCATCACGCCGATCTCCTCGCGGAAGCGCTGCGGCACGAGCTGGAACACCGCGCCGTTGGCCATGCCCAGCGCCAGCATCGCCACCACCAGCACCGACAGCGCTGAAAGCGCCGTGGGCAGGTTGGTGCCGACCACGAAAAGCCCGGCAGCGGCGACGCAGTACATCAGCATCAGCGAGCGGATACCGCCGACGCGATCAGCCAGCGCGCCCCCGAAGGGCCGCACCAGCGAGCCGGCAAAAACGCAGGCGGCAGTGAGGTAGCCGGCCGTCACCGGCGACAGGGCGTACTGGTCGTTGAAATAGATGGTGAGCGAGGAAGACAGTCCGGAGAAGCCGCCGAAACTCACGGCATAGAAAAACATGAACCACCAGGCATCAGGGGACTTCAGCGGCGCCAGGTATGCCGCCAGTGGTCTGCTCGGCGGATTGTTCGGACTGTCCTTTGCCAGCAATGTGTACACGGCAAGCGCCACCAGCAGCGGCAGCACGGCCAGTCCGATCACGTTCTGCCAGCCGAAAGCAATGGCCAGTGCCGGCGCAAACAGTGCCGCCAGCGCAGTGCCCGAGTTGCCCGCTCCGGCGATGCCCAGCGCGGTGCCCTGGTAGTGCGGCGGATACCAGCGCGAGGCCAGTGGCAATGCCACCGCGAAGGCAGCGCCCGCCACGCCCAGCACCAGCGCCAGCGACAGCACGCCGGCAAAGGAATGGATGCCCACCATCCAGGCGGCCATCAGGCCAATGATCACCAGCAGCTGGCAGATCAGGCCGGTGCGCCGCGGCTTCAGGTGATCCACCATCACCCCGGCAGGAATGCGCAGCAGTGCGCCGGCAAGCACGGGGGTCGCTACCATCAGGCCCTTCTGCGCAGGAGTGAGGCCGAGGTCGGTTGCTATGGCAACACCCAATGGACCCAGCATCACCCACACCATGAAGCTGATGTCGAAATAGAAGAATGCGGCGAACAGCGTTGGCCGATGGCCTGCCTTCCAGAAACCTGCATCCATCAGGTGGTCACCATGGGAGGGGATTACTAGTGATGGCAGGTGCAACTGTTGTGCCATCATGCGAATGCCCCTGCGGGCCCCTGCGGCCCTGCCAGAACATGCGGTGGCGCAGCCCTGCCGCGAAATGGGGCAAGGCTGGTTCAAAGTGGAGCAAGCGCGCATGACGGGATCGCGGCAGCTGCGGGTCAATGCTGACTTCTGCAGCAACATCGGACGACGCGAATCCAACCAGGACTTCGTGGCACTGTCGTGTGACACCGACGACGCGCGCTACGGACATGTGGTGGCGGTTGCTGACGGCGTCAGTGCCGGCACGGCAGGACGCATGGCGGCAGAGCTTGCAGTGCGCCACTTCATCGACGCGTACTACAGCGCCAATCCCACCCATGGCGTGGCACGCAACGCGGCGCAGGCGATGGCGGCCTTCAATGCCTGGCTGCATGCCAGCGCCGGCACCGACGCCAGGTTGAGACATGCGGCCACGACCTTCACTGCCATCGTGATGGCCGGTCGGGACGCGCATGTGATCCACGTGGGTGACTCGCGCGCCTGGCTGCTGCACGACGGTGAACTCACGCAGCTCACCACCGACCACACGCTGCAGCAGCCGGAACGCGAGCACCTGCTGCTGCGCGCCCTCGGCATGGAAGCCACGCTGCGCCTGGACCACCATCGCCATGCACTGCGCCCGCACGACCGGCTGCTGCTCAGCACCGACGGCGTGCACGCCAGTCTTGGCGCGGCGCGCCTGCGCGCGCTGCTGCTGCGGCGCCGCTCGCCTGCGGAAGACGCCGCGGCCATCGTCGAGGCTGCACTGGAAGCCGGCAGCCAGGACAACGCCACTTGCGCCATCATCGACGTGCTCGAGGTTCCCGAGATCGGCACGCGCGAACTGTTCGCGCAGATCGCCGCGCTGCCACTGGCACCGCCGCCGGCCGTGGGCGAACAGGTGGATGGCTTCCGCATCCAGGGCCTGCTTTCCAGTGGCCGCTACAGCCGCCTGCTGCGCGCCACGGATGAAGAAGCTGGTGGCGAAGTGGTGCTGAAGTTTCCCGACACACAGGTGGCCCCCGCGTCCACCTGGCACCACGCCTTCGTGCGCGAGGCCTGGGTGGCAGCGCGCCTGCACAGCCCCTGGCTGGGCGAGACCATCGAGTTGCCGCCCGGCCGCCAGACCCGCCTGTATTCCGTGATGCCGCTGTATGCGGGCGAGACACTGGAGGAAAGGCTCAGGCGCGGTCCCCCGGTCGGGCTGGACGAAGGCATGGCCGTTGCCCTGAAGCTGGTGCGCGCCACAGCCACCCTGCACCGCGCCGGGGTGATCCACCGCGACATCAAGCCGGAGAATGTGCTGCTGGAGCGCGATGGTGGCCTGCGCCTGCTCGACCTGGGCGTGGTACGGCTGCCGATGCTGGAGGAGGTTCCAGGCGGAGAGATTCCCGGCACGCCCAGCTACATGGCCCCGGAACTCTTCGACGGCCAGCCGGGCGACGAGCTCTCCGACCAGTACGCAGTCGGCGTGACCTTGTACCGGATGTTCTCGCGGCGCTTTCCGTACGGGGAGATTGAACCTTTCTCGCGTCCGCGCTTCGGCAAGCCGACGCCGCTGGCACGGCACCGCCCCGACCTGCCCGCCTGGCTTGATCACCTGCTCTCGCGCACGCTGGCCGTCGAACGCAGTGTGCGCTTCGGCGATGTACTGGAGCTGTCGATGGAGCTGGAGAGCGGCATGGAGCGCGGCGTGCCGGTGGTGCTGCGACAGGTGCCGCTGTACGAGCGCAATCCGCTGCGCTTCTGGCAGGCGGTGAGCGCGCTGCTGGCCATCCTTCTGCTGCTCAGCCTTGGCCTGCACGTGCATTGCTGACCTGCTTTGCGGTCGCCGCCGCGTGGACGTCGGCGCGGAAACTTGCCGCCGCGGCCTGCAGCGCTGCCGCATCCTGCGGCGCCTGCCCCGCGCGCTGCATGCGCTCCAGCAGCATGGCGGCATCTTCCGGCCGGGGACACGTGGACTGGCGGTCAAGCACCAGGAATCCTTCACGGCGTGACGGCGCCGCACCCGGCTCCAGCACCAGCTCGGCATTCAGCGCGCCGAGCAGCAGCGAGGCCGGTGCGCCGACATAGCGCGGCTGCGAAAGCAGGCGCGCGAGCTCGGGACGGTTGGCCGGATCGTACGCCCAGTCCGCTGCCGCTGCGATGGCACGCACCAGCGCCGCCACGCCTTCCGGATGTTGCTGCAGGAAATCCGCGCGCACGCCGAGCACCTTCTCCGGCGGACGCGGCCAGATCTCGCTGCCCACCGCGACGATGGTGCCGAGGCCGGCCTGCACCGCCAGGCTGCTCCAGGGTTCTCCCACACAGAAGCCATCGACCTGGCCGGTGCGGATGGCCTCCACCAGCAGCGGCGGCGGCACCACGACCAGCCGGAGGTCGCGGTCCGCATCGATGCCGCCCAGTGCCAGCCAGTCGCGCAGCTGGTAGTGATGACAGGAGAAAGGGAACACCATGGCCAGCGTGATCGGCTCGCCGCCGTCGGCCCGCAGCGCCGCGCCCAGGGCCCGCGCCTGCACGTCTGGTCGCGCCCCGACGCTGGCGCCATGTGCCTGCATCCGCTGCCACAGCGGCGGGGACACCGTGATCGCGTTGCCGCCCACGCCCAGTGCGGCAGGCGCCACGCAGGGCACGTCGCCGGGACTGCGCCCGAGGTTGGAGGCCAGCACCATCGGGCCCAGCATCTGCGCGGCGTCGAAGTGGCCCACGGTGATGCGGTCGCGCACATTGGCCCACGAGGCCTCCCGCACCAGCCGCAGCCGCAGGCCCTGCTGCGCGGCGAAGCATTTCTCGTGCGCGGCAACCAGCAGCGCGCAATCCAGCAGCGGCATGAAACCGACGCTCATGACCAGGGGCGTACTGCGTTCGTTCATGGCTTCAGCAGCCCCGCTGCGGTGATCACGCTGCGGGCGACTTCCGCCAGGCGCAGGTTGTTGTCCATTGCGGCCTTGCGCAGGGCTTCATAGGCCTGCTCCTCGTTGAGGCCGCGTTGCTGCATCAGGATTCCCCTGGCGCGGTCGATCAGCTTGCGATCCGCCAGCTGCTTGCGGGTGTCGTCCAGTTCGGTGCGCAGCTTCTCGAAGGCGCGGAAGCGGCTCACCGAGGTCTCCACGATGGCGCGCACGCGCTCCTTGCGCAGTCCGTCCACCACATAGGCGCTGACGCCGGCATCGATGGCGGCCTCGATGGTGCCGCGATCGGCCGTGTCCACGAACATCGCCACCGGCTTCTGCACCACCCGCGACACCTGGAACATCTGCTCCAGCACGTCGCGGTTGGGGTTTTCAAGGTCGATGAGGATCACGTCCGGCTGCTCATCGAGGATGCGGCGCATCAGGTTCTGCATGTCACGCACCACCACCAGGTCGGCATATCCGGCTTCGCGCAGCCCTTCCTCCAGGATGGTGGCCCTGGCGAGGTTCTGGTCGACGATGAGGACGCGCGGCTGGAAATCGGTCATGCGTGGGGTGGGCGGCGTTCATGGCCTACCAGACGTAGTCCACCTGCGCCCACAGCTTGCGAGTATCGCGCACTGCGGCCGGAGTCGTCGTCGCCGCGGAGTAGTCGGCCAGCTTCAATGTGCCGGTGAAGCGGCGGAACCTCGCGGAAAGTTGCACGTCCCACTCACTGCCGTAGTCAATCGAGGCAATGTCGGATTCATAGTCGTGCCAGCTAGCGGCAAGACTAACCGTTTCGAACGGACCCACGCCCTTGCGGGTGTAGCCGGCGTTCACATAGGTATCGCTCAGGCCGTTCGCCGGTGTGGCGAGGAACTTGTCGGCCCAGCCCTGGAACTTGTGCAACGTGGCCAGCGGTGTGGCGAATCCCTTCACGCCATCGCCTTCGAGCAACTCGTAACCGGCACCGAGGCTGTACTGCCGGAATGATGCGGTGAGCTCCGCCAGCAGGTAGTCGTTGCTGAATTCCAGCGGGTTGTCGCCGCGGTCCTGCTGGGTCGCCCAGGAGGCGACGTAACCCAGCTTGAACTTCGACACCGGCCGCTCGCCCTGCAATCTCAGACCCACCGTCTGCGTGCTGTCCCGCAGCGGTACTGGCGCCTGCTCGAATTCCACCAGGTAACCGAAGCCCGTGAGCTTGCCGACCGGCAGCTGCCAGGAAACGTTGGCCAGGAAGGTGTCGCCGGTGAAGCGGCCGTCATTCGCACCATCCAGGCCCTCGGGCCCGAACACGCGATTCACCCGGTTTACGTAGCTCACGTCGATGGTGACATCGGGAATGGTCTTGTTGACCACGCGCAAGGCGTCGAAGGTCTGCTCGTTCTGTCGCCAGCCCACGTTGCCGACAAACCGATGATCGTCCAGCGCGATGCGCTGGCGGCCCAGCGTGATGGTGGTGCCGGGCAGGCTGGCATTGGTCAGCTGCAGGCGGTTAAGTTCGTATGCCTCGGGGTCAGCCACCACCGGATAGGCAGTCTTGCCATTGACGGTGCTGTTGTAGTCGGTCATCAGCGGCCAGAGGAAATCACCTTCGGCCAGCAGCGTGGTGTTCCATGCCTTGCCGGTTTCAAAGCCCAGCCGGCCGCGCAGCGTGAGGGCACTGGCATCTTCGCCGAAGGACTCCTGGTCCACCGATTCGGAACGCAGCCTGAGATCGGCCAGCATACGGGTCTCGCCGATGGCTCCAGCCAGGGGCGACGGGCTGGCCGCCTGCGCGCCCGTAGCCAGCAGTCCGGCCACCACACCACCGAGCATCCAGCCTGGCTTCGCACACTTGTTCGAGGGCTTCATCCTGGTTTCCATCTCCTGTTGTGGCTCACGCAGCCGCCGCGGACGCGTGTTCGTGCTCTTCGAGGAATCCGAGCAGTTCGGCCCGGTAGTCGTAGTAACGCGGATGTGCCAGCAGCGCCTGCCGGTTGCGCGGTCGCGGCAGGTCCACCGACATCACCTTGCCGATGCGGGCGGCCGGTCCGTTGGTCATCATCACCACGCGGTCCGCCAGCAGGATGGCCTCGTCCACGTCATGGGTGACGCAGATGGCGGTGACGCGGCTCTTCTTCCACACGTCCATCAGCACTTCCTGCAGTTCCCAGCGCGTAAGCGCATCCAGCATCCCGAATGGCTCGTCCAGCAGCAGCAGCTTGGGTGAGAGCGCGAAGGCGCGGGCGAGTCCCACCCGTTGCTTCATGCCGTTGGAAAGTTCGCTGGCGCCACGATCCATGGCATCGGCCAGCCCCACGCGCGCGAGGTAGTACTCGATGATGTCGCGCCGCTCCGCGGCAGTGGCATGGGGGAAAACCCGTTCCACCCCCAGCGCCACGTTCTGGCGCGCGGTCAGCCAGGGCAGCAGGTTTGGCGCCTGGAATACCACGCCGCGATCCGGACCCGCCGTGTGCACTTCGCGGCCGTCGAGCACGATGGCACCGCCGCTGTTTTCTGTCAGGCCGGCCACCATCGACAGCACCGTCGACTTGCCGCATCCGGAGTGGCCGATCAGCGAGATGAACTCGCCGCGGGCGATGTCGAGCGAAAAGCCCTCGACCACCGTGAGCTGGCCGCGTCGAGTCGGGTAGACCTTGTCGACGGCGTGGAACTCGACGAATTTCGCCGGGTTCTCCGCCGGCCGTGGCTTGTTGGCATTGCGCAGCGCGCGTGGCCTGGTGGCGCTCAGCGGCGTGACTTCCGGCAGGCTCACCACTGCATCCCGCCTGGCCGCGCGACTCTCGCCCAGGGCCTGCAGGCAAGCGGTGATCCGGGCGCGCAGCGCCTTGAAGTGGGGATGGTCGTTGACGCTGTGCCGCTCGCGCGGTCGCGGCAGTTCGACGCGGAACTCACGGCCGAGGCCGTCGCCCGCGCCAGCCGGCAGCATCGTGATCACGCGGTCGGCCAGCAGCAGCGCTTCATCCACGTCGTTGGTGACCAGCACCACCGTGCGCCGCTGCTGCTCCCAGATGGCCTCGATCTCGTCCTGCAGCCGCGCGCGGGTGAGCGCATCCAGCGCCGACAGCGGCTCATCCAGCAGCAGCAGCTCAGGCTCCATCGCCAGTGCACGCGCCACCGCCACCCGCTGCCGCATGCCGCCGGAGAGCTCGGCCGGGCGCCGGTCTTCCGCATGCGCCAGCCCCACCATTTTCACGTAGCGCTCCACCAGCTGCGCTCGCGCGGAACCAGGCCGGTCGCCGTGGACGGCATCCACCGCCAGCCTCACATTGCCGGTCACGGTGAGCCAGGGCATCAGCGAATAGTTCTGGAACACCACCGCGCGGGCGGGATCCGCCCCGTTCACCGGACGACCCTTGAACAGCACCTGCCCGGAATCCGGCGCAACCAGTCCGGCCAGTGTGGCCACCAGGGTGGTCTTGCCGCTGCCCGAGTAACCCACCAGCGCGACGAACTCGCCCTCCGCGATGGACAGGCTCACGTCGCGCAGCACCGGCAGCCGCACACCATCCTGGGAATAGGACTTGCACACGTTCTTCAGTTCGAGGAACGACATGTCAGCGCCTCGCGCCGAAGTTGGCCAGCGACTGCGCGGCCTGCATCACCCGGTCGAGCAGGAAGCCGATGAAGCCGATGGTGAGCACCGCCACCATCATGCGGCTCATCGACTCCTGGCTGCCGTTCTGGAACTCGTCCCATACGAACTTGCCGAGCCCGGGGTTCTGCGCCAGCATTTCCGCGGCAATCAGCACCATCCAGCCCACGCCCAACGACAGTCGCATGCCGGTGAACATCAGCGGCAGCGACGAGGGCAGCACCAGCTTCACCAGGCGTTTCCACCAGCCCAGCTTCAGCACGCGTGCCACATTCAGCAGATCCCGGTCGATGGACGACACGCCCAGCGCGGTGTTGATCACCGTCGGCCACAGGGAGCACAACGCCACCGTGATGGCGGAAACAAGGAAGGACTTCTCGAAGGTCGGATCCTCGCTCACGTAAAGCGCGCTCACCAGCAGCGTCACGATGGGCAGCCAGGCCAGCGGCGAGATGGGACGGAACACCTGCACGAAGGGATTGACCGCCGCGTCGATGATGCGGCTCATCCCGCACAGGATGCCGATGGGCACCGCCAGCAGCGTGGCGAACAGGAAGCCTGTGAACACCGTTTTCAGGCTGGTGAATATCTGGTCGAGGTAGGTCGGCCGCCCGGTGTACTTCGCTGTGGATGGTTCGGCCGACGGGTCACCCGCCAGGCGCTCGGCGTTGCGCTGGCGCTGGCGCTCGTAGAACTGCGCCTCGCGTTCCCGCTCGGCCTTGTGGTCGGCCCACAGCGACCCGGCCTGCTCCCACACCGCCGCGGGACCGGGAATCTGCCCGAGGCTGGTCTGGATGCGCGCGGCGAAGAACGACCACAGCAGCACGAACGCCAGGATGGCCACCGCCGGCACCCCCGCCACGCGCCAGAGTTCCTTCAGCTGCGTGCGCGGATCCTCTCCGATGGCAAGCCTCAGCACCGGGGCAAGGAACCCGAGGCCCACCAGCTCCAGCCGGCGCACTGCACTACTTGCCAGCGACATCGGCGCCCTCCACCTTCTGCTGGCCCTTCAGCCCGATGGCGAGGCTGTCGATATAGGCATTGGGCTTGCGCCCGTCGTAGGTCATGCCATCGATGAAGTCCTTCGACGGGGCCTTGAAGCCGTCACTCTCCCAGGGCACGTCCTCCTTCTTCAGCCGGCCCTCCTCCAGCAGCAGCTGCGCTGCCTTCAGGTAGATATCGGGCCGGTACACCTTCCTTGCCGTGTCGATGTACCAGCTGTCCGGTTTCCCCTCCGGGATCTGGCCCCAGCGGCGCATCTGCGTGAGGTACCAGATGGCATCGCTGTAGAACGGATAGGTGGCGTGATAGCGCCAGAACACATTGAAGTCCGGCACCGGGAGCCGCTCGCCGGGAGCATATTCAAATGTCCCGGTCATGCTCGCCGAGATCACCCGCACGTCCGCGCCCACATACTGTGACTGGGAAATCAGCGCCGCTGCCTCCTTGCGATTGGCCGGATTCGCATCCAGCCACTGGTTCGCGCGCATCAGTGCCTTGATCATCGCGAGGTGGGTGTTGGGATTTTTCTCCGCCCACGCGCGGGTGACGCCGATCACCTTCTCCGGATTGTTCTTCCAGATCTCATAGTCGGTGACCACGGGCAGACCCACCTTCTTGAACAGCGCCTGCTCGTTCCAGGGTTCGCCCACGCAATAGCCATTGATGGTGCCGGCCTCGAGGGTGGCCGGCATCTGGGGCGGCGGCGTGACGGAGATGAGCACGTCGGCCTTGATCTGGCCGGTCACGTCCGATGGAGAATAAAAGCCCGGGTGCACGCCGCCACTGGCCAGCCAGTAGCGCAGTTCGTAGTTGTGGGTGGAGACGGGGAACACCACGCCCATCCGGAAGGGCTTGCCACCGGCCCTGAACTGCTGGATCACCGGCCGCAGTGCATCCGCCTTCACCGGCCGCACCGGCCGGCCCTTTGCATCCTTCGGGATGCCGGGCAGCATCTGCTGCCAGACCGCATTGGAAACGGTGATGGCATTGCCATTGAGGTCCATGCTGAAGGCCGTGATGATGTCGGCCCTGGTGCCGATGCCCACGGTTGCACCCAGCGGCTGGCCGGCGAGCATGTGCGAGGCGTCCAGCTCGCCGGTGATCACGCGATCCAGCACCACCTTCCAGTTGGCCTGCGGTTCCAGCGTCACGTACAGGCCTTCGTCCTCGAAGAAGCCCTTCTCGTAGGCGATGGCCAACGGCACCATGTCGGTGAGCTTGATGAAGCCGATCTTCAGCTGCTCCTTCTCGAGCTTCAGCGGCTTTGCCGCCGCCCTGCCGGCATGTGCGGCCACCGCACCGGCCGCAAGTCCCGCCAGTACCCTGCGTCGCGAAGTGTCCAGCTCACTTTTCATGCAGTCCGCTCCTGCGTTTGATCCGCGCAAACAAAAACGCCGCCGGTGACAGTCGGGGGAGGAAATCCCTACTGCTACCGGCGGCGTTGCCGTATGGCCTTCCGTCGATGAAGGCCTGCGTAGATCAAAGCAAGCGGCGTGCCATCAGCAAGTCAGGGCGAAGCGCAGCGGCGCAGGCCGCCTGGCAGGGCAATGCGGCCGGGAAGCCCTCGGCAGTTGGTTCGAAAAACCAACCTTCTGTTCAACGCGGTGCGAAACCAGCACTGCATGCACGCAGGATGTGCAGCATCATCCTTGCGAGGCCTGCACCAGCGAGACCAGCGAGGGGCCCAGCGTGTCGATGGCGCTGCCCAGTTGCAGCGACGAGGAGAAATGGTTGTGTCCGTGCAAGTACAACACCTGCGGACTGCGGCCACGCATGGCAACGCGTGCCGCAAACACCGCGGCCAGCTGCGCATGGAAGAGCGGCAGGTCGAATTCGCTGATGGTGAACAGGCAGGGCACAGTGGAAGCCGCCAGTGCGAGCACCGCGGACTGCGCCGGATAGCGGCTCCGGTCGGTGCCGAAGTAGGTTTCCTGCATGGGATCCCCGTGGAAGGCGTTGGGTTCGTAGAACCCGGAAAGCAGTGCAGCCGCCATCACCGCAGGAGCCGCGTCGCCAGTCCCTCCATGCCCTGCCAGGTATCCAGCCACGTGGGTTGCGCCTGCGGACTGGCCGACCAGCAGGATGCGTGTGGCGTCGCCGCCGAAGCCGGCAATGTTTGCCCGCAGCCATTGCATGGCGGCGGCCACGTCCGCGGCACCGGCTGGCCAGGCAGCGGCCGGCGCCAGCCGATAAGTCATCGTCACACCGACGAACCCGCTGCGCACCGCCCAGGCGCCGACGTTGTTGTAGAAAGGAGCGTCTGCCCCGCCCTTGTCGCCGCCCACGAAACCGCCCCCGTGGACGAAGACCACGACGGGACGCGACGCCCCCACCGGCGCTGCGAACACATCAAGGCGATGGCGCGGGTCGGTTCCGTACGCCAGGTTGCGCTGCACGGCGGCGCCGGCCTGCGCCGGAGTCAGCGCCAGCGGCGCGAACAGTTTCTGCGTGGCCAGGATGGACGCGGGTGTGAACTCCTCGCCCATCGCGCGCAGTTGTTGCCATATTTCCACCAGGAACTCCTCCCTTCAGGCGGACATTATCGGTGGGTGGCAGCCACGGCAGCTACCCTCAAGGGAACCCCGGCGTCCGCAATTGCAGACAGTCGGATGGCACCGACAATTTTCCATGACAATATCCGGTACAAGCATCGCGGATGCGCCCCGGAGAATCAGAACATGCGACATCACACCCTCATTGCCCTCACTGCCGCCGGTTCGCTGGCCCTGCTGTCTGCCTGCGGCAACAACACTGCACAGGATGACCTGAGCGCCGAAGTGGCGCAGAAAGAAGCCGAACTGGCGGAGAAGCAGGCGGAACTGGCCAAGCTCGAGGCCGACCTGGCTGAACAGCAGGATGTGGCCCAGGCCCCCGCCCCGGCTGCGCCGCGTCCCAGCACGGCACCCGCACCCAAGCCCAGCACCGCCAAGCCGGCCAGCACCACGCCTGCGCCCAAGCCCGCTGCAGTGGCCACCACGATCACGGTTCCGGCTGGCACCGAGCTGCCGCTTTCCCTCTCCACGGGGCTGTCGTCAAAGACCTCCAAGGTGGGTGACACCGTGCGCGCAGTGGTCACCGACAATGTCGTGGTGGATGGCAAGACCGCCATTGCCTCGGGCACCACGGTTGCCGGTTCGGTGATCAAGGTGGTGTCGGGCAGCGATCGCATTGGCGGCACGCCCCAGGTGGTGATGGCTTTCGACCGGCTCGAACTGCCGGGCGGCAAGGACGTCCCCATCACCGGCGAGTTCACCAGCCAGGGCAAGAGCGACAACACCCGCGATGCGGTGAAGATCGTTGGCGGTGCCGCCGCTGGCGCGCTGCTCGGCGATCAGGTGAGCAAGAAGGACCGCGGCAAGGTGATCGGCGGCATCCTCGGCGCTGCCGCTGGCGCGGTGGCGGCGAAGGAAACCGGCACCGAGGTCAAGCTGGCCGAAGGTTCACCCATGGCGCTCACGCTGTCGGCTCCGGTGGAAATCACCCGCTGACGCGATCACGCTGACGCATCAGGGCCTGCACCAGCTCCAGTCCGCTGTGACTGGCTGGTGGCAGGCCCGCTTCATTTCTGGCGATCGGATCGACCCGGGGACCCCAACGGGAGAGGATCCACCGTGGCCGGGGAATGGCCGGTCAACCCGGCGGGCTGGCGCGCGTTGAAGCAACTTGATTCCCTGATGGAGCCCTGCCGTGCCGAAACGTTCCGCCCTGCTCTTGATGACCGGAGTCCTGGCCATGCTGGCGACAGCCTGCTCGCTTGCGGGGGAAGCCGGCCCCCTGCGCGAGCGGCTGCGCGACCGGGTCGCCGAGCGGGCCGGCCAGCGACTGGCGGCCGAGGCGCCGCCGGCCACGCTGCTGAAGGCCGGAGGGCGCATCACTGCACCGGGCCGCTACGAGATCCGCCTGCGCCACGGCGGGCAGGAGCGCATGGCGCTGGTCCACGTGCCGCGCAGCTGGACAGCCGGCGGAACAATGCCCCTGGTGATGGCACTGCATGGCGGCGGCGGCGGCGCTCTCTATCAGGCCGATGACGGCAACTACGGCCTGGTCACCAAGACAGAGGAGGCAGGCTTCATCGCGGTGTTTCCCAATGGCATCAGTCCCGCGCGGTCCGGCATGCTGGCCACCTGGAATGCAGGCAACTGCTGCGCACGGGCCCGCGATGAAAACGTGGATGATGTCGGCTTCCTGCGCGCCGTGGTGGCAGACGTGCAGCGCCGCACCAGCATCGATCCGGCACGCGTGTATGCGATCGGCATGTCCAACGGCGCGATGATGGCTTATCGCCTGGCCTGCGAGGCCGGCGATGTGTTCAGCGGCATCATGGCCGTGGCCGGCACCGACAACACGCGCGCCTGCCACCCCGCAAGGCCGCTGCCGGTGCTGCACATCCATGCGCGCAACGACGACCGCGTGCTGTTCAATGGCGGTGCCGGCGAGGTGTTCCGCAATGAAGCACTGGTCAGCGATTTTGTTTCCGTGCCGGACACCATCGCGCGGTGGGTGAAACTGAACCATGCAACCCCGGCTGCGCGCCGTGTGCTCACGGTGCCAGGCGCGAGCTGCGAACTGCATGAGGCCATGCCGGGCGGCGCGCCGGTGCAGCTGTGCATCACGGACACGGGCGGACACAGCTGGCCGGGGGCCGGCAAGCAGCGCGGCGAGACACCCTCCGGCGCCATCAAGGCCAACGACGTGATGTGGGACTTCTTCAGGTCCCTCTGATTCCATCGTGCGCAGGCCCGGTGGCACAATGCCGGCGACAAGTTCGTCGGGAATCCACGGGGCCTGCCCATGACCGCACCAGCCCGCCTCCGTGCACTTCGCTCCGCTGCAGGGGTGCTTTTGGCCCTGCTGCTGGCAGCCTGCGCCAGCGGGCCGCCGCGCACCACGCCAGGGCCGGGCGCTCCGGCCGTGTCATCGCTTGGCCAACGCATTGTCGAGAGCGCGATGGCAGAGATAGGCAAGCCCTACCGGTACGGCGGCAACGGACCCGACGCCTACGATTGCAGCGGCCTGGTCCGCTTCGCGCACGGGGCCCAGGGAGTCATCGTGCCACGCACCACCGAGGAGCAGTTCCGCGTCGCCCGCCCCGTGCCCATCGACCGCATTGCCGCAGGCGATCTGCTGTTTTTCCGTTTTGATGGTCCCAAGGTATCGCATGTGGCCATCTACGCCGGCAATGGACGTTTCGTGCACGCACCCCAGGGCAGCCGGCCGGTGGAGATGCGTTCGCTGGAGGAGCCCTGGTACCGCAGCCAGCTTGTAGGCGCCGGCCGACTCCATTGAGGCCTCCTCCGATACCGCGACATCAGGCAACATGCACTGGCGCCCATCGCGGCGAACAAAACGGAGGCCTCGAATCATGAAGAAGAGCAACTGGCGTTCCACCCTGGCGGCCCTGCTTTCCCTGGCGCTGCTCAACGCCGGATTCATATCGTCCGCACATGCGGATGTCATCGACACTGCCACCATGGTGCAAACCGCCCGCGGCGCGGACCTGGCATCGATCCAGGGGCAGCTGGCGCGCGACGACGTGCGCGCGCAGCTCGCGAAGTTTGGCGTGGATGCCGGGGACATCGAGTCGCGCCTGGCCGTGATGAGCGACAGCGAACTGGCTTCCCTGGCAAAGCGCATGCAGGAGACGCCCGCCGGTGGTGACGGCCTGCTGGCCGTGATCGGCCTCACCTTCGTGGTGCTGCTCATTCTCGAGCTGGTGGGCGTGATCAACATCTTCAACCGCGCATGATGTCCCTGCGACAGGCGGCGGCAACTCTCGCTGCCGCCTGTTGCCTGCTGGCCGGTTGCGCCGCGCGCACGCCGTTGCTGGCGCCAGATGCCCGCGGCGTTGAACTGGCGGACACTCCCTTCTATCCGCAGGAAAAATACCAGTGCGGCCCCGCGGCGCTGGCCACCGTGCTGGCGGTCGCCGGTGTGAGGGTGACTCCGGAAGAACTGGTGCCGCAGGTCTACCTGCCGTCGCGCAAGGGCAGCCTGACCATCGAGATGCAGGCGGCGCCGCGCCGGCATGGCGTGCTGAGTTATCCGCTCGCCCCCACCCTTGATGCCATCGTGGCGGAGCTGGAAGCAGGACGTCCCGTGCTGGTGCTGCACAACTATGGCCTGCCCTTCTGGCCCCGCTGGCACTACGCCGTGGTCATCGGCTACGACGCGCCACGCCAGCGCATGCTGCTGCGTTCCGGTACCACCGAACGGCAGTCGCTGTCGGCGGCAAACTTCATGCGCGCCTGGGACAACGCGGACCGCTGGGCCATGGTGCTGCTGCGTCCAGGTGAACTGCCCGCCCGGCCGGACCTGCCGCGATACCTTGAGGCAGCCACCGCGTTCGAACGTGCCGCCGTCCCGGCGGATGCCGAGCGGGCCTTTGGCGCTGCCGCGCACCTGTGGCCCGATGATCCGGTGGCCTGGGTGGGCCGCGGCACGGCGCGCTATCGTGCCGGCGACTGGCGCGCAGCGGCCGATGACTATGCGCATGCACTGGGCCTTGCGCCGGACTTGCCGGCGCCGCGCAACAACCTGGCGATGGCATTGCTGAAACTTGGCTGTCCCGCTGCGGCGAGGCGCCACCTGGACCAGATCGATGCCAGCACGCTGGATGCGTCCATGCGCGCAGCGGTTGCCGACACCTCCAGCCAGGTGCAGGCGCTGGCAGCCACCACGGATAACGGAGCGTGTTCGGCTCTATACTGAACGCCATCCGTGCGCCTTCGGGAGGGGCGGTGGCCGACCAGATGGAGCGAAGCCTGCAGGACACCGTGGAGGTGTGGCCCGGCGTCACGCAGCGCCTCGGCGGTGAGCGCGTCACGATTGTCGCCTTTGTGGCCGCCTACCTGCTGCTCGTATGGCTGGGCTACCAGCTGAAGCTCGACGAACTGCACCTGACGGTTATCTGGCCTTCCGCCGGGCTGCTGATGGCGGCACTGTACCTGGCACCCTTGCGCCGCTGGCCGGTCTTCATCGGCCTGCAGCTGGCCTCGGAGTACGCCATTGGCCTGCTGGTACGCGAGCCATCCCTGCCCGGCGGCATCGTGCTGTTCATGCTGGCCAACACCAGCGATGCGGTGGTCGGCGCCCTGATCGCGCGTTCCCGGTTCTGGCGCGTCAGCCATGTGCGCATCACCCAGGCGGTGCAACTGCTGCTGGCCACCGCTGCCGGCTCCTCAGTCAGCGCCACAGTGGGAGCCGTGGTGGCGGTACAGGTTTATGACGCAGGCAGCTACGCACTGCAATGGCAGCTGTGGTGGGTGGGGAACTGGCTGGGCTCGATTGCAGTGGCGCCCACCGTCATCTACTGGGCGCTGGCCGCGCGCAGGCCACCGCCTGCACTCCGCGTGGTGCGTCCGTGGGAGATCGCCGCCTTTGCCGTCGCGCTCGCCGCCAGCATTGGCTGGCTTTTCACCACGCCGATGACAGAAAGCCGATCGCTGCTGCAGACGCCGGCCATTCCGCTGGCCTTGCTGCTTGCAGTGGCGTTCCGGTTGCCGCCGCGCTGGGCCGGCCTGATTGCCCTGTGCTCAGTGCTGCTTGCCGCTGGCCTGGGCGTCACCGGCAACAATCCCTTCCCAGGCGTCAACGGATACGCCCAGCTGCTGACTCTGCAGTCCTACCTGGTACTGATGGCCGCCATCACGCTCATCGTGTCCATCCTGGTGGCAGCGATGAAGATCAGCCTGCAGGAGGTCACCAGCAGCGAGGCACGCTATCGCAACTTCATCGCAATGAGCTCCGAGGCCGTGTGGCGCGTGGAGGTGGACCCGCCCATGCCGGTCGCGCTGCCGCTGGAAGAACAGCGGCAATGGCTGGAGAAGACTGCGCGTGTTGCAGAGGGCAATGTGCTGTTCGACCGCCTCGCGGCGGGCTGCACGGAACCCGGCATCGACCACGGACCGCAGTGGATTCCGGCCCGCTCCTGGTGCGCCCTGTTCGAGAAGCACCTGGAGCAGGCCGCCCGCGAGGAGTTCCGCCTGGATGGCCTGCGACTGGTGGCGCAGGTTGCGGGCAAGCCGCGCACTTTCGCAATCAGCTTCAATGGCGTGGTCACCGACGGCAGGCTGGTGCGCATCTGGTGCGTGGCCCGCGATGTTTCCGAAATCGTCGACCTGAACACACGCCTGATGCGCGAACGCGAGCGGCTGAAGGCCTATGCCCACCAGGTTCTGAACGCCGAGGAGCGCGCGCGTCGTTCCACCGCCAAGGACCTGCACGATGGCATCGGCCAGACGCTGACCGGCATGGCCATGTCGCTGGAGGTGGCGCGCATGCAGGCGCCACAGGTGGCCACCCTGCTCGATGACGTGCGCGCCAACCTGCGCAAGGTGCAGGACCGCACGCGCAACATGATCGCGGAACTCAGCCCTCCCGGCCTCTATGAACTGGGACTGCAGCCGGCACTGCAGTGGCTGGTGGTGCACTTCCGCAGCCAGGAGAAGCTGCGCGTGCAGCTGGACTGCAAGGTGGACGAGGACGCCATCAGCATGGAACTGCGAGTGCTGGTGTTCAAGCTGGTGCGCGAACTGCTGCGCAATGTGGTGAAGCACTCGGGCGTGGATTCGGCCAGCACACTGGTGCGCGGTGACCGCAACATCATCCGCGTCGAAGTGGAGGACACCGGCCGCGGCTTCGAATGGCAGATGGAGATGTTCGGCCCGCAACCAGGCACCTTCGGGCTGTGGAGCATCTCCGACCGCGTCGCCGACGTGGGCGGCACATTCCGGGTGGATACTGCTCCCGGCCATGGTTCACGCTTCAAGCTCGAGATTCCGCTGACGCCCTGAGGGGCAAGGAAGGTACATGACCCGCATCCTCGGCATTTCCGGCAGCCTGCGCGCCGGTTCATTCAACACCGCGCTGCTGCGCGCCGCCCAGGGCCTGCAGGTGGAAGGCGTGGAGCTGGAAATCGCCACACTGCACGGCATTCCGCTCTACGACGGAGACCTGGAACAGCGCGAAGGGATTCCGGCGGCCGTCAGTGCGCTCAAGGAGAAGGTCGTGGCCAGCCAGGGGGTGATCCTTGCCACGCCGGAGTACAACAGCAGCTTGCCCGGCGTGCTCAAGAACGCCATCGACTGGCTGTCACGCCCCCCGGGCGACATTGCCAGGACTTTCGGCGGCCGGCCGTTCGCCCTGGTGGGCGCCAGCCCCAGTGGATTCGGCACCATCCTTTCCCAAGACGCCTGGCTCGGGGTGCTGCGTCACCTCGGTGCCGAGCAGTGGGCAGGCGCGCGGCTGATGGTGTCGCACGCCGGCAATGCCTTCGATGCCGAAGGCAGGCTCACCGACGAGGCCGTGAAGAAGAAGCTGGGTGATTTCGTCGCGAAGTTCGCGGCATTCGCCGGCAGGGGCTAGCGCCGCCCGCCATCGATCTTGCGCATCACGGGCAGGGGCGGGTGCGGATCCGCGCCGCTGCCGCCCGGCCCCTCGCTGCGCAGCAACTGCTCGAACTGGTCCGCCGGCAAGGCAGGGCTGAAGTGGAAGCCCTGGTACTGGTCGCAGCCCAGGTTGCGCAAGGTATCGAGCTGCGCGCGGGTTTCCACGCCCTCGGCCACCACCTTCAGGCGCAGGCCGTGGGCCAGTGACACGATGGCCTGCACGATATTGGTGTCTTCCTCGCGCGTATCCATCTCGGCCACGAAGGTGCGGTCGATCTTCAGCATGTCGATGGGGAAACGGCGCAGGTAGCTCATGCTGGAATAGCCGGTGCCGAAGTCATCCACCGACACCACGATGCCCATGCGGCTGAGTTCCTCCAGCAGGCCGATGGACTCCTCCGGATTGCCCATCACGCAGCTCTCGGTGAGCTCGATCTCCAGCCACTGCGGATCCAGCCGCGCTTCCTCCAGCGCCGCGCGCACCGTGTCCACCAGGCCGGCCTCGTGGAACTGCACCGCGGAGATGTTCACCCCCACGCGCAGTGGCGCATAGCCGGCATCAGTCCAGCGGCGCACCTGCAGGCAGGCCTCGCGCAGCACCCAGGTGCCGATGGCGCCGATCTGCCCGGTCTCCTCGGCGATGGGGATGAACTCCACCGGCGGGATGTAGCCGCGCTCGGGATGCTTCCAGCGCAGCAGCGCCTCTGCGCTGCGGATGGCGCCGGATTCGGTCTCGACCTTGGGCTGGTAGTGCAGCTCGAACTGCCCTTCCTTCAGCGCCGCATGCAGGTCGTTCTCCAGCTGCAGCCGGCGGTGCGCCGTGCCGCCCAGCGCGGCCGAGAACCGCTGCATGCAGTTGCCGCGCTGCTTGGCGCTGTACATGGCGGCGTCGGCGTTGGCCAGCAATGCCTCCACTCGTGCGCCGTCGCGGGGATACACCGCAAGGCCGAAGCTGGCTGCCACGTGGATGTCCATGCCGGCGATGTGCAGCGGCACCGACAGGGCCGACAGTGCACGTCGCGTGAGCGACTCCGCGTCGGCTTCGGCGGAGGGCGGACTCATCACGAACACGAACTCGTCGCCACCCTGGCGCGCCAGGGTATCGCCCTCGCGGCGTACGCCGTCCAGGCGACGTGCCACTTCCTGCAGGAACTGGTCGCCGGCATGGTGGCCCATGGAATCGTTGACCAGCTTGAAGCGGTCCAGGTCGCACACCAGCACCGCGAAGCTCTGCGAGGTACGCTGTGCCTGCGCCATCGCCTGCTGCAGTCGGTCCTCGAGCAGGGTGCGATTGGGCAGGCCGGTGAGCGCGTCGTGCGTGGCCATGTGCCGCAGCTGCTTGTTGGCGATCTCCAGGCCCCGCGTGCGGGCTGCCACCACCCGCTCCAGCTGGTTGATCTGGTTGCGGATCAGCCGTTCGTTGTGCCACTTCTGGCACAGCGCGCTGGCGCATTGCTGCACCTCGATGGGCTCGAAGGGCTTGCGCAGTACCAGCAGCTTGTCGGAATGGTTGAGGCGTTCCATCACCTCGTTCCACTCATAGTCCGTGTGCGCGGAACAGATCACCACCTGCACGCCGGGATCGGCGTTCCACAGGTGCTCGATGGTCTTCAGGCCATCCCAGCCCGGCGGCATGCGCATGTCCACGAAGGCCACGGCGTAGGGCCGGCCGTCGCGCAACGCGGTCTCGGCCATGTGGACGCCCTCCTCGCCCTGGAAGGCCGAATCGACCTCGAACACAGGCATCTGCTGGCGCACTGTGGCACCCAGCAGCTCGGACTCCAGCACGTCCAGCGCTTCCTGGCCGGCAACCGAGTCCTCCTCGCCGAGGACCTTGCGGAAATCGCGGTGGATGGCCTCGTTGTCGTCGATGACCAGGATGCGCCGGTTAGAGATGCAAAGCGCTTCACGGATGCCCGAGGAGAAGCGCCCGGTGTTCTCGTTCACGCGCTCTCCCGCGCCTTGAACGGCAGGGTGAGGATGAAGGTCGCGCCCCGGCCGGCACCAGCGCTGTCGGCGCTCAGGTTGCCGCCCAGCTCGGAAGCGGCCAGCGCTGCGCCGTGCAGGCCGAAGCCATGCCCGGACTTGCGGGTGGTGAAACCATGGCTGAACAGGCGCGGCATCACCTCGGCGGAAATGCCGACGCCGTTGTCGCTGACCGAGATGTGCACCTCATCGAGGATGGACTCGATGCGCACGGTGACCTGCTTGTCGCTGCGTCCGGACTCGTCGCAGGCGTACTTGGCATTGCGCAGCAGGTTCACCAGGATCTGCAGCACCTTGTGCTTGTCGGTGACGATCCTCGGGTGGTCGGCGAAATCCCGCCGCAGGGCCACCCGGTGGCGCGTCATCGCGCTGGAATTCATGCGGATGGCGTCTTCCACCATGTCCGCCACCGCCACCTCCTCCACCACGCCGCAGCGACGCGCATAGGTCTGCTGCATCGAGACGGTTTCCTTGATGTGGTCGAGGTTGGCGCGCAACTCCTCCAGCTCCTTCTGCATGGCATCGCGCTCTCCGGCCAGCTGCACTGCGAGCGCGGCCAGGTATTCGGGAATCTTGCGGGCGCGCGGATCGCTGGCCACGAATCCCGCCAGGTCGTCCTTGTGGCGTGTCAGGAGTGCCGCCACCTCACCCAGCCGGGCGCCCTTGCTGCTCTTGAGACGATCGCCGAGCACGCTGGCGGAGACATTGACGCTGTTGAGCACATTGCCCACATTGTGCAGCACATTGGTGGCCACTTCGGCCATTCCGGCATGGCGGGAGGCGTCCACCAGCGCCTTCTGCACCCGCTCGATCTCCACCTCCATCTTCTTGCGGGAAGAGATGTCTTCGAGGAACCCCACCGAGCACACCGGGTTGCCCTCGGCGGTACGCACGATGGCCGCGGACACGCGTACCCAGAGCTCGGTTTCGTCGCGCTTGATGTAGCGTCTCTCGATCGAATAGGACTTGATGCGTCCGGCCCAGAGGTCGCGCAGCAGTTCCTCGTTGGCTCCGGAGTCGGTGGAACGCGTAAGTTCCGCGATGGTTTTCTCGCGGTATTCGCCGGGCACCAGGCCCAGCATCAGTTCGAAGGCCTCGTTGCACCAGATGAAGCGGCCCTCGCGCGTGGCATAACCCACGCCCAGCGGCAGCTGCACGAAGGTCGCCCGGTGCAGGGCATCCAGGCCCAGTTCCTCGGGTGTCTGCGGCAGCTCCGTATCCGGCAGTGCCAGCAGCTTGAGGGTGTCAGACGCGTTGAGCGAACCGGTGCTGTCCGGGTCGAATGGCGCGTTCTTCGTCTCCCTGGCTGTGCTGCGTCTGGCCGGCATGCCTTTGTTGTTCCCTGAATCCGCGCAGGACGGGGCGCGCGACCCGTTGTCAGCGCGACATGTGTACCGGCCGGGGGGAATTATGTATGTGACCTGGTTGCGGTTGTCTGCCGTGCAAGGCGCTTTTCGAACCAGGTGTGTGAACTGGATCAAGTCCTGCGTGGGCCTGCAAGCCGGTGCATTCCTACGCCCCCTCGCGAGCCGGGACGATTAAGTCGCATGGCGCCAACCGGCGACACTTCAGCTCCCACCCCCTCCAAATGCGATGCAGCATCTGGCGAGGTTCCCCGTCCAGGCTCTTGCGGATGGCGGTTGCAAGAGGGGTGTGGACCAATTTCAGGAGAGACCATGCCGAACACAAGGTCGATTTACCGGCGCAATCGCCGGCGCCCCGCCCGCGCCGTGGACGGTGCGGATCCCGTGGCCCGGCAGTACGAAGGTGGTCGCGAGGCGCCCTTCAGCCCCCGCTCCCCGGAGAATGCCCAGGGCACTCCCGCCGTGGAGGAAGCAGAGCGCCGCGCGGAAGCCGGCAATGCCAGCAAGACGCGTGATGGCAAGGACGAGCGCCGGCCGGACACCCGGCCCGCGGGTCCCCGCAAGCCCTCGCGCAGCGTGCACTGAGCCACGGTTGCCGCCTTGGCGGCGGAGCGAAAGCGCCAGGCAGGCGGCATCGCCCCCGACAAGTCCGCGGTGGCGCTGCTGGTCATCGACATGATCAGCGACTACCGCTTCGAGGAAGCACCGCAGATGCTGCCCCGCCTCGGGCCGGTGGTACGGCGCATTGCTGCGCTCAAGGGCAAGGCCCGCACTGACGGCATCCCCGCGATTTACGTGAATGACAATTTCGGCCGCTGGCAGTCGGACTTCTCCGGCCTGGTGAAGTACTGCACGGCGGCCGACCAGCCCGGCGCGGACCTGGTACGCCAGCTGGCGCCCGAAAAGGACGACTATTTCATCCTCAAGCCCCGCCACTCCGGCTTCTATGCCTCCTCGCTGGAGACCCTGCTGGAGCACATGGGGGCGCGCCGGCTGATCCTCACCGGCATCTCCAGCCACCAGTGCGTGCTGTTCACCGCCAATGACGCCTATGTGCGCGAATACGAACTTAAAATACCGCGTGACTGCATTGCTGCACCCTCGCCGCCCCAGAAGCGGCTGGCGCTGCAGTACTTCGGCACGGTGCTGGGCGCCGACATCCGCCCTTCGGCGCGTTTCAGGCAATGGGCGTCGCCCAGGGGAAAGAGGAAGAAGGCGCCACGGCACGGCCGCGATTGATCTCCCACGGCTGCCGGCCTGAGGCTAACATCGCACCGGGGCCGCCACGGAGGGCCCACAAGCGACCCGCAACAAGATCGGAGATCCCTGGCATGAACCGCCTGTCCCGCCTCCTTCTGATAGCCCTTTCGCCCCTGGTTGCCGCCACCGCGCTGGCCCAGGCACCTGCACAGACTTTTCCCCCCGGCACCAAACCGGCATCGACGAATGTGATCGGCCAGGAATGGCCGCGAGTGGATGCGGAGCGGCGCGTGCATTTCCGCGTCCGCGCGCCCGAAGCGCAGAGCATCCGCGTGCTGGGGACCAACCTCACAAAGGGAGAGGATGGTTTCTTCACTGGCGTCACGGCACCGCAGGATCCCGGCTTTCACTATTACCAGCTCACCGTTGACGGGCTGGCGGTGGCGGATCCGAACAGTGAATCCTTCTACGGCGCGGGCAATGTGCGCAGTGGCATCGAGATTCCCGAGTCCGGTGTGGATTTCTACGAGATCCGCAATGTGCCGCATGGGCAGATCCGCTCGCACTGGTATCACACCTCCAGTGGCGAAGCGCGGCAGGCCTACATCTATACGCCGCCGGGTTATGACGCCAATCCCGCCAAACGCTATCCGGTGCTGTACCTGCAGCACGGCATGGGCGAGGACCGGCGCGCCTGGCCGCACCAGGGGCGCACGAACTTCATCCTCGACAACCTGATCGCCGAAGGCCGTGCAGTGCCGATGATCGTGGTGATGGAGGATGGCGGCATCACGCCTGGTATCGGCGGTGGTGGCGGTGCGCCGGGACCAGGCAGGGGTGGCCCGCCGGGTGCGGGCGCGCCTCCGGGTGGCGCACGTGCAGGTGGTGGCCCCGCGGGGGGCCCGCCTGCCGGTGGCCCTCCTGGCGCAGGTGGTCCACCGCGCGGCGGCATGGGCGGTGCGGGTCCCGCGCTCGACATGCCCTTCACGAAGCAGATCATCACCGACGTGATTCCAATGGTGGATGCCAACTACCGCACCATCGCCGACCGTGAGCATCGCGCCATGGCCGGGCTGTCGCTGGGCGGCACGCAGACCTACCAGATCACGCAGGCCAACCTCGACAAGTTCTCCCACATCGGCATCTTCAGCGCGCCGTTCGGTTTCCCCGGCGTGGAGACTGGCTACAACGGACTGCTGAAGAAGCCCGCGGAGTTCGCGAAGCAGGTGAAGGTCTTCTACGTGAGCATGGGTTCGAAGGAAGCAGCCAGCACCGGACGTGCCATCCATGAGGAACTGGAGAAGGCCGGCGTGAAGCATACGTACCTGGAAACTCCGGGCACCGGGCATGAGTTCCAGACCTGGCGCAAGAGCCTGCACGGCTTCACGCAACTGCTGTTCAAGGACTGACGGGATGAGCCGGATCACGCGACGACAATTCGCCGCAGGCGCTGCGCTGGCAGCGGGCAGCCTGCCTTTCCCGGCCGGCATGACCGCACAGCCTGCAACGGATGCCGGTGTGATCGGGCTCACCGGTGCGGCCGGCAGGCTGGGAACGCAGGTTGTGGATGCCCTGCTGCGCAGGGTGCCGCCACAGCGCATCGTCGCCATCGCCCGCAATCGTGAGGAACAGACCGCGGGCCTCGCAGCCAAGGGCGTCAACGTGCGCTTCGCCGACTACGACTATCCCGAGCAGCTGCTCGAGGCGTTCCGGGGCGTGGACCGCCTGCTGCTGATTTCCTCCAGCGGCGGAAAACGCGTCGCGCAGCATGGCGCGGTGGTCAATGCGGCCAGGGAACGCGGCGTGAGGTTCGTGGCTTACACCAGCTTCCTGCGTGCGGCCACCTCGCCGATGTCCGTGCGCGCCGACCACCACGCGACCGAGCAGCTCCTTGCCAGCTCCGGCCTCGCCTGGGCCGCATTGCGCAATGGCTGGTACACAGAGAATTACGAGGGCGACGTGGCCACGGCGCTGCGCACCGGCGAGCTTTCCTCCGCCAGCGGCGCCGGGCGGATCTCGCCCGCCACGCGCGCGGACTACGGCGCGGCGGCCGCGGCCGTGCTGGTGGATTCCAGCCGGCCCTCCGGGCAGCTGCATGAGCTGGGTGGAGATACCTCATTCACCATGGCGGAGCTGGCCGCCGAGATTGCGCGCCAGTCCGGGCGCAGTGTGGTCTATCGCAATCTATCCGAGGCGCCGTTCCGCGCGGCGATGGCGGCGCGGGGCATGCCGGAGGCGGCCATCGCCAGCAGCTGGGCATCACAGGCGGCAATTGCGCAGGGCGCCCTGTTCGATGACAGCCGGCAGCTGAGCCGGCTGATCGGTCGACCGACCACGACCTGGCAGCAGAGCGTGGGCGAGATGGTGAAGGCGCAGCGGAGCTGAAGCCGGCGGCTCAGCGATCCACGCGCTCGGCCGTCACGGCGTTGAGCCCGCCTTCCGCATCCACCTGCACACCGATCTGGATGGGCTGGCAGCACACCTGGCAGTCCTCCACATAGGATTGATCGCCTGCCGACAGGTCGAGGCGGATCGGGATCTGCTCTCCGCAATAGGGACAGGCGATGTCCGTGAACTGCTCCAGCGCGTCACTGCCGGCGTGATCGCCGGGCTCGAACACCGGTTCGAGGCCGTAGAGCAGGTCGATGTCGGTCGGGCGGCCCATGCCAGCCCATTATCTGCCGGATGGCTTTGCCGCGGGCAGTTCATCGCCCGCAGCCGTATACGCCAGCGGGCTGTAGAAGTTGAGCGTCTTCAGGAGCTGGCGGCCGGTGTTGCGGATCTCGTGCCGCTCGCCGCGCTCGATGAGCAGCAGTGAACCTGCGCTCAGCGCATGCCGCCGGCCCTTGATGATGGCGGTGCCGCGGCCGCTGACCACGAACAGCCATTGATCGGCGCCCCCGTGGCGGTTGCGGGGACCGCCTTCGCTGTCGCCGGGAACAATGGTCATCTGAGCCGCCTGCACGCGGCGGTTACCCATCAGGACATGAAAGCCGCGACCGAAGCGCGGGTGTTTGAGTTTCATCGTTGGTGCTTCCTGCCGCAGCAATAGCAGGAGCTCCGGGGGCACGCAATTGCCGGTCGCCATGGTGCGGAGCAGGCTGGTGCCGACACTGCAGGCAGGGAAGAACAAGTGGCAAGACCAGCGATCTGGTCCACGTGCGTCATGCTGAGTCTGGCGGGAGTCGCTGCATGCGTTACCGCGGCGCAATCGCGTGACATCGTCTCCCAGGACCTGAAACAGCTGCGAGCTCCCGGCAAGGTGGAGGCGGCGATCTGGACGCGTCGCCCCGAGGGCTACACGTTGCAGGTGGTGCTGAAGCTCACTTCCCCTGTCCCGTTGCGGCTTGTTGACGGCCGCCGCCCGCTTCCCGGGGCTGAGTCCGGGTCTCCGCCGCAATTGCCAGCACCGGCGATGCCAAAGCTGCAGGTATGGGTGCTGAGGGCCGACGGCACGATAATCCAGCCGCGAAACACCCGTCCCGCCAACGCGGCGACGGCGCCACCGCGCAGTGTTGTGGTGGATGCGACCTACGTGTTTCCTGACGTCGCCGCAGAGCAAGCGGTGGCCGTGGCGATGTGGGTGGATGGAGAGTTCTACATCGAGAAACTGGATTCGCTGGGGAGCTGACAAATTTCCGGCATACCTGCGAACACCTCCGCTGACCTGAAGCGCGTTCGGACCAGCTTGCCGCTTCACGCTGTTCGCAAGACCGCCATCCCTCCTCGTCGCGAAGCGGTCTTCGGCTGGTAACGCAGCAAGTCTCCCGGCTGGCACTGCAAATACTCACAGATCTTTTCCAGGGTATCGAAACGCACACCTTTCACCTTTCCCTGCTTCAGCAAGGAGAGATTTGCCTCGGTGATGCCGACATGCGCGGCAAGGTCCTTGGACTTCACCTTGCGGTCAGCGAGAACCACATCGAGCTTGATCACGATCGTCATGGCGTTCCTCAAACGAATTGCGCGTTTTCTTCGGCAAGGCGTTTTGCCCTGGTCATCACCCCCGCGATCTGCCAGAGGATTCCAGCGAAAAGCAGCGTGAGCACCTGGCCCGTGTCGATTCCAACCGAAACCTGGTGCCCGCCCGGAGTCGCGTCAAGCGTTGCCACGAACGTCAGCATCGGTCTTGAGAGAACCGCAGCCACGGGCCAGAGGAAGAGTCCTGCGGCAAAGCCCCTCAGCCCCCTGATGACTTCCAGGCTGAAGTACTGCCCTCGCGCAAAACTACCGAAGCACATGCGCGCACTGAGGAGACCATAGGCCTGAAAGAGCGACGGGATCGTAGTGATCACCCCAATGGCGATCCGCTGGAATATCGAAAGCGACTCTGCTGCGCGCGGCACCTGCAGGTGCAGGCTGTCGATGATGAGCTGTGGGTTCGCCAGGGCGATGTACACCGCAAGCGTGGGCAAAGCGGCAGCGAGCAGGAGGCACCCCAGGGAGAGGACCCGGCTGAGGAGGGGTGCGGTCGGTGGGCTGGCGTCGGCGGAAGGGCTTTGCATTGGCGCTGCTCCATTGACTTTATACAGCAAAAGATTATCGTTTCACGATAATACCAAATCGTGTGGTAGCTGGAGATCCCGATGAGAACGCTGCTGCGGGTTCTGATCTGCCCGGTATGTCTGCTTGCCTCCGGGCTCGCGCCAGCGCAGGAGTCCCGGGAATGTCCCCCACTTTTCCACGAAGCGGCGATTGTTGAACACGAGCCGCTCGCGGTGGACCGGCTCGAAGGCCAGGCCGTATTCCCCGTTCCTGATCTTCCGGGACTGCTGGGCAGCCTCGCTGGCTTCTGCATCGCGGTATTTGATGCAGGGTCAGTCATGCCCATCGTGGCTGGCTCGACCGATGACACGGGATCGTTCGAATTTGCCAGCCTCCCTGCTGGCTACTATGTATTGATCGGCAAGCATGCCAGTGGCCAGGGGGAATCCTTGCGGCTTCCGGTACGACTCCTCGTTGAGACGGATGCCGGTGAAGCAGTGCGAGGCCTGCTGATCCGGGTAGACATGCAGGGCTCGCGCCAGGGCGCGCGCGGCGAAGTCATCGGCAACCTCGACCTTCGTCGCACCTTGGTCGGGATGCTCGCTGCAGATCAGGCCATCCGCACAGAAATGATCGAGCAAGGCATGGAGGATGTCGCTCCCGAAATGCAAGAAAGCATGAACAATGTGGATGCGAAGACGGAACTGCGCCTGGAGGCGATTCTTCGCGAACACGGCTGGCCCGGACTCGACGTCGTGGGGCTGGATGGCAGCAATGCAGCCTCAGTGATGCTCCAGCACGCAGGACCGGAGTTGCAGAAGCTGACCATGCCGCTGGTTGAAGCCGGGTTTCGCGCCGGAACGGTGAGTGGGCCGAACTACGCAATGCTCGTTGACCGGGTTCGCCTGTCCGAAGGCCGTCCCCAGATCTACGGAACCGCCGCGATGCCGTTCACCCAGGCAGGTGAAGTCACCTTCCGGCCCATCGAAGATGAAGCCGGAGTAGACGCACGGCGGGCCGAAGTGGGATTGATGCCGCTGGAGGAATATCGCCAGCTCATGAGACAGCTGTATTTCCCGGACCGGACGCAGAAGTCCGCGGCAGGAAGGACGCAAGAGTGAACCGGAAGATTAAAGATGGCGCGCCCGGAGAGATTCGAACTCCCGACCACCTGGTTCGTAGCCAGGTACTCTATCCAGCTGAGCTACGGGCGCGCTGAGGGAGGCGCATTCTAGGGGCCGTTGGCTGTCAGGGCAAGGCTGGGCAGCGGGGTCACCTTTACTGCCACCGCCAGCTGCTGGCTGGCCGCCCCCAGGACCACCCCGCGCAGGGGAGTGACGTCCAGGTACTCCCTGCCCCACCCCAGGGTGACGAATTCCTGGTCCGCCAGCTTGCCGTTGGTGGGGTCGAAGGCCACCCAGTCCAGACCCGGGCACCACGCCGCCACCCAGGCATGCGAGGCATCGGCCCCGGTGAGCCGGGCACCGTCGGTGGCGCTGTTGAGCACGTAGCCGCTCACGTAGCGCGCGGCCATGCCCAGGCTGCGCAGCGCGGAAAGCATCAGGTGCGCATAGTCCTGGCAGACGCCGCGCTTCAGCTCCAGCACCTCGGCCACGCTTGTGAAGACGTTGGTGGCTTCGGGGTCATATTCGAACTCGTCCTGGATGCGCCGGGTGAGCTCGAAAACGGCCTCGAGCCAGGGCCGCCCCGGCTCGAAACTGGGTTCCGCCCAGGCGCGGGTGCGCGCCAGCACCGGTGCTGCTGGAGATGGCGCGCGGTATTGCTGGATGGCCAGATCCCCTCCGGGGTGCCACACGCCACGCTCTCCCACCGCCGCTTCCCAAACGGGTGAGGCAGCACCTGGGGCGGGTGCGCTGGCGGCGACGGTCACGTCCGACTCGGCGCGCACGGTCAGCGTCTGATGGGGTTCATCGACGAAGAAACTTTCGTACCGGTTGCCGAAATAGTCGAGGCCGGCAGTGCGCTCGGTGGAGCGCGGCTCGATCTCCAGCCGGTGCGAGAGCACGCGCTGCCACGGCGTCTCGCGGGGTTGCAGGTGGACCACCTGCCGGCTGCTGCTGACCTGCGAGGAGTAGGTGTACACCGTCTCGTGCAGCACGCGATAGCGCTGCGGCAGGGATGCGGGCGCGGGCCGGCCCATCACATCCCCAGTGGTGCCCAGGACGGGGCATGGCCGACGTTGAAGAAACGCTGCGTGAGTTCATCGCTGATGTTCATCGCGGCGGCACGCAGTGCGCCGACGGTATTGCGCAGCTCCGCGCTCTCGGGACGAAGGTGCCGGTCGCGGTCCATGGTCTCGAGGAACCGGACATGCGGCGTCAGCAGGTCCCCGCCGCAGGGCATCCCATAGGAGGATTCCAGCACCTGCAGATACTTGCGCGCTCCGCGCGCCTGGAACAGCACCGAGCGCGGGTTGCTTGCATCCAGCAGCACCAGATCGAGCACCGGCAGCCATTCCGGGCTGGTCATGTAGCGCGCCCGGTAGGTGACGATGGAATCCGCCACGCGCAGCAGCCACGAGAGGCCGGCGGAACCATCGTGGAGGAATGCGCAGTGCACGCCAGCGCAGAGGAATCCCATGCGCTCGATGCGCCGTCCGATGGACATGAAGCGCCAGGCGTTGTCGCGCGTCATGCCGTCAAGGGCGAAGCCGGACAGCGTCATCAGCCGCGTGATCAGCACGTCCAGCCATTCCAGCGCCTCAGGGATGCTGGGCTGCGGATGGCGGGGAAGGTCATGCAGGATGGTGTTGAGGATGCGCCAGTTGTCATGCGACATGCGCTCGCGCAGGTTGAAGGCCACGTTCTGCAGCGCGCGCAGGTTGGCGGGCAGGCCGCCGGCATGTTCCAGCGACAAGGCGGCATCCAGCAATGCGGTGTCGGTGTTGTCGCCGGGCTGTACCAGGCCCGTCTCCAGCGCCAGTTCCTGCAGCGGCGCCTGCGCGTTCTCTTCGTCCTCGCCGTCGTGCACCTTCAGGCTCATCGCCAGGCGCAACAGGCGGGCCATGCCATCGCAGCGTTCCTGGTAGCGACCCAGCCAGAACAGGTTCTCGGCCAGGCGCGAGGGCAGCCCGGCCGGGGCGCGCACGAGATCGGCCGCGGAGACGGTGGTCCTCAGCAGCGTGAAGCTGGAATCCACCTGCCCCGGCGACATGACCCAGGTGTCCTTCGAGCCACCGCCCCGCTGCATCGACACCACGCGGGCGCTGGCACTGCTGGCCACGCGCGTAAGGCCGCCGGGCATCACCGAATAGCCGCCAGGTGTGGCGGTGGCGAAAACACGCAAGCCGACGCAGCGCGGTTCCACACGTTGGGCATCATCACGCGACAGCACCGGTGCCTGGGAGACATGGACCAGTTCCTGGGCGATGAAGGCGCCAGGATCGGCCTCGAGCCGCGCGCGCAGTGCCGCCACGCCTTTCTCGTCCAGCCCCTGCCCGAATATCACATCGAAGGGTGCCGCCGGATCAGCGGGCTTGAACACCAGCCGGTCGATGCGTTTCAACGCATCGCGCAGCGCGGCTGGCTCGCCGCACCACCAGGTGCCCACGGAGGGCAGCAGCAGCTCCTCGCCGAAGAGGTGCTGCGCGATGCCCGGCAGGAAGCCCAGCAGCGCACCGGACTCCAGCACGCCGGAACCGAGGCTGTTGGCTACCAGCACCGTGCCACGGCGCGCGCAGTCGGTAAGGCCGGCAATGCCCAGCGCGGAGTCACCGCGCAGCTCCAGCGGATCGCAGAAAGTGTCGTCCTGCCGCCTGAGGATGGCATGCACGCGCTTCAGGCCGCCGATGGTCTTCAGCCAGACGCGGCCTTCGCGAACGGTGAGGTCGCCGCCCTCCACCAGCGGAAAGCCCAGGTAGCGCGACAGCAGCGTGTGTTCGAAGTAGGTCTCGTTCCAGGGCCCCGGCGTGAGCAGCACCACCAGTGGCGGGCCATCACCCTTGGGGGCCAGGTGCAGCAGCGAATCGCGCAGCGTGGCGAAAAAACGCGCCAGGTGCTGGATCCGCAGGTCGCGATAAAGCTGCGGGAAAGTGCGCGAGACGATGAGCCGGTTCTCGAGCGCGTAGCCGGCGCCTGAGACGGCCTGGGTGCGGTCGGCCATCACCCACCAGCGTCCGTCGGGAGAGCGCGCAAGGTCTGCGCCATACATATGCAGATGCACGCCGCCGGGCACGGCGGCGCGGTGTGCAGGGCGCAGGAATCCGCGGTGCGCGTGCACCAGTGCCGGCGGCACCAGCCCCGCCTTCATCAGATCCTGTGGGCCATAGATGTCGGCGAGGATGGCATTGAGCACTCTCGCACGCTGCGCGATGCCCGCCTCGATGTGCCCCCATTCCCGTGTATCGATGATGAGCGGCAACACGTCCAGCTCCCACGGCCGGTCGTGTCCCTTCGGATCGGCATACACGTTGTAGGTGACGCCGCTGTCACGGATCTGCCGCTCCGCCGCGGCACGCATCTCGTCGATGGTGCCACCGCTGGCCTTGCGGATGGCCGCATAGAGCTTCGACCAGCGCGGCCGTGGCTCACCGGGCGCCGCGAACAGCTCGTCGAAACGCCCTTCGGGATTGGGATAGTTCGGCGCCATGGCGATCGCAGTCTACTATGCGGCTCCTTGCCGCAGGTCGAGCGTGAAGGGATGCTCGGTGCTGCGGGCCGGCATCACGGGCAGCAGTCCGCCCGGCGTGTGCCCCATGCGGAAGAAGCGTGTCAGGCGGCGCGCCTCGGCCTCGTAGGCATTGACCGGGAAGGTGGCGTAGTTGCGCCCTCCCGGGTGTGAGACATGGTAGCGAGCGCCGCCCAGTGAGCGGTTGTTCCAGGTATCCACCAGGTCGAAGGTCAGCGGTGCATGGACACCGATCGACGGATGCAGGTTCGACGGCAGCCACCAGGCGCGATAGCGCAGGCCGGCAACGAACTCGCCGGCGGTGCCGGTGGGATGCAGGGGCAACGCCACGCCATTCACTGTTACCGCATGCCGACTGTCGGTCATGCCGCGCACGCGCACCTGCAGCCGCTCGAGAGAGGCATCCACGTAGCGCACCGTGCCGCCTGCGGCGCCCTGCTCGCCCAGCACATACCAGGGCTCCAGGGCGGCACGCAGTTCCACTTCCACGCTGCGCGCGGTGAAATCCCCGAGCCGGGGAAAGCGGAACTCGAAATGCGGGGCGAACCATTCGGCAGGAATCTGGATACCGCCTGAGGCCAGGTCCGACAGCACGTCGGCGAAATCCTCCCGCACGAAATGCGGCAGCATGAAGCGGTCATGCAGTTCGGTACCCCAGCGCACGAGTTTGCGCGGCCGGTAGGGCCGCTGCCAGAAGTGCGCAATCAGCCCGCGCAGCAGCAGCTGCTGCACCAGGCTCATGTGCGCGTGCGGTGGCATCTCGAAGGCACGCAGCTCCAGCAGCCCGAGTCGACCGGCCACCCCCCCGGGCGCATACAGCTTGTCGATGCAGAACTCGGCGCGGTGGGTGTTTCCGGTGACGTCCACCAGCAGGTTGCGCAGCACACGGTCCACCTGCCAGGGCGCACCCTCGATGACGCCCTGCTCCTGCAGCCTGCGCAATTCCTTCAACGCGATCTCCAGCTCGTAGACCGCATCGTTGCGTGCCTCATCCACGCGCGGCGCCTGGCTGGTCGGGCCGATGAACTGGCCGGCGAAGAGATAGGACAGCGAGGGATGGTTGTGCCAGTAGGCGATCATGCTGGCCAGCAGGTCCGGTCGCCGCAGGAATGGAGAGTCACCGGACGTGGCGCCGCCCAGCACGAAGTGGTTGCCACCGCCCGTACCGGTGTGGCGGCCGTCGAGATTGAACTTCTCACTGCAAAGGCGCGTCTCATGCGCCACGTGGTACAGGTGCCGGGTCTGTGCAGAGAGCTCCGCCCAGCTTTCCGCCGGGTGGACGTTCACCTCGATGACACCTGGATCGGGCGTGACCCTGAGCACGTTGAGGCGCGCATCGCGCGGCGGCTCGTAGCCTTCCATTACCACGGGCATGGCCTGGGACTTTGCCGTGGCCTCCACGGCCGCCACCAGCTCCAGGTAGTCCTCCAGGGCCGACACGGGCGGCATGAACACGTACATCCGCCCATCGCGCGGCTCCACGCACAGCGCGGTACGTGCAATGCGCGCGGCGGACTGGAACATGGCCGGTGCCTTTGTCGCGGCCGTCATCATGCGCCGCAGGCGTTCGGACGCACCGCCGCGACCTTGCGTGCCAAGCGCCACCCAGGATCCACTGCTGCCGGCACCGCCGCCCTGCGCCGGCGTGAACTGGCGCAGCGTGCGCCAGGCCGGCAGCGGCGGCTGCTTCTGCGTGGGATCGGGCGGATGGATCCAGGGGAAATCGCCCGGTGCGGCCCAGGGCTGGGAATCCAGCGGCAGGCGATAGCCCAGCGACGAGTCACCCGGCGTGAGATAGCAGCGCTCATCGCGCAGGAACCACGGCCCGCTCTGCCAGGGCGCGCCGGCAAATGGCTTCTGCACCGGCAGCACGAAGCCGATGCGCGTATCCAGTCCCTGCGTGAACACGCGCCGCAGGCGCTCGCGCTCCAGCGGATCGGCGAGCCGCGAGTCGAACGGATCGACATTCGCGGGCAGGCGCCGCTCGCGCCAGAGGTAATACCACACATCCTCGAAAGCGGGAAAAAGGTGTCGCGCGCCCAGACCCAGCCGCTCCGCCACCTCGACAAGGAAGTCCTCGGCACGGGTCAGCGTGGCGCCGTACTCCTGTTCTTCACTGGCGAGGAGCGACGCATCGCTCCATAGCGGCTCATCGTCACGGCGCCAGAAGGCATTCAATGACCAGCGCGGCAGCTGCTCGCCGGGATACCACTTGCCCTGTCCGTAGTGCAGCAGCCCCTGCGGTGCGTAGCGCGCCTTCAGCTTGTCGAGCAGCTGCACGGCCAGCCGGCGCTTGTTCGGCCCCATTGCTTCCGTGTTCCATTCGGCGCCATCGCGGTCGTCCACCGACACGAAGGTTGGCTCACCGCCCTGCGTGAGCCGCACGTCGCCTTCGGCCAGCAAGGCATCAATGCGCGTGCCCAGCGCGTCGATGTCCTGCCACTGCGACTCGGTGTAGGGCAGCGTCACCCGCGGTGTCTCGTACACGCGGCGCACACTCATGTGGTGTTCGAACTCGACCTCGCATTCATCCAGCGTGCCGGTGACCGGCGCGGCAGAGCCTGGGTCTGGCGAGCAGGCCAGTGGAATGTGTCCCTCGCCGGCCAGCAGCCCGGAGGTGGGATCAAGCCCCACCCAGCCTGCGCCGGGCAGATACACCTCGCACCAGGCGTGCAGGTCCGTGAAATCCGCTTCGGTGCCCGACGGGCCGTCGAGCGACTTGACGTCGGCCTTCAGCTGGATGAGGTAGCCGGAGACAAAGCGCGCGGCCAATCCAAGGTGGCGCAGCAGCTGCACCAGCAACCAGCCAGTGTCGCGACAGGAGCCGCGTCCCAGCGCCAGCGTTTCCTCCGGTGTCTGGACACCGGGCTCCATCCGGATGAGGTACTGGATGTCCTCCTGCAGCTGCTGGTTGATGCGCACCAGCAGGTCGATGGTGCGGCAGGGCCCGCGGTCGATGCCCGCAAGATAGGTTTCGAAGCGCAAGCCTGCGGGCGCGGCTGCGAGGAACGGCGCCAGCTCCTTCTCCTCCGTCGGCGCATACCGGAAGGGATAATCCACGGCAGCGGCATCGATGAAGAAATCAAAGGGATTCAGAACCGCCATTTCGGCGACGAGATCCACCTCCACCCGCAGCTCGCGCGTGGGCTGCGGGAACACCAGCCGCGCCAGCCAGTTGGCCTGCGGGTCCTGCTGCCAGTTGAGGAACTGCTCGGCCGGCTCAACACGCAGCGAATACGAGAGTATTCGCGAACGACTGTGTGGCGCCGGCCGCAGCCTGACCAGCTGCGGACCCAGCCTGACCGGCCGGTCGTACCGGTAGTGGGTGATGTGGTTCAGTGCGACCTGGATCGACATGCTTCAGCGGCTCCCCTTTCGATCCTGACGGCGGCATCGCATCGCGCTCGTGCAGGTGGAAGTATTCACGGGCGATGGCGTCGTGGATCCGCGCAAGGTCGGTCTGGATGTCATCGAGAAACTCGTGGCGACGCGCCGGGTCACGGCTGACCTCCACGCCGCCGTCGGCGCGCCGGCGCGCGGTGCGCAGCGCACGCAGCGGCTCGGCGTTGTGCGGCAGCTCGGCCAGGTGCGACTCGATGGCATCGAGGCAGAAGGCCACCGAGCGCGGAAAGTGCATGTCGTGCACCAGGTAGTGCAGCACGCTCTGCGCATTGATGCCGCTGTTGCCAGCGCCGCCTCCCGCGGCGTGGCGGCGGAACATCTGCAACGCCGACAGTGAATTGAGCACGCCCACCCACAGCAGGGCCAGCGCCGGATCGGTGGCGGCCTGGCGCGGCATCAGGATGGCGGCCTGGATGTCGAGGATGCGCGAGGTCATGTCGGCGCGCTCCAGGTGCTCGCCGAGGCCGATGAATTCCCAGGCCACGTCGTGGCTCATACAGGTGGCCAGCACCCCTGACACCGCCTGGCGGTCGCTGATCAGCTCCTCCAGCATGCGCCGGCGTTCCTGGCGGGGAATGCCGGGCTGCGAATAGCGCTTCGAGGCCAGGTACAGCGTGTTCACGCGCTGCCAGAGGTCGCGCGGCAGCACGTCGCGCATGGTGCGGCAGTTCTCACGCGCGAAGCGGATGCAGGACTGGATCGAGCCGGGATTGCGCGGCGAGGAGACGAGGAAGTCCACCACGCTGGCCTCATCCGGCCGTGCATAGCTCTGCTCGAACAGCCGGCCCAGGCCCACGATGCTGGTCAGTGCCTGCCATCCCACGGAAGCGCCCTGCGGCAGGTCGAGCAGCAACTGCTGCGTGGCATTGATGAGGCGGGCGGTGTTTTCGGCGCGCTCCAGGTAGCGCGCCATCCAGTACAGGCTCTCTGCAGCACGAGACAGCATCAGGAAGCCTCCGCCACGATCCAGGTATCCTTGCTCCCACCCCCCTGCGAGGAGTTCACCACCAGGGAACCGGCGCGCATGGCCACGCGCGTGAGGCCACCGGTGGTGACATACATGCCCTGCGACTGCAGCACGAAGGGCCGCATGTCCAGGTGGCGCGGCGCGATCTCCTCGCCGGCCCAGGTCGGCGCGGTGGACAGCATCAGCGTGGGCTGAGCCATCCACCCGCGCGGATCCGCCTTGACACGTGCCGCGCAGACAGCGCGCTGCTCCGCCGTGGCCTGCGGCCCGATCAGGAGCCCGTAGCCGCCGGACTCATTGGCTGGCTTCACCACCAGCTTGTCGAGGTTGGCGAGCACATACTCGCGTTCCTTCTCGACGTGGCATTGCCAGCTTGGCACGTTGGGCAGGATGGGATCCTGGTCCAGGTAGTAGCGGATGATTTTCGGCACGTAGGTGTAGACCACCTTGTCGTCGGCCACGCCGGCACCAGGCGCATTGGCAATCCCCACATTGCCGGCCGCCCAGGCGCGCATCAGGCCCGGCACGCCCAGCAGCGAATCGGAACGGAACACGTCCGGGTCGAGGAAGTCATCATCGATGCGGCGGTAGATCACATCCACCCGCCTCAGGCCCGCGATGGTCTTCATGTAGACCACATCGTCGCTGTCGACGATGAGGTCCCCGCCCTGCACCAGCTGCGCGCCGGTCTGCTGCGCCAGGTAGCTGTGCTCGAAATAGGCGGAGTTGAAGACGCCGGGGGTGAGCAGGACGATCACCGGCCGGTCGGCCTGCCGCGGGGACAGCGCCGCGAGCATGTCGTACAGGGCCGCGGCATAGCCATCCACTGGCAGGATGGAGCTGGCCGAGAACAGCTCCGGGAACGCGGATTTCATCAGCATCCGGTTCTCCAGCATGTAGGAAACCCCGGAGGGCACCCTGAGGTTGTCCTCCAGCACGTACACCGTGCCGTCCCGGTCACGCACCAGATCAGTGCCGCAAATATGGGCCCACACGCCAAAACGGGGCGAAACGCCCCGGCAGGCGCGCCGGAAATTGCGCGAGCCGGCGAGCATTTCAGCGGGGAACACGCCGTCGCGCACGATGCGCTGCGCGTTGTAGAGGTCGTCGATGAAGAGGTTCAGCGCCGTCAGCCGCTGCCTGAGGCCCGCATCGATGCGCTGCCATTCGCTGGCGGGCATGACGCGCGGGATGGGGTCAAACGGCCAGGCACGGTCGATATTCTGCCCTTCGTCGTACGTGGTGAAGGAAATCCCCATCGTGACGATAGCCGCGTCGATGGCCTGCCGGCGCAGTCGCATCTCCCCGGCATCGAGGCCGGCGAGGTAATCGCACAGCGCGCGGGCGGCCGGGCGCGCCTCGCCCTTGCCGTCCACCAGTTCGTCGAAGACTCCCTCCGGACGGTAGTCTTCGGTTCCGAATCGCATTGCCCCTGAGCCTCCCGGGTTGTGCACAGGAGAGGAGCAAGAAGCGTGCCTTGGCGATCAGGTCGCCCCGTTCGGGGTCATCACTCGCTGGCAGCCTCTGCGGCGCGACGAGCTTCGGCCGCCTGTTGCTGGGCTGCTTCCAGGTCGGCCTCGACCCGACTGGTGATCTTTTCGGCTTCCTTCGCCTGTTCGGCGGCACTGGTGCCGCCGGCGGCCGCCGCGGCACCGGTTTCCGCCAATCCACAGGCTGCCAGCAGGGCAGCCGCCGCCAGGATGGTCATCACGCGAAGCATGTCTGCTCCCCTTGATATGTGTGCATCAAATGTGTGCAGCGCGGTACCCTTGCAGGATAACAAGATCAGGGGTGTTTTCCGCATGAGGCTGTCCGGTTCGCAACGCAAGGTCGTGCTCGCCTCCTCGCTGGGCACGGTGTTCGAGTGGTACGACTTCTATCTGTACGGGTCGCTGGCGTCGATCATCGCCAGGCAGTTCTTTACTGCGCTGGACCCGACTTCCGCCTTCATCTTCGCGCTGCTGGCCTTTGCCGCAGGATTCATCGTGCGGCCGTTCGGCGCGCTGGTGTTCGGGCGGCTGGGAGACATGGTGGGCCGCAAGCACACCTTCCTGGTCACCATCGTGATCATGGGTGCATCCACTTTCCTAGTCGGCGTGCTGCCGGGCTATGGAACACTTGGCGTGCTGGCCCCGACGCTGCTGATCCTGCTGCGCCTGCTGCAGGGCCTGGCGCTGGGCGGTGAATACGGCGGGGCAGCCACCTTCGTTGCCGAGCACGCGCCAGCGGACAAGCGCGGCGCGCACACGGCCTGGATCCAGACCACCGCCACGCTGGGCCTGTTCCTGTCGCTGATGGTGATCCTGGGAACGCGCACCGCGCTTGGCGAGGAGGCCTTCCAGGCCTGGGGCTGGCGCATTCCCTTCCTGCTTTCCTCGGTGCTGCTGGGGCTGTCGGTATGGATCCGCATGTCGATGGAGGAATCCCCGGTCTTCAGGCAGATGAAGGCCGAGGGCAAGACTTCCAAGGCTCCCCTGAGGGAATCCTTCGGCCAGTGGTCGAACCTGAAGATCGTGCTGATCGCGCTGTTCGGCCTCACCGCCGGCCAGGCGGTGGTGTGGTACACGGGGCAGTTCTACGCGCTGTTCTTCCTCACCCAGGCGCTGAAGATCGACGGGGCGCAGGCCAACCTGCTCATCGGCCTGGCACTGCTGATCGGCACGCCGTTCTTCATCGTGTTCGGTGCGCTGTCGGACCGCATCGGCCGCAAGCCCATCATCCTGGCGGGGTGCCTGCTGGCGGCGCTGACGTACTTTCCGCTGTTCAAGGCACTCACGGCGGCGGGCAATCCGCAGCTGGCGGCGGCGCTGCATTCCGCACCGGTGACGCTGCACGCCAATCCGTCGGAGTGTTCGTTCCAGTTCAATCCCACCGGCACGGCAAAGTTCACCAGTTCCTGCGATGTGGCCAAGCAGACGCTGGCCAATGCCTCGGTGAACTACGACAGTGTGGATGCGGAAGGTATCGCGCGCATCCAGGTGGGCGAACGCAACATCAATGCCTTCGAAGCGCGGGGGCTTTCCGGAGCGGAACTCACGGCTCGCGAGGGGGCCTTCAAGGCAGAGCTGACCGCCGCCCTCAACGAGGCCGGCTATCCCGCCGCCGCAGATCCCGAACGCATCAACAAGCCGCTCGTGATCGCCATCCTCACGCTGCTGGTGATCTACGTGACCATGGTGTACGGGCCGATCGCCGCGGCGCTGGTGGAGATGTTCCCCACCCGCATCCGCTACAGCTCGATGTCACTGCCCTACCACATCGGCAATGGCTGGTTCGGCGGGCTGCTCCCCACCACCGCCTTCGCCATCGTGGCGCAGACCGGCAATATCTACAGCGGCCTGTGGTATCCGGTGATCGTGGCTTCGATCACGCTGGTGCTGGGTGCGCTGCTGGTGCGCGACAAACGCGGCGCATCGATGCACGACTAACGCGGCAGGTCCGCCCGCTGCTTCGCCAGCGCGGTGCGGATCTTCGCGCGGGCTGCCGGCAGGTCAAGCCTGCCGGCGGCGAAATCTTCCGCCTGCTCGAACAGCTCGGCGTAGGCGCCAGACTGGTCGCTGTTGGCGGTGAGCCGTACGGCACCTCCCGGCGTCAGCATCTCGTCCCAGGCCGCCAGCACCTCGCGCCAGTAAGCGCGCGTTGCCTCATGGTATTTGCCAGCCTCCTTGAAGTAGTCGCCGCCGATGCGCTCGTAACGGGCCACGCCGTACTCCCGCCCCACGTAGGGCATTGCCGCGCCAGTGGCCTCCTTCAGGTTGTTCTCTTCCTGCAGCCAGCCAGTGGGCAGCACGGTGTGGCGGTTCGTGCCACGCAGCAGCTGGTAGTCCTCTCGCACCGACCATTCGCGGCGCGGCAGTGGCCGGGCTGTCTCGCCGCTGATCCACGTGGAGAAGGATGCGCTGTGCTCCCAGCGGCCGAGTGATCCATAACGCGGTGATTCATCGACCTGGTACACCACCTGCGCCCACTTGCCGCGGCGCTCCGCCTCGGCAAGCGCGCGACGCGTCCAGCGGTTGTCGCCCTGGTATTCCACCAGGTGCGTGGGCTCATACACCCATTCCTGTCGCCAGTGTTTGGTGACTATCGGCGCCATGGGTTTGCCATCGGGCCCGACCACATGCATCTCCAGGATGTGCACGAGGCTGACGTGGCGCGGTTCGTCCCGGTCGATGAACACCTTCTCGGTGCCCCAGGACTGGTACGGCCGGGCGCGCGAGCCATCGCCGGTGAAAGCCGCCACCTCGAGGAAATCGAAGTTCACGCGGAAATTTCCCGTCATGGCCAGGATGGCGCGCCGGTCTCGCTCCAGGTCGGCAATGCCGGGCTCCCGCAGGGCATGCCATTGCGGCGAGGGCGCGGTTTCCAGCTTCACCTCTGCCCCGCGGGTGGTGCCGCCACGCGGCGCCGGCGCTGCCGGGCCCACTGGCCAGCTGAAGGTGTAGCGCGAGTCCACGCGTTGCGGAGCGCCGGCGCTCTCCGCCGGAACCCCTGCCAGCGGCCCTGCCGCCAGCACCGCGGCCAGGAAGATGTTGCACAAGGTCTTCATGGTGGAGTCCTCGGGGCCTCAATCGAGTATATGAGAACCGTTCTCATTGACAACCCGGCAATTGGCGCAACACTGTGGCGCCGGAAGCTAGAATCCCCGCCCCGAGTCCGGATGCCCCTCCCTGCCATGACCGCCGTCGTCACCGACATCGAACGCCCCCGCCTCAAGCCCCCCGTGGAAGGCAAGCTGCTGCTGCATTCCTGCTGCGCGCCCTGCTCCGGCGAGGTGATGGAGGCGCTGCTGGCCTCGGGCATCCACTACGCCATCTTCTTCTACAACCCGAACATCCACCCGAAGCCGGAATACCTGCTGCGCAAGGAAGAGAACATCCGCTTCGCGGAGAAGCACGGCATCGAGTTCATCGATGCCGACTACGACACGGCCAACTGGTTCACGCGCGTGAAGGGCCTGGAGAACGAGCCGGAACGCGGCGCGCGTTGCACCGCCTGCTTCGACATGCGCTTCGAACGCACCGCGCTTTACGCGCACGAGCATGGCTTCCCGATGATTTCCAGCTCACTGGGCATCTCGCGCTGGAAGGACATGAACCAGATCAACGGCTGCGGCGCACGTGCCGCGGCGCGCTATCCGCAGCTCGTGTACTGGGACTACAACTGGCGCAAGGGTGGCGGCTCGCAGCGCATGATCGACATCAGCAAGCGCGAACAGTTCTACCAGCAGGAGTACTGCGGCTGCGTGTACTCACTGCGCGATACCAATGCCCACCGCGAGGCACAGGGCCGCAAGCCGATCGAGATCGGCGTGCAGTTCTACGGGCGCGAGAGCACCTGATCCAGCGCTGCTGCGACGTGACCTACCGAGCGGTCGACGTTGCGCAGCTTCTCCAGGCCAAAAAGCCCCATGCGGAAGGTGCGGAAATCCGGCCCTTCGCCACATTGCAGCGGCACGCCTGAGGCCGTCTGCAACCCCGCGCCCAGGAACTTCTTGCCGCTCTGGATATCCGGATCAGTGGTGTAGCTCACGACCACGCCGGGCGCCTTCCAGCCCTCGGCCGCCACGCTGGGCAGACCGCGGGATTCAAGCAGCGCACGGACCTTCGCACCCAGCTCCACCTGCTGCGCACGCAGCTTTTCGAAGCCGTCGGCACGCGTCTCGAGGATGGCGTCGCGCAGGCGCACCAGCGCGTCAGTGGGCATGGTGGCGTGATAGGAGTGCTGGCCCTTCTCGTAACCTTCGGCGATCTGCATCCACTTCTTCAGGTCACAGGCGAAGCTGGAGCTCTGCGTGGCGTCGATCGCCGCACGGGCACGCTCGCCCAGCATCACCATCGCGCAGCAGGGTGAGCTGCTCCAGCCTTTCTGCGGCGCGGACAGCAGCACGTCGACACCGGTGGCCTTCATGTCCACCCACATGGCGCCCGAGGCGATGCAGTCGAGCACAAACAGCGCACCCACTTCGCGTGCGGCGGCGCCGACCACCTTCAGGTAGTCATCGGGGAGGATGATGCCGCTGGCGGTTTCCACATGCGGCGCGAACACCACCTTCGGTTTCTCGGCGCGGATGGTGGCAGCCACCTGCTCCGCCGGGCACGGCGCCCAGGGTGCCTGCGGACCACTGCCCTGCTGCGTGGCCTTGCAGACCACCTCGCCAGTGCCCAGCCCACCCATCTCCAGGATCTGGCTCCAGCGGTAGCTGAAGAAGCCATTGCGGATGACCAGCACCTTCTCGCGGTTGGCAAACTGGCGCACCACGGCCTCCATGCCGAAGGTGCCGCTGCCGGGCACCAGCACTACAGTCTGGGCCGCATAGACTTCCTTCAGGGCGCCGATGATTTCCTGCATCACGCCCACGAAGCGCCGCGACATGTGGTTGAGCGCGCGGTCGGTGTAGACCACCGAGAATTCAAGCAGTCCGTCGGGGTCCACGTTGGGGAGCAAGCCGGGCATCAGGATCTCCGTTCTTTTCGTCGCATCGGGCAGCGCGGATTGTAGGGGCCGCGCCCGCCCCTGTCCTGTCAGGCAGCGGCCGGGGGCTGAGGAATCCCCTCATTGCGCACTGCGATCACTGTGAGGGTGCGCGGCCCACCCACCGGGGAGGGCCAGTCAATCGACTGCCCGGGGCGCAGGCCCAGCAGCGCGGCGCCGATGGAAGTCAGCACCGAGATGAGGTCGCGGGTCACATCGGCCTCGTGCGGCCAGACCAGCACCACGTCACGCGTACGGCCGGTCTGGTCATCGCGGAACGTGACATGCGAGCCCACGCGCGCGAAGTCGCAGCCGATGGATTCATCGGGCAGCACAGTGGCGCGCCCCAGCTCGCGGTCCAGGTATTCGGCGACCAGCGGCGAGGTGCGCGCAGCCGCGTGGGCAAGGCTCAGCAGCCGGTCGTACTCGCTGGCCGGAATGATGATTTCGGGCAGCGCAGCCGCCCGGGAATGCAGGTTGAGTTCCATGTTTTTCGCGCTCCTGTTGCAGTGAAGACAGGGCGGAGAGGATTCGCTCCGCCCGTGGGACTACCCCGGGCGAAGCACACAAATGGCTACGCCCGGGGCGGGGGACCCTGGATGGAATGACCGGCCGCCGGGAAGGCAGGCAGGCAGATGTAATGGACGCAGCTGGACATGCAACGAGCATAGCCCCTGCCCGCGCCAAGTCAACCACCCGGAAGGGGATCAGGTCATTACATCATACTGTGATATATTTACCTCCCGATCACCTGATTCATGGAGTCACCCATGGCATTGCAACTTGGAGATGTGGCGCCGGATTTCACGGCCGTCACCACGCAGGGCACCATCAACTTCCACGACTGGCTGGGCAATTCCTGGGCGGTGCTGTTCTCGCATCCGAAGGACTTCACGCCGGTGTGCACCACCGAGCTCGGCTTCACCGAAAAGATGCGCCCCGAGTTCGAAAAGCGCGGCGTGAAGGTGATCGGGCTTTCAGTGGATGGCGTCAACGACCATGAGCGCTGGGCTGATGACATCGAGCAGACCCAGGGTGCGCGGCCCCGCTTTCCGATCATCGCTGACCCGAACCGCAGCGTGGCCACCGCCTACGGGATGCTGCATCCCAATGCCGATTCCACGCATACCGTGCGTTCGGTGTTCATCATCGATCCGGCGAAGAAGATCCGCGCCTCCATCACCTACCCGGCCTCCACCGGGCGCAACTTCAATGAAGTGCTGCGGGTGATCGATTCGCTGCAGCTGACCGACAAGCACAAGGTGGCCACGCCGGTGAACTGGAACAAGGGCGATGACGTGATCATCGTGCCGTCGGTTTCCAATGACGAGGCCCGCAAACTCTTCCCCGCGGGATGGAACGAACAGCGGACCTACCTGCGGCTGGTGAAGCAGCCGGCCTGATGGCACGCATGGGCTCCATCACGGTCCTGCGCGAGCCGGAGACGGGACCGGAAGCATCCGCCATACCGGCGGCGGAAGACCCCTGGCGCCTGGCGCCGCTGGATGGTGCCCTTGCCGAAGAGGTGCGCGGGCTGGTTGGCCGGCTTGGCTCCGCGCAGCGCCTGTGGCTGAGTGGTTACCTGGCCGGCAGCCTCGCGCCCGTTTCCGCACCCGTGGCGGCGACGGCGACGGGCGCCAGCCCTGCGGCTGCGCCAGTGACCATCCTCTTCGGATCGGAAAGCGGCAATTCGCAGCGTCTTGCACAGCAGCTTGCGCGACGGCTCGGGGACAGGCAGGCCCCGCATCGCGTGCTCGACATGATGGACTGCCGCAAGGTGGACCTGGAGCAGGCCCAGCGCGTGGTGGCCATTGTCAGCACCCATGGTGATGGCGATCCGCCGGAGACTGCGCACGGGCTGTTCGAGCTGCTTGCCGGCAATCGTGCGCCGGCACTGGGCGGCAAGCAGTTTGCGGTACTGGCCCTGGGAGACAGCAGCTACGAGCATTTCTGCGCCGCGGGCAGGAAGCTCGACGCGCGCCTGGAGCAACTGGGCGCGCAGCGATTGCTGTCCCGGGTGGACTGCGATGTGGACTTCGAGGCCGCGGCAGAGGCGTGGCTCGAGACGGTTTCGTCACGACTGGCCGAGTCACCTGCCGCGCCGGCCATTGCCGCAGTAGATGCGGCCGGCGCAAGGCAGACGACGCGCAGCTGGAACCGGAAGAACCCGCTGCACGCTTCAACGCTGGCCAACCAGAAGCTCACGATGCCGCAGGCCTTCCGGGAGGTGCGCCATGTCGAACTGTCACTGCCGGACGAGGTGCGCTACGCGCCGGGCGACGCGTTGGGCGTGGTGCCACGCAACGACGAGAACCTGGTCGCGGCACTTCTGGCCCGGCTGGGATTCGACCAGGACACCCCGGTGCAGGCTGCCGGGCACGACACCCCGTTACGCACGGCCCTGCTGGAACACCGGGAAGTCGCTGGGATGACTGCCCCGTTCCTGCAGCGCTATGCCGAAGCCACGGCGAGCGCCGGCCTGCTGCGCCTGGCGCAGGCGACCGACGACCTGAAGAACCTCCTGCACGGCCGCGACCTCCTCGACCTCGTGCAGGAATATCCACCGCGGGGGCTTGATGCGGCCACCCTGGTTGAACTGCTGCCGCCACTGGCCCCGCGCCTTTATTCCATCTCTTCCAGCGCCCTCGCCACTCCCGGGGAGGTGCACCTGACTGTCGGCCTCGTCGCCTACCAGGCCCGGGATCGCGTCCGCCGCGGCGTCGTCTCTGGAATGCTCGCGGACCTGGCGGAGGGACAGACCCTGCCGGTTTACCTTCATCGCAACGAGGGTTTCCGCCTGCCGACTGACCCGCGTGCGCCCATCGTGATGGTGGGCGCCGGCACTGGCGTGGCGCCGTATCGCGGCTTCCTCGCCGAGCGCGAGGCCAGCGGCGCCACCGGGCGCAACTGGCTGGTGTTCGGCAACCGCGCGTTCGAGCATGACTTCCTCTACCAGAGCGAGTGGCTCACCTGGCGGCGGCGCGGCCTGCTGGCACGGCTCGATGTGGCCTTCTCGCGTGACCAGGTGCAGAAGTGCTACGTGCAGCATCGCCTGCGCGAACAGGGCGCCCTGCTCTGGGCCTGGCTCAATGAAGGTGCGCATCTCTACCTGTGTGGCGACGCGCAGCACATGGCGCCGGATGTGGAGCACGCCCTGCTGGAGGTCTTCCGCACCCACGGCGGGCTCGACGAGGAGGCTGCGGCCGAACACCTGCGCCAGCTGCGTCGCGAGCGCCGCTACCAGAAGGATGTGTACTGATGAGCGATGCCCTGCCCCGCAACGACCTCTCAGCGCCGCTGGACCAGTTGCACTCCAACGAGCGCGTTAAGCACGAAAGCCGCCAGTTGCGCGGCACGGTGGATTCCAGCCTGGCCGATGCGGCCACGGGCGCAGTCGATGAAACCGACACGCTGCTCACCAAGTTCTTCGGCATCTACCAGCAGGACGACCGCGACCTGCGCGAGGAGCGGCGCCGCGCGAAACTGGAGCCGCGCTACCAGTTCATGGTGCGTGTCCGCCTGCCGGGCGGGGTGTGCCTGCCTCACCAGTGGCTGGCGCTCGACGCCCTCGCCCGCGCCCATGCCGGCAACACGCTGCGCCTCACCACCCGCCAGACGTTCCAGTTCCACGGCATCCGCAAGCATCAGCTGCGCGCGCATCTCCAGGGCCTGCACGCCGTGGGGCTGGACACCATCGCCGCCTGCGGCGATGACAACCGCAATGTGATCTGCACGGCCAATCCGCTGCTCTCGCCCGCGCACGCCGCGGTGAGCGAACTGGCGCAGCGCATCGGCAAGCACCTGCTGCCGCGCACCGGGGCCTATCGCGAAGTATTCCTTGGCGAACCGGCGGTCACACCGGATGCTGGACCAGAGGAGCCGCTCTACGGCACCACCTACCTGCCCCGCAAGTTCAAGATCGCGCTGGCCGTACCGCCGCGCAATGACGTCGACGTCTTCGCCCATGACCTGGGCTTCATCGCCGTCATCGAGGATGGCCGCCTCATCGGGTACAACGTGCTCGCCGGTGGCGGGATGGGCATGACGCACAACCAGCCGCAGACCTTCCCCCGGCTGTCTGAACCGGTCGGCCTGTGCAGGCCGGAGGATGTGCTGGCTGTCGCCGAGCATGCGATGTGCATCCAGCGCGACTTTGGTGATCGCCGTGATCGCGCGCATGCACGGTTCAAGTACACCATAGAGGACCGTGGCATCCCCTGGTTCCGTGCCGAGCTCGAGCGCCGCCTGGGTCGTGCCCTGGACGAGGCCCGGCTGGTCCGGTTCACGACTTCGGCTGACCCCTCCGGCTGGGAAGAATCCGCGGATGGGCTGTGGCACTTCGCCCTGCACGTACCCAACGGCAGGCTGGCGGATCGCCCCGGCACGGCCTGGCTTGCTGGCATGCGGGAGATCGCCGCCCTCCACAAGGGCGTGTTTGCGCTCACCACGAACCAGAACGTCATCATCGCCGGCGTGGCCGAAGGGGAACGCCCGAAGATCCAGACCCTGCTGCAGGAGCATGGACTCACCCAGGCGCAACCCCGGGACGCATTGCGCGCCCAGGCCATGGCCTGTGTCGCTCTGCCCACCTGCGGCCTCGCCATGGCGGAAAGCGAGCGGTACCTGCCCTCGCTGCTGGACAAGATTGCCTCGGTACTGGCCGGACTGGGCCTTTCAGAGCAGCCCATCTCGGTGCGCATGAGCGGCTGTCCAAATGGGTGCTCGCGACCTTTCCTTGCCGAGATCGCCCTGGTGGGCAAGGCGCCCGGGCGTTACGACCTCTACCTGGGGGCCAGCCCTTCGGGCCAGCGGCTCAACGTGCTGTACCGGCAGACTCTGGGCGAAGCCCGGATCCTCGAGGAGCTGCGCGCGGTGCTGTCACGCTACGCCCGCGAGCGCCACGAAGGGGAAGCCTTCGGGGATTTCGTGACCCGCGCGGCCATCGTGGCGCCACCCGACGCACTGGACGCCAGACTCAGGGCCAGGCAGGCCTGACATGGATGAGCGGGCAGGACAGCATGAGCCCGAAAAGACGCGCAGGCCGCGGCGGGTCGACCCGCTGATGATGATGACGGTGGGGCTGGGCGTCTTCTTTCTCGCTGTGCTTGCCCTGCTCGCCATCGGTGGCTGAACCCACCGGGTGGTTGGGATTCGATCAGCCGACCTGTACGCTTGCCTGCGGCAATGAACAAGTCAGACTTTGAACTGCTGGCCGATTTCCGCTACCAGCTGCGCCGCTTCCTGCGCTTCAGCGAGGACGCCATCCAGGCGGAAGGCCTCACTCCCCAGCAGTATCAGCTGCTGCTGCAGATCAAGGGTTTTCCGGGTCGCAACTGGGCGTACGTGGGAGAACTGGCGGAGCGGCTGCAGGCCAAGCATCACGGCACTGTCGCCCTGGTGTCCCGCTGCGAGCTTGCCGGACTGGTGCGCCGGGAGACGGACCCGGATGACAAGCGCCAGGTACGGGTGCACCTGACCGACGTCGGGGAAAACCGCCTGACGCGGCTGGCGCGCCTTCACAGGGATGAGCTGCAGTCGCTGGCCAGCGTGTTCCGGGTATCGCGGATCGCGGCGTTCAACGATCGGGAGTGAAGCGGGCCGCGAAAAGTCTGGCGGAGAGTGAGGGATTCGAACCCTCGAAGGGCTTTTGACCCTTACACCCTTAGCAGGGGTGCGCCTTCGACCACTCGGCCAACTCTCCGTTTCCCGGCACGGCCGCCGGCCATGGCAGGCTGGGGCTGCCGTGGGCAGACGCGGGATGATACTGGCCTGGGCGGGAGGGGTAAAGGTTCGGGAATTCCGCGGCTTGCGTCAGGCGGCCGCCAGCGGATCCCCGCCAGGCGGATGGCCATCCGCCGGACCTTCGCCACGCGCGCGACTCTTCTGCTCGTACATCCGGCCATCTGCCCGCCGCAGCAGCGCGCCAGCATCTCGGCCATCATGAGGATAGACGGCTACGCCGATGCTCGCCTGCAGGCGCACCATTTCCCGTCCCATTGCAAAGGTTTCTTCAACGGCCTGGCGGACCTGCTGTGTCACGCGCGTCGTATCCTCCGGCGTCGCCAGGTCAGGGATCACGAGCACGAATTCGTCACCACCATAGCGGGCAATGGTGTCCTCGGCCCGCACACGCGCGGCGAGCCGGCGGCCCAGCGCGCACAGCAGCTGGTTGGCCATTTCGTGGCCGAGTGTGTCGTTCACCTGCTTGAAGCCGTCCAGGTCCAGGAACAGTACGCCCACCGCGCCACCCTTGCGCTCGGCCACCACGATGGCGTGCTCCAGTCGGTCGAGCAGCAGCATGCGGTTGGGCAGTCCGGTGAGCGCGTCATGCGTGGCCTGGTGGCGCAGCTGGCGCTCGATGTCCTTCATCTCCCGGATGTCCCAGGCAATGCTCGACAGCGTCGTGGTTTCCCTGCCGTGCTGCTCGCGCACGCGGTGGGCCATCAGTACCTGCGAGACGGGTACCTCTACGCTGGCGCTGTCGAGCAGCGTCATCTCGCCGCGCCAGATGCCCGAGCGCAGGCAGGTGGGGATGGCTTCATCGAGCAGGGTGTCGCAGGACTGCGGTGAATAGATGTCGAACACGGTGCGGGCCGCGATGCTGGTGTGCGAGCCGATGCCCAGCATCTGGCGGCCGACACCGTTCATGTAGAGAAGGCGACCCTGGCTGCTGGAGACCATCACCATTCCCGGGGTGGCGTCGATCAGGGCCATCAGGCAGTCGCGGAGTATTGCCGGAGAGCGGCCGGCGTCCAGGGAATCGTGCCGGGAATGGCGGAGCTGGCCGGGAGACAGCCCGGGCCCGTTTGAAGAATCTGCCGTGATTTCCATGCCCGCCACCGCCGCTGCTGCGCTGTGGCAATACCTTAGATTGCGCCGGGTCGGAGACAATCGGGTGAACACCCCACCATGTCACGGGTGAATCAGCCCCCTCCTCACCGCATAGCGCACAAGCCCGGCGGTATCGTGGATGTCCAGCTTCTTCATCAGGTGGGTGCGGTGGGACTCGGCGGTCTTCAGGCTGATGCCCAGGCTCGCAGCCACCTGCTTGGTCTTCTGGCCTTCGGCGATCAGCTGCAATACTTCCCGCTCCCGCGCCGTCAGCGGATCAATCTCGAGGGAATCGCGGTTGCGGTAGGCATCGATGACGATCTGGGAGATGCCGGGGCTGAAATACATGCGGTCCCTGGAGGCTTCCTTGATTGCGCGCAGCAGGTCGGCACTGGCTTCGGTCTTGATCACGTAGCCGTGCACCCCGGTATCCAGGGCCTCGATCACGTAAGGGCTCTCCTTGTGCATGGTGAGCAGGATGACCTTGGTGCGCAGTCCATCGGCTGCCACGGTCCGGGCCACATCAAGACCGTTGAGGCCGGGAAGCGTGATGTCGACGATGGCGATATCCGGCTTCACGCGCCGGATCAGCTCGACCCCCTCGCGGCCGTCGCAGGCTTCTCCCACCACCTGGAACCCTGGCTCACCCTCCAGCAACTTCCTGATCCCCTGCAGCAGGATCAGATGATCATCGACGATGACGACTCGGACCATGATGCTCCTAGACCACCGGCACAATGGGCTCCAGCGGCACCACCACTTCAACGCGGGTGCCCTGTCCCGGCGCCGAGATGATCTGGCAGGTGCCTCCAACGGCGCTTGCGCGCTCCCTCATGCCCAGCAACCCGAGGCCACGCTTGCCTCCGGGTGCGAGCACTGCATCCGCGTCGAAACCGGCGCCGTCGTCGCTGATCACGCAGCGCACCTGTTCGGCGCCCTGCGGGCCGCCGCCGACCTGCTCGAGCGCGATGGTGACACCGGGTGATCCGCCGCCATGGCGTACGGTGTTGTTCAGCGCCTCGTGGGCAATGCGATAGAGGGCAATCTCCGCCCCCACAGGCAGTCGAGTGCGCAACTGGCCGGTCACCTTGATCTTCAGGCCTGTGCGTTGCTCGATGCCCTGCGCAAGGAACTCCAGCGCGGGCCGCAGGCCCAGGTCATCGAGGATGGTGGGGCGCAGCTCGTGCGAGAGGTGGCGCAGCTGCTCGCCGGTTTCATCCAGCAGGCGGCGCACGCTGGCCAGCCTGCGATGACCGCTGGGCAGCAGCTCGCGCACGGCCATGTCCAGTTCCAGCGTGGCAGTGGCAAGGATGCTGCCCGCCTGGTCGTGCAGGGCGTGGGCGATGCGGCCCACTTCGCCTTCCAGCAGTTCGTTGAGCCGCCGCAACGCTGCGTTGGCTTCATCGACCGAGCGCAGGCTGATTTCGAAAGGTGACAGGCTCTCCAGCAGGAAGCTGCCCGCCATGTCGTCGGCGGACTTGCGATGCAGCAGCGTGGCCACGGCCTTCTCGTGCATGGAAACGAGATCCAGGATGCCCAGTCCGCCGGCCAGCGCGCGGCGACCTATCTCGTAGGCATTGCTGAGCGCAGCCTCGCCGGCACCGTCCATGAAACGTTGCAACGCCGCGCGGTACTCCTCGGTGTAGCGTTCAGCCTGCGTCATGGGCCACCCCACTGCACGCGCGCCACGAGCACGAGGGCATCGTCATGACCGTTGCCATGCTGTGCCAGCAGGCGGTCGGCAAGGCGACGCGGCGGTTCCAGGCGGTCAATGCTGTCCGCGAAGCCCGCCTCAATACCATCGGTCGCCACCACCAGCATGTCGCCCGGCACAATCCGCGTGCTGGAAAGTGCGGGCGGCGGCATGGACACCCCGACAACCCCGCCGCGCACCAGCAGTTCGGTGCGATCCAGCTTGCCGGACGGGGAAGGATGGAGCAGCACCGCGGCGATGTTTCCGACGCCAAGCCACTCCAGGCGCTGCTGCCTGAGGTCGAGGTCGAGCAATGTAATCGCGGCGCCACGCGTCTCGCGCAGGCGTTCGTGGCAGCGAACCATCAGTCCGGTCACGGAATCTCCTCCCGACGCATGCAGCACCTCACAGGCCGCCTCTGCGGCGACCGCGGCCCTGGATCCATGTCCCAGCCCGTCGATGACGCCGATCAACGCCCGCCCGTCCAGCTGATGGACATGGCAGCGGTCGCCGGACTGCAGTTCTCCCGGCAGTGTCGACTGCGCCATCCCCACCTCCAGCATCCCGCGCGTCATCGTCGTCTCTTTCCAAGAGTCACCGTCGTGCCGCTGGAGTTGGAAACGATCTCGAAGTGGTCGGCGATGCGGCGCACGCCGGCCAGGCCGAGCCCGAGGCCACCGGATGTCGAATAGCCGGAACGCATGGCCGACTGCATGTCGGCGATGCCTGGACCTTCATCGCGCGCAATCACGAACAGCATGCCGTCATGGGTGGAGCGCATGATGATCTCGCCCCGCTGGGCGTACCGCACGATGTTGCGCGCGAGTTCGGAGATCGCCGCCGCGATCAGCGTGGCCTCGCTGGCGGAAAATCCCAGGCTGGTGGCGAGGCTGCGGCCATGCTGGCGCGCCTCGACCACGTCCTCGGAGGTGGCGACGACCACCCGCGCATCGAAGGATCCGGATTCGACGCTCCTGGAGGTCATGTTCATCGCGCACCCAGGAAGGAAAGGCCCTCCTCCAGGTCCAGCGCGGTGGGAATGTCCTCGAGGGTGAGGCCGAGCTGCACCATGGCAAAGGCGACTTCGGGCTGGATGCCCACGATAACGGTCTTGGCGCCCCGCAGGCGGATCATGTGCGCGAGGTCGCGCAGCGTGCGCGACGCGAAGGAGTCCACCACGTCGAGCGCCGTGACGTCGACGATCACGCCACGCGTGCGGTGGATGGACACCTGTTTCACCAGCGCATCGCGCAGCCCCACCAGGTCAACGTCGGTCAACGCGGACTGGATGCTGGCAATGAGCACATCCCCTTCCTTCAGGATGGGGACCGACGACCAGGTTTGCTGGTTACCCCGGCGGCTATCCACTGGCTCGGGCTTCATCTTGCAGGGAGAACGGCACCACCTTGTATCCCAGCAGGCGCTCGGCCTGCTCGATGCCGCCCTGCAGATCACCGACGGTGTTCATCTTGCCGAGGTCGACGCCGATGTTGACCAGCGTCTGTGCGATGGAGGGCGAGAGACCGGTGACGATCACCGTTGCGCCGAGCAGTCGTGTCGCTTCCACCGTCTGTACCAGGTGGTTGGCTATGCTGGAGTCCACCGCCGGCACGCCAGTGAGGTCCATTACCACCACCTTGCCGCGCGTCGCACGGATGCCGTGCAGCAGCTGTTCGGTAAGCTGGCGGGCACGCTGGGGATCGATGGCGCCGACGATGGGCAGGATCAGCAGGCGCTCACGCACCTGCAGTACCGGCGTGGAGAGTTCGCGGATGGCTTCCTGCTGCTCGCGGATGATGCGTTCGCGCTCCTGCACGAAACCGACAGCCACGGTATTGGCGATGCGGTTGGCAGCAGGCTCGTAGGCATCGAGGATGCGATTGAGCTTGGCGAAGTCATGCTGGTACTTGGCGAACAGCGAGCGGGCCAGCACGTCGCGCAGCAGGAGCACGATTCCAACCACCTCGTCGGTTTCCACGCCGCGCGGAATGATGCGTTCGGAGAGGTTTCGCGCATAGGCCTGCAGTGCCTCGAAGGTGCCTGTCTCCAGTGCCTCCACGTACTGGTCGTAAACCGCCGTGGCTTCGCTGAATACCTCCTCCTCGCTCATGGCTGTAAGGAGGCGCGCCTTGGTTATGCGCTGGGCCCACTCCTGGCGCAGGTCTGTGCGATGCTCGCGCAGGTGCGCGACGAGTTCGCTGAGGAGGGTGCTGGCTGCCTGGTCCCGCAGCGGGTGCGGCGAGATCTTCGAGTGATCCAGCTCGTGCATCGTCGTCTCCCTGTGCAATATCGCGTGCATCGCGCGATTATGCCGATGCGTCACAGGGATTCCCTGAATCGTTCAGGTGTTCACCTGATGCCCCGCACCCGTTTTTGCGCGTTGATCCGCGTTACGCGGGCTCGCGACAGAAATGTCGGCGTTCTCCTACATCTGGTTCCGTCCGCCTCCTTCACTTAGAGTTTCACTCGAGCGAAAGGCAAACCTGTCGAGAGGCAGGGACGCAAAGCTACCGGTCTTCCGGCCCTTACAGGCCGCAAGACAGCGGGGCTGCCGGCAGGATGAGTTCCTGTCGTGAGTCACGATTAAGCGCACCCCGGCCCATGCCGGTGGGCACGCCTATTCAGACCTTTCACTTTGCCCTTCGGGGCCGGGTGACCGGTCGCTGAAGGAAGGCGTGCCAACAGCTCCACACGGGGCCGGGGAATTTCGGGATGAACACGACGGGTTTTCGCGCTTTGCCGCGCGCGACGGTGTCTGCCTGCGCACTTGCACTTCTTCTCACCGCCTGCGGCGGATCCTCCGGAGACTCAACGGCTGACGCCAGTGGCGCACCACCCACGCAGTCGCCGTCCACTACACCGCAGTCTCCACCGCCGTCTCCGGCACCCGCGTCCGCTTCAGGCGAGCCCAGCACCCCCGCGCCCCCCGGCACACCGCCGCCTGCTGCCCCCGCCGCGCCGGCGCCCGCCCCGGCTCCGTCGCAGACTGGCGCAAAGCTGCTGTTCCACTCCGGATTCGATGGGGGATCAATGAGCCTGCTGCCGCCGGCCAACTGCTGGGGCACCGGCTGCTGGCAGGATCTGGTCGGCCTCGACAGCCTGACCAACTTCACCTGGCCCACCGAGGTGTGGGGAGGTGGTGGCAAGTTCATGATGCTCAGCTCCCCGGTCACCACCAGCGGAACCACGATGGGCAACTACATGTTCAACCGGCTCGATCGCGTCACTGCGCATGACGGCCGCGACTCAACTGCGCTGTTCCAGCAGATCACGCAGAACGCGAATGGCACTGCCCCCATGGGAACATCGCCCATGCAGAACGAATTCGTGTTCATGCCCAGGGACGAGAGCAGCGACATGTATGTGAGCTACTGGATGAAGCTGCAACCGGACCTGGTCGAGAAGATGAGCAACCTGCCCGCCGGCCCTGGAGTCAGCGGTGGCGGCACGTGGCGCGCCCTGTTCGCACTGAAGACCGGAGGCCAGACCTCCTGGGGTGAACCTGCGGACAACGGCGACTATCGCATCGAGGCGTATGTGATGACCTATGGCGGCGGCCAGCCCTACTGGGTGCTGCTGGGTGATGCCAACGCCGGCGGCGGAGCCCCTGCCACCAATGCGTTCCGGGTGGAGAACCGCGACGTGAAGGTCCCGGTAGGCGACTGGTTCAAGTTCGAGATCTTCTGGCACCGCAGTGGCGGCTCAGACGGACGCGTCTGGATGGCGGTGAATGGCCAGGTGGTGGCCGATCGGCGCGGAGCCAACATGGGCGCATGGAACATGCCCATCAACCGCATCATGGCGCCCTTGCTCTACGCTGGCAGCGCAATGCCGGTTTACCAGTGGATCGATGAGGTCGAGGTGTGGGACGGTTTCCCGTCCCCGGGCAGCAACCCACCCTACGCCGCCCACTGAGGGCAAAGCGGGCGATCAGAAATTCGCCCGCAACTCCAGGCCGTAGAGGCTGGCACCATACTCCGGCACGGTATCGGATGCCCTGCGCCCCTCATGCCGGCCGAACATGCGCAGCCCGAAGGCGGGTGTGAGCCGGAAGTCCACGGTGAGGCCTGCAATGACCAGGCTTTCGCGAAAGGTGCCGGGACTGGACACCGGTCCAAGCGCGACGTCGCCGCGATAGATCCGGTGGCTGGACTCCAGGTTCAGCGAGATCTGCGTGCGCGGACCGACTGAAAATGCCGGACGCAGCGCAATGCTCCTGGCCAGCACGTAACCCACGTTGACCTGTTCCCACTCGCTGACGTCGCGCTGCGCAACCGCGACGACCGCCACCCTCGACGAGGGACGCCATTCGTAGCTGACCGAACCGGTCCACGTGGAAAGGTCGCGCTGGGGAAACTGGCGATGGTCACGCGCCACATAGCCGCCCCGCACATCGAACCGTGACTTTGCCGCGGGAGTCCATTGCAGGAGGCCTCCCATGCGATGCTGGCGGTAGGAGTTGTCCACCCTCAGCAGGCCTACGGACTGCAGGTTCGGCAGCGTGGCGTCGGCGTAGTTGGCGTAGACGCCGATGCTGTTTCCCGAAGGACTCTCGTACGTAAGCGTGGCACTGCCGCCATCGCGCTGCATGTCGCTGGTCTGGAACTGGCTGGAGTTGTTGTGGTGCTCGATGCGCTCGACCCCGGCACCGAGTAGCCACCGCACCCCCACGTTGATGGCGCCCTCGGCGTCAAAGCGCTGTATGCGCAGCTGGTTGGGTGCGGCGCTCTGCGTGCCGCTGCGCAGATTGGCCAGCGATGACAGCACCGACTCCGCACTGTAGCCAACACGACCGTCCAGTCGCCGTCCTGCCTGCCATAGCCAGGCTGTGCGCAGGCTCCAGGCCTGGTGGTCCAGTTCGCTGAACTTGTCGAAGTGCTGGTCGCTTCCAGCCGCCTCGCCACGGAAGCGCTGTCCGCTCACGGGCAAGTCCAGGCGCAGTCCGGCCGAAATCGTGCGGTAGGAATCACTCTGCGGGCCGGTGGCACCGGGCTGCCGGAACACGTTGTCCTCGCCTGTCAGGCCGACGGCGGCTGTTGCGCCGAACTTGTCTTCACCGTCCTCCGCGGCGGCGGCCGTATCCAGCTGCCAGAAGAGTGCGGCGGCGGCGACGACCAGACCGGCCTTCAATTGCCGCTGCGGACAGCGACGTTCCCTTGCCCTTTCAGGGCCTGATGATGCGGGCATCGAGTGCCCTCCCCACTGCCTGGGCGCGATTGACCACGTTGAGCTTGCGCAGGATCTTCTGCACATGGTTCTTCACCGTGAGCGCGCTGATGCCGAGGATGGCGCCGATTTCCCCGTTGCTCTTGCCGAGGTAGACCCAGCGAAGGATGCCGCGCTCGCGCTCAGTGAGAATGCACCCCGCATTGGCAGGGGTACGGGCATCAGCGCCTTGTCCGCGCGTCTGCGTGCGCACCCAGGCGGCATGCAGGGCAGGATTCACGAGCTGCACCAGGTAGCTCTCGCGTGCGCCAGCCGTGCCGGGCGGGCAGGCAAAGATGGTCAGGCCCTCGACCTCTCCATCCGCATCATGCCAGCCGTGCACCAGCAGCTCTGTCGCCCCGCTGCGCATCAATTCGCGCAGCCCGGTGCTGCCGCCGGTACCCGAGAGTTCCTCGGCAGTGAAAATGCAGGGCTTGAACTGACGTTCCGCCCACTTGTCAGCCAGGCCGGAGAGCAGTGTTCCCTCCCGCGCAAGCAGATCGGCAAGTGAACTTCCGGAGGCGACGACGGTGGAGAATGCATCAACTGTGAATGAGGGATCGCGTGCCTTGCGCAGGGCACACACCAGCACACGGTGGCGGATCAGGTTGAGCAGCAACCCCTGCGTCCAGGTGAAGAAGTGGGCCCGGGTCGTGACCCGCAGCGATGCATCCATGTTCAGGAGCAGGCCTTCAATGCTGTGGGCATCGAGCAAGGCCCAGCCCACGGTGTCCGACGGCGCTTCATCACCGGCTTGTGGCGCGCGCCCGGGAGCGGCACTCACGAGCCGCAGTTCCGGTTCAGCGTGCGCGCCCTCATCCCTGGCACGCGATCTGACCACGCGAAGTCCGACCGTCTCAGTATGCATTTTTTTGCTCCAGTACCACGCCCAATGTCCGCAGGAGGATCCACAGGTCCAGCAGCAGGGACCATTCACGCAGGTATTCCAGGTCGCACTCCACCCGTGCCCGCATCTGCACAGTGTCGGTCTCGCCGCGCAGGCCCCTGACCTGCGCGAGGCCGGTGATGCCGGGACGCACCTTGTGGCGGATCATGTATCCCGGGATCAGCTTGCGATACAGCTCGTTGTGGGCCACGGCATGCGGCCGCGGGCCGATGACGCTCATGCGTCCCTGCAACACGTTGAGGAACTGTGGAATCTCGTCAAGGGAGTACTGCCGCAGGATCCTGCCGATGGGCGTGGTGCGGGGATCATCCCGGGTTGCCTGCTTCACCACGCCGCCATCCTCGAGGCAGGTCATGGTGCGGAACTTGTAGACCACGATCTCGCGCCCGTCGACTCCATAGCGGCGCTGCCTGAACAGCACCGGACCGGGCGAGGTCATCTTGATGGCCACCGCTATTGCCAGCGCCAGCGGGGAAAGCAGCACTACTGCCACGCTCGCCAGCAGCAGGTCACTTGCGCGCTTGGCCATTCCCGCCACGCCGCAGAACGGTGACTCGCAGAGAGCGATGGCCGGCAGGCCGGCAATGGTTTCGACCCGGGCCTGGATAAGGTCGAAGGACAGCACGTCGGGCACAAAGTACACCGAAGCCGTGGTGTCATGGAGTTCCTCAACGAGCCGCCGGATCCGTGGATGCCAGCAGGGCAGCGCACAGTACACAACGTCCACGTGGTTCTTCTTCACGTAGTCCGCCAGCTCGTTGAGCGAACCGAGAATCCGATGGTCCCCGGTTCCTTCGAGCCGATTGCAGTCACGGTCGTCAAAGTAGCCGGACACCTGTGTCGCCAGCAGCGGGTCACCATTGATGTGGTTCGCCAGCATGCAGCCGGTGGGATTCACGCCCGCGATGACAGCGGTGCGGCGGGCCTCCGCGACCCAGCGGGCCAGGAGCCGAGGAATCGCCCGATGCGACACGGCCTGAAGCACTGGCGCAGCCAACGCCCAGGAAAGCAGCAGGGCCGGATCGAACTGCGCCAGCGTGCCGGTAGCAGCTCCGAGCACGTAGAGGATGGCGCATACCAGCATCCACCTCAGCATCACCGCGCCTGGAGAGGAGCCGGCGGAACCCGCTGGTACCGGGGACCTGAGGGCCAGCGTGAGCGCCACAGCAAGCAGCACCAGGATGGCGTGGGCAGAAGTGAGCTGGATACCAAACCATCTTGCGCAGACCAGCAACGCCGCGGGCGCCGCGGCGGCATCGATGAATCCACGAAGCAGCGCGGACCGCCCCGGGGGCAGCACGCCGATCGGCGGAAGCCCGGCGCGCGGTGTTGTCCGACGCGTTGCTCCGAGGTAGGCGGCAGCAGTGGAACTGGAGTCAGGCAACATCGGCCCGCGCTCCCAGCGGCATGTCGGACAGCTCGTGCACCCGTGCAACCAGCTTGGCTACAGCGGAACTGAGCGCCGGCGCCGGCACCGGCTCCGGGCAGGTGCGCCAGCGATAGCCAAGGCCACGCACCGTCTCTATCAGTTCTCCGTGGCGCGAAGGCAAGGCCCGGCGCAGGCGCCGCACGTGCACGTCCACGGTGCGCTCTTCGACATACACGTCGTCACCCCAGACCTCATCGAGCAGCTTGCGGCGCGTGAGGGTCCAGCCGGAGTGCGTGATGAAGTACAGCAGCAGGCCGAACTCCATGCGCGAGAGCTCGATTTCCCGGTCACCACAGGTCACCCGGCGGGCGGCTGGATCCACGCACAGCCCCTGCACCTCGATGGCTTCATCGATGTGCTCGGGAGCCCGGCGCCGGAGCACCGCCCTGACCCTGGCGAGCAGCTCGCGCATCGACACCGCGCGAGGCAGGCAGTCATCCGCGCCGCACTCCAGCGCTGCGACAGTGTGCTCCTCCTCCGGGCGGGTGCTGAGCACAATGATGGAAATGCCGGCGGTACGCGGATCAGCGCGCAGCTGGCGGGCAAACATCAGGCCGGGGGTACCAGGCGCCCAGTCAAGCAGCGTCGCATCCGGCCGCAGCTTGCGCACCAGAACCTCGGCTTCACCGAAGCCGCGTGCACGCGTGACTTTGTAACCAGCGTTACGAAGGCTTTCCGCCATCAGCTCGCAGGTAGCTGTATCGCGTTCCACAATCAGAATCGAGCATTGCATGTTGCATCTCCCTGCCATCCGGGCCTGCCGGTCCATCGTTCACTTGTTTTTCGAACGACGGCCTTGCCAGGCATGGGTGGATGCTAATGACCGATGCACATGCCTCGCCATCGGTACAACCATCGACGCGTACCCGGGTGAATCGCGCAGGGAGTCAAGGGGAAAGACCTGATATAGGCCGAAAGTAGGTCGCGACCTACAAGTGATGTCTACACAAACCCTGATCCGATCGGATCAATTGCGCGTGCCATCGGATCGCGAGTGTGGTCGGTACGGTTTCCCGCAGCGGAGGAGAACCATGAAACCCACATTCACTGCAATTGTCCGGTTCGTGTCGTTTGTCGTGCTCGCCACGATCGCCTGGAACCCGGTGAACCGCGCAATGGCGGCGGAGCCCGTGCTCGGTCCGGGAGATACGGTACGCGTGACGGTATTCGACGATCCCAGTCTCACCACCGAGGCCCGGCTCTCGCTGCAGGGCACCCTCGCCTTCCCCTTGCTGGGTGAGGTGGCGATCGGTGACCGCACGCCTTCGGATGCGGCGAAGATCATCAGCGACCGGCTGAAGCAGGGTCGCTTCCTGCAGGACCCACGCGTCAGCGTCGCGCTGGTCGAGGTGCGCAGCCGCAGGGTGATGGTGATGGGCCATGTAGCGAAGCCTGGACAATACGCCCTCGACGGTACCAACGAGCGTCTCATCGACATCCTGGCCCTCGCCGGCGGACGCTCTGAAACCGGCGCCGACACCGTCGTGGTCACGCGCCGCAGTGGCGAGGCGCAGACCTTCGAAGTCAACATCGCCGAGATGTATCGCAAGGGCGACCTGAGCTCCGATCTGCGCCTGGAGGGTGGCGACGTGATCTACGTGCCGGAGGCGCCGGTGTTCTACGTGTACGGCGCCGTGCAGCGTGCCGGCGTGTACAGGCTCGAACCGGCCACTTCAGTACGCGCTGCGCTGTCGGTTGGCGGCGGACTCACCCAGCGCGCTTCGCAGCGACGCATCGAGATCCATCGCAAGCTGCCGGACGGAACCGTGAAGGAATTCAAGGCGGACCTGAAGGATCCGATCCAGCCGAACGATGTCATCTACGTGAAAGAGAGCCTGTTCTGATGAACCCGTCACTCTTCTTCCTGGTATTGCGGGCACGCTTCGGCCTGTTCGCCATGACCCTGTGCGCGACGCTGGTGGCTGCGGCCCTGGTCACGCTGCTGATGCCGAAGACCTATCAGGCGACAGCCTCGATGGTGATCGAGCAGCGCGAAGCCCAGTCACTGCGTGACGGCGCCATGGCCTACATGTCCACTGCTGAACGCACGGCCTACCTGCAGACCCAGGTGGAAATCCTCAAGAGCCCTGCCGTCGCGCGCCGGGTGGTCGCAACACTGAAGCTTGCCGAACGCCCGGAACTCAAGGAAGCCTACGCCGCCACCGACCGTCGCGTACCCATCGAGGAGTGGCTGGCCAACCTGATCGGGGGCTCGCTCGACGTGAAGACGTCACAGAGCAGCGTGATGCATGTCAGTGCCAACGCGCCGACCGCGGAAGCGGCCGCCGAGCTGGCCAATGGCTTTACCCAGGCTTACATGGACACGACGCTGGAACTGCGCGTCGCACCCACCCGACAGGCAGCCGAGTGGTTCGACGTACAGCTGAAATCCCTGCGCGAAGACCTGGAGAGCGCTCAGGACAAGCTCACGGCCTACCAGCGGGAGCATGGCATAGTGACGACAAGCGATGGTGCCGACGAGGAGCTGCTGCGGCTCACCAATCTTTCGGATGCCCTTGGCCGGACCATGGAACAGAACGTGGAGCTCGCGGCGACGGAACAGCTGGCACGCCGTGCACTGGAATCTGGTGCACCGCTGGAGTCCCTGCCCGTAATGCGCGACGACTCCGGCCTGCAGCAGCTGCGCTCCGAGCTGCGCGAAGGCGAAGCAAAGTTGCAGGCCCTGTCGGTGAGGTTCGGCGAGAACCATCCGGAGTACCGCAAGCAGCGTGCCGAGAACAACTACCTCCGATCCGCACTCGCCGCCGAGATGCAGAAAGTCGCCAACCTCACCAGCGGACGTCGGGCCGAGGGGGAGCAACGCGCGGCACAGGCCAGTGCGGCGCTCGCGGCCCAGCGTGCACGCCTGCTGGAGCTGCGGGAGGGCCGCGACGGGCTGGCCGTGCTGGTGCGCAACGTGCAGACAGCACAGACCGCCTACGACGCGGCCATGCAGCGCTTCATCGACACCCAGGTGGAAAGCCGCGCCAACCAGGGCAACGCCACGCTGCTGAATGCCGCGGCGGTGCCGCGCAAGCCGCACAGCCCCAACATTGCGCTGAACCTTGCGCTGGCCACCATCGTGGGCCTGGTTCTGGCGATCGGGCTGGTGATGGCACGCGAGATGACCGACCGCCGCGTGCACTCGCCGCTGGAGCTGGCCGAGGCCACCGGCGCACCCGTGCTTGGCGAGTTGCTCGCCTGGACGCCGACCGGGCGTCTTGCGCTCGCCGCCCCGCGCAACAACCCGCGCACCCTCACCCATCGAAGGCAGGACACTCCATGAGCGAACGCGCCACCGCACGCGACCCGGCTTTGAAGCTTCCCCCCATGAGTGCCTCGCGGGCGTCACCCGGAGATCCGGCCTCGCTGCACATCGTGCCGCGCGCCGACATGCGCATCGGAACCATCCTGGTCGCGCACAAGGCCATGGAGAGCGAGGATATCGACCGCGTCATCAAGATGCAGGATGCCAAGGGGCTGCGCTTCGGCGAGGCTGCGGTGCGCCTCGGCCTGATTACCGTGAGCGACCTGCGTCGGGCCCTGGCGCAGCAGTATGACCTGCCCCACCTGCTGCCTGAGAATGAGCGCAGCGACGGGGAGCTGGTCGTCGCTTCCGATCCATTCAACCGCTGCGCCGAGCAGGTCCGCGCCGTGCGTACCCAGCTGATGATCCGCTGGTCCACCGAGCGCCCGGGGTGCCGCACGCTGGCGATCGTCAGCCCCGAGCGGCAGGACGGACGCAGCTATGCCGCAGCCAACCTTGCCGTGGCCTTCGCGCAGTTGGGAAGCCGCACCCTGCTGGTGGATGCGGACCTGAGGCGCCCCCGACAGCACCGCATTTTCAGCGTGCCGGACAGCGTCGGACTCTCCACTGTGCTTTCCCAGCGCGCCGGCCGCGAGGCCGTGGTGCCAATCCGCGAGTTCGGCCACCTGGCGCTGCTGCCCGCTGGAGCACCGCCGCCGAACCCCGCGGAGCTGCTGTCGGGAGAGGCTTTCCACAATCTCGTCAGCGAGCTGAAGGAAGACTACGACGTGATCCTGTTCGATACGCCGTCAGCCAGCACCTGCTCGGATGCCCAGACGGTGGCCTTCCGAGCCGGCAGCGCCATGATGCTTGCCCGCAAGGACCATACGCGCCTTGCGGACGCCACGCGCCTGGTCCGGCAGCTCGATCATGCCGGTGCCCAGCTGCTGGGCACCGTCTGCAACGCCTTCTGAAGCGGAGATGCCGAGGACGTTGTTCGTCACCGGGACCCTGCCGGACGGGGGCGCGGAACGTCACACGATCTCCCTGCTGAGGGCGCTGGCGGCAAGGGGCCATGAGTGCCATGCGGTGTGCGTGAAGCCCACCGCAGCGAGCGCAGCCTCGCTGCGTCTGCCGCCCTCGAGCCTGACGTGCCTGCAGGCAACGCGATATCTCGATCTGCCTGCCGTCAGGCGTTTCAGTGAGCTGCTGGGGGCGTCAAGACCCCAGGCCATCATCGCGGCAAACCCCTACGCGCTGCTGTATGCATCACTGGCGCGCATGATCGCGAGATCGTCGGCCAGGATCATCGTGACCTTCCACAGCGCGAGCGCGCTGAACCTCAAGGAGCAGGCACAGATGCTGGCCTACCGGCCGCTGTTCTGGGGTGCCGACTGCACGGTTTTCCTCAGCGAGCGGCAGCGCAGGTACTGGCGCCGCCGCGCGCTGCTTTCCCCGCGCAACGTCGTGATCCACAACGGCATCGATGCCAGCCACTTCAGGCTGCAGCCGAGGACCTGGCCCAATGGGCAGCTCCGCAGGTCGCTTGGGTTCGCCCGTACGGATTTCGTCATTGGCCTGCCAGCCCTGCTGCGCAAGGAGAAGAACCACCAGCAGCTGATCAGGGCAGTGGCCGCGTTGCGCAGGCTGGACGTGCCCGCACGGGCACTGGTGATCGGCGATGGCGAGATGCGGCCGGCAATCGAGGGACTGGCATGCCAACTCGGTGTCGGCGAATACGTGACCATCACCGGACTGCAGGCAGACGTACGCCCGTTCATCGCCGCCTGCGACATCATTACCTTGTGCAGCCTGTCCGAAACCTTTTCGCTGGCCGCCCTGGAGGCCATGGCAATGGGACGTCCGGTGGTGCTTTCTGACGTGGGCGGCGCAGGGGAGATGGTCGTACCCGGGTGGAACGGGCTTCTCTATCCAGTCGGGAATTCCCTCGACTACCTCAACTGCCTTCTGCGGCTCAGTGACAGTGCCAGCGCGCGGCGCATGGGTCGCCACGCACGCAGGATGGTGGAAGCAAGGTTTTCCGCCGAACTGATGACGGAGCGCTATGAAACGCTTCTCGGCCAGTTGTGCGGAAAGCAGGGCGCCGGCGAGATGACACCGGCGAGCGGACTCTGACTTCGCAAATGAGTTCTGGTCCGGACGGACTACCGCCAGGTTGGGAATGGCCCGCAACACGCGGACGATACTTCCCCCCGGTTGCTTGTTGCGGAGAAGGTTGATGCCATCGAGCGGCTCGCTGCACGGTCCTGTCGTGCTGCTGCTGGGTCCACATCTGGGCGCGATCAGCGGCGTCAGCGCCCATCTGAAAGCCATGCTCCGCTCACGGCTTGGCGAGGATTTCGTGCTGGACCAATTCCCCGTGGGCAGCGAAGGCCGCGACGAGGGGCGCTTCGGGCGGTGGCTGAGGCTCGCAGGCAGCGTCGTGTCCCTGGCTGCAGTGCTGCATCGGCGCAAGCCGCAACTGTTGCACATCAACACATCCCTCAACGCGGGTGCATTCTGGCGCGACCTGATCTATCTGCTGCTGGCCAGGCTGCATGGCGTGCAGGTGGTGTATCAGGTGCATGGCGGAAAACTGCCACAGGACTTCGTCGGCCCGGGGCGTACCCTGCGTTCGCTGTTGCGCCGCCTCCTGATGCTTCCCGATGTGGTCGTGGTGCTTGCGGAAATGGAGCTGCGTGCCTACCGCAGTTTTGTTCCGGAACAGCGTGTGGTGCTCATTCCCAATGCCGTGGACAGCCTTGCCCTGGCCTCGACGCGGCAGCGCCGCCAGGGGGCGCAGGGTCCGCTGCGCCTGGTCTACCTGGGCAGGCTCGCGCGCGAGAAGGGACTGTATGAGCTGCTCGAGGCCCACGCGACCATCCTCGCTGGAGGGGTGGAAGCCCATCTTACCTTCGTCGGAGCGGGCGGCGAGGAAGCCGGGTTGCGCGCCGCCGTCGAGCGCCTGGACACCGGTGCTCACGTGCACTTTGCCGGCGCAGCGTTTGGCGATGCCAAGGCCGCGCTCCTGGGCCAGTCTGATGCATTCGTGCTGCCGAGCTACGCGGAGGGACTGCCCTGTGCCTTGCTGGAGGCCATGGCGGCAGGCAACGCCGTGATTGCCACGCGCGTGGGCGCGATTCCTGACGTGGTGATCCCCGGACTGCACGGCATCCTGGTCGCGCCGCGGGACGTGCCCGCGCTGTCGAATGCCATCGCCGCGCTTGCAGCCGATCGCCCGGCAGTCGCGCGCATGCAGGTAGCTGCGGCCAGCCACATCGCGGCCGGCTATTCACTGGAGCGCTTCCGCGCCAGTTTCTCCGATCTCTACAACTCGATGCTGGCAGGACGGCAACCCGCCGCGCACCAGCATGACATCCGGGAGGGCACGACCACCGTGCAGCAGGCTGCAAAATGTGCGGAATAGCCGGCTGGATTGCCCAGGACCCGCCTCCTCCTGGGGCGACGATACATGCCATGCTGGATGCCATCGCCCATCGCGGGCCGGATGACCAGGGGACCTACTACTTCCAGTCGCGACAGGTTCCCCACGAGGTAATGCTGGGGCATCGGCGCCTGGCCATCATCGATCCGGATGGCGCGCGCCAGCCCATGCATGATGACGGCACCGGCATCAGCCTGGTTTTCAATGGCGAGATCTACAACTTCCGCGCGCTGCGCGCGGAGCTGCTGCGCCACGGCTACCAGTTCACGCGCGATTCGGATACCGAGGTGCTGCTGCGCGCCTACCAGCACTGGGGCGAACAGGTGGTGCACCACCTGCGCGGCATGTTCGCGTTCGCGATCAGCGATCCGCGCAAGCGCACGGTGCTGTTTGCGCGCGACAGGTTCGGCGAAAAGCCGCTGTTCCTCTGCCAGCGAGGCAGGAACCTGTACTTCGCTTCCGAGATCAAGGCGCTGCTGCAGGTCCCCGGCATCACGGCCACGGTGGACCAGCAGTCCGTGTGGGACTACCTGGCCTACCGCTACGTGCCTGCACCCGGCACACTGTTCAAGGGCATCTTCAAATTGATGCCCGGCACGCTGGCAGTTTGGGATGGAGCCAGCCTGCGCCAGACGCGCTACTGGACTTCACCGGATCGCTCGCACCTGCTCACCGGCGAGGAGGCTGGCGATCCCGTGGAAGGATTTACGCGCCGCCTCGAGGAGGCCGTGGCGCTGCAGATGGTCAGCGACGTTCCCTTCGGCGCCTTCCTGTCCGGCGGACTGGACTCCTCCACGATCGTGGCGCTGATGAGCCGCCACAATCCCAGCGTGATGACCTTCTCGGTGGGCTTCCGCGAGACTGCCTACAACGAGCTGCCCTACGCGGCGGAGGTGGCCCGGCAGTACAACACGCGACACCATGAACTGGTGGTCACGCACGAAGAGGTGATCGAGCGGCTGGCAGGGCTGGTCGGGCAGCGCGATGCCCCGGTATCAGAGCCATCGGACATCGCCATGCACCTGCTGGCGCGCGAGGCCGCGCGCAGCGTGAAGATGGTGCTGACCGGCGAAGGCAGCGACGAGGTGCTGGGGGGGTATCCGAAGCATGCCGCGGAAGGTTTCAGCCACACCTTCCAGAAGATACCCGCCGTGGTCCGCAAGCGGCTGCTGGCGCCGATGGCCCATGCCCTGCCCTACCGCTTCCGGCGTGTGAAGACAGCGATGGCAAACTTCAACATCGAGGACTGGGCCGAGCGCCAGGTGCGCTGGTTCGGCGCCATGTCGAGCGCGGAGCGCGCGGCCCTTACCGCCTGGCGGCCCATGCCGCCGCAGCCCAGGCAAGGCCCCCCGTTTGATGCGGACCCCGGTGCCAGCCCACTGCGGCGCATCCTGTACTTCGACCAGACCAGCTGGCTCCCCGACAACCTGCTGGAGCGCGCCGACCGCATGACCATGGGCGCTTCACTGGAAAGCCGGGTGCCCTTCCTCGACCACGAGCTGATTGCCTATGTGTCGCGCCTGCCCGACCACTACCGGGTGCGAGGCCGTTGCGGCAAGTGGATACTGCGTGCCGCCGCGCGCAAGCTGCTGCCTGAACGCATCCTCACCCGACCCAAGGTGGGCTTCCGTGTTCCGGTGAACGAATGGTTCCGGGGTCCGATGCGCGACTACCTGCAGGATCACCTCCTCGGTGCCGGCTCCCTCACCCGAGATTATTTCGACCGGGGCTGCCTGCAGCGCCTGGTGAAGGAACACCTGGACGGTGCACAGAACCACGAGAAGCTGCTATGGACATTGCTGAACCTGGAGATCTGGCATCGGCGCTACGTACCGGCGGCGGCCGCGCATTGACCATGGCCGGGAGCGCTTCGGTGAGGCTGCCCGGCAGCAACCTGCGCTGGTACCTGAACCGCCTGCGCTGCATGCCTCCTGCGGAAATCCCCTTCCGCATGGGCCGCGCGCTGTCCACGAGGATCGAGCGGCTACGCTCCCCGTCCTATGCCGTGCCCGCACCGGATCTCACCCGGCAGGGACCGATATGGATCGACGCGGCTCCGGTCGTGGATGCGACCCGCTACGTCGTGGCCGCCGAGCGGATCGCACGCGGCAGGCTCGACATCTTCAGCCTGCAGGACGTGGACATGGGCGATCCACCGCGCTGGAACACCGACCCGCGTACCGGCACCCAGGCGCCCATGGTGTTCGGCAAGCTGCTGGACTACCGTGACCCGGCGCTGGTCGGCGACATCAAGTACCTGTGGGAACCCAACCGTCACCTGCAGGTGGTGACACTGGCGCAGGCCTGGGCGCTCACACACGATGTACGTCACGTGCAGGCGTTGTTTGCACTGCTGCGCAGCTGGTTCGAAGCCTGTCCCTGCGGCATGGGCCCGAACTGGTCCAGCTCGCTGGAGCCTGCAATCAGGCTGCTGAACTGGTCCATCGCCTGGCAGCTGCTGGGAGGCCTGCACTCGGAGGTCTTTGCCACCACGGAAGGAGCGGCCATGCGCGACGCCTGGCTGCGCGCCGTGCACCAGCACGCCACCTTCGTACGCGGGTTCCATTCCTTGCACTCCTCGGCGAACAACCACCTGATCGGTGAAGCCGCCGGGGTGTTCATCGCCGGCATCACCTGGCCGCACTGGCCCGAGGCCACTTCCTGGGCGCGCGACGCCCAGGCGCTGCTGGCGCGCGAGGCCCTGCTGCAGAACGGACAGGATGGCGTGAACCGCGAGCAGGCCGTGTGCTACCAGCAGTTCGAGCTGGACCTGCTGCTGCTGCCGTGGCTTGCTGCGCGCGCCGCACACCAGCCCTTCCCTCCCGAATTCACGGCGCGGCTGGAATCGATGTTCGAATACCTTGCCTCCATCATCGATGCGGGTGGCAACCTGCCGATGTTCGGCGACTCGGATGACGGGCGGGTCATGCTGCTGTCGCAGGAGCCGGACTTCTGCCCTTACCGGTCACTGCTGGCAACCGGCACTGTGCTGTTCGGCCGCGCTGATTTCCGCACTTCCGCCGTGAAGCTGGATGACAAGACCCGCTGGCTGTGCGGCGCAGATTGCGAGCCACGCTTCCGCAATGCCAGCCGCGGTGGTGACACCCCCGTGCGGCGTGCATTCAACGAGGGTGGCTACTACATCCTCGGCTTCGACTTCGACACCCGCGAGGAGGTGAAGCTGGTCGTGGACGCCGGTCCCCTTGGTTATGGACCGCTGGCGGCCCACGGGCATGCCGATGCACTCTCGTTCACGCTGTCGCTCGGTGGCGTGGAGATGCTGGTTGACCCGGGCACCTGCACTTACCGGGCGGACCTCCCCTGGCGTGCCTACTTCCGCGGCACCTCCGCCCACAACACGCTGCGCGTAGATGGCCGTGACCAGTCCGAGCCCGGCGGCAGCTTCATGTGGCTCAGCAAGGCCAATGCCGGCTGCACGCGCTGGTTCACGGGCGGAGCGCTGGACGGCTTCGACGGCTGGCAGGATGGGTACCTCAGGCTCCCCGACCCGGTGATGCACCGCCGCCGCGTGCTGCTGGAGAAATCCCGGCGGCGCCTGATCGTCGAGGACAGCCTCGAGATGAAGGGCACGCACCTCATCGAGCTCTTTTTCCACTTCCCCGAGGATTGCCAGGTGCAGGCCGTGGGCGATGAGATCCACGCCGCGAGGCAGGAAAAGCTGCTGCGAATGCAGCTTCCGGATGCAGTGGGCGGCGCCGCGAGGATCTGCCGCGGCCAGGAGTCGCCGCCCCTGGGATGGATTTCGCGTCGCTTCGACCAGTGCCTGCCGGCGCCGGCGGTGACGTGGTCAGCGCGGCTGACCGGCGCTGCTGTCCTGCGTACGGTCATCCTGATCTGAGGCGAGCGCTCCGGCCAGGGCGGCCGCAGCATGGCCAGGAGGCTGCTGGTGGGCAGGGTTCTCGTTCCTGCGCTTCGCCCACAGCGTGGCATAGGCTTCGAGCAGATGTGGTACCTGGTGCCGCCACTGCAGGTGGCCCAGCACGCGTCGGCGACCAAACTCACCCATCTCGGTGCGCAACGCCGGGTCGCCCAGCAGGGTGAGTATCTGGGCCGCGAAGTCCTGCACATCGCCACAGCGCGCGTAGAGCGAGGCCTGCTGTGCCGAGTGCCGCCCCTCACGCAGGTCGAACTGCACGATGGGTTTGCCCAGCGCCATGTACTCCATGATCTTGTTCATGGTCGACAGGTCGTTCATCACGCTGGGCTTGTCCGGATTCACGCAGACATCGGCCGTGTTCAGGTAGGACAGCATGATGTCGTCGGGAACACGGCCCGTGAAAGTCACGAAGTCCGCAATGTCCAGATCGCCGGCCATCCTCTTGAGCTCCGGCAGCGACGTGCCGCCACCGATGATGCCGAAGTGCACGTCCGTGCGACCCTGGTCACGCACGATGTGGCGGACGGCGCGCAGCAGGTCATCCACGCCCTCCTGCTTGCCCATCACGCCCAGGTAGCAGACCAGGAACGCCCTGCCATGCTTCAGGGTTTCATCCCTGGGCACCTGCCGCATGCGTTCGAGGCTCGGGCCGCTGCGCACCACGAAGACCTTGTCCGGCGACATGCCGCCGCGCTCGATGGCAATCTTCCTGTACGACTCATTGGTGGCGATGGAAACCTGGGCCGTGCGGAAACTCAGGCGCTCCAGCAGCACCAGCACCTTGTAGAGCACTCCCTTGCGACCGAATTTCGCAAGGTACAACTCCGGGTTCAGGTCATGGTGGTCGAACAGGAACTTCTTGCCGAACAGGCGGTAGAAGGCGCCGATGAGGAAGAACAGGTCCGGCGGATTGCAGGCATGGATCACGTCGAAGCCCCGCTTCCACCACACGCGCAGCGACAGCAGGAAGCTCATCGTGAGGGCCGTGCCGTATTCACGCAGGTAGCCCAAGGCGCTGGCCCCTTCAACGGGCAGGTGGTAGCGGTAGATGTGCACGTCGTCGATGACCTCCCGGGACAGGTCGTATCCCACGCCCTTGGGACAGATCACCGAGACCTGGTAGCCCGCATCGCGCAGCGCGCAGGCTTCCTGCCAGACCCGCCGGTCGAAAGGCACCGGCAGGTTCTCGACCAGGATGAGCACGCCCTTCAGCGGCTCACCGTCGAAGCTGGCCAGCGTCGCACGTTTCACCAGCAGAGCCCTTCATAGACACCCACCACCGAACGCTGCGGGCTGATGCGCACCAGGTCGATCACGGTCTGTTCGGCGGAGACCATCCGCGGCAGTTCAATGAACTCCTCCGAGGCGTTGCCGACCACGATGGTGCCGGCATGGCTGATCAGCTCGTCCATGGTGTCGACCATCAGGCACGACAGGTGGGGGATGCGCTCCAGGATGTAGGCCCGGTTGGCGCCCACCACCTTTGCCAGGTTGACGTTGCGGTCATACACCCGGATGTCGAAGCCCTTGCCCAGCAGCCGCTCGGCCATTTCCACCTGGGGGCTGCCGCGCAGGTCATCCGTGCCAGCCTTGAAGCTGATGCCGAGGATGCCGACCTTGCGCTTGCCGGCGGCGATCACCGCCTGTACGGCGCGTTCGATCTGCTCCTCGTTGCTCGGCAGCACCGACGCCAGGATGGGCGTGCTGACATCGGCCTTGCGCGCGGCGTACACCAGTGCCTTCAGGTCCTTCGGCAGGCAGTAGCCGCCGAATGCGAAGCCGGGCTTCAGGTAGGCAGTGGAGATGTTCAGCTTGCGGTCCTTGCAGAAGATGTCCATCAGCTGGTGGGCATCGACGCCGAAGGCCTTGCAGATATTGCCCATCTCGTTGGCAAAGCCGATCTTCAGGGCATGCCAGCTGTTGGCGGCATACTTGACCAGCTCCGCGGTTTCCGGATCAGTGCGGACCAAAGGGCCGGGAAGGCCTGCGTACAGCACGGCCAGTGCGTCGCCGCTGGTGCGGTTGATCTCGCCGATCACCGTCTTGGGCGGGTCATAGAAGTCGCGTACCGCGCTGCCTTCGCGCAGGAACTCCGGGTTGACGCAGACGCCGAAGTCCGCTCCAGCCTGCAATCCCGAGGCGCGCTCCAGCACAGGGATCACGTGCTCGCGCGTGGTGCCAGGTGGCACCGTGCTGCGCACCGCGATGATGGGGGCGCCGGGATGCTGGCGCAGGGCCGCGCCGATCTCCTCGCACACCCGGCGCAGGTATCCCAGGTCCACGGCCCCGGTGTTCGCGGCTGGCGTACCAACGCAGATCAGCACGATGTCCGACTGCCGCACTCCGACCGCCAGGTCGGTGGTTGCCGTCAGTCTTCCGGCATGCACCTGCTCATCGAGGATCTCACCGATCTCCGGCTCGACGATGGGCGAGCGCCCCTGCCGCACCAGCTCCACCTTGGCCGATTCGATGTCGATGCCGACGACATCATGCCCGTTCTTCGCGAGGCATCCCGCGACCACGGTTCCCACATACCCGAGACCTATGACACTGACTTTCATCGACGGATGCTCCTGCCACGTTGGACTTGCATCGATGCTGTCTTGGCCATTCGCAGGCCATGCACTCGCATGCACGATCGGCGGTAGTCCGGATGGACCAGCCGCCGGCGGGCGACGGGATGACCGGCCGGGATGCGCCGAACGGACCTCGATGCGCGCGCAGACGCTGCGCATGCCCGCACAGATGTGCCTCTAGGCTGTGGCAGTGGATTTCACAGGCGCCCGCCTCACTTTTGCCGCTACCGCCATCGCCGCAGCGCTGGCGGCGGGTGGGCATGCACTGGTCTCCGGCGCCGGGACTTCAGCCGCAGAGACTGGCGCGGCGCGCCTGCTGTTCCGGTCCGGCTTCGAGGGCAACCTGCGCATCAAGCCGCCGAAGGCCTGCTGGGGCACCGGCTGCTGGCAGGACATCGATGGCCGCGACAGTGCTGCGCGGTTCGACTGGCCGCCGCGCCTGCTGGGCGGCGGAGGCCGCTTCCTGATGCTCACCTCTCCTGTCCGCATCACGCCTGACTCCATCGGCGCCTACATGTTCAACCGCGTGGAGAAGGTGACCGGGCCGGCCGGCACGCCGACCAGTGCCCTGTTCCAGATGATCTCGCGCAACCACAACGGCACGGATCCGATGGGGGAATCTCCCGCGCAGAACCAGTTCCAGTTCCTGCCTCGGGATGACTTCCGCGAACTGTACGTGAGCTACTGGATGAAGCTGCAACCGGACCTGGTCGAGCGCATGAATGGACTGAAGCAGGGCCCGGGCGTGCGCGGTGGCGGAACGTGGCGGGGCATCTTCGCGTTCAAGACGGGCGGGCAGCGACCCGACGGCGAGCCGGCCGACAACGGCGACTATCGCATCGAGGTGTACGTATTCACCTATGGCGGCGGCAAGCCGTACTGGGGAGTGATTGGTGACAACAATGCCGGTGGCAATGCGCCGCGCAGGAATGGCTTCAGCGTGGAGAACCGCAGCCTGCCTGTGCCTGTCGGTGAGTGGTTCAAGTTCGAAATCCTCTGGCGGCGCAGCGCCGGGGACGACGGCCTGGTGTGGGTTGCCATCGACGGACAGACCATCGCGCGCCACGAGGGACCGAACCTCGGCGCCTGGGAGATGCCCGTGAACCGCATCATGGCGCCGCTGCTGTATTCGGGCAGCAGCATGCCCATCTACCAGTGGGTGGATGACCTGGAAGTCTGGAGCGGGCTGCCGTGACTGCCCCACCCGCTGACAAGCTGGTCATCCTCGGCAGCGGCATCACTGCGCTGGCCGTGTCGCGCTGCGCGCGCCGCCTGGGATTGCAACCTGTGGTTTTCGATACCACCGCGGAGCTCGCGGCTTCCTCCCGCTTCGTGGATACCGAGATCCACCCGGAACCCTGGCGCGAAAGCATCCTGGCCAGGCTGCTTCACCTGGGCGAAAGAGGTCGAAGCCTGCTGATCTGCACAGCGGATGCGTGGCTGCAGTTCCTCATCCTGCACCGGCCGCAGCTGGAATCCGCCTACGCGCGGATACTGCACCCGCCGAGCGAGGTACTCTCGCTATGCCTCGACAAGGGCAGGTTTGCCGACTGGTGCGAGCGCAATGGCCTGCCCGCTCCCCGCCGTTTCCACCTTGATGACCCGGCGCAGGCCGGGGCTGATGATCTGCCCTTCCCTCTGATGGTGCGGCCGGCAGAGACGCTGCACTCCACGGCTGATTCAGGTGCAATCAAGGCAGTGGAGGTCCGCACGCGCGAGGCGCTGGACCTGCAACTCAAGCAGCTGACACGGGCCAACCGCCAGGCCGTCCTGTGCGAATCACTGCTCGGCCGCCCCCTGGTGCAGCATTCGGTGGGTTTCGCCCGTCATGGCAGCAGCATCCTCACGGTGGTGGCGCGCAAGGTACGGCCGCTGCCCGAGGCCTGTGGCCCGGGGACGTTCGTGGAAACCGCGGAGAACTTCGCCGTCGAAGCCCTGGCGCGCCAGGTTGCCCTGCTGCTCGACTACCAGGGAATCGGCGAGATCGAAATCCTCGAAGACACGCGCTCAGGCGAGTACTTCCTGATCGAGGTGAATCCCCGGCCATGGCTGCAATTCGGCCTGGGGGCGGCTACGGGACGCGACTTGCTGGGGCTGGTGACCCGCAACGAGTCACAATGTGATTCCAGCCTGGCCACGGCACGCTGGCTCGACCTGCGCGGGGACCTCAGGACCTGCTTTCGTCGGCCTGGCGGGCTCATCCCCACGCACAGGCTGGGGCTGTGGGCGTGGCTGCGCTCCATCGCTTCAGTAAATGTGTTTGCGCGCTGGTCGGCTTGCGATCAGGCGCCCTTCTGGCACGAGATCCTCGACATGCTCAGAGGAATGCGGAATCGAAACGCACCAGGTCACGGAACGACTCCCGCTGGCGGATCAGGCTCGCCGCGCCGTTCACGATCATGGCGGCAGCCGGGCGCGGGTTGGAGAAGCTGGTCTGGTTCGGAATGAAGTAGGCTCCCGCATCCATCACCGCCAGCACGTCCCCCGGCTCGATGGGCGGCAAGTCGCGATGGGCCGCCACGATGTCGGATGGATGGCACAGGGGCCCGCATACGGTCTGGCGGACGAGAGACCCGGTATTGAGGCCTGCAGTGGCAAACAGCTGGTGGTATTCGTAGGCCAGCGGCGTGGTGAGGTTGCGGCCACCATCGGCGATGACGAAGCGGGCCCCGCCCTGCCCGGCTTTCACCGACAGCACGCCGAGCAGCAGGCATTGCGAGCTGCTGCTCAGCGCACGCCCCGGCTCAAGGATGAGCTCCGGTGGTCCAGCCGTTCCTGAAGCTGCGTACTCCTCGGCCAGCGGAACGATGCCTGCGGCATAGTCCTCCACCTGGGGCACGGTCTCCGGTTGCGGTGGCCGCACCGGCATGCCCTGGTCCAGGTACCGCAGTTCCATGGACGACAGAGGCCTCACAGTGGGCACCCCGAAGCCGCCACCGAGGTCGAAGTGGCGGATGTCGGCAAGCCCTTCCCTGCGCAACTGGCCGGCGAACGCAAAAGCTTCGCGCGCTGCCTGGAAATACAGGCCTGCGTCCTTCACGTCGGTGCCCAGGTGCATGTGCAGAGCGCAGGGGTCCAGGTGGGGGCACTGACGGATGCTGCGGAAGGCCTCGAGCGCGGCGCCATTGACCAGGCTGAAGCCGAACTGCCCGGACCAGCCGACCGAGGTCACGATGCGCACTCCGACTGCCTGCCTGCGCGCGAGCCGTGCCGCGCAGGCCTCGATGAGCGCGATCTCGTGCGCGCCATCGATGTTGATGAGCTTGATGCCGCGCTCGACTGCCAGTTCGATGGCCGCCGGAGTCTTGGCTGGCCCATTGAAGATGATGCGTTCCGGTGGCACCCCCAGCTCCAGTGCCAGCCAGAGTTCGTAGTGGGAGATCACTTCCGCGTCTGCGCCGAATCCGTGCAGCGCACGCAGTACTCCGGGCAGGGGATTGGTCTTGTAGGAGAACGCCACCGAGACGCGCGGATACCGCCGGGCGAATGCGGCATGAAAGCGGCGGTAGGTCTTTTCAAGCTGCACCCGGCTCACCACATGCAGAGGCGTGCCGTACTCGCGGGCCAGGTCCTGCAGCGGGCAGCCATCCCACACGAGGCGGCCGGCGGCATTCACGGACATGCCCCACAGCTCAGGACTCAGCGGCGCGGCGTCCGTGTCCCTGTGTTCCACCGCATGCAATGCGCCGAGTATCAGCCGCCGGACCGCCGACATCAGCTGTTGCTCCAGGCAGGCCGCCGCACCCTGAAATCAAGCACGCGCAGTCTCTCCACCGCGCCGATGGTGTGCAGGCAGCGCATGCCGGCCTTGCTGTCAGGGTCAATTCGTCCCACGGGTGTTTCCTGGTAATTCTCTGGATCGAGCACGTCGACGCGGTTGATCGACACGGCGCTGCCGTAGGACGCCGAGCAGTCCTGGCTGGGTCGGTACAGCACACCATCGCGCCGGAACAGCGGTCCTGCGCCGCGCGCGTGGCGGGCGTCGGACACGACGGGATTCGCAGCGTGTGGCTGCCACGGGCCAAGCGGCGAATCGCTCCAGAACACGTGCATTTCCTCGCTGGGGTCTGCGCCAGGCTCCGCCACGCTGACGAACATCCACCAGTGCTGGCCCTCCCGATGCAGCGTGGCATCGAAGGCGCGGATGCCGTCAAGCAGCACGCGGTCGAGCGTCCAGCGATGCGGAAACTGCTCGCAGCGATACAGCTCCACCGTATGGTTGCCGGCAGTTTCGGGCAGCATGTAGAGATCGCCCTTCCAGGCAAAGACGAAGGGATACGACAGGTGGTAGGGCCTTTGCAGCACGACGGTGGGCGGACCACTGCGGCCGTCAGGGAAGATCTCGATGGCCGAGATGTGGGCCCTTCCCGCACCGTAAGGAAGCTCCTCGAAGAAGATGAAATTCCTGCCCGCGTGGCACACGATGAAGGGATCAGCCCAGTCGCGGTCTTTCGGGGGCACCAGCGTCTGCAGCTTCGGTGAGGTGCACACCGCATCCGCTTCCTCATCAGCAAAGTAGTACCCGATGCGCCATTGTTCGCGCCATCCCAGGGCGATCCAGCGGTTGAACAGCACCTCCGCGGCCAGGCGCCACGACAGGCGGACCACTGCGGAAAGCGTGGGCCTTGTGGTGGCCACCGCCGACAGTACAGGTTCGGCCGCCTGCGGCGGGGTGCGCACTGGCGCGCCGGGGCTCATCGAACGCAGCAACCGGCCAAAGAAGCTCACGCCCTTGCGCAATGCCACGAGGCGGTTGCGTCGTGCGGAATTCTTGATCGTGGCACCGCATGCCTGGTAGACCACATTGCAGCCTGGCTGCGTGTAGTCGACCACCTGCGCGAAAGTCAGGTCGGCGCGCGAACTCACCTCCGGCGCACCAGACCAGGCACTGCCGGCCGGCACGCGGGCGCCGATCTCCAGGCCCCAGACCCCCATGCGACTGATATAGGGCAGCGGCGAATCCGGCGCACTTGCACACAGCCACAGCCAGACATCCGCGCGTGCCTCGCGCAAGGCCTCGACACCGCTGCTGCCGAGCTGCCAGCGATCACCCTCGCAGTCCACCTTCACCATCAGTGTTGGCGGGTTTCCCAGTGCGGCAACCACGTCGACGCTTGCGAACAGCTTGTCTTTTTCGCACCTGAGCCCCTTGTCCAGGCGATCCACAAGGCGGTGCAGTCGCGCAGCGAGACCCATGCGCGTTTCCAGCGCGACGATCGCAAGACTGCCCAGCTGCACCCCCGGCACTTCCATCGCCTGGCGGATCGCCTCGATGACCCAGCCCTCCTGGGCCCTGCCGTCGATCATCACGCCCAGCGAAACCAGCTTCTGCGGCAAGCCACCCCGTGCCAGCTCCGGCTCCAGGCCAGACGCAAGGCTCCCACGCGGAGACACGGATTCAAGGCGCGACACAAGCATGCGCGGAGCGTGGCAGCCATTTTCGTCTGTCGCATGCGACATGGCCCTGCGCCAAGGGGACTATTGCGCCGGGGGGTGCTGATCGGACCATCGGCCTCCTCACCGGGTGAAACCCTGCCGCGCAACCATCGGGGCAGGCACAGGAACCAGGGGCGCCGGCCATGGCGGAAGGGCGGAAACAGTGGGATTCGACTTTCGACCTGATCAAGGGTGGGCTGGTGCTCTGGATGATCGTCCGCCACACCGTGATCATTGCCTCGACCGCCGAGGCCAGCTACTTCGTGCGCTACATCAACTTCCTCAGTGGCTCCTTCATCTTCGTGATGGGATACATGGTCGGGCGCTTTGCCCAGCGCAAGTTCGAAGCGGATCCGGCGGCATCCTCGTGGCGCCTGGTCTTCCGGGGCGTGAAGATCCTGCTGATCTACCTGGCACTGAACTTCCTCATCCAGGCCAGCGGATTCGGCAATGCCGACAAGCAGCAGCCGGGAGCCGGAGCCCTGTTGCTGCAGCTCGGGGACTTCTTCACAGGGGACCCGCAGCTCGTGTCATTCCTGATCCTGCTGCCCATCGGGTATGTACTGCTGCTGTCCCCGCTCCTGCTGAATATTGCTTCCGGTGGACGACGGTGGGCGGCGATGACAGTGCTCCTGGCGTGCCTGGTAGCCGGGGCCGTTCCGGCAGTGCCTCAGGACTCGCTGGTGGTGAAGTTCATGCTCACAGGCATTGCCGCGGTTCCGCTGGGCCAGCTGACGGCGCCAGTGCAGCCGGGACTTGCGGCACCGGGGCGCTGGCTGCTGACAGCGGCTGTGCTGGCAGCCGGCATCTGGATCGCAGGCCCCATGGGGGTCGACATCACTGCCTACACCGTCGGTGTCGGGCTGGTGCTGCTGGCACTCTACTGGGCGGCCAGCGCGATGGATCCCGCGGGCACGGCAGCCGGCTGGCTGGCCCTGCTTGGCCGCTACTCACTGGTGGGCTACATCATGCAGATCGTGCTGATCCAGCTGCTGTTGCGCGCCCTGGGCGGCGAGCGTCTGCCCATCGGGGCGGAACTTGCAGCCGTCGGCATCGCCACACTGATCGCCGTCGCGACCACCTGCCGGGTGCTCGAATGGCTGCGCTCCAGGTCGCGGGGCGTGGACGGCGCCTACCGCTTTGTCTTTTCCTGATGGCTCGACGCCCGCCGTCACGGCCTGCCATAGGCCATGCGGACCATGGCATCGGCAAGCGCGGCAACGACCGCCCGCATGTGCAGCAATTAGATTTGCCGCAGTACACACTAAAACCGGATGGCGAGGCATCGATGAAGACTGAAGGCCGCGCGGAGCGGCGGCTGTCGTGAAGATCGCACTGCTGGCGCTGCACTTTTCCGAGTACGCGAGCAGGCTGGCGCTCGCGCTGGCAGCCAGGCATGAGGTCCTGCTCGTGCTGCGTGCCGACAATGCCCAGAGCGAACTCACGCCGGGGCTGCGCAGGCAGCTCGAGGCGTCCGTGAAGGTGCAATACCTGGAGGGGCGTCGCTGGCGGGATCCACGGGTGCTCGGGGCCAGCCTTCTGCTCAACCGCATGGTCCGGAAGTTCAGTCCCGATGTGGTGCATGTGCAGGAAGTACATCCGCTGCTGGTGGGCTACACGGTGGTCTCCTTCCGCAAGACCCTGCCGGTGATCATCACGGTACATGACCCGGTGAGCCACTCCGGGGGCCCTCCCAAGGAAGCGCTGCTGTGGAAGAGCCTGATGTGGGTACGGCGTCGCGCCAGCCGGCTGCTGGTCCACGGGCCGCAGATGCGCAATGAAATGGAAAAGCTGGACAGCGGACTGACGGGACGCGTCGACGTTGTGCCCCATGGCATCCTCGCCGAACCTGCCGCGCTGGATGCCTCCCTCGCCTGCGAGCCGGAGACCTTCCTCTTTTTTGGCCGCATGGAACCCTACAAGGGATTGCGGTACCTGCTGGATGCCTGTGACATCCTGGATGCCCGCGGACACCGCTTCAAGGTGGTCATCGCCGGCACTGGCCCGGACCTCGAGGTGCACGCGCAGCGTATCGCCGCGTCTCCCCACATCGAACTGATCAACAAGTACATCCCCGCCGGCGAGGTCGGGGCACTGTTCCGCCGTGCTTCCGCGGTGGTCCTGCCCTATACCGACGCGACCCAGAGCGGCGTCGCCGCCATTGCCCTGGCCAATTCGCGCCCGGTCATCGCCACTGCAACGGGCGATCTCACGGAAATTGTGCAGCACGGCCGCAGCGGCCTGATCGTTCCGCCGTGCAATGAAGAGGCGCTGGCCAATGCCATGGGACAGCTCCTTGTCGATCGTCCCCTGCGTGACTCGCTGGCGGAAGGCGCCGGGAGACAGGCGCGGGAAAAGTTGTGCTGGTCGCGCGTGGCCGAACTGACGGTGGAAACCTACATCCGGGCGGGCGCTCCGTCGCCGGCCCAGCCGGCCGTACAGGCGACGATCCTGCCCACCCTGGAACGTCGGTCAGATTCCGCAGCCGATCCCGCGGTCCACCGGCGGCGGACTGCATGAAACCCGCTCGTCAGGCAAGGCGTCTGGCCCCTGACTTGCCGATGTACCACCAGCACGCGCCGGCATAGCACAGCACGAAGAGACCCACGCCAGCGCAGGAGCTCCAGATCGGGCCCAGCGGCAGCCGTACCGCCAGCAACTTCGCCAGGAACGCCATCCCCAGCCCCGCAGCGACGAACAGCACCAGGGGCACATTGAATGGAAAGGCGCCGAGGGCGCGCCGCACGTACAGCATCCGCGCTCCATTCACGAATGCAATGGCGCAGAAGCTGGCAATGGCCGCGCCGAGCTGGCCGTGCGCCGGCACCGCAATGGCGCAGAGTCCTGCCGCCACCACCAGCCCGCTGGCGAGGATGCGGAATTCCAGTACGTGTCTGCCCGTCATCGACAGCACCCACCCCATGGGCCCGAACAACGCCAGTACGAACTGCCCGCCTGCCAGCCAGGCCACTACGGCCGGAGAAATGGCGAACGATGGACCGAACAGCTGTGTCAGCTGTGCTCCCCAGAGCAGGAAGACGGCGAACACGGGCAGCGTGCCAAGCGCAATCCACTGGAAAGTATGCCTCGTCACCTGCAGCAGGCCCGCGCCGTCGCCCCGCATGTGTCGGTCGGCCACCATGCCCCCCAGCCCCTGGCTGAACGCCGTCGCGAAGAAGCCTGTCAGCAGGAACAGCGTCTTGGCCAGCGAATACTGCCCAAGCTGTTCTGCTGACACGTAGCGGCCCAGCATCAGGATGTCCATGGCGGAAGTCAGCGTCGTCACCAGAATCGCGCCGGCCATCACGCTCGAGTAGCCCAGCACGTGGCGCGCCTGCGTCCACGACGGCGCCGGCTGCGGGGCAGCGACGAAGTCGCGCCGCGCACGCAGCGCCAGCCATCCCGAAGCCACTACTGCACCCATGGTCGTGCCGAGGGCCACGGCCCAGAGTCGCCACCCGGCGATGAACAGCACCACGATGATCAGCAGCCGCGCGGTGGGCATCAGCACGCACTCGGCCAGCACGGTGGGTGTGAGCTTCAGGCTGCCCCGGTACGCGCCGCCAAGCACCGTCAGGTCGGAGAAGAATGGCAGCCCCAGCGCCAGCACCAGCAGCAGCTGTGCAAAGCCGGCATGGGTGTAGACATTTTCCTCCAGTACCCGGCCCAGCCCCAGCGCCACGGCGATCACCGGCAACAACGCCAGAACGGACACCACAAATCGCAGCTGTCGCAGCACCAGCACACGCGAGGCCTGGTCTGCCGACGCACGGCTTTCACCGAAGAAGCGCTGCAGTCCGCTGTCCAGCCCGGCGCGCGTGAGGATGGAGGTGGTGTCGACCAGGTTGCGGGCGAGATTGAAGACACCGTAGTCCGCGGCGCCCAGCACACGGGCCACGATCACGCCGGTCAGGAACGTCGCGCATTGCTGGTAGATCGTTCCGGCACCGGCGACGAAAGCCCTGCCCAGCAGCCTGCGGGGCGCAGCGTCTCCGGCGTGGTCGGCGCCTTTCAGGAGCGGACGTGCTGGATTGGCGCTGATGACGGTCGCCATATGAATGCCAGGAGGATTGCAAACAGGGCCAGGAGCCGCGGATCGCTGACGGTGAACAGCGTCACGAAGGTGCCGGCGAACACCGCCAGGCTCGCCAGCGCGGCGATCACCTCCGTCCGCGCACCCCCGTCACCGGCGCCGGTCAATGTGCGGACGGCGCGCCGCAGGGTGGCGCCGATCAGCAGCAGCGTTGCCACCGATCCCAGGATGCCGGATTCATACAGGATCTTCAGATAGCCGCTCTCCGGCTGGTCGGGTATGTAGCTCATGCCCGTGGTCTCATAGAGGCCGAAGTAGTCAGTAGTACCAGGCCGCGTATCGAGCAGGTACTGCGCAAAACCCTCCATGCCGATGCCGGTTACCGGTTGTCCGGCGAACATCTCCCAGGTGTTGACCCAGATCGCGACACGCGCCTGGATTTCTTCCTGTGACGCCGCCACGCGATCGGCCAATGAGGCCGGCAGCAGCCCCAGCCAGAATTCAGGCGCAACGATCAATCCCACCACCATCAGCAGCAGGGCGGCGACCCCGCCAAGCTTCAGGAACAGCGGCCAGCGGTTCATGGCTACCAGCGACACGACGCCGACCACCATGAAGGTGAGGATGGCGGCCCGGGACACCGTCAGGAACAGCGCTGCCAGCGCAATGGTGATGGTCGCCCACAGCAGCAGTCGCAACCGCGGCCCCTGGAAACGTCCACGGATACCCAGCATCAGCAGGAACATCAGCAACGATGCCAGGAACGCTCCGGCCCTTTGTGGATCCTGGAAGAACCCCCCGGCGCGCCAGATGTACCGGCCGGCAGTGAAGGTCAGCTGGTTGGGATTGTTGCCGCGCAGGCTCAGGTTGATATGGAAGGCATAGTCAATGAACAGGCCGACAGACACGATGATCGCCGTCATGCACAGCAGGCCGACCAGGCGTTCCGGGCCGCCAGGCCGCCTCAGTTCCTGCAGCACGAACCAGAAGAACACATAGGCGGCAAAAATCAGCAGCAGGCCTCGCGCGGCATCCAGCGGATGGCGGGCAAACGCGACGCAGGGAATCAGCAACAACCAGATCCATGCCAGCGAGGGCGCGGGAAACAGCGGCGCGTCGGCGTCCTGGACGAATGCCTTGTGGAGCAGCAGGCCGATGGTGAGCAGCAGCGTCGCCACGTCGAACACCGTCAGGCCGAGGCGTCCCGGCGGCATCAGCATGCTCACGAACGGCAGCACCGCCATCAGGACAAGGAATGCGACGCGCAGCGGCTGGGGCCGCGTGAGGGCAAAAGCCGCCCCAAGCGCCAGGATGCTGGGTACGGCCACCAGGTAGACGGCACGCGTGCCGGCCATTGACCCGGCCAGTGCCGTGACGGAACCCGCCACGAGGGCCACGGCCATGGCCGCGGCCACCAGCATCAGTGACCCGTTGCGGGACTGCTGGTCATACGCATCACGGGCTTGCATGCGCCCTGCTGCCCACGCTCCTGGGCGACGTCCGCTCTTCATCAAGGAGCCTGTCCAGCAACTCCTTGCGGCATCGCGTTGTTGCAAGGCCAATGGGTATGAACTGCTCACGGATGAAGTCCCTGGGCTGGATCTGCACACGCCGGGCTGGTGCCACGGCAGACGGTTGATACGGCTTGATGCGTCCGCTGGCGTGTATGGAACCCATGGTGAAGCGGTTGCGCGTGAGCTGGTGCTGCAGCTTGGTTGCTTCGAACCTCCGCTCGACGCTCACTTCGGTGAACCAGCGGCGAAACAGGCGCTGATAGGTCCAGTACGTGTGATAGCGATGGTGGATTCCCAGAGCCAGCTCTGCGGGCCTTACGCGTTTCAACCGATACGACCGCAGCAGCGGAATGCTCATGTCGAAGGGTTCCCATACATAGACCATGCCGCCAGGCTTCAGTACCCGCGACAGCTCCCTCATCAGCCCGTCGAGGTCATCCAGGTGATGCAGCACCTCCTTGATGGTGACGAAGTCGACGCTGGCATCCTTCAGGGGAAGGTCATAGATATCTGCCGCCCACAGATCCATCGACGAGTGCCTGTTTGCGCCCGGAGCACGGACTTGCGACTGGAACAAGGTGGCGTTGTGGAGAATGGTCGCGCACAGTTCGACGGCAATCGAATGGTAGCCGCGGCGCGCCACGAGATAGGAAAGGATGCCCTCCCCGGCGCCGACATCCAGATGCACGCTCCCCTTCGGAAAGGGCAATGTGCGACTCCATTCGACCAGGTGGGGCGCGTTCGCGCCGAGGAACTCCATGTGGCTATCGGTATCGTTGTTCTCGAAGTGCCACTTGTGCTCATCGGCCATTGCCGCTGCAAGTTCCTGATAGATCGCGCTCGGAAGGTCGAAGAACGACATGCCCAGGTATTCGATGGGCTCCCTGCGCAAGATCGACGCCGTCGTGGTCTCCATATGTTCTCCAGGCCTTCCCGTTCCCACAGAAATGTCTGGGCCAATCTACCTACCGACGTTCAGCCACCCATCGTCGGGATCAATATGGAGCCATGGTCCGTTTGGTCCATGACTGCCCGCAGGCAGACAAAAAAATGCCCGCGGCTGCCACAGGCAGGCGCGGGCTAAATGGGGGTATGGTCGAACTGGATCGAAACTGGTCGGTGCGGATCAGCCGGCGACCGCCAGCAGCTCGCTGGATTCGTCGGAGGAAGCGCGCTCGTTCTTGATGCGCTCGAAGATCTCGTCCCGGTGCACGGACACGGTCTTGGGCGCGTCGACGCCGATACGCACCTGGTTGCCCTTGACGCCGAGGACGGTGACCGTCACTTCTTCGCCAATCACCACGGCCTCACCAACACGACGGGTCAGAATCAACATGGCGTGTACGCTCCTTCGTAATCAATGAGGCACATTCTGGGGTTGCGGGGTCTTGCGGATAATCGGAGAAACCCCTATTCGCCGCTGCCCCAACCTCTTGTTCTTCTGGTCAATTCTGCAGTTTTGACTGCACCAGGTCGCGTACCGAAGCCAATGCCGCGGGCAGTGATTCAGGCTTGCTGCCGCCGGCCTGTGCGAAGTCGGCACGTCCGCCGCCCTTGCCGCCCACCTGGGCGGCCACTGCGCCCACGATTTCGCCGGCGCGCAGGCGCGCGACCAGGTCGGGGGTGACGCCGGCCACCAGCGAGATGCGACCGGTGGCGTCGGTGGAGGCCAGCACGATGACGGCGGTCTTCAGGCGGTCTTTCAGCTGGTCCACGGCATTGCGCAGGGCAGTGGCATCCGCGCCATCCACAGTCGTGGCCACGACCTTCACGCCGCCGACATCGGCGGCATTGGCCGCGAGGTCGGTTCCCTGGCCGCTGGCCAGCTTGTCCTTCAGTGAGCGCAGCTGCTTTTCCAGGGTGCGGATGTGCTCCTGGCCTTCCTGCACACGCTGTACGACGTCCTCGCGCGTTGCCCGCACGATGCCCGCCACGTTGCGCAGGAGGTCTTCGGACTGCGCGATGTATTCCAGCGCGCCCTCGCCGGTCACCGCCTCGATGCGACGGACGCCGGCGGCCACGCCACTCTCGGAAATGATCTTGAACAGGCCGATGTCGCCGGTGCGGCGCACATGCGTGCCGCCGCACAGCTCCACGGAGAAGCTCCCCAGGCGCAGCACGCGCACGGTGTCACCGTACTTCTCGCCGAACAGCGCCATGGCGCCAGAGGCCACGGCGTCGTCATAGGACATGGAGTTGACCTGGCCGTCGTGGTTGGCGCGGATCTCCTCGTTCACGCGCCGCTCGATGCGTCGCAGTTCCTCCGCCGTGACCGGCTGGAAGTGCGCGAAGTCGAAGCGGAGGCGGTCGGGCGCGACCAGGGAGCCCTTCTGCTGCACGTGGCTGCCCAGCACCTCGCGCAAGGCAGCATGCAACAAGTGGGTGGCCGTGTGGTTGCGCTTGGTGTGCTCGCGGCGGGCATGGTCGATGCGCGCAGCCACCACGTCGCCCACGCGCAGCACACCGCCGGCCAGCCGGCCGATGTGCGCGAAGGCCGCGCCACGCTTGCGGGTGTCACTCACGGCGAAGTGCGCCGGGCCCGCGGCGAGTTCGCCGGTATCACCCACCTGGCCGCCGGACTCGGCGTAGAAAGGCGTGCGCTCCAGTACAACCTCGCCTTCGTCGCCGTCTGCCAGGGCGTTGACCGGAGCCCCCTGCTTCAGCAGCGCCACGATGCGGGACTCGCCATCGTTGTGCTCGTAGCCGGAAAACTCGGTGGTAGTGCCCAGGTCCGGGCCCCCGCGCAGGTCGACGCCGAAGCGACTGGCAGCGCGGGCGCGCTCGCGCTGTGCTTCCATCTCGCGCTCGTATCCGCCCATGTCGGCCGTGAGGCCGCGCTCGCGCAGCACATCGGCCGTGAGGTCGGGCGGAAAGCCATAGGTGTCGTGCAACTTGAAGACCACCTCGCCGCTGACCGTCTTGCCATCACCAAGCTCGCCGATGGCCTCATCCAGCAGCGCCATGCCCGTGGCCAGGGTGCGGGCGAACTGCTCGCCCTCCTTCAGCAGCACGTCGCGGATGAAGGCCTGCTTCTCGTTCAGCACCGGATAGGCGCCGCCCATCTGCCCTGCCAGCGCCGGCAGCAGGCCGGCGAAGAAAGTTGGCGGCGCGCCGAACTTGTGTCCGTGGCGCATGGCCCGGCGCATGATGCGGCGGAGTACGTACCCACGGCCCTCGTTCGAGGGCGTTACCCCGTCGGCAACGAGGAAGGAGCAGGCGCGGATGTGGTCGGCAATGACGCGCAGCGAGGGACTGGTGAGGTCCTGCGTGTGCAGCAGCTGCGCGGCGGACTTGATCAGCGCCTGGAAGAGGTCGATTTCATAGTTGGAGTGCACGCCCTGCAGCACGGCGCAGATGCGCTCCAGCCCCATGCCCGTGTCCACCGATGGTTTGGGCAGCGGCACCATGCTGCCGTCGGCGGAGCGGTCGAACTGCATGAACACCAGGTTCCAGATCTCCACGTAGCGGTCGCCGTCTTCATCAGGCGAGCCCGGCGGGCCACCGGGGATGTCAGCGCCGTGGTCGAAGAAGATCTCGGTGCAGGGGCCGCAGGGGCCGGTGTCGCCCATGGACCAGAAGTTGGACTTCTCGCCGAGGCGGGTCAGGCGGTCGCGGGGAACGCCGATCTCGTCGATCCAGATGCTGGCGGCCTCATCGTCGTCCTTGTAGACGGTGACCCACAGGCGCTTCGGATCGAGCCCGAGGGTGCCGGTGAGGAACTCCCAGGCGAAGCGGATGGCATCACGCTTGAAGTAATCGCCGAAGCTGAAGTTGCCCAGCATCTCGAAGAAGGTGTGGTGCCGGGCCGTGTACCCCACGTTCTCCAGGTCGTTGTGCTTGCCGCCGGCGCGCACACAGCGCTGGCTCGAGGCTGCACGCACATAAGGTCGCGGATCCTTGCCAAGGAACACGTCCTTGAACTGGACCATGCCGGCATTGGTGAACAGCAGCGTCGGGTCATTGCCCGGCACCAGGCTGCTGGACGCGATCACGCTATGCCCCTGCCGGGCAAAGTAGTCGAGGAAAGCGCTACGGATTTCGGCGGCTGAAAAGGGCTTCTTGGGGCTGCTCATGCATCGCTATCGGGGACGCCCGGATCACCGTCCAGGCAACTGCCGATATGATCGTTGGAAAAGCCCCGGTATTGCAAAAAACGCATCTGCCGGGCGCGCTCCGGCCAGTCGGCCGGCGGGGTCGCGCCGAACTTGCGCAGCCGCACTTCGCGTGCCAGCGCATGCCAGTCATGGCCGGAATCGAGCACCTGGGCGATGAGCGCGGCGGAAATGCCTGCCTCCTGCAGTTCTTGCCGGATGCGGCCCGGCCCCTGGCCGCGCCCGGCCAGCTGCCGGACCAGCGCTTCCGCGTAGCGGGTGTCGTCGAGCAGCCGCTCGTCGGCCAGCTCGGCGACCACCACGGCTACAATCTCGGCTGCGTAGCCCTTGCGGGTCAGCGCTTCGGCGAGCTCGCCGCTGGCGTACTCGCGACGCCCGAGCAGGGCCAGTGCCCCGGACCGCACGGCCTGCGGATCGGCGGCGCGGTGTTCATCGACCCGCGTCCGCCGGCGCCCGAAGCCCATGCCCTGCTCCGCCCTGCCGATGGCCTCTTAGTTGAGCCGGTCGGCCTGCTCGACCGCCGCCGAAGGCTTGCGCTCCGGCAGCAGGCGGGCGCGCACCTGACCCTCGATGTCGCGGGCGATGTCGGCATGTTCCTTGAGGAAGTTGCGGGCGTTCTCCTTGCCCTGGCCGATGCGCTCGCCCTTGTAGCTGTACCAGGCGCCCGACTTCTCGATGATGCCCAGATTGGCACCCATGTCGATGATCTCGCCCTCGCGCGAGATGCCCTGGCCGTACATGATCTCGAACTCGGCCTCGCGGAACGGCGGGGAAACCTTGTTCTTCACGACCTTGACGCGGGTCTGGTTGCCAACCACCTCTTCGCCATTCTTGATGGCGCCGATGCGGCGGATGTCCAGGCGCACCGAGGCGTAGAACTTGAGCGCGTTGCCGCCGGTGGTGGTCTCGGGATTGCCGAACATCACGCCGATCTTCATGCGGATCTGGTTGATGAAGATGACGATGGTGTTGGAGCGCTTGATGTTGCCGGTGAGCTTGCGCAGGGCCTGCGACATCAGGCGCGCATGCAGGCCCACCTGCAGCTCGCCCATCTCGCCCTCGATCTCGGCCCGCGGGGTGAGCGCGGCCACCGAGTCGACGATGACCACGTCGACCGCGCCGGAGCGCACCAGCATGTCGGTGATCTCCAGGGCCTGCTCGCCCGTATCGGGCTGGGAGACCAGCAGGTCTTCGATGTTGACCCCCAGCTTCTTGGCGTAGGAGGGATCGAGGGCGTGCTCGGCATCGACGAAAGCCGCGGTGCCACCTGCCTTCTGGACTTCAGCCACAACCTGTAACGTGAGCGTGGTCTTGCCCGAGGACTCCGGACCGTAGATTTCGACAACGCGGCCCCGCGGCAGTCCGCCGATGCCGAGCGCGACATCAAGCCCCAGGGAACCCGTGGAAACCGCCTCGACGTCGTAGGACGCGGAGGCATCGCCCAGCCGCATGACCGAGCCCTTGCCGAACTGCTTTTCGATCTGGCCCAGCGCTGCGGACAACGCCTTCTTGCGGTTTTCTTCCATTGTTCTTGCCTCGATTGGTGCCGTGGGGAGGTGAGGCAGATCATGCCACAGGTTACTGTATGTGTATACAGTAGTTTTGACCCGGATCGGGCCAATTCACCGGCGACAATCCCGCCCGTCAGGGATCCAGCAGCAGCTGCATGCCGAAGGCCCCCGCCTGGCGTCGCACCGCGTCGCGATCGCCGGCAAAGCGCCGCTGCAGGGCCATCGCCCCCACCGACCCATCGCCCATACGCGCCGCGCGTGAGAACCACACCAGCCCCACTGGCTTTGCCTCGGTACCGCCATCCGGCCCGGCAACGCCGGTAATGGCCAGCGCGCGCGTCGCACCGCTTACGGCCAGTGCCCCGACGGCCATCTCCAGCGCCGTGCGTTCACTCACCGCGCCGAGATTCTGCAGCGTCGCCGCGGCAACGCCAAGCTGGCGCTGCTTTGCCTCGTTCGAATAGGTGACGAAACCGAAGCCGAACCAGCGCGAGCTTCCCGCCACATCGGTAAGCAGCTTGGCCACGTAGCCGCCGGTACAGGACTCGGCCACCGCGGCAACTTCCCCGCGCGCCAGCAGCGACTCGCCCGTGCGGATCGCCAGCAGCTGCAGATCGGTATCGGTGGGAACCTCCCTGTTCACTCGCCTCCCGCGGGCCGTTAGCCGCCGGCGCCCTGCTGGCGGGCGCGCGCTTCACGTGCCTTGCCAAGCCAGAACGACAGCGCTGCCCAGCCGCCTGCCAGCACCACGCCGATCCCGGCGATCACTGGCTGCACGCTGAAGACCTTTGCCAGGCCGGTGTAGATGAAGGCGTTCACGAAGTCAGCACCGCGGAACACGGCGCCATCGACGATGTTCTTGGCCTTGAACTTCTCGTCGCGGCTCACCACCGGCCACAGCGACTCACGGGCCACGTTGGAGATGCCGAAGTTGGACGCACGCTGCAGGGCCTGGAAGGCGGCAATCGCAGCCAGGGCGGAGGTGAACATCAGCCCGGCGAAGCCGGCCACGAACACGATGGGCAGGATGGCCAGCGCGGGACCATTGCCGATGGCCTTGATGATGCGGCCGGTGCCGAGGATCTGCACCAGCAACGACCCGATGCCCACCCAGAAGTAGATCTCCGAGAAGATGCTGGTGCGCTGGCGCATGTCGTCGGTGTAGTTGGCGACGATGTGTGCCTGGGTGAGATAGAGGAAGGTGCCGAGCAGCGACAGCATGAACACCCACATCCCGATTCCACCGAGGAAGGGGGAGCGGAACAGCAGGCCGAAGCCGTCAAAGGGGCCGCCGCCCACAGGCTTCTTCTCGCGGCCGGCACTGGCCGCGACGAAATCCGGGTTGGAGGCCCGCATCGCCGCTGCAGCCGATTCGAGCCGCCGGGCGGCAAACACGGCGAGCACCAGCAGTCCGCCAGCCACCAGCAGCAGGTTCGCCACGCCAAAGGGGCCAATCAGGAAGGTGTTGAGCTTGGGGCCCAGGATGTTGCCCAGCGAGGCACCGGCGGCGATGAAACCGAACAGGCGCACGCCCTGCTCCGAGGAGTACAGATCGGACATGACCGTCCAGAAGATGGATACCGCGAACACCGAGAACACCGCGATCCAGATGAAGAAGGCCTTGGACACCACGGAGGGCGCCACATCAGCCGTCAGCAACAACCAGAAAGCCAGGATGTTGACGACCAGGAAGAGATAGATGACCGGCACGAACCGCTCGCGCGGCAGACGTGCCGCCAGCCAGGCCTGCAGTGGCGCGGTGAGCAGTGAAACGATGAAGGTGCCCAGGAAAAGCCAGGGAATATCCTGCGGGCCTCCGCGGATGCCGAACGCATCGCGGATCGGGACCAGCATATAGTAGCCACACATGAGGAAGAAGAAGTAGGCGAAGGACCACACCAGCGCCTTGCCTTCCCCCGATTTCACATTGACGACTTTCTTGATGAGCGTTTCCATCCAGCCAGCATATCCGCCAAGGCTCGCGCCGTGCCACTTTTTGGTCCCGGGCGCGAGGCGCATGCCTTGTTTCGACAAGTGAATCCCGCGGAAGACGCGGCGCACGCCCGCCGCTGGCTGGTCCTGGCCATCACCGCCAGCGGCCTGTTCCTCATCTGCGTCGATCTCACCGTGCTGTATGTGGCGCTGCCGGCGCTGACGCGCGACCTTGCCGCCAGCAATGCGCAGCGACTGTGGATACTCAATGCCTATCCCGTCGTGGTGGCGGGACTTCTCCCCGGCCTGGGCACGCTCGGCGACCGCTACGGACACCGGCGACTCTTCATCGCCGGCCTCCTCGTCTTCGGGCTGGCCTCGCTGGCCTCCGCCTACGCGCCCAACGCCCCCGCGCTGATCGCCGGGCGCGCAGGCCTCGGCGTGGGCGCGGGGCTGATGATGCCGGCAACACTGGCCATCATCCGCTCCACATTCAACGTGCCGCGCGAGCGCGCCTTCGCCATCGGGCTGTGGGCCGGCAGCGCCTCCGCCGGCATGGCTCTGGGACCGCTGGTGGCCGGGCTGCTGCTGGAAAAGTTCTGGTGGGGCTCGGTGTTCCTCATCAACGTGCCCGTGGTGCTCGTGGCGCTGGCACTCACGCTCTGGCTGGTGCCGCGCATGACGGCGCCCGGCGGTCCACGCTGGGATCTGGCCGGATCCCTGCTGCTGCTGGGCGGCCTGACCGCGGTGGTCTACGCCATCAAGGAAATGGCGAAGCAGGATTTTTCGCTGCTGGCCTTCACCGTCGCGCTGCTGCTCTCTGCGCTCGGCTTCGCGCTCTACCTGCGTGGCCAGCGCGGCAAGGCACATCCCCTGCTCGACCTGTCGCTGTTCCGCCTGCCCGACTTTGCCGGCGCCTTCGCCGCGGCCTGTCTCGGCACCACGGGCGCGGTGGGCATGGAACTGATCCTCAGCCAGCACCTGCAGCTGGTGGAGCAGCGCACGCCGCTCGGCGCCGCGCTGGTGATGACGCCGCTGGCGCTGGGCGGGTTCGTGGGTGGTCCGCTGTCGGGCAGGCTGATGCACCGGTTCCGGCCTTCGGCCATGGCGTGCGGCGCCCTTGCACTCTCCGCATTGTGCATCGGGATGATTGCCCTGCTGCCGCCCGTGCAGCCCGGCCTCGCGCCGGTGCGGTTGCTGCTGCTGCTTGGCATCGGCCTGGGGATCGGAGGAAGCGTCACCTTCGCCTCCTCCACCATCATGAACGCGGCGCCGCCCGAGCGGGGCGGCATGGCCGCCTCCATCGAGGAAGTGGGTTTCGAGCTGGGCGGATCACTGGGCGTCGCCGTGTTTGGCAGCCTCATGACAATTGCCTATGCGGCGGCGCTGATGCCAGCGGAGAGCAGCGTGGCGCTGCCTTCCATCGTGCGGGACTCGCTCGATGAAGCGTTGCGCGTGGCAGATTCGATCAGCGCAACCAATGGCGCCGGGTTGCGCACCGCTGCACGCGAGGCCTTCACCGTCGCATTGCGCACGGTGCTGTTGGGCATCGGCCTGCTGTGGATGGCCACCGGCATCGGCATCGCGCTGGCCGGCCGCCCGCGCCGTTCGCCCGCCGTGTAGGACAACTCCGCAACGCACACGCGCACGCTTGGATCACCGGTGCTTTTCCGGTATCACGGAACCAACACGAACAAGCCTGGGAGGCAGGATGCCCAACACACGACCACTGGACTTGGCCGTCGTCGGCAATTGCGAAGTGGCCGCGCTCATCGACCCCCGCGGCACGGTGGTATGGATGTGCCTGCCGCATCCCGACGGAGACCCGGTGTTCAATGCCCTGCTGCGTCCGACGCTGGGGGATTCGCGGCAAGGCGTGTTCTCGGTGGAAATGGCGGACCTGGCGATTGCCCGCCAGGATTACGTGCGCAACACGCCCATCGTCGAGACCGTGCTCGAAGCGGCAGACGGCAGCAGGCTGCGCATCACCGATTTCTGCCCCAGGTTCGAGTCGCGCGGCCGCGTGTTCCGGCCCATGTCGCTGGTGCGCATCGTCGAGCCACTCGCGGGCCGCCCCCGTGTCCGGCTGCACCTCACGCCCGAGCAGGCCTATGGCACGTCTGCCGGTGTAATCGATGGTGGCAGCCATCACCTGCGTTTCGAAGCCCACAACTGCCGCTACCGCATCACCACCAATGGATCACTGCGCCAGCTCACCGAGTCCACGCTCACAGTGCTCGATGCACCGCTGACCTTTGTGCTCAGCCGCGACGAGGCCCTGCAGGAGGCGCCGGAAGCCGTGGCGCGCAGCTGGCTGGACGAAACGCTGCACTACTGGCAGAGCTGGTCGCGGGGCCTCGCCATTCCATACGAATGGCAGGATGAAGTGATCCGCGCAGCCATCACGCTGAAGCTGTGCACCGTGGAGGATTCCGGCGCCGTGCTCGCCGCGCTCACCACGTCCATCCCCGAAAGCGCAAACAGCGGCCGCAACTGGGACTACCGCTACTGCTGGCTGCGCGATGCATACTTCACGGTGCAGGCACTGAACCGCCTCGGCACCACGCGCACCATGGAAGGCTACCTGCACTACATCGACCGCGTGGTGGCCTGCGCTGGCGACGCGGCGCTGCAGCCGGTGTACCGCATCGCAGGCGACGCGGCGCTGGAGGAGCGCATCGTCGATTCTCTGGAGGGCTTCCTCGGCATGGGGCCGGTGCGTGCCGGCAACCAGGCCGCCGAGCAGATCCAGCACGATGTATACGGCGCAGTGATCCTGGCGCTGGCGCAGCTCTTCTTCGATCGCCGCCTGGTGAATCCCGGCGACGAGAACCTGTTTCGCGAACTGGAAAAACTCGGCGAACGGGCCTTCCGCATGTTCGACCAGCCGGATGCCGGACCCTGGGAGTTCCGCGGCATGGCGCGCGCGCACACCTACTCCGCCGCGATGTCCTGGGCCGGCTGTGACCGGCTGGCCCGCATTGCCGAGCGGCTCGGCTTGCAGAAGGAAATGAAGCAGTGGCGTGAGCGCGCCGACGGCATGCGCAAGAGCCTGCTCGAGCGCGCCTGGAATCCCGAACGGCGTGCCCTTGTGGCCAGTCTCGATGGCACCACCGACCTTGATGCCTCCCTGCTGCTGTTGCCCGAACTGGGCCTGATCGATGGAAAAGACCCGCGTTTCATCGACACGGTGGAGACCATCGGTCGCGAACTGCGCGAAGGCGACCTGGTGTTCCGCTACCGGCATGCCGATGACTTCGGCCGTCCGGAAGTGGCCTTCACGGTATGCGCATTCTGGTACGTGAACGCGCTGGCTTCCGCCGGACGCGTCGAAGAGGCGCGCGAGCAGTTCGAGGCGCTCCTGAAGCGGCGCAACCACCTGGGGCTGCTGTCGGAAGACGTGGATCCCGTCGACGGACAGCTGTGGGGCAACTATCCCCAGACCTACAGCATGGTGGGCATCATCGGCTGCGCGCTGCGGCTGAGCCGTTCCTGGGACGCCGCGCTGTAAAGTCCCCCGGTCACAAGGCCCTGCCAGCCGCGTAGAATCGGCGCTTCATGCCAACAAGCGCCGGCACGCCGCACGTGCCGCGTGGAAACCGCCTTTGACCGACTCCCTCCAGAACCACACGCCGATGATGCAGCAGTACCTGCGTCTGAAGGCCGAGCACCCGGACGTGCTGCTGTTCTATCGCATGGGCGATTTCTACGAGATGTTCTACGAGGACGCGCGCCGCGCCGCCTCGCTGATCGACATCGCCCTCACCACGCGCGGACAGTCGGCTGGCGAGCCCATCCCCATGGCCGGTGTGCCCGCCGTCAGCGTCGAGAACTACCTCGCGCGGCTGGTCCGCCGCGGCGAGTCGGTGGCCATCTGCGAGCAGATCGGCGACCCGGCCAGGTCCAAGGGTCCGGTGGAGCGCCGCGTGGTGCGCGTCGTCACGCCCGGTACTCTGGTGGAGGATGCGCTGCTCGACCGGCAGCGCGAGAGCCTGCTGGCCGCGCTGGTGTTCGACGGCGAGCGGCACGGGCTGGCCTGGCTGGATCTCGCCAGCGGCCGCTTCTGCGTGAGCGAACTGGGCGATGCAGTCGAAGTGGCGGCCGAGCTCGAGCGGCTGCGCCCGGCGGAGCTGCTGCTGCCGGAGGACCAGCGGCGCGAGACCCTTCCGAATGCCCGCCTGCGTCCGCCCTGGCACTTTGACCTGGAAACATCGCGCCGCCTGCTGACCTCACAGTTCGGCACGCGCGATCTCGCCGGGTTCGGCGCCGGGGAACTCACCGCGGGCCTGCGGGCCGCCGGCGCATTGCTGCAATACGCGCGCGACACGCAGAAGGCTGCCCTGCCTCACGTGCGGGCCATCGCGGTGCAGACACGCGACGAAGGCCTGCAGCTCGACGCGGCCACCCGGCGCAACCTGGAGCTCGACCGCGGCCTCAACGGCAACGACGACGCAACGCTGTTCGCGCTGCTGAACCGCACCACCACCGCCATGGGTTCGCGCGAGCTGCGCCGCTGGCTGAACCGTCCCCTGCGCGACCGCGGCACGCTGCGCCAGCGCTATGCGGCCGTTGCGGCGCTTGGAGAATCGCGCAACTTCCAGGCTGTGGCCGACACGCTGGCCGCCGTCGGCGACCTGGAGCGCATCCTGGCGCGCGTGGCCCTGCGCTCCGCGCGGCCGCGGGACCTGGTGCAGCTGCGCAGCTCGCTGGCGCAACTGCCGATGCTGCGTCACATCGCCTCGGCCATCCAGGCCCCGCTCATCAGCGCCCTGGCAGATCGCATCGGCGAGCACCGCGAGGAACATTCCCTGCTGCAGCAGGCCATCGCGGAGGAACCCTCCGCCCTGCTGCGCGACGGCGATGTGATCGCGCCGGATTTCGACGCAACGCTGGACCAGCTGCGCCGCATCGCCACCAACACCGATGAATTCCTGCTCGACCTCGAACGCAAGGAGCGCGAGCGCAGCGGCATCAGCCAGCTGAAGCTGGGCTACAACCGCGTGCAGGGCTTCTTCATCGAGATTCCGCGGGCCCACGCCGAGAAGGTGCCCACGGATTACCTGCGGCGCCAGACCGTGAAGTCGGCCGAACGCTTCATCACGCCGGAGCTGAAGAAGTTCGAGGACGAGGTGCTGGGCGCCCGCGACAAGGCGCTGGCGCGCGAGAAGGAGATCTATGACAGCGTGCTTGACGCGCTGATCGCGGCCCTGCCGGCCCTGCAGGAAAGCGCCGGCGCGGTCGCGAGCCTCGATGCGCTGGCCAGCCTGGCCGAGCGCGCGGACAGCCTGCAATGGGTGCAGCCAGAGCTCACCGAAGGCACGATTTTCCGCGTCGAGGCGGGCCGGCATCCGGTGGTCGAGCAGTTCAGCGGCGCGCAGTTCGTGCCAAACGACCTGTGCTTCGACGATTCGCGCCGCATGCTCATCGTCACCGGCCCCAACATGGGCGGCAAGTCCACCTACATGCGCCAGGCCGCGCTGATCGCGGTGCTGGCGCATATCGGCAGCTTCGTGCCGGCGAAGAGCGCGGTAATCGGCCCGATCGATCGCGTGTTCACGCGCATTGGCGCGGCGGATGACCTGGCCGGCGGACGGTCCACTTTCATGGTCGAGATGACCGAGACGGCCAGCATCCTGCACAACGCCACGCGGCACAGCCTGGTGCTGATGGATGAGATCGGCCGTGGCACCAGCACCTTCGATGGCCTGTCTCTGGCCTGGGCGGTGGCGAGGCACCTCGCCACGAAGGTGGGTGCATTCACCCTGTTTGCCACGCACTACTTCGAACTGACGGCGATGGCGGCGGAGCTGCCCGGCGTGGTGAACCTGCACCTGGATGCCACCGAGCATGGCGATGAACTGGTATTCCTGCACGCTGTGAAGGAAGGTCCCGCCAATCGCAGCTACGGGCTCGCAGTGGCGAAGCTGGCGGGAGTTCCGCAGCCGGTCATCGCCGCCGCGCGACGTTACCTGGCGGAACTGGAATCGCAGCGGGATGCGCAGGTGGCCGCGGTGCCCTCGCCGCAGGTGTCACTGCCTTTCGAGCCGCAGCCGTCGGCAGAAGAGGCAGCGCCAGCGACCGACAGCCTGCGTGCGCGTCTCACGGAAGTCGATCCGGATGCGCTCTCGCCCCGCCAGGCGCACGAACTGCTGTACGACCTGAAGGCCCTGCTCGATCGCCGCTGATGTGTCCGGCTCCCTCAGTCGCGGGAAGCGCGCACGTCCAGCGCGTCGCGCAGGCCGTCGCCGAGGAAGTTCAGCGCGAACAGCGTGAGGCTCAGCACGATGCCCGGGAAGATCAGCAGCCAGGGAAATTCCTCCATGGTCTCCACGCCTTCGGAGATCAGCGACCCCCAGGAGGATTGCGGCGGCTGCACGCCCAGCCCCAGGAAGGAGATGAAGGCCTCCAGCAGCATCACCGCCGGGATCGTCAGCGTGGTGTAGACGATGAGCGGGCCGACGGCGTTCGGGATCAGGTGGCGGATGATGATGGCGCGGCGCGGCAGCCCCAGCGACACCGCCGCCTCCACGAATTCCTGGTGGCGCAGCGCCTGGACCTGCCCGCGGATGATGCGCGCCATGGTCAGCCACTCCACCGCACCCAGGGCCAGGAACAGCAGCAGCATGCTGCGTCCGAACACCACGGTAAGCAGCACCACGAAGATCATGAATGGCAGTGCATAGAGGATGTCGACGATGCGCATCATCACCGCATCCACGCGGCCGCCCGCGTAACCGGCAATGGCACCCCAGGTCACGCCGATCACCAGCGCCACGAAGGTGGCGATCAGTCCCACCATCAGCGAGATGCGGCCGCCGTGCAGGATGCGCACCAGCAGGTCGCGTCCGAAGGTGTCGGTGCCCAGCCAGTGCTGGGCCGAAGGCGGCGCCGCGCCCAGCACCAGATCCTGCTCTTCGTAGCCATAGCCGCTGAGCCAGGGACCAACGATACATGCCAGCGCGATCACCAGCAGGATCACCCCGCCGGCGACGGCCATGTGGTTGCGGCGCAGTCGCGCCCACGCGTCGCGCCACAGCGAGGTGCCCTGCTCATAGCCCACTGCCTGGGCCGTGCTGTTCATGCCTTTGCTCCCTGCGCGGCGCGCACACGCGGATTCAGCCAGGCCGCCAGCACGTCCGAGAGCAGGTTGAACACCACGATGAGCACGGCCAGGAAGGTGGTGCTGCCCAGGATCATGGTGTAGTCGCGATTGAAGGCTGCCTGCACGAAGAAGCGGCCGAGCCCGGGCACCTGGAACACGGTCTCCACCACGAAGGAGCCGCTGAGCAGGCCGGCGAACGCGGGACCGAGGAAGGACACCACAGGCAGCACGCCGCCACGCAGCGCGTGCTTGAAGATCACGACCCGCTCGGGCAGACCCTTGGCGCGTGCGGTGCGGATGTAATCCTGCGTCAGCACCTCCAGCATTCCGCCGCGCGTGAGGCGGGCCACATACGCCGCATAGGCTGCGCCCAGCGTCACGCTCGGAAGGATCTTGTCGCCGGGCACGTCACCCCAGCCGGACACTGGCAGCCATTCCAGCCAGATGCCGAACACCAGCACCAGCAATGGTCCCAGCAGCAGGGTGGGCATGCTGATGCCGATCATGGCCAGCGACATGGGCAGGTGGTCGCGCCAGGTGTTGGGCCGCAGCGCCGCCATCAGGCCGGCGCTCATGCCCAGCACCACCGCCACCAGCAGCGCATAGAACCCGAGTTCAGCCGTGGCGGGGATTCCGGATGCGATCAGCTCATTCACGCTGCGGCCGGGATATTTGAACGAAGGCCCAAGGTCGCCTCGCAGGAGGTCACCGAGGTATGAGCCGTACTGTGCCAGCAGCGGCTGGTCGAGCTTGTACTGCGCCTCGAGCGCGGCCTTCACCTCCGGGATCACTGCCTTCTCCTGGTCGAACGGCCCGCCCGGCGCGGCGCGCACAAGGAAGAAGGTCACCGTGATCACCGCCAGCAGCACGGGAATGGCCTGCAGCAGCCGGAGCCAGATGAAGCGCGCCATTATTTCGCGGGCTCCAGGTAGATGTGCTTGAACGACACATGGTCGAGGATGTTGCGGGGCATGCCTTTCACGGCCGGATCAATGAGGTGCTTGGTGGAATAGGTGTAGATGGGCAGGATGGGCATCTCTTCCATCAGGATGGTCTCGGCACGGAGGAAGCCGGCGAAACGCTCCTCCTGGGTCTTCATCGCCGGTATGCGGCGCAGGATCAGATCGTCGTACTCGGGATTGGACCAGCCGGTGCGGTTGTTGCCGCCATCCTTGATGAACATGCCGAGGAAGGTGTCCGGATCCACGTAGTCGCCGATCCATGACGCACGGGCAATTGTGTAGTCGCCGGTGCGGCGTGAATCCAGGTACACCTTCCACTCCTGGTTCACCATGGTCACGTCGATGCCCAGGTGTTTCTTCCACATCTGCTGCAGGGCCACGGCGATCTTGCGATGGCCTTCATGCGTGTTGTAGAGGATCTCCAGCGTTGGCAGTCCCTTGCCATCGGGATAGCCGGCCTCGGCGAGCAGCTTGCGCGCGCCTTCCGGGTCGAAATCGAACAGCTTCGGTGGCTGGTAGCCCAGCGTACCCGGTGGCGTGAGCGCGTAGGCCGGCACGTTCACGCCCTTGAGCACGGTGTCGACCAGCGTCTTGCGGTCCACGGTCATGGCCAGCGCACGGCGCACGCGCGGGTCATCCAGGCCCGGCTTCCTCACATTGAGCTCGTAGAAGTAGGTGCCGAGGTAAAGGTCGAGGCGGATCTGTTCCGGATGCTGGTCACGATACTGAGGGATCTTGTCCACCGGCGTGTCGTTGGTGTAGTGGAGCTGCCCGGAGCGGAACATGCGCTCCTCGGTGACGATGTTCTCGGTGGGATAGAACACCACGCCATTCAGACGCACGTGCTCCGCGTCCCAGTACAGGGGGTTCTTCTCCACGCTCACGTACTTGTTGAGCTTCCACTCCACCAGGCGGAAGGCGCCATTGCCCACCATGTTGCCGGGGCGCGTCCAGGGCGTGAACCGGTCGGTGGCCTTGCCGAACTTCTCGATCACGTGCCGGGGCAAGGGGAAGTAGCTGTGGTGACTCAGCAACTGCACGAAGTACGGCGTCGGCTCATTGAGCTCGACCTCCAGCGTGTGGGTGTCGATCACCCGCACGCCCACTTCGTCGAAGCTCCCGACCTTGCCGGTGAGGTAGTTTTCCGCATTCTTCAGCGGGAAGAGCATGTAGGAATATTCATTGCCCATGCCCGGATCCAGGGCACGCTTCCACGTCCAGTGGAAGTCTTCAGCGGTCACAGGCTCGCCGTCGGACCAGCGGGCCGTCGAGCGGATGTGGAAGCGGTAGGTGCGTCCGTCTTCACTGACCTCCCAGCTCTCGGCCACTGCCGGTTCCGGCACCAGCGTTTCCGGATTCTTGGCCACCAGGCCTTCAAGCAGCGCCTCCTGGATGCGCGACTCCGGCACGCCAGTGGTGAGGTGCGGGTCGATGGCCTGCGGTTCAGTGCCATTGCCGAAGTGCAGCACGCCGGCGGCGTTGCCTTCCTCCACCCGGCTCTTGCCGCCGGAACAGCCTCCCAGCAGCAGGCAGCCCAGTGCGATGGCGAACCCCGTACGCAGCGTCTTCATGCCGGCACCTCCGCGCGGGATCCCGCGCCCCGCCCCAGCAGCACGCGCGCATAGTCGGTGGTGGGCGCCGCCCAGAGCTGCTCGGTGGGTGCACTTTCCAGCAGCCTGCCCTTGTACATGACCATCACCCGGTCGCAGAGGTAGCGCACCACCGCCAGGTCATGCGAAATGAACAGCATGCTCAGGTTGTGCTTTTCCACCAGCATCAGCAGCAGCTCCAGGATCTGCTTCTGGATGGTCACGTCCAGCGCCGACACCGGCTCGTCGGCGATCACCAGCTCAGGTCGCGTGGCGATGGCACGGCCTATGGCAATGCGCTGGCGCTGGCCCCCGGAGAACTCGTGCGGATACTTGCGCACATGGGCGCGGGCCAGGCCCACGTCGTCCATGATGCTGAACACCGCCTGGTCCAGTGTGTGCCGGTTGGCCAGCTTGTGCAGCAGCAGCGGCTCGGCCAGCGTGTCATAGATGGTCATGCGCGGGTTCAGCGAGGCATAGGGATCCTGGAACACCATCTGCATGCGGCGCCGCCAGGGCTGCATCTGCACGGCGGTCTTGCCGATCAGTTCCTCGCCGGCAAACTTCACCGAACCGGTGGCGGGAACCAGACCCAGCACGCTGCGGCCCAGGGTGGACTTGCCCGATCCGCTCTCGCCCACCAGCCCCAGCACCTCGCCGCGCTTCAGCTCGAAGCTCACGTCGTCAACGGCGATGACGTCCTCGCCCTTGCCACGCATTGAACGGAAGCGGGTGGTCAGGTGGCTGACTTCCAGCAACGGCTCTGGCGCTGCACGACCCGGCACAGGCTTGGCGCCACGCGGAATGGCATCCAGAAGCTTGCGGGTGTAGGGAGATTCGGGCGCGGAGAAGATGCGGTCCACCGGGCCCTGCTCCATTGCGACGCCGTTCTGCATCACAAGCACCTGGTCTGCGAGCCCGGCGATCACGCCAAGGTCATGGCTCACGAAGATCACACCCAGGTTGCGCCGCACCCTCAGCTCGTTGATGAGCTGGAGGATCTGCCTCTGCACGGTCACGTCGAGCGCAGTGGTGGGCTCGTCGGCTATCAGCAGGCGCGGCTCGGCAATGAGTGCCATGGCGATCATCACGCGCTGGCGCATGCCGCCGGAAAACTGGTGCGGATAGGCATCGATGGTGGAAGCCGGATCGCGGATGCCGACTTCCTTCAGCAGCTCGATGGCGCGCGCGCGGGCCGTGGCGCGGCTGGCCTGCCGGTGGTACACCAGCGGCTCCATCATCTGCTCACCCACCGTAAGGAAGGGATTCAGGCAGGTCATCGGGTCCTGGAAGATGAATGCGATGTCATTGCCACGCACCTGGCGCAGCTGGTCCTCGGACAGCCGCAGCAGGTCCTTGCCATCGAACATGGCGGTGCCGCCCTCGATGCGCCCCGGCGGCATGGGGATCAATCCCAGCAGCGAATAGCAGCACACCGACTTGCCCGAACCGGATTCCCCGACGATGCCCAGGGTCTTGCCCTGCTCCACGTCGAAACTCACGTCGCGTACGGCCCGCACGACGCCATTGCGCGTGTGGAACGAAACGCTCAACTGCCGGACTTCAAGCAGCGCCACCGGACTCTCCCCCTGACCGTTGCGCTGTGACCGTACCCGGGCCGCGGACATAGATCAATGTCCCTGCATCTGCCAGATGGCATTGCGGATACCGGCAAGGCATGCGCGAAACACGGACGCCAGGCCGCCCTCAACCCTTGCCGTTGAAGCGCCCGGTTTCCAGGAAGTCCGCCACCCGTTCCGCCACCTCGCGCGACACGCACATGGTGGTGTGGCTCACGGGGAGTTCGAGCCGGTCGGTCGCACCCTCCAGCTGCGTCTCGGTCACCGCCACCGTACCGTCATTGGGTCCGTCAAAGCGCGTCAGCAGGTGGCCGAGTCCGATGGGCGCCGTACCGGAGACAATGCCCAGCTGCACCGGGAATTCCCATCGACCCGGAACGCCTTCGGGCAGGCAACCGGCACCGACGGTTCCGAGCAGCCGCCGCGCCGCGCCGGCACCATGCAGGCGCCGCGCGCACTGGCTGCCACGGATGGGCGTGCCCATGAATACCACGCGGCAGAAATCGCCGCTGAAGCGGTCCGCCGCGAGCACACCCATCTCGAACATGCGGTGGATCACCAGGCCGCCGAGACTGTGTCCGACAAGATGCACCGGCAGCAGCGTGCGCCGCGCCAGGGTGATGGCCTGGCGCGCACAGCGCCGGGCGACCACGTCCATCTGCTCGGCCATCGAGGAATAAGGCAGCACGCGCAGCGCCCAGCCACGCGCAGCCAGGCGCCGTCGCAGCAGGAACGACTCGGCGCCGGTCATCCACAAGCCGTGGACGAACAGCACCGTGCCGCGCAGCGTGGTCTCAGCCGGGCGGCTGCGGTGTGCGGACACGGATCGACAGCTCGCGCAGCTGCTTCTCGCCCACCGGCGAGGGTGCGTCGGTGAGCAGGCAGGCCGCGGTCTGCGTCTTCGGGAAGGCGATCACGTCGCGGATGCTCTCGGTGCCCGACATCAGCATGGTGAGGCGGTCGACACCGAAGGCGATGCCGCCATGCGGCGGCGCGCCGTAGCGCAGCGCATCGAGCAGGAAGCCGAACTTGCGCTGTGCCTCCTCCGCATCGATGCCCAGCAGGCCGAACACGGCCGATTGCATTTCGGCGCGATGGATACGCACCGAACCGCCGCCGATCTCCGACCCGTTGAGCACCATGTCATAGGCCTTCGCCACTGCCTTGCCCGGATCCGCGGCCAGCGCGGCCGGGTCGTCGACCTTCGGCGCGGTGAACGGATGGTGCATGGCGACCCAGCGCTTCGCGTCCGGGTCGTACTCGAACATGGGGAAGTCCACCACCCACAGCGGCTTCCAGCCCGGCTGCAGCAGCTTCAGGTCGTGGCCCAGCTTCAGGCGCAGCGCGCCCAGCGCGTCGGAAACCACCTTGGCCTTGTCGGCACCGAAGAAGATCAGGTCGCCATCGACGGCGCCGGTGCGCTCGAGAATGCCCGCCACCGCTGCATCGCCGAGGAACTTCAGGATAGGCGACTGCAGGCCCTCGCGGCCCTTCGCCTTCTCGTTGACCTTGATGTAGGCCAGGCCCTTGGCGCCATAGCGCGCCACGTAGGCCGTGTACGCGTCGATCTCGCTGCGGCTCAGGCTGCCGCCGCCCGGCGCACGCAGCGCGGTGACGCGCCCGTCCGGATCCACGGCGGGACCGGCAAACACCTTGAAGTCGCAGCCGGCGACAAGATCAGCCACATCCACCAGTTCCAGCGACACGCGCAGGTCGGGCTTGTCCGATCCGTAGCGTCGCATGGCCTCGGCGTAGGTCATGCGCGGGAAGGGATCGGGCAGCGCCACCTCCACCACCTTCGCGAACAGCTCGCGGATCAGGCCCTCCATCAGGCCCATGATCTCTTCCTGCCCGAGGAAGGAGGTCTCCACGTCGAGCTGGGTGAACTCCGGCTGCCGGTCCGCGCGCAGGTCTTCGTCGCGGAAGCACTTGACGATCTGGTAGTAGCGGTCGAAGCCCGCGATCATCAGCAGCTGCTTGAAGAGCTGCGGCGACTGCGGCAGCGCGAAGAAGCTGCCCGGATGGGTGCGGCTGGGCACCAGGTAGTCGCGGGCACCCTCCGGCGTCTCCTTGGTGAGCATGGGGGTCTCGATGTCGATGAAACCATGCGCATCCATGTACTGGCGCATGGCGCTGGTCATGCGATGGCGCAGGCGCAGGCGCTGGTTCATCTCCTCGCGGCGCAGGTCGATGTAGCGGTGGCGCAGGCGCACTTCCTCGCTGACGTTTTCGTCGAGCTGGAAGGGCAGCGGGTCGGAGCGGTTGAGCAGCACCAGCTGCTTCGCCAGCAACTCCACCTTGCCGGAGGCGAGGTTCGGGTTGGCCGTGCCGGCCGGGCGCTCGCGCACCCTGCCCTTCACCTGGATGACGAATTCGCCGCGCAGCCGCTCGGCCTCGCCGAAGAGCTGCGGGTCATCCGGATCGAAGACCACCTGCAGCAGCCCCTCCCGGTCACGCAGGTCGACGAAGATCACCCCGCCGTGGTCGCGCCGCCGGTGTACCCAGCCGGCTACGGTGACTTCCTGGCCGGTCAGGGACTCGTTGACCTGGCCGCAATAATGGCTGCGCATCGAATTGACCCGAAAAGTGGTAAATGGGCTGGAAAAATCAGGCTGCGCAGTATACTGGTCCTTCGTCCCTCAAGGGACCCAAGACGCGGGGGAAACAGACGATGAATGCCCAGTTGAAGGCCGGCGACGCCGGCACGTTCCGGCTCCTGATCGGCGGCAAGCTGGTGCCGGGCGCCAGCACTTTCGATGTCATCAACCCGGCCACCGAGCAGGTGTTTTCCCCCTGCCCGCGCGCCGACCTCAACCAGCTGAACCAGGCGGTGGCCGCGGCCAAGGCTGCCTTCCCCGCCTGGGCCGCAACGCCCCTGGCCGAGCGGGCAAAGCTGCTGAACAAGCTGGCCGACGCCATCGAGGCGCACGCCCCGGAGCTGGCCCGCATCCTCACGCAGGAACAGGGCAAGCCGCTGGGCGGCGCGCACTTCGAGCTCGCCATTGCCGCCGGCAACATCCGCGGCTTCACCACCATGCAGCTGCCGGATGCGGTGCTGGTCGATGACGAGCAGGCGAAGGTCATCCGCCAGCGCCTGCCGCTGGGTGTGGTGGGCGCCATCACGCCGTGGAACTTCCCCGTCATCATGATGGTGACCAAGCTGGCCCCGGCGCTGCTGGCCGGCAACACCATCGTGGTGAAGCCTGCGCCTACGACTCCGCTGGCCACGCTGAAGGTGGGTGAGCTGTGCGCGGAGATCTTCCCGCCGGGCGTGGTGAACGTGATCGCCGACGCCAATGACCTGGGCGCTGCGCTTACCAGCCACCCGGATGTAGCCAAGATCGCCTTCACCGGCTCCACCGCCACCGGCCGCAAGGTAATGGCCAGCGCCGCGGCAACGCTCAAGCGCCTCACGCTGGAGCTGGGCGGCAACGACGCGGCCATCGTGCTCGACGATGTGGACCCGAAGGAAATCGCACCCAAGCTGTTCTTCGCGGCGATGATCAACTCCGGCCAGGTGTGCCTGGCCGCCAAGCGCATCTACGTGCCCGAGTCGATCTACGATGCCGTGTGCGCGGAGCTGGCAAAGATCGCCGAGGGCGCCGCCAGCCTCGTGGGCAATGGCCTCGACGACGGCGTGCAGTTCGGCCCGGTGCAGAACCGCATGCAGTTCGAGAAGGTGCGCTCCATCATTGAAGAGGCGCGTGCGCAGGGCAAGGTGATCGCCGGCGGCAAGCCGCACCAGGGATCCGGATTCTTCATCCACCCCACCGTGGTCAGCGGCCTGCCCGACAGCGCACGGCTGGTGTGCGAGGAGCAGTTCGGCCCGGTGATGCCGGTGCTGAAGTACTCCACCATCGACGAGGCCGTGGCGCGCGCGAATGCCTCCGACTATGGCCTCGGCGCCACGGTGTGGTCGAAGAGCACCGAGCGCGCGGTGGAAGTCGCGAAGCGGCTGGAAACCGGCACGGTATGGATCAACAAGCACCTGGACCTGCCGCCCACCGTGCCCTACGGCGGTGTGAAGCAGTCCGGCTTCGGCGTGGAGCTGGGGCAGCAGGGACTCGAAGAGTTCACCCAGCTGCGCATCATCAACATCGCGAAGTAGCCGTTACATCCGGAAACATCTTGTTACGGATCTGAGAGGACTCCAGGACGCCCCCGGGCGCAGCCTTCACCGGCCGCCCGGGAAGGCGGCGCAACCTGGAGATCCTCATGCGCCCCGTCCGATGGATTCCGCTGCTGATCGCAGCCACTGGCCTTGCGGCCTGCAACGATTCCGACCCCGCCCAGCTGCGTGTACTGCACGCCTCGCCTGACGCACCTGAAGTGAACGTGCTGGCCGATGGTACCGCCATCGCCACCGCGCTGGATTACGGCCAGGCCACGCCGCAGCTGCAGGTCGATGCCGGCATGGTGTCGCTGGCAGTGCAGGGCCTCCTGCCTGGTGGAACCACCGCCACCGTCATTGGCCCGCTCGACGTGGACCTGCAGGAAAACACGCTCTACACGGTGCTCGCCGTCGGCGATGTGGCAGACATCGAACCGCTGGTCCTGAGCCAGCCGCAGGTGCGCGTGCCGGAAGGCTCCACGCGGCTGCGTGTGGTGCATGCCGCGCCGGATGCACCGGCGGTGGACGTGTATCTCACGGCGCCGGAGGCAAACCTGGCGGCCAGCACGGCAGTCGGCTCCATCGGCTTCCGGCAGGACATCGGGCCTGCGGTAGTGCCAGCCGGCGACTATCGCGTGCGTGTCACCGCCGCGGGAGATCCGTCTGCCGTGGTCTTCGATTCCGGCGCCCTTTCCCTGGCTGGCGGCGCGGACCTGGTGATCGCCGCCATCGAGAACACCGACACGGGGACCTCGCCGATCCAGCTGGTGGTCAGCGACGGCGAAGTGGCTGCGCGCGTACTGGGCGCCGGCACACCAGCCGACCTGCGCGTGGTGCATGCCTCCCCCGATGCGCCGGCAGTGGACATCGTGGTGAATGAAGGCTTCGCCGCACCACTGGTGGAGGACCTGTCTTTCGCCTCGGCCACCGGCTTCGTGTCCGTGCCATCCGGCGCGTACAACGTGAAAGTCGCCGCGGCCGGCACCACCACCAGCGTGATCAACGCCAGTCTCTCGTTGCAACCTGCCGTGCGTTACACGGTGCTGGCCGCCGGCAGGCTGGCGGACATCGAGCCGCTTGTCGCTACCGATGATGCGCGTCGCCTCGCCACCGCGGCGAAGCTGCGGGTGATCCACGCATCGCCCACTGCGGCCAGCGTCGACATCTATGTCACGGCACCGGGGGCATCGATCAGCGCGCTCTCTCCCACTCTGGCCGGCGTACCGTTCAAGGCCAATACCGGCTTCCTGCAGCTGCCTGGTGGCAACTACACGGTCACGGTAACGCCTGCGGGCAGCAAGTCGCCCGCCATCGGCCCGGTGGACATCTCGCTGGATGCCGGCGGCATCTACACCGCCGTGGCGCGCGATCCGCTGCCAGCTGCATCAAGCCCGGGGTTGATCCTGCTCGACGACTTCATCCTCTGAAGCCAGGGCCAGCGCTGGCCTGACCCGGCGTGGGTCAGGCGTCGCGCAGGTACCAGAGCAGGTCGGTGGGAGTGACCTCCGCGCCCCAGCGCGCGTACTCCTGCCGCTTGATGGCAAGCAACACCTTGTGCATGCCGGCTCCAAGCGCATCGCGCAGGAAGGGCGAATCACCTGCCCGCGCGATGCTCTGGCCCCAGGTGGGCGGTGGTGCCGGCCACAGGCTTGCCCCGGCCGAGGCATAGCCATTTCCCTGCACGGGCGCGCCGGGGTCCAGACTTCGCTCGATGCCATGCAAGGCGCCAGCCAGGACGGCGGCGGCGGCCAGGTAGAGGTTCACGTCGGCGCCGCAAAAACGGTGTTCGATGTGCCGGGACGGGGGAGCCCCGGCCGGCACCCGGAGCGACACGCTGCGGTTGTTGATGCCCCAGTTCACTGCCACCGGTGCATAGCTTTCGCGCTGGAAGCGCCGGTAGGAATTGCCGTTGGGCGCAAACACCAGGAAAGCATCGGCCGCCGTGGCCGCCATGCCAGCCACCGCATGACGGAGCAGCGGCGTACCCGCCGGATCATCCGCCTCGAACAGGCTGCTGCCCGCCGCATCGGCCAGCGACAGGTGAAGGTGCGCCCCCGAACCGGCCCGATGTGTGAAAGGCTTGGCCATGAAAGTGGCGACGCAGCCATGTCTTGCGGCGACACCTTTCAGCAGACGCTTGAACTGGATCGCCTCGTCGACAGCGGCCAGCGCACCGCGCCGATGCTGCAACGTGATCTCGAACTGTCCGGGCGCGTATTCGGACATCACTGTGCCCGCGGGCAGCCCCTGCGCGGAAGCCGCGTCGAGAACCTCGCGGAACAGCGGCGCGAGCTCGTCCAGCCGTGACAGGCTGTAGGCCTCGATGCGCTCGCCCTGCCCCGGGCGCAGCGGCGTGGATCCGGCCGGCTGCAAGCTGCCATCGACCTGCTGGCGCAGCAGGTAGAACTCCAGCTCGCAGGCAAACACGGCGTGCAGGCCAAGCGCGCCCAGCTGATGTTCGATGCGGGCCAGGCAGTGGCGTGGATCGGCTGCCGCGGGCGCGCCATCCAGCTCATACATCGAAAGCATCACCTGGCCGGTGCGCTCCAGCCAGGGAGAAACCTGCAATGTGCCAGGCACCGGACGGCAGAGCTTGTCGGCATCACCGGCCTCCCATACCAGCCCGGTGGCCTCTACATCGGCGCCGGTGACATCCAGGCCGAGGATGGAGCCAGCCACGTTGCGGCCCTGCGCATACAGCGAATCCAGTTCATGGCGGCGGATGGTCTTGCCCCGCAGGACACCCGAGGGATCGGTCAGCAGCAACTGCACTGCATCGATATCCGGATGCCTCCCGAGGAACTGCTGCAGCTCGGCGCTCATGATGCGCGCATCCAGGGTGCAAACTCCTCCAGCGCCACATCGAAGGCCGAGATGAAGGCATCGACCTGCGCATCGCTGGTCACCGGCGACACCAGCAGCATGTTGTGGAAGGGCGTGAGCAGGAAGCCGCGGTTCAGCAGGTACAGGTGCAGCGTGGCGTTGAGGTCATGATCGATGGCCAGCACGCTCTCGCGCCCGGTGCGCGGCGCCGGGGTAGTGCCGAACTCCATGCGCGCGCCCACGCGCGAGACCTGCCAGCCGGTGCCATGCCGGAGCAGCGCCGCCTCCAGTCCGGCGGCCAGCCGCGTGGCGCCCTGCTCCATCCGCGCGTGGCTGGCTGCAGTGGCCACCTCGCCCAGCGATGCATGCAATGCCGCGATGGCCAGAGGATTGCCGGCCAGGGTGGTGCCGATGCCGGAGTGACCGCTTGCGCGCCGGGCGTCCGCCGCGCGGATGCGGGCACCGGTGGCCGCGCTCCAGCCATACACCGCGCAGGGGAAACCGCCTGCAATGGCCTTGCCGCAGACGAGCATGTCGGGCGCGATGCCGTGCACGCGGGCGTAGCCGCCCGGGCCCGAAGAGAGCGTGTGCGTCTCATCCATCACCAGCAGCACGTCATGCCGGTCGCAGGCGTCGCGCAGGCCGTCGAGGAAACCCGGCTGCGGCAGCACCATGCCTGCATTGGTCAGCACCGGTTCGGTGAGCACGCAGGCGATGTCGCCACGCGCCAGTGCCGCCTCCACTGCCGCGAGGTCGTTGAAATCCACGACCACGGTGGTGGTGGCAGGATCATGCGCCCGCCCGATCTGCCCGGGACGCGGCAGCGTCACACCGCCCGGACCCATTTCCACCAGCGTCTCATCCACGGTGCCGTGGTAGCAGTGGTCGAACACGAGGATGTGCGGCCGGCCGGTGGCCATGCGCGCCAGGCGCAACGCGGCGCGGTTGGCATCAGTGGCCGTCTGCGCCACCTGCCACCATGGAAGTCCGAACAGAGCCGCCAGCCGGGTGCCCACCTCATGCACCCTGGCATCGGGCAGCATGGCCGTCATGCCGGCGCTGGCCTGCGCCGCCACGGCTCGCGCCACCGCCGGCGGTGAGTGGCCGAACATGGCGCCGGTATCGCCCAGGCAGAAGTCCACGTAACGATGGCCATCCACGTCGATGACCTCGGCATCACGTGCCTCGCGCAGGTACAGCGGCACGGGCTGGGGCCAGTCATGCATCCAGTGCATGGGCACGCCGGCAGGGAAATGCGCGCCGGCAAGGCCGGCCAGCCCGGCACAACGCGGCCGGGCGGCGAGATAGGACTGGCACTCCCGTTCCGCGATCGCGGCCAGGGGGACGCGGTTCATGCCGCAGGGGCCTCGGGCGCAGCCTGTGTGCTGCGCCCGGCTGTCACCGCTTCGCCTTGCGTGCCGGTTTTGCGGCCGGCTTGCGCGCGGGAGCCTTGGCTGAAGGCCTGGCCGCCGGACGCCTGCGCGCCGTGCCGACGGATGCAGGCTCCGCCTTGGCAGCCGGCTTGCTTTCGGTTTTGTCGGCGGGCTTGTCCTTCTCTGCCGGCTTGTCCGGCTTCTCGGCGGCAGGCTCCTTGCCGCCGTCACTGTCGACGAGGTTGCGCTTGGTGTCCTTGTCCGACTTGAAGTCAGTCTCGTACCAGCCGCCGCCCTTGAGGCGGAACACAGGCGCGGAAACCAGCTTGGAAAGCTTGTTCTTGCCGCACTCGGGACATTTCTTCAGCGGCGCGTCAGTGATTTTCTGCAGCACTTCGGTCTGTGCGCCACAGGCCGAGCACTGGTATTCGTAGAAAGGCATGGTTGCGGGGATTATACGAGAGGCGCGCCGGCTGCGAATGCCGGCGCAGGCTCAGTTGGCCCTCTTCTCGAACTTCAGCACCCCATCTTCCACGGCGACCAGGATGCGGTCGCCCGGAGCGAACGCACCCTGGAGGATGCCCTGGGCCAGCGGATTCTCGATCTGCTGCTGGATGGCACGCTTCAGTGGCCGTGCGCCATACACCGGATCGAAGCCAGCCTCGCCGATCAGGTCGCGGGATTCCGGCGCCAGCTCGAGCGTCATGTCGCGCTCGGCCAGGCGCCGTTTCAGGCTGGCCAGCTGTATGTCGACGATGGCGCGGATCTGCTCCGCCCCCAGCGGATGGAACACGACGATGTCGTCGATGCGGTTGATGAACTCGGGCCGGAAATGCGCCTGCACCCGCTCCATCACCTGCGCCTTCATCAGCGTGTACTGCTTCTCGCCGGCCAGCTGCTGGATCACGTCCGACCCCAGGTTGGAGGTCATGATGATCACGGTGTTGCGGAAGTCCACGGTGCGGCCCTGGCCGTCGGTGAGGCGGCCATCGTCCAGCACCTGCAGCAGCACGTTGAAAACGTCCTGGTGCGCCTTCTCCACCTCGTCGAGCAGCACCACCGAATAGGGACGGCGGCGCACGGCCTCGGTGAGGTAGCCGCCCTCCTCGTAGCCCACGTAGCCGGGAGGCGCGCCGATCAGGCGCGCCACCGAGTGCTGCTCCATGAACTCGGACATGTCCACGCGCACGATGGCCTCTTCGGTGTCGAAGAGGAACTCGGCCAGCGCCTTGCACAGCTCGGTTTTGCCCACACCGGTGGGGCCGAGGAACAGGAAGGAACCATTTGGGCGGCGCGGATCGGCGAGCCCGGCACGTGCGCGGCGAATGGCGTTGGAGACGATGTGCAGCGCCTCGGTCTGGCCAACCACACGCTTGCCCAGCGCCTCTTCCATGCGCAGCAGCTTGTCCTTCTCGCCTTCCAGCATCTTGGACACCGGGATGCCCGTCCACTTGGAGACCACCTCGGCGATCTCCTCCTCGGTGACGCTGTTGCGCACCAGCTGGGTGGGTTTCTCCTCGGCGGCCTGCGCCTCGGTGAGCTTCTTCTCCAGCTCGGGAATCCTGCCGTACTGCAGCTCGGCCATCTTCGCAAGGTCGTTGGCACGGCGCGCGGCATCCAGGTCGAGGCGGGCCTTCTCCAGATCTTCCTTCACGGCAGCGGCCCCCTGCAGCGAGGCCTTCTCCGCCTTCCAGATCTCCTCGAGATCAGCGTATTCCTTTTCCAGCTCGCCCAGCGTCTCGCGCAGCACGGCCAGGCGCTTCCTGGAAGCCTCGTCTTCTTCCTTCTTCAGCGCCACTTCCTCGATGCGCAGCTGGATGATGCGGCGCTCGAGCTTGTCCATTTCCTCCGGCTTGGAGTCGATCTCCATGCGGATGCGCGCGCCAGCCTCATCGATCAGGTCGATGGCCTTGTCAGGCAGCTGGCGGTCGGAAATGTAGCGGTGCGAAAGCTGCGCCGCGGCCACGATGGCCGGGTCGGTGATTTCCACGCCATGGTGCACCTCGTAGCGCTCCTTGAGCCCACGCAGGATGGCGATGGTGTCTTCCACCGTCGGCTCATCCACCAGCACCTTCTGGAAGCGGCGCTCCAGCGCCGCGTCCTTCTCGATGTACTTGCGGTATTCGTCGAGCGTGGTGGCGCCCACGCAGTGCAGTTCGCCGCGCGCCAGCGCGGGCTTGAGCATGTTGCCCGCATCCATGGCGCCCTCGGCCTTGCCGGCGCCCACCATGGTGTGCAGCTCGTCGATGAACAGGATCACCTGGCCTTCGTGTTTCGAGAGATCCTTCAGCACGGCCTTCAGCCGTTCCTCGAACTCGCCGCGGAACTTGGCGCCGGCGATCAGCGCACCCATGTCGAGCGCGAGGATCTTCTTGTTCTTCAGGCCCTCGGGCACCTCGCCATTGACGATGCGCTGCGCGAGGCCCTCGACAATGGCGGTCTTGCCCACGCCCGGCTCGCCGATGAGCACGGGGTTGTTCTTGGTACGACGCTGCAGCACCTGCACGGTGCGGCGGATCTCATCGTCGCGGCCGATCACCGGGTCGAGCTTGCCATTGACGGCGCGCTCGGTGAGATCGATGGTGTATTTGGAGAGCGCCTCGCGGCTCTCTTCTGCGTTGGGGTCATTCACGGCCTCGCCGCCGCGTACCTCGGCAATGGCCTGCTCCAGCTTTGCCTTGGTGAGGCCGTGGCTCTTGATCAGCCGCCCGAGTTCACCGCGGTCTTCGAGTGCGGCCAGCGCGAACAGCTCGCTGGAGATGTACTGGTCGCCGCGCTGCTGCGCCAGCTTGTCGGTGACATTGAGCAGGCGCGAGAGATCCTGTGAGACATGTACCTCTCCGGCCGCGCCCTCCACCTTGGGCAGGCGGTCGAGCAGGCTGCCCAGCTCACCCTTGAGCTTCGCGTTGTTCACGCCCAGCTTGGCCAGCAGCGGCTTGAGGCTGCCTCCCTGCTGGTCGAGCAGAGCCACCAGCAGGTGGGCGGGCTCGATCATCTGGTTGTCGCGGCCAATGGCCAGCGACTGGGCGTCGGCCAGGGCATTCTGGAAACGGCTGGTCAGTCGGTCGTTGCGCATAGCAGCGATTCTGGGGGCGCCAGGCCCTGATTCAAGACTGTACTTCTACCTAGTGCGGGGCGAGATGCTCCACCATGACTACCAGCCCCACCCCCAGCCCGATCAGTGCCACCTGCACCAGGCTGTCCCGGGTCCCGACCCGGCGATGCAGGCCGGGGATCAGGTCGGCAACCGCGACGTAAAGCAGGCTGGCGGCCGAGACGGCCAGCACATAGGGCAGAGCCGGCGTCACTGCCGAAAGGGCAAAGTAGCCCACCATGCCACCCAGCACGGCACCCAGCGCGGAGATCAGGTTCCAGGTGAAAGCCTTCCGCCGCGACATGCCGCTGTTGAGCATCACGGCAAAGTTGCCGACCTCGCTGGGCACCTCGTGGGCCAGCACGGCCAGCCCGGTCATCACGCCGAGGTGGATGTCGATCAGGAAAGCCGCCGCGATCAGCACGCCGTCCAGCGCATTGTGCATGGTGTCGCCCACCAGGATCATCACGCCCGGTGCGGCGCGCCGGCCATGATCATGGTCGTGGCCGTGTTCGACGGCAGGCGCGTGCGTCTCGCAATGGTCCTCGTGGCAGTGGCGCCAGAGCACCAGCTTTTCCAGCACGAAGAACAGCGCGATGCCACCCAGCAGCGACAGCCCCACCGCGCCGTGGCGTCCCTCGCCCGCCCGCTCGATGGCCTCGGGCAGCAGACCCAGCAGTGCCGCGGCCAGCAGCGCGCCGGTGGCGAAGGCAACCATGGGCGGCAGCGAGCGGGCGCGCGCCCGCTCGGGAACGAGCAGGAACAGGCTGGCCAGCAGCACGCCGGTGACGCCGCCCAGCAGGGTGAAACCAGTGATCCAGGCCAGTGTGTTCATGCGCCCCGTTGCCTACTTGCCATGCGGCCGCGCCTCAGGCGACAAGCCACACGAAGCTGGCCATTCTACCGGTAGCGTCAAGTCCCCTGTGCTGCACGTCGCGGCGATGCGAGTGGAAGCGCGCCTCATCGGCATAGGTGCACAACCCGCCGCCGCTGACCTGCCCGACGCCGACGGCCGCAAGCCGGCGGCGTGCCAGGACGTAGAGGTCGCACATCCAGCGTCCGGGTGCACCGGCCGTGAAGGCCGCGCCGCATCCGGCATCCCTTGCGAGGAAGGCTTCGCGCACCTCCCCGCCAACTTCGAAACGGGCCGGCCCGATCGCCGGACCCAGCCAGGCCGTCACCTCAGTGCCCGGCGCGATGCGTGCACGCAGCGCCGACACGGTATTTTCAAGCACGCCCGCGGCCAGCCCGCGCCAGCCGGCATGTGCCGCGGCCACCGCCGTGGCATCGGATGCGGCGAACAGCACCGGCAGGCAATCGGCGGTGCGTACCACGCAGACCGTGCCACGCCGGCGGGTGACGGAAGCGTCAGCCTCGGGCTCGCCTTCCGGCCGCAGGTCGAGGTCTGCCACGTGCACGCCATGCACCTGCCGCAGCCAGCCGGGTTTGCCAGGCAACTGCGGCGGCAGCGGCGCGGCCGCGGCGAAATCACCAGCGGCGCGCGTGGAAACCAGCGCCCGCACGCCGGGCGGCACGGGCCAGTCCGGCTCGATGAAGGCAGCCACCGCCATTCAGTCTTCCCTGAGCACGGCCAGGAGGGCCTGCATGTCGTCCGGCAGCTCCGACTCCACCTCGATGGGTTTGCCGGTGACCGGATGTTCGAACGCCAGCTTCGCCGCATGCAGCGCCTGGCGGCGGAACCCGGCCAGCGCCGCGCGCTGTGCCGGCGTCGCTCGCGCCGTGAGCTGGCGCCGGCCGCCGTACAGCGGATCACCCACCAGGGGATGGCCGATGTGCGCCAGGTGCACGCGGATCTGGTGGGTGCGGCCGGTTTCCAGCATCACGCGCAGGAGGCTGTGGAAAGTGAAGCGCTCCACAAGCCGGTAATGCGTCACGGCCTCGCGACCATCTGCACGCACGGCCTGGCGCAACCGGTCGGTGCGATGACGGCCGATGGGCTTGTCCACGGTGCCGCCGCCCGTCATGGCGCCCACACAAAGAGCGAGGTACTCGCGCGACACCTCATGCAGCCGCAGCATTTCCACCAGCGCGGTGTGCGCCTCGATCGTGCGGGCCACCACCAGCAGGCCGCTGGTGTCCTTGTCGATGCGATGGACGATGCCGGCACGGGGCACGGCAGCGAGGCCGGGGTCCAGCGCCAGCAACCCGTTCTGCAAGGTGTGCGCGGCATTGCCCGCGCCGGGATGCACCACCAGGCCCGCCGGCTTGTCGATCACGAAGACATGCCGGTCACGATGGCGCACCACCAGCGGCATGCGCTCGGGTGCCACCCGCTCGTCGAGCTGCGGCTTCGCACGCAGCAGCACCGATTCCCCGCCGTAGACGGCATCGCGCGGTCGGGCCGGCCGGCCATCCACCGCCACGGCGCCCTCCCGGATCCACCCGGCCAGGCGCGAACGGGAATACTGCGGCAGGGCCGCGGCCAGCGCCTGGTCCAGCCGCTGCCCGCCCGGGCATTGCGGCAATGTAAGGCGGTGCTCGATCAGGGAGTCGGGGGTCATTCGGCTATACTACCGTGATGACCGCACCGACCGTTTTGTTGCGCAACCTGCTGATCATGCTGATGGGCGCGCTCGTGCTGGCCGGCTGCGCCACCGGTCGCGACGGCGCGCAGCAGCGGCTGTCCCGCTTCGGCCCCGACGCGCTCTACGACCAGGGCAGGCGCGCCATCCGCGCCAGCGACTGGGGCGAGGCAGTGAACATCTTCGAGGCGCTGAACGCGCGTTATCCCTTCACGCCCCACGCCAAGCAGGGGCGCCTGGACGTCATCTTCGCCTACTACAAGCTGGGCGAGAAGGAATCCGGGCGAGATGCCGCCGATACCTTCATCCGCGAGAACCCGAAGGATCCGCGCATCGACTACGCGTACTACCTGCGTGGCCTCATCGACTACGAGCGCACTCCCGGCCTGCCCCATCGCATCTTCAACATCGACCTGGCCGAGCGTGTGCCCTCCACTGCGCGCGACTCGTTCGAGTCCTTCCGCACCGTGGTCACCGAGTACCCGCAGAGCCGCTACGCCCACGATGCCCGCCTGCGCATGATCTACCTGCGCAACCGGCTGGCCGACTACGAAGTGCGTGTTGCCGACCACTACCTGCAGCGCGGTGCATGGGTCGCGGCGGCGCGACGCGCCGAGCAGACGATCGAGCAGTACGATGGTGCCCCGGCGGTGAAGGAAGCCCTGCGCATCATGATCTACAGCTACCGCAAGCTGAACTACGACGACCTTGCCGCCAACACCGAAAAGGTGTTCGAGACGAACTTCCCCGGGGAGTCCACCGAAGTGGCGCGCAAGGAAAAGCGTTGGTGGAAGCCCTGGTAAAGGGACAGCCGGCTAGCGGCGATAGCCGCTGGTGATGGGATAACGCCAGTCGCGTCCGAAGGCGCGGCGGCTCACGCGCACGCCGGGCGGCGCCTGCCGCCGTTTGTATTCGTTGCGCTTCACAAGGTCGAGCACCCGCCCCACCACGGCACGGTCAAAACCGCGCGTGACGATCTCGTCCACCGAGAGGTCTTCCTCGATGAAGGCCTCGAGGATGGCATCGAGCACCTCATAGGGCGGCAGCGAATCCGCATCCTTCTGGTCGGGACGCAGTTCCGCTGACGGCTCGCGCTCCAGCACGCGGGCGGGGATGGGCGGCTGGCCGCCGGACTCCCCGCGCCTGCGTGCCAACTCGTTGCGGTAATGCGCCAGGCGGTAGACCAGCAGCTTGCTGCAGTCCTTGATGGGCGCGAAGCCGCCGTTCATGTCGCCATACAGCGTGGCGTAACCCACGGCCATCTCGCTCTTGTTGCCCGTGGTCAGCAGCATGCGGCCGGACTTGTTGGAGATGGCCATCAGCAGCACGCCGCGGCAACGGGCCTGGATGTTCTCCTCGGTGGCGTCCGGTCGCGTGCCGGCGAACTGCTCCGCCAGCGCGGCCAGCGTTGCTTCGAACATGCCCTCGATGGAGATCACGCTGTAGGCCACCCCCATGGTGCGCGCCTGCAGGGCCGCGTCATCGCGGCTCATCTGGCTTGTGTAGCGCGAGGGCATCATCACCACCTGCACGCGGTCGGCGCCCAGCGCGTCGACGGCCACTGCCAGCGTCAGTGCGGAGTCCACGCCGCCGGAGAGTCCCATCACCACGCCGGGGAAACGGTGCTTGTTCACGTAGTCGCGCACGCCGAGGACCAGGGCGCGGTAAACGCTCTCCTCGTCGCCGAGTTCTGGTGCCACGGCCTCTGCAGCCACCGGGCGGAAGGCAATGCGCCCCTGCGCATCGCGGGCGGCCCGCAGCAGCACCACCGACTCCTCGAAGGCCGCGGCTCGCAGCACCACCTCGCCGGCGGCATCGATCGCGCAGGAGCGGCCGTCGAACACCAGCTCGTCCTGGCCGCCCACGAGGTTCACATAGGCAATCGGCAGGCCTGTCTCGGCCACGCGCTCGCGCAGCACCGCCTCGCGCGCGCGCTGCTTGCGCTGCTCGTAGGGCGAGGCATTGAGCACCAGCAGGGCCTCGGCGCCGCGCTCCTTCGCGCCGCGTGCCGGGCCGGACTCCCACACGTCCTCGCAGATGGCCAGGCCCAGCCGCAATCCCATGAAATCGGTGACCGTCATGCCCGTGCCCGGCGTGAAGTAGCGCTTCTCGTCGAACACCTGGTAGTTCGGCAGTGACATCTTGCGGCAGTTGACCGGCGCCTGCCCGGGGACCAGCAGGCAGGCGGCGTTGTAGATCACCGGGCGCCCGGCGCTGCCTTCATATTCGGGATAACCCAGCAGGATGGCCGGCAGGCCGGAGTCCGGATCGCTGACCTCGCGCGTGAGCTCCTGCACGGCCTGCTCCACCTGGATGCGCATCCCGCGGTGGAACAGCAGATCCTCGGGCGGATAGCCGCTGAGCGTGAGCTCGGGGAACACGACCAGGTCGGCTCCCTGCTGGCGCGCAGCGCGCGCCGTCTCGCGCACGCGCTGCGCGTTGCCCTGCACGTCGCCGACCAGCAGGTTCAGCTGCGCCAGCGCGATGCAGGGATCGCGTGCCATCGCGGCGGGCTACTTCTTGCGCGCCGGCCGGCTCGCGGCGCGGCGCCGGGCGGCTGGACGTTTCGCAGCCGCCGGCTTCCTGGCGGTCTTCTTCGCCGCGGTGGCCTTGCGGGCCACCTTGCTGGCCGTCTTGCGCACCACCTTGGTGGCCTTGTTGGCCTTGCTGCCAGACTTCGCCTTGCCTGCGGTCTTCCCGGCAGCCTTCTTGCCTGCTTTCTTGCGCGCGGCGGACTTGCCGGCACCGGCGCGCATCGCGGCCGGCCGCTCGCCCACCGCGCTGGCAGCGGCAATCTGCTTGCGGCGGGCGCCCAGCATTTCGGCCATGGCCGAGCCCAGTTCGGCGGGGCTCTTCACGGTGCGCACGCCCGCGGCTTCCAGCGCGCGGTACTTGTCGGCCGCCGTGCCCTTGCCGCCGGCCACCACGGCGCCGGCATGGCCCATGCGCTTGCCCGGGGGCGCGGTGACACCGGCGATGTAGGCCACCACCGGCTTGCTGACATAGCGGGCGATGTGTGCGGCTGCGGCTTCTTCATCGCTGCCGCCGATCTCGCCCACCATCACGATGCCTTCGGTCTGCGGGTCGCGCTCGAACAGCTCGATCACGTCGATGAAGTTCATGCCGCGCACCGGGTCGCCACCGATGCCCACGCAGGTGCTCTGGCCCAGGCCGATCTGCGTGGTCTGGTTCACCGCCTCGTAGGTGAGCGTGCCGGAGCGAGAAACGATGCCCACGCAGCCCTTCTTGTGGATGAAGCCGGGCATGATGCCGATCTTGCATTCATCCGGCGTGATCACGCCGGGGCAGTTCGGACCGATCAGACGCGTGGGCTTGCCGGCCAGGGCCGCCTTCACGCGGATCATGTCGTTCACCGGGATGCCTTCGGTGATGCAGACCACCAGCTCGATGCCCGCATCGGCGGCCTCGAGGATGGCGTCGGCCGCGAAGGCCGCCGGTACGTAGATCATGCTCACCGTGGCCGAGGTGGCGGCCACGGCCTGGTGCACGGTGTCGAACACAGGAAGATCCAGGTGCTGCGTGCCGCCGCGGCCCGGCGTGATGCCGCCGACGATGCGGGTGCCGTAGGCCAGGCACTGCTGGGCATGGAAGGTGCCCTGCTTGCCGGTGAATCCCTGGACGATGACCCTGGTGCGCTTGTTGACGAGAATGCTCATGAATGCGAGTCCTGCGTGATTCGGATCAGCGGTTCTTGGCCGCGGCGACGGCCTTGCGGGCCGCATCGGTGAGGCCCTCGGCGGGGGTGATGGCAAGACCGCTGTTGGCCAGCATCTCGCGCGCCTGCGGCGCATTGGTGCCTTCCAGGCGCACCACCACGGGCACCTTCACGCCCACCCGCTGCACCGCCACCATGATGCCTTCGGCAATCACATCGCAGCGCACGATGCCACCGAAGATGTTCACCAGGATGGCGCGCACCTTGGGGTTGGAAAGGATCAGCTCGAAAGCCGCAGTCACGCGCTCGACCGTGGCGCCACCGCCCACGTCGAGGAAGTTGGCCGGCTTGCCACCATGCAGCTTGATGATGTCCATCGTGGCCATGGCAAGGCCTGCGCCGTTGACCATGCAGGCGATGTCGCCATCGAGGGAGACATAGTTGAGGTCGTGCTCGGCGGCACGGGCTTCGATGGGATCTTCCTGCGACTGGTCACGCAGCGCGACCAGCTCCGGATGGCGGAACAGCGCGTTGGCATCGATGCCGATCTTGGCATCGAGCGCCACCAGCCCGCCTTCCTTGGTGACGATCAGCGGATTGACCTCGACCAGGCTGGCATCCTGCTCGATGTACAGCTTGTACAGCGCCTTCAGGATGGCGGTGAATTCCCCGATCTGCCTGCCGCTGAAGCCGAGGCCAAAGGCCAGCTCGCGCGCCTGGTACGCCTCGAGGCCCACGGCCGGATGGATGGAGACGCTGAGGATCTTTTCCGGCTCCTTCGCGGCCACTTCCTCGATGTCCATGCCGCCGGCGGCCGAAGCCACCACGGCAATGCGGCCCTTCTCGCGGTTGAGCGTGAGGCTCAGGTAGATCTCGCGTTCAATGGCCGAACCGGACTCCACGTAGACCTTCTCGATGGGCAGCCCCTCGGCGCCGGTCTGCTTGGTGACCAGCCGCGTGCCCAGCATGGCCGCCGCGGCGGAACGCACCGACTCGATATCGCGCACTACCTTCACGCCGCCGGCCTTGCCACGACCACCCGCATGAACCTGGGCCTTGACCACCCAGACCGGACCACCGAGTCGGCCGGCCTGGCTGGCCGCCTCCTCCGCGCTGGAGGCCACATGCCCCTCGGGCACCGGAATGCCGTATTCGGCAAAGATCTTCTTCGACTGGTACTCGTGCAGATTCATGGAGGTGCGGGTTCCCGGCTGACGGTGACTCGACATTCTAATTGGAAAAGCCGTACCGGGTCACAGTTGCGCCGCCCGCTTGACTGTCCGGGTCAGTCACGATGCTAGAGTCCCGCGGACAAATGCGTTTCAACGCCCGGAATCTGGTCGCTCCGGTCGAGGGCGCGCCGTCGGACCTGGCCTGGCGCGTCATCGGACTGGTCAACATGTACCGCCTGCTGGTGGCCGGCGGGCTTTTTGCCGCCACCCAGTTCGAGACGCTGCGGGAAGTGCTCGGCATCGACCGCCCGGCCGCCATGAACATCATCACGGCGGCCTATTTCTTCGCCGGCATCGGGTTGTGGGCGCTCAGGCCCCTGCCCTTCATGAACCTGAGGCTGCTGGCCTTCACGCACGCAGTCACCGACTCCATCGCCATTGCCTTTGTGCTCTGGGCCAGCAGCGGCGTGGCCGGCGGACTCGGGATCCTCGTGCTGCTCCCGGTGGGCGCCATGGCGCTGCTCACCGGCAACCGCGACGCGCTGTTCATGGCGGCCATCGCCAGCATCGCCATCCAGATGCAGCAGCTGGCGCGCGAGATGGGCAGCGGCACGGACACCGGCGACTATGTGAGCGCCGCGGTGCTGGGCATGGTGATCTTCCTGGCGGCACTGCTGGTGCGGCCGCTGGCCAACCGGCTGATCCAGAGCGAGGCGCTGGTCCGCAAGCAGGAACTGGACCTGGCCAACCTGGCCCAGCTGTCGCAGTACATCGTGCAGCGGCTGCGCGAGAGCATCCTGGTAGTAGATGAAGGGGACCGCATCCGCCTCATCAACGAACCGGCTGCCGGCATCCTGGGCAATGCCAATGCATGGCCGGATGCGCTGCTGGGGGAATGCTCGCCCCGGCTGCTGTTCCTGCTCACGGCCTGGCGACAGCACGGCGAGGCCCGCGAGGCCGACACCTTCACCGCAGCCGACGGGGCGCGGCTGATCCGACCGCATTTCGCCCACCTGGGCTCGGCGCGTCCGGGCCCGGTGCTGGTCTTCCTCGAAGACACCAGCGTGGTGGCCGAGAAGATCCAGCAATCCAAGCTGGCGGCGCTGGGCCGGCTGTCGGCCAGCATCGCGCACGAGATCCGCACGCCCATCGGTGCGATGAGCCATGCCAGCCAGCTGCTGGCCGAGTCACCGCACATCCCCCCCGAGGACCGGCGCCTCACGCAGATCATCCGCGACAACGCCGAGCGTGTGAGCCAGATCGTGGAGAACGTGCTGGAGCTGTCCCGGCGCGGCACACGCCGGCCGCAGCGCATCGACCTTGCGAGCTGGACCGGGGAGTTCTGGGCCGAGTTCTGCGCCACGCAGGAGATCGGCACCGACGCCATCCGCGTCGCGGTATCACCCGACGAGGGCACGCGCCTGGAGATCAGCGCCGATCCCACGCAGCTGCACCAGATCCTGTGGAACCTGTGCCAGAACGCGGTCACGCATGGCCTGAAGCCCGGCGGCGAGGCGGTGGAAATCCGCTACGGACGCATCCCCGCCAGCGGCCGGCCCTTCATCGAGGTGGCCGATCGCGGCCCGGGCATTGCCGCGGAAGACATGGAGCGGGTGTTCGAACCGTTCTTCACGCGCGCGGCGCGCGGCACGGGCCTGGGCCTCTTCCTCGCGCGCGAGCTGGCGCAGTCCAACGGCGCCACGCTGCTGCATGAGGCGCGTCCGGAGGGCGGCAGCCTGTTCCGGCTGGTGTTCACGGACCCGGCCCGCTGGGAAGAATGATTTAACATACGCGCAGCATGGCCCAAGCGCGTGTACTCATCGTCGACGACGAGCCCGACCTCGTCGAACTGGTGGCACTGACCCTGCAGCGCATGGGACTGGCCTCGCAATCGGCCAGTTCGGTGCGCGAGGCGCAGCGGCAGCTGCTGGCCGAGTCCTTCGACCTCGTGCTCTGCGACATGCGCCTGCCCGACGGGGATGGCCTCGACCTGCTCGACTGGCTGCAGGCGCGCCTGCCCGGCCTGCCCTGCGCCGTGATCACCGCGCATGGCAACGTCGAGACCGCCGTGCGGGCGCTGAAGCTGGGCGCCTTCGATTTCGTTTCCAAGCCGCTGGACCTTGCGGCCCTGCGCCGGCTGATCACCAGCGCCCTGAAGCTGGCCGAACGTACCGATGGCACCGGCTACACCACGCGCGGACCGCGCCTGCTGGGCAACTCGCCACCGATGCGCCAGCTGCGCGAGATGATCGCGCGTGTCGCCCGCTCGCAGGCACCGGTGCACATCGCCGGAGAGAGCGGCACCGGCAAGGAGCTGGTAGCGAGGCTGATCCATCTTTCCGGCCCGCGCAGCGAAGGGCCGTTCATCGCGGTGAACTGCGGCGCCATCCCCGGCGAGCTGATGGAAAGCGAGTTCTTCGGCCACAAGCGCGGCAGTTTCACCGGCGCGGTGGCCGACAAGAAGGGCCTGGTGCAGGGCGCCGATGGCGGCACGCTGTTCCTCGATGAGGTGGCAGATCTGCCCCTGCACATGCAGGTGAAGCTGCTGCGCGTGATCCAGGAAAAGGCCGTGCGTCCTGTGGGCGAGACCGGCGAGCAGGCCGTGGATGTGCGGCTGCTCTCCGCGACGCACAAGCGCCTGGCCGACCTCGTGGCCCATGGCGCCTTCCGCGAAGACCTGTATTACCGCATCAACGTGATCGAGCTGGGCGTGCCGTCGCTGCGCGAGCGGCCCGGGGACATTCCCGAACTGGCTGCGGACATCCTGGCGCGGCTGGCCCGGCGCACCGGCAGCGAGCCGGTGGAGCTCACGCCGGAGGCGCTGGAGACACTGTGCGCCTATTCCTTCCCTGGCAATGTGCGCGAGCTGGAGAACATCCTGGAGCGGGCCCTCACGCTTTCGGTGGGCGGGAAGATCCACGCCGAGGAAATCCGCGTGCGCGCGGTGCCGCGCGTGGAGGCAGCGCCCGCGCCGGTCGCAGCGCTCGCGCCGGCCGGCGCGGCTGCCCTTCCCGGCGCCGCTCCCCTTGCCACCGGCACTGGCGCGCTGGAAGACCGGCTTGAAGGCATGGAGCGCGAAGCCATCATGCGTGCGCTGGAACAGACCCGCTACAACAAGACAGCGGCCGCCAGGCTGCTGGGCGTGACCTTCCGCGCGCTGCGCTACCGCATCAAGAAGCTGGGCATCGAATAAGCCGTCGCCTCAGATGACACCGAAGGCCAGCATGGCCTCGGCCACGCGCCGGAAGCCCACGATGTTGGCGCCGAGCACGTAGTTTCCCGGGCTGCCGAACTCTTCGGCCGCGCCATGGCACTCCTGGTGGATGCCGCGCATGATCCCGTGCAGGCGCTGCTCGGTGTATTCGAAGCTCCAGGCATCGCGGCTGGCGTTCTGCTGCATTTCCAGCGCCGACGTGGCAACACCGCCGGCATTGGCGGCCTTGCCGGGCGCGAAGGCCACGCCTGCCTCCGACAGCAGATGGATGCCATCGGGCGTAGTGGGCATGTTGGCTCCCTCGCCCACGGCAATGCAGCCGTTGGCCAGCAGGTGGCGCACGCCGTCGGCATCCAGCTCGTTCTGCGTGGCACAGGGCAACGCCACCTGGCAGGGAATCTTCCACAGCGCATCCGCCGGCAGGCATTGCGCGTCGGGACGCTGCTCCACGTAGTGGCGCAGGCGGCCGCGCTCCACTTCCTTCAACTGGCGGAGCACCGCGAAATCCAGGCCCGCCGGGTCGTATACAACATTGCTGGAGTCCGAGCAGGCGACCGGTCTTGCGCCCAGCATCTGCAGCTTGCGGATGGCATGCAACGCCACGTTGCCCGATCCGGAAACCACGCAGGTCTTGCCCTCGACCGATTCCCCGCGTGCCCGCAGCATCTCCTCCACGAAGAACACCAGGCCGTAGCCCGTGGCTTCACGGCGTACCAGCGCCCCGCCCCATTCCGGGCTCTTGCCGGTGAGCACTCCGGACTCAAAGCGGTTGGTGATGCGCTTGTACTGTCCGAACAGGAAGCCGATCTCGCGCGCCCCCACGCCGATGTCGCCGGCGGGCACGTCGGTGTATTCGCCGATGTGGCGGTACAGCTCGGTCATGAAGCTCTGGCAGAAGCGCATCACTTCCCCGTCGGACTTGCCCTTGGGGTCGAAATCGGCGCCACCCTTTGCACCGCCGATGGGCAGCCCCGTGAGCGCGTTCTTGAACACCTGCTCGAAGCCCAGGAACTTCACGATGCCCAGGTACACGGACGGGTGGAAACGCAGCCCGCCCTTGTAGGGCCCGAGCGCGCTGTTGAAGCCCACCCGGAAACCGCGGTTGATCTGCACGGCGCCGCGGTCGTCCTGCCAGGGCACGCGGAAGATGATCTGGCGCTCCGGCTCGCAGATGCGCTCGATGATCTTCTGGTCTGCGTACTGCGGGTGCTTGCGCAGCACTGGACCCAGCGTGCCGGCGACCTCGCGCACGGCCTGGTGGAATTCGGCTTCGCCACGGTTGCGGCGGATGACGTCGTCGATGATCTGCTCGATGCGGGCGTGGGTCTGGGGCAATTTGGTTCTCGGATGTGGAAGTGGTGGCCGGACCCGTGAGGGCCCAGCGAGGGAAGCTGGCACCGGCCGGGAACGGCCGGCGACGGGGCTTCTAGAGAACGATCCCTCGTCTCGGGCTGCGCATGGGCAGCTCCGGTGGACATGAATGCGGATTCACGCCCGGCACGACGGCAGGGCCCGCGACCGGGGAAACCCGGGCAGGAGCGGCCGGAACCTTGCCGGCTGACGCTGTGGACCGAACCGCGTACATGTCGGGATCGAGCATAGTAATTTGAGAGGCCGAGTCAAGGCGCACCGCAAGCCTTGTTGCAGCGGGTCAGCTTCTGCATAGTTCGCGTCCCTTTTTTCCGTCGCCACTGGTGCCCTCCTTGCTGCCCCCGATTGAAATCCGTCTTGCGAATGAACTTGCGGTCAGGCCGGCACAGGTCGAAGCCACCATTGCGCTGCTGGACGGGGGTGCGACCGTGCCCTTCATCGCGCGCTACCGCAAGGAAGCCACCGGTGGCCTCGATGACGCGCAGTTGCGCACGCTGCACGAGCGCCTTGGCTACCTGCGTGCGCTGGAAGAGCGCCGCGCAGCAGTGCTGAAGAGCATCGAGGAGCAGAACAAGCTGACCCCGGGGCTGCGGGCCGCCATCGAATCGGCCGACAGCAAGCAGCGGCTGGAAGACCTGTACCTGCCCTTCAAGCCCAGGCGCCGCACGCGCGCGCAGATTGCGCGGCAGGCCGGCCTGGCGCCGTTGGCCGAGAGCCTGCTCGCCGATCCCACGCTGGATCCGTCCACCGAAGCCGCGCGCTACCTGAAGGAGCCGTTCTCCAGCGAAGAAGGCGACAACCCGGGCGTTGCCGATGTGCGCGCGGCACTTGAAGGCGCAAGGCAGATCCTGATGGAGCAGTTCGCCGAGGACGCGGAACTGCTGGGCCTGCTGCGCGCGCATGTGCAGGAGCATGGCGTGGTGGTGTCGAAGGTGACCGAGGGCAAGGAAGACGCCGGCGCCAAGTTCCGCGACTACTTCGATTATTCCGAGCCGCTGTCGTCGGTGCCCTCGCACCGCGCGCTCGCACTGTTCCGCGGCCGCACCGAGGAGATGCTGCGGGTCTCCCTGAAGCTGCCGGAGGAACTGGCGTCGGAGCCCGTGCCCGGCAAACACGTGGCCAACTCCTGCGAGATCAAGATCGCGGCGCGCGTGGGCATTGCCGACCGTGGACGTGCCGCCGATGCCTGGCTCGTGGAGACAGTGCGCTGGACCTGGCAGTTCAAGCTGGTCTTCCAGCTGGAAGCGGAGATGTTCGTCGCGCTGCGCGAGCGTGCCGAAGAAGAAGCCATCCGCGTGTTCAGCCGCAACCTGCGCGACCTGCTGCTGGCCGCGCCGGCCGGCGCGCGTGTCACCATGGGGCTGGATCCCGGCATCCGCACGGGCGTGAAGGTGGCGGTTGTCGATGCCACCGGCAAGGTGGTCGACACGGTGACGGTCTATCCCTTCCCGCCGCGCAATGACCTGGAGGGCACGCTGCACACCCTGAGTACGCTGGCGCGCAAGCACAAGGTGCAACTCATCGGCATCGGCAATGGCACGGCCTCGCGCGAGACCGATCGCCTGGCGGCGGAGCTGATCAAGCGCTGTCCGGAGCTGCACCTGACCAAGGTGGTGGTGTCCGAGGCCGGCGCCTCGGTGTATTCCGCCTCGGAGATTGCCTCGAAGGAACTGCCGTCGCTGGACGTGAGCCTGCGCGGTGCCGTTTCCATTGCGCGGCGACTGCAGGATCCGCTGGCCGAACTGGTGAAGATCGATCCGAAGTCCATCGGCGTGGGGCAGTACCAGCACGACGTGAACCAGGGACGCCTGGCCCGCTCGCTGGACGCCGTGGTCGAGGACTGCGTGAACGCGGTCGGCGTGGACGTGAACATGGCCTCTCCCGCGCTGCTGGCGCGCGTTTCAGGCCTCTCCCCTTCGCTGGCCGAGAACATCGTGGTCCATCGCAACCAGCACGGCGCCTTCCGCAACCGCAAGGGACTCAAGGACGTGCCGCGGCTGGGACCCAAGGCCTTCGAGCAGGCCGCCGGCTTCCTGCGCATCGTGGAGGGCGAGGATCCGCTGGATGCCTCGGCAGTGCATCCGGAGGCCTACGGCGTGGTGCAGAGGATCCTCGTGGACATCAAGCGCCCGGTGAAGGAAGTGATGGGCAATTCCGCCCTGCTGGCCCGCGTCGACGCCGCACGTTTCACAGACGAACAATTCGGCCTGCCCACCGTGCGCGACATCCTGAAGGAGCTGGAGAAGCCGGGCCGCGATCCGCGCCCCGGGTTCAGGACGGCTGCGTTCAAGGATGGCGTCGAGGAGCTGAAAGACCTCTCACCGGGCATGCTGCTGGAAGGCGTGGTGACCAATGTCACCAACTTCGGCGCCTTCGTGGACATCGGCGTGCACCAGGACGGCCTGGTTCACATCTCGATGCTGTCCAACCGCTTCATCAAGGACCCGCACGAGGTGGTGAAGGCCGGCGACGTGGTGAAGGTGAAGGTGCTGGAGGTGGACCTCGCCCGCAAGCGCATCGCGCTCACCATGCGGCTGGACGATGCCGTGCCCCGCGCGCGCGCGCCGGGCGAGGCGCCTCCGCCCCGCGGACAAGGCCATCGCGGCAGCCCCCCGTCGCGCGCGCAGTCCAGGCCTGCGCAACCCCAGGGCAACGGAATGATGGCCGACGCGCTGCGGCAGGCGCTGGGCAAGCAGGAGCGCTGACTGGCTGGGGTGGGAGGATTCGAACCTCCGTATGGCGGGATCAAAACCCGCTGCCTTACCACTTGGCGACACCCCATCGGTCCAGTCACTGCCGCAGTCCGCGCACCACGAAGCACGGCCATTGCGAGGCCAGCGTACGCGCCGCGGCTTCTGCAGCAGCACGCTCTTCGAAGGCAGTAAATACGCAGGCGCCAGTGCCAGTCAATCGCGCGCCCAGCGGTGCGAGCTGGTCGAGCACTTGCGCCACTTGCGGGTGGCGTCGCCGCACCACTGGCTCGCAGTCATTGCGGCCCCCGTCCGGCGGCAGGGCGCGGATGGTGAGCGGCGGCGTGTCACGGGTCAAGTCCGGCGCGGCAAAGATCCCGGCCGTCGCGACGCCGATGCCCGGATCCACGATCAGGAACCAGCGTTCCGGCAGTTCGACGGGCGTAAGTACCTCGCCGCGGCCGCTGGCGAAGGCATTGTGCCCGTGCACGAACACGGGCACATCCGATCCCAGGGCGAGGCCCAGCTCCGCCAGTCGCGCCACTGGCCAGTTCAGGTTCCACAGTTCATTGAGCGCCCGCAGCACGCAGGCAGCATCGGAGCTGCCGCCACCCAGGCCGCCTCCGGCCGGGATGCGCTTGCGCACATGTATCGCGGCGCCGAGCGGGGTGCCGCTGGCCTGCTGCAGCAGCCGTGCGGCACGCACCGTCAGGTCTTTCTCTTCAGCCAGCGCAGCCAGCAAGGCATCGTCGGGGGGCGGATCGCGCAGGATGCGTCCGTCTTCGCGCGCGACGATGGAGACCTCATCGTAAAGCTCCACCAGCTGGAACACGGTCTCAAGGTCGTGGAACCCGTCTGCACGGCGACCGGTGACGTGCAGGAACAGGTTCAGCTTGGCGGGCGCGAGGTATCGCATGTGGCGCCCCAAGCCTTTGCCGGGTCGGGATCCGTCGGGCCTCACAAGCTCCACCGGTCGACAAGAACCGTGAGGCTCAGGTTGTCACGCGTGACGTCCAGCCTGCGCGGCAACTCCACCGTGCCGCCGCGCGCGCGCGCGCTGCGCCAGCTGCGGTACCTGAGATGCCATTGCTGCTGCTGCATCGCCTGGATGCGGCCATCCTCCGCGAGCTCGCGCTGCGTCGGCGGCTCGCCCGGAGCATCCAGTCCGAGGATCCAGTAGCGCAGCGCCTCGAACGGCGGCACGAATCCGATCTCGTTGACCAGCACCTGCTCGGCACCGGCATCGACATACACCTGGCCGCCCGCCTCGAGGCGCAACGCGCCGGGCTGCCAGGTCACGGTGAGCTGGCCGACACCGAACTGTCCCGAAAGCTTGAACGAAGCCTTCTCCCCCTGCTGCTTCCAGGTCAGGTAGGGATTCGGCGGACCGTTCTTTTCGCCGGTGAGCGGATCGGTGACGATGATCTTGGTGCGGCCCCGCAGGGAGAATCCCGGCATTTCGCGCAGCAGCTGCTGCTGCGCTTCCAGCGGCAAGGGTACGCCGGTACCGCGCAGGCTGGCACAGCCACCGATCAGCAGGGCGAGCAGAAGGAGTGGGCAGACCCGCGCCCCGCCCCGCATGCCCGGCATCATTCCTGCCCCGCTTGACGAGGCGGGAAGCCGGCTTTCAGCGCGAATCATCCTCGCCCGTCAGCCTGGCCATCGTGGCGCGGACGCCCTTGTGGTTCGGCGATCCATTCAGCGCCTGCTGCCACACGTAGAGCGCCTGGCTTTCATCACCGGACTTCCACAGCACTTCGCCGAAGTGGGCGCCAATCTCCGCATCGGCCGTGTTCTGCCAGGCGCGTTCCAGCATCTTGAGCGCCTCGTTGGTACGACCGCGGCGGAACAGCAACCAGCCCAGGCTGTCCTGGATGGCCGGATTGTCCGGCGACACTTCCAGCGCCTTGCGGATCATGGCCTCGGCGTCATTCAGCCGCTGGCTGTGATCGGCCAGCGTGTAGCCGTAGGCGTTGAGCAGCTGCGGATCCTCGGGTCGCAGCTTCAGCGCATGATCAAACTGGGTCAGCGCATCACGGGTGCGGCCGCCACTCTCCAGCACCGTGGCACGGGTGTAGTCGATGTCCGGATGATCGGGGAAACGCTTTGCCAGGGCATCGAGCGTGGCCAACGCCCCCTTCAGGTCGCTGGCTTCCACCTGCAGGTGGGCACGGGCCAGGCCGGTCTCCAGCTCCCGGTCCGGATTGGCGTCGGCGAATTCGTCGAGCAGCCGCAGCCCATCGGCCCCCGCCCCCTCGCGCAGCATCAGGCGTGCGGCCGAGGTGCGTGCGCTGAGTTCCAGCGGCGATCCGGCCAGCAGTCCGTAGGCCTGCACGGCGCGCGCGGGGTCACCCCGCCGCTCGGCCAGCTCCGCCAGGTACAGCACACCCAGCGCCGAATCGCCGCGCTCGCCCAGCATCGATGCCAGCATCTGCTCCACCACCTGGAGCTTGCCCTGCCGCATGGCGATGGCGATGAGGCGACCTTCGGCAGTGGCCTTGGTCTCGGGATTGGCTGCCAGGCGCTGCAGTTCTGCCTCTGCATCGGAGTTGCGGCCTGCTGACTGGAGCAGGTCCGCGAGCAGGAAGGCATTCTCGCCCTGCAGCTGTTCCGGCGGGAGCTTCACCGCACCCGCCATCGCGGCTGTGTGCTCACCCAGCAACGAGAGCGCGCGCAGCACGATGATCTGCGGCTCCACCAGCTCGGGTGCCAGCGCCGACGCGCGGGTGGCAGCCTCGATGGCGGCACCCATGTTGTACGCGGACATTGCCAGCCGCGCCTGCGCCAGCAGCACTTCGAAGGAGGGATCATCGCCAACCAGCACTTCACTGAAGAGGCGCCACAGCAGGGTGGCGTCGGCCTCCTCGGCCAGCCCCTGGGCAAATGTGAGCGGATCCTGGTTGCCAGAGGAGCCGGATTCGCGCCAGTCCAGCAGACTGGTGCGCGCCGTCTCCACGTCATAGCGCTTCATTGCGACCAGGGCGCTGGTCAGCGCGGCCTCGCCCGAATAGGGGGACAGCTCACGCCAGCGGACCGCCGCGGCGCTGGCCGCGGGAAGCTGGTCACAGGTGAGTGCCAGTTGCGCGGCGCGCATCGCCACCTGCGGATCCTCGGAGAATCCTGCGGCAGCCAGGTAGTTGTCGGTGGCGCCGCGGCAGTCGCCGTCGCGCATGGCGTTCTGTGCCGCCATCATCGCTTCGGATTCGCCGCGCGGCGCGGCAGTCACCGCGGCGGAGGCCCTGGATTCCGGGGCCCGTGTGGGCACTGCGCAGGCAGTGGAAAGGACGAGAACAGCCAACAGTCCGGCGCGCAAGGCTGCCGCTGGGGGGGGCGATTCAGGCATCATTTCGCCACTATAGCCTTTTCGACCATGAAAGCCTCGATCCGACAGAAACTTGAGAAGACAGCCGAGCGGTTCGAGGAAGTCGGGCGCCTGCTGGCCGACCCGGCCATAGCCGGGGGCTCTGATACGTTCCGCGAACTTTCGATGGAATACGCGCGCCTGGAGCCGGTGGCGACGGAATTCCGCGCCCACCTGGAGCTGGAGTCCCAGCTCGCGGCTGCGCGCGAGCTGTCAGACGATACCGACCCGGAAATGCGGGTGATGGGACAGGAGGAGAGCCAGCGGCTCACGTCCCTGCTCGGCGAACACGAGCATGGCCTGGCGCTGCTGCTGCTGCCCAGGGATCCCCGTGATGAGCGCAACATCTACCTCGAGGTGCGCGCCGGCACGGGCGGGGACGAAGCCGCCATCTTCGCCGGCGACCTGCACCGCATGTACACACGTTATGCCGAAGGCCGCGGCTGGCAGGTCGAGATCCTCTCCGAGAGCCTCGGCGAGCATGGCGGCTACAAGGAAGTGATCAGCCGCGTCGTGGGGCGCGGCGCCTTCTCGGCGTTCAAGTTCGAGTCCGGCACGCACCGCGTGCAGCGGGTGCCGGAGACCGAGGCACAGGGCCGCATCCACACTTCCGCCTGCACGGTGGCTGTGTTGCCCGAGCTCGACGAGATCGACAACATCATCATCAATCCGGCCGACCTGCGCATCGATACCTTCCGTGCATCCGGTGCCGGCGGCCAGCACGTGAACAAGACCGACTCGGCCATCCGCATCACCTACCTGCCCACTGGCCTCGTGGTGGAATGCCAGGACGAACGCTCGCAGCACAAGAACCGCTCGCGCGCCATGGCCTTGCTGAAGGCGCGCCTGCTGGCGGCGGAACAGGAAAAGCAGGCCAGCGCGCAGGCCCGCTCGCGCAAGTTGCAGGTGGGCAGTGGCGATCGTTCCGAACGCATCCGTACCTACAACTTCCCGCAGGGGCGCGTGACGGACCACCGCATCAATCTCACGCTGTACAAGCTGGCGGATGTGATGAACGGCGGGCTGGACGAACTGCTCACCGCGCTGCAGACCGAATTCCAGGCCGAGGAACTGGCCGCGCAGACAGCCGAGTGAATCCGGACGCCAGGCTCAGGCAGCCAGCAGTGCACCCAAGCGGCGGATTGCCGACTCAGTGGCAGTGGTCACCGGATATCCCGCATTGAGCCTCAGGCAGCTGGCGTAGCGGCCGGAGGCCGAGAACATCGCGCCGGGCACGAACTGCACGCCCATGCGCACGGCGTTTTCATACAACGCCATGGTGTCGATGGCGCCGGGCAGTTCCACCCACATCACGAAGCCGCCCTGCGGACGGGTCAGCCGCGTGCCCTCGGGAAAATGATCCTGCACGCACTGCGACAGCTGCGTGACCTGCCGGGCGCAGCGCTCGCGCAGCTTCTTCAGGTGCCGCTCGTAACGGCCGCTCGCCAGGTAGTCGGCCAGCATCTCCTGGGACAGCATCGCGGTGGCGCCCGACATCACGTTCTTCATCGCACGCAGCGTGTCACGATGCCGCCCGGGCTCGATGAATCCGATGCGAGCGCCCGGAGCCAGGGTCTTGGAGAAAGAAGAACACAGCAGCACGCGGCCGTCGGTGTCGAAGGCCTTGCAGGGCAATGGCCTGGGTCCATCCAGTGGCAGGTCGCCGTAGATGTCGTCCTCGATCAACGCGATGTCCGCCTCCCGGCACAGCCGCACCAGCTCGCGCTTGCGCGCCACGGGCATGCAGCTGCCGGTGGGATTGCTGAAATTCGCGATGGTCATGCAGGCACGCACGCCGCTGCCGGCGCGGCTGGCGAGCAATTCGCGCAGCGCCGGCACCGACATGCCCTCCCCCGGATGCGCGGGCACTTCGAGCACCTTGATGCCCAGGCTCTCCGCCAGCTGCAGGAAGCCGAAGTAGGTCGGGGACTCCACCGCAATGGTGTCGCCCGGGCGCGCCACGGCCCGCAGCGCCAGCGTCAGTGCCTCCATGCAGCCATTGGTGATGACCAGCTCGCCGGCATCCAGCCGCATGCCGATGTGGGCGTAGTGCGCGGCAATCTGCATGCGCAGCGCAGCGCTGCCGCCCATGCGGCGCGCGTATGTGGCCAGTTCCACCGGATTGCGTCGCGCCGCGCGTACCAGGCTGGCCCGCAAGGCCGCCTGCGGAAACAGCGCGGGATCAGGGATCGCCTCACCCAGCCGCACCATCGTGGGATCAAGGCTTGCCTCGGCGAAGCGCTTGAGCATGGCCTGTGCGCCGGCCAGCCGTGCCGTGCGCGGCAGGTTCACCGGGGTGGGTGGTGCGGGTGGCGCCCGCGGCGGCACGACAAAATAGCCGGACTTCGGCCGCGCCTCGATCAGGCCCCGCTGCTCAAGTACGCGTAGTGACGCCACTGCGGTGGTGACGCTGATGCCGCGCTGGCGGGCGAGCCTGCGCACTGATGGCACACGGCTGCGTGGCGGCAGCTGGCCGGAAGCGATCAGTCCGGCCAGGTCTTCGGCCACGGCCTGGTAGAGGGATTCAGCGATGTCCTGCATCCAGGAAACTGTACCCTATCAAGTTCCAGATTTGTGTATCTGTACCCCTCGCCCCCGCCGGGCAATGCTGCGCGGCATGAATGTCCTGAGCATCACCCTGGGTCCCCTGCTGCTGTTCTGCCTGGTGGCCTCGATCACTCCCGGCCCCAACAACCTGCTGCTGATGCGCTCCGGCGCCATGTTCGGCATCCGTCGCTCGGCCGGGCACATGCTGGGCATCCAGCTGGGTTGCGTGGGCCTGCTGCTGCTGTGCTACCTCGGCATCGGCGCTGTGCTGGTCGCCCTCCCTGCGGCCTTCACGCTGCTGCACTGGGCCTGCTTCGCTTACCTGCTGTGGCTGGCCTGGGCCATCCTGCGCGATGGCCGCGCTCCCCGCAGGGCGGAACAGGCCGCGGCCGGCCCCGCCGGCCGGCCCATGCACTGGTATGAATCCACGCTGTTCCAGCTGATCAATCCCAAGGCGTGGATGATGGCCATCACGATCACCAGCGCGTTCTACGGTGCCAGTGCCCCGCAGGGTGCCGACGTCGCAGTGGCCGCGCTGGCCTGGGTTGCCGTGGGCACGCCAAGCATGCTCGTGTGGACACTCTGGGGCGCCAGCATCGACAAGGTGCTCAGGCGCCCGCGGGAACGGCAGGTGTATGCCTGCACGATGTCGCTGGCGGTGGCGGTCACCGCCGTGTGGATGCTGCGCTGACGGCAGCCCGCCATGCGCTGACCGTCACGGCGCAGCCGTACACCACCGGCATTGCGAGGATGAGGCCCATCAGCCAGCGGGACAGGGCGAGGCCATTGGCGTCCGGCGTGGCCTGTCCTGCGAGGCCCATCACCACGCCGATGAAGATGCCGATCAGCAGCACGAACACCAGCACGCTGGCGAGCAGCGCGAATGCCAGTTGTGCAAAGCTGGTCCAGCGCCCGCGCACCAGTGAAATGCTCTGGCGGATTGCGGCGACCGGACCAGACGGTGTCGCCACCAGCGCTGGCCAGGCGAACCAGCCATGGAGCAGCAATCCGCCTGCCGCCAGTGTGAGCAGCGCCGGAACAAGGCCGAAACCCAGCCGGGAAGTGGCCAGCATCGCCGGGACCAGCGGCAGGAGCAGCACCACGTGCACCGCCAGCACCTGCGGTACGTCCATGGCAGCACTGCGCAGCGAATCCAGCAGACGCTGCGGCTCGCCCGCCGCGATGGCAAACTGCTGGCGCAGCACGGCGCCATAGCAGATGAGTGTCAGCAGCATGCAGGCAGCCAGCAGGGCCCACCAGTCGCGCGTGTAGGCCATGTCGCGCATGCCGCTGCTGGTGGCTTCGGCACCAGGCGTCGCGCCGGCAGCCACGCCGATCACGGCCAGCGGCAAGCATATCGGCAGGCTCGCCTTGAACAGGGGCCAGGCCGCGCCGAGCACGTCGCGTGCGGCAAGGCTCGCGGCGACCGGTAACGGTGGTCGCGCAGGCTGCGGAACGGATGAACCGGAACTGGACACGAGGACTTCCCGAAGGTGCAATCAGACGGCGGCGGCAATGTAGCAGAGCCGGACACGGTACGAACGTTGCTGGCGCGCGCGCGCGACGCCGGTGTGGCACGGCTGGATGCGGAGCTGCTGCTGGCCGCATTGCTGCGGCGGGACCGGGCGCAGGTCCTGGCCTTCGATGAGGCCCTTGTCGACCCGCTCACTGCAGCCATGTTCGAGGCGGGCCTGGCCCGCCGTGCCTCGGGCGAGCCGCTTGCGTACATCACCGGCGTGAAGGAATTCTGGTCGCTGCCGCTGACAGTGGCGCCGGGTGTGCTGGTGCCGCGTCCGGAAACCGAGCTTCTGGTGGAGTTGTGCCTGGAACATTTCCGCGCGCGCGCTGCGGACGCCGGGGCGGACAGCACGGCGCCACCGCGTGTAGCCGACCTGGGTACCGGCAGCGGTGCCATCGCGCTGGCACTGGCGCACGAGCAGCCGCACTGGCGCATCGTGGCCACCGACCGCTCCACCGATGCACTGCAGATTGCGGGAATCAACGCCCGCCGACTGGGTATCGCCAACGTGGAACTGCGCCAGGGCTGCTGGTGCGGCGCTCTGGACGGCAGCTTCGATGTCATCCTCGGCAATCCGCCCTACATCGCCGCCGGTGATCCCGCGCTGCCCGCCCTGCAGCACGAGCCTGCCACCGCGCTCGTCGCCGGTGATGAAGGCCATGCCGACCTCATTGCCATCGCCACCTGCGCGCGCAGCCACCTGGTTTCCGGCGGCCTGCTGCTGCTGGAACACGGCGCCACCCAGGCCGCAAGGCTGCGCCAGGAACTGGCCCGGCTCGGCTACCACGACGTCTCCGTGCACCGCGACCTGGCCGGACATGATCGCGTGACGCGCGCTGTCTGGCCCTGAGGCTGCCGGCGCTGTAGTGTTGCGCCCCTCCCCTCCTGCAAGGAACTGCCATGGTCCGCTTCGAAACCTCCCTCGGCGATTTCACCCTCGAACTGGATGCCGAAAAGGCGCCGATCACCGTGGCCAATTTCCTCTCATATGTGGATGAAGGCTTCTTCGACGGGCTGGTCTTCCACCGCGTGATTCCCGGATTCATGATCCAGGGCGGCGGCTTCACTCCCGACATGACGCAGAAGAACGGCAAGGGCACGATCAAGAACGAGGCCACCAACGGTCTCAGGAACAAGCGCGGCACCATCGCCATGGCACGCACCAACGTGGTGGATTCAGCCACCTCGCAGTTCTTCATCAACCTGGTGGACAACGACTTCCTCGACCACCAGGGCCCGGCCAGCTACGGCTATGCGGTGTTCGGCCGCGTGGTCGAGGGCCTTGACACCATTGACCGCATCGCCAGGGAACGCACCGGCCGCACCAAGGGCCATGATGACGTGCCCGCCACCCCCGTGGTGATCAATTCGGCAAAGCGCGTCGAACAGGCAGCCTGAAGGCAGTGACCTGACAGATGGGCAACAGGCGAAGCGTTGGCCGGCGCCTGCTGCGCCTCGCGCTGTGGTCGGTGCCCGGGACTGTGCTGCTGTCGGTGCTGATGGCGGCTACGCTGCGTTTCGTGGATCCATGGACCAGCGGCTTCATGGTGCAGGCACGCATCCACTCCTGGTTCGATGATGATCCCCGGCCGTTCACGCTCCGGCAGCAGTGGCGCGACTACTCCGGGATCTCCCCGCAGCTGGCACTGGCAGTGGTCGCCTCGGAGGACCAGCGCTTTCCCGTGCACTGGGGCTTCGATTTCAGGCAGATCAGGGCCGCGCTGGACGAGGCGGAAAAAGGCCGTCGCATGCGCGGGGCCAGCACCATCTCGCAGCAGGTGGCCAGGAACCTGTTCCTCTGGAACGGCCGCAGCTGGATTCGCAAGGGCGCCGAAACCTGGTTCACCTTGCTGATCGAGGCGCTGTGGCCGAAGCAGCGCATCCTCGAGGTGTACCTGAACATTGCCGAGTTCGGGCCCGGGATCTACGGCGCCGAAGCCGCCGCGCAGGCCTTCTTCCGCAAGCCGGCCGCGCAGCTGTCGCGACCGGAGGCCGCGCGGCTGGCGGCGGTGTTGCCGAACCCGAAGCGGATGAGCGCGGCGCGTCCCGGCGCGTATGTAGTGCGGCGGCAGGGAGAGATCGAACGGCAGATGGCCGCCCTCGGCGGCACCGCCTGGTTGCGGGCACAACTGCAGCGCTGATCAGTTCAGGCTGGAGTTTTCCGGCTCCACGCCCGGCAGAAACAGCCGCGCGGCGTCCACGGCATCGAAGTCGTAGGGACGGCGACAGAACTCGCAGGTCACGCTGACCTGGCCCTGCTCGGTGATGATGGACTCGACCTCTTCGCGTCCGAGTCCGCGCAGCATCGCGGCAACCCGTTCGCGATCGCAGCGGCAGCCAAACTGCACGGACTCGCCCTCGAAGAGCCGCACGTCGCGGTCGGCGAACAGGCTGCCGAGCAGTTGCTCCGGTTCTGCGGCCAGCAGTTCCTGTGCACCAACGGTGCCCACCAGCGCCGTCACTTCATCCCACACGTCCTGGGCCACGGCAGGGTCCTGCGACCCGTTGGGCAGCTTCTGCAACAGCAGGCCACCGGCGCGGGATTCATCGGCCGCCAGCACGATCAATGTCGGCAGCTGCTCGGACACGGCGAAATAGTTCTCCAGTGACCTGGCCAGCGACGCTGCTTCCAGCGGCACCACACCCTGCCACGGTGATGCCCCGCCACCCTGCTCCACGCTGACCACCAGCCGCCCGCCCGAAATGAGCGAGGAGAAATCCGCGGTCGCCGCTGCCGCCTCGTCGGCGACATGGGCCACGCCCCGCAGCGTGCGGGTGTCAGTGGCCTGCGCCACCAGCATCGACACCGGACCCGTGCTGCCCGTCAGCTGCAGGGTCAGCGTGCCGGTGAACTTGAGCGAGGCAGAAAGCAGTGATGCCGCCGCCAGTGCTTCGCCCAGCAGCTGCAATGCCGGTGTCGGCAGCTGCTGGTGCTCGCGCGCCTCGATCCAGCTGCGCGACAAACGCACCCAGTGCCCGCGCACGGGCGCGTCCTCGAACAGGAAGCGCCGTAGGCGGTCTTCTGTGCTCACGGTGCGAGCTTCTGCTTCAACAGCTCGTTGAGCAGGGCCGGGTTGGCCTTGCCGCCGGTGGCCTTCATCGCCTGGCCGACGAAGAAGCCATAGAGCTTGTCCTTGCCGGCACGATAGTCGGCCAGCTGCTTCGGATTGGCCGCGATGATCTCGTCGAGCACCTTGCCGATGGCGCCCGCATCGGTGATCTGCTTCAGGCCGCGCGCCTCGATCACCGCATCGGCATCGCTGCCGTCGGCCCACATCACCTCGAACACTTCCTTGGCCATCTTGCCGGAGATGGTGTCGTCGGCGATGCGCGCCAGCAGGCCGCCAAGCTGTGCAGCGGAGAGGCGGCTGCCAGCGACCTCCAGGCCATCCTTGTTCAAGGCCGCCGAGAAATCGCCCATCACCCAGTTCGCGGCCAGCTTGGCATCCTGCGGCACAGCCGCAGCCACGGCTTCGTAGAACGCCGCCAGCTCGCGGCTGGCAGTGAGTACCTGTGCGTCATAGGCCGGGAGACCGTACTGCTGCTGGAAGCGCGTCGCCTTCTGGTCAGGCAGTTCCGGCAGCCGGGCGCGCAGGGCCTCGATGTATGCCTCATCAAGCACCACGGGCAGCAGGTCGGGATCGGGGAAGTAGCGGTAGTCGTTGGCCTCTTCCTTGGTGCGCATGGAGCGCGTCTCGTCCTTGTCGGCATCGTAGAGGCGCGTCTCCTGCACCACCTTGCCGCCGGACTCCAGGATGTCGATCTGCCGCTCCACCTCGTGGTTGATGGCCTTCTCGACGAAGCGGAAGGAGTTGAGGTTCTTCAGCTCCGCACGGGTGCCGAACTTCGCCTCGCCCCTGCGGCGCACCGACACGTTGGCATCGCAGCGGAAGGAGCCTTCCTGCATGTTGCCATCGCAGATGCCCAGGTAACGCACCAGCGTGTGCACCTTCTTCATGTAGGCCACCGCTTCCTTCGCCGAACGCATGTCGGGTTCGGAGACGATCTCGATCAGCGGCGTGCCGGCGCGGTTGAGGTCGATGGCCGAGACACCGGCATGGCCCTCGTGCTGGCTCTTGCCGGCGTCTTCTTCCAGGTGCGCTCGCGTGATGCCCACGCGCTTCACCGAGCCGTCTTCCTGCATCACCTCCAGCTGTCCGGCGGCCACGATGGGCAGCTCGTACTGGCTGATCTGGTAGCCCTTGGGGAGGTCCGGATAGAAGTAGTTCTTGCGTGCGAACACCGAGCGGCGCGTCACTTCGGCACCGATGGCCAGGCCGAACTGCACCGCCATGCGCACCGCCTCGGCATTGAGTACGGGCAGCACGCCGGGATAACCCAGGTCGACCAGGTCGGCCTGGGTGTTGGGCTCGGCACCATACGCGGTGGGCGAGCCGGAGAAGATCTTGGACTTCGTGGCCAGCTGGGCGTGGATCTCCAGCCCGATGACGGTTTCCCATTCCATGTGCTGTTCCGCGCTCATATGAACCCCGCCACGTAACCGGCCGGCACCTCCAGGTGCCACTCGGTCTCCTGCTGGTAGCGGTGCGCCGCGTTCAGCAGCTTCGCCTCGCCGAAGTGCGGGCCGATCAGCTGCAGGCCCACCGGCAGGGTGCCGGCAAATCCGCAGGGGATGGACATGGCCGGCAGCCCCGCCAGGTTGGCGCCGATGGTGTAGATGTCGTTGAGGTACATCGTGATGGGATCGGAAGTCTTGTCGCCCAGGCCGAAGGCGGCAGTGGGCGCCGTAGGCCCGAGCAGCAGGTCCACCTCGCCGAAGGCGCGCAGGAAGTCGCTGTTGATCAGCGCCCGCACCTTCTGCGCCTTCAGGTAATAGGCATCGTAGTAGCCGGCGGACAGCACGTAGGTGCCGGTCATGATGCGACGCTTCACCTCCGGCCCGAAACCCTCGGCGCGGGAGCGGGTGTACAGGTCGCGCAGGTCTTTCGGGTCGTCGCAGCGATGGCCGAAACGCACGCCGTCGAAGCGGGCCAGGTTCGAGGAGCACTCGGCCGGGGCCACCACATAATAAGTAGGCACCGACAGCGGCAGGCTGGGCAGGCTGACTTCCTTCACGGTGGCGCCCAGCTTCTGGAAGCTGGCCAGCGCCTCGCGTACGTGCGCCTCGACCTCTGGCGCCAGGCCCTCGCCGAAAAACTCCTTCACGATGCCGATCTTCAGGCCGGTGAGCGGCACATCGAGGCTGGCCCGGTAGTCGGGCACGGGCACGTCGACGCTGGTGGAGTCACGCGGATCGAACCCGGCCATGGCCTGCAGCGTCATTGCCGCATCTTCGGCCGACACGGTGATCACGCCGGCCTGGTCGAGGCTGGAGGCAAAGGCGATCATGCCGTAGCGCGACACGCGCCCGTACGTGGGCTTGATGCCGGTCACTCCGCAGAGCGCAGCCGGCTGGCGGATGGAGCCGCCGGTGTCGGTGGCGGTGGCCAGCGGCGCCAGGCGCGCGGCGACCGCGGCCGCGGACCCGCCCGAGGAGCCGCCCGGCACGCGCGTGACGTCCCAGGGATTCTTCACCGGGCCGTACCAGCTGGTCTCGTTGGAGGAGCCCATGGCGAACTCGTCCATGTTGGCCTTGCCGATCATCACCATGCCGGCCTGCTTCAGGCGCGCGACGATGGTGGCGTCGTAGGGGGAGACGAAGTTCGACAACATGCGCGAAGCACAGGTGGTGAGCACCCCGGCCGTGCAGAAGATGTCCTTGTGGATCATGGGCACGCCCGTGAGCGCACCCGCAGCGCCCGCAGCCCGTCGCTTATCCGCGACAGCCGCCGCTTCCAGCGCCTGGTCGGCGGTGACGGTGATGAGCGCGTTGAGCGCCGGCTGCGTGGCCTCGGCACGCTTCAGTGCCTCGCGCGTGAGTTCCACCGAGGAGTATTTCTTCGCTGCGAGGCCTGCGGACAGGCCGGCAAGTGTGAGCGCCGTCACTCAATCACCCTCGGGACGAGGTAGAGCCCGCCCTCAACCTGCGGCGCATTGCGCTGGTACAGCTCGCGCTCGTTGGCGCAGCTGATCTCATCCGGCCGCAGGCGCTGCACCTGGCCCTCCAGCGGATGCGCCATCGGCTCGATGTTGCCGGTGTCGGCTTTTTCCAACTCACCCACCATGCCGAGGATGCGGTTTAGCGAGTCCACGTACGCGGGGATCTCTGCGGACTTGAGCGACAGGCGCGCCAGCCCCGCGATGGTTTCGATCTGACTGGGTGTGAGGCTCATGTGAAAAGGCCCGCAAACTTCGGAAAAAACAGCTTCAAATGATACACCGTAGCCTTGCGGGATGTCGTTGCCGTTGTTATGTTAGCGCCCGCTTCAATCCACAACGCCCGCCAAGGTTCATCCCTCAATGTTCAAGCGCCTGCGCGGCTACTTCTCCAGCGACCTCTCCATCGACCTCGGCACGGCCAACACGCTGATCTACGTGCGTGGCAAGGGCATTGTCCTGAACGAACCCTCCGTGGTGGCAGTGCAGGATGAGGCCAACCGTGGCGGCAAGGTGATCGTGGCGGTCGGCGCCGACGCCAAGAACATGCTCGGCCGCACCCCGGGCCACATCAATGCGGTGCGGCCGATGAAAGACGGCGTCATCGCCGACTTCACCTACACCGAGAAGATGCTGCAGTACTTCATCAAGAAGGTGCACGGCAACCGTTTCCTGCAGCCCAGCCCGCGCGTGCTGGTGTGCGTGCCCTTCGGCTCCACCCAGGTCGAGCGCCGCGCCATCCGCGAGTCGGCCGAGGGCGCCGGTGCGCGCAACGTCGCCATCGTCAGCGAGCCCATGGCCGCGGCGGTGGGTGCCGGCCTGCCCACGCACGAGCCGCGCGGCTCGATGGTGCTCGACATCGGTGGCGGCACCAGCGAAGTCGCGGTGCTCTCGCTCAACGGCATCGTCTATGCCAACTCCGCCCGCATCGGCGGCGACCGCTTCGACGACGCGATCATGAACTACGTGCGCCGCAACTACGGCATCCTCATCGGCGAGGCCACTGCCGAGCGCATCAAGATCGAGATCGGCTCGGCCTACCCCGGCCAGCAGGTCAAGGAACTCTCGGTCAAGGGCCGCAACCTCTCCGAAGGTGTGCCGCGCAGCTTCACCCTCAACAGCAACGAGATCCTCGAGGCGCTGCAGGAACCCCTGCAGGGCATCGTCAGCGCCGTGAAGCAGGCCCTGGAACAGACTCCTCCCGAACTCGGCGCCGACGTGGCCGAGCGCGGCATCGTGCTCACCGGCGGCGGCGCCCTGCTGCGCGACATCGACAAGCTCCTGATGGAAGAGACCGGCCTGCCGGTGGTCATCGCCGAGGACCCGCTCACCTGCGTGGCGCGCGGCGGCGGCCGCATCCTCGAGCTGATGGACGAGCTGGGCCCCGGGCACTTCGGCCTCGAATAAGGAGCTGGCCGCATGGCTCTTGCCGGCGGTGCAATGAACCGGCCTTCGGCCCGCGACCTGGCGCCAGGTCCGCGCTTCTTCTTCTTTGCGCTCATCTCCCTGGTGCTGATGTATTTCGACCAGAAGGATGGCTGGGGCAACCGCATCCGTTACGGACTGCAGGCTGCCGCCTATCCCATCCAGGTCACCATCGGGTCCCCGCGCATGCTCTGGTCGGCCACCTCCGGCTACCTGCGCAGCCGCAGCGAGCTGGAAAGGGAAAACGCCATGCTGCGCGAGCAGACGCGGCAGCTGGCGCTGCGGGCCATGCGGCTTGACGCGCTGGAGCAGGAGAACACCCGCCTGCGCGACCTGCGCGAAGCGCCTCCTCCACTGGTGAATCACACACTGCTGGTAGATGTAGTCAATTCCGATCTCGGCCGCCTGCGGCAGCGGCTGGTGGTCAACCAGGGCGACAACGCCGGGCTGTTCCGTTCCCAGAGCATCATCGATGCCGTGGGACTGGTCGGCCAGCTGGCCAGGGTCGGCCCCTGGAGCAGCGAGGTGATGCTGATCACCGATCCGGAGGCCGCGGTGCCGGTCGAGGTGGTGCGCAGTGGCGTGCGCAGCATCGCCGTGGGCATGGGATCAGAAGATGTCCTGGAGTTGCCGCTGCTGCCGGCCACGGCCGACGTGCTTCCCGGCGATGTGCTGGTGACCTCCGGACTCGGCGGCGTATTTCCCGCAGGCATTCCGGTGGGCACCATCACCGAGAGCCGGCGCAATCCGGATGAGTTGCTGGCCTTCGTGCGCGCACGGCCGGCCGCGCGCATCGGCGCCAGCCGGCAGCTGCTGGCGCTGTGGTTCGACCCGGCCAGCCCCGGCGCGCCGGCCGACCCCAGGCTGACCACCACCCTGCCACCGGCACCGGTGGCGCAACCAGTGACCGCTCCGCCCGCAGCGCCCGCAGCGCCAGCGGACACTGCGGCCAGACCCGCGGAGTCGCGCTGATGTTCTCGCGTCGCGAATCCCCCCTTCTGGTATGGATCACCGTGCTCATCGCGGTGGTGCTCACGCTGCTGCCGCTGCCGCAGTCGGTATCCATCCTGTGGCCCAACCTGGTGCTGCTCACGGTGATCTACTGGTCGACGATGGCGCCGGCCATCGGCGGCGTGCTCGTCGGCTTCGCTTCCGGCCTGGCACTCGATGTGCTCGGCGGTGCGCAGCTCGGCCAGCATGCCTTCGCGTTCTCGGTGATCACATACCTGGCGATCAAGCTGCACCTGCTCACGCGCTCGAAGCCGATATTCGAACAGGCGATCTTCGTGCTGCTGGGCCTGTTGCTCTACGAGGGCATCCTCTGGGCCATCGACGGCTTCAGCAGCCGCAGCACGGGAACCTGGCTGCGCTGGATGCACGTGCCGGTGGGGGCCATACTCTGGCCGATCGTGGTCGGCCTGCTGGGCCGGCTGCACGCGCCGCGATAGGAGGTCCCTGCACCCATGGTCGGACCCGTACGCATCAAGGACCACCAGCGAGAGCAGCGCATCTTCATGCAGCGCTCGCTGGCCGCCGCGCTGGTGATCGGCGCCATGGTGATGCTGCTGCTGGGCCGGCTGGTGCTGCTGCAGGTGGTGCGCTACGACGAGTACTCCCTCCGTGCCGCGGGCAACCGCAGCCGCATCGAACCCAAGCCGGCTCCGCGCGGACTCATCCTCGACCGCAACGGCAAGGTGCTGGCGGAGAACCGGCCCAGCTTCCAGCTGGAGCTGGTGCGCGAAACGGTGGGTGACAAGGCCGAGCAACTGGAAGCCACGCTGGCCGGCCTCGTGAGCATCGGTGTGATCGCCGGGGAGGAGCTCGATGACATACGGCGCGACATCCGCGCCCGCAAGGTGTTCGAGGCGGTAGCGATCAAGCGCCGCCTCACCGACGAGCAGATCGCCACATTCTCCGTGCACCGCCACCAGTTCCCCGGCGTCGAGATCCGCGCCCGCTTCTCGCGCTTCTATCCGCAAGGCTCACTCGCCGTGCACGCACTGGGCTACGTGGGCACGATCAGCGAGGCCGACCTCGAACGCATCGACCGCGACGCCTACCAGGGCACCGACGTGATCGGCAAGCTGGGCGTGGAGCAGGCGCGCGAAGCCGAGCTGCACGGCACCAACGGCTTCCGCGAAATCCTCGTCAACGCACAGGGCCGCTCGGTCGACGACAGCTCCCTGAAAACAGCCCTGCGCGAGCAGGATCCCGTGGCCGGCAGCGACCTGGTCCTCTCCCTCGACCTGCCCACGCAGCAGGCCGCCGAAGCCGCCTTCACCGGCCGGCGCGGCGCGGCCGTGGCCATCGACCCGAACAATGGCGACGTGCTGGCCTTCGTGAGCCTGCCCGGTTTCGATCCCAGCCTCTTCGGCCGCGGCATCACCGCGCGTGAATACCTGGACCTTGAACGCAACGTCGACCAGCCGCTGTTCAACCGCGCCATCAAGGGCACCTATCCGGCCGGCTCCACGGTAAAGCCGGTGCTGGCCATGGCCGGCCTGGCCTATGGCGCGGTGACTCCGGAAGAGAAGCACTACTGCCCTGGTTACTACCAGGTGCCGGGCAGCAGCCGCCGCGCACGCGAGGGACGCGGCGGCGTGCATGGCGCGGTGGCCATGCGGGAAGCCATCGCCGATTCCTGCGACGTGTATTTCTACTGGCTGGCGGTGGAACTCGGCGTGGACAAGATCGCCGAATTCCTCTCGCCCTTCGGCTTCGGCCGGCGCACCGGCATCGACATCGCCGGCGAGGTGTCGGGCATCCTGCCCTCGAAGGAATACAAGGCCAACCGTTTCCGTAACGCCCGCGATCCCTCCGAGGGCGTCTGGTACGTGGGCGACACGGTCAATTTCGGCATTGGCCAGGGGTACATGACCGTGACGCCCATGCAGCTGGCGCAGGTGACGGCCGTACTGGCCGCACAGGGCAAGGTGTTCCAGCCGCGACTGGTCACGGGTGTGCGCGATCCGCAAACCGGCGAGACCGAGCACATCCCTCCCAATCCTTTGCCACAGGTGAAGGGCGGCACACCGGCACAGTGGGACGTGATCATGGAGGGAATGCGCCAGACCATGATCAGCGGCACCGCGCGCGCCATCGCCAAGTCGGCCGAGTACAACATGGCGGGCAAGACCGGCACCGCGCAGGTGCGCAGCGTCGCCCAGAACGAGAGCGTGCAGGCGGCAGCAAGAGAGGAGCGGCTGCGAGATCACTCCTGGCTCATCGCCTTCGCACCAGCCGAGGATCCGAAAATCGCGGTGGCCGTGCTGGTTGAAAACGGCGGGTTCGGCGCCTCCGCCGCCGGACCCATCGCCCGGCAGATCTTCGATGCCTACCTCCTGCCGCGCCTGCCGAAGAAAGAGGCGCCGCCGGCCACGGGCGCGCGCAGCACGGTGCCATGATCCGCGTCACTCCAGGGGACTCCTCCACTGCGCGCCGCACCTTCGGCACGGCCACGCGCATCCTCTCCGCGCTGCAGCTGGATGGCCCGCTGCTCATCGGCCTGGGGCTGCTGTGCCTGTATGGGCTGGTGGTGCTGTATTCCGCCTCTGGCGAGAGCTGGAGCATGGTGTTCCGCGCCGTCGTGCGGCTCGGACTCGGCGCCGCGGCGATGGTGGCGCTGGCGCAGGTGCGTCCTTCGCAGCTGCGCAAGATTTCCCTGCCGCTGTGGGTGGCTGGTGTGCTGCTGCTCATCGTGGTCGATGTGATGGGCGTGATCGGCAAGGGCGCCCAGCGCTGGCTCGACCTGGGCTTCATCCGCTTCCAGCCATCCGAAATCATGAAGCTCGCCGTGCCCATGCTCTGTGCGGCCTACCTTCACGAGCGTCCCTTGCCGCCCTCGCCGCTGGCGCTGGTGATGCTGGCGCTGATCATCCTGGTGCCCGCAGGTCTCACCGCTGCGCAGCCCGACCTGGGAACGGCCATCCTCATCACCATTGCCGGCGCGTTGCTGGTGATCATGGCGGGCCTCTCGGCGTGGTTCATGGCCGGCGCCGCCGCTGCCGCCGCGGGGCTGGCCTGGGTGGGCTGGCATTACCTGCTGCACGACTACCAGCGCCTGCGCGTGCTCACCTTCATGGATCCGGAGAGTGACCCGCGTGGCGCGGGCTACCACATCATCCAGTCGCAGATCGCGATCGGCTCGGGCGGCCTGTTCGGCAAGGGCTACATGAACGGCAGCCAGTCGCAGCTGGAATACCTGCCGGAGCGCCACACCGACTTCATCTACGCGGTGATCGGCGAGGAATTCGGCCTGCTGGGCCAGGCCATCCTGCTGCTGCTGTACGTTTTCATCGTCGGCCGCGCGCTGTACCTGGCGGCGCAGACCCAGGACACCTTCGCGCGCCTGCTCGCCGGCAGCCTGGCGCTGACCTTTTTCGTATACGTGTTCATCAACGCCGGCATGGTCAGCGGCCTGCTGCCGGTGGTGGGCGTGCCGCTGCCGCTGGTGAGCTACGGGGGAACTTCGATGGTGACCCTGCTGGCTGGCTTCGGTATCCTCATGGCGTTGTACTCGCACCGCAAACTGGTCGGCAGCTGACGACCAGCCTTGCAAGGGGGGCGATCGCCTTGAAATCGATGACTGCGGCCGCCGCCGCACTGTTACTTTCCGCTGTCACGGCCGCGGCCCAGGACACCACGCTCGATATCGCGCGCCCTGAGGTGCAGGCCTTCATCGCCGAGATGGGCCGGGAGCACAGTTTTGACGCCCAGGAGCTGGTGTGGGTGCTGCGCGATGCCGCCCCCCAGCAGCGCATCATCGACACCATGAAGCGTCCGGCGGAGGCCACGACTCCCTGGTGGCGCTACCGCCAGCAGTTCCTCACCGCCGAGCGCATCAATGGCGGTGTGCGCATCTGGAATGAGCACCGCGAGGCGCTGGAGCGCATTGCCGCGGACACCGGCGTTGCACCGCAGTACCTGGTGGCGATCACAGGCGTGGAAACCTTCTATGGGCGCAATACCGGCAGCTACCGCGTGCTTGACGCCCTGGCGACACTGGCCTTCGACTATCCCCCGCGTGCCGACTACTTCCGGCGCGAGCTGAAGCAGATGCTGCTGCTGGCCCGCGAGGAGAAGGTCGACCCGCGCTCGCTGAAGGGCTCCTACGCTGGTGCCATGGGCATTGCGCAATTCATGCCCTCCAGCTTCAGGAGCTATGCGGCCGATGGCAATGGTGACGGCAGGCGGGATCTCTGGAGCTGGAATCCCGACGTGTTCGCCAGCATCGCCAACTACCTTCGCGAGCATGGCTGGCGGCGTGACGAGCCAGTGCTTTCCGATGCCGCCCACGAGGCGCCGCCGGATGATCCGGCCAGCGCGGAGGCCGCGCTGAAGTACACCGTCGGTGGATTGAGGGAACGCGGCTACCGCTTCCAGACCACGCTGCCGGACGCGGCGCAGGCCATGCTGGTGCCTGCACAGCAGGAGAGCGCAACCACCTGGCGGGTGGGCTACCAGAACTTCTACACCATAACCCGCTACAACCGCAGCCTGCTGTATGCGATGGCGGTGAACGACCTGGCCGATGCCATCGCCGCGCAATACCGCGCCACAGCCGCCACCCCCGTGCCCATCGCGGCGCCGGTGGCCAGGGTGGAACCCTGATGCGGGGGTTGCGCTGCGCCGCACTGGCGCTGCTGCTGGCCGCCTGCTCCGCCACGCCACCACCAAGGCCGACGCCGCAGCCACGCCGCACCCCACCGACTCCCGCGGAGCTGGCGGCGATTCCCGATGCGGTGCCGCGCCATGAACCGCGCAGCGCGCGCGGCAATCCGGCCTCCTACGAGGTGTTCGGCAAGCGATACCACGTACTGGCCACAGCCGAGGGGTACAAGGAGCGCGGCGTAGCCTCCTGGTACGGACCGGATTTCCATACCCGCGCCACCTCCAGCGGCGAACCCTACGACATGTTCGCGATGACAGCCGCGCACAAGACCCTGCCCATCCCGGCCTATGCGCGTGTCACCAACCTCGCCAATGGCCGCAGCGTGGTGGTGCGCATCAATGACCGGGGGCCCTTCGTCGCCAACCGCATCATCGACCTGTCCTACACCGCGGCCCACAAGCTGGACATGTGGCGGGCCGGCACCGCCTTTGTCGAAGTGGAGGTCATCACTCCCGAATCACCCGCCGGCCGGGCGCCTGTCGCAGCGCCGGGCCGCATCTACCTGCAGACGGGCGCGTTCGGCGTGGAGCAGAATGCCCAGGCGCTGGCCGGGCGCCTGCGCGATGCAGGCATCGCCAATGTGGGCGTGGTGGCCGGCCAGGGCTCCGCGCTGCATCGCGTGCGCATCGGCCCCATCGCCGACGTCGCTGCTTTCGATATGCTTGCCGAACGGGTGCAGAAGCTCGGCATCGAGACCCTGCTCGTCACTGAATGAATCCACGAAGCCACCGGAAATCCCCGCCACGATGAAAAAACTGTTCTCCAGCCTGCTGCTCGCCCTGCTTCCCGCCGCTGCCCTGGCCGGTGCGCCGCCGGTGATTCCCGAGCCACCGCCCGTGTCTGCCAACGGGTACATCCTGATGGACTTCGGCAGCGGCCGCGTGCTGGCCGAACAGCGCGCCGACGAGCGCATGGAGCCGGCGAGCATCACCAAGGTGATGTCGGCCTACGTGGTGTTCGACGCCATCAAGGACAAGCGCCTGCAGCTCACCGACATGGTGACGGTGAGTGAATATGCCTGGCGCACGGGTGGTGCGGTAACCGACGGATCGACCAGCTTCCTTGAGCTGAACTCGCAGGTGTCGGTCGACAACCTGCTGAAGGGCATGATCGTGCAGTCCGGCAACGATGCCACCATTGCGCTGGCCGAGAAGGTCGGCGGCACCGAGGCCGGGTTCGTCACCATCATGAACGAATACGCGCGCCGCCTCGGGTTGAAGTCCACGCGCTTCACCAACAGCTGGGGCAATCCTTCGCCCGACCACTACACCACCGCACGCGACCTGGCAGTGCTGGCGCAGGCGCTGATCCGCGACTTCCCGGAACTGTACAAGCTCTATTCGATGCGCGAGTTCACCTGGAACAAGCATCGCCAGTTCAACCGCAACGGCCTGCTGGCCCGCGACCCTTCGGTGGACGGCATCAAGACCGGGCACACCAACAGCGCGAAATACTGCCTGATGACCTCGGCCAGCCGCGATGGCATGCGCCTGATCTCCGTGGTGCTGGGCGCGCCGTCGATCAAGGGACGCGAGGATGCCAGCGCCTCGCTGCTGAACTACGGCTACCAGTGGTTCGAGACCGTGAAGCTGCATGATGCGGGCAAGACGCTGCTCACGCCGCCGGTCTTCAAGGGCGAGGCAGACGCCGTGAAGGTGGGCACGAGCAGGGCCATGAGCGTCACCATCGCCCGCGGCGCCGGCGACAGCATCACCAAGGAAGCGAGCATCCAGGGACCGCTGGTCGCACCGCTCGCCGCCGGTGCCCAGGTGGGGCAATACATCGTGCGCGTGGGTGATGAGGTGGTCGCCCGTGTGCCGCTGGTCACCCTGGAGAAGGTCGAGGAAGCGGGTTTCTTCGGCCGGATGATCGACAGCGTGAAGCTCTGGTTCGAGGACTGACGGAACCACAGCCATGGCCGCTCCGCTCCAATGGTGCCTGCTCGATGGCGAGCTCAAGGCGCTGGCAGATGCCCGCATCTCGCCATTCGACCGCAGCTTCCTTTTCGGCGACGGCATCTATGAAGTGATGCCGGTCTATGGCGGGCGGTTGTTCCGGCCCGAGCTGCATTTCGACCGGCTCGCCCGCAGTGCCTCCGCGCTGCAGCTGGCCAATCCGCATGACCACCCCGGGTGGCAGGCCCTGCTGGAGAAGCTCGTGTCGGCCAACGGAGGCGGCGACCAGTACGTGTACCTGCACCTCTCGCGTGGCGCTGAAGTCGGCCGCAATCATGCGCCGCTGCCGGCGGTGCCACCGCTGGTGTTCGCGTACAGCTCACCCTGGCCGGCACCCGCCGAGACCACCCTGCGCGACGGCCTGGCCTGCATCACGGCGGCCGACACCCGCTGGGCCCGCTGCGACATCAAGTCGGTGGCGCTGCTGGCCAACGTGCTGCTGCGCCAGCAGGCCGTGGAGGCCGGCGCTTCCGAGGCCATCCTGCTCCGCGATGGGGAACTCACCGAAGGCAGCGCCTCCACCGTGCACGTGGTGAAGGCCGGCGTGCTGCTGACGCCGCCCAACTCCTCCCGCATCCTTCCCGGTACCACCCGTCGCGTGGTCGAGGAGATCGCCGACCGCCTGGGAATCACGCGCCGTGACGCGCACATCGACGAGGCCACGCTGCGCAGCGCCGAGGAGATCTGGCTGGGAGCCGCCACGCGCGAAGTGCAGCCAGTGACGAGGCTGGATGGCAGGACCGTGGGCAATGGCCGGCCCGGTCCGGTGTGGCGCAAGGTCTACGACGCCTTCCAGCAGATGAAGCGCGGGGCCTGAGCAACGCGCGCCGCAGGCGCGCTATCCCCGCCCTCCGCGCATGCCGGCAAAGAATTCCGCCAGCATCACCCCGCACTCCTCCTCGAGCACGCCACCGAAGACATCGACCCGGTGGTTCAGGCCCTTCAGCGCGAAGACATCGATGATGCCGCCGGCGGCCCCCGCCTTCGGGTCAAAGGCCCCGAAGACCACCCGCCGCACCCGCGCATGGACCAGCGCCGCCGCGCACATCAGGCAAGGCTCCAGGGTCACGTACAGGATGGTGCCATCGAGCCGGTAGTTGCCCAGCGCCTGCCCGCCCGCGCGCAGCGCCAGCATCTCGGCATGCGCGCCCGGATCGCACTGCGCGATGGGCGAGTTGCCCGCGGCGGCGATCACGCGCTCATCCATCACCAGCACGGCACCCACCGGGACCTCGCCTCGCGCGCGCGCGCGACCGGCCTCGATGATGGCCAAGCGCATGAAGTCGACGTCGGTTGGCATGTCTTCAGCTGGCGGGACGGCGTGGCACCAGCACCCGGGCCACCATGTCCTGCACGACTTCGCCGCGCTGGTTCTTCATCACCAGCCGCACGCGCGCGATGCCGCGGTCCGTCTTGCTGCGCGAGGGTGTGATCTCGATGATCTCGCCATGCAGGGTCAGGCTGTCGCCCGCATAGGCCGGCCGCGGCCAGCTCACCTCGCCGCCAGCGCCGATGAATCCCCAGCCGAAACGCGGCCCGCCGGTGACCAGCAGGCGCATGGTCAACGCGGCGGTGTGCCAGCCACTTGCGGCAAGCGCGCCGAAGAGGCTGGCGCGGGCGGCCTCCTCATCCAGGTGGAAGGGCTGCGGATCGAATTGCGCGGCAAAGGCCTTGACGTCTGCTGCCGTCAGTTCCACCGGGCCGTTGCTGAAGGACTGCCCTACAGCGAGATCTTCAAGGTAGACAGGTTCGCTCACGACCACCTCCGCAGGTTTGAAGGCGGCTCAGTGCCGCGCCGCCAGCGCGTCGCGCGACAGCAGCAACAGGGCCACCAGTGACAGCAGGCTGGCGCCCGAAAGATACCAGCCCACTGAGGCGAGGCCGTGGTGGTCCGACAGCCACTTGGCCACCGTGGGTGTCAGCGAGGCACCGAGGATGCCGGCGAAGTTGAAGGCAAACGAGGCACCGGTGTAGCGCACCGCAGTGGGGAACAGCGAACCCAGCGCGGCCCCGAGCGGACCATAGGTGAGCCCCATCAGCAGCAGCCCGATGCAAAGGCAGATGAACACCGGGGCGGTACCACCGGCCTCGAGCAGGGGCGCGAAAGCGAAGCCGAAGCCCACCATCAGCAGTGCCGCCCCCGACAGCACCGGGCGCGGACCGAAACGGTCCGCCAGCCGCGCGGACAGCGGAATCGCCAGCGCAAAGAACACCATTGCAAGCAGCAGCAGCCAGAGGAACCGCGCGCGGGAATAGCCGTGGCTGGTGCCCCAGGTGAGGGCGAACACCGTCATCAGGTAGAAGACCAGGAAGGTGGCCACCGCTCCCAGGGTGCCCAGCACCAGCGCGCGGCCGTGCGCGCGGAACAGTTCCAGCAGCGGCAGCTTCAGGCGCTGGTCGTTCTCGAGCACACGACGGAAGGCCGGCGTCTCCTCGATGCGCAGCCGCACATACAGCCCCACCACCACCAGGGCCGCGCTGGCAAGGAAGGGGATGCGCCAGCCCCAGGCCAGGAACTCGCGTTCATCCAGCGTGCCGTCCAGCAGCAGGAAGATGGCCGCCGACAGCACGAAGCCGATGGGCGCCCCCAGCTGCGGGAACATGCCGTACCAGTTCTGTTTGCCCGGCGGCGCGTTCTCGGTGGCCAGAAGCACCGCGCCGCCCCACTCCCCGCCCAGGCCGAAGCCCTGCCCGAACCGGCACAGCGCCAGCAGTACCGGCGCCAGCAATCCGGCCGTGTGGTACGTGGGCAGCAGGCCGATCACCACCGTCGAGATGCCCATGGTCAGGAGCGCCGCAACCAGCGTGGCCTTGCGACCCACGCGATCACCGAAGTGGCCGAACACGGCCGATCCCACGGGCCGGGCGAAGAACGCCAGCGCGAAGGTGGCCAGTGACTGCAGCGTGGCCGCATCCGGGTCTGAAGCAGGGAAAAACAGCTGCGGAAACACCAGCACCGCGGCGTTGGCAAAGATGTAGAAGTCGAAGAACTCGATCGTGGTGCCGATCAAGCTCGCGAACAGCACGCGCCGTGGCGAATTTCCCTGCATGCCCCCCCCGGGCTGTCGCCGATTTGCAGCGGCTATCTTCGCCTATTTCTCGACGAACGCACGCTCTATCACGTAGTCGCCCGGCTCGCCGATGCGCGAGGAGATCACGAAACCGCGCTCATCCAGCAGCCGCCGCGTGTCTTCCAGCATGTGCGGCGAGCCGCAGAGCATGAAGCGGTCATCGGCGGGATTCAGGGGCGGCAGGCCGACGCGCGAGGCCAGGCTGCCGTCGGAGATCTGGTCGGTGATGCGCCCCTGTATACGGAAGGGTTCGCGCGTCACGGTGGGGTGGTAGATCAGCTTGCCCTGCGCAATCTCGCCCAGCAGCTCGTGCTTCGGCAGCTCCTCGCTGATGAAGTTCTCGTAGGCGAGGTCAGTCCGGTGCCGCACGCCATGCGCGACGATCACCTTCTCGAACCGTTCGTAGGTTTCAGGATCCTGGATGATGGACAGGAAGGGCGCGAGTCCGGTGCCGGTGCCCAGCAGGTACAGGTGCTTGCCCGGCTTCAGGTCGTGCAGCACCAGCGTGCCCGTGGGCTTGCGGCTCACCAGCACCTCATCGCCTTCCTTCAGGTGCTGCAACCGTGAAGTCAGCGGACCGTTCTGCACCTTGATGCTGAAGAACTCCAGGTGCTCTTCCCAGTTCGGGCTGGCGATGGAATAGGCGCGCAGCAGCGGACGGCCCTCCACCTGGAGGCCGAGCATCACGAAGTGCCCGCTTTCGAAGCGGAAACCAGGGTCGCGCGTGGTCCGGAACGAGAACAGGCTTTCGTTCCAGTGGCGCACGGCCAGTACGCGTTCACTCGCAATCGCAGCCATTGCCGGAAATCACCATTGGGAGAATGGAGGGCAAGGCTAAGGGGTTTTTTATGCCCGAAAAAGCCTTGACCTGCTTAAATGCATAACCGGATCGCATAACGATCCGGTCTGCGGCTGGAAAGCCCTAGGCGCGCGCCGCCGGCTTGTCCCAGCTCTTCTTGCTGTCGTCGTCGCCGGCCACCGAATACAGCACCTGCGCGTTGCGAGTCTTCTGGAAGTCCTCCAGCGACTGGCCGCGCATGGCCGCATAGATGTGCAGGTTGGTGGTGCCGACCACCGCGCCGAGCTTCTCCAGCAGGAAGAAGATCACGCCGTAGTGGATCAGGCCGCGCCAGTCGCGCCGGCGCACCAGGTCGCGCTCTTCTTCCGTGAGCTTGTGCTGCTCGAACAGCGGTTCCGGGTCGGCCAGGAATGCCTTGCGGAATTCCGGCTTCACCAGCTCGTGGATGAAGCGGTTCAGGCGGAAGGCCTTCACGCTGCGCTCGATGGTGTACGGATAGGTGCCCTCGAGCTTCTCGAGGCCCTCGTACTGCTCGGTCATGCGCTTGCGGTACTGCTCCACCGGTTCGCTGATCGGGTCATCGCCCACGTTCTCGAAGATCACGCTGGCGATGGGCGTCATCGACGGCAGGTAGTAGGTCTGGTGCGTCTTGGTCACCTTCTTCGAAAGTGCCGCCCGCATCATCAGCCACATCACCACCTCGGCGCCTTCCATGCCGCCCAGCGTGGCGTACTCGGCCACGGTGACCTTGGTGAGGCCTTCCGGATCCTTCTCCAGCCGCTCCAGGAACTCCATGTCCCAGGGCGTGTTGTTGAAGCCGCAGCGCTCGCCATGCACCTGGTGCGAGAGGCCGCCGGTACCCACGATGGCCACCTTGATGTCCTCGGGATACGAGAGGATGGCCTTGCGCAGCGCGAGGCCGAGCTTGTAGAAGCGAAGCGGCGTCGGTACGGGCGGGTTCAGCACGCCGCACTGGAACGGCACGATGCGGCAGGGCCAGCCCTTGTCATGCGGCAGCAGCAGCGACAGCGGCGAGAACACGCCGTGATCGAGGTCTTTGCCCTGGAAGTACGAGAGGTCGAACTCGTCGGCCACCAGGCCCGCGGCAATATGCGCGGCGAGCTTCGGATCACCCTGGAACGGCGGCAGCTTGCGCGGACCACCGCCCTCGTCCGCCGGACGGTACTCCTCGCCCACGCCCAGCGCGAAGTGCGAGTAGTGGTCGAGGAAGAACGAGGTGATGTGGTCGTTGAAGATGTACAGCAGTACGTCGGGCTTCTTCTCGGCCAGCCAGTCCTGCACTGGCTTGTAGCCTTCGAAGATCGGCTTCCAGACCGGGTCTTCGTGCTTCTTCGCGTCCAGTGCGAAACCGATGGTGGGAGTGTGGGAAGTCGCGATCCCACCGATGATTCTGGCCATTAAGTCGAACTACCTCTCTAGCAAAAAAACCGGTCGGGGGCGCTCAGCGCCCCTCGGCCTGGCGGCGGACTTCCTCGCCCACGCGCTGCACGTCGCCGGCACTGCGGGGACGCATGCCGAAGAATTCGCCATTCTCCAGCGTGGCGGAAGTCACGTAACCACCCTCGGTGCCATCCTTGAACGGCGCGGCGTGCACGGTGAGCTTGTCACCCACCTTCACCATGCCGTTGCGGTAACCGCTGCGGTACATGTTGTTGGTGCTGTGGCCCTCGAAGCGCACCTCGCGCTTGCCCTTCGCGTCGTTGAGCTCGATCACCAGGTCCATGTGCGGGTTGATGGCGCGGAAGCGCTTCACCACGCCGGTGTAGGAGACGCTCTTGCCGAAGTCGAACTGCACCGCGGAGTGGTGCGCCAGGGCGGCTCCACCCACCAGGGCGAAGGCGATCACTGTCATCGTGCGGATCATCTTGTTCATTGCGGGTTCCTCAAGCGGATTCGGATTGCTCGATCAGGGGACAGGCACGCCCTTCTGCTTTGCCACTTCGTCGATGCGGTTGATCCACATCTCCTCCGGGCACTCGTAGGGCAGGACGCGGCCGTTGGGCACCTCGGCCCAGTTCTTCCGCATCACCACGGGCTTGGCGTAGAAGACCGGATCAGTCATGGTCATCTCCACCGACAGGATGCGCCGTCCCTGGGCATCTACACCGTTGAGCTTGTAACGCTCGACGATCTTCGCCTGGTCGGAATGCGAGGTGTTGCGCTGGTCCACCTGGTCAACCAGGTTGTCGGTTTCCACCACCAGCACATCGCCTTCCCAGTGACCACTCGAGTAGCCGTTGCGGCCGGGTACACGATCTGCCGGCGGGGCATTGCGGTCGCCCAGGTACACGCGGCGGATCTCGCTGTGGGCTTCATAGACAATGGTGATCTGCTCGGGCCGCTGGATGATCTCCATGGGATAGCCGCCGGAGCCCAGCATCGATCCGGGCATGCCGGTGCCCACGCACCACCTGCCGGGGGAATCGTCGGTGCCACCCACCAGCTTCTGGTAGGCGTCGAGGCGCTGTTTCGCCAGCGGGGTCAGCTGGGCGGGTTCGTTGGGGCCGGGGTTGGGCCCATTGGTCCAGACCCCCGTGAAATCAGGTCGCGCGGGCGCAGCCGCCCCGGCAGCCAGACAGAAAAGCGCAGCAGCGACCCCCGCGCCACGCGTCATCGACTTCAGATGCCCCATGTGCCCGTTCCCCCCTTGTTCCGGGTGTGTTGGTAACCGTCAAGCGTAGGCGCGCCCCCCGGAGGCTGTCAAAAAAAGCCCCGGCAACTCTCCTACTGTGACATCCATAATGCCCCAATGTTTCCTTCGCTATACGTGCCGCACGGTGGCGGCCCCTGCTTCTTCATGGAGGATCCGCAGGGAATCTGGACCGGCATGAGTCGCTTCCTGGCCTCCCTGCCGGCTTCGCTGCCCGAAAGACCGCAGGCCATCCTCATCGTATCGGGCCATTGGGAAACCCGTGGTTTCGCACTGACGGGCGCGGTGCAGCCGCCCCTCGTCTACGACTACTACGGGTTTCCGGCCCATACCTACCAGCTGCGATATGACGTGCCGGGTGCACCGGTGCTGGCCGCGCACATCGCCGCACTGCTGCAGAGGGCAGGCTTTGCAGCGCAGGTGGATCCGGTCCGCGGACTGGATCACGGCGTGTTCGTGCCGCTGAAGGTCGCGTTTCCGGACGCCACGGTGCCTGTGGTGGAGCTGTCCCTGGATGCGGGACTGGACGCCGCCCTGCACCTGGCGGCCGGTCGCGCGCTGGCGCCGCTGCGTGCCGAGGGCGTGCTGGTGATGGGCGCCGGAATGAGCTTCCACAACCTGCGTGCATTGGGCGATCCGCGGCTCACTGTGCCATCGCAGCAGTTTGATGCCTGGCTTGATGCCGCCGCCTGCGCGCCAGCCGAACAACGGGCCAGTTTGCTGGCGCGCTGGCAGGAAGCGCCGGCGGCGCGCCTGGCGCACCCCCGTCCGGAACACCTGCTGCCGTTGATGGTGGCGGCCGGCGCGTCAGACCAGCCCGGCCGGCGCATCTACGCCGAGGAAGTGCTCGGAACAATGATTGCGGGGTTCGCCTTCGACTGAGCGCGCGCCTCAGCGCGGCAGCAGTGGCACGCCGATGAGCACGCCGTGCAGCCAGAAGAGCACCAGCGCGTAGATGCCCAGCCCCAGCACCACGGCCAGCACGTCATTCATTGGCGAAGGCGCAGGTAGCGGCATCATCAGCGGCCGCTGGCCACGGCGCTTCAGCGAAATGCGCGTCGCCACTGCCCAGGCCAGCAGGCCGCCAAACAGCAGCAGGTCGGCGAGCATGCCATTGGCAATCAGGTGCGCCACCGCCCACATCTTCACCGCAGCCAGCATGGGATGCTTCAGCCGGGCCTTGATCGCACCGGGGAGGTAGGCGGCCAGCAGCAGCGGGAACACCGGCAGCATCAGGAGGAATGCCAGGTGCCGTGTCCATAGCGGCGGCGCGTACAGCAGCACTGGCGACTGGCGCGCGGCCACGTAGCCCATCACCAGCAGCACCAGGCCGGCTGCCGAGATGAGGGAATACAGCCCGCGCCACGCGTTCACGCCCAGCGCCTCGGCCCAGCGGTCCCGCGTGGCCACGGACACGATGGCAATGGAGTGCACACCGATGAAGAGGATCAGGCCGATTATGAGCTGCACCATGTTTCAGGCCCTCTGCATGTCACCGTCGATGGGGATCACCTGGCCGGAGATGGAGCGCGCGGCGGGGGAAGCCAGGAACAACGCCAGCTGTCCGATGTCGGCAGGGTCCACCAGCGCCTTCAGCGACTGGCTGGCCATGCCCAGCAGCTTCTCTTCCTCGATGCTGCGACCGGAAACCTGCGCACGCCCGGCGAACACCCGTTCGGCACGCTCTCCCGCCACCGCGCCAGGGGCGATGGCGTTGACGCGGATGCCATGGGCACCCAGCTCCAGCGACAGCGACTTGGTCAGCCCCACCAGCGCCCACTTCGAGGCCGAATAGGGACTGCGATTGGCATAGCCGAAGCGCCCGGCGGCTGACGACATGTTGAGGATGACACCGCCGCCAGCAGCAATCAGATGCGGGATGACGAGTCGCGTGACGTCGAAGGTGCCGGTCAGGTTCACGCGCAGCACTGCATCCCAGTCGGCGGGATCGAGTTCGTGCAGCGGACGGGTGGGACCACCAATGCCGGCATTGTTCACCAGCACGTCGATGCCGCCGAGGTGCAGGAGGGCATCTTCCACCATGCCGGCAGTGGCGGCGCGATCACCGATTTCGCAGGGGCTGCCCGCCAGGCCCGGCAACTCGCGCAGCGCGGCGGCCAGGCGGGTGCGGTCGATGTCACAGATGTAGACGCGTGCACCGGCAGCATGGAAGGCACGCGCGATGGCAAGACCGATGCCGGCCGCGCCGGCCGTGATGAGGACACGGTTCATGCCGGCAGTGTAGCGCGAGCCCGGCGTTTCGCCGCAGGCGGACGGGCCAGGCCCTAAGGTGCGCGGCGGGCGGACTCCACCTTCACCGGCGTGGCCAGCATCTGCCCCTTCATCACCGGATTGCGCGCATCCTCGCTGCGCGGCAGCTCCAGCATGGCGCGCACCACGTCCATTCCGGAAACCACGCGCCCGAACACGGCGTAGCCGGGGTCGCCGCCGGGCTTTCCGTCCATCGACACCAGGTCGCCCACCACGATGAAGAAGTCCGCGGTGGCGGTGCCGGGCGCCTCGCGCGCCATCGAGATGGCGCCATCCACATGCGACAGGCCCGTGGCCAGCGGCGATTCATGGGCAATGGGCTTGTACACCAGCCGGCTGTTGTTCTGCAGGCCGCCCTGCACGATGGCGTACTTGCCATCGGCCGAGACCTTGTGCGCGCGGTAGAAGGTGATGCCGTCAAAGCGCTTCGCGTCGACGTAGCGCAGGAAGTTTGCGGCCGTCACCGGTGCACGTTCGGTCTCCACGGCGATGTGGATGTCACCCAGCGCCGTCTTGAAGATCACCATGGTGGTGGCGGGCGCAGGTGCAGGTGCAGGTGCGGCCGATTGAGCCGGCGCCGCGGTTTCCTGCGACCAGGCCGGCAGGGCCAGGCAGGCAAGCAGCGACAGCAGGCCGGGCAGGATGCGTTGCGTGGTGTTCAAGGCCAGTTCCTCAGGGAGTCGGGAAGTTGATCTGCACCGACACGGCAGACCGTTCGGCCGCCCCGTGGTACACCGCCTCGATGTTGTTGCCATCCGGATCGAGTACGAAGGCCGCATAATAACCCGGATGGTACGGGCGCTCTCCCGGCGCGCCATTGTCGCGGCCGCCGGCGGCCACCGCGGCCGCATGGAAGCGCTTCACAGCTTCGTGACTTGCTGCCTGGAATGCCAGGTGCACGCGGCCGGTCAGCACGCCCTGCGCCGCCTGGCTGTCGCGCGTGGAAACGAACAGCTCGTCATACCAGAAGTAGTCGGCCGCCTCCCCTCCCAGCGGAATGCCCAGTGCATTGAACACCGCCGCGTAAAAGCGCCGGCTGGCGGCAAGGTCGGCAGTGACCAGCTGCAGGTGATCGATCATCCGGCCGCGGTGCAGGGTTGAAGTCTCCATAGGTGCGCCTCCTTCACGTGATTCGTCTGGTCACCTGGCGCCCGCACATGTGCGCTTCCAGCAGCGTAGCACCTCGGCCACGCTCCAGGCCTGGGCCACGCAGCCATGCGGCGTGTGGGGTGGGTCGCCGTCGAACACCTCGCTGATGCTGCCCAGGCCGGCCACGTGCAGGTGGCGGGGAAATTCCTCCAGCAGGGCCCGCGCGCCCGCTGCATCGCCATGCACCTTCAGCCATGCATCGATGTACGCACCCAGCAGCCAGGGCCACACTGTACCCTGGTGGTAGGCGGCATCGCGGCTGCGCAGGTTGCCGTGGTAGTTGCTGCTGTATGCCGCATCAGTGCGCGCCAGGGTCCGCAACCCCACCGGCGTCAGCAGCTCCGCGCCCACAGCGTCGAGCACTGCCGCCCAATGCGTGCGTTCCAGGACGGGATGGTCCAGCGCGATGGCGAACAGCTGGTTGGGCCGCAGCCGCGCATCACGCCCTTCCTCGCCATCCACCACGTCAAAGAGGCAGTTGCAGGCGGGATTCCAGAATTTCTCGTTGAAGGAGCGGCGCGCCTGCGAGGCACGGCGCGCATGGGCCTCGCACGCCTGTCCGGTGGACTCCCACTGCTGCATCAGGCGCAATGCGTTGTACCAGAGCGCCTGGATCTCCACCGGCTTGCCCCGGCGTGGCGTGACGATCCACTCGCCCATGTGCGCATCCATCCAGGTCAGCGCATTGTGGGGCGCGCTGGCGCGCAGCAGGCCATCATCCGGATCCATCACGATGCCGAAGCGCGTGCCCTGCACGTGGTGGTGCATGATGTCGCGCAGCGTGGGCATCAGTTCATCGAGCAGGCCGCGGTCGCCGGTGGCCTGCAGGTAGCGGCTGATGGCATGGAAGTACCACAGCGTCGCATCCACCGTGTGGTACACACCTTCGCGCGCGCCCTCGGGAAACAGGTTGGGCAGCAGGCCGTCGCGCACATAGCGTGAAAAAGTAAGCAGCGTGGCCCGCGCCTCCATGTGCCGGCCGGTGGCCAGCATCAGTCCCTCCATCGAAATCATCGTGTCCCGGCCCCAGTCGAGGAACCAGTAGTAGCCGGCCACCACAGTGCGCAGTACATGGCCATGGGAGGCGGCACCTGCACTCTCCTCCAGCCGGCTCTCAGGGAGGATCAGGAACTGGTCGGCCGCGATGGCCAGGCGGGCAAGTACGGGATCCTCCTGCGCGCCCGCGAGCTCCACCAGGGACGCAGCACGGGAGCGCTCCTCCTCGAAGAAACGGGTCGGGTCGGCGCCGGGATGGGTCTCCTCGGTGGTGAACACCAGCATCTGCGGGCTGCCCGGCTGCGCGAGCCACTGGTAGTAGCCGGGACTGACACAGGCCTCGCGGCCCTCGTAACCACGCAGGTCCTCGCGCCACAGCCAGGCATCGGATTGCTCCAGGGGCTCGGCAATGAATGCTGCGCGTCCGGGCAGCAGGCACATGGCCAGCCACAGCTCACTGTCCTCCAGAATGATGCGGCAGCTGCCTTCTTCTGTGAGACCAAGTCCGAAGCGCCCGTAGCCGGGTCGCTGCAGCGGTGCGTCCTGGCGGCGAAACGCCATGAACGGACGCACCCGTAACTGCGCTGCCGGCCCCCCGGTGATGACGTAGCGCAGGCAGCTCGTGTTGCGCTGGTGGGGCATCACCAGTTGCCGCTCCAGGGTCACGGCGCCACATTGGTAAACCCAGCAGGCGATGTTGCCGTCCATGGAGAAGGAACGCAGCAGAGGTGCGCTGCACCCGGCCAGGGCTTGTCCCTCACGGTCGGATCCGCCCAGCCGCCAGGTCTGTTCGCCGTACGACACCTCTTCATCCAGACGCGAGACCAGCACATGCCGACCGCGCGGGCGCGCGAGGTTGGGCACGAACATGCCGTGGTAGCGTCGGGTGCACACGCCGGCCAGCGTTCCGGAGGCATAGCCACCCAGGCCGTTGGTGACGATCCACTCACGGTTGCGCCAGGCCGCGCCGTCACCTGCCGCGGGCAGGGTGATGGCAAACCTGGTCATGCCCGCGCCGCTTCCACTGCCGCCAGCAGCACGGCGCAATGTCCCGGCAGGCGCCACTGGCTGTCCGGATGAGGATCAACGCTGCCGCTGCCGCCGAAACCTGCATGCTCGCTGCTGAACATCAGCGACCAGCGCCGGCCACGCGGAGGGGCCAGCAGGGGCTCGGGCATCGGCTGTCCATGCACCTCGGTGCCGAGGTTCACAACCAGAAGACGGTCAGCCCGCGCGGCATCAAACCATCTCAACACGAAGGCGTTGCCGGGCAACACGGCGCCGTCGAAGCCGTCCCTTCCCCGCCGGCTCAGCACCGGATCAGCGCGGCGCAGGGCCAGCAGGTCCCGGTGCAGCCGCAGGCCCGGGTTGGAGGTTGCGCACTGCTTCCAGTCCAGCTTGCTGCGCAGGAAGGTCTGCTCGTCCCCCGGATCGTCCAGCACGCCCAGGCCATCAGCGGATGCCACGCCGGGGAACTGCACCAGGAAATCGCGCCGGCCATCGCGCACCAGCGTGCGCAATGGTTCGTTGTGGTCGGCGAAGAACAGGAAGGGCGCACTGGAGTGGAACTCCTGGCCCATGAACAGCAGCGGCACCTGCGGCCCCAGCAGCAGCACGGTGGTGAGTGCGCGGAACATTGCAGGCGAAGCCAGCTGGTGCAGACGCCGGCCGCTGAGGCTGTTGGCTACCTGGTCATGGTTTTCCAGGCAGGCAACAAACCTGCCCGCGGGCACTTCAACTGGCTCGCCGCGCAGCTTCTTCTGCCAGGGGTAGTACTGCCCCTGGTAGAGGAAGCCACGCCTGGCTGTCGAGATGAATTCCTGCGGCGAGCCGAGGTAGTCCTGGTAGTAGGCGTGCCGGCGCCCGGTTGCCGCGACCAGCGCGGTGTGGTGGAAGTCATCATTCCACATTGCATCCAGGCCGAAGCCGCCAGCGTCTTCCGGCAGCATCTGGGTCGCGCACTGGGTCTCGTTCTCCGCAATCACCAGCACCGTGCGCTGCCCGGCTGCTTCGCGCACGGCGGCCGTGAGTTCGGCCACGACGTTGCGCCGACTGGTGTCGAAGATGCTGTGCGTGGCATCCAGCCGCAGTCCGTCCAGGTGGAATTCGCGGACCCATTCGCAGGCGCTGGCGATGGCCATCCCGCGCACAGGCCCTGCATGCTCACCGTCATAGTTGATGGAGTCGCCCCACTCCGTGCCCGTGCTGCCGAAGTAGAAGGGACTGAAGTTGCGCGTGTAGTTGCCGTCAGGACCGAAGTGGTTGTAGACGACGTCGAGGATCACGCCAATTCCGGCGGCATGCGCCGCGTCGACGAACTGCTTCAAGGCGTCGTAGGGACCGTAGTTGCGCGAGGGCGCAAACCAGGACACGCCGTCATAGCCCCAGTTGAAGCGGCCCGGGAATTCGGCCAGCGGCATGACCTCGACCGCAGTGACGCCCAGGTCACGCAGGTGCGGCAGGCGCCCGATGGCGGCGGCCAGGGTTCCCTCCGGGGTGAAGGTGCCGATGTGCAGTTCGTACAGCACGAGATCTTCCAGCCGCACGCCACGCCACTGCTGGTCCCGCCATGCGTGGGCATTGCGGTCAACGATGGCCGAGGCACCATGCGGACCGTCCGGCTGGTAGCGGCTGCAGGGATCCGGCAGGGATGCGCCATCCACATTGTACCGGTAGAGCTCGCCGGGTCGCGCCGCCTCGACCGTGCCGGTCCAGAATCCATCCGGCTGCCGCTGCAATGGCCAGGTTGCTGCAGCAGGACTTTCCAGCTCAACAAGCACCTGCCTTGCCTCGGGCGCCCAGACGCGGAAGTGGCAGCATGCTCCATCGAACACTGCACCCAGTTCCTTCACATGGCCTCCTGACGCGCGAGCACACAGACCGGCAGCACAGTGAACAGGGATGCCACGCCAAGCCTCGATTCTTCCTCCGCACTGCCGATCGGGACCTGCTGGCCGGTGAATACATCGACATAAATGCCGGCCGGCAACGTGCGGGGCAGCAGTACAGCCGTATCGGCCCAGGCCTGCTCCCCCAGTGGAGCCTGGAGCGCACCCCCCGAAAGTGTGGCGCTCCACCGGGAAACCACCACGATGAATGCAGACGCTTCCGCAACGCGGGCATAGGCACAGATGTGCTCCGCCCGCACTCCCGAAGTGCCCAGCGCCAGGTACTGGCCGTCGCAGGCAGCCGCATGGGACTGCCTCAGGCGCAACAGCGTGGCAGTGATGAAGAGCTTCAGCTGTCCGTCCTGCCAGCGCGCAAGCAGTTCGCCTGCCACCGCTGCAGGTGACTGGGCATGCAGGCGCTGCTGCAATGAATCCAGCGCAGCAGCATGCCTGCCGAAATCCACGGCCCGCCGGTTGTCCGGATCCACCAGCACCAGTGCGGGCAGTTCGCAGCCCTGGTAGATGTCGGGCACACCCGGAGCGGTGAGCTTGAGCGTGACGGCGCTGAGTGAATTGAGCATGCCGAAGTACGCCACGCCGTCGATCACCGGACGGAAATACCGCTCGAAGCCCGCCATGCCGGCAGCCGGCAGCATCTGCGCCACCAGGTCCTGCAGTGCCGCCTCTGCTTCATCGTCCTGTTCCAGCCAGGAGGTTTCTTCCTTGGCCTCGCGGGCCGCCTTCACTGCGTACTCGGCGAGGCGCGGCCGCAGTCCCTGCGGATCCTCACCTGCCATCGCAGGCCAGATGCCCAGCAAGGACTGCAGCAGCAGGTATTCCTGCACGGCGCCCGGCGCATCCGCGCCGCGCCGGCGCCGCTTGAGGCGCCGCCAGCGCCAGACGCATCCGGTCCATTGGGGCGCCAGTTCGCTGAGCACGCACAGCCGGAAGCGCACGTCCTCGCCACGTTTGCTGTCATGGGTGGCGGTGGAAATCATCGTGCGGGGCCAGTCACGGGCTCGCGCCTCGTTCGCACGATGCAGCAGTTCGGTGGATATGCCCAGTGCATCCGGATCGGCACCCACCTCGTTGAACGCGAGCAGCCGCGCGAAGCGGTAGAACGCCGTGTCCTCCACACCCTTGGCCATAACCGGCGATGTCACCTGCTGGAACTTGCGGGTGAAATCCAGCGCCGCCGAGGCACGCAGCGGATCATTGGAAAGTTCTCCCAGCAGCACCTGCTCCAGGAACTCCAGCGCACGATGGGCCGTGCGGCGACGGCTGAATGCTGCACCGACGGCGCGTCGCACCTGCTGCACATCTTCCGCGCTGAGCCGGTCCGCCGCGATGTAGGTGCGGTAGACGGGGAAGCAGGCGATCACCTCCGCGATGGCATCACGCAGGTCGAACAGCGTGAAGTCGCTGGTGTTGCGATGCATCTGGGCCAGGCGATCCAGCCTGGCTGCAAGCATGCTGATTTCCGCCGCCAGAGAGGTGCTCATGACAAACTTCCTGCTCTCGTAGGCAATCTCGCTGAAGGCGGTATCGCGTCCCGTGAAGCGCTGCCACGTGCGGTCCAGCGCCGCGACGCCATCTGAATGCACCAGCCAGGCCGTCACCAGGGCACCGAATTCGTAGCCGGTAGTTCCGTCCGCGCTCCACCCGGTGGGCAGCTTCTCGCCAGACGCGAGGATCTTCTCGACCACGATCCATGGCCGCTTCCCCCCTTCCGCCGCCAGAAGGTCGCGCAGTTGCGCAAGGTAGGCCTGCGGATCGTAGAGGCCGTCGGCATGGTCCACGCGCAGCCCGTCGATGGCTCCCTGCAGCCACAGCTCGCGCACCAGCGAGTGCGTGGCGGCGAACACCTGCGGCTCTTCCATCCTCAGCGCCGCCAGTTCGTTCACGTCGAAGAAGCGGCGGTAGTTGATCTCTTCCCCGGATACGCGCCAGAAGGCGAGCCGGTAGGGTTGTACTTCCAGGAGCCCGGCCAGCAGGTCGGAGCCCGGGGTGTTGATCCGCTCGAGCGCGCGCGTGACCAGATCAAGCACGTCCGGCTTGCGCTCGCACAGCCTCGCGAGCCGCCGCTGGTTCACCTGGCGGTCGCGGTTCCGGATCTGCAGCAGTTCATCTGATGCGCTGAGTGGCGGCGGCAATGCCGCAAAGGCATCCAGCAAGCTGGAGAGTTCCTGGGCCGCCTCGCCGTCCAGCACCACCTGCAGTGGCGGGTCGGCGGCGCGGAACACCAGCGGGTAAGCGCGCGGCTCCACCGGCAACTGGTGGCCGCCGTAGCGCACACTGAATGCGCCAGCCTCGGGCTGGAACTCCACCCTGATTTCCCCCCGGTCGATGACCTCACCCAGTGGCGCGGCGAGCACCGGCACCAGCAGCCGGTTGCGCATGCTGCTCCGGACCGGCTCCCAGTCAATGTCGAAGTAGCTGGCGAAGCGCGACGCGGGACCGTTTTCCAGCACATCGGTCCACCACTGGTTGCCCGCGCCGAGTACCGCCATGTGGTTGGGAACAATGTCGAGCACGATGCCCATCCCGAGCTCCCGGCCGGCCGCGGCCAGCGCATCAAAGGCCGCGCGGCCGCCCAGCTGCTCGTCGATCTGGCCGTGGTCGACCACGTCATAGCCATGCGTGCTCCCATCACGGCTGCTGAAAACCGGCGAGAGGTACAGATGGCTGATGCCCAGGGCGTGGAGGTAGGACAGGGCCTCGCGGGCATGCGCAAAGCCGGATTCCGGCGTCAGCTGCAGCCGGTACGTCGCCCGCCACACGCGCTAGGCCGCCGGCGACGGCGCGGACGTCGCGGATTCCAGCACCAGCAGCTGCACGGAACGTGCATGCAGCAGGCTCAGTGAACCAGGGACCAGGATCTGTTCCGGTGCATCCGGCTCATGCGTGGTCAGCAGCAGCCGCCACGCCTGGCCTGCCGCGGGCTCAGGCAGGCGGAACTGCAGGTCGCCATCATGGGCGTTGAACAGCAGCGCGATGGTCACCGCGCCCTCGCCGCGGGTCCACGCCTGGCCATTGCGCAGCAATCCGAGGCATCGGTGCCCGGGATCCTGCCAGTGCTCCGTTGTGAGCCCGGTGCCATCGCAGTTGAGCCAGACGATGTCCCTGGTTTCCCGGGTGCCCTTCACCGGTGCTCCCGGGAAGCGCGGCGGACGCAGTGGCAGGTACCGGTTGCGCAGGCTGATCAGGCGCGCGGTGAACTGCCGCAACGCCTCCTCTTCCGGTCCGACCTTCTTCCAGTCGATCCAGCTGATCTCGTTGTCCTGCGCATAGGCGTTGTTGTTGCCGCGCTGGGTGTGCCCCACCTCATCGCCGGCCAGCAGCATGGGCGTGCCCTGCGCGAACAGCAGCGTGGCGAGCAGGTTGCGCTTCTGCTTCGCGCGCAGGGAGCGGATGCCCGCATCTTCGGTGGGACCTTCGGCGCCATGGTTCCACGAAAGGTTGTCGTCGGTGCCGTCACGGTTGTCGTCGCCATTGGCCTCGTTGTGCTTGCCGTTGTACGAAACCAGGTCGTGCAGCGTGAAGCCATCGTGCGCCGTCACGAAGTTGACGCTGGCCCAGGGCCTGCGGCCGCGCCGGTTGAACAGCTCGGGTGTGCCGCAAAGGCGCGAAGCCAGGTCACCGCGCTGGCCGAAGTCGCCGCGCCAGAAGGCCCGCGCCGTGTCGCGGAAGCGGTCATTCCACTCGGCCCAGCCCGGCGGGAAGTTGCCCGTCTGGTGTCCGCCGGGACCGCAGTCCCATGGCTCGGCGATCAGCTTGAGGCGGGACAGCACGGGGTCCTGCAGGCAGATGTCCAGGAAACCCGAGCGCTCGGTGAAACCTTCGGGGCGGCGCGCGAGGATGGTGGCGAGGTCGAACCTGAACCCGTCCACGCCCATCTCCGTGGCCCAGTAGCGCAGGCTGTCGGCCACCAGCTGCAGCGTGCGCGGATGTTCGGCCTCCAGCATGTTTCCGGTACCGGTGTCATTGATGTAGTAGCGCCGGTCCTTCTGCAGCCGGTAGTAGGAGGCGTTGTCGATGCCCTTGAAGCTCAGCGTGGGGCCAAGCTCATTGCCCTCGGCGGTGTGGTTGTACACCACGTCCAGGACCACTTCGATGCCGGCGGCGTGGAAACGCTGGACCATGGCCCGGAATTCAGCGATGTCGCCGCTGGAGAGATAGCGCGGAGCCGGGGCGAAGAAGCCGATGCTGTTGTAGCCCCAGTAGTTGCGCAGCCCGCGGTCAAGAAGGAAGCCGTCATCCACCGCGGCATGCACCGGGAGCAGCTCCACTGCAGTGACGCCCAGTCGCTGCAGCGAGGTGACCACCTCGTCGGAGGCCAGTCCCGCGAACGTGCCCTGCGCCGCCGGCGCCACGCGCGGATCAAGGCGCGTGTAGCCACGCACGTGCAGTTCATACAGCACAGTGCGCTCCCACGGAACCTGCGGCCGGTCAGTCGGCAGCGAAGTGGCCGTGTCCACCACTACGCAGCGGGGAACGAAGGCTGCGCTGTCGCGGGTATCGCAGGACAGGTCACGCGAGCGGTGGCCCAGCACGTAACCGAAAATCTCCGGACCCCACAGCAGCGGGCCGGCAAACTTGCGCGCATACGGATCCAGCAGCAGCTTGGCGGGGTTGAAGCGGTGGCCGTTGTGGGGATCGTAGGGTCCGTAAACCCGGTAGCCGTAGAGCAGGCCGGGCCGTCCCTCGGGAAGGTAGCCATGCCACACCTCGCCCGTGCGCTCGCGTAGCTCGATGCGTTCGACCTCGCGCTCTCCGCGCGCGTCGAACAGGCAGAGTTCCACATGGGTGGCGTGGGCGGAAAACAGCGCGAAGTTGACGCCCCGTCCATCCCATGTCGCCCCAAGTGGCGCCGGACTGCCTTCCAGAAGGTAGCGTGAACGGCCGGAAGGCCGCTGCGGCAATCGTGCGAGCCGGGGCAGACGCCGGCGACGCCGCTCCGGCTTCAGCGGTGAGCCGTCCACGGCGCACGGTCCCCCGTAGCAGCGGAACCCGGCCGGTCCATCACATTGCCTGCGGCCTGAGGCCGTAGTCCACCATGCGGCCGGTCACGCCTTGCTCACCGGCCCAGACCGACCCGTAGGCGACACGCACGGCATCGTGCGCGCGGGGCGAGAGGACATTGTCCTGCAGCACATCTTCGTAGCAGCTGCGCAGGAAGTGCTCGCCGCGCGCCACTTCCTTCAGCATCGTCCGGTTGTCCGGGTTGAAGCGGCTGCGCAGGTTCATGAAGCTGCGGTGCGCAGCACCCAGCGGCGTGCCATCGGCGGGCGGCTTGCCACCCAGGCTTGCGATTGTCTCTGCGATGCGTTCGGCGACGTGCTCGCGTTCGTCTGCGCGGCGCAGGAAATGCTGCTGCAGGCCCCTGTTGTCGGAAAGCGCGGCCGCCTCGCGGTAGCCGGCGACGCTGTCGAGCGTGACTTCGAGCAACTCCGTCAGGACATCCATCTCGCGTGAAGCGCGACCCATGACACCTCCTGCAACTGGTGGAAGGTCGGCCGTCCCTGGCCACCCCTCACAAGCCTAAACAGCTGAGCCTGCCGGTTCGCGCAGCCGGGTCCCAAGCAGGCCGTAGGAGCGCGCTGACACCGCAGCGCTGCCCCCCGCCGGCCCGATGGGCTAACATCCCTTTTCATGGAAGATCGTCTTGAGCAGCTGGAAACCAAAGTTGCCTTTCTGGAGCAGGCCAACAGCGAACTCAGTGACGAGCTTTTCAGGCGCCGGCAGGAAATCGAGGCGCTGCGCGAGCAGTTCGCTGCGCTGAGGGGCCGCCTGGATGCAGCGCAGGCGCAGCCTGCGGCGCCTTACTCTCCCGAGGATGAGAAGCCGCCCCATTACTGAACCCATGCCAGCACAGGTGCAGATCGATTTCGTTTCGGATGTTGCCTGTCCCTGGTGCGCCATCGGATTTGCCGGCCTCGAGGAAGCCCTGGGGCGCACGCAGGGCGTCGTCGACGCAGAACTCCGCTTTCATCCGTTTGAGCTCAATCCGCATATGCCTCCCGGCGGCGAGAACATCGACGCCTACCTGGGAAGCCGCCACGGCATGAGCGCGGCGCAGCTGGCAGCAACCCGTGGAACACTGAAGGCCAGGGGCGCGGACGTTGGCATGCACATCAACCAGGACAGCCACAGCCGCATCTACAACACCTTTGATGCGCACCGCCTGCTGCACTGGGCACGCGACTCCGGCCGCCAACGGGCGCTGAAACGCGCGTTGTTCGAGGCGAACTTCACGGCCGGCGCCGATGTTTCCGACCATGCGGTGCTGGCGCGCGCGGCGGCTGCGGCGGGTCTCGACGAGGCAGAAGCCCGGCAGGTGCTGGCCAGCGGCGAGTTCGGCGAGGAGGTGCGCGCCGCGGAAGCGGCGTGGCAGGCGCGGGGCATCCACAGCGTGCCGGCAATCGTGATCAACGGCCAGTGGTTGATATCCGGGGGGCAACCCCCAGATCTTTTCGAGGAGGCGCTGCGGACCATTGCCCGCGGCAGCTGATGCCTTGAAACCGCAACTTCCGGCCCCAGATTCCCCTCAAACCCCCTGGAGGTGCGCCATGAGTGATTCAGAACGCAAGAAGCTGCTGGCGGGGCTGGAGACCGAATTCCGGCGCGCCGAAACCGCCCTGGCGGTAGCCCAGGCGGAATTCGAGAAGGCCTACACGGCAATGTTCGAGTACATGAACGAGCATACGGATGCACCCCGGCGCATCCTGGCCTTCTCCCCCGGCGTCACGATGCACTGACATCGCCGGCGGATCACGCGATCCGCCGGATTGCTGGCAACATCTGGTCCATGACAGTGGACTCTGCGGCCCAGGGCCGCCACCGCATCGACAAGTGGCTGTGGCATGTGCGCCTGTTCAAGACGCGCAGCATGGCTGCAGAGGCGGTGACCGGCGGCCGGGTGAAACTGGACGGCGACCGGGTGAAGCCCGCACACGAAGTGCGCACCGGCCAGCAGGTCAGCATCTCCCTTGCAGATCGCACTCTCGAAGTGCAGGTCCTGGCATTGCCGGTGCGGCGCGGGCCCGCGCCGCAGGCACAGGCCTGCTATGCGGAAACCGAAGCGAGCATCCAGCGCAACGCACAGTACCGCGAACAGCGGCGGCTGGCGTCCCTGGCCCGACCGCAACCTGATCATCGTCCGGACAAGCGTGAGCGCCGCCAGCTCGACAGGCTGCGCCGCCAGCAGGGCTAGCCCGCGGCGCCGGTTGGTGTTGGTCAGCCGTGCCGCTATGCTTGCCGCACTTCCGAAGGGGTGACTGATGAAAAGATCCAGTTGGCTGGCCGCAGGCCTGGCTGTCGCAGGCATCGCCTGTGCCGCGGAGCAGGCTCCCGCCAGTTTCGAACTTGCCCTGGTCGATCTCCAGGGACAGAAGAAAGTGCTGGGCACCGTGCCCGGCTCGGCATTCGCCCCGCGCGTGTCGCGCGACGGCAGGCGCGTTGCCTTCGAGCAGACCGACCCACCCGCCTCCGCCGAAGAGTTCGAGCAGACCCGCATCTACGTCGCACCGCTCGACAAGCTGGAAGACAAGCAGCCCCTGAAGGTGACCGTCATCGCACGACGCAACGTCGCTGCCGTGTGGTCACCCGAAGGTGACCGGGTCGCCTTCGTGGCGCAGGGAAATGGCGCCGATGCACTCTTCTGGCAGCGCTCCGACGGCGGCATACAGCCCATCTACCTGGTCGATGGCCGCGCCGTGGAGGGCTGGTACGACAACGACCAGATCGTGTTCCTCACCCTCACGGGCACGCGCGACTACGGCATCTCGTTGTTCGACCTCAATACGAAGAAGGCCACGCGCCTGGTGGATCTGCCTGGCAGCGAGCAGCACAGCTCGCAGATCTCCCCGGACGGCAAGTGGCTGGCGTACGCCTCCACTGAAACCGGCCGCCAGGAAGTCTGGATCGAGCCGCTGCCGCAGACCGGCAAGCGATTCCAGCTGACCCGGCAGGGCGGCCGGCACCCGCAGTGGGCGCCGGATGGATCGAAAATCTATTTCGATGACCAGTCAGGCCAGCTGTTCCAGGTGGATGTACAGGTTGCCGGTGGGGAGATCCGGGGCGGCGAACCGGAGTCGCTGCCCATCAAGGGCTTCCAGCAGGACGACCTGCGCCGCCAGTACGACCTTACGCCTGACGGCAAGGGTTTCGTGATGCTGTTCCCGGTGCGCGCGGTCCGCTAGCCCGCGTCAACCTTGCGCCGCATGGATGCGGCGCACCGAATCCATCGTGTCGGCCTCCGCGGCACTCTTGTCTTCCCGATAGCGTTTCACGCGCGCAAGGCGCAGCGCCAGCCCGCCCTGGTAGCGCGGACTTGCCTGCAGGTCGCTGAAGGCAATCTCCACCACCAGTTCGGGCCGCACGTGTACCGTCGAGGCATCGCGCGTGGTCTCGCGCGCGAGCAGCTCGGCGGTCTGCCAGGCAAGCACGGCGTCGGTGAGTCCCTTGAACGTCTTGCCCAGCATCACGTATTCGCCCGTGGCCGGATCCAGTGCACCGAGGTGCAGGTTCGACAACCATCCCGCGCGCCGGCCATTGCCCCATTCCGCTGCAAGCACCACCAGGTCCAGCGTATGGGCGCGCTTGATCTTCATCCAGCTGGCGCCGCGGCTTCCCGCCTCGTAGGGTGAAGCCAGGGACTTGGCCATCACTCCTTCATGGCCTGCCGCGAGTGCCGCTTCATGGAATCCGATGGCGGCATCCGCGTCGTCGGTCACCAATCGCGGAATCCGCGCCTCCAGCGGCACCGCCCGGTCCAGTGCCTGCATGCGCTCCCTCATCGGGCGCTCCGCCAGCGCCTCCCCATCGAGCAGCAGGCAGTCGAAGTAGTAGGCGCGCATCGGCAACTCCTCGAGCAGCGCCTGGATGTTGAGCCGGCGACCGAATCGTCGCATGGTGACCTGGAAGGCATGGGGGCGACCGCTTTCGGAATGGGCCAGTGCCTCACCATCCAGCACCACCTCTTCGACAGGCAGCGCGCGGGCCGCGGCGATGATCTCGGGAATGGCCGCTCCCATCTCGTTCAGGGCCCGCGTGTAGATGCGCACCTCATGGCCACGCTTGTGCACCTGGATACGCGCGCCATCCATCTTCCATTCGAACTGCACGGGAGCCGGCAGCTCCCGCAGCGCCTCGGCCACATCGGCCGCGGTCTGCGCCAGCATGGGTGCGACCGGCGCGAACAGGCGCATCCGGAACTGACCAAGACCGGCCTCTCCTTCCGCGAGCGCCACAGTGGCGAGGGCACCCAGGCCGGGGGCATACATCGCGGCGCTGCGTACCTTGCCTGCCGGCAGCCGGGCGGCAGCAGCCACGGCCTCGACCATCAGTCCATCCAGTGCACCCTGGCGCAACTCGCCCGTGATCAGCCTGGAGAGGAAGTCCTGCTCCGCTTCGGTGGCGGCGGCGAACAACCTGGCCAGCAATGCCTCGCGACCTGCAGCGGAACCCGCACCGCGCATCGCCTCGATGGACTGGAACGTGTTGTCGACTGCAGTGAGAGTGAGGTGGGGCGTGGCCGCCGGAGCCTGTGCAGCCGCTGCCTGCAGCGTGCCGCGGCGGATGCCGATTCGTCCCTGCGGCGGCACACCGGAAAGGTACGACACTGCAATGGCAATCTCGGCTGGAGGCATGGCCGCCAGGCAATCCGACAGTGCCCGGATCTTGGCCAGGCGCGAGGGACTGGCCGCGACGAGACGGGAGGTCTCAGCCAGCAGCTGCAGCGTCAGTCCTGGCTCCAGCGCATGGGCCGCAGCCATGTCATCAGCCGCCCGCCCACGGATCTCGTGCCGGACATGTCTGCCCCGGAGCCACCGTCGGCATCCTCCAGTCGTGAATAGGAGTAGCGATCGCGTATGCGCTCGTTGAAGAAGGTGCCACGGGAACGTGCAGCACGCATCGACTCATGGACATCTGGCGGAACATCGTAGTACGCGTATCGACGCCCGGTCTGGAAGACAATCACCAGGCGGCTGGTCTCAGGGTGATATTTGAAGGAGCGTATCGCCGCGGAAGGCATGGATCCAAGCTACGACGATGGCTGCGGAGCCTCTGTAGCCTCAGGCTGCGCATCTACGTAGGCAACGGCCTACCCTGCCGCGCCAGAGGTGGCAGGCGGCGGCCCAGGCCGTTATTCCGGGCAGTACTTCGCCAGGGGGCATGGTGCGTCGTCATCCGCGTCTGTCATGGGAACCGCGCCAGAAGGCATGCATCCCGGCGGCCAGCGCTTCGCTGGCCGCCGCCAATGCTGCTCAGGGCTTCTTCTTGCCTGGTATCCGCGACGGCGATTCACCCTCGTCCGGTTCGTTTTCGGTTCGAGGTTTTGTGTTCCCCACATCGCTGCCGCGTGTGCCGCCTTGGGAGTTCAGGAGACTGCCCCGGCTCTCGTCGATGCCGCGGAAGATCTCGTTCTGCGCGCTGCGCAGCGGGTCGGTACGGTCCCGATTGACCATGGCTGCTCCTCGGTTGACATATGACGGCACAAAGGTATGCCTTCCGTGCCTGTGAGCCAGTCCGCGCCGGCAGGCAGGAGGGGTAGGAATTCCCCCACGCCGCCGCGCCCGGCCATATTTCTGTCTTGACAGAAATTACCGAATCGTCAGAATGAAGTCATGGAACTTGCCGGCATTACCGAACGATTCGTGCTCCACTGGGGAGAGATGGGTTCACGCTGGGGCGTCAACCGCACCGTGGCGCAGATCCATGCCCTGCTCTACATCACCGGCCGCCCCCTGAACGCCGAGGACATCAGCCGCACGCTGGGCGTCGCCCGCTCCAACGTGAGCACCAGCCTGAAGGAACTGCAGGCCTGGAACCTGGTCCGGGTGGTGCATGTCCGCGGCGACCGGCGCGACCACTTCGAAACCTCCACCGACGTGTGGGAACTCTTCAAGCTCATCGTGGCCGGACGCAGGCAACGGGAGATCGATCCCACCATGCAGGCGCTGAAGGACTGCCTGGCCAGCCCGGGGGGCGCCCGCGAACCACAGGGCGCGCGGCAACGCGTCGAGGAGACGCTGCGCTTCCTGGAAACCATGACCACACTGTCCGACGAACTGCTGCGCATGCGGCCTGAGTCACTGATGCGCACGCTCGGTCTCACGGCAAAGATCAGTCGCGCGGTGCGTGGCAAGGGAAGGTCATCGTGAGGGTTCTGGTATGCGGGGCATCCGGCTTCATCGGTACTGCGCTCACGCAGGCCCTGCGCCGCGCAGGGCACGACGTCATCCGTGGCGTGCGCAGGCCCGCAGGCCCGCAAGATCTGGCCATCGACTATGCCACCGACACGAACCCGGAAGTCTGGTTGCCGCGGCTCGCCGGAGTGGACGCAGTGATCAACGCCATCGGCATCATTGCCGAGCGGCCCGGCTCGCTGTTCATCGATCTGCACCAGCGCGCACCCATTGCGCTGTTCCGGGCCTGCGCCACCGCCGGAGTGCGGCGCGTGGTCCAGATTTCCGCGCTTGGCGCTGATACCGGGGACACCGGCTACTTCCGCACCAAGTTCGCCGCAGACACCGCACTGATGCAATTGTCGCTGGACTGGCAGATCCTCCGCCCCTCACTGGTCTATGGTGAGAACGGTGCGTCCGCGGCAGCTTTCCGCCGCCTCGCCACCCTGCCGGTAATTGCCCTGCCAGCCCTCCCCTCCACAGCGCGCTTCCAGCCGGTGCACATCGACGACCTCGCAGCGGCGGTGGTGGCCGTGCTTGGCGCGGATACGCCATCCCGCCAGTGCATCGCCTGTGCCGGCGCCACCTCGCACACGCTGCGCGGCATGATCGGCGCGTATCGCGGATTCTTCGGCCTCGGGCCCGCGCTCTGGCTGTCCATTCCCCGGCCGGTGATGGGTATTGCGGCAAGGATTGCGGGCTGGATACCGGGCCTGCCGCTGAATCCCGAGACCTGGCGGATGTTGCAGCAAGGCAGCGCAGCTGACGCCGCCGCCTTCGAAAGATTGCTGGGACATCCGCCACGCGGTCTCGACGGATTCATCCGCGGGTCGGATGCGGAGCGCCTGGGCATGCGCGCCCTGCGCGAGTGGCAGCTTCCCCTGCTGCGCATGTCGCTTGCCGCCGTGTGGCTCATCTCCGCGGTGGCAAGTGCCTTCATCCACCCCCAGGCCGACAGCCTCGCGATGCTGGCCCGCACCGGCCTCACGGGTACTTTGGCCATGATCGCGCTGTATGGCTCCGCCGCCCTCGACTTCGCGCTGGGCGTGGCGACTATGTTGTGGCCACGCCGATCAACATGGCTGGCGCAGGCGGCGTTGATCATTGCCTACACCATCATCATCGCCTTTGCCCTTCCGGAATGGCTTTCGCATCCCTTCGCACCGGTTGTGAAGAACCTGCCGATGCTGGCCATCCTTGCAATGCTGTTGGCTGGAGAGCCGAAATGGACTACCTCACGCTGAAGACCGTACACGTCGTCTCCTCGGTGCTTCTCGTGGGAACGGGCTTCGGATCCGCGTTCTACCTGTTCTTTGCCAACCGCTCGAATTCGGTCGAAGCCATCGGTGTAGTGGGAAGGCTGGTGGTGCGTGCGGACTGGTACTTCACGACGCCAGCGGCAGTCATCCAGCCAGTAACCGGCGCGATGATGATGCACAAAGCCGGCTGGCCACTTTCCATGACGTGGATCCATGGCTCCATCGCACTTTATGTGCTGGCGGGAGCCTGCTGGATACCGGTGCTGTTCCTGCAAGTCCGCATGGCCCGGCTGGCCGACACGGCGCGCAGGGAAGGCAGCAGCCTGCCACCTGAATACTGGACCCTCGCGCGCCGCTGGGAACTGCTCGGCTACCCGGCCTTCGCCGCCATGCTGGTGGTGTTCTACCTCATGGTGGCGAAGCCGGTGTGAGGCGCTACTTGTCCTTGCGCAAACGTTCGAAGTAAGGATCGAACACCTTCACCCTTTCGAGTGCCGGGTAGGTTTGCGCGGTGGCGGTGCCCTTGAACACCATCACCTGCTGGTCCTTGTCGTTGAATGCGGGCCAGCGGGGCAGGCCGTCAGCATTGGGATCGCCCTTCACTGCAAAATTGACGAAGTAGGAGCTGATGGTGTCGGACAGGGCCCGGTCCTGCTCACTGGGTGCCTGGCGCGTGGCCAGCGTCTGGAAGGCAAAGGGCACATCGCTGCCATGACCCGAACCTTCGGCCTGCGGTCCGTGGTTGTCGTAGTAGTAGCTGAACACCTTGCCCTTGCCATGGCGCGTCTGCTGCCGCGCCCAGGTCCAGGCATTCCACGCGAAGGAAGTGTCGTTGCGCACATGCCGCGTGGCCCGCACGGCCTCGGCATCGGTGGCATGCGGATAGGCGCCGAGCACCGCCGGCGCATTGGCGCCAAACTGCGTACTGACCTGCTTCTCGAAGTCGGCAGGCGTGACCGACGTATTGCCGCCGAAGGACAACGTTTCATCTGATGTGTGCCCGACGAGCACAGGCGTATCGTTGAACCTGCCCTGCCCGTACAGCGTGAACAGGTCATTCGACAGCACATGGCCGTCGGCGGCCGGACGGAAGGACATGCCACCGCCGGTGGCCGCCTGGATGGCCTCGGCGCCCAGCTTGCGCGCCTCGGCGATGTTCCTGGCGCCAAGCCTGGCGAGGAAGGCGACGCCCGTGGACTCCGCCAGCTTCAGCGAGGGGATGCTCATGCCGAAGCCGCCCTGCTCCGTCGTCTGCAGCGGGGCGAAGGATCCGCCGCTCATCGCAATCACCCGGTGGAACAGCCCCCGAGCCAGCGGGCTCGCAGCGAGGAAGCTCACCGCGCCGGCCCCGGCCGAATGCCCGAAAATGGTCACATTGCCGGGATCCCCGCCAAAGGCCCCCACGTTCGCGCGCACCCACTCCAGCCCCGTCACCAGGTCCTGGATGCCATACGCGCCGGAGCCCTTGCCGGACTCGCGGCTGAGGTCGGGATGGGCCATGAACCCATAGGGACCGAGGCGATAGGCCAGGCTCACCAGCACAACGCCCTTCCTTGCGAAGCCGATGCCGTCGTACATGGGGATGCTGGTCGACCCACCCACGTAGCCGCCGCCATGGATCCACACGATCACTGGCAGCTTTGCGCTGGCGTTCTTTGCAGGCGTCCACACGTTCAGATACAGGCAGTCCTCGCTCACGGGTGCCGTATTGCCCTGGGTATTCGGCGCCTGCATGCAGGCGTCAGCGAAGGCATCGGCTTTCCTGACGCCCGTCCACGGCTTCACGGGAGCCGGCGCCTTCCAGCGCAGGTCGCCCACCGGTGGGGCGGCGAAGGGAATTCCCTTGAAGATGGAGATGCCGCCTTCGGCCACCCCACTCACTTCGCCGCCGGTAACCTTTGCGCGGGTCACCTGGGCATGGGCGATGTGCAGGGGCAGTACGGCGAGCAATGCCAGTGCGGCGATACGTTTCATGTGTCCCTCCGGTCAGCGGCGCGCCAGCGCCTCCTCCAGCACAGAATAGTCGATCAGCCTGGCCAGTTCAGCGCGACTGCGGGGCGTGCGATTCATGGTGCCGGCCACCCAGGCCTCTTCCACCTCGAGCACGTCCAGCATGTCCGGGATGATCTTCACCGGGAACTCCATCTCCGGCCAACCCCAGCCGATCTGTTCACGGGTGTACTTCGTGACGCTGGATACATGTGCCCAGTACTTCTCCGGGTCTCTCTTGAGCGCGGCTGTCGCGTCGGCCACGGCGCGCACGAAGGCCACGATGGAACGGCGCTTCTCCGGATCGGCCAGGTCGGTGGCACGGGCGTGCAGGTTGAACACCTCCCGGTAGACCGACCGGTCCTGCAGCACGATGGCATCGCTGCCCAGCTTGTGGATGGCATCCTCCGGCTCCGGCTCCCAGATGGAGATGACGTCCACCTCGCCCTTCTGCAGCGCATCGGACATCAGGTCGATGCTGGCCAGTGTGTTCTCCGCCCGTGGCAGGTTCACGATGGTCACCTCGCTCTCCTGTATGCCGGCACTGCGCAACATCGCCACCAGGTAATAGTGCGCAGAGGTCATGCGCGGCGTCATGATGCGCTTGCCACGGAGGTCCGCCATGGTGCGGATGCCCGCGGAACGGCGGCCGACGAGTCGGTAGAAGCTTTCCGTGACCGTCATGATGATGCGCAGGTCCGGATTGCGGATGGACTCGCGCAGCAGCTGCGTCTCCGCATTGGTGGCCAGGTCAGCCTCACCTGAAGTGATGCGCGTGATCCCACCCTCATCCACCTTCAGTGTCACGGGATAGAAGCTGTTGGCCGCCACCAGCACGGGGGAAAGCTCGATCCAGTAGCTGCCGGACACCGTGATGGGCGCGAGGGGCACCTGCGGTGCGCGCGATGTGGCACAGCCCTGCAGCAGGATCCCGAAGGTGGCAACTGCCGCTGCGCACAGCAGGTGCCAGGCCGATGGTCGAGTGATGCTCATGTGACGCTTCCCGTGTGGATCGATCGCCAGCCTAATGGCTGGTGATCGACGGAAACTTCACCTTGGCGGAAAGAATTACCTCATTCGCCCCAGACATTCGTTTTGCGAATGCCCGGGGCGACGCGCAACCCAGGCGAACTCGATGGGTCAACGGAATCCCATTGACGCGGCCAGCTCGCCGTTGCCGAACTCCAGCAGGATCTGCCGGTTCTTGATGCGCCACTCGCCATTGGTCTTCACGTATTTGTCCATGTAGCGCGAGATGCTGAGGATGGCCGGACCAACGTTGCCCTTCCTCACCACGGTGGTGACGTAGCAGTTGCCTTCGGCCGTATCGGCACCGGTGATCGTGATCTGCGCGTTGCTGATGAGATGCCGCATGATGGAGCTCTTGCGACCCTGGGCGTCGGTTTCGGTGTAACGCTCGTGATCGCGCACGGCCTGTGCCTTCAACGCCTCGCGACCCTTCACCATCACACGTCCGCCGCTGCTGATTTCTCCATCGGGCGTGAAGAGATCAGCGTATTCCTCTGGTGTGCCCACATCATGCACCGTGCCGTAGCGGTCCATCAGCTCGCGGATCAGCGTGCGATCGATGACTTTCTGCACCGCCGGATCCACCGGAGGCGGCGCTGCTGCCTCTGCAACCCCCATGCTGCAAAGCAGCATTGCCGCGACAACGAGCTGCCGTTTAATTCCCCAGGCATGGAATTTTTTCATTTTGCAGTGTCTCCAGGAGGGCAAGGTGAGGCGATACTACTCATATTATTGGCGCCCGGCGTAAGTGCCGGGGACTGGGCAAAAGGGGGAACCATGCAAACCATCCGGAAGCGGCTGCAGGCCGCGGTGTTGCCGACCTTGCTGCTGGCGGCGGGAGGCTTCGCCACCGCACATCACTCCACGGCCGAATTCGATTACACGAAACAGACGACCATCAAGGGCAAGGTGAAGGAAGTGCAGTGGACCAACCCGCACTCCTATATCCAGTTGCTGGTTCCGGCAAAGGACGGCAAGACCGAGCAGTGGTCGGTGGAGATCGGCTCCCCCAGCCTCAACATCAACATGGGGTGGAAGAAAGACAGCGTGAAGATTGGTGACGAGGTCACCATGACGCTGTCGCCCGCGCGCAGTGGCAAACCCTATGGCACGTTGCGCGTGCTCACCAAGGCTGACGGAACGGAACTGAAGGGCGTGGCCGCGCAGGTCGGTGGAGGCCGCGGCGGTCCCGGTGGCGCGCGTGGTCCCGGTGGTCCAGGCGGCCCGGGCGGTCCCGGCCCCGGAGCAGGCGGTGCACGCGGCCCTGCCCCCGGCGGCGCTCCGGCGCCGAGGAGCCCGTGATGCAGATGCGCCACCTCACACTGCTGGCCAGCGCCGCGGTACTGGCTGCCTGCAGCGCCGGGTCTGCAAACGACTACCCCACGAAAGGCCCCGAGGCTGTACTGGGTATCTGGGTGCCCGACGAGGCCCCACAGCAGCTGCGCACCGTTGACGGCAAGGCGCCGCCGCTGACGGCCGACGCCGCCGACCTGCGCAAGGCACGCCTCGAGAAACTGGCGGCCGGCGACACCTCTTTCGACCAGACCAACTGGTGCGCCAGCCCCGGCATGCCGCGGGTACTCACCATGCCCTACCCCTTCGAGATCCGCAGCGATGGCGACTACCTGGCCTTCATCCACGGCTGGTACCGCACGCATCGCGTGGTGGACATGAAGGGCGAGCCTGTCGACCCACCGCTGCCACTGACCATGGGTTTCGCCAATGGACATTGGGAGGGTGACACCCTGGTGATCCGCACCACGGGCCTGATCGACGCCACCATCGTCGATGCCTCCGGCCTGCCACGCTCGGAAGAAATGGTGCTGACCGAACGGTTGCGGGTGCTGCCTGATGGCCGCCTGGAAGACCGCATCACCATCGAGGATCCGCAGACCTTCACGCAACCCTGGGAAACCGTCCTGCACTTCCACCGCGAGCGTGGCGCGCAGGTCACAGACGACATCTGCCCGGACCGCATCGCGAACGGCGAGCCCGCTGTGCGCAAGTCTGTCCCGTCGCCCGCGACGGCTGCACCGAAGCCGGCGAAGGCTGCGGCAGACACGAAAGACGCCGCCCCCGCGCCCCGCTTCAGCGGCATCTGGGAGCCGCGCACCTTCGGCATCATGGTTCCCGAGGCGAAGCTTTCGGCCGCGGGCAAGGCCATGATGGACCGCGCCACCTCAAGGCCCGCCGGCAGCATCATGCATACGGCCTGGACCTCATGTCGTCCGGGCGCCGTGTCCACGATGACCATGCCGCGCGAGAAGATCGTGGTGCTGCAGTCACCCCAGGAAGTGACCATCGTCTACGAGATGCCGCGCATGACGCGCCGCATCCGCATCAATGGCACACACCCGGAGAAGCTCGAGCCCAGCTACGTGGGTGATTCAATCGGCAAGTGGGAAGGCAACACCCTGGTCGTCGACTCCATCGGCTTCAATGGCTACGCCGAGCTGGATGCGATGGGCCAACCCACCAGTGCGCAGCTGCACACCGTCGAGCGCTTCACGCTGGCGGAGGATGGCAGCGCCATCAACATCGAAGTGACCATCACCGATCCGGAGTATTACTCCGAACCGTTCACCATCAAGCGCGCATGGCGGCCCAGCAACGCACGGCTGCCATTCGAGTACGACTGCATGGAGAACCCGCGCTCGGAAGACTTCGAGAACGCCTTCTACGTGCACGACCGCTATCGCCCCACCTGCATGCGGATCGAGGGCGAAGGGATGGAGCTCTCGAAAGTGGTGTGCCGTCCGCAGGAATAGACGGTAACCCGGTAGCCGCCAACCAGAGGCCCCGGGCGTCATGCCCGGGGCCTTCTTGTTCAAGCGGCGCTTACCCCCTGGCCACCTCGCCGGTCACCGGCCGGCCCCGCCACCAGTTCGCCAGCGTGGCGCCCGTGATGTTCATCAGCGAGCCGAACACAGTGGGTGCCAGGCCCACCGTGGCCATCTTGCCCATGGTCTGTGCCAGCCCGGTGGCAAGGCCCGCATTCTGCAGACCTACCTCGAACGCGATGGTGCGGCAGGACTTCTCGTCGAGCTTCAGCAGGCGGCAGCTCCAGTAACCCAGCAGGTAGCCCGAGAAGTTGTGCATGAGGGCGATGACGATCAGCAGGGTGCCCACCACCAGCAGGTTGTCGCGCGCACCGGCGGTCATGATGGCCAGGATCACCACGATGCCACCCATCGACACCAGCGGCATCAGCCGGTCGAGCCAGGCGGTGCGGCCATGCAGGAAGCGGTTGAAGACCAGGCCCGCCACGATAGGCAGGATGGTGATCTTGATGATGTCCCACATCATTGCCATTCCATCGATGGGGATGAACTGCCCGGCCAGCCATTGCATGTAGAACGGGGTGACCAGTGGCGCCAGCAGCGTGGCCAGCGTCGTGAGTGTCACCGACAACGCCAGGTTCGCCTTGGCGATGTAGACCATCACGTTCGATGCCAGGCCGCTGGGAACAGCACCGATGAGCACTATGCCAGCTGCAACCTCCGGCCCGAGATCGAACATCGTTGCCAGGGCCGCGCCCACGAACGGCATGATGGTGAACTGCGCCACCAGCCCGATGAACACCGCCTTGGGCGCCTTCACCACGCCGACGAAATCCCGCGCGCTCATCGCGGTGCCCATGCCGAACATGATGATCTGCAGCAGCGGCACGATCAGTGTGCTCAGCTTGAAGTCGCCCCAGCGGACGAAGACCGACGGCCAGGTCATCGCCAGCGAGACGGCGGCGAAGATCAGCAGGCTGAAGGAGATGCCGCTGAATTTTTCCGAGCCCCGGACTGCGAAGGATGCCAGCAGGAAGAACGCCACGAGGACATAACCTGCAACCAGCGGCATGCCGGTGGCGAAGAGCGCGATCGAGGCGAGCAGCGCCGCCAGCGACACGTACAGGACGGACTTGTGCAACGAATCCATGACTGGAAGATCCCCCTTTGTCTTTTTCTGCCTGCGCCACACGTCTTCGGCGTGCCACCCCGTGGTGTTACGCTAGGGCCCCGTCATTGCTCGAAGGGGGTACGTGACGGCGTCCGGTGCCGGCACATTAAATTACGAAGCCCGGCAATGGCAATCGACTTCCTGCAAGTGGAGCAAGCATGAGCCTGACCCGACGCAGACTGCTGCAGTTCACGATGGCGGCACCGACCCTGCTGTCCGCCGCACGCGCCCAGGACCTGGCGCCAACGACTTCACGCGTGCATCCCGGGCCCGACGGCAGGCTGCGCTACGTGCCCGATGAGCAGGGCAATGTGCTGATCGATGCCTCGCATGCCGGTTACTTCGGGGGTGGAGGCGCCATTCCCGTCCTGCCCGTGCGCGAAACCATATGGCCGATAGCAGGTGATAACTCATCACATCTGCAGGCCGCCATCGACAAGCTCGCCGCATTGCCTGCAGATGCCGATGGCTTCCGAGGCGCCCTGCTGCTGCGCGCGGGCTATTACCGCATGTCTGCGCCGGTGCAGGTGCGCACCGGGGGCATCGTCCTGCGCGGCGAGGGCATGGGTGATACCGGCACCGTGCTGGTGGGCACCGGCAACGGACGTGGCGCAGGTGGCGGGCCGCGCGGTCCTTCCGCCCTCATCACCATTGCCGGCGCATCCGGTGCGGTGCCCGACGAGGCCACGCAGCGGCAGGTGGCCGATGAATACGTGCCGGTGGGTTCGCGGCGCCTGCGGCTGGCCTCGGCCCGCGGACTGAAGCCCGGAGATGCCGTGGTCGTGCGACGCATCGGCAACCAGGAATGGGTCAATGCCGTGGACATGGGGGCCGGCAGCACTACTGCTCCCTGGCGTCCCTTCAATGTGGACTGGGACCGCGTGATCACGGAGGTCGAAGGCAACACCATCGTCATCGATGCCCCGATCACCTGCGCCATCGAGCGGCGCTGGGGCGGCGGGCTGGTGATGAGCGCCAGCGATGCCGGCCGGATTGCCCAGGTCGGCGTGGAGAACCTGCGCGGCGTCTCCGAGTTCGATCCGGCGGTGCGCACGCGCACCTACGGCAACATGGACCGGCCCGACTATGCGGCAGAAGAGTATTACTCCGACGAAAACCACTTCCGCGACCTGGTCTCCATCGACAACGCGAAGAACGCCTGGGTGCGCAACGTCACCGCATTGCACTTCGTGAACAGCATGGTGGGCACCCAGCGCGGCTCCAAGTGGGTGACGGTGCAGGACTGCGTGTCGCGCGAGCCGGTATCGGTGCGCGCCGGCGGTCGCCGCTTCACCTTTGCGCTGCGCGGCCAGCTGGCGCTGGTGCAGCGCTGCCAGTCCGACAAGGGCCGGCATTCCTTCATGACAGGCCAGCCCAGCGGCAGCGGCAATGTCTATCTCGACTGCACCGCCACCAGCCCCTACTCCTCCAGCGAGCCGCACGAGCAATGGGCCACCGGCAACCTGTACGACAACGTGCGTGCGCCGCTGACCGCGCGCTACTGGAAGGATTTCACCATTGGCTGGGCCGGCGCCAATACGGTGTTCTGGAACTGCAAGGGAGACTTCCTGGTGCAGAAGCCACCCACGGCGCAGAACTATTCCTTCGGCCACATGGGCGTGAACGCGGTGATCTTCAACACGTTCTACCAGGACCTCACGAAGGAAACCGGCCACATCGAGTCAATCGACCTGCCGGTGTCGCCGCGCAGCCTGTACCTGGCGCAGCTGCGCGACCGCCTCGGCGAGGCGGCCGTGCGCCGCATTGCCACTGCCGATCAGTTGGCCTGAGCCGGCAGCGCGTAGGCCACCCAGCCCAGCGGAGCCTCAGCTCCGCCAGCTGCTCCCGCGGGAGCAGCTGCGGGTGCGCCGGGTCCGCGACGCGGCGTGGAGGCCGCCGGCACCAGCAGGTATTGGCGGCCATTCATCTCGTACATCACCGGCGAACCCACGAAGTCACCGCCGAAGCGCGCCGACCACAACTGCTTGCCTGAGTCGCTGTCCCACGCGCGGATCTGGTTATCGCGGCCGGCGCCGAACACCAGCCCCGAAGCCGTGACGATGACTCCGTTCAGCAGGCCGGGCGTGCCGGTGCCCGTAATGCCACGCGCCGCCAGCTCCGGATCATCGCCGAAGCCGATGCGCCACTGGATGCGCGGCGAATTGAGGTCGTACTTCACGATCGAAGTGAATGGCGGCTTGATGCGGTTGCCGACGGTGTTGTACTCGTTGATGGTGTACTGCTTCCACTCGGCAGGAGCGCCTTCCGGATAGGTGGTCGCGGGTCCGCGCGCAGCCTGGGGACGCTGCGCCACGGAACCGGAACCCGCCACCAGCTCGCGCGGTGCGGGCGAGGCACCGCCACCGCCGCCCCCGCGACCTGGCCCGAAGCCACCGCCCGGACCGCCGGGCGGCGCCGTGAGATAGCGGACCAGCAGGTCCACGTCGGTGGCGGCCAGGTGCGGATAAGACGGCATGCGGCCTTTGCCCGTCGCGAGGATGGCGCGGATCTGCGTCGCATCGAAACGCGGTGCACCCGCCACGATGTTGTTGGCCGGGTCAGCCGCCAGGTGCACCAGCGGCACGCCAGTGTCGGTGCCGCGACGATCGGCGCCGTGGCAGACCTGGCAATTGGCCTGGAAAAGCACCTGTCCTGGCTGGACTGGCGGTCCGCCGCCGCCACGACGCGGCTGCGCATCAGGATCGAGCAGCTTCAGGATGCCGGGGTTGTCATGCGCTATCACGTACACCGCGCCGGTGGTCGGCTCGCTGGCCATGCCGCCGAACAGCGCACCACCATTGCTGGTGGGTACGTGGACCGTATCCTCCAGGCTGATCGGCGTGAACAGTCCCAGGTTCTTCGCGCCCAGCAGGCGCTGCCGGAAGGTCGTCGCTTCGGCCTCCGTCAGGTAGGGGCTGATGTCATCCACCGTGAAGGTGTGTTTCGAGAATGGTTCCGGCTTGGTCGGATAAGGCTGCGTCGGCCAGCTCTGCTCGCCCGGCATGGTGGACTTGGGAACCGGACGTTCCTCCACCGGCCACACGGGCTCACCCGTATCGCGATCGAACACATACAGCCAGCCGGTCTTGCCGGCGATGGCAACAACCTCGCGCTGCCGGCTGCCGTCGCGGATGGTGGTGAGCTGGGGCGCGGCGCTCGGATCCATGTCCCACAGGTCGTGGTGCACCATCTGGAAGTGCCACCTGCGCTTGCCGGTACGCGCATCCAGCGCCACAAGGGACGTGCCGAAGAGATTGGCGCCAATCCGGTCGGCACCGAAGAAGTCGTAGCTGGGCGATCCAAGCGGGATGTATACGGTGCCGCGGCGGGCATCAATGGTCATCTCGCCCCAGTTGTTCACGCCGCCGATGTAGCGCCAGGCGTCCTTCGGCCAGGTGTCATAACCGAACTCGCCCGGCCGCGGCACAGTGTGGAAGGTCCACACCAGCTTGCCGGTAAGCACGTCATAGGCCCGGATATCCCCCGGCGGTGACATGTAGCCCTCGCCAGGTGCGCTGCCCAGGATCAGCAGGTTCTCGAACACCTCACCCGGCGTATTGGACTGGATGGCGCCAATGCTGGCCGGGTCGCGGCCATCGATGCCCTCCCTGAGGTCGACCACCCCGCCCCTGCCGAAGCTGGTGATGGACTTGCCGGTGCGCGCATCCACCTGCTGCAGCAGGCTGTCCATCGCGAAGATCAGCCGCCGGTCGCGCCCGTCGGCGCTTTCCCAGTAGTTGAACCCGCGGCTGGTCATGCCCTGCATGTTTTCGCGGATCCACAGCTCCTTGCCCGTGGCGGCATCCACGGCCACCAGCGAACCGCCGCGTCCGCGGCCATAGGCCACGCCATGCACCACGATGGAGCCGAAGCCCGTATCGCCATGGGGGTAGGTCCAGGCAACCTCGAGGTTGGCGACATTAGTCTTACTAATTTGCCGGGATGCGAAAAAACGGGAGTTGTCCGCCCCGTTGCCATAACCAGCCCACCAGCGGTCCGCTGGTGCCTGGGCGCTCGAACCGATGGTGGACGCACCCACAGCGAGGACCAGTCCCGCCGCGATCCGCCAGCCACGCTGACGGCGTGACGAAATGGCCATGCTTCACTCTCCCATAACAAAACGTGCGCCGATCGTGCCGGATTGGATATCGCACTTCAATCTGCGCGCAGCGGCATTCTTGCGATACCGCAGCCTGACGTCTAGAGTCGCCGGATAATTCGCGCCCACAAGTCGCTGTCCGGACAATGAACGCAGCTGCCCACGGCGCGCAAATCGGCTCCGGCCGAGGGGGATCAATGAATAGTCATCATATTTTTTCCGGCCCGCGTGCGGCTCTGGCAGCGCTGGCCACGGGCTTGCTGTGCTGTGCGCCTGCCATCGCCGCACAGCAGTCGCTGGAAGCGCGCATCGTGCATACCGATCCGTCCTCCTACCGGCCACTGCAGGCAGTGCATGCAGGTGCCGGCAGCATGTCCTTCACGGGCCTGCTGAATCGAGGCGCCGTCACGCCGGAGTTCAACTTCCTGCACCGTGGCGAGATACCTCCCGGCGCAGGCATCGGCCACCACTTCCACAACGTCGCCGAGGAGATGTTCGTCATCCTCAATGGCGAAGCGCAGTTCACCGTCGACGGGCGCACCGCAGTGGTGAAGGGCCCCGCTGGCGTGGTGTGCCCGGCCGGACATTCGCACGCCCTCTACAACTCCGGCACCGAGACATTGCAGTGGATGAACATCAACATCACCACGCTGGCCGGCGTCGGCGATGCCTTCGACCTGGGCGATACACGCGAGAAGGCCGTGCTCGATCCCGTGCCCACTTTCATGACCATGCAGCTTGATCGCGAACAGCTGCGCGCCGCGGGCGCAGGGCCGCGCCCGGGTCGCGGGGCAGCGCCACCCTCGCCCACCGCCGTGCGTTCGCGGCGCGTGCTGGGCCCGACGGTGTTCAAGTCCACATGGTCCTATGTGGACCATGTGCTGGTCCCGCCCGGCGCCTCCGGGCCGGCAAGCGACCATGCCGAAATCGGTGAAGCCTTTTACGTGCTGGCCGGCAGCGGCAGCGTGCGCGTGGGCACCGAAACCGCGGCGGTGCGCACCGGGGATGCCATTCCCGTGCGCGTGGGAGAAGCCAGCCAGTTCACCAACAACGGCACCGCGCCGCTGGAACTGCTGGTCATCGGCGTTGCCCGCGACATGAATGCGAAGCAGGCGCTGATGACGGGCGGCATGCGCCGCTGAGATTCGAAACGGTCTGATCCAACCAAGAAAGAGGCAATAGCAATGAGTGCCAGGTATTCGAGACGGTCCTTCCTCGCGCACGGTGCCATGGCTGGCGCCGGCGCCCTCGCCGTGCATCCCCTGGCCTCGTTCGGGCAGGCGCTGGAGACCGCCATCGACAGCGCCCGGCTCTCCTCCAGCCCCTCGCAGCTGCGCATCACTGACGTGAAATGCGGCTTCCTGCGCGGTGGTGGCCGGATGTTCGTGAAGATCCACACCAACCAGGGCATCTGGGGCTGCGGCGAAGGCGTGGATGCCGTGAATGGCACCTACCAGCTGGTGAAGAGCCTCGGACAGCGCATCACGCGCCGCAATCCCCTCGACGTGCACCGGCTGTTCGAGGACCTGCGCAAGGGCGGTGTCTTCGGGGGGGCGCAGTCCGGTGTGTACGTGGCCGTGCTGTCAGCCATCGAGACAGCCCTGTGGGACCTCGCCGGCAAGGCGCTGGGCGTTCCGGTCTATCGCTTGCTCGGTGGCAAGTTCCGCGACCGCATCCGCGTGTACATGGATACGGCGCTCTACCAGTCGCGACTGCCTACGCCCCAGGACTTCGCCAAGGCTGCGAAGGAAGCCAAGGACATGGGCGTGTCGGGCATCAAGTTCGACCTCGACCAGGGCAACGACCCCGGCAAGTACGATGCCTTCAACTGGACCGCAAGCCCCGCGGAACTGCGGCGGATGGTGAGCCAGGTTGCCGCCGCCCGGGAGGCCGTAGGACCAGAGATCGACATCTGCTGCGACATGCATGGCCGCTACGACCTGCCCACCGGCAAGCAGATCGCCAAGATGCTCGAACCCTACAACCTGATGTGGCTGGAAGAACCCGTGCCAGCCGAGAACATCGACGCGCTGAAGCAGATCAACGACTCCACCAGCACACCCATCTGCGCCGGCGAGAACCTGTACCTGGGCCATGGCTTCCGCCGCGCGCTGGAGATCGGCGCCGTGGACATCGTGATGCCCGACCTGCAGAAGACGGGCGGACTGGGCGAAGGCCAGCGCATCGCCAACCTTGCCAACCTGTACTACGTGCCGTTCGCACCGCATATGGTGGCCTCCTTCCTGGGTGCCATGGCTGCGGCGCACGTGTGCGCATCGGTGCCGAACTTCATGATCCTGGAGTGGCAGATCTACTTCCACCGCGAACGCATGTGGGATGAGATCGTCAGCTACGACGGCCCGAAGCTGGTGAATGGCTTCATCCCGCTTTCGGAGAAGCCGGGCATCGGCGTGGAAATCAACGAAGAGGGCATGCGCGCCTACGCCGCGCCGGGAGTGCCCTTCTTCGAGTAGCCGCGCTGGGCAGGCCGCCGCGTATTATCTCCGCGGCGGCGCCTGGGGAGCCGGAGGCGGGGCAAACGGCGCGGCCGCGCGCGCCGCGATCGCGCATTCCTCGGCGACCTTGAAATAGCGCTGCACGGTGTCCTTGCCGATCACGTAGGGATGTTTTTCACCCGGCTTGCGTTTGGCCAGTGCAGGCAGTTTCACCGTCGAGCCATCGTATGCCGTGTGGTTGGAAAGCAGGATGTCTGCGCCCGCCGCGGCGGCGATGCCACGGAAGCGCGCCGCCGACTCCGCGTAGGTGCGCAGCCGCGCATCCAGGGGATCATCGGGAGTACCCCGGAAATTGAACAGTGTGCCGCCCCACAGCGCCGCCATGTGCTGCACGCCATTGTCCTGCACCGGCAGCAGCGTGGAGACCGTGCCATGCGTATGGCCGGGTGTCAGGTGCACGCGTACGGTCTTGCCGCCCAGCCTGATTTCATAGCCATCGGTGGCCACGATGTCACGCTTTGCCTTCACCTTGTCGTTGCCCTGCTCGTACAGCTTCCAGTCGGCCTCCGACATCACCACCCGTGCGCCGTGCTGCTGCAGGATGCCCGCGCCGCCGGAGTGGTCGGCATGCGCGTGGCTGATGATGACGTAGCGGATCTCCTTGGGATCGATGCCCAGCTTGCGCAGGCCCTCGATTACCTCGGCTTCCACCGAGTAGTCGAAGATCGCATCCACCAGGATGATGCCTTCGCTGGTGCGCAGTCCCCATACCGAGAACGCCGTCTGACCGAGGAAGAACAGGTCATCGAACACGCGCACAGGCTCCGCATACCAGGTGCGCTGCTGATCGATGGTGGGCAACGCTGCCGGCACCTCACCGGTGCCGGGCGCCGCGTTCACGGTCCTGATCGGGGTGGCGCAGAGCTGACCGAAGATGAAGGAGTGATCCGCACCAGCGGCTGCGCGCGCAGCCTCGATGTGGCGGACCACCTCCTGGCGCACCTCGGCGCTGGGTTCCGGTGCGGCAGCATGGCTGCTGATGGCGACCGCAAGCGCCAGTGTGCCGGCGGCGATCAGGTCAGGCGCAGAACGACGGGACATACAAGACTCCTCCTGGTTGGCTGCAGCTGGCAGCCTCAGTTGCCGGCCGATCGCGCCACGAGGCCGCGGACCCAGTCGACCAATTGCCGGTTCCCCACTGTTGCCTGGATGCCTGGTGGCACCGCGTGCACGCTCCAGTACACCCGCCATGGGGCCGAAGTGGCGCCAGGTGCGAGGTCGACGGCCGCACCCTGCGGCTCCAGCTCGACCAGGCGATTGCCCGGAGCGGTGTACACCTCCACCTCGGCCTCGCCTTCCGCTGCGCGGTCGGCCGGGTTATCCACGAACTGCTTCAGCAGCAGTATTCCATCGTGCACGCAGGCAAGCCAGCCCTCGGCGCCATCGCTCACCGACTTCGACTGGTTATCAGTTCCCGTGAAGTCGTACCACACGATCCCGTCCGCCACGGTGACCGTGCGGATCGCCGGCGGTGCGCCGCGCCGCGTCTGCGCCGCCGGCCCGTTCTCCCCTTGCGGGTAGAACACCAGCCCCTCGGCCACCACGCGCGTGACCTGCCAGGGCGCGAATCGCAGGACATTGCTGCTGCGGTTGGTCACGGTGAACTCGGTGACGATGGCGCCGCGTGCAACATCGCCCCAGAAGCGCTTTTCGATCGAGAGGGGCTGCCCGTTGACCAGCACCTCACCGCTGTCGAACACGATGCGTCGCGCACCTGCATCGATGCGATGCGTGAAGGTGGCGTTGTCGATGGCCGGCGGCCAGCTCCAGGTCTGCGGACTGGTCCAGAAACTGGAACCATAGGTGACATTGTTCACCTCGGAGCCGACCAGCAGGTTGCGGTCCTGGAACCGCAGCCCGGTGACACGGCCGGTGGGTCCGTCTGCAATGAAGGTCATCCCGCCCAGGGTGAACCTGTAGGTGGCGCCCTCCACTTCAGGCATCGGCGCAGTTGCGCCAGCCCGGCGACTTCCTCCTTCACCACGCTGCCCGCCCGTTCCGGTGCTGCAGGCTGCGAGCAAGGCCGCCGCCACCGCCAGACCATATCGCACCACTTTCGAGCCCATCTGTTCAGACCAGCTTGTACACATCAACCTGCACTGTGCCCGGCCGGCCCTGCGCGGTGCCGGCACTGCACAGGAACACCGCCTCGTTGAGCCATTGCCATGCACCCTGGGGTGCTGTGAACTCCACGGCAGTGCGGAAGTAGGCGGGCGCGCTGCCCGCAGCGGGAGCGATGATGCCCCTGTTGACCACCTTCACCACCGTCTTGTCGGACATCTCCATGGCGTAGGTGGCCTCGATCTCCGTGACGCCATCGGAACGCGTGCGCTGCCAGTCGGCACCACCGGGGATCACGCGGCCGGCAATGTTCTTCCCGACCACCTCACCACCGGTGATGGGTACGGCGCGGACCTGGCCGGTGGCCGTATCACCAACGGACACTGCCCCATCAATGGTGGCGAATATGCTGAAGGCGAACTCGGCGACGGGATTGTGGGCGGTGGGCGCAGCCGGAACCGCCGGGGCAGCGGGAGTGGCAGCCCCCGAGGGGCCGAGGATGAAACCTCCGGCGACCAGCATGCCTCCCTGCAGCAGCGCACGGCGCGCGGTGTCGGGGGATTCGGACAGGGAGGGTGCGGATTGTTCAGTTGGCTGCATGATCAAAGTACCCGGTAGTAGTGGATGACGACCTTGTCCGCGTAGCGCTCGCCCCATGATACGAACAGCGCCTTGTTGAGCCAGTCGTAGGGGCCGGCGGGGGCATCGAAGCGCGCCACGGCGCGCATGTAGTACTGGTCGGGCGGCACCACCTCGCCGGCATTGAGCCGTGCCATCACGGCCGGTGGTCCATGGCGCATGCCCTTGCTGGATACGCGGATGGTGACACCATCGTGCGTGAGCATGGCGCCGGACACGTCAAGACGCGCCAGTCCGTCCGGCTGCACCAGCTGCCAGTCATAGGAGCCGGGAATCACCGTGCCGCGCAGGCGCGGTCCCGCAAATGAGCCGGCGCCGATGGGAACACCCTGGTGGAAGCCGGTGGGAATCTGTCCCACCTGCACCGGGCGCGACACCTGCACCTCGGCATCCATCAACCACTCCAGCCTTACCGGATCCGGCATCTGTACTCCTGCCTCAACGCTTCCTGTCCTTCACTTCAGCACCATCGACGCCGCGCGGTGCACACTTGAACGGTTCGATCTTCAGGTCCGATGGCGCGTATTCCAGCGTCGATGGCTCGAAAGCACGCGTGAAGAACTGTGGATCGTCAGGTGTGATTTCCACCACCAGCCGTTGCCGCGCAGCGTCGAAGCGCAGTCGCTCCACCGTGGTGAGCGCCGCGGAATGCAGCAGGCCGCGCGTGGGCTGGCCCTGCTGCTCGACATACTGGTTGAGCACGCCGGGCGTGTAGTTGGCTGTGTGGATCACCAGGGTGTCGCCCTCGAAGTGGCCGATGGAATGTCCCAGCGTGGCGCGCGGCCCATCCTTCGGGTGCTCTTTCTGGTCCAGATGCACCACACGGCGCACGTCCATCCACTCGTGGCGGATGATCACGCGATTGCCCTCGCGGGTGATGGAAAGAGGCGTGCCCGGCGCACCCCAGGCACGCCGCACGCCAACCGGGTTGCAGCGGAAGGTGGGATCGTCCCTGAAGGGATCATAGGCAGCCACGGCAGCCATGCCCACCTCGGTGAGGAACTGCATCATGGGCTGCGGGCCGCTGGTGCTGCGACCGGCCGCCGGCGCCAGCAGCCAGGTGCCGAGGATATCGCGCCGGACTGTCCGCGTTGGCGCAGGGACAGCGGCGCCCGAGCCATTCACATTGAGCTTGCGGCCATCCGGCAGGACCACATCGGTAAAGAAGCATCGATGCGGGTCGTTGCGCGACTGCGAGCCCTCGATGCGCAGCTGCGCGCCGGGCTTGAGGATGGCGGGCGTGACTCCGTTGCGGGTCAGCTGCGTCACTCCGTGGGATTCGCAGATATAGGTCTGCGTGCGGCCATTCTCGTCCACGGCTTCGATGTGCAGGTAGCTGTGCGGATTGCGCCCGTCGAACTTCGTGACCCTGCCGGAGATGCTCACCGGCTTGCGGCTGTCGAAGTGCGGCGCAAAGCTGTGATGCGCGCCTGCGCCGGTCGCGATGGCCGCCGCGAGCAGCGCCGCAGGCATGCGGAGCGATGGCATGTGTTTCCCCCCGGTTCCAGGCCGAGTATACGCTGCCGCTGCCGCGGGATTGCGCTAGCATGCCCTCATGATTCGCCAACTCGCACTCGCCGGCATCTGTGCTGCTGCCGGCCTCTCCGGCTCGCCGCTGTTGGCGGCGCAGGCATCCCCTTCCTTGCAGGCCCCGCCACCACCGGCGCTGACATTCGCCTTCGAGCTGCGGGTGAAAGTCGCCGACCCCGTGGTGATCGGCGAGGTGCCGCATGGCCTGCGCCGCATCGTGCAGATCACCGGGGGCACCATGCGTGGCCCGATGATCAATGGCATCGTGGTACCCGACAGCGGCGCCGACTGGCAGCTGATCCAGCCGGATGGATTCTCCGAACTCGACACGCGCTACTCGCTGCGCACCGACAAGGGCGAGCTGGTGTACGTGCAGAACGTGGGCATCCGCCATGCGCCGCCCGAAGTGATGCAGAAGCTCAATGCCGGCCAGGTGGTCGACCCCTCGCTGGTGTATTTCCGCACCGTACCGAAGTTCGAGACCTCTGCGCCGGGCCTGCAGTGGCTCATGCGCAGCGTTTTTGTCGGCGTGGGCGAGCGTTCGCCCAATGAAGTGATCGTGCGCTTCTACCGCCTCGACTAGTTCCCGCCGGGGCGGCCTTCCGCCGTCCCGAATTCCTGCCCGCTCCGTTCCGGATTGTTGCGCTGGCGCGATCTGCCGCCGCGGCGGTTGCTGCTCGTGCGGCAATTTTGTTGTCGGGACAAAACCCCGCATAGCGGAATTTTTATTCCCATCCTCAGGAATTGGTGCTATACATTTCCCATGTGCAGGAATTATTCCTGCGCGTCACTAATAAATCTGCCGCGCGAAAACCGCGCAATAGGGGGCCCAGGTGCATTCGATCCGTCGAAGCGTTCGCGTCATCCTCTCAACTGCCGCACTGGGCGTAGTTGTCCAGCCAGCACTGGCGGCCCAATCAGGCGAAGCCGACACCGAGGTACTTGAAGAAGTGGTGGTCACCGCCACCCGGCAGAGTGATTCGGTCAATCGTGTTGCCGTGGCAGTAACCGCCCGGACACAGGAAGCTCTCGACCAGCGCGGTGTACAGGACATCGCCGACCTGCAGGCCCTCGTGCCTGGCCTGCGCATCACCGAACGCCAGGCCTCGGGCAACGTCACCCTCGCCATCCGCAACGTCCGCCAGCAGACCGGCACGGCTGCGACCACCGGCTTCTATGTGGACGAGACTCCACTGGCGAAGCGTTCCGCGGCATCCTTCGGCGCGCAGAACGGCACCCCCGTGCCGCCGCTGTTCGACCTGGAACGCGTCGAGGTGCTGCGCGGACCGCAGGGCACCCTGTTCGGCGGCGGCTCGGAAGGCGGCACCATCCGCTACATCCAGGCCCGGCCCAGCCTCACCGAATACTCCGCCTATGCGCGTGGCCAGTGGATGACCACCAAGGGCGGCGACCCGAGCCACGAAGTCGGCGTGGCCTTCGGCGGCCCCCTCGTCGAGGACAAGCTGGGCTTCCGTGCCAGCGTGTTCACGCGCGAGACCGGTGGCTACATCGACCTCACTGACTACCGCGACCTGACGATCTATGACGAGGATGCCAACCACGGCAAGGTGCGCATGGGCCGCCTCGCCCTCACCTGGGCACCCAGCGAAAACACGGACCTGACGCTGTCCTTCATGAAGTCGCGGGACCAGACCCACAGCCTTGGCAGCTCGTACAACCTCCCGGAGGGTGGCCAGCTGGTGGTCGATGACCTGTGCTTCAACCTCCCCTACATCCTCAACGTCCTGCCGCCGTCGGGCCGTGCGTTCCTGGTCCCCCCGGCTGTGCTGCCGCCGAATCCTGGCTGCAACGCGGGCACAGGCGCCTACGTGGCCCCGGGCTACACCGTCGGTCCCTTCGACCTGGAGCGCTTCCAGTCGCTTGCACTGGGGCGGACCCCCACCCGCAGCGACATGCAACTGGGCAGCAGCATCTTCAACTGGAAACTGAATGACGACGTCACGCTGACGGCTGCGACTTCGTTCACGCAGGACACCAGCCGGGGCCAGAGCCCGCAGAACTTCCCGGTTACATTTTACGTTCACCCCGGCACCGCGCGGGTTGTCCTGCCTGGCGGACAGACCTTCTCCGTTGGCACAGGCTCTGGCTTCAATCCCAACATCACCTCCACACCGGACGGGCTGGGACTGGGTGCCCTGATCCGCACCAACACCGACAACCGCCGCAACGTGTTCTCGCAGGAAGTACGTTTGGCTAACTCCTCGGGCAATCGCCTGAACTATGTGGTCGGCGTCTTCCTCTCCAATGCGCGGGCACGGGTCAGGCAGTACGCCGAAACCACGGATGAGGCCTTCCAGCAGTTCTCCGGCATGACCATCGAGCAGCGCTATGGCGTGCCGTTCGACGGCTTCTTCTCCAACATCTTCGAATCCATCCGGGATACCGAAGAGGCCGCATTTGCCGACCTGACGTACAGGTTCACCGACCAGCTGCGCCTCAGTGCCGGCGCCCGCGTAACACATGTGTCCACGTCGTACGTACAGTCGAACTACGGCCCGAACGGCGGCACAAGCTCGGCGGCGCAGGCAACGATCACCGGGCGGCTTTCCGAAACTCCATTCACGCCCAAGGTGTCCCTGCAGTACTTCGCCACCCCGACCACCCTGGTGTATGCCACTGCCGCCAAGGGCTTTCGTGCCGGCGGCGTGAACCAGGTGCTCACCTCTGCAGCGGACGGCTTCCTGGCAGGGCAGTACGGCCTCACCACCGCGGTCCTGCCGAAGACCTATGGTTCGGACAGCGTCTGGAACTATGAACTGGGTGCCAAGACCGGGTTCTGGGGTGGCCGCGGCCAGGTCAACGCCGCCATCTACCAGCTGGACTGGAAGAACATGCAGCAGTACCTGTTCATGGGTGACGGCGCGGTATTCAATGTACCCAAGGCGGTGAGCCGGGGCATTGAATTCGAGGGACAGCTGCGGCCGGTGCGCCCGCTGACCCTCAACGCCACCATCACCAACACCAGGGCCAAGATCAAGTCGGACCTGATCATCCCGCACGGCCCGGGGAGCTTCACCAACGACCTGACGATCGCCCGCAAGGGACAGAAGTTCTTCCAGCCCGACTGGACGCTGGATGCCGGTGTCCGCTACGACTTCAACCTCGGTGACTTCGCGCGCTCCTATGTGCGCGCGGACATCCGCTGGTTCGACAGCTACCTGACCGCCGTTCCCGGTACTGCACAGTACTCGCCGGACTCCAGCAAGGTTCCCGCGCAGAAGAGCATCAACCTGCGCCTGGGATTCATGCGTGACCACTTCGACGTGAACCTGTTCGCGCTGAACGTCACCGACGAAAAGAAGGCGGGGCGCACCGGCGGCCGCTCGAACTGCAACTGGGATCTTGACGACGTGTGCAGCGAGTTCCTCAACTACTCCTTCGGAAGCGTCACCGGCGCACCCACGCCGCGCCAGCTCGGCATCCAGGTGGCCTGGCGGCCCTGAGGTGACAAGATGAAAAGGGCAGCAAGCATCTCCGTGCTGGCCTGCGTGCTGGCGGTCCTGTCCCCGGGATCGCCAGGGCAGGCCCCCGCCACCACCGTGGTGGACAACAGCAACGTCCCGCTGATGGAGTTCAAGGCCGAGGACTTCATCAAGCTGCCGCCAGGCGAGAACCTGGGTGAGGTGCTTGGGGTCGCCGTGAACTCCAGGGGCCAGGTGGCGGTGCTCAATCATCCGGGCTCCGCCACCGTCGGGCCGCTGTATGGCAATGCCACGACCGAGATCCTGCTGTTCGACAAGAACGGCAAGTTCATCAAGGAGATCGGCCGCAAGGTCTACGCGCTGGGCTATGGCCACTCCATCCGCTATGACCGCTACGACAACCTGTGGATCGTCGACAAGGGCACTGACTCGGTCATCAAGTTCGATCCGGACGGCAAGGTGCTGATGAACCTGGGTCGACGCGCCGAGGGCTTCGACTCCTTGAACATCGAGCATCCCAGGCAGTCAGAGGCAAGAACCGTGGACGGCTGGCTGGGCGGCCCCACCGACGTGGCCTGGGACCAGGATGACAACATCTTCGTGAGTGATGGCTACATCAATTCACGCATCGCCAAGTACAACAAGGAGGGCGACTGGATCACCTCCTGGGGCAAGTACGGCACGGGCGGCCGCAACGCGGACGAGAACCCATTCAGCATCAACAATCCCCACAACCTGCAGGCAGACCGCAACGGCAACATCTACGTGGCCGACCGCGGCAACCGTCGCATCCAGGTGTTCGACCGCGACGGCAAGTTCCTGAAGTTCCTGTTCCTGAATGCGCCCTACGACAAGACGCATCATCCGGTGTTCGGCAACCTGCCGGCGGATCCCTCCACGCGCCCGAACCAGACCGAGCCGTGGACCATGTGCATTTCCCCCACCACTCCGCAATACCTGTGGGTGATGGATGCCGAGCCTGGGCGGCTCTACAAGATGACCCTCGACGGAAAGATCCTTGGCATGCTCGGCTCCTCGGGGCGCCGGATGGGCCAGTTCAATTGGGCGCATGCCATTGCGTGCCCTACCGAAGAGACATTGTTCGTTGCCGACATGAACAACTGGCGCGTCATCAAGCTGACCTTCCCCTCTGAAAAGAAGTCGAAGCGCTGAGGCCATGGATTCCGCCGCAGTGCAGACGCCGGCGGACGGCAATCCCGTGCTGGTCGTGGCAGCCTCCTCCGCAGGCACGGCCTTCGAGTGGTATGACTTCTTCGTGTTCGGCACGCTGGCGTCGATCATCTCGCGGGTCTTCACCAGCGGCAGCGAGAGCGCCGGCTTCCTCTTCACGCTGGGCGCCTTCGCTGCCGGATTTATCGTGCGACCCTTCGGGGCACTGGTGTTCGGCCATATCGGTGATCGCCACGGCCGCAAGTACGCCTTCATCCTGACCATTGCGCTGATGGGGCTTTCCACGCTCGCCATCGGCCTGCTGCCGGGTGCGGCAACCATAGGTGTTGCCGCGCCCATCCTGCTGGTGGCGCTGCGCATCCTGCAGGGATTCGCGCTGGGCGGCGAATACGGCGGCGCCGCGGTATACGTGGCCGAGCATGCAGATCCCGCCCGGCGCGGACTGCTGACGGGCTGGATCCAGTCCACCGCATCAGTGGGCCTGCTGCTGGCACTGGGCATAGTGCTGGCCACGCGCTCACTGCTCGGCGAGGAGGCCTTCCAGGCCTGGGGCTGGCGCATTCCCTTCCTGATGTCCTCGGTGCTGCTGGCGATCTCGATGTGGATACGCCTGCGGCTTTCCGAGAGTCCCGCCTTCCAGAGGATGAAGGCGGAGATGCGCACCTCCGCCGCGCCGATTCGCGAGGCCTTCCGGGGCGAGAACCTGCGGCGCATGGTCATTGCCCTGTTTGCCATCCTGCTCGCGCAGGGCGCGGTCTGGTACACAGCGCATTTCTATGCGCAGTTCTTCCTCGAGCGCGTCCTGAAAGTGGACCCTCGCCTGGTGAACGAACTGGTGATGGCGGCCGTGCTGCTGTCCGCCGGCGGCTACGTGTTCTTCGGCTGGCTGTCGGACCGCTGGGGACGCAAGCCCGTGATGCTGCTGGGCATGGTGATCTCGGTGGTGGCGTACTTTCCCGCCTTCAACGCCATGACGGCCTGGGGCAACCCCGGGCTGCTGGCGGCCGTGCAATCCGCACCGGTCACGGTGATTGCCCCTGCCGGGGAATGCCATGTGCAGTTCGATGCGCTGGGCCGGCGCAAGCTGCAGTCGGATTGCGATGTGGCACGCACGGCACTGGCCGATGCAGGCATCCCCTACCACCAGCAGGTGGCGTCGTCCGGGGCCAGCACAGAGGTGCGCGTGGGGCCACGCGTGGTTCCCGGAGGCGACGCCGCCCTGCTGCGCGCCACCCTCGAGGAAGCGGGCTATCCCAGGGAGGCCGATCGCGAAGCCGCGCGCCCGCTGGCACTGCTCGGCGTGCTGCTGCTGCTGATGCTGGCCTCGACTGCGCTGTACGGTCCGCAGGCAGCGGCACTGGTGGAACTCTTTCCCACGCAGGTGCGCTATACCGCCCTCTCGGTCCCCTACAACATCGGCGTTGGCTGGATCGGCGGCCTGCTGCCCGTAAGCGCGTTCGCACTCGTGGCCGCGCGCGGCGAGATCAACGCCGGCCTGATCTATCCGCTGGCATTCACGCTGGTGAGCATCGTCTGCGCACTGCTTTTCCTGCCGGAAACCCGCGGCGTGCCGTTGCACGAAACCCGACCGACCAATGTGACTGCTGCCAGGAGCCCCACATGAATGAGCTGATCCGGATTTCCCGCCGCAGGATGATGTTCGGGCTCACGGCGATGGCCGCCGTGCCCTCCATGCTGCCTGGCGCCGAGGCGCGCCGCGCGGGCGGCGCCGGCATCGTCGATGTGCACGCGCATTTCCAGCCCAATGTGCTGCGCCAGCTCGGCATGCCCGGACCCATGGCATCCTGGACGCTGCAGAAGCACCTGGACGACATGGCCGCCGCCGGCGTCACGCGTTCAATTTTGTCCATCACCACGCCGGGCGTCCCCGAGACCGGCGAACGTGCCCGCACGCTGGCCCGCGGCATCAATGAAGATGCGGCCAGGCTCGCTGCCGACAACGGCGGCCGCATCGGCTACTTCCTCGCGCTGCCGATGGACGACCCGGATGCCGCGCTGAAGGAAATCGCGTACGGGTATGACGTGCTCAAGGCCCCCGGGGTGGGGCTCTACACCAGTTATGGGGCGAACTGGCTGGGCGACAAGCGTTTCGATCCGGTGTTCGAGGAGCTCAACCGGCGCAAGGCCGTGGTCTATGTGCACCCGAACACGGCCACCTGCTGCACGCGCCTCATCCCCGAGGTCGCCGACACGATCATCGAATACGGCACAGACACCACCCGCGCCATCTCAAGCTATGTCTACCGCGGTGCGGCACGCCGGTTTCCGGACGTGCGCATGATCTGGAGCCATTCCGGCGGCACCATGCCTTTCCTGATGGAGCGCTTCGAAGGAGCTGACCGCGGCGCCCGGGCCCAGGTCCCGGACGGCTTCCGTGCGACTGTGTCGCGCTTCTTCTACGACATCGCGCAATCCACGCATGCCATCCCCTCGCAGGCGCTGAAATCGCTGGTGCCCACCGACCATATCGTCTTTGGTTCCGACTTCCCCTTCCGCACCTGCCTCGATCACGTGCAGGGCCTGGAGTCGGCCAAGGTCTATACGGCGGACGAACTGAAGGGCATCTACTCCGGGAACGTCACCCGGCTGCTGCCCGAGTTGATGCGGTGAACACGGCAGTTTGAATCTGCCTGGAGCCTCACCTAATATTCCCACGTTCAGGAATTATTGCGCGGAGTCGTCATGAACACATCGGGCCGGTCCTTCAAATCCACCCTCACCGCAGCCGCAGGCGCCCTGCTGCTGGCGGGGGCCTTGCTGCCAGCGCAGGCGAAGGAGGTCATGCTGATGAACCGCATCGGCCCCTCCAGGCTTACCCTGCACGTCGCCAATGCCGATGGCAGTGGCGAGCGCGCCCTGCTGCCGCCCTCTGCCGTGCGCGATTACGATGCCTCGTTCTCCCCCGACGGCAAGTGGATCGTGTTCACCTCCGAGCGCGACGGCGTGGGTGACGGCCAGGCCGACATCTGGCGCGTGCGGCCGGATGGCACGGGCCTCGAACGGCTTACCAAGGACACTTCGATGGAAGATGCCGGCGCGCTCTCGCCCGACGGCACGAAGCTCGCCTATGTGTCGACCAAGGGCGGCGCACGCACCGCGAACGTCTGGGTAATGGACCTGAAGTCGGGCAAGGCGACCAACCTCACCGGCGACAACAAGACCGCCCCGCCCCCCTTGATGAGTGGCCATTTCCGCCCGTCCTGGTCGCCTGACGGACAGTGGATTGCCTTCAGTTCCGATCGCGGCGAGAAGTGGGCCGGCGCCGAGAATGGCGCTGGTGCCGGGCATTCCCATCCGACCAGCCTGTATGTGGTCAAGGCCGATGGCACGGGCCTGCGCCGGATCACCAACAAGGCAGGCACGGCCTATGGCACGCCCAGGTGGTCGGCTGACGGCCGCAAGCTGCTGGCCTATTCGCTGCCCGTGCGCGACACCTTCGGCGCGCGCATGCATGGCGCCGGCATCGCAGCGCTCGGCTCCACCTCCCAGATCGTGGAGATCGACGTGGCGAGCGGCGAGGAGAAAGCCATCACCACCGGTCCAGCCCTGAAGACCAGTCCGCAATACCTTCCCGACGGCCGCATCGGCTACGTGATCAAGGGCACTTCCAGGGACGGCCCCAAGGTGGGCATCGTCTATTCGGACGGCTCGCGCGGTCCCGAGGGGGAGGTGCGCAGCCCGTCCTGGTCGCCCGACGGCAAGACCGTCGTGTTCTACCGCATCGACGTGAAGAACCGCGCGCAGAATACGAAGCTGTACAGCTGGGACAGCAAGCGGGAGTACCGCTACACCGACGTGTTCCCAGCCATCTGCCCGAAGAAGAACAAGCTCGCGCTCACCGACCTGGATTTCCCCTTCGGCAATCCCACCGCGTCGGTCAGCGTGATGAACATCGACGGCACGCAGCCGAAGAAGGTGTTCCAGCGCCAGGACGGCGCCTCGCTGATGCCCACCTGGTCGCCTGACTGCGAGTGGGTGGCCTTCGGTGTCGGCACGTTCTTCGGCGGCCGCGGCTTCGGACCGGCCAATGTCTTCATGGTGAAGGCGGACGGCTCGGAGAGCCGGCAGGTGACGAACAACCCCGTCAACTCCGGCTTCCCGGCCTGGCATCCGGATGGCAAGACCCTGATCTACCGCGTCTGGAGCACGCAGGACAACCCGGAGACCCGGGGCCTGCGCTCACTGAACCTCCAGGACAACTCGGTGAAGGTGCTCAGCACGGGCTGGGACAACTTCCCCTTCATCTCGCCCACCGGCGACCGCGTGGTCTTCACGCGCCGCATGCCGGACTTCGATTTCGAAGTGTTCACCATGAACGTGGACGGCAGCGACGTGAAGCAGCTCACTACCACCAGCGGTGCAGATGCGCACGCCACCTGGTCGGCGGATGGCAAGGAAATCTTCTTCGGCAGCTCGCGCACCGGCTTCAAGGACGAGGCAGCGATGTACGACGTCTCGCCACAGCCCTATGCCCAGATATTCCTGATGGACCGCAATGGCGGCAACGTGCGTCAGCTCACCGACAGCAAGTGGGAAGACTCGCTGGGTACCTACGTCAACATGCCCTGACGGGCCGAAGGGGGAGCGATGGGCGGATCAGTCCCGGGGCCCGCGGTGACGCGGCGCCAGATGCTGCGCGCAACCGGCTGCGCCGCCGTCGCCGCCACCCTGGCCAGAGGTGCGACTGCAGCGCAGCCGGCCGGTGGGGCATTCGGCACGCCACCGGCTACGGACATACGCACCGAACTGAAGCGGATTTCCCCCTCGGTGCTCGCGTTCCTGCAGCGCGAGGCCCCGGGCCAGAGCAACTTCTCGGTATCCAACTTCGGCCTCGTCGAGGGGCCGAAGACCCTGCTGGCCATCGACGCGGGCGGCGGTCCGCAGCATGCGCGCAATTTCCTGCGGGCGGCGCAAAGCCTGGGCAAGCCGGTGGACCGCGTGGTGATCACGCATGAGCATCCCGACCACAGCGTGGGACTCACGCAGTTTCCTGCGGGCATCGAGATCATCGCCCAGGAACGCACACGCGAGCAGATGGTGCGGATGGGAACGCCGGCCACCCCGGCCTACTGGAAGACCAATCCCGCCTGGGGCAACGCCGAGGACGTGAACCGCGTCGTGCTGCCCACCGTCACCTTCCGCGACCGCATGTCCCTGTACTACGGCGACACGCGTGTGGATTTCGAATGGCCCGGGCAGGCCCACACCGTCGGCGATGCGCTGGTCTACGTGCGCTCATCGCGGGTGGTGTTCATGGGCGACATTGCCTTCTTCGGCGTGACGCCGCTCAGCGCCTCAGGGTTCGTGCTGGACTGGATCAAGGTCTGCGACGCCGTGCTGCAGGACGCCGGCATCGACGTCATCGTGCCCGGCCATGGCCCCGTGGGCGGCAAGCCGGAGCTGGTGGAGATGCGCGACTACCTGGCGCTGCTGGTGCGCGAAGCCCGCCGCGGCATGGCGGCCGGCATCGGCGCCGGTCGCGTGGCAGCCGGGATGGACCTGGGCAAATACGCCACCTGGACCGACCCGGACCGCGTCGTGAACAACATGGCGAGGCTGTATGCCGAACTGGACGGAACCCTCGGCAGCGATGCCGAGCGGGAGAACTCGCGCCAGGCCGTGGCCGAATACAACCAGATCAAGTCGCGGCGTGCGCCTTGATCGACCAGGGCTCCACGCGCGAGCGCATGCCATCAAGAACCATGCGCACGATGAAATCCTTGTATCGCTCGGCGAGTTCCTCGGCGCTGATGCCCTCGGGCACCAGCGGCATGATCATCGCCTGGGCGGCGGCGAAGAATTCGCACATGCCGATCAGCGCCACGTGCATGAACAGCGGGTCGGTGCCGCTGGTGCGGCTTTCCTTCTCCGCATGAAGCATCAGCGCATAGCGGCTCACGACGCCGGTGTTGAGTTCGCGCACCCGCCGCCGCACCTCGGGGAGTTTCGAGCTGGCGCATTCATCGACCATCAGCCGCTGCATCGAGCGCACGTTCAGGGCGAAGTCCACCATGTCGCGCACGTCGGCAGCGAGCCTGGCTGCCGGGCCGGACGCCGTCGGCGGATGGGAGTGTTCCCAGTTGGCCAGGATGTCCTCGATCACCGCCAGCAGCAGCTCCTCGCGGCTGCTGAAGTAGTAGCGCACCAGCGCCGGGTCCACTCCTGCGCTGCGCGCGATGGAGGAGATCGTCGCCTTGTGGGGCTGGATCTTCTCCAGCAGCTTGCGGGCCGAGGTCACGATGGCCTCACGGCCCACGGCGCCATGTTTGGCGCGCGGGCGGCCCCTGCTGCGCCGCGGCTTGGCGGCTGCCTTGGCCGGCTTGCCCGCCTTGCTGGCCGGGGCGTTCCTGGTCGATTTCATGGGTTACTGCTTAGCACAAATCCGTCCGTTCCTGTTGCGCGCGAAATTCCGCGCAGCACTGGCCGGCGCGGCGTCAATCCGCTAAATTCCTTGCACTGGGAATTAAATCCTTCAAGGGGGATGCCGTGATGCATGGCTCCAGACTGCTGTTCCGTTCCGTCATTTTACTTGGGCTCTACGCCGCCGCGGGCGCGGCATATCCGGCAGCGGCGATGAAGGACCCGCTGTACGGGGATCCTGCCCACCCGAACCTCTCGGGCATGTGGAATCCAGAATTCGCCTATTTCGGGCCGCCGGTCGGCGCACCACCTCCAGCGGCCACGAACTCCGCTCCCCCCCAGGGTGGTCCGCCGGCCGGCCGCCCACCCGGACCACCCTCCGGAGCTGCCGCGGGCGCACCTCCAGGGGCAGCGCCCGCCGGTGGCGCGGCGATGCGTTTCACCCGCCCGTCCCCGCCGAAACTCACACCCGAATACGCGAAGAAATTCGCGGCGTGGAGCAAGGACCTGGAGACGGGCGTGCAGGAGCCCGACACAGTCACGCGCTGCCTGGCATTCGGCATCGCCCGCTTCGGCACCATGCCTGTGGAGATCATCCAGACGCCAGGCCAAGTCACCATGAACCTCGGCGTGCTGCATGACATCCGCCGCATCTACATGGATGGCATCGGCCACACCGTCGGCGCCGACCCGAGCTTCAATGGCGACTCGGTGGGCCGCTGGGAAGGCGACACGCTGGTGGTGGAGACCAACAACATCCGCGCCGCCACGGTCGACCGTGACGGCATCCCCTACTCCGACAAGCTCACGGTGGTGGAGCGCATCCGCCGCGTCAGCCCGACACGGCTGGAGATCGAGACGACGCTCACCGATCCGGAAGCCTTCCAGGAGCCGTACACCATCCGCCGGGCTTACACGCCGATGCCCCCGGGCAGCCGGTTCGAGGAGTACCTGTGCGAGAACAACCGCGACCTGTGATTTTCCGGAGACCGTCCATGAGAAAGACCATCATCCTGCTTGCCACGCTGGCAATGCCGCTGGCAGCACTGGCACACCACTCCTTTGCCATGTTCGACATGGCGAAGTCCGTCAACTACAAGGGCCGCGTGAAGGAAGTCCAGTGGACCAACCCGCACGTGTGGGTTGAACTGGAGGTCACCGCCGACGGCAAGACCACGGTGCTCAGCTTCGAGGGCGCGGCCATCTCCGTGCTCAAGCGCGTGGGCTGGACCAAGGATACGGTGAAGGTCGGTGACGAAGTGACGGTGGTCGGCCATCCCTTCAAGGATGGGCGGCCCGGTGGCAGCATCGATCACCTGTTGCTGGCCGACGGGCGCAAGATCGGAACGGGAGATGCAATTCCGCCGGCGCTGGTGGTGCCCGGCGTCGTGGCCCAATAAACGGATTTCCTGAAAACAACACAGCTGAGGGGCAGAGATGAATACCAGTCGAACCGTGATACCGGCGATCGCCCTGGCGATTGCACTGGCGACAGGCTCGGCAGGCGCCGCGCAACCAGCGGCCACGCCGTTCAAGCTCGGCACCTTCGAGTCCCAGGGGCGCAACTTCGTCGGCCTGGTGCTGCGTGACACCGTCGTGGTCGATGTGGCGGCGGCCAACGCGCAATACGAGCGCGCCAATGCCGGCGCGCCCAAGGTGACGTTTCCGTCCGACCTGAAAGACGTGATTGCAGGTTATGACGCGTCGTTCGCGCCACGGCTGCGACAGCTGGCAGCGGCGAATGCCGCCACGCAGAACGCCGCCTACATCCGCCCCATCGACAGCGTGAAGATCCTGCCGCCGGTGCGGCCCACGCTGATGCTCAACGCCGGCGCAAACTATCCGGAACACGCTGCCGGCATCATCGCCCAGGGTGGCCGTGGCGCAGGTTCTGGTCCTGGCGGCCCGGCTCCGGCCGGCGCCCCGCCGGCGCCCCGTGGTGCACCGGGCGCGCCTCCAGCCGGAGCCCCTGCCGGAGCCGGCGGACCGCCGCGTGGCGGCGCGACGTCGGCGACCGGCATCTGGGAGCGCGCTCCGGGCGACACCCGCGGCGACAATCCCTACCTGTTCCTCAAGTCGCCCACCACCATCGTGGGCGCAAATGACGATCTGATCATCCCGCGCGGCCGCGACCAGATCGACTGGGAGTGCGAGTTCTCCGTGGTGATCGGCAAGCCCGCGAAGAATGTGGCAGTGAATGCAGCGGCCGACTACATCTTCGGCTACACCGTCCACATCGACCTGTCGGACCGTGGCGGGCGCGGCGACCGCAAGATGGGCGGCGGGCCGGACTGGCTGGTGCAGAAGAACCACGACACCTTCGGCCCCATCGGCCCCTTCATCGTGCCGAAGGAGTTCGTGCCCGAGCCCACGAACATCCGCCACTACTTCACGCTCAACGGCGAGATCAAGCAGGACTCCAACACCGGCCGCATGGAATACAACCAGTGGGAGATGCTCTCCTACGCCTCGAACATCCTCTCGCTGCGGCCGGGTGACATGATCGCGCTGGGCAGTCCTTCGGGCACGAACATAGAGCGCGACAACCCGAGCTGGATCAAGGCGGGCGATGTGGGCGTGTGCACCATCGAGGGCATCGGCCAGCAGCGGCACCGGTTCGTGGCGCAGCCCTGAATGGATCCCGCGCGCGGCTGGCCCCGGAGCCTTTCCGGGGCCGTGCTCGGCAGCGCCACTGGTGTATCGGCACTGCTGCTGTACACCAATGGCCTGTTCGTGGCGGGACTCACGGCCGACTTCGGGCTGACGCGCTCGCAGTTCGGCTTCGGCGTGCTGCTGGTCACCATGGCACTGGCCTGCGCCAATCCCATGGTGGGCTGGCTGGTGGACCGGCTGGGCGCCAAGTGGCCGTCGGTGGCCGGGCTGTTCCTGCTGTCGCTGGGATTCGCCTCGCTGGGCACGTTCATCCACTCGGTGAACAGCTACTTCCTGCTGCAGGCCCTTGTGGCTTTCATTGGAGCCGCTTCAGGCCCGATCGCTTTCAGCAAGATCGTCAACGAGACCTTTGACCGCCACCGGGGCATCGCCCTTGGCCTGACGATGACGGGTATCGGCATCGCCGCGGCGGTGATTCCACCGCTGCTTGCCGGTGAGATCGACGACCATGGCTGGCGTTCCGGCTACCACCACCTGGCCATCGTGCCGCTGGTCGGCGCGGTGCTCATTGCCTTCCTGCTGCCCTCGCGGCATGCAGTCGGAATGCACAAGCGCGAGCAGCTCTCGCCCGCGGCACAGGCTTCTGCTGTCGCAGCGGCGGCCGGATGGCAGCGCTCCCCGGTGTTCTGGATGCTGGCCGGTACGTTCGCGATGATGTCGCTGGCATTCGCCGGCCTGCTGCCCCACTTCGTGCCCATGCTGAACGATGCGGGAATCGACGCGCGCACCGCGGGCAAGCTGGCCGGCCAGATCGGTCTCGCCGTCATCGCCAGCCGATTGCTGGTGGGTTTCCTGCTCGACCGCGTGTTCGCGCCCCGCATCGCCATCGCCATCTGCCTGGTTGCCGCGGCGGGCATCCTGATGTTCCTGGTCAATGGCGTGGAGTCAGCCTCCATCACCGCGATCGCGCTGGGGCTTGCCCTGGGAGCAGAGCTGGACCTGATGAGTTTCCTGATCGCCAGGTATTTCGGGCTGGCGCAGTTCGGCCGCATCTTCGGCTGGCTGTATTTCGCGTTCGTGTTCGCTTCGGGGCTTGGGCCGCTGTGGGTGGGGGCCGTGCGCGATGCGACGGGGAACTATTCGATCGCACTGGGTGCCAGTGCGATCGGACTGCTGGTGACCTGCGGGGGCTTCCTGCTGATGCCACGCTATCCGCCGGTTGCTGCCGGCGGCGTCGACAGGTAGAGGCTACTCAGCCACCCAGGCGTATCCCTCGCCGCGCTTCTCGATCCTTCCCAGGCCGGGGAAGGGGAAATGCACGGCGTAGACACGCTGGTTGCTGGCTGCCAGGTCGGCCAGCAGGCTGGCCCGGCTGGCTGCGCCCTGGGCGGCATCGGTGTCAAAGGCAATGGGCCACTCGGGCTTCTGCACCGACACCACGTGGTGATGCATCGAGTCACCGATATACAGCAGCGCATTGCTGCCCGTGCCGATGCGGAAGGCAGAGTGCCCGGGCGTGTGGCCCTTCACTTCCACTGCACGCACCATGCCCGGCAGCAGTTCCGCACCCGGCTTGAATGGCGCAACCGCCGGCTCGATGGCCCGCGCGATCTCCACGTGATGATTCAGTCCGAAGCTGGCGGCGGTGCGGTCATTGAGACCGCGCAGGGTCTGCCATTCCGGCTCGGAGATACGGATGATGGCGTTCGGGAACACCGGATCACCGGACGCATCGATCAGGCCGCCGACATGGTCGCCGTGCAGGTGGGAGATGAAGATGTCAGTGACGCTGTCGGGGGTAACGCCCGCCTCGGCGAGTGCCGCGCCGAGCTTGCCGGCGCCCTCGCCCATGTTGGTGCCCGCGCCGGTGTCGAACAGCATCACGCGGCCACCGGCCCTCACCAGCAGCGGCTGGACGGACAGCATCAGCTTGTCGGTGGGCAGGCCGGCGGCGCCCAGCAGATCAGCCACTTCCGCCGGAGTGCGACCGACGCCGAGCACCTTGTTGTCGTTGGGCAGTTCAAGGCCGCCATCGTGCAGCGCGATGCCGGTCATGGCGCCGATGCTGAAGGTGCGCACGTTCTGGCTCACCGGGGGCGGCGGTGGCGCGGCTGGCGGCGGTGGCGGATCGGAGCAGGCGACCAGGCCGGTGAAGAGCAATGCGCAGAGCAGCGGCGACGCCGCGAGGCGGGACTTGTTCATGTTGGATTCCTTGATTGGAGCCGGGAACTTCGCACCCCGTGTGCCTTCTTGAGCCTCCCCGCGCTTGGCGCAAGGGTATCCCGCAAGCCCGGGGGCGGGCAATTCATGAGGGGGTGGCCTATGCGGGCCGCTTCATCCGGAAGACATTTTCCGGCCTCACCTCGACAAAAGCATCGGGGCCGCCGGCCCTGAGGACCGGATGCGCCGCCGCCGTGTCATAGATGCCATTCACCAGCAGGCGCCGCGCGACGTGGGCGCCCACCACCTCGCCGAAGACCACCCAGTTGGGCATGGGCTCCTGCTGCCGGTCCTGCAACTGCAGGATCTGCGTGACCTTGCACTCGAAGGCCACCGGGCTTTCCGCCACACGCGGTGCTCCCACGATCGCCGCGGCAACCGGGGTCAGGCCAGCGAGGTCGAACTCGCTGACCTGCGGAGGTGCAGTGGCTGAACTGGCGTTCATCTGGCGCGCCAGCGCCATGGTGGCGAGGTTCCAGACGAATTCCCCCGTCCGCTCGACATTGCGCAGCGTGTCCTTCCTGCCACTGCTGGAAAAGCCGATGACAGGCGGCTTGTACGCAAAGGCATTGAAGAAACTGTAGGGCGCGAGGTTGAAGTGCCCGACGCCGTCGTGGGTAGAGATCCAGCCGATGGGACGGGGACCGATGATGGCGTTGAATGGGTCGTGCGCAAGCCCGTGGCCCCGGGCGGGTTCGTAGAAATGGAACGTGTCGTCCATCGCCCCCCGGCTACCTGGACCGGCCATCCACATGCTGGCTGTCCAGCGAGCGCGGTTCCACGCCCTTCAGGCAGTTCACGTTCACCGCGATCACTGCGGAGCCGTCGGGCTTCCTGCCTTCGGCATAGCTCTCGACGCCGCAGGTGCTGCAGAAGAGGTGCCGGATGGTCTTCGAGGCGAAGCGGTATTCGGTCAAGGTGTCGGCGCCCGAGCGCAGCTGGAATGCCTCGGCCGGGGCGAAGGCCAGCACGAACCCCATCCGCTGGCAGCGCGAACAGTTGCAGGTAATCGTATGGCCCAGGTCAATTTCCACGTCGTAGGACACCGCACCGCATTGGCAGGAACCGTGATAGCTGGCCATGTTCAGACTCCATGTTCCGCACTTGCTGCGGTTTTGCAGGATATGCCCGCCAGCGCCACGTTGGAATGATGCGATCAGGCCGCCCACCCCGGCGGCGGCGCGGTGAAGCTGATGGCCTCGCCACTCACAGGGTGCGCGAAGCCGATGCGCCACGCGTGCAGGCACAACGGCGGATCCTCCGGATCCAGCGTCTGACGGATTTCCCTGGCCGCGCCGCTGTACGCCACATCCCCCGCCACGGGGAAACCCAGGAATGCGCAGTGGATGCGGATCTGGTTGGTACGGCCGGTAGCCGGAAGTGCTTCCAGCAGGCTGGTGCCATCCGGATGTCGCTGCAACACTTTGAACGTGGTCAGTGCCGGCAGTCCCGTCTCCGTATCCACTTCCCGCGTTCCGGCCTCACCGGCCTCGCGGGTGATCGGCGCATCACACTGGAAGTGCGGCTCCACCGGATGTCCATGCACCCGCACAAGGTAGCTCTTGGTGACCTGGCCTTGCGCAAACTGCGCCTGCAGGCGCCCGGCAAAATGGCGGTTGCGAGCCACGATGACGACGCCTGTGGTATTGGCATCCAGGCGATGCGCCGGCCTCGGCTTCTGCGGACGGTACACAGTGTTCAGGATCTGCTGCAGGGTGTTGCGCGTGTAGCGCCCACCGGCATGCATGGGCAGTGGCGCAGGCTTGTTCAGCACGACCAGGGCCTCGTCCTCGTACAGCACCGTGACCCTGCCGTTCACCGGGGGTTCGGTGGTACACGGCAGCCGGTGCAGGAGGCGGTCTCCGGCGCGCGCGATGTGGTCAGGCCCCAGGATCTGGTGGCGGGAATCGAGCAGGTTGCCCCTCAGGCATTCCTCTTCCCAATGTTCCGTCGGGAGATGGCTGACCAGTCGACTGAATGTCTCCACCACGGTCAGACCATCACATTCCTGCGGCACACGCAGCGGGCGGAAGGTTTCCGCCGGCACACTGCCCGGCAGGGGATTGACAGCCTCGCTGATCGCCCGGTTGCGCCTGGCCAGCGCCTCTGCCATCTCTTCGGCTGCAGTGCGATGGCACCACGGGCAGGACCGTCCGGCCACGTAGCGCGGATCCTGCTGCTCGGCGGCAGTCAAAGGCGATAGGCAGTTGAAACATTGCGCGGCATCCGTCTCGTGCAATGAGGGATCAACACCCACGCGCTGGTCAAACACGAAACACTCGCCCTGGTAGTGCGCGCCGCCGCACTCCTCGAAGTACTTGAGGATGCCGCCTTCCAGCTGCAGCACATTGCGGAAGCCCTGCGATTCCATGTAGGGGCCGGCCTTCTCGCAGCGGATTCCGCCGGTGCAGAACATCACGATGGTCTGGTCCTTGAGTGCCTCCGGCAACCTTGATACCGCTTCGGGAAAGTCGCGGAAATGGTCCACGCCGGCGGCCAGTGCATTCTGGAAAGTGCCGAGCTTGACCTCGTAGTCGTTGCGCGTGTCCAGCAGCGTGACCGGTCGTCCTTCATCCAGCCAGGCCTTCAGCTGCCGCGGCGACAGTTTCGGCGAAGTGCGGCGCGCCGGATCGATGCCCGGCACACCGAAGGCGATGATCTCCTTCTTGATCCGCACCAGCATGCGCCGGAAGGGCTGGTGGGCTGTGTGGCTGACTTTCGCTTCCAGCCCTGCCAGTCCGGGAACTGCCCGCAGGCGCTCCAGCAACGCATCGATTCCCTGCTGGCCACCGGCCACGAACAAGTTGATGCCCTCGGCACTCAGCAGGATGGTGCCGCGCAGCTGGTGGCTGCGGCAGAACGCCAGCAGTCCGGCACGCAGGGCAGCCAGATCGGCCAGGGGTGCGAATCGATAGGCAGCGATGTTCACCACTGGCAGTGGCGGCTGCGAAAGAAGAGCGGATGTGGATTTCACTGCTGCTGTCATGAGGCTGGTTCAGGGACACCGGCGGCCTGTGCGATTGCCTGCGCCACCAGGCGGTCAGCGCCAGGACCCCCCGGAAGCCAGCGATCTGCCACCGGCAGCAGGGGCGGCTGTGCCAGGAACCGGGGTGTAGTGCCACGGTGGACCTGTGCAGCATGCACGAGGAATGGATGGCACAGGAAGACCGTTCCTGCCGGTCCGGTTGCCTGCACTTCTTCCCGCGCCGGGGCGCTGGCGAAATGTGGCAGCAGTTCGCGCAGGCTCAAACCTGCCTCTCCCGCCAGCGCCAAAGCACGGGCCATGTCGCGATGCGAGCCGACACGGATGCGCGTTGGCGCATCATCCACACCGGTATCCGAGAACAGGAACAGCATCAGCAGGGCCCGCCCACGCGAGTGGACATTGGCACGCCAGGAGAGGAAATCGTCCGGGTCGCCGCCGAAGCTGACATCGATGTGCCAGCCGGTATCACCCGGATCCGTCGCGGAAGGAAACCGCACCGGCACCGTGCCCATCGCACGGCAGGGGTGCCAGGCTCCCGGGCCCACGAGCTGATCGAATGCGGCGTGCAGCCGCGGTGTGCTGGCGGCAGCGACGACATGAGGCTGCGGATACATGCCCAGTCGCACCACTGGCCTTGTCCAGGTAGCCGGATCTTCGGTAATTCCCTGCGCACGCAGGTCATGGAAGAAAGTCTCGCGTGCCTGTGCTGCGACGGAAGAAGGGAAGGCATCATCCACGCGGACGAAACCCTCCTCGAGGAACTTGTCGCACTGGTCTGCAGAAAGCATGGACGCCATTATCCCGCGCATACGCGGCTGCGCGTCAGCGCCTGCTGTCGCCCGCGGAAAAAATGCTCCAGCTGATCGGCTACGCCGCCGGAGCCGAGGGCTTCCAGTCCGGCCCGGGGATGGTGTTGATCATCCAGGGGATACCGAACTTGTCGGTGAGCGAGCCATAGCCCGGCGACCAGAAGGCTTCCCCGAAGGGCATCACCACGCGTCCGCCCTCGGCCAGCTGCCCGAACCAGCGGCGCGCCTCCTCCACGGAGTTGCTGTGCAGCGTGACATCGAAGCCGTTCTTTGGCTGGTCAATGTTCGGCGCCCAGGCCGAATCCATGTCCGCGCCCATCAGCGCCTGGTCCCCGACCTCGAGCCAGCAATGCATCAGCCAGTCCTTGTACCTGGCTTCCACGGGCATGCCCGGGGGCCCCTCGCCATACGGCATCGCGGCGGTGATCCTGCCGCCCAGGATGCGGGCGTAGGTCTCGAAGGCCTGGCGGCATTGGCCCTTGAAACTCAGGCTGGTGACGATTTTCATTGGCTACCTCGAGCTCGCGGGGCGCAGGAGATTACGCCATGCAGCCGGCGGCCGGAACCGGATTGCTGCCCATGCATGGAGCGGCCGGCAAATATTCCTGTCCCTGTGAATATTCCCGTGGGAGAATTCCGGCGCTCAGTACCCCCGCATGGGGCATACCCCCGACTAGGAGACGATGCATGCGCAAGACCATTCCTGCCTTGATCCTGGCCGCCCTCGCGGCTGGCGCCCTGCCCCTGGTGGCCACGCAGGCCGTTGGCGCGCAGGCCGCACAAGCTGCCAAGCCGGCCAAGTACTCGGTGAACGAGACCCTCGTGGGCCAGATGCTGGACGATCCCGCCGCGAACGCCGTGCTGAAGAAGATGATTCCGACGGTGTACGCCAACGAGATGTTCCAGACCATGGGCCGCGACATCACGCTGAAGGCCATCCAGCAGTACGAGCCGGAAGCCCTCAGCGACGCGAACCTGGCCAAGCTGCAGGCCGAGCTGGACAAGCTCACGCCCAAGGGCGGCTGAGTCCTACCGGTAGAAGTCGCGCCGCAGCTGCAGGCCATGCTCCAGCCACACCTTCATGGCGCAGAGCATGCCGGTCCAGCCTTCGCAGTTGGCATATGAGGCTTTCGTTCCAGCCTCGCCAGCGGACCAGCCCTCCTCGGTAATGCGGACCAGCGTGCGGCCGTCTTCAAGCTGCTCGAAGGTCATCGTCACCGTGGTACGGCGCGCGCCGGTTTCATCGGGTTCAGCCGATTCCGGCGCCGCATCCCAGCGCAGCACGATGCGGCGATCCCTTTCCACCTCGATGACGTAAACCGGGAACGCTCCCGGGTAGTCGTGGAAGTCCCACGTCACTGTGGCGCCCGGCGCCAGGCGCCCCTGCGCCCCGCCAGTGGTGAAATACCCCGACAGTCTTGCGGGATCGACCACGGCTTCGAAGACCTCGGACACGGGCCTGGCGATCCGGCCGCCGACAGTAAACCTGGGTGACATGGACATTCTCCTGTGAACCAGCGCGGCCATTATGTTATCGTTTTATAACATGTCAACCGATGATCGGGACGACGCGCTGTTCAAGGCGCTGGGCAACCGCTGGCGCCGGCGCATGCTCGACGCCCTCAAGCGCAAGCCGATGACCACCGGCATGCTGTGCGAACTCTTCCCGGAGCTGGACCGCTGCACGGTCATGCAGCATCTCGGGGTCCTCGAGGCGGCCGGGCTGCTGATCGTGGAGCGGCGCGGACGTGAGCGGTGGAACTCGCTGGATGCATTGCCCATCCACGGCATCCACGAGCGCTGGATCGGCCCGTACGCGGCGTATGCCGCTTCAATGCTGTCGCGGCTGCGGCGAAAGGTGGAAGCCCCGGCCTGATCCAGGCTTCGCCAACAGACATGGGACCGGCCTTGCCAGCCGGAGCCGGAGCAGATCAGGATGCGCTCTCGGCCCAGGCAGGAGCGAACGTATGGACACGGGATCGCGGCATTCATCAACAGCTGGCCTCCTCGTTCCCTGCCTGCTGGCAGCCGTCGCGCTTTCCGGTTGCAGCAAGCGCGGCGGCCAGGGAGACATTGCGGTCGACGGCGACGACATTGCCGGTGTCGTCACCTCCAATGCGGGGCCGGAGGCGGGAGTGTGGGTGATCGCCGAAACGGCGGACCTGGGCACGCACTTCGCAAAGATCGTCGTCACCGACCAGCAGGGCCGCTACCTCATTCCCGATCTTCCTGCCGCTGACTACCAGGTCTGGGTGCGTGGCTACGGCCTTGCTGATTCGGAGAAGGTTTCCGGCAAGCCCGGCAGGCGGCTCAACCTTGCGGCCAAGGTCGCACCCGATGCCGCAACGGCGGCGCAGGTCTATCCGGCCGCGTACTGGTATTCAATGGTCAGGCTGCCCACGGAAGCGGAGACGGCCACGCTGCGCAATGGCCGCAACGAGTACCTGATGTGGGTGAAGAACATGGGCTGCGTCGGCTGCCATCAGCTCGGACAGCTCTCCACGCGCACGCTGCCGCCGAGCCTCGGCAAGTTCAACTCCTCGCACGATGCCTGGCTGCGGCGCATCTCCTCCGGGCAGGCCGGCAACAACATGATCCAGATCGCGATGGGCACGCTGGGCGGATTGCCGCTGAAGTACCTGTCGGACTGGACCGACCGCGTGGCCCTCGGGGAACTGCCGGCGCAGCAGCCCGCGCGGCCGCAAGGCATCGAGCGCAATGTGGTGGCCACGGTGCGTGACTGGCTCGACGACAAGCACTACCTGCACGACCTGTCGGGTACGGACCGCCGCAATCCCACCGTCAACGGCCATGGTCCGCTGTACGGCGCGCCCGAGTTGAGCACCGATGATTTTCCCGTCCTCGACCCGCGCACCAACACCGCCACCACCTTCCGCGCACCCGTGCGGGACGCGGATACTCCGACGACACATGACGACGCGGTGGTTGCTCCCTCGCCCTACTGGGGCGACGAACGCATCTGGGACAGCAGGGCAAATGCGCACAACCCCATGCTCGATGCACGGGGCCGCGTGTGGTACACGGCCCGCATCCGTGCCGCTGCGAATCCGGATTTCTGCCGGCGCGGCTCCGACCATCCTTCGGCGAAGGTCTTCCCGCTCGAGCGCTCCGGAAGGCAGCTGGCCGTGTACCAGCCTGATACGAAGCAGTACACCTTCGTCGATACCTGTTACGGCACGCACCACCTCCAGTTTGCATACGACGACCCGAACGACACACTGTGGACCAGTGGCGGCGGCCAGGTGGTGGGATGGCTGGATACGAGGAAGTTCGATGCCACACGCGATGCCGCGGCATCACAAGGCTGGTCGCCGCATGTGCTGGACACCAACGGCAACGGCCGGCGCGACGCCGGATGGGTGGAGCCCGGGCAGCCCGCAGACGCGAAGCGCGACACACGCATCGGCGCCGGATTCTATGCGGTGATGCCCAGTCCAGCCGACGGCTCGGTGTGGGGCTCGGTGGCATTCCAGTATCCGGGCGCCATCCTGCGTTTCGATCCGAAGACGCAGCTCACCGAGATCTATCGGCCGCCCCTGCCGGGTTTTGGCGTGCGTGGCGCCGACATCGATACACAGGGTGTCGTGTGGGTGTCGCTGGGCAGCGGGCACCTGGCGGAGTTCGACCGACGCAAATGCAAGGCACCGCTCAACGGACCTGAGGCCACCGGCGATCACTGCCCGGAAGGCTGGACACTGCATGACTTGCCGGGGCCGGGCTTCGCGGACCTGCCGCAGTTCAGCGTCGAGTCCAGCTACTACACCTGGGTCGACCAGCACGACACGCTGGGGCTGGGCAAAGACGTGCCCATCGCCACTGGCAACCTGTTCGATGGCGTGCATGCCCGCGTGGGTGACAGCATGGTCACTCTGCGCATCCCGTATCCAATGGGGTTCTACATGAAGGGAATGGAAGGCCGCATCGACGATGCCGATGCTGGATGGAAGGGACGCGGCCTGTGGGTCACCAGTGGCGATCGCACGCCATGGCTGATGGAGACGGGCAAGGGGTCGCGACCCCTGGTGGTGCACTTCCAGACGCGTCCGGATCCACTGGCGAAATGAAAAGCGGCGGGCATGCCAGGCATGCCCGCCGCATCAAGCCATCAGGCTTGCGGACGCCGGCTTACGGGCGCTGGGCAGCGTCCCAGTGCTCCACGATCAGGCCGTCCTTGATGCGGAACGTGTCGAACCAGGTGCTCACGTATTCGCGCTTGCAGCCGTCGGTGTACTTGCGCGGGAACATGATGGTGACCAGGTCACCGTCGGCGAGCACCGCCACCACGCCCTCCGGGATGTGATCGGGAACCGCCGCCGGCGGGCGGTTCATCATGCGGAAGAAGGCCTGCATGCCGTCCAGGCCCGTGTTGGCCATCGGATTGTGCTGGATGTAGTCCTTGTGGATGAACTCGCCGGCACGGTCGATGTTGTAGGCATTGAGCAGCGTGCGCCACATGTCCCACACCAGTCGCTTGTTGGCAGCCAGCTTGGGATCCGGATGCTCCAGCAGCTTCAGCTGCTCCTCGCGTGTCATCGCGCCAGTGACGGTCACGGCGGTGGGCGTGACCGAACAGTTCGGGCCAGCCGCGGCGACGGCCTGGCTGAGTCCACCCTGTGCCGCGGCTGGCGCGGCAGGCGCGGCTTCGGGCGCGGCGGCCTGCTCCGTGCCCGACGAGCAGGCGGCCAGCAACAGGGCGGTGGCGGCTACGGCGGAAATCAGTCTCATGAGAGTCTCCCTCTATTCCCTTTCCAGAAAAACAGTGACGCGGCTACTTGTCGTCGGCCGCTGCGACATTGCGATACTTGATGAACCACTGGCCATTCACCTTCACCAGGTCATCGACGCCGTTGCCAGCCGCCGCAATGCGTGCGGGATCGGCCGAGTTGGCGCCGCCAGTGCCGAATATGGTCTGGTGGTAGTAGTGGTAGCGGGCCGTGGTGGGGCCAGTGAACTCCAGGTACTGGTTCATCGTGAAGTGGCGCATCGAGATCTTCTCGCCCTTGGCGCGGCGCTCGTCATGACCCTTCTTCAGGTCGGCCACCATCTTGTGCAGGGCTTCGTGCCCCTTGGTCTGGCCGAAGGCGCCATCGGAGGTGAAGAGCTTCACGTAGCCGTCGGCGTCGTAGGTGTCGAGCATGCGGTCATAGGACCACATGAGTTTTTCGATCGCGGCGCGGTCCTCGGGGGTTCCGACGTAGATGCCCGCAGTGGACGGTGCACGGGTCTGTGCAGCGGACGGAATCGCCACCAGCGCAGCCATGGCAGCGGCCAGGGCCATCGGCAACAAGCGTGACATCGCGGAACTCCCCCTTCGCCGGAATACGCTAGGTTACCAGCTGCACGCCAAGGTGTGAGCCGGTTTCAGAACCTCCAGCTGACTTCGGCGAGCGCATAGTGCTGCCACGCAAAAGTGTAGACGTCATCGTTGTCGGCGCCACCCTCGAGAGTCCGCACGCCGAGGCCCAGTGACAGCCTTTCACCCAGGGCATAGCGCGCCTTCAGGGCAATATCGAAGGCGCGACCCTGGGGGGCCAGCAGGCCGTCGGCATCCAGCACCAGGGTCCAGCGATCGCCCAGGCGGCGGTATCCCGCCAGACTCAGCAAGGGCACCAGGCCAGTGTTGTCGTAGACGGCCTCCGCGCCCACCTGGCTGAGCCCGATGCTGGCATCGCGCACCTTCAACGTGGCGCCGCCCCACCATGTCCAGTCACCGCCGTGGTGGAACCGGTAGCGATAGCTCAGGCGCCAGGAGTCGAACCGGTAGTGAACCCGGGTGGGTTCGCCTGCCGCAAACGTCACCCCGTCGAACTGCAGCGCGGAACCGGGAATGCCTGTGCGGGTGATGGAATATGGGGCGTACATGGCCCGCAGATGATGGCGCTCGGCGACCTGCCAGGTGGCGTCCACGCGCCAGGCCGCTTCGGCGCTACCGCCCTGGAGGTTGCGCAAGGAGAACTTCGAGCCTGCAGAGGTATTGGGGATTCGGGCGACATTGCGGGTTTGCCAGACAGCGCCTCCTTCAATGGCGACGCCGGAGCCGGACTGTGCGAGGACCGGAGTGCCCAGCATCCATCCGGCAGGCATGAGGCAGGCGATCAACTGGATACGCATTGCAGGTCCCGGTAGCCCGCCGGCATGGCGGGCGAGAAGGTTAACGGTTCCGGAGACTGGCTTCCTGTAGGCGGGCACCGCCTGCTGTCCCTATCATTGCCCTACCCCTCCCCACGAGGCATCTCCGGTTGAGTGCATTGCTGTTGTTCGGCGCGGGTCTCGCCCTGCTGATCTTCGCCGCGGAGCTGATCGTCCGCCACGGCTCCTCGCTGGCCCTGGCACTTGGCATGAACCCTCTGGTGCTGGGGCTCACCATCGTTGCCATCGGCACCAGCGCGCCGGAACTGGCGGTGGGCATCACGGCCAGCCTCGGCGGCAGCGGCGCGCTGGCCGTGGGCAACATCGCGGGCACCAACCTCGTCAACATCCTGCTGATCCTGGGCTTGAGCGCATTGCTGCGCCCGCTGCCGCTGCATCTGCGCACCATCCGCGTGGACCTGCCGATGATGGTGGTGGCAGCGCTGCTGATGACGGCACTGGCCTGGGATGGGGTGCTCTCGCTGCGCGACGGCATCACCATGCTGCTGGTGGCGGCAGCCTATACCACCGTGCTCATCCGCCAGAGCCGCGGCGAAGGCGCCAGGGTGAAGAAGGAATTCAGGGAGATGTTCGGCCCGGAAGGCGCACGCACCCCTGGCACTGATGAATCACACATGGGCATCAATGCGCTGTACCTGGCCGCAGGGCTTGCACTTTCAGTGCTGGGCGCGCACTGGCTCGTGGGTGCCGCAGTGGACATGGCCCGCTCATTCGGAATGGGCGAGGCCGTCATCGGGCTCACCATCGTTGCCATTGGCACCTCTGCCCCCGAACTCGTCACCACCATCGTCGGCACGCTGCGCAATGAGCGCGACGTGGCCGTGGGCAACCTGCTGGGCAGCAGCATCTACAACATCCTGGTGATCCTGGGGATACCCAGCCTCATCGCACCTGGCGGCATACCGGTGGAGCGCGAACTGCTGCTGTTCGACATCCCGCTGATGACGGCCGTGGCGCTGCTGTGCATCCCGGTGTTCATCTCCGGCCGCGATGTGTCGCGGGTGGAGGGCGGGTCATTCGTGGCGCTGTACCTGGGCTACCTCGCCTACCTGCTGCTGCTGCGCTGAGGCCGGTTACCAGGCTGGCGCGCCGGGCGGATCAGCCGGCGAGGCAGCATCCCAGTGTTCGATGATCCGGCCGCTGGCGATGCGGAACTGGTCGAACCAGGCCAGCGTGTAGGTGCGTCCGGCGTGGTGAGGATGCGGCAGCTCCTGCATCCTCACCAGGGCGACCAGGTCGCCCTCTGCGACGACGGCGACCAGGGGCGCGCGTAGCCAGGGCTGCACCGGCAGGTCCGCACGTGCGGCAAAGCGGCTGGTGATGGAGCGCAGCCCCGAAGCGCCGACCGGACTGTGGTCGACGAAATCCATCGCAATGAAACGCTGCGCCTCCTCGTCGCGACCGGCCTCCACTACCGTGCGCCAGAGATCGAAGACCAGGCGCTTGTTGCCCGCCAGGACGGGATCCGCGGCGGACAGCAGCGCCTCCTGCGCTGCGCCGGTGGCGCCGGTCACCGGCTGCGGGCCGCCCTCTTCCGGCAGCGCCACTGCAGCGTTCGGCGCAGTCCTCACGGAATGCCAATGCTCGGCCAGTCGCCCATCCTCGACGCGGAAGAGATTGAAATGCGTGGTGGTGAAAGCCGGAGCGTGAGTACCAGCCGGCACGGACTCCAGCAGGCTCATCACCACCAGGTCACCTTCGGCGATGCTGGCCACCAGCGGTGGTTCCACCAGTTGCGGCACGTCGCGCCGGGGCACGGCGGAGAAGATCTGCTTGAAGGCCGCGCGGCCCGTGGGCAGTACCGGGCTGTGCTGGATGTAGCCTTCCGCCAGCAGGTCGTCGGCCCTTTCCACGTGCCCGGCATTGACGATGGTGCGCCAGAGATCGAAGACGAGCCGCTTGTGCGCAGCAAGGCTGGCATCGTCGCTGGCCAGCGCTGAAAGTGGATCCGGATGGGCACGCACCTCCACGGGCATGCCAGCCTGCCCGCAGGCTGCCATCAGCACAGCGACAGCCAGCGGCACCAAGGTCAGGACAACGGGCGATGCCCTGCGCAAGCTCCCCCCTTGCCAGTGCACACCTTGCACTGGGGGCCCACACTAGCAGCTTGATCGCCAGGCGCGAAGGCTTCGGCCTCCCGGTCCGGGGGGGGTCACCGTCCCGGGAGGCCTCGCCCTTCGCCAGTGCCCGATCAGAACTGCAGGCGTACGCCCATCGTGAAGTAGCGACCCATCGTGTCGTACAGGCCCACGTTGGTCTGCCCGCCCACCAGGGCACTGGAGGGAACCAGTGCTGGATCCCGGTCGAACACGTTCTGCACGTTCAGGTAGATTTCCGGCGAGCCGGACATCTCCAGCCCGTAGCGTGCGCCCACATCGAAAGTGGTGACGCTGCCGATGGTGGCGAACTGCGGCGCGATGTCACCCGGCAGCCAGGTGGTGTTGCGCGCACCCTTGTGGATGTAGCGCGCGTTCGCATTGAGGCCCAGCGGACCGATGTCCATGTTCACCAGTGCGTTGGCCACCCACTTCGGGTAACCAATGCCCATGTCACCCACACGGTCGGTGTAGACCGAGGTGGTGGCGTTCGGCACCGTGGTGGACTGCTCGATCAGGCGCGTGGCCACCACGCGGAACAGCGTGTTGTTGCCCAGCAGCTGCGTGCGGTAGTTCAGGTCGAGGTCCACGCCCTGGGTGCGCGCCTGGCTGAGGTTCATGGTGCGCGAGCGCACGCCGGTGAAGGCGTTGGGCGGACCCACGAGGTTGGCGCAGTATTCCGCCTGGCCCTGCGCACAGCGCCGCACCACCTCCTGTCCACCCACCGAGGCCAGCATGTCCTTGATCTGGATGTCGTAGTAGTCCGCGCTCATCGCGAAGCCCGACAGCCAGGTGGGCTGGTAGGTGAAGCCGGCCGTCCAGGTGTCACCGATCTCCGGTTCGAGGTCGGGATTGCCCGAGATGATCACCGCCACGGGGCGATTGCCCGTGCCATTGATGATGTCGTCGATGATGATGTCAGGACCGGAGCTGTCGCGGGTGTAAAGGTCACCGATGCCTGGCGCGCGGATGTCGCGCGAGCGGGTGGCGCGCAGCAGCAACTCCTGGATGGGCCGGTAGCTCAGGCCGACCTTCCACGTGTTAACGGTACCGCTCTGCGAGTAGTCCGTGACGCGGAACGCCGCATTGAGGTCCAGCTCGTACAGCAGGTTCATGCCGCGGGCCAGCGGGACCAGGGTCTCGGCGAAGGCTTCCTTCACGTCATATTCGCCCGCAGTGGGCTGCACGTTGCTCGTGGACCAGTCACCCACGCGTCCCGTCAGCGAAGCCGGCAGGCCGCGGATGTTGGACCAGTCGGGAATGCCGTTTGAACCGCTGTCGGAGAGGATCTCGCCATTGAGCTCACGGTACTCAACGCCGGCACCGACAGCCACAGGGCCGGCCCAGGTGGAGAACAGCTCGCCGCTGATGCTGGCCGCGGCCACCTTCTGCCGCATGATGTTGTAGTTCCAGGGCTGCCCGGGGCCGTGGATGTAGTCGAGCGCGGCCTGCGAGGGGGCGCCGGCGCCGAACGGATTCAGCGGCACGCAGTCGCCATAGAGGGCCGGATTCGCCAGCGCGCTCTGGCAGACGATGCTGCCGTTCGGGGCGCGCACGGCATCCACCGCGCGATAGAGGCGCGAGAGGGAGATCTGGTCGTGGTAGTCGAGCCGGAAGGCGCTGCGACCCTGCTCGTAGTACACATCCCATTTCCAGTTGCCCGCGAGGGTGCCCTTCAATCCACCGGTGATATCCCAGGTGGCATAGCCGGAGGTGATGTCGATGTTGCCCCAGGACTTCGGCACGATGCCCAGCGCAAAGCTGTTCACGCCCAGCGTGGTCATGCGGTCCTGGATCGATGCCGGGAGGAAGGCATTGCCGGTCTGAATGTTCAGCGGCGTGGTGCTGTAGAAGTAAGCGGGCGTCTGCGTATAGTCCGAATCCGCGGTGGCGTACGTGCCCTGCACGAAGGCCTCGACGTTGTCGTTCACCTCGAACATCGCGTGCCCGAAATACACCTTGTTGTCGGTGGGGGTGTTGAAGTTCGCGGTGTCGCCGACGTAGTTGCCGCTGCCGCCGACCATCAGCGTCCCGCCGCGCAGCGAGCCATAAAGGAAGGGCACCGGATTGCCCTGGTCATCGAACTGGATGGGACCGTTGGCGGCCAGTGGCCCCGAGAGGATGGCGCCGCCGTAGGAAGCAATCGGCTGCGTGACATTGCAGGCAATGGTCTGGCGCGGATTGGCGGGGGACATGTTGCCCGCATTCACGCCGGGGATGCCGATGGTGGCGCAGTACTGGCGCGCCCAGTCGCGGTTCTCCTTGTAGGCCTGGGCATTCCTGCGCCAGTCGAAGGAGCCGATCACGTGCAGCCGGCCATCGAGGAATGAGGTGCCGCCGGCCAGCGCCACGCGGTGCGAACCGCCGTCGTCACGGGTGGAGATGCCGCCGTTGACGTCGATCTTCAATCCCTCGAAGCGGGTATTCAGCGTGAAGTTGGTGACGCCGGCCATGGCATCGGAACCGTAGGCGGCCGACGCCCCGCCGGTCACCACGCTGACGTTCTGGATCAATCCCTGCGGCAGCAGGTTGATGTCGGTATTGCCGGCGATGTTCGCGGGCACCAGGCGGCGGCCGTCGAGCAGCACCAGGTTGCGGTTGTTGCCCAGGTTGCGCAGGTTCAGGAAGCTGCCAGGGCCCAGCGTGGTGCGCCCGCCGATGGATTTCTGGGTGGTCGAGCCCGTCATCGCGGGCAGCGATGCCAGCGCCTGGGAAATGGACTGCGGATTTACCTGCAGCAGCTCATCGGCGCTGAGGGAGGTTACCGGAGTGGGCGAAGTCATGCCCTCGCGGATGATGCGCGAACCGGTGACTACGACTTCCTCAAGCTCGGTCTCAGTGGCCTGCTGGGCCAGCGCGACGCCGGAACCGGCAATCGCGGCGGCGACGGCTATGGAAACGCGCCAGGCGGCCAGCAGCGGGCGACGGGATTCAAAAGGATCAGACATGGCTTCCCCCAAAAAAGAAACGGAGCGTCTTCTTGTGCGAAACGTGCCGGCTGCAGACACCGGCCCGCGCCGGGGTCAGCGGATGCCGACTCCTACAGAGACGAACGGGGAAAGCGTTTCCGCCAGTCGGGATGAAAGGCCGCGAGGCGGGTCGCGGGGCCGGGCCGGCCTGGGAGGGCTCAGGGAGCGGGGCCCTGCACTCCGAGCTTCTCCAGTGCCGCGATGGCCGCGGGACGCGGCGTGGGTGGATGGGTGGCCAGGAACACGCCCTGCGCCCAGTCCCAGGCCGTGCGGCCTTCGGAGTCCTTTGCGGTCATGTCCGCGCCATGTTCGGCGAGAAACAGGAGGATGTCGCCGGAGCCGCGGTTGGCTGCTCCATGCACGGCGCGGATGCCCTTCGAGTTCGCCGCGTTCACATCATTGCCAGCCGCAAGGCAGATGCGCACGGCCTCCAGCAGCGCCTCCGGGCCCCAGGTGACGGTCTGCGCCACGGTCCAGTTCACTCCCGCAGCGGCAGCCAGCGCGGTCGTGCCCTGCTGGGTGGCGATATTGGCGTCGGCGCCATGCGCCAGCAGCAGGCGCATCACCTCCACGTCGCCGGCCAGCGCGGCGCGGATGAAGGGTGTCTCGCCGGTGAAGTCCACCCAGGACAGCGATCCCAGCGGCAGCACATGCGAGCGCACCACCGGCATCTCCCGGATGCGCGTGTTGGGCCGGGCGCCCTTTTCAAGCAGCAGGCGGACCAGATCCAGGTTGCCCTCCGTGTCGGTGCCGCTGCCTGAAGCCGGATCGGGAGAGTCCCGGTTGCGCACGTCGATTGCGGCATACAGGGGTGTGCGGCCATACCAGTCGATGGCCTGGATGTCCGCGCCGCGGGTGATGAGGAATTTCGCCACCGCCACGCGGTCATTGCTGGCTGCAAGCAGGAGCGGCGTGATGTCGTTGGGATCACGGTCGTCGATGGCGGCGCCGGCATCCAGCAGCACGCGCACCACTTCGAGGTGTCCGTCGCGGGCCGCGTAGTGCAGTGGCGTCTTGCCGCCGGGAATGGCTGGCCGCGCGCCCCGGGCCGGGGATTTCTCCACACCCTTGCCCTGCGTGCCGCCGATGCGCCTGAACGGCGGCTCCGGACCGATGCGCGTGCGCGCCATCACGTCGGCACCGGCGTCAAGGAGTACCCGCGCGGCGTCGGCATGGCCTGCGCGCGCGGCCAGGTGCAGGGCAGTCTGGGCGTACTCCGGATCGCGGGCATCGCGTTCCGCACCGGCCTGCAGCAGCGTGCGGACCACCTCAGGATTGCCGGCGCGCGCGGCGGCCATCAGCATGGTCTCGCCAGCGATGTCGCGGGCATTTGCGTCAGCCTTTGCGGCCAGCAGCATCCGCACCAGTTCGGGATTGCCCTGGCTGCAGGCCAGCAGCAGCGGCGTGACTTCGAGGCTGGTGGCCGCCCGCGCATCTGCACCCCTGGAAAGCAGCAGGCGCGCGGAACGCACATCATTGCGGTTTACTGCGTAGTGCAGGGCACGTGTGCCGTCGGGCTCGGCGGCATTGGCATCGGCGCCGGCCTTGAGTGCGGCCTCCACTGCCGCGGCCCGCCCTTCCCGGGCAGCATCAAGCAGCTGCGCGGAGGGATTGGCCGCCGCGAATGCGGGGACTGCCAGCCAGAGCAACAGCAACCTGCGCATGGGCGGCTAGATCTCCACCGTGCCCGTGCTGTCTGCGAACCGTTCAGCCTCCACCCCCAGCTTGTGCAGGATGGAAAGCTGCAGGTTCGACAGCGGCGTCTTCGCCGCCACCTGCAGGTGGCGGTTGCCCTCGATGCGGCCGCGGGCGGCACCAGCCAGCAGGATGGGCAGCGGGCCGTGGTCATGCTGGTTGCCGTCGCTGATGCCGCTGCCGTAGAGCACCAGCGAGTGATCCAGCAGCGTGCCCTCGCCGTCCGGCGTGCCGGCGAGCTTCTCGAGCAGGTAGGCAAGGATGCCCACGTGGTAGCGGTTCATCACCGCAAAGCGGTCCTTGTTCGCCTGCACGTTGGAGTGATGCGACAGCGCGTGGAAGGAATCGCTGAGCCCGCTGGCCGGATACGTGGCATTGCTGGTCTCCTGTGCAAAGGGCAGCGTGGCCACGCGCGTCACATCGGCGCGCCAGGCCATGGCCAGCAGGTCCATCTGCAGCTTCACGTGCTCGTCGAAACTGGCGGGCACGCCGGCGGGCGCATCGCCGGAAACACCAGGCCGGTTCTGTGCATTGGTGATGCGCCGTTCGATCTCGCGGATGTCTTCCACGTAGGCGCCCAGCCGCTCGCGGTCGCCGGCGGGAAGTGTCTTCTGCAGGGCATTGATTTCCTCGCGCAAGGTGTCGAGCAGGCTGCGCGCCTGCGCCCGGCGCACCTTGCGCTGCTCCTCGCTGGCGCCATCGCCAAACAGCCTCTCGAACACGGCCTGCGGATTGTTTTCCACCGGCAGCGGCGTGGTGGCGTTGCGCCAGGCAATTGAATTGCGATACGCGCAGGAAAGATTGGTGCCGCAGCCAAATGCCGGCCCCTCGATGCCCAGTTCCAGGGACGGCAGCGGGGTATCGGCGCCAACGGCCACCGCCGCCACCTGGTCCACGGTGACGCCCAGGTGCGCACGCGGCCCCAGCACCGGCTCCGCGCCGCTGAGGAAGCAGGCCGAGGAGCGTGTGTGATTGGCTTCGGCAGAAGCGTCGTCTCCATTGGCCGATGGCAGGTCGAGTCCGGTGACCACGTTCACGTAGCGCCGGAAGGGTTCCAGGGGCTGCAGGATCTCGCTGATGGGGAAGTCGCGGCCCGTGGCCGCCGGCGTCCACCTGGCCAGCGTCACCCCATGCGGCACGTAGATGCACGCGAATCGCGGTGCCGGCGCAGCCGCGGCGGCCATGGCCGGCGTCATCGATTCCAGCAACGGCAGGGCCATGGCGGCACCGGCTCCGCGCAGCAGCCTGCGGCGGGAAATGTGCTTGCGGGTGATGAAGTGCATGGCGCTCCCTCAGTGACTGGTGGCGGCAACGGTGCTGGTGGTGCGGTACTGGAAGGCCTGGCTCTGCACCACAGCCTGTATCAGCGTTGCGAACCGGTAATCATCGGCGGCCGCCGCGCGCACCACATTGCGCACCGTGGGCATGTCGCGGTAATCCACGCTGCGGCCCAATGCGTAGATCATCAGCTTCTGTGCCAGGTTGGTGGCGAACACGTCGGGACGATCAAGGAGCCAGTCGCGCAGCGAATCCGGGCCGTCCAGCTGCGTGCCGTCGCCCATTTCACCCAGCGGGTCCACCGGCAACCCGTTGTCGCTGGTGCGCCAGCGCCCGGTACGGTCGAAGTTTTCCAGGGCAAACCCAATGGGATCCATGATGCGGTGGCAGGCAGCACAGTCCGGACGCGCGCGATGCATCTCCAGCCGCTGGCGCAGCGTGGTCGGGCCGTCATGGCCCTCCGGCGGATCCAGGTTGGTCTCCACCCCGGCAGGCGGCGCTGGCACGTGCGCACCCACCAGGCTTTCCATGATCCACTTGCCCCGCACCACGGGGGAAGTGCGGTCCGGCAGCGAGGTGAGCGTGAGGATGCTGCCCTGGCCCAGCAGGCCGCGGCGCTGACCTTGCGGAAGGTCGACGCGGCGCATATGGCTGCCGGTGACGCCCGTCACGCCATAGTGGCGCGCCAGCGGTTCATCGAGGAAGGTGTAGCGCGCATCCAGCAACTCGAGGATGCTGCGATTGCCGCTGAATACTCCGCCAAGCAGCAGGCGGGTCTCGCGCAGCATCGACTGGCGCAGGTTCTCGTCGAATCCCTGCGCATCCGCCGGGATGCTTTCGAGCGCCCGCAGGCGCAGCCACTGCGCGGCGAAATTGTCCACCAGCGCTGCGGAGCGGGGATCGGCCAGCATGCGCCGCACCTGCCGGCCAAGTTCCCTCTGGTCCTTCAGGCGACCGCGCGCGGCAAGGTCGAGCAGCTGCGCATCCGGAATGCTGCTCCAGAGGAAGAACGACAGCCGCGAAGCCAGCTCGACATCCGACAGCCGATAGGTGGTGCCAGGCGCAAGGCCCGGCGGCTCCTGTTCCAGCCGGAACAGGAAGCGTGGATTCACCAGCAGCCGTGCCAGTGCCTGCTCAATGCCGCCTTCGAAATCGCTCGTTGCGCGGGCTTGCCGGTAATGGCCCACCAGCGAATCCACCGCCGGATCGCTGGCACCCACCGGCGCGCGATAGGCCTGCGTGGCCAGGTTGGCAAGGATGCGGCGTGCACAGGCTTCTTCCTCGTCCGGGGTGGCAGGACGACAGATGAAGACCTTGCGCCTGCTCGACGTGTCTCCAGCGCCGGCCGGATTGTAGGGACCCTTGATGGTGATGTCGGAAATGGCGCCCTGCAGCCTGTCGATGGAGTAGATGTCATCCGTTGCAAGGCTGCGCAGCTGGTCCACCAGTGCGGCGGCGACCGTGCGCGGGCCGGCCTTCACCTGCACGCGGAACTTGCGCGGATCTTTCTCTTCCGGCGTGAGCTGCTCCTTGTCGATGGTCACGAAGACGCGGCGCCCGCGCGGCAGCGCATCGGCAAAGGGCACGCCGGCCGCCACGCCGATGGTGATCTCGTACTCGCCGTCGAGGGGAAATTCGTGGCGCACGCCGTAGCCGCCACGCGTGCCCAGCGGCAGGGAATCCACGTGGCGCTGCTGCGACCAGCCAGTGGGCGGGCGATAGTCCACCTGCACCACCGCTGCCTCACGGTCACCCACCGCACGCCGCGCCAGCTTCGCCGCCGCGGCGACATAGGCTTCGACCAGCGCCGGGGAATTTCCGAGGGTCTCGGCGTTGGTATCGAAACCGTCACTGCTGTTGTCCGGCGGCAGCAGGCTGGACACGTTGTCCTCGAGCCCCAGCAGGTCGCGGATCACGTTGCCATACTCGAAGCGTGTAAGACGCCGCAGGCCCGAATGTGCCGGTGGCACTGCAGCGCGCGCTGCGCGGTCGAGCTCGCGCTCCAGGCTGCCGGCGAAGGCCTGCAGCCGGGCCTCTTTCGGGCGTGGTTCGCCGGCCGGCGGCATCATGCCGGTACGCACCTTGCGCACCACCTTCTCCCACATCTGCGCGTCCTGCCCCACCGGTCCGTCTCCGGCATGCTGCAGCGACAGGCCGCCGCTGTAACTCTGGTCGTCATGGCAGCCGACGCAATACTCGTTCACCAGCGCGATGCTGGCGCGGTCCGGCTGGGCAGTGTGCGCCGGAGCCATCGTGAACAGGCCCAGCAGCGGCAGCATGCCCGCCAGCAGCAACCGGGCAGGCGCGCGCCACGCATCGCGCGGCGTGCTCATCGTGTCTGGTTCGCGAGGATCATCCAACAGCAGGACCTCACAGTATCGCGGTGAGACGCAGCCAGTAGCCGCGCCCACTGTAGTCATAAAGGGCGGGCAGTATGTGGTTCACATCCGGAACCCAGGGACCTGCCGCATCCAGCACATTGCGCACTCCCACCGAGGCGCGCAGGCCATCCAGCCATGCCCGCTGCGAGGCCAGCCTGTGGGTGTATGAAATGTCCCACATCCAGTATGGCTCAACCCGGGCCTTCGTGCCGCCGCCGGCATTCGGATACGCATCGTTCCGGAATCCATCCGTATAGCGCAGCCGTGACTGGAGCAGGTGGGGTCCGCGCGACCAGTCGCTGCGCAGCAGCGCGCGTACGGGAATGCCGGGCGCGGCACCGGCCAGCAGGGCATTGCGGCTGCCGGTGCCGTCCACCCCATTGACGCGGTAGCGACCCTGCCAGGTCAGCTGCAGGTTGTTCACCAGCGCGCCAGCCGCTCCCAGTGCGCTGCGGTGACTCAGGCCGAAGTCGATGCCGGCGGTGGAGATGCGCGCCACGTTCACGTAGGTCAGGTCCAGGCCCACGATCTGGCCGATGTTCACCCCGTCATGCATCACGGTGCCTGCCGCAGGGTCGCGGCGCACACGCCTGCCATCCAGCGCCGCCACGGGGTCCATGGCGAGCACCAGCCCGTTCTCCAGCGAGATCTGGTCGCGGAAGCGGAAATCCCAGTAGTCCAGCTCCACCGTGGTGTCCTGTGCCGGACGCCAGGTGAAACCCAGGTTGAAATTCTCCGACTGCTGCGGCTCCAGCCGCGCATTGCCATGCAGGTCCGAAGGCACGCGCGAGAGGTTGTCGTTGCCGGGCGTGTAGTAGTCATCCACGCCATTGGTGAAGTTCACGTTCTGGCGAAAACGCTGGTACAGGGTGGGTGCCAGGAAGGATGTGCCCCAGGTGCCACGCAGCTGCCAGCGGCGCGCCGGGGATTCATACAGCAGGCCCACCTTCGGGTCGGTGGTTGAAAAGCCCGGGCCCTGCAACTCCTCGTGGCGCAACGCCCCGTTCAGTTCCAGCGCACCCCGGCGCGGATCGGCCAGCAGCGGCACGCTGGCTTCCGCAAACAGCGCGTAGCCTGACTGGCTCACGTCCTTGTCGAAGGAAGGCGCCTGCAGGTCGTCATCGCCGCTGTTCTTCAGTGCGCTGAAGTCCGCGGTCCAGCTCTCGCGCCTTTGCTGGGCGCCCACGGCCAGCCGCACGGGTCCTGCGGGAGTGCGGCCTGCCCTGCCCTCGGCCACCGCCTCGAAGACACGCAGTGTGGCCGCAAAGCGCGACCAGTCCAGCGCCGACACGAACAGGCCGGTATCCACCGTGTTGGCGGTGGGCGAGCCGGGCCGCGCTGTGACGGAATTGCCGAAGATGTTGAAGAAACTGCATCCGGCCGTGCCCGGTACGCGACCGGACAACAACGGGTCGGAAGTGGCCGCGCGGCAACCCGCACCGCCATAGCCCGCCAGCGCAGCGCGCAGCGCGGGCATGGAGAAAGTGCTCCCCAGCGCGGTCTGGTCCTCGTTGTTCACCGACCAGGAACCTGCAGCGCGATAGCTCCAGCCATTCGACAAGCGGCCTTCCAGGCCGATGGCCCAGCGCAGGTTGTCGATGGCGGCGCGGGTCATGTTGATCTGGTTGCGGCAGTTGTGTCGCGTGGCCGGATCGCCGGGCAGGTTGCAGTTGAGCCCGAAAATGCGCGAGCCGGGCTGGATGGTGACGTCCTCCCAGAACGGCACGCCACCCTCTGCATCATCGGCCGTGCCGACGAACCCATCAGGGCCGGCATTCAGCAGCACCGCACCGCTGGCATCGCGCGCCGGCACGAACTCGTGCACGCCGTCGCCGTCCTTGTCGAACCCCAGCTGCATGGCGGCTGGTATGGCAAACAGTGGCACGCCATCCGCATTCATCGCCCGGAACGGATTGCCGGGCGCATAGCCGGGAATCACTACCGCCGGCTGGCCCGGCGCAGGCCGCACGCTGCCGCCCGGCGTGTCGGCCAGCGCCACGCGGTTGCGCAGCATTCCCACTTCGCCGAACAGCCGCAGGCCGGCGTCCAGCTCGTGCTGCAGCTCCGCATGCAGCAGGGCGCGCCGCTGGTCTGCATTCACGCTGGTGCCCATCGCGACGTTCTGCATGCACTCCTCGGCATAGGTTTCACCCAGTCGCTCCACAGTGCCGATGGCAATGCTGGAGCCGGTGAACGCGGCGCAGAGGGGATCGGCCAGCGCGGTGGCCGGGCCCTCGAGCGCGCCTCCGGCATCGCGGTTCGGCACGGCCACGCGAATGGGCCAGCCGGTCTGGCGGTATTCGCCATCGATGCTGCCCTCGCGGCTTGCAACGACTTCGAGCGTCTCGTAGTTGTAGCGCTCGCGCTGCTGGAATTCGGCGGCCACCATGACTGACGTGCGGCCATTGCGCATGCCCCAGATGGCGCCGAGGCGATCGTCCCTGGTGCCACCGGTTTCCCGGATGGCACTTTCTGCCGCCACTTCCAGGCCCTGGAATCCATGCCGGGTGACCAGGTTTGCCACGCCGGCCACCGCATCGGAACCGTAAAGGGCCGAGGCACCGTCCTTCAGCAGGTCCACGCGGCCGATGGCGATCTGTGGCAGCAGCGCATTGATGTCCACGCTCCCCAGCGAGACCGGTTCGCGGGCCACGCGTCGCGAGTTCACCAGCACCAGCGTGGCATCCGCACCGAGGCTGCGCAGGTTCAACGTGCCGGCTCCATTGGTGGAGCCCACGCCGCGACCTGCCGAAAACACGGATGCCCCGTTCAGCGGCAGCGTGGCCGTGAAGGCGGCGACACTCGACGGGGCGTGGGACTGCAGTTCATCCCGACCGATGCGGCGCACGGGGGAAGCCAGCATGAAGGTTTCATCACGCCGGATGTAGGTGCCGGTGACCACGACGTCATCGAGCAGGATGTCGGTGGGGAGCGCCTTGCCCTCCGCAGCAGCGACGGGCGCCGGTTCGCCTCTGGTGCGCGGCCCACGCGTGCCTGGCACTGTGGCAGATCCGGCTTCGGCAGCAGGGTCGGGATCTGCGGAAACTAGGATGGACCCTTCAGTCAGGCGAGCCGTCAGCGCAGTGCCTTGAAGCAGCCTGTCGAAGGCAGCCTGCACGTCCCACACACCGTCCACGCCGTGGGTGCGCAGGCCACGCAGCTGGCTGCTCGGGTAGATCAGGTTGACGCGCAGTTGCCGGGCGAGGGATTCAAGTCCTTCGGCCAGGTCTCCCGCAGGCACTTCAACGTGGCGGGCACCGGCAGCTGTCGCCGGCGCAAGGTGCAGCCATGCGCAAAGCGCCGCCGCCATGGCCAATCGCCAGCTTCTCGAACCCCCCATCCCGGTCTGACTCCGCCGTGTCAGTTCACTTTCACAAGCGAGGGTGCAGCAGCACCTCGTCTTTGTGCATCTCTGCCCGCACTGGAAAGCCGGTTTCCAGCAGCTTCAGGAAAACCTCCTGGTCCGTGGCACGGAAAACTCCGCCCACGCCGAGCTCCGCAATCGAAGGATCGGCGAGCACGATCTTGCGCTTGTTGTAGCGGTTGAACTGGGCCGCTGCCTCGGCCAGCGGCGTATCGCGGAATACCACCAGGCCCGACCGCCAGCTCAGATGCTCCTCCACCTCTTCATCGGTGAGGCTCCTTGTGAGCACGTCCGTGGCGGCGACCTGCAGCATCGATCCGGCGCCGAGGGATGTCGGGCCGGCGCGCTGTCCAGCCGCATCCACCCGCACGCTGCCTTCGGCGACCACGACCTGCATGCGTGGTCCCTGCTGCTGCACGGCGAAGGCCGTACCCGTGGCCACCACGCGCACCTTGCTGGCCAGCACGACGAATGGACGGCTGGCATCCTTCGCGACCTCGAAAAACGCCTCGCCGCGCTGCAGTTCCAGCTGCCGCTCGCTGGCGCGCATGTCCACGCGCAAGGCCGAGTTGGTATTGAGCACGACTGTGGAGCCATCAGGCAGCAGTACCTGTCGCAACTCGCCCACCTCGGTGACGTAGACCTGCGCACCACCCGCCACCTGCCAGTAGATGGCGAATGCGACGCCGAGCACGAGAAGCACGCTGGCGGCCAATGCCAGCGGGTGGCGCAGCCATGGACGTTGCCGCGCCACTGGCAACGCCGGCTTCTGCGGGAGCATTGCCGCCAGGCGACCAGCTTCCTTCCATGCAGCGTGCAGGCGGTAATACGCCACACGATGATGCAATGAAGCCGCAAGCCAGGCTTCGAAGCCGGCGGCATCTTCTGCGGTCAGATCGCCGGCATCGCGCCGGCTGATCCAGGCGGCGGCGGCCTGTTCTGCTGCTTCCCTCTCGCTCATCTCTTCTGTCTGGCAGCGATATCTTTCGCGCCGGGGCTCCCTTCTTCTGTTTTCTCCCGCCTGCCGCCAAACAGCTCGGCAGCAAGGGCGGCAATGCCGCGTACCAGGTGCTTTTCCACGGTGGATTCCGCGATACCCAGCCGGCTGGCGATTTCCTTCTGTGGCAGGTCCTCGATCCGCCGCATCCATACCACTTCGCGGCAGCGCTGCGGCAGGCGATCGAATGCCTCCGCCAACCACTGCAGCCGTCTGCTACCGGACAGCTCGCGCTCCGGCGTGATGTCATTAACTAGGACGTTCAGCGAGTCCACATCCTCCATCAATTCGATGGAAACCACGCGTTCGCGCCGGATTCTGTCAATCAGCAGGTTGCGCGCGATGCTGAACAGCAGGCCGCGCGGATGGGTGGGGCGCTGGCGCATGGCGGTTTCCAGAACCCGCACATAGATGTCGTGGCGCACGTCCTGCAGGTCGTGCCCCTGCCGCCACTCGCGGCCGAGATAGCGCATCAGCGCAGCCTCGTGCGGCAGGATTTCCCGCTGGAACCAGCCTTCGAGGTCCTCCTCCATCCCCGGATGATAGCGGCCCGCGCCATCCGGGTCGCGGAGGGTTATTCGGCGGCGGGTTCCGCTGCAGGCCCGCGCGCCGCGGGACCGCCCCTTGCGCCAGCGCCGGAAGCCGGCCCGCCGCCCCTGGCACCACGGGCGGCGGCACCAGGGCCAGCACCGGCAGCACCGCGGGCACCAGGACCCGCGCCCCGCGCCGGCGCAGCCGCCGGGTTGCGCCAGGGATCCACGTTCACCTTGGGGAAATGGGTGGCGAGCCGCTGTTTCACGGACGCCAGGCCCGGATCGGCGGCGAGGTTGTTCCATTCATCCGGATCGTTGCTGTGGTCGTACAGCTCCTCGGCGCCATCCGCATAACGCGTATAGCGCCAGCGCACATCGCGCACGGAATGGTTGCCCTTGCCCCAGGTGCTGAGCGCAACGCGATCCCATTTCATGCCTGGGTTTTCCAGCAGCGGCCGAAGGCTGTTGCCGCCCTCGAGGTGTCCCGGCGCCTTCAGGCCCGCGAGGTCCACCAGCGTGGGATACAGGTCCATGGAGCTCACCGGTACATCCGTGCGGCTGCCCGGCTTCGTGACACCGGGCGCCACGATGATGAAGGGCACCCGCAGCGAGGGTTCCCACAGTGTCTCTTTCTCGCGCTGGTTCTTCTCGCCCAGCTGGTAGCCGTGGTCGCTCATCAGCACGATGATGGTGTTGCCGGCACGACCGCTTTCATCGAGCGCCTTGAGCACCCGACCCACCGCCTCGTCAGCCAGGGTGATGCTTGAAAGATAGGCTTGCACGGCGTCTTTCCACGCGCCGGCCTCCATGATGGGCTTCATGCGCTGGCGGTCGTGGTGGGCCGGCGCAATGTCGTCCAGGTCGTCGGCCTTGTAGGGCGGCAACTTCACGCCATCGAGCGGATACATGTTGAAATACTCGGTGGGGTTGTACCAGGGCGCGTGAGGGCGGTAGATGCCTGCGGCGATGAAGCGGGGCTGGCGGACGCCCTCGGTTTCCCTGATCCGCCGCACGACGTAGCCGCTGGTCATGCCGTCGATGGTGGCATCGAAGGTGGCCACCACAGGCCCCCAGTTGAACTGCAACTGGTCGACCGCCGCGGGCTTCAGCTCATCCGGCAATTGCCAGTCGAGGGCCGGCCAGAAGTCATTCCAGGCCTTCACATCGTTGAAGCCGGGGTGGCCACTGGCCCCGAAAGTATGGGCATGGAAGATCTTGCCCGCGCCGAAAGTCAGGTAGCCGGATTCGCGGAAGTACCGTGGCAGGGAAGGCTTGTCCGTGAACAGGGGCATGGCGCGCCAGTCCTGCGCGTTGTTGTAGACCCCGGACGTTGAAGGCAGCAGCCCGAACAAGGCGGCAGTCCGGATGGCATTGCACTGCGGGGCAATCGACTGCGCATTGGTGAACACCATGCCGCGATTGGCCAGCTTCGTGAGGTTCGGGGTGATGGCCTGCGGGTCGCCCAGGGGCTCGATCATTGCATTGAGGTCATCAACCATGATCAGCAGCACGTCGGGCTGCCTGGCAGCGGCTGCGGGGGTCGGGCCAGCCCACGCAACAAGCAGTGCAGTGGCGATGCAGGAGGTGAGGAATCGGGTGGGAACGGCCATCATGCGGCAAGCCTTCAGCATCAGGGATGACTCATGGTAGCCACGTGGCCCCCACCGACAATCGCTGATCCATCCGGCGAGGGAATCATTGGATATCACTCCATCGGGCACGGGGCCATTGTTCGGGACACGAAGGGAAATCCCGGCCATCGCGACCATTGGCTACCGGGGCGGGCCGGCGGATACTGGTCGCCGGAGCACAGGAACTGAATGCCAACATCCCCTGACCGGATGCCTGCACTGTTCATCGGCCATGGCAGTCCGATGAATACTTTCGAGCGCAATGGCTTCACCGCCGTCTGGCGGGAACTGGGCAGCCGATTGCCTCGCCCGAGCGCGCTGCTCGTCATCTCTGCCCATTGGTACTTCGGCGCCACCGCGGTCACCGCAATGTCGCGGCCCCGCACGATCCATGACTTCTACGGGTTTCCGCAGGAGCTGTTCGACTTCGACTACCCCGCGCCGGGGCTGCCAGACTTCGCCGCCGAGGTAGCCGACCTGGTGAGGCCCCACTGGGTGGGCCTGGACCGTGACCAGTGGGGACTGGACCACGGCACATGGAGTGTTCTCGCACACATGTACCCGGATGCCGATGTCCCGGTGGTGCAGCTTTCAATCAATGCCCTGCAGCCGCTGGACTACCACCTTGCACTCGGCGAGCGGCTCGCGCCGCTACGGCAGCGCAACGTACTGGTCCTGGGCAGCGGCAATGTGGTCCACAACCTGCGGCGCGTGCAATGGGACCAGCCCGATGCAGCCTTTGACTGGGCGCGGCGCTTCGACGATACCGTCGCCTCGCAACTGGCTGCGGCGCCCGGGGATATCCTCAAGGTGATGGAAGATCCCGACTATCCCCTGGCGGTACCCACTCCGGATCACTTCATTCCCCTGCTCTACATTGCCGCCCTCGCCGCCCGGGACGGTGTCGCCGCGCAAGCCATCGTGCGTGGCTACTCGCTGGGATCGATCTCGATGAGCTGCTTTGGCGTGGGGGTCGGAGAAACCTGCCGCGAAGCAGGCGGAGGCGCGGCAAGGCTGCCGCCTGACGTTCCGCCGGAGCAGACCAACACGTGACAAGGGATGTGAAGGGACCACCCGGCTTCCTGGCCGGTGGCGGTGCAACGGGCGCGCTCATCCGCGCCCACCCCTGGGAGAAGACTGCGCTCGGTGATCCCGCGCAGTGGCCGCAGGGCCTGCGCACTGCAGTGCGCATACTGCTCACCACGCAGCATCCCGTGTTCATCTTCTGGGGCGCAGAGCACACCTGTCTCTACAACGATGCCTACTCCCGCTCCCTGGGCCCGGAGAAGCATCCGTCGATACTGGGTGCGCCAGGGCGGCAGGCCTGGGAGGAAATCTGGACCATCATCGGGCCCCAGATCGAGCAGGTCATGCGCGGCGCGGGAGCAACCTGGCATGAGAACCAGCTCGTGCCCATCATCCGCCACGGCGAGCTGCAGGATGTGTACTGGACCTACAGCTACAGCCCCATCGACGAGCCGGATTCGCCGCATGGCGTCGGCGGCGTGCTGGTCATCTGCACCGAAACCACCGGACAGGTACTGGCGCAGCAGCGGTTGATGGAAGAGCGCGAACGATTCGTGCAGCTTTTCAACCAGGCCCCCACCTTCCTGGCGGTGCTGGAAGGGCCGGAACATGTGTTCACCTTCGCCAACCCGGCCTACCTGCGGCTGGTCGGCGACCGCGATGTGATCGGGCGCACTGTCGCCGAGGCGCTTCCGGAAGCTGTCGCGCAGGGCTATGTGGCTCACCTTGATGAGGTGTTCCGCACTGGAAGGTCCTTCTCCGCCACCGGCGCCACGTTCTCATTCCTGCTGCATGACAGCGAGGTACTGGCGCGGCGCCACGTGGACTTCGTGTATCAGCCCATGACCAGCCGCGAGGGCATGGTCACAGGCATCCTGGTGCAGGGCGTGGACGTGACCGCTCGCGCCGAGTCGGAAGCCGCCCTGGCGCGCAGCCGCTCGCGCCTGGAATTCGCCAGCCGCATTTCCGGAGTGGGGTTCTGGTACTGCGACCTGCCTTTCGACAGGCTCGACTGGGACGAACGGGTGAAGGACCACTTCTTTCTCCCGCCTTCTGCCGACGTCACCATCCAGGACTTCTACGCCCGGCTGCACGAGGAGGACCGGGCCCGCGCCCGGGCGGCCATCGAGACCGCGATCCGCGCCCGCATCCCCTACGACATTGTCTATCGCACGGTAGATCCGGACACGGGCGCGACCAAGTGGATCCGCGCACTGGGCGGCGCGGACTTCGCGGCCGACGGCAGCCCCACCCGCTTCGATGGCGTGACCGTCGACGTCTCGGCGCAGAAGGCCAATGAGCAGCGCCTCTCGACACTGAACGAGCTCCTGCAGGAACAGGACCGGCGCAAGGACGAGTTCATCGCCACGCTGTCACATGAACTGCGCAATCCGCTCGCGCCCATTCGTGCAGCGGCGCGCATCCTCGTGTCGCCCGGGGTGTCGGGCATCCAGCTGCAGCAGGCCCAGGAGACAATCGATCGCCAGGTGGTGCAGATGTCGCTGTTGCTGGACGACCTGCTGGACATCGCCCGCATCACCCACGGCAAGTTGCAGCTGCGCAGGGAAAAGGTACTGCTGGCCGGCGTGGTGGGCGCCGCCGTGGAGGCGCTGCGTCCGCAGCTGGAAGCCCGGCAGCAGCAACTGGTGATGGAAATGCCCCGCTAGCAGGTGCAGCTGGATGCGGACCCGCTGCGAATGGCGCAGATCCTCACCAATCTGCTGACCAATGCCTCGCGCTACAGCGAACCAGGCAGCCGCATCGAGGTCACCGGGCACGTCGAGCAGCGCATGCTGGCGCTGTCGGTGCGCGATCACGGCATCGGCATCGCGCCCGAGTCGATTGCAGGCATCTTCCAGATGTTCTCGCAGATCGATGCCATCGAAGTTCGCACCGCCGGCGGGCTGGGCATCGGGCTGGCGCTGGTGCGGGGACTTGTCGAGCTGCACGGCGGCAGCGTCGAGGCGCATAGCGCCGGCCTTGGCAAGGGCAGCGAGTTCATTGTACGGCTGCCGGTGGACACGTCACTGCCTGCCACCCTGGCGCCGACGTGCACCACCGTCGATACCGAAATGCGCCATCGCATCCTGCTCGCCGACGACAACCAGGACGCCGCCGACAGCCTCGCCACACTGCTCGAACTCGCCGGCCACGAAGTGCGGGTGGCTTACGGGGGGCGTGACGCGCTGGCAGTGGCCGAGGATTTCCGCCCCGACACCGTGGTGCTGGATATCGGCATGCCGGATCTCACCGGCCATGAAGTGGCCGCGGAACTGCGCCAGCGGACGTGGGCGGAGAAGGTCCGCCTGATTGCGCTCACCGGGTGGGGACAGCAGAGCGACAGGCTTCGCGCCAGCAAGGCCGGGTTCGACCTGCTGCTGGTGAAGCCTGTCGATCCGGACAGGCTGGAGGCGACGATCCGCGGCCTGTCCGGATAAGGCGGAGCCTACTGCGCCTTGCGGCCCACCCACGGATCCGGTGAGGCGGGACCCACCACGGCCATCGCGTAATCCACGCGTCCGCCGCTCATCTTGAACACGTGCACGTCGGCGAGATTGCCCGCGAAGTGCGCGAAGGCCGCCACCAGGCCAGCCTCCACGTCGGCCAGCGGCACACGGGGCGCGGGGTGCTTGATCACCAGGCCCTTGGGCGAGCAGTCATGCGTGGGCGTGGTGTAGATGCCGTTCTCCCAGCGGTCGCAGCGATCGGCAAAGGGCGTGTTCACCATGGGCTCGTTGGAGAACATGGCGAAGTAGTCCGTGGCCGCCGCAGCCATCAGCGCACGCGACTGGCGCTTGTCAGGCGGCAGGATGTTTTCCCAGTCGAGGTGGGCGGTGGCCATCACGACTTCCGGCTTGTACATGAACTCCTGCTCGCGGCCGAGCACGTGCTCGATTTCGGTGATCGCCCCGCCGTCCTGCGTCTGCAGCCGGATCGCGGCATGGATGAGCCGACCGTTCTCGTTGATGACACCGAAGGTCACCGCGCCACAGCGCTCGGTGTCGATGAGGTAGTTCTGCTCGCCCCAGGCACCTGCGCCCTTCCAAAGCGTGCTGGCGCCGGGTGCCTGCTGCACGCCGTTCTCGGTGAACATCACGTTCGGCGCGATCTTCACCTTTGAAGGATCATGCGCGGCCAGGGCTGCCGAATAGCCGTCGACCACCGCCTTCAGGGTGGCGCGGGGGCACTTGGTGCCCGGCGCCTCAAAGGGATAGTTGCGACGGGCCTGGCCCGGCGCGCCACCGGCCAGTGGCCCAGCCCCGCCGCCAGGACCGGCAGCGCCGCCCGGACCTGCACCGGCGCCGCGCGGCGCACCGCCGGGTGCTGCGCCCTGCCCCGGGGGTGTTGGCGCAGCGGCTTGCGCGGTTGCTACTGCGAAGGCGGCCGCGATGGCGGCAGCCAGGATGCTCTTCTTCATGGTGTCCCCCGGACAAAGTGGTCGAATGGTCGCGGCGCAAGCTACTGCGCTGTCTGCCCGGGGGTCAAGGCTTGGCTGCGGCAACGCCAGAGTCGCCGTCGGCTATAGTCCACCACCGGCCGGAACCACGCTTCCGCGCCCACCAACAACAGCCTTTTCCGGGGGATCCTGTGACCGTGTCTTCAGAAGTTGCCGCAGCGCGCGGCCGGAACGCCTTGCTGCCACTGTTCATCGTCAGCGGCGGCGCCGCGCTGATCTACGAGGTGGTGTGGTTCCAGTCGCTGTCGCTGATCATCGGCAGCAGCGCGGTGTCGATGGCGGTGGTGCTCGCGACCTACATGGGCGGCATGGGCCTGGGCAGCCTGGTGTACCTGCGCTGGCGCGGACGATTCGGTCATCCGCTGCGCATCTATGGACAACTGGAACTGCTGATCGCGATCTGCGCCCTGCTGGTCCTGTATGTGCTCCCCTGGGCTGGCGGACTGTACACGGCAGTTGGCGGCGGTGGATTCAGCGGCATCCTGCTGCGCGGGCTTTTCTGCGCCATCTTCCTGCTGCCACCCACCATGGCCATGGGTGCCACGCTGCCCGCCGCGGCGGGCTGGCTGCGATCCACGCCGGAAGGCGTGAGCCGCGCAGGGTTCTACTACACGGCCAACATCGCGGGCGGGGTGATCGGTTGTCTGGTAGCGGGCTTCTACCTGCTGCGCGTGTATGACATCCACACCGCCACCTACGTCGGTGTGGTGCTCAACCTGATCGTGGCCGGTGTTGCCTGGATGCTCTCGCGCGTGACGCCTGACGTGCCTGCCGAGCCGGCAGCGGAACGGTCGGCGATACCCGCAGTGTCGCCCTGGCGCGGCCCCGACCTCACGGTCTACATCGCCATCGGCCTGAGTGGCGCATGCGCGCTGGGTTCGCAGGTGATCTGGACGCGCAACCTGGCGCTGCTGCTCGGCGGCACGGTGTACACCTTCTCCCTCATCCTCGGCACCGTGCTGCTGGGGCTGGGCATGGGCAGCAGCTTCGGCGCCTCGGTGGTGCGCAATTCGCGCGATCCGCGGCGGGCCCTGCTGATCTGCCAGGTGCTGGCCATGGCCGGGCTCGCCTGGGCGGGGTGGATGATCAGCAGCAACCTGCCGTACTGGCCCATCAATCCCGGCAATGCGCCAGCCCCGACATACCTGTTCCAGGTCGACTTCCTGCGCAGCTTCCTCGTGGCGCTGCCCGCGTCACTGTGCTGGGGTGCGAGCTTCCCGCTGGCGGTGGCCGCCGTGGCCGACGGGCGTGGCAACAGCAGCGCCGCCGTCGCGCGCGTGTATGCCGCCAACACGGCTGGCGCCATCCTCGGCGCGCTGTTCACGGGCCTGGTGCTGGTCGCCTGGATCGGCACGCAGCAGTCGCAGCGCCTGCTGATGGTGCTCTCGCTCACTGCGGCGCTGCTGCTGTTGCTGCCGGCATTGCGCGGCAAGTCCGCCCCCGCCCGCAACCGGGCGGCGGTCGCGGGCGTCGCGGCTGTGGTGGTGCTCGCCGTGGCCGTGACCTTCGTGCACAAGCTGCCCGGCCCGCTGGTCGGGTACGGCCGCTGGACGGTCACGTGGCTGCCGCCGCAGGTGGAATTCCTCTACGTGGGGGAGGGGCTGAACTCCACGCTGGCGGTTTCGCGCGGCCCCGATGGCACGCTGAATTACCACAATGCCGGCAAGGTGCAGGCCTCCAGCCAGCCCAACGACATGCGACTGCAGCGCATGCTGGGCCACCTGACGACGCTGCTGGCGAAGGATCCCCGCAATGTGCTGGTAATCGGCAGTGGTGCCGGCGTGACCGCTGGCGCCGTCAGCGTGAATCCCGCGGTGCAGACGCAGACCATCGCCGAGATCGAGCCGCTGGTGCCGCGCGTGGTGAGCGAGTTCTTCGCCCACGAAAACCACGGCGTCATCGACAACCCGAAGGTGAAGATACGCATCGACGATGCGCGGCACTTCCTGCTCACCACCGACGAGAAGTTCGATGCCATCACCGCCGATCCCTTCGATGCCTGGGTGAAGGGCGCCGCCTCGCTGAACACGGCCGAGTTCTACGCGGAGATGAAGCGCCACCTGAACCCCGGCGCCGTGGTCACGGCCTGGCTACCCTTCTACGAAACCACCGTGGAGGCCATCAAGAGCGAGGTCGCCACCTTCGCGGCCGCGTTCCCGCACGTGATCATCTTCGGCAACACCGCCGGTGGCCAGGGCTACGACGGCGTGATGGTCGGCTCGATGGAGCCTTTCGAAATCGACGTGACCGCAATGGAAGCGCGCCTCAACAGCCCGGAGTTCGAACCGGTGCTCCGTTCGCTCGACGAGGTGGGCTATGGCTCGGTGCAGCTGTTGCTGGGCACCTTCGCCGCCACCGGCGACCAGCTGAAGAACTGGCTGGGAAATGCCGAAATCAACCGCGACCGCAATCTCAGGCTGCAGTACCTGGCTGGCCTCGGCGTGAACAACTACGAGCAGGCGGGCATCTACTCGGAGATCCTGCGCGAGGGTGCGTGGCCAGCCGAGGTCTTCCGCGGGGATCTCTCGACGCTGTCGCGTCTGCGTTCGGAGGTCATGTCGCAGAGGTAGCGCATGGGGCCGGCGCACCCGGCCCTGGTGGTGGTATGTTTCAGCCAAGCTGAAGCACAGATTCGCCCTTCGCCTGGGCACCACCGCCGCATTGCTGCTGACCGTGCCGGCGCTTGCAATGTCGGCGACGCCATCGCTTGACGAAGCGGTGCACGAAAGCATCCGCCAGGCCTTCTGCCCGAAGCCGGCCGGAGCTGCCGCAGCTGCAGCCACGCCCGCCTCACCGGTGGCGCCGGCACGCGTCTTCGACAACCTCTACTTCGTGGGTGACCAGAGCACCTCCGCCTGGGCGCTCACCACGCGCGAGGGCATCATCCTGCTGGACGCAGGCTTCCACCACAATGTGGAAGGCACCATCGTCGGCGGCATGAAGAAGCTCGGCCTGAAGCCCGAAGACATCCGCTACGTGATCGTCTCGCACGGCCACAACGACCACTTCGGGGGCGCGAAACACCTGCAGGCAACCTATGGTGCCCGCATCGTGATGTCCGAAGCAGACTGGCAGCACATGGTCACCTGGCCGCAGCGTGGATCGCCCGCGCCATTCCCCGATCGCGACGTGGTGGTGAAAGAGGGCGACGAGGTGCGGCTGGGCGAGGCCGTGGTGCGCATCGTCATCACCCCGGGGCACACTCCCGGCACGATCTCGCCGATCTTCGAGGTGCGGGATGGCACCCGGCGCCACCTCGTCGGCTACTGGGGCGGCGACGGCGCCGGGCACCTCGAACCGGCCGACCTGCGTACCTATGCCGCCGCCGTGGACCGCTTCATCTCGCTGGAGCCGCGCATCGATGTGCCTCTGAGCAACCACGTCGTCGCGGACGGAACGCTGCTGAAACTGCCCCTGCTTGCCGCCCGCAAGGCCGGCGAGCCGCATCCCTTCGTCAGGGGCAATGCGGCATTTCGCGCCTGGGCGGGCGTGCTTAAGTCCTGCGCCGAGGATTTCCTTCCCCGAAATTGACGGGGATCGGCCCGCCGCAGCAGTCTGCGCAATGCGAACTGCCGCACCTCGGCCAGCCAGGCGGGGCGGTGAGACATTCCAGGTCTGGACAGCCATGGGATCAAGTCTTGGCTGGCCGTCAAACCCCTCCCCTAGACTCCGCTCACCCTTGGGGGTAGTGGGCGCAATGCCGTATACATGATGCGGAGCTGGAAATGAGCCGACCCGGACCGAATCGATTCTGCACGACCGTCTTCGCCGCGCTGCTGTTTGCGGCGGGCGCCGTGTTCGCGGCACAAGGCCCCGGTCCCGGAGCCCCGCCGGCGCGCGGAGGCCCTTCGGGCGCGCGCGCCGCGGCGCCGCCCCCGCCGGTCACCACGACTCCGCGCAGCAAGGGTGACCAGCAGCGACAGTACGTCTTCTCGCCCACCGGCCAGACCCTTCCCTACCGCCTCTATGTGCCCACCACATGGAACGGCAAGGACTCCCTGCCAATCCTGCTGTTCCTCCACGGCGCCGGTGCGAACGAGCGTACCTACCTCGACATGGGTGATGGCCTGCTGCGCAAGCTCGCGGAACAGCATGGCTACATCGTGGTCTCGCCGCTGGGCTTCACCCCCATGGGGGCGTTCGGCAATCCCATCCGCCTGCCCGCCGTGTTCGGCCAGTCCGCAGAAGCGGCCAGGCAGCGCGCCGCCGTGACGCCGGAGCGCCGCCGCGAACTGGCGCTCAGCGAGCTGGAAGTCATCACGGTGCTGGAGCTGGTGACGGAGGAATATGGCGCGGACCGTGCGCGCACTTTCCTGGCCGGACATTCCATGGGCAGCGGTGGCACCTGGCACCTGGCCGCGCGCTGGCCTGACCGCTGGGCCGCCATCGCACCGATGTCCGGGCCCTTCGTCGACGAAACCACCTATCCCTTCGAGAGCCTGCGCAAGTTGCCCATCTTCATGAGCGAGGGCACTGGCGCCGAGCCTTCGCTGGTGGGCAGCCGCGCGCTGGACAAGTTCCTCAAGGCCGGCAAGTTCGATTACGAGTACCTCGAGGTGGACGGCAACCACGGCAGCATGGTGCCGATGGCCTGGCCCAGGGTCTTCGAATTCTTCGACAAGGTGTCGGCGCGCAAGGCGCAGCCATGAAGCCGCTGCACACACTGCTGCCCCTGCTCGCCGCGCTGGCCGCACCGCTCGGCGCGTTTGCCGCCGCCCCGGCGCCGCAGGAAATCCGTCTCTGGCCGGGCAAGGCCCCTGGCACCGAGAACTGGACGGTGCCCGAGTCGGTCACCACTTCACCCGGCGGAGAACGCACGGTCTCCAACGTCAGCGATCCCACGCTCACCGTGTTCCTGCCCGATCCGGCCATCGCCACCGGTACCGCCGTGGTACTGGCGCCTGGCGGAGCGATGCGCGTGCTCGGCATCGACGGCAATGGCACGCAGGTTGCGAAGTGGCTCAACGACAAGGGCATCGCCGCCTTCGTGCTGAAATACCGCACGGTGCAGCAGGCGCCCGGTGCGCGCGGTGCAGGTCCCGGTGGGGCGCCGCGCGCCGGCGGTCCCGGGGCTGGTCCCGGCGCGCCACGCGCTGGCGGACCTGGCGGCGCCGGGGCGCCACCGCCGCGCCAGGAAATGGAGATCCGGAACGCCAACGCGAATCCCGAGCCGGGTGACGCGGCCCTCGCAGAGGCCGTGCAGATGGCAATCGCCGACGGCCAGGCAGCGCTGCGACTGATCCGCAAGAACGCGAAGGAATGGAAAGTCGACCCTGCGCGGGTAGGCATCATGGGTTTCTCCGCGGGCGGCGGCGTTGCGGTTGGCACGGCGCTGGCGCAGAAGTCCGACGCCTACCCGGACTTCCTGATGACCATGTATGGTCCCTCGCTGGTGGATGTGAACGTGCCGGCGCATGCACCGCCGCTGTTCATCGCCGTGGGCGCCACGCATTTCAACGTGACCAATGGCTGCCTGGCGCTGTTCGCGGCCTGGAAGGCTGCCGGCAAGCCCGCTGAAATCCATGTCTATGACGGAGTGAGTGCCGGATTCAGCCTCGCGAAGCGGGGCCTGCCGGTGGATGGATGGATCGACCGCGCCTACGAGTGGCTCGTGGCGCGGAAACTTACGGATCCGAGATAGGGTCCAATCTGGTTTGGGGGATGACTGGAATGCGCATGACGAGGCGTTGGATCGCGCTGGCTGGCCTTTCTGCCGGAGGCGCGTTGCTGGCCGTGGCAATGGCGGCCGAGCACACCGCCGGGAAATGGTGGAGGCCGGGCTCAGGGCAGCCCCTGCCCGCCTTCGTGGAATATCCGAATGAATTCGGCCGGATCGGCATCGTCAATTCCGCCGGCCCCATCCAGACCAAGGGCCATCCCTTCTTCGAGCCCATGGGCCCGACCGGCCGCGCCTGCGTGTCCTGTCACCAGCCCTCGGATGGCATGTCGCTGTCCGTGGAAAGCGTCCAGGCACAATGGAAGGTCACGGGCGGCAAGGACCCGCTGTTCGCCATGTTCGATGGCGCCAACTGCCCCAACCAGAAGCCGGGCGACCCCGCAACGCACTCGCTGCTGCTGACGCGCGGACTGTTCCGCATCGGCCTGCCCTGGCCACCGCGCGATGAGAAAGGCAAGGAGATCACGCCTGAGTTCACCATCGAGGTGGTGCGCGATCCCACCAACTGCAACTCCGGCCCCGAGTACGGCATCAACGGCACGCGCAAGGAGATCTCGGTGTACCGCCGCCCGCGCGCGGCCGCGAACCTGCGCTATGTGGCCTCCTCGCGGTTTGGCTCCTCGGCCTTCATCGGCAAGACCGGCATGCTGGCCGCGGTGGATCCGGAGACCGGCCGTCCGGTGAACATGAACATGATGGCCGACGCGCGCGAGTCCACGCTGAAGACCCAGGCGCTGTCGGCGGCCCATGGCCACCTGCAGATGGCCGGGGCGCTGACACCCGCACAACTGCAGCAGATCCAGGATTTCGAGCTGCAGCTGTATGCCGCGCAGTCGTGGTCGACGAAGGGCGGTTCGCTGAACGAGCCGGATGGTCCTTCCGGCATCGGTCCGCGGGCCATGGAAAAAGGCGAAGACGGCGTGCTCGGCAACAACACCACGCGCTTCGTGTTCCCGACGGAAAACAAGTGGGCAGACCTTCCCGAAGGCGCGACGCCGGAAGAGAAGGCCCGCAACGCACACCGCGAGTCCATCCAGCGCGGCCATGACGTGTTCTTCTTCCGCACGTTCTGGATCCGCGATGCCATGCACATCAACACGGTGGGCCTGGGAAATCCCATCAAGCGCACCTGCGCGACCTGCCATGGCATGCACATGACGGGCATGGACACGGCCAATGGCTGGATGGACGTGGGCACCACCAACAAGCCCTGGGCACTGGAGCCGGCCGAAAGCCCGTGGGCGAAGGAAGTGCCGCCGTTGCCGCTGTTCAAGATCACCTGCCGCGCGGACCTGCCCCCGCATCCCTTCCTCGGCCGCGTGATCTACACGCAGGATCCGGGTCGCGCACTGATCTCCGGCAAGTGCGAGGACGTGGGCGCCATCGTGATCCAGCAGTTCCGCGGGCTCGCCGCGCGCGCGCCCTATTTCTCCAATGGCTCTGCCAGCACGCTGCGCGAGCTGGTGGATTTCTACGATCGCCGCTTCAACATCAAGCTCACCGAGCAGGAGCGCGCGGATCTGGTCAACTTCCTGGGTGCGCTGTAATGGTTGTTTCACGTGCAAGGTTCGCGGCTGCCGCGCTGCTGATTCCGGCCTTCCTGCAGGCAGCTCCGGCGCCGGGCACGCGGCTGAGCTTCGTGACCTGCCCCATCCTGCGCGACACGCGCTCGGTGCCCTGCTGGCTGGCTGACTTCCGCAACGACCGCTACTTCCTGACCATCCAGACCGACGTGAGCGCCGAGGTGCAGCCGCCGCTGATGGGCCACCAGGTGCTGGTCGAAGGCGTGGTTTCCGACAAACCCTCCGTCTGCGGCGGCGTCGTGCTCTCGCCGGTGAAGCTCTCCGCCATGCCGGAGCTGGATGCGAACTGTCGTGAGGAACTGCCGGCCGAAGACCGCTTCACGGTTGACGCCCCGCGTCCGCCTGGTCCCAGCAGCGGACGCTTCGCGTTTACCGGGGGCGGTACGCCTGGCGTGCCCCCGCCCGACAACGCGCCGCCCGCGGGTGCACGTGGCGCCGGCCCTGCGCCGGCTCCCGCTGCCGGCGGTGCACGCGCTGGCGGACCCCGCCAGGGTGGCGCACCGGTCACCGGTCCGCAGAAATTCGACGTCTACTACGACTTCGACAAGGGCGTGTCCTTCCGGCACCCCTCCTCGCTCGGCACCATCCTCAATGCGGCGCGGCGCAGCGATGCGAAGCGCGCGCGCATCACCGGCGTGCGCGGCGCACACCTGCTCACCGACGGCACGCTGTTGATGGAATCACCGGAAACCGGCAAGCGGCGCGCCGAAGAACTGGCACACCTGCTGGCCGGAGCCGGGCTCAACCTTCCCGCCGAGGTGACCTGGATCAGCGCCGAGAAGGACGCCGATGGAATCGACGACTGGCAGAGCCGTCGCGTGACGGTCGAACTGCTGCCCTGACGTGATGGATCAACCACAGGAGAGGACGATGAAATCCCGGACCGCGAAGATGGTCTCTTCAACACTGAAGGCGTTGCTGCCTGCAGGTTATGTATTCGGTGCACTGACCGCCGGTGCCGCGGAGCCCGCACCAGCGCCGACGATCACCACGCTGACTACCAAGAACTACACGCAGATCGGCACCCCGCCGACCGGCCCCCATGCCATCGTGATAGAGCATGACCCCGGCCTGGCAACACACACGATCTGGCGGCCGAAGGATCTGGCCAACCGCAAGTACGGCGTAGTGGTATGGGGCCAGGGCGGCTGCGCCAAGGATGGTTCGCTGTTCCCTGAATACCAGAGCGAGATTGCCTCCCACGGCTTCATCATCGTGGCGGACGGCCCGCCGCAGTTCCGTCCGCCTCGCGGAGGTGGCGCGGGTCCGGGCGCAGGCCCCGGTGGTCCGGGTGGTCCCGGCGCAGGTGCGCCTCCGGGTGGCGCTCCGCGTGCCGGCGGGCCTGGCGCTGGCGGTCCTCCGGGAGCGGGTGGTCCCCCGGGTGGCGCGCCGCGCGCAGGCGGCCCGGGTGGCGCTCCTGGCGCGGGCGGCCCGCCGCGTGGAGGTGGAGCCCCGGGCGGCGGCTCCATGGGCGACGGTGGCAAGGCGCTCATCGAGGCCATCAACTGGATCGAGAAGGAAGCGAAGGATCCGAAGAGCCGCTTCTACAACAAGATCAATCTCGAGAAGATTGCCGCCATGGGCATGTCCTGCGGCGGCATCATGTCGTACGGCGCGTCCGGCGATCCGCATGTGAAGACCGTTGGCATCTGGAACAGCGGCCTGTTCAGCGAGGAAGAGCGCAAGGCCACCTTCGACAAGATGCATGGCACGGCCCTCATCATCACGGGCGGCGAATCCGACATTGCCTACGCCAACGGCAAGGCGGATTTCGAGAACATGCCGGCGCGGATTCCCGTGTTCTACGGCGTGTATCCCTCGGTGGGCCATGGCGGTACGTACGGCGAGGACAACGGCGGCCCCTACGGCAAGCTGGCGGTGCCCTGGCTGAAGTGGCAGCTGGATGGCGACACGGGTCCGAACGGCAAGGGATATTTCGCGGGCAGCACCTGCGTCCCCTGCAAGGATCCGAAGTGGCAGATCCAGTCACGCGGGATTAACTGACGATCCCCGGACGGCTGCAGGTTCGCCTGCAGCCGGCGGCGGGGCCGGAAGGTCCCGCCGCTTCTGCCGCGGCGGCCCTCGCTACGGCAATGATGCCCCCAGGGGCAATCCTCTTTTTCGCAATCCGCCCGGGCAGGCGCGCAGACAGCGCCTCGCCAGTTGGGCGGCTTTCCACAAAGCTTCCACAAAGCTGGCGCAGGGTGCCCCTGTGCTAGATTCCGCGCGGGGCGTTTTTACTACAAGGAAAACCTCAATGGTTTCACTCTCTAAATCAAGGGCAGGCCTGTTCGCGGCCGTGCTTGCAGGTTCACTGGCAGCATCGGCGATCGTCATCGCCGCGCAACCTCCCGGTCCGCCGGCCGGGGCTCCCGGTGCAGGCGCACCTGGTGGCGGTCCTCCCCGCCAGGCGCTGGATCCGCGCGTGCAGCAGCGCAAGTACGTCTTCGAAGAAACGAAGGAAGAAGTGCCGTACGCGGTGTTCGTTTCCTCCAAGGTTTCCAGGGACAAGAAGAATCCCGTGATCATCGCGCTGCACGGGCTGGGCGGTGACCAGAACACGATGCTGCGCGGGGCTGCCCTCGACAAGGCTGAGGAGGGTGGCTACATCCTCGTCGGCCCGATGGGCTGCAACTCGTCAGGCTGGTACGGCGCTCCGTCGTCCATGTCCAACGGTGCCTGTGGCGCCAGCACTGGCGGCATGGGCATGGGTGGCCCGCCCCGCGGCGCCGGCGCCCCCCCGGGTGCTGGTGGTCCTCCGGGCGGCGCTCCGCGCGGCGCGGGTGGTCCCCCGGGTGCCGGCGGTCCTCCGCGTGGCGCCGGTGGCCCTCCTGGCGCCGGTGGTCCTCCGCGTGGCGCCGGTGGTCCTCCGGGCATGGGCGGTGCGGCTCCCACCACGCTGGGCGTCTCCAACGACGTGAGCAAGCGCAGCGAGAAGGACGTGATGACGGTGCTCGACATGATCCGCAAGGAATTCAATGTCGATGAGAATCGCATCTACATCTACGGCCACTCGATGGGTGGTGCCGGCGCCATCTACCTGGGCGTGAAGCATGCCTCGATCTGGGCGGGCATTGGTGCGCTCGCGCCGGCGCATGCACCGGCGGGCATCTTCGCGTCGAACTACAGCCTCGCTCCCGCCAAGCACATCCCGATGATGATCGTGCAGGGCACCAAGGATGAGCTGATCCCCCTGGAGGGGATCCGGCAGTGGGTCGACCAGATGAAGGAGCTCGAAGTCACGTACAAGTACATCGAGATTGGCGGTGGCACCCATGGCACCGTGATGGCGAACGCGGTCGACATCATCGAGTTCTTCAACCAGCACAAGAAGCAGTAGAAGACCCGCAAATACCCTTTCAGGGTACGCCGCGAGCGACCGACGGCCGCTCGCGGCGTCTGCTGCACCGGGCCGGCGAGCCGCTCCCCGCGGCTACTTGAGCTCGAAGATGAAGGCGCGGTATTCGCCTTGCGCTGCCGGACCTTCATGCACCGTGCCGGCCGGCACGAAGGTTGCCTTCGGTGACGTGGTGCCGTCGAACACCAGCTCAATGGCATCGCCGGTGTGACGGTGTTTCGCGGCCGGCTGGCCGGGCATCACTGTCCAGCCCGCGGCGCGGTTGTTCTCCCATGCCGGAGCGCCAGCGACCTGGCGCAGGCCATCGGCGCCATCGCCGGCTGTTCCAGTCGGGGCTGGACGCTTCACCTCGATCAGGACGGCGCGCATGGGAGGATCACTCGCACCCTCTTCCACGTGGGTGACATTGGCGCGATTGGTCTGGTACACCCACTTCTTCGTGTTGACCAGGCGGCCAGGCGCCTGGCCCTGCGTGATGATGCGGTCGCCTTCCTCGTAGGAGACGCCGATCAGGTCGTAGCGATGCGTGTGCAGCGGATACTGCTGCTTGAGCCACGAGACATTCCACACCGCCACCACGTCGTTCTCGAATATCAGCGTGGTGCCCGGCCTCGGAAATGGGGGAGGCAGGTCTGGTTCGGCCGCCTGACACAGGGTGGCTGCTGCAAGCCCGATCGCAATTAGTCGTACCATCCGGGTTCCTCCGTTCTCTGGCCCGATTGTGCCAAACTCGGGCCTCCCGGCGTACCATATCGCCGGATTTCTTGCGGGATATCGCAACGCGCCAGTCCGGCGTTGGGGGAGAACACCAAATGACTATCCGTCGTCCGTCCCTGTTGGTTGGTTTCGGTGCAGGCCTGGTGGTTGCCCTGGCCGGCGTAATGGTCGTGAAGGGCGCGGCACCCGCCGCCACAGGAGACCCGCTGATCGCGGGCTTCAAGAGCACCTATCCGGCGTCGGTCTCCGATGCGGTTGAAATCGTCACCGGCAAGAACGGCACGATGCAGTACGACATGAAGCTGATGGCAGGCACGAACCTGGTCGGACGCGCGGTGACAGCGCTCGCGCGCGCCGTGCCACCGGAACAGGCCACGGCCGCCCTCGCAACCAAACACTCGGGCGAAATGATCGACGAAGCCAGGCCCGGTGAGGTCGGCGTGATCGTGATGGAAGGCACGCTCGACATCGCCGCCATGGGCAACCTGATGGCCACGGCAGCCCTGGAGCGCGGCATGGCCGGCATGGTGCTCGACGGCGCCATCCGCGACATGTGGGACATCCGGCGCATGGGCCTGACGGTATACGCGCGGTCCAAGACGCCGCGCACCACCGTCGGCCATTACGCCACTGTGGCGAAGAATGTTCCGGTGGAGTGCGCCGGAATCACCGTGCGCCCGGGCGACATCATCGTCGCCGACGAGGACGGCGTGGTGGTGGTGCCGCAGGAGCACGCCGAGGCCGTTCTCAAGGAAGCGCAGGCCATCGACGACCGCGAGCGCGGCATGTATCCGTTCATCCGCGAGTTCAAGTCGCTGCAGCAGGCGATCCAGAAGTTCAACCGGATCTGAACCCGGAGCTAGCGGCGCAGGCGCAAGGTCACGGAATCCGACGCCGGATCGAAAAGGATCAGAGCCTCGTCGCGCTCCAGGGCTGACAGGACCTGGGCGACTTTTTCCTCGTGGGTGAATTCCTTCGCCCCGTAGTCGGTGCCCTCCCGAAGCACAAAGGCTTCGGCGACACCGCGCAAGGCCTCGGCGGAAAGCAGGCCATGAGGCACTTCCACCGGTTGTGCCTCTTCGGCCGGATCGAATGGATCGCTCATCGTGCTGCCTGGATTCACGGTGAAGCCGGAATGCTCGTGATGGCGCTGGCGTCCAGCATCACCAGGCCGGCGCAGCTCTGCGGTGGAGTCTGCACAGGACCCACGGTGCAGACCGCACGGCTCAACTCCACGCTCTTCACGGCGGAGCAAGGCGCGCCGAAGATGCCGATTTGTACCGTGCGCTCCTCGCCCACGCCGAAATCGCCCAACACCTGGTAGTCGGAGATGAAACCGAAGCCGTCGGTCTGCGCCATCCACGCAGCCTGGACATTCAGCGCCGCGCTGCCCGTGTCATTGCGCGCCTGTACGGCAAGCACACAGCGGTTGCCCGCGGCGCTGGTCTGCGCGCCGGTCACCCGCAGCGCAAGACGGCCGTCAGGGGCCACCGGCGCGACGGGGGCGGAAGGTACATCCTGATCTGCCACGGCGGCGGATGCACCGGAGGCAGCGCCTGCATCACCAGCCGTGTTGCGGGGTCCGCAGGCTGAAAGCGCGCCCACGGCCAACGGCACCGCCAGGGCTGTGAGCACGCGGGAACGCCTCGGACCGCCGGCCAATGCCATGCTCAGTCCTTCAGCAGTTCCGGATCACGCACCGCGCCACGGTCCGCGCTGGTGACCAGCTTCGCATAAGCCTTCAATGCCATCGTTACCTGCCGCTTGCGCGCCACGGCCGGCTTCCAGCCCCGCGCGGCCTGTGCGGCGCGACGACGTGCAAGCTCCTCATCGCTGACATCGACGCGGATGCTGCGCCCCGGAATGTCGATGACGATGGTGTCGCCGCTCTCCACCAGCGCGATGGTGCCGCCCTCCGCAGCCTCTGGTGACACATGGCCGATGGAGAGTCCCGCCGTACCGCCGGAGAAACGCCCGTCGGTGACCAGCGCGCAGGCCTTGCCCAGTCCACGCGACTTCAGGTAGCTGGTGGGATAGAGCATCTCCTGCATGCCCGGACCGCCGCGCGGGCCCTCGTAGCGGATCAGCACCACGTCACCTGCCTTCACGCGGTTGGTGAGGATGGCCTCCACCGCTGCGTCCTGGCTTTCCACCACGTAGGCCGGGCCGCTGAACTTCAGGATGGAGGGATCCACGCCCGCGGACTTCACGATGCAGCCACGCCCGGCCAGGTTGCCCCACAGCACGGCCAGGCCGCCGTCCTGGAAATACGCTGCCTCGCGCGAGCGGATGCAACCCTTCTCACGGTCGAGGTCGAGGTCCGGATACCGGCAGGACTGCGAAAACGCCTTGTCGGTGCGGATACCGGCGGGACCGGCGCGGAAGAAACTGCGCACGGACTCATCCTGCGTGCGGGCGATGTCCCACTTGTCCAGCGCCGCGGCGAGCGATGGCGAATGCACCGTGGGCATGCCGGTGTTGAGCAGCCCGGCGCGGTCCAGCTCGCCGAGGATGGCCATCACGCCGCCGGCGCGATGCACGTCTTCCATGTGGTAGTGGCTGGAGGGTGCCACCTTGCACAGCACCGGCACGGAGCGCGAGAGCCGGTCGATGTCGGCGAGGTTGAAGGCAATGCCGCCCTCCTCTGCGGCCGCCAGGATGTGCAGCACCGTGTTGGTGGACCCACCCATGGCGATGTCGAGCGTCATCGCGTTCTCGAAGGCGCCCTTGCCGGCGATATTGCGCGGCAGGACGCTTTCATCGCCCTGCTCGTAGTAGCGCTTGGCCAGGTTGACCACGACGCGTCCGGCTTCGCGGAACAGGCGCTCACGATCGGTGTGCGTGGCGACGATGGAACCATTGCCCGGCAGCGACAGGCCCAGCGCCTCGGTGAGGCAGTTCATCGAGTTGGCGGTGAACATGCCCGAGCAGGAGCCGCAGGTCGGGCAGGCCGAGCGCTCGATGTTCTGCACGTCGGCATCGGAAACCTTGTCGTCGGCGGCGGCCACGATGGCATCCACGAGGTCGAGCGCCACTTCGTTGCCCGCCGCCAGGCGCGTCTTGCCGGCTTCCATCGGCCCGCCGGACACGAACACCACGGGGATGTTCAGCCGCATCGCCGCCATCAGCATGCCCGGGGTGATCTTGTCGCAGTTGGAGATGCACACCAGCGCGTCGGCGCAGTGGGCATTGCACATGTACTCCACCGCGTCGGCGATGATCTCGCGCGAGGGCAGGCTGTAGAGCATGCCGTCATGGCCCATGGCGATGCCGTCATCCACTGCGATGGTGTTGAATTCCTTGCCCACGCCGCCGGCGGCCTCGATCTCCTTGATCACCAGCTGGCCGAGGTCCTTCAGGTGCACGTGGCCCGGCACGAACTGCGTGAATGAGTTGGCCACGGCGATGATGGGCTTCTGGAAATCCGCGTCCTTCATGCCGGTGGCGCGCCACAGGGAGCGGGCGCCGGCCATGTTGCGGCCGTGGGTGCTGGTGCGGGAACGGTAGACGGGCATGGCAGGACCTGCTGAAAGTACAGGGAAACGGGCGCCTATGGTGCCTTGGTCGGGGCCATATGCTCAAATACAATAATTCCGCCTCCGCCATAGGAAATCCGAATAGTGGAACTGCGCCAGCTGCGCTACTTCATGGCGGTCGCCGAGGCCGGCAATTTCTCCCGCGCCGCGTCAAACCTGCACATGTCCCAGCCGCCCCTCTCGACGCAGGTGAAGGCCCTGGAGGATGAGCTGGGCGTGCGCCTGCTGGAGCGCACGAACCACGGCGCCACGCTCACCCCCGCCGGGGCTGCGTTCCTCGAAGAGGCCCGTGCGGCGCTGACAAGGCTGGAGTCCGCCCGCCGCCGCGCCCAGCTCGTCGGCAAGGGCGACATCGGCATGCTGTCGGTGGGCTTTGTGTCCATCGCTGACTATGGCGTGCTGCCGCCCGCATTGAAGAGCTTCCGCGCGGCCTTCCCGCAGGTGGAGGTGCAGCTGCATGAACTGACCACCGACGCCCAGATCCGCGAGCTGCGGGCGAACCGGCTGGACATGGGGATCGCGCTGGCGCCGGTGGACGATACGGAACTCGAATTCCGTCGCCTGCACGATGAGGAACTGGTGCTGGCCCTGCCCTCTGCCTATCGCGCCGGCCGCGCGCAGGATGCCATCGACCTGCGCCTGCTGGCGACGGAGAGTTTCATCGTGCCCCCGCGTGACATCGCCCCGGGCCTGCACGACGTGATCATCGCCCAGTGCCGCGCCGCCGGCTTCACCCCGCGCATCACGCAGCACGCCCGGCAGATGCAGACGGTGATCAGCCTGGTATCCAGCGGCATGGGGTTCGCGCTGGTGCCATCCTCCGTGCGCAACCTGAACCGCGCGGGGGTGCAATACCGGCGACTGCGCGGCAAGGCCGCCAGCGTGGAACTGGGTATCGTGACGCGCAGGCGCGAGAACGGGTTGCTGGTCGAGCGCTTTGCAGAAGCACTGGCTGGAGCAGTCCGATGAGCAAACGAAACAGCCGGGAGAGAACCACTGGCGTCCGCAACCCCGTACGCAACGCGATGTTTTACGGGCTCCTGGTACTGGCTGGCATTGCGATGGTGGTGACGGGAATCGTGCAGATGCGACACACCGGCCGCAGCAGTTCGCCGTGGCTGGCACTTGGGCTGTTCCCCCCCTGCTGGGTCCCTTCTTCCTTGTGCACTACCTGCGCATGGTGCGGGTGTTCCGTGCCATGCGCGAGGGTCGGGGAGTGATCGCCAGCTGGAGTGTTCCGGCCAGAGAGTTCGCCCGCTTCTGCGAGCGGGAGCAGGCCATACCGGCGCGGAGCATCCTGGTGAATTACTACAAGCCGCCAGCCGCGACGCCGGCCGAGGGCGTGGAGGTGGTGTTTTCGGATCGCGGCGTATTGATTGGCGGCGGCTATTTCCCGCTGTCCGTGCGCGGTGGAAGGCGCGTCCAGAGCGTGGAGCATGTGGCCGGGGACCCGCCCGCCATCCAGTTCGGCATGGGCCTGCACACCAGCGCGCGCACCTCGAGTGCCACAGTCGAGGGCCAGCATCGCCTGCTCCTGCTGCGCGTGCCGGTGGCCCTCAGTGCCAGGGGGCAGGCCAGCGAGGTCGCGGACCGATTCCGGGCACTCATGAATCGGGCCTGACCCGGCCCCTCACGGGGCTGCGGACGGCAGGCCGGACAACTTTTCACATATCGTTCGCGCAGGCAGGCTCGTCGCACTACATATCCGGTTTGCTATACTTGCATGCTACAACCTGTTTGCTGGAAAGCGATCAATCCGGGGGATGAGCGATATGGGCAACGGCATCACGCGCCGTGCGGTACTGGGCAGTTTCGCCATGCTGGGAATTGCCTCCGGCCCTGGCAGGGCCCTGGCAGCAGAGCACAAGAAGTCCACGGTCCACAGGCACTTCTCCAATTCCTACCTCGAGCTCATCCGGCTCCTGAAGGAAGCTGCCGAGATCGAACACGACCTGATGGTGCAGTACCTCTATGGCGGCTTCTCGCTGAAGCCTGCGTATGCGGAGATCGTCGGCGCTCCCGCGCCGAGCACGACCTCCTTCATGGGCGTGACCATCCAGGAGATGCAGCACCTGGGCGCAGTGAACCGCCTGCTCGTGGAACTGGATGCCTCGCCGGTACTGACGCGCCAGGACTTCCCCTACGAGTCCGACATCTATCCTTTCGCCTTTGAGCTGACGCCGCTGAGCCCCGCCAGCCTGGCCAAGTTCACGTATTGCGAAGCGGCGCCAGACGCCCTGACCAAGACCAGCAACGGGGCACCCCGGCTGCTCGACCAGCTGAAGACCACGCTCGGTGGCAGCATTGCGCCGAACCATGTCGGTCATCTCTACGACGCTGTGATCGACACGCTGGATGAAGTGAAGAAGGCCGGTGCTGCCCGCCTCGAATTCGACAAGTGGGATGAAGACCTGCACCACATCAAGGATGAGGGTGAAATCGGTCACTTCACGTTCTTCCAGTCGCTCTATTCCGGAGCGCACCCGCTGCTGAAGAAGACACCGGTCACGTGGACCGTTCCCGCTGGCGATGCCAACAGCCCCTGCTACAAGGTGCCGCACAATCCGACCGCCTATGCGGGACACGAGCACAGCATCGAGAACGAAGACCTCAGGAAGCTGGCCTGGCTGGGCAACCTGAACTACTGGGTGATGCTGTCGTTGCTGGATGCCGGCTACCGCCGCAAGTCGCAGCTGGAGATCGCCCTGTCGCAGACGGTGATGATGGGTCCGATCTGGTCCATCGCGAAGTACCTGCCGACCAAGGGCGCCGCAATTCCCTTCGATCCCCTCAGCATGGGCTTCAAGCCCGGCCTCAGCAGCGCTGCCGACAAGCAGTTCACGCACCTGATGCTGGAGGAAGCCCGCAGCTACGCGCAGTCGATCGACAAGCTGCTGCCCGGCGACTTCAACATCAAGCTGTACGACCAGCTGCTGGCGACGGTGGGGTGACAATCCGCCGATGGCCCGGGCCATCGGCATGTCAGACTTAACTGCGGAGCCCCGGCCAGGGGCTCCGGATGATCAGCTCAGACCTTGAAGGCCTGGCGGGCGACCAGGCGCCACTCGCCATTGCGCTTGTGCCAGACCAGCACGAGCGTGAGGTCCGCCTTGGTCACCGCACCATTGGCGCCGCCCACCATGAAGGTGGCCGTGCCGCGCGTGACTGCGACATCACCTGCCAGGGTACTGGCCAGCTTCACATTCTCGATGGACTTGATCACCGACTGCTTCGTGACCAGCGCGTCGACGAACTCCCTCTGGTTTTCCACTTTACCCGCGGAGTGGCCATAGGTCAGCTCGGGCCAGGTGATCTTCTCCAGCGCGGCCTTGTCGGCGGCGACGATCGCCTTTGACAGTGTTTCGTTGGCCTTCGTCACGGCGGCTTCATCGGCCGACTGTGCGTACGCAGGGGAAATGGCGGCAAGCATCAGGGCAAAGGCGGCAATCAGCTTCGACATTCAATCCTCCAGGCCTTGTTTCTCTTGGCGGATGACGGCCAACTTTATAACCGAACGCGGCACGCTGCACCGCACTTTACGGGGCATTTGCCCCCGAGGGGTGGGCAGCGCCCACTCAATCCACCGCGCGCAGCAGGCCCAGCTTGTAATGGAGCGCGCCGTAGTCGCCCCGGTTATCGGTTTCGCTGATGCCCTGGTAAAGAAACAGCAGGTTGTCCGGATCCAGGATCATGCGCTCGTCATTGCTGGCTCGAACCAGCTCGCCGTGGCTGACCTGGATGGACCAGGGTTCGACCCCGGGTTCGAAGGTCACATTGGCCCTGCCGGCAAACGGCTGTTCCATCGTGTCGAAGCCCTCGATGGGATACCACTCGCCATCGAGGCGGTCCGCGACATAGGCGCGGTAGTAGCGCACACCCAGCGCCTCCACGATGGTCAGGTACTTGTCGGTACCCTTGATGCGGTAGGTCATGCTGCCTTCGAACACGGTATTGCGGGTGCCCCGCATCGCCACCACGGGCTTGCTGAAACCGCGGGGGAATTCGGCATAGGTGGTGCGGCTGCGGTAGAAGTTTCCGTCGTCACCGGTGAAGAACATATACATGTGCTGGCCATCACCGATGAAGTGATAGTCAATCGGAAGGCGGGGCATGTACTGGCGGTATTGCTCGTCGGAGAAGAAGTTCTCCGGCTTCGTCCAGGACCCGGGATCGCCAGGGGTCTGGCTGGTACTGAAGGCTGGTGCCTGCGTCTGGAAGGTGTAATACCACTTCCCGTGCGGCGGAAAGTAGAACAGTTCCGGCGCGCACTTGTAGCCGTCGAAGCCGGCATTGTCCATGTAGAAGAGCTTCGCCTCCGGCGCGTCCTTCCAGTCCGCGAAACCCAGGTGGACCATGTTGAAAGTCCCGCCGCGGGCCGGACGCTGTGCGTCGGGTCGGGTGAGAGGCTCTGCCTGCGGGCCCATGATCATGTTGGCCGTGGCATAGACCTGCCACGTGCCATCGACCCAGGCCACGGTGGGGTCTTTCACGGAGAACAGGAAATGCGTGCTGTCGTGCTGCGGCACCACCAGCGGGCCGGTCGACACCCACTTCAGCGGCTTGCCGAGCCGCCCAGGCAATGTATTGGGAACGGGTGCGTGGATCTCCGGCAGCGGGCCGAAATCAACGGCCGGCGGTGGCCCCCGGCTTCCGGGCGGAGGCCCTGCCGGGGCAGCAGGGTTCGCCGATTGCGCGACCACGCCGCCCGGCAAGCCGGCCAGTCCACCGAGAAGCAGGACGATGCATACTCGAGTGCGGATGGTCGAGTTCATGGGTCAGGGCCAGTTCTTGCGTTGCGTGCTGGTCCACGGCGCGGTGCAAAGCACGCAGTCGTCACCGAAGAAATACTTCCTGGCGTCCTGGTCGCCGTAGATCCAGTAGCGCAGCCAGGCAATCATGGCGGGCGCTTCCACGCCCGACTGCACACCGTCGACAGAGCGTGACGGATAACCGTGGTTGGCATCCTTCACCAGAGTGAAGAATGTCGGCACCTGCGACGCGTCGTAGGTCGGAGCCAGCCAGGAGCGGCCGTCCCGCATCACGTCGGCGGTGCCGCCGAGCAACAGCAGGGTGCCGTGCAGCGCCGCTTCTGCGCTGTGACCATGGATGGAAACCACCGTGACGATGGCCTTGTGCGCACCGATGTCGACGGCGCCCGTTCCTCCCACGGAGTAACCCATCGACGCCGCGCGATCGACGTCGAGCTTTCCCTGGAAGACGCTGCCAGTGACGCTGTTCTGGGCGATGAGCCAGTCCAGGCCAGCGGTCATGCGCCGGTTGTTCTCCGCGTCACGGGGCCCGCCGTCCAGCTGCCTGCCAATGATCACGAAGCCGTGCGAGGCAATCCTGCGCTGCAGGTCCACCAGCGAATCCATCGAGCCCCCGATGCCGGGACCGAAAATGATGGGAGCATGCTTGAAGCCGTTGCTGCCCAGGGTCTGCGGCCGGACGATGGTGTAGGTACCGTCCGGCCCCGTGCCGCCTTCGACCACTGTCGTGAACGGCCCGAGGTCGGTGTAGTTGCTGGCGGGTGGGAGCGCCGAGGCCCTGGCCGTTGACCCGGGCTGGACATTGGCACATGCCGCCAGCAAAGCAGCCGCGAGGGCTGCCACCAGGAGTCGTGTCTTCATGACTGGAACCTGCCTTTGGACGTTTGGGCTGCCGGTGAGATTACGGTGTAACCGGCCGCCCATGCCATCAGGGCTGCAATCTTTACAGTTCCAGGGCACCGGCCCATAGTTCCGGCAGCAATTCGCATGGAGCAGCTCATGAAGCAGATTTCGAAGAGGGGCGTCATGATGATGAGCCTCGCAGTGGCTGCGACAGGTGCCGCGAGCTTCTCCTTTCTCACTGCGCAGGCAGCCGCTCCTCCGGCTGGAGGAGCACTTCCGGCGCCCGCGGCACCCACCGTGCCTCCCGGACCTGCTCCGGGGCCCAATGATCCGGCAAGGATGAGCTTCTTCGTCACCAGCACCGCGCCGGGCGGTGGCGATCTGGGAGGCATCGCTGGCGCAGATGCCCATTGCGCCACCCTCGCGCGGGCGGCCGGCTCGCCAGCGGGCAAGACCTGGCGCGCTTATCTTTCCCTGGCTCCGATGGGCAGCCAGCGGCAGGTCGATGCGCGGGACCGGATCGGCAAAGGCCCGTGGTTCAACGCCAAGGGTGTCGAGATCGCCTCCAGCGTCGATGAGCTGCACGGCGAGAACCCCAGGATGAGCAAGGCCACCATCCTCACGGAGAAGGGCGAAGTGAATCCCGGTCGCGGCGATACGCCGAATGTGCATGATGCGTTGACTGGCTCCAACGCCCAGGGGCGCCTGGCTCCACCTGAAGTGAACGCCCCGCGCGGAGATGAACCGCCGACGCCGCTGCCGCCGAACATGACCTGCAACAACTGGACGAGCAATGATCCCGTCCTGGTCACGATGCAGGGACACATCGATCGCCAGGGATTCGTGCCCGCCGCCACATCCTGGAATGCCGCGCATCCTTCGCGGGGCTGCAGTGTCGCCGGAATCGCGTCGACGGGAAGCAAGGGACAGTTCTACTGCTTCGCCACCAACTGATGCGCAGCTCCCTGCTTCTGGGCCTGCTGGTCGCAGGCTCGTCCCTGGCTGGCGAACCCGCAGCCGGACCAGGTCCGGTGCCGGAGCGTGCGGTCGGCCGCTGGATGCAGCCGTCTGCGGCGCCTCTATCCGCCGATGCCCGCATTTTCCTGGTAGCCGGTGCACGGGATATCGCAAATTTCGCGCAGGAGGTGGTCGACCAGCGCAGGCTGTGGCTCTCGAGGGGCTACACGCCGGAACAGATTGAATGTTTCTTTGCCGCACCTCCGCCACAACAGACCGATGACGCCGGGCAGTTCCTCGCCCTGGAGGAATCGCTTCTGCCCTGTCATCTCGCATCACCGCGGGAAGTCCTCGCTGCCCTGAAGGAGGTGGCGAGGGAATATCCCGCGGATCACTTCTATCTCTACCTCAGCAGTCACGGCACGCCACCCGTGCTCGGCCTGCCGGAACCGGTAGTGAGATCCATTGATCCCCAAGCCAGCTGGTTGCCCCAGGCTCTCGCCGAGGCACGCGCCGACAAGGCTTCGCAGGCCTACCAGTGGCTGGCGCCCTTCCAGGTCTCCATGGAGGGCATCCGCCTGGATTCACAGCGCTGGGGATGGGCTTCCTATTTCGCGCGCCTGTACCAGTCACGGATCACTTCCGACATGGATCCGCGCGAACACATGTTCACACCGGCACTGCTGGCGGATGCCTTGCAGGCCTTTCCCGCCAGCGTGCGCAAGGTGGTCGTGATCCAGGCCTGCTATTCCGGCGGATTCGTACTGCCCCCGAAGAAAGCGCCGGCTCCCGAGGAGACCCTGCGCAACGTGAAGAAGACCACCGTGATCACTGCCGCGCGAGCGGATCGCACCAGCTTTGGTTGCGACAGCAGTGGAGAGACCACCCTCTTCGGAGGCTCATTCCACAAGGTCCTCGAATCACATCCAGACCAGGCCGTGCCGCAGCTGAACTGGCGCAAGCTGCACAGGCAGGTGGCGAAGGAAGTCGAGCAGCTGGAGCAGCAGGCGGGAATTTCTTCCCGCCAGCGCTCGGAGCCGCAGTTCTATTACGGCCGCTGAGGCGGAGCTGGAGCAGCCGCCGGAGCAGGCAACGGCCAGTTGCCGTCGTACGGCGGCCAGTTCGGCACAGCCAGCTCGGGCGGCGGATAGAACATCGCCGTATAGGTGGTGCGGATCTTCGCGTCATCGATCATGAACCACCAACTGGAGACCAGCCGCCGCGTGGGCGATCCCGGCCGGCGAACGAACGCAGCCGTAGCCAGCACCACCTGCTGCTCTTCGTCGATGAGCGGAGTGCGGCGGGCCACCACCATCGCCGCGTTGAAATTCTGCAGCCCGGTGACGCAGTCGGGATTGCCCCCACCTGCCTGCGGCGGCGGACCAGCCGGTCCAGGCGGACCAGCCGGGCCGGGCGGACCGGCCTGCTGTCCGGGACGCGGCGGCGCAGGAGGCAGGAAGTCACCACCTGGCGCGGGGTGCCCGTTCTCGGCGCGACCGCAGCCCTTGTGCGTGAGGGCAATCGAGCCGTCATGCGAAGTGATGGCATCGAAGTAGCTGTCGACGATGCGACTGAGCGTGGCGCGGTCGACAAGCTTGCCTTCCGACGGCGCCCCCTGCCGGGGCGGATGCAGCGCAAGGTAATCCGGATTGTGCAGCACCGGCCCGCTCAGGCCCGGATCGCCCGCGCGGGCGATGTACCACTCCGCCTCGGTGAGGGCCTTCTCTTCCACCCGCAGTCGCACTGTGACGATGGCGGTGGCATCCCCTTCTTTCATGGTGCCGTAGTAGCCTGCCTGGCCCGTCACCGGATCAAAGTACCGGCGCTGAACTTCGCCCAGGGCGGTGATGGATTGCCAGACCCCCTGCCCGGGCGCCACGTTGATGGCGTTCTCGGTCTGGCGGAAGCCCAGGACCAGGGGCGCCTTCGAAGGATCATGCGCAATGACCGCATCGAGATAAGTGGTCAGCATGCCATCGAGGCAGGCGCGATCGCAGCCCTCCTGTACCGGTGCCTTGTTGCAGCCTGCGACTGCGAGCAGAGCGGCACATGCCGCCAGCAGCTTGTAGTGCTTCATCTTCCCCCCTCTTCTTCTATTTGACCGGATCGGACGAGGGCCAGTAGCGTGCCGTGGCCATCGGCAGGCCCTTGAAGAAGGCATTGATCGACTGGATCTGCCCTCCCCACACCTTGAATGCCTCGAAGGTCACCAGCGCATTGCCCTCGCCATAGGAGTTGCCGGTGAGACCGAAGTTCATCCACAGTAGCACCACGCCGTTCTCCTCATCCACAGCGGCCACGCTGGCGATGATGCCGGGATGCAGGATGATGTTCTGCGCATAGAGTCCGCAGTCGGCGCGGCCGCAACCCGGTCCGGCGGTGATCACGCCATTCTCCACGCGATAGCCCCCGGGGGCGAATGGTGTCTGGCCATCGGTGAAGCTGCCGACGCGCAGTCCCTCGGTGTAGGTGAGGGCGATCCTGATCATGTCCTTGCGCGACTGCCGCTTGCCGCGGGGAACCGCATCGTCCATGCCGCGCACCGGTTTGTTCAGCTCCGTGGGCTGGAAGCGTGATTCGGCATTGATGCGCTGGACCAGGGTCTCGATGCCGGCAATCTTGCGGCCTTCCACGTGCAGCAGCACGGAGAGCAGCGCCTGCGTCTGGCCTTCGAGCACCACCACGTGGCTGGCTGCGACCTGTCTCGTGGTGTCCAGGTAATCGTGGCGGAATGAGCCCTTGCCAGTGACGGTCTTCCAGAGCCCATCGCCGAGGCGGATGTCCCGGGAGTCCTCGGTGATACGCACCTTCTCCGCCAGCGGCAGCCGTGAGGGGTCCCGCGCCACGAGGGCGTCTACATAGGTATTGAGCAGACCGGTCAGGCAGGCGCGGTCGCACGCCCCGGCGGCAGCTGCGGAATGAGAAAAACCGATAGCCAGCAGCGTGACCAGGGCGACCAGTGTGCTGGCCGCCGGCGTTTTGCGTTGCGAAGACATCAATTCCCCTTCCATCTATTGCTGGAACTCCGGCGTCATGTCCCTGCAGGGCTGTTTCTGGAAGGGCACGTCGGAGAGATACATCACGTCGTAACTTTCGTACGGCGCTGCCAGGTAGACCGGATCGGTCACCGAGTAGTCACGTCGCAGCGAGAATCTCTGCGGATCGAATGTGAAGCGCTCGACCACATGCAACTGCTCGCTGCTGCGCGTGGGCGGTGACAGCACGCCGGCAGCAAAACCCACGGTATCGACCACCAGCGTGTTGCCTTCCCAGCGGCCGATGGAGTGGCCGGCCGGAGTGGGCCGGAGACGGTCCGGATGTCTGGCCATGCCTACGTAGATGCGCCGCTCGAAGTTGTAGAGGCCATATGTGATGTCGATGACCTTCTGGCCATTGGGCAATGTCTTCTGCGTGAAACGGTTGATGGGCCAGTCGGCCGTCCAGTCGCGGATGATGCTGGTCGGCTTGCAGGCGAACCAGGGATTGTCCCTGGGCGAGCGGCTGTTGAAGGCATCTGCCGCCTTCTTTCCTTCGGGTGTGTACACCACTGTTGGCCGTGGTGGCTGTGTGGCCTGCACCTGCTGCAGGGTGATCCGGCCGGCCGCGAAGTCCTTCGACAGGCTCTTGGGGATCATCGAACCATTGCCGCCACTGGGCGGCACGGTAAGCACGAGCTGCTCCACCGCCCAGTCGCCGCTGATGTTCGGCTGGCCGTCAGGCAGGCGCAGCGGCCGTTTAGACGTGTCGACTGCGCTGGTCTGGAACTGGTCATTGCGGTTGATCTTCGGCGCATCGCCGAGCTTGAAGTTCTCGATGTAGCAGGCGTTGGGGTCGAGGCGGTGCGGGTGTCCATCGATCTCGACGTGCGATCCCACCTTGAACATTTCCTTCGACCAGCCAGAGCGCTTCAGCAGCGTGGCTGCACGCATCTCACAGCGCAGGTGCAGCTTCCTGCCATCCTTGCCGATGGCGTCGATCTCCATGTAGGAGTGGGGATTGATGAAGTGCATCTTCGTGAGCGTGCCGGACCAGGCTGCGGGCACGTTCATCTGGAACTCGCCGAAACTATGGTGAGCCAGCGAGGGGCCGGCCGGAAAAGCCAGGGCCAGAAGAAGGAAGGTCGAGCGCAGCACTCTGAGAGACATGGACTTGCTCCCCGTTTGCCGCGAGCATAGGGCAGCCATCGAGGCCTTGTCGATCTTGCCAGCACCCCGGGAGAACTGCGCCCATGACCAGAACAAGAAGCCTGAAAGGACCTGCAACATCGCTGGGCATCGCGCTCTGCGCCTTCTCGGCACAGGCCCTGGCCCTGCCACCGCCGCCCTATGCCGTGGTGGATATCGGCCGCTCCCGGATCGCGATGGACGCGTCTGCCATCGAAGAAGCGGGACTGCAGCCCACGGGACGTGATCGCAACGCCACCGGATTCGGAATCACGCTCGGCTGGCCGTTCACGAAGCACCTGGCCGCAGAGGGCACCTTCCTCGAGCTTGGAGAGGGCAAGCTCGACGTTGCCACCCAGGGCCCTCCTCCCGTGACCAACTCCAGGATTGGCGTGCAATCCTACGGAATGCTGCTTGCACTGGCGGGCACCTGGCCCATTCATGACAGGTTGTCCGTGGAGGGCCGGGCCGGCACCTATCTTGGCAAGTCAGAGACCAGGATCCGGGGTTCGACGGGAGGCAACCTCGGCTACAACAGGTTGCTCGGATCAGACTCCGACTTTGGCCTGGCCGTTGCAGTCGGCGTGGTGGCCGCGTTCAACGACACCTGGGCGCTGCGCGCCGGATACGACTACATCGACGGAGCATTCGGCAAGAACGCCGGACGAATCTCGCTGGGGCTTAGATTCAACTGGCCCTGAGCAGCTGCTGCCAGCCCTGCTGGTCAGTCCAGACCGGCCTTCGACAGACCTCGCAGATACCGGTCCACGAACTCCGGGGCACGCGCAAAGAAGAAATCCTGGCGCGCATACGCCAGGTCGTACCCGGGTTTCAGCTTGCGCAGGCGATCTGCCACCGCCTGCGCATCCTCAACTTGTCCGCGCTCCGCGAGCAGTGCACACAGTGTCGCGAGCGGCCAATATGTCGCATGTTGCTGCCGCAACGCCGCGCGGACGAAATCCTCCGCCTCTTCAAGCCGGTCCAGGCGGAACAGCGCCACCCCGCGCATGTGATGGAATGCCCACAGGTGCGGATCCTGGGGACTCAGCCGTACGGCTTTCTCATACAGGGGTAGCGACATCCCGGGGTGATCCCACACGCTGTGGCAGAACGCGAGCGCGAAGTAGGCCTGCGCGAAACTGCGATTTGCCTCCAGCGCCTGCTCCAGCTCGGCCCGCGCCTCGGGATAGCGACGCAGCAGGCATAGCGACCGGCCCAGCGCAAACCGGTTGAACGCGTCGTCGGGCTCCATGCCGACGGCGGCCTGCGATTCTTCGAGTGCGAGCTGCAGTTCGGCATTGCGCTGTTGGGGCGAGCCGTAGAAGGCCAGTTGCAATGCTGCATACGCGAGACCGGCGCGGGCACGGGCGAGGCCGGCATCGAACGCCAGCGCACGGCGGAACCAGCCCTTGGCGGTTTCGAGATCCTCCGCAGTGAACCGGTACAGATGCCAGAACGCCTGGTGGCAGCAGTTCCATGCCTGGAACTGTTCAGGGCGCTTGCGCTCGGAGCGCTGGCGCTCGATCTGTCCCAGCTTCGGCTCGATGGTGGCGGCGATCTGCTGCGCGATCTCCTCGATGACGGCCTGCACGCTGGTGTTCTCGACCCGGTAGCTGTGCGTCCACAACAGCCGTCCGCTTTCGCAATCGGCGAGCTCGGCGTCGATGCGGCCGTGGCCGTCCTGCCAGCTGATGCGCCCGCTGAGCAGGTAGCCGACACCAAGGGTGGCGCCGATCTGGCGGGGCGCTGCCTTCGGGTCCACTGCAAAACTGGAACCCCTGGCGATCACCGTCAGCCACTTGTGGCAAGCGAGCAGACCGATGATGTCCGCAGCAATGCCCTCGCCCACGTAGGTGCGACCGGCCTGCTCCCCGAGCATCTCGAACGGCAGCACTGCGATGCCAGTGGGCGGATTCAGCTGCGCGTTTCTTGCGGAAGCGGTCACGGCTGACGCAATGGGCGTGCTGGGATTGGGGCGGGACGCCCTGGTCAAGGTGCCCTGCGATGCGCAGGGACGCATCCGGATCGACGCGCTGGTCCAGGGCCTCGACCAGGCGGACGGTCTGCCGGTGGCCATCGTGGGCAATCTCGGCAGCACGAATTCCGGCGCCATCGACCCCGTGGGCGAGCTGGTGGAGATCGCCCGCAGCCGGAACCTGTGGCTGCACCTGGACGGCGCCTATGGCCTGCCCGGCGTGCTCGACCCTGCGGTTGCAGCGCTGTACGACGGCATGGCCGAGGCTGATTCGATCATTGTGGATCCCCACAAGTGGCTGGGCGCGCCGGTGGGCATTGGCGCAACGTTCGTGCGGGACATCGAGCTGCTGCAACGTGCATTCACGCAGGGACCGGCGGCCTACCTGGAGGGATCGCTGGCAGCGCAGACCTTCGTCCATTCGATGGACAGCCTGGGCACGCCCTATTCCGACTGGGGTGTTGAGCTATCAGCGCCGTCGCGCGGCGCTGTGGTGTGGGCATCCCCTCTTCCGCCCGCTCCTGATGCAAGGGTGGTCACCGGACTTCATCCCGCTGATCGCGGAAGAAGCCGTGACAGGCGCGCGCATCGACCGGCTGATCGGCATCAACGGCAGCGACGCGATGCGCTGCGCGCGGGAGCTGGCGCAGAAGGAAGGCATCTTCGTCGGCACGTCATCCGGCGCGACCTTCGCCGGTGCGCTGCAGGTGGCACGGGAGGCAGCGCCGGGCTCGACCATCCTCTGCATGCTGCCCGATACCGGCGAGCGTTACCTGACGACGCCGCTGTTCGCCGACGTGCCGGAAGACATGACTGAGGAGGAGCGGGAAATCTCGCGCTCCACACCGGGCTGCCGGTTTGATGTTGCTGCCGCGGGCGCCGCCCCGGCACCAATGGAGGCCGTGGATCCGGCCGCGCGGACAGCACTGGAGAAGGCGATCCACGATCCAGCGAATCCCATCGTGATGTTCGCGCTGGAGTGGTGCGAATTCTGCTGGTCTGCGCGCAAGCTGTTCGAGCACTACGGCATACCCTGTCGCCCCATTGCGGTGGATTCGGTGGAATACCAGCAGGACAACCATGGTGGAAAGCTGCGCACTGCGCTGCGCGAACGCACCGGGTGGGTCACCCTGCCGCAGATCTTTGTGGGTGGCGATTTCGTCGGCGGTGCCACGGACCTGTTCGATGAGTGCATCAAGGGCCGTCTGCAGCAGCGTCTTGAAGAACAGCACATCACGTTGAGGGAACCCATCGTGAACCCCTATGGGTTCCTGCCGAAGTGGCTGCACCCGCGATCGAAGTGATGCGCTGAGCCGGGACCCCTCCGGCTGCCCGCTTCAGAACAGATCTGGTTGTTCGGGCGGATAGGAAATCCGCATCCCCTCCGTCCGCGCAAACGGCGTCAGCTTGTGCATCCGGTGGCTTGTCGGCGAGAGGATTTCCACAGCCGGCACGCCATGCACGTTCAGCGCGTCTGCGACCAGGGAGCGGTGGCAGCGCCAGGGCACGGCTTCAGCGCACATGATGGCGGAACGCTTCCCGCGTCCCAGGCGCTTGAGTTCCTCCAGCGCTTCTCCAAATGCCGGGGTCTGCATGTAGTCGGCATAGCCGCGGAAGCTCGCATTGCGCCAGCCGGTGTTCGGGGAATCCTTGCGGGCGTGCCTGAGGCCACCCAGCGCCGGCATGGGGACGTATTCGATGCCCTCTCCCCCGAGGCTCCTGGCGAGCTCATCGGCATTGAACTGCGGATTGTGGCGCGAGCGGGGCACGGTGCGCACGTCGACCAGCCGCTCGATGCCATAGCCCTTCAACAGTGCGATGAACTGCCCGATGGGCAAGGTTGAATGCCCGACGGTGAAGATTGAACCATCGGGCCAGTCGGGTTTCTCGCTGGAGGCTGAGCGCGCCACCGGGCCCAGTCTACGCCTGCAACCCTGGCAAGTCGGGCTACCTGGCGTATTCCGACTCGGTCGGTGAAGCGCGCCGGGTACCAGCTCACGGAATGCGAGCCGCCGGCGTGCCAGCGGATGCTTGCCCCGGCGGCTCGTCGGAAGCCGACTACAAAGACTTCTCGCCTGCGTCCACTGCGCAGCCAGCAGCGATTCGGGCACGCTGCCGCCAGACAATCCAGACCAACGAGCAACAAGGAAAGAATCATGAAAAATATCGCGCTCGCACTGCTGATTCCGGTAGCGCTCTGCACGGCGTGCAGCAGGCAGGAGGAGCCAATGGCAGCACCGGAGTCTGAAACCGCCGATGCGCGGCCCGAAGCAACGGCACCGCGGCCCGGCACCGCCACTGCACCCGGCAACGCAACTGCCGGCAATCCGGCCGCCCAGCCCACCATGCCCACCGCCCATGCCGTCCTCACTGCGGCCGCCGGCGCCTCGGTGCAGGGGGGCTTCACGCTGGTCAACCAGGGGTCGGGCATTTCCATTCGCGGGGAGATCACGGGCCTTGAGCCGGGATCGGAGCACGGTTTCCACGTGCACGAGGTGGGCGAGTGTGCCCTGCCCGCTTTCGAGAGCGCGGGCGCGCATTTCAATCCCACCAAGGCTTCTCACGGCGGTCCTGATTCCGATGCCCGGCATCTGGGCGACCTGCCCAACGCCAAGGCGGACGAGAATGGCCGCGCCCTGATTGATGTGAATGTCCAGGGCGTGACGTTGATGGACAAGGATGGTGCGCCTACCGAGATCCTGGGCAAGGCCATCGTTGTGCATGCCATGCGGGATGACTACAAGACGCAGCCTTCCGGGGATTCCGGCAACAGGATTGCCTGTGGCGTGATCCGCTGAGGGCCCGGGGCAACAGCGGGGCTGCCCTAAGGCGCAACGAACGTGCCGTTGATCAGCACCAACTCGCCGTCATAGGTCAGCAGGGCCAGGCCGTCCCTCCCCCAACGGATGGGGGGCGGCCAATACCTGCCTCCAGTGAGCCCAGGAATCCAGGCCGTGGCTATCTCCTTGCCCGTCGCGAGTGAATGGGAGCGCAGTCCGCTGCCGGCCGAAAACGCACGTCCCTGCAGCACATCGCGCGCAACCAGGTAGTTGCAACAGGGCAAGTCGAGCCAGGAATCGAATGCACCCTGGACGGGATCGAAGCGCCTTCCCGAGCCGAAGTAGAGCAGATCAGATTCCATGAACATCTGCCACGCTGTGCCCGCTCCACCAGGAGCGGTAATTGTTTCGGCCAGCTCCAGTCCGCCTGGAGTCAACGACCAACGGAAGAGCGGAGTGGAACTCGTCCCGACCGAGTAGATCTCGGTACCGGTAGAGTTCCACGCCATTGAAGCCCCTGTCGTCGCCTCCTGGCCGCGCTTCACGAGGCCGTCATAAATGGCGATCGAAGCCTCTGGCGCAGGCATCATCTGCGACACCGCAATTGTCTGCGGAGAGCCGGGTGCTACAGCAACGTGGCGTGCCTGCCGCATCGGATCCAGTGTGATCACGCCATCAACCTGGAGGTCGGACAGCCGGATGCGATGCACGACGGCGGGATAAACGGACGTCACGTACGCGAATTGCCCGTCGTCCGACAGGGCGATCGTTCTGGCCTCACCCGGGAGCGAAACGGACAGGCCAGTTGTTCCGGTCACCGGGTCCACCGCGGTCACGGCGCTGTCGCCCGTCGGGAAGACCCGGACCACATACAGCTTCTCGCTGAAAGGATCCCAGGCGGCGTAGGTTGCATCCAGGTCCAGCCACCGACTGGTGAACTCACGGCCCTCGGATGCGTACACCATGTAACTGACGGTGAGCGAGTTGCGTGCGCTGGGCACAGGCATCGCGCAGGCGGCATCGAAGCACAGCCGCACAACCATTTCAGATTGGTAACGCCCTGGTTGCAGGGCAACCGGTGCCGCCAGCGTTATGTTGTACGACGCCGCACCGGTGCCATTTGAACTGATGTACCCGGACTGTTCGAATTCATGGCTGGTCACCAGGTTCGGCGACCCCTCGGCCGGTTCCTCGGCGAATCGCACGTACACACCTTGTGGAGGTATGTCGAAGGCAGTGATGTTCAACTTCACCGTCTTCTCCGCAGTGTCCGTGGATATTGCCTCGAACTGGCTCGGCGACGCCGGTACGACGTGGAAGTTGGTCGTTGGAAGCGGATTGCCAGTCACGGTGTAAACGACCGGCACGGACTTCTTGACGACCAGGTCATCGCAGCGCGAGTCCCGACAGATCACGAAATGGACCATATCGTTGTAAGTACCAGCGCCAAGCTGGTTCGGCGACCAGAACGTCAGCCTGATGTTGCCTTGCCTCGCCGTACTGAGGTCGGCATCGGCCTCGGACACCGCGATGCCATCAGACCACGCGCCATAGAAAAATTCATCAGGCGGATTCGTGATGGCGACCTGGATCGATCCTGAAGGTGCCGGGCTCCCTGTTGCGCCCGAGACCGTGAACACCCCCGGGGAAAGGGTCACGGTGGGAACGACAGGAGTGGAAGGAGGTTCTGTTGGTGGATTCGTTGGTGGGTTCGTCGGCGGATTTGTCGGCGGATTTGTCGGCGGGTTGCTCGGTGGAGTAACCGGCGGATTGGTCCCGGGCGGTTCCGAAGGTGAGTCATCGCCGGAGCCGCCGCCGCAGGCAGACAGCACCAGCCCAGCCATGGCAAGAAGGAGCGGGAGACGGAAACGAGCTACAAGAACCGACATATTCCGGAACAGCACGTTTCCTCCCGCGCGGTCGCTCGCCGCACTTCGGGGCAGTATCCAGTACGTTGCCAGGCCTTACAACGCCGGTGCGCCGCGTGGGTTATCGCTCCGTTCCGATGCTCCAGGCGTTCTTGACTTAGTGCATTTCCCGCAGCTTGCGCACTTCTTCCGACGTGATGGACGACGGCTTCGCACCAAAGCGCGCAATCACGTAGTTCGACACATCGGCGATCTCTTCGTCCGTCCACGCGGCGGCGAACGCAGGCATCACTGCGATCTGGCCGGAGTCCGGCAGCGTGCTCGCCCCGTGCAGCACGGCGAGCGCAACGTTGGTGGCGGTGGGATCGTTCACGGCGCGGTTGCCGGTCAGCGTGGTGTGTGGAACATAGCTGCCGGTGCCGGTCCACGAGTGGCATCCCGCGCACATGCTGGCGAACATCAGGTGGCCGCGCGAGTTCGTGTCGGCCACGGAAGTCTCCGAGGGCAGTGCCGAAGCGGCCTCAAGCCTGGGCACCGGCAGGTCGCTCGAGGAAACCGCCGGCACGCTGCGGATGTAGGTGACGATGGCGCTGACGTCCGACGGCGTGAGCTTCTGGAAGCTCAGATGCACTGCCAGCGCCATGGGGCCGAATGCCGTGCCGTGTTCAGCCGAACGGCCGGTCTTCAGGTACTGCTCAAGGTCCTCTGCGGTCCAGGCGCCGATGCCCGACTTCTCATCGCTGCTCAGGTTGTAGGCCCGCCAGCCATCGGCGACGCCGCCGGCGAATTTCTGCCGGTTGTTCAGTGCCTGGAGCAGATTGCGCGGGGTATGGCAGTCGCCGCAGTGGCCAAGTGCTTCAGAAAGATAGGCGCCACGGTTCCACTCGGCAGACTGGTCGGCCACGGGTTCGAAGCGCTCGTTCGGGTTGTACATCTTCGACCAGATGCCCATCAGCCATCGCTGGTTGTAGGGCCAGCGCAGGTCGGCCTCGGGCGCCGTGTATTTCACAGCTGGCACGCTGGACAGGTAGGCCTTGATTGCCAGCACGTCCTCGTCGGTCAGGTGGGTGTATGAGGCATACGGGAAGGCCGGATACAGCCGGGTTCCGTCTTTCGAAATGCCCTCGTGCATGGCGCGCAGGAAATCCGCATCACTCCACGAGCCGATGCCGGTTTCGGCATCCGGCGTGATGTTCGTGGAATAGATGGTGCCGAAATCCGTCGGGAACGGTCGCCCGCCCGCGAACGGGGTGCCGCCCTCCTCCGTATGGCAGGCCTGGCAGTTGGCGGCAATGGCCAGGTACTGGCCACGGGCCAGCGGATCGGTGCCCTGGAAGTCCGCCGGCACGCCGGTGGGGTTGCCGTCATATTCCGCCAGCGTCACGCGCTTGCCCTTGGCAAAAGCCATGGGGCCGGGCTGGAAAAGAACCCATGCCAGCACCGCTCCGGCCACGACCAGGATGCCGCCGACGATGCCCCAACGCTTGGCCTTCATAGTAATCCCCCTGAAATGGCGCCCGCGGAGTCTGCGCTCCGCCGTGGGGTGCAGTAGACTCCGCCACAGGGGCGGTCTGCAAGACCGGAAACCAGGCTTCGCGCGGGAAACCTGCCGCGCACATCGAGGTATCGCATGAGCCACACCATCAACGTCAATGGCAAGCCGCAGACCGTGGAGGTCGAGGCCGACACGCCACTACTCTGGGTGCTGCGCGACGAGCTGGAGCTGAAGGGCGCCAAGTTCGGCTGCGGCATGGGTCTTTGCGGCGCCTGCACTGTGCACATCGACGGCAAGCCGGTACGTTCCTGCGTCACGCCGGTTTCGGCCGTGGGCAACGCGAAGATCACCACCGTCGAGGCCATTGGCGACACAGCCACGGGCAAGAAGGTGCAGGAGGCCTGGCTCGCACTCGACGTGATGCAGTGTGGCTACTGCCAGAGCGGTCAGATCATGGCGGCCACGGCACTGCTCGAGCGCACGCCGAAGCCCAGCGACAAGGACATCGACGACGCGATGAGCGGCAACCTGTGCCGCTGCGCCACCTACGCGCGCATCCGCGCTGCCGTCAAGCAGGCCGCCGGCCTGCCCACCGAAGACACGAGGGAGATGGCGTGATGTCAAACATTGCTGCCCGGAACGGCGTTTCCCGCCGCAAGTTCCTCACCGCCAGCGCTGCCGTTGGCGGCGGCCTCATGCTCGACTTCAGCCTTCCCGCCTTCGCGGTGACGGACAAGGGGTCGGCGTCGGCGACGCTCAATGCGTACATCTGGATCCTGCCGAACGGCGAGACGCATATCGTCAACAAGAACCCGGAAATCGGCCAGGGCATCAAGACGGCCTTCCCGCAGATCATCGCGGAAGAGCTGGATGTGGCCTGGAAGGATGTCCGCGCCGAAGACGCTGAAGTCGATCCTGTGCGGTACGGCGGCCAGTTCGCCGGTGGTTCGCTGTCGATCCCGATGAACTACGACACGCTGCGCCGGATGGGCGCGGCAGGTCGCCTGATGCTGGTCACGGCCGCGGCCAGGTCCTGGGGTGTGCCGGTCGATCAGTGCGAGACCGCCGAAGGCGTCGTCTACCACAAGGCCAGCAACCGGCAGGCCACGTATGGCCAGCTCGCCGGCGCGGCCGCGCGGATTGCGCCGCCTGATCCTGCCAGCGTGAAGCTGAAGGATCCGAAGGACTTCAAGATCATCGGCCAGCCGATCGGCGGCGTCGACAGCCCGCGCATCGTGCGCGGCGAGCCGATCTTCGGCATCGACGTGACCGTGCCGGGCATGAAGTACGCGGTGTACGAGAAGTGCCCCGTGTTCAACGGCAAGTTCGTCAGCGCCAACCTCGATGAGGTGAAGGCGCTGCCGGGCATCCGCGGCGTATATGTCATCAAGGGCAATGTCACCGAGCTGGACGCAGGCCTCTACAACGGCCTCACCGATGGCGTGGCAATCGTGGCCGACAAGTGGCACCAGGCGAACCGTGCGCTCGACAAGCTGAAGGTGCAGTGGGACGGCGGCGAGACCGCCAGGCGTTCCACCAGGGGTTTTGTCGAGCAGGCCGCGAAACTCGCCCAGGAAAAGCCCACTGATTCGCTGAAGACCGAGGGCGACGTGGACGGCGCGCTCAAGGGCGCCGCCAAGGTGCTCGAGGCCCGCTACGAGGTTCCCTTCGTGAACCACTCGGCGCTGGAGCCGATGAACACGACGGTGGCCATCAGGAATGGCAAGGTGGAGATCTGGTCCCCCACGCAGATGCCGGGCGGTGGCAAGACCGCGGTGTCGAAGCTGCTGGGCATTCCCGAGAAGGACATCATGCTGCACGTCACCCGCAACGGTGGCGGCTTCGGACGCCGGCTCTCCAACGACTTCATGGTCGAGGCTGCCGCCGTCGCAAAGGCGCATGGCGAGCCCATCAAGCTGCTGCGCAATCGCAGGCAGGACGTGCAGAGCGGCGTGTTCCGCGCGGGTGGTTTCCACCACTTCAAGGCCGGTCTCGACGCCCAGGGCAAGCTGACCGCGTTCCGCGACCACTTCGTGACGTTCTCGAACAGCGGCAAGGTGGCGGGCTCCGCCACGCTGGGCGCCACCGAGTTCCCGGCCGGCTTCGTGCCGAACCTCGATCTGGGCTTCTCCATGATTCCGCTGGATGTGCCCACCGGCCCGATGCGCGCTCCGGGGAGCAATACCCTGGCGTTCGCGTTCCAGTCGTTCCTCGATGAGCTGGCGCACGCCGCCGGCAAGGATCCGCTGCAGTTCCAGCTCGACCTGCTCGGCCCGGCCAAGGCGCCGGCAGTGGCCATGTCGCAGTTTGGCCCATCCGTCGGGTTCGACAACGGGCGCATGGCGGGCGTGCTGAAGGCCGTGGCCGAGAAGTCAGGCTGGGGCAAGAAGAAGCTGCCCAAGGGCACAGGCCTGGGGCTTGCCGCCTATTTCAGCCACCAGGGCTACTTCGCGGAAGTTGTGCAGGCCTCCGTCAGCAGCAAGACTGGCGAGGTGCGCGTGGAGAAGGTGTGGGTGGCCGGTGACGTGGGTCGCCAGATCGTGAACCCGAGCGGCGGCAGCAACCAGGTCGAAGGCTCGGCCATCGATGGCGTGTCGCAGGCCCTGGCGCAGGCGCTCACGTTCACCAACGGGCGCGTGGACCAGAGCAACTTCCACGACTATCCGCTGCTGCGCATGCACCAGGCGCCGAAGGTCGAGGTGCACTTCGTGAAGACGGACAACAATCCGACGGGCCTGGGCGAGCCGGCCATGCCGCCGGTAGTGCCGGCGCTGACCAATGCCATCTTCGCGGCGACGGGCCGGCGCGTGCGCACGCTGCCGATCAAGACATCGGAGCTGAAGGGTTTCGCCTGACGTCCAGGGACGCCGGTCAATGACCAGGTGACCACGGACCGCTGCGCGGACAGCGCAGCGGCCCGCTTCACTGCGGGAGCGTGCCCGGCCTCAGGAAGCCGAGCATGTGGGCGACGTAATCCGCCTTGCCCAGGCCGATTCCCTGATTGCGCAGGATGGCGTAGGCGGTCATCACGTGGAAATAGAACTGGGGCACTGCCCAGTCCCGTGCGAATTGCGCGGCAGTCAGGTCGAAGATCATGCCCGCCGGCAGCGCGTGGGCAACGGGTCGCTGCTCATCCTGGTCACAGGGCTGTAAAGCCAGGGACTTGACCAACGCAACAGTCTCGTCGATTCGCGCCAGCGCCTCGGCGATGGAACCGGGGCGCTCACCGGCATTCCGCGCCTCATCAAGCAGTGCCTGCAGTGATGCAGGGAACGCCTTGCCATGCAGCCGGCACATTCCTTCCTGCGCCTGCACGCAGGCGAAACGTATCTGCGTGGACAAAGGGAACATGTCTGGTGCGAGACGCGCCGCAAGCAGCGATTCCGCCTCGGCGGGCGGCCGTTCGGCCTGAGCCTTGCGCAGCCACGTGGCAAGGGCCTGCAGCATCTGGACGTAGGTGGGGACAAGCAAGTCGTTCAGGTTCATGCTGGCATCCTGGCAATCTTCCCTTGGACTCCTGTCATCGTCGCAGCAGCAACGTCGGGATAGATGAAGAACGCAGCAGGTCTGTGGTCTTGCTGCCCACCACACGACTTCGCAGCAGAGAGTGCCCATAGGCACCCATGACAAGCAAGTCGATTCCCTGCTCCTCGACTGCGCGGGCGATCATGGTTTCGGCATCCCCCGGCTGGAGCGCCGCGGAAACATCGAATCCCGCTGCCACCAGCAGCGTCCTTGCCCACTCAATCTGCCGCGGACCATCCGACCGCCCCTTGCCCGCCATCAACAAGAAGACCGGCAGACCCCTGAACAGCGGACTGGCGGCCACCATCTCAACGCCATGCCGGGTCACCACGCTTCCATCAAAGGCGATCATGATGCGCCGTGGCTCAATGAAATCGTCCGTGACCGTGAGAACAGGCTGATCCAGGGCGCGCACGATACGCTCGACATTGCGACCCAGGTCGCGACGTGTCGTCTTCGCCGACTCGCCGCGCCGCCCCAGCACGACCAGTCGCACATCCTGTTGCTGCTCCGCCAGAGTTCCGGCCAGATCGCCAAATCGTTGACGCACGTCCACTGAATCCACGTGCGCGGCCACGGCCCGTTCGCGAAGGCGGTTCAGGAAGATGCGCCCCCGCTCACGTGCATCGCGGGCACGCGTCTCATCTTCCCCGGCGAGCTGATCCAGAAGCCTCTCCTGGGCACCAAGTCCGATGGCGCCACTGTGGTCCGTGCGGGACAAGTTCGCCACCGGCTGGTCGATCACATGCAGGAACTCGAGCGGGGCATCGAGGCGGCGCGCTGCCCATGCGGCATAGTCAGCCACATGGTCCGCATACTGCGATTGATCTACACAGGCCAGCACTTTGCCCTCATTGACGCGGGTGGCATCCATGATCAATGCCCCGTCAGCAGGTCTTCAGCACCGCCCTTGTCGTGCACGGCGAAGCGGTCGATCATCGTGGCGCTGGCCTGGTTGAGGCCAACGACCTCCACTTCCGTTCCTTCACGCCTGAACTTGATGACGACCTTGTCCAGGGCGCTGACAGCGGTGATGTCCCAGAAATGCGCGCGACTTACATCGATGCGAACCTTCTCGATCGCTTCCTTGTAGTCGAAGGAGCTCACGAAGCGCTCCGCCGAGGCGAAGAACACCTGCCCAGTCACCACATAGACGCGCAGACGACCCTCGTCCTGGGTGCGGGAACCCACCCGCAGGATGCGCCCGACCTTGTGGGCAAAGAAGAACCCCGAAAGCAACACGCCTGCCAGCACCCCTTTAGCCAGATCATGCGTGCCCACGGTCACGACCACCGTGGCAATCATGACCACGCTTGAACTCCTGGGATGCTCGCGAATGCTGCGGATCGACGACCAGCTGAACGTACCGATCGACACCATGATCATGACAGCAACAAGCGCGGCCATCGGAATACGTGCCACCCAATCCCCGGCAAAAACGACCATCAACAGCAGGAGGATCCCAGCGGCGAGAGTCGAGAGACGTCCACGACCGCCTGATTTCACGTTGATGACTGACTGCCCGATCATCGCGCAGCCCGCCATGCCTCCCAGGAAGCCACTGGCGACGTTTGCGACGCCTTGGCCGACGCACTCGCGGCTCTTGTTGCTGCTGGTGTCGGTCAGATCATCAACGATCGACGCTGTCATCATGGATTCGAGCAGGCCCACAACCGCGAGCGTCAGTGAAACCGGAAAGATGATGCGAAGCGTGTCGATGTCGAGCGGCACTTCCGGCAACAGGAACACCGGCAATGTATCCGGCAGGGTTCCCATGTCGCCCACCGTGCGGATGTCCAGTCCCGTGAGGACCGCGAAACCGGTGAGCACGACGATGGCGATCAATGGTGAAGGCACCGCCCTGGTGAGGCAGGGCAAGCCGTAGATTATCGCCAGGCCCGCCGCGACCATGGCATAGACGTGCCAGGTAGCCCCCGTGAGCTCGGGCAATTGCGCCATGAATATGAGTATGGCCAGCGCGTTCACGAATCCCGTCACCACGGAGCGGGAAACAAATCGCATCAACGCGCCGAACCGCAACCAGCCGAAGAGGATCTGCAGCACCCCGGTTAGTATGGTCGCCGCCAGCAGATACTGGAGGCCATGATCCTTCACCAGCGAGACCATCAGGATGGCCATCGCACCGGTAGCCGCAGAGATCATTCCAGGCCGCCCACCAGCGAAGGCAGTCACGACTGCGATGCAGAACGATGCATACAGTCCAACCTTTGGATCGACCCCTGCAATGATCGAAAAGGCGATCGCCTCCGGGATCAGGGCCAGTGCCACCACCAGCCCGGCCAGCAGATCGTTGCGTACATCCGGAAACCACTCCCGGCGCAGAGTGCTCAAACGCGCCCCCTTTCAGTCGGGCCGCAGGCAGGCAGGGCACAAGCGGTACTGCGCAGGTCAACGCCTGGAAATGCCGGAGTTGCGCTCTCCTTCGATTTCCTCAAAGCAGGAGAGGCAGAACGGCCCTGCGGGATCGGCCTGGATGCGCTCGCGGTCAATGGTCTGGCCGCACCGACAGCAGCTGCCGTAACTTCCATTCTCGATACGCGCGATGGCGGCTTCGACCCGCCGCAACTCGGTCTGCAGTGCAGAATGAGATGCCTTTGCCATTTCAGATTGAGCGATTGCATCGATGCGGGACAGGCGCCCGACGCGGGACTGATCGAGTTCAACAGGTTGATGGCCATGATCCTCAGTGGAGAGTGTGGCTAGCAGCTCGTCTCTGCGCGCGCGAAGTCGAAAGATGATGTAGGGGGAGGCCGTGGATTCCATTGCCCGATACTCCGGACGATGCAGCGTGGTCCGGCGCCGCTGAGGCGCAGGAGCCCAGGCGGTGCGCGACCAGAGCCGCCTCCGCCGGTTCGGACCCGGGACTAGGGTGGACCAGGGACGAACGCACGGCGATCTGCCGTGCAATGGCCATCACTGCGCTGTCGCACAGCGTTGGGGGCCCGTCCGGGACTGATGGGATGGTCGATCAAGGATTTGGATGGCAGGACGCGGAGCTGCTGTGCGCCATGGTATCGCATCCGGGCGTCGGAATTCGACCCGTCTGACCGGATCACCTCCTCCCGCCGGCATACACAGGCTTGACAGCACCCAATCTTTCGATAACTCTAGAACCATGAATTCAAAGCGTGCCGTCGAAGCCCTCTCGGCCATGGCCCAGGAATCGCGCCTGGCCATCTACCGGCTGCTGGTAAAGCGCGGGCCGGAAGGGTTTGCTGCGGGCGAGATCGCCGAGCGGCTGGGAATCGCCGGGCCCACCCTGTCGTTCCACCTCAAGGCACTGGATCACGCTGATCTGGTCACGGTGCGCCGGGAGGGCCGCTTCCTCTACTACAGCGCCAACTTCGAGCGCATGAACGATCTGGTGGCCTATCTGACTGAAAACTGCTGCGGCCAGGGTGTTACGGCTTGTGCTCCCGCCTGCCAGCCTTCGGTGGCCACCAAGTCAAGGAAGTCCGCATGAGAAGAGTCCGTTTCCTGGACCGCACATCCCGATGAACATCCTGTTCCTGTGCACCGGCAACTCATGCCGATCCATCCTGGCGGAAGCGACCTTCAATCATCTGGCGCCGGCCGGTTGGCGGGCGATGAGTGCGGGCAGCAAGCCCACCGGAGAAGTACATCCGCGGTCACTGGCACTTCTGGCAAGGGAAGGCATTCGGGCCTCCGGATGCCATAGCAAATCATGGGAAGGCCTGCCGGTCACGCCGGACATTGTGGTCACCGTGTGTGCCAGTGCAGCAGGCGAGATCTGCCCCGTCTACCTGGGACCGGCGATTCGCACGCACTGGGGTGTGGATGATCCGGCCCACGCCACCGGCACCGACGAGCAGATTGACGCCGAGTTCATGCGCGCCTACCGCACCCTGCGCTCCCGCATCGAGGCATTTCTTGCGCTGCCGCTGCAGACCCTGCGCGAGGACCGCGTCCGCATGAAGGTCGAACTGGATCGCATTGGCGCATCGGTCAGTTGAGCCGGGAAGCAGGAATCATGGACGGGACGCATGTCTGCATTTGAACGTTACCTGACCCTGTGGGTCGCGATCTGCATCGTCGTCGGGATCGCCCTGGGACACCTGATGCCTGGCGCCTTCCAGGCCATCAGCGCGGCCGCGATCGCCAAGGTCAATCTGCCCGTCGCGCTGCTGATCTGGCTGATGATCATTCCAATGCTGCTCCGGATCGACTTTGCCGCCCTGGGCGAAGTGAAGCGTCACTGGCGCGGCATCGGCGTCACGCTGTTCGTCAACTGGGCAATCAAGCCGTTCTCGATGGCGCTGCTGGCTGCCCTGTTCATTGGGTACCTGTTCAGGCCCTGGCTCCCGGAGAACCAGATCGCTTCCTACACAGCCGGGCTCATCCTGCTGGCCGCGGCGCCGTGCACGGCCATGGTGTTCGTCTGGAGCCGGCTCACCAATGGCCATCCCCTGTTCACGCTGTCGCAGGTGGCGCTGAACGACGCGATCATGGTGTTCGCGTTCGCACCCATTGTCGCCCTGCTGCTCGGCATCTCCTCGATCGTCGTTCCATGGAGTACGTTGCTCACCTCGGTGGTGCTGTACATCATCGTGCCGGTGATCCTGGCACAACTCTGGCGCCGCTGGCTGCTGCGCGGCGGCCAAGCCTCGCTGGATCGCGTGCTGCAGAGGATTGGCCCCTGGTCCATCGGGGCGCTGCTTGCCACACTGGTGTTGCTGTTTGCATTCCAGGGTGAGGCCATCCTGCGCCAGCCGCTGGTCATCGCCCTGCTGGCCGTGCCTATCCTGATCCAGGTGCTGATGAACTCCAGCTTCGCGTACTGGCTCAATCGCGCGGTCGGCGAGCCGCATGAGGTGGCCTGCCCTTCCGCGCTGATAGGCGCCAGCAACTTCTTTGAGTTGGCCGTGGCAGCAGCCATCAGCCTCTTCGGGCTGGAATCCGGCGCCGCGCTGGCAACCGTGGTTGGGGTGCTGATCGAGGTGCCGGTGATGCTCCTGGTCGTACGCGTGGTCAATGGCAGCAAGGGATGGTATGAGCGTGGTCCGCGCGTCAGTCGGGCCGGAGGAAGACTGCATGGATGAAACGACTGAACCCCGAAAGAAGAGTCCCGCAAAGCTGACTTTCGCGCTCGAAGCCTGGCGCGTGGACGCCCATGGGAGCCGGGCATCCTGCAAGGACGCCGAACTGGCGCTTGATACGGACCTCGCTGGTCGTCGCGACGCCCTCAATCCCGCCGAGCTGCTGCTGGCCGCCCTGGCTGCCTGCATGCTGAAGGGCATCGAACGCGTCACTCCGATCCTGAATTTCCAGCTTCGTGGCGTGCGCGTGGTGATCCACGGGGTCCGGCAGGATGTACCACCGCGCATGGAGTCCATTGCCTACGAGATCATCGTCGACACGGACGAGGTGGATCGGAGGCTCGAACTGCTGCATGACAATGTGCGCAAGTACGGCACGGTGTTCAACACCGTCGCGCCGGGCACCGCGTTGACGGGAACATTGCGCCGGCAGCAAGCGGCAGCTCTCTGACTACGGCCAACCCGATGACGGGCAGCGAAATTTCACCCGGCGCCCTGCCCGACACTCCGGCGAAAGCGACGGCGCTCAATGCCGGCTGTTACTGCCGTACGCTCGATGGAGAGTTGTTGCGGCGCAGCCTGCTGGATAGCGCGGAATCCGGCCACGTCATGGCGGAGCTGCTGGCGCAACGCCCGACCCTGTTCTCATCGACCGCAGTCTTCCTGTCGCCCGTCACGCTGCAGCAGGTCGTCGAGGGGATAGCCTGTGTCGAGCGCGTCATCCGCCACCCTGGCTACCAGGCCGCAGCGCTCGGACATTCGCCGCCCATCGCCTCACATGCCTTCGGGCCGCTGGGCGTGTTCGTGTCCTATGACTTCCATCTCGCATCCGACGGACCGCGCCTGATAGAGATCAACAGCAACGCGGGCGGGGCAATGCTGGCCGCTGCTCTGGTGCAGGCGCAGCGGGACTGCTGCGAGGCGGTGAGCAGCGCCATGGCCTCAACCCCCCTCCCCGCCGATCCCAGGCCAGACTTCCTGGCCATGTTCCGGGAGGAATGGCGCAGGCAACGCCAACAGGGTTCGCCACGGAACATCCTGATTGTCGATGATGCGCCAGGCTCGCAATACCTGGCGCCGGAATTCCAGCTTTTCGAGAAGCTTCTGGCGCGGAACTTCGCCCGTTGCCACATCGTCGACGCCGCATCGTTTCTCTGGCGTGACGGGCACCTGTGGCATGAAGGTGAGCAGGTCGACATGGTCTACAACCGGCTGACGGACTTCTATCTGGCGGAGCCGGGGCACGCCGCGCTGCGCGCGGCATATGAAGCCGGCGCAGTCGTGCTGACTCCCGGCCCGCGCACGCATGCCCTGTACGCTGACAAGCGCAACCTGATCCACCTGGGCGACGCGCAGTCGCTGCGGAACTGGGGTGTTCCCGCCGAGGACATCGCGCGGCTGTCCCGCCTCGTACCGGCTACCCAGCTGGTGACACCAGACAACGCCGCTACACTCTGGGACCGGCGTCGCTCGCTGTTCTTCAAGCCCGCCGCCGGCTTTGGCGCCAGGGCCGCCTATCGCGGCGACAAGCTCACGCGCCGCGTCTGGAGCGAGATCCTCGGGGGATCCTATATCGCGCAGGCACTCGTCGCGCCGGGGGAGCGAGTCATCGAGCTGGATGGCGTACTGACCCAGCTGAAGTTCGATTTGCGCGCCTACACATACGATGGTCGTGTGCAGCTGCTCACCGCGCGCATGTATGCGGGGCAGACCACGAACTTCCGCACCCCCGGAGGCGGCTTTGCGCCTGTATTCGTCCTGAACGCGGGTTCTCGGCAGGCCCTGGATCCCCGGATGCCTGATTCCAGCCTCAGCCCGGGTTTCGCCTAGCCCTGGCCGCCAGCATCCATGAAATCGACTGCCGCCACGTCTGCCACATGCGGCTGGTTGAATAGCATCAGGCCCACGTGCAGCGGGTGCTGCTGGTAGGTACGCAGGGCCTCGATCGATTCGAAGCGCATGATCAGCACCACGTCCCAGCTGCGGGCTTCGCGCAGGATGTCGCGACCGATCTCCAGCGAATGGATTGCCGGAATCGGATCGCGCAGGGCGCGCATGCGACGACAGAACTCCGCCACATGCTCCTCGCTGGTGCCAGCCGCGTAGCGAATGAACACGTAGTGCCGGAGCATCGATACCTCCCTGCCGTCAGGCAATCCTGGCACCAGCCGGAATGATTGGCGGCGCCGCATTGAGCCTGGCCACCGCGAAGCCGGCAGCCAGGCGGTAGCGCTCCATGAACTCCTCACGCTCGGCGCGTGGAATCACGTCGTCGATCCGGTCAAACACGCCGCCGCAGCGCTCCTCGACAATGCCGAGGATGCCAAAGGGACCGGCGCCGCGATTGCGCAGGATCAGCGGCGAGATTTCGGGGCAAAGCCTCGCATCAAATGCCTGCAGCGCCTGTTGGCTCACGCCGTGCTCGAGCAGTACGGCACCCAGCACTCGCGCGTCGACGATGGCCTGGCTCGCGCCATTCGAACCGGTGGGATACATCACATGGGCGGCGTCGCCCATCAGTGCCACCCGACCGTCACGCCAGGTGGAAACCGGATCGCGATCGATCATCGGGTATTCGTAGACATCGGCAGCTCCACGCAGCATGCCCGGGATATCGATCCAGTCGTAGTTCCAGCGCTCGAAGTGATGCACGAATTCCTCATGCGCCACGCGCCTGTTCCAGTCGCCGCTGCGCCAGCCGGCGCTGTTGTCGACGGTGATTTCCGCAATCCAGTTGATGTCGGCCAGGCCGGTGGCCGGATCCGGCTGGGAGATGGGATAGAACACGACCCGGTGGCGGAGCGTGCCGAGACCGACAAATGATGCTCCGGTGCGGATCGGAGCCCCGCGCGTCACGCCGCGCCACATGATTGCACCGCCCCAGTGGATGGGCGGCTGCGACGGATGCATCTGCTGGCGCACGGCAGAATGCAGGCCGTCTGCTGCGATCAGCAGCGATGCCTCGAAGCTGTGGCGCCCGCCAGTCAGGTCCTGCGCTTCCACGGTGACGCCCGTATCGTGGTTGCGGTAGCCGGTGACCTTCATGCCCGTGCGCACAGCCCCGGCGCCAAGCCGTGCCAGCGCCGCCTGGTACAGCATCATCTGCAGCCGGCCGCGATGCACCGAGTATTGCGGCCAAAGGTAGCCGGCCCCCTTGCCGCGCGGTTCCGAATAGATGTCGTTGCCATTCAGGCCGACCAGCGCGAATTCGCGGGTCTCGATGCCGATCCGGTCCAGCTCTGCCGGGCCGAAGCCCAGGTCGTACAGCTCGCGCACGGCGTTGGGCTGGAGGTTGATGCCCACTCCCAGAGGCAGGAGTTCGGGCGCAGCCTCCAGCACCAGGCAAGGCACACCCAGCTGCTGCAGGGTGAGCGCGACGCTGAGGCCGCCGATGCCGCCGCCGGCGACGATTACGGGCAAGGTCATTGGGTGTCCGATCCGCAAAAGGCCCGCAGGTTATCCGAGAAGGCTTCGTCCTCGCCAGACTCCCTGGAACAGCTGCCGGATGCAGCTTCCTGAGGCAGGACGTGGCGCCTTACGCAGGCAGCACGATCCTGAACCGGCTGACTCTGCCCAGCTCGCTTTGCACCTCGATGCGTCCGCCATTGCGCTCCACCGAGGACTTTGCAATGGCCAGGCCCAGCCCGACGCCGCCGGCCTCCCGCGCGCGGGCCGTGTCGACTCGGAAGAATCGCTCGAAAACCTGCTGCAGATGCCCCGGTGCAATGCCGGGGCCGTTATCGGTGATTTCGACCACCGCTTCCGCGCCCTCCCGCCAGCAGCGCAGTCCGATGGTGGCCCCCACCGGGCTGTAGCGGATGGCATTGAAGAGCACGTTCATGATTGCCTGGCGGACCAGCAGCCGGTCGCCGGTGGCCGTGACGGCCGCATCGCCTGCAACCTCCACAGTCTGCTGCTTTTCTGTCGTGAGTACGGCCACCGTGTCGCGCAGTTCGGTGAGCAGTTCGCACAGCGGGATTGCCTGCGGGCGAAGTGGGTAGTCATTGCCCTCGGCGCGGGCCAGCGCCAGCAGCGACTCGACCAGATCGTCGAGCCTTCCGGCCTCCTCGAGCATGCTGCCGATGGCTTCGCGCAGCGCGGGCTCGCCTGCGGGATTGCGCAGCGCCACTTCGCCCACGGCGCGCAGCGCCGTCAGCGGCGTGCGTAGCTCGTGCGAGGCATCACTGGTGAAGTGTCGCAACGAATCGAATGAAACCTGCAGGCGCTGCAATGTGGCATTGAAAGCCGCGGCGAGCCGGCCCAGTTCATCATCGCGGTTCGGGACTGGCAGTCGCTGGTCGAGGGATCGGGAGCTGATGAGCCGCGCCCGCTCCGCCATCACGCCAACCGGTCGGAGCATGCGGCCGGCAGTCACGTAGCCCGCAGCGGCGGCCAGTGCGGCGATGAGGGGCAGCGCCAGCAACAGCGCGATCAATATCTCGCGCAGCGTGTGGTGCATTGCCTCCTCGTCGCGCAAGACCCGAAGGATCACATCGTGTGTGCCGATGCGGACTGCTGCTGCCAGGGTGCGCAGGTCCCGCCCGTCGAGGTCCAGGGTGCCGAAGCGCGGACCGCTGCCATCGGCGCGAGGTGGGTCTGCACTCGCCTGGCTGGCACGGGATGGCTGGCCGTACAGCCAGCGCCCGTCGCCGGACCACAGGTCGAACCATGGGCCAGCGGCCTCCGGCAACTCCGCGTCCGCCGGGCCATGCCACTGCGGAATGCCGTCGGAATCGAAACTGAGCCCTGCGCGGGCCTGCGCCCAGTCGGCGCGCAGCTGGGCGTCCAGTTCGGCATGCAGGCGGAACTCGATCAGGCCGTACACCACCGGCACCATCGCCAGCAGCACTGCGCTCGCCACCAGCGTGAACCACAGGGCGAGTCGCAGCTTCAGCGGCCGGCGGCGCCACCACCCGCTCACGTCGGCGGGTTCTCGCGCAGCACGAACCCAACGCCACGCAGGGTCTGGATGAAGCTGTGGGGTCTTTCAGCATCGATCTTGCGGCGCAGGTTGGCCAGGTGCACGTCGATGACATTGTCCAGTGGCGTAGCGCGGCTGGCTTCGCGCCATACGTCACGGGCCAGCATCGGCCGCGTGACCACCTCGCCCATGTGGCGCACCAGGTACACGAACAGGTCGAATTCCCTGGGTGTGAGCAGGATGTCGCGGCTGCCGCGCAGCACCCTGCGTGTGTGGGCCTCGATGGTGAGGTCGGCGAAGCGGCTGCGCGCTGGCTCCTCCGGTGAGGTGCGGCGCAGCAGTGCGCGGATGCGCGCCAGCAGTTCGGCGAACGCGAATGGCTTCACCAGGTAATCGTCGGCTCCCGCGTCGAGACCCTTTACGCGGTCCTCGACTGCATCACGCGCAGTGAGCAGCAGTACCGGCGGCTCGCGGCCGCGCGCGCGCAGCGAGCACAGGATCTGCATGCCGTCGCGGCCCGGCAGCATCCAGTCCAGCACGATCAGGTCGAAGGCCTGGGCATCGAGCCGCCGGGAGCCTTCCGTGCCATCGCGGGCGACCGCCACTTCATAGCCTTCGGCGTCGAGTCCGGCACCCACCGCCGCAGCGGTCTTGCTGTCGTCCTCAATGAGCAGGAGCCTGGGCATGCGGCAGACTAGTCTACAGTCCGCCGATGGCCTTCTGGAGCTCGTACTGCGCCTTGTTGTGCTCGGCGAGCGCCGTGAGGTAATCAGAGCGGGCCCGCACCAGGTCCTGCTGGGCCTGAAGGTCCTCCAGTACCAGCCCGACGCCCAGCTGCTTGCGATCGCGGGTCAGGCGCAGCGCCTCAGTCGCGGCTTCCACGCTGGCGCGGCCTGCTGCCAGCGCGTCGTCGCTGGCTTCGAGCCGTGCGCGGGCCTCGATGACCTGGCGCCGTATGCCCTGGGATACCTTGTCGAGCTCGATCTGCGCGCTGCGCAGTCTGGAATCGGCGGCGCGGATGCGACCCAGGTCGAAGAGCCCGCCCGGCCCGAAGCGCCACTGCAGGCCCAGCGCATAGTCGCGGGACTTGCCGCTGGCCGAGGACACTCCATCCGGCCCGCCCGACAGATCGCCGAAGAAGGCCTGCGCGCCCACCGAGGGAATCAGCGGACCCCACACCGCGTTGCTGCGGCTGGAGCGCGCTGCCGCCAGCAGCGCAGTGCCCTGCGTGAGTTCGGCGCGCGAGCCCAGGGCCTGCTCGAGCTGCGCTTGCTGGTCTGCGGCGCCCGCCAGGGCCAAGGGGACGAACTCGCGCTGGTCGGGCAACAGGTCGACGGCGGGATCCAGATGCAGCAGTTCGGCCAGCCGGGCCGCCGCCACGCGTCGCTGCTGGCCAGCCTGCAGCAGCGCGACCTGGAAGCGCTGCGTCTGCGCCTGCACCCGCAGCAGATCGCCCCGGAATATCACGCCCGTCTCGACGCCGGCCGCCAGCTGCTGCTCGTAGGCGCGGGAGGTATCCAGCGCCTCGCCCTGGGCGGATTCCAGGCCCTGCGCCTTGAGCAGGTCGAAGTAGGCGCTGACGGATGCCAGCACGCTGTCCTCCCGCCGTGCAGTCAGGGCCGCCTGGCTGGCAACGATGACCTGTCTGGCGGCGAGCGTGCCGAACAGGGCATCGCCCAGGTCGATCTGCGCCGTGATGGTTGGTCCGATACTGGTGCTGTCCTTGTCGACATCCAGCATCGTGCCGTCCACCGCCTGGGTGACGCCCTCGTGCCGGCGCCAGGAGATGCCCGCTGCGACCCACGGCAGGAACCTGCCTATCGCCGTGGCGTGCGCAGCCCTGGCCTCGTTGACCTTCTCCTCGGCGAGTCGCACGTCCAGATTGTCGGCCCGCGCCAGGCGCAGCACGGTGGGAAGATCGATCGAATAAGGTGCCTCGGCGGCTGGTGCGTGGGCGCTGATCCCCACCGCTGCCAGCACGGCGGCCAGTGCAATGCCTGCCCGCGGGATGCGGATCATCAGCGCGGCTCCGCCGGTGCGGTGGACGCAAGCACCGGCATGCCATCGGTCAAGGCGCGCTTGCCCGGCAGGATGATGCTGCGGCCGGCATCGAGTCCCTCGCGGACCTCCACCACCTGGCCGTCGTTGAAGCCGATCTGTATCGCACGCTTCTTCGCAACGCCGCCCTCAACGGTCCACGCAAATGCATTGGCCTTCTCCATCACCAGCGCCGCCGCGGGGATCAGCAGTACGTCATCGTGGCGCTGCAACGCGAGCTGTACCGAGGCATACATGCCTGGACGCAGCTCGAGTCCGCGGTTGGGGATGTCCACCTCCACCAGCATGGTCCGGGTTGCATCATCCAGGGCATATGACGTGCGGCTGATCCGGCCTTCGAAGCGCCGCCCCGGCAAGCCCTCCACAGTGACGCGGGCGGGTTGTCCTTTCGTCGCCAGTGCAGCCTCGGCCTCCGGCACCGCGACCTGCACGCGCACCGTGCTGAAGTCCATCAGCGTGAGCACCGCGGCGTTCTGTGCCGCGCTGCCGGAAGTGGCGGCTGGAATGAACGCACCAACATCCACGAACCGGCGTGTGACCACACCCGCGAATGGCGCGGTGATGCGGTTGAAGGAGAGCAGGGTCTGGGTGCGCTCCAGGCTCGCCTTGGCGACCTCATACTTGCCCCTGGCACGATCCAGCTCCAGTGGCGTGATGAGATCCGGGGCGCGTGCGATGGCCTGCTCGATCCGCGTGAATTCGGACCGGGCGGCATCGTGTTCGGCCTGGTTGCGCGCGAGGTCTGCGGTCAGCTCGGGCGTTTCGAGCACGGCCAGCGTGGCGCCGGCCTTCACGGCATCGCCCTTGTCGACGGAGATGGACTTCAGGTAACCGGGCACCTTGGCGTAGAGGGTGGCCTCCTGCATTGGCCGGATGCTGCCCGGCAGGGTGACCCAGCGCTGCACGCTGCCGCGCGTGGGCTGGGTCACCTCCACCGCCACCGGCGCGGCGGGCTGCTGTGGCGGCGCTGCGGCGTGGGCTGCGAAGGCGAGCACCAGCAGTGAGCCGGCAATGCCGGACCGTGTGGACCCCAGAGCGATGTGATCAGTGTTCATGTCTTGGCCTGTCGATCCGGTTCAATCAACGGTGACGGAGGAATCGTAGTGGCCGCTGTGCGGATCGCGCGGATCCAGCGAGCGTGAACGCGTGCTGGCGCGTTGGCGCAGCAGCTTGAACAGGCAGGGCAGCACCCACAGTGTGGCCACCGTGGCGCCCAGCAGGCCGCCGATCACCGCTCGACCCAGCGGCGCGGTCTGCTGCCCACTTTCCCCCAGACCCAGTGCCATCGGCAGCATGCCGGCGATCATCGCGAATGAGGTCATCAGGATCGGGCGCAGGCGGGTGCGTGCCCCGTCGAGGGCGGCATCGGCCGCGCTCATGCCCTCGACGCGGCTGCGCTCGGCGAATGTCACCAGCAGGATGGCATTGGCCACGGCCACGCCGATGGCCATGATGGCACCGATGAACGACTGCACGTTGAGCGTGGTGCCGGAGATCCACAGCATCAACGCCACGCCAGCGATCACGGCAGGCGCGGTGGCGCTGGTCAGCAGGGCCAGCTGCAACGACTGGAAGTTCGCCGCCAGCAGCAGGAAGATCACCACGATGGCGATGGCAAGTCCGCTGCCAAGGCCGCCCAGCATCTGGTTCATCGGGGTGACCTGTCCGCGCAGTGCCACGCTCACGCCAGTGGGGGGCGTGCCAAGCGCGGCAATTGCATCGGAGACCTGCGCCGCTACCGTGCCAAGGTCGCTGCCCTCGATATTGGCGGTGACAGAAACCACGCGCTGCATGTTGTAGCGCTCGTACTGACCCACCGCCGTGCCGCTGGATACCTCGGCCACGGAGCGCAGCGGAATGGAATTGCCGCCACGCGCGGCCACCGGCAGGTTCCTGAGCTCCTCCACGGAGCCGATGTCGCCCTTGGGAACCTGCACCTGGATCTGGTAGGCCACGCCGCTGCCCGGGTCGGCCCAGTAGATCGGCGTGGTGAAGCGGCTGGAAGCCGTGGCCGTGGTGAGGGAGCGACCGACGTCGGCGGTCTTCACTCCCATCAGCCCGGCACGCTCGCGATCGATGTCCACGTTCACAGTGGGGTAGTCCAGCAACTGGCCGAACTGCAGGTCACGCAATGCCGTGATGTCGCGCAACCTCTCCAGGACCTTCTGCGCGAACTCGCGGTTGCTGGCGAGGTTGGTGCCGCTCACGGCAACCTCGATCGGCGTGTTGGCGCCGAAGCTCATCACGCGACTGACGATGTCCGCCGGTTCGAAGGAGAACTGCAGGTCCGGGAAGTCGACGCTGAAGCGCTGCCGCAGCGTTTCGCGCAGCTGCCCCATGTCGAGGTCCGCGCCATCGCGGAACTGCACCTGCAGGACGCCCTCCTCCGGGCCTCCATTCCACTGGTAGATGAGGTTGATCGGATAGTTCGGCGCGTGCACCCCGACAAAGGCCAGCGCGATGGCGACGTTGTCGGGGCCGGCCTCCTGCCTGATCTGTTCGATGACCTGCAGCGCGAGGGCTTCGGTGTTCTCCACCCTCGTCCCGGCCGGTGCGCGGATGCGCAGCTGCAACTGTCCGCTGTCGGCGCGCGGGAAGATCTCCGTACCCAGGCGGCCGCCGACGGCGACGACGATGACGGCCGTCAACGCCAGGTACACCGCCAGCACGATCCATCCCCGGCGGAAGGTGGGTGCGAGGCTGCGGCCATAGCGTTCGCGCAAGCGCTCGAACCCGCCCACCCCGCGCACTGCCGTGGCGGCTTCCTCCCGGCGATGGGCACGGATGATCCAGGTAGCCAGCACCGGCACGAAGGTGTTGGCAAAAAGGTAGGCGGCCAGCATCGAGAACCCCACGGCCAGGGCGAGCGGCATGAACAGCGCCTTGCCGGCGCCTTCCATGAACAGCGCCGGGATGAACACGGCAAGCACGCAAAGCATGGCGATGAACAGCGGCAGTGCCACCTCGCGCCCGGCATCCGCGACGGCGAGCGCGACGGTCTTGCCCCTGGCCAGATGGGTATGGATGTTCTCGACCACCACAGTGGCCATGTCCACCAGGATGCCCACGGCAAGCGCCAGCCCGCCGAGTGTCATCAGGTTGATGGTCTGGCCCGTGAGCCACAGCGCCACTGTCGCACCGAGCAGGGACAGCGGAATCGTCACCACCACCACCAGCGCGCTGCGCCAGTCGCGCAGGAACAGCAGCACCATCAGGCCGGCGAGCAGCGCGCCCAGCGCACCTTCCAGCGTGAGGCTCGAGATGGCGCGCGTGACGAAGGGCGACTGGTCGAATTCATAACTCACGGTCACGTCATCGGGCACGGCCGCCTGGAACTTCGGCAGGTTCGCCTTCACCAGGTTCACCACGGAGAGCGTGGAGGCATCGGCGCGCTTGGTCACCGGGATGTACACGGTGCGGCGGCCGTCGATGTTGGCATAGCTGGTGACGATGTCGGAGCCGTCGGTGATGCTGGCCACGTCGCGCACGAAGACCGCCGGGTAGGAGCCTGTACGCAGCGGCACGGCGCCCAGGTCCTGGACGTTCCGTACCACCGAGTTCAGCGGCACGATCGGGTAGGAGTCGCCGATGGCGAGGTTGCCCGAGGGCACGATGGTGTTGGCGCTGGCGATCGCAGCGACGATGTCGTCGGGCGTGAGGTTGTAGGCGCGCAGCTTCTCCGGCTTTGCGTTGAGGACGATGGTGCGGGCGCTGCCGCCAAAGGGCGGCGGTGCCGACACGCCGGGGAGCGTCGCGAACAGCGGGCGTACCCGGTTCAGCGCCGCATCCTGCATTTCACCGACGCTGCGCGTGTCGCTGGTGAACACCAGGTTGCCCACCGGGACACTGCCGGCGTCGAAGCGGGTGACAAACGGCGGTACGGCCCCGGGCGGCATGAAGGCACGCGAGCGGTTCACGTACGACACCGTCTCGGCCATGGCCTGGTTCATGTCCGTGCCCGGATAGAACTGCAGCTTGATGATGGCGGCGCCCTGGATGGACTTGGACTCCACATGCTCGATGCCGGTGATGTAGAGGAAGTGGTATTCGTAGTAGTAGGTGAGGTAGCCCTCCATCTGTGCCGGGTCCATGCCGCCATAGGGCTGGGCCACGTAGATGGTGGGAACGCCGAGTGGCGGAAACACGTCGCGCGCCATCCGGTCAACTGCCATGAGCGCTGCCAGCACGACAGCCACGGCCACCACGATGGCCGTGAGCGGCCGGCGCATCGACAGTTCAACCAGGCGCATGCATCAACCCCGCTGGCTTGCGTATTCCGCGCAGCCGGGCTCCGAATACCCCCCGCCCGGCATTGGGCGGCATTGTGCAGGGCAGTTGCCGGACGGTTCCTGAAGATGTCTTCAGGCAGTGGCCCCGTGCCGGGGCCAGGCATCATTCAGTCGAGCGGCGTCCCCTTGTGGACCGCGCTGTCGTGCAGTCCGGGCGCACTCCCGAGGCTCTCGCCGAGGTAGAAGTTGGCGTCGTAGGGTTCGGTGGAGCTGTGGTGGTGGTAGTAGAAGTCCTCGGGCTCCACGCCCTCGTATTCGACCACCAGCATCGAGCCGCCCATGTCCTGGCCCTTGTTGGTGGTGTGGTGCTCGATGTGATCGTGCGTCATCCACAGGCCCGGGTTGTTCATGCGCACGATCACGTCGTAGCGCTCGCCTGGGGCCATCGGCACCGTGTCGGCGCCATACGGCGAAGCCAGTGGCAGCCCGTCCTTGTGCGTCACCAGCATGTCGTGTCCGTGCAGGTGGAATGACACCGGGATGGTGGCCGCGTACAGACGCAGGCGCAGGACGTCACCTTCCTTCACGCGCAGCGGCTGCGTCATCGGAAAGGACTTGCCGTTGATCGAGAAGTAGTCGAGCACTTCACCGGGCTTGCCGCCCTCGCCATAGACCTGCGCCACGGCGCTGTTCCAGCCGGAGAACATCAGCACCGCCTCGCGGGTGACCTCCTTCTCGATCGGCAGGGGCTGGGCGGGCCGCACCACCAGCGGGCCCCACATGCCACGCAGCGCCAGGTGCTCGGACACGTTCACGTGGCAGTGGTACCAGAGACTGCCGACGCGGTCGGCGACGAAGCGGTAGGTGAAGCTCTCGCCCGGCTCGATGCCCTTCTGGGTCACCTCAGGCACCCCGTCGGACTTCCAGGTGGCCGTCTGGTACACGCCATGCCAGTGGATGGTGTGGTTCAGCGTGGTGAGGTTGTGCACCGTCACCTCGACCTGGTCCCCTTCGTTCACCATCAGCAGCGGGCCGGGAACCTGGCCGTTGAATCCCCACACCTTGGCCTTGAAGCCCGGCGCGACCTCCAGCTCCACCTCCTCGATGGTCATCTCGAACTTGCGCACCTCGGCCTGCGCGATGGCAGTGCCGAGCAGCGCGCACAGCAGGCCTGCGACCAGGCGCCTCATGGCTTCTTCCCGCAGCAGAGGGTACGCAGGTGGCGCACCAGTTTCTCCACCTGTTCGGCAGACAGGTTGTGGCCCCATGACGGCATCAGCACGGACTTGTTGATCGACTTGCCGCCCTCGCGGATCACCTTGGTCAGGTCGGCATCCTGCCGCGCGCCCATCTCCACCGGATCGATGTGGGAGCGGGGCAGCACGTCCATCGACTTCGCGTTGACGCCCCGGCCGTCACCCTGCGTGCCATGGCATTGCACGCAGTACATGCGGTAGAGCTCGGCACCGGTCTCGGCGCGGACGGCGGTCGCGGTCCCGAGCGCCAGCAGCGTCACGGGCAGGCATTGAAGCAGCTTCATTCCCCACCTCCGATCACTTTCAGGTAGTCCGCCAGCTTGTGCACGGCGGCTTCGTTCATTTCCATGCGGGGCATGATGGTGTTGGCATCCCAGGCGCGCGGATCAGTGATGAAGGAGACGATGTATTCCGGCTGCAGGCGCTGCCAGGCCGTATGCATTTCGGGTCCTGACAATCCGCCTTTGCCAGCCTCATCCTGGTGGCAGGCCTGGCAGCCCTTGAACTTGCCGAAGTCCATCGAGCCCATGCGCCTGGCCACGGTGCCCGGCTCGTACTTCACTGCAGCGATGAGCGCGTCGTGCGGCTTCAGCGCCATCAGCTCGGCCGCGATCGCCTCCGCCTCGGCCTTCGGCAGGGCCGCATGCTTGTGCAGCTTCGCAGGATCGGGAACGTCGCCCTCCGGCGTGCTGCGGATCGCGGCGTTGGGGAAGTAGCCGGCGGCGAAGATGGTTGTCGGGGACTGCAACCACTTCGCCAGCCAGCCCTCCCGGTACTTGTTGCCGGCATACCAGAGCGGCGGCGCCTTGCGTTCGAGCCGCTCGGCAATGCCGACCCTGGCGAAGTCCGGCCTGGCCAGCGCATGGCAGCTCCCGCACGCCGCCTGCGTCCCGGCGGCAGCCGCCGGGACGCAGGCGGCCAGGGACGCCGCAATCGTCAATGTCTTCAGCAATCCATTCATCGTCGTCTCGCTCCTCGCGCGGCGTCGCCGCCGCGCCTTGCAACTAGCGCAGGATCAGGTTGCCGTCGCGTCCCTTCTTCGGATCGGCCTCGTCGCTGTTCATCAGCACCGTGATGGCGCCCTTCATGGCGTGCTTCATGCGGTGATCGACGATGGCGTTGTTGGTGGCGCGGCCGGGCGGGGGCACCAGGTCCAGGATCATTCCGTGGGCCGGCCCGATCTCCACCGTCTGCATGCCGTAGCGGACGTTCTTCGGATTGCCGTTGTCCCACACGCGATCCCAGATGCCGGCGATCGGATGCAGTGCAGAGGCTTCGTTGATCGCGGCGTTCACGAAGTAGAAGCGGACGCGCTCACCGGGCCTGGCTTCCAGTGCCAGGCTGGCATTCGGGTCGTGCACCGGGTCGTAATGGAACACCTTGCCGTTGACCAGCGAGGCTTCCCACTTCTCCCCGCCGGTGATTTCGTGCGGTGATGCCGTGGGCGCGAACAGGTCACCCTGCACGAGCACATATTCGCGGTCGGGCTTCGGGAAGGCGTCGCTGTAGCCTTCGGCCGGATCGACGATGATCACGCCGTACATCCCCTTGGAGATGTGCTCGGCCATCGCCTCGGCGCCGCAGTGGTAGACGAACACACCCGGGTAGTCGGCGCGGAATTCGAACTTCCTGCTGTCGCCCGGCTTGATCTCGGCGAATTCGGTCAGCACATCCACCCTGGCGGCGTGGAAGTCCATCGAATGGCTGTTGGCATTGCCCGGATCGTTCTTCAGCGTGAACTTGACCAGGTCGCCCTGCTTCACGCGCACCAGCGGACCGGGAATCGCGCCGTCATAGGTCCACATGCGGCGCTTGGTGCCGGCGTTGTCGACGACGATGTCCACCTCCCGGGCGGTCATCGTCACCTCGACGGTGGCGGCCATGGCGGTTGCGGAACCTGCCATCATGGCCACACAGGCCAGCGTTGCTGCAATGGGGAATCTCTTCATCGGCGCATTTCCTCGTCGGTGGGCCAGTCGTGTTGCTGCCACCGAAAGAGCAAGGCTCGTGCCACCTGCCCCGCATGAATCCTTTCAATGACTTGCGCGCGCCCGATGTCACGATGACGCCCGATTTGCGGTGTGCGCAGAACAACCCGTTGTTCTGGTGACATCGCGGACCCGGCACACGCGGCGCAGCGAAGTTCATTCCCGGAGGTCCGTGCACGCCTGAGCCGATGCGGGAACTTTTTGCAGGTTGTTGATGTCCAAGGAAATAATTGGCAGGAAAGACCGGACTCCTCCGGCGCGACGCAGTGTTGTCACCTGCACAATGGGAGCGATGAATTGGCGGATGCGGAAGCGTTGGAGGCCCTCTCGGACATCGTCGCCGACCTGACCCGTGACCTGCCGCCCAGGGCCCGCTACCAGCGCCTGCTCGAGGCCCTGATGAGCAGCTTCCCCTGCGATGCCTGCGCCATCCTGCAGTTGAACGGCGACACGCTGATCCCGCGTGCGGTGCGCGGCCTCAACCCTGACACGCTCGGCCGGCGATTCAACCTCCCCGAACAGGCGCGGCTGGAACAGATCGTGGAAAGCCGCGGCATCGTGCGCTTCCCCGCCGACCTGCCCCTGCCCGATCCCTACGATGGTCTGTTCGACACCATCGAACATTCCCACTACGTGCACGACTGCATGGGCGCGCCGCTGCATGTGGATGGCCGTACCTGGGGCGTGGTCACCATGGACGCCCGGCAGGCAGGCCGTTTCGACGAAGTGGACCAGAAGCTGCTCGAGACCTTCGTTGCGGTCATCGCGGCGAGCATCCGCGCCTCCGAGCTGATCAACGCCCTGGAATCCGACCTCGAACGTCACCAGCTCGTGCAGCAGTCGTGGCTGGCGCCGACTCCGGAATCCGACCTGCTGGGCGAGAGCCCGCAGATGCAGCGCCTGCGCCATGAGGCCGAGGTGGTGGGCCGGGCCGGCCTGCCGGTGCTGATCCAGGGAGAGACCGGCACCGGCAAGGAACTGGTGGCGCGCTACATCCACCTGCATTCCCCGCGCGCGCAGCAGCCGCTGGTGCAGGTGAACTGCGCAGCACTGCCCGAGTCCATCGCCGAGAGCGAACTGTTCGGCCACGTGGCCGGCGCCTTCACCGGCGCAACGCGGGACCGCGCCGGCCGTTTCGAACTGGCCCACCAGGGCACATTGCTGCTGGATGAGATCGGCGAGCTGCCGCTGACGCTGCAGGCGAAGCTGCTGCGGGTATTGCAGAGTGGCGAGATCCAGCGCGTCGGCAGCGACCTGCCGCACCATGTGGATGTGCGCATCATCGCAGCCACCAACCGCAACCTGGCCGAAGAAGTGCGCACCCAGCGCTTCCGCGCCGATCTGTACCACCGGCTGAGCGTATATCCGCTCAACGTACCGCCACTGCGGGCCCGCGAAGGTGACCTGCCCCAGCTCGCTGGCTTCTTCCTGCAGCGCTGCGAGCGCAAGTTCGGCCTGCGCGGACTGCGGCTGTCGCCCGACGCCACCAGCTGGCTGCAGAAACATGACTGGCCCGGCAACGTGCGCGAACTGGAGCATGCAATCTCGCGCGCCGCCGTGCGTGCCCTCGGCGAAGGCCAGGCGCGCGAGCGCGTCATCGAACTGACGCCCCGGCACCTCGGCGCCGACCAATGGTCAGTGCCGCTCGAGGACCCTGCCGTTGCCGGCATCACCGAACCCGGAGGCGAGTCAACGCTCAACGAGGCGGTGGAGCACTTCCGCCGCGAGCTGATCCGCCGCCGGCTGCGCAGTCACAAGGGCAATCTTTCGGCCACGGCAGCGTCACTGGGTGTGGACAAGGGCAACTTCCACCGCATGGTCAAGCGCATCGGCTTGCGCTGAGTGACCGGGCGCACGCTGCTGAATCCCGTCACGGCCCATCATCGACGAGCAGGGCCACTGCCCGGCGTGCGAGCGGTGCCACAACAAGCACCACTGGGAAAGCCACAAGCCAGGCGGTCAGCCAGGCGCTGGTCCACTGACCGGCATAGCTCTCGCTGAAGCCGACAGCCCGCCAGGTCGCAATGCCCGAGACCAGCAGCGACATCAGGCCCGAGAGGATCAGGCCAAACAGCGCCGGCGCAAGTTTCCTGGGGAACATGGCATGCCTCCTGGGCAAGGTGCCGTTCAAACCGGAACCATCACGCGGTTGAGACTGTCGGCGAAGTGCCGGCCGAACATGCGTGCGGTCTTGATATCCCCGGGAACGAAGGAGTCCGCGGGTGCGGAGTGACCCGCCTGCGCCATCAGCCCCGACCAGGATCCCAGTCGATTGGCGGCCTCGTCGTATGGCACGCCGCTGTGCTGCTCGGGCAGGATGGGATTGCCGACCCACAGCATGCCGTGCTGCATGCTGAAGACAAACATCGCCAGCAAGGTCGACTGCTTGTCCCCCGATGGCAGCGATGACACGGTGAAGCCGGCGGCCAGCCTCCCCTTCAACTGCTGGGTCCGCCAGAGCCGGCCGGTGGAATCCATGAACTGCTTGAATGGTCCGGAGACGCCACCCATGTAGGTCGGCGAGCCGAAGATGAAGCCATCGTATTCGACAAGTTCTCCCGGTGTGCGGGCGATGTCTTCCGCGTGGACCAACTGGACATCGATGTCGTCGGCCTCGGAGGCACCGATATGCACCTGTCGCGCGATGTGGTCCGTGTGGCCGTGGGCGCTGTGATAGATGATGGCGATTCTGCTCATGTCAGGGTCTCCTTGAGGGTCACGGCAACCAGGTACAAGCCGGTGCCGTACACGGCATGGTTGGCCAGGCTGCGCAGGCAGTTCTTCAACGGTGCCGGCGTTTTCAGGGCGAGGAACCCGGCCCCCATGGCCGGCTGCATCACGAACCAGGGTGCCGCCACGGTGACAACACCGAAGCCAAGGGCCGGCATGAGCGTCGGCTGCCCGAGCCACGCCGTGCCCTGCAAGGCAACCAGCAGCGCCGCATAGACAACCCCGATGACATAGTGGGTCAGCCAGCCCAGGGCGAGCTCGTTGCGGATGGGCGGTGCCTTGGCGATGGCAGCGTGAGCAAAGCGGCCACGCGCGACATGCCCCATCCAGCGGCCCACGATGGCGAAGCTGGAGGCAGGTATTCCCAGGCGCGACAACAGCAGCAGCCAGATGTCCATCACCGCAGTGGCCCCGACGCCGATGAGAAAGATCCGTTCGATGATGTGGAAGGAAGTCACTGGAACTCCGCTGGACTGGTTGACACGCCGACCTGTCGAAGACAGCATAGAAGTTGAAGTCAACTTCAAGTCAAGCGGTTCCCATGGACATCTCCGACGTCGCCAGGAAGTCAGGCGTGGCCGCCTCGGCGCTGCGCTACTACGAACGCAAGGGCCTGATCCACTCGCTGGCGTCGCAGGGTACCCGGCGCAAGTTCGCGCCAGCGGTGCTGGACCAGCTCGCGCTGATCGCGCTGGGGCAGGCGGCCGGGTTCTCGCTCGACGAGATCCGGGTGATGCTCACCCCCGGCGGCGAGCCGGACATCGACCGGACCATACTCTCTGCCAAGGCCGATGAGCTCGAACGAATGGTCAAACGGCTCAAGGCCATGATCCGGGGTCTGCGGCACGCGGCAGCCTGCCCGGCACCGAGCCATGCGGCGTGCCCTTCCTTCCAGCGGCTGCTGAAGGCCGCTTCAGCCGGGGCACTGGAGAACCGGCAGCAACCGCTCGCACCCCGGCGTAAGTACAAGTAGCAGTATCCGGGTCCGCGGTGGCGGCCGTCAGCCTGCTGGTCGGCGGCATCGGCATCATGAACATCATGCTGGTGTCGGTGACCGAGCGCACGCGCGAGATCGGCATCAGGCTGGCAGTCGGCGCCATGGAGCGCGACGTGCTCACGCAGTTCCTGGTGGAGGCCATCGTGCTGAGCTCTCTCGGCGGCATCATCGGCATCGCGCTCGCGCTGGCGGTGTCCTGGGTGCTGGCCTCCAGCATGGGCATCCCGTTCGTCACCAGCCCTGCCATTATTGCGGTCGCGCTGCTGTTCTCCGGGGCGGTGGGCGTGATCTTCGGGTACTTCCCGGCGCGCAAGGCGGCGCGCCTGGATCCCATCGAGGCATTACGGCACGAGTAGGACCGCCAATCACTTCTTCCAGCGCATGCCTCTGGTCCTGGTCTTCACGCGCAGGATGTAGCTGTCATTGGTCATGTACAGGTAGGAGCCATCTGCGCCACCGAAGGCGGTATTGGAGAGGTTCTGGCTGGTCTGCACTTCGATGCGGCCCAGCAGCTTGCCCTGCGGCGAGATGATGACCACGCCGCCCGGGCCGGAGGACCAGATCGTGCCATCGGCGGACACCTCCAGCCCATCAGGACCACCGTTGCCAGTCAGACCAGCCTGCTGGGCATTCAGGAGCACACGGCCATTGGCAATCGTGCCGTCCGCCTTGACGTCGAAGGCTTTCCAGATTGGCTGGCGGAAGCTGGACTGGGCGACGTAGAGCGTCTTCTCGTCGGGCGACAGCCCGACGCCGTTGGGCGCTTCGAATTCGTCGGTCAGCAGGACGACCTCACCGCTGGGACGGATCAGGTATACGCCGTTGAATGAAAGCTCCTTGACGGCAGGATCCTGCGGCAGGCCGTAGCTGGGATCGGTGATGTAGAGGTTGCCGTTGGATGCGATCTCGATGTCGTTGGGACTATTGAACCGCTTGCCCTGGTAGCCGTCGGCCACCGTCTTCTTGCCGTAGCCGGGCTTCATCACTGAAATGCGCCGGTCACCATGCTCGGCAAAATAGATGTTGCCGTTCTTGTCGACATTGAGGCCGTTGGAACCGCGTTCCCGGCTGTATGTGCCCAGGCCCGTGTAGCCGGAGTGTTCCATGTAGACGACGGGCCTGGTGTCCTGCCCTTCCACCCACTTGAAGATCCTGTTCTCGGGCACATCGGACCAGATCAGGAATCCGCCGCCAGCGACCGTGCTGTCCTGGACCCAGAGTGGTCCTTCGGACCAGTTGTAGCCCTCGCTGATGATTTCGATGGGAGCCGTCTCGTCGATCAGGTTCCTCAGCGCGGGGTCGCTGACGGTGATCTTGCCCGTCGTCCTGTATTTCGGGGCCTCCTGCGCGACCAACGGGCTGGCGGCGAAGAGCGCCAGAAGAGCTACTGCAATCGATCGCATGGTCGGCGTCCTTGATCTGCACGACAGGTGTTGAAATGCATCTTGTCGGCGGGGTGGAGTCTTGTCCAGCGCCGGCTAGAACCACCCTCACACCCAGCGAAATGCGATCAACCTCGTGAAACGCCCACGCCGAAGTGATACACCAGCCGGCCGCCAAGCCATCCGCCCACGGCCATGGCCAGAAAACCCACTAATCCGGCGATGACTGCAGACCGCGGTGGAGCATCCGATCCGGGCATGCCGCGCAGGACCACACTTGCCAGATACAACAGCCAGGCCATGCCCATGGCTGTGAGGTGCGCGACGGCCGTGTCCGTGCCGGGATGCCCGCGCGGCAGGGACGCGAAATCAAAAGCGCCGGCCGCCATTGCAAGGACGGCAGCCAGCAATCCCAGTGCCTGGCAGGCGAAGCTGGCGCTCCACCAGATCCCGCTCCCCGTAATGAGGCCACCTGCATCCGTGGCCACGGACAGCGTCCACAGCGCGACCGGAAAATGCACCAGCATCGGGTGCAGGGGATGCCCGGCCACGCGCAGCGTCATGACGATGTCCCGAGGACAACGACGAGCAGCAGCAGGAAGGCGGCAACCGCCAGCAAGCCGTGGCCCAGCACCAGGGCGCCGGGCAGGCGGCGGCGGCGCAGATGGAAACTCAGCAGGCCGAAACCACCAAGGGCGGCCAGCAGGAACAGGCCCAGCGCGATGGCGGGGGTTCCCTCCAGGCCCGAGCGCAGCACGGCCAGCGACAGGACCACCAGTCCCGATGCCGCGAAAAGTCCGTGCAGGACGGCGAGGACCACGGGCGGCGCTGCACGGCCGCGAAAATGCAACACGGCCATGGTGGCGCCCCCGAGGGCCGCCACGGCGAACAGGATGATTGCGGTATTGAACATGAACGTAACCTCCATACTGTTTCCTGACTCCCGGTAGATGCCGCTGCCGGCCCGGGGGTTACCTTCACGGAAGAGGTAACCTGCCGTTCGCCATGTGCATCTGCCAGGAGGAAGTTCCTGCTGGAGGGATGGTCCGATGATCCAGGTAGCGAGGCTGCAGGAGCAGCCGCTTGTCGAGACGCCGCCAGACGAGCATCTGGTGGCACAGATCCGCTGCGGCGACACGGCGGCATTCGAGCTGGTCATGCGCCGCTACAACCGCCGGCTGTTCCGCATAACGCGCGGCATCCTGCGCGATGACGGGGAGGCCGAGGATTGTGTCCAGGAGACTTATGTCCGCGCCTGGTTCGCCATGGCGCAATTCCGCGGGCCGGCCGGTTTCGCCGGCTGGCTGTGCCGGATCGCAACCAACGAGGCGCTGATGCGCCGTCGCCGGCTTGCCAGGCGCTGGAGTGTGGTCAGTTCAACCGGAGATGAGGCGGCAGGGGCTGTGCGACCGGAGGACATCCAGTCCCCGGCCCCGGGTCCGGCCGCACAACTGCACGAGCGACAGATCCGCCAGTTGCTCGAGGCCGCGATCGACAAGCTGCCGGATGGTTGCCGGGATGCATTCGTCTTCCGCGAAGTGGAGCAGATGACCGTGGCGGAGACTGCCCGTTGCCTTGGCATCGAGGAAGGCGCCGTGAAGACACGCGTTCACCGGGCGCGCAAGCTTTTGCAGCGCAGCCTTCGGGATGAACTGTCGACGGTGCTGAGTGGTGCCTTCGAATTCGCCGGCGACCGTTGCGACCGGCTGGTGGCGGGCGTGTTCAGGCGCATCAATGCCGCCGCGTCAGGATGAGGCCCAGTCCACCGGTGAGGATACCGGCGGCACCGACGAACACCCAGTCAGGCACCGACAGCGGCACCAGGTGCAGCCATGCGGCCAGGCGTGGCACCTGCACCATCACCACCAGTGAAACCAGGGCAGCGCCGGTGATGAGGCGCGAGGCGCGTGACCTCAGCCCGGAGAGCACCAGCGTGACAGTGGTGCTGGCCAGGATGAGGGTCGCGAGCGCCATCGTGCGCGCCTGCACGGCGTCCTGCGCGTCCAGTCCACGCCGATAGGCGAGCAGCACCGCAGCGGTGATGCTCAGCCCCACCAGCACGATCACCAGCCACTCCCTCCTGCCGAAGAAGGATGCACGCCGCTCCCGGTTTGCAGGCGCCATGCGCCCGGCAGGCGGCGGATCCTGGAACACCAGCATCGCCGTGGGATGGATCAGCAGCTCCAGCCAGACGATGTGGATGGGCAGGTACAGCAGCGGCTGGTCCGCCAGCGGCACCAGTGCGGCGCTGAGCACCAGCGGCACATGCACCATCAGCAGGTAGGCAAAGCTGGTCTGCAGGTTGCGGAACAGCTGCCGTCCTTCCGCAATCGCGCGGGTGATGGTGCGGAAGTTGTCATCGAGCAGCACGACGGCGGCCACTTCGCGGCTGCTGTGCGAACCGGATTCGCCCATGGCGATACCCACATCGGCGGCCTGCAGTGCCGGCGCATCATTCACGCCATCGCCCGTCACGGCGACGATCTCGCCGCGCTGCTGCAGCCGCTGCACCAGCTCGAGCTTCTGCGCCGGCACCGCGCGCGCCACGACATCGATGCGTGCCGGCGCCTGGTCCAGGCTGGCCAGGGCTTCCATGGTGAACACCTCGGGCTGCCCATTGCCGAGCCCGGCCTGCAAAGCGATCGCGCGCGCGGTGCCGGGATGATCGCCGGTGACCATGATCACGCGGATGCCGGCCGCGGTGCATTCCTGCACCGACTCGCGCACCCCTTCGCGCAATGGGTCGGCGAAGGCCAGCAGACCGCGGAAAGTGAACCCCGCTTCCGGCTCCGCTCCCGTGTCCAGGCCGGCGGCAGGCAGGGTACGCGATGCAAAGGCGATGACCTTGTGGCCGCTTTCGGCATGGCCCGCCACCTGGTCGAACCACTGCGCGCGATCCGGTGCGGGCAGCGCGCACAGATCAAACACGGTCTCGGGTGCGCCCTTGGTCACGGCCAGGATCGCATCCGTGCCTGTCTGCCACAGCGCGGTTTCGCGCCGCCGGGCTTCAGTGAAGGGAAACACCTGCCTGCACAGCGCGGGATCGGGGGCCACCGGCGCTGCGGCGAGGATGGCGGCATCCAGGGGATCACCGCTGTCGTGGCGGGAGGCCATCGCGGCGACACGCAGCAGTTGCCCAGCGTCGGTTCCGGCGGCGGGATCCTGCTGCACGAGAACCAGTCGCCCTTCGGTCATGGTGCCGGTCTTGTCCGAACAGATGCAGGTGACGCGGCCAATGTTCTCCACCGCCACGGCACGGCGCACCAGCGCCTGCCGCCGTGCCAGCCGATAGACGCCCGCCCCCAGGAAGAAGGTGAACACCACCGGGAATTCCTCGGGCAGTGCCGCCACCGCCAGGGTGACGCCGCTGAGCAGCGCATCGACGATGCCGTGCCCCTGGTACAGGCGAATGGCGGCCAGCAGCAGGCACATGGCAATCGCCGCGGTGAGCAGCACCGAGACCAGCCGCGCGATGGCCTGCTGCAGCGGCGTGCGGGCATGCGTGCCCTGCACGGCGAGACGCGCTATCTCGCCATACATGGTCTCCGCGCCCGTATACGCAACGCGCAGGCGCGCCGTGCCGGTGAGCAGCCGCGTGCCGGCGGCGAGCCAGTTCTCCGGGATTGCATCCTGCCGGCCGGCAACATGGGGCTGCTTGGCCACCGGCAGTGACTCGCCACTGAGCATCGATTCGTCGAGCTGGACGTTGTCGCCGGAGCTGAGCAGCCCGTCGGCCGGCACTGGCTCTCCGGCACGCACTTCGACCAGGTCGCCCGGCACCAGCTCACGGGCCGGCAGCAAACTCCATTGCCCGTCGCGCAGCGTGCGTGCCGTGGTCGCCAGCCGGCTTGCCAGTCCCTGCGTGGAGGCCTGCGTGCGCCGGTGCAGGAAAGCATCCATGCCGATCAGGGGAACCAGCGCGAACAGCAGGATCAGCGCCTCGAGGCGATCCCCCAGCCACAGGAACAGCGCAGCGGTGCCGAGCAGGAACCACAGCATGGGATCGCGCAGGGTGTCGCGTGCCAGCATCCACAAGGTTGCGGGCGCGGCTTCGACGATGTCGTTGGCGCCGTTGCGGACCCGCAGGGATCCGGCTTCCGCCGTGGTGAGGCCACGTTCACCGTCCAGCAGGTCGGCGAGTCGTTCGGTGGGGATCCGCGCGCGCATGGCCGTCAATCCAGAAGCTCCGGTCCAAGGGGGCGCGGCGGAGCCGCGCTGGTCACCTGAAGTTGAAGTGCTCGAACTGTACCGCCGACGGAGGAATGCCGCACTTGCGAAGCTGCTCCTGCACGGCCGCCAGCAGGCCTTCCGGCCCGCAGAAACTCACCGCAACGGAGGTTGCATCCACGCCGCCGGCGAGCTCGGACAGTCTGGCGCAGAACTCCGGCGCGGCAGGACCGGACGACACCGCCACCAGCTCCACACCGCGCGAACGCGCCAGTCGCCCGAGCTCATCGACGGCCGGGAACGCCCTGCCGGGCGTATGGAAATAGAACAGGGTCACCCGCTCCAGGCCCACCGCATCAGGATCGGTCAGCCACGCCAGGAAGGGCGAGATGCCCACTCCACCGGCAATCCAGATCTCGCGCGCCGCTCCGGCATGCCGCGTGAACCGGCCATACGGCGCATGGATCTCGGCCTGCATGCCGGGCGCCACGCGCCGCACCAGCTCCGAGGTGTAGTCACCGAGTGACCGGATCACGAAGTGGACGCGCCCTCCTTCACCAGCCGACGCGATCGTGAACGGATGCGGTTCGCGCAGCCCGTCTGCCTTCATGCGCAGGAATCCGAACTGACCGGGCTCGAAAGTGATGCCCCTGCGCACCGGTTCCAGTTCCAGCCGCAGGGCCGCAGGGCCGGCCTCGGTCGCCACGACGCGGAATACAGCATGCCTGGCAATGAAGGGATAGAGCACCAGCTTGTAGAGGGCCGCGCAGATGCCAAGGCCGGTGATTGCTGCCAGCCAGATGCCGGCAGGGCTGTCGATGCGCACCGGCGAGCGGATGCTCAGCCAGTGCGCAATCACGACCAGGAACAGCGGGCCTGACAGCTTGTGCCACCAGCGCCACTGGCTGTAGGGGATGCGCCGGTTCAGCGCCAGGACGACAATCACCATCAGGGCCACGAAGCTGGCCTGTCGCACCAGGCGGGTGGTGTACCGTGGCAGCTCCACGATGGGCGCCAGGTCCCATGTGCGAAGCTCGGCCTGGAAAACCAGGTGGAAGGACGCAAAGGCCAGCGCCCACACCGCCAGCCACTTGTGGACCAGGTACACCCGATCGAGCCCACCCAGCAGCGATTCGAACAGCGGCCAGCGGCCGCCTAGCAATGCCGCCGCGCCCATCAGTGCCAGCGCCGAAGCACCCAGCGCAAGACTCGCCGCCGCGGTGGTGAACCAGGTGTCGCGAGGGATCTCGGCCAGGACCAGCGCGCTGGTTATGAGCACCAGCAGCAGCACGACCTGCCAGGGGCTTGGCGGACGGGCGCGCCTTGCAGACACACCGACGAAGTCATCAGCCATGGCGCACTTCCCCCCCGACCTCAACAGACTGTCTGGAGGTTATGCGCCTCGATGGTACTTCATCAACATGCTGCGCCGGGCTACGTACTTCTACCAACTGGCGGGAGATGCCCGCGTTGCTACATTGGCCCCACAACAATCAATTGCCGGGGCCTCATACATGCTCAGATTCCGCGGAAACGCCTTCTTCGCAGCCGCACTGGTCCTCCTGCTCGCAGGATTTTTCCCTGGCAATGCCGCGGCAATGCCGGGGTTCGCACGCCAATATGGCGTCAGTTGCGCGATCTGCCACAGCGCGGTGCCAAAGCTCAATGCCTTCGGCGAGTACTTCGCGGATTCCAACTTCAGGATGCCGAACTGGCGTGATACCACCGTGGATACCGGCGACAAGATACTCGCGCTGCCGAAGATGCTTCCCATCGGCATACGGGCGCAGTCCTTCGTGCAGCTTCGCGAAGGAGAAGACATCGATCCGGCCAGCGGCCCGACGGGCAATGGATCGGATTTCGACTTCCAGGCCCCCTACCTGGTGAAGGTGCTGGCGAGCGCGCCGTTGTCGGACCACATCACGTTCTACTTTTACGGCATCTTTGCCGAGAAGGGCGGCAACGGCGAGGTGGTACTCGAGGATGCCTGGTTCCAGCACGATGACGCGTTCGGCACTGGCGTCAGCGCCATGCTGGGGCAGTTCCAGGTGTCAGACCTGATGTTCCCGCGCGAGGTCAGGCTCACGTTCCAGGACTTCTATGCCTACCGTGCCGCTGGCATCACCTACGATCGCGGCGTAATCCTCAGCCGCGACGTCGGGCCGCTCGACCTGGCCGTGGGCGCCGTGAACGGCAATGGCATCGAGCAGAATTTCACCATCGACAGCCCGGGCTATCGCCGCCCCGACCACCTGTTCGACAACGACTCCGACAAGAGCTTCTTCGGCCGCGCCGGCTTCGGTGCCGGGCCGGTGAACGTAGGCCTGTTCGGCCTCGCGGGCAAACAGCGCAGCGCAGGCGGACTGCTCGGCGACGAGACTGGCGCGCGCAATACCGACAAGCTGATCGCGGGACTCGACCTCTCCGGCAACCTGTCCTCCAAGGTGAACTGGTTCGCCCAGGGCCTGTGGAACAACTGGAAGGACTTCCTCGATGTGGCACCAAACCAGGACTACAAGTGGTTTGGCGGATTCGCGGGCCTGGATTACATCCGCAACGAGCGCTGGGCGTTCTCGTTCCTCTACAACTTCGCCGATGCGGGCGACCTCGACGACACGGACACGATCTACAAGGGGATCAACATCAATTCCCTGTCTGCCACCGCGTCCTATTACTTCATGCGCAACGTCAAGGGCGTGATCGAGGTCAATGCTGACCTGCTGAAGAAGGATCCGGCTGGCCCACCGTGGGTGGGTCACCAGAGCCGTGAGCACTACCTGCTGGTGGGATTCGACGCGGCGTTCTGATCAGGCGACGAAGCGACTACTCCGACCTGGCAGCCACCCTTCAGCGACGGAATGCCTCGCGACAGCGAGCGCATGGCCGCGCGCCTGAATGGTGGTGCGGGAGGCCCTGCAGGGACTGCCGCAGCGAAGGGGTCGTGCCGCAGAAGCGGCAGTATTCCAGCAGATAGTGCAGCAGGCAGCCCGCCGACAGACCGAGCGGCAGGCCCACCGCATAGCCCACGGCCGTGCCATCGGCCGCGAAGGCCGCGAAGCAGGCAGCGAGAGTGGCGGCGAGCGCCGCAGCCGTCACCGGCAGCAGCCAGCGCTTCACCGGAATGCTCTGGCTGGTCCGCAGGTAGATGACGGCCAGCAGCAGGGCCAGGCACAAGGTAGTGAGGAAGGGACGCATGGGTTGCGGAATGCTCGCCCATGAGCGCTGCCGCAAACCGGACCTGCCGCACACCCTCCAGCTGGTGCACTGCGGCGGGATGCAATGATGCGTTGCGCGCGCAAGCGATGCAGAGACCCGCCTGACCTATAGAATCCGGCCCTGCCTCAGGAGCCTGCCTTGCCGCCCGGTACCACCCTCTTCAGCTTCGACATCGACCTCAGCGACGTGGATCGCGGCGTCTACGCACCGCTGAACCTGCGCGTGGCGCAGCACCCCAGCGAGCTGCCGGACCATCTGGTCACGCGCGTGCTTGCCTACTGCCTGGAGCACACCGAAGGCATCGAATTCACCAAGGGACTCTCGGAGCCGGATGAGCCCGCCCTCTGGGTGCGCGACCTCACCGGCCAGCTGCAGACCTGGATCGATGTCGGCCTGCCCTCGCCCGAGCGCCTGCACCGGGCCGCCAAGGCGGCGCCGCGCGTGGCCGTGTACATCCACAAGGAGCCGACGCGCTGGATGAAGGAAGTGCTGGATGCCCGCATCCACCGCGCCGCGCAGCTGGATGCGTTCGCCTTCGACCGGGACTGGCTGGCCGCGCTCACGGCGAAGCTGGACCGGCGCAACCAATGGTCACTGGCGAGATCGGACGGGCAGATCTACCTGACCGTGGGCGACGACACGCTGGAGACCGTGCTCGAACGCCCGCTTGAGAAACCATGAACATCTGGGTGGACGCGGATGCCTGTCCGAAAGTCATCAAGGAAGTCCTCTATCGCGCAGCCGAGCGGACGGGCGTGGCCGTCACGCTGGTCGCCAACCAGCCACTGCAGGTGCCGCGCATCCCGAGCCTGCGCGTGCTGCAGGTGTCGCAGGGATTCGACGTGGCCGACAACGAGATCGTGCGGCGCGCCGAAGCCGGTGATCTGGTGATCACTGCGGACATTCCACTCGCGGCCGAGGTCATTGCCAAGGGTGCCCAGGCGCTGAATCCACGCGGCGAGCGCTATTCGGCGGACACAATCCGCGGGCTGCTCAACCTGCGGGACTTCATGGACACCATGCGCGCCAGCGGCAACGTAGGGGATGGGCCGCCGCCGTTGAGCCAGGCAAACCGCAATGCATTTGCGGGGCACCTGGATAGCTGGCTGGCGCGACGAAAGGTGTGAGCAGGAATGCGCCCCGTGGAAGGGGCGATTCACAGCGCCCCCACACCTGCTGCTGCTTTCGCGCCTATCGCGCGGACCCGTTTTTGGGGGGATAATGGCTTCCTGGAGGCGCGCACCATGACTGCCCCATGAGCTACACCATCAATCGGTTGATCCCCGAAGCGGCCATCGACGATGTCGAAGCGCGCACGCGCACAGCGCTTGCGAACCAGGGCTTCGGCGTGCTGACCGAAATCGATGTCAAGGCGACGATGAAAAAGAAGCTCGATGTCGAAATGAAGGGCTACCGGATCCTGGGCGCCTGCAACCCGAAGATGGCGCATCAGGCCATCGGAATCGAGCCGCGGGTGGGCGCGATGCTTCCCTGCAACGTCATCCTGCGTGAGGTCGAGGGCGGCATTGAAGTCAGTGCCATTGATCCGGTGGCCTCGATGCAGGCGATCGAGAACCCTGAGCTCGTCCGGGTTGCGGGGCAGGTACGGAATCTGCTGAGCGACGCGGTAGCTGCCATCTAGCTCGCGGCAACTGCCTGGGTCCCGCGCCTCAGTCGAGCTTCATGTCCACTTTCCAGTGAGCGGCGATGGCCTTCAGCTCGCCAAGCGTCAGGTAGGTGACGCCGCCGTGCTTGGGTGCGCTGAAGTTGGTGCCCTTCATGACGCCCTCATTGAACCTGCCGAGACTGGTGAACGTCACGAAGTCCGAAGTCTCGGAAAATCCCATGTTTCCAGCCCCGTAAACATCGTACATGAGGACGTATCTGTCGGTACCGAGGCGTTTGAACACAGTGGGGCCCTCGGTGTTGACGGCTTCTGGATCGACACGCTTCGTGCTGGCTGCAAAGCCGCTGGAGAGACTTGCGGATGAGGCAAGGTAGATTCCGGCAGCACCGTTGATCTTCGAGGAGTAGAACAGATGGTACCGGCCGCCGGCCTTCGTGATGTCGGAGTCGATGACATGCAGTGGGTCGCGGTTCTGGTCGGTGATCGGGCCATCGGGACGGGGCTGGGCCAGCAGAACCCTGGGCTGGGTGACCAGCCTGGTGAAATCCTCGTCGGTGTACGACCAGAAGATGTCATCGATGCCGCGGCGGATCTTGGATGTGAAGGTGAGGAACATCCTGCCCTCCGCCTCATCGAAGATCATGTGGGGCGCCCACACACACCCGACTTCGGCGAACTGCTCCGGCCATGCGATATCGAGGCGAAAGCTGTGTGCCGTCCAGCGGATGAGGTCCCAGGACTTCATCAGGACCAGGGCACGGTTGTTGCCCCAGCCATACTCCGCCTCGGGGCGCTCCCACGCAGTGGAACGGACACCGGCACGCTGGCCTGAGGCGTGCATGTCCGTCATGCCCATATAGAAAGCGCCATCCGGGCCGCGTGTGATGAATGGATCGCGCACACCGCGCTGCTCGGCCACCTTCCTGCCATCGATGACCGGCTTGCCGCCGTTGACATCGGTGAAGGTGTATCCGTCGCGACTGATGGCCAGGTAGACCGAATGGGTCGCGTCCTTGAAATAGACCATCGCGTAGCCGACGAGGTCCTTTTCCGCAGGCATCCGGGCATTGGCGGGCCTGTCGAGCCTGGGGACCAGCTCCACCTCACCCGGCATCGCTGGGAACTCCGCTGTCGGATGCCTCGTGGAAGGCGAACTGGCCGCAGCGGAAGATGACTGCTGCCACAGGAGCGCGATCAGCGCTGCTGCTGCAAGCGCCAGAAGCCGGGACAACGGAACGTGAAGCCGAATGGCCATGAAAAGCCTCCAGTCTGCCGGTATGTGCCGGCCTTCCGGTCATTGAGCGGATTGTACGAGCGCAGGCTACCCACTGCACCCCGCGGGCAGGCTGGCATTTGGCCACCCCGCTCCTTATTCTTCGTCCAGCTCACAGCGGGACGAATATGAGAAATGCCTTCCGTGCAGCCGCGTGCTTCCTGGCTGCGGCAAGCGTCAATCTTGCGCCGGCCGATGCACAACAGGTCGGAAGGCCTCCTGCCTCGATGTTCGGCGGCACGTCGGAGTTGTTCACCAGCCACTGCGTGGGTTGCCATGGCGACACACTTGCGGGCGGCCGGGCACCCACCCTTTTCGCCGAGAGCCTGTTGTTGGAAAAGTCGGACGCCACCCTGGCCGACACCATCCGGAATGGTGTGCTGAAAAACGGCATGCCCGCGTTCAAGGACTTGCTGAGCGAAGGTGATGTGAGCCAGATCATCGCGTTCCTCCGCATCCGCGGCGGACAGCTCAAGGGCGCCCCCAGTTTCCTTCCCGACCCCAATGGCCAGATCGTCAAGAGCGAAAAGCTGACGTTCAAGATCGAGGTTGTCGCTGCAGACCTCAACACGCCCTGGGGAGCTGTTTTTCTCCCCGATGGCCGCATGCTGCTGACCGAGCGTCCCGGCCGGATCCGCTCACTGCACCTTGGCAAGCTGTCTGATCCGGTGAAGAACACACCCATTCCCTGGGTGCGCCAGGATGGCGGCTTCTTCGACATCGCCATCGATCCCGACTACAAGAAAAACGGCTGGATCTACCTTTCCTACTCAGCCGTTGCACCAGGCGTGGCCCAGCCGCCGCCGGATGACCCCAAGGTATCGCGCGTCCAGTGGGCGCCTGCGCCACCCAGCATGACGCGCTTTGTGCGCGGGCGCATCAACGCCAGCAACGAGTGGGTGGACCAGCAGGAAATCCTGTCGATGCCTGCGGAGACCTATTCAGACAGCGTCATCCATTACGGCTCGCGCTTCCTCTTCGACAAGAAGGGGCATCTGTTCATCACCATGGGTGATCGCGGGGAGATGTCCCATGCGCAGGACCTGGCCTCGCCCCTCGGCAAGATCCATCGCATCAACGTCGACGGTTCCATTCCGAAGGACAACCCCTTCGTGAACACGCCCGGCGCCGTTCCCAGCATCTGGACGCTTGGCAATCGCAACCCCGAAGGGCTCGCGATTGATCCACGCAGCGGCCTCATGTGGGGAAGCGACAATGGCCCGACCGGCGGCGATGAACTGAACCTGGTCGAGAAGGGCCACAATTACGGCTGGGGAGTCGTTTCCATGGGGTTGCAGCCGGGAATCACCCGGCAGCACCAGGACGGGATGGATGATCCGGTGCGGTATTACACGCCGGCGATTGCCCCCAGCGGCATCCACTTCTACACCGGCAATCGCTATCCGGGGTGGAAGAACAGCCTGTTCCTGTCGGCACTGGCCGGCCAGAGACTGATCCGCTACGAGATCAAAGGGCGCAAGGTCACCCATGAGGAGGTGGTCTTCAAGGGATTCGGCCGCGTGCGCCAGGTGCTCACGGGGCCAGACGGTTATCTTCATGTACTGATCCAGAACTCACAGTCCCTGGCCAACTCACCCGGCATGGTGATCCGGCTGTTGCCGCAGTAAGGCATGAAAGACAGCGCCGCCTACAAGCGATTCACCGGCAAGGTCGAGTTCGAGAAGATCTTCAATACGCTCATTGGATTGATCGAGGGCATTGTCATCGATGCCCAGATCAATGACGTGGAACTGGGCTTCCTTCAAGCCTGGCTTGATGAGCAGCGCGCCAGGGCCCGGAAGCACCCCTTCAACGAAATCGTCCCACTTCTCGATGAGGCCATCGCCGATGGAGTCCTCAGCTCAGGGGGCAAGGAAGACATCCTCTGGTTGTGCAAGCGCCTGACGGCGAGCGAATACCTCAGCACGGCAGCCGCAGATATGCTGAGGCTGCGGTCATTGGTGGCAGCCATCGGCTCTGACGGCCGCGTGTCAGTTGATGAGCTCTGCGGGCTCGCGGACTGGCTCCTGGAACACGAGCATCTGAAGACATGCTGGCCCTATGACGAGATCGAGAGCCTGGTTTCCGGTGTGCTCGAGGATGGCAAGATCGAACCTTCGGAACACGCCATGCTCATGGAGTTCTTTGGAGAGTTTGTCGCAGTGCTGGACAGCAAGGCTGTAATCAGCGCTCGCGCCAGGGAGGGTGCCACTGTTGTCGGCTTGTGTGCCGTAACTCCTGCGATCAGATTCCCTGACTCCGTATTCTGCCTGACCGGATCATCCCACAAATACTCGCGGCAGGATTTTGCGGCAGTCATCGCGGACAAGGGTGGCACAGCGGTCAATGGCGTCTCGAAGAAAGTTCACTACCTGGTGATCGGAGCTGACGGCAATCCCTGCTGGGCCTACGCCTGTTACGGCCGGAAGGTGGAGCGGGCCGTGGAGCTCAGAAAGGAAGGGCACCCCATTGTCATAGTTCATGAGACGGATTTTCATGACGCGATTGCGAATGAATGAGGGGAATCGCCATTGGCGCATCCTGCCCCTGGCGTTCTACAGCGATTCGACCCACGCAAGCAGCTGACGGCGTGACGCCGCATCCATTGCCATGAACCTGCGGCGCGCCTCGGCGCCCTGTCCCTCGTGCCACAGGATCGCCTCTTCAATGCTGCTGGCGCGCCCATCGTGCATCAGCCCGACCGGCCCTGCCTTCAGGGCATGCGCCAGGCCCCAGAGCGGGGCCGTTCGCCAGCGACTGGGCACTGGCGTCCCGGCAACGGTGCGATCGGCCAGTGGTTCGCCAAGGTCATGCAGCAGCAGGTCCGTATAGGGGTCGATGCGGATGTCGCCGGCGTCGCGCGGCACCGGTAGCTGCGGCACATGGCAAGCCGCGCAGCCGGTGCGCTCGAACAGCGCGGCGCCAGCTGCATCGGCGGCCGGGTCGATCTTCCCGCGCGCAGGCGCAGCCAGCATGAACTGGAAGGTGTTCACGGCATGGAAGAGATCCTCCGGCAGCTCCGGTGTTCCGGCCTGGGGTGCCTCAAGGCAGTGCGGCTGTGCCTGCGTGCAGTCATCCCTGGAGAGGATCGGGGATGTCAGGCCCATCTCGCGCGCAAAGGCAATGGCCGTCTGATCGACCAGGGACATCGCCGTTCCCTGCCAGCCGAAGCGGCCGCCGATGTCTCCCCGAACGGACGGAGCCTGCGCGTTGCGGATTGCCTCCAGCGCCGGGAGTGGCACGGCATCGAGCAGGCCGACGCCAAACACCTGCGGGCCAATGCGCGGCTTCAGCACGGTATCAGCGGGCAGACGCGGCGGCGGCGAATCCACTACATAGCGTGGATCGCGCAATGTCCAGCGTTGACCATCCGCATATTGACCTTCGCGCTGTTGCAGCGTGACGGCGATGCGGCCTTCGGGTTGGTGGCCCTCGATGGCGCGCGTGTTGAGCACATCGCCATAGGCGGTGGCGGGGCCGCCCAGCTGCAGGACGAAGGAGCTGGAAAGACCGCCTGCCGCAGCCGGCGGCAGTCCACGCGCGCCGCCTTCATGGCAGGCGGCGCAACTGTTTTCAACGAAGAGCGGCCCAAGCCCCACCAGCTGCGACTCATGGCCTGCAGGTTGCCACTTCGCATTGAAGACCATATGGCCGAGATTGAAATGTCGCCTGGTTGCGGCGGGTATCTCAGTCCATGGCGGCGGGCTGGCGGGATCCGGGATGGCGGCGCGGCCGGCCAGCTCTACGGTCTCCGCGGAAAGACCAGCGGTGGCGAGCGCCACACAAGCCGCGGCGACAGGCAGGAGGTGATGCACAGGATTCCGCACGGCCCATCATAGCCAAAGGGTCGGGCAGCGAACGCAGCTTGACGATGGTTTCCACGGAAACTATATTGGATCGTGTAGTTTCCACGGAAACCATATGACCAACATCGACCCACCCGCCGCACCACTCGAAGCCCATCTGGGCTTCTGGCTGCGCTTCGTGTCGAATCATGTCTCAGCCCGCTTCCGGCAACGCGTCGAGGAAGAAGGCACCACCGTCACTGAATGGGTGGCGCTGCGCGCGCTGTACGACCGCCCCCTCACCACGCATTCCGCACTGATCCAGGCCCTCGGCATGACCAAGGGTGCTGTCTCGAAAGTGGCCAGCCGCCTGGAGAACAAGGGCCTCGTCCGTCGCCAGCCGGTGCCCGACCGCCCACGCGAGCAGGCGCTGTCGCTGACACGCAAGGGCCGCGCCCTGGTACCGAAACTGGCCACCCTGGCCGACGAGAATGAGGCGCACTTCTTCGGTCACCTGCCGGTATCGGAACGCCAGCAGCTGGCAAAGACTCTGCAGGAACTGGTCGCCCGTCACGGCTTCAAAGAGGTACCCACGGCATGAACACCCACAGCGAACAACTCATCCGCGATGCGGCCCAAGGCTCTAGCGAAGGCCGCCTGCATTTTGCACAGGTGCTTGGCATGCTTGCCGAAGCTGGCGTGGAATCCTATCTGGTCGACTATCGCGCACGGCGCACCAGTTACCATGTCGAGCACGGCGCACCGCTGGAACTCGACACGCCGATGCCCGATGTACCCATAGCCGATCAATGGGATGCCGCCGCGCTGCAGGCCGCGATACGTGGCAGCCAACAGGACATAGTGCGCTACCCGGAGTTCAAGCTGCTCTCGAGGCAGGCGGGTTGTGTGGGCTACGTGGTGTGGCTGGCTGGTCGTCACGTGACCTACTTCGGGCGGCGCGGTGAACAGCACGTGGAACGCTTCCCGGATTGATCGGTCGGCTCCGTGAAGGGAACCTTGCCGGCTGGCAGTTGCCCAAACAGGAAGACGGCTTCATGAGCGCATGAGGAGCGGAATTGCCTGCCCAGACCCAGCCCCAGGCCCAGCCCGAAGAGCAGCGCCGCCAGCGCATCATCGAGCGCATCCAGGCTCAAACCGGCATTGATGAGGCAATGATCGAGACACTGGTGCACGCCTTCTACGACCGGGTGCGCGCTGATCCGCTGATCGGCCCGGTATTCACATCCCGCATCACCGACTGGGACACCCACCTGCAGCGCATGTGCCTGTTCTGGTCCTCGGTGGTGCTGATGAGCGGTCGCTACCACGGCGCGCCCATGCAGAAGCATGCGCCGCTGCCGGTGGACGCGCAGCATTTCGACCGGTGGCTCGCACTGTTCCGCGAGACGGCCACCGCAGTGTGTCCGCCGCGCGCCGCGGAACTGTTCATCGAGCGCGCCGGCCTCATTGCGCGCAGCCTGGAGCTTGGCGTCGCCACAGCCCACGGCGTGCTGCTCGGCCGCGACGAGCGCTATGTCGCAGTTCCCCCCGCAGGAGCCGGCCCATGAGTACCAACACGCTGCCGCCGGGAGTAGCTCCCTACAAGCGCACGCCCACTTTCGACCAGGACAGCCTGCCGGCCGGATTGCGGCGCGAGCACCGCACAAAGGCCGGTGTCTGGGCGCTGATCCATGTTCTCGAAGGCAGCCTGCGTTATCGCATCCTCGATCCACCGAGTGAAGAGATGCTGGCTCCCGGCATGCCGGGCGTGGTGAAGCCGGAACAGCCACATGAGGTCGAGCCGGTGGGGCCGGTGCGCATGTATGTGGAGTTCTTCTCGGCCGCGGCTGTGCCCGGAGGGCCGCACACCACGCAGGTGCTGTGAATCAGTAGACCAGTGAACGGATCGCCTGCGCGCCGGCCGGCGTGCAGGCCGTGCTTCGGTGTCAGGCACTGTCATTGAGTCCGGGCCACCCTGCGCAACCCAGCTACTCAGCGCGCGGCAGGCGCTCAACTGGCGGCGCCAGAAACGCGGCCTTGGCATAAGCCACTGCACGCGATATCGCTTCATTGACGTCTTCCAGATTACAAATCCCGTTGGACATGATCCTCAACCGGTCACTGTCCCACCGCGTCATTCGTTCGATGCCGATCGTGAAGTGCAAGCGCCAGCAGATGTCCTCCAGGCTCAAATGTGGCAGGACGCGCTTCGTGAGGTGGGCAAGGTCGCGCAGGTGTTTGACGCTGGCATCGACCTCGTTCTTCACATCGGGAAGGGGACTCAACAGGATCTGGGCGAGAAACTGCCCCACGACCCAGCCATCCGGGTGACTTGTCCGCAGCAGTGTGACCGGCGCAATGATGGCGTATAGCAGCTTGTCCAGATCAGGTTTGGCGGCCTTCTCCAGTTCTGCAAAAAGCGGTGCGCGCATCCGGAGCAGTTCCTGGAAGCGGCGGTCCATGGCTGCCTTCAGGAGCTCGTTTCGCGATTTGTAGTGGTGATAGATGACGGAGAGACTGACGCCGGCGGCTTTCGCCACATCCCGGATCGAGACTGCCTCCAGGCCATTCTCCGCACAAAGGCGCTCGACTACATCCAGGAGCTTCGCGGCTGTGGCATGCAGGGATTCCGCCCGGCCTTTGGCCTTCTTTCGCTTGGCCATAACTCTTGTCCTTTCAATCCCTTCCAGCGAGACAGCGCTCGGATCGCATCGCCATTCTTCCTTGAATCAGTCGGACTTGTATAGCGGCCAGATTGACAAGAACGAACGATCGTTCTATTAATCCCTGGTCCGTCATCACCCGGTTGTCACCTTCTCGAACATCCGCGGAACCCGCGATATGAAAACCATCCAGAATTCGCGCCCGCTACGCGGCGCAATGCTCGCTGCCACAGTGATTCTTGCAGTGGCGTCGCCAGGAATCAGCGCGGCGGCGCCGGTGATAGCCTGCAATGAAGCAGGAATCGGTGCTACCGCGCTGACCGGTGATGGACCTGAACCCACCATTACATCAGTGACCACCGGCACCGCCAACGCACGCGGCGCTGCCGGCGCCAGCGTGAACTACTGCCTGGTAAAGGTATTGGTGCTCCAGGCCATCAATATCTGGGTGGCGCTGCCGATGGGCGAGTCGTGGAACGGTCGCTGGCGCTCCGAAGGCAGCGGCGTTTACGCTGGTGCGGTCAGCGTGCCTACCGAAGCTGTATTGGCAGGATATGCCGCCGCAACAACCGATACGGGCCACTCCAGCAATGCATTGAGCGGCGCCTTCGGCATGCTCAAACCCGGCGAACCCAATGTAGAACTGCAGCGGGACTTCGCTTCACGTTCACTGCATCTGATGGCGGTGATCGGCAAGCAACTCGCCAAGCAGTTCTACGGCAAGGACGCCGAATATGCCTACTGGAACGGCTGCTCCACCGGCGGTCGCCAGGGCTTGCGTATGGCGCAGGAGCATCCAGGCGACTACGACGGCATTCTGGCCGGGGCACCTGCCATCCACTGGGACCGCTTCCAGGGCGCCATGCTCTGGTATCCCATGGTCCAGCAGCGCGACAACGGCGGACCCATCGGCGGTGGCGACCGCAACGTATTGTCCGGCAAATATCGTCTTGCCACTGGCAGGGCGGTGGCTGCCTGCGATGCACAGGATGGCGTGACTGACGATCTCATCTCTGATCCGCGCCAGTGCAAGTACTGGGCATCGAATGACACGGGCGTCACGCGCGCTTCCTGTGCCGCGAACGATGCCACGTGCCTCACCCCTGGCGAGGCAAAAGCCATTGATTCGATGTGGAAGGGACCTATCGCCTGCAAGAAAGGCAGCGACTGCAATGTCCCGGATGTTGCCTCACGCAAGCTCGACGGTGGGACGAGCAACCAGCGGTTGTGGTACGGCCAGCCACGCGGCACGGACCTGGGCTCCCTGGGTGGCGTCACGCCGTTTGCGGTCGTGCAGGAACAGAACCGCTACTGGGTGTACTTCGATCCGACGTGGGACTGGAAGTCCGTCAAACCGCAAGGGTTTGCGCAATACTTCAAGGACAATGTGGACAAGGTCGGCCCGATGATGGCGTCGGACAACCCGGATCTCTCCGCCTTCCACAAGCAGGGCGGCAAAGTCATCGTCTGGCACGGCTGGGCCGATCCGCTCATCAATGCCATGGGGTCGATCGACTATTACGAGCGCGTGACCAGCAAAATGGGCGGCACGAAGAAGACGCAGGAATTTGCGCGCCTGTTCATGGCCCCAGGCATAGGCCACTGCGGCGGAGGTCCGGGCTTCGCGCCGACCGCCGCCTTTGAGGCGGTGGTGAACTGGGTGGAGAAGGGCATCGCCCCGGCTACCCTGCAGTCGTCCCGTGTTACCGCTGGCAGGACGCAGACCCGTCCGCTATGCCCCTACCCCTCGGTCGCCAAGTGGAATGGCAAGGGTTCAGTCGACGATGCCAACAGCTATTCCTGTGCCGCGCCGAAGAAGTGAGGTCGACGTGCATGGGGCGCGCGGGCGATGGTGCCCGGATGGACACTCGTGGCGGAGCTGAAAATCTGCGGAATTTGATTCAGAACGACACGCCAGCACCCGGCGGACCCCATTGCTCCGCCTGGACTTCTACCTCTTCCTCTCTTCGCCGGTCATTCCGCCGGCAGCGGATCCGCACGGTGTCCTTCAGCACACCTTCCAGAGCACCGAACACGGTCAGCTTGTCGACCTTCTCGGTGATCTTCTCCAGCGTCTCCAGCTCCTTCAGCCGCAGCAGCGTCGGGTTGTCGTCCATCAGCCGCGCGGCCATGCGGGCCTTGCCCGGCGGATCCCATCGATCCGCCGGGACTTCCCCGCCGCCATGAACGACAGAAACGAAGAGGCCCCGAGTGGCGATACGCCATCGGGGCCTCGAGAGGATCCGAAGGGTCGCCAATGGGCTGACCCTTCCACAATGGAGAATGGGTCAGCTGCCCAACGCGGGCAGGCCTTCCTTTGCGATGCCGACAATGCGGCACGACTGCATGGGCAAGAGTTGCCCTGCATGTCTCGCGAAGTCGTGTTGAAGCTGGTGATTCATGGGGGCGCGCACTTTACGCTGGAAAATGCGGGTGTCAAGCGCTTCGCGGCAGCGAAGCTTCCGGCATCTCAGTGCACCAGCACTCCATCTGTCACGCCGGGCCAGTCATCGGTGCGGAATGGCGCGAGCGGGAGGCGGTTCTGGTCGTAGACATTGTTGTCGGGGTTGTCTGCCCATGTGTAGCGCACGGCCACCGGGTCTGCCACCTTGTCGCTTGAGACCGTGATTGTGCCGTCACGATTGACCGTGGCTTCCGCCCACACGAATTTCCGGTCGGCGCCGGCGATGGCGAAACCACGCAGCGGCCCGCCATCGATGGCCCGCAGGCGCCCTTCCACATGGTCGAACTCGAGCACGGCCTTGTTGCCGTCGACCCGCATCGCGCGCCAGGTGGCATTCCGGAACGCCATCGGGATGCCGTAATCGCGCGCCAGCGCCACCCGCGCGAGGCGTAGTCCGATATCCTTCTTGCTGCGCGGGTGAAGGTCGCCGTCTTCGCCGAGATCGATCGTCACCACCTGCGCTGTGTTGGGCACGCTGGCCGCCGTGCGCATCTGCGCTTCGCGCAGCTCTGCCCAGGCGCTCTCTCCCGGATCGGGCTTGCGCTTCTCATTGCCGGGCAACTGCACCCAGTAGAACGGGAAATCGCCCTGCCCCCATTCCCTGCGCCAGCTCTCGATCAGCAGCGGGAAGAGCTCCCGATACTGGTGCGCGCGCGGCGCATTGCCCTCTCCCTGATACCAGAGCACACCGCGGATGCCGTAGCCCGCATGTGATGCGACGATGCCGTTCCAGGCATTGGCGGGACGATCGTCGCCATTCACGTCGGTGCGCAACTGTCGCACGCGCGCCTGCTCCGCCGTGGTGAGCGTACCCTTGGCCTCGAGTGAGGCGAGCTCCTTCGCGAATCCCTCGTAGCGGGTCACGATGGGTATGAGGTTCGCACGGTTGTCGAAGTACTTGCGCGGCACCCAGGTCTCCGCGCGCGATCCGCCCCACGCGTTGTTGATGATGCCCACCGGTACGCCGAGCGATGCATGGATCTGACGGGCGAAGACGTAGGCCACGGCGGAGAAGGATCGCGCGGATTGCGGGGTGCTGACCACCCAGGTCGCACGGGCATGAGTCCATACCGGTGCCTGCGCACCTGCGTCAGGATAGGTGATGAACCGGATGCCTGGATGGTTGGCGGCGGCCAGCTCGAGGTCCGCGTCCCAGGCATTGCCGAGCGCATATTCCATGTTCGACTGGCCGGAGGCGATCCAGACTTCACCGACCAGCACATCTTCGATTTTCACTTGGTTCGCCTGCCCTTTCACGACCAGGCGTTGTGGCACGGCAGACGCTTCCATCGATGCCAGCATCACCTGCCAGGCTCCATCCTCACCCGCTGTTGCGGCGTGGGATTGGGTACCGATGCTGACCGAGACCTTCTCTCCGGGGGCCGCCTTGCCCCACACCTTGTTGGGCTGTTGCCGCTGCAACACCATGTGATCCGAGAAGACATTGGGCAGGACGACCTCGGCCATCGCGACGGGCGTGGTGAGCCATCCGACGCATAGCCATGTGGCGGCACACAGGCGCCACTGCGGGCGCGGGACCAGACGGGCATTCGCACAAGCAACAGGTGCATCTTGGGAAGGGCACATGGATCACCCGATGGATCTGACGTCAGTAGACCAATGAGCGGATCGCCTGCGCGCCGCTCGGCGTGCAGGCCCAAGCCAGTGCACCGCAGTTCAGGGCCACGGTGAACCAGAAAGGCACCTGAAACGAGAGTTTGCGGTTCTTGTGGCGCAGTTGCTGCTGCGCCACCAGCGCCCCTGGCCAGCCACCGGCGAGTCCCACCCCGAGCAGCGTCGCTTCCTGCGTGCGCCAGCGCCCGTTCATCGCCGCGGACTTGTCGAAGACATACAGCAGCCATGCGGCGAGACTGGCGATCACGTAAAGCGGTGGCACGATCCATGGCAACGGGCCGGCGACGGCCAGCAGCACTGCGCCGGCCAGGAACAGCCCCGCCAGCCATGCCGCGCCGCGCGCCGCACCTTCTGTGCGCGAGCCGCCGTTTTGCCGCCGCGACCTGCCGCGCGAGGGCGCAGTGCCGGCAGCACGCTGCAAGCCCTCCACCTGCACATCGGCGGCGCGATACCGTCCCTTGCCGTCACTGACTCGCTGATAGCGGATCGTGTCGCCGATGCGCGGCGCACGCGGGATCTGCCCGAAATCGCGCAAGTGCACGAACACATCCGCGCCGCCCTCGTCGGGTCGGATGAACCCGAAGGCCCGGTCAGTTTTCCAGCTGGTGAGCTTGCCGCGGGAAGCGTTCTGCATCTGAAGAAGAGTCGAGCGGGTGATCGGACTCTACAGCATCCAGGTCAGCGCCGCCGGACATGCTTCAATCTCCGGTCAGGCAAGCACTGCATCGAGCTGACCCATCGCCGAGCGCATGCCCTCCTCCATGCCCATCTGCGTGAGCTGTTCCATCGCCTCCAGGCTCGGGAACGTGGTGACGCATTGCACGCGTGCACCGCTCTTCGTCGTCTGGAAGCTGAACTTCATGGTCATGGACGGCATGCCAGTGTTCTCCTTGCCTTCCCCGGTCGCGAAGCCATCCTTGACCTCGAATGAATCGATGGGATCCACGGCCAGGAAGGTCCAGTAGCCCGCCGACTTCTCGTCGTTCGGCCCGGTCATGTAGTACTCGGAGCGGCCGCCCACCTTCATGTCGTGCCGCGTGAATGTCGCCGGCCATTCCACCGGGCCCCAGAAGCGTTCCAGCTGGCGCGGCTCCGCATAGGCATTCCAGAGACGCTGCTGCGTCACCGGATAGTCGCCGACGACGGTGAGCGTGAGGCGGCTGGGATCCTTGTCGACTGAGGTGATGGGCATGTTCAGCTTCCTTTCGGGTCATCGGCCAGCAATTGATCCAGCTGCGCCGAACGCTCGCGCCAGATCTGTTCAAAGTGGGCCAGCAGCCTGCTTGCCCGTTGCAATCTTGCGGGGTTGGCGCAGACACGCTGCTCGCGTCCGGCCGCCCGCTTGGTGATGAGGCCTGCCCGCTCAAGCACCGCCACATGCTTCTGCACAGCGGCGAAGCTCATGTGGTAGCGGGACGCGAGTTCCGATACGGACTCCTGCTCCACCAGCGAGCGCGCGAGGATGTCCCGGCGCGTGCCATCGGCGAGCGCCCGGAACAGCTGGTTCAGCACCGCTTCTTCCGATACAACCATATGGTTGTACGTTAATGCAGCAGGCTGGCGTCTGCAAGCGGAACCGCCGGGTCGTGTTGAAATGCTACCGGGGATTGGCCGGCGCTTGGCCGGCCCCAACACCGTCGGGCTTCGACGCAGCACCTTACAAACGGCCCAGGGGGTTCATGTTCCCGTGCAGGATGCGGATCACGGCTATGCCGTATCCGGTCCGCTGGAAGTAGACGACATGACTGCCGACTATGTGGCGACGATATCCCGCGCGAATCTCCCCACTATCCAGCCCGAGTGTCGGTGAATCAGCAAGTACCTGGAGGGCCTCGTCCAGCTTCTGGGTGTACCGGAACGCCTGTTCCAGATCCCAGCGCTGCGCGGTGTAGTCGAAGATATCATCGAAGTCCCGCTCTGCGGCCGGGGTAAGTCGGTACTCGGCCACCCGCACTAGCCGCGGTGCTGTTTGATCTTTCGCCGGTTGAATGCAGCAAGATCGAAAGGGCGCGGCGCTCCGCTTTTCTCCCCCTCGATCAGCGCCCGACGCACGCTTTCGATCTGCTCTATGCGCTCTTGCTCGCGGCGGATGAGGTCACGTATCAATTCGCTGTCGTTCGTAAACCTGCCCGCTTCAACCTGGGAGGTGATCCAGGCGTCCTGCTGGTCTGTAACGGTGATGGTCTTGCGAACGGTTGCCATGGACGCTTCCCCACCTGGATGGTCATGCGTGGATGGTATGATATTTTCATACTCTTCGCGCGGCTCGGATTTCATGATCACAGGGTGTCAGGGCGGGCGCGCGGGAAGCTCGCGCGAATAGGCGCAAATCGAGCAAATAGGCAGTCACGAGAAACAAAGAGGCCCGAATGGCGATCGCCATCGGGCCTCGAGTCCCTGGCAATTTCCAGCCTAGGGACCGAAAGGCCGTTGCACGCCATGCACGCGCAGCAGCCAGGACTTCACCGCCCCTTCTTCGGAAAGGCTGTCCAGGCGCTCGAAGGCGCGGACACAGGCCTCCTGCACCAGATCCTCGGCATCGGGACGGTTGCGCGTGAGCCGGTAGGCAGCGCGGAACAGCGCATCCAGATGCGGCTCGATCAGCCTGTGGAAGCGCTGGTTGGTCTTGTCCGGCATGGGCTCCCCCGGGGGTTGTACAGAGAGCTATACGAATGGGGGAGAAAAAGCCAACGCGGGGGCCGCTACGAAGCGCGCGCATCGCGCTCACGTTGCCGAGCGCAGATTCCTGCTGATCCAGTCGGCGAATTGCGCCTCTTCCATGCTGCCCGCCGCCAGCGCGATGACGGCTTCGACGGCGTCGACAGGTGTTGCTGTCAGACGAAGCCCATTCAGGGCAAGAAACACACCCACGGCGAGAAATGCAGCCCGCTTGTTGCCATCGACGAAGGGATGATTGCGAACCAGACCAAAACCATATGCCGCGGCCAGAACAGGGAAGTCCTTGCAACCCTCATAGGTATATTTATTGAAGGGACGTGCGAGCGCGGAGTCCAGCAATCCCTCGTCACGCAGCCCCGCTGCACCTCCGAACTGCGCCAGGCTCTCCTGATGCAGCAGCATCAATGCGCGCTTGTCGATCCAGACCGGGGCCCGGCTCACTTCGCAAGGACCTTGAACGTATCCCTGTATTCCTTCATGAATTCACGCCCCGCCTTCAGCTGCGCCTCGATGGCCGGATCGAAGGGCGTCAGCAGATAGCCTTCCGGCGTTTCCACGACGTGCAGGACGTCGCCGCGTTCCACGCGCATGTGCGTCAGCATTTCCTTGGGGATGACGACTCCCGTGGACGTTCCGACGGCAGTGAGCTTGAGCGTTGCCATGTTGCGACCCTCGGCATACCTATGTCTATAATAATGTCGTGGGGCGGTGCGAAAAGCAACGTGGCCACCACACAGAGCGATCCACACATTGGTGTCGAGAAAGATCACAGGTCGGGGCCGGGGTGCGCGGCACGACCATCCGGTTCTCAGGGTTCGCCACGCGGGGTCATCTGCGCGACAGCCGCCAGCAGCGTCGCCGGTTCCACCGGCTTGCGCAGTGCCTTGCGGTCGCGCACCACTGCGGAACACCTCGCCGATGTCCTTCTCCAGCTCCGCGTATTCCAGGCGGCTCGACAGGTCGGTGAGGGGGCCGCCAATATCGGCGGCACGCAGGTTGAAGATCGATGACGCGGCCGGCGTGAAATTGCGCACCACCAGGTTGCCGTCGAGGAACACGGTGGCAATCTGGCTGCTTTCGAACAGGTTCTTCAGGTCGCAGTTGGCGCGGTCGAGATCTTCCACCTTGCCGGTAAGCTCGGCATTGATGGTGTTGGGCTCTTCGTTGAGGGACTGCAGCTCCTCCTTGGAGGCTTCCAGTTCCTCGTTGGTGGACTGGGACTCCTCATTCACGGAAACCAGTTCCTCGTTGGAGGATTTCAGCTCCTCCAGCGCGGTCTCGTACTCCTCGATGGTCGACTGCAGGCGTTCGCGCGTGTCGCGCAGCTCGCGCTCGAGATCAGCGGTGGCATCCGTGGCCCGCTCGCCCTGCTCCGCTTCGGTGTGGCTGCGGGAGGGCCCGGCGGGCTCGAACAACACGATAAACAGGGGCTCGCCACTGCTGCGGTTGGCCAGCGGCTCCACGGTGAGCGTCAGCGGCTGGATGCGACCCTCTTCATCATCCATCAGGATGTTATGGCGCACGCTGGTGGTGCGGGTCGCGATCGCTTCGCGCAGGGCCGCACGCAGGTCGAGGCGCAGGCCCTTGCGCGCCATCGCCAAGATAGTGGCCATACCCCCGGCGCTGCGCGCGCGCTTCATCGCGGGCCACAATGGCAGGCTCGCACCAGCCCACGCCTGGGATCTGGATGCGCTGGCTGGCGCTGGCGCGCTGCGCTCCACGGCCGGCGACATGCTGGGCTACCTCGAAGCCCAACTGAACCCGGATGGCGTGAAAGCGACCTCTCCTGCAGGCAGCAGCCTCCCGGCAGCCTTGAAGCGCTCACAGCAGCTGCAGGCCGATGCCGATTCGGGGTTGCGCATCGCGTATGCGTGGCTGCATGCCCCGACCAGCGGCAACTGGTGGCACAACGGCGGCACCGGCGGATACTCGAGCTATGCGTTCTTCAACCCGAAGGAAGGGTATGCCGCAGTAGTGCTGGTGAACATGGCTGCCGGAACGAACGGCAGCTTCGCCGATGCGCTGGGCCAGCATATCGGGCAGCGGTTGGGCGGCAAGCCGGCGATCTCACTGTCGCGCTGGTAGAAGGCACTGCGGATAGTATTTTCAAACCACCCTCGCCGGAGAGGCCTTACCAGCCTTGAGCTGGTCAGCCCTGACCAGATTGTCCAGAGGTGGTAGCGTCATCCGAACCGCCGATCAGCCACTCCACGGCCCCACCCAGGATCGCCAACGCCATGCGGTCCTAGTTCCTCTCGCCTTGCATGGCACGCAGCACCCGGTCACGCTCCTGCTGCACGCGCACCCAGGCGCTGATCTCGGCGACCTGCGCATCGAGCTGGGCGCGATAGATCCCCAGCTGGGACTGCGTGAGATGTCGCTCCGCAGCCTCGAGCAGGATGCGGTTGGTTTCTTCCAACCGCTTCTGCTCCTGCTCCCGCCGCTGTGTCGCGGCCGCGGAACTGGCCGTTGCGGCATTGCGCGGCAGGGCCGGCAGCGCGGCCTGCTGGCGCTTCTGCGCGGCAGCCATGGCCGACATGAAGGGTCGAAGCTGCGCGGTGCTGAGGGGCTGGCCGGCCAGCGCCAGCGTGTTGCCGATGCTCGCCACCGAATTGCGAGCGGTGCGCGTCTCCTGATAGTCCGTGTATTGCCGGAGGCGGTCCTGCCCCAGCTGGGCGGCCAGGGAATCCTGCAGCCGCGATTGTCCCTCTTCCTGGACGCTCTGGATGCGTGCGCGGGTTGCCGAATCCATCGGTCCATTCGAGCGGATGCGGGAAATCTCTTCATTCAGTTCGATCTGGTGCGAGGCGATCAGCTGGAACATCTCCTCCGCTTCCTGGCTGGAAAGTCCCATCTCCTCGACCAGGCCCGGGTTCGCGGCCCGCAGGCCCGCAACCCCTTGCGCCAGCAATGCATTTCGATACCGCGGGTCGGCCATCAGCATGCTGTTCTGCGCTGCCAGGTTTGCGGACGCGGGTCCGAAATTCTGCATCTGCGCCACCGGCAGTTCTGCAGCCGATGGGGCGGCCTGGACCCCTTCCACCGGTCGCGACACTGGAGCTGCTCCGGGCAGCGCAGGTTCCGGCAGCCCAGTCGGTGCTGGCGTCTCCAAAATCTGGGTGGGCAGGCCGGCACTTGCCTGGCGCACGGAATGCAACTCGCGCCAGAGATTTGCAGCAACGATGGTGCTGACGACGGCCACGCCACTTGCTACCGCTGGAAACCAGCGCATATTCATTCTCCGTCGTGGTATCCGACCTGACAGTCCTCCAGAACTTAGCAAGAAATGGGGAGATGGCGATGTGCACCGCATTGAGCAGGTTCCGGATACCTGCTTTTACTGCCCTCCCCCGCGCACCACTCTGCCGCCAACGTCAAGCAGGTCGTAGGTCTTAACAGACCTGGACTGGCAGACTACATGACTGCTGCATTGGCAGTCCTGGACGGAATGGTGTGAACAAGACACTGGAAGACAATATGCCGATTCTCTGACCGGTATCCATGCCAGCGCAGAGCCGCCAGGGCGAGTGCGTGTGCAGCGTTGTATGCCAGATCGAATCTGCTGCCGATGCTCAGCGGGAGGACTGGCGCAGGAGCCGCGCCCTCATCCCTGCCACGGATCGAGCACACCAGTTCCAGTCGTCGCGAAGTCGCTTGCGTTGCGCGTTGCCAGTGGCGCAGGAACCGGGTGTCCGGCCTACCCTGCTCAAGCCGCGCCGCACCAAGGCGCCATGATGAGGCTACAGCGGAAAATTCCGCACGACGCTGGAACTCAGACCGGATACGTTCCTGCTCCTGCAACGCAGTGGCACACGCGTTGCCATGCGTGTTAAATAAACCGATGTTGCGCAGCGTCCCGATTCTGCTTCTTGGGCTGGCTCTCCTGAATTCCTGCGCGAGAGTTACGCTGCACCACTTTGTGATTCCAGCGGGATACACGGGACTCGTTGCCGTGGTGTCAGATCCGCGATTTCATGGAATCGGCAGCTATTGGGAAGGGGAACGGGTTGTACATATCGTCCCTCCTACGGGCGTGGTCTGTGTTTCCCCCGAGACCGGAATCAAGGCGCACCTGTTGTCTGCCGAGTATACGGATGGAGCCAAGATCTACTCTTATGGAGAGGGCCGCGCTCACCCTCCAGACAAAAGATCGATCCGGATCCAAGGCTTCAGGACGTGGCACGGACCTACAGATGACATCTATTTGACTTGGCTAGCCCTCGGAGATGAAGCGACGGTTGAAGCGCTAATGCGGGCAGTTCGTATGGACGAAGTCGCGCCTCGAATGCTTGGCAATGGCCTTGTTGATCTAACTGGCGTCCGCGTGAGAAGCGACTTTAGAAGCATTAGGCGATACTGCACCTTGGCCCGAGTCGGATAGCTCCTGCCCCAGCCGTCTGCCCCGCTCCTGGTGTTCCGTCCCCTTCTCCGACTTCGTCGCCGAATCCATTGAGGAAGTCATTGGTCTCTTGGCGCGCAACAGCGACTGAACATCGAAACTGCGTCGCGGAACGCTTGGCTTGGACGGCCACCGTGCAGCAAGTTGTTCTCCCCCATGCAGCTAGTCTGCCTCCGAGACTGGCTGGCCTGGAAAGGGAAGCTGCTGGGTCGGCCTCTGCAGGGCGCAGCGCCTACCCCGCCGCGTCCCCCTTGGTCGCCAGGCTCACCATCCAGCTCCCGCCGTCATCCTTCTTCACGGACAGCAGGTCGTAGGTCTTCACCATGTCCAGCAGCCCCGAATGACCATAGGTCTTGGGGGAGAAGGCTGGATCCGCCCGGCGGAGGTAGCTCCCCAGCGCACCGAGGTTCACCTTGCCCTCGGAGGTGTCGCCGGCCAGCAGCGTGACGGCATCGACGAGAAGCTTCGGCCGGCGCTTCGGCAAGGGCTTGCCGGGCTCTGCCCTGGCTGGCTCGGCCTTTGCCGTTGCCTCAGCCTTCGATGCTTCGGGAGCGGCCTCAGACGCCTCCGCCTTCACCCATTCGAAGAACTGGTCGCTTGCGTTGCGCAGGGCGTCGGGAGTCTTCGGCTCGCCCACGATGTACACCGTGGCGCCGCGCTCGCGCAGCTTGCGGCAGAGGTACGAAAAATCGGAATCGCTGGTCACCAGACAGAAGGTGTCGGCGCGATGGTCGAACAAGGCCTCCTGCGCATCCAGCGCCAGGGCGATGTCGGCGGTGTTCTTGCCCCTGGCGTAGGTGTATTGCAGACAGGGGGTGAAGGCGAGACGGACCAGGGCCTCCTGCCAACCCTTTTCAGACAACTTTGCCTGCGAGCCGTAGCCGCGGCGGAGGACGACGCGGCCGAACTGGGCGACGACGCGCAGGGCGTGCTCGAGGACTTCGGGAGCGACGTTGTCGCAGTCGGCGAGGACGGCTACGCGGGCTTCGCCATTGGGTGCGGTAGTCAAAGTAAAGCTCCAGCAGATGTTTGCGAAATACGCTGATATTGCATCGACAGCTCACGCCTCATTGGCGCGCACGCTACGGTTTGGACCACCATTCCGGCGTCGTCGTGTCTTGCACACCCTCCTGCTCGCACCTGTCCATCAAGGTCTTGAGCGACCAGCCGCAAAGGCAAATGAAGGCCTTGTCCAGGATGTCCTTCTCCGCCTGATTGCCGTCGAGATAGAGACCCGCCAGCATCTCGGACTGATCGTCATCGTCCGAGAACATGGCCTTAGATACTTGGGCGACGAGATTGGAATATGTACCTTCCATCGTGCGCTCCCTCCTCTCATCTTCGGTGCCGAGACCAACCCGATCCTGGCACCTTTTCGAACGCTGCGAAATGAGGACTGCCCGGCCATGCCGCCTGGCAGACCTGGTACCCGCGCCCTCGCATGGAAGCCCTCGCCCCCAAACGCCTGCCTCGTGCCTGGTACTCCGCTCCGTTCTCCGAGTTCCTCGCCCAGTCCACCAAGGACGTCATTGGTGACTTGACACTCAACAGCGCCCTCAACATCAACACCGCTCAGGGCGACGCCGGGGCAGCCACCAATCTGTTGTTAAAGCAACACCTGGCCGGTCATAAGATCACCTGCTTCTGGAGTTCAACATCCCCCGCATGGGCGCGCGAGCCGACGCCGTGCTGCTGGTAGGCTGCGCGGTCGTGAGTTCAAGGTGGGCGAAACATGAGCGAGCAACCTGCTCCGGCGAGAACTCCCTCTCTGAGACCGAAACTGGTCCTGGATCACTCTCGTCCTGGCGCGACGCCATCGCTGCCGCGGACTATAGGCGGGCAACGAAACTCACGGCATCCAGCAGCACATTCTTACGGATCGATCCCTTGAGTTCGAAGAACTTGGGCGCACTGCGGAACTCATGCACCCGGGCAAGGATGAATTGCCCACTTCTTTCCTCCGAGAACGCGACCTCGTTGCGACTGACGTAGAATGGCGTAGACGCGCCAAAGTCCGTGGTCTTGACCTCGAGGAACCTCTCTTCGCCGGAAACCTCGAAGGAGAGGACGTCGTACCCCAATCCGTCGCCGCGGACCCCAGCGACGTGCTCCACACGCTCCGCCAGCGACTTCTGCCCCGCCGCATGCAAACGCCGGGCCTCGAATTCTGCGATGAACTGCTCTCCTGCAAGGCCCAGCGAACGATTCCGACTCTCCAGTAGCAAATAGTCTCGTTTCGTCGCGCGGCGGGCCGTCCTCGCTGAGTCGCGGGGCTTGTCATTTGCCCTCCGGACGACGCGTGGCGGTGAGACGCGGATACCGTGCAGAGAACCGAGGTCCGGCACTACGGCGGCGCGCTCCACAGCCTGGAGCACCAGCACGTCGAGAGCCGGATCCTGTTCAATCTGATCCAGGACAACGTCGGCCAGCAGCTGCTGGTAGTTTCCCATCGGCTTGTAGCCCGGAATGTAGGCAAATCCCTGCTCCAGCAGGATGGCCGAAATGTTCTGGTGTTTGAGTTCGATGGCACCGCGGGTGCGGTGGTCCAGTTGTCGAAGCAAAGCCCGATTGTGGGCTGCCTTGTTGTAGGGCTGGCCGGTCAATTCCAGACGTAGCATTCGAAGGTAGTCGGCAACGGTGGCTTCGACTTCCTCACGCGACCAGGAACTACCACGACTAACTGCCATAGCGACTGATGATAGCGAAGTTCCAGGACGCCACGAGCGTACGTAGCCTGACGACTTGCCCCAACGACGTCGAACGACGCTTCACCTCCCTCCTACTACTCCTATTACGCCCACGTCGATGAGTGCTTGGAGGTGATCTTCCAATGTCTTCGGAACAGAGCCACCGCTGACAAGTACACCGGCCTCCATGTTCTTCTCGAGGGCGTGGCCCGTAAGGTTCGCGCTCGTAATGAACGCACGTTCGCTATCGACTACAGCGACTTTCGCGTGGACCTTCCCGTCCACGAAGGACTCGGCTTTCTCCTTCCAGGTGAACAGTTCCGCCGTCGGAACAAGCTGCTGCATCGCGGCAGCGAGGTCGTAGCTCAGCGTACCCCCATGGCTCGTGGACGCTTCCAGTAAGATGCGCGTGCGGACCTTCCGACCTGCCGCCTCGTTGAGCGCGGCGATGACACTCGGGACATCATAGGCGACGAAACTCACGAGGAACACGCCTTTGCTTGCACCAGCGATGAGGTCCAGTAGCACCTGCTCCGTCCTGCGCGTAGGAACGAAACGCGTCGTTGGGCCGGTCCACACTAGCTCGATACTCAGCTCGCGTTCGACGCGAAGTCGGGCTTCGGACGCGCCGAGGAGCATACCGGCAACTTCGTCCCCACTCATCTGCGCTTGACTCCACGTTCCAACGACGCGGCCGACGGCAGCGCGCGCTGCGGGCGTATCGACCAGCGTATTCACGTTGGGAGCCGCCCCAGGATTCGCGAGACCGCGCAGGGCCGACGCGACGGTGCGTATCTTCGTTGGCGACACGAGAGCCACGAGGTCTACGACCGCATCGACCAGTGCCTGCATCAGATTTCCGCGAAGAAGGCTGCGTCGCCGATTTGCAGCGTCGGGATGATGAGCGCGCGATCAAGGTAGCGATTGCCACACTCGCACGACGTCTCGGAGACAAACGAGCAAGCGTGGCACGAGGCTGCGTGCAGAGACGAATCGGTCCTTGGATTGTGCTCGGCGCAGAGCGGGTCAGAAGCGCAGACCTTCGCGCGGTCCAGCGCCTGTCGTAACAAGCGCCCAAGGTTCTCGGGCTTGCCGAGGTCGACGAGCCCTCCGAGCGTACCGTCGGAGTCGGCCGCCGCCGTGTAGATCAGGATACCCGCCTGCGACTTGCCGTCTTCGGTGTCGGCGTAGACGCGCTCGCGGATGCTCGCCGCGTTGTAGCCACAGTCGAGTGCCAGCTCGCGGATGAGCAAGTGCGCGATCGTGTGGAGTAGCGAGAACCGCATGCCCGGGAAGCCAGAATCGATGTCGAGCCCACGACGCGCGCGCCAGCCCCGGTGGCCTCTGCGTAGCTCGGCCTCCTGCCTCCACACACCCGGCCACTTCGCCCAGTCGGTGAGCGCCTCTTCCGAGAACTGGATAAAGATGCCCTCGCCGTGGACCTGCGTGGCGGGCACCCAGTTGGGCGTCGTCCTGCCGATAGGCGCGCGCGGCGCTCGCTCCGCTCCACCGCCCTCGTTGGGCGGTTCGACGCGTGTGAAACCGAGGAGCGCATTCACCTCGCGCAGCCGCTCGAGGAGCAGCACACGGGAGAGGTGCTTTTCGAAACCCTTGGGCACGTCCGCCTTTTTGCTCATGAAGTGCGGGTAGTCGGTCGGCGGCGTCGGCGACGTGAGCACGTCCCACTCCGGCCCCTTCAGATCGAGGTCCTCGTCGCCCACCGCACCGCCGCGATGAGCCTGAATGGCTTCCCACACTTGGTCGCCCGTGAAGGCGTCGATGCCGGGCAACTGCGCAGACTTCTTCAGTGTCTTCACGACCGCCGCTGCTTCGACTACGCTCTCGACGTCCTCGAAGAATGCCCAACCGTCGGCGACGAGTTGCCCGAGCGGGCTGCCCGTCTGCGGGATGGCGAGCACCGACAACGTCACCGGAAACCAGCCGTTGGTCGCACCGAGCAGAATGGCGCGGGGGATTTCGACGCAACCGTCCTCGAACTTGTTGAGATGCGGATGCCGCCCGCGACAACCCGGTAGATTCTCCTTGCCGACCTGCCCGAAAGCTTGGGCCATGCTCTTGGCAGCGCCGCACGAATCGCAGCGCACCCACAGGTTTTCGGTCTGGAGCGATGCCCCGCTCTCGAAGAATCGCAGCGTACCCTTGCAGGCGCTCTGTCCTCCGTGAACGAACCAGTGCCAAGGAAAATCGTCGAGATGCCCCTGACGGCACGCGAGCAAGAAGCGAGCAGGCACAGCGTCCGCATCTCGCGGGTTCTGGTCACCGCGCGAGCCGGTGCAGCCCTTGTGGACGAAGCACGTCCGCTCTGGGCGATAACGGTTTGCCTTCAATTCAAATAGACCTGTATCGAAGGGCGAGAGCAGCCCACACTTGACGCAGCGCATCCAGCGCGGGAACGGCTTCACGGGCACACCGATCAGCGCTTCGGCCGAGAACGGATCGTTGACCTCGTTGTCGGTCAGCGGCGGCATGCGCAGCGACTCGACTTGATCGCCAAGCACCCGGCGCACGTTCGTAAGCAGTCGAGCCTCCTGAATGGGCTGGCAGCGCCCGACTTCCCAGCGGTCGATTCCCATCGTGACGACGGAGAGGTTCGGGAGATCGATCAGCGCGCCCGGCCCGTAGGTCCACAGCAGTTGGCTCGGACGAACCTCGCCCACCGGGGTCTTACTCATGGCACGTCCTCCACGTCAATTGCCTCATCTTCGGGCAATGGGCGCGGGCACCAAACCGGATCCTGGTTGGAACGGTCATCCTCCATTACGAGGTTTACCCCGGGTTCGACCTCACGCATAGACATAGGCACGGTCCACGTCGACCACGGCCTAATGCCCGGCGCCTCTACGAGTGTATAGGCTGTCGGGCCCGCACCGTACCTCTGGTATACGAGCGTCCGTCCGGGAACCGCCGCCTCCTTCGCCCATTCGTCCGCACGACTCTTCAGCTCTGCTTCCGCCCGGTTCTTCCTCGCGGAGTCCTCGGTGACCTCCCAAGTGCGCTCGGCAATGGAGTCCATGGTCGCAACGACTTCAGGGAGGCTCGGGCTCGTCAACGCGCCGGCACCGGGATTCGGCGCAAATCGCTCGAAACGATTCCGAATGACCGAAAGCATCGTGCCGGTGAGACCACGGTCCAATGCACGCGGCGAGAATGGTGTGACCGACTGTGCCTCCACGTGCTGATAGAACGTCGCGTGATAGTGCTCGAACGCTTCGTAATGCGAAAGATCGCGAGGACGCGCCCAAGTAAGAACAGCCGCAACGAGACCGGGATATGCTCGGCCGACGCGGCTCGTAGCTTGGATGTACTCGGCCGTGCCCTTGGGTTGTCCGTTTACCACCATGATACCCAGGCGGTTTACGTCGACCCCGACAGAGAGCATGTTGGTCGCAAGCACGACGTCGATGGGCCGTGGCGCGGCGGGCGAGCGCTGAGCGACAAACTTTCCCTTGGCCGCGTCGAATGCGCCGTCGAATTGGATCTCGAGCTCGTCGAGGTACTTGGGAATGTCGGCGTTGCTCACACGCGAGGTCAGCTCTCGGATGGTCGCGATGCTGCGCTGCTCGAGCCCGGGCCGCTGCACTAGGCTCATCTTCACGCGGTACGAGCGGGTCTGAACGTCGTCTTCCGCGAGGCGCTTCATGCCGCCAAGCTCGCGCAGCGAATTGAAGTAACCAACCATCGTCATGTACGGATCGGCGACTTTGCCGAACACATCAAAGAGTCCCTGCGCCGCCGTGAGGAACGACGTATACGTGCGGATGAGGACGGCTGGCCGTGAGCTGCCAGGAGAGCAAATACCCATATAGCGGCGGCCAGACTTTTTCTCAACGGAGCGCTGAACCGAGAAGAAGTCGTCTTCCACGTCTAGGGCCTTAGGAGGGAAAATCGCAAGGCGTCGCATGAAAACGTTTCGCACCTGGTCGGCTGCGCGTCGCACGGTTGCCGTCGATGCAATAACCTTAGGGCGAACCTTGGTATTTCCGATGGTCCACGAGCACAGGTCGTCGACCACGGTCTCGTATAGCCCAACCATTGTTCCAAGTGGACCGCTAATGAGGTGGAACTCATCCTGAATGATGAGATCAGGCGGTCGCACCCGACGCACCGGCTTTACTTTCGCGGCCGGGAGGCTCTTGTATGCGCGGTGCCCCGTTCCACAGTTATGACCAGGCCAGAGCAACCCGTGACGCTCGCATCTTTCGCGGACTATACCGAATAGCGTCCGTACCTCTGGGCGCCAGGCCATCATCGCGAACTTGTCCACAGTAGCAATCATCATCGTCGGCGGACGGTGATAGATCTCCTCGTCGACGAGCCTCACGGGCAGGCCAGGATGCGCGTTGGCACTCGACTGCGCCTTGCTGAACTCGCACTGCGAGAGCCTGTCTCCGCAATATATGGTCGTGCGCCCCGCCGCCTTATCCACATCGATGTCGCGACCCGGCTGGATTTCGGTCCCGCACCACGGACAACTCGTGAGCTGCGCGGGCGACGCGATGCCCGCGCGATTGCGGTTCTTGTCCCGGATCGCCTCGATTGCCTGGTGCGCCCCGGCCGTGGTCCCGGGCGTCACCTTGTTGCCGACCCATAAGCCAAGTGTGAACGGTTCCGCGCCCCACTTTTCGACGTCAGCGATGCGAATGATCTCCATCGCGCAAAGTAGAGTCGCAGCGCGCTGGAACTGCTGGAGAGTCAAGAGGCGGAGCGTATAGCGCATGATGACAGTCAACCCGCGCCTTCCGTCTACGTCTTCAACCATACCCTGCAGGCGCCGTATGCCCATCGCAAAGGCGGCGACACCCAAGTACGCCTCGGTCTTGCCGCCGCCCGTAGGAAACCAGAGCAAGTCGGCGAAGGCCTCGGCGGGGCTGGTGCGGTCCGGGTGCTTCGGATCGGCAAGCGACGGGATCGACAGCAGCAGGAACGCGAGCTGGAACGGGCGCCACGAGCGGTTCTTCCGCACGTCGACCGAGTCGAACGTCAGCTCCTCACCGCGACGGCGCTTGAGCGCGTAGATGCCTCGGACGCGCTGGCGGGCCATCGAACGGTTCGCGAAGCGAAAGGCCTCCAGCGCATTCGGATTGGCGAGCAGCACCTTCAGGCCCGCGCGCAGGCGCTCGAGCGTGGTCGCGCACCGGTCGAGGGCTTCCTTGGCCGGAGCGTCGTAGCCCTTGATCTCCTTGCCGACGCGAGCGCGCTGGTCGCCAATCCACGCGGCGTAGTCGTCGACGAGCGTCTTCAGCGCCTCTTCGAGCTCGCCCTTGTCGAGGTCGGCGAGCGACAGCATGTCGAGCCAGCCCCGCTCGACCATCTTCTTCATCGCGAGGCGGTCTTCGGGTTCGAGGCCCGGCGTCTCGGTGACCGGCACCTCGAAGCTCGGGATGACCTCGGTGCGTGCCTCGACGGCGCGTGTCGGGTCGTCGTCAGGCGTCTCGGCGTGAGCGGCTACACCGTGGCCTACGGCGAACTCAATGCGGCGGCGGTAAATGAGCCCAAGGTGGTCGCGCTCGGCGTCGTCCACCACGACGTCGTTGCTCGGGCGGCGCAGGAACACGGGCGTCCCGTTCGCCTCGCCCGCGCCTTTCACGCTAAGCTCGGGCTGAAAGAGCCAGGCGCTGTCGCGGTTCGTCTCAGGCTCGCGCTGATCGTTCACCAGGAACAGCGTGACGAGACGCTCGCCCTTGGCGTTGGTGCGCACGGCCCCCTGGATGCGAACCTCGTCTTGCTCGCTGTCGGGCGCGATCGGCTTGATGAGCCCGTCCTTGAGCGTGAGCGTCACGAGTCCGCCGCGCGGCGTACGGCGCCACACCTTCACCTTCGTGTCCTGGACCTCGCCGGTCTCGCGGTTCTTCCTCGGCCGCGTGTAGTCGTGCTCCTCCTTCGGAACGCGGGCGTAGCTTCCCCAGCGAGCAGTGACGTCGAGCGTCTTCACGTCGGGCCCGACGCAGAACGTGAGGCCGAGGCTCGACGGCACGAGGGACTGGTTGTTGGTCGTGTCGATCTCGTCGAGCGCGTCGTCTTCGGGCTCGACGCGCCCGCTCGCGCGATTGAACTCGGCGCCAGGCTCGTGGAGCGGAGCCTTCTCCTCGTGCTCGGAGTCGTCCTCTTCGTCGGCCGCCGCCGAGGGCTCGACCTCGTTCGCCGTCGTCACGTCACCGGGCGCGCGCGGAGCAAGCTTGCCGACGAGGTAGCGGTCGCGAACGCTCATGTCGATGACCAGCTCCTCGGGGCCGTTGGCCGGGCCGAGCAGGTCGTCGCGCGTCGCCAGCTCGAGCAGCTCGCGCACGTAGGCGGCGTCTTGGATGAGCGGGACGTCGTCGGGCGACGACACCCCGTCGCGCGCGAGGACCGCCGAGAGGTCTTCGGGGCGCAGCCGCGTAACGAGCCCCTGCGGCAACGTGAGCCCGACGTCGCTGAGCGAGCCCGCCTTTTTCACCACGTGCAGCTTGTCGAAGTAGAGCGTCGTGGCTTCGAGGTCGGTGCGGATGCGGAGGATGCGTCCGACGCGTTTCAGGCCGCCGCTCGCATCCACGACGACGACCGAGTGGCCAGGCGCGACGGCAGTGCCGATGCGATCACCGTCGAGCCGAATGACGAACGGGCCGAGCGACGTCGCCTCCTTGGCGAGCCATGCCTGTGCGTTCGGTGCGGTGGTCGTCGTCATGCAGTTGCTCCTCTCGCTACAGCTCCACCCGCGAGAAGTGCGGGTAGATCCGGTAGAACTTCTTGAAAACTTCGAAGGGGTCCTCCCCCATGTCGGACTTCGGCAGCTTGAACCCCATCACGTTCTCCGCGTTGCCGTTCGACTCCATCGTAAGCCGCTCGAGCGTCGAGAGCGCCGGCAGGTCGACCCGGTGCGGGGCGTCGGTGGTGGCGTAGAACTCCCAGCCCTTCACGAGCTCCTCGATGGCCGTATCGTCCTTGGGGGCGACCACCAGCGCGGCGGTGACCATCGCCTGGCCGTCGGCGTAGTGCGTGGCCAGCGCCCACACGATGCGCCGGTCTCGGAAGCTCAGCACCTCGTTGTCGACGGCGAGCTTCAGGGCGCGCAGGAGGCTCGGTCCGTACTTCTTGAAACTCATGTCGTTGGGGGTGACGTCGCTGGGGCACAGGCTGGCCAGGCGCTCCTTGAAGCGCGCAAGACGCCATTCCTGGATCGTCGGCTTCACTCCGCGATCCTCGGATGCCTCGCCCTCAACCTCGACGGAGAGGTCCTTGGGGTCGGGCTTCCCAAGTGACGTGGGGTTCGCGTTGAGCGTGACACGGAGCACGCTGCCGAGCGGCACGGTGCCGATGGATCGAGCGAAGCGCTCGATCTGCGTCGTGATGCACTTGGGCTCGGTGTAGTCGAACCAGATGATCGCGGGCGTCTCGAAGTCGGTCTCGTCGAGGTAGTCTTCCAGCGTCTTGTGAACGCATTCGATGGAGGCGACCGGGCGGTTGAAGACTTGGCGCTTGTGGACCTGCTCCTCGGTCTCGATGCAGGTCATCGTCGCGATGCCAAGGCGCCCGTGGACCAAGCGGAAGTCCTCGAGGAACGGGCCGCCCAGCCCGACGTAGTGGTACTTCTCGAGCGCGAGCTTCGGCGCCAGCCGCATCAAGAGCGACAAGAACAGCTCGCGGTCCACAGCCTTGTTCGGCCGCAACCTGTACGGCAATGAGGAACCGGCGCTCATAGAGTCAGCCGCCCTTCTTCTTGGCCTTCGCGAGCGCCAGGTCGAAGCACTTTGCACCGACCGCGCTGGGCGCTGCGTCCTCGTCTTCCAGAAGCACCTTGCCGATGAGACGGATCTCCTCGACTGGCTTCATGAAGCTGACCCTGCGATCCGACGGCGTCTTGTTCGGGGGCTCGGGCAGTACCTTGTTCTTCTTCGGGTTGAACTCGACGCCCTCGTCGTCCGACTTCTTCGTGGCCTTGCGCTGAGCCACCGCCTCGATCGCCTTGCTGAGCGGCAACGGGCGAGCGTCCTCCCAGTGGCGCGCCTGCTGCTGCTCGGCCTCGGCCTGGTTCTTCCACTGGTTCGTGTAGTCGATCCAGACCCGCATGCCCTCCTTCATCTTGACGAGGGACTCGAGCCAGACGTTCGACGATGTGTCGAGCGCGCGCTTCGTCGTCGTGACCGGCAGCTTCTCGGCGCGCTTCGAGCGGAACTCGATGATTCCCGTGATGATAGCGAACTGCGGGTGGTAGAGCGGGATGCCATCTCCCCACCCCGTGAGGCGCGTCTTGTCACCGACGATCACCGCGCGGTCGTTGCACAGCACCGTCCAACCGGCGGTCGGCGACGAACGATCGCGCTCGAACCCGGCATCGTCGTCGTCATCGTTCCCGAGTCCTCGGTTGAGATTCCTGCCGACTGTAATCGAGACGACGACACCGTCGATCGTCTTGCGGAATACGTAGGGCGCCGGTCCGTCCTCGCGCTGCGAGACGAGCACCTCGACACGAACAGGCTCCACCTTCTTGCCGTTGAGTTCGACCTTCAGCCCCCACTGCAGGAACATCGTGAAGTGCTCGGAGATGGCCTTGCGCACCTTCTCCACGAACGCGTCGTTCTCGAAGTGCCGCGCAACGCCCTCGTAGAGTTCCTTGACGATGATCGTGGTGCCCGGCTCCGAGAGCTTTTCGCTCGCCTTCGTCGGTTCGTTGATCGGCAACGGGTCCCAGTTCTTCGCCTCGAGCCACTGCGAGGTGATGGGAACCTCGAACGTGTCGTCCCGATGCCGAGTGCGTACGATCGACTCCTTCCCCATCTTGAAGATCGCGCGCTTCATTCCGACGCCGTACATGCCGATTGTCTCGGTGTCGGAGTCGCGGTCGTCGTCGGGCTCGCGGCCCATCTTGAAGGCGTAGTTGATGGCAACGTCGCGCGGGATGCCGCCGCAGTTGTCCTCGATGGAGAACTGATCCTTGGCCAGCTTGATCTTCACGAAGTGCTGGCCGTAGTCGACCGCATCACCGTCAGCGATGCGCATCGCGCCGTCGAGGCAGTTGTCGAGGAGGTCGAGGATGGCGTCGTCGAGGCTGATGTCGCGCGTCAGCATCGACACGAAGAACTGCTTTGTCGGAGTCGCCTGCGCTTTGTCTGTGCTCTGTTTCATCGGCGGGTCCTCCGTGTACTGGCCTTCTTCGCAGGGGCGGCGGCCTTGGTCTTGGAAGTCTTCGGCTCGGCCTCGGGCGGATCAACGAGGGCGAGCGCGCCCTGGCTGGCGGGCACCGCTTTCGCTCGGCCCTTCGACGACCGGGGCTTTGCGGCCGGCGCTGACGCCTGCTCTTCCTCGTAGCGCTGGCGGTTCAGCTCCGCGAACCGTCGAAGCACCTCGGCACGCGCGGCGTCGGAGATCGTGAAGCGAATGCGATCGTTCTCCGCGAGGTTCGCTTGCTCGTGGTAGCCATGCCCGAGGTCGAGGTCATCCCACCCGTAGGCGCGCATGACCGTTGTGTCGAGCTCGCGGTGCATCTCGCGAAGGCGCACAATGCGCTCGTCACCGTCCTCCTCGTCGTGGAAGCGGTTGTAGAGCTTCGTGAGGCCGATCGGGTTCGCCGCGTCGGTCATCACCGCTCGGCGCGCCTGCAGGTAGTCACGACCCTGCTTGTCGAACGAAACCAGCACCTCCGGCGCCAGGAACGGGAAGGTTTCGACGGCGTCCGAAGGTGAGAAGCTCAAATCCAGCTTCAAGCGAGCCGACTGCTTCCAGACCCATGCCTGGACCGACGACGAGTTGAACAACGCCGCAAGCGCATTGGCGTGGCTGCCGCCGAAGACGATGCACTTGTGATTGAAGATGGCCTCGTTCGGGACGACGGGTGGATTGAAGTGCTTCCCGACCAGCGCGGAGATGAGCACCTCGCGATGTGGCTTCGTCGTCGAATCCCAACCCTCGGGATGCTGATCGAAGGGGCCTCCTCGTCCAACAGCGTGGTAGAGGCCGGGGCGCTTGTCTCCGTATTGCCACCATCGTTGGGGCAGAGGCTTTCGCAGGACGTACTCGCCGTTGTCGTCGCGCCGCTGGCGCTCCGGCTGCACGCGCTCTTCAATCCATCGCCAGGGCTTCTTATAGGACCGGGCCTTCTCTTCCGGCCAATCCCAGAAGCAGATCACCCAGCGACTCGGCTGGTGCGTCGGGCTTTGATTGATGTCTTCGCCACTCATGTAGGGGAAGACGACGTCGCGATTGCGAGGGTCCGCATCAAGCATCTCCTGCGCTTGATCGGACGTGAGAACGAACCCCATCCCCACCACGACCGAGCCCTGGAACGTGGTGCGCTCGTAAGCCTTCAGGCGTTGCGGGCTCCACTCTTCTCGCTCCGACAGATACGCCGAAATGAAGGGCACCGTTTTGCCAAGTAGGGAGCGTTGGCCGGACCATTCACCTTTGCGAACGTGAACCCGACTCGTGATCACGTTGGCCTTTCCGGGCCAAGGTTCGTTCGGATAGGCGGCGTGAATCGTAGCGCCGGCGCTGATCATCGCCTCGAGCCCGACTTGCCTCGTGTCGCCCTCGGCAATGGTGTTCACCGCCAGGAGCCCGAAGCCAGCGCCGTCACGCAGCAATGCCCACGCTCGCAAGAAGAAGTAGGCCACGAGGTCTGCCGACCCACGACGCCCCTCAGCGACTCGGGCCACGAGCCAGTTTCGGTATGCGTCGCCCGTCACGCCGGTAATGCGCTTGCCACCAAGGAACGGTGGGTTCCCGACGATGGCGTCGAACCCAGGCGTGGTGCTCTGGAAGACGTCAGGGAACTCCAGCGGCCAGTGAAATGGGTGGCGAGGCTCCCCGTCGACGGCGTCCTTCGCAAGGTCCTTCAACGCCCGCGCGACGAGCACCGCCGATGCACGCTCCTCGCCCTTCACGACGCGGTCAGCGTCAGCCGCGAGCGCGGCGATGCGCGTCTCGACCTCGCCGCCGTCCGCCGCGAACACCACGCCGATGAAGGCGTCGGCGAGCAGCTCCGCGGCTTCGAGCTTCTTGCGAGCAGTGGCGTCGAGCGTCGCCATTGCCTCGACGTCGCGGATGTCGCGGATGGGGATCTCGTACAGCTTGCGGCGTAGCTCGACGGCCTCGGCCACTGCGCGCTGGATGGCCTTGCCGAACAAGCGGCCTTGCTTCGTGGCCGCCGGGTCAAGCGAGAGCTCCGTGAGCTGCTCGAGGCGGCTGATGCCGAGCAGGCTGTCGCCGCGACGGAGGTTGTGGTCAAGGAAGCCGAAGGGACGGCCCTTCGAGAGCGTGACCAGCCACAGCGAGAGCTTCGCCAGCTCGACGGCCAGCGGGTTCAGATCGACACCGTAGAGGCAGCGCTCGGCCACGATGCGCCGCGCGTTCTCGGCTCGCGTCTCCACGCCGGGCGGCATGCTCTCGACGCTGGTGCGCGGCTCGTGGACCTGGCCGGTAAGATCGACGACGCGGCCTGCTTGCTCTTCGATGGCCCACGCCTCGACGAGGCGCGCGCTCAGGAAGCGGCAGGCCTGAACGAGGAACGCGCCAGAGCCCATTGCGGGGTCGCAGACCTTCAGGTCGAGGAGCTGTTCGGGCGTCTTGAGCTTCCACTCGGCGCGCGGCGCGCCCTTCGCAGGGCCGTCGTAGACGAGCGGCGTCAACGTCTCCTCAACGATGCGCTCGGTGAGGCTCTTGGGCGTGTAGTGCGTGCCGGTCTCGCGCCGATCGGCGCCGAGCACCACGACGAAGGCGCCCTTCGGATGGACCAGGGGGTAGCCCCACGGGTCGGTGCGCATCAGTCGGACGTAAGGCGCGAGGCGATCGCGGAGCTTCGAATCGCCGCGACACGCGGAGAGTAGGCGCGCGTCCTGCTGGGGCTGGACCTCGGCGGCCAGGGCGTTCTTGATGGCCGACTCCGAGCGCTTCGAGCGATCGACGAGCAGGCTCGTGACGGACGCCTGGCCGTCGAGGCGCGCCGACTCCAGCTCGCCGAGCGTGACACGCGCGTCCTTGGCCTGCGCGCCCGCTTCGAGCTCCAACGTCACGTCCTCGACGCGCGAGACGGTGCGTTCGAGTAGACCCTCGTAGACGTGACCGATCTGTTCGACGTCGAGCGCACGGTAAGAGAGCGTGCGCCCCTCGAAGGTCTGGATGGCTTCGAGCAGCAGCAGCACGGTTCGGTCGTCGATGGGCAGCGGCTCGGCGCGGTACTGGCGCCACGACGTGCCCTTGAGCCGTCCTTCGAGGAACGGGAATCGGTCGGGGTCGAAGAGCGAACCGCCCATCGCGGGCAGGCGCAGCGTCGGGTGATCAATGCCGCCGAAGACGGCGCGGAACACCGCGAGCAGCCGCGACCACGAAGCGCGCCGCCGTTCGAGGATCTCGTCGCTCTCGGCGCGGAGCTGCATGCGCAGCGTCGAGACCGCATAGAACGAGTCGTAGCGGGGCTCGCCCAAGAGCAGGAGCCCGCGCTCCTCGGCGGCGAGGAGAAACACCAGCCGCATCATCACGGTGAGCCCGGCCTCGTAGAGTTCCTGGGGCTTCACGTCGCGGAGCAGCTCGCGGCTGCGGTCCTGGTCGGCGCGGTCGAGCGCCTGCACGAGCACCTCGATGGCGCGCCGGACCTGATCGCCGAGGGCGTCGGTGACCTCGTCCTGGTGCTTCAGCGAACGCTCGAACAGCGCCGGGAGCCGATCCAGCGCGGGCGCGAAGAACCGGCGCACGCCGAGCAGCGAGACGAACGCGCGCAGCGTGGCGGGCTCCTGACCCCAAATGCGGGCGTACCAGCTCGCGAAGGTTGCCACCTGGCCAGTGGGCGCATGGACCAGCATCCAGCGTTCGCCGTTGGTCACCAGCCCGGACGGCACGTTCATCGCGCGCAGGTGCATCGCCATGCGGTCGGCGGGCGAGCACGAGAGGCCACCGAACTTCATCGACGCCGAGAGGTCGGTGTCGGGCGAGAAGACGTGGACGGGCGCGAGCACCGCCCCGCCATGCGTCGGGTCGATGAAGACCAGATCGGGCGTGATAGCGGTGTCGTGTTCCGGGAGCGCGACGACCGACGCGGGCACGTCCTTGCCCGTCTTCAACAACTGGTCGTCGGCTTCGAGCGCGGTACGCAGCACCTCGTCGATCCACGCGGCGTGCAGCTTGTCGCGGTCGGCGTCGTCGCCGTCGACCGCGTCGCGCCACTCCTCGTAGGCGCTGCGAAGACGCTTGGCGCGCTGGGTGTCCAGCTCTTCGAGCCCCTGCGGGAACACCTCACGGAGCACCGGCACCGCGAGGAACGGGCCCGAGACCTCGAGCAGGTTCAGCCACTCGTGCTTGACGCTCACGCTCGCCTCCGATCAGCAGGGCTCCGCGTGGCCAGGGACTCGGGGACCAGGAGGATCACTGAGACGGGGAAGGTGTGGTCGACGAGGCCGGTGTTGCGCTCCTCGATGGCGAGGCGCTCGCGTTCGCGCTCCTCGGGGATGCGGCGAAGGCGTGCTTCGAGGGCGAGCTTGTCGCGCCGGACCTGCGTGCGCTCGTCCTCGGAGAAGAGCGAGAGCTGCTTCGGCTCCTCCTTTTGCAGCTCGGCCTCGAGGTTCTTGGCGAGGTCGTCGAGGAGCTGGGTCATCTCCTTGATCTCCTTGCGCTTGCGGGCTTCGAGCGTGCCGCCGAGGCCCTTCAGGCGATCCTTCGAGCGCGTGCCCACGGCGCTCACGATGGCCTCGGTGTGCTTCTGGAAGCGCGTGCGCAGGGCGTCGAAGAGGGAGTCATCGATGGTCCCCGGCGTCGAGGCGTCGAGCCAGGCGCGCAACTCGCCAACCCGCTCCTCGCGCTTGAAGGCCGCGTCGCGCAGGTAGCCGCCCGCCTCGGTCAACTCCTCGTGGAGCCGATGGTGGTTGCCACCCGTGATGACCAGGCGCGAGACCACGAGTGCAGCGGGCGAGTCGAGCTTCGCGTCGGGCAGCATGCGCACCGTGACACGATTGAGCTTCTTCACGTCGTCTCGAGCCCAGACCTCGGCGCGCAGAAGGCGCAGGCTTATCTGCACGAGCGGGTGATTCAGGTGGACGAGGACTACGTCGTCGCGCCCCTTGGCGACGTCGTGGTCGAAGGTGATGGGGCGGATGCGCTTGGTGTATGGGTGCTCGAGCCCGTCGAGGCACCGCGACCACGAGCCCGCGAGCGCGGGCATCTGGAACACGCGGGCCTCGGGAAGGTCGGCGAGCTTCGCAGCCGTGAGTTCGGGCTTGTCGGTGAGCGCCAGGGCGACGCGCACCACGCGCTCAATGCGGTCGGGCGTGAGGTGCTGCTCGCTGCGCGTCGTCGTCAGGCGCTCGTGCAGCTTGGCGATGCGCTCGCGCAGCTCGCGCTCGGCCTTCACGTAGCGGCGGGCGCGCTCGATGCGCTTCTCGGCGAGGCCGGTGTCGAGCTCGCGGCGGCGGCCTTCGAGCAGCGCGGGCAACTGCGGGGCGATGACCGGGTTCACGCTGCCCATGTCGGCGCGCATCGAGTCGAGCTTCTTGAGCGCGCGGAGGATGTCGTCGCCGTGGCCGCCGTCGGCGTCGACGGGGTGCCAGATGACGACCTCGCTCTGCTTCTGCCCGTGACGGTCGACGCGGCCGTTCCGCTGCTCCATCACGTTTGGGTTGTAAGGGATCTCGACGTGGACCAGCAGGTTGCAGTGGTTCTGGAGGTCGATGCCCTCCGATGCCGCGTCGGTCGCCAGCAGGATGCGCACCGGGGACTCGCGCGGGTCGGCCTGGAACGCCGCCTTGATCGTCTCGCGCTCCTTCGGGTCCATGCCGCCGAAGAGCAGCGCGAGGCGGTCGCCTCCGAGGTCGTGGCTGGCGAGGATCTCGTGGAGCCACTTCTGCGTGGCGCGGTACTCGGTGAAGAGGATGACGCGCGCGTTCGACCACTGGCCCTTCGGGCGCAGGTTCTCTTCGAGCCAGCGCAGGAGCGCTTCGGCCTTCGAGTCGGGCTTGTGGCTCGCCTGCTCGGCCCACGAGCGCAGGCGCCCGAGGAGCTTCTTCTCGTCGGACGAGAGCGGACGCAGACGGCGGCTGGCCTCTTCGATGGCCTCGGTCTCGGCGGCCTCGCGCGTGTCGTCGTCGGCGTAGTCTTCCTCGGTCTTGGCGATCGCGCGCCGGAGGATGCGGTCGTCGAGCCCCGAGGTACGGCGCGCCTCGCCCTTGCCCTCGATCGTGGCCGTGTGCCACGCGAGCGTCGACATGAACGCGGCGGGCGACGACGCAAGGCGTTTGCGCAGGAGCTGATGGACGAAGTGCGAGGCGGCGCCTTCTCGCTCGTCCCGCTTCTCGCGGCTCGCGATGTACTGTTCCAGGAGCTGGCGGGCCTCACGCTCCTCGGCGGTGTACTCGACGTTCAGCGCTTCGAGCCGCCGCACCGGGTAGAGCTTCTTGCCCTTGGCGTCGATGAGGTCGCTCTTGAGGCGGCGCACCATCACGCGCGCGAGCTGGTCTTCGGGCGGCAGGATGTTGCGCGAGAAGCGCTGGTCGTCGAGCAGCTCAAGGAGTGCCGTGAACGACTCGGTGTAGCCGTCGTGCGGCGTCGCGGTGAGGAAGAGCTTGTGCTGGAAGTGCGGCGAGAGGAGCCGCACGAGCCGCGTGCGCAGACTCTCGACCGCGTACTTGCCCACGGTGGGCGCGACGTTGTGGGCCTCGTCGACGACCAGCATGTCGAAGCGACGCGGGAACGTGGGCTGCGGCGGAAGCACGTCGCGCAGGAGCCGGATGCCTTCGCCTTGCTTCGCCCAATCGATGGAGGCGATGAGCCTGGGGTACGAGGTCCACGGGTTCGCGTGCAGCCCGCGCTCGCGGCGCGAGCGCTTCACCGACTCGGTGTCGACGATGCGGAACTCGAGGCCGAACTTCTCGGCCATCTCGCTGCGCCACTTCTCCTGCAGCGACGACGGGCAGAGCACGAGGATGGTCCGCGCGCGGTGGCGCAGAAGCATCTCCTGGATGACGAGCCCGGCCTCGATGGTCTTGCCGAGGCCGACGTCGTCGGCGATCAGCAGGTTCGTGCGCGCCATGTCGATCGCGCGCACGAGCGGGTCGAGCTGGTAGTCCTCGATGCTCACACCGCTGCGGAAGGGCGCCTGAAGGTAGCCGCGATCGGCGTTGGTCGCCGCGCCCCAGCGCACGGCGTCGAGAAAGGCTTCGAGCTTTGACGGGTCGTCAAGCGCGGAAAGCGTTGGCAGTCCTGCGCGCTCGATGACGTGGGCGCCGGGCTCGAGCTCCCACAACACCTCGACTTCTTCGCCGAGTGCGTCCTCGTCGATCGAGGCGAGTTTCACCAGGTTGCGCTTGGGCAGTTCGGGTGAGACCGCCGAGGCGTCGACGTCGGAGACGATCCACTGGCGGCGCCGAACTTCGACGAGCTGACCCGGCTCGGGAGGGGCCGCCGACAGAACGGAGCTCAAGGTGGCGTCTGGGAACGTCACGGCTTCAGCCCCTCGCTCTGCGCCGCCGGACGATGTTCGCGATTCGCCACGCCGCGTCGCTCGGCGTCTCGTGCGCCCATACCCGCACGACAATCCAACCGTCGGCGAGCAGGCGGGTATCCGTGTCGCGGTCGCGCTGCCGATTCGCGAGAATCTTCGCGCGCCAGAACTCGGCATTCTGCTTGGGCCAGGTCGCGTGCTCCGGGCAACCGTGCCAGAAGCAACCATCGACGAATACGGCCACGCGCGGGCCGACGAACGCTACATCAGCGACCCTGCGCGGCTTCGTCAAGACGGGGAGTTGGAGGCGGTAGCGCAGACCGAGAGCATGCAGCTCGCGACGCAGCGCGGACTCGGCAGAAGTGTTCTTCTGCCGAACTCGCTGCATGCGGATACTGACTTCAAGCGAGGACGGCGCTACCCGATCGGTCGCGGCCATTCCGCCCTCTTCTTCGCTGGTTCGTCGACGACGAGGGCTGGCCGACGTGGCGTCTGACGTGCTCGATGATGCTCTGGCCGATTACCCAACCGAGGTCAACGGGAACTGCGTTTCCTATCATGCGGCCGAGCGCCTTGAACTGGAGCGGCTTGTCATCGGGCACGAAGGAGTAGTCCTTCGGGAAGCCCTGAAGGATCGCACCCTCTCGTAGCGAGAGCCCCCGCGCCTGTGTCGGGTGCCCGAAGCGCCCATTGCCGAACCCGTAGAACTGCGTCGTAAGAGTCGGAGCGGGCTCGTCGTATTTCATGCGCCCGTACACGCCCGGATAGGTCTTGCCCGTCTTCTTCGCGTGGCACTTGGCAACCAGGTGCTTCGGCCAGTCACGCCAGGACCCGCCGGGCTTTGAGACGCAAATACGGGCGTAGTTCAAGTCGGAGAGGTGCGACGCGGTGTGCAGCCGGTCCTCCTTATCGGTTCCTCCATGCCTTATGACAGGGAGCCCCTTGATCACATCCTTGACCGTCTTAGTCTTCGAAACGATAGGATCGCGCAATCTTATCTCGCCGTGCAGCGACGCTAGAAGCACGGTACGGCGGCGGCGTTGCGGGAGGCCGTACTTGGCACAGTCGACTACGTCGACCCATACCTTGTATCCGAGCCGCTCCAGCGTACCCTTGAAGCTCCTGAACACCGCGTGCCTCGTCACGGTGGGGACGTTTTCCATCGTAACGATATCGGGCGACAACTCCTCGACCAGCCGGCCGAAGTGGTTGAGCAAGCTCCATCGTTCGTCGTCCTCGACATCCTCCACCTTCTGGTAACGGAGAGCATAGTTCGAGAACGGTTGGCAGGGAGCACAGCCAGCAAGAACGCGCACCGAAGCATCACCGAACCAAGCGCTGACTGCCGACGCTTTGAGGTCAGCGACGTCAGCCTGGTGAAACTTGGTGCCGCCATGGTTCGCTTCGTACGGATGCTTGCATGCGGGATCAAAATCGACCCCTGCTGCGACCCTTATTCCAGCCTTAATCAAACCGTGGGTAAGTCCGCCCGCACCGCAGAACAGATCGACGCAAACGACGTCGTTTTCCTGCCGCTTAGTGCGGTTGACCTTCGATGAACCCACACTGCGCACAACTCTCCCCCTCATACTTCTCGCGACCTCAAGCTTCTCGCAAGCTGACCAAACTCACCAATAAGGCCTTTCACTTCTTGGTTCTTATGGCTCTTGATTCAATACCGTGCCCAGTCTACTGCATTCATTCCCACTCGATCGTAGCGGGTGGCTTTCCACTAATATCGTAGACAACACGGGAAACGCCCTTGACCTCGTTCACAATCCTTCTCGAACACACATCCAGCAGTTGATAAGGCAACGGCGCCCAATGCGCCGTCATGAAATCCACCGTCTGCACCGCCCGAAGCGCAATCACCGGCTCATGCCGCCTCCCATCCCCGGTGACGCCGACACTCTTCACCGGCAAAAACACCGCAAACGCCTGGCTGGTCTTCTCATACCACCCCGCCTTCCTCAGCTCCTCGATGAAGATGTGATCCGCCTCCCGCAGCGTATTCGCCACGTCCTGCGTCACCTCCCCCAGAATCCTCACCCCCAGCCCCGGCCCCGGGAACGGATGCCGATGCACCATCTCTGCCGGCAGCCCCAGCTCGAGGCCAATCTTCCTCACCTCATCCTTGAACAGCTCCCTCAGTGGCTCCACCAGCTTCAGCCGCATGTGCGCCGGCAAGCCGCCCACATTGTGGTGGCTCTTGATCACATGCGCCTTGCCCGTCTTGCCGCCCGCTGACTCGATCACATCCGGATAGATGGTCCCCTGCGCCAGGAACTCCACGTCCTTGATGCGGTGGCTCTCCTCCTCGAACACGTCGATGAACAGCTTGCCGATGATCTTGCGCTTGGCCTCGGGATCGGCCACGCCGCGCAGGGCCTGGAAGTAGCGCTGCTCGGCATTGACGCGGATCACCTTCACGCCGAGGTTCTGCGCGAACACGCGCATCACCTCGTCGCCCTCGTTGAGCCGCAGCAGGCCGTGGTCCACGAACACGCAGGTGAGCTGATCGCCGATGGCCTTGTGCAGCAGGGCCGCGACCACGGAGGAATCCACGCCGCCGGAAAGGCCGAGCAGCACCTTGCCCTTGCCCACCTGCGCGCGCACGCGGGTGATGGCGTCCTCGATGATGTTGCCAGGGTTCCAGCTGTTGCCGCAGCCGCAGATCTCGTGCACGAAGCGGGAGTAGATGCGCTCGCCCTGCTTGGTGTGCGTGACCTCGGGGTGGAATTGCAGCGCGTAGTAGTGGCGCGTCTCATCGGCCATGCCGGCGATGGGCACGTCGTCCGTGCTGGCGATGAGCTTGAAGCCCTGCGGCAGCGTGACCACCTGGTCGCCGTGGCTCATCCACACGTCGAGCAGGCCGTAGCCTTCGGGGCTGACCTTGTCCTCGATGTCGCGCAGCAGGGTGGAATGGCCGCGGGCGCGCACCTGGGCGTAGCCGAACTCGTGCACGATGCCCATCTCGACCTTGCCGCCAAGCTGGGCGGCCATGGTCTGCATGCCGTAGCAGATGCCGAGCACGGGCACGCCGGCGCTCCACACGGCCTGGGGGGCGGCAGGGGCGTTGGGCTGCAACACGGACTCGGGGCCGCCGGAGAGGATGATGCCTTTGGGGTTGAAGTCCTTCACGGCGGCGTCGCCGGCATCCCAGGGGTGGATCTCGCAGTAGACGCCGAGCTCGCGCACGCGGCGCGCGATGAGCTGGGTGTACTGGGAGCCGAAGTCGAGGATGAGGATGCGGTGGGCGTGGATGTCGGTCATGGGGTCAGGTTGACAATTGGGGGTGGGTGGCAATCGGCTTGGTTGACAATTGAAAGTCGACAATCAGGGATTGTCGTCGCAGTTATGATCTGGTTCGTGTTCAAACACTCGGGGTTCAGCATGGGCGACTACATGTTGGAGAGAGCCGAAAGGCGGATCGACCAGCTCGAGCGTGAGTTGCGGCAAATCAAGCTCGAGACCGATCGAATGCAGTGGGACATTCGGAGGGTCGAAAGCGCGCAGTCCAGGACCACCGAATCGAAGTCCGATGTCTTTTTCTGGGTGTTTCCGGCGGTGGCTTGGCTGTTCCTGCTTATGGTCATCATCGCGACAAAAGCCAAGACAGGATGATTTGTATTCAAGTCCGGCAGATATGCGGCTCCCACTCACCAAATCCGGGAAGGAGAATGGCTTCGATCGAACACACTGCAGAGGTCGACCGTGGGAATTGTCTACTCGCTGTACGATGCGCTCGTGAGCATCAAGATCCCTGATGAGAAGGCCAAATCCGTCATTGACGCCATCGAGCGGGAGATGATGGACAAGATTGCGACCAAGGCAGATCTCGAGCACCTGCGGTCTACGACGACTGCAGAATTCGCTCACCTGAAGGAGATCACATCGAAGGACATGGCTTCGCTGTCGACCGCACTGGGTCTTCAGATGACGGCAGGCTTCAGCAACCTCCGGCATGTTCTGATCGTCCGCATGGCTCAGATTGCCGTTGGCAGCGTGACCTTCCTCGGCGGGTTGGTGGCTGTCATTGAGCACTTTGTCGACTGACGCCCTCACCCCGCCCTCACGAAATCCGGTAATTCGGCGGTTCCTTCGTCATCTGCACGTCATGCACATGGCTCTCGCGCATTCCCGCGCCGGTGATCCGCACGAACTTCGTCTTCGTCCGCAGCTCCTGCACTGACCGCGTCCCCGTGTAGACCATCGCCGCGCGCAGGCCGCCGGTGAGCTGGTAGAGGATGGACACCAGGCTGCCCTTGTAGAGCACGCGCCCCTCGATGCCCTCCGGCACCAGCTTCTCCAGCTCGCTGCTGCCATCCTGGAAATAGCGATCCGCGCTGCCGTGCTTGGCGGCCATCGCGCCCAGCGAACCCATGCCGCGGTACTGCTTGTAGCTGGCGCCCTGGTAGAGCTCCACCTCGCCGGGGGATTCCTCGGTGCCGGCGAACAGGCCGCCGATCATCACCACATGCGCGCCGGCCGACAGCGCCTTGGCGATGTCGCCGGAGTAGCGGATGCCGCCATCGGCAATCAGCGGCACGCCGGTGCCTTCGAGCGCCTTGGCCACATTGGCCACGGCGCTGATCTGCGGCACGCCCACACCGGCGACGATGCGCGTGGTGCAGATGGAGCCGGGGCCGATGCCCACCTTCACGCCATCCGCGCCGGCCTTCACCAGGTCGAGCGCCGCCTCGGCGGTGACGATGTTGCCGCCGATCACCTGCAGCTCGGGCCACTTCTGCTTCACCGCCTTCACGGTGTCGAGCACCCACTGGGTGTGGCCGTGGGCGGTGTCGACGACGACGACATCGACGCCGGCATCCTTCAGCGCCGCGACGCGATCGAGCGTGTCATGCGTGGTGCCGACGGCGGCGCCGACGCGCAGGCGGCCGTTCTCGTCCTTGCTGGCGCGGGGGAAATCCTTGGCCTTCTGGATGTCCTTCACGGTGATGAGGCCGGTGAGCTCGAAGCCGTTGTTCACCACCAGCACCTTCTCGATGCGGTGCTTGTGCAGCAGGGCGAGCACTTCATCCTTGGAGGCGCCCTCCTTCACCGTGACCAGCTGCTCGCGCGGGGTCATCACGGATGACACGGGAGCGTCGAGCTGGGTCTCGAAGCGCAGGTCGCGATGGGTGACGATGCCCACGGGCTGCCTGCCCTGCACCACCGGCACGCCGGAGATGCCGCGCGCGTGGGTGAGCTCGATCACCTGGCGGATGGTCATGTCGGGCGACACGCTGATGGGGTCGCGGATGACGCCGGCCTCGTGCTTCTTCACCTTGGCCACCTCGCGCGCCTGCGCCTCGATGGTCATGTTCTTGTGCACGATGCCCATGCCGCCTTCCTGCGCCATGGTGATGGCGAGGCGGGCCTCGGTGACGGTGTCCATGGCGGCCGAGAGGATGGGGATGCCGAGCCGCACGCTGCGCGTGAGCTGGGCGCCGAGGTCGATTTCGCGGGGGAGGACGGACGAGGCTGCGGGAACCAGCAGGACGTCGTCGAAAGTGAGGGCTTGTTCGAGGATTTCCATGTCCCATTTTACGCGGGTCCGGGGGTCGGGTAAACCCGCGGACCCGCGCGCAATGGGCTTCAGGGAGCGAGGTTGCGGGCCGGTGGCGGCGGCGGTGTGACCAGCTTGCCCCGCCAGAATCCGCCCTGCGTCCAGGCCTGCCAGGCGGCGGGCAGCCAGTGGCGCAGCTGCACGGCGATCCAGGCCGCCCAGGCGAACATCAGCAGGCGATAGACCCACATGGGCACGCTGATCACGGCAGGCACCGGCAGCGCGGAGGCACTGCGGTCGAGGAACCACTGGAAGCCCTCGGCGTACAGGCCGCCTGGCGCATTGAGGCTCATGTCCGGCCTGGCCAGCAGGCCATAGCGCACGCCGGAGAACACCAGGCTGCTGAGGGCAATCACGGTGAAGAGCGCGAGCAACGTCTGCACGGTGTGAAAGACAAGGCGACTGGCAGTGGCGTGGTTCCACCCTGCCCGCCAGCGCATCACCAGCAGCCATGCGGCAACCGTGGCGAACACGGGCCACGAGAGCGTGGAAAGACCGAGCCCCAGCAGCAGCCATTCATGAAACTTCAGCGGCGAGCGCACCAGGCGTGCCAGCGCCAGGGCCACCAGCACGAAGATCACCAGTTCGCCCCAGTAGAGGATGGCGGTGCCGACGCCGGCACCGCGTGCGAACAGCGGCCAGCGGTCGGCAGGCAGCGTGACGCGCGTAGTGACGTTGCTGGCGGGTGTACCGAGGTCGATGGCATCGGGGCGGGAGAGGAAACCGGCGCCGCGCGGGGCATTCCACTCGATGCGCACGTTGTGCGTGCCCGCCAGCAGCGCCAGCGGCAGCTGGCCGTTGTCGGGGCGCACGGGTACGGATTCGCCATCGATCAGCACCTGCGTCACGCGCAGCTCTGGCGGCAGCGTGAGCGTGTGACGGCCGGCCTGCGTGCTGCGGTATTGCAGGTTGAGCGAGCCGGTGATGGAGCGTTTGCCGATCTCGCTGCTGTGCTCGACGGAATCGATGGCCAGCGTGCGGCCGGGCGCGGGTGCGGGACGTGTGATGGCGAGGTTGAGGGTTTCACCGGCGCGCGGCACGAAGTGGTAGATCCACTGGCCGGTGTCCTGTTCGGGCAGCGAGGGCGGCAGGCCGTCGAAGGTGAGATGCCACTCGGGGCCCACGGCGAAGATCCAGTGTTCGCTGCGCGCGGCATCGGCGGGCAGCGTGAGTGCGAGGGTCTCGCTGCGCTGGAGCAGGGAATCCCAGGCGAAGGCCTGCACGCCCCGCCCCAGGGCGGCGGTGATGCGGCCATCGCGCACGGTGGCGCCGGCGGTAAGCACGGATTCTCCGGGCACCAGCGGAACCTCCACCTGCAGCGGCGCGGCGCGCGGGGCGATGCGTTCGACGGTGCTGTGGATGCTCCAGTCCAGGTCAAGGCGGAAGGTGCGCGTGAGCTGCACGAAGGCGGGGAATTCGCTGGCGGAGAGGTCGGCGGCGGCGCTGCCGGCAGCGCGGCGGCGGATGAGTTCGAGCGAGCCGGAAAGCAGGCGGCCGCTGGTGACGCCGGCGGCATCCCAGCCGCTGGTGCTCACGCTGATGGCCCGCGGGGGCTGCGGGAATCCCAGCTGCACGGTTTCGGCGTTGGCGAGACGGCCAGCCAGTGTGACCTGGTGTGCGCCCCGGGTCAGCGGCAGCCAGGCAGAGGTGCCGGACTCGCGCATCACGAAAGGGGCGGCGCGGCCGTCCACCTCCACGCGCTCAAGCTGCCAGCGGTCGCCGGCCTGGGGCAGCGCGACGGCGACATCGGCGAGTGCGCTGACTGTGAGTTCTACCTCGAGGCGATCGCCGCTGGCGCGCACGGTGGCGGACGCGATCTCGGCGCAACTGTTGCGGCAGCCCGGAGGCGCGGTGAGCCGGTTGCGCAACTCGTTGAGCATTTCCTGCGAAGGAATGGACTGGGCCTGCGCCGGCGGCGCGGGGATAAGGAGCAGCACTGCCGCCATCACTGCAGCGGTGCCACCCAGTGAACGACGCAGGGATGGCGGCAGGCCGGGCACATTGAGCGCGAACTGGAATGCGCCACGCGCGAGCAGCAGCGCGAACAGGGCAGTGGCCAGCACGCCGAGGATACGCCAGATGCCCATGGCCACGGGGCCCAGCCAGATGAAGCGCACCTGCTGTGCGGCTTCGACCGGGCCGGACCAGCCGTACCGATAGGTCCTGAAATGCCAGTTGGGAACGCCCGGACCGGCCTGCAGCAATGTGCCGGCGGCGTAGCGATTGGCAACACTGCCAGGGAGGCCGCGGAAGCTGCCGGGGGGCACGTCCTGCTGCACGTCGACGGCGTCGACGGCGCTGGACTGGGAGCGAGGTGCGCCCATCGGTGGAGGTGCGGCCGGCAAGGCGGCCTCGGCCATTTCCTTCGTGAGGATGTCTGCCCTGATGGCGTGGACCTCCCCGTCACCGAGGCTGCTGCCCATCATCACCCGGAAGGAATCCATGCCCGAATCCAGTTGCGGATAGAACGCCAGGCGCAGCTGGCCGATCAGCAGCGGCAGCAGCGCCAGCACCAGCACCGCGAAACTGGCGACGCGATAGCGCGCGGCGAAGGTGCGCAGGCGTCCTTCAGGTGCGGCGCGGAACAGTGCGATGGCGGCGATGGCATTGGCCCACAGCCAGATCATTGCGGGGGCTTCCTGGTACAGCAGCAGCAGCGCGATGCCGGCCGCGATGGCGACGGCGCGACCGGCCACCCAGTGGGCGAGCACGATCACCACGAGCACACCGAACAGGTTCCACAGGCCCCAGCCATCAATCCACGAGCCGGATGCGAAGTCCGCGCCGGGTGCGCCGAGCAGGCGGTGGCCGGGAGGCAGATGCAGTTCACCCCCTGCACTCTCGAAGCGGGTGGACCAGCCGGTGGCAGGCTGACCGGCGCGTGCACCTTCCACACGCGCGATAGTGGAGAGCTGCAGGTTGCGATCGCGCAGCTCGATGCCCGAGGCGTCGTCCGGCGCGGAGGTCACCAGCAGGTTCTGCTCCCAGGCCCGCGCACTTTCGAGCAGGTATGGCGGCGCCATGTCCAGTCGCCAGTCGCGATTGAGGCGGCCGGTGACCTGGTCGGTGACGGTGTAACCGTCGTGGTTGAAGTCGAGCCAGATCTGCCGGGAAAGCTGGAGCTGGTTGTCATCGGGATTGGCGAGGGCGCGGCTGCGTTCGCTTATCGCGAGCGATCCTCCGGCGGAGAGGCGGAAAGCGGGGAATGACCGCCACCCGCCGGGCACATTGGCCTGCGCGGGGTCGATGCTCTCGGCGCCTTCGGGTGCGGCCACGCGCAGGCGGTCGACGCCCTGGAAGCTCCACACTTCATCTGCTGGCCAGGGCTCGGCAGCCTGGGGACGCGTGACGGTCTGTGCAACCGCGGGACCGCGTGCATCCAGCTGCAGCGTGAAGCGGCCGGGGCGCAGTTGCACGCGCAGGCGCCCGTCACTTTCGAGGCGTGCGGGCAGGCTGCCCTCCAGCGCCAGCGGCACGAAGCCGGCGGGCAACACGGGGCCGAGCAGTACCTCACGCCCGGCCCCGGAGACATACAGCGAGATGCTCGTGGACAGCCGTGCGGGGATGTCATCGCGCAGCAGGCGGTGCACGGTGAGGTCGAGCTGCTCGCGTTCCACCGCGGCGCGGCGCTGGCCCAGCCATATCGCATCACCCGGGCGCTCCGGCTGCGCCACGGCGCGGCCGTCGAGCGTGAGTTGCACGATGGCGGTCTGTGCGGGCACCGGCAGCTGCTCGGGGCGCGTATCCCAGGCGAAACGGCCGGAGACTTCATGCGTGCCGGCGGGCAGGAATACCTGCGGGTAACCCTCGCGGGCGACGACTGCGGCGGCGGCGCCGTTGAGCCGCAGGTCGCGCGGCCAGTGCTCCAGGCTGCCGGGCAGGCGGATCCAGCTTTCGGCGTAGACCTGCCAGCGCTGGCGGAAAGTGCCGCCGCTGGCGGTGAGGTCGAGTGTGAGCGCGCCGGGCCAGGCGCAGATGTGGGCGCTGGCATCGCCAGGCGTGCGCGTGGCGAGGAAGGGACAGGCCCGGAATTCCTGGCCCTGCAGCACCCAGGCCTGCCAGTCGCGCAGGGGTTCGGGGATGGGCTGGGCCGCGTGGGCCTGCATCACCATCGCCATTGCCAGCCAGGCCATCAGCAGACGGATACCGTGCCGCATGCGTTTCATCCTTTGTTGTTCGAGCCAGCGCTCCCTCATGGCGGGCACCGGCCACTCTACCCGTTAGGCTAGTACGGGAGAACGGGCGGCGCGGGGTTATGCCTGCAGGTGGCGACGGGTGATACCGGCGGGTACGGGTGCCGCTACCGGTGTTGGGCTAGACTGCGGTGGCCGCCACTTTGCTTTCAGCCGCCATGCTCTGGATCCTCAGCACCGTACTCGCCGCGGCGGCACAGACCGCGCGCAATGCCATGCAGAGCGGGCTGACCCGGTCGCTGGGCGTGCTGGGGGCGACCCAGGTGCGGTTCCTTTTCGGCCTGCCCTTCGCGCTGTTGCTGCTGGCGGCTGCGGCGCTTTTCACGCAGTCGATGTTGCCCGCTATCTCGATGCGCTTCCTGCTGTTCACGGCGGGTGGCGCGGTGATGCAGATCCTCGCCACCGCCCTGCTGCTGCGGGCCATGCATGGCGGATCGTTCTCGGTGGTCACGGCGCTTTCAAAAACCGAGGCGGTGCAGATCGCGGTGTTCGGTCTCCTGATCCTCGGGGATGAGCTCTCGCTGCTGCGCTCGGTGGCCATTGTGGTGGCCACGCTGGGCGTGGTGCTGATGGCAGTGAAGCCGGGCGAGAAATGGACGGCGGCGGGAATCGCGCCGGTGCTGCTGGGCGTGGCTTCCGGCGGCTGCTTTGCGCTGGCGGCGGTGGGATTCCGCGGCGGCATCCTGGCGCTGGAGGACGGCGGCTACTGGCTGCGCGCCACGTACACGCTGGCGTGGTCGCTGGGCATCCAGGCGCTGCTGCTGGGACTGTGGATGCTGACGGTGGCGCGCGAGGCGCTGGCTGGCAGCTTCAGGTTGTGGCGACAGTCGGTGCTGGCGGGGTTGATGGGCGCACTGGCTTCGCAGTTCTGGTTCCTGGGCTTCTCGCTCACCAGCGCGGCCAATGTGCGCACGCTGGGCCTGGTGGAGGTGCTCTTTGCCTGGGGCGTGGGCCACCACGTGATGCGCCAGCGCGTGGCGCCGCGTGCAGCGGTGGGCATGCTGCTGGTGGCCGCCGGCGTGGCGCTGCTGGTGGTGGCGGCAGCTTGATAGACTCGCTGCGATGAACGCCCGCGCCGAGCGCGATATCTATACCGTCGCCCGCCTCAACGCCGAGGCGCGCGCGCTGCTGGAATCCGGACTGCCCTCGCTGTGGGTGGAGGGGGAGCTCTCCAACTTCGCGGCGCCCTCCTCCGGCCACTGGTACTTCACGCTGAAGGATCGCGACGCGCAGATCCGCTGTGCGATGTTCAGGGCGCGCAACAATGGCGTGCGCTTCCGTCCGAAGGATGGCATGCATGTCGTGGTGCGCGGGCGCGTGAGCCTGTACGAGCCGCGCGGTGACTACCAGCTCATCGCCGAACTGATGGAAGATGCCGGCGAAGGGGCGCTGAAGCGCGAGTTCGAGCGGCTGAAGGCGAAGCTGGCGGCGGAAGGATTGTTCGATGCGGCGCTGAAGCGGGCGCTGCCGGCGATGCCGCGGCGTGTTGCAGTAGTGACTTCGCCCACGGGCGCGGCGGTTCGCGATGTGCTGCATATCCTGGCGCGGCGGTTTCCGCCGACGGATGTGCTGGTGATTCCGACTCCGGTGCAGGGGGCGGCGGCAACTGATTCCATCGTGGCCGCGCTGGATGTGGCCTCGGCGCGCGATGACGTGGATGTGATCATCCTCGCGCGTGGCGGCGGGTCGATCGAGGACCTGTGGTGCTTCAACGATGAGCGCGTGGCGCGCGCCATCCGCCGGGCGCGTGTGCCGGTGGTGTCGGGTGTCGGGCATGAGATCGACTTCACCATTGCCGACTTCGCTGCCGACGTGCGTGCGCCAACACCATCGGGCGCGGCGGAGCTGGTGGTGCCGGACCGGCGCACGCTGCTTTCCGCGCTGGCCAATGCGCAGCGTCGGCTGCGGCAGCTGGCCGAACAGCGGCTGGCGCGCGCCTTCGAGCGGTTCGGCGTGCTGGGTGAGCGGCTGGCGCGGGCGCATCCGGGCAACCGGCTGCAGCAGCAGATGCAGCGGCTGGATGAGCTGGACATGCGGCTGCGGCGCGCGCTCGATGCTGCCATTGTCCGTGCCGAGCAGAAGTTGCTGCTGGCGCGGCGCGGGCTGGATGCCATCAGCCCGCTGGCCACGCTGGAGCGTGGCTACGCCATCGTCACCGGCCCGGACGGACGGGCATTGCTCGATGCCGGCGAGGTGCGCGCTGGCGACACGATCGAGGCGCGGCTGAAGCATGGCATCGTGCGCGCCACGGTGACCGGCACGCGGGAGTAGCATGTCGCGCCTGCTTGTCTTCCAGCATGTGGCGGCCGAGCCGCTGGGTACGCTCGATGCACGCATCCGTGCGCGCGGGCACCGCATCCGCTTCCACAATTTCCAGCGCAATCCGGATGCGCAGCCGGACATCGACCGTTACCGCGGGCTGATCGTGCTGGGCGGGCCGATGAATGTGGATGAGCAGCATCGTTATCCGCATCTCACCACGGAGCTGAAGGCCATCGAGCAGGCGCTGCGCCAGGACAAGCCGGTGCTGGGCATCTGCCTGGGTGCGCAGCTGCTGGCGCATGTGCTGGGCGGGCCGGTGCGGCGGCATGAGCGGCATGAGATCGGCTGGTATGACCTGCAGACCACGAATGAGGGACGCAGCGATCCGTTGCTGGGTGTGCTGGGCGAGCGCGCACCGGTATTCCAGTGGCATGGCCGCACCTGGGGACTGCCTTCGGGCGCGGTGCAGCTGGCGCGCACCGAGACCTGCGAACAGCAGGCGTTCCGTTTCGGGGAGAAGGCGTATGGATTCCAGTTTCACCTGGAGGCCGACACCGCGATGATCGAGCGGTGGCTGACGATTCCGTCCTATCGCGAGGAACTGGAGGCCGCCGGACTGGGGCATGACGCGGAGCAGATCCGCGAGGCAACGGGCCGGCAGATTGCGCGGATGCAGCCCATGGCTGAATCCGTGTTCAACAGTTTTCTGGATCTGGTCGGGCGCCCGAACCGGCGCGCGATATTGCCGACGCGCGAGACGCCTGAGTAGCGCACCGCGGATTTTTTCGCATTCCCCCGACAGATCGAGCGCCATCGTTCGTCTTGCACGCAAAGGACGGACCCTACGCATGCCGAGACCTCCACAAGGCCATTTTGACCAGCTCGTGGCGCCGCATCTGGAGACCCTGTTCCGGATGGCCTGGCGGCTGTTGCGCAATACAGCCGACGCCCAGGACCTGGTGCAGGACACTTGCGTCGCCGCATGCAGCAACCTGCCGGTCCTGGCGGCGGCGGATTCACCGCTGAGATGGCTGCTGCGCGTGCAGCACAACCGCTTCATCGATCTTTACCGGCGGCGCGATCGCTCGCCGCTGGTTTCGACAGGCGAGGCAGATGTTGCCACTCTCGCCAGCGACCTGCCGGATCCGGAGCAGTTGCTGCAACAGTTTCAGGGGGAACAGCTGCTGGAACAGGCCTTCCTGCAGCTGGACGGCATGCAGCGCACGGTGCTGTCGCTGCGCGCGGAAGGGTATGAACTGACCGAAATCGAGGCCATCACCGGCATCGACCGCACTGTGCTCAGTTCCCGGCTGCAACGTGCGCGACTGCGACTGGCCCAACTCGTCAATGACATGAACCGCGAGGCGGTGCAGATCCGCCGAATCGGGAGGCAACCATGAACTGCCTGGACATCACCCGCATCGCCAATTCCGGCAGTCTGGCGCGGCTGCCTGCGGCCGAGCGGCTTGCCGCCGAGCAACACGCCCTCGCCTGTCGTCACTGCGCGCCAACCTGGGCCGCGCATGCGCACCTGGCGGACCTGCCTGTCCCGGTGATGCCGGTGGTACTGGCATCGCGGTGCCGCAGCGCTGTGGCAGCAGTGGCCCAGCAGAAAAGATCTCCGTGGCGGCGATTGACGTTGATTGGCGGGATTGTGGCGCTTGCTGCTGCGGCGGCATGGGTATGGTCTTCTGGTCACTCATTGCCGCCTGCACCCGCCCCTTTCGCGACTGCCACAGTAGCGTCCGGGACCCCTGCGGGAGCTGCATCAAGCGAAGCGTCGCAGATTCCAGGCCGAGACGCGTCACCGCTGCCCGAGAGAGCGGAGATCGAAGAATTGACACCAACCGCAGCGAAGCTCCCTGTAGTTCTTCCACCAGGCCCAAGGCTTCAGGACCCCCGCAAGCTGGCCCTGGCGCTGCAAAAGGCAGTGGAACGACATCCTGAACTGGTGCAGGGACCCCAACTGGATGACGAGGCTACGTTTGCTGTCGCTGTGGCGCTGCGAACGGATGGCTCTGTGGTGGGCAGCGCCGCCGAGCTTGCATCCAACGCTACATTCACTGCGATCGCAGATCAGGTACAGCAACTGTTGCCAGAGACCGGAGAATCCCTCAGTTCCTCCTTCGGGAAGGGTCATCAAACCTCCGGCGGCGAGTTGCGCGCACGGGTGCTCCTGCTAGCGGCGTTGATTCCCGAAGGATTTGATCTCGCCCGCTCCAGCGTGCGGGTGCGGGAGATTCTCGGTCGCCGCTACCACGACCAGATGCTGCCCTTTGACAGTGAAGAGGTGAGTCATTTGACGGTCTTCCTCTCGGACGACGGACGTGTGCTGCGCGAGAAGATGGAGCGGGTCACGCTGCAGAACGCCGCAGTGGTAATGGGAACGGGCAGCGGCGCGCGTCCGGAGGAGGTCATCGCCCTGAAGCTGGGAATAGGCATCGCGCAGATCGGCGCTGTGGGTTCCACCGTTCTTGAAGATGGCGCGCTGAATGTTGTCGTGGCTCCGGACGGGACGCGACGGCTGGAAGGAAAGCGCGCGATGGTTGTGCGTTACGCATGGGCGAAGCGGCCGGATGAGCCTCCTTCGGTGGAGATGCCGCTCCGCGCTGTCGAGCAAGTGGAGGACTTCGATGTAGCTGCTGCTCTAGTCGTTGTCGAGCGAGTGCTGCCCGATGCGTTCTCGCATACCCCGCCCACGTGGGCCGACATGATGACGAGACCCACGGTGGTGTTCACGTCCCGCGGCGAAGTGCTGCGCGCTGGACGGGTCCAGGTGCGCAATGGTGTGGACACTGATTCGTTACTGCAGGAGCAGCTTGTGCCAGGAGTGACGACGCACCTGCATCGGGCGATACGGCTCACCAACAAGGCGGGCGCGACGGCCCTGGTAGAGCTTGCGTGGGCGGTGGATTGAGCGCAGCAGATGCGCACGCGGAGACCTGCGCCTGGCAGGTCTCCGCAGGGCAGGGACTTACTTCACCAGCGCGTCAATGGCGGCAGTGAACTCGGCCGAATCCGGCGCGACACCCTGGGGGAAATACTTGACGACCTTGCCATCGGCGGTGACCAGGTACTTGTTGAAGTTCCACTTCGGCTCGCTGGACTGCTTGTTCAGTTCCTTGAACACAGCGTTGGCCTCCGCGCCCTTCACCTTTGTCGCGGCCATCACGGGGAAGGTCACGCCATTGTTGAGGAAGCAGATCTCGGCCGACTTGGCTTCATCCGCGCTTTCCTGGTTGAAGTCGTTGGAAGCGAAGCCCACCACGGCGAGCTTGCCCTTGTATTTCTGGTGCACGGCTTCGAGGCCCTTGTACTGCGGGGTGTAGCCGCAGTTGCTGGCCGTGTTGACGATCAGCATCGGCTTGCCGGCAGCGGCCTGGCAGATGTTGATCTTGTCAGAGGAGTGCAGCTTGCGGAATTCCTGGTCGAGGAAGGCCGGGCACGACTGCGCGGACTTCGACTGCGCCTGGGCCACGGGGGCGTGGGGCGCGAGGGCGATGGTGACGAGCGCGGCGGCGGCGAGAGCAGAAACGATTTTCACGGGAGTCCCCTCCGTTGGTGTGGGCAGAGTATCCCACAGGATGCTCAGAAGCCGCTGAACAGCAGGTCGATCGCGCCGATCAGGGCTTCGCGATGCGCAGCGAGGTTGGCAATGGGGCGCTGTGCGGCGCGGGAGGGGATGCTCACGAGGCGGTCGATGATGACCACATGGTCCTCGCCCTCTATTCGAACAACCGGGGCGAGCCGGCCGGCGACCCCCGGCATGCGCGCACGCGGTGCAAGGGGGGCGATCAACAGCCTGTCATGCCCGGGGACCACGTCTGAGCGCAGGTTGATGGCAAAGGGAAAAGACCGCCGCAGGGCCGGGACGGGATAGGGGAAGGCGTCGAACTGGAGCATCAGTCGTCGCCGGGCTTTTCGCTGCCAGGCTTGTCACTGGTGGAATTCTCGAAGTATTCGCGTGTCAGCACGGCCGGATCGCCATGCTCGGCGGTGTAGGCGGCGACGGCCCGCACATCCGCTTCGACTTCGGCCAGGATGGCCGCCCGGCGCTGGCGTTCCAGTTCCCTGGCCAGGGCCTCTTCTGCGATGCGCGATGCATTCAGGCCGAGCGCCTTCACCCGCGCGTACAGATCGGAATTCAGGGTGAGGCTGACAGTCTGGCGAGGTGCGCCAGTTTCGTAGGCTGGCTCGCGCACGCTGTGTTTCCACATGTCTTTCACACGGGTAGATTGCATGTGTATCATGCGCGGGGTCAAGAACTCCTGTGCCCTGCGGAAGGTCCGATCCTCCATGCGTCTACGCAATCGCTGTCTCGCAGTGCTGGCGGCCGGAATGCTCCAGGCGATCACCCTGGTCGCGCACGCCGCCCTGCCCCGCGCCAGCGCCGTGCCCGGCGGCGTGCTGGTGATCGACCTCGGTGACGCCGGCACCGCTGCCCCTGCGGCGCGCTGGCAGGATCGTGCGGTGCTGGTCACCAGCGATGGCGGACGCCACAAGGCGGTGGCGGGTGTGGCGCTGTCGGTGGTGCCCGGCGACTACAGCCTCGAAGTCACTGAAGCCTCCGGCGCCAGGCGCAGCGTGCCGGTGAAGATCACGGCGAAGAAGTACCGCGAGCAGCATCTCACCGTCGCACCGGGGCAGGTCGATCTTTCGCCTGAAGATGCCGCGCGCGTGGAGCGCGAACAGGTGCAGCTGGCGGCTTCATACAACAGCTTCAGCGATGCGCTGCCGGCCACCTTCACGCTGCGCCAACCCACGCCGGGACCGCGCAGCGACTCCTATGGATCCCGCCGCTTCTTCAACAAGCAGCCGCGCAATCCGCATTCGGGCATGGACATCGCGGCCGGCACCGGCACGCCCATCATCGCGCCGGCTGATGGCGTGGTGCTCGAGGTGGGCGACTTCTTCTTCAATGGCGGCACGGTGATCATCGACCACGGGCGTGGCTTCGTGACGCTGTACTGCCACCTCTCCGGCTTCGAAGTGAAGAAGGGCGACGTGGTGAAGACCGGGCAGCGCATCGGCAAGGTGGGCGCCACCGGACGTGTCACGGGCGCCCACCTGCACTTCGGCGTGCTGCTCAACGGGGCTTCGGTGGATCCGGGGCTGTTCCTGGAGCCGGTGGCGAAGCCCGCGTCGAAATAACCGGGAATTCCAGGCTCAGAGCAGCATGCCGCCGGAGGCCTCCACGCGCTGGCCGGTGATCCAGTGCGTGTCGCCGGCCAGCAGCATGGCCATGGCGGGGCCGATGTCATCGGGCAATCCCACGCGGCCCTTCGCTGTGGCCGAGGCGATGTGGCGGTTGATGGCTGCATCGTCACGCACGCGGCCACCACCGAAGTCGGTCTCGATGGCCCCCGGGGCGATGACGTTCACGCTGATGCCGCGCGGACCGAGCTCGGCGGCGAGGTAGCGCGTGAACACTTCGATCGCACCCTTCATCGAGGCGTAGGCGGCGTAGCCGGCCATCGAGAAGCGCGTGAGTCCGCTGGAGACATTGAGGATGCGGCCGTTGTCCTCAATCAGCGGCAGCAGCGCCTGCGTGAGCAGGAACGGGCCCTTGAAGTGGATGTTCACCATCGCGTCGATCTGTGCGCCGGTGGTGTCCGCAATGCTGGCGTTCACGCCGTTGCCGGCGTTGTTCAGCAGGTAGCGGATGCGGTCGCTGGCGAAACGTTCGCGCAGCACCTTGCGCAGCGCCGGTGCGAAGGCCGGGACACCGGCCGGATCGGAGAGGTCCAGGGGCAGCGCGGCGGCGCGACGGCCGAGGGCTTCGAGTTCGGCGACGACGGCGGCGGCCTCGGCGGCATTGCCGCGGTAGGTCAGGACGATGTCGACGCCCCGACGGGCCAGGGCGAGGACGGCGCTGCGGCCGAGGCCGCGGTTGCCGCCGGTAACGAGTGCGATGGGGGTAGTCATTGTGGTTCTCCTGCGTCCGGGGGTGGTTCGGTCTGTATGCAGGTTATTGACCGCCTATCAGCTGATAAATACCGACCGGATTGCCACACTGTTCTTGATATGAGAACAATGGCCTTATGGATCGCCTCGACCGCCTGAAGGTCTTCATCCGCGTGGCAGAGCTGGGCAGCTTCACACGGGCTGCCGATTCCCTCGGGCTGCCCAAGGGCCTGGCGTCAGTAGCCGTGCAGCAGCTGGAGAACCAGCTGGGCGCCCGCCTCTTCCAGCGCACCACCCGTCGCGTGGAGCTCACGCAGGATGGTCGCGCCTGTTATGAACGCGCGCGGGACCTGCTGGGCGAGTTCGAGGAATTGCAGGCGCAGTTCACGCAGACGCCGCAGCGGCTGTCCGGTCGGCTGCGCATCGACATGTCGGTGGGGCTGGCGCAGAACCATGTGCTGCCGCGACTGCCCGAATTCACCGATCCGCATCCGGAACTGCAGGTGGAAGTCAGCGCCACCGACCGGCGCGTGGACCTGATCCGCGAAGGATTCGACTGCGTGATCCGCGTGGGCAAGGTGGATGAGCCCGGGCTGGTGGCGCGGAGTCTGGGGCGTGCGCGCGTGGTGACGCTGGCGAGCCCTGCCTATCTCGCGCGGCATGGCACGCCGCGCACGCTGGAGGATCTGGCCGGACACCGGCTGATCCAGTACGCGGTGAATTTCGGCGGGCAGCGCGAGGGCTGGGAATACTTCGATGGCGGGACGTATCGCGAGATCGCGCTTGAAGGCAGCATCACGGTGAACAGTTCTGCTGCGTACGATGCGGCCTGCCGGGCCGGCTACGGACTGATCCAGGTGCCGGTATTCGGGGCCTCACGTGACTTGCAGGCTGGCGAACTGGTCCACGTACTGCCGCAGTTCGAGGCGGCGCCGATGACGGTGTCGCTGCTGTATGCGCACCGCCGGCACCTGCCGCTGCGGGTGCGCGCATTCATGGACTGGGTGGCCGGCGTGATCAGGCCGCTGCTTATCGACGCGCCGCCCGCCTGAGCCGCAGAGGTCGGGTGGGGGGATACGGGCCAGCGCAGCAGCGTCGCCGGCAACAGGTCAGCCGCGTGGGCGTCTACCCGTGGGCTTTCCCGTGGCGACCTTCTTGCGGGCCACGCGCTTCGCGACGTTCTTCTGTCCGCCCTTCTTCTTCGCGACCACCTTGCGTGCCGCGGCCTCGCGCTGCTCGCGGTTGCCGAAGGGATTCGCATCGGTGCGCAGTTCAAGCACCACCGGGCAGGCGTAGAGGTCGAAGGCCTCGCGGAACACGTTGGAGAGATAACGCCGGTAGGCGTCAGGGGTCTCCTGCGTCTGGTTGCCGTGGATCACGATGCGCGGCGGATTCTTGCCACCCTGGTGGGCATAACGCAGTTTGATGCGGCGACCCTTCACCAGCGGTGGCTGGTGCGCCTGCAGCGCCTTCTCCAGCACCTTCGACAGCTGCGGCGTGGACATCTCGCGCATCGAGGCCTCGAAGGCGCGCACGGCCGCAGTGGCCAGCTCGCCCACGCCGGTGCCGTGGCGTGCGGAGATGTAATGGATGGGCGCGAAGGGCACGAAGTCCAGGCGCAGCGACAGCGCGTTGCGCACCTGCTCGCGCTGGTCCATGGGAATGCCATCCCACTTGTTCACGGCCAGCAGCAACGCGCGGCCCTTCTGCAGGGCAAGGCCCAGAACGGAGGCATCCTGCTCGGCGATGCCCTGGTGCGCATCGAGCACCAGCACCACCACATGCGCGGCGGCAATGGCCTGCAGGGTGCGCGCCACACTGGCGCGCTCCACGGCATCTTCGACGCGCGCACGGCGGCGCACGCCTGCGGTATCGATCAGCGTGAAGCTGCGACCGTCGCGCTCGAAGGGCACGAAGATGGAATCGCGCGTGGTGCCGGGCATGTCGGTGGCGATCACGCGTTCCTCGCCGATGAGGCGGTTCACCAGCGTGGACTTGCCCACGTTCGGACGGCCGATCACGGCGATGCGGATGGAGTCGTCCTGCTCCTGCGGACCCTCAGCGACTGCCTCGACGCCCTCGAGGGCCTGTTCGAGCAGGGCCTCGCAGCCGCGGCCGGAAAGTGCCGCGACGGCGCGCCACTCGCTGATGCCGAGCCGGTGGAACTCTGCCGCGACCACGCCGGGGTCCATGCCCTCGGCCTTGTTGACCGCCAGCACCACCGGCTTGCCCGAGCGGTGCAGCAGCCGTGCCACTTCGCGATCGTCGTTGGTGAGGCCGGTGCGGCAATCGACCACCAGCACGAGGCGGTCGGCCTCGGCGATGGCGCGCTCGGTCTGCTCGCGCATCTGCTGCTCGACGGTGGAGCGCGGGCTGGTGACCACGCCGCCGGTGTCGACGATCACGCAGGGCACATCACCGGCACGGCCGTAGCCGTACTGGCGGTCGCGCGTCACGCCCGGCACGTCGGCGACGATGGCGTCGCGCGTACCGGTGAGCGTATTGAACAGCGTGGACTTGCCGACATTGGGCCGGCCCACGAGCGCAACGATCGGCAGCATGGTCTGTGCGTCCGGCGGGGCAGTCAGGTGCCGGGGCGCTTGCGCGTGGAGAAGCCGGTGGGGCTGTCGGTGCGCGAGGTGCTGCTGCCGCCCCGGCCGCCACCGCCACCGACACCGCCGCTGTCCGTGGCGCTGCCGCGGATCAGTGCACCACTGGCCTCCTCGCCGGTGGCGCGGATGCGCAGCGCGGCGATGCGGCCCTCGGCATCCATCACGATCATCTTGTCGCCGGTGACGACAGGCGTGGCGGACACGCGGGAAGAAACGGGCTTCACGCGCGCGGCCGGCTCGCCGGTCTCGCGGTCGAGGAAGTGCACATAGCCCTGCAGGTCGGCCACGGCGACCAGCGGACCCAGCAGCGCGGGCGGGGAGAGGCGGCGGCGGGCCAGCGCGTCCTGCTTCCACAGCTCGATGCCGCTGCGACGATCGATCTTCACCACTTCGCCGCCGGCGGTGGACACGTACACGGCGGCATCGTCGACGGTGAGGCCGGAATAGCTGGAGACATCGCGCGTCCACAGCGGCGTGCCGGTCTCGCGATCGAGCCGCGCAGCCTTGCCCTGGTAGGTGACCACGTAGAACGCACCGTCGGCAGCGACCACCGCGGTGTCGATGTCGGCGAGGCGGTCGAGTTCGGTGCGGCCGGAGGGTGGCGCGACGATGTTGTCCCACACCGTGAAACCATCGGCGAGCTGGGCAGCCACGACGCGGCCATTGTCGAAACCGGAGACGGCCAGGCCATCGCTGACCAGCGGGCGTGCCGTGCCGCGCAGGGACAGGCGCGGTACTTCCTGCTCGATGGCCCACACCTGGTTGCCATCGCTGGCGCTCAGCGCGACCAGTCTTCCGTCGCCAGTGCGCAGCAGCACCATGCCGCCGCCCACATCGGGAGCGGAGAGGATCTCGCTGTTGACGCGGGTCTTCCAGCGCTCGCTGCCGGTGGCGGAGTCAAGCGCGAGCACGTCGCCGTTCGCCGAGCCGACCACCACGAGGCCCTCGCCCGCGCCGGGGCCGCCGCTGAGGTTCAGGTCGCTGTCCACGCGCCAGATGCGCCGGCCATCGTCACGGTTCAGGGCGAGCACGGCGCCGCCGTAGCTGGCGACGAACACGGCCTCGCCTTCGGCGGCCAGGCCCAGGCCCAGCCGCAGGCGTGGCTCGTTGCCACCCAGGTTCACGCCCCATACGCGCTGCAGGTCGGCCGTGCTGCGGAACGCGACCAGCTCCGCGGGCTTGGCCACGTCCTTGTCGGCGCAGGCTGCCACCAGGGCAGCCAGCACCAGCGGCGCGAGGCGTGAGGTCAACTTCATGGAGTGGCTTCCGCTGCGGGAGCGGTTTCAACGGCTGGAGCGGGCTCAGCGGCCGGAGCAGCCTGCGCGGCGGCCGGCTTGCCGCCGAGGTCGGCGATCTTCAGATCGAGCAGCTCGCCCACTCCGCCTTCCTGCAGCTCTGCGGCCGGCAGTTTCCCGCGGGCAGCCTGGTATTCCTTCAGTGCACCCTCGCGGTCGCCCCTGGCGAAGAGGATGTCGCCGCGGATTTCCAGCCGTGCGGCTTCGTGCTCCCCCATGTCTGCAGTGCCGAGCGTGGCCAGCGCCGCGTCGTACTGTTCCTGTGCGGCCTGCACGCGCGCCAGGCGCAGCTTCGCCACGGGCTGAAGGTATTTGTCGGGGGCCGAGGCAGCCACGCGCTGCAGGCGCTCGCGCGCGCGATCCAGCTCGTTGTTGGCCACGTGCACGTTGGCAGCGACCAGGTCGGCGGCGGCCACATACGGCGACTTGGGGTAGTCGCTGCGCAGCTTCTCGATCATCGTGAAACCTTCTTCATCGCGGCCAGCGTCGAAGATGCGGACGATGTTCTGGTAGGCCTCGGTGGCCTCGATGGCCTTCTTGTCCACATGCGCCTGCCACCAGCGCCAGCCAAAGAAGACCAGCAGCATCAGCGCCGCCAGCAGCAGCACCTGCGGCCCGCTTGTGCGCAGCCAGGCCTTCAGCCGTTCCCATTGTTCCTCTTCGGAAAGCAGTTCCACTATTCGCCACCCCTGAAAATAAGGTCTGGAATCCTACAGCGTATCGAGCAGTGCCGGCAGGCGTGATGACAGCTCGGAAAGCTGCACTTCGGCCTGGCCGCCTTCCTGGCGCAGCGGCTTCAGGGCCGCGGCCCCCCGCTCCAGTTCGTCATCCCCCAGCACCAGCGCCAGGCGCGCCCCGCTGCGGTCGGCGCGGCGGAACTGGGCCTTGAAATTGCCGCCGCCCTGGTTCATTTCGAAGGCCACGGCCGGCAGCGCATCGCGCAGCTGCTCCACCAGGGCCAGCCCGGCCCGTGTGGCGCGCTCGCCGGCGGCGATCACGTAGACGTCCGGGCCGGCCGGCGCGGGCGCCGTGCCAGCCTGCCGCAGCAGCTCCACCACGCGCTCCACGCCCATGGCGAAGCCGGCCGCCGGCGTGGGCTCGCCGCCCAGCTGCGGGATCAGGCCATCGTAGCGGCCGCCGGAGCAGATGGCATCCTGCGCGCCCAGCGCGTCGGTGACCCACTCGAAGACGGTGCGCGAATAGTAGTCGAGGCCACGCACCAGGCGCGGGTCGATGGTGTATTCCACGCCCATGGCGGCCAGCGTGGCGCACAGCGCGTCGAAGTGCTCGCGGGATTCAGGATCGAGGTGCTCGGTGAGGAGCGGCGCACCGCTGACCACGGCCTGCATGGCCGGGTTCTTGCTGTCGAGGATGCGCATGGGATTGCCCTGCAGGCGCCGCTGGCTGTCGGCGTCGAGCACGGCGGCATGCTGGGTGAAGTAGGTCACCAGCTTCTCGCGGTAGGCGCGGCGGGACTCGCTGGTGCCCAGCGAGTTGAGCTTCAGCTTCACGCGCGTGATGCCCAGCTTGCGCCACAGGCGCGCGGACATGGCGATGAGCTCGGCATCGATGTCCGGGCCGGCGAAGCCGATGGCCTCGACGCTGAACTGGTGGAACTGGCGGTAGCGTCCCTTCTGCGGGCGCTCGTGGCGGAACATGGGGCCGGTCATCCACAGCTTCAGTCGCGCGCCGCGCAGCAGGCCGTGCTCGATGGCGGCGCGCACCACGCCGGCCGTGCCCTCGGGGCGCAGCGTGAGGCTGTCACCGCCGGAGTCGGAGAAGGTGTACATCTCCTTCTCGACGATGTCGGTGAATTCACCGATGGCGCGCTTGAAGAGCGCGGTGTGCTCGACCACGGGCACGCGCAGCTCCTGGTAGCCGTAGGCGGCATACAGCTCGCGCGTGACGCGTTCCAGGTGTTGCCACGCGCCGATGTCGGCGGGCAGCACGTCGTTCATGCCGCGGATCGCGGCGAGGGTCTGCGTGCTCAACGGGAATCGACTCCCGTTGCCCACCAGGCGGCCACGGCCACTGCCAGCAGCACGGCGAAAAGCACCAGCGGCCAGACCTTGCGCGGCGCGGCGCGCTGCGCAGGCAGCTGCGGCACGGCGGTGAGGTCTGGCGCGGGCTGGGTGAGGGATTCATAGCGGCCGGAGGCGGAGGGTTCGCCTACCAGCTCGGCGTAATGGCGCAGGTGTCCGCGCACGTATACGGGGGCACCCAGCGCCTTGAAGGAGCCGGTTTCCAGGGCGTCGATCACTTTCTCATCCACATGCAATTGTTCCGCAGCCTGCGACACGCCCAGCCCCATCCGCTCGCGCGCCGAGCGCAGCTGGCGGCCGATGGCGCTGAACTCCTCGCTCACAGGGCCACTTTCTCCCTGCAGTTTCCGAGCACCTGCGGCAGGTCGGACAGGGTCTCGCGGGAATTGGGGAAGTCACGGCGCATCCGGAGCACGTAGCCGGTGGCGCCCAGGCAATCCGCCTGCTTCACCGCTGCACGCACGCCGGTCAGCAGCACGCGGGCCGAGCTGCGCATCGACTGGTAGTTGTCCACGGCGCGGCGCGCCAGTTCGGGCTTGCCCAGCTCGATCTGCGTGTCGGCCAGGTACACCACTGCGTCCACGTAGTCCGGCTGCTTGGCCAGGGCCATTTCGAAATAGCGCACCGAATCACCCAGGCGCTTGTTGTCGCGCAGGCAGAGGCCCGCATTGCTGGCTGCGACGGCCTGGCGGCCGTACAGCGGGTTGTTCACCAGGCGCTCGAACTCGGTGATGCCCCGGTCGACCTCGCCACTGGAGCAGAGGAACACCGCATAGCCATTGACGATCTCCAGCTTGTCGGGCGCCAGGTTGATGGCGTTGCGGTAGCGGCGCTCGGCCTCCCTGGGCTGCTCGAGCCGGCCGTAGAGCTCGGCAAGTGCGAACTGCCCTTCGGCGCTTTTCGGATTCTGCTTCTCGGCGCGCTCGAGCTTTTCCTTGGCATCGGCCAGCTTGCCCTGGTTCATGTAGGCCACGCCGAGCTTCACGTTGGCATCTGCCGCCGCCAGCGAATCGACGGGACGGTTGCCGCCAGAATGCACGCAGCCGGCCAGTGCCGCCGTGGCCAGCAGCGTCAGCAGCGCGGCGACCTTCAAGACGGCGCTCCCGGCTGTGGCGCGGGCTGCGCCACCACGGGCACGGCCACGCGCTTGCTGCCAAGTCGTGAGGTGGTGCGGTTGGTCACGCGCCCGGCGAGCTGGCCGCAGGCTGCATCAATGTCGTCGCCACGGGTCTTCCTGATTGTCGCCATGACACCACCTTTCAGTACCTGGTCGAGGAATGCACGGATGACCTCCGGACGCGAACGACGGTACTGCGTGCCGGGGAAGGGATTGAAGGGGATGAGGTTGACCTTGGCCGGATGGCCGCGCAGCAGCCGCGCCAGTGCGCGCGCCTGCGCCGGGGAATCGTTCACGCCGTCGAGCATCACGTATTCGAAGGTGACGCTGCGGCCGTTGGCCTCGTCCACATAGGCCCAGCAGGCTTCAAGCAGCTCGGCGATGTTGTGGCGGCGGTTGATGGGCACCAGCTCGCTGCGCAGCTCATCGTCGGGCGCGTGCAGTGACACGGCCAGCGCGACATTGCTCTCTTCGGCGAGCTTGTAGATCTGCGGCACCAGGCCGCTGGTGGAAAGCGTCAGGCGGCGGCGCGAGAAATCGAGCCCCAGCTCATCGAGCAGGATGCGCAGCGCGGGCACCACATTGCGGAAGTTGGCCAGCGGCTCGCCCATGCCCATCAGCACCACGTTGCTGATGATGCGGTCGTCACCGGCCTTGAAGCCCAGCTCCTTCTGCGCCAGCAGCACCTGGCCGACGATCTCGGCAGTGGAGAGGTTGCTGTTGAAGCCCTGCTGCGCGGTGGAGCAGAAGCTGCAGTCCATGGCGCAACCCACCTGCGAGGAGATGCACAGCGTGGCGCGGCCCACCTCGGGGATGTAGACCATTTCTATACCCTGACTGGCGATGCCCTGGTTGCCCCTGGTGGCATCACCGGCCTTCAGCATCCACTTCACGGTGCCGTCGGCTGCATCCTGGCGGGTGAGGATCTCTGGCAGGCGGATCTCTGCCACCTGCTTCAGCCCGGCGCGGAAATCCTTGGCCAGGTCGGTCATCGCGTCGAAGTCGGTTTCGGCGCGCTTGTAGATCCACTGGAAAAGCTGGCGCGCGCGAAAGGCCTTGCCGCCCCGCTCGACGCACCAGGCTTCGAGTTCGGGACGGGTCAGGTCGAGCAGGTTGACGCGCGCGTCAGTCATGCTGCTTCAGCGGGAGTGGATTTCCGACTGGGCGAAGAAGTAGGCGATCTCGATCGCCGCGTTCTCCAGCGAATCGGAACCATGCACGGTGTTGGCGTCGATGCTCTGCGCAAGGTCGGCGCGGATGGTGCCCTTGTCCGCCTTCTTCGGGTCGGTGGCGCCCATCAGGTCGCGGTTCTTCTGCACGGCGTTCTCGCCCTCGAGCACGCTGAGCACCACGGGGCCTGAAATCATGAAGGTGACCAGGTCGTTGAAGAAGGGCCGGGCCTTGTGCACGGCGTAGAAGCCCTCGGCCTGCGCACGCGACAGCTGCGTGAGGCGGGAAGCCACGATCTTCAGGCCGGCCTTCTCGAAGCGGCGGTAGATCTCACCGATGTGGTTGTTGGCCACGCCATCGGGCTTGATGATCGAAAAAGTGCGCTCGAGCGCCATGTCGAAGATTCTCCGGCTTGTGTGAAAAAGTGCCGGATTTTACCTGCCCGGGCGGGGTGCCGGCAATCGCCGCGAGTGCGGAAGTGCCGGTTTTTTAAGGAATTTTAAATACTGAAGCTTTCGCCGCAGCCGCACTCGCCCTTGATGTTGGGGTTCCGGAAGCGAAATGCCTCGTTGAGGCCCTGTTTAACGAAGTCCACGGTGGTGCCGTCGATCAGGGGCAGGCTGTCGGGATCGACGAAGACCTTCACGCCCCGGTCTTCGAAGACCAGGTCGCGGGGGGCCTGCTGGTCGGCGTAGTCGATCACGTAGGCGAAACCCGAGCAGCCGGTCTTGCGCACGCCCAGCTTGAGCCCCAGCCCGTGGCCACGGGCGGAAAGGTACTTCTGGACGCGGTCGGCGGCGGCAGGTGTGAGCGAAATGGGCATGGTTCAGTCGATGGGCTTCAGTGCGTGCAGTGCATCTTCGATGATGAGCATTCGGCCGAGTTTTTCAATGGGCGCCTGCAGCGTTTCCAGCCATTCCTGCGGCCTGCCCACGGCGGCGCCTGCCACGGGCTGCCCCGGAAGTCTCTGGCGCAGAAGGTTGCAGGCGGCAGCGGTGTAGGGGCAGCCGTAGCAGCGGATCTCCACCGCGCGCACCAGGCCGCCTTCGGCCCGCAGGGCAATCCGGACCCAGGTGCCAAGCTGCAGGGAGCCGGCCTCACCGGCCCACTGCTGCCCCTGCCCCGCAGGAACGGGCGCGGGGCGTGCCGGTGAGGCGTTCCACAGCTCCCCGTGCACTTGCCGCACGGCGGCGATGGCCGCGTCGATGTGCGCCGCTGTGGTGGCGTGGCCGAGGCTGAAGCGCAGCGAGCTCTGCGCGGTTTCGGTGTCGCGACCCAGCGCGCGCAGCACATAGGAGGGCTCGGCGCTGCGGGAATTGCAGGCCGAGCCGGTGGAGAGGGCGATGCCGGACAGGCCGGTGAACAGGCTCTCGCCTTCCACGCCCGGGAAGCTGGCGTTGAGGATGTGCGGCGCGCCGGGGCGGCCATTGCGCAGCACGCCGGGCAGGTCGGCCAGGCCCTGCCAGAGGCGCTCGCGCAGCCCCGTGAGGCGCGCGGCCTCCTGCGCGCGCTTGCGCGCGGCAATTTCACAGGCGAGGCCGAAGCCGACGATCTGGTGCGTGGCCAGCGTGCCGGCGCGCAGGCCACGCTCATGGGCGCTGCCGAGCATCTGCGGCGCGATGCGGCCGCGGTGCCCCGGCGAGACATACAGCGCACCGATGCCCTGCGGACCGGCGAGCTTGTGCCCCGAGACAGACAGCAGCGCCAGGCCCTGCACATCGAGTGGCAATTTGCCGGCGCTCTGCGCGGCGTCGATGTGCAGCGGTACGCCCCGCTCCGCGCACAGCTGGCGCAGTGCGTCGAGATCCTGCGCAGTGCCGGTCTCGTTGTTCACATGGAGCAGCGATACCAGGCAGGTGTCGGGCCGCAGCGCTGCAGCCAGCACTGCCGGATCAAGCACGCCCTGCGTATCCGGCTTCAGCACGGTGGACCCGGCACCGGCTGCGCGCACCGGCTCGAGCACGGACTTGTGCTCGCTGGCCAGCGTGACCACATGCCCCTTGCCGCCACGTGCCTGCGCGGCGCTGCGCGTGCCGGTGATGGCGAGGTTGTTCGATTCGGTGGCGCCAGAGGTGAACACGATGTCCGCAGGCGGCGCGCCCACCAGTGCCGCCACCTGCGCACGCGCGGCCTCGATGAGCTCCAGCGCCCTGCGGCCGGCCGCGTGGCTGGAGGAGGCATTGCCCAGCGGCATCGCCATCACCTCGGCCATGCGCGCAGCCACCTCGGGCAGCACGGGGGCCGTGGCGGCGTAGTCGAGATAGACCAGCTCGTCCGAGGCCAAGGCTCAGCGCCCCTCGCCGGCCCGGCGCCGCCGGCTCTGCACGGCAGTGAGGATGCCGCGCAGGATGTTCACCTCGTTGCCGTCGAGCTCCGCGCGGTTGAACATGCGGCGGATGCGGCCCATCAGGTGCGTGCCGCTCTGCGTGCGGTCGCGGAAATCCGCCTCGGTCATCACCTGCTCCAGGTGCCCGAAGAAGCGTTCCATCTGTTCCGGCGTGGCCAGCGGCACATCGCGCGGCGGCACGGCCGCACCGGGCCGGTGCCAGGCCATGCGGATCTCGTAGGCGATGAGCTGCGCGGCCATGGCTATGTTCAGCGACTCGTATTCCGGATTGGCCGGGATGCGCAGCAGCGCATGCGCCTTGAGCAGGTGCTCGTTGGACAGGCCGAAGCGCTCGGTGCCGAACAGCACGGCCACGGTGCCGGCGCCCGCCTGCGCCTCGGCCACCATGCGCTGGCCGGCCTCGCGCACCTCCTGCACGCGGAAGAACTGCTCGCGGGTGCGGGCCGTGGTCCCGAAAACCAGCCCGCAATCGGCGATGGCCTCCTCAAGGGTGTCGCAGACACGGGCCGCGGCCAGCACGTCATCGGCCCCGGAGGCGCGTGCCGTGGCCTCCGGATGCGGGAATTCCCGCGGTTTCACCAGCGTGAGGTCCTTCAGGCCCATGTTCTTCATGGCGCGCGCCACGGCCCCGATGTTGCCGGGATGGGAGGTTTCGACCAGCACGAAGCGGATGGGAAGGGAGGGGTTCATGGGCGGTCTGCTATTCTAGCGCTTCACCATGCATCCCTATCTGAACACGGCCGTGAAGGCCGCCCGCCGCGCTGGCGACATCATCGTGCGCGGACTGAACCGCATCGAAGGCGTCCAGTCCACGGCCAAGGGCCACAACGACTTCGTCACCAGCATCGACCATGCCGCCGAGGCGGCCATCATCGAGACGCTGCGCGACGCCTATCCCAGCCACGGCTACCTGGCCGAAGAAAGCGGCGAAACCCCGGGCGATTCATCGATCGTGTGGATCATCGACCCGCTCGATGGCACCACCAACTTCATACATGGCTTTCCGCAGTTCGCGGTGTCCATCGCATGCCAGCTGGAGGGTCGCATCGAGCATGGCGTGATCTACGACCCGATGCGCCAGGAGATCTTCACTGCCAGCCGCGGCTCCGGTGCATACCTTGAGAACCGGCGCCTGCGCGTGAGCAACCGCCGCTCGCTCGAGGGGGCGCTGATCGGCACCGGGTTCCCCTATCGGGACAACCTGCACCTGCTCGACACCTACCTTGCGATGTTCAAGGCAGTGACGCAGCGGGCCGCGGGCCTGCGCCGGCCCGGCTCCGCTGCGCTCGACCTGGCCTATGTGGCGGCCGGACGCACCGACGGCTTCTGGGAATTCGGCCTGCGTGCCTGGGATACGGCCGCCGGCACGCTGATGATCCGCGAGGCGGGCGGGCTCATCGCGACGCTCGACGGCGCGGAGTACAAGCAGAAGGGCAACATCGTGGCGGGCTCGCCGCGCGTGTTCAACGAACTGCTGGAAACCCTGGCACCGCACCTGGTGCCGGAGCTGCGCGAAGGCTGATCAGCCCGCCCGTTCGGCCTGGCCGCGCACCAGCAGCGCGTGCCAGCCGGTGCGATACGTCTCGAACCCAGGCGAGGCCGCATGGCAGATCATCGCCGGGCGGCCGCCCAGCAGGGTGGTGATCACGCCGCGCTTGCCCTGGAACAGCTCGCTACGTCCGGCGAAGTCGAGCACCGGCAGGCCGGGTGTGCGGCGGGTGTCGGCGAGGATGCGGCCGCCGGCATCCACGATGCAGGCGCGCGTGCGGGTGCGCTCGGCCTGCGACAGCGGGATCTGGTCCACCACCGTCTGCCCCAGCGCCTGCCACTTGAAGAGGATGCCCAGCACGCCGCGCGGCGGGCCATGCGGCGCACCCGCGTCGCGCACCGCGCAGGAATAGGCCAGCACGCTCTGCCGCTCCACCAGCCCGGAGTCATGCACGGACTGGAAACCGAACTCGTGGCCACTGCGCGTGGCCATGGCGGTGCGGAACCACTCGGTGTCATCCACGCGCGCACCCACCGAGCGGTAGCGCAGCGGGCGGCCATTGGCCACCACGCGGCCCTGCGTGTCGGCGATGACCAGGTCGGCATACACGGTGTAGGAATCCAGGACCTGGCCCAGCCGCTGGCTGGCGTGGCGCAGCGCATCCGGCGTGCCGTCTGCCAGGCAGCGTGCCACGGCGGGCTCGGTGGCCCACCAGCGCACGTCGCAGCTGCGCTCGTAGAGGTTGCGGTCGACGATGTCGATGGCGTTGTAGGCCAGGTCGCAGAGGCGGTTGGCCACCACGTCTTCGTTGAGCAGGCGCAGTACGGCATCCAGGTCGGCGCCACGTGCCTGGGATTCACGGATCAATCCCACCGCGGCTTCGCGCATGTTGTCGGAGAGGCGCGTGAGCTCCTGCCCCACCACGCCGAAACCCGCACCGGCCGCGCCGGCACGCGCGGCTTCGATACGCGCATTCATCGACAGCAGGTGGATGCCGCGGTTGATGTCCTGCATGCGGTCCACTGCACCCACGACGTGGGCACGCATCTCCTGCGAGAGACCGACGACGCGCGCGATCAGCTCTTCCGTGGAAAGCGCCGAAGAATCCGTTTCAGTGGGCTGCAAGGCCGCCGCCATGTCCGAACCTCAATGTCCCTGGGTCCGGAGTGTTGCCGGTTGTCATGTCAAATTCCGTGCGATGGCGCGCATCATTGCAGGAAGTGCCGCAATTTCCAGCGGAATTCGCTTTGTGACACCAACCACTGATGGCATCGCGCCTGTGCCTCGCAGGGTGATTGCCGGCGACAGGAAATGGTCGGATCTGGATCTATGCCTGCGCGCGCCAGTTGGCGATGGCCAGCCCCGCCGCCACGCTGGTGAAGGGATCGTGGCCTTCCACGCGGCCGGGGAAAAATTCATCCAGCAGCGCGCGCACCGCGATGATCTCGGAGGTGCCGCCGGTGCGGATGACCACGTCCACTTCCTGCGGCGTGATGCAGGCGCGCTCCAGCAGTGTCACGATGCACTCGCGCGTGCGTGCCAGCACCGGCGCGAGGATGGCATCGAAGCGTTCGCGGCTGAACGGCACGGTGAGGTTCAGCTCGGGGATGTCGATGCTGGTGTACTCCGTCGATGACAGGGCCACCTTCGCGCGGCGTATGGCCTGGAAGCAGTTGTAGCTGTAGTTGAAGGTGATCAGGTCGAGCAGGCGCTGGAACTTGATGGCAGCCGGCCCGCCGCGTGCGATGCGGTCCACCACCATCGCGCGGGTCTGGATCTGGTTGAGCAGGTAGGTGGTGGGCCAGTTCACCAGCCCCGCCTCGAACTCGTGGAAGGGGAACAGCGTGTCGATGGTGCGGCCGTCCACCTCGCGCACCCAGCGTTCGCCCTTGCCCAGTTCGGGAAACAGCATCTGCTCGAAGACCAGCTGGTCGATGCGGTCGCCGCCGAGCGCCATGCCGTGCGTGCCCAGCACCTCGAACCCGTCTGCATCGAAGCGCACGGCGGCCAGGTCGAGCGTGCCGCCGCCGAAGTCCACGGTGAGCGCGAGGCCGCGCGGTGGACGGCGTGCGCCATGCAGCCAGGACAGCGTGGCTGCCACGGGCTCCGGGTAGAACTGCGCGATCTTCAGCCCGGCGTGCTGGTAGGCCTCCGTGAGCCTCGCCACCGCGACGGCATCGCGTTCTGCCGACCGGCCCTCGAAGGTGACCGGGCGTCCGGCATGCAGCGCCGGCAGTGGCGGCCGCAGCTCCCGCTCCACCGCCATGCGGATGTGCAGCAGGATGGGGGTGAGCAGCGCCACCAGGCGGTAGTGGCGCTCGAACACGGACAGGCGCTCGATGTCCGGATCGCCGAGCAGTCGCTTCAGGCCAAGGAACAGGCGCCCCGGCAGCGTGCGATCCTGCAGCGGCCCATAAACAGCCTGCCGATCGGTCTGCAGGCGCGAGATGTCTTCACCCGTGGCATTGCCTGTGACCGAAGAGGCGGATTCGCCAATCAGCTCGGCCACCAGTTCCACGCGCCGGCCGCGGTTCTCCTCCACGTAGCGGTCGATGGCCGTGCCGCCGGTGAGCGCGGCATAGGCGCGATCAAGGTGGATGGCAGTGGGCAGGATGGGACCACCGTGCTCCAGCACCACGCGGTGCAGCTGCCTGCCGTCGAACCAGGCTGCGGCGGAATTGGAAGTGCCGAAGTCCAGCCCCAGGCCGATGCGCCGGGGGCCGGCTGGCCGGTGCGGGTCAGCCACCGAGGTAGGCACTGCGCACGCGCGGGTCGGCCCGCAGCGCAGCCGAATCGTTGTCGAGGATCACCTGCCCGGTTTCCAGCACGAAGCCATGGCTGGCCACTTCCAGCGCGAGGTTGGCGTTCTGCTCCACCAGCAGGATGGTGATGCCACGCTCGCGGTTGATTGCGGCGATCTGCCCGAAGATGGCCTTCACCAGCAGCGGCGCGATGCCAAGGGACGGCTCATCGAGCATCAGGAACCGCGGCTGGCTCATCAGCGCCCGGCCGATGGCCAGCATCTGCTGCTCGCCGCCGGAGAGCGTGCCGGCCAGCTGCTTCTCGCGCTCGGCCAGGCGCGGGAACACACTGAACACATAGTCGCGCTCGCGGCGCACCAGCGCCTGGTCATGCTGCAGGTAGGCGCCCATGGCGAGGTTCTCGCGCACGGTGAGGTTGCCGAACACCATGCGGCCCTCGGGCACATGGCACAGGCCACGCTCGACGATGCGATGCGGCGGCATGCCCTCGATGCGCTCGCCGCAGTAGGTGATGCTGCCGGCCTGCGGGCGGATGAGGCCCGACACGGTGCGCAGTGTGGTGCTCTTGCCGGCGCCATTGCTGCCGATCAGCGTCACGATGCCGCCCTCGGGCACCCTGAGGTTCACGCCATGCAGGGCGCGGATCGCGCCGTAGCTGACGCTGAGGTCCTGGATGGAGAGCATCAGCCGGCCGCCACTGCGGGTGTCTCCTCACCCAGGTAGGCCTCGATGACCTTCGGATCGGCGCGCACCGCGGCGGGTGCACCATCGGCGATCTTCACGCCATGGTCGAGCACGATGATGCGCTCGCAGACCTTCATCACCAGCGGCATGTCGTGCTCCACCAGCAGGATGGTGGTGCCGAAGCGCTCGCGGATCTGTGCGATCTGCTTCGTGAGGTGCAGCTTCTCGGTGGTGTTCATGCCGGCGGCGGGCTCATCCAGCAGCAGCAGGCGCGGCTGCGTGGCCAGCGCCCGCACGATCTCCAGGCAGCGCTGGCTGCCATAGGGCAGGCTGCGCGCCGGCTCGTCGGCCACGCGCGTGAGGCCGAACATCTCCAGCAGTTCCATGGCCTGCGCCTGCAGCGCGGCCTCGGACTTGCCGAAAGCCGGCAGCCGCAGCAGCGAGGCGCCTGCGCGATGCGTGAGGTGGCGGTTGAAGGCCGCGCGCACGTTGTCAACCACGGACAGCGACGGGAACAGGCGGATGTTCTGGAAGGTGCGCGACACACCCAGCCGCGCGATCTGCCAGGGCTTCAGCCCGCCGATCGCACGCTCGCCCAGGTGCAGCGCGCCCTGCGTGGGCGAATAGACCCCGGTGATGAGGTTGAACACACTGGTCTTGCCGGCGCCATTCGGACCGATGAGCCCGGTGAGCGTGCCCTCTGCCAGCTCGAACGACAGCTCGCACACTGCACTCAGGCCGCCGAAGCGCAGCGTGCAGGCATCCAGCCGCAGCAGCACGCTCATGCCCCCGCCCTCCCCGACCGGCCCGACCAGCGGAAAAGACCCTGCGGCCTCAGGATCATCAGCAGGATGATCAGCAGCGAGTAGAAGATCATGCGGTACTCGCCGAAACCGCGCAGCAGCTCCCCTGCCAGCGTGAGCAGGATGGCCGCCGCGATCACGCCAGCCGTATTGCCCATGCCCCCGAGGATCACCATCACGACAATCTCGATGGAGCGGTCGAAGCCGAAACCCTGCGGCGCGATGTAGCCCTTGAAGTGCGCATACACGCCCCCGGCCATGCCGGCGAAGAACGCACCCACCAGGAACGCGGTGAGCTTGTAGCGCGTGGTGTTGATGCCCATGGCCTCGGCGGCCACCTCGTCATCGGCCACCGCGATGAAGCCGCGGCCATAGGTGGAATGCACCATCGACCACACCACGTAGATGCAGATCGCGGCCAGGCCATAGGCCCAGGCCAGGTTGGCGTGTGCGGGAATGCCGAACATGCCGCGCGGCCCGCCCACCGACTCGATGTTCTGCAGCACCACGCGGATGATCTCGCCGAAACCCAGCGTGACGATGGCGAGGTAGTCACCGCGCAGGCGCAGCGAGGGCACGCCCACCACCAGCCCCGCCGCCGCCGCCGCCAGGCCGCCCGCCAGCAGTGCGCACAGGAACAGCAGCCACTGCGCGCTGCCGAAGAAATCAGGCAGCGCCGAGCCGGTGGTGAGCACTGCCGCTACATAGGCGCCCACGGCCATGAAGCCGGCGTGCCCCAGCGAGAACTGCCCGGTGTAGCCGTTGATCAGGTTCAGCGACACCGCCAGCGTGACGTTGATGCCGCAGATCACGGCGATGTCGAGGAAGTAGGGATTGAAGCTGCCGGAGAACGCGGACAGCACGGCCACCACCACCAGCGCCCCGAGCAGCAGCCACTGCGGATGGGCGCGCATCACACCTTCTCCGCCACGCGCCGGCCCAGCAGGCCCTCCGGCCGCAGCAGCAGGATGAGGATCAGCACCGCAAACGCCACGGCATCGCGGTAGGTGGAGCCGCCGAAGCCCACCACCGCGGTCTCCACCAGCCCCAGCACCAGGCCACCGAAGGCCGCGCCGGCGATGTTGCCGATGCCGCCCAGCACCGCCGCCACGAAGGCCTTCATGCCCGGCAACGTGCCCATCAGCGGGTCGATGGAGGGATAGTTGGAGGCATAGAGGATGCCGCCGGCGGCCGCCATCGCAGAGCCGATGGCAAAGGTGAAGGAGATCACGCGGCTGTTGTTGATGCCCATCAGCGAGGCAGCCACGGGATTGAACGACAGCGCGCGCATGGCGGTGCCGGTGCGCGTATGCAGCACGATGTAGCGCAGCGCCACCAGCAGCACCGGGGTCACCACGAACACCAGGATCTGGCTGCTGGAGATCACCAGCCCGCCGAGGTCGAAATTGCGCACCGGGAACAGCGCCGGGAAGGAGCGCGGATTGGCGCCGAAGATGCGCTGGCCGAGGTTCTGCAACAGCAGCGACACGCCGATGGCCGTGATCAGCACCGTGAGCGTGGAGCGTCCGCGCAGCGGCTTGTAGGCCAGCTTCTCGATCACCATGCCCAGCACCGCGCAGATGGCCATGGCCCCCAGCAGCACCAGCACGCCGACGAAGGGCGAGCTGTTCGCCACCGCCTGGGAGAGGAACAGCCCCGAGAACGCGCCGACCATGAACACGTCGCTGTGCGCGAAGTTGATGAAGCGCAGCACGCCATACACCATGGTGTAGCCGAGCGCGATCAGCGCATAGATGGCGCCGAGCGCCAGGCCATTGATCAGTTGCTGCAGCAGCTCGGTCACGGCCCGGCGACGCCTGCGTCAGGGATCAGGGTGCGACGCTCTTCACGTACTCGAACTTGCCGTCCTTCACCGTGATGATGACCGCGGCCTTGGAGGCGTCGCGGTTCTCATCGAGCGTGGTGAGGCCAGTGGCGCCGGGGAAGTCCTTCGTGGCCGCCAGCGCATCGCGCAGCGCTGGCCCGTCGGTGGTGCCGGCACGCTGGATGGCATCGGCCAGCACGCGCGCGGAGTCGTAGCCCAGTGCGGCCATGGCATCGGGCGTCTTGCCGTTGTAGCGGGCGCGGTAGGCCGCCACGAACTTCTGCGCCAGCGGCTCGGTGCTGCCCGGCGAGAAATGCGTAGAGTAGTAGGTGCCCACCAGGTTTTCCGCGCCGGCGATCTGGATCAGCTCGGGCGCCTCCCAGCCATCGCCGCCGAACAGCGGCACGGTGATGCCGAGCTGGCGCGCCTGGGCCACGATCAGGCCAACGTCGGTGTAGTAGCCCGGCACCAGGATGGCGTCGGGCCTTGCGTTCTTGATGACGGTGAGCTGGGCCTTGAAGTCCTTGTCGCCGCCCGTGTATTTCTGCTCGGAGACGACCTCGCCGCCCGCGGCCAGCCAGGGTTCGCGGAAGTACTGCGCCAGGCCCACGCTGTAGGCGGCTGCGACGTCGGAGAAGATGGCGACCTTCTTCGCCTTCAGCGTGTCTTTCGCGAAGCCGGCCAGCAGCCGGCCCTGGAAGGGATCGGTGAAGCAGACCCGGAACACGTAGTCGCCCACCCGGGTCACGTCGGGATTGGTGGAAGACGGGGAGATCATCGGGATGCGGCTGGACTGGGCCAGCGGCGCCACCTCCAGCGAGCGGCCCGAGGCCACCTCGCCCAGCAGCGCCACCACCTTGTTGCTGCTGATCAGCTTCTTGGCGATGGTGGAGGACTCGCCCTGCATGCTGCGGTTGTCCTCGTACACCAGTTCCAGCGGCCGGCCCAGCACGCCACCGGCGGCGTTGATCTCCTCGATGGCGAGCATCGTTCCCTCGTGCGAGGAGGTGCCGAAGGTGGCCTCCTTGCCGGTGAGCGAGGCGAACTCGCCGATGCGGATGGCCCCGGTGTCGGTCGCGGCATCGCCGCCGGATTTCGAGCAACCGGCAATGGCGAGTGCGGCAAGGGCGGTGGCCAGCAGGCCGGTGCGTGCGGTTTTCATTTGCAGGACCAGTCTTGTCCGGATGGTTGTACCGAGGGACCGAGTATAGAGAGGCTCCATGCGGAATCCAGCCTCGGCACCAACCATTGGGACCGGGCTGGCAATCCCGCCCTTCTCAGCCGGCCTTTTGTGCCTTCCGCCGGTCCAGCAGCTTGCGCAGCCGGAGATTGATCATCTCCACGCCCACGGAGAACGCCATCGCGAAATACAGGTAACCCTTGGGCACATGGGTGTCGAGGCCATCGGCGATCAGTGCCACGCCGACCATGATCAGGAAGGCCAGCGCCAGCACCTTCACCGTCGGGTGCTCCTCGACGAAGTCGGAGATCGGCCCGGCCAGCAGCATCATCACCAGGATGGCCACCACGATGGCCGCCACCATGATGGGCACCTGGTGCGGCTCGGCCAGGCCCACGGCCGTGAACACCGAGTCGAGCGAGAACACGATGTCGATGATGCCGATCTGCACGATGATCATCGCGAAGCTGGCGAACACCCGTGTCGTGCGGTCGTCCGCCGCGCCTTCCAGCGTGTGGTGGATCTCCAGCACGCTCTTGCCGAGCAGGAACAGGCCGCCAAGCAGCAGGACCAGGTCGCGACCGGAGATCTCGTTGCCCAGCACCGTGAACCAGGGCTTGGTGAGGCCGATCAGCCACACGATGGACAGCAGCAGCGCAACTCGCGTGCCCATGGCCACGAGCAGCCCGAAATTGCGCGCCTTCCTGCGCTGCTCCTGGGGCAGGCGCCCCACCAGCACCGAGATGAAGATGATGTTGTCGATCCCCAACACGATCTCCAGCGCGGAGAGCGTGAGGAAGGCCAGCCAGGACTGCGGATCGGTCAGCAGCTCCATCATCTCGGGAGCCTCCCCGGGGTGTTACGGCAGGCTGTCGACCTCGCGGGCCCGCACCACCGGGAAGATGTGCTCGGCCTTCAGCCCCAGGTCGAGCGCCACCGCCGAGGAGATGTAGATCGACGAGTAGGTGCCGGCGATGATGCCGATGGTCAGCGCCTCGGCGAAGCCATGCAGCGCGGGACCGCCCAGCACCAGCAGCGCCACCACCACGATCAGCGTGGTGACCTTGGTCATGATGGTGCGCGAGAGCGTCTGGTTGATGGACTGGTCGAGCACCAGCTGTGGCGACAGGCGCCGGTTGGCCTCGAAGCGCTCGCGGATGCGGTCGAACACGATGATGGTGTCGTTGAGCGAGTAGCCCACCACCGCCAGCAGCGCCGCCACCACCGCCAGGTCGAAGGGCGTCTGCGACAGGGCGAACCAGCCGATGATCAGGATGGGGTCGTGCAGCAGCGCCAGCATGGCGCCGGTGGAAAGCCGCCAGGTATGGAAGCGGAAGATCAGGTACAGGAACACCAGCAGGAAGGTCAGCGACAGCGCGAGGATGGCGCTGTTGCGCAGCTCCGCGCCCACCTGCGGGCCGACGAATTCCAGCGGCTTGATGTCTACTGCCGGGTCGACCGTCTGTAGTGCGGCCACCACGCGCTCGCGCACCTTGTCGGCGCTTTGTTCACCTTGCGGCGCCAGCCGGATCGACAGGTCGCTGGCCGTGCCCACGTTCTGCACGACGGGCTCGCGGAACTCCTGCGCCTCGAGGGCCGTGCGCACGCGCTCCACGTCGGCCGGGCCGCTGAAGGTGGCCTCGACGTTGGTGCCGCCGGTGAAGTCCACCGTGAGGTTCAGGCCGCGGGTGAGGAACAGCGTCACCGACGCGACCATCAGCACCACCGACAGCGTGTACCACACACGCCGGGTCGCCATGAACGGGAAATTGGTTGCCTTGCCGAAGAATTCCACGAATGTCCCCTTAGCGTCAGTGTCAGCCGATCGACAGGCGGGCCGGCTTGCGGGCGCCGCCGTAGATCAGCGTCAGCAGCGCGCGGCTGCCGAGCATGGCCGTGAACATCGAGGTGAGGATGCCCAGCGAGAGCACCACCGCGAAGTTGCGGATCGGTCCGGTGCCGAACACCCACAGCACCAAGCCCGCGATGAAGGTGGTGACGTTGGAGTCCCAGATGGCGGACCAGGCCTTCTCGAAGCCGGCACGGATGGAGGTCTGTGGCGAGACCCCGTTGCGCAGCTCCTCGCGCACGCGCTCGTAGATGATCACGTTGGCGTCCACCGCCATGCCAACGGTGAGCAGGATGCCGGCGATGCCGGGCAGCGACAGCGACGCGCCCAGCAGCGACAGCAGCGCGGTGAGCAGCACCATGTTCACGGTGAGCACCACGCAGGCCACCACCCCGAACAGGTGGTAGTAGAAGATCATGAAGATGAACAGGAGGCCCGCGCCCCACATCAGCGCCTGCACGCCGGACTTGATGTTCTCCTGTCCCAGCGACGGGCCCACGGGGCGCTCGCTCACCGGCAGCAGTGGCGCGGCCAGCTGGCCGGAGCGCATCAGCAGCGCCAGCTCGCTGGCCTCCGCCTGCGAGAGGCCGGTGATGTTGAAGTTGTTGCCCAGCACGCCGCGGATGGTGGCCTCGCTGATCACCTCGCGGCGGTCCGGGCCATTGCGCTCGCGCAGTTCGCCGGTGGCCGGATCGGTGTATTGCTCGCGGGTCTTCTCGACCAGCACCACTGCCATCAGGCGGCCGATGTTGGACATCGACACGCGACGCATCTCGTCACCGCCCTTGGAGTCGAGGCGGATCTGCACCGACGGACCATCCTGGGTCACGGCGGTGGTGGCGCCGATGAGGTTCTCGCCGGTGGCGATCAGCTCGCGCTTGAGCAGCGTGGGCCGGCCATCCCTGTGGTAGTCGAGCCGCGAGCCCAGCGGTGCGCGGCCACGCGTCGCGGCCTCGTTGGCGCTGTTGACCATGTCGGTCAGGCGGAACTCCAGCGAGGCCGTGCGTCCCAGCATTGACTTCACCTGGGCCGAATTGGTGACGCCCGGCAGCTGCACGGCGATGCGGTCGGCGCCCTGCTGCTGCACGATGGGTTCGGTGACACCCAGCGCGTTCACGCGGTTGCCCAGCGTGATCATGTTCTGCTCGATGGCGCCGCGCTGGCGCTCCCTGACCTGCGCGTCGGTGAGCGTGGCGTCGATGTAGGGCGTGGCACCGCCACTGGTGGTGTAGGTGACATCGGGCACGGCACGGCGCATGGTCACGAGCGCCTCGTCGAGGTCGGTGCCGGGAGCGAAGGTGACGCGCACGCCGTTTGCTACCGGCGTGGCGTCGGAAAAGTCGATCTTCGCGGTGGTGAGCGCGCGGCGGTAGTCCTGCTCGTAGGCCTCCACCAGCTGGCGCACCGCGCCCTTCACGTCCACCTCGTAGAGCAGGTAGAGGCCGCCGCGCAGGTCAAGGCCCAGCGGCATGGGCCGCAGGCCCAGCGCACGGAAGACGCCCGGTGCGCGCGGCGCGCGTGCCAGGGCGGAATCGAAGGAATCGCGGAAGGTCGCATTCACCGCGTCGCGCCCGGCCAGCTGCTGGCCCACCTCGTCGAACAGCACCATCAGGCGGCCGTTGTCGACGAAGGAGCGCTTGAAGTTCACGCCCTTGTCCTTCAGCGTGGCCTCGACCAGCTCGCGCGTGGTGTCATCGATGGGAGCGCGGTCCTTGCGGGCCACCTGCACTGCCACGTCCTCGCCGAAGAAATTCGGCGCGGCGATGATCAGCGCCAGCAGCGTGACGACTGCGACGAGGGTGTATTTCCAGCGGGCGAATTCCAGCATGGCGGATCAGGCGCTCTTGTAGGTGCCTTTGGGAACGAGCTGGGTGATCTGCTGGCGCTGCACCTTGATGCGCACGCCATCGGCGATCTCCACCGTGATGAAGCCCTCACCCACGTCGGTGATGCGGCCGAGCAGGCCACCGGAGGTGACCACCTCGTCACCGGGGGCAAGCTTCGACAGCAGCGCCTGGTGTTCCTTGTGGCGCTTCTGCTGCGGACGGATCAGCAGGAAATAGAACACCACGATCATCAGCGGCAGGATGATGAAGTTCATCATGCCCGGGCCCTGGGGCGCGGCACCGGCCGTCTGGGCGTGGGCGGTGGAAATCAGCAGGCTCATGATCGTTTCCTGTCCGGGTGAAAAATCGGCGGGGGATTATGCCACAGCGCCCCGGAATGGCCGGGTCGCGGTAAATCAGGCCTGGGCGGCCGCCGTGCCGCCGGCCCGGCGGGCCAGGGTTTCGGCCGCGAAAGCGGCAAAACGCCCTTCCTCCAGCGCCTGGCGCATCTGGCGCATCAGCTCCAGGTAGAAATGCAGGTTGTGCAGGGTATTCAGGCGGGCCCCGAGGATCTCGTTGCACTTGTCCAGGTGCCTGAGGTAGGCCCGGGAATAGTTGCGGCAGGTGTAGCAGCCGCAGGTGGGGTCGACGGGTCCGGTATCCGCAGCATGGGCGGCATTGCGGATGTTCACCACGCCGTCGTGCACGAAAAGGTGTCCGTTGCGCGCGTGGCGGGTGGGCATCACGCAGTCGAACATGTCGATGCCGCGCGCCACGGCGCGGACCAGGTCTTCGGGGCGGCCCACGCCCATCAGGTAGCGGGGACGGTCGCGGGGCAGCAGCGGCTCCACGCCCTCGAGCACGGCCAGGCGCACTTCCTCCGGCTCGCCCACCGCGAGGCCCCCCACCGCATAGCCGGGGAAACCGATCTTCACCAGCGCCTCCACCGAGGCCTCGCGCAGCGGCGCATAGGTGCCGCCCTGCACGATGCCGAAGAGGTTGCCGCGCGGCGGCGCCGGGTCCTCGCGGTAGTAATGTGCATGCGAGCGCGCGGCCCAGCGCATGGAGCGTTGCATCGAATCGCGCGCCTGCGCCTCGGTGGCCGGCCAGGGCGTGCAGTCATCGAAGCACATGGCGATGTCCGACCCCAGCGCGCGCTGCACATCCATCGAGTCTTCGGGCGAGAGGTGCACCTGGCTGCCATCCACCGGTGAGGCGAAACGCACGCCCTCCTCGGTGATCTTGCGCAACTGCGCGAGGCTGAACACCTGGAAGCCGCCCGAATCCGTGAGGACGGGTTTCTGCCAGTGCATGAAGCCGTGCAGGCCGCCATGGGCACCGATGACCCCGGTGCCCGGGCGCAGCATCAGGTGGAAGGTGTTGCCGAGGATGATCTCGGCGCCGATCGAAAGCAGCTCCTCCGGCGTCATCGCCTTCACCGTGCCGTAGGTACCCACGGGCATGAAGGCCGGCGTCTCGATGGTGCCGCGGTCGAGCGTGAGCCTGCCGCGCCGCGCCGCGCCCTCGGTCTTCTGCAGCTCGAAGTGGATCATGCGCGCGCCCCTGGCGCAGCGGTGATCCACATGGCGTCCCCGTAGCTGAAGAAGCGGTAGCGCTGGCCCACCGCGTGGGCATAGGCAGCCAGCACGTTGCGGTGGCCGGCGAAGGCCGAGACAAGCATCAGCAGGGTGGACTCCGGCAAGTGGAAATTGGTGATGAGGGCATCGACGACCCGGAAAGCATAGCCCGGCGTGATGAAGAGGCGCGTCTCACCTGCGCCGGCCGCGAGCTGGCCGGACGCCGCGGCGGATTCCAGCGCGCGCGCCACGGTGGTGCCCACGGCCACCACCCGGCCGCCGCGCGCGCGGCAGGCCGCGACGGCATCCACCAGCGACTGCGATACCGCCCAGGTTTCCGCATGCATCACGTGGTGGGCGATTTCCTCCACGCGCAGCGGCTGGAAGGTGCCGGCGCCCACGTGCAGGGTGACTTCGGCGCGCCGCACGCCCAATGCATCGATGCGCGCTACCAGCGCCGCGTCGAAATGCAGGCTGGCCGTGGGCGCCGCCACCGCGCCCGGCGCGCGCGCGAAGATGCTCTGATAACGCTCCCGGTCCTGCGCGTCGTCGCTGCGGTCGATGTAGGGCGGCAGCGGCACATGGCCGTGGGCCTCGAAGAACTCCAGCGCCGGCTGTGGCGTCCGGATTTCCCACAACGATCCGGCCGGAGTTTGCACCTGGCCGACCACCTGCACTTCACCACCCGCGGTGTGGACAGCCAGGCCCGGGCGGATGGCCTTGCTGGCTCGCATCTGTACCCAGGCGCGGTCTTCTCCCACCACGCGTTCCAGGAAGATTTCCACGCGGCCGCCCGAAGGCTTGGTGCCGAAGAGGCGCGCCGCGACCACACGCGTGTCGTTGAACACCAGCAGGTCGGCCGGACGGAGCAGGTCCGGCAGGTCGGTGAAGCGCCGGTCCGCCAGTGCACCGGTGGCGCCATCGAGGCACAGCAGGCGGCTGGCGGAGCGCTCAGGCAGCGGCGCCTGGGCGATCAGTCCGGGAGGCAGTTCGTAGGAAAAATCAGCGCGGCGCATGGGGCGGCGGATGGTACTCCACGCCCCGCGCGAACGCTCAGGGCCGGACGGTCAGCGCCCTGCCGCCGCGCCAGCGCCCGGGGCGACGGAATCCAGATCGATGGCCTTGCGGTCGCGCTGCACGCGCAGCTTCACCTTCTCGCCCGGCTGGTAGGAGCGCAGGATGCGCCCCGCGTGCTGGGCATTGGCCGGCTTGCGGGCGTCGATGGAGAGGATGACGTCGCCATCCTGCAGCCCATAGGGCGAATCGGGGCCGGCGCGCACCACCAGCACGCCCTCCTTCACGCCGAAGTAGTTGCCGAGGCGATCCGAGAGCGTCGCGAACTCCATGCCACCCAGCGGCGTGGAAAAGGACTGCACGGGAGCACGTTCCTCGATGCGCCGGCGCAGCACATCATCCACCGGCGGCAGCGCGGGCGGCGGCGGCGCGGCGCGCAGCGCGACGTCGTAATTCATCTTGCGGCCATCGCGCAGCACGGCCAGCTTCACCCTGGTGTCGGGCTGCAGCGCCTGCAGCTTTTCCACCAGCGCGCGGCCGGGACTGGCTTCTTTCGTGAGGTCGAATCCGTTGATGGAGGTGATCAGGTCACCCGCGCGCAGGCCCGCCTCCTCGGCGGCGCCGCCCGGGCTGACTGTCGAGACCAGGGCGCCGTCGCGGCGCTCGCTGGTATCCACTGAAATGCCCAGCAGCGCGCGCGGCCGGCCCGCGACCAGGTTGCCGCCGCCAATGCTGTAGGTGAAATTGCGGCCCAGTTCGCTGGCGGCGATCGCATAGTCGCGCGAGGCCTCGTCGAGGCGGCGGCGCATCTGCTCCAGGCGATCGTCCTGGCGCTGGATGATGCGCTCCTGGTCGCGCAGCGCCTCGCGCTGGTTGCGCTCGCGCTGGTCCATCTCGCGCTGTGCCCGGGCCTGGTCGCGCTCCAGTTCCAGCTCCCGCAGCAAGCGCTCATTCTCGCGCTGCGCGGCGTTGTCCTGCGCAGCAGCGTCCACGGCCGGCAACACCGATAGCGGCAGTGCCAGCAAGGCGACCTGCCACCTGCGGCGCCGGATCTGCATGCCATGTGGTCGGGAATCCATGTTCGTCACTCCGGTTGGTTCACAGGTCCAGCAGCGCATGCGCATAGGTCACCCGCTGCAGGGAATCATTGAGGCGCGCCCGCGTGGTTTCCAGCCGCTTCAGCTCCGCGTCGGGCAGCGGAGTCAGCCGTGCCGCGGAGATCTCCGCATCGAGCAGGGCAATGTGATCCTGCAGCTCGCTGGTGAGCGCGAAGCGGTCCATGTCCACCAGCGCCGGGGGCTGCAGGAAGACATCGGCGACCGGTGTCATGGCCTCGGCCGGGGGACCGGTCACGGTAGCCGCAGGTTCGGGCTGGGTGAGCACCGCCACCACCGGCACCACCGCCAGCACGCCAATGGCAGCCGCGGCGCTCCAGCCGGCCGTGCGGGCACGATGACGCACCTGCGCGCGGCGGCGCTCGAACTCGGCGAAGTCGATTGGCACCTCACCGGCCGGCGTGGCCAGCGCGCGCAGATCCAGTGGATTCTTCATGGCACCTGCCCCTGCGCTGCCAGGCCCGCGGCCGGCAACTGCCGGTCCGCGGGTCGATGATCATCCAGCGCGGCGCGCAGCAGCGCATGGGCGCGCGCCAGCCGGGATTTGGAGAAACTGGTGGTGCGGCGGAACAGCGCCGCGATTTCCTCATGCGTGAGGCCTTCCACATCGTGCAGCCACACCACCGCGCGATCAGTGCCCGGCAGCTGCGACAGCGCGCGCTCCAGGTCGATGTGCTCGGCCAGTGCGGCCTCGGGTACTGCCGCTGCTGTGGCGCGCAGGGCGGCATCATGGGGTGCGGGGAGGCCGGCATCGGAACCGTCTGGCCAAAGCGCGCGTCGCGCGCGCTGCCAGGGCGAGCGCAGGTGCATGAGGCAGTGCCGCGCGGCCACCTGGCGCACCCAGGCGCCGAAAGGTGCATCACCACGGTAATCGCCCAGGTGATCGAGCAGGGCGATCATGCAGTCCTGGAACACATCCTCGGCGGCGGCCCGGCTGCGCACCAGGCGGCGGACCAGCGCGAACACCGGCGCGGCGGTCAGCTCGTACACCCGATGCTGGGCGGCACGGTCGCCGGCAGCCGCCAGGCGCAGGCACGCGGGTTCCGGGCTGATCGCGAGGAAGCGGCTCATGCTCCTAGGATGCGCCAGCCAGCCATTTGGTCGCAGCCTGCACTGCAAAATCGCATACCATCTGCGCCCTTCCCGCCCCCCAAGGCCCGTGTGGCGGAACTGGTAGACGCAGCAGACTCAAAATCTGCCGACCGCAAGGTCGTGTCCGTTCGATTCGGACCACGGGCACCAGCGATTCGCTGACCGAAGCTGGCTAGAAATTCGTGCCCTGCATGCTCCGCAGGGTGGCGGTGTCCTGCTCGGCCAGCGCATCCATCACATCATCGAGCGTCTGCGGCCGGCCGAAGAGATACCCCTGGCCGAAGTCCACGCCCAGCCGCCGCAGGAACTCCGCCTGCTCGCGAGTCTCGATGTGCTCGCCCACGGTCTGCAGCACGAAATCGCGCGCCAGCTGCACGATGCCCTTCACCGCGGACTCCGAGCGCTTGTTGGTGATGATGTCGCGCACGAAGCTGCCGTCGATCTTCAGCCGCGTGACCGGCAGCTGGTGCACATAGGCCAGCGAGTTCGCGCCGGTGCCGAAGTCGTCGATGGCAATGCCGCAGCCGGCAGCGCGCAGGCGCCGCATGGCATCACCGGCGCGCGCAGGATCACCCAGGGCAACCTGCTCGGTGATCTCCACCACGATGGAACCGGCGGGCAGCTGCGAGGCCTGCATCTGCGCGATGAAATGCGAGGTGAAGGCCGGATCGCACAATGATGCGCCGGAGACATTGATGGACACGCTGATGCGCTGCGCGGCCAGCACCGCGCGGTAGGGCGCAAGGATGGCGAAGGCGCGATCCACCACGAAACGGTCGAGCACGGAGAGCAGCTGGAAGCGCTGCGCCACGGCCACCAGCCGCCCCGCGCTGCCCTCCACGCTCTCCTCCCCGGGCAGGCGCAGCAGCAGCTCGAAGCCCATGGGATGCCGGCCAGGGCGCAGCGAGACGATGGGCTGCGCATACAGTTCCAGCTCGCCGGTGCGCAGCGCCTCGCGCAGGTCCGCGGCGATGAAGTCATCATCCACGCGGCGGATCACGCTGGCGTCATTGGACTGGTGCGTCTCGATGCGCGCGCGGCCGCGTTCCTTGGCCAGCCGCAGCACATGGTCGGCGGCCAGCAGCGAGCGCTCGAAAGGCTCTGCGGGCACGTCATATGCCGCGATGCCTGCGGAAAAGCTCAGCTTGGGCAGCTCGGGATGTTCCTTCAGTTCCGCGGCCGCCAGCAGCTTCTGCAGCTTTTCGACGAGGTGCACGGCAAAGTCGGTGTCCCGCCCGGACAGCAGCATCACCAGCTTGCCGCCGTCCAGCCGCGCCACCAGCGCATTGCGTGGCAGCACCGGCGGCACCAGCAGCCGCGAGAGCACGCGGATGGCCACGTCGCCGAGCGCGATGCCCTGCGTGTGGTTCAGGGTGCGCAGTCCGTCGAGGTCCAGCAGCACCAGCGCGCCGGCATCCGCCTTGCGCCGCCGGATGGTGGTGCGCAGGCCCAGGCGCGAGAGATGGCCGCTCTCGTGGTCCACTTCGCGCATCAGCCGCGGCCCCAGGCGCAGCACCTGGACCTGCGCCATCACCGTGGAGAAGGCATCGAAACGTGCGCCGGTAAGCTCGCGGGCAAACACCAGCCAGGCCGGAATGCGCCCCGAACCCGCATCAGCGGGGATCACCAGCAGGCGACAGGCGGCCGGCGGCTGCTCACCCTGGATGATGCGGGCGGGCTGGTCGCCCATTGCCGCCGGATCGCCCAGCAGCGCCAGCTGGGCGTCGAATTCGGTCGCGATGGCCACCGGCAGCTCGCGCTCGCGCACCCCCACGGCCAGCTTCAGGTGCGCCCCGGGCAGCCACAGCATCACGGCGTCGGCGGCCATGCGCAGGCCCAGCTCCCGCAGCACCTCGGCCAGCGGCATGCGCGAACGCACCCGGCGGCGCATCTCGCGCCCCAGCCGCATCAGCCTGAGGTCCGTCTCCAGCCGCGCGTGGCCGGCGGTGGCGCTGTTATCCTTGGATTCCATCCATCAAGGGCCGTCTGGGTTGATTACGCTGATGATCGCTGCCGTACAGCTTTCCGGGACGTGACGCGGGTCGCAGGCGCTACCGGCGGAATGTGATGGACAAGCCTTTCTGCTCGCATTGTGGCCAGCGCACGGTGGTAACCATTCCCCCGGGCGATACGCGGCCCCGGCGCACCTGCCCGGCCTGCGGCGCGGTGCACTATGAAAACCCCAACGTGGTGGTGGGCTGCGTGCCCGTGCATGAGGGCCGCATCCTGATCTGCCGGCGGGCCATCGAACCGCGGCGCGGCTACTGGACCATCCCTGCCGGCTTCCTCGAGAACGGCGAGACGCTGGAGGCCGGCGCCGCGCGCGAGTGCCAGGAGGAGGCGCTGGCCACGGTGCAGATCGGTTCGCTGCTGGCGGTGGTGAACGTGCCGGAAGCCTGCCAGGTGCATGTGTTCTTCCGCGCCCATCTCGCGAGGCCTGAATACGGCGCCGGCGAGGAAAGCCTGGAGGCAAAGCTGGTGGAAGTGAAGGACATCCCCTGGGATGAACTGGCCTTTCCCTCAACAGTTTATGCCTTGCGGTGCCACGTCGCGGACCGCGAGACTGTGGCCCTGCCAACGCACGTCACGACGCTCGCCCGCCGCCCCGGGCCAGACGCCCCGATGGGCTAGAATGACGCGCCTTACCGTGGAGAGCGCATGACCTTCGTCGTCACCGAAAACTGCATCAAGTGCAAATACATGGACTGCGTGGAAGTCTGCCCGGTGGACTGCTTCCATGAGGGCCCGAACTTCCTGGTGATCGATCCGGATGAATGCATCGACTGCACCTTGTGCGAGCCGGAGTGCCCCGCCGAGGCCATCTTCTCCGAGGACGAAGTCCCCGCGGACCAGAAGGACTTCCTGAAGATCAATGCCGAGCTGGCCAAGCAGTGGCCGGTGATCACCGAGAAGAAGCCCGGCCCTGCCGACGGCAAGGAATGGGACGGCAAGCCCGGCAAGAAGGAACTGCTGGAACGCTAGGGATCAGCGCGCTAGGGATCAGCGCGCGACGGAGACCACGGGCGTGGCCGTGCTCTCCTTGATGGCCTCGAGCAGGTCTGGTGGCGGCAGGTAGCCGGGAATCACTTCGCCGCTCGACAGCACCACACCCGGCGTGCCGGTGAGTGCGAACTTGCGCCCGAGGTCAAAGTGCTTTGCAACCGGCGTGCTGCACTCGCGGTGCGGCACGGTGCCGCCCTGCTTGGCCGTGGTGAGCGCTTCGCGGCGGTCCTTCGCGCACCACACGTCATCCATCACATGGCCGGACTCTGAATCCGGGCCGCTGCGCGGATAGGCCAGGTAGCGCACGCGGATGCCCACGCGGTTGTATTCCTCCACCTGCGAGTGCATGCGCTGGCACCACTGGCAGTCCACGTCGGTGAACACCGTGACCGTCTCGGGCAGGCGCGCCGCGCCGAACACGATCATCTCGTTCTCGGGAATCTCGCCCAGCATCTGCAGCCTGAGCTCACGCCGCCGCCGCTCGGTGAGGTTGGGGAACTCGCCGTCGGTGGTGACCTGGAACAGGTTGCCGGAGATCACGTAGCGGCCATCGGCCGAGACGTAGTTGATCTCGCCCTCGTGGGCGATCTCGTAGAGCCCGGCGATGGGGCTGAGGCGCAGGTCTTCGGGCTTCGTGCCCGGCATCAACGCCGCCAGTGCGATGCGCGGATCACCCTCGACCACGGGCTCCACAGGCGGGGCCGCGGGGGCCGAGGCGTTCGGGGACGTGGCAATGGCCTGCGGATCGCTGCTGCAGGCCGCCAGGGCCAGCGCGAGGGCGCCCGTGAGCGCGATGCGGAGTCTGATGGAGCCTTTCATGGGCCCAGTGTAGCAGCCTTGGCCGGCTGGCCCGCCGCGCTCAGCCGCGCGGATGGTGCTGCTGGTGCAGCTCCTTCATGCGCTCGCGGGCCACGTGGGTGTAGATCTGCGTGGTCGAGAGGTCGCTGTGGCCCAGCAGCATCTGCACCACGCGCAGGTCTGCGCCATGGTTCAGCAGGTGCGTGGCGAAGGCATGCCGCAGCGTGTGCGGGGAGAGTTCCTTCTCGATGTTCGACTTGCGCGCGTAGCGCTTGATGATGTGCCAGAAGGCCTGGCGCGTCATGTGGTCGCCGCGACGGGTCGGGAAGAGGTAGTCGGTGTGCCGGTCGAGCAGGATCTCGCCGCGGCCGGTGCCAATGAACTCGCGCAGCCAGCGCACGGCCTCCTCCCCCAGCGGGATCAGCCGCTCGCGGTCACCCTTGCCGGTGACGCGCAGCACGCCCTGGTTGAGGTTCAGCTGCGAATATTTCAGCGAGACCAGCTCCGACACGCGCAGCCCCGTGGCGTAGAGCACCTCGAGCATGGTGCGGTCGCGGCTGCCGAGCGGATCGGAGACCACCGGTGCATTCAGCAGCGCCTCGACCTCGCCTTCGGAAAGCGACTTGGGCAGCGAGCGGCCGATCTTCGGCATCGCGATCTGCGCGGTGGGATCCTCGCGCAGCGTGCCCTCGCGCAGCAGGTGGCGGAAAAAGCGACGGAACGACGAAAGCTGTCGCGCCGTCGAACGTGGCCGCGCGCCGGATTCGACTCGCCATGCGATGAATCCAAGCAGGTCGGCACGTGTAGCACTGGAAATCACGGTGCCGCGCGCGTTGAGCCAGCGCGACAGCGCCATCAGGTCCGCCCGGTAGGCGGCGAGCGTGTTCGACGACAGGCCCCGCTCCATCCACGCGCCATCAAGGAACCGCGTGACGGCCGGATCGACCGCATCGGTTGCCGGGCGGGTCGCGGAGGCGGAACTGGCGGATTTGCTCAAGGGGATGGTTTCCGATGGCGATCGTGAACAGACTGGAGCGAGTATCCCGAAACAGCCCCCGGGTCCCCGTGATGCCCTTCACACGCCAGGCGAGGCGTTAACATAAAGATGAAGCGGGTCACACTATCCCACCTGAAGAACACCGCCGTCATCGTGTCTCCAAACCGAAGCCCCCTGCGCTGGCTGGCCATCCCTTATGCTGCCTGGGCAGGCATCACATTCCTGATGCTGGCGCTGGGGGTGCTGATCCTCATCCTGCCCATTCCCTGGCAGGGGCTGCGCCGGCGCATGGTGCAGGCCGCGGCGCGGCTGGCGCTGTGGTGCGGTGGCATGCGCGTGAGCGTGCAGCAGGCGGCGCAGCTGCCGGCCACGCCCTGCGTCGTGGTGGCCAACCATGCCAGCTACCTGGACGGCATCGTGCTCTTCGCCGCGCTGCCACCGGTGTTCGGCTTCGTGATCAAGCGCGAGATGAGCCGCGTGCCGCTGGCCAACCTGCTGCTCAGGCGCATCGGCTCGCACTTCGTCGATCGCGGCAGCGCGCACCGCAGTGCCCGTGATGCACGCAAGCTGTTCAAGCGCGCGCAGGCCGGCGGCGCGATGGCGTTTTTCCCCGAGGGCACCTTCCAGCGTGCACCGGGGCTGGCGCGCTTTCGCAGCGGCGCCTTCGTGGTGGCGGCCAATGCGCAGCTGCCCATCGTGCCGGTGGCGATACGCGGCACGCGCAGTGCGCTGCCTGCGGGCGCGCGGCTGCCGCGTCCGGGCCGCATCGAAGTGGAACTGGCGCCGCCGCAGCCGGCGCCGGCGAGCACTGAGCCGGCGGTGATCGAAGCGGCGGTCGCGGCCGCACGTGCAGCAATCCTCGCGCGCCTTCCCGAGCCGGACCTGCAGGCTGCGATGGCCAAGACTGGCGGCTGAGCCGCGGCCGCATTCGCGTACCGGATGGCGCGCTTGCCGTAAACTCGCGCGCCATGACGAACCGCGACCAGATGGAATACGACGTACTCGTGGTGGGCGCAGGGCCTGCGGGCCTCGCTGCCGCGATCAGGATCAAGCAACTGGACCCCGCGCGCAGCGTCTGCGTGCTGGAGAAGGCGGCCAGCGTCGGTGGCCATGCGCTGTCGGGCGCCGTGCTCGAGCCGGGTCCGCTGGATGTGCTGTGGCCGCAGTGGCGGCAGACGCCGCCGGCCATCTGCGTGCCCGTGCAGCGCGATGAATTCCGCCTGCTCACGCCGCAGCGTGCCGTGCGCCTGCCGGTGCCGCCGCAGCAGCACAACCACGGCAACCTGATCATCTCGCTGGGACAGCTGCTGCCGCTGCTGGCCGCGCATGCGGAGAGCCTGAGCGTGGACGTGCTGCCGGGATTTGCGGCGGCGGCGCCGCTGTTCGACGCGGAGGGCGCCGTGGCCGGCGTGCGCGTGGGCGACATGGGGCTGGACGCCGAGGGCAATCCCACCGCGCAATATGCGCCCGGGCCGGAGATCCGCGCGCGCACCACCATCGTGGCCGAGGGCTGCCGCGGGAGCCTGGCCAGGCAGCTCATCGCGCAGTTCGCGCTGGATGCCGGGCGCTCGCCGCAGACCTTCGCGCTGGGCTTCAAGGAACTGTGGCAGCTGCCGCCGGGTCGCACGACCGAAGGACTGGTGCAGCACTCGGTGGGCTGGCCGCTGGACAACCAGACCTATGGCGGCAGCTTCGTGTATCACCTCGGCGGCGACCAGGTGTATGTGGGCTTCGTGGTGGGACTGGATTACCAGGACCCCAGGCTGCAGCCCTTCGAGGCGTTCCAGCAGTTCAAGCACCATCCCTCGCTGCGGCCGCTGCTCGAGGGCGGCGAGATCCTCGCCGCCGGTGCGCGCACCATCGCGGCCGGCGGCTGGCAGTCCTGCCCGCGGCTCGACATGCCGGGCGCGCTGCTGGCCGGTGATGCCGGCGGCACGCTGAACTTTCCCAAGATCAAGGGTGTGCACCAGGCCCTGCGCTGCGGAATGCTCGCCGCCGAACACCTGGTGGAAAGCGGCGGCAGCGCGGGCTTCGATGCGCGCTGGCGTGCTTCCGAGGGCGGGCAGGAGCTGCGCAAGGTGCGCAACATCAAGCCCGGCTTCAAGCGCGGGCTGTGGTGGGGAATGGCCAATGGCCTGTTCGAAACCATCACCGCGGGCGCTGCGCCCTGGACACTGCGCAACGCCAGCAACGCGACGCTGCACCGGCTGGATGAATACGAGTCGCCCGACCGGCACTGGCAGCCGCGCACGCTGCCGCCGCGCGACCGGCTGGCTGCGGTGTTCTTCGCGCAGACGGCGCATGATGAATCCCAGCCCGCGCACCTGCATGTGCATGACACCAGCATCTGCGCCACGCGCTGCGCGCAGGAGTACGGCAATCCCTGCACGCGTTTCTGCCCGGCGAACGTGTACGAAATGGTGGACGACGGCGCGGGCGGCAAGCGCCTGCAGGTCAATGCCGCCAACTGCGTGCACTGCAAGGCCTGCGACATCAAGGATCCCTATGGCGTGATCACCTGGACCACGCCGGAAGGCGGCAGCGGCCCGAACTACCCGAACCTGTGAGCGAAGAGCGCGCGGACAACGTCGATACCGAGATCGTGACGGCCCGGCCGTCGCGTCCCGGCCGGCTGTCCGCGCTGCGCACCGCGCTGGATGAGGGCGCGGTGCGCGCCGCCGAGCGCATCGTCAACACGCTGCATCCGGCCGAGATGGCGCAGCTGCTGGAGTCCCTGCCGCCGCAGCGCCGCGAGCTGGTGTGGGAGATGATCGACCCGGCGCTGGACGGCGACGTACTGGTCGAGCTCTCCGAAGACGTGCGCGCGCAGCTGATCCGCGAGATGGATCCGCAGGAGCTGGCCGCCGCCACCGAAGGCCTGGAGGTGGACGACCTGGCCGACCTGCTGGCCGACCTGCCCGAGACCGTCACGCGGCAGCTGCTGCACAACATGGACCAGCAGGACCGCGAGCGGCTGTCGCGCGTGCTGTCCTGGCCGGAAGACAGCGCCGGCGGCCTGATGAGCACCGACACGGTGAGCGTGCGCGCCGACGTGTCGCTGGAGGTGGTGCAGCGTTACCTGCGCATGCGCGGGGAGCTGCCGGAGCGCACCGACCGGCTGTTCGTGGTGGACCGCAGCGACCGCTTCCTCGGCACGGTGACGCTGGCGCGCCTGCTCACCGACGACCCGGACCGGCTGGTGGGCGCCAGCCTCGATCCCGACGCGCCGCGCATCGCACCGGAGCTGCCAGCCAGCGAGGTCTCGCAGCTGTTCCGCGACCGCGACCTGGTGTCGGCCCCCGTGGTCGATGACTCCGGCCTGCTGCTGGGTCGCATCACCGTTGACGATGTGGTGGACGTGATCGCGGAGGAAGCCGCCCACGAAGTGATGGCCGGCGCGGGCCTGCGCGACGAGGAAGACGCCTTCGCCCCGGTGCTGACCACCACGCGGCGGCGCCTCCTGTGGCTGGGCATCAACCTGTGCACGGCCATGCTGGCGGGCCTCGTGGTGCAGCGTTTCGAGGGCACCATCGAGAAGGTGGCGGCGCTGGCGGTGCTGATGCCGGTGGTATCGAGCATGGGCGGCATCGCCGGCTCGCAGACGGTGGTGCTCATCATCCGCTCGATGGCGCTGGGACAGGTTGAATGGCGCGACGCGCGTTTCCTGCTGTTCCGCGAGATGAGCGTGGGTGCGATCAATGGCCTGGCGATGTCGGCGATCCTGGCTGCCATCACCGTGGCCTGGCTGGGCACCTGGCAGATCGCCGTGATCATCACCTTCGCGATGGTCACCAACCTGCTGGCCGCGGCGCTGGTGGGCGTGATGGTGCCGCTGACACTGCGCCGGCTGCAGATCGACCCGGCGCTGGCGGCTGGCGTCATCCTCACCGCCTTCACCGACTGCATCGGTTTTGCGACGCTGCTGGGACTGGGTACGCTGTTCCTGACCTGACGGATCAGGCGCGGGCCGGCTGGGCCTGCGCCGGCGCATCGAACAGCTCGCGCAATTCCTTCTCGCGCATCATCGCGTCGCGGTAGCCCAGCTGGATCAGCGCCGTCGTGTACTCGGCCTCGAACAAGAGGTAGCTGGCCAGCTGCGCGCCAGCGGTGCCGCGCGCGCCGATCACGCGCAGCAGCGCCTTCAGCGCGGGCGGCAGGCAGTGCATGTGCTGCTCGGCGACGGAACGCAGGTCCTCGGACGGCGAGATGAACACGATGCGCTCCACCTGCCGCGCGCCGGGGAACACCTGTGGCGCCACGCGCAGCATGCGGTTCACGCGCTCGATCTGTTCCAGGTCGGACCAGATCTGGTCGGTGAAGAGGTTGTCGAGCGCGAAGCCGGCGATCTGGCCCGGCGTGGGCGCGGAATGCGGCGTGGAGCGACGCACCGACACGCCGCCGGTGCCGGCGCTGCGCATGCCGATGATCAGCAGCCGGTCGGCGCCCAGCCTGAGCGCCGGCGACAGCGGCGCGGTCTGGCGCATGGCGCCATCGCCGTAATAAACGCCGTCGATCTCCTCGGCGGGGAACAGCAGCGGCACCGACAGGCTGCCCATCAGGTGCGAGAGGTTCAGCCGCACGCGGCGACCGATGTGGTCGGTGCGGCTCCATTCCGAAAGACCCGGCCGTCCTTCAAAGAAGGCCACCGAACGCGCCGTGCCATAGCCGGTGGCGCACAGCGCCAGTGCATCCAGGCGGCCGTTGCGGATGTTGCGTCCCACGCCGCGCCACGGCACCTCGCTGCCGAGCAGCTCGCGCAGCGGCGTGTTGTCGAAAAGCGAACGCGGTGCGCTGGCCAGCAATCCGCCGGACAGCAGTGATAACGCCCAGCGCAGGCCCGAACGGATCATCCGGCGTCGCCCGACGTGGAAGATCTGCTGCACATGGAAATTTGCCCACACCCTTTCGATGGCCGCAACGGCCTGGCTCCACTGGTCGGCGCGCGCCGCCAGCACCGCCGCTGCCACGGCGCCGGCGGAGGTGCCGACGACCACGCGGAAGGGATTGGGTTGATCGGGCAGGATATGTGACAGCGCTTTCAGCACACCGACCTGGTAAGCCGAACGCGCACCGCCACCGGTCAGCACCAGTGCAGGAACAGCGCGCCCGGGAGATGGCAGGTGGGCTGACATGGGCCTATCATTATGATTCAACGCGCCTTCATCCGGGGCGCGGGAATCCCGAGGAGCAACCATGCGTGCAGGTGCAATCCGAATCTCCCCCCTGGTGATCCTCGCCGCCTTCGCGGCACTCGCACTGGCCGCCGTCAGCGCCATGGCAGCCGGCCCCGCCGCCGCTCCCGCGGCCGGCACGACGGCGAAGCCGAAGGCAGGCGACACGGCGCCGGCATTCTCGCTGGTGGACCAGAACGGCAAGAAGCACTCGCTGTCCGACTACAAGGGCAAGTGGGTGGTGGTCTATTTCTATCCGAAGGACCAGACGCCGGGCTGCACCACGCAGGCCTGCCAGTTCACCGAGAACGTGTTTGCCTTCCGCAAGGCCGGAGCGCAGATCCTCGGCATCAGCGTCGATGACGAGGCCTCGCACAAGGCCTTCGAGAAGGCGCTGGCCGGCAATGCGAAGATCTCCGCCGAGAACCAGAAGCTGATCGAGGAGCATGGCCTGCCCTTCCCGCTGCTGGCTGATTCAACCTTCGCCACGGCAAAGGCCTATGGCGTGCTGACGCAGCGAGGCACGATGAACATCGCCTCGCGCGAGACCTTCCTGATCGATCCGCAGGGCAAGGTGGCCAGGCACTATGAGGTCACGCCCGACAAGCTCGAAGGCCACTCGGCCGAGCTGCTGAAGGACATCAAGGCGCTGCAGGAAAAGAAGAACTGAGCGCCGGCCGCAAGGCCTGTCTCCAGGGCCGCGTCAGGGTCGCCGCACCCTCAGGATCTGCATCGAGTTGGTGCCACCCTGCACGCCTGACAGCTCGCCCTTGGTGAGGATGATCTGGTCGCCCACGTCCACCAGCCCGCGCGAGAGCAGCTGGTCGAAGATGGACTGGTACAGCTGCAGCGGCGACTCGTGCGTCACGTCGAACAGCACGGGATACACACCGCGGTACAGCGTGACGCGGCCGCGGGTCACTTCCTGGCGGGTGATGGCGAAGATGGGGATGTCCACGCGCATGCGGCTCATCCACAGCGGCGTGAGGCCCGACTCGGTGAGCGCCACGATGGCCTTCGGATGCGTGTGCTGCGCGGTGAACATCACCGCCTTGGCGATGGCTTCCTCGGTGTTCGAGAACTCCCCGTCGGTGCGGCGCACGGTCTTGGAGTGGCCGATCTCGTAGCGCTCGGCGCCCAGGATCACCTCCGCCATGGCCTGCACGGCCTTCACCGGGTACTTGCCGGCGGCGGTCTCGGCCGACAGCATCACCGCATCGGTGCCGTCGAGCACGGCATTGGCCACGTCGCTCACCTCGGCACGCGTGGGCACCGGCTGGGTGATCATCGACTCCATCATCTGCGTGGCCGTGATCACGATGCGGTTGGCCGCCTGTGCCTGCGCAATGATGGTCTTCTGCATGCCGGTGAGGGCCGCATAACCCATCTCCACGCCCAGGTCACCGCGTGCAACCATCACGGCATCGGCCACGGTGAGGATGTCGCTGAGGTTGTCGATGGCCTCATGGCGCTCGATCTTGGCCACCATGTGCGCGGTGCCCTTCCACTTCTGCATCTCGGTGCGGGCGCGGCGGATGTCGTTGGCATCGCGCGCGAATGACACCGCGAGGTAGTCCACGCGCATCTCGGCCGCGAGCTGGATGTACTCCAGGTCCTTGTCGGTGAGCGCGGGCGCCGAAAGACCGCCGCCCTGCTTGTTCAGTCCCTTGCGGTTCGACAGCTCGCCGCCGGCGCGGGTGACGCATTCCACGCGGGTGGCGGTGACCTCGGTCACCTCCAGCACGATGTAGCCATCGGCCAGCAGCAGCGTGTCGCCGGCGCGCACATCCTTCACCAGGTCCTTGTAGGCGCAGCCCACCTCGCGCTCGTTGCCGGCCGCGGGATCGAGCGCGATGTCCAGCGCGAAGGGCTGGCCTTCCTTCAGATCGACCTTGCCGTTCTGGAAGCTCTCGATGCGGATCTTGGGTCCGGAAAGATCGGCCAGGATGCCCACCGACCGGCCGGCCTTCTCCGCCGCGGCACGGATGGCCAGGATGCGCCGCCGCTGCTCCTCCTTCCCGCCGTGCGAGAAATTGATGCGCGCCACGTCAAGGCCCGCCTGCACCATGGCGGCCATCACGGCCGGGTCATCGGTGGCAGGGCCCAGCGTGCCAACGATCTTGGTGCGCCGCTTGAATGCGTCCAGGTTGCTCAAACTCTACCCCTTGGCTCGTTCCTCGAGCGCCGCCACCGCCGGCAGGCGTTTGCCTTCCACGAACTCGAGGAAGGCGCCGCCGCCGGTCGATATGTACGAAATACCTTCTTCCACGCCGTATTTCTCGATGGCGGCGAGGGTATCGCCACCACCGGCCAGCGAGAAGGCCTTGCTGCCCGCGATGGCGCTGGCGATGGTGCGTGTGCCCTCGCCGAACTGGTCGAACTCGAACACGCCCACCGGGCCGTTCCACAGGACCGTGCCGGCATCGGCGATCAGCTTCGCCAGGCGCTCGGAGGTGTCGGGGCCGATGTCGAGGATGAGCTCGTTGGGGCGCACGTCATGGATGCCGCGCACGTCGGCATGCGCCGTGGCGGCAAACTCGGTGGCCACCACCACGTCGGTGGGCAGCGGGATGTCGGCGCCACGCTCGCGAGCGCGCGCCATCAGCCGCCGGCAGGTGTCGAGCATTTCCATCTCGCACAGCGACTTGCCCACGTTCACGCCGGTGGCCGCCAGGAAGGTGTTGGCGATGCCGCCACCGACGACCAGCCGGTCCACCCTCTCCAGCAGCGCCTCCAGGATGGTGAGCTTGGTGCTCACCTTGGAGCCCGCGACAATCGCCACCAGCGGCCGTTTCGGCTGCTCAAGCGCGCGCTCGAGGGCATCGAGCTCACCCACCAGCAGCGGGCCGGCGCAGGCCACTGGTGCGAAGCGCGCCACGCCATGCGTGGAGGCCTCGGCACGGTGTGCGGTGCCGAAGGCATCCATCACGAACACGTCGCAGAGCGCGGCCATGCGGCGGGCCAGCTCCTCGCTGTCCTTCTTCTCGCCCTTGTTGAAGCGCACGTTCTCGCACAGCACCACCTGGCCGGGCTGCACGCTGATGGGCGCATCGAGCCAGTCGCGCACCAGCGGCACGTTGCGGCCCAGCAGCTCCGAGAGGCGCTTGGCCACCGGGGCCAGTGACAGCGTCACATCGAACTTGCCCTCCTCCGGCCGCCCCAGGTGCGACAGGAGGATCACGCGCGCACCCTTCTCCATCGCCAGCTGGATGGTTGGCAGCGAGGCGCGGATGCGCGCATCGCTGGTCACCACGCTGTCCTGCACCGGCACGTTGAGATCCTCGCGGATCAGCACGCGTTTGCCGGCCAAGTCCAGGTCGGCCATCTTGAGGACTTTCATCGGCGTATCGCCCGGGCTACTTCGCCCGGCTCCAGGCCAGCGCCGTGTCGAGCATGCGGTTGGAGAAGCCCCACTCGTTGTCGTACCAGGAGCACACCTTCACCAGGCTGCCGTCGATGATCTTGGTCAGCGTGGCGTCATAGGTGGAGGAAGCCGGATCGTGGTTGTAGTCGATCGACACCAGCGGGGCGTCGGTGTAGGCCAGCACGCCCTTCAGCGAACCGGCCGCGGCGTTCTTCACCAGCGTGTTGATCTCTTCCACCGTGGTGGCGCGCTTGGGCTTGAAGGTCAGGTCGACCAGCGACACGTTGATGGTGGGCACGCGGATGGCGAAGCCGTCGAGCTTGCCCTTCAGCGTGGGCAGCACCAGGCCCACCGCGGCGGCGGCGCCGGTCTTGGTGGGAATCATCGACATGGTGGCCGAGCGGGCGCGGCGCAGGTCCTCGTGGTAGACGTCGGTGAGCACCTGGTCGTTGGTGTAGGCGTGCACCGTGGTCATCAGGCCCGACTCGATGCCGATGCCGTCGTTGAGCACCTTGGCCAGCGGCGCCAGGCAGTTGGTGGTGCACGAGGCATTCGACACCACCGTCATGGCGGAGGTGAGCGTGTCGTGGTTCACGCCATAGACCACGGTGCCATCGACGTCGCTGCCGCCCGGGGCGGAGATCAGTACGCGCTTCGCGCCGCCGGCCAGGTGCGCCTGCGCCTTGGCCTTGCTGGTGAAGATGCCGGTGCACTCGAACACCACATCCACGCCGAGCTGGCCCCAGGGCAGCTTCGAGGGATCACGCTCGGAGAGCACCTTGATGCGATCGCCGTTCACGACGATCGAGTCGCCCTCCACGGCCACCGTGCCGTTGAACTTGCCGTGCGCCGTGTCGTAGCGCGTCAGGTGCGCGTTGGTGTTGGCATTGCCCAGGTCGTTGATCGCAACGATCTGGATGTCACTGGTGCGCTTTGCCTCGTAGAGTGCGCGCAGGATGTTGCGGCCAATGCGCCCGTAACCGTTGATGCCTACCTTGATCGCCATGGTGTTCTTCCTTTACTGGGGACTTGCTGTCAGAGAATTTCCTGCACGGCCTGCTGCACACGTTCGCTGGTGAGGCCGAAGTGCCTGTAGAGGTCTGCCGCCTTGCCGGAGGCGCCGAAGCCGTCGATGCCGAGCACGCGGCCCGCGGTGCCGACGTACTTCCACCAGGACAGCGTGGCGCCGGCCTCGATGGCCACGCGGCGCGTCACCGCGGCGGGCAGCACCGATTCGCGATAGGCCGCATCCTGGCGGTCGAAGGTGTCGGTGCTGGGCATCGACACCAGCCGCACGCGGCGTCCGGCTGCATTGAGCGCGTTGACCGCCGTTGCAGCGATGGAGACTTCAGAACCGGTGGCCATCACGATGGCCTCGGGCGCACCGCCTGCCGGCTCGATCAGCGTGTAGCCGCCGCGGGCGATGTTCAGGCCCTGCTCGCGCGTGCGCGGCATCTGCGGCAGCGCCTGGCGCGTGAGCACCAGCGTGGTGGGGCCGTCGGTGCGACCGATGGCCGCGGCCCAGGACACCGCCGTCTCCAGGGCATCCGCCGGGCGCCACAGCGACAGGTTGGGCATGGCGCGCAGCGAGGCCAGGTGCTCGATGGGCTGGTGCGTGGGACCATCCTCGCCGAGGCCGATGGAATCGTGCGTGTAGACCAGGATCACGCCCAGCTTCATCAGCGCCGCCATGCGCACCGCGTTGCGCGCGTAGTCGCTGAACACCAGGAAGGTGCCGGCGTAGGGGCGGAAGCCTCCATGCAGCACCAGGCCGTTCATCACTGCGGTCATGCCGAACTCGCGCACGCCGTAATAGATGTAGTTGCCCGCCGCATCCGCGGCCGTGACGCCCTTTGAATCCTTGCGCCAGGTGTTGACCGAACCGGTGAGGTCGGCCGATCCGCCAACCAGCTCGCCCAGCGACGGGCCGATGGCATTGAGCACCACCTGCGATGAAGCGCGCGTGGCCTGCGGGGCATTCACCGCCAGCGCGGCTTCCAGGCCACGATGCGCGATGGCGTCGAAATCGGCGGGCAGTTCGCCGGCGAGGCGGCGCTTGAGTTCGCGCGCCAGGTCGGGGAATTCCTTTTCATACGCGGCGAGGCGGTCATTCCATGCCTTCTGCGCGGCGCCACCACGGGCCTTCTGGTCCCAGGCCTGGCGCACGGGTGCGGGAATCTCGAAGGGCGCGGCGGTCCAGCCCAGCCTGGTGCGCGTGGCGGCCACTTCATCCACACCCAGCGCCTCGCCATGCGTGGACTTGCTGCCCGCCTTGTTGGGTGCGCCCCAGCCGATCACGGTGCGGCAGCAGATCAGCACCGGCTTGTCGGTGCCCTTCAGCGCTTGTTCGATGGCGGCGGCCACGGCGGCCGCATCGTGGCCATCCACGTTGCGGATGACCTTCCAGCCATAGGACTCGAAGCGCGCGGGCGTGTCATCGCCGCACCAGCCCTTCACGTCGCCATCGATGGAAATGCCGTTGTCGTCGAAGAAGGCGACGAGCTTGCCCAGCTTCAGCGTGCCGGCCAGCGAGCACACCTCGTGCGAGATGCCCTCCATCATGCAGCCGTCGCCGAGGAACACCCAGGTGCGGTGGTCGACGATGTCGTGGCCGGGACGGTTGAACTGTGCGGCGAGCATTTTCTCGGCCAGCGCCATGCCCACGGCATTGGCAATGCCCTGCCCCAGCGGACCGGTGGTGGTCTCGATGCCCAGGTGCGGCTCGCGCTCCGGATGACCCGCGGTGTGCGAACCGAGCTGGCGGAACTTGCGCAGGTCGTCGATCGACAGCGGATAGCCGGTGAGATGCAGCAGCGAGTACAGCAGCATCGAGGCATGGCCATTGGACAGGACGAACCTGTCGCGATCCGGCCACTGTGGATCGGCGGGGTTGTGCCTGAGATAGTCACGCCACAGCACCTCCGCGATATCCGCCATGCCCATTGGAGCGCCTGGATGTCCGGAGTTGGCCTGTTGGACGGCATCCATGGACAGGGCCCGGATGGCATTGGCGAGATCGCGGCGGTTTGGTGTGCTCAAAGTGACTTGGAATCCGTTAAAGGGCGTTGTGAGGAGTCGCGCATTTTCCAATGCGGAGGGGCGCACCGCAAATCGGCAGGCGACTTCATTCACTTTTCGGTCAGGCCCATCCACGTACATTACCCACAGCACCGTAAAACGCGGCCCAAGGGTGGCCCAAGCGACTGAAAGACTTGACTAAATCCACTATCCAGCTGATCCAGCTCACCGACCAGCACCTGTTTGGCGATCCCGCGCGCGCATTGCGCGGCGTGCCCACCCTGCCAGCCCTGCGCGCGACACTGACTGCCGCGCGCAGCGAGCTGGATGCCTGCGACGCCATCCTGGCCACCGGCGACCTGGTGCAGGACGACGCGGGCGGTTACGCGCATTTCCGCACCGAAATGGGCCAGCCCGGCCGTCCGGTGCTCTGCCTGCCCGGCAACCACGATGACGTGCCGGCCATGCGCGCGGCGCTGGCACAGCCGCCTTTCCAGTGCGGCGGCACCTGGGATGCCGGCAACTGGCGAGTGATCCTGCTCGACAGCACCATTCCCGGCGAGACTGCCGGGCACCTGGGTGCTGGCGAGATGCGCCTGCTGGAACAGGCGCTCACGGCCGCGCGCGACCGCCACGCGCTGGTGTGCCTGCACCATCACCCGGTGCCCATGCACAGCCGCTGGCTGGATGGCGTGGGCCTCGGCAACGGCGAGGAATTCCTTGCGCTGCTGGGCCGTTTCGCCAATGTGCGGGGCGTGGTGTTCGGTCATGTGCACCAGGCCTACGACGAAACGCACCGGGGCGTGCGGCTGATCGGCACACCCTCGACCTGCTCGCAGTTCAGACCGCACTCGGATGATTTCGCGCTGGATGAGCGGCCGCCGGGCTGGCGCTCGCTCACGCTGCATGCCGACGGCCGGCTCGACACCACCCTGCACTGGCTGGCCGGCTGGCGCGGCTGAAACAGTTCAGTCGCTGTTGCGCAGCTGCTCGATCAGTTCGAGCCGGCGGCGCGCGCCGTCGGTTTCGAGGATCTTCTGCCGCAGCTCGGCCGGCACCGGCAGCAGCTGGCCCAGATGGCCGCCCACCCACAGTGCATCGTGCAGGCGCGGCACGCCGGCCGGGTATTCATCGCCCAGGTCGGCCAGCGCGCGCGTGAGTGCGGCGGTGAGCTCGGGGAACTCCTCCACCGACAGTGGTTCCGGAGCATCATCGATCCATTCCACATCGGCTACATGCAGCCCATCCGGCTGGATGTCCTGGCGCAGGATGCGGAATCGGCGCTCACCGCGCGCGACGATCTTCAGGAGGCCATCGGGCAGCTGGTCGAAATCGGCCACGCGGGCCCAGGTGCCCACTTCCGCCATTTCGGTGATCGCGCCCACCTCGCCGCCGGTGCGGATCAGCACCACGCCGAAACCGGAATCCTCGCGCATCACGCGGCGGATCATGTCCAGGTAGCGGGTCTCGAAGATGCGCAGCGGCAGCAGCCCCTGCGGGAACAGCACGGTGCGCAGCGGGAACAGGGCGATGCGCACGGCGATCTTCACCTGCGCTTTCCCAGGGCGGTGAGCAGCCGCTGGTGCAGGCCGCCGAAACCACCATTGCTCATGATGAGCACGTGGTCACCGGCGGTGAGGTCGCGCTCCAGTCGTGCCAGCAGCGCATCGACCGAAGGCTCTGTGGCGGCGCGCGGGCCGAGCGCGCCAGCCACGGCGCCGGCGTCCCACCCCAGGTCAGGCGGGGCGAAGAGATACACGGCATCGGCTCCGGCCAGTGCCGGCGCCAGGGTGTCCTTGTGCACGCCCATGCGCATGGTGTTGGATCGGGCCTCCAGCACGGCCACCAGCCGTGCCTTGCCGATACTACGCCTCAGCCCCTCGATGGTCGTGGTGATTGCCGTGGGGTGGTGCGCGAAGTCATCGTAGATGCGGATGCCGGCGGCCTCGCCCGTGAGCTCCATGCGCCGGCGCACGCCCCTGAAGGCGCCCAGTGCCTCGATGGCCGCCTGCACCGGAACGCCGGCATGTCGCGCGGCGGCGACGGCCGCCAGCGCGTTGTCCACGTTGTGGGCGCCGAGCATGTTCCACGCCACCTCGCCCTCGGACACACCATCGCAGAGCACCTCGAAGCGCGAGTGGTCGGCACCAGGAATGCGCGCGGTCCAGCGGGCAGCATTGCCGCCCGCCTGGGCGAAGCCCTCGCGCGGCGTCCAGCAGCCCCGCGCGATCACGTCATCGAGATTGGCGTCGGCCGCGTTGTGCACGACCAGGCCGCTGCCGGGCACGATGCGCAGCAGGTGGCTGAACTGCCGCTTGATCGACTCCAGGTCCTGGTAGATGTCGGCGTGGTCGAACTCGAGGTTGTTGAGGATCAGCGTACGCGGGTGGTAGTGGACGAACTTCGCGCGCTTGTCGAAGAACGCGGTGTCGTATTCGTCGGCCTCGATCACGAAGAAGCGGGCGGATCCCAGCCGCGCGCTCACGTCGAAATTCCCCGGCACGCCGCCGATCAGGAAGCCGGGATCCAGCCCCGCGTGGTCCAGGATGTGCGCCAGCATGCTGGTGGTGGTGGTCTTGCCATGCGTGCCGGCCACGGCCAGCACCCAGCGATCCCCCAGCACGGTGCGCGACAGCCATTCCGGCCCCGAGGCGTAGGGAATGCCGCGTTCCAGCAGCGCTTCGACCACGGGCTTGCCGCGCGACATCACATTGCCCACCACCACCACGTCGGGCGCGGGATCCAGCTGCGCGGCATCGAAGCCCTGCACGATCTGGATGCCGAGGGCTTCCAGCTGCGTGCTCATCGGCGGATAGACGTTCTGGTCGGAGCCGGTGACCCGGTGTCCGGCCGCGCGCGCGATCGCCGCGATGCCGCCCATGAAGGTGCCGCAGATGCCGAGGATATGGACGTGCATGCCGTTTACCGCGTTGCGATCGGTCAGGTGGGAGCTGGTGTGTCGATGGGCGGAAAGACGCTCAGCACCACCAGCAGCGTGGCGATCTGGATGCCGATGAGCAGGAACAGGCAGGCGAGCATCGGGTAGTTCGTCGCGGAGCGCAGGATGCGCGAGCCAACGACCAGCAGCCACACGGCGATCACCGCAGAGACCAGCAGCGCCGGCCCCTGCATCACCGGATCTTCCTGGTACGTGACCAGCAGCCACCGCGCGGCATACAGGACCGGTGCCATCACCAGCTGCACGCCGAAGAGCGCAGTGGAAGTCTGCAGGAAGCGCTCGGGAAACCCGGCCATGCGCAGGATCAGGAACACGCCCAGCAACATCACGCCCAGTTCCAGTGCCACCGCCAGCAACGGGCTGTCGGCCCGCTGCTGGTCGGGGATCGACAGCACCAGCAGGCCCAGCAATACCTGGCCCACCAGCACGCCGGCCAGCAAGGCTCCGGAGGCAGGCACATCCTCCGGCCCCTTGCGGAATCGCAGGATGCCGACGAAAGCCTCGAGGGCTGCGGCGAAAACGGAACGGGAAGGAGCGTTCAAGACGAATGTTCCGGCGAATCAAGTAAGCTTGGGATTCTACATGACCCCTGTCCTGCTCTCAGACCAGCCCTCCATCGACGCCGTCGCGCTGCGCCTCGTGCAGGCACCCTGGATCGCACTGGATACCGAATTCCTGCGTGAACGAACCTACCGGCCGCAGCTGTGCCTGCTGCAGCTGGCCACGCCGGATGAAACGCAGTGCGTGGACCCGCTGGGCGGCGCCGACCTCGCGCCGCTGCGTGCCGCCCTCACCGGCGGCGCGCCGAAGATCATGCACGCCGCGCGGCAGGACCTGGAAGTGCTCTGGCCCGTCTATGGCGCGGTGGCGCCGGTGTTCGACACGCAGGTCGCCGCGGCGCTGGCGGGGTTTCCGGCACAGATCGGCTACAGCGAACTGGTGCGGCAACTGCTGGACACGACGCTGGAGAAGGGCCAGACGCGCACCGACTGGTCGCGCCGTCCGCTCAGCGAGGCGCAGCTGCGCTATGCCATCGACGACGTCGCCCACCTGGCAGAGCTGCGCGATGCGCTGCTGCAGAAACTCGAGGCATTGGGGCGACTGGCCTGGCTCGATGAGGAACTGCACGACCTGGCGCGCGAGGACCGGCTGTTCGTCGATCCGGAGCGTGCACACGAGCGGCTGCGTTTCGGCGGCGAGCTCGACCCGGACCGCGAGCGCCTGCTGCGCCTGCTGGCCGCATGGCGCGAGCGCCGCGCTTCCGAGCGCGACCGGCCCCGCAACTGGATACTCGATGACACCGCGCTGCGCGCGATGGTACTGAAGCCGCCGCGCAATGCCGGCGAGCTGGCGGCGGTCGAAGGCATTGCGCCGGGGTTCGTGGAACGCAGCGGCGCACAGATCCTGCGCCTGGTCGAGGAGGCCGCGCTGCCCGCCCAGTTGCCACCGCCGGCGTCGCGGCCGCGAGCGGATCCCGAGCTGCAGGCCCTCACGCGCGCGCTCTCGGCCATCGTGCAGCGCCGCGCCGCGGAGCTTGGCCTGGTCACCGAAGTGCTGGCAACGCGCCGCGAGCTGGAGAGCATCGCCCGCGGCGGGACCGACGCGCCGGTGCTGCAAGGCTGGCGGCGCGGGGTGGTCGGCGAGGAACTGCTGGCCGCGCGATAACCTGCGGCAGGCGCCGTTCGCCTATTTCTTGCGGGCTGGCGCCTTTTTCTTCTTGCGGGCGGCAGCGCGCCGGGTGACCGGGGCAGCCTTGCGGGCGGACTTTGCCACCCGATTTTTGGCCTTGGCCTTGGCCTTGGCCTTGGCCTTGGCCTTGGCCTTCGTCTTCGCCTTGCCCTTGCCGACCTTCGCCTTCGCAGATCCGGCCTTCTTCTTCGCCGGCGCGCGCTTTGCCGCGCCAGCCTTGCGGGCGCCAGCCTTCGCCTTCGGCTTCTTCTTCGCCGCAGGCTTTTTCTTCGCCCGTTTCGCTGCACCCGCCACGGAGCGCGCCTTCTCGCCTGCCGGCGAGGTCAGCACGCCGACCAGCAGGGCGGTAATTGCATCCACGTCGCCCTGCGCATCAATGCTCTGCAACAGCCCCTGCTTGCCGTAGTAGCTGATCAGCGGGCGGGTCTGCGCCTCATACACCTTCAGCCGCTCGACCACGGTGGCCTCATTGTCATCGGGCCGCTGGAACAGCGGCGGATTGCCCGGGCAGTTCGGGCACACCAGTGCCGCACCGACGGGCATCGAATAAATGTTGTACACGCGCCCGCAGTTCTGGCAGCTGCGGCGGCCGGCAATGCGGCGCGTGAGCTCGACATAGGGCACATCCATCTGCACCACGGCCGTCAGCGGCTTGCCCAGGGCGGTCAGCATGCGGTCCAGCGCCTCGGCCTGCGCGATGTTGCGCGGAAAGCCGTCGAGGATGAACCCGCGCGCCACGTCCGGCTCGGCCAGGCGCTCCTCGATCATGCCCAGCACGGTGGCATCGTCCACCAGCTTGCCGGCTTCCATCACGGACCTGGCCTTCATGCCCAGCGGCGTGCCGCGGGCCACTGCCGAGCGCAGCAGGTCGCCGGTGGAGATCTGCGGGATGCCGAAGCGCTGCACGAGGCGCTGGGATTGTGTGCCTTTGCCGGAGCCGGGAGCTCCCAGGAGAACAATGCGCATGAGACTTGTAGTTGTCGTTGAAGGTCGAGGCACAGTACCGATACGCTTCCCCCCGGTCAAACCACCGTCCGAACCCGGCCTCAAGGGAGCTTTCCATGCGCAAGGCAGCCACTCGACCCCGCAATGCCTTTTATGCCCAGTCCGGCGGTGTGACGGCCGTCATCAATGCCTCGGCAGCCGGCGTCATTGACGCGGCCCGCAAGCATCGCCGCCACATCGGCAAGGTGCTGGCAGGCCGGCATGGAATCGTTGGCGGCCTCACCGAAGACCTGATCGATGTGGGTGCCGAATCGGCCGCCACCCTGCGCGGCCTGCGCCACACGCCGGCAGGTGCCTTCGGCTCGGCACGCTTCAAGCTCAAGGGCCTGGAGCAGAACCGCGCTGAATACGAGCGGCTGATCGAGGTGTTCCGCGCCCACGACATCGGCTATTTCTTCTACAACGGTGGCAACGACTCCATGGACACCGCGCACAAGGTGTCGCAGCTCGCCGATGCGCTGGGCTATCCCATCACCTGCGTGGGCATTCCCAAGACCGTGGACAACGACCTGCCCTTCACCGACTGCTGCCCGGGCTTCGGCTCGGTGGCCAAGTACGTGGCCGTGTCCACGTGCGAGGCGGCGCTTGACGTGGCATCCATGGCGCGCACCTCCACCAAGGTGTTCGTGCTGGAAGTGATGGGCCGGCATGCGGGCTGGATCGCCGCCGCGGGCGGCCTGGCCGGCGAGAAAGCAGATGATGCGCCGCAGGTGATCCTGTTTCCCGAGATCACTTTCGACGAGCCCGCGTTCCTCGCGAAGGTGAAGGGCAGCGTGGAGAAGAACGGCTACTGCGTGATCGTGGTTTCCGAGGGTGTGAAGAATGCCGACGGCAAGTTCCTCGCCGAGGCCGGCACGCGTGACGCCTTTGGCCATGCGCAGCTGGGCGGAGTCGCCCCGGTGATCGCCGGGCTGGTGAAAGAGAAGCTCGGCTACAAGTACCACTGGGCGGTGGCCGACTACCTGCAGCGCGCCGCACGCCACATCGCCTCGAAAACCGACGTGGACCAGGCCTATGCCGTGGGCAAGGCGGCGGTGGAATATGCCGTGAAGGGCATGCATGCGGTGATGCCGGCCATCATCCGCAAGTCCTCGCGCCCCTACCGGTGGAAGATCGAGCCGGTGCCGCTGGCGAAGGTGGCCAACGTGGAGAAGAAGGTGCCACGCGATTTCATCACGCCGGATGGCTTTGGCATCACGGCGAAGGCAAGGCGCTACCTCTCGCCGCTGATCGCAGGCGAAGACTATCCGCCCTACCGCAACGGCCTGCCCGACTATGTGCGCATCCGCGGCAAGGCCGTGAAGAAGAAACTGAAGACCGGATTCAAGGTCTGAAAAAAAGAACCCGGTGCACTGCGCCACCGGGTTCAGGATCCTTACTGCTGCGCGGCTTCCGGCTTGCGGGTGATGCCGCCACCGCCGGAGAGCCCGCCGCTGGCCGAGGCCTCGCCATTGCCGGCGCTGCCCTCGCCCCACACGCCGCCGCCAAGGCCGATCGAACCACCCTCTGCCGCACCTGCGGCCGCATTGCCCATCGCATCCCGAACCGGCGCGCCCACGCGCGATGCAGCCTCGTGTGTCGATGCGGCGGTCGTCGCCGCTGCGTCATGCGCGGCCCGCGCCGTCCGGGCAGCCTTCTCGCGTACGGCGCCTGCAGACTGGCGCACCTTGCCGATCGTTGTGTCCACGGCGCCGCCCGCCTGGGCATGGGCTTCCTGCGTGGTGTCGCGCAGCGTGTCGCGCGTACCACCAGCAGCCTCCCGCACGCCGCCCAGTGCACCGTCGGCGAACACGCCGCCATTCAGGCCGCCGCCCAAGCCGCCGCCCAGGCTGCCGCCCAGGCTTTCGCCCAGGGGCCGGCCGCCCAGCGTGCCATTGAGCGTGCCACCCAATGAGCCACCCAGCGAGCCACCCACCAGCTGCGCGCTGGCCGGCAGCGCCAGGGTCAGGGCAACAGCCGCGAGGGAGATCATTCCGTATCGATGTTTCATGTCAGCTCTCCTGTGTCCGTGGATCATTGAGGAGGCTTGTTTGCCTCTCATGAAGCTCTACGAACCAGGGCAGCCGCTCCATCCCCGGACCTGCCAGCTTTTCAGCGGGACGGTCGCGCCATCAGGCCGCGGCCGGGCGGCTCCTCTCCGACCAGGCCGTAGCCGTAGCGGTTGTCGCGGCCCCTGGCGCCCAGATCATCGGCGACGGCAGCGAACTGTCGCAGGACATCGACGCTGCTTGCGCCGGGGCGGGCCAGCTCCCGGGCCAGCAGACCCGCCACCAGCGGCGCCGCATAGGACGTGCCGCGCACCTGCTGGTATCCACCCTGTGGTGCCGCGGCCCTGAGATCGGCGCCGGGCGCCGCGAAACTCACATGCCGGCCGCCGCTGGCCTCGGGCAGAACGCGCCGCTTCGCATCCACGGCCGACACCGCCACCACGCCAGGATAGGCGGCCGGGTACAGCGGCCCTGCATGGGGACCATCGTTGCCTGACGCCGCCACGATGAGGATGTCGCGCGCCTGCACCGCGCGCACCGTGGCCGCCAGCACCGCATTGTCCGGACCGACGATGCTCATGTTGATCACGCGCACGGATGCGGCGGCAAGCTCGCCCAGCGCGGCCACCACATCACGCACCCGACCGCCGGGCGCCTGGCTGCCGCAGTAGACATCCACAGCCAGCAGCTGCGCACCCGGCGCGGCACCGGTGAATTCATCCGACCAGCCGACGAACAGCGACGCAACGCCGGTGCCGTGGGCGGAGGGCTGCGCACGGCCGTCGCAACCGGACACCAGTGGCGGCCGCCGCTGGAACACCGGATGCCCAGCGTCGACGCCGCCATCGACCAGTCCCACACGGATCTCCACCGGCGTGATGCCGGACGCGCCTGGCGATGCCGTGGCGGCAGGCAGTGCCGCGGCAGACTCGATGTAGAGGTGATCGAAATCGTACTGGCCTTGCGGATCGCCCGCGCGCAGCTCACGCAAGGCCTCGCGCGTGCTGGTGCCCCGTGGCACAAGCAGGGTCACCAGCTGCTGGCCCAGTCCCGCCAGCTGGCGATCATCCTGGATGACATAGCCTCGCAGCAGCGCGCGCGCCAGCGCATCCGGATCAGGCGCAAGGGCAATGATCACGGCGCGGGTGACGGGGAAGCCGCGCGGATCGGACTCCAGCTGCGCAGGATGTCGTCGCAGCAGGTTGCGCGCCTGGTCGGCCAGCGGGCGCAGCCGCGCGGCGGCGCGCACCGTCGTCTCACCGACCGTCCCGCGCAGCGGTGCCTCGATGATCGGTCCCAGCGGCGGCAACGGCAGGGGCAAGGGCACGGGCAGCTGCGCTGCCGCGATGAGCGGATGTGCGCACAGCAGGAACAGCAGCAAGTGAAGATGACGGCGCATGCGGAAAAAAATACCGCCGCGTGCCGTGGGGCGCCAACAATATATTTGCGCGCGGCCGTGGATGATAATCCGCCCCATGAGCGTAGTGCTCCATGAAGGCATGCGGTGAGCCAGGACATCGCGCTGCTGCGGCAGACCCTGCCCGCGGTGCTGCCGCGCCTGCGGCGCTTCGCGCGCACACTGGCGCGTGACGCCGCAGATGCTGATGACCTGGCGCAGGCCGCAATCGAGAAGGCGCTGGCACGGGCGGCACAGTGGCGGCCGCCTCCCGCCGGCGCCAGCACCGACCAGGTGGAAGCCGCCGTGAGGAGCTGGATGTTCGGCATCATCAAGAACGCGTGGATCGACGACCGGCGCGCGGCGCAGCGGCATCGCAGGGTGTTCGCGACTGCCACAGATGCGCCGGAAGCCCCGGACAACGCGCATCTCGCGCAGGAGCACCGCCTGTCCATCGAAGCGGCGATGCAGCGCCTGCCCGAAGAGCAGAGGCTCGCCGTGGCACTGGTGCTGGTGGAGGGACTTTCCTACAGCGAGGCCGCGCAAGTGCTCGACATTCCCGTGGGCACCTTGACCAGCCGGCTGTCACGCGGCCGCGAGGCGCTGATGCAACTTCTCGATGTGCCGGGAGAGATGCCATGAACCCCGGGCATGAAACCTGGGACGAGCTGCAGCTGGCCGCTTACGTCGACGGCGAGCTCGACGCGACGGCCGCCGCACGCATCGAGGCGCAGCTTGTGCAGGATGCAGCACTGGCCACCCGCGTCGCGCGCCAGCGTGCGCTGCGCGCGCAATTGCGCGCGGCCTTCGATCCGGTGGTGCAGGAGCCTGTGCCGCCGAAGCTGCTGGCGGCGCTGGAAGGTCGCGGCAGCGCTGCCGTCCCCATCGGCATTGCCCGCGCACCGGCATCCCCACTGCAGGCCTCGCCAATGTGGTGGGGTGCCGCGGCCGCGTCGGTATTGCTGGCCTTGCTGGCCGGGTGGATGCTGCCGCGCGGCAACGCAATGCTGGTTCCCGCGAGTGATGGCCTGCTGGCCAGTGGAGTGCTGCACCAGGCACTTTCGATGCAGGCCTCCGGCGCAACTGCCGGCACCGGCGCGGTGCACGTCTCGCTGAGCTTCCAGGCGACCGACGGGCGCTATTGCCGCGCCTTCAGCCTGCCGTCGGGAGTCGATGGCCTGGCGTGCCGGCACGACGGCCGCTGGCTGATCGAGGCCACCGGTCGCGCCCCCCGCAGCGCCGGCGACGGATACCGCCAGGCGGGCACGACACTGTCGCCGTCAGTGGTCGCCGCTATCTCCGGCCGGCAGCAGGCAGATGTGCTGACACCCGAGGAAGAGCGTCAGCTGCTGGATCGCGGCTGGCGCTGAACGACCCGCGACCTCTCTGTACAGGGCTCGCAGGCCCCTCGCCTCCCTTCCCGAACCGGCCCGGGTTATAGTGTCCGGATGCCGTCCGTTCCTGGGCGGCATTGTCATATTCGAAGAAGATCCTCGAGGGGAGTGTCGATGCAAGACGGTACCTGGTTGTGGCTGTCGATCGCGGCGGGTGTGCTCGCTGTTGTCTACGGCATCATTGCGATGCTTTCGATCCTGAAGCTGCCCGCGGGCAACGCGCGCATGCAGGAAATCGCGGCGGCCATCCAGGCCGGCGCCAAGGCCTACCTTAACCGCCAGTACACCACCATCACCGTGGTGGGCGTGGTGCTGTTCGTAGTGCTGGGCTTTGCGCTCAACTGGCCCACGGCCGGTGGCTTCGCGGTGGGCGCGTTGCTGTCGGGCCTTGCCGGCTACATCGGCATGAACATCTCGGTGCGCGCCAACGTGCGCACCGCGCAGGCTGCGACCAATGGCCTCAACGCCGCGCTGCAGGTGGCCTTCAAGGGCGGCGCCATCACCGGCATGCTGGTGGTGGGGCTGGGCCTGCTGGGCGTGGCCGGCTACTACTTCCTGCTCGGCGGTGCCAGCGAGGACCAGGCGGTGCGCGAGGACGCGCTGCACGCACTGGTGGGCCTGGCCTTCGGCGGCTCGCTGATCTCCATTTTCGCGCGCCTGGGTGGCGGCATCTTCACCAAGGGCGCCGACGTGGGCGCCGACCTGGTGGGCAAGGTCGAGGCCGGCATCCCCGAAGATGATCCGCGCAACCCGGCCGTGATCGCCGACAACGTGGGCGACAACGTGGGCGACTGCGCCGGCATGGCCGCCGACCTGTTCGAGACCTATGCGGTGACGCTGGTGGCCACCATGCTGCTGGGCGGCCTGATGCTCTCGGGCATGGGCACCAACGCGGTGATCTATCCGCTGGTGCTGGGTGCCGCCTCGATCGTCTCCTCCATCATCGGCACCTTCTTCGTGAAGACTTCCGACGGCGGCAAGATCATGAACGCGCTCTACAAGGGCGTGATCGTGTCCGGCCTGGTGTCGGCGGTGGCCTTCTGGTTCATCACGAAGGAATTTTTCCCCGGCCAGTTCAACGCCATGTTCGGCTGCACGCTGATCGGCCTGGCGCTGACCGCGGCCATGATCGTGATCACCGAGTACTACACGGCCACCGAATACAGCCCGGTGCGCAAGGTGGCCGAGGCCTCGCAGACCGGCCACGCCACCAACATGATCGCCGGCCTCGGTGTATCGATGAAATCCACCGCGCTGCCTGTCATCGCGGTGTGCGCGGCCATCTGGGGTTCCTACACCCTGGGTGACCTCTACGGCATCGCCATCGCGGCCACTGCCATGCTGTCACTCACCGGCATGATCGTGGCGCTCGACGCCTACGGTCCCATCACCGACAACGCGGGCGGCATCGCCGAGATGTCCGGCCTCGACAAGAAGGTGCGCGACATCACCGATCCGCTGGACGCGGTGGGCAACACCACCAAGGCCGTGACCAAGGGCTACGCCATCGGTTCGGCCGGCCTCGCCGCACTGGTGCTGTTCGCGGACTACACGCACAACCTCGAAGCGGCCGGCAAGGCTGCTGTGTTCTCGCTGTCCGATCCGGCCGTGATCATCGGCCTGTTCATCGGCGGCCTCGTGCCCTACCTCTTCGGCGCCATGGCGATGGAGGCCGTGGGTCGCGCCGCCGGTTCGGTGGTGGTCGAGGTGCGCCGCCAGTTCCGCGAGATCAAGGGCATCATGGAGGGCACGGCCAAGCCCGACTACTCCAAGGCCGTTGACCTGCTGACCAAGGCGGCGATCAAGGAGATGGTCATCCCCTCGCTGCTGCCCATCCTGGTGCCGGTGATCGTGGCCTTCGGCATCAACTGGCTGATGGGCCCGGGCGAAGGCATCAAGGCCCTGGGAGGCCTCTTGATCGGCACCATCGTCACCGGCCTCTTCGTCGGCATCTCCATGTGCACCGGCGGCGGTGCCTGGGACAACGCCAAGAAGTACATCGAGGAAGGCCACTTCGGCGGCAAGGGCTCCGACGCCCACAAGGCGGCAGTGACCGGCGACACCGTGGGTGATCCGTACAAGGACACCGCGGGCCCGGCCATCAACCCGCTGATCAAGATCATCAACATCGTGGCACTGCTGCTGGTGCCGCTGCTGTAAGGATCTTCAAGCGCGAAACGTGGGGCCCGCCGGAGTGATCTGGCGGGCCCTTTCTTTTGCGCAACTGCATTGCGCAGCAGCCGCCGCGCCTAGCGCCGCGCCAGGTCCCAGAACAAGGCCTCGATGCCGATGCGGATGCCCGGGTCGGCGCTCCAGCGGTATTGCCGGTCCCAGCGCACCAGCGGCTCCACCGACCAGTACAGCCAGCGGTTGGGCGTGGGGCGACGGTAGAAGATGCCCGCCTCGTGGTGATCGACGGAATGGGCCGTCTCTCCTCCCGTCAGCAGGCGCACGCCCCAGCCGCGCCCGATGTCATTGGCGCGCGGATAGGATCCGTGGCGGTCCGGCACGATCAGTTCGTGCGCGCGGGCGTAGATGAGCGTTTCCGACCACTGTGTGCGGTTGCGGTCGGCGCGCCACTTGGCATAGGTGGAGGAGCGCAGCAGGTGCCGGCCATTCCAGCGGTCGAAGGTGGCCGCCGCGGCATATCCCACGCTCTCCTTGGTTTCGGCGAACACCTTGGCGAAGGGATGGAAATCCCACCTGCCGAGGGCATACTCGCCCGACCATTTCAGTGCCGCGAAGGCCACGGGCGGCACATCCACCCGCATGCCCAGGTCGAAGTCCAGCGAGCGCAGCAGCTGGTAGCGCAGGCCCGCGCGCAGGCCTTCGGTGGAGCGTTCGCTGCGTGGTGCCTCATAAAGATCGCCGCTGCTGATGAACACCCCGAGGCGACGCTCCAGGTTGGGCAGGCGCAGCGAGATGTCGAACTCGGCCAGCAGGTCCACCTCGCGTCCGCTGCTGTGATCGATCCACTCGCCGGTGAGGCCGATCCGGAATGGCGCGGCGGGCACAGGCTGCAGGGGACGGTCCTTGTCGGCCAGGCGCCGGTCCGTGGACTCGACCACCTCCTGCGACCAGGCGTAGACGCGGTCATGGGCATGGTCCAGGCGCTGGCTGAAATCCAGCGGTGGCCTGGCGCCCGCGCGCTGCGCGCGGATTTCCTGCACCGAAAGTCCGGTGGGGCGATAGCGTTCCGCGCGTCTGCGTGTGGTGGGCGTTGCAGGTGTGGCAGGTGTGGCAGGAGCGGACTGCGCACCCGGTGCGGCCGATTCGGCGGCATCCACCGCGGCGGCCAGTTCCACCATCTGCGTGGTCGTGACATCCTCTGGCGGCTGTGGCGCCACCTCCGGCGGTGGCTCGAATCGCGTGGCGGCGCAGCCGGCAGCGAAGCAGGCCAGGCACGCAATCCACCATCCCCCTGGCCCTTTCCATCGCTCCATGCCGGCAGCTTACGGCAGCCGGCGCAGGGCACGAACCGGAGGGCGCGAAGGGACCGCGCCGGACACCACCTACTGGCGCCCGCGGCTTGCCGGCAGCCACCGCAGCTGACAGATTACGCGGCGTCACGCGAACGACCCGGGGGACAAGATGGCAGGGATGCTTCACAGAAGCTGGCGGCTGGCGTGGATTCCCGCGATGGCCCTGCTGGCCAGCGCAGCCGAACCGCCTGCAGCGTCGCCACCCGTACCGCCCACTCCCGTGCATCCGGAGTCGTGGCCTGCGCCCGCATCGCCCTTGCGCCCCGACGCGAAGCTCGAGCAGCGCGTCGCACAGCTGCTGGCCCGCATGACGCTTGAGGAGAAAATCGGGCAGGTGATCCAGCCGGACATCGGCAGCGTGACGCCGGAGGACATGCGCCGCTACCACTTCGGCTCCATCCTCAACGGCGGCAACTCCGCGCCCGACAAGGATGAGTTCGCGCCGCCGCAGAAGTGGCTGGCGCTGGCCGATGCCTTTTATGCCGCATCAGTGGACCGCAGCAATGGCGGCGTCGGCATCCCGATGATCTGGGGCACCGACGCCGTGCACGGCCACAGCAACATCATCGGTGCCACGCTTTTCCCGCACAACATCGGCCTGGGCGCGATGCGCAACCCGCGGCTGGTGGAAGCCATTGGCGCGGCCACGGCGCGGGAGATCCGCGCCACTGGCATGGACTGGACCTTCGCCCCCACGCTCACGGTGCCGCAGGACACACGCTGGGGCCGCACCTACGAGGGCTATTCGGAAGATCCATCCATCGTGGTCTCGTACGCGGCCGCGATGGTGCGCGGCCTGCAGGGCCGTCCCGGCAGCCGCGACTTCCTGCGCCCGCCGCATGTGATCGCCACTGCCAAGCATTTCCTCGGCGATGGCGGCACCGCCAATGGTCGCGACCAGGGCGACACAGTGGTGACAGAAGCCGTGCTGCGCGACACCCACGGCGCACCGTATGTGCCAGCCATCGAGGCGGGACTGATGTCGGTGATGGCCTCGTACAACAGCTGGAACGGCACCAAGCTGCATGGCCACCGCGGCCTGCTCACCGAAGTGCTGAAGGAACGCATGGGTTTCCAGGGCTTCATCGTGGGCGACTGGAACGGCCACGGCCAGGTGCGCGGCTGCCGCCCCACCAACTGCCCCGATGCCCTGCTGGCCGGGCTCGACATGTACATGGCGCCGGACAGCTGGCGCGGGCTCCACGACAGCCTGCTTGCGCAGGCGCGCGACGGCACGCTGCCGATGGCGCGCCTGGATGACGCCGTGGCGCGCATCCTGCGCGTGAAGTTCCGCATGGGATTGTTCGAGGCGGGCCCGCCCTCGTCCCGTCCCGGCGGAGGCGACTTCGCAACGCTTGGCCACGCAGAACACCGCGCGCTCGCGCGACAGGCCGTGCGCGAATCCCTCGTGCTGCTGAAGAACAACGGCGGCCTGCTGCCGCTGCACCCGAAGCAGCGCGTGCTGGTGACGGGTGATGGCGCCCACAACTACGCGAAGCAGTCGGGCGGCTGGACGCTCACCTGGCAGGGCACCGGCGCGGACAACAGCCGCTTCCCCGGCGCCACCTCGATCTGGGAAGGCATCCGCGACAACGTGCAGCGCGCTGGGGGCAGTGCGGAGCTGTCTGCCGATGGCAGCTGGCGCGAGCGGCCGGACGTGGCGGTGGTGGTGTTCGGCGAGAACCCTTACGCCGAGGGCGTGGGCGACATCCGCACCCTGCTGTTGCGCACCGACGGCGGCCACCTTGAAGTGCTGGCAAGGCTCAATGCCGCCGGCATTCCGGTGGTCGCGGTTTTCCTCTCCGGCAGGCCGCTGTGGGTCAATCGCGAGCTCAACTCTGCGCAGGCCTTCGTGGCCGCGTGGCTGCCCGGTTCCGAGGGCAGCGGCGTGGCGGATGTGCTCTTCCGTCGTGCCAACGGGCGCATCGCGCATGATTTCCGCGGCAAGCTTTCGTTCTCGTGGCCGAAGCATGCGGCGCAGTACGGCCTGCATCGCGACCAGCCCGGCTACGACCCGCTGTTCCCCTTCGGCTTCGGCCTCACCTATCGCGACCGCCGCGAATTGCCGCAACTGCCGGAGGACTCCGGCGTTTCCCTGCAGGAGGCGCCTGGCACCACGCTGTTTGATGGCACGGGTCCCGCGGGCTGGACCGTCGCCGGCGGCGGCGCGCTGCGCTGGTCGCGCGTCGACCGGCTGCGACAGGAAGACAGCCTGCAGCTGGTATGGCCCGGCGGCGGTGCGGGCGCGCTCGGATTCGACAGTGCGCGCGGCGAGGACTTCAGCCGCGAGACCAATGCCGACATGCTGCTGGTGCTCACGCTGAAGGTCGATGCCGCGCCTGACGGCGGCATGACCGTCACGGCGCACTGCGGCGCGGGCTGCCAGGGAAGCGTCGCCATCGAGGCCGCGTTGCGGGCATTGCCCGCCGGGCAATGGCAGCGCGTGGGTATTCCGCTGAAGTGTTTCACGGCCGCAGGCGCAACCACCGGGCAGCGATTCACGCGGATTGAGCTGGGTAGCTCCGGTCGCGCGGAGCTCACTCTCCACCGTGCGGCCCTGGGCACTGATGCAGACCGGCGCGTGGAGTGCACAGCGCGGTAGGTGCCGGTTGCGCTCAGCGCCTGCCGGCTTTTTTCGGGCGGCGCAGGGTCATCTGGAACTGGCTCACCAGCTCGCCGTTGATCTCGATGTCGATGTCCATGTGCACCACGGTGGAACCCGGCTTGGCATCGATGCGGGTGATGCGCTCACAGGAGTCCGGGCGGCGGCCGGCAAACCTGTGGGCCGGATTCATCGCCAGGAACAGCGTCGGTGCATTCACGCACGGCGCACGCAGGGTGGCGCGATGGCCCGCGATGCTGGCCTCGCCTCCCTCGGGCAGGCCCTTGTTGTCCACCAGCAGGAACTCCAACTTCCGGCGCGATGGCGCGATTCCCATCAGCATCATCGATGGGTTGAGGTAGGAGACGCCGCCCGGAATGTTGAAGATGCCGGAGCTCCCCTCGCCCATCAGGATCTCGTACTGGTCGATCCAGTGGATGTTGAAGATGCAGTGCACGCCAGGTCCCGTCCCGATTGATACACAGTCGGCAGTGCCCCTGATGCCGAACGGGCCGGTGGCGGGCACTGTGCCGATGCCGTCCACGCTGTAGCGATCGGCCAGTCGCAGCAGCCACTCACTCAGGCCACGTTGTTCCGTGACGGGCGGGGGTACGTAGTACTCGACGTCGCGATAGGTCTGCCGGGGATTGCGGTCTGCGGCCGCGGCGGGACTCGCGAAGGAGATCAGGATGAGGCAGGCAACCCCCGCGCGCCCGGACAGCTTCGAAACGCGGTCCGGCGGCAATTTCAACGCCGGTCCTTTTTCTTTTCCCGGCGCAGGGTCATCTGCAGCTGTGTCACCAGCTGCGTGTTGATCTCGATGTCGATGGCCACGAGCACCACCTTGCCATCCCGTCGGGCATCAATACGCGTGATGCGCTCGCAGGTCGCCGGCGACCTGCGTTCGTAGCTCTTCTCCGGGTTCATGGCCAGGAACAATGCCGGCGCATTCACGCAGGGCACGCGCATGGTGGCGCGATCACCGGCGACGGAGGCCGAAGCTCCCTCAGGCAGACCCTTGTTGTCCACCAGCAGCAACTGCAATCCCTGGCGTGCGGGCTCCAGCCCCACCAGCAGCATCGAGGGATTGAGGTAGGACACTCCCCCAGGCAGGTTCCAGATGCCGATGGTGCCCGCGTCAGGGTCCATGTTCACTTCGAACTGGTCCTGCCAGCCGATGTTGAGGATGCAGTGGATGCCGGCACCGGTGCCGATGGACACGCAGTCACCAGTGCCCTTCAGCGGAAACACCATCGGCGGTATGTACTCGGTTTCCTGCAGGGCGCTGTTTTCTTCTTCCTCACCAGGGCTCGGGCGCTTGCGCATGGGATCGACCGGCTGGATGTAGATCGTGCCGGCACCATCGACGCGGTAGCCGTCGGCCAGCCGCAGCAGCCACTCCGACAGCGCCGCCCTGTCGGTGACCCGCGGAGGAACGACATAGGCCGCGCTGCGTGCGTCCTTGCGCGGGTTGGTGCCGGCAGCCCCCGCAGAGGCCGCGATGCATCCAGCTGCGATGCCGGCCAGCCAGGCATTGCGCCTCATCTCGTCAATCCAGTGCCAGGGCCAGGAACGGCCTGTACCTCAGCCACGCGGGTGAGCTGGAAGCGGTAGCGCACCTTCACCTGGTAATAGATTTCGGTGTCCACCTGCAGCTCGACGAGCTTGCTGTCGGAGCTGGTGATGATGCGCGTGGCGCGCTCGCAGCCCTCTATCAGGTCGGCGCAGGGCGTGCGGAAGACGGCGGTGTCGCCGATGATGCCGCCCCTGGAACCTTCGGCCAGGCCGCGGTTGTCCACCTGCAGGTAGCGCAGGCCGATGTCATCCGGCTCCAGGCCGAAGAGGATCATCGCCGGGGACAGGTTCGACACACCGCCCAATATCTCCGCGCCGCCGCGCGCACGGGTTTCAGGCCAGCGGATGTTGAACTCGCATTGCACGCCGGGAGCCACGCCGAACCCTATGCAGACCCCCGTGCCGCGCACACTGCGCTGCTCGTCCGGTTCGCCCCTGCCGCCGAGGTCCACATAGCCTTCAATGGTGTATTCCCCCAGCAGGCGGCGCAGCCAGGGAATGATGTCGGCCAGCTTGCGGGTGGGCTTCTGGCCGCTGACGACGACCTCGCTGAGTTCCTCGACCTTGCCGGCCCCGGCCGGCGCATCGGCCGCCGGCGCCGGGCCGGCGGCGAACAGGGCGGACGCGCACAAGGCCAGCGCCAGCGGGCCCCATGGCAGGTAATTTCCACCCCGTCTCTTCATTCCGCCTCTCCCTGGCAGCGCCCGACGTTGCCGCCGGGCAGCTGAACCGCCGCTGAACCGGAGATCGCGCTGCGCGCTAGCGGCGCGGTCCGGCGTTCGGATTGCGCGGTCGGGTGGACATCGCGTCGCGCCTGTCTCCCTCGATGGTGTTGACGCGTGTCTGGATCATGCGCAGCTCGCGGTGCATGTCATCCAGCTTGCCGGCCATTTCCTGCAGGCGCGGATCGCTGTTGATCACCTTCATCGTGTGCGCGTACCAGGCGCTGGTGCCTTCCATCAGCACCAGGTCCGGAGGCGGCGGGCGATAGCAGTTCTGGTTCATCTGCGCCCAGCCGGCGAAGTTGCGGAATTCCTGGTATTCGTTCAGGTACTCGTCGTCGTTTTCATCCAGCTCATCGAACTTGAAGGCCATGTCCGCATTGGCCATGGCTTCCATCTTCGAGATGCGGCCGTCGCGATTGGCGTCGAAATTGCGGAATTCGGGCTCGCACTGCACCTTGAACACGGCCCAGTCGGCCATTGCGTCCGCAACGAAGCCCGGCAGGCACATGCGGAACTGGATGCGCGAGCCGGGATTGTCCGGATCGGTGTTGAGGTAGGGGCAGCTGGTGTCGTAGCGGTCGTCGGTGTTGAGCTGGTTGAAGAGCTTGTAGAACTCGTCTTCGGCCTTGACGATGCGGTCGCGCAGGCGCCCGCCACGCACGATGACCTCGTCAAGCTCCACCAGCTCTTCCACCGGCACTTCCTGGGGCGACAGCGCGCGCGGGGCTGGCGTTTGTGCCTGTGGCTGCACCGGCGGCGCGTCTTCTGCCGCAAGGGTCGTCGTTGCTGCAGCAAGGAGCAGCGCTGCCATTGCCGCAACGCCACCCGCCACATTCTTTGTGCGAAGCATCTGGACTCCCTGCGTCCTCATTGCGGGACGGCCCGTACTATAGAAAACCTGCGCGCCGGCCGTCAGGGTAGTTTGCCACCGGCTGCCGGGACCGGGCTATCGCCCCGCCCTAGATGGCCAGAGGTCCCGTGCTGTCCCCGAAACTTTCCTGCTCGCAGCCCAGCTTGCCCAGCAGCGCCAGCAGCAGGTTTGACATAGGAGTCCTGGCCGGCTGGACCAGGTGGCGGTTGCCTTGCAGCGCGCCGCCGGCGCGCCCGGCCAGCACCACCGGCAAGGGATCATGGTCATGCGAATTGCCGTCGGCCATGCCACTGCCATAGAGCACGACGACGTGGTCCAGCAGCGTGCCGTCCCCTTCCGGAACCTCTGCCAGCTTGCCGAGGAACTGTGCGAACAGGCCCACGTGGTAGCGGTTGAGCACGGCAAAGCGCGCCTTGTTGTCCTCGTTGTTCGAATGATGCGAGAGGATGTGGAAGGAATCGCGCACGCCGCTGCGCGGATACACCGCACCGCTCAGCTCCTTGGCCAGCATGAAAGTGCTCACGCGCGTGATGTCCGTCTGCCAGGCCAGTGCCATCAGTTCGTACATCAGGCGGATGTGCTGCTCCACGTCGTCGGGAATTCCGTTGGGTCGGGATGGCAGCTCCACGTCCCTGTCCACGCGCTCGCCCGCCTGCGCGATGCGGCGCTCGATCTCCCGCACATCGGTGGCAAAGCGTTCCATGCGATGGCGGTCGACGGCCGGCAACTGCCGCTCCAGTCCCTGCAGCTGCGCAGCCACGGAGTCCAGCAGGCTCAGTGACTGCGCGCGGCGGGCGGCACGCTGCGCCTCCGTGGATCCGTCGCCGAAGAGGTGCTCGAACACCATCTGCGGGTTGTTCTGCATCGGCAGCGGCGCCAGCTCACCCTGCCAGGCAAGCGTGTTGCGGTAGGCGCAGCTCAGGCCCTCGCCGCAGCTCATGCTGGAATCCTCGATCATCAGCTCCAGCGAGGGCAGCGGGGTGTCACGTCCCAGCGTGCGGGCAGCCACCTGGTCCGCCGTAATGCCGAGCTTCGGCTGGGTGCCCGACATGGCCTTGGCACCGCTGAGGAATGTGGCAGAGGAGCGGTTGTGGTTGCCCGTGGCGCCGCCCGGCCCATAGGCCAGCGGGTGGCAGAGATTGGTGACCACGCAGACCTGTTCGCGGAAGGGTTCCAGCGGCGCGAGGATCTCGCTGAAGGCGAAGTCCCGTCCTTCGCCGCGCGGGGTCCAGCGCGACATCGTGGCGCCATGCGGGAAGTAGATGGCGCCGAAGCGCCTGGGCGGCGCCGGCACCGCGGCCATCGCGGGCAGCATGGATTCCAGCAGCGGCAGGGCCAGTGCGACACCGGCACCTCGCAACACCGTGCGGCGCGAAAGATGACAGCGGGTGATGAAGTGGGCCATGACGCTACTCCTGCGCTCGCACTGCACTGGCCATGGTCGGGGGTGGCGACTCAGGCTCCACCGCGCGCTGGCGCTGGCGGAATGCGGGGCTCTGCACCACGGCCTGGATGAGCGCACCGAAGCGCAGGTCATCGCGCCCGGCCTGCCGCACGATGGCGCGCACGGCTGGCATGTCGCGGTAATCCAGCTCGCGGCCCAGCGCGTACGTCAGGAGCTTGTGCGCCAGGTTCGAGACGAAGAGGTCCGAGTGGGACAGCAGCGCCTGCTGCAGGGTCCCGGGCCCGTCCAGGGGCGTGCCATCCACCAGCGTGCCGCGCGCGTCCACCGCCGTGTCGCCGTCGCGCTCACGCCACGCGCCGATGGCATCGAAGTTCTCCAGCGCGAAACCCACTGGATCGATCAGGCCGTGGCAGGAGGCACAGGCCGGATTGGCGCGATGGTGTTCCAGGCGCTCGCGCACCGAGGTGCGGATCACCTGGCTGCCGTCGCCGTCGAGATTGGTTTCCACGCCCGGCGGTGGGTCCGGCGGCGGCGCACCCAACATGTTGCCGAGAATCCAGGCACCGCGGATCACCGGCGAAGTGCGGGTGGCAGTGGAAGTGACGGTGAGGATGCTGCCATGGCCCAGCAGGCCGCGGCGCTGGGAGTCCGGTGGCAGCGCCACCTTGCGGAAATGCGAGCCGCGCACACCGGAGATGCCGTAGTGACGCGCCAGGCGATCGTTGAGGAAGGTGTAGTCGGCGGTGAGCAGCTCGGTGACCGGCAGGTCCTGGCGCAGCACCCAGCTCACCAGGGAGCGCGTCTCGGTGATGAAAGCCTGGCGCAGGTTGTCATCGAAACCTTCCACCTCCGGCGCCACCGAGGCCAGCTCGCGCAGGAACAGCCACTGGCCAGCGAAATTGTCCACCAGTGCGTCGGCGCGTGGATCAGCCAGCATCCGCCGCACCTGTGCCTCGAGCACCTCGGGGCGGTTCAGGCGCTTGCGTGCGGCCAGATCGAGCAGCTCATCGTCCGGGATGCTGCTCCAGAGGAAGAACGAGAGCCGCGATGCCAGCTCAAGGTCGCTGACGGGATAAGGCCCATTACCCGCAGCCTGTGGTTCCGCCTCGAAGCGGAACAGGAAGCGCGGATCCACCAGGATGCGCGCCAGCGCCTGCTGGATGCCGGCCTCGAATCCACCCTCGGCATGGCCGCGCTCGTAGAACTGCGCGATGAGCGTCAGGTCCGGCATGCGCTGCGGTGCCCGGAACGCCCGGGTCGCCAGGTCCACCATGATCTTCTCCGCGCAGCGCTTTTCATCGGCCGCTGCCTGTGGATGGCAGGAGAAGACACGCCGCCGGCTTTCCGTGTCGCCGGGGCCAGTGGCGTTGTAGGGGCCGGCGATTTCCACGCTCTCGATGCCGCCGCCCAGCTTGTAGCCGGAGTAGATGTCATTCACGCCCAGCGTGCGACGCTGGTCGAAGAGTGCTGCGGTGAGTTCATGCATGCCGGCCTTCACCCGCACCCGCTGGCCCCGCAGGTTGCCCCCGGCCAGCGTCTGTCCGTCGATGGCCACGTCCACGCCGCCAGGTCCGCCAGCCCCGCCGAACCCGCCAGCGAACCCACCCCCCGGGAATCCGCCACCACCGGCGAACCCGCCGCCTGAAAATCCGCCGCTGCCCGAAGACGCCATCCCGTTGCGCACGGTGATCCGGTACTCGGCATCCAGCGGAAAGAAATGCCGGATGCGCACGCCACCGCGCGACCCCAGCGGCATGCCCTCCAGTTGCACGTCCTGCTTCAGGTTGGGCGGCGTCCGGTAGGTGGTGATGGTCTCGGTAGCCGACAGGTCACCCACCGCCAGGCGCGAGAGCTTCATCGCGGCGCTGGTGTAGCCCTGCACCAGTGCCGGGGAAATGCCCAGGCCGGAGGCGATGTTGTCGAAGCCACCGCTGGCATCATCCGGTGGCAGCATGCTGGTCACGTCCACTTCCAGGCCCAGCAGGTCGCGCACCGCGTTGGCGTATTCCCGGCGGTTGAGCCGGTGCAGAGCCGGCGCCGCGGCATGCACCAGCGATGCGGCATCCAGCCGCGTTTCCAGCAGGTCCACCGCGGCCCTGAGGTCTGCCTGCGATGGCCGCTCCTCACCGGGCGGCGGCATCATGCCGGAGCGCAGCTTCACGACCACTTTTTCCCATTCCGCGGCGTCGTGGCCCACGTTTTTCGCGTCGAGCACATCGAGTGCGAGGCCGCCGGCCCACTCCTCGGTGTTGTGGCAGCGCGTGCAGTAGCGACTGGTCAGCTCACCGGGATCCGTTGCCGGCCAGGCAGCGGGAGCCGCACCCCACCCCAGAGCGAGCGCGACTGGCCACAGGTGCCGCATCACCGCACCTCCTTGCCACGTTCGCGCAGCAGCGAGGTGATCAGCGCGATGGAGGTGGGCTTGGGCTCTGGCGGATGCGTGGCGAGGAACACACCCCGGGCCCAGTCCAGCGCCGAACGACCTTCGTTGTCGCGCGCCGTGAGGTCGGCACCCTTCTCCACCAGGAACCGGATGATGTCATCCGATCCGCGATTGGCCGCGCCATGCAGCGCGGTGATGCCCATGGAGTTGGCCTGGTTCACGTCCATGCTCAGCGAGTGGCAGAGCTTCACCGCCTCGAGCAATTGTTCGGGCCCTTCGGTCCAGGTCTGCGCCACCACCCAGTTCACGCCGGCCGCCGCCATCAGCGGAGAGGTGCCCTGGAAGGTGCCGATGAGGGGATCGGCGCCGTGGCGCAGCAGCAGCTTCATCACCGTGACGTCGCCGGCCAGCGCGGCTGTCAGGAAGGGCGTCTGGCCCGTGAAATCCACCCACTCCAGCGACCCGGTGATTTCCAGCAGGTGGTTGCGGAAAGGCGGGGTTTCCTTCGTGCGCGCGTTCACGTCCGCGCCTGCCGCCAGCAGAGCCTCGATGAGCTTCAGCACTGGCGGCCGGTCAATGCCGTTCCTGAAGGTGGCGTTGTGCACATAGAGATTGCGCACGTTCACCGCCTCCCAGAGCGGCGTGCGCCCGTACCAGTCGGTGGCATTCACCTTGCCGCCCTGCTCAAGCAGGAAATGCGCGGTGGCGATGCTGTTGTTGGAGATGGCCATCAACAGCGGCGTGATGTCGTTGGCCTCGCGGGCGTTGATGTCCGCACCGGCGGCGACGAGCAGCTTCGCCACCTCCAGGTGGTTTTGCCGGGCGGCATAGTGCAGCGGCGTGAGACCTCCTGGCTGCGGCTCGCGCCGGCCGCGATCTGCAGGCACGCCGCCGCGGATGATGCCCACGCCAAAGCCGAATCCCGCCTGGGAATTGGGAGCGATGAAGGCCGGCGCGGGACCAACCAGGGTGGAAACCTGCGGTTGCGCGCCGGCTTCGAGCAGGGCAGCAACGACGTCGGCATGTCCAGCGCGCGCTGCGAACATCAGCGCGGTCTGTCCGAAGCGGGTTTCCTTCGCGTCCACCGCGGCGCCATTCCGGATCAGCAACTGCACCACACGCGCAGAGCCTGCCTCGGCGGCACGCATCAGCAGGGTTTCGCCATCCGCGCCCGTGGCCTTCGCATTGGCACCGGACTGCAGCAGCAGCTCCACCATCTGGTGATTGGCATTGCCGATGGCCAGCAACAGCGGCGTGATGCCGCGCTCCGTGGGCGCATCGGGATCGGCGCCGGCCTTCAGCAGGACCCTTGCGCCTTCCAGATCGTCTTCAGCCACACGCCAATGCAAGGCCGGGGTACCGAAGGGCCCGGGCGCATCCGGAGCGGCGCCCTGCTTCAGCAACTGCTCAACCCGCGCCGCATCGCCCCGCCTTGATGCCGTCGACAGGTCATCTCCACCACCCGCGAAGGCCAGCGGCACAACGCCAAGCGTGACGAAGCAGATCACTGCGACCTGCTGCCACAAAGTACGGCAGTGAATCGAGAAGCCCTGGACCATCGACGGGGCACCTTGCTTCCGGCTGCAACAGGTTTAGCATGGGGCGCAGTCTGCCGCTACTGCCAGGGAGGTTACGGTGCGTCCTACAGAAACTATTGCGGATACCGGCGGCCCGACCACGCGGCGGGATTTGCTGGGATCAGGGATCGCACTGGCTGCAGGAAGCCTCTTCGGCACGCGCAATGCGGCAGCGGCGGCTCCCGCCCCGATCAATGGCAGCGCCGCAGACGCGAAGCTGCTGCCCGGTTTCAAGGTGCATCGCGTAAAGACCAGTGGCGCAGAGATCTACACCGCGGTGGGCGGCAATGGTCCGCCGGTGCTGCTGTTGCACGGCGCACCGCTCACGCATCTTTCCTGGTATCGCGTCGCGCCGGAGCTTGCCAAGCGCTACACCGTGGTCGTTCCTGACCTGCGCGGCTATGGAGACAGCAGCAAGCCGGCCGATGGCGAGAACCACGTGAACTATTCCAAGCGCGCGATGGCACTCGACAACGTCGAGGTGATGCGCCAGTTCGGCTTTGAGCGTTTCGCCCTGGTGGGTCATGACCGCGGCGGCCGCGTGGCACACCGCCTGGTGCTCGATCATCCGCAGGCGGTCACGCGCATGTCGGTGCTCGACATCGTGCCCACGCACTACCTCTACACACACCTGACCAAGGCATTCGTGGAGGCCTACTTCCACTGGTTCCTCTACATCCGCCCGGCGCCGTTCCCGGAGAACATCCTCAACGCGGATGTCGAGGGCAACTTCGGGCGCAATCCCTCAGCGGACCTGCGCGCGGAATACCTCCGGGTCTACCGCGATCCGGCGGCGGTGCATGGCATGTGCGAGGACTATCGCGCATCCGCCGGCATCGACATGCAGTACGACGAGGCCGACCTGGCGAAGAAGATCACCTGTCCGCTGCATGTGCTGTGGGCCAGCGATGCCGCGATGGGCCGCATGTTCGACGTGCTGGGGATCTGGAAGGAGCGTGGCACGCAGGTGACGGGTGCGGCGCTGACCGGTGGGCACAACCTGCAGGAGCAGAATCCGGCCGGGGTGCTGGGAGCGTTGCAGCCTTTCCTGGCGGGATAGGCACCTGAACAGAAGCCCTTAGCGCGTGCCCTGAATCCATCGAACTCCCGGGGCGCGCCAGAAAGCAAAAAGGCCCCGACGAGCGGGGCCTTTTTGCACTGCGGCGTGTGCAAGGGGCGTCAGAACGCCTGGTCGAACGACACCTCGCCCTGCACCGCCACCTGGTACGCCGATACCCTTCTCTCGAAGAAGTTCGTCACTTCCTGCACATCCTGCAGTTCCATGAACTGGAACGGGTTCTTCGAGCCATACAGCGGCGACAGCCCCAGCTGGGTCAGCCGCTGGTCGGCCACATATTCCAGGTACTGCCGCATCTCCACCCGCGTCATGCCCACCACGCCGCCTGAGAGCACGTCTTCGGCGAACAGCGCCTCGCAGTCCACCGCCGAGGCGATCATGTCGCGCACATTGCGCGCCCATTCCTCGTCGAACAGCTCCGGGTTCTCGCGGCGCACGGTGCGCAGCACCTCGAAGGCGAAGGCCATGTGCGCGCTCTCGTCACGGAACACCCAGGCGGTGCCGGCGGCGAGGCCAGGCAGCAGCCCGCGCGAGCGCAGGAAATACACATAGGCGAAGGCACCGAAGAAGAACAGGCCCTCGATGCAGGCCGCGAAGGCCGTGAGGTTGAGCACGAAGCGGCGCTTGTCGGCCGCCGTCTCCAGGCTCTGCACGGCATAGACCTCGTCCGTCCAGCGCTGGCAGAACTCGGCCTTGGCCTTGATGGAAGGAATGTTCTCCACCGCCGCGAAGGCCTGTGCGCGCCGCTTCTCGTCGGGCACGTAGTTGTCGAGCAGCGTGAGGTAGAACTGGATGTGCAGGGCTTCCTCGAACAGCTGGCGCGACAGGTACATGCGCGCCTCGGGCGCGTTGATGTGCCGGTAGAGGCTGATCACCAGGTTGTTGGCCACGATGGTGTCGCCGGTGGCGAAGAAGGCCACCAGGCGCTCGATCAGGTGACGCTCGGCCGGCGTCATGCGCTGGCGCAGGTGCCCGAGGTCGATCTGGAAGTCGATCTCTTCCACCGTCCAGGTGTTCTTGATCGCCCCGCGGTACATCTCGTAGAAGCGCGGATAGCGCATCGGCCTCAGCGTGAGGTCGAAGCCGGGATCAAGCAGGGTGGGTTCGCGGTCGCTCACTGGCAGGCCTCACAGGTCTCGGGGTTTTCGAGCGAGCATACGACGGCGGCCTGGTCCTGGCTCACACTCTGCGCGGCTCCGCTCACGGTGGTCTTGGCAATCTGCGTCGCCGGGCGCGAGCGCAGGTAGTAGGTGGTCTTCAGTCCGCGCTTCCAGGCATACATGTACATGCTCGACATGGCGCCGATGTTCGGGTTGGCCATGAACAGGTTCAGCGACTGGCTCTGGTCGATGAAGGCGCCGCGGTCGGCGGCGAGATCAATGAGTGCCTTCATCGGCAGCTCCCAGGCGGTGCGGTAGATGGCGCGCAGCTCCTCGGGGATCTCGGCGACGCCCTGGATGGAGCCATCGGCCAGCTTCACCGCGTCGCGGATCTCGCCGGTCCACAGGCCCAGCTGCTTGAGCTCCTCGACCAGGTAGCGGTTGATCTGCAGGAAGTCACCCGACAGCGTCTCGCGCTTGAAGAGGTTGGACACCTGCGGCTCGATGCACTCGTAGCAGCCGGCGATGGAGGCGATGGTGGCGGTGGGGGCAATGGCGATCAGCAAGCTGTTGCGCAGGCCGTGCTGCATGATCTCCTCGCGCAGTTCCTCCCAGCGGGCCTTGTCCTTCGGCACCACGTCCCAGGCATCGAACTGCAGTTCGCCGCGGGCGGCACGCGTCTCCTTGAAGGCATCGTGCGGACCCAGCTGCTTGGCCAGGTCTACCGAAGTGCGCAGCGCGTGGAAGTAGATGGTTTCCTGGATGCGTGCCGAAAGTTCGCGCGCCGCCTGGCTGTCGAAGGGCATGCGCAGGCGGAAGAACACATCCTGCAGGCCCATCAACCCGAGGCCCACCGGCCGCCAGCGCATGTTGGAATTGCGCGCGGTGCCGATGGGATAGAAGTTGAGGTCGATCACCCGGTCGAGCTGGCGCACGGCCACCTCGACGGTGTGGGCGAGCTGGTCGAAGTCGAAGCCATCGGGCCCGATGTGCCGCGCCAGGTTCACCGAACCCAGGTTGCACACGGCCGTCTCGCCATGGCTGGTGACTTCCAGGATCTCGGTGCACAGGTTCGACAGGTGCACGGTGGAGCCCGGCAGGCCGGTCTGGTTGCAGGCCTTGTTGGACTTGTCCTTGAAGGTGATCCAGCCGTTACCAGTCTGCGCCAGCACGCGCATCATGCGCGCGTAGAGGTCGCGCGCCGGCATCTGCTTGCGGGCCAGGCCCGTGGCCTCGGCCTGCACGTAGGCGGCATCGAACTCCGCGCCGAAGAGGTCGGGCAGCTGCGGCACATCCTTCGGATCGAACAGCGACCACTGCTCATTGCGCTCCACGCGCTGCATGAAGAGGTCCGGAATCCAGTTGGCGAGGTTCAGGTGATGCGTACGCCGGCCTTCGTCGCCGGTGTTGTCGCGCAGCTCCAGGAAGCTCTCGATGTCCGCATGCCAGGGCTCGAGGTATACGCAGGCGGCGCCCTTGCGCTTGCCGCCCTGGTTCACCGCGGCCACGGAGGAGTCGAGCGTCTTCAGCCAGGGCACGATGCCGTTCGACAGGCCATTGGTGGCCTTGATCAGCGAGCCTTCCGAACGCACGCGGTGGAAGGCGATGCCGATGCCGCCGGAGAACTTCGACAGCAGCGCCACGTCCTTGTACTTGTCGTAGATGGACTCCAGTGAATCCTGCGGCGAGTCGAGCAGGAAGCAGCTGGAGAGCTGCTCGTGCCGGGTGCCGGAGTTGAACAGCGTGGGGGAGCTCGGGATGTAATCGAGCCGCGACATCTGGTCATACAGCTCGAGCGCTTCCTGCACGCCGGTGGACAGCGCCACCGCGATGCGCAGCCAGAAGTGCTGCGGGGTCTCGATGACCAGGCGGCGGGTGGGGTGCTTCAGCAGGTAGCGGTCGTACAGCGTGCGCAGGCCGAAGTATTCCAGGCGGTTCGTGCGCGTGGCATCGATGGCGTCATTGAGCTTGCGGGCATTGGCCTCGACGAAGTTCAGCACGCGCTCGTTGATCAGGCCCACGTCGAAGCCGGTGCGGATGGACTGCGAGAAGGAGTAGACGCTCTGCCCCTGCACTTCCTTGTCGATGAAGTTGCCCAGCAGGCGCGCGGCCAGCTGCGAGTACTCCGGCTCCTCGACGATGAAGGAGGCCGCGGTGCGGATCGAGAGCTCGTCGAGCTCGCGGGTGGTGGCGCCGTCATACAGGCCGGCGATGGTCTTCAGCGCCACGCGCATGGCATCGACATCGTGCAGGCCTTCGCAGCAACGGCTGACGGCCTTCACGATCTTGTTGACGTCTACCGGCTCGCGCTCACCACTGCGCTTGGTAACGGCCATGGCCGTGCGGCCGGCCTGCGGCGGGGTGAGGCGGAAGTCGTTCTGGGCGGGGGCGGCGGCGCGCGCCGGCACGGGCTTGGCGGAGGAGGATTCGAGTTGCATGGTGGTACCGACTTCTGGGGGCCCGGGTTTGGCATTTCCCGCCGTTTTTGACGACAGGAAATGGCTGCGGAGGATCAATTCTGGACTTTCTGGGGGATTCCCTCGAAGCCCCCCGAACCACTAGGGGTTGGGCGAAGCGCCGCTGGCAGCCACAAGATATTGCGCAGCCGGAAGGGGCGTCAAGTTGATTTTAGGCCAGTCGATTGCCGTGTAAACCTCCGCCGCGGCAGGTTTTTTTTGCACTCCGCGCACACGGCTTTTTTGACCGGCTTTCCGCATTGTCAAGTGGATCGCATGCCTGCGACAGGGTGTCGCAGGCGAAAAATTCACCGCCCGCTGGCGACTAGAATGCCGGCCGTGATCGCCCCCCCGCCTCCCGACCCGCCGCTGATGTCCGCCGACTCCGCATCGCCCGCGCCGCCTGCCCAGCGGCTGTACCGCACCCTGTGGCGATGGCACTTCTACGCCGGCCTGTTCGTCATTCCCTTCGTCATCGTGCTGTCGCTGAGCGGCACCGCGTTCCTGTTCAAGCCGCAGGTCGAGCACTGGGAGGAACGGGCCTTCCGCGGGCTCTCGGCCACTGCCGACCTGGGCGCGGCCCGGCAGGTCGAAGCCGCCCTGGGCGCCGTGCCGGGCGCCACGTTCCACAGCTACCGCCTGCCGCAGGCGGCCGACGATGCGGCGCTGGTGCACCTCGCCCTTCCCGACGGCGGCATGCGCGATGTGTTCGTTGCTCCCGACGGCCGCGTCGTCGGCAACCTCGATGCGAAATGGCGCATTACCGAAGTGGCGCGACGCATCCACGGCGAGCTGATGCTGGGCCAGCGCGCCAGCTGGCTGGTGGAGCTGGCAGCCTGCTGGGCCATCGTGATGATCCTCACGGGGCTCTACCTGTGGTGGCCCCGCGGCCGCGGTCCGGCCGGCGTGCTGTGGCCGCGGCGCGCCACGCTGCTGCGCGACCTGCATGCGGTGACGGGATTCTGGGTGGCCACCCTTGCCTTCGTGCTGCTGCTGACCGGGCTGCCCTGGACAGGCGTGTGGGGCAGCGCCTTCGGCGCCGTGCGGACGCAGATGGGGTGGGTGAAGGGAGCCCCGCAGTGGAACACCAACACCCCGGAGGGTGCTGCGGGACATGCCGCCCATGACCATGCCGCCATGCACGCCGGACACGAATCGCACGCCAGCCTGGCGCTGCTCGACACGCTGGTGAGCCGGGGCCAGGCGGAGCGCATGGCCCATCCCGCCGTGGTGCTCGCGCCGGGGGCGGTGCTGTTCGGACCACCCTCCCCCGACTGGACGCTCACTTCCACCGCGCAGGACCGCACGCAGGGACTGACCATCAAGTTCGATGCCGCCACGGGGCAGGAAGTCTCGCGTGAGGCCTTCGGCGACCGTCATGCCATCGACCGCGTGATCGGCTACGGGCAGGCCTGGCATGAAGGCGCGCTGTTCGGCGCAGCCAACCAGCTCATCGGCCTGTTCACGGCACTGGCCCTGGTCACGCTGGCCAGCACGGGATTCCTGATGTGGCGCCGGCGGCGTCCTGAGGGCGTGCTGGGGGCACCGCCGGTGCCGGCTTTGCGGGGCACGCCGGCGTTCATCATCGCCATCACACTGTTGCTTGCCGCGCTGCTGCCCCTGCTGGCGGCGTCGCTGGTGCTGCTGTGGCTGGTCGATCTCGCCCTGCCGCGCGTCAGCCCCGCTGCGGCAGCGTGGCTCGGGCTACGCCGCGCCAACTGACTGCCACGCCGCAGCGGTCATTCTTCCTCGTTGTCCGTGGTCCGCTCCGGACCCGGCCGCCGTGCCAGCTTGCGCTGCAGTGACCTGCGATGCGTGCCGAGCAGCCGCGCGGCCGCCGAAATGTTTCCCTGCGTTTCTGCCAGCGCCTGCTGGATGTGCTCCCACTCCACGCGCGCCAGTGGAATCATGGTGCTCTCGGGTTCCGCGCTCTCCGGGCGCTCCTCGAACAGTGCGCGCACGATGGCATCCGCCGTGGTCGGCTTCATCAGGTAATGGTGTGCACCGCGCTTGATGGCCTCCACCGCGGTGGCGATGCTGGCGTAGCCGGTGACCAGCAGGATGCGCATGTCCTCGCGCACGGCCTTCAGGGGCTCGATCAGCTCCAGGCCGGATTCCTCGCCCAGCCTGAGGTCCACCAGTGCGAAGGCCGGGCGGTGCTCGCGCGCCAGCTGCAGGGCGGCGTCGGCGCTCTGCGCCAGCACGGTGCCAAATCCGCGCTTCTGCAGGGAGCGCTGCAGGGTCATCAGGTACAGCAGGTTGTCGTCCACCAGCAGTCCGACCTGCGGGGCGTGGCCCTGGTCCGTCATGCCGACACCACCACTGGCAGGCGGAAGGAAACCACCACGCCCGGTCCATCGACCGCATCCTGCATCGAGAGCGAGCCGCCGAGCCGCTCCACCGTGGCATGCGACAGCGCAAGGCCAATACCCATCCCGCCCGGCTTGTCGGTGCGGAAGAGCGTGCCGGGCAACACCGGCTGCGTGCGGCCGAAACCCGGGCCGTAATCGCGGATCGACGCCTGCATGCCCTGGCCGCTGGACTCGATGTGCAGGTCCACGCGTCGCGCGCCGGCCTGCTCGCTGGCATCGGCCGCGTTGTTGAGCAATGCCTGGATGAGGTGGCCGACCGCCGGGTCCACTTTCTCCAGCGCCGCGATGGAGCCGGTGCGCCTGAGGTCGATGGTGGGACGCACCAGGCGCCAGTGTTCGATGGTGCGCTCCATGTCGGCGCCCGTGCGCGGCGCGCGCGCACCAGCCTCGGCGGGACTGGCCAGTTCGCGCACGCGGTCGCGGCAGGCTTCCAGCAGCGCCCGCATGGTTGCGTAGTCCTCGCGCCTGGCCGGACTGCCGGAATCCGCGCCGAGGTCCTCCACCATCAGCATCAGCGTGGCCAGCGGCGTATTGAGCTCGTGCGCCACCGAGGCGGCGTGCGTGGCCAGCGCCGTGATGCCCTCATTGCGCGCGAAGCGCTCCCTGAGCTGCGCCACTTCCTGCTCGCGCTCCCGCGCCGCCCGCGCCATGCGCGTGAAGAAGATCAGCAGCACCGCCGCGGATACGAGGAAGTTGGCCAGCATGCCCACCTTGTGGAGGCTGAAGGCATCGCTGAACACGCCGTGCGCATGCGGCAGCGGTCGCGCCAGCATGGCTGAGACAGCAAAGCCCGCGAGGCTGGCGGCAGCAGTGAGCCAGATCCAGCGACCCGGCAGCGACAGGATGGACAGCGCGATGGGCAGCAGGAACACGGAGGAGAAGGGATTCTCCACGCCGCCGCTCCAGCCCACCATCCAGGTGAGCACGAGGACGTCGGCCAGCATGTGGACGAAGACCTCTGCATCCCCTGCCAGCGCGCCGCGTCGCGCCCGCCAGGTGGCGAAGACATTGAACAGGGCCAGCGCCCCGATGCCGCTCCAGAGTGGCAGCTGCGGCAGCGCCATGCCCACCGGGCCTGTGACGACGACCACCGTGAGCGCCTGTGCGGCGACGGCGAGCCAGCGCAGGTTGCTGAGCACCAGCAGGCGGTTGGGTGATGTGCGGCGGGTCATGCAGCGAAATTCTAGCGCCTTGGTGCAGACCACCATCATCACGCAGCGCCGGTGCCGGCGGACGGAGTGCGACACTCGGTCGCATTCTCCAGCCCGGGGGCCACTCCTACAATCTGGCCGCATGTGCCCGCGAACCTCTGCCGCAGTAACTTCCACGTCATCCGCGAGCCCCGGTGCGGGCAGGTCAGTCGCCGCAGCCATTGCCGCGGTGCTGGCTTCCTCCGGAACACTGGCAGGCGAAACCGCAGGCACGGAGCAGGCACTTGATCCGGTAGTCGTCACGGCGCAGCGGCTGGAAAGCGGGCTGGAAGTCGAACGGGCCCTCACACCCGGGGCTGTCACGGTGCTCGACAGTGAGGACCTGCAGCAGCGCAGCGTCACCCAGCTGGCCGACCTGCTCCGCTACGTCCCTGGCGTCTGGGCCGAGAGCTACAACGGCAATGACGAGGTCTTCTACTCCAGCCGCGGCTCCAATCTCGACGCCACGGACTACGACAAGAACGGCATCAAGTTCCTGCAGGATGGCCTCCCCGTCACCACGGCCGACGGCAACAACCACAACCGTGCCCTCGACCCGATGAACGCCCGCTATGTCACGGTCGCGCACGGCGCAAATGCGCTGGCCTACGGGGCCAGCACGCTGGGGGGCGCCATCGACTTCGCCACGCCCACCGCACGCAACAGCCCGCCCATGGCAGTAGCCGTTTCCGGCGGCAGCTTCGGGCAATGGGGCGCGCGCACCACGGTGGGCGGCGTGTCCGGGGCGCTCGACGGCCAGCTGGCGGTGGAAACCCAGCAGCGCGATGGCTATCGGGAACACAGCAGCCAGGACCGCAGGAACCTGTATGGCAACTTCGGCTGGCAGGCCGGGGAAAATGTCTCCACGCGCTTCTACGGCACCTGGAGCGACTACCACGTGCAGCTGCCGCGCGAGCTGACGCCGGCGCAGTACCACGCCGATCCGCGCCAGGCACGTGCCGATGCCCTCAGCGGCGATCACAGCAAGTCCGTGGAGGCCTGGCGCCTGGCTTTCAAGACCACGGTGATGCAAGTGGCCGGCGGCACGCTGGAGCTGGGCGCCTCCCATGAGCGTCAATCCCTTTTTCATCCCATCGTCAGCGGCCAGTTCTTCAGCCTGCTGATCGACACCGACCACGAGCACAGCGGCGCGATGCTCCGCTGGCGACGCGCCGCCGGATCACACGATGTCGTGCTGGGGGCCAATTACGGCCTTTCGAAGGTTACCGGCGGCAACTTCGAAAACGATGGCGGTGAGCGCGGCGCCCTGATGGAAACCATCGATGACGACGCCTCCACCCTCGAACTTTTCGCCCTGGACCGCTGGAACCTCGCGCCGCGCTGGACGCTGGTTTACGGCGGGCAGTTCGTGCAGGCCCGGCGCGACGCCGACGGATTCCGGGCACCCGCCTATAACGCCTTCAACCCGCGCCTCGGCGTGATCTTTGCCCTGGACCCGGGCGCCGAGTGGTACGCCAGTGTGGGCCGGGCCTACGAGGCGCCGACCCTCTTCCAGCTCCGCGACGACACCGCTGGTGCAGGGACCCCGGTGGCGCTGGAGCCCATGAGCGGCGTGGCGATAGAAAGCGGCCTGCGTGGCACCGGCAGTGCCGGCACCACACGGCTCGCCTGGGAGCTCTCCGGCTACTACATCGCGCTGCGCGATGAAATCCTGTCGCGCGATGTGGACGGCACGAGCCTGGCTACCAACGTCGACACCAGGCATGCGGGCATCGAGTCCCTGCTCAGTGCCAGCTTCACACTCGGGCACGCTCACCGCATCGAGCCCCTGCTGAGCGCCACCTTCAACGCCTTCACCTTCGATTCGGATCCGGAATACGGCAACAACCGCCTGCCCTCCGCGCCACGCTGGTTTGCGCGCGGCGAGCTGATGTATGCCCACGCATCCGGCTTCCGGGCCGGCCCGACATTCGACTTCGCAGGTGGCCGCTACGTGGACTTCAGCAACAGCTACCGCGTGGGCTCCTACGGCCTGCTGGGTGCCCGGGCCAGCTTCGGCACGGACAACTGGGAAATCTACGCAGAGGGCCGCAACCTGCTGGACAGGCAGTACGTCGCCGCCGTGGTGGTGAAGGACCAGGCCGGTCCGTCAACGCAGATGCTGCACCCCGGCGCGCCGCGCGCGGTGTACTTCGGCGCGCGCTACCAGTTCTAGGTCGGCGGCCGGGGCCGCGCCTCAGGCCGCTGCCAGGTTCAACGGCTTGGGCCTGCCGATGGCATAACCCTGCACGAAGTCCACGCCCATGGTGCGCGCCGCATCCAGTCCGGCGGCATCCTCCACCTGCTCGGCAATCACCTTGAAGTTGAGCGAGCGCGCCAGCTTGATGGTGGCGGTCACCATGGCCTGGTTCACGCTGTCGCGCGCCAGGTTCTTCATGAACGAGCCGTCGATCTTCAGGTAGTCCAGCGGCAGGTTCTTCAGCGAAGAGAACGAGCCGATGTTGCTGCCGAAATCATCCAGCGCGAACTGGCAGCCCATGCCGTGCAGCACGGCCACGAAGCGGCGTGCCGCGTCGAGGTTGGTCACTACCGCGCTCTCGGCGATCTCGAAACACACCTGCGCCGGGTCCACGCCGCTGCGGTCGAAACACTCCACCACGAAATCCAGGAAGCGCGCGTCGGCCAGGGTCTGGCCGGAGATGTTCACCGCGACGGAATGCCGGCCGGTGAGTGCGATGGCGCCGCGGCCCAGCGCGGTGAAGGTGGTCTGCACCACCCAGCGGTCCACCAGGCTCATCAGGCGGTAGCGCTCGGCAGCCTTCACCAGTTCCACCGGTGCCAGTTCCTGGCCTTTCTCGTTGGCCAGGCGCACCAGCACCTCCATGGAAGGACCGGAGTCGTTCTCGCCCCAGGCCGGCATGATGGGCTGCCAGTAGAGGCGGAAGCTGTTGTCGCGCAGGGCTGTCTGCAGCGTGCGCAGCCACTGGATGTCACCGCTCTGGCGCGCGCTGATCTCATCGCGCGCGGAATACACGGCCACCTTGCCATCGCCGCGCTTCTTGGCCACGTAGCAGGCGGAGTCGGCGGCGGCGAAAGTCTCTTCCACGGTGCCGCTGTCGCGGGCCAGCTCCACCAGCCCCACGCTGGCGCCGATGGTGTGGATGCGGTCCTTCCACACAAAACGGTGCTCGGCCACTGCGCGTGCGAGGTCATCGGCGATCTGCCGGCCCTTGTCCAGCGGACAGCCCGGCAGCAGCAGCGCGAATTCATCGCCGCCCACGCGGGCCACGGTGTCGGAGTCGCGCACGGCCTGGCGCATCAGCTTGGCCGCCTCGCGCAGCAGCGCATCACCGGCCTGGTGGCCACTGCTGTCGTTGACCACCTTGAAGTGGTCCAGGTCGATGAAACACATCAAATGCGAGGCCTCGCCCGCATGCGCGCCATCCAGCGCCTCGGCCAGGCGGCGCTCGAATTCGCGCCGGTTGATCAGCCCCGTGAGCGCGTCATGCGTGGCCTGGTAGGACATCTGCCGCGTGATGCCGCGGATCTCGGTCACATCATGCAGCAGCACCACCGCACCGGTGATTTCCTCGGTGGCGTTGTCGCTGCTCTTCAGCGGCGTCACGGTAAGTTCGATGGAGCGTTCCGATCCCGCCTGCCGGGCGAGCAGGAAGGCGCGCCGGCCGAGACCGAAGCTGGCCACGCCACGCAGCGCCAGTTCCACCGGATCCTTCAGCAGCTTGCGGTCGGTCTCGTCCACCAGGGCCATCACCTGGTCCAGGCCGCGGCCGAGGAGTTTGTCCATGTCCAGGCCCAGCAGCTGTGCCGCCACGGGGTTGGCGTAGTCGATGCGGCCGGCATGGTCAGTGGTGAGCAATGCCTCGCCCAGCGACTCGAGCACGGTGCGCGAACGCGAGCGCGCACCCAGCGCCTCGAAGATCCCGGTGCCGCCAGGCGCCGACGCAGTGCTCATGGTGGGAATCACTTCCATGCCATTGAGCAGCACCGCCTTGCCGCCCTCCAGGTCCACCCGCGTCGCGGTGACTTCCAGCCGCGTCTGCTGGCCCTGCTGGCCGATCAGGTCCAGCTCGAAACGCACCACGGGGTCATCGGCCTGGCAGCGCGCCAGGTGATCCTGCAGCAGCTCGGCCTCATCCGCCGCGACCAGGCTCCCCAGCTTCCGGCCGACGAGGTTCACGCGGTCGATGCCGACCAGGCGCCCGAACAGCGGATTGGCGTAGAGGATGACGTCCTCCTTGCAGAGCAGCACGGCTTCGTGCACGGCATCGCCGATCTGCGCAAAGAGGTTGGACTGGGGGGCGGAGGATCCTGTCGGTGCAGCCTGGGCAAGCTCCAGCGCATGTGCCGCAGCCTGCCCCCGGCGCCATTGCCAGACCAGCAGGATGAGCAGGAGGGCGCCGGCCAGGGCGAGAATGAGGCTGAGAAGCCCGGGATCCGGCATTTCGTCCTTCACAAGTATCTTCGAGCGCGAGAATACCTGAGTCGCCGAATGGCAACAGTCTGGTTGGACATAAGCCGCTTGGGAATAAGATCAGCTACCTGATATTCTCGCGGACTCACCCGAGGCCCTCCAAGTCCATGAATTCCAGCCTTTCTCCCCGTACCCAGATGACCTACCAGCAGGTGCGCGCGTGGTCGGTACTCGACCCGCGCACGCTGGCCGTGTTCGAGCGCCTGCCGCGCGAGGATTTCGTCCCTGCGGAGTGGCGCGGCGCTGCCTACGGCGATCTTGCGATCCCGCTGGGCGACGGCCAGCACATGCTCACGCCCGCGCTGGTGGGCCGCATCCTCCAGGCCGTGGAGCCTGCCCCGCAGGACCGCGTACTGGAGATCGGCACCGGCTCCGGCTATCTCACCGCATGCCTCGCACTGCTCGGCCGCTCCGTGCACAGCCTGGAGATCCGCGCCCCGCTGGCGCGCGCGGCGCGCGGCGCCCTGCAGCGCGCGGGCATCGGCAATGCCGGGATCGAGGAGGCGGATGCCTTTGCCTGGCAGCCGGACGCGCCGGACTACGACGTGATCGTGGTCACCGGCGCCATGCCCATCTACGACGCCCGCTTCGAGTCCCTGCTGCGGCCCGGCGGGCGCCTGTTCGTGATCACCGGCAGCGCGCCTGTAATGGAAGCGAAGCTGGTGAGACTTACCGGGCAGCGCAAGCGCGAGGAAACCAGCCTGTTCGAGACCCTGGTGGATCCGCTCGATCATTCCGCCAGCCCCAGTCCGTTCGCCTTCTGAAGGCTGCGGAGGGAACTCGCCGCAGGCCGGCGGGTCTTGGAACTGCCTTCAACCGATACGCAAAGAACAATCCGGGATGCATGCAATGAAACTTGGAAAATTCGCGCTGGGCCTGGGTGGTGTGGCCGCCCTGCTGGTGGGCGCACCGGTGTCTGGCGCCGACCTGCTGTCGGTGTATGAGCTGGCACTGCGCAATGACCCGCAGATCCGCGAAGCCGATGCCACCCGGATGGCGCAGCGCCAGGCGCGTCCGCTGGCCATCGCCAACCTGCTGCCGGATCTCTCCGCATCCGCCGGCCGCACCCGCCGCTGGGGCACGCAGACCATCAATGGCCAAGCCCTGCCTGGTTCCGGTGATGGCTACAACACCACCGATGGCTGGAACCTCTCGATCAACCAGACGCTGTTCTCCTGGCAGGAGTGGATGGCGCTGCGCACGGCCAGCAGCGAAGTGGCACAGGCCGAGGCCAACTTCATGGCGCAGGAGCAGGCGCTGGCCCAGCGCGTGGCGCAGCAGTACTTCGCCGTGCTCAACGCCCGCGACAACCTGGAGGCCATGGAGGCCGCACGCGATGCCATCACGCGCCAGCTGGAACAGGCCGAGCAGCGCTTCGAGGTGGGTCTCATCGCCATCACCGACGTGCAGGATGCGCGCGCCGAGCGCGACGCCGCCAACGCGCAGGTGATCGGTGCGCGCCGCCAGCTCTCCAGCGCCGAGGAGCAGCTGCGCGCCACCATCGGCGAGCGTCCGGTGTCGCTCAATGAGCCCGCCGACGACATGCCACTGGTCTCGCCGAACCCGCAGTCGGAAGACGCCTGGGTGAATGCGGCGATGGAGCAGAACCTGTCGCTGATCTCCACGCGCCTGGCCGCCGACATCGCCCGCAACAATGTCACCAGCTCCTTCGGCAGCTTCATGCCCAACGTGGGGCTGACGCTGGGCAAGTCGCGCAGCGAGGGGCTGGAAACCGATTCCATCAGCAACGGCAAGTCCGTCGCCCTGAACTTCAGCATGAACCTCAACGGCGCCGGCTACGGCAATGCCTCGCGCACCAAGCAGAGCCAGTACCAGTGGATCGCCGCGCGCGAGCGCCTGGAGCGCAGCTCGCGCGACACCGAGCGGCAGGCCCGCGACGCCTACCAGGGTGTGAACAGCGAGATCGAGCGTGTGCAGGCGCTGCGCTCCGCGGTGGAATCCAGCCGCACGGCGCTGACCGCCACCGAGGCCGGCTACGAAGTGGGCACGCGCACCGCGGTCGATGTGCTCAACTCACGCCGCCTGCTGATCCAGGCCGAGACCAATTATTCGGCGGCCAAGTATTCCTACCTGAACAACCTGATCCAGCTGCGCCTGGCCGCCGGCGACCTCGATCGCAGCGTGATCGAGGAACTCAACCGCTGGCTGACGGTGCCGACGGGAACAGGCGCGCAGTAAGCAGCGCGCGGGTGTGCGCCGCGGCCCCGCGATGGGCTGCGACCGCCGCCGCAGCCTGGTCCCCGGCCTGCACTGCGGCCGCAGGATCATCCAGCCACGCGGCCAGCGCGGCGAGCAGTGACTCCACATCCCCCACCTGCACGGCGCCGCCACTGGCGAGCAGCGCGGCGGCCACGTCCGGCGCGCTGAATGTGGCCGGACCGGTGAGCACGGGCCTGGCCAGCGCCGCCGGTTCCAGCAGGTTGTGGCCACCCACGGGCACCAGGCTGCCACCCACGAAGGCCACGTCGGCAGCGGCGTACCAGTCGAGGAGCACGCCCATCTGGTTGATCAGCACCACATCGGGTGCGGCAGCCGCCGCCGGGCGATCCCCTGCGGCAAGCGCGACCTGCCATCCATCGGCGGCAAGCCTGCGCGCCAAGCCGGCGAAGCGTTCCGGGTGACGCGGCGCGAAGGCCAGCAGTGGCGGCGTGGCAGCGCGCTGGCGCGCCACTTCCAGCAGCCGGCGATGGGCGTGCAGCAATAGTTCTTCCTCGCCGGGATGCGTGCTGCCGGCCACCCACAGTGGTCGCCCTTGCGCCCAGCGCGCGCGAAGCGCCGCGCCCCGTGCCTGCAGGTCGGCATCCAGTGGAAGATCGAACTTGAGATTGCCGGTCACGCTCACCCGGTCTTCGGGCGCGCCCAGTTGCACCAGGCGGTTGCGATCAAGCTCCGACTGCGCGCCGATGGCGGCGAAGGCACGCACGGTGTCGCGCATCATGCCCGGCGCCCAGCGCCGGTAGCCGCGCAGCGAGCGCTCCGACAGCCGCGCGCTCACCAGCGCCAGCGCAATGCCGCGCGACTGCGCCCCGGCAATCAGATTGGGCCACAGTTCCGTCTCGACGAGCACGGCCGCCGACGGACGGACCGCAGCGAGGAAACGACTCACGGCACCGGGCAGGTCCCAGCAGGCGGCCTGCACGGTCACGCGCACATCGCGCGCAAACAGCGCGCGCGCGCGCGTGAGCCCGGTGGCCGTACCAACAGTGACCAGCATCGGCATGCGCAAGTCATGCAGCTGGCGATGCAGGGCCGACAGCGCGCGCAACTCGCCCACCGATGCCGCGTGCAGCCACAGGGGATGATCGCCGCGCGGCGCCTGGCGCCACGCCAGCCGCTCCGCCAGTGAACTGCGCAGTGCCGGCGTGCGCCAGCCCCGCCAGGCATTCCACAGCGCAGCGAATGGCAGCAGCAGGTAAAGCAGCAGCGAGTAGAGCCAGCGCGGCATGGCCCGTGAGGCTACTGCGGCTGGAACCAGGCCGTCACGAGGCACTGCCACTGCGTGTCATCGAAACGCCTTTCCGTGCGCTGGTCCTCCAGCCCATCCAGCGAGCGCCGCAGCCTTGCCAGGTTGGCATCGGCCCACAGTCCGGGCGAGCGCAGGTGCCGCGATTGCAGCAGCGCCTGTTCGCCGGTGTGCACCCGCCCACGGCGCAGGCGCGCCTTGTCGAAGTCGATCAGGAATACCTCGTCCGTGCCGCGCAGCAGGATGTTGTGCGCGTTGAGGTCCGCGTGGTCCAGGCCCCAGTCATGGAAGCGGCGGATGGTGCGCCCGATCGCCGCCCAGGTGGGCAGACCCAGGTCTCCCTCGGCAAGGCAGGCAGCCAGCGTGCGGGTGTCAGGCAGGTATTCGGTGATGATGTCGGCCGTATATCCCAGGCCCGACTGCGCGTAGCGCACCGCCACGGGGCGCGGCACGGGCAGCTGGTCCGCGTGCAGCCGCAGGTTCAGCTTCAGCTCCGCCAGCGGCCGCGTGCGCGGCTCGCCCAGCCACAGGTAACGCTCGGCACTCAGCGCGGCGATGAGTCCGCCGCGCAGGTAATGGCGCAAGAGGTAGCGCCGCCCCTCGCATTCGAAGCCGATGGCCGCACCGCGCCCGGTGTGGCGCGCGATGACGGCGCCACGGGACACCCAGTGCTGGGGATGGAACCAGTCGAAGGTGACCGGCGCGCTGGTGGCGGCATTGACGAAGCAGGCGCCCTGCCAGCCCGGGCCGCGCACCGCAGTGCGCAGCAGCCGGAGCGGTGCATCGGCGGAGGCGCTCAACGGCGCAGGGTGAACTCGGCGCCGCAGTACGGGCACTTGGCGCTGCCGGTCTGCTCGATCGGCAGGTACACCCGTGGATGGGAATTCCACAGGCTCATCTGCGGCATCGGGCAGGACAGCGGCAGGTCGGCGGCTTCGACCTCGTAGGTCTTGGAGGCGTTGGCTTGCAGCAGGGAGGCAGGTTGCGACATGGCGGGGATTATACGGACTCGCCCATGGTGGCGCGCCAGATGGCAGCCACCGCCTCGCGTTCGGCGGCAAACTCCCCGGCCGGCACCACATTGCCCCGCCCCTCCAGCGAGTTGCGGTGGGCCGCCACCCGGTAGAGCTGGTAGGCGCGCACCAGCACGTCCACGGACTGCTGCGGCACCAGTGCCGCGGAGGCCAGGGATTCCAGCTGGCGGATGGTGTCGGGAAAGTGCACCACGGGAGGGTACCCTGCGGCCTGCTGCAGGGCCCAGTACTGCGCCAGGAACTCGATGTCGGCAATGCCGCCGCGGTCCTGCTTCAGGTCGACCTGCCCCTCCTTCGCCGATGAGAGCTCGCGGCGCATGCGCTCGCGCATTTCCGCCACCTTCGCCTTCAGGTCTTCGCGGCGCACGGCATCGCGCAGCACCTCGGTGCGCACCGCCTCGATGCGCTCGCGCAGCGAGGCATCGCCGGCCACGGCGCGTGCATGCAGCAGCGCCTGGTGTTCCCAGGTCCAGGCCTCCTCGAACTGGTAGCGCCGGAAGGCCTCGATGCTGGTGACCAGCATGCCGCCCTTGCCGGATGGCCTGAGCCGCACATCCACCTCGTACAGCCGGCCCGCCGCCGAATGCATGGTGAGCAGGTGGATCAGCCGCTGCGCGTAGCGCAGGAAGAACACCTGGTTGTCCACCGGACCGGCCGCATCGGTTTCCTGCTGCTCGCCCGTGCTGTCATGCAGGAACACCAGGTCCAGGTCCGACCCGTAACCCAGCTCGAAACCGCCCAGCTTGCCGTAGCCCAGCGCCGCGATCCGCACGGCACGGCGTCCGCCGGCATCGGTGCAGCAAGGCGCGCCCAGCTGCGCGCTCATCTGCTGCAGGGCCAGCGCCATGGTGTGCTCGAGGATGAGCACGGCAATGTCGGTGAGGCGGTCGCTCACCTGCATCAAGGGCAGGCGCCCTGAGAGATCAGCCAGCGCGACCCGGAACACCGCCGCCTGCTTGAAGCGCGCCAGCGCCTCGACCTCGCGCTCCACGTCATCGGCCGGCACATCGGCCAGGCGCTGGCGCATTTCCTCCGCCAGTGCGGCGATGTCGGGAAGCGCCACCTTCCAGCGCTCATCGAGCAGTTCATCCAGCAGCGCCGGATTGCGCGCCAGCTGGCCGGCGAGGAAGTCACCGCGCCGGCAGGCCTCCAGCAGTTCGGTGCGCGCGCCGCGGTTCTCCACCAGCAGCGAGAAGTAAGCCGAACGCTGGCCGATCGCCTCGATCACGCTGAAGACGCGCTTCAGGGTATCCGGCTCGCGCGCGGCACCTGTGTCGGCGAGCAGCAGCTCCAGCAGGGTCTTCAGCCGGCGACGGCCGGTTTCGTCCAGGCGCCTGAGGCGCGAGCCGCCGACCAGCTCGGCCAGCTGTGCCAGCAGGGCCTCGCCATCACGGCAGCAGCGGCCCAGCTGCTCGCGCAGTGGACCGCGCGCGAGGCCCGGCTCCCACAGCGGCGCCAGGTCCAGCTCCACCTCCGGCGTCGCGCCCGCCTCGCTGAACAGCGCTGCGAAATGCACGGCCACGCGGCCGCGCTGCGCGGCGAGGGCGGCCTGCATCGCGGCGGTATCGGCAAAGCCGGCCGCGCGGCTGATGCGTTCCAGCGCCAGCGGATCGGAAGGCAGCTCATGGGTTTGCTGGTCGGCAAGCATCTGCACCAGATTCTCGAGCCTGCGCAGCAGGTCATAGGCAGCCTGCAGTTCCTGCACCGCCTCTGCCGGCAGCAGCTTCGCTCCGCCCAGCCGCGGCAGCACCGTGAGCAGCGAGGGCTCGCGCAGGTGGCCGTCCTGGCCACCGCGCACCAGCTGGAAGGCCTGCACGATGAACTCGATCTCGCGGATGCCGCCGACGCCCAGCTTCAGGCTGGCTGCGCGATCCCGTCGCTGCACGTCGCGCGCGATCAGCCCCTTCATTTCGCGCAGCGCCTCGAACACACCGAAGTCCAGGTAACGGCGGTACACGAAGGGCCGCAGCACCTGCTGGCGCACGGGTTCGAACAGCGCGGCGCCGGTGATCGCGCGGGCCTTCACGTAGGCATAACGTTCCCAGTCGCGACCATGGGCCGAGAGATAGTCCTCGAAAAAGGTGAAGCTGGCCGCCAGCGGGCCGCTGTCGCCGAAGGGCCGCAGGCGCATGTCCACGCGGAACACGAAGCCATCCTCGGTGCCTGCATCCAGCAGCCGGATCAAGAGGCGACTCTGCCGCGTGTAGTACTCCTCCACCGCCAGCGGCGCCGCGCCATCGGTCTCTCCCTCGCCGGTGGGGTAGAGGAACACAAGGTCGACGTCGGAGGAAAAATTCAGCTCGCTGCCGCCGAGTTTGCCCATGCCGAGCACCACCAGTTCGCCCGCCTCGGCGGGCGGATGCCCATGGCGCGGGGCCAGCAGCTGCGCAGCGATCTGCGTGGCTGCGGCGATGGCCGCATCCGCAAACCAGGAAGTCTCGCGCAGCGTCTGGTGCAGGCTGGCCGTGCCGGCCAGGTCACGCCACACCAGCCGCAGCATCTCGCGCCGGCGCAGCAGGCGCAGGGCCCGCATGCAGGCGGCTTCGCCGGCAGCAGCAGCCACCGATGCCGCCACCAGGGCATGGAAATCGGCCGCCTCGCGCGGCTTGTGCAGGCTGCCCTCATCCAGCAGGGTCTCCAGCAGCGCGTCCTCGCGCAGCAGCGTGGCGAAGGCGAAATCGCTGCCGGCCAGCACCGCCGCCGCCTCTGCCGCCAGCGCGGGCGTGGCTTCGACCAGTGCCGCCGTGCGCGCAGCGCGTTCCCGCAGCTCCGCGAACCTGGCCTGCACCAGCGCCGCCACGTCCTCAGAGCTCAATGACACCGCCATCGACGAAGAGGTCCACGCCAGTGATGAAACTGGCTTCATCAGAGCTGAGGAACAGCACGGCGCGCGCGATCTCCTCCGGCGTGCCCATGCGCTTCATCGGCGTATTGGCAATCATCATCTGGCGCAGCGCATCCGCAGCCTTCTCGTCCATGCCCGGATTGCGGTACAGGATCGGCGTCTCGGTGGGGCCCGGGCTCACCATGTTCACGCGGATGCCCTGTGCCACCAGTTCCACCGCCAGGATGCGCACCACGGCCCTGAGCCCGGCCTTGGAGGCCGCATAGACCACATTGGCCGGCGCGGCCAGCTGGCTGCCGATGGAGCCGGTGAACACGACGGACCCGCCCCGCCCCATCAGCGGCAGGATCTTCTGCGCGGCGAAGAAGCAGCCGCGCAGGTTCACGTCATGCACCTGGTCCCACATCTGCGGCGTCACCGCGGCAACTGGCGCAAAGCCGCCCACGCCCGCGTTCACGAACAGCACGTCGACGCGGCCGTGACGCTGGCGCAGCTGCGCGGCCACCGCGTCGGTGCTGGCGGGATCGCTGATATCCGCCTGCAGGGCCAGCGTACCCGGTCCGATCTCATCGGCCACCGCCGCCAGGGTCCGCGGATCGCGACCGGTGACGGCCACGGTGGCACCCTCGGCAGCGTACGCCAGCGCTGCGGCGCGGCCGATGCCGCTGTTGCCGCCGATCACCAGCACGATGCGGTTGGAGAATCGCACGCGGGCGCTCAGAAAATCGGCAGCGTGTTGACGGGATTCAGCGGCACTTCCATCAGCACATCCCAGTGCTCGGCCACCATGCCATCGGCGACGCGGAAGATGTCCACCACCGCCAGGCCCGGGTCACCCGGATGGCGCATCACATGCGTGTGGCAGATCACATGGTCACCATCGACGAAGCTGCGCTTCACGTGCGTCACGGCCTCCGGGGACTGGCGCCGCACCACATCGAGGAACTCCTTCAGCGCCTCGCGCCCCGGCGGCGCAAGCGAGCTGTGCTGCACGTAGTCGGGAGCGATGTAGCGGTCCACCTGCGAGGAATCCAGGGGCACCAGCACGTCCCGGTACATGGCCAGCACCAGGTCGAGATTGCGTTGTTCGTCCGTCGTGCGCGCCATCGGTTCCCTCCCGCGAGCGGAGGATTCTCGCCCAGACCTGCGCCAAACGACAGCCTCGCGCGAGGATCAGGGACGCAGCGGCAGGCCCAGCGCCCTGGCCACGGGCTCGCTGCGCACCTCCCCGTCGGCGATGTTGAGCCCGCGCCGGAAATGCGGATCGGATGAAAGCGCGCGGGCCACGCCCTGGTCGGCCAGCGCGCGGATGTACGGCAGCGTCGCATGCGTGAGCGCGGCGGTGGAGGTGCGCGGCACGGCACCGGGCATGTTGGTGACGCAGTAATGCACCACGCCGCTTTCCACGAATGTGGGGGCATCGTGGCTGGTGGGCCGGCTGGTCTCGAAGCAGCCGCCCTGGTCAATGGCGATGTCCACCAGCACCGCGCCCGGCCGCATGCCCGCCACCATTTCGCGGGTGACCAGCCGCGGCGCGGCTTCGCCGCGGATCAGCACCGAACCGATCACCACGTCGGCCGACTGCACCAGCCGCTCCACTGCATCGCGCGTGGAATACTCGGTCTTCAGCGCGGTGCCGAACTCCGCGGCCAGCTGGCGCAGGCGTGGCAGCGAGCGATCAACCACCGTGACGTCAGCGCCTGACCCCAGTGCCATGCGCGCGGCATGACTGCCAGCCACACCGCCACCCAGCACCACCACGCGCGCGGGCGCGATGCCCGGCACACCGCCGAGCAGGAGCCCTGCTCCCTCCTGCGCCTTCATCAGGCAGTGTGCGGCCACGGGCACCGACATGCGGCCGGCAATCTCGCTCATGGGCGCAAGCAGCGGCAGGCTGCCATCCGCTGCGGTGATGGTTTCGTAGGCGATGGCCGTGGCACCGGAGGCCATCAGGTTCTCTGCCTGCGCGCGATCGGCGGCGAGATGCAGGTAGGTGAACAGTGTCTGTCCGGAACGCAGCCGCTGGCATTCCTCCGGCTGCGGCTCTTTCACCTTGACGATGAGCTCGGCCGTGGCGAAGAGCGCTGATACATCGGTCTCGATTCGTGCCCCGGCAGTGACGTACCGGGCATCTATATACCCCGCACCCTCGCCTGCACCGGACTCGACGATGACTTCGTGGCCCGCCGACACCAGCTCGCGGACACCGGATGGCGTCAACGCAACACGGTACTCACGGTTCTTCACTTCACGCGGCACACCGATCAGCATGGGTCCCTCCAGGCGCCCATGATTTCGAGACGCCACGTCCCGGATGCGTGGATCAAAAAAAAAGCCCCGACCGAAGTCGGGGCTAAAATATAACGTGGAAACGGGGGGTCTTGTTCCACGACTATCGAGACGCGAGAGGTGAAATCACCATCGCTCTCGGAAGGAACTATACACAAGCAGAAGCTGCCGCGTCATGACAAATTTGTTGTAATACATCACATCTGGTTCAGGGAACCCAGGCGGACGACGTTGTCGTCATTGGCCAACAACCCCGGGCGCCCCAGCCGCGCATGCTGCGATGCAATAAGCTCGTCGTCCCGGCGCACCGCATTCCGAAGAAAAGTGAGCACAGGGGCGGCCTCCGGCGAGCGCGCCCGGGGGCCGATGACCATCACCCGGGCCACCGGGTCGAAGGACGGGCCACAGGGCAGGACCCGGCCGGCCCGCATGTGGGCTGCCATCTCGATATCGAAGAACATGCCCACGCCCTTTCCGGCCAGGACCATCTGCAGGAGGGTGTCCATGAAGGGCGGCCGGCCGGCGATGTGGAAGGGCACCACTCCCTTGCGGTGGAACTGTTCCATGGTCCACTGGGTGATCCGGAAGTGGTCCGGGCAGAGCAGGAACGGCAGGTCGTTCAGGGCCCGGAGGCCCTGCAGCACCGGCCGCACCAGGGTGGGCACCCCGTACAGCGACCAGCTGATGCGGGACACCACCTCGGTGGTCAGGCCGTCGTCCTGCTCTGGCAGGGCGCCGGTGTAGAGCAGCACGTCGGCGTCACCCCGCCGCACTGTGCTGGCCCCGTCGGCGCTGGGCGCAAAGGGCACGAACTGCAGGTCGATGTGCGGGTGGATCTCCTGGAAGCGTGGCAGCGCGGGCTTGACGCGCCGCTCCATCAGCAGCGGGCCGACCATGGCGCGCACGGTGATCGGCACCGGGGCGGCGCGGCGGCGCTCGGAAGTGAGCGCGCTCTGGGCCATCACCAGGTCGCGCGCGCGGCTGAGGAATTCGCGTCCCTCGGATGAAAGTTCGGAAGTGGCACCACGGTGACGCTCGAAGAGCTGGTAACCAAGGTAGCGTTCCATCGACTTGATCTGCGAGCTGACTGAAGGCTGGCTGATGCCAAGCCTCTCCGCTGCCTTGCGGAAATTGCCGTCTTCGGCGACGGCCACGAACACTTCGAGCTTCCGGAATGTCAGAGCCATAATTCCCCCTCTCTCACCGGAGGGCGGATGCATTGTCGGCCCCCTCACGCGTGTGTTATGCGAAGAATCGCCTTTTCCGGGGCCCAAGGCAACCCGCAGGCGGGGCTATCCCACAAATAATCATACGAATATATGCCTTGGCACATATCCGGTCTTGTTGCATCAAACGGTTACAAGCCCTGCCAGGAACCGGCGGCATAGCCGAAGCGTTCGAAATCCCCGCGATAAAGGGCAAAAGTGCGGGCCGCGAGGTCTTCTGTAAAAACCGGGGCCTGTTCTCGGGGGCTGACATTCTCCTGCGTGGCCAGGATGCGCTGCAATCCCGGGCCCGCCAGTTCGAGCCGCTCGAACACCTGTGCAAGACCGGAAGCGAACTCTTGCTCCATCCGGAAGCAGCGCGCGTAGTGCAGCCGGTGCATCAGCAACACCTCGTGCTGCGCGTCCCAGTGATGGTCGCGCTGGCCTGACGGCTGGCTCTCGACGTAGGCGAGGAAGGTCGCAAAGGGAATCGCCTCTCCGTCGCGTGCGCCAGGCAGTGCCGACGCGCGTGCAAAACGCCGCAGCCTCGGCAACTCGCGACGTCGGATGCTGCGCGAGTAGCCCTTCTCGTGGCCGTAGGCGAACTTGTTCTGCCAGGCCGAGCGCAGGCGTGCATAGGGATTGCGCACGAAACAGTAGAACTCGTATTCGCCGGGAAAGCGCAGCGCATGCACGTAGTCGCGAAGCGGCGCGAAGGGGAAGCGGCGCGCATTGCGGAACAGCCGGTAGCGTCCCTCGGAGGGATCGGTGATGCCGTGGATCTCGCGCAGTCCCTCGACCAGCGCCAGGCGGAAGGTCTTCGTGCCCACCTTGGGATTCAGGACCACCACGGTGCGGCGCGCATGGTTCACGTAGGTCTTGAAGGGCGAGAAATGCTTCTCGCCCAGCATCCCGAAAAATGCCGGCCAGCCGCCGGGCGGTTCCCCTTGCACGTCCGGCATGTCAGTCGAAGATGAGCGCGGCCACGAAAACGCCGAGCATGGCGAAGGCCACTGCGAGCTTGGCCACCGCGCCGACGATGAAACCCACCCAGGCACCCACGCCTGCCCGCAGTGCGCCGCCCGGGTCAGGGCGCGCCGCCAGTTCGCCTGCGACGGCACCGATGAAGGGGCCGACCAGCATGCCCGGCAGGCCGAAGAACAGGCCCACCAGGGTGCCCAGCGCAGCCCCCGCTATGGCCTGGCGGCTGGCGCCGACACGCCTGGCACCCAGCGCCGCCGCGACAAGCTCCACCACGAAGGAAAGTCCCATCAGCGCCCCGAGGATCACCAGCGTCACCCAGCCGATGCGGGTGAAATCCTCCGCCCAGGCGGCAACCAGCATGCCGATCATCATCAGCGGAATGCCGGGCAGCACGGGCAGCAGCGTACCGGCCAGTCCCACCAGCATCAGCACGCCCGCCAGCAGCCACAGCAGCACAGTGGAATCCATGATGCGTTCCATCGTAGCGGTGGCAGGTTTCGTGGTACATAGAAAAAAACCCAGGGAGTCTCACATGGTCCTCATCGTGGTCCTTGTCGTCCTGCTGCTGCTGGTGGGCTGGGCCGTCGCGGTCTACAACCGGCTCATCGCCGCCCGCAACGGCTTCGCGAACGCCTTCGCGCAGATCGACGTGCAGCTCACGCGCCGCTACGACCTGATCCCCAACCTGGTGGAGACGGCGAAGACCTACCTCAAGCATGAGCGGGAGACGCTCGAGGCAGTAATCTCCGCGCGCAACAGCGCGGTGTCGGGGCTGAAGGCCGCTGCGGCCGATCCCGGCAGCGCCGCCGCCATGGCACAGCTCTCCGGCGCCGAGGCGGGCCTGTCCGGCGCCCTGGGCCGGCTGTTCGCGCTCGCCGAGGCCTATCCGGACCTCAAGGCCAACACCACGATGATGCAGCTGTCCGAAGAGCTCACCTCGACCGAGAACCGCGTAGCCTTCGCGCGCCAGGCCTTCAACGACGCGGTGATGAACTACAACAACGCACGCGAGATGTTCCCCGGCTCCGTCATCGCCGGTACCTTCAACTTCCAGCCAGCGCGCATGCTCGACAGCCCCGCGCCAGAAAAACGCGAAGTGCCCAGGGTCAGCTTCGGCTCAAGCTGATCCGCAGCGCGGCCCGTGGATTTTTTCGGCGCACAGGCGCGGGCGCGGCGGGACTCGCTGCTGCTCGGCTGGGCCTTCGCCGCCTGCATGGCAGCGGTGGTGCTCGTGCTGACTGCGGTGCTGTTGTGGGGGCTGCGCATCTCGTCGGCCACGGGTCGCCATCCACAACCCTTCGAGGCCTCGCTCACCGACTGGGCACTGCGCCATCCGGGCCCGGCACTGCTGACCTTGCTGGGCCTGACGGCGTTCATCGGCGGCACCAGCCTGTGGCGCATGCTGCAGCTTCGCGCCGGCGGCGGCTACGTGGCGCGCAGCCTCGGCGGCGTGCGCGTGGAACGCAATGCGCAGGATGCACGCCGCCGCCAGCTGCACAACGTGGTGGAGGAGATGGCCATCGCCTCCGGCGTGCCGGTGCCGGAGGTTTACGTGCTGGAACAGGAGGACGGCATCAATGCCTTTGCCGCCGGCCATACGCCGGCCAATGCCGCGGTGGCCGTCACGCGTGGCGCACTGAACCGCCTCAACCGCGACCAGCTGCAGGGCGTGATCGCACACGAGTTCAGCCACATCCTCAACGGCGACATGCGCATCTCCATCCGCCTGATGGGGATGATCTTCGGCCTGATGGCCGTGGCCGCCGCAGGACGCACGCTGCTGCGCTCGGCGCGCCATACGCGCCGTGGCGCCGCCCCCGCGCTGGCAATCGGCGCAGCGCTGGCGGTCGTAGGCTATGTGGGATGGATGCTGGCACGCGTGCTGCAGGCGTGGATATCGCGGCGGCGCGAGACGCTGGCGGATGCCTCGGCGGTGCAGTTCACCCGCAACCCGGATGGACTGAAGGAGGCGCTGGTGCGGGTGGCGGCAATGGGCGAGCGCCAGCGCTTCGCGCACGACGGCATGCAGCAGGTATCGCACATGCTGTTCACCCACGGTGCGCGCAGCCTCTTTGCCACGCATCCGCCGATGCTGGAGCGGCTGCAGGCGCTCGATCCATCGATCAACGAAGGACGACTGGAATCACTGAAGCGCCAGGCGCTGAAGGAGTGGGCGGCGCAGCCGGCGCGCGACGTTGCGCCCGTTCCCGGGGCAGAAACCAAGGACCATCTTGTGCTGTCGCCGCAGGCCGGCACAGCGGCGCCATCCACCATCGCCGTGCCCGCTGCAGCAGCGCTGATCGCGGCCACGACGGGCGACCCGGCGCCGAGGCACCTCGACCAGGCGCTGGCCGTGCGGCGCGCCCTGCCGCCGGCACTGCGCGCCAGCGCGGAGGATCCGGAGATGGCCCAGGCCATCCTGCTTTCCATCGTGATCTATGCCGACCACAGCGTGCGCGAGCGGCGGCTGGAGTTCATCACCACCCGCCTGGGCGCGGCCATGACCGCGCGCGTGCAGCAGGTTGCTCATGTGAGCGCGACGATGGCCCCGATGCTGCGCCTGCCGGCAGTGCTGCAGCTGATACCCGCGCTGCGCGGCCTGCCACCGGCGGACCGGGTGCTGTTCATCCAGACGCTGCGCGACCTGATGCGGCTGGATGGCCGGCTCACGGTGTTCGAATACGCACTGGAAAAGCTCGCCATGCGCGCGCTGGTGTCACAGGAACAGCCGGCCGCTCCCCATGGCAATCTCACGCTGGCCGAGTGCGAGGCTGAGCTGGGCATGGTATTCGCCGTGCTGGCGCGCCATGGCGCGCGCGATGCGGAGCAGGCGCGCCACGCCTATGAAGCCGGCGTCGCGCCGCTGCTGCCGCGCCATCGTCCAGCCTACGCCGTGGTCGATGACTGGGTGCCGCTGTTCGATGAATCGCTGGACCGCCTGTGCCGGCTGAAGATTGCCGGCAAGCAGCTGCTGGTGGAATCTCTCGTGCGCACCATCGCCCACGACGGCATGCTGGCGCCCGCCGAGGCCGAACTGTTGCGGGCCATCTGCGCAGTGCTGGAATGTCCGCTGCCGCCGGTGCTCCCTCCGGCAGCATGAGCCCGTGACTAGGCGCGGCGCGGAAACAGCAGCCAGGCCGCCACCGCGGCGGCCGCTGTCACCGCGACGAACCCCGGCCACTGGCCGGCCTGCAGTATGGGCTGCCAGACCAGCGGCGTGACAAAGGCAGTCAGCGCCGCGAACTGCGAAAGCAGGCCTGCGGCAGCCGCGCCCTGGCGCGGATCGGAGACCACGCGCGGCAGGCCCGCAGTGACCACGGCGATCAGCGCGCCCTGCACCAGCATCCACGCCAGCATGGCGAGGTGGCGCAGCGGTGCCGCAAGACCGGGCAGGAACAGCGGTACCACGACCAGCACGGTGGCGAACAGCAGCATGCCGAGCAGCCGCGTCTCGCGCAGCCCGCGCGCCAGCAATGCACCAGCCAGGAATCCGGCCGGGATCATCGCCAGGTTGATCAGCGCCAGCACGTTCGAGGCGCGACCCACGTTCACCTGGTGCTGGCGCGCGTACCACTCGGGGAAGACGTTGTTCATGCCGAAACCGATGAGCACCAGCGCGGCGAAGCACAGCGCCAGGCGCAGCGGCCCGCGCTGGCCCCAGGCAGCAAACAGTCCACCCGCACGCCTCGCCACCGGCGGCGCCGGTGCGCGCGGCAGCAGCCAGGACGTCGCCAGCAGCACCCCGAACAGGACGAGGTGCAGCAGGTACCCGCCGCGCCACTGGGCAGTACCCGCGAAGGCGCCGCCGAACACCAGGCCCAGCGAGAATCCGACGGGCGTGTAGGTGGACCACACTGCCATCGCGCGCCCGCGCCGCGCATCACTGACGGTAGCCATCACCAGCGCCGGCGCAGCCGAATACGCACCCACGGCAATGAGTCCTTCGAACACCCGGATGGTCATGAAGCCAGCCAGTGACTGCGTGGCCAGGTAGGCCCCGTTCACCACCAGGCCGGTGAGCGCGACGGCCTGCAGCGCATGACGCGCGCCGATGCGGTCCACGATGGAACCGGCCACCGAAGCCAGGATGGCCGGCAACACCCCGAACAGGGAGATCAGCAGTGCGACCTGCGCCGGCGTTGCGCCCAGGTGCACAGACACATCACCCAGTACCGGAATGACCTTGCTGAGCGAGGCGGTCGTCGACACGCCATAGAGGTAGATGAGCCCGACGGACAACCAGCTGCCGGGCGCGGGCGCGAAGCCGCGCGCTGTGCGTGTCATGGATACTCCCCCCTGTTCCCGCAATGTTACACGGCAGTAGCGGGCGAGTATCCGGCACCTTCAGTCGATGAAGCGGGTACCGATGTAGAACGCCACGGCCGCCACCATCGCCGCCGCCGGAATGGTCAACAGCCAGGCCCACACCAGGTTGGCCGCCAGGCCCCAGCGCACGCGCGCCGGGTTCTGCACGGCGCCGGTCCCGAGGATGGCGCCGGTGATGGTGTGCGTGGTGGAAACCGGGATGCCGAAGTTGGACGCAATGAACAGGGTCACGGCCCCGCCCATCGAGGCCGCGGAACCGCTGGCCGGCGTCAGCTTGGTGAGCTTCTGCCCCATGGTCTTGATGATGCGCCAGCCGCCGAACAGCGTGCCGATGGCAATGGCCATGTAGCAGCTGATGATCACCCACTCCGGCAGGTGATCCGGCGAGGCCATGCCCTGCGACATCAGCAGCAGCCAGATGATGCCCATGGTCTTCTGTGCGTCGTTGCTGCCGTGTCCGATGCTGTAAAGCGCACTGGTGAAGAGCTGCGACACGCGGAACCAGCGGTCAAGCCGGGAGGGCGCGAAGCGGAAGAACACCCAGTTGATTGCCAGCATCAACAGCCCGCCGATCAAGAGGCCCAGCATCGGTGCCACGAAGATGAAGACGGTGGTGCGCAGGATGCCCGGCGCCATCAGCGGCGCGAAGCCCGCCTTGGCCATGGCGGCGCCGATCATGCCGCCGATCAGCGCGTGCGAACTGCTGCTGGGAATGCCGAAATACCAGGTGATGATGTTCCAGACTATGGCCCCGACCAGCGCGCCGAAGATCAGCGGGTTGTCGACGAAACCCGGCTCGACGATGCCCTTGCCCACCATGGCCGCGACCTTGGTCTCGAACAGCCAGATGGCCACGAAGTTGAACACCGCAGCCCACAGCACGGCCTGGTAGGGCTTGAGCACGCGGGTGGAAACAATGGTGGCGATGGAGTTGGCCGCGTCATGGAAGCCGTTCATGAAATCGAACAGCAGCGCCAGCGCCACCAGCATCGCCAGCGTCAGGAAGGCAGCATCGACGTGCATGCGGGTGCGGCCTTATGCGTTCTGCAGGATCACGCTTTCGAGGATGTCCGCCACGTCCTGGCAGCGGTCGGTGGCGGTCTCAAGGAGCTCGTAGACGGCCTTGAGCTTGATGACCTGGCGGATGTCCTGCTCCTCGCGGAACAGTGTGGAGATGGCATTGCGCATCACGCGGTCGGCGCGCGATTCCATGGTGTCCACATCCTGGCAGAGCTTCCTGATCTCCGGGGCGTTCTTCATGTTCGACAGCAGTCCCACCGCGGTCTTCAGCGTCTCGCAGCCCTCGCGCAGCAGCTGCGCCAGCTCCACGGCGTGGGTAGTGACGTGCTGCACGTCATACAGGTGCAGCGACTCGGCCGTGTCCTGGATCAGGTCGACCACGTCGTCCATGCGGGAGATCAGGCGGTGGATGTCGTCCCGGTCGAGCGGCGTCACGAAGATGGTGTGCATCAGCGTGGCCGTGTCGTGGGTGATGCGGTCGGCCTCGTGCTCCAGCGCGATGATGCGGTCGACCCGCGCCTCGCGGGCCCCGACATTCTTGTATTCGGAGAGCAGCAGCACCAGCTCGTTGCTGGCCTCGGCGGCGCGGGCCGCGTGCTGGTTGAAGAAGTCGAAGAACCTGCCTTCGCGCGGCACCAGGTTGGCAATGAAGCCCATGTTGCATCCTCGATGGTCTGCCGGTCCGGGCTGACGCGGCCGGGCGGATGATACGCGGGCAGGCCGGCCGATGTAACGGTTCCGTGCCATTCCTGCCGGCGCAGCGCCTGGTGGGCAGCTAACATGCTTGACGGATGCATCCCCTTGCCGTTGCCGCCGTGCTGCTGGCCGCCCTCACCCACGCCACCTGGAACCTGGCAGCCAAGCGGGCGGCGCGCGCGCGCCATTTCGTATGGCTGTACTCGGCAGGGTCGGTGGTGTTGTACCTGCCGGTGGTCGCATGGATTCTCGTGGCGCACCGTCCGCAGTTCGGTCCCCTGCACTGGCTGGCGCTGGCGCTCACCGGCGTGCTGCACATCGGCTACTCATTGCTGCTGCAGGCCGGATACCGGGCTTCGGACCTGTCGCTGGTTTATCCGCTGGCGCGCGGCACGGGACCTCTGGTGGCTTTTCTCGCGGCCACGTTCATCCTCGGGGAACCCGCAAGCGCATGGTCGGCGCTGGGCGTGGTGCTCGTGGTCGCCGGCATCCTGATGGTGTCGGGACTGGCCGGCGCGGCGCACAAGGCACCTCGCGCGGGCATCGTGCTGGGCATGCTCACGGGCGTATTCGTCGCTGCCTACACCATCAACGATGGCTGGGCGGTGACCACATTGATGATCTCGCCCTTCATCGTGGACTTTACCGGCAACCTGCTGCGGCTCGCGGTGCTGTCGCCGCTGGCGCTGCGCGACCGGCCAGGGCTCCGCGCCGAGGCAAAGACGTTCCGTGTGCCGGCGCTCACCGTCGCGCTGCTCGGACCGATGGGCTACATCCTCGTTCTCTTCGCCATGCGCCTGGCACCCATCGGCCACGTCGCGCCCATGCGGGAGATGGGCACGCTGATCGGCATGTACTTTGGCGCGCGGTTGCTGAAGGAAGGCGTCTCGCCCCTGCGCATGGCCGGTGCCGTGCTGATGGTGGGAGGCGTAGTCACGCTGGCGGTCACCGGATAGCGGGGACGCACCTGCGGGTCGGGACACTTCGATCGGCGCGAACGTCAATGCTAGCCTGTCATGCGTATGCCGCGCCTCTTCTTCGCCCTGCAGCCGAAGCCCGCCGAGCAAGCCGCCATCTCCGCCGCATTGCTGCCGGTGGTGCATGCGTTCGGCGCGCGGCCGATGCCGCAGGCGGACCTGCACCTCACGCTGGCATTCCTTGGAGAGGTCCCTGCGGATGCGATCCCGGGTTTGCAACGTGCGGCGGTCAACGTCGCAACCGCATTGCTCTCCCTGCAGCTGTCTCGCATCGACTACTGGGCCGCACCAGGCGTGTTGTGCCTGTTGCCGGAGGAAGCCACCACCGCAAAGCCGGTGCAGCTCGCCCAGGCATTGGCAGTGGCTGCGATTTCGTGCGGTGTCAGGATGGACGAGAAGCCTTTCCGGGCGCATGTCACAGTGGCCAGGAAGGTTCCACCAGCCGCATCGGGGAAAGGGCCCTGGCCGCGGCCGTTGCGTGAGCCCCTCCCCTTTACCGCCGACGGCTTCGTGCTGATGGAAAGCGCACGCCAGCGGGAAGGGCCGCGCTACAAGGTGATCCATTCCTGGCCGTCGGGATCCACGGACCCGTAGGTGGCGCAGGCAGAAGTTGCTGAGAACCATTGCCCTTGCCCACCTTCCTGCACACCAGTGCTGCGCACTATGCTGAAGGGGGCAGTACTCACAGCCCGAAGCTCCAAAGGAGACGTCGTGAACCTGCCCCCGGTGGCCCTGCATCCGTCCACGCTTGAACCCCGCACTACCTCCAGCTACCCGGAATGTTTCCGGCACCTGGTGCTGCCGCGCGAAAAGCGCGCCCTGGGCGACGCCCTGGGCCTGACCCGGTTCGGAGTCAATCTCACGACATTGTTCCCCGGCAAGTGGTCATCCCTGCACCACCATCACTCCCGCGAAGACGAGTTCGTCTATGTGCTCGAAGGCGAGCTTGTCCTGCGCACCGACCAGGGCGAGCAGGTGCTGACGGCCGGCATGTGCGCAGGATTCCCCGCCGGGTCGGGCAACAGCCACCACCTGATCAACCGCAGCGATCTTCCAGCCCGCTACCTGGAAGTCGGCAACCGGGACCCGGCAGACTCGGTCGCCTATCCGGACGCGGACCTCGCCTGCCGCAAGACGGCTGCAGGGGCCTGGGCATTTACCCATCGGGACGGCAGCGCCTATTGAGGTCGCAGGCCGTCACAGTGGCCCACCCGGTCAGGTGCCGGCGCTAGGGTTCCGTCCTTGCCCGCGCGAAATCCCCTGCCTTGACGATGGTCAGCTTCGCCGGATCCACATGCTTGCGCAGCGCCGCGCGGATCTGCTCGGGCGTCGCGGCCAGCACGCGCTGCTCGAAGGCCTTGTCCCAGGTGAGCAGCGTGCGCCCGCTGTCCAGGTGCGCCAGCAGCCGGCTGGCCAGCGAGCCATCCTGGGTGCGCGTATCCGCATAGGTCTGGATGAAGCCGGACTTGGCCTTGGCCACTTCCTCGGCGGTGAAGCCGTCGCGCAATGCCCTGGCCAGCTCGTCGCGCAGCGCAGCCTCGACTTTGTCCACGTTCTGCGGGGCGGCGATGGCCTGCGCCGTCCAGGTGCCGGCGCGATCGAAGATGGAGCCGGCGGCCTGCGAGCCCACGCTGTAGCTGAGGCCCTCCTTCACGCGGATGCGTGCCACCAGCCTGGAATCGAAACCGGCGCCGGAGCCCAGGATGTAATCGGCCAGGTACAGGGCCGCGTAGTCCGCGTCACTCTGGTTCACGTCGATGTTGAGGCGGGCGACGAGGACGGCGTTTTCCTTGTCTGGCGTCTCGATGCTCTGCACCTTCGCGGGAATGTCGCGGTATTCGCGGGTGATGCGCGCCCAGGGCGTGTCATTGCGCCAGTCGCCGAAGCTTTCCTCGATGGCCTTCACCACTTCGGCCTCGTCGAAGTCGCCCACGATGGCGAACATCGCCCGGTTGGCGGCATAGAAGGCGCGGTGGAAACGCCGCACGTCATCGAGGGTAACGGCGCGCAACCCTTCCAGCTGCTCCTGCAGGGTATATGCGTAGCGCGGATCACCCTTGGGGTAGATGTTGAAATGCTGGCCCAGCGCCTCGGAAGCGAGGGAGGAAGGTTCCGACAGCGAGGATTCCACCTGGGTGATGACCTGGCGCTTCAGCTGCTCGAACTCGCTTTCCGGGAAGGCCGGCTCGCGCAGCACATGGGCCACCAGGCGTATCGCGGCCACCAGGTTGGGCCGCGTGGTCTCGAAACTCGCGCCCTGGCCACTCACCCCGCCAGCCACCTTCAGGCGCGTGAACTCGTCACGCAGCTGCTCGCGGGAATAACGCGTCGTGCCGCGCGAGAGCATGGCGCCGGCGAGCATGCCGGCGAAGCTCTGGCCGTTGAGGGATTTTTCGTCACCGGCCGGCAGTGACAGCCGGAACTGCACGGTCTCGCCGCGCGTCTTCTTCGACAGCAGCGCAAGCTTCATGCCGCCGGATTCAAGGCGCTTCACGCGCTGCTCGATGTTCTCGGGGCTGGGATCAAAGGCTTCGGCCGCCGCCAGCGCCTGCTTCGGCTTGAAATCCTTCAGCAGCTCCGCCGCGCTGGCGGCCTGCGGAATCTCCGCCCGCTGCGGATTGTCCTCGTGCAGGAACATGCCCACCACACGATTGTCGCGCCGCAGGTACCTGCCAGCGGCGGCAGATACCTGCCCGGCCGTCACTTGCTGGCTGCGATCGCGGTCGAGGAAGAACAGGCGCCAGTCCCCGAGGGCGATGTATTCGGACATGGCCAGGCCGATGTCCTCGTGGTCGGTCATCATGCGCTCGGCGGAGTTGGCGAAATTGATGCGGGCGCGCTCCATTTCCTCTGCCGTCGGCGGATTGGCGGCGAAACCCTCGACCTGGCGGACCAGCTCATCACGCACCGGCTCCACCGGGTCACCGTTCTTGATCACCGCGCCGATCAGCTGCAGGGTGCCGTCCACTCCGCCCACGCTGCCACCCAGCACCTGCGAGGCACGCCCGGTCTGCACCAGCGCCTTGTGCAGCCTGCCGGAGGGCGTGTCGCCCAGCACGAAGCTGGCATAGTCGAGCGCGGCGGAGTCCGGGTGCAGCGGCGAGGGGCTCTTGTAGGCCAGCAGCACGATCTGCGTGTCACCGGCACGGCGCACAATGAAACTGCGCTCCCCGTCCTGCGTGGGCTCGGTGGTCCACAGCTTCGGCAGCACGCGCGTGGGCTTCGGGATGGCGCCAAAGTAGGTGTTGATCCGCTGCAGTGTGCTGCCCGGATCGAATTTGCCCGCCACCAGCAGCACGGCATTGTCCGGCTGGTAGTAGCGCCGGTAGAACGCCCGCAGGTTCTCGATCTCCACGTTCTCGATGTCCGAGCGGTTGCCGATGGTGGAGTTGCCGTAGTTGTGCCAGTCGTAGGCAATGCTCTGCAGGCGCTTCACCAGCACATTGGTGGGCGAGTTCTCCCCGCGCTCGTATTCATTGCGCACCACCGTCATCTCGGTGTCCAGGTCTTCCCTGCGCACCAGCGCATTGACCATGCGGTCCGCTTCCATCTTCAGCGCCCAGTCGAGGTTCTCCTGGCTGGCCTGGAACTGCTCGTAGTAGTTGGTGCGGTCGACCGAGGTGGTGCCGTTCCAGCGCATGCCGCGGCCGTTGAACTCCTTGGCGATGTCGGGGAGGTTGCGCGTGCCCTTGAACAGCAGGTGTTCGAGCAGGTGCGCCATGCCGGTTTCTCCATAACCCTCGTGGCGCGAACCGACGAGGTAGGTCACGTTCACCGTCACCGAAGGCTTGGACTGGTCGGGGAACAGCAGCACGCGCAGGCCGTTGGCGAGGCGGTATTCGGTGATGCCTTCCACCTCGGTGAATTTCTGCGGCGCAGGTGCCGCAGCCAGCAGCATGCCGGTAAAGAGGACCAGGAACAGGGCGCCGCCCAGCTGCCGCTTCAACATCAGCCTCTCCCGGGGGTCGTCCCCCCTTGTGTCCGGCAGTCTACCCTCCGGGGCAGACGGCGGAATTGCAGCTGGGGCCCCCGGCAACTCTCCGCGCCCCCCGTCAAACCCGTCCGGCGCGTTTTTGTGCAGGGAATTGTTGCGGGCCCGCCGCGCCTCTGGTACATCTGTACCTCATGAACTCAGCCCGGTATTTCTACTGGCAGTACTTTTTTGGTCCACCCACAACGGCGGAAGGACTGGGTACGCGCTGAATCAAGCGAATCTGCAGAACCCAAGAAACCGCCAGCGAAAACTGGCGGTTTTTTTTTGCAAGGAGATACGACCGTGACCGTCAATACCGACGACCTGCGCATCAGGACAAAGCGCGAGCTGATCTCGCCGGCCCAGCTGCTGGCCGACTGCCCGCGCGATGATGCCGCCAGCGCCACCGTGGTCACGGCGCGCGCCGCCCTGCAGCGCATCCTGCGCGGTGAGGATGACCGGCTCGCCGTGGTGATCGGTCCCTGCTCCATCCACGATCCGGTCGCCGCCATGGAGTATGCGAAGCGCCTGGTGGCCGAGCGCCACCGCCTCGCCGATCGCCTGGAGATCGTGATGCGGGTCTATTTCGAGAAGCCCCGTACCACCGTGGGCTGGAAAGGGCTGATCAACGACCCCAACCTCGACGGCAGCTTCGACATCGGCAAGGGCCTGCATCTGGCCCGCCAGCTCCTGCTGGATGTGAACCGTCTGGGCCTGCCGGCGGGCTGCGAATTCCTCGACACCCTGACGCCGCAGTATTTCGCTGACCTGGTCTCCTGGGGGGCGATCGGGGCACGCACCACCGAGAGCCAGGTGCATCGCGAGCTGGCCTCGGGCCTCTCCTGCCCGGTGGGTTTCAAGAACGGCACCGACGGCAATGCGCGCATCGCCATCGATGCCGTGCAGGCGGCTGCCCATCCGCACCACTTCCTGTCCGTCACCAAGGAAAACAGGACCGCCATCTTCGGCACCAGCGGCAACGCCGACTGCCATGTGATCCTGCGCGGCGGCAAGACACCCAACTACGACGCGGCCAGCGTGGCTGCAGTGTGCGAGCAGCTCGTTGCTGCGGGCCTGGTGCCGCGCGTGATGATCGATGCCAGCCATGGCAACAGCAGCAAGAAGCCGGAGAACCAGCCCATGGTGGTGGCCGACATCGCTGCGCAGGTGGCCGGTGGCAGCACGAGCATCTCCGGCGTGATGGTGGAGAGCCACCTGAAGGCGGGCCGGCAGGACCTCGTCGCGGGGCGCGAACTGGAGTACGGCAAGAGCATCACCGATGGCTGCATCGACTGGGATGCCTCGGTGAAGGTGCTGGACACACTCGCCGCCGGTGTGGAGGCACGCCGCAAGCTGCAGCGGGCGGCGTGAGCACACCCTAACCAGCGACACGACGACGGCGAGTTCGCCCTCGCCGTGACGACAGTCACCATCGCCTACCCATGACCGGGATTTCTCCCAAGTGCGCGGGCTGGGAATTCTCGCTCAGGCTCCCGTTTCCGCCCGCTGCCGGCTACCCAGCAATCCCGGACAGGCCTGGCGCACCGGGTCAGCCGCGTCGAGCCGCGCGCAGATCTCACGCCAGCGCTGGCCGACGGCGGTGAGGGTGGCGGAATGGCCGGATTCCGCAGCCCATTTCGCCAAGGCCGCGTCAAGGCGTTCGAGCCGCACCCGGGCACGCGCGTGGATACGGTCGGGGCCGTCGAGCTCACCGATCACCTCCAGCGCCGCGGCACGGATGCGCGGTTCATCGCGCGGCGACATGCGCAGCAGGCCATTCACGTACAACACGCCCCATTGGAACCGCGTGGCCGGGCCGCGCGACTCCTTGTAGCCGCGCTCCAGCCATTGCAGCGCGGCCGCGGTATTGCCGGCGCGCTCCTCGATGTCGGCCACGTCCGGCATGTAGTAGTAGGCGGTGCGCGAGATCTTCATCTGCTGCTCCAGCAGCGCGCGCAGCCGTGCGTCGTCACCGAGTTCCGAAAGCACCCATGACGCCGAATTGATGATGCCGGCGCGGGCGTTGGCGTCGTATTCCCTGGCGAGGAAAGCATCGAGCGTGGCGCGGGCACGTTGGGCGATCGGCTCGGGGATATCCTTCCCTCCCCCGAGCACGCGCACAGCCTGCAGGCGGCGCGCGGCGGTCAGCAGGCGCACGGTATCGGACTGGCGTGTATCGGCCTCCAGCGCATCGAGGAAGGCCAGGTAGCGCTGCTGCATCCGGGTGACATCAAGCGGCTGTGCCACGCGCGCGGCCTCGAGGAATTCATCGCCCAGGTAAAGCAGCGCCGTGCCGGCATCCATGCTGCGTGGCGTATCGGCGAGCAGGTCATCCACCTGACGGACCAGAGCGGTGAGTTGCGGCCCGGGCGCATTCTTTGCGGCGATGGCTTCGGCCTCTTCCATCGCGGCCAGGTCGGCGGCCAGCACCATCAGCCGGTCCCGCTCCACCCGGGAGGATTCAGGACAGCGCTGCGCCGCGAGTTGCAGCGCCGGCACCAGCGACGCGGAGGGCATCTGTGCGTCGGACCAGTCATTCCACGCCAGTCGCCGGCATTCAGCTGGTGCGAGCTTGCGCGAGGCATCCTGCCGCAGCGAGGCCAGCAGCTGGTCCAGCGGCTGCGCATTCTCCAGCGCGAGGTCGAGCACATCCGCATAGCTGGCCAGGTCGCTGCCACCGGAAATGCGGGCGAGTTCCGTGCGGTCGGCGCGCAGCACCACCACCGAGGGATAGCCCTGCACATTGAACTGGTCGGCGATGCGCTGCGCGCCGGGTGCGTCGCCATCAAGGTATACGGGGATGAACTGACGCAGCGCCTGCTGGAAATCGCTGCGCGGGAACACATGCGCCTTCAGGTCGTAGCAGGGCGGGCACCATTCCGCGCCCCAGTAGAGGAACACCAGCCTGTCATGTCGCGCGGCTTCATCGAAGGCCGCGTCAATGCCGCCCTGGAACCACTCGATGCCCTCGATGTGCGCCACTCCCGACGTGCCCGCGGTGGCGGCCGCGGCGTTGGAGGCCGCGGCGGCGTTGGCAGCGGCACTCGAGGCCGCTGGCGGCTCGCTGCGCTGGCAGGCCGCGAGCAGTGCCAGGGCCGTGCAGATTGCGATCCGTACTTGCAAGGAATCCCTCCCGCGTCAGGTCGCTCCTTCGGAAACCTCCGGAGCCCGGGCCTTGTGCGGGTCGGGCCGTATGTGCAGCCCGCCCAGCACCAGCACGAAGAACAATGGCACGAAGAAGATGGCCAGGAAAGTGGAGGCCAGCATGCCGCCGATAACCCCGGTGCCTACGGCATTCTGCGCACCGGAGCCCGCGCCGCTGGCGATGGCCAGCGGCAGCACGCCGAACATGAAGGCCAGCGAGGTCATCAGGATGGGCCGCAGGCGCTGCCGCGCGGCCTGCATCACCGAGTCGATGAGGCTGGCGCCCTTGTCGTAATAGTCCTTGGCGAACTCCACGATGAGGATGGCGCTCTTGGCCGCCAGGCCCATGGTGGTCAGCAGGCCCACCTGGAAGAACACGTCATTTGAAAGACCACGCGCCAGCGTCGCGATCACCGCCCCCAGGATGCCCAGCGGCACTACCAGCAGCACGGTCACGGGAATCGACCAGCTCTCGTACAGGGCCGCCAGGCACAGGAACACCACCGCCAGCGAGATGGCGTACAGCGCCGGGGCCTGGGCGCCGGCCAGGCGCTCCTCGAACGAAATGCCGCTCCACTCCAGGCCGACGCCAGCGGGCAGTTGCGCCACCAGCGCCTCCATCTGCTCCATGGCCTCGCCGGAGCTGTAGCCCGGCGCCGCCTGGCCCTGGATGTTGAATGCCGGCACGCCGTTGAAGCGCACCAGCTTCTGCGAGCCATATACCCACTCGGCCGAAGAGAATGCGGAGAACGGCACCATCTCGCCGGCGCGGTTGCGCACATGCCATTTGCCCAGGTCCTCTGCCTGCATGCGTGCGGAGGCCTCGCCCTGCACGTACACGCGTTTCACGCGGCCCCTGTCGATGAAGTCATTCACGTAGGCGGAGCCCCAGGCCGCCGCCAGCGTCTGGTTGATGTCGGTGATGGGAATGCCCAGCGCGCTGGCTTTCTCGCGGTCGATGTTCAGCTTCAGCTGCGGCGCATCCTCCACGCCATTGGGACGCACGCCGGCAAGCATGGGATTCTGCGCAGCCATGCCGATCAGCTGGTTGCGCGCCGCCAGCAGCCCCTCGTGGCCGATGCCGCCCCGATCCTGCAACTGCAGGTCGAAACCCGATGCATTGCCCAGTTCGGACACCGCCGGCTGCACCACGGCGAAGATCTGCGCGTCACGGATGGTGCCGAAGTACGCGCTGGCGCGCGCCGCGATGGCGCGCACGCCCTGGCCGTCGCCACGGCGCTCGTCCCAGTGCTTGAGCTTCACGAACACCAGGCCCATGTTCTGGCCGATGCCCGCATAGCTGAAGCCGGCCACGGTGAGCACGTCCTCCACCACTGCCTTTTCCTGGTTCATGAAGTAGTCGCGCGCCTGCGCCAGCGCCGCCTCGGTGCGCTCACGCGTGGCGCCCGGCGGCGTCTGCACGATGGCCAGCAGCTGGCCGGGATCCTCGTCGGGCAGGAAGGCGGTGGGAATGCGCACGAACAGAAGGCCCAGCGCCACCAGCAGCGCTGCATAGATGGCCAGCCCGACGCGGTTGTGGCCAAGCAGCGTCGAGAGCGTGCGCAGGTAGCCGCGATTGGCACGCTCATAGCCGCGGTTGAACCAGCCGAAGAAGCCGCGGTGCGAGTCGTGCGTACCCTTTGCCACAGGCTTCAGCAGCGTGGCGCACAGTGCCGGGGTGAGGATCATGGCCACCAGCACCGACAGCACCATGGCCGAGACGATGGTGATGGAGAACTGGCGGTAGATCACGCCGGTGGAGCCGCCGAAGAACGCCATCGGCACGAACACCGCCGACAGCACCAGCGCGATGCCGACCAGCGCGCCGGTGATCTGGCCCATGGACTTGCGCGTGGCCTCCTTGGGCGACAGGCCCTCCTCGTGCATCACGCGCTCCACGTTTTCCACCACCACGATGGCATCGTCCACCAGGAGGCCGATGGAAAGCGCCATGCCGAACATGGTGAGCGTGTTGATGGAATAGCCGAAGGCGGCCAGCACGCCGAAGGTGCCCAGCATCACCACCGGCACCGCGATGGTGGGGATCAGCGTGGCGCGGAAATTCTGCAGGAACAGGTACATCACCAGGAACACCAGCACGATGGCCTCGCCCAGCGTCTTGGCCACCTCCAGGATGGAGGTGCGCACGAAGGGCGCTGTGTCCACCGGATATTTCACCTCGACGCTGGGCGGGAAGAAGGGCTTCAGCCGTTCCAGCGTCGCGTTGATCGCGTTCATGGTGTCGAGCGCGTTCTCGCCGATGGCCAGGCGCACGGCCACGGCCGTGGCGGGCTGGCCGTTGTAGGTCACGTTGCGGATGAAGTTCTCGGCCTCGAGGTTCACGCGCGCCACATCGCCCAGGCGTAGCCGCGAGCCGTCCGGGTTCACCCGCAGCAGGATTTCGCGGAACTCCTCCGGCTGCGACAGCCGCGTCGGTCCGATCACCGTGGCGGTAAGTGCCTGGCCGGGCTCGGCCGGCAGGCCGCCCATCTGGCCCGCCGACACCTGCACGTTCTGCGCGCGGATGGCAGCCAGCACGTCGCTGACCGCCACGTTGTAGGCCGCGAGCTTTGCCGGATCGAGCCAGATGCGCATCGCGAACTGCGCGCCGAACAACTGCACATCGCCGACGCCCGGGGTGCGCGCGATCTGGTCCTGCACGCTGGAGGCAACGAAGTTGGAAAGGTCATCACCGAACAGGCTGTTGTCGGTGGAGTAGAAGGCCAGCACCACCAGGAAGTTGCGCGTGGGCTTTGACACACGCAGCCCCTGCTGCTGCACCTCGGCCGGCAGCAGCGGCACGGCCGCCTGCATCTTGTTCTGCACCTGCACCTGGGCGATGTCCGGATCGGTGCCCTGCTTGAAGGTGAGGTTGATCGAGGCCGTGCCGTCGGCGCTGGATTCGGAGGTGATGTAGTCCAGGCCATCGATGCCGTTCAATTGCTGCTCGATCACCTGCACCACCGAGTCTTCCACCGTCTGCGCCGAGGCGCCTGGGTAGCTTGCGCTGATGGAGACCTGCGGCGGCGCAATGGCCGGGTACTGCATGATGGGCAGGTTCACCACGGCCAGCGAGCCGGCCAGCATCAGCACCAGCGCGATCACCCAGGCGAATACCGGGCGGTCGATGAAGAAGCGGGGCAGCATGGGCTACTTCCCTTCCGCCGCGAGCGGAGTCACGGTGATGCCGGCGCGCACACGCTGCAGCCCGTCCACCACCACTCGCTCACCGGCGTCGAGTCCTCCGCTCACCAGCCAGTCGCTGCCCACGGCGCGGCTCACCTGGATCACGCGTTCGGACAGCTTGTTCTCCGCGTCCACCACCAGCACGGTGGGCTCGCCGCGAGCATTGCGCGAAACACCAGCCTGCGGCACCACCAGTGCCTGGCTGCTGCTGCCCTGGGGCAGCGTGGCGCGCACGAACATGCCCGGCAGCAGCGTGCGCTGGGGGTTCGGGAACACGGCGCGCAGCAGCACCGAACCGGTGCCCGCCTCCACCGTCACTTCGGAGAACTGCAGCGTGCCCGGCTGCGGGTAGTCGGTGCCATCCTCCAGCTGCAGCATCACGCGTGCCTTCTGCTGGCCGTCGCGCTGCAGGCGGCCCGCGTCGAACTCGCGCTGCAGTCGCAGCAGCTCGGTGCTGGACTGCGTGACATCCACGTAGATGGGATCCAGCTGCGCCACAGTGGCCAGCGGCTGGGTCTGGTTGCGCGTCACCAGCGCACCCTCGGTCACCACCGAACGCCCGATGCGACCGGAGATGGGGGCACGCACCTGCGTATAAGTGAGGTCTATGCGCGCCGTTTCCAGCGCGGCCTTCGCGGATGCCACTGCAGCCGCACCGCTCTTGTCCGCAGCCACGGCGTTGTCGTATTCCTGCTTGCTCACCACGCCCTGCGCCTGCAGCCGGCCGTAGCGTTCGGAGATCAGCCGCGCAGCCTCGAACTGCGCCTCGGCGCTGGCCAGTGCGGCCTCGGCACGCAGCAGCGCCGCGCGATAGGGCGCCGGGTCTATCTCGTACAGCGGCTCACCGGCGCGCACCTCGGCGCCCTCGTTGAACAGACGCCGCAGCACAATGCCATCCACCTGCGGCCGCACTTCGGCGATGCGGTACGCGGAGGTACGCCCCGGCAGCACGGTGGAAAGCTCCACCTGCCGGGGTGCCAGCGTAACCACCGCGACTTCAGGCGCAGGGGGCGGTGGTGGTGGTGGCGCCTTTGCGCCGCAGGCGGCGAGCAGTGAGGCGGCAAGAAGAAGGCCCGGGGTCTTGTTGGTGGTCATGTGGAATCTCCGCCGCGATCTGCCTCGCGGCCATTGCGCAGCATCCGGTTGAGCATGCTTTCCAGCAGCCCGATTTCCGCTTCAGAAAAATCCTGCAGGTGCCGCGAGAGTTCGTCGCGGATCACGGGGGGAATCGCGGCCGCGGCCTCGCGCCCCTTGTCGGTCAAGGTGAGGTTCACCACCCGCCGGTCGCTTTCGCTGCGCTGGCGCTGCAGCAGCTGCTTCTGTTCCAGGCGGTCGAGCATGCGCGTCATCGCCCCGCAGTCCATGTCGCATTCGCGTGCCAGTGCCGCGACCGTATCAGCGCGCCCCCGGGAGAGCAGCAGCAGCGGCTCCCATTGCATCGCGGTGAGTTCCAGGGGCTGCATGCGTGAATCCACGCTGCGCACCAGGGAAGAGAAGACCAGCTTCAGCATGCGGCCCACGCGGGTCTGCGGCTCATGCTGGAGGGTGTCGGCGCCTGGTTGGCCGTCAGGAGGTGACATTAGCTGTATAGGCAGTCTTTAACGGGTCAAATCATGCCTGATCAAATACCCCGCAAACAAGAAGGCCGCGCGAATTTCTCCGCGCGGCCCCTTATGTCAAATGAATTGCCTCAGACGCCGAGGTTGTCGGCCGCAAACTGCCAGTTGAGCAGCTTGTCGATCACGGCATTGGCATAGTCGGGACGGCGGTTCTGGTAGTCCAGGTAATACGCATGCTCCCACACATCGATGGTGAGCAGCGCCTTCTGGCCCTTGGTCATCGGCAGCTCGGCGTTCGGGGTCTTGGTGACCACCAGCTTGCCGTTGTCGGAAACCAGCCAGGCCCAGCCACTTCCGAACTGCGTGGTGGCCGCCGTGGCCAGTTCCTTCTTCAGGTTGTCCAGGCTGCCGAAATCCTTCTCGATCAGCTGTGCCAGCGCCGTCGGGGGCGTGCCGCCGCCAGCGGGCTTCAGGCTGTTCCAGAAGAAGGTGTGGTTCCACACCTGCGCGGAGTTGTTGAACACGCCGGCCTTCTCGGGCTTGCCCGCGGATTCAAGGATGATCTTCTCCAGCGGCTGCCCTTCCAGCGGCGTGCCGGCGATCAGCTTGTTGAGGTTGTCCACGTAGGCCTTGTGGTGCTTGCCGTAGTGGAATCCGATCGTGTTGGCGCTGATCACGGGGTCGAGTGCGTTGTCGGCCCAGGGAAGAGGAGGCAGGGTGATGGATTGGGTCACGTTGGTGTCTCGCGGTTGGCACGCGGGCAGAGGACCCGCGCCGGGAGCGGGATGATAGCGCTCCCGGCGATGGTTTTGGCCAATCCGGCGCAGGACTGCGCCGGAGGGATCAGAAGCGGTACTTCAGGTGCAACTGGAGCACCGGCCAGAGCTTGAAGTCCTCGGCATCCTTCTCGGCCCGGGCGCGCTCGTCCTCCAGTTCCTGCTGGAAGGTGGGATCGTTCGACAGCGTGCCGCCCGATGCGGCAAGACTCATCTTCGGCGAGCCCTGCATCATCACACCAGCTTCGAAGCCCACGCTGAAGCCGCGCTTGAGCTTGCCACCCCAACCCACGGTCACGGCGGGGTTCATTTTCTTGAAAGTGACGCGGCCATCCAGCTGACCGACTTCCGCAGGCGTGAACACACCGTCGCCAATCTCGACATTCGCGGTTGGAACGGCAGAGAGGTCGATGCGATTCTTGCTCGAACGCAGGCCTGCGGAAATGCGGAAGCTGCCGCCGAATGGATACAGGTCCGCCATCGCACCGAAGGACTTCAGTTTCAGCGTGCCGTCATAATCGATGTCATCGATTTCCTCGTTGCGGTCGTAATCGAAGAAGCCGCCGTTCACGCGCACGCCCATGGCGCGATTGAAGCGGTAGCCGATCTCGGGGCTGATGCCGATGGTGCCGCCCGACACGCCCACTGACCAGTTGCCGCCCTCGGCCGCAGCCGCGCCGGCCGGATGGAACAAGGCTGCCGCCACCAGCGCGCAGAGCGCCGCTTTCACAGAAGACATAGTGATCTCCCTTGGGATTTCTGATGCCGGTTGACCCGGGAACCGCCGGAATCATAGCCCGGGCGTGGCTGGCGCCGCGCGACCGGGTCACATTCCAGCCACCTTGCAGCCGGCGCAAGAATCCGGATGAAGGAATGCGTCACAGGCGGTAACTTGCGGCCATGCCGTCGCAACGACAGTCTGCCAGTCCAGCCGCCCCCGCTGCCGGGCACGCCCGGGTGAAGGAGCGGCACACCGCCGTGGTGGCTGCCGCCTGCCGCCAGATCGAAAGCGCGGAGCGTACGCCTGACCTTGCGGAACTGGCCGCCGCGGCCGGGCTCAGTCCCTTTCACTTCCACCGGCTCTTCAAGCAGGTCACCGGGCTCACGCCCAGGCGGTACGCCGATGCGCACCGCGCGCTCGTCGTACAACGTGAGCTCTCGCGCGGGGCACGGGTTGCCGATGCTGTCTACGCCGCCGGCTTCAGCTCCGCGAGTCCCTTCTACGAGCAGGCCGCGGCGCACCTGGGCATGCGGCCGGCGCAGTACCGTGACGGCGGGCGCGACAGCACCATCCGGTTCGCGGTGGCCCAGTGCACGCTGGGCGCATTGCTGGTGGCGGCTTCCGGGATTGGCGTCTGCGCCATCCTGCTCGGCGATGATCCGGAGCAACTGGTGAGGGACCTGCAGGATCGCTTCGCGCAGGCGCGCCTGGTCGGCGCCGATGCCGGCTTCGAAAGCTGGGTGGCGCAGGTGGTGGGCCTGGTGGAATCCCCGGGCATCGGACTCAACCTGCCCCTGGACCTTCGGGGCACCGCCTTCCAGCGGCGTGTGTGGGAGGCGCTGCGCCGCATACCGGCCGGAACGACGGTGTCCTATGCAGCGCTGGCAGCTGAACTGGGACAACCGCGGGCAGCTCGCGCGGTGGCACAGGCCTGCGCCGCCAATCCGCTCGCCGTGGCGGTGCCCTGCCATCGCGTGGTGCGCACCGACGGGAGCCTGTCCGGATACCGCTGGGGCGTGGCGCGCAAACGCGACCTGCTGGCCCGCGAACAACAGCAGCGCAGCGCCGAAGAAGCCCGTGCCGCGGTGCCGGGTCAGCCGCTGGAGAAATCGAAGTCGATGTCGTCGGGCACGGGCACGTCATAGCCCTTGGTGAAGCCGATCACTCTGCCGAGCACGATCACGGTGGTCCACAGCAGTATCGACAGCGCACCAGCAAGGCGTGCGGCATGGGGTGTGGGCACATGGCGATCCCAGGCGGCCACGCTGCGGAATGTGCGGGACTGGAACACCAGCATGTTCACGCCGGCGAGCAGGATGGCCAGCAACTTGAAACGGAAGGCCGTGTTGAACCAGTAGGTCGTGGCGTTGGCGGCGAAATAAAGCGCGCCCGTGAGCACCGCACCGACGAAGGCGGCCCAGGTGAGGCGCAGCATCTCCGCAGACACACGGGTCACGGCGCGCTGGCGGTCGAAGAGGCCCAGCAGGCGCAGGTCAACCACCAGGATGCTGCCGAAGACCAGCGAGATGCACAGCACATGAGCCGCATTCACCCACGGCATCGCCAGCAGGTGGCTGCGCATCCACTCGCCCGCAGCAGAATTCCCGATGGCCTGGATGAGTGCCGGCGGATTCATGGCGTGCCCTGCGCCACTGCAGGAGACCACCCTCCCCAGATCGCATCATCGTAGGCAATGGCGCGGCCGAGGAAGATCACCGCCAGCCACAGCAGCACGGTGGCTACCGCAGCCACCCTGGTACCCGCGGGGAATCCGTCACCGTCCGCACCTCCGGGCGCGCGTGCGACCCTGGCCATGGTCCGCCCGAATGCCGCGGCACTCGCCAGACCCACTGCCAGCAGCAGCATCTTGAGCCTGAAGGAAAGCGACATCAGCTCGCGCACCGGCTCGGAAAGCGTGAGCAGCACCCCGGTCGCTGCCATCACCGCCACGCCGCCCCACATGAAGGGCGCAAAGCGCGTCCACACGCTGGCAAACGGTTCATCCACGCGAGACAGCCCCAGCACGCGCAGCGCGATCATCAGTACCGCAATGAACACCACGCCGATCATCAGGATGTGCAGCGACTGCAGCGCCGGCACCGTCCACGCCGTGGACTGTATGGCAAGGCTGACCGGCGTGGCCTGCAGCCACGTCGCGAACTCCAGCAGGCCCATTGCGCCGTCAGTCGGCCGGTGGCGGCAGCGGCCCGTCGCCGAAAGCCTGGTGGCCTTCCACCGAATCGCAGTGCTTGCCGGGTTGCGGCGGCGTGCGCCCCGGGCACTTGAACAGCGCACCCTGGCGCAGGCCCTTGTGCTCGCCGTTGCGCATCGGCCGCATCGCGACGCTGAATACCGTGCCCTTGGGGAATGAGGAGACGGAGATGCCCTCGCCGGCCGCAGCCGCCGAGCCGGCCATCTCCACCTCCCAGATCGACGGCTCGCCCTTCGCGTCACGCTCCACGTTCTTGCGTTCGGCATTCATTGGCGCGAAGTAGATCTGCAGGTGGTTGGCATCCGGGTTCACCACCGTGACCACGCCGGTGAAGACCAGGGTCCTGGTCTGGTCGAAGGGCGCAAAGGAATGATGCGCCTGCAGCGGAATGGCCGCGGCGAGCACAGTCGCCAGCATTCCTGTCCGCCGCCGGTGCGATCCAGTCAACCTGATGCTCATGGAGATGGCCCTCGCTAGTCGAACCTGAACAGCGCTTCCTGCTCTTCCTTCGCGGGATTCTTCATTCCCTTCTCGTAACGCTCCTCCCACATCCTCGCCCAGGGGCGGTTGTAGATGTCGGGAACGGTGTATTCGATCTTCTGGCCCGGGCTGGTGGGCGCGGAGCGGTTGTCCACGGGGAAGATCGTGGGCACGCACTCGATGAAGGTGTAGGGATTGCCCTGCTCCACGCCACCCAGGCGCGTGAGGTTGCGCACGATGCGCAGGGGTTCCACGAAGGCTTCGGGATCATAGAAGATCGCCTCGTGGTTCAGCGCCACGGGATTGCCGCCAGCGTCGCGCACCGGCGTGTAGATCTCCACGGTCTGCAGCTTGCCCGAAAACTCGAACTTGCCGTGCACCATCCACGCCTGGATGTTGGAGGTCCAGGTGATCAGCACGTCCTTGTCCCAGAACCCGACGGTCTCGCCATACCAGCGCGGCACGTCGGCACCCAGGCGCGGCACCGCGCCAGTGAGGTTGAAGGTGCGCCCCACATTGATGTTGGTGACGAAATTGCGGGCCACGCCGGTGGAGACCTGCACCAGGTCCGGCGTCACCAGCACGAAGTGCGGATTGATCTGCGGCTGGATCGCCACCGGATCGAAGCGCCGCATGAAGCCTTCCGGCCAGCAATACTGCGAAGGCCAGTGCGAGGCCGCGCTTACTGCCTCGTGGTAGAGCATCTGCACCATGCGCTTCTGGTACTCGGGCGTGAGCAGCGAGAGGATGGTGGAGGTCTGGTTTGAGCGCAGCGTTGCATACCAGTCGCCGCGCATGTTCACCGAATAGCGTCCCGTCAGCTCGCCGGGTACGGTGGCGTAGGTGTGTTTCGTCGGGCCGCCACGCGACTTCGTCTCCGCGAGCAGCGCCTCGTAATGCGCCTGCGCCGACTTGAAGGGATAAGGACTGACGATGGAGGTGCGCGGATAGTCCACGTCGCAGAAGCCCCAGGGTGCCCTGGCCGGATCCTCTGTCATCGCCGGACCATTGGCTCCGCGCTGCGATTCCAGTGCAAACGGGCTGTTGCAGCGGAAATAGCGCGGATCGCTCCACAGCGCGGTGTCCTGGTAGAAATCCTTCGTGGTGAAGATGTCGACGGGCAGCGGACGGATGCCGGCCGGTGCAGCGCCATCGAGCGCGGAGCCAGTGACGATGACTCCGGCGGTACTTGTCTGCCCGGGCTGTGGCGGGCGCCCGGGAGTGGCGGGCGCAGCACCGGGAGCGCCACCGCCTGCGCGCTGCGCAATGGGCCCGACGGTCCAGGGTTCGCGTTCGCGCAGGGCGGCCGCGCGCTGCCCGGGGGTCTGGCTGGCCGGGGCGACACCGTCGCCTGGCGGGCCTCCGCCCGGCGGTCCGCCCTGCGGCGCACCGCCACGGGCCTGCGGCGCCGGCTCCGGAAACGCGACGCCAAGCGGCGCGCCCCGACCGACGCTGCGGAATCCGGGACTGGCCACCTGCTGCGCAAGGGTTGTGGCTGCCGAGGCGAGTACCGCCGCAACTGCCGTCCACGCAAGCTTCTTCGCGTTCCGCATTGCCGAACCCCCCGTGTTGGCACCGGCTCAGGGCCGGCGCGCACTCACCAGCGAATAGTAGCCCCCACCAGTGCTGCCCGCCTCGACATCCACGAAACCCGCGGCCTCCAGGAAACCGCGCAGTTCCGCCAGCGTGAACTGGCGGCCCCTGGTGCCGATCAGCATCAGCAGCGAAAACGCCGCCGCGGGCCAGGGGCCCGTGCCCTCATCATCCATCAGCACTTCATGCAGCAGGATGCGACCGCCGGCCGGCAGGGCCTCGAAGGACTTGCGGGCCAGCATGCGGCAGGTGTCATCGGACCAGTCGTGGAAGATGTTGGAGAAGAAGTGCGCGTCGAAGCCGCGTGGCCAGGGCTGGGTGAACATGTTCACGGGCCGCGTCTTCACGCGCGCCGCCGCGCCGCGCCGGGCAATGTAGCGGTCAGCCTCGGCGCAGATGGTGTCGATCTCCAGCACGGTGGCTGCAAGCGATGGCCAGGCCTGCGCCATTTCGATGGCGAAGATGCCCGAGCCTCCGCCGACGTCCAGCAGTGATGCGATCTGGCCGAAGACCGGCTGCTGCGCGACGGCGCAGGCCGCGGCGCGGCTGTGCGCATTCATGAAGGCCGTGACCGAGCGCGCCAGTTCCGGCGGCATGGCGCCACGCTCCCATTCCTCCGCCACCGAGGGATACTGCTGCGCGCGACCACCGGTGCGCAGCGTTTCCAGCAACTGCGTGTGGAAGGGCTGCTGCTCGACGAACCGGTGCAGCACCGGGCCAACGTAACCTTCGGCGCGCGGATGCAGCCAGCGGCGTGACGCGGCAGTGGCGCGCCAGAGCCCTTCACGCCGCTCCACGAAGCCCAGCGCCGCCAGCGCACCCAGGTGCACGGTGAGTGCACGCGCATCCACCTGCAATTCATCGGCCAGGGCGGTTGTGCTTTTTGCGCGCGCAGACAGCGCCGCGAAGGTGCCCACCTCATCGGCCACCGACACCACCGGGAAGCGGAACAGCGACAGCCAGGTGTCCCAGACGATGCGGTCGTCGATGCTCACCGGCAGCACGCCGGTGGCATCGTCCGCCAGGTCCGGGAGCCGCCCGCTCATGCGGCACTCTTCGCGTGCCGTGGCGCTGTTTCCTTCAGGAACAGCGCGATGATGAAGCCAAGCACCAGGCCCGCGGCAGCAAAGTACAGCGCCGATTTCAGTCCGTACTTCGTGGCAAGGTCACCGGCGATGATGGGACTGATGCCGCCACCGACGAATTCCCCCGCGAAGATCACGAAGCCGGCCATCGAGGCCAGCATGCCCGGCGGCGCGGCCTCTGCCGCCACCGGGCCGGCGAGGATTGCCAGGGCCGCGAAATTGAACAGCGAGGCGAAGAACAGCAGCGTCCACAGTGTGGTGGTGTTGTCCGCTCCCGCCTGGGTGAACAGGTACAGGAACACCGCAGCCAGGATGTAGGAGGCCAGTGTGGCGAGCTTGCGGCCGATGAGATCGGACAGCGCCGGCATGGCGAATTGGCCGATGCAGCCACCGATGCCCACCGCGGAGAACACATTGCCCGCGGTCACGGGGTCGAGGCCGAGACCGGCGCCCGCTGGCGCGGTGAGATAGGCCGTGAGCATGGCGGCAATGACGAAGATGCCGCCCATGGCGCAGATCAGCGTGAGCGGCGCCACCTTGGCGTTGCGGTGGCCGAACATGCCGAGGAACGGCGTACCGCCGCCGCCATGACCCGACGCAGCGCGCCGCAGCGGCTCGCGCACCACGATCCACATCAGCGCCGCCAGCACCAGCCCCGGGATGCCGACGATCATGAACACCATATGCCAGCTGTAGCTGTCGAGCAGGCGCGTGGCGATGAGCGGCGCCAGAGCGAGGCCGAACAGCGAGATCATGCACTGGAAGATGCCGTTGTTCATGCCGCGCCTTGCGGGCTTGGAGGCTTCCACCGCGACTGCCACGCCCGTGGAGGCCACCGGACCCTCGGCCACACCCATGATGACGCGCACAATGACCAGCCCCATCACCGATCCGGCCAGGCCGCTGAACACCGACATCAGCGAGAACACGACGATGGCCGGCACCAGCACGGCACGGCGGCCGATGCGGTCGGCCAGGTAGCCCATCACGAAGGCCGAGATGCCCCAGGCCATGCCGAGGTAACCGGCCAGCCTGCCACCATCGGCCGGCACAAGGCCGAGGTCTTCCGCCATGGTGGAGTTGGGCGACTGCAGGATGATGGGCAGCACGAAACGGTCGAGGCCCACCAGCCCGAAGGTGAGGCTCAGCAGCAGGATGATCTTCCATTCATAGGAAGTGTCATGACCCTTCACTTCAGCCATCCTGATTCCCCCCGTCTGGTTGTTGTTGCTGTCCGCCGGAAAATCCGTCTAACGCCGCCCCCACAATCGCTTCGATGCCAGCTCCGCCCCCTGCACCAGCGAGGCGAGCTTCAGCCAAACGATGTCCGGATCCACCGGGCCGAATCCGGCGAAGGTGCCGAAGCCGCAGTCGGTGCCCGCCAGCACACGCTCGCGTCCGACCACACCGGCGAACCTCTCCAGCCGCTCGGCCACCAGTTCGGGATGCTCCACGTAGTTGGTGGTGGTGCCGAGCACGCCAGGCACGAGCAATTTGTCTTCCGGCAGCAGTGACCTGAAGTCCTGGAACACCTTCCACTCATGCGCATGCCTGGGATTGGCAGCCTCGAAAAGGATGGCCTGGGGTTTGGCCTTCATCACGACGGGCAGCAGCTTTTCCATCGGCACGTCGTGCGTGTGCGGGCCCTCGTAGTTGCCCCAGCACACATGCATGCGGATGCGGTCGGCCGGCACGTTGCGCAGCGCATGGTTCAGGACCTCGATGTGCCGCGCGGCCAGCCTGACAAAGTCAGCTTCGGTGCGATCGCGGTACATGGTGTGCCGGCCCATGGCCATGTCCGGCGCATCCACCTGTATCAGCAGGCCCGCCTGCACCAGGCCCTCGTATTCGGCGCGCATGCCTTCGGCCACGGCCTCGAGGTATGCATCCTGCGTGGGGTAATGGTCGTTGGGCTGGAAAAGCGCGATGGTGCCGGGTGAGGCGGTGTTGATGAAGGCCTCGGCAGGCTTGGCTTTCGCCACTGCCGCCTTCAGGTGCGCGATGTCCGCCTGCATGGGCGCAAGGTCCTTCACGCGGATCTCGGCAACGCAGCGCGGCCTGCGGTAGCTGGCGGTGGAGCCCAGCTTCGCCAGCTTCTGCAGCAGCCGCGGATGCTCCACCAGGTCCTGCCCCGGCTCGCGCGGCGTATCGCCATCGAAACCCGAGAGCCGGTCCTTGATGTAGGTGGCGTAGCTGATCTTGCCCATCTCGCCGTCGCTGACGACATCGATGCCCACTTCCACCTGCCTGCGCACCACCTCGGCCACCGCATCGCCGATCACCTGCTCCGGATCGGGCGGCAGCGCGCCGCCGTTCTCCCGCGCGAACAGCACGTCGGTGACGGCCTGCGAGCGGGGCAGGCTGCCCACATGCGTGGTCAGGATGCGGTCGGCGCTGCGGAGCACCTCAGTGCGCCTCCGAGCGGAACGGGTTGTTGTTGTGGTGGTCCCCGGCCAGCCAGCGCTTCAGCTCGGCATGCGCATTGCGGCGGTTCTCCGCGTTGATGCGCTCCGCATCCGGATGCTCGCAGGTGAACTCGCAGATCATGCCGTTGGGATCCTGCGCGTAGATGGAGCGGCAGTAGCCATGCTCCAGGATGTACATCTGCGGCTCGGCGAAGCCGGCGGCCTTCAGGCGCGCCTCGATGCCCGCCTGGGTCGCGGCGTCCACGTTGAGCGCGATGTGGTGGAAAGGCGTGGGTGGGATCGGCGGCGCGAACAGCTGTTCATCTTCCTTGTCGGCGAACTGGAAGAATGCCAGCGCGCCGCCATCTGCCAGCCCGAAGAAGCAATGGCAGTAGGTGCGTTCCTTGCCGAAGAGCTCATCCTTCTCGCACCAGGTGGCCACCAGCGGCAGGCCGATGATGTCCTCGTAGAAATGCCGCGTGGCCTCCAGGTCCCTGGAGGTATAGGCAGTGTGGTGCAGTCGCGAAGGCAGCTGTGCTGGAATGGCCATGGAAGTCCCCCGAACGCTGGCGTGGTCAATGGAAGGCTAGTCTACTTGTTCAGTCCCTGGCGGCCCCGATGCCTGCGCATTCCCGGCGCACGATGGCGGCCCCGGCCACCATCGCACGCAGCTTGGCATCAGCCACGTCGCGCGGCAGGTACTTCATGCCGCAGTCCTGTGCCACCACGATGTCCTCCGGCGGCACATGTTCCAGCGCACGGCGGATGCGGGCAGCCACGGTTTCCGGTGATTCGACGCTCATGTCCGAGAGATCGATCACGCCCAGGATGATGGTCTTGCCGGGCAGCGTCTTCAGCACGCTGCAGTCGAGCTTCGACTGCGCGGTCTCGATCGAGACCTGCCGGCAGGAGCATTGCGCCAGTTCCGAAAGGAAGGAATAGCCCTCTGGTCGCGCGTGGATGATTGCCGCATAGCCGAAGCAGATGTGTACCGCGGTCTTGCCCGTGATGCCTTCCAGCGCCTTGTTCAGCGCCTTCAGGCCATACTTGCGCGCCTCCTCCGGCCGCGCCTGCATGTAGGGCTCATCCACCTGCACGATGTCGGCGCCGGCTGCGAAGAGGTCGCGGATCTCCTCGTTCACCGCCTGCGCATAGTCCATCGCGGCCTGCTCGCGGCTGCCACCGTAGTGATCGATCTGCGCCTGCTGCGACATGGTGAAGGGCCCCGGCACGGTGATCTTCACGCGCCGCTGCGTGTTGGCGGTGAGGAACTTCACGTCGCCCACCATCACTGGATGGCGGCGACGGATGGGGCCGGTGACGCGTGGCACGGGATTCGGATGACCACTGCGGTCCAGCGCCTCGCCAGGATTGTCGAGGTCCACACCATCCAGCGCCGTGGCGAAGCGGTTGGAATAACTCTCGCGGCGCATTTCCCCGTCGGAGATGATGTCGATGCCGGCGCGCTCCTGCGCCAGGATGGCCAGCAGCGTGGCGTCCTGCCAGGCCTCCTCGATGAACTCCTCGGGAATGCGCCACAGTTCCCTGGCCCGCACGCGGGGCGGAAAGCGGCCGGCGAGCTTCTTGCGGTCGATGAGCCACTCCGGTTGCGGATAACTGCCGACGAGCGTGGTGGGAAACAGCATCGGTTGATCCTTGCAGTCGATGGATTCAGCCCTGGGCCGGCCAGGTGGTGGATGCCGCCAGGCTCGCGCGGATCGCGGCACTGTGCTCGCCAAGCAGCGGCGCGGGTCGCACGCCCGTGGCGCGCTGGCCGTCGAACTGCACGGCCGGGCGCACCGCGTGCGTCGCCGCGTGGGGCTGCTGCACGGGCACCATCAGGCCCAGGTGCTGCACCTGCGGGTCCTGCACGGCGGCATCCACGCGGTTGATTGGCGCATGGGGCACGTCGGCCGCGCCAAGGCGTTCGATCCAGTGCCGGGTGGGCCGGCCCGAGAACAACCGGTCGAGCTCGGCGCCCAGCGCGTCGTAGTTGTCGATGCGCGCCAGGCGCGTGGCGAAGCGCGGATCGCTGGCCAGTTGCGGTGCCTCCAGCGCCGCTACCAGCCCGGTCCAGAATTTTTCCAGCGAGGAAAGATGGATGGCAATGAAGCCGCCATCTCCGGTGCGCAGGATGTGTGCCTGCGCCAGTCGCGGGCGGTCGCCGGAGCGCGGCACGGTTCCCAGCGCAAAGTACGCCGCATAGGGTTCGACGGCGAAGTGCGCCATCGCCTCCAGCATCGAGACTTCCACCACGCGGCCGCGGCCGGTGCGGCCACGGTCGAACAATGCGCCAAGCACGCCGTAGGAGGCATAGATGCCGGTGATCGCATCGGCCAGCGCCGGGCCGAGGAAGCGCGGCCGGTCCTCGTCCACCACCACACTGAGGAAACCGGACAGCGCCTGCGCCACCGAGTCGTAGCTGGGACGATCCACATACGGGCCATCAGCGCCGAAGCCGCTGATGGAGCAGTAGACCAGCTGCGGATTCAGCTCCTGCAGCCTCTTCGCTCCTGCCCCGAGCCGGTCGGCCGTGCCCGGCCGGAAGTTCTGGATGAACACGTCGGCCTCGCGCACCAGTGCGTCGAAGATGCCGCGATCCTGCTGCTGCTTCAGGTCGAGCGTGAGGCTGCGCTTGTTGCGGTTGTAGGCCTGGAAGTGGGGCGAGTAGTTGCCGCCCTGGTAGGCGCGATAGGGATCACCGTCGGGGCTTTCCACCTTGATCACGTCGGCGCCGAGATCGGCGAGCATCATGCCGGCACAGGGACCGGTGATGAAGGTGCCCTGCTCGACGATCTTCACGCCCTTCAGGACGTCCAGTCCCTTCATGTATCGCCCCGCTGGAATCCCGGCGGAACCGGCCCGTCGTAGTCGATGGCCTTCGCGGCGGCATGCGACAGCACGAAGCCGATGGGCTTGAGCTGTTCTTCGAGAAGGTGTGCCACCAGGCTTGCAGTGCGAGCCAGCAGCGGCACGCCGCGCAGCGCGCCAAGGGGAAATCCTGCATCGAGCAGCACCGCGGGAATGGCCGCGGACACATTCATCACCAGCGGCTTGCCCGTGAGCGCAGGCAGCAGGGCTTCGATCTGCCGCGCGGCACGACGATGCGCATCGGGCAGTCCCGCTTCGGCAGCCACTGCGAACAGCCGCGTGGCGCGCGGATCCTCGCCCTTGTGCAGCGGATGCCCGTAGCCGGGGATCGCCTGCTTCGCTGCGCGGCGCTGCTGGATGGCCGTGATGGCGGCCGCAGCCATGTCCGCCTGCGCACCGCCCGCCACCACTTCGGCCAGCAGCCGCCCGGCATCCTGAGCCGCTCCGAGGATCACCGAGCCGCAACCCAGCAGGCCCGCGGCCACCGCGCCCTGCAATGCCTCGGGTGCAGCGGCATGGGTCATGCGTGCGGCCTGCACGCTGGGCACCAGCCCGTGCTCGGCGATGGCTACCAGCGTGGCGTCGAGCACGCGGCGCTGTGCGGGCCGCGGCAGCTCGCCGCAGAGCAGGAACCAGAAGTATTCGCTGAAGCCCACCTGGCCGATGAGATCGCGGCACAGGTCCTTGCCGCGCACCACGATGGTTTCGGCATTGGACGTGGACAGCGCCGAACTGCGGTGCTCCTGGCGACCGATCTTCATGGACTGCCTTGCCCCCCGGATTCTTCTGGTCTGTGCGGCGCGCAACTATCCTCTGTCTGCGCTGCTTCACCTGTCAACGCAATCTGCATTGTCCGGTGCAGACGTTATAGTGTCGGCAACCGACTGCTCAGTGGATCCGGGGGGATGCAGATGAACTGGTCGAGGCCTGGCCTGTGCCTGATGCTTGCCGCGCTTGCTTCCGCCAGCGCCGGCGCCGCCCAATCCGTGCCCGGCGTCATCGAGCCGCTGCGCGCCGGACCTTTCACATACCGCACTGGAGAAGGCCAGGACATCCGCGTATCGGTGCTGGCCCGCCTGCCCTGGCCCTACTCCATCGCCTTCCTTCCGGATGGCGACCTGCTGGTTTCACAGCGCTCCGGCGAGATGAAGCGCATCGCGCACCGCACCGGGCAGGTGTTGCCCGTGCCCGGCGGTCCCGAATCACTCGGACCCGTCACTGCGGCAGGGGTGCACAGCTACATGGCGATCGCGCTGCATCCGCGTTTCAGGCAGAACGGGCTGGTGTACATCGCCTACACAAAGCCCATGGCAGCATCCCCTGCGCCGGCATCTGCACCAGCCGCGGCAGGCGCACCGCCACAACGCGATCGCACGGTGGCCGTGGCGCGTGCGCGTTACGCGGATGGCGCGCTGCATGACGTGAAGGACGTGTGGGTGGGAGAAGGCGTGGGCGGCCCGACCACCGTGGCACTCACGCCGGATGCAAAGCTCTGGATCGGTACCACCGAGGGCGGTCGCGCGCAGGACACCACCTTCTCCGGCGGCAAGGTGCTTCGACTCAACGATGACGGCAGCGTGCCCGCGGACAACCCCTTCATCGGCCGGCCAGGCTTCCTGCCGGAGATCTACACGCTGGGCCATCGCACGGCGATGGGGCTGTACGTGCATCCGCAGACCGGACAGCTGTTCGAGGCGGAGATGGGCCCCAACGGCGGCGACGAGATCAACCTGATCCGCCCGGGACTGAACTATGGCTGGCCCATCGTCAGCTTGGGCCGCGCCTATCCCGGCCCCTGGCAGGCCAATGGCAATGAACCCGGCCACAGCGGATATGAACTGCCGCTGGTGTACTGGACACCCTCGATTTCAGTGACGGGCATGACCTTCTACCTCGGCGACGCACTGCCGAAGTGGAAGGGCAACCTCTTCGTCGGTGGCGTGCGTTACGGGGAGATCCCCGGCACCGGCCGCGTGGAGCGGATCGTGTTCAACGAACAGATGGAGGAGCTGCGCCGCGAGTCACTGCTCACCGACCTGCGCCAGCGCATCCGCGACGTGAAGGCCGGTCCGGATGGCTTCATCTATGTAGCCACCGACGAGGAAGACGGCGCCATCCTGCGCATCGAACCGGCAAACTGAGGAGCGGACCCGCTACTTGATGGACGACAGCCAGGGAATGAACACCTTCTTCGCGATCTCGCCGTTGTTCAGCTCCTCGTTCATGAAGTGCGCATTGCCTTCGATCCGGTAGTCCTCGCGCAGCCGCGCTAGCTTCGCATCAGCCCCCAGCTGGTTCAGCGTGTGCACCGAACAGTGCACGCTGGGCGCGAAGCGCGAGGACAGCGGCGCCACCACGAACAGCACCTTCTTGTTCTTGTAGGCTGGCACGGTGCGCACCTTGTCCTCCGGCTGCAGGCGGCAGGGCTGCAGGCCCTCCCCCTCTGCCGGGAGCTGCACGGTCTCGATGCGCTCACCCTGCGCCAGTGCAGGCTGGAAGGTGATCAGCGGGGCAAGGTTGTCGGTGACGCCCATCGCCGGCTCGATGGCCAGCACGGCCTTCACCAGGGCCGGGCGGGCTTCCATGGCGAGCCAGCCCGAGGGCCCGCCGGCGGAATGCGTGACGATGATTGCAGGACCGATCCTGTCGAGCAGCTCGGCCAGGTTTTCCTTCAGCACGGCGTTGGGGACCGTGGGGCCGGCCTCGGAACTGGCCGTGTGCTGCGCCACTTCCCGGGTGGCCGCACCACCGCCGCCCGGATACTGCCGGCTCTCGGCCGTGAAGCCGGCAATGGTCTCGGTGGTGGTGGGCGCGCCCAGGTCGCCATAGGCGCGCGAGTTGGGCGAGCGTCCATGCGCCGGCCGATCCACGAAGTAGACGTCGAAGCCCGCAGCGAGAAAATAGTCGAGCCAGCCATCGCGTCCGTCGGGCGTGCCCATGTAGTCGGTGGCCTGGCCGCCGCCGCCATGCACCAGCACCAGTGGATAGGGATGGCGCTTGCGCGCCACGAGCTGGAAGCCCACGTACATCTGGCCATCGATGGTGGTGCCAGTGCGTGCAGGTCCGCCACCGCGGGCGGGCATTTCGGTGGGCTTCGCGCGTGCGCCAACCCAGAAGAATCCCTGGTCCCGCAGGCTGATCGGTCCGGCCTCGCCGCCTGCTGCAACGGCCACGCCGCTGCACAGCAGTGCCGCGCAGGAGAGAAACGCACAGGTCAGCAGGGCGCCGCGGCGCATGTGGCTGTTCATCCTTCGCCCCCCGAATGATGCAATGCTCTTGCTCCGATCCTAGCCGAATATAGTGGGCACGGACATGGCGGGGGGCCTTCCGGCCTGGAGTGGGCAGATGAACAACGAAAAGATCTTCAGCATGGCCTTTGCCAGCGTCTATCCGCTGTACGTGCAGAAGGCCGAACGCAAGGGACGCGGCAGGGCCGAGGTGGACACCATCATCCAGTGGCTCACGGGTTTTGATGCCGCCGCATTGCAGCGGCACCTGGACTGCGGCACGGACTTCAGGACCTTCTTCGCGCAGGCCAAGCTCAATCCCGCCGCGACAAGGATCACAGGCGTGATCTGCGGCCATCGCGTGGAGGAAATCGACGACCCGCTGATGCAGAAGATCCGCTACCTGGACAAGCTGGTCGACGAGCTGGCCAGGGGCAAGGCCATGGAAAAGATCCTGCGCCAATGAGGCGCAAGCGCGCGACATGCTGGCTGCGACTGCTGGCCATCGCGCTGGTGCTGCCGGGTGGCGCCCACGCGGGTGCGCCTGCGCTGTCCATGGACTTCGGCCGGGGGTCGCGCGGCACGCAGCTCGATGCGCTGGTGGTGGAGGCCAGTGTTCGCGACGCGCCGGTGCTGGCGCTGGTGGGCGGACTGTCTGGCGACGATGCTGGTTCCATGGCGATCCGCGCTGCCATCTCCGACTACAGCCGGCGGTCACGACGTCCGGTGCGGTTGCTGGCCGTGCCACTGGCGAATCCGGATGGCGCGACAATGCAGTTTCCACCCACCGGCGTGGCCTATCGCGAGCAGGGCGAATCGCATGCGCTCTGGCGCTGGCTGGGCACGCAGGCGCCCGACCGCGTCGTCGTGGCATCGATGCAGGATGCCGGCCTTGTTGCGGCACTCGGCGCACAACCGGTGGCCGACATGGGGCGCATTCCCGCGCGCAGCTGGCCGGGCAGGGATGACCTGCTGTCGTGGCTGGAACGCGAGGTATGGCCGCCATCCGCAAGTCCCGGCCGATCGGAAGCCCGGCTTGAGCTGCAGCGTCGGCTCGCGCGCACGCCGCGTGAACTCGCCGGGGAGCTCGCGCAGCACTATGGCCATGACTTCGAGCAGCCCTGGTACATCGCGGCAGTGGCGCTGGTGGGACGACTGCGGCTCGGCCAGGTGCAGGATGTGCAACGCCTGGCAGAGCCCTGGGTGGATGGCACGAAGGACAGCCTCGCGCGCCCGAACGCGCTGGTGATGGCCGGCCACATCGTGTTCACCGAACTCGCGCGCACCACGGGCGATCCCCGCTACACCGCGCTGGTGCGCAAGGTTGCAGACCTGGGCTTCGATGCTGCCGGCCAGATGCTGGAAGCCATGCCCTACCACGACCGCTACAGCGATTCGGTATTCATGGGCACCACCATCCTCGCGCAGGCTGGCGCCCTCACCGGCGAGCGCCGTTATTTCGCCATGGCAGAGCGTCACCTGCGCTTCATGCAGCAGCTGGTGCTGCGGCCCGACGGCCTGTACCGCCATCGCTCCGATGCCGATGTGGCCTGGGGCCGTGGCAATGGCTTCGCGGCGCTGGGACTGGCCCTCACGTTGTCGGAGATGCCGCGCGATGCACCCGGCCGCGCGCATGTACTGCGGAGCTATCGCAACCTGATGGCCGCCCTGTTGCCCTGGCAGACCCGGGATGGCCTGTGGCGCAACGTGGTGGACCACCCGGGCGCCTTCGCGGAGTACTCGGGCACTGCGATGATCGGCTTTGCCCTGCGTCGCGGGCTGGACCGTGGCTGGATCCGCGGCCGCGACTACCAGCGCGCCGTGGAACGCGCCTGGCAGGCCGTGAACGCACGCACCTCATCGACGGGCAGCCTGGTGGATGTCTGCGAGTCCACGGCCAGCCTCACCACGCTGCAGCAGTACCTGGATCGGGCGGCCATCCTCGGCAACGACCCGCGCGGCGGCGCGATGGCGCTGCTGTTCGCCACCGAACTGATGCAGCGGTAGCCCCTTACAGATCGATGTCGATGCTCACCGGACAGTGGTCCGAGCCCATCACGTCCGCGTGGATCCTTGCGGCCTTGACCTTGTCGCGCAGCGAGGCGGACACCAGCACGTAGTCGATTCTCCATCCCACATTGCGCGCGCGGGAATTGGCGAAGTGCGACCACCAGGAATAGTGCCCGTTGCCCTGGTTGAACAGGCGGAAGGTGTCGATGAACCCGGCATCGATGAAATTCTGGAAACCTGCGCGTTCCTCGTCGGTGAAGCCCTTCTTGCCGCGGTTGGGCTTCGGGTTGGCGAGGTCCAGTTCGGTGTGGGCCACGTTGAGGTCGCCACAGAAGACCACCGGCTTGCGTGCCTCCAGTTCCTTCACATACGCCAGGAAGGCCGGATCCCAGTGCTTGTGGCGCAGCTGCACCCGCGAAAGGTCGTCCTTGGCATTGGGGGTGTAGACGGTGACTGCGAAAAAACCGTCGAATTCGGCCGTGACCACGCGGCCCTCGTTCCAGGCATCGCGCTTGAGTTCATCGGCGAAGCTGAAGCGGCTGGCGAAGCTGTCGGGAAATCCGCAGGTGACGTCCAGCGGCTCCCGGCGGGTGAAGATCGCCGTGCCGGAATATCCCTTTTTCTGGGCCGAATTCCAGTACTCCCGGTAATCCGGCAGGTCGATCTCGGCCTGGCCCTTCTCTGCCTTGGTTTCCTGCAGGCAGAGGATGTCAGGCTGGTGTTCAGAGATGAATTTCTGGAACGTGCCCTTTTTCACCACGGCACGGATGCCGTTGACATTCCACGAGTAGAAAAGCATCCGCCCAGTATAGTGCAGCCCCGGCGCCTGCCGCGCCGCCGGCCTCAGGCCGCGACGACGCCGCGGATGGCCGCGATCAGGTCATCAAAATCGCCGGATTTGAGGACATAGGCAGAGGCCCCCGCCTCGTGCACGCGCCGGATCACTTCGGAATTGGAATGCCCGCTGTGGATCACGAAGCGGGTGTCAGGGAACTGCTTGCACATGGTGGCCAGGTGTTTCAGCACCGACCCGCCGTGCAGCTCGATATCGAGCACCGCCACATGGGCCTGGTGCCTTTCGATCAGCGGACCCACTTCTCCCAGCGAGGCGGTGGTCGCCACGCAGCACAGGTCGCTGGTCTCCTCTATGAGTGGCGGCATCACGGCACGCAGGTCGTCGTTGTCCTCGGCTATGACGACACGCACCACAGGCTTTCTCTCCGTTGCGTTGTTGATGGCCCTCTCCCTGCCGCTGGCATGGCTCCACGTCATATTAAGGGGCTGCAGGACGTTGGACGCAGGCCGCGGCACCGTTCTTGGGGTAGGAAGCCGACTACAGGCTCTCGCCGGGGGACTGGACAAGCCCCCGTCCGTAGTTGAGAATGAATCTCATCTACAGTTGCATACCGGCATCCATGTCGTCGAATTTCCTGCGCCGCGCACTCCTCGCGGGCGCCTGCCTGGCACTCCCCTGGGGGGCACAGGCGGCGGCGCCAACCATTCCCGTGCAGCGCGATGTCGTGATCAAGCATTACGCAGCCATGGCCCTGGCGGTTTACGAGGATGCCCTGGCCGCCGCGCGCCGTCTCGGCACGGCCGTGGACGCACTGGCCGCAAACCCCTCCGAAGCCACGCTGGCCGCCGCGCGGCAGGGCTGGATCAATGCGCGCGTCCCGTACATGCAGAGCGAGGTGCTGCGCTTCGGCAACCCCGTGATCGATGCCTGGGAGGGCCGGGTCAACTCCTGGCCGCTGGACGAAGGACTCATCGATTACGTGGATGCCTCCTATGGCAGCGATTCGGATGCCAACGCCTGGTACACGGCCAACCTGATCGCCAGCCAGCGCCTGCACGTGGGCGGCCGCGAGATCGATGCGCGGGAGATCACCCCCGCGCTGCTGTCCGGAACCCTGCACGAGATCGGCGGCATCGAGGCGAATGTAGCCACCGGCTACCACGCCATTGAATTCCTGCTGTGGGGCCAGGACCTGAACGGCACCGGTCCTGGCGCCGGCAGGCGGCCGGCCACGGATTTCGACACCGCGCGCTGCACGGGTGGCAACTGCCAGCGACGCGTGGACTACCTGAAGTCGGCGACCACGCTGCTGGTGTCTGACCTCGAGGAAATGGTGGGCAACTGGCGCAGCGGCGGCGCGGCGCTCAGTGCGCTGACCGGCGACGGCGAGGTGGCAGCGATCTCGGCCATGCTCACCGGCATCGGCTCACTGTCCTACGGTGAGCTGGCCGGCGAACGCATGAAGCTGGGGCTGATCCTGCATGATCCGGAGGAGGAGCATGACTGCTTCTCCGACAACACCCACCAGGCCCACTATTACGACCAGGCGGGCATCCGCAACGTGTACCTCGGCCGCTACCAGCGCAGCGATGGCTCGTTGCTGGCCGGTCCTTCGCTGTCGGACCTCGTGGGTCGCGTGAATCCCGCACTGGATGCAGAGATGCGCAGCCGGCTCGACGCCACGGTGGCGGCGCTGGACCGCATCCGGCAGCGCGCGGCCGGTGGCGAGGCCTATGACCAGCTGATCGCCGCCGGCAACACGCAGGGCAATGCGCTGATCCAGGCTGCCATCGATGCACTGGTGGCGCAGACGCGCTCCACCGAGCGCGTGGTTGAAGCCCTGGGACTGGGCAGCATCACCATCGAAGGTTCGGCGAGCCTCGACAACCCCGATGCCGTATTCCAGTAGCCGCCTTGCCGCACTGCTGCTGCCCCTGCTGGGAGCCTGCGCGGCACACCAGGGGGAGTCGGCGCCAGGACCGGCGCCCGCGCAGCGGTCCGACCTGGATGCCGCAGACCTGGCGCGGGTGCGCGAAATCACGCGCCTGGCAGCACAGTTCGATGCCGCCGAACAGTTCGAGGCCCTGAGCGGCGGCGCGGCCACGGTCCGCCAGAAGCTGGTGAATCGCGACATCTACTCACAGCCGTCGGCCAACCTGTCGCTGGATGGCCGGCAGCGCTTCCAGATCGGCAACGGGCTGTTCCGCAAGGACTGGGTGCCGGCGCCCTCTTCCACCCTGGCCTCCGACGGACTGGGGCCACTGTTCAATGCGCGCTCCTGCCAGGGCTGCCACATCAAGGATGGCGGCGGCGTGGTGCCTGATGACGGCGAGGCGCCGGTGTCGCTGTTCCTGCGCCTCTCGGTTCCGCCCACCAACGCAGCCGCGCGGGCCGAACTCGCGCGATCCATGTCGGTGCTGCCCGAGCCGGTGTATGGCGGCCAGCTGCAGACCTTTGCCGTGCCCGGCCTGCCCGCCGAGGCGACGCTGCGCATCGAGTGGGAGGAAATCAGCGTTGCACTGAATGGCGGCGAGCAGGCAAAGCTGCGCAAGCCGCACTATCGCATCGAGGACCCTGCCTACGGGCCGTTGCGTCCGGACGTGATGGTCTCGCCGCGCATCGCGCCGCGCATGATCGGGCTGGGATTGCTGGAAGCGGTGCACGAAGCGGACATCCTCGCCAATGCGGATCGCCGGGGTGATCCGGATGGCGTGCGCGGCAAGGCCCGCAGGGTGCGCGATGCGCACAGCGGCGAAGTGGTGCTCGGCCGCTTCGGCTGGAAGGGCGGACAGCCCTCGGTGGAGCAGCAGAGCGCGCGTGCCTTCCTGGATGACATGGGCCTGTCCTCGCCGCTGCATCCGCACCATGCGGGGGAATGCACGCCCAGCCAGGCCACCTGTCTTGGCCTGCCGCATGGCGCGCAGGCGCACCTTGGCGCCGAGGAAGTGCCCCGCGAACTGCTGGATTTCGTCGCGTTCTATTCCGCCAACCTCGCCGTGCCCGCACGCCGCAAGGTCGATGATCCCCAGGTGCTGGCAGGCAAGCAGCTCTTCCATGAGGCGCGCTGCACTGCCTGCCATGTACCCAAGTTCGTCACGCGGCGCGACGCAGCGCAGCCGGAGCTGGCTTTCCAGCTCATCTGGCCCTACTCCGACCTGCTGCTGCACGACATGGGAGAGGGCCTGGCCGACAACCGGCCAGAGGGCAATGCCAGCGGACGCGAATGGCGCACGCCGCCGCTGTGGGGCACCGGTCTCGCGCGCACGGTGAACGAGCGCAGCTCCTTCCTGCATGATGGCCGGGCCCGCAGCGTGCTGGAGGCCATCCTGTGGCATGACGGCGAAGGTCGTGCGGCGCGCGACCGCGTTGTGGCCATGACGCCTGCGCAGCGCGCCGACCTGCTGCGCTTCCTCGACTCGCTGTGAACATGCCGCGCGCACAGGGCATCCGGATGCTGGAAGCCATGGCCTGCTGCCTGGTGTTGCTGCTGGGCGCCTGCGCGACCGCGCCCCGGGACAAGCCGGATGACGCGCTGGCCGGACTGGGCCAGCGGCTGCTGCACGATTACATGCAGCCCCGCACGCGCGAACTGCGCCAGCGCACTGCGCAGCTGCAGTCGGCACTGGCGGCGTACTGCGCACAACCGGCCGATGGCGCGCGCCGCACTGCAGTCGAGGAACAACTCGGCAATGTGGTGGCAGCCTGGGCGCATGTGGAATTCCTGCGCTTCGGACCGCTGGTGGAGCAGAACCGCGTCGACAATTTCTTCTTCTGGCCCGATCCGCGCGGAGTGGTGCAGCGGCAGATGCGGACCGTGCTGGCAGGTGCGGACGCCGGACTGCTGCGGCCGGACCAGCTGCGGCAGCAGAGCGCCGCGGTGCAGGGGATTCCCGCGCTCGAATATGCCCTCTACGCCGATGACGCTGCGCGCCTGATCTCCGCGGGGGAGGCGGCGGGCCGCTACCGCTGCGCGTTCTCGTCAGCCGTGGCGGAAAACCTCCTGCAACTTGCCACCGGGATTGAATCCGGGTGGCGCAGCAATGCGCCACTTGCAGTGGAATTCGCGCGCCCCGCAGCCAGGCACGCGGTGTATCGCAGCAGCAGGGAGGTCGCCACCGAGGCACTGAAGGCCATGTCCACGGCCCTGCACGTGGCGCGCGACCAGATGCTGGTGCCCGCGCTTGGTGATGACGCTGCCACATCGCGCGGCACGCTGATGCCGCTGCACCGCAGCGCGCTGACCACACGCTACCTGGCAGCCGGCACGGAAGCACTGTCACAGTTCCATGAGGCGGCACGCTTCGGTGCCGCGCTCGGCGAAGACAAGCAATGGATCGATACGGGCATCCGGGACGAGCTGCGGCGCGCGCAGGAGGATTTCGGGGCCCTGCAGGTGCCTGCCACACAGGCTCTGGCAGACGAGACCCAGCGCGACCTGCTTGTGCATGCCGGCCTGGTGCTGGCCAATGCGCGCAGCATGGTGGATGAATACCTGGCGCCGGAGCTGGGCGTGAACCTGGGCTTCAACTCGCTGGACGGCGACTAGATGGCCGGGAGGAGAGAAAGCCAGCACACTGCAGCCGCCGCCGGCACGTCCAGGCGTGCGCTGCTGGCCGGCATTGCTGCAATGACCCTGGCTGCGCGTGCCGGCCGCGCCGGCGTGGTGATGCCTGCCAGCGCTGGCGCGCGCTTCCTCTCTGCACGACGCCACGGTTCCCGTCACGAGGCCGTGATGATCGACAGCCAGGCACGTGACCTGGCAGTGCTGGCGCTGCCGGATCGCGGCCACAGTTTTGCCATCGATGCCGCTGGCGCACGCGCGGTGGCCTTCGGGCGCCAGCCCGGGTTCTTCGCACTGGGAATGAGCCTGGCGGATGGTCGCGGACTGGGTGCCCTGCCGCTGCCCGCTGACCGTCATTTCTTCGGCCATGGCGCATTTTCGGCGGATGGCACGCGGCTCTATGCCACCGAGAATGACTTCGAAGCAGGCCGCGGGGTGATCGGCATCTACGATGCGCGACCCGCTGCGGCCTGGCAACGGCTGGGCGAATTCGACACCGCCGGCATCGGTCCGCATGAAGTGGTGCTGATGGCCGACGGGCGGACGCTGTGCGTGGCCAATGGCGGCCTGCTCACTCATCCTGATTACGGCAAGGAGCCGCTGAACCGGGCCACCATGCGCCCCTCGCTGGTGTACCTGGATGCGCAAAGCGGCCAGCTGCTCGAAAAGGTGGAACTCGCGCCCGGACTGTTCCAGCTGTCGATACGACACCTGGCTGTCGCGGGTAACGATGCGGTGTGGTTTGCCTGCCAGCACGAGGGACCTGCCACAGAGCAACCGCCCCTGCTCGGCCGGCACCGCCGCGGCAGCGCTCCGGAACTGTTTGCGGGTCCGCCGGCAGTGCTGCGCAGCCTGCGCAATTACCTGGGATCCATCGCCATCGACAGGGATGCGGGGCTCATCGCGACCAGCAGTCCCGTCGGTGGCAGCGTGGCCTTCTGGCATGCGGCCGATGGCCGCAGCGCCGGCAGCCTCGGGCGGGCCGATGGCTGTGGCGTGGCGCCGCTGGGTGATGGCCGCTTTCTCGTCAGCGACGGTTTCGGTGCCATGATGACGGCCGGCCCGAAAGGCCAGCCACAGCAGCTGATGCAACCGGACACTGAAATGTCCTGGGACAACCACCTGAGGCGCGTGTGAACGCCCGCCCCCTGCCCCACACTCCCTGCGCACTTGAAGTGCAGTCGCTGGTCCGTCGCTACGGCACGCTGGCTGCACTGCGCGGAGTCAGCTTCCACGCTGCGCCGGGGGAGATCCTCTGCCTGCTGGGAAGCTCCGGTTGCGGCAAGAGCACCTTGCTGAGGCTGATCGCCGGCCTGGAGGTGGCCGATGGCGGCAGCATCCGGATGGATGGGGTTGCGCTGAGCGATGCAGACACCTTCGTGCCACCGGAACAGCGCGGCGTCGGACTGGTGTTCCAGGACTACGCCCTGTTCCCTCACCTCTCCCTGCTCGACAATGTGGCTTTCGGCCTGCGTGGTGCGCGTGCGGCACGCCAGGCTGCAGCGCGTGCCGCGCTGGCGCGCGTGCACCTGGAAGAGCGCGCGGCCAGCTTCCCGCACATGCTGTCGGGCGGCGAGCAGCAGCGCGTGGCGCTGGCGCGTGCGCTGGCGCCGCGGCCACGACTGCTGTTGATGGACGAGCCCTTCTCCAACCTGGACCGCGGTTTGCGCGAGAGCGTGCGCGCCGAGACGATTGCCCTCCTGCGCGAGGAGGGCATTACCGCCATCATCGTCACGCACGATCCGGAGGAGGCGCTGCGCATTGCCGATCGCATCGTGCTGATGCGCGCCGGCGCTGTCGAGCAGGACGCCGGGCCGGAGACCCTGTATTGCCGCCCTGCCTCCCTCTACGCGGCGCGCTTCTTCGGCGAGCTGATCGAGCTCGGCGGCGAAGTCGGGAACGGACGGGTGAACACGCCACTGGGAACTTTTGATGCGCGCGGCCTGCCCGAAGGACAACAGGCCATCGTGGCGCTGCGTCCGCATCATCTGCGCCTGGCAGCGGACGGGATCGCTGCCAGCGTCCAGGCGCGGACTTTCCTCGGCCCTGCCGTGCAGCTGCGCCTGGGCGTTGCGGGGCTGGCCGCGCCGCTGCTGCTGAACGTTGACACCTCCTGCCCGGCCACGGCCGGAGGCCTGGTCCACCTTAGAGTCGAGACGCACGCGGCGCTGGTTTTCAGCGCCACCGATACAAGGAGCAATCCATGAAGACTGCACGCCCCCGGCTCCGCCTGCTGCCTGCCTGCCTGGCCCTGCTGGGCCTTGCCGCCACGGTCCCGGCTGCCGAAGTGAATCTTTACACCACCCGTGAGCCCGGGCTGATCCAGCCGCTGCTGCAGAAGTTCACGGCTTCCACCGGCATCAAGGTCAACACCGTGTTCGTGCGCGATGGCCTGGCCGAGCGTGTGGCCGCCGAGGGACGCCGTTCGCCCGCCGATGTGCTGATGGTGGTGGACATCGGCAACCTGGTCGACCTGGTCGACCGCGGCGTGACGCAGCCGCTGCGCTCGCCGGTGCTGGAGTCCGCCATCCCGGCGCAGCTGCGCGACGCGCAGGGCCAGTGGTTCGCGCTGTCGCTGCGCGCGCGGGTGCTCTACGCATCAAAGGATCGCACCAGGGTCACGCAGATCCGCTACGAGGACCTGGCGAAGCCGGAGTGGAAGGGCCGCATCTGCATCCGCTCGGGGCAGCATCCCTACAACACTGCCGTGATTGCCGCGTACATCGCCCACCACGGCGAGGCGGCGGCGGAAGCCTGGCTGCGCGGCGTGAAGCAGAACCTCGCGCGCCGGCCCGGTGGCGGTGACCGCGAAGTGGCCCGTGACATCCTGGGACAGCTCTGCGATGTGGGCCTGGGCAACTCCTACTACGTTGGTCGCATGCGCAGCGGCAGCGGCGGCCCGGAACAGAAGAAGTGGGGCGAGGCCATCAACGTGGTGCTGCCCACCTTCGAGAACGGCGGCACGCATGTGAACATCTCCGGAGCCGCCCTGGCGCGCAACGCCCCGAACCGCGACCCGGCCGTGAAGCTGCTGGAATACCTGGTGTCCGACGCAGCCCAGCAGGAATACGCCGCGGTGGACTACGAGTATCCGGTGAAGCCGGGTGTGAAGGCGGCGCCGCTGATAGCCGAACTGGGCACACTGGTCCCCGACACACTGTCGCTGCAGCAGGTCGCCGCGCATCGCAAGGCGGCCAGCCTGCTTGCCGAACGCGTCGGCTTCGACAACTGACGCGCGCGTGACCGGCCGCTTGCGATCGGGCGGAGGCTGGCTCGCAGCAGCCTTCTGCGTGGCGCTGCTCGCGCTGCTGCCGGTAGGCGCGCTGGCATTCGCTGCGCTGGGCGGAGACGGCAGCCTGTGGCCGCACCTGCTGCAGAATGTATTGCCGGCGGCGCTGAAAGACACCCTGCTGCTGCTGCTTGGCACCGGCGTGCTGGTGGTGGCGCTGGGTACCGGCAGCGCCTGGCTGGTCACCGCATATGACTTCCGCGGCCGGCGCATCTTCGAGTGGGCACTGCTGCTGCCTCTGGCGGTGCCCACCTACATCATGGCCTATGCCTGGATGGACCTGTTGCATCCCATCGGGCCGCTGCAGACAGGCCTGCGTTCAATGCTCGGACTGGCTGGTCCGCAGGACCTGAAGCTGCCGGACCTGCGCTCGCTTCCCGGCTGCGTGCTGGTGCTGGGCTTCGTGCTCTATCCCTACGTGTACCTGACCACGCGCGCGATGTTCCTGATGCAGGCCAGCGGGCTGATCGAGGCAGCACGCACGCTGGGCCAGGGACCACGGGCCGTGTTCCTGCGCGTGGCGCTGCCACTGGCCCGCCCGGCCATTGCCGTAGGGACGGCGCTGGCGCTGATGGAAGCCCTGAACGACATCGGCGCATCGGAACTGCTGGGCGTGCGCACACTCACCGTCTCGATCTATTCCACCTGGGTGAACCGCGCCGACCTCGCCGGCGCTGCGCAGATCGCCCTGGCCATGCTTGCCGTGGTGGTTGTGCTCCTCATCATCGAGCGCGTGGCCAGACGGCGCCAGCGTTATGCGGCTGGTGCCCAGAAGTCGCGACGCATGGCCCCGCAACACATCAGCGGTGGGCGCGCCGCGGGTGTGGCTGCGCTGCTGGCATTGCCGGTGCTGCTGGGGTTCCTGGCACCTGCCGGCTACCTGCTGGTGAAGGCTGTGGAGCGACTGCGTTTCGCCGGATTTCCGCCCCAGCTGCTGCAGGCCACGCTGGATACCCTGCAGCTGGCGGCGCTGGGCACTGCCTGCACCCTGGCCGCCGCCATGGCGGTGATCCATGCGTTGCGCCTGCGGGCTGGCGCCGCGGCGGCCAGCTTTGAGCGTGTGGCCACCCTGGGTTATGCCATCCCCGGCACGGTGCTTGGCATTGGCCTCCTGGGACCCATGGGCGCGGCCGACAACCTGCTGGCCGATGTCATCGAAAGCGTCACGGGACGTACGGCGGGACTGCTGTTGCTGGGTACCAGCCTTGCACTGGCATACGCCTACACCACGCGCTTCCTTGCCGTGGCGGCAGGCAACCTGGAGGCCGGCTTCGGCCGCATCCCGGCAGCGCTGGATCATGCCGGCCGCACACTGGGCTGCACTTCCAGCGGTGTACTGCGACGCATCCACCTGCCGCTGCTGCGCCCGGCGCTGGCCGCCGCCGCCCTGCTGGTGTTCGTGGACTGCATGAAGGAACTGCCCGCCACACTGCTGCTGCGGCCGCTGAACGTGGACACCCTCGCGACCCACCTGTATGCCGAGGCAGTGCGCGGGACATACGAGGACGGAGCGATAGCCGCATTGCTGATCGTGCTGGCCGGCCTGGTGCCGGTGATACTGCTCGCACGCGTCGGCGCACATGCCCGGACGGAGCGCGCCGAACCCGCTGGCCAGCTGCTGTCGGGGGACTCCTACGCCAACTGACCGGGCGCGCCCGACGGCGCGGTTTCCGGTGGCACGCGAATCTTCCTTCCAACGGCACCACGCCGATACGGGAGATCGCCATGCTCTACTACGCAGTCGTGTTCTTTGTCATCGCCCTGATCGCCGCCCTGTTCGGATTCACCGGGCTTGCGGCAGGTGCCGCCGGAATCGCCAAGATCCTCTTCTTCGTGTTCCTGGTGGTGGCCCTGGTCACGTTCATCCTCGGCCAGAAGCGGAGGATCTGACCATGGTCACCGCGGCCGAACACATGAATGGCGCAGCCAGCGAAGCTGGCGCGCGCGCGGAAGAAGCCCTGCGCAGGCGCGCCACGCAACTGCAGAAGTTCTTCGACGACGTCGAGGACCTGCTGGGTCGCGTGTCGAGCCTGGATGACTCGGAGATCTCGCGGCTGCGCAACCGCGTGGAATCCTCGATCTCGCATGTGCGCTCGGCGGCCCGCGATGGCATGCACGCCACCGTGGAAGGCGCGAAGTCGGCGGCCGTGGCCACCGACGAGTACGTGCACCGCAAGCCGTGGATCGCCATCGCGGCCACGGCGGTGGCATGCCTCGCCCTGGGGGCCCTGCTGCGCGGCGATCGGTGAACCTGCTGCGCATCAAGGCCCTGCTCGGCCTGCTGGTCCGCCACGCCAGCTCCTATGCGGAGCTGGCCGTGGCGGCAGCAGCCGAGTATCGCGTCGCACTGGCGCGGCGCCTGGTGCTGCTGGCCGTGGGCGTGGTCACTGCACTGGCCGGACTTTTCGCCGCCTGGGCCACGGGCCTGGTGGCGCTGTGGGATACACCCTGGCGCCTGGCATACGTTGGCGGCAGCGCCCTGCTGCTGCTGCTGGTGGCCGGTACCAGCCTCTACTACGCGCTTTCGGCCCGCTCGCCGGGACCCTCCGGCGGCGTGCTGCGCTCGGAGTTGCGCAAGGACATGGAGCTGCTGCAGGAATGGAAGCGCAGTCTGTAGAAGAAGAACTCGAAGCCACGCGCACGCGAATCCGCGCCCTGCTCGTGCCCGAGCACCGAATGGGTGATCGCGAAGCATTTCCGCGCAGCCTGGTGATGCGGGTGCTGTTCAATCCCCTGGCGCGCAAGGCCGCCCTCACCGCCGTGTCGGTGGGCGCCATGATTGCAAGCCAGAGGGCCGCAAGGGCCACGGGCCTCTGGCCCATGGTCAGCAGGACAATGGGCAATATCATTGGACGGATACGGCACTGACTTCAAACGAGCAGACCCCGACCCCGGAGCAGGATCGCGTCGCGCGCCTGGTGCGCGGCTGCGTCATCCTGCTGCTCACCGGCGTCATCATCTTCAGCCGCACAATCGCCGTGCCGGCGCTGGCCGCCGTGCTGCTGGCGATCGCGCTGTTTCCCATCGTCAATCGCCTGGCAAGGCTGGAGATTCCGCGCGCCCTGGCGGCGGTAGCCGTGCTGGTTGCGCTGGTTTCGGCTTGCGTCGCCGTGATCTACGGCGTGCGGGGTCCACTGGCGCAGCTGGCTGCACGCGGCCCTGACCTGCTGGATGCCGGCCGCACCCTGCTGGCGAATCTCGCCGGTGAGCCCGCCGCAGCCCGGCCTGCCCCCGAGGATGCGCCTCCCCTGGCAGACATGCTGGCACCGCTGGCAGCCGGGCTATTCCAGTCCTTCGTCGCAGTGGGCACCAGCCTGATCCTCTGCTATTTCATCCTCACCTGCGGCACCGGCGTGGGCCGCGCCGCGCTCTCCGCGGTGCGCGGCCGGCATGACCGGCGCGCCTGGCTGCGTGTCTTCGGCGCCATCCGCACCCAAGCCGCCTACTACCTGCAGCTGGTCACGGCCATCAACGTGTCCTTCGGCCTCATCGTGGGGCTGGCGCTGTCGGTGATGGGCGTCCCGGATGCGGCCGCGTTCGGCGTCATCGCCGGCCTGATGAACTTCATTCCCATCGTCGGCGCGCTGATCACCGCCGGCGTGCTGCTGGCAAGCGGCCTGGCCGAACATGGAGCCAGCGCCGCGATCCTCGCGCCGGTGGCGGTCTTCCTGCTGCTGCACCTGCTCGAGTCGCAGTTCATCACGCCCACGCTGCTGGGCAGGCGGCTGCAGATCAATCCGCTCATCGTCATCGCCGGTGTGCTGGTGGGCGCCACAGCCTGGGGCATCGGAGGCGCCTTCCTTGCAGTGCCCATACTCACTTCCGTGAAGGTGGCGCTGGATGCGCACCCGCGCCATCGTCGCTGGGGCCAGGTACTGGGCAGGGGAGCCGTGATCGAATGCCACATGGAGGAAACGCGCCGGTGGCGGATGCGTCGTACCACGCGCCGGCGCCCTGCCGCGCGCCCCTCGGGTGGCTGAACGGTGGGACCTTTCCCCTGCGGGTCAGGTCCCACCGCTGTAATGCAGGTGGTCAGTCGCGCAGCTCGTCCACTGCGTCATCCACCTTCGTCGCCGCCGACTCCTCGCCGCGCTTGGCGGTGTCGACGGCCTCATCGATCTCTTCCGCCGCCTGCTCCACCGGGCCCTTCTTCTCGCAGGCTGCAAGGCCGAGCGCCAGCACGGGGGCCAGCAACACCATCAGGTATCCCTTGTTGCGCATCGCATTCTCCTTTTGAGTTTGAATTGGGTCCGGGAACTCCCGGGCCTGGCTGCAGAGTGCTTGTGCAGAGCGGCATGGTCTGTGAGCGGGCCGCGCGACGCCGTGTAGGACGTGTAGGACGGAAACCCACCATTGCGGCCCCGTATTGTAGGATTATTCCTACATTGTCTCTGGATCGCGGCCTGTCTGCGTTCGCGCCCTGGAACTTGAATATGTGCGGCGACCGGGTATGCAGGGAGAAGGAAATGACCAAGGTTCTCATAGCCGATGACCACGCCCTGGTGCGCGCCGGATTGCGGCAGTACCTGCAGGAAAGCGGAAGGTTCTCCACCATTGCCGAGGCCGGAAGCGGCCTGCAGGTGCTCGACATGCTGCGCGGTGGCAACTTCGACCTGCTGATCCTGGACATCAACATGCCCGATCGCGGCGGCCTGGACATCCTCAAGCATGTACGGGCCGGCCATCCGGGCGTGCGCGTGCTGGTACTGAGTGCCTATCCCGAACGGCAATACGCCGTGAACGTGCTGAAGGCCGGCGCCAGCGGCTATCTCTCGAAGGAGAGCGCGCCGGAGGAACTTCTGAAGGCGGTGACCCAGGTTCTCTCGGGCAAGCGTTATGTGAGCGCGAGCCTGGCCGAACTTCTCGTGCAGGAACTGGACACCGACCACGAGCGCCCCCTGCATGCCGATCTTTCCGAGCGCGAGTTCCAGATCTTCTGCAAGCTGGCCTCGGGCCAGTCGGTGTCGGAGATCGCCAACGAGCTTTCGCTGAGCGTGAAGACCGTGAGCACCTATCGCACACGGGTACTGGAGAAGATGTGCTTCAAGTCGAACGCGGACATCACCTCGTACGCCCTGCGCAACGGCCTGATGAACTGATGCGCAGCTCCGCCTCCGCCGACCTCGGCGTACTGCTCGTCGAGGATTCGCCGCGGATCGCCGAGCGGATGCGCGAACTGCTGCAGCAGGAAGGGCTGCGGGTGCTGGCCACCGTGGATGACGAGCCGTCGGCTATCAGGGCCCTGCGGGACATGCCCGTGGACGTGCTGATCCTCGACCTGCAGCTGCGCACCGGAACCGGGTTCGGCGTGCTGGAGGCCGTCGGTCCCCAGCGCCCGCCGACCATCGTGATGACCAATTACGCGTTGCCGCAATACCGCGAGCGGGCGCGCAAGCTCGGCGTGGAGCACTTCCTCAACAAGGCCATGGACTTCGAACGCCTGCCGGAGATTGTCGCAGAGATCCGCGCCGGCCTGGCCTGAGCTGCCCTGTTTACCGGGAGACCAGCGGCGCAGCCGGCGCTGGCTCCACCGACACCGACATGGTGACGACGGTACCGCGAGGAAGATGCGGCTCCACGGTCAGTATTCCGCCCACCGCCTCGATGCGGAAGCGCATCTGCTTGAGCCCGTGCGAACCCACGCGCCGCTCCGCGCCATGCGGGATGCCCTTGCCATCATCAATGATCTGCAGTGTCAGCGCCCCGTTCATCCTGGCTTGCACGGAGAATCCGCTGGCGCCCGCGTGGTTCACGATGTTGGAGATGGCCTCCTGCGCGGTGCGGAAGACGGCGATGGCCACTTCCGGTGGCACTTCGACATCCTCGTCAAGGCCCTCCAGGTGCAGGCGGAGCTTGGCCTGTTCGGCACGCTGCTGCGCCAGCCAGCGCAGCGCCGTGAACAGACCCATGTTGTCCAGCAAGGTCGGACGAAGGTCTTCGATCACCCGGCGCTTGAGCTCCAGTCCCTGCGCCAGCGCCTGCTCCACGCGCTCCCAGCGCGTGACCACATCTGGATCAGTGAACGGGCCGATGCGCTTGCGCAGCTGCGCCAGATCGATGCGCATGGCCACCAGCAGACCGCCCAGCTCATCATGCAGCTCGCGGGCAAGAGCGTGCTTTTCCGACTCTGCCACGCGACTCATGTGCCGGCTGAGGTCCTGCAGCTCGGCCGTGCGCTCATCTATCTGCGCCACCAGCTGCGTGGCAAAGGTCTCGCGGCGGCGGATGTCGCGCGTGGCGAGCAGGCCCACCACCAGCAGCAGCGCCACCGTGAACAGCATGCTGCCGAGGTTGATGAGGAAATTCGCGCGCGTGGCCTCTTCCCAGTCCGCGAGGCGGACCTCGAAGCGTTCGTACTCCCGGCTGCGCAGCGAATCCAGCGCCTGGCTGATGGCGAACATCTGGTAGAGGCCCAGGCCCCGCTTGACCAGCGCCCGCGCCTCGTCCGCGCGGCCTTCCTTGTACAGGCGCACTGACTCGCGCATTTCCCGGGCCTTCACATCCAGGTCTTCCTCGACGCCGCGGATGACGGTCAGCTCCTCCGGATCCAGCGCGCCGAGACGCACTTCGAGGTCACGCAGCCGGTTCTGCGTCATGGCGAGGCCGGCCTCCAGCGGCGGCAGGTACTGTTCTTCGCCGGTGAGCAGGAATCCACGCTGTGCGCTCTCGGCCTCCAGCGCGCCGTACACAGTCTCGGCAATCACGCGCATCACGGCCTGGCGGTCGCGCAGCTCTTCCGCCAGCTCCGCGGCCTGGGCCCGGCGTACCTCCCCCACCCAGAAGCCCAGTATCACCAGCACCATGGCCAGCAGCATGGGCACCAGAACGTAGCGGCGGTTGAAGCCTTCCTCGATCAATCGCTTGTGCATGTCAGGGCAGGCTACTGCCTGCGCGGCGCCGCTAGCAAGCCAGAGGAGCGGGGATTACTCCCCGGGCACCACGAGATGGCTGGTGACGCGTTTCACGCCGGGCACGCTGCCGGCGACCTGCTCCGCGATGCGCCGCTTGTCCGCGGATGCGACCAGGCCGTGAAGCCCGATGACCTGTGACTCGTCAATGCTCACCGAGATGCCCAGCCCCGCAGTGCGCGGGTCCTCGCGCAATGCCTTCTCCACCTCGCGCACCCGGCTGGTCACCTGGGCTGCCTCTCCCCCCGGGCGCACCTCCAGCTGGCTGGAGACGCGCACACCTGCAGCGGCCAGCCCCGCGACAGCCATCACCCGCGAGGCCTGCAGCTCGTTGTCCACCCGACCCGTAAGCACGACGGTATCGGCATGAGTGGACACGACAACGGACTGCGGTACCCCCGGAGCGTCACGCAGGGCGGACTTCACCTGTTCGGCTGCCAGCTGCGGATCCCTGGGCGCAGCGGCCGCGGGCAGGGGATCATCCGTGGGGGTGACCAGACCTGCCGGCATGGCGGGCGCCAGGAAGAGACCGGCAAGCGCCGCAATGGCGGGGTGATGCATGGTGACCTCGGCTGTACGAGCTTGTGCGGGCGTGATGCTCTGCCACCACGGTCCCCGCAACCGTAGTCGGACAACGTCTCGCCCCGTAGGAACCTTCCCACGGCCGGAGCGTCCGCCTGCCTCCTTGCAGGCACTAGGACTGACCCTATGCGGGAACTCGCCCTGCGCCTACAGCGTGCCGCACTGCGGCCAGCGAGCATGCGTCTGACCAGCATCCAACTGCAAACCCCGACCGAGGAGGTCTCTTCGATGAACAAGTCATTACTCACCGCACTGACTGCATGCGCCTCGCTGGCGATGCTGTCGGCGTGCCAGCGCGCCGAATCCCCCGCTGAAGTGCGCGAGGACGTGGCCGAGGCACAGGCCGACCGCCAGGAAGCCGTCGCCGACGCACGCCAGGACCAGGCCGAAGTGCAGTCCGACACCGCGGAGGCTGCCGCCTCGCGTGATCCGGATGATCGTGGCGATGCGCTGGAGGATCGTGCCGAAGCCCAGTACAACACCACCATGGCCGCAGCCCAGGGCGATCTCGACGTGGCCAAGCAGGGCTGCGAATCGCTGCGTGGCGACGCGCAGTCTGCCTGCAAGCAGAGCGCGGAGGCGACCTACCAGGCCAAGCGCGCCGAAGCGCAGAACGTGCTCGAAGCCGAGCGCCGCCGCTCCGACCAGACCCAGCGCCTGGACAACCGCTAAGGAGGAAACCACATGAACCGCGACACGATCGAAGGCAGCTGGAAGGAAATGAAGGGCCGGATCAAGTCCCGCTGGGGCAAGCTCACCGACGACGAGCTTGACCGGGTGGAGGGCAACTACGACATCCTGTGCGGCAAGATCCAGAAGGCTTACGGCCTCTCGCGCGAGGAGGTCGAGCGCGACCTTTCACAGCTGAACTGACCTTCCGCGCGCAATGCGCAAAAGGAAAGGCCCTGGTTCATCACCAGGGCCTTCTTGTTTCCGTAACGCTTTCCGGGCGCTGCGCGCTACTGCTTCACCTGCAGCTGGTTGTCCACCGACTTCACGCCCTTGACCTCGCGCGCCAGATTGCCGGCGGCCCGGGCTTCGCTCGAAGAATCAGCCCAGCCGGTGAGCTTCACGCGGCCATTGGTGGAATCCACGTTCACGTCGAGGCCTTCCACTTCCTTGGCATCAAGCAGCTTGGCCTTCACCTGTGCCGTGATCGCCACGTCATCCACATACTCCCCGGCGGTCGACTGTCCGCGGAACACGTTGCACCCCGACATCGCCAGTCCCGCAGCCAGCAGCGCAGCGGCCGCGTATTTCGTGATGGAACTCATTTGTGCTTCTCCTTGGATGGCTTCTCACCGTACATACGGTGTGCAAATGCTCTCTTGTTGCGCGCAGGCAGCGCAGCGGCGGGCGCCGCTGCAAGTTGTAGGAACCCTTCCGGTCCGCAAATATGGGCACCGCGCGCGGAAATCCTCCTACACCCTGTTGGCAGTTTTCCCGGCAGTGGCGCGCCCGCAACCTGCCCGATCCTGATTGCGACGCGCGATGAAGCGCGCAAGGAGACGGTCATGCCAACCAGCGTGAGGGAAACCAGGCCAGCCCCTTCCGGGGGACAGCCGAATGGAATCATCTCGGACATCAGCGCGATCCGTGACCGCGCGCGCCAGCACGTGTCGCAGGGCGCCGTGACGCCGGGTTACGGCGCGGACCGCAAGGTGGTGCTGCAACTGCTCAACGAGGCGCTGGCGACGGAGCTGGTGTGCGTACTGCGCTACCGCCGCCACTACTTCATGGCCAATGGCGCCATGGGCGAGGCCATCAAGAGCGAATTGATGGCACATGCCACGGAGGAGCAGGCACATGCAGACCAGATTGCCGAACGCATGGTCCAGCTGGGCGGCGAACCGGACTTCAACCCCATGGGAATCCTCGATCGCAGCCACTCCGAATACGTCGAGGGGCACAGCCTCGCCGACATGGTCCGCGAGGACCTGGTCGCGGAGCGCATCGCCATCGAGTCATACACCGAGATGATCCGTTACATAGGCGACGGCGATCCCACCACGCGACGCATGCTGGAAGGGATCCTCGCCAAAGAGGAAGAACACGCCGAGGAGCTGGCCAGCATGCTGGAAACGCTCTCCGGCAACCGGGCCTGAAGCAAGGGCAACCAGAGAAAGGAGATCCGATGAAAAGTCCAATCAAATCTGCTTCCATCATGGCGGCGCTTGCGGCACTGCTCATGTCCTCGGCGGTGACCGCACAGGGCGTGTACCTCGGCGGTTCCGCGCTGCAGTCGCGCTTCGACTCCGATGAATTCGACGTCGAGGACGTCGATGAAGAAGACACCGGCTGGAAGGCCTTCGTGGGCGTGCGTCCGAGCGAGCACTTCGCCATCGAGGGCGGCTTCACGCAGTTCGGCCAGGCCGAGGCGCCTTCCGTCGCGGTTGGCGGGCCCTTCGAGTCCAAGGCCGAGGCGCTGTCGCTGTTCGGCGTGGGCATCCTCCCGGCCGGACCGGTGGACCTGTTTGCGAAAGCGGGCGTGGCCCGCATCAAGGCCGAAGGCAATGTCGGTGCCGTGCTGTTCGAAGACAAGGCAACCGAGTTCGCCTACGGCGTGGGCGCGCAGTTCAACATGGGACGACTTGGCATCCGCGCGGAATACGAGAAGTTCGACACCGACGTCATCGGGGATCTGGACGTGATCTCGCTGGGCGTGGTGTTCTCGTTCGGGCCTTCGATGTAGTCGGCGACGCCGGGAGGCAGACGCTACGGCGTGGTGCTTCCCGGCGTCAGCTCCGCCAGGGCCTGCCGCAGGTCGCGCATGCGGGGCGGCTTGCCCAGCACGCGATCCACATGCGGCACCTCGCGACCCTCGGCGAGCAGCCTTTCCCCCCATCCCGTCAGCAGTATCACGGGCACCTGCGGTGCGATCTGCTTGATGGTGGCCGCGACCACACGGCCGTCCACATGCGGCATGCCCAGGTCGGTGATCACGGCCGAGAAGCGCGCAGCGTCCGGTTCAAGTGAACGGCGGAAGGCGTCGATTCCCTTCTGCCCTCCATCGGCGGTTTCGATCACATGGCCGTCGATTTCCAGGATCTCGCGCAACGAGCGCAGCAGGATCGGATCGTCATCGATGAGCAGCAGCGTCAGGCCTGTCGGCACCGCCAGCTGCGCTGGCGCCTGGGCAGTGGCCTCGCCCGCGGCAATCGCCAAGCCCAGGCGCACCGTGGTTCCGGCCCCGGGAGCGCTGTCGATCTCCACGTAGCCATTCAGGCGCTGCATCGTGCCATACACCATGGCAAGGCCCAGCCCGGTGCCACGCTCGCCCTTGGTGGTGAAAAAGGGCTCCAGACAGCGCCGGCGGGTCTCCTCGTCCATGCCCGTGCCAGTGTCCACGACTTCGACGACCATGGTGTCGCTGCCCGCCCGTCGCGTGCGCAAGGTCAGGACTCCCCCTGACGGCATGGCATCGACAGCGTTGAACACCAGGTTGACCAGTGCCTCGCGGACCTCGTTGGCGATGCCGAGCACGGGTGGCGCGCCGTCATCCAGCTCCAGCCGCAGCTCTATGACGATGCCCTGCTTCTGGGGCATGGTCTCCCAGCAGGCACGCGTGAGCTCGCGCGTCTGTGCGAGAAGCGCATTGAGCTGCAGCGGCTCCAGTTCCACCTGTGCCTCGCGCGGCCGGTAGAACTCGCGCATGCGCGCGACGGTTTCGGCCACGTCGCTCACGGCCTGCTGGATGGTGATGAGGCTCTGGCGCGCACGCTGGCTGAGGTCCGGCTCGGTCTCGAGCAGCGAATCGGTGTAGAGCATGATGGGCGAGATGGCGTTGTTGATGTCATGCGCGATGCCGCTGGACATCTGTCCCAGGACCCTGAGCCGTTCCTGCTGCATCACGGCCTGCTGCGTGGTGTGCAGGTCTTCGTAGGCAGCCTGCAATGCCGTGTGCAGCTGCGCCTGGTGCGCGGCGAGGGCCGCATGCTCGCTCAGCTGCCGCAGGAACTCGGCATCGCTGCTGCTGAAGCCTGCGGGGGAGCGTCGCGCTGCCATCAGCACGCCGAACACGCGGCCTTCCACCTGCAGCGGCGCAACCACCAGAGAGCGCAGGCCGGCACCGGACAGGCGCTGTGCGAAGGGTGTGTCGACCGGGGTGAGTTCCGTCTCGCACACCAGCCTGCCCCGGGTGCAGCGTGACAGGCCATTCTCCTCCACCGCAATGCGCGCACCGGCCTGCAGGGAGATCTCCGGCGCGAGCTTCGCGCTGAGTGCACCCAGCGCGGTGACCGTGAGGGCCTGGTCGGCCGCGTCGTAGGTGCACACGCAGCCGAAATCCAGCGGCATCTGCGTCTCAAGTGTGCCAATGACCACCTGCAGGATGCTCTGCACGTCCTGGCGCTCGCCGATGGCGCGGGTGGTCCGCTCCAGCAGGTGCAGTCGCTGCAACTGCGCCTGCAGGCGCAGTTCGGTCAGCTTGCGCTCGGTGATGTCCTGCAGCGCCCCGCGCATCCGCACCACCTTGCCGTCCTCGACCACCGGACGGCTGATGGTGCGCACCCACTTGTGCGCGCCCAGCGCCGAGACCAGTTCCAGCTCCAGGTCATACGGCGTTCCATCGGCAGCGGACCTGCGCAGTGCCGCTTCAATCAGCGGCCGCGATTCGCTGGTGAAGAACTGCAGCCCCATCTCCATGGTGGGCTTTATCGATACATCAAGGTCATGGATGCGCGCAATCTCCGGCGTCCAGGCGCCCTGCCCGGTCGCCGGGTTGAACTCCCACCCGCCGACGCTGGCAAGCCGGCCGGTTTCCTCGAGCAGTGATTCGCGCTCGCGCAGTTCCGCATTCCTGCGCGCGAGCTCGGCGGTGCGGTCCTGCACGCGTTGCTCCAGCTCCTGGTTCACGGAGCGCAGCTCCAGCAGTACCCGGCGGCGCGCGCGGAACAGGCCGGCCGACAGCAAGGTGAGCAGCACCAGCGCCGGCGCCATGAACAGCAGCACCTGGCGCAGGCCCGCGAAGAGTGCGCGCCATTCCCCTGGCGCAACCCGCGAGCCAATGATCCAGAAAGGCTGCGCTGAAACCAGCTCGCCAGGCCCTGCGAGCAGTTCCCCGGGTTGCACGCGCAGCCAGGTGAACAGGCCCCCGCCACCGGCACGCTGTCCGGCAGGTTGTGCCTGGATCTGCTCCCACAGGAAGGGGTCGGTACGCGCAAGGGTGTGGTCCTCGCGCCCGGGAACGGCAAAACCCCATTCCTCACCGGGGTCCGCGCCCCTGATCCAGAACCCCCCTGCATCGAGCACCCGCAGCCGGTGTCCATACGCCGGGATGGCCTGCTGCAGGTGATCGATGAGGTTCGCCCCAAGGTAGTTGATCACGTAGAGGCCGCGCCGACGTCCACCGGAGTCGAACACCGGCATCGCCAGGCGCAGCACCGGCTTCAGCGGCTGTTCAATGCGGCCATTGTCCACACTGAGGTCCAGTCCGGAGACATACACCGCACCGGGTCCCAGTTGCATGGCAGGCTGGAAATACGCCTGCCCGGAACGGTCCTGCAGCTGCTCCGCGGGCACGACGCCGTCACGCGTCACGCGCATGGCTTCGCGGCCATCCGCGTCGATGAAGCGCAGCTGGTCGTAGTCGGGGCGGCCCGCAATGGTGAATCCTGCGCGGCGCGCGGCTGCCTGCAGCCCGGCCGCACTGCCGGTGTCCAGGTAATTGCGCAGGCCGTCGCCATCGGCCAGCAGCCGCAGGGTTTCGACGACGGGGCTCAGCTCGCTGCGCATCAGCTGCGCAAGCAGGCCTACGCGCAGCACCTCGCGCTCGCGCTGCTGGTCGCCGATGCGACGGGACTCATGCAGGTACAGAAACCAGCAGCCAGCCAGCACGACGACCACTGCCAGCACCACCAGCAGGGTGCTGCCATGGCGGCGTGCAAATCCGGTCAGTCGGGGCGCCACCAGACCTCGACCATCAGCGGGCCATCGCTTCCCGGATGATCTTCGTCACCTCCGGGCTGCTGGGATTGTCGCGGCCGCCGGCCTTGCCTTCGATCGCATCGAGAATGGTCTTGCCAGCGTCATCCTTCACATCGAGCCGGGCGCCATGGTCGACCAGGAACTTCACCACCCGCGGCCAGCTCCTGCCGTTGGGCCGCTCGGGATTCACGCCGTTGCCCACGGCACCAAACAGCGCCGTCTGGCCCTGCCGGTCGGTCATCGAGCTGGGGCGGGCGATCACGGCAGTGCGGCTGCGCGTGTCGGTGATGCGCGCATTCACGTCGGCACCCGCCTTGATCAGCAGCTCGATCACGGCGATGGCGTTGTCCTGGTTGGCTTCGTCGTCGAGCCGCGCGATGGGCCCCTGCCCGCCGCTGCTGGCGCCAACGAGAAAGCCGATGCCGGCCGCGGCCATCAGCGGCGTCACCCCCATCACATTGGGCAGGTCAGGCAATGCCCCATGCTTCAGCAGCAACGCCACGGACTCGCGGTCGCCGGACAGCGCCGCGCGCAGCAGCGGCGTGCAGCCCGTGGTGATCAGGTCGTCGGTGAAGCGGCCGCGAAACGGCCGGTGCATGTTCAGCTGCGGATTCGGGTCCACGCCCGCTTCCAGCAGGCGCTGCATCACCTGCAGGGCGCTGCCCGCCGGCGGCGCGCCGGGCGCCTGCGCGGGACGCGGACCCGGACCGCCACCGCGTCCACCACCACCGCCGCCGCGCGTACGCATGTCGGCAGTGAGGTACAGCGCAGTGCGTCCCCACCAGTCGGAGAGGTGCGGATCGGCGCCCTGGTCGAGCAACAGGTTGGCCACCGCGAAGTTGTTGTTGTCGATGGCGTTCATCAACGGGGTCACGCCTTCGGGCGTGGGGCGGTTCACGTCGGCGCCGGCCTTCAGCAACGAGGCGGCACACTCCACACAGCCGGAACGCGTGGCAAACAGCAGCGGCGTGAGGCCACCAGTGTTGCGGTACTGCGCGCGCGGCTCGGAGGTGATCTGGCTGCCCCAGTCGGTGCTGGCCGCGCGGATGTCCACTTCGGCCTTGTGTGCGATCAGCAGGTCGACGATCCCGGGGCTGCCGGCCGCCACTGCCCACATCAGCGCCGTCTGCTCCCGCAGCAACTCCCGTTCATTGACGCGCGCGCCTGCTTTCACCAGCGCCTCGGCGATGGGCAACGAGCCGGCGCGTGCGGCCAGCATCAGCGGCGTCTGGTTGTCGTCATTGGCGAGGTCGGGATTCGCTCCGGCCTTCAGCAGCATGTCCACCAGCCTGGTGTCGAGCAGGTCGATGGCCTCGCTCAGAGGTGTCGCACCGAATGAATTGCGCACATCAGGCTTCGCGCCGCGCCGCAGCAGATCCTGCACCAGCTCGTGGTCGACGGCATGCACGGCCCAGAGCAGGGGCGAGCTGCCGTCGGACTGCAGGGCATTGACGTCGGCGCCGCCCTGCAGGGCCTGCAATGCAGCCTTGCGGTCGCCTTCCTGGATCAGACCGGCCAGGTCGCTGGCACCAGTCCAGGCGGGCAGCAACGCGGTGGCAAGGATCAGCAGGGGCGAAGCGATACGCATGGCGAATACTGGCAATGAATTGAGAGTCCAGCTTACCGCAACTGCCTCACTGAGTTTTCAGGCGCGCTGCAGCCGGAAGTCGTAATCCACCGTATAGAAGGGAGTTTCCATCTGCGTGCCATCAGGCCCGGGACCCGCAGGGTGTTTCCGGAATTGCGTGACCAGGGATTCCTTCACGCCGAACACCGCATCCGAATCAATGTACTGGCTGCCCGCGGCAAACAGGTGCGTGGTGACCGTGAGATGCCCCGGTGCTGACACCAGCATGTGGATGTGCCCCGGCCGCATCGGGTGCCGGCCCATCTTCTCCAGCATGCGTCCCACCGGGCCATCGGTGGGCACAGGGTAATGGTTGGGCCTGATGGACCAGAAGCTGTAGCGGCCCCCTGCGTCGGTGCGGATGCGGCCGCGCGCCTTCATGCCCGTTTCCCCCTCCATCTGCATGTCATAGTTGCCTTCACCGTCGCCCGACCAGATGTCGAGCAGGGCGCCGGCGATGGGCGCGCCGTCGTTGTCGAGCACCCTGCCGGAATAGAATGCGGGCTCACCCTTCACTCCCTCGGCCAGGTTGGCGCCAGCCGGCAGCTCCGGCGCACCTTCCCAGTAGTAGGGGCCCAGCACGGTGGAGTCGGTGGCTCCGCCGCTGGCCGGGTGATTGAGCGTGATCACGAGGATCGACACGCCCAGCGTATCGGACAGCAGGATGAATTCCTGGCGGCGGTCGGTGCAGGTCTGGCCCACATCGGTCAGGAACCGGATGGCCTGGAACCACTCGGCTTCAGTGAGCTTCACCTCGCGCACGAACTGGTGCAGGTGCGTCACCAGCGATCCCATCACCTGCCGGAAGCGCGCGTCCTGGCACTGGTCCATGCGGGCCAGCACGGCCGCCGTGATGCCCTGTTCATCAAACTCGCGCATGCGCTGCTCCTCCCCGTGGGGCCCGAGTATCCACGATACCCTGGCCGTTGGCATTGCCGGCCGGCCCTGGGTTACAGTCGGCGGCAAGCCGGGCGCGAGACCCGGTACAACGGGAGGGCCGTATGACCGCAGCCAATGCGATTGCGCGCGACCGTGTCTTCTTCACCATCATGGCGTTCGTGGCCACGCTGGTGGTGTTCGTGGGCTTCGCTCCCAGCTTCTTCCTCGCCATGGGCAATCCGCAGGCGCGACCGCTGGAGTTCATCTACCACTTCCATGGCGCCGTGTTCTCGCTGTGGATGCTGTTCTTCATCACGCAGAACCTGCTCATCGCCAGCGGCAACCGCGCCCTGCACGTGAAGCTGGGCACCTTCGGCGCCGTGCTCGGCTGTTTCATGATCGTGATGGCCTTCTGGGTCACGCTGCATGCGGCGCGCAGCGGTTTCGGCGGTCCGCTGGGTGGCCTGCCGGACAGGATCCAGGCCATGGCAATACCCTTCTTCGACATGTTCGTGTTCGCGCCGCTCTTCCTCGCCGCGCTGTACTACCGGCGCCGCTCGCCCGATGCGCACAAGCGGCTGATGCTGATGGCCACGGTGGGGGGCTTGCTGGGCGCTGCCGTTGGCAGGGCCCCCTACTTCATCGGTGAACCCGACCGGCAACTGTACCTCTACCTGGCGCTGATCTTCGCCGGCCCGGTGTATGACCTGCTCACGCGGCGCGGCCGCATCCACCCTGCATACTTGTTCGCGCTGGTGCCCTGCCTGTTCTTCCTCACCAGCATGCGCCTGAGGATCGGCGCGAGCGAGTGGTGGCACGATTTCGCCACCGGCCTCCTCTGAGCTCGCGAGGGCACGCCTAGTTGTCGTGCCCGTTGTTGAAGAGTCCTGAAATGTAGTGCGCCACATCGCGCAGCTGCTCAGGCGTCAGCGTGCCGCGGAAGGCCGGCATGGTGTTCTTGCCATTCCACGCGGTAGTGGCGACCAGCTGCGTGTCGCGGCCGATGGTTTCGAGAGAAGCGCCATTGCCCTGCCCCCCGGTGCCACTTTCACCGTGACAGGCCACGCAGAACTGGCGATACACGCGCGAGCCCGCGGCCAGGTCCGCATCGCCCGGTGGCAGCGCCACAGCCTGCGCGGTGGCGGCGGCCGGTGCGCGATCTGCAGTGCCGGCGCCCTGAGGTCCTGCGGCGCCCGCCGGCGCCGCGCCCGTGTCTGCCGGCAGTGACTCGATGGTGCCGTCCAGCGAGAACAGCCACAGGCTGTCGCCGCGCCGGCCGCCGTTGATCATGCTGCCGGCGGAGAGCACCACCACATGCTGCTTGCCGCCCCGCTCGAAGGTGCTGGCTGATGCCACAACGCCCGCATCGGTCTGGAATGACCACAGGCGATTGCCGTTGGAACTGTCGAGCGCAGTGAAGCGCCCGTCCTGCCTGCCGACGAACACCAGGCCACCGCCTGTGGCCATGGTGCCGTTGAAGCAGGTGGTGGACCACTGCTGCTGCCAGGCGATGCGGTTGGTGGCGAGGTTCATTGCGGTGAAGGTGCCGCGGCGCGCCACGCCATGGTTGGCGGAACCGCGGCCGCCGGCCCAGAAGCCGGTGGGACCGGGCGGCGCAAAGTCCTTGCTGTCGCTCTGTCCCACGCCCACGTGGTCCGAGCCGCAGATGAACATGTAGCGGGACTCCGGATCATAGGAACTGGGCGGCCAGTTCGCGCCCATCTGCGGCTTGTACAGCGTCACCTTGTCCCAGAACGGCGTGAAGATGGCGCCGTTGTTCACCAGCTCGAAACCTTCCGGCGCGATGTCGATGAACTGCGGCACCACGGAGTCGCCGATCACGAAGGGCTGCGTGGCCGCGGTGCGCTGGCGCGGCTCCTGCGGCACGGGGCGATCCTCGATGGGCAGCAGCGGCTTGCCCGTCTCGCGATCAAGGATGTACACCCAGCCGGTCTTGGAAACCTCCGCCAGCCCCTTGCGCATGCGTCCCTCGTAGGGCGCATCGAAGAGGATCACCGGGTTGGGCGAGTCGTAGTCCCAGATGTCGTGGCGCACCTGCTGGAAATGCCAGCGGTACTTGCCGGTCTTCACCTCCAGCGCCACCACCGACACGGTGAAGAGGTTGTCGCCGGCGCGATGGGCGCCGTTGTAGTCAGGACCCGCGTTGCCGGTGGTGAAGTAGAGCAATCCCAGCGCCGGATCCAGCGCCGGCGTCTGCCAGATCGGCGCACCGCCGTACTTCCAGGCATCGTTGTCGGCCGGCCAGGTGTCGTGGCCGGTCTCGCCGGGACCGGGCACGGTGTAGAAAGTCCAGACCAGCCTGCCGGTCTTCGCATCAAAGGCCTTGATGCGGCCGCGGATGCCCACCTCGCCACCGGCAAAGCCGGTGATCACCAGGCCGTCGTAATACAGCGGCGCGCTCGTGATGGTGTATCCGGCGGTGGGATCCTCGGCCTGCACCGACCACAACACCTTGCCGTTGCGCTGGTCCAGCGCCACCACCTGCGAGTCAAGTCGGCCCAGGAACACCTTGCCGTCGCCCAGCGCCGCGCCACGATTGGACCAGCCGCAGCAGGCTCGCACGCGCGAGGCATCGATGCTGGCCTTGTAACGCCAGAGGATGCGGCCCGTATCCACCGCCACCGCGAAAACGTCGCTCTCGCCGGTGGTGATGTAGATGACGCCGTCGTACACTAGGGCCTGGCCCTGGCCGGAGTGGTTGGCGCCGAGGCCTGATCCCTCAAGGTGCGTGCGCCATTCCGCCTTCAGCTGCGCGACATTGCCGCGGTTGATCTGCCGCAGCGGCGAATAGCGCTGGTTGGCCAGGTTGCCGCCGTTGGTGAGCCAGCCTGTGGTGGGAAGCGCGTCCAGCTGCTCCGCCGTGAATGCCGGAGCGGGACGTATCTGCGCTGATGCCGCAGCCGCGGTCGCGCACAGGCCCATCACCACCAGCCAGCGCACGCCGCGCCGGAGCCCCACATTGCCAATCATTGCCATCGGATTTTCCGCGAGGACCAACCTGGCCACATATCTCAAGTACCGCTGGCCCCCGGGGGGCCGCGTGAAGGAGCCCGCGACGGCTCCGCGCCCCGGTCGTAGCGCATCACGCTGATCTGCCCGTCGCTTTCCATGTACGCATGGCGCACGTCGCGCAGGTGGCTGATGCCCTGCTCGCGCAGCTTCGACATCACCTCTTCGCGGGTCAGGTACTCGCGCCTGAGGTTTTCCAGCAGGAAACGTCCGTGACGGACCAGCAGCAGCGCCCGTGGCGTGGTGAAGCGGTTAATGGCCGGAAAGCGGTATGCCAGCCAGTCCAGCAGCATGTTCCAGCCGATGATGGTGGACAGCAGGATGATGCCCTCGGAGATTGTCTTGTATTCCCCTGCCATGGCGTTCTGGGCCGCATCCGCCAGGATCACCAGCAGCAGCACGTCGGCGATGCCAATGGCGCCGACATCGCGGCGGAGCACGAAGCGGAACACCAGGAACAGGAACCAGTAGATGGCAGTGCCACGGATCAGGATCTCCGCCACCGGCATCTTCACCGCAAACAGCTCGCCGATGTCCATGGGCAGCTCCTTTCAGTCCGTAAGGATGGTCTTGGTCTCGGTATAGGCCTGGAAATTCTCGGGGCCGCCCTCGCGGCCGATGCCCGACTGCTTGAAGCCGCCATACGGCGCCATGAAATCCATGCGCAGGCCATTGTGTCCCACGCAACCGGTGCGCAGCCGGCGCGCCACGCGGCGGACGTTGTCCGGATCCTGCGTGAACACCGCGCCGTTGAGGCCGTAGATGGAATCATTGGCAATGCGGATGGCATCGGCCTCGTCACGGCAGGCGATCAGGCTGATCACCGGGCCGAAGATCTCCTCCTGGGCGATCACCATGCTGTTGTCCACGTCGGTGAACAGCGTGGGTTCGAAGTAGAAGCCCTTCGGCAGGTGAGGTGGACGTCGCCCGCCGCAGGCCAGTGTCGCGCCCTGCGCGATGCCGCGCGCGACGTAGCCCTCTACGCGCTCGAGCTGCCGCCGCATGGCCAGCGGCCCCATCTGGCTTCCGGGTTCATCGGGAGGACCCACGCGGATGCCCGCCATCGCGGCCACGATGGCTTCGGCCAGCGCGGCGTAGCGCGACTGCGACACGATCACGCGGCTCAGCGTGGCGCACACCTGGCCACTCATGGTGCAGATGGTGCCGGTGAGGATGGCCGCCGCCTGCGCGACGGGAAAATCATCCAGTACCAGCGCCGCGGACTTGCCGCCCAGCTCCAGCGTCACGCGCGCGATGCGCTCGCCGCACACGCTGGCGATGCGCCGGCCCGCGGCGGTGCTGCCCGTGAAGCCCACCTTGTCGACTCCGGGATTGCGCACCAGGTAGTCGGCAGCCTCGCGGTGCGCCGGCACCAGGTTGATCACGCCGGGCGGCAGCCCGGCCTCGGCGGCGCACTCGGCAATGATGTACGCCTCCAGCGGCGTCTCGGGCGAGGGTTTCATGATCACGGTGCAGCCGGCGATCAATGCGGGCGCCACCTTCTGCATCATGATCCCGTAGGGCGCATTCCATGGCGCGATGGCGGCCACCACGCCCACCGGCTCACGCACGATGATGGTCCTGCCCGGGCCCATCGAGGACGGCTGCACGGTCTCGAAGGGATAGCTCTCCGCAAGGCCGGCGAAGTACTTCAGCTGCATGGTGCCGCCAAAGGTGACATTGGGCGCGAAGCTGGCGAGCCCTCCCGTCTGCAGCGTCCAGGCGCGAGCCAGTTCCCCGTGCCGCTTCTCCAGCGCAGCGGCCATGGCCCCGGCGTAGCGCGCGCGCTCCATGTGGGTCATGCGCGGCCAGGGGCCTTCATCGAACGCCTGTCGCGCGGCGGCCACGGCTCGATCCATGTCGGCCTCGCGCGCCTCGGCCACCTCGCCGAGGGATTCCTCCGTGGCTGGGTTCACGAGCGTGATGCTCCCGGCCTGAGCCGGGGGCACCCATTGCCCACCGATGTAAAGGTGGTTGCGGTGTCGGATATTGAGCGTGGCGCCAGACATCGATGCCCCCCGGTGCGTGGAAGGCGCCGAGTCTAACGCGCAGCACCAGCGGGCGCGTCAGCCGCGCTTGTAGATGATCTTCCTGGTCCCGCCCCCGCAGGTGCCGACGACCTTGCCGTCTTCTGCGGCATCCTTGTCGACTACGGTGAGGGTGAATTCGGTCACGCCATTCTGGCGGATCTTCGCCTCGATCTCGCTTTTCAGTTCCTCGCAGGACTTCGCCTGCGCCAGCGCTGGCGCGCAGAGCAGGGTGGCGAGGATTGCAGCCGAGGACAGCATTTTCTTCATCTTGTTCTCCCCGTGGAGATCGCCGGCCGGCGACCGCTTGTCATTTTGCGCTGCAAACGTGACCCCTGCCACATCCGGCCGCGGCTCAGGGGAACCCCGGTACAGCCGGGTTCCGGGACGGCGTTACATGGCGCAGCAAGAACTTTATCGCTGGTGCAATGAAGAAACCCTCACATGGAGCCCGGGCCGGAAAGCAGCTTCGCCTGCGCCTGGCAGGCTGGATGCGCGCGGGTGCAATCCTGGCCGCCGTCCTCGCCCGGTCTGTCCCGGTGCAGGCCGAAGGCTTGTCGATCCACGGCTTCGGCACCCTGGGCATTGCGCATGTGGACCAGCCCGCGGACTGGGCCTACACGCGCTCGCTGAACCAGAAACACAATGGAAGCAGGCTGCGCGCTGACCTGGACTCCGTGGTCGGCCTGCAGCTGAACTACCGGCCGCTCACCGCCCTGGAATTCGTAGGCCAGGCCTCCTATGCGCGCCTCGGCGGAGAAGCGCGCCGCAGCGACTTCCTCCAGCTGGCCTACCTTGCCTGGCGGCCCGGCGCCGACTGGAGCGTGCGCGCGGGCAGGCTGAACCTGGATGCTTACCTGATCTCCGAATACAGGGACGTGGGGTACACGTATCCCTTCATACGGCCGCCGGTGGAATTCTATTCGCGCATGCCCGATTCGCTGGATGGCCTGGATGTCACGCGAACCTGGGTGTCCGGCGACGCGCAGTGGCGGGCCAAGGCATTTGCCGGCCACACCACGGCCGGCATCGGCGAGCGGCGCCTGAAGCTCGAGCCGATGCATGGCGTGATGCTGGAGCGCGAGGACAATGGGCTTCTGCTGCGCGTGAGCGCGCTGCGCGCCCGCACCCATACCAACCGTCTTGCGCCCCTGCTGGACGCGCTGCACGACATGCAGGCGCTGCCGGTGCCGCAGGTTGCCGACGAGGCGGCGGGCCTGGCCACCGCCCTTGCGACCTCCGGCGCCTTCACCAGTTACCTGGCAGCCGCGGTGGCATACGACCGCAATGACTGGCTGCTGCAGGTCGAAGTCAACCGGGCCTGGGCCAGGAAATCCTCCGCCATCAACTTCAACTCCGGCTACGTGAGCTTCGGCCGGCGCTTCGGTGCCATCACGGCCTACTTGATGGAAAGCGCCGCGCTGCGCGACTACGGCGCCTTCGTGACGCCGGACTGGGCCACCCCGCTGGCCGGCATCGATCCCCTGCTGGCGCAACAGTCGCAGGCCCTGGCCTCCGCGGCCACGACCGCGGCGAACAAGCTCGCAGGCAGCCAGTTCACCACCTCCGCCGGGCTGCGCTGGGACGTGGCGCCACGCCTGGCCCTGAAGACGCAGCTGGATGTAGTGCACACGCGCCGCGACGGCGATGGGCTGTGGCATCGCGCCGACGGCCGCAAGGCGAACTCCACCATCCTGGGGGTGGCGGCGGACTTCGTGTTCTGATGAACAGCAGTCTCATCGCCGTGCTCACCCTGGCGTTGTGCGGCCTGCTGTGCAGGCCCGCTGCAGCGACTGATTACTACATCGTTGTCAGCGAGAGCAATGCAACGCGCACGCTCTCCGGGCAGGAGGTGCTGCATATCTTCATGGGCCGGACCCGCTCCTTCCCGGATGGCGTCCCCGCCACCCGCTACGAACTCGCCGACGCGACGCAGCGCGCCGGCTTCTACCGGACACTGGCGGACATGAGCCTGGCCCAGGTGACCAGCTACTGGGCGCGGCTGATGTTCTCCGGACGCAACCTGCCGCCGCAGCAGGTGCAGGGCGAGGCCGCGCTGCTGGAGAAGGTCCGGCGCGATCCGCATGCGATCACCTGGCTGCCTGCACAGTCCAGCGCACCCGGCGTGCGCACAGTGCTGGTGCTGAGGGACGGGACATGAAGCTCGTCGTGCCCAGGCCGCGCAGCCTCCAGATGCGCTTCGCGCTGGTGGTGACGCTGGCCGTGCTGGCGTTCTGCCTGCTGGCCGGCATTCTTGCGCACAGCCTGAGCCGCCAGCGCTCCGCCGATGCCAGCCGCAGTGCGCTGGCAGGCCTTGCGGGTGCCGTGGCGAATACCGTGGCGATCGGCGTGTACGCCCGCGATGAGGTGCTGCTGGCCGAGGTCACTGATGGCCTGATACGCAACGACCTGGTGCAGGCCATCGAGGTGTATTCGACCGGCAGTGAACTGCTGGCCAGGCGGGCCACGGGCGATGATATGCGGCGCGACCCGGCGCTGAAGGTCGAGTCGCAACTGCGCTCCCCTTTCGGCAGCCACGAGCCAGTGGGCCGCCTGGTGATCTGGGGGGATGCCTCGCGCATCGGGCAGATCGCCTCCAAGGACGCCCTCACACTCACCAGCCTGATGGTCGGACAGGGCCTGGTCATCGCCCTGCTGCTCTACGCGCTGGGCGCGCGCCTCGTATCGCGGCCAGTGGTCGAACTGGCGCGCAAGCTCGAGGCGGTTGAGCCAGGTACCAGCCAGCGGCTCAAGCTGCCGCAGCGCCACCGCGACGACGAGATCGGCACCCTCATCCGCAGCACCAACACGCTGCTCGGGGCCACCGCGCGCGCGCTGGATGGCGAGCGCAACCTGCGGGCCGAGATCGAGCAGCTGGTGGAGCACCGGACCTCAGAACTGCGGGTGGCCAAGGAGCAGGCCGAGGCGGCCAGCCGCGCCAAGAGCCTGTTCCTGGCCACCATGAGCCATGAGATCCGCACGCCGCTGAACGGCGTGCTCGGCATGAACGAGCTGTTGCTGCACAGCCAGCTGGATCCCCGGCAGCGCGAATGGGCGCAGGCCGTGCAGGGTTCCGGCCAGCACCTGTTCAGCGTGATCAACGACATCCTCGACTACTCGAAGATCGAGTCCGGGCAGATGGAACTGGAGGCGGTGGACCTGGACCTGCCGGCACTGGTCCACGAAGTGCTGACCATGTTCGCACATGCCGCCGAGAGCAAGGGCGTGGAACTGGTGGCGCACTACATGCAGCACGACGCGGCGCTCACGCGCGTGCGGGGCGACCCGCTGCGCATCCGCCAGGTGCTCGCCAACCTCGTCGGCAATGCAGTGAAGTTCACCGAGCGCGGCCAGGTGCTGGTGCGCGTGTCGCGTCGAATCCTGCCGCTGGGACAGATGGCCATCGAAATCGTGGTCGAGGACACCGGGGTCGGCATTCCCGCCGCCGCACAGGCAGGCATCTTCGAATCCTTCTCGCAGGCCGATGGCTCCACCACGCGGCGCTACGGCGGCACAGGGCTTGGCCTTGCGATCTGCCGGCGACTGCTCAGCCTGATGGCCGGCAGCATCAGCGTGCACAGCGAGCCGGGCAGGGGTTCGCGCTTCACGGTGAACCTTCTGCTGCCGCTGCCGCTGGTTCCCCATCGCCGGCTGGTTGACGCTGCGGCCCTCAAGGGCAACGGCATCCTGGTGGTGGACGACAATCCGACCTGCCTCGCCATGCTGCGCGAGATGCTCACCCATTACGGCATGCACGTGCTAGCGGCCGGCAATGGCGCCGAAGCGCTCAGCCTGCTGCAGGCTGCCCCGCATCCGCCTGCGCTCGCAGTCATCGACCTCCAGATGCCCGGCATGAACGGCCTGCAGCTGGCCGAGGCGCTGCGCGCCACGCCGCGTGGCACAGGGCTGCCAATGCTGCTGCTCACATCGCAGATCGCGCGCGTGGATGCCACACAACTGCGGCGGCTGGGCGTCCTGCACCACATGAACAAGCCGGTGCGGCGCGAGGAGCTGCTGGTGCAGCTGAGCAGCATGCTGGGCGTGGAGGCCCGCCTGCCGCTCACGCCAACGCAGTTGCTGCCGCGCGGCCGCTTCGAACAGTGGCGCATGAAGGGCCGCGTGCTGGTGGTGGAGGACAACGCCACCAACCAGAAGGTGGCCACCGCCATGCTCGGCGCACTGGGCCTGCAGTCGCAGGTGGCCGGTGACGGACTGGAGGCCGTGGAAAGGCTGCGCGTGGAGCAGTTTGACCTGGTGCTGATGGACTGCCAGATGCCGGTGATGGATGGCTATGCGGCCACTGCGGCCATCCGCGCGCTGCCGGCGGAGCGTGGCCGCGTTCCCATCCTCGCGCTCACGGCCAATGCGCTGCAGGGCGACGAGAACAAGTGCCTGGCTGCCGGCATGGACGGCTTCCTGCCCAAGCCGCTGACACTCGGGCTGCTCGCGGCCACGCTGTCGCGCTGGCTGCCTTCGGCTCCCCGGGACGAAGAACCTGCCGCCCATGTCACATCGCCTGCCCCCGCCCCCACCAACGCCATCAACATGCGCCAGATCGACACGCTGCGCGAGATCGGCGCGCGCGCCGGATCGGATCTGGCCGGTGACGTGCTGCGCACCTTCCTGCAGGGTGCTGACGAACAGTTTGCGCGCGTGCAACAGGCCGTCGAAGCACAGGACGCGCAGCTGCTGGGCCGCTGCGCCCACGCATTGAAATCAAGCACCGCAAACCTTGGCGCCGAGCAGCTCTCGGCCCTGTACCGCCGCCTGGAAGCCCTCGGCCGCAGCGGCCAGGTGCAGGAAGCACGCGTGCTGCTGGAAGAGGTGCGCCAGGCGCACCAGGGCGTGATCCAGCGTGCGCAGGAAATTCTGGAGAAACCGCATGAACAATGACACCAGGCGCATCCTTGTCGCCGACGACGATCCCGCCGCGCTGATGATGATGGAGGCTGCCCTGCGCGTAGCCGGCTTCAGCGTGTCGATGGCACGGGACGGCGAGGAGGCCATGCGGCTGTTCCACGGCGGCCGCTTCGACCTGGTGATGCTCGACATCGACATGCCGGGACGCAACGGGCTGGATGTGTGCCGCGAGCTGCGCCAGGAGGCCGGCGAGTTGCTGCCCATCGTGATGGTCACCGGCATGGATGACGTGGAATCGGTGGATGCCGCCTACCAGGCCGGCGCCACGGACTTCATCTCCAAGCCCATCAGCTGGGCGCTGATCGCGCATCGCGTGCGTTATGTGCTGCGCGGGTACCAGATCAACCAGGACCTGGAGGCCGCCCGCTGCAACATCCGCCGCCTGGCTTATTTCGATAGCCTCACCGGTATTCCCAACCGCGAGTTCTTCCAGTCCATCCTGAGCAGCGCCCTGCAACGCCAGCGCAGCCACGGCAGCCCCTTCGCCCTGCTGTGCATCGACCTGGACAACTTCAAGCGCATCAACGACACGCTGGGCCACGGGGTCGGCGATGAGCTGCTGCGCGTGGTGACCGCCCGCCTGCGCGCCGAACTGCGCTCGGCCCGCAATGCCTGCCCGATGGAGGCCGAAGGCGAGGAGCATGACGGCGTGGCACGCCTCGGCGGCGACGAGTTCATGGTGCTGCTGCAGGACATCACCGGTGGCGATGCCGCAGAGGCCGTCGCCCAGCGGCTGATCACGGCGGTGTCGCAGCCGATGCGCCTGGGACAGCACGAGGTGCTGGTCACGCCCAGCATCGGCATCGCCCTGTGCCCGCTGGACGGCGAAGACGATGAGACGCTGATGCGCAATGCGGACCTGGCGATGTACTTCGCCAAGCGCCGCGCGCCCGGCACCGCCGCCCTGTTCATGCCGGACATGAGCGCCGATGCGCTGCTGCGCCTGACCATCGAGGGCGAGCTGCGTGGCGCCGTCGAGCGCAACGAGCTGTGGCTGGAATACCAGCCGCAGTACAGCCTGGATTCCGCCCGCATCTGCGGACTTGAGGCCCTGCTGCGCTGGAAACATCCCTCGCTGGGGCTGGTGCCGCCGGCGGAGTTCGTGCCCGTCGCCGAGCAGACCGGCCTCATCCTGCCCATCGGCGAGTGGGTGCTGCGCACCGCCTGCGCACAGGCCTGTGCGTGGCGGGAGGAAGGCCTGCCGCCGGTGCGGGTGGCCGTGAATGTCTCCGGCCTGCAGCTGGTGCAGCCGGACTTCCCCGCGCGCGTCGCGGCCATCCTCGGGGAATGCGGCCTCCCCCCGCGCCTGCTGGAACTGGAGATCACCGAATCAGTGCTGATGCAGGATGACGAGCGGGCGGTCCGCGCCATCCAGCAGCTGCAGGCCATCGGCGTCGAGATCGCCATCGATGACTTCGGTACCGGCCACTCAAGCCTTGCGCGGCTGAGCCGCTTCCCGGTGAACCGCCTGAAGATCGACCGCGCGTTCGTCCGGCGCGCACACACCAGCAATGCCGACAACGCCATCGCCTCGGCCATGATCTCGATGGCGCGCACGCTGGACATCGAGGTGGTGGCAGAAGGCATCGAGGAGATGGGCCAGCTGCTGCTGCTGCAGGAGCGCGCGTGCAACCTCGGCCAGGGGTTCCTGCTGAGCCGGCCGCTGCATCCTTCCCAGGTAAGGCAGCTGCTGCAGCGCGCCGCCGCCGATGGCGCCGCCACACCCACCCAGCGCCTGCGACGCCTGCTGGCCTGACGGCCGGGCCGGCAATGGCCGGCGCTATGCGAATTCGACCAGGCAGGAGGAACCAAGTCCCCCTCCGGCTGCTCTGACCTATTCTTCCATTACACTAACTGTGGCCGCCCGAAGCGGCTGCAGCAGCTTTTTTTGTCGGATGCAGGCGGGGGTCGGGGATGCGCAAGAGCGGAACATGGGCGGGATCGGCCGGCAGGCTGGCGGGCGCGGTGGCGACACTGGCGGGCCTGGCTGCAATGCCCGGGCTGGCACAGGCACAGGCTGCCGCCCACGCCGGTCCGGAAGTACTGAACAGCCTCGTCAACAGCTACTGCATCGGCTGCCACAATGCCGAGGACTGGGCGGGCAGCCTCGCGCTCGACACCCTCGACCTGAACAAGGTCGGCGATGAACCCCAGGTCTGGGAAGAAGCGGTCACCAAGCTGCGCGGCCGGCTGATGCCGCCGGCGGGCGAGAAGCAGCCCGCGCAGGCCGAAGTCGATGCGGTTGTGCGCTTCCTCGAGACCTCCCTCGACACCAGCGCCACCGGGCACAAGCATGTGGGCCACGTGCCCATCCAGCGCCTGAACCGCGACGAATACGCCGCTTCCGTGAAGGCGCTCATCGGGGTGGACATCAATGCGCGGCAGGCGCTGCCCTCTGAAATCGAGGTGGAAGGCTTCAGCAACATCGCCGAGGCACTGGCCATGTCGCCGTCCTTCCTCGAGCAGTACATGTCGGCCAGCCGCCGCGCCGTGCGCCTGGCCATCGGCGACCCGGTGCCCAAGATGGCCAAGGTGTTCGTGCCGGCCCAGGTGGGCAAGCCCACTGCCTATCCGCTGGGCACCCGCGCCGCCGTCGGGGCGGGCCGCGGCACCGGCATGAGCTTCACGTACGTCTTCCCGGCCGACGGTGAGTACCACTTCAACGTCACCGAAGAAGACTACATGGACATGGGCCTCTATCCGCGCGGCGCGGAAAATCCCGCCACGCTGGTCATCCTCATCGACGGCGTGGAAGCCGCACGCAAGGAAGTCGGTGGCGGGGAATGGCTCGACATCGCAGACCGCGACGGCCCGGAAGGCAAGAAGAAGCTGCTGCAGATGGTTTCCACGCCCGCCAGGGTGAAGGCGGGACGCCGCGAAGTCGCCATCACCTACATCGAGCGCGCCCATTCGCTGAGCAACAACGCTGCCGGCGGCGGCGGTTTCGGCGGTGGCGGCCGGCTCAGCAACATGCCCGCGGTACTCACCGGCATCGAGATCGAGGGCCCGTTCAATCCCTCCGGCCTGTCGATGAATGACACGCGCGCCCGCATCCTCATCTGCCAGCCGAAGAAGCAGTCCGAGGAGCGCCCCTGTGCCGAGAACATCGCGCGCAACATGGCCACGCAGGCCTTCCGCCGCCCTGTCACGGCCGAAGACGTCTCGTTCCTGATGAAGTTCTACGAGATGGGCCGCTCCGAGCCGGGCGGATTCGACGCCGGCATTACCGAGATGATGGTCGCCATCCTCTCCAGCCCCGACTTCCTCTATCGCGCCATTCCCGCGCCGCAGAAACCCGGCGAGACCCGCCTGCTCACCGACCTGGAGCTGGCCACCCGCCTGTCGTTCATGATGTGGAACACCGGCCCCGACAAGGAGCTGCTCGACCTGGCTGCCGCCAACCGGCTCTCCGACCTGTCGGTGATCAACGCGCAGGTAGCGCGCATGATGAAGGACCCGCGCGCCAACGCGCTGGTGGAAAACTTCGCGCTGGGCTGGCTCAACGTCGATGAGCTGGAGAAGGTCGAGCCGACCACACCGGGCTGGAACGTGGCCATGCGCGCGAATTTCGAGACCGAGATCCGCCTGTTCCTGGCCAGCGTGTTGCTGGAAGACCGCAGCGTGCTCGACCTGCTGACGGCCGACTGGACCTTCGTCAATGAGGCCCTGGCCCAGCACTACGGCATCCCCGGCGTGCGTGGCGCGTTGTTCAAGCGCGTGCAGCTCACCAACGAGAACCGTTTCGGCCTCCTGGGCAAGGGCGCCGTGCTGCTGCGCACCTCTTACGCCGACCGCACCTCGCCGGTGCTGCGCGGCGCCTGGGTGCTGGACAAGATCATGGGCACGCCGCCCGCTCCGCCGCCACCGGGCGTCGTGACCGACCTTTCCATTCACGACGGCCAGGCGCCCACCACGATCCGCGCGCGGCTCGAGGCGCATCGCGAGAACCGCACCTGCATGGCCTGCCACGGCCTGATCGACCCGCCCGGCCTTGCACTGGAGAACTTCGACAACCAGGGCCGCTGGCGCGACACCGATACGGCCGCACGCGCGCCGATCGATGCCACGACAGTGCTGTCCAGCGGCATCAAGCTCAATGGCCCGGCCGACCTGCGCGGCTACCTGCTGAGCCACCGCGACCAGTTCCCCACCACGGTCACCAAACGCCTGATGATGTTCGCGCTGAACCGCGAGATCGAGCACGAGGACATGCCGGAGGTGCGGCGCATCGTGCGCGAGGCAGCCGCGAAGAACTACACCCTGGGCGCGATCATCGAGGGCATCGTCAGCAGCGACGCCTTCCGCCGGCAGGGAGCCGAGCAACAGAAACCGCAGGCAGTGGCTTCCACACTGGGTGGAGCGGTGGCGGGCAGGGATCAATAAGGAGAGCAGCGATGGCGTATTTCATCACCAAAAAACACCTGTCCCGGCGCACATTCCTGCGAGGCACCGGCGTTGCGCTGGGCCTGCCCTTCCTCGATGCCATGGTGCCGGCAAGCACCGCGCTGGCGCAGACGGCGGCCATGCCGAAGGCCCGTGCCGGGTTCTTCTACCTGCCGCACGGCGCCATCATGAACAACACACCCTTCGGCAAGGAAGTCGACGGGTGGACCAGCTCCGGCAAGGGAGCCGACTTCACGCTGGGCAAGACGGTCTCCCCGCTGGAGCCGTTCAAGCAGTACCTGACCACCTTCGAGAACATCGAGAACAAGGCGCCGAACAATTCGGTGCACACGCTGAACCCCGCCACCTGGCTGGCCTGCGTGTCGCCCGACACTTCCGCCAGCGGCCCCAGCCTTGCCACCACGCTCGACCAGGTGATCGCGCAGAAGATCGGCCGCGAGACCACGTTGCCGTCGATGGAGCTGGCCTCCGAGACCACCATCCAGATCGCCTCGGGCAGCGGCAGCTACTACTCCTTCACCACCACCTACGCGGCCCCCAACAAGCCGCTGCCGATGGAGTTCAACCCCCGCAAGGTATTCATCCAGCTGGTGGGCGAGTTCGACTCGCTGGCCGAGCGCGATGAGCTGCTGCGCAAGAACGCCAGCATCCTCGACATGATCGCCGCGCGCACCGGCACGCTGCGCAAGACCCTGGGTCCCGCCGACCAGCGCGCGCTGGACGACTACCTGGAAACCGTGCGCGAGATCGAGCGTCGCGTGACCATGGCGCAGGCGAAGGACATGAGCGCGGTGGACGTGCCGCCCGCCCCGATCGGCGTGCTGGAGGACTTCGACCAGCAGCTGAAGCTGATGTTCGACCTGATCGCACTTTCCTACCAGGCGGACATGACCCGCGTGGTCACGTTTGCCATGGCGGCCGAGGGCACCGACCGCGCCTACCCGCACCTGAACGTGGCCGGCGGCTTCCATCCGGTGAGTCACCACACCAACACGCGCGAGCGCATCGACGAGCTGCTGCGCATCCAGCACTACCATGTGCAGCGCTTCGCCGACTTCATCAAGAAGCTGGCCGACACGAAGGAAGGGGATGGCAGCGTGCTTGACCACTCGCTGTTCCTCTATGGCTCGAACATGGGCAACAGCAACGCACACGACAACTATCCCCTGCCCGAACTGGTGATCGGCGGAGCGAACGGCAAGCACAAGGGCGGCAAGAACCTCACGCTGCCGCAGCGCACGCCGCTGGCCAACCTGCACCTGAGCTTCCTGGAGAAGTTCGGCATCGAGCAGGAGAAGTTCGGCATCAGCACCGGCAGGATCGCGGAACTCTAAGATGCAGCCACGTGACCGCAGAAGTTTCCTGAAGACCAGCGCCGGCGCCCTTGCCGGCCTCGCCGCGGCACCCGTGCTCGGCAGCCTGACCGGCTGCCAGACGGCACCCGGCAGCGCCGCCGCTCCAGCCAAGCTGCGCATGCAGTCGCTGGGCGGCAAGCTCAGTGTCATCACCGGCACCCCCGGCAATGTGATCGTGCTCGACACCGGCAGCGACCTGCTGCTGGTGGACAGCGGCTCGGCCGAGGCCGCTGCCAGCCTGCAGCGACAGCTGGATGGCAAACCCGTGCGCACGCTGATCAACACGCACTACCACGCTGACCAGACAGGCGGAAACGCGCTGTTCGGTGCGGCTGGCGCCGAAATCCACGCCCAGACCATCACCAGGCAGTGGCTGGCGGCGGACTACTGGTCACCCGGGCAGGACCGCTGGATCAAGGCGCCACCGAAAGAGGCCGTGCCCAAGGTCACCTTCCGCGACCAGCACGAGCTCACGGCCGGTGGCGAGCGCATCCAGTGCGGCTACCTGCTCGAGGCGCACACCCGCGGTGATGCCTACGTGTACTTCCGCGATGCCAACGTGCTGGCCGCGGGCGACGTGGTCTCGCCGGAACGCGATCCGGTGCATGACTGGTTCGCTGGTGGCTGGCTGGGCGGTCGTGTCGACTCGCTGGAGGCGTTGATCGAACTGACCAACGAACAGACGCGCATCGTGCCGGCCTACGGTCCGGTGATGACCCACGCCCAGCTGGTGGCCGAGTGCGACCTGATGCGCAGGATCTACGACAAGACCGCGGGCCTGATGGCCAAGGGCCAGAGTGGCAAGGACATGCTCGACTCCGGCGCCCTCGATGAATTCGGGCGCAAGTTCCAGGACCCGGCGCGCTTCCTGTACGACCTCTCCAAGGGTTATCAGGCGCACTACACCAATGTGGGAGCCAACGTTGTCTAACCTCTACCGCCGTGCCCGGGGCCTCCGGGCAATCGCCGCCATCGGCCTGCTGTGCCTCGGCCCGGCCGTGATGGCCGCGCAGGCCGACCGCCAGGTCACCCTGGTGGACTGGGCGCGCGAAGCGAAGCGGGATTCCCTGCTGGCCGCGATCACCTCACCCGGGGTGGACGTGAACGTGAAATCCGCTGACGGTTCCACTGCGCTGATGTGGGCCGCCTTCCACGGCGACCGCGAGATGGTGAACGCCCTGCTGAAGGCCGGTGCCAGGGCCAACGTGGCCAACAAGTACGGCGCCACGGCGCTGACCGAGGCCATCCGTGTCGGAGACCTGGAGCTGTTCCGCACAGTGCTGGATGCCGGGGCCGACATCGAGGCGCCGAACCCGGACAAGCAGACGGCACTGATGCTGGCGATCAGCGAGAACCAGCCGCAGATGGCGAAGATCCTGATCGAGCGCGGCGCCAACGTGAAGGCCATGGAAACCTTCCGCGACCAGACGGCGCTGATGTGGGCAGCCGGCAACAACCAGCCGGAGATCGTCGACATGCTGCTGGCCCGCGGCGCCGCGACGCAGGTGAACCTGCGCGGCAAGCACGATGACTGGGCGCGGCAGCTCACCTCCGAACCGCGTGCCCAGTTCGGCACCCGGCACACGGGCGGCCTCTCCGCACTGCTTTACGCCACCCGCTCGGGGTGCCTTGCCTGCGCCGAGTCGCTGATCAAGGCCGGCGCCGATGTAAACCTTCCCAATCCCGACGGCGTGACACCGCTGGTCAATGCCATCGACAACCGCCGCTTCGACATCGCCATGCTGCTGCTCGACAAGGGCGCCAATCCGCATACCTGGGACTGGCATGGCCGCACTCCGCTCTACACCGCGGTGACGATGAACGTCACGGGCGGCGGCGGTGGTTTCGGCGGCGGTCGCGGCGCACCCGGTGGCGCACCCGGTGGCGCTCCCGGCGGTGCCCGCGGACCGGGTGGTCCCGGGGGCCCTGGCGGTCCCGGCGGCGCGGGTGGCCCGGCCGCAGGGGGTGCCGCGCGCGCACCGGCAATCACCGCGATGGACGTCATCAACCGCCTCCTGGACATGGGCGTCGACACCAACCACCAGCTCACGCAGAAGCGGCCCTATGGCACCGGCGGCGGGCGTTTCGAGCAGTACGACCGCCGTGGCGGCACCGGTCCGCTGATGATCGCGGCGATGAACAACGACCATGACGCCATCCAGGCGCTGCTGGCGCATGGGGCCGAGGTCGACCTGCGCAATGTGTTCGAGATGACGCCGCTGATGAGCGCCGTTGGAATGAGCGGCACCGGTGGCCGCGCGGGCGGTGGTGGCGGTGGCGGCGATCCTGCTCGCACGCTGCGGACCATCGAGCTGCTGCTGGATGCCGGCGCAGCGGTGGACGCACAGGTGATCGGCAGCCAGAAACGCACCGCGAAGCTGATCTCCTATGTGCAGGGTCGCAACGACCAGGAAGGCAAGACCGCGCTGATGCACGCCGCCGAAATCGGCAACGACCGCATCGCCAAGCTGCTGCTGGATCGCGGCGCCGACCCGCTGCTGAAGGATGCAGCCGGCAAGTCCGCGCTCGACCTGGCCCGCACGGTGCCGCCCGTGGGCGACGAGAACGAGCAGCAGAAGCAGGCGCGCCTCAGGGTCGAGGCGGGCCGCAAGGCCATGGTGCCGCTGATGGAGGCGGCCATCGGCCGCAAGGGCGGCGGGTAGCAGACTCCCGCAGGGATGATCGAAACCTGAAGGGCCGGCTGCGAAGCCGGCCTTTTTCATGCACCACAGTGGTGCACATGCCGTTGGTTTCACCAATGGTTGTGACCGCTGCATAATCCCCCGCCAACAAGAATCAGGATCCACCTGGGGGCCCTTCCGTGACTACACCTGAACTGAGCGGTGCCGACACCGCCTGGATGCTCACGTCCACCGCGCTCGTGCTGTTCATGACCCTGCCTGGCTTGGCGCTGTTCTACAGCGGCCTGGTGCGCAGCAAGAATTCGCTGTCCATCCTCGTGCAGTGCTTCGCCATCACCGGCCTGGCCACGGTGCTGTGGTATGCGGTGGGCTACAGCCTGGTGTTCCGCGATGGCGGCGGCGCACAGGCACTGATCGGCGGGCTGGACGCAGCGTTCTTCCGCGATGTGACGCGCGAGGGGCTCACCGGCACGATCCCCGAGCCGCTGTTCGCGATGTTCCAGATGACCTTCGCCATCATCACCCCGGCGCTGGTGATCGGCGGTTATGCCGAACGTATCCGCTTCAGCGCGGTGCTGTGGTTCTCGGCGCTGTGGCTGCTGCTGGTGTACGTGCCCATTGCGCACTGGATCTGGGGCGGCGGCTGGCTGGCGAAGCTGGGCGTGATGGACTTCGCCGGCGGCCTGGTGGTGCATGTGAACGCCGGCATGGCGGCGCTGGTGTGCGCCATCGTGATCGGGCGCCGTCGCGGCTTCCCGCACGTGCCCATGCCCCCGCACAGCCTGCCGCTGGCGGCCTGCGGCGCGGGCATGCTGTGGGTGGGCTGGTTCGGCTTCAACGGTGGCAGCGCGCTGGGTGCCGGCAGCGGTGCCTCGATGGCAGTGCTGGTCACGCACCTCGGCGCCTCGGCCGGCGCACTGGCGTGGATGATCATGGAGTGGAGCAAGTACGGCAAACCCAGCCTGCTGGGCGTGATCACCGGCATGGTGGCGGGCCTTGGCACCATCACGCCCGCCTCGGGATTCGTGGGCGTGGGCGGTGCGCTGGCCATTGGCCTCGCTGCCGGCGTGGTGTGTTTCTTTGCCACGCAGTTCCTGAAGCGCGTGCTGCACCTCGACGACTCGCTGGACGTCTCGCCCGTGCATGGCGTGGGCGGCGTCGTGGGCAGCCTGCTGACCGGCGTGTTTGCCGCCACGTCGCTGGGCGGCACCGGCTTCCCGGTGCAGCAGTCAATCGGCGCCCAGTTCGGCGTGCAGGCGCTGGGGGTGTTGGTCACGATGGCCTGGTGCGGGCTGGTCACCTGGGTGCTGCTGAAGCTCATCGACGTGACGCTGGGCCTCAGGGTGGGTGAGGAATCCGAATCCCAGGGCCTGGATCTGGCCGAGCACGGCGAACGGGGCTACATTCACTGACGATGGCTGAAGACGTCATTTCGCATGAGGAGGGCGCCGGCGGCGGCGCCTTCTTCCTGGCACGCGACGGGCGGCGCATTGCCGAAATGACGTACCGGCAGCTGGGCCCGGGCCGCATCCTCATCGACCATACCGAGGTCGATGTTGTCCTGCGGGGCCGCGGCGTGGCGCGGCAGCTGCTCGATGCCGCCGTGTCCTGGGCCCGCAGGCAAGGCATCAAGATCGGCGCCAGCTGTTCCTACGCCGCCGTGCAGCTGGCAAGGGATGCCTCGCTGGCCGACGTGCGCGGCTGAATGGAAAACCCGCGCCTTTCCAAGCTCATGGGCGAGCGGGGCCTGTGTTCGCGTCGCGAGGCCGAGCGCTGGATTACCAGCGGCTGGGTGAAGGTCGACGGGCAGGTGGTCGACACGCTGGGCGTACGCGTGCCGCCGCAGGCGCGCATCGAGATCGACCCGGCGGCGCGCGCACACCAGCAAACCCAGGTCACCATCCTGCTGCACAAGCCGGTGGGCTATGTCTCGGGCCAGGCCGAGGACGGGTACGAGCCTGCCGTGGTGCTGATCCGGCCGGAGAACCGCTGGAGTGGTGATACCGCTCCCCTGCAATTCGATCCCGCGCAACTGCGCGGGCTGGCCCCGGCGGGCCGCCTGGACATCGATTCCACCGGACTGCTCGTGCTCACGCAGGATGGCAGGGTCGCAAAACAGTTGATCGGCGAGAACTCCTCGATCGAGAAGGAGTACCTGGTGCGTGTGGAAGGACGGCTGGCGGCCGATGGCCTGGATCGCCTGCGGCATGGATTGTCGCTCGATGGCGTGAAGCTCAGGCCCGCGCAGGTGTCCTGGCAGAACCCGGAGCAGCTGCGTTTCGTGCTGCGCGAGGGCCGCAAGCGGCAGATCCGCCGCATGTGCGAGATGGTCGGGCTGAATGTGACGGGGCTGAAGCGCGTGCGCAGCGGCAACGTGATGCTTGGCGGCCTGCCGGCGGGGAAGTGGCGCTACCTGCGGCCCGACGAACGTTTCTGACGCACCCGGCTGCGGGCGGTCCGCGCTTGGTTCAGCGCGTGGCCGCCGCGCTCTTGAACCCCTTCGCCACCAGATAGACCTCGCGCGATTCCTTGCGCGAGGCCGCCGGCTTCCGGATCAGCACCCTCTCGAAGTGCGAGCGCAGCTCCTTCAGGTACTGGTCTGATCCGGCACCCTGGAACATCTTGGCCACGAAGGTGGCGCCGGGCTTGAGCGTCTGGCGCACGGTGTCGAGCGCCAGTTCGAGGAAGTAGATCGAGGAGGCCTGGTCCGCGGAATCGATGCCGGTGATGTTGGGCGCAATGTCGGAGATGATGAGGTCGAACTTGCCGCCGCCCAGCCAGTCGAGCAGCTGCTGCACGATGGCATCTTCGGTGAAGTCGCCCTGGATGAAATCCACGTTGCGCAGCGCATCCATGGGCAGGATGTCGGTGGCCAGGATCATGCCCTTTGCGCCCACCAGCCGGGCTGCGACCTGCGACCAGCCACCCGGGGCCGACCCGAGGTCGAGGATGCGCATGCCGGGGCGGATCAGCTTGTCCTTCTCGTTCAGCTCCAGCAGCTTGTAGGCGGCGCGGGAGCGGTAGCCGTCTTTCTGTGCCTGCTTGACGAAGGGGTCGCTCAGATGCCGCGACATCCAGCTGGCGCTGCTCTTGGATCGGGCCATGATGCGGGCTTCACGCGGTAGAATGGGCGCAATTGTAACCCTCTGCCGGATTGACCGGCCAGGATGTCCGCGGTGATCCGCATCTCCGGGCTGCAGCTGCCGCTCGACTACACACCTGAATCCCTGCGCGCCGCGGTGCTGCACCGCCTGGGCATCGCTGATGGCGATCTGCAGGAACTCACGCTGTTCAAGCGCAGCCATGACGCGCGTCGCAAGGGCAGCGGCATCGTGTTCGTCTGCATCGTCGACGTGAAGCTGCGCGACGAGGCCGCGGTGCTGCGGCGCCTGGTGCGCGACCGGCAGGTGGAGGTGGCGCCGGACACGGCCTATCACCCGGTGGCACACGCACCGCCCACATTGCGCGAGCGTCCGCTGGTGGTGGGCTTCGGGCCGGCCGGCCTGTTTGCCGCACTGCTGCTGGCGCAGATGGGCTTCCGGCCCATCGTGCTGGAGCGCGGGCGCGAGGTGCGGCGGCGCACGCGCGACACCTGGGCGCTGTGGCGCCAGCGTATCCTCACCCCCGAGTCGAACGTGCAGTTCGGCGAGGGCGGCGCGGGGCTGTTCTCCGACGGCAAGCTGTACAGCCAGATCCGCGACCCGAAGTTCTACGGCCGCAAGGTGATGCAGGAGTTCGTGCGGGCCGGCGCGCCTGCCGAGATCCTCTACGTGAGCAAGCCGCATATCGGCACCTTCCGCCTCACCGGCGTGGTGACGGCCATGCGCGAGGGAATCCTCTCGCTGGGCGGAGAGGTCCGCTTCGAGAGCCGCGTCACCGACCTGCTGCTCGAGGACGGCGGCGTGCAGGGCGTGGTGCTGGAAAACGGCGAGACCGTGCATTCCCGCCACGTGGTGCTGGCGCCCGGCCACAGCTCGCGCGACACCATGCGCATGCTGGAGCGGCGCGGGGTGTTCCTGGAAGCCAAGCCCTTCTCCATCGGCTTTCGCATCGAGCATCCGCAATCGATGATCGATGCGGCACGGCTGGGACGCTTTGCTGGCCATCCGGAAATCGGCGCGGCGGATTACAAGCTGGTCCACCACGCCAGCAACGGGCGCAGCGTCTACAGCTTCTGCATGTGTCCGGGCGGCACCGTGGTGGCGGCCACCTCCGAGCCGCAGCGCGTGGTGACCAACGGCATGAGCCAGTATTCGCGCAATGAGCGCAACGCCAATGCCGGCATCGTGGTGGGCATCAGCCCCGGGGTGGATTACCCGGGTGGCCCGCTGGCCGGCGTGGCGCTGCAGGAAGAGCTGGAGTCGAATGCCTTCGTGCTGGGCGGAAGCAACTACAGTGCACCGGCGCAGCTGGTGGGTGACTTCCTGCGCGGCGAGGCTTCAACGGGACTGGGCGAAGTGATTCCCTCCTACAAGCCAGGCGTGCTGCCGGGTGATCTGGCGCTGGCATTGCCCGACTTTGCGATCGAGGCCATGCGTGAGGCCCTGCCGGCTTTCGGGCGGCAGATCCGCGGCTTCGACCGTGACGATGCAGTGCTCACCGGAGTGGAAACCCGCACCTCCTCGCCGGTGCGTGTCATGCGCGATGCGCAGACGTTGCAGAGCCTCAACGTGCGCGGACTCTACCCTTGCGGCGAAGGCGCGGGTTATGCCGGCGGGATCCTCTCCGCCGGGGTCGATGGCATCCGGGTGGCGGAGGCCGTGGCGCGGAGCCTGGCATGAAGTTCGAGGACATCCGCAAGCTGCAGCAGAAGAAGTTCCGCGATGAGGCGGGCTGGTATCTGCTCGAAGGCGAACACCTGGTGCAGGAGCTGCAGAAGGCAGCGGTGCGCGAACCACGGCTGCGCGTCAGCGAGATCTATGTCACCGGTGACCACGCCGCCTGGCGCAGCCAGCTCGCCGTCCACGCCATCACGGCGCGACAGATGGCGCAGATCAGCGAGACGCGCACGCCACAGGGCATCGTGGCGGTGGCACCCATCCTGCCCCCGCCCGCGCCGCAGGAAGGTGAACGCGCCATCTACCTGCACGAGATCCAGGATCCGGGCAATCTCGGCACCATCCTGCGCACGCTGGCCTGGTTCGGGAAATTCCGCTGCCTGCTCAGTCCTGACAGCGTGGACGTGCACAATGGAAAGGTGGTGCGGGCCAGCATGGGAGCCATCTTCCACGTGCCGGTGGAAACGGATGTGCCGCTTGAAACCCTGTCCGCCAGGTTCCAGCGCCTGGCCTGCCTGGACCTGCAGGGCGAATCCATCACCACGCCGGCGTTCCGGGAATGCGGCTGCTACCTCTTCGGCAATGAAGCGCGGGGATTGCCGCGCGGACAGATGGCAGCACTTGGCGCACGGCCTTTCGCCATCAGCGGCACAGGCGTGATGGAATCGCTGAACGTGGCCGCGGCGGTCACGGCCTGCCAGTACGAGCTGGCGCGCAATCCTGCCTGAGTTGCTCAGCGCCCTGCCGGCGCCCCACCGGGATCGCGGCAGGCATAGGGCGCATACGGCACATCCGCCGGCAGCACCACGTCGCTGCCACTCCAGCTGCCGGCAAAGTACTCCGGATCCTCCGCCACGAAGCTGCGCGTGAGCCGCGTGCCGGTGGCATCCAGCTCGAACCGCTCGACCACTTTCAGCCTGTTGCCGTGCAGGATGCGCGAATCGGCATTGAGCACACCGGGAGAGAATCCAGTGGTTTCGACCACCAGCACGTTGCCATCCCAGCGCCCGACTGAATAGCCGGCGCGCGAGGGCTTGAGGCCGGCCGGTGGCGACTTGCCATCCAGACGGATCTCGCGCGCGAGGTCCATGTGCCCGTAACGCAGGGTGATGCGCGCGGGCGTCTGCTCGATGCGGTTCACCACCGAATCGAAGGTCCAGTCGAAGATGATGCTGGTGGGCTCGCAGCGTAGCCGCGGGTTGTCGGTGCTGGCCGGATCGAAGGCCTGCACCGCGCGGCGTCCCTGCGCCGTGAGCTGCACGGGAATCGGCCGGTCCCAGGCCGCCTTCACCGGATCCGCAGCCAGCGAAGCGGGCGAACCGCGCGCGCCGGGGAAGGCGCCCTGCCCGCCAGGCACCTCACCAGGCTTCATCCTGCCTGCCTCGCTGAGCGGAACCAGCGTACCCAGCTGCCCGCGTGGATCCGACATCACGCGCTGCTCGGCGGCCCACTCACCCGCGAGGTTGGGCCGGCCATCCGCCGTGCGCGTGGCGCGACGGGCCGGCGCGGGGGCGGCCTGTGCCACGGCGAGCTGGCGCTGGCCATAACGGTCCATCCTGCTGCCGTCGGCAAAGAGGATGGTGGCGAGATAGCACTGGTCCGGCTTGCGCCGTTCGGGTGATCCGGTGACGGTGATGGTGCTGCCGATGCGGAACATCTCGCGCGTCCAGCCCGACCGACGCAGCGCATTCACCGAGCGCATCTCGCATTTCCAGCTGGAAGTGCGCCCATCGGCGCCGCGCACTTCAAGGTGGATCCAGGAATGCGGATTGATCAGTTCGATGGCGGTGAGGCGCCCGGTGAGGGTGATGTCCTTGTTGAGGTCCCAGTTGGAGATGCCGTGGTGCGCCTGCGCCATGCCGGCCAGCGCACAGAGCAACATTGCCGCCAGTGCCGATGCGGACTTCATGCGCGCCCCCTTTCGATTCCTCCGGGCAGGATAGGCAGGCCGTCACCACGGCGCAATCCACCGGCGCGGGCGGCGGCCGGCCGACGCCCCCGCGGTCAGGGCGAGCGGTTTGCGGCGGGCGCGTCCGGGGGTTCCTGGTAGCCGTTGCGGTCCAGCTTCAGCTCCGGACGCAACGCGCACAGCACGCAGTCCGGCTGGTGGTTCTCCGGCACGCGGCCCGTGACTGGATTGGTGTAGGTGAACCACATGGGAAGGATGGCCGGCCATGGCGTGGCGACGCCGGTGCCGCCCTGGAAATGCTCCTCGCGGCGACCCAGCGCAGTTACCGGCACGTCGACATTGGCGTTGTTGGCCGGGGCCCTCTGCGCGGCGCCAGCCGGGCGTGGCGCGGGGTCCTTCGCCTTGGCCCACACGCCGTCCTTCCAGGCCACTGGCGTGATGTAGGGCTCGTCCAGCGTGAGCTCCCAGATGCGCCAGGCGCCGTCCTCGAGCACGTAGCGGTCGTGGTACATGCCGCCCCAGAAGGAGGCGGAGAAGAAATCACCCGCCTTGCCCACGGTCTTGCCGGTGCGCGGCTGGAACAGCCGGAAACGGCCCGTGGCCGACCGGCCATCCTCCGAAACCAGCACCACCGGCTGCATCAGCCAGTGGTAGGAGATGCCCTGCTGCGTCGTGGGTGCCTCGCCACGCACGCGCGCCGCGATCAGGCGGTCGCGGCCGATGTGATAGCCCTGGAAGGGCGTCTCCTTGAAGCCGTTCTTCGCCATGGTGCTGGCCCAGCCCAGGGTGTTCATGTCATCGACGAAGAAACCATAGGCGGCGGAAATGTTCTCCACCCCGTCATAGGCAGTGGAGCGTGCCAGGCGGCGACGCGCCTCGGCCAGGTCGATGCCGGCAGGTCTCCCTGAGTTGACGCGACCGGTGAGGTCCTGCGCCGCCACCAGCTTCAGGCTGCCTGCGGCTTTCACCGCCCGCCCGGTCACGGGATGCACGCCAAGGAATGCCGGCATGGCCAGGCCCGCCGGCGTCATATCGGCGCGCGGCACGCCGGCATCAGGCGCATTGGCGCCGCCAGGTGCCGGCTCGACGATGCGGCTCTTGCCCCAGCCGAGGAAGATGTCGGTCTTCATCTGCACGAAGCGCCGCATCTCGCGGATCTTCCAGACGCCATCCTCCTTCACGAAGCGGTTGCGGAAGGTAGCCACTTCCCACCAGCCCTGCTCCCGGTCCGCCTCGCCCAGCATCCCCAGTTCGATGCCGCGCGCAAATGCCTCGTTGCCACCCGGGGAGATGGTGATGATCACGTCGTTCTGCAGGCGGTCGTTGAGCTGGCCATGGGAGAGGCCGGCCTTGCCGAGGCCGTCGAGCCAGCGCCGTACGCCGGCCTTGCCCTTCCAGATGCCCTGCCCGCCGACCTCGACCACGCCGTCGGCGGCGAAGAGGTCGACCACGTCGTCCCACATCCGGCGATCGGCGTAGTAGCCGTAGGCTGCCTGCAGGTTGCGGATGCGGTCCTCGTCATTGAGTGTGTCCACGCGCGCCTGCAACGCCGCCAGCGTGGCCTTCGTAACCGGCGCCCTGCCCTCGGCGGGGGGAACCGGAATGCCGGCTTTCGCGGCATCGAAATGGTAGGGAACCACCGGCAGGTCACCGCCACCCCAGTTGGTCCAGCCCTCTTCGTAGGGACCGTCGTACTGCGGGTTGTAGTGCGCGGTGGCGATCTTCCACACGCCCCGCTCGCGCACGTACTCGTTCACGAACACGCCGCCTTCGATGCGGGCCTTCCCGCCGTAACCGTGGAAGATGATGGTCTGCCAGCGCGCCGTCGCGCTGTTGCCGTCGGTCGAGAGGTTGACCACGGGAGCGTCGATCATCATCGCCGACAGGCTGCCCGCCCGGTGACCTTCCACGCCGGCGCCATAACGGTCGCGCAGGAATGCCGCGATGGCAGCCCCACCGGTCGCAGTTCCGGCAGGCTTCTTCACCAGGCCATCGAACACGAAACGGCCCTCGCGCGTGAACAGTCCGCCGACCTCGTTCCAGAGGCCGTACTGCGCGTATTGCGCGTAGCTGTGCTGCAGGCGCTTGACTGCGCGCAGGCTCTCTGCGCGGTCAAGGTCGCGCGCGAATTCATCCAGTGCCACATCCGCATGGGCAGGCACTGCGAGGAAAAGGGCGAGCATCGCGCACAGCGCGGCAAGCGGGCGTGTCATGGCTCTCTCCTGGGCTTCTGGTGAAGAATCGGCGGTCAGGCAGCGCATGTCCACTGCGTTCGCGCTGACTTCCGCGTGGTGCAAGTCCTGCCGCCTGCGCAGCACGAAGTTGTTCAGGCCATGCCCGGGGGCCAGTTGTCCGGATAACTGACGAATTCCAGCTGCGTTCCCCAGGGCGCCCGGAAATACACCCATCGCAGGCCCCTGGAAGGCCCTTCATCATTGCTCTTCACGCTGCCCTGCACGTCCAGGCCCAGTTGCCGCGCACGCTCGACCATTGCATCGATGTCGTCCACGCGAAAGCCTGCGTGATGCCCGCCCACCTCGCTGTTGCGCGGGAGGTTGGTGCCGGATGCCGGTCCTTCGTACTCCAGCAGTTCAATGCAGCCGCCACCGGGCAGTTGCAGCAGGCGCAGCGTGCGGATCACCGCGCGTGGATGGACGCCCACGTTCTCTGCCATCCAGTTGCCCCGGGTGATGCGGTAGGGGCCCAGGTCATACAGGGGTTCGGCGCCAAGCAGGGCCCTGAAGAAGTCGGTGGCAGATTCCACGTCCGGCACCGTGAGGGCCACGTGATCGAGGCGGGGTCCGCTCATTCCGCCACCCCGCGCTGATGGCGCATCTTTCCCCTGCGTCATCCCGGCTCCTTGCTGCGTAATGCTCAGGTCAGCGCATTCTGCCTCAGCACGGATGGCGGGGACATCGCCTCTTCCGCCAGGCCCGCCGCGGCCATGAACCGTGCGAATGCCTCATGCAGGCCTGCGATGTCAGTTTCACTGGCGCACCGTCCCTCGCGCAGGCCGGACTCCAGCGCTGCGGCATGCCGCGAGAAGGCCATGGCCCCGACTTGTCCCGCCCCGCCCTTCAGCGTGTGCGCCGTGCGGCGCAGGTTCTCCCAGTCGCCCGCTGCAAGCTGCGCTGCCATTTCGGGCAGGGCACTGCGGACACTGGCGCAGAACAGTGCCAGCAGTTCCTGCACACAGTCTGCGCTGCCATCCGCCTCGTTCAGTGGCGCGAGGATGGCCGGGTCATAGGCGACAGCGGCTGGCGGATCCTCGCGCCGGGCCGGCTGGCCAGCTGTAGCTCCGGTGGCCTGTGAGCCGCCGCCGCGGCACCAGCGCTGCACGCACTGGAGCAGGGTCTCGGCCTGTACCGGCTTGGAGAGGAAATCATTCATGCCAGCAGCCAGGCAGGCGTTGCGATCCTCGGCAAAGGCGTTGGCCGTGAGAGCGATCACCGGCACCGCGCGATTGAGTTCGCCACAGGCGCCGGCGCGCAGGTGGCGCGTGACCTCGAGGCCATCCATGTCGGGCATCTGCCAGTCCATCAGCACGGCATCGAAATGCTGCTGGCCCAGGCAGCGCAGCGCTTCCGTGCCGTTGATTGCCGCCACGCACTGGATTCCACGCCCCTCGATCATCGAGCGCACCACCAGCCGGTTCACTGGATCATCCTCGACGAGCAGGACCTGTGCCGTCATGGCGCTGCCAGGGTCATGTTTCGCGGTGGCCACATCCACCATCCCGCTCTTGCCGGCCAGCCACGCGCGCAGCGCCGAACCGGTCACCGGGCGACTCAATACTGCGGCACCCGCGGCGGTGCCGGCCGGATTGCCGAGCAGGGCGCAGCCAGCGCCGGCTGCGCGCAAGGCTTCCATCACGGCGCTGCTGCCGGCGGCATCCGCCGCGACCAGCCACGGACGCGGGCTGCCAGCGGGGACGGGCTGCGCCAGTGCGGCACGTACAGCCGGCAGGTCATCGCAGAAACCGGCCTCACATCCCAGCCGCTGCAGCAGCGCTGCCAGCGCCCGCCGGCGATGGAGCAGGGGTTCGTAGCAGTACACCTGGCGGGGCAGGACCTTTGCGCCGGCATCTGCATGCGCCACCGCCGGCAGCGGCAGGCGCAGCGTGAAGCGCGAGCCCGCGCCCGGCGTGGATTCGACGCCCACGTCACCGCCCATCAGCCGCGCAAGCTCGCGGCAGATGGTCAGGCCCAGTCCGCTGCCGCCGAAACGCCGCGTGGCCGAGGCATCGGCCTGCTGGAAGGGCTGGAATATCTTCTCGAGCATGTGGGCGGGAATGCCCACCCCGGTGTCGGCCACGCAGAAGTCGAGCACGTTGCCCGCCCCGCGGTGCACTTCAAGGGTCACGCTGCCACTGTCGCTGAACTTCACCGCATTGCCCAGCAGGTTCTGCAGCAGCTGCTTGAGGCGCGAGGCATCACCATGGCACCAGCCGGGCACATCGGCGTCGATGTGGCATTCAAGGGCCAGGGCCTTCACCGCGGCGCTGGCCGCGGCGGGCGCCAGTGCCGCCTCGACGCATGCCAGCAGGTCAAAGGGCCGGTTCTCGGTCTGCATGCGCCCGGCTTCGATGCGCGAGACATCCAGCACCCCGTCGATCAGGTCGAGCAGGTTGGTGCCGCTGGCCTGGATGATGCGCACCAGCTCCTGGCGGAAGGCCGGATCGTGGCCGGATTTCTCCAGCAGCTGCGCGGCGCCGATGACACCATTGAGCGGACTGCGCAGTTCATGGCTCATGTTGGCCAGGAAGCGGGTCTTGGCCACTGAAGCGGATTCAGCCTGCCGGCGCGCTGCCTGCGCAGCAGATGCGGAGTCGCGCAGTTCGTCATTGAGCTTCTGCAAGGCGGCGTCGCGCTGGGCCAGCTCATCCACCATGTGGTTGTACGCATCGATGGCCACGCCGATCTCGCCCGGCCCGGTCACGTCCAGGCGCCGCGGGCGCGACCAGTCACGCGTCAGCGCGGCCGCCGACTCGGCCAGGCGCACCACCGGCACGCTGATGCGGCGGGCCATTTTCTGCGACAGCAGCAGGGTCAGCGCCAGCGCCACCAGCAGGGCCACGCCCGCGGCCACGGCCTGCTTCTTCAGCTCTGCACGCGCCGCACCCAGGTCGATCCGCAGCGTGACCGAGCCCAGCACATCATCACCGCGGCTGGCGCGCACCGGCTCGGTGACCACGATCTCGCCCCGCCGCAATCCACCGCCATCGCGCAGCGAGTCGATCGCCACGGCGGCGCCCTGCCAGTGCAGCAGCCTGCCGCTGGAGTGCAGCACGCGGATCGCCAGCACATCCTCGCGGTGGGAGATCAGCTTCAGTACTTCCTGCGCGCCCTCCTGGTCCTCGAATGCCAGGGGGGCGGCGAGCGAGAAGGCCATGGAGCGCACATCCTCGCGCGCATCCCGCAGGGCCTTGGCTTCCGCTGCCTGCCAGCCCATGATCAGCATCGAGGTGGCGGCAATGGCTGCCGACAGGGCTGCGGTGAAGCAGACCAGCAGCATCAGCCGCGCGGCCAGCCGGCTGGGAAGCAGGCGTCGGAGGACGCAGTGCATTTGCATCGGCCTAGTTCCTCACCTGTCTGGCCAGTGACAGCACCTGGGGTGGCAGGCGTATGGATTGCGCCCGCAGGGCACGCAGGTTGACGTCGAACCGCACCGAGTCGCTCTCGATCACCAGTTCCACCATGCCGCCGCCGGCGATGAAGCCGGGTATGTCGCTGACAGTGAGGACGGGTGCCTCGGAGGCGGCGAGCAGTGCTCGCCAGTCCGCGACGGAGGCATCGACGTAGAGCACATCGCAACCATGGAAAGGCGCCGCCAGCTGCAGTTGCACTTCCATGCTCCCGACCTTCTGCCCCTCCAATGCGAGGACAACAGCCGGGGGCTTGCCCTGCGCGGCCACACACCATTTCAGTGTGCTGCCACGTCGCGCGGGCAGTTCCACGAAGCGCGCGATGGCCGTGGCCACGCGCAGCTTCACGCCGGTGTCTTCCGCGCCCTGCGCCGGACAGGACGCCGCTGCCAGCAGCAGTGCCGCCAGCCAGGCCGTTGTACCTGCCAGCACGCGCATGGTCAGAACTTCACGAAGAGGCGCAGGGTGGCTTCCCGTCCGTCCTGGGCCACACGATCGGACAGGTATTCCACACTGGTGGGGTCCGCCAGCCGGCGGTCGAACACGTTGTGCACCGTCAGGCTCAGGGACCAGGGTGCGCCCGCCGGGTTCCAGCCCAGCGAGGCATTGGCCACCCATTGGGGGGAAAGCTGTGCCCCGGTGCTGGTGAGGCGCGTGCCCATGCCCTGCAATTCGACCGCGGCGCGCAGTGAGCTTGCGGGCAGGGGCGCGGTGGCATGCAGCTTGGCGAGCCAACGCGGTGAGTTGCTGAGGATTTCCCCCGCGTCGTTTCTTGCATGCTGGCGGCTGAGGCTGGAGCGCACGCGCAAGCCCCAGCCGGCGCGGTATTCAGTTTCCAGCTCCACGCCATGCGCACGCGCAGAACTGACATTGGCGTACACCAGGCTGTCGGTATGAGGCACCACCACCTGCTCGATCATGTCCGAGATGTCGTAGCGGAACGCCGAGGCGGAAACGCGCAGCGAGGCCGCGGGCTGCCAGTCCGCGGCCAGCTCCCTGGCCCGCGTCCGTTCGCGCCGCAGGTCGTTGTGCCACTCGGCACTGAAGTCCTCCGGGGCGCGTTCGTACACATTGGGTTCGCGGTAGGCCTCCCCGACCAGCGCCTTGAGCACCAGGTTTTCGACGGGCTTCCACCGCAGCGACAGGCGCGGCGTCGCCAACCACTGCGCATCACGGTTGCGGTCCAGCCGTCCACCCAGGCCAAGCTGCCAGCTGGTGGAAAGCATGATGTCGTCGCTGGCGTAGATGCCCAGGCGCGTGCCCTGCGTTCCGAGCGTGGCCCTGGGTCCTGGCACGGGCTCCAGCACGGTGTTGCTGATGTCCTGCTGCAGGTCCCGCTGCACGGCCGTGCCCACCAGCAGCAGCTGGCGTTCGCCCAGCCTCAGCGTGTGGTTGACTTCGCCATAGGCCCACAGCCCGTGGTTCTGGTAGCGCATCAGCATGCCGTCAGGCTCATAGCGGCCATGGTCGCCATATTCGTACCGGCCCAGGCCTGCCTGGGCATACCAGCCCTCGCCGTCGACCAGGCGCGGATGCCAGCTCAGGCCAAGCAGGCCGATGCTGTCCACCCACTCCGCGGCAGGGTCACCGAAGACCATGCCAAATGGCGCATTCGGGATCTCCTTCGCCCGCCTTCCGGCAAGCGCAGTGGCCGACCAGTCGTCGGCGGCGAAGCGCAGGAAGATGCGGCCCGCGGACTCACCGTCCATGCCACGCACCACGCCACCGGGAAACGCGGGTGAATCAAACTCCGGAAACGCGAGCGTCTGACCGGGCCGCAACTCGATATTGCCGGCCACCAGCAGCGCGCCATGCGCATGCTCGGACGTGGTGCTGGCGCCGAGCTTCCAGCCCTGCTGCGTGTCGAAGGCGGCAGCGGCCTGGGGACCCCTGAGGCTGGCCGCGCTGCGGGTTACCAGGTTGATGGTACCCAGCACTGCATTGCCGCCATGCACGGCGGACCCGGGACCCGGAATGAACTCGATGCGCTCGATCAGTTCGATGTCGAGCGGAAACTCCCGTCCGATGAGTACCGAGTCATAGATGTTGTCGTTGAGCCGCACGCCATCCACGAGCATCAGCAAACGCGAGCTGTAGTCACCCGGACGTCCCAGGCCGCGCACTCCCACGTAGGAATAGGCGCGGTCGTTGCGGACATGCACGCCGCGGATGGCGCCGAGTACATCCGCCAGCGTGCGCCAGCCGAAGGCGCGGATCTCGCCCTGGGTGATGATGGTCACCGAAGCGGGAGCCTCGGCCACCGTCTGCCGGTACTTGGATGCTCCGTACACCGGCAGTGCCAGCAGCGACTCCAGTTCCTCGATTCCGCCTTCAGGCTCGCCCGCCGGCACGGGCAGCGCTGCCAGCGAGGCCAGCGCCACCAGGAATGCCGGGAGAAGGAACTTGCGCATCATTGCCTCAGGCGGTATGCGCGGCACGGTTGCGCGCACCGGGTTGCAACAGGGCGGCGAATCCCGCCGCTGGCATGGGCTTGCCATACAGGTAACCCTGGTGGGTGCGGCATCCCATTGCCGAGAGCACCTTCGCCTGGGCGGGGGTCTCCACGCCTTCGGCCACCACCGAAAGATCCAGCGTCTGTGCCAGCGCGATCAGCGCCGCAATGAGGGCCTGGTTGCGGCCGGCCACGCCGATGTCGGTGACGAACGAGCGGTCCAGCTTCAGTTCGTCCAGCGGCATCATCTTCAGGTAACTGAGGGAGGAATAGCCGGTCCCGAAATCATCCAGCGAGAGGGCGATGCCACGACCGCGCAGCTCGTGCATGCGGGCAATGCAATGCTCCATGTCGCGCACCAGCAGCGACTCGGTGACCTCGAGCACCAGGCTGCGCGGCGGCAGCCGGTATGCCTGCAGCAACTGGTCGATGTGCTCCACGAGCCCGCGGCTGATGAAGGAGGAAGCCGGGATGTTCACCGACACCGGCACCGGCTCCAGGCCCCTGCTGCGCCATGATGCGCACAGGCGGCACACCTGCTCGAGCATCCAGTCCGTGAGGTCGCCGATCAGGCCCGTCTTCTCGGCCAGGGGGATGAACTCGGCGGGGGACACCAGGCCACGCCGCGGATGTTCCCAGCGGACCAGCGCTTCCGCCCCGGTCACCGCGCCACTGCCCGCGTCGAATTTCGGTTGCAGGTAGACCCGCATCTCATCGCCTGCCAGTGCGCGTCGCAGGTCCGTCTCCGCCGCCAGCTGCGCGCCGGCATCAACGCTGATCGAGGCGTCGTAGAAGAGGATGCTGGCGTTGTCGTCATGCTTGGCTGCGTGCAGGGCCTGTTCGGCATGGCGCAGCAAGGACTGGGAATCCGCGGCATCGCGGGGATGCAGCGCGATACCCACCCGCGCGGTAAGCAGGATCTCGCGGCCGGCCACCATGATGGGTTCGGCAATGGCACGGCGCAGGAGCTGTGCGACCGCACCCACCTCTTCCACATCCCGCACGCGTGCCATGAACGCCACGAAGGCATTGCCGCCCACGCGGCCTGTCACGTCACCGCGGCGGGCAGCACCGCCAGCGTCACCGAGTGCCGCATGCAGGCGGTCGGCCACGGTCTTCAGCACCATGTCTCCGGCCGCGGCCCCCAGGGCATCGTTCACTGCCTTGAAACGGTCGATGTCCAGGTGCAGCACCGCACACGCGGCGCGTTCCTCCCGTGCCTGCTCCAGCCCCACCGCCACCAGCTTCTGCAGGTAGTCGCGGTTCGGCAGGCCCGTGAGGGCGTCATGCGAGACCAGCTGCTGGATGCGTCGCTCGGCCTCGACGCGGTCGGTGATGTCCTGCGTGATGCCTTCCACCAGGATCCCGCCGCGCGCGTCGCGCAGCGCGGAGGCCTGTTCGTACACCGTGCGCAGCACGCCATCGGCGCGGCGTATCACATAGACTGCTTCGTAGCCGCGGGCATCGCTGGCCAGCGCCTCGCGTGCCCGGCGCACCCGTTCGCGGTCCGCTTCCACGACCAGCCCCAGCAGCATCTCCGGCGTGATCGCCAGTTCCCCCGGTTGCAGGCCGAGCAGGCTCGCGTAGTGTTCCGAGCAGTGCAGTGACCCGTCGGGCTCGATGTTCCAGTTCCCCAGCTGCGCCATCTGCTGCGCGCGCGCCAGGCTGGCCGTCATCTTGCGGCTCGATTCCGCCGTGGCGGCGGCGCGAAGTGCGTAGCGCACCCGTTGCGTCAACAGTGGCCACTGGAAGGGCTTGGCGATGAAATCCGTGGCGCCGGACTCGTAGGCGCGTTCGATCGAGCTGGCGTCATCAAGGCCGGTGAGCATGATCACGGGCACGTTCGCGCCACCTGGCAGCGCGCGGATGCGCCGACAGGCTTCGTAGCCATCAATGCCCCGCATCTGCACGTCGAGGATCACCAGGTCCGCGCCATTTGCGCTGAACCGCTCCACGGCCTGCTCGCCGGAATCGGCCTCCTCGAGTTCAAGGCCGACATGGCGCAGGGCGGTCGCGCACAGCCGGCGCAGCAGCGGATCGTCGTCGACGATGAGGACGCGCGTTCCCTTGATGTCTCTCACGAGGTTACGGACCCTGCACAGGATTGTGCACCGTCAGTATCGGCAGCGCTTCGCCCGGGAGTACTCAGGGTTCACCCTAAATGCAGCGCAACAACGCCCGATCCGGGGGTCGGCTTGCGGAACTGTGACGGGGCTCTCCCGGCATCGAGTGCACCAGGGGCGCCTTGCGGCGAGTCGATCCGGACGGCATGTCCTTGATCGCCGACATGTCTTGTGGCCGAGACGTTTTGTGCGGCGGCCCAGCGACGAATAGTTTGCCCCGACAAGCCAAGCCTTCGGTCTGACGGTCAGTGACCGGCACAGATTGGAAAGCGGCCGATCGCAGGGAGGCGGTTGCCAGCCTCTCCACGTGCCCCACTCATGCCGGACCGATTGCCGTGCCCTCACCCAGCCCCAGGAGTTCCATGGCATGACGATACGCAAAGTTCCTGCATTGCTGGCCGCCCTGGCCAGTGTCCTGTTTTCCATTCCCGCCACTCACGCGGCAACCAACCAGCCTCCCAGGATCTCCGGCACGCCGCCGGCTTCGGTCCAGGCCGGCAAGAGTTATTACTTCCAGCCGCAGGCCTATGATCCGGAGCGCAGGCGCCTGACATTTTCGATCACGAACAAACCTTCGTGGGCGCAGTTCAGCTCCAGCACCGGGCGGCTGTACGGCACGCCGGCCACGCGCCATGCAGGCACCACCTCTGGCATCGTGATCCGCGTCAGTGACGGCAGGCTCAGTGCAGCCCTGCCGAGTTTTTCCATCACGGTGACCAGCGGCACTGCCAATCGCGCGCCTGTCGTTTCCGGAACACCAGCCACCACGGCGACCGTGGGCACGGCGTGGAGCTTCCGCCCGACCGGCAGCGATCCGGATGGCGATGCCATCACCTGGTCGATCGCCAACAAGCCCAGCGGCGCCACGTTCAGCACTTCCACGGGCCAGCTGGGCTTTACACCCACCGCCACGGGAACCTGGAGCGGCATCGTGATCACCGCCACTGACAGCAAGGGCGCCGCCGCGTCGTTGCCGTCATTTGCCATCACGGTGAACGCGAAGGCGACCACGGGCTCCGCCACACTGAGCTGGCAGGCGCCGGTGCAGTACACGGATGGCAGCCAGCTGGCGCCCTCCAGCCTTGGCGCATTCCGCATCTACCGTGGCACCAGCGCGAGCAACCTGTCGCGCGTGGCCGAGGTGGACGGACAGGCAACCTCATTCGTGGTGCAGAACCTGCCGGCTGGCACGCATTATTTCGCGGTGACTGCCGTGACCACGGCCGGCGCGGAGAGCGCGCGATCGGCAGTGGGGTCCAAGACAATTCGCTGATGGGACGACTCCGTAAGGCCGGTCCTACATCCGCGCGGTGCGCAAGTACCGGCACCCATGGGAGGCCACGTGCCAGAATGAGCCGTGGCCTCCGCCCTTTACCGCCGCTACAAATCGCGCAATGCCGGTGAACGCCCCTCCAGGGGACGGGACCAGCTGGATGAAGCTTTCTATCGGCTGGCGCAGGTCACTCCACGCCGGCTGAAGCCGGCACTGGACTGGCTGCGCAGCAGCCGCTCGAAGCCGGTGCGCATCCCGCTCGGCATCCTGTGCATCATCGCCGCGTTCTTCTGGTTCCTGCCGGTGGTGGGGCTGGAATTCTTCCCGCTGGGACTGCTGCTGCTGGCACAGGATGTGCCCTTCCTGCGCCGGCCTGCAGCCCGGCTGACCCTCTGGCTGATCAGCCTGTACGAGTGGGCGGGCAGGAAGTGGCGCGCCTGGCGCAGCCGCCAGAAGCGCCAGCACTGACTCACATTCAGGGACCGGACGGGGGCATCAGGTAGCCGTGGCCGGTCATCTTCGATTCCGGCCGCACTTCGCAGGGCACACAGTCCGGCCAGAAGTTCCGGGGCTCGCGGCCGCTGACCGGATTGCGGTAGTGGAACCACATCGGCAGGATGCCCGGCCATTCGATGGGCTGGCCCGTGCCACCGCGCAGTCCTTCGGTTCGCCTGGGAATCGCCGTCATCAGGATGTCCGGCGGATAACGCGTGAGCAGTGCGCTGGGCCGCGAGGGCGGCCGATCCGCTCCAACGGGCTTCACGCCCGACCAGCCGCCCTTCCAGCCAGCCGAAGTCATGTAGTGCTCGTCGATCTCCAGTGCCCACAGCCGCCAGATGCCGTCCTCGATCACTGTCTGGTCGTTGGGATACATGCCGGAGGAGAAAGAGGAGTTGTTGGGGCGGCCGTCTGCCTGCTTTGCCGTGGCGGTCTGGATCAGACGCACGCGCGAGGTGGTGGAACGGCCGTCCTCCGCGGCAATGATCACCGGCTGGATACGCCAGTGGTAGGCGATGCCCGTGCGCACCCGCGTGGCGCCCTGCGAGGTGCCGTAATTGGCATTCACCGCGCCGATGATGCGCTCGGGGCCGAAGTAGTAACCTGCGAAGGGGGAGTGCTTGTGGCCTTTCTGCGCGAAGATTCCGGCCATTTCAGGCCACTGGAAATCATCGATGTAGAAACCATAGGCAGAGGAAATGTTTTCCGTGCCTTCCCAGGCCGCCGCGCGTGCATACGCCTTGCGCGCCCCGGCCAGCCTTGCGGCCTCACTGCCACCAGGTGCCGTACGCGCCGCCGGCGCGATGCGGCCGGTCAGCGGCGTGGCCGCAAGCAGCCGCTGCCCTGATGTGCTGATGGCCTTGCCGGTCACCGGATGCAGGTCGGCAAATGCCATGATGGAACGATTGTCCGGCGCGTTCAGCCCACCCGTGCCCCAGCCCCCGGCGTAATCCGCCTTCACCACTGGCTGGATGCGCATCTCGCGTACCTTCCAGATGCCGCCCTCCTTCACGAAGCGGTTGCGGAAGACATTGAACTCCCAGTGCTGGGTGCCCTTCTCCGCCTCACCCACCTGGGCCAGTTCCAGGCCGCGGCTGATGGCCTCATTGCCACCTGCTTGCACACGGACGATGGCATCGAAGACGGGGTGGTCATTGAGCACGCCCTGCGTGAGTCCCGCCGGGCCCATGCGCTCCATCGCGCGGCGCACGCCCTCGGGGCCCTTGAAGGTGCCGACGCCGATGATCTCGAGCACGCCATCCTTCGCGAACAGGTCCACCACGTCATCCCACATGCGCCGGTCCACGTAGTAGCCGTAGGCATGCTGCAGGTTGCGGACCTTGTCCTCGTCGTTGAGCCTGGCAATTCGCTGTTCCAGCGCGGCCAGCGACACACCCGCGCGCGGCGGGGAGCCTGCAGCCGGGGGCAGCGGAATGCCGGATTCCTCCAGCGTGAAGTGATACGGCACCACGGGCAGTTCGCCATTGCCGGCGTTGCTCCAGCCGTCCGCGTAGTTGCCCTCGTACTGCGGGTAGTAGCGGGAAACGGCGATCTTCCAGGTGCCGCCATCGCGGCGGTACTCGTTCTCGTAGATGCCACCTTCGATACGCGTGGCGCCACGACCATCGCCCTGCATCAGCAGCGCCATCCAGCGCGCCTTCGCGGACCTGCCGTCAGCGGACAGGTTGGCCAGCGGCTGGTCGATGAATTCGAAGTGCATCGCGCCCGGCGCCAGGCCCTGGCGCCCGCCGCCCTGCCTTGCCGTGAGCCACCTGGCGATGGCGGTACTGCCAGTGACCCGTTCCTCGCCATGGATGAACTGCGCATCACTGGCGAACAGCGCCCCCATCTCGTTCCAGAGGCCCGCCTGTGCCAGGTGTACATAGGTGCGCTGCAGGTCCTTCACCTGTCGCAGCGACTCGAGCCTGCCGACATCCTGAGCCAGCGCGTCCAGTGAATCAGCGGCAGCGTGCGCACCTGCGCCGGTCAGCGCCAGCAGTGCGACGGCCAGCAGGCGCCTGCCGAGGGGAAGGATGCGGTTCATGTGAGTCTCCGGCAGCCGCGGGAAGAATCGCCCGATACTAGTTCAGGCCCCGGGGCCGCCGCGAGCTTGGGCCGGCAGCCAGCCGTGTCTGCGGCGGAACTCGTTCGGTATGCGCCCGGTCAGCGGCTTCCGATGAGCTCCGTACTGAGGTCCCACAGCCGCTTGCGGGCGGCCGCGTCATAGGCCTGCTGGTTGGCGCGCGCTTCGTTCTTCTGGTTGAAGTAGAGCCCGCTGCGCCCGGTGAGCGCGGCACCCACGGCAAGCTGCATCACCGCATCGGCCCCGTCTTCCACCGAAGACATGGGCTGCCGACCGGCATCGATCACCATGGGTGTGTTCATGAAGGTGGCCGGGTGCAGGGCGTTCACCGTGACACGCGCGGGATCGAGCATCCCGGCCAGCGTGATGGTGAACATGATCTGGGCCAGCTTCGACTGCGAATAGGCGGCCGCGGTCTGGTAGCCGTTGCGCATCATCACGTCGTCGAAGTTGATTGCCCGCTGGCCGATCGAGGCCACATTGACGATGCGCGCCGGCGCGCCGGCTTCCAGGGCCGGCAGCAGTTCGCGCGTCAGCAGGAAGTGCGAGAGGTAATTGACCTGGAAAACCAGCTCGTGGCCGTCGGCGCTCTCGCGTCGCGCGTCACTGCCCGCGCCACCGATGCCGGCGTTGTTGACCAGCAGGTGCAACCTCGGGTGCGCGGCGCGGACACGCCGCGCCAGGGCCCGCACCTCGTCCAGCGAAGCCAGGTCGCCCGCCTCGTACACTGCACGACCCGGGCCACGCGCGGTGATCTCTGCGGCGATTTCCCTGCCGCGCTGTTCATTGAGCCCATGCACGATCACGGTGGCGCCCATGGCGCCAAGCCGGCGTGCGACCACCTCGCCCAGGCCACTGGTGGAGCCGGTGACCAGTGCGGTGCGCCCCCGCATGTCCACGGTGTCGTCGGCCGCAGGCGCCGCCATCGAGGCCAGTGCGAGCAGTGAATGAATGCCTGCCAGAAAGATGCGCCGCGTGATCATCCTTGCCTCCGCCTTCTGTCGCAGTGTACGCCCGGTGATGTGTGCCGCAGCGGCGCTTCGCGGACATTTCTTACAGCATGCGGGGGCCGGCGGCTACGCCTGCGCATCGCTGCCGGGTATACAAACAGCTGATGCTGCAGCGCTTCGCCATCCCGTTGCTTTTCGCCGGCTCCATGCTTGCAGGATGCGGCGGCGCCAAACCCGGCACGCTGGAAATGGGCATGGGGCCCTCGCCGGAGTTGCCCGAGCCACGCGGCAGCCTGATCCCGGTGGTGCAGGTCGCCCCTGTCGCTGGCTGGAAGGAAGGCGCCACTCCGCAGGCTGCGCCCGGCATACAGGCGAAACTGTTTGCCGGTGGCCTCGACCATCCACGCTGGCTGCACGTGCTCCCCAATGGCGATGTGCTCGTGGCCGAGACCAATGCACCCGAACGCCCCCAGGCCGTGCCCGGCCGCAAGGGCATCCGCGGCTTCTTCATGAAGCGGGCGATGGCGAAAGCTGGCGCGGCCACACCCAGTGCCAACCGCATCACGCTGCTGCGGGACGCGGACGGTGATGGCGCAGCCGAGCAGCGTGCGGTGTTCCTGTCGGGCCTCAACTCGCCCTTCGGCATGGCGCTGGTGGGCAACGATTTCCATGTTGCCAACACCGACGCGCTGGTGCGCTTCAGCTACGTGGAGGGCGCCACCAGCATCAATGGCCCCGGAACGAAAGTCACCGACCTGCCAGCCGGGCCCATCAACCATCACTGGACCAAGAACGTCATTGCCAGTCCCGATGGCCGGCTTCTCTATGTCACGGTGGGCTCCAACAGCAATGTCGCCGAAGCCGGCATCGACAACGAGTTCGAGCGCGCGTCCATCCTCGAGGTGGATGCGCAGAGCGGAAAGTACCGCGTATACGCCAGCGGCCTGCGCAATCCAAATGGGATGGCCTGGGAGCCGGTGACATCGCATCTGTGGGTGGCGGTGAATGAGCGCGACGAGCTGGGCCACAACCTCGTTCCTGACTACATGACGTCCGTGCAGGAAGGTGGATTCTACGGCTGGCCCTACAGCTATTTTGGCCGGCATGTGGACGCTCGCATCAGGCCGGCCCGACCGGATCTCGTCGCCACCGCGCTGGTTCCAGACTACGCACTGGGCGCCCACACCGCCTCGTTGGGGCTGGCGTATTCCGGCGCCAACGCGTTGCCCCCGGCTTTCCACAACGGCATGTTCGTGGGCCAGCATGGCTCATGGAACCGCCGCCCACCCAGCGGCTACCGGGTGCTCTTCATTCCATTCCGGGATGGAAGGCCCGCGGGGGCGCCGGTGGAGGTGCTGGGCGGGTTCCTCGACGGCGAAGGTTCGGCACGCGGAAGACCCGTCGGGTTGGCCTTCGACCGCACCGGGGCCCTGCTGGTGGCCGACGACGTGGGCAATGCGATCTGGCGGGTCACCGCGTCGGGCGCAGCTGGCACGGATGATCCGCCGTTGGACTGAGACCGCCCGCTCAAGTACCTTTGACCTCCACGGGCGATGGCGCGCCGGGCTGAACGCTTCCAACACCACGAGCCCGCAGACACGTCCTGGTCGAGTTCCCCGGGGAGGGACGCATGTCGGCCTGGTTCCGGTTTAACGACTGGCCGCTGCGTGCCAGGATAGTCGCGCTGCTGGTTGCCGCATCGCTCGTGCCGCTTGGCATCGCGACGTGGATCAGCGTAAGCAATGCCCGCACCGACCTCTACCAGAACACGGCGCGGTTGCTGCAGGCACGGGCCGAGATGATGGCGCGCCGCATCGACGCCCTCAATGACGACCACGTGCGCATTGCCAGGGTGCTGGCCATATCCTCGCCGGCCGCCATTGAACAGCTCGCCGGTCCGCAACAGGATGCTGCGCGGACCCGGGACGTGCTGCATGCACAGCTGGACCGACTGGCGACCGTCGACCGCAACATCAGCGCCATGTCCCTGCTGGATGCCACCGGCAGGGTGCTGGTATCGAATGAACCCACGCTTGAAGGGCAGGACCTCTCGCGGTTTGGCTTCATCCGTGACGCGCTGGCCGGAGAGGGCTCGATCTCGGACGTCTTCCTGTCCAGCATCGGCGGCGAGGAACTGGCGACGCTGGCGTACATCGCGCCAGTCCGTGCACCGGATGGCCAGGTATCAGGGCTTGCCGCGGTATGGGTGGATGCAGCCTACCTGGGGGATGTGCTGCGCGGCATGAACGAGAAGGCGGGGCCCGGCAGCATCGCCACGGTGGTCGACAGCCACGGCATCCGCATCGCGCATTCCAGCAATCCCGGCGCGGTCTTCCATCCCATCCAGAGCCTGTCACCGCAAGCCATCGAAGAGCTGGAGCAGGAGCAACGCTTCGGGTCACGTACGCGCAGCCTTGCAGAGGATGTGCTCGGTGGCGTGTGGGAGCCGCAGGTGGACTACCGCGAGCTGCCCGCTGCCGGAATGTTCCGCGGTCCCGTACAGGGCGGACGCTGGGGAAATGCCATCGCCCAGCACTGCAGCACCGCGCAGTGGACCGTCTTCTACATGGTGCCGGAAGACGTGCTGCTCGACGACGTGGCAGCCATGGTCCGCTCCAAGCTGCTGTTCGGGGCGGCCATCATGGTGCTGGCCATGGCCGCGGGCCTGCTCTTCGCGTCGGCCATCCTCCGGCCCCTGCGGCAACTCTCTGCCGGGGCCGACGCCATCGGTGCGGGCAACCTGGATGCGCGTGTGGCCGTGCGCGGCCGACACGAGCTGGCGGCCCTGGGGCGCACCTTCAACGCCATGGCCGAACGCCTGCGCGGGCAGACCGAAGCCCTGAAGCGGGAGTCGGCGGACCAGTACCGCAAGCTGTTCCAGGCCATGACCGATGGCTTCTGCACCATCGAGATGATCTTCGACGCCCAGGGTCATGCAGTGGACTTCGTCTACCTGGAGGCGAACCGCGAATTCGAGACCCAGACCGGGTTCCATGACTGCGCGGGCCGGCGCAAGAGCGAGGTGGTACCGGACCTCGAGCAGCGCTGGCTCGACATCTATGGCCGCGTGGCGCGCACCGGCGAGCCGACGGAATGGGACGAGGCAATGGGCCCGGATGGACGCCACTATCATGTTCGCGCCTACCGCGTCGGGGGCGCGGACAGCCGGCGGGTGGCCGTGCTGTTCGGCGACATCACCGAGCGGCAGCAGGCAAAGATGCGCCAGCAGGCGCAGCTGGAAAGCCTGAACCTGCTGCACCAGATCACCCGCGCCATCGGCGAAAGGCAGGACCTCCCCAGCATCTTCCAGGTGGTGCTGCGGTCGGTCGAAGACCAGTTGCCCGTGGACTTTGCCTGCATCCTCCTGGGCGAGCCGACGGATGCGCGCCTGCGGGTGGAGCACATCGGCGAAGACAGCGCGCCCGTGGCGGCAAGGATGGGCTTGGAGGAAGGCGGCTACATCGACATCGATGCCAATGGCCTGGCCCGCTGCATGGGAGGGCAACTGGTGCATGAACCGGAAATCGGCACGGTGCCGTTCCCGTTCCCGCAACGCATCGCCAGCGCCGGGCTGCGTTCGCTGGTGGCAGCCCCGCTGCAGGTGGAAAGCCGCGTGTTCGGCATGCTGGTGGCAGCACGCCTGCAGCGGGAATTCACCAGCGGCGAATGCGAATTCCTGATGCAGCTGAGCGAACACGTGGCGCTGGCCGCCCACCATGCGCAGCTCTACGCCGCGCTGCAGAAGGCCTATGAGGACCTGCGCGGAACGCAGCAGGCAGCCATGCAGCAGGAGCGGCTGCGCGCGCTGGGACAGATGGCCAGCGGCATCGCCCATGACATCAACAACGCCATCTCGCCGGTATCCCTCTACACCGACGCGTTGCTGGAACGCGAGGACAAGCTGACCGGCCAGGGCCGCAGCCAGCTTGAGACCATCCAGCGCGCCATCCGTGACGTGGCGGCGACGGTGGCGCGCATGCGCGAGTTCTACCGCGACCGCGAGCCGCAGTCCGCCCAGGCGCCTGTGCAGCTGAACGAGCTCGTGACACAGGTCGTTGAGCTCACGCGCGCCCGCTGGAGCACCATCCCGCAGCAGCGGGGCATCACCATCGAACAGCGCAGCGAACTGGAAGCGGACCTGCCGACCGTGCTGGGCGCGGCGAACGAGATCCGCGAGGCACTCACCAACCTGGTATTCAACGCCGTGGATGCCATGCCCGCCGGCGGCGTGCTCACGCTACGCACGCATGCCGTCGCCCCAGGCCAGGTGCTGCTGGAGGTGCGCGATACCGGGATCGGCATGGACGAGGATTCGCGCCGCCGCTGCATGGAACCCTTTTTCACCACCAAGGGCGAGCGCGGCACCGGCCTCGGCCTGGCCATGGTGTACGGGATGGCACAGCGGCATGGCGCTGACATACAGATCGAAAGCGCGCCGGGCCAGGGCACCCGCGTCCGCCTCCTCTTCCGTGCCACCGACAGCGTTCCCGCCGCGGCGACGCAGACAACCCCGCGCCTCGCGCGCGGACTGAGCATCCTGCTGATTGACGATGATCCGGTGCTGCTGCGCACGCTGCGCGAGATCCTCGAAGGCGATGGCCACATGGTGCAGGCGGCTGCCGGGGGACGAGAGGGCATCACGCTGGCGCGCGAGGCACTGGAGCGCGGCCAGCACATCGACATCGTCATCACCGACCTGGGCATGCCGCATGTGGACGGACGGCAGGTGGCACGCGAGATACGCGCAATGGCGCCGCACATGCCGCTGTGCATGCTCACTGGCTGGGGCGAGCGCCTGCTGAGCGAAGGCAATGCGCCTCCCGAAGTCGACCTGGTGCTCAGCAAGCCGCCGCGCATCGGCACGCTGCGTGAGGCGCTGGCGCGCCTGTGCAACACTTCCCCGGCTGACTGAAGAATGGCAACAAGAGACGTCCATCGATGAATGCACTCCGACTGCTCGCTCCCCTCGTCGCGGCCCTGATGCTGGGCTGTTCGGCTGCCACCGGTCCTGGCAATGCGACATCCGGACCGCCCGATCTCTCGGGAGTCTGGATGGCCTTCGCTGTCGAGAACCCGGACGGCGGGGGCAATACCCCGCAATATTCCGAAGCGGGAAAAGCCCGGCTCGACGCCTTCGCCAGCCAGTTCCGTTCCATTCCGGAAACCGGGGCCTGGTGCCTGGGCACGGGCATGCCGGGCGTGATGATGTCGCTGGTGACCTATCCCATCCAGATCGTGCAGACGCCCAGGCTGATCGTGATGCTCGCAGAGCTGGAGATGCAGCTGCGACGTGTGTACCTGGATGGCCGTGAACACGCCGCCGACCTGCTGCCCTCCACCGCGGGTCATTCCGTGGGGAGCTGGGATGGCGAAGCCCTGGTGATCGACACGGCACTGCTCTCGGAATGGCAGGTGCGGCCCTGGCCGCGTTCCGAAGAGGCGCATATCGCCGAAAGGGTGTACCTCACGCGCCTGGGCGACGTGAAGGCCCGCGCCAGCGGTTTCATCGCCGACAGCGTGCGGGCCCCGGTCAACGACGATGTGCTGGTGGTGGAGCTGACACTCACTGACCCGGCCTACTACGACGGCCCACAGCGCCGCACCATCTACTTCCAGCGCATGGACGATTCGGCGACGCTGGAATACCTGTGCACTACCGAGCACTGGGTGGACGCGCTGGAGAAGCAGCGGATCAAGCCGGAAGTGCTGTAGGAAACGCCCCACGGCAGGATGCGTGCGCGCCCGCGCCATGGTAGGCGGGGCGCCGACTGACGGTCACGCGCCTGGCCCGCAAGCTTGCTCCTGTGGCCAACGGGAGCGGCTCATGAAATCCATTACTTGCGCAGTATCCCTGCTGGCCATCGCCGCAACGAGCGTGGCGATGGCGGATGAACAAGTCACCTCCACCGAAGCCGTGAAGATAGATTTCCGCACCCTCGACCAGGATGCGAACGGCAACCTTTCCAGGGAGGAAGTGAAGGGCGTGACGGAGCTTACCGGGCAGTTCGATACCCTCGACGCCGATCACGACCGCGCACTTTCACGGCCGGAATTCCAGCGCTGGCACCGGGCGAACACCAGCGCCGAAGAACCGCGCGATCCCACCACGGCGCCCGGCGGCAGCGCAGGCGCCCAGCACATGCCCGAAAGGGATTGAGCGACCGCGACGGCGCTGGTCAGATTCCCGGGATGGTGCGGCGCTGCGTGGCGCGCCGGTGCGCGATCTCCTGCACATAGATGGGTGTGCGGAAGTAGTTGTTGCGGCCCGCCACGATATTCTCAGGCATCGGCGTGAAAGCCACCATTGACTCCGCCATGGCCTGCCCGCGTGCCTCCACGCCCACGCGGTATTCAGGCGCGGGAAAGATCCACATGTCGTTGTTGAGGATGCCGTTGACCACCAGGCGACCCACCGTCAATGGCAACTGGGGCCGTGCCCACAGCGGCGTGGTTTCGGCACGGCGCGGCGGGCCACCCGCTCGCGCGCCTGCACCTGGCTGCTGGCGCGCGGTTGGCGGCGCCTGGGGTGCAGCTGCCGGAGGGGGATCCGGGTTGCGCAGCGACTCCGGCCGGTAGGTGGCGCTCTGCGCGAGATTGGTGGTCGTGGCGCCGGGACAGAGGTTGGATGTGCCGATGTTCGTCGCGCGCAGCTCATGCCGCAGGGCCTCCATCAAGCCCGAGACAGCCATCTTGCTCACTGCATAGACATTGCCGCTGCCGAACAGCACGCCGTCCGTGGAGGACGTGGTGACGATATGGCTGCCCTGCCCATGCGCCAGCATGCGCGGCACAAAGGTGCGGATGCCGCACAAGGGCCCCCAGAAATTGACCCCCATTCCCCAGTCCCAGTCCTTCAGCGTGCCCTGGATGACATTGGGCAGGCGACCCACGCCAGCATTGTTCACCAGGATGTGCACTGGTCCGAACAACTTCCCGATCTCGTCGGCCTTGCGCTCCCAGCCTTCGCGATCAAGTACGTCATGCACGATCGTGCGCACGCGCGCATCGCCGGCAGGGAATTCCTTCAGCGCATCGGCGAACTGTGACTCGTCGAGGTTGCCGAGGATCACCTTCGCGCCTGCCTCATGCAACGCGCGGGCAATGCCCAGGCCGATGCCGCTGGAACCGCCGGTGATGTACGCCACCTTGTCCTTCACGTCCTTGATGGGTGGCGGTTGCGGGGCGCCCATGTCCGGCCATTCTTGGGCTGCCGGCTCCGCGGCCTGCACCGGGCCTGCCGCGGACAGTGCCGCAGTACCCGCAGCCGCCGCGACGCCGCCGAGCATCTGCCGGCGATTGAAGTTCTTCTCCTCCATGCAACCCCCGCCTGTGCAACCGTTGCGCCCGAGGATACCGGTTCAGCGTGCCTTCCGCCTGAGGCACGACAGCTGCGTGCAGCCCGCTACACTCGACCGACAACACATGAAAATGGGGGAATCCATGCTCAGTCGCCGCATACTGCTGGCCTCGGCATTGCCGGCCGCCGTCCTGCCCGCATGCAGCGATCCAGGGCGCGGGAGCGGCGGTGCACCGGCCATCGTGCATGGCTATTCCCCGCCGCGTCCGGCGAAGGAGCTGGACCATCAGGTGGTGTACCGGCGCGAAAACGAGTTCTGCGCCTGGACCTACACCCGCGGTTTCTGGGAAGACGCCAACGGCCACCTGATGCAGAACTTCGATGCGCTCACGGTGGACTACCGCGACCCGGACTTCATCAACCACAACAACGTGTTCCGCAACTCCAGCGGCAGGAAGCAGGTGACGGTGCGCTCCACAGATCGCGGGCGCACGTGGAGCGGCGATGATCCGGAGATCGACATCCTTTCCGCAGGGGGCGCCGGCGCAAGGCCCTTTGCCGGGTCCGGCCCCATCGATTACCTGGACCGCAACGTGCTGCTGTATTCCTTCAGCCCGGGCTTCGGCACGCCCGCGGGGCGAGCGCCCATCCAGGTGTCGAAGGATGGCGGCCGCACCTGGTCCGCGCCTTCGGAACTGCCGCTCGATGGCCTGCATTCACTCACCGCACTCAACTCATGCCTGGTGCGTCCCGACGGGCGATGCCTGCTGTTCATGTTCGAGGTGACTGCCGAAGGCGCGCGACGCCCGCTGGTGTATGGCAGCCTCGATGGCGGCACGGAATTCCATTTCATGAGCTTCATCACGCCGGAGCGCGACACCCATGAGGCCGCGAAGAGTGGCGCCCAGGCCAGCAGCCTCGCCTTCAGCGGACACCGCTGGTTCTACCCGCGCGGCACCCTGCTCCGCAATGGCCGCATCCTGTGCACGCTGCGCTGCCAGCGCGATCCCACGGGCGACATGTGGACAGAGGTGTACAAGAGCGATGATGGCGGCCGCACCTGGGGTTTCCTGTCCCGCGTGAATGACTTCGGCGCCCCTGGCAGCCTGGTGCTGATGAGCGATGACCGCCTGGTGATGGTCTATGGCTACCGCACGCGCAATTACGGCATCCGCGCCGCGGTGAGCGAGGACGGCGGCGCAACCTGGGGCAGCGAACTGATCATCCGGGACGATGGCGGCAGCTGGGACCTCGGCTATCCCAACGCCTGGGAAGTCGAACCGGGCAAGGTGGGCTGCATCTACTACTTCAACAGCAAGGATGACGAACTGCAGGTGAATGGCGGCAAGCGCCATATCGCCCGCAGCATCTTCGCTATCTGAGTTCAGCGTCCCGACAGGGCCGGCGCGTGACCTTCGGCTCCACGGGGCGCGCCGGCCTCTGGCCGGCAGCATCGGGGTCGCTCTGGCGCAGCTCATTCCAGCGCGTGACGGCTGCCATCCACTGCTGCAGGTCCACCTGGTACTGCGCCACGCTGGCGCGTGCCTCCGGATCATCACCGCAGTAACGCAGCGCCACGGATACATCGCCCGCTGCGGCAGCGGTCTCCAGCACCTGTGCAAGATTCGGCACCCATACTTCCAGCGCGGAATCGCTTCGCCACACCACCCGCGGCCACTCATCGCGCGATCCCGGCACGGCAATGGCGGCCACCCGTGTTCCATTGAGCGGCGCGGCAGGCGCGCCCACGAAGACGGTCACCGCAGCAGCCACGCCGCCGCCGCTGGTTTCACACACCTGGTGCTGCACGCTGGCCACCAGCTTGCCTGCAGGTGCGATGCTGACGCTGGATTCGGACTGCTCGCAGACGCGCTCGGCCGACCAGGCAGGAAGCGTGGCTGTCAGCAGCAGGATGGCAGCGAGGCGGATTGGCATGGTTGAAGCAACAGACCAGGACCGCAATGCCGAGTTCCGGGGAGATAGCCTGGGCCGTACTCTCGGTTCCTTCACATTTGGGACTCAGGCACAATGCCGCTGCCGCTGGCAACAGCGGCCCAGGGGCGTTTTCCACCCACACAAGAACCGGGGGTGAAGTGCAGAAACCTTCATTGATCCTCTCCGCGGCCATGTCAGTCCTCGCGCTGGCCGGCTGCTCGGGCCGCAATGACGGCGCGGCGAAGTCCACGCGGGCCTGCGTCATCCTGCCCGACGCCTCTTCCTCGCCACGCTGGGAATCACTGGATCGCCCCGCGCTGGCCGGCGGCCTGGAGCAGGCCGGTTTCTCCTCCGACATCCAGAACGCGCAGGGCGACACCGGCAAGTACGCCACCATCGCCGACCAGCAACTGGCCCGGGGCTGCGGCGTGATGCTGCTGATCGATCACAACGGTGCCGGCGCGGCCGTGGCGTCGCGCGCCAGGCAGCAGGGCATTCCGGTGATCGCCTATGACCGTCCCATTCCCGGCGCGGACTACTACGTTTCCTTCGACAATAAGAAGGTCGGCGAGCTGGAGGGCCAGTCCATCGTCGACGGGCTGATCGCCGCCGGCAAGGATCCGGCGCGCGCCGTGGTGGTGTACATGGGTGGCGACCCTGCCGATGGCAACGCGAAGATGTTCCGCGACGGCGCGCATCGCGCGATGTCCGCCGCCGGCATCACTCCGGCGCATGAACCGCCGGGTGTCTGGGACAGCAACAAGTCGGCCACCAACTTCGAGCAGGCGCTCACGGCGCTGGGCGGCAGGGTGGATGCCGTCTGGGCGGCCAACGACACCAATGCCGCGGGCGTGATCACGGTGCTCGACAAGAACCAGCTGCGCCTGCCTGTGTCCGGACAGGATGCATCCATCGCCGGCCTGCAGAACGTGCTACTGGGCAAGCAGGCAGCCACGGTCTGGAAGCCCGCCGGCGTTGAAGCGAAGGCCGCCGTCGAGACAGCCGTGGCACTGCTGAAGGGCGAGAAGCCCGTGGCGAACCAGACCCTGGATGACGGCACGCCCTACGTTTCCGTCGAACCCATCCTCGTGGGACCGGAGCAGGTGAAGGACGTTGTCGCCGCGGGTGATGCCAGCGCCGCCAGCCTCTGCACAGCCGACGTGGCGGCCGCCTGCACGAAGTACGGCGTGCAGTAGCCCCCCCCGCCGGCATGGCGCATCCACTCATCGAGCTCACCGGGATCCGCAAGAGCTTCGGCCCCGTCTCCGTCCTCAAGGGTGTCGACCTCACCATTGGGGCGGGCACGGTAACGGCACTGGTGGGCGACAACGGCGCGGGCAAGTCCACCCTGATCAAGGGCCTCGCAGGCGTGCAGCCCTATGACGAGGGTGAGGTAAGGTTCGACGGCGCGACAGTGCAGCTGCGTTCGCCGCGTGATGCCTCGCGACTGGGCATCGAAGTGGTGTACCAGGACCTTGCGCTGTGCGACAACCTCGACATCGTGCAGAACATGTTCCTCGGTCGCGAGGAACTTTGTGCCGGCACCTTCGATGAGGGCCGCATGGAGCGGGAAGCGTCCGCAACATTGCGCTCCCTGTCGGTACGCACGGTGCAGTCGGTGCGGCAGAAGGTGTCCTCACTTTCCGGCGGCCAGCGCCAGACGGTGGCCATTGCGCGCGCCGTGCTGAAGAAGGCGCGGGTGGTGGTCCTCGACGAACCGACGGCGGCACTGGGCGTGGCGCAGACGGCGCAGGTGCTGGCACTGGTGAAGCGGCTGGCCGAACAGGGCGTGGCTGTCATCATCATCAGCCACAACCTGGCTGATGTGTTCAGCGTGGCCGACCAGATTGCCGTGCTCTACCTCGGACAGATGGTGGCCTCGCTGAAGCCCGCCGATACCGACAGCAACGAGGTGATCGGCTACATCACCGGCCTGCGCAGCGCCGCGGGAACAGCCGCGTGAACCAGCCGCAGGGGGATTTCATCGGCAGCGGCCGGGACGGCGCCGTGGGCGAACACTTCCGCGCCTGGTTCTCGCGTGTGCGCAACGGCGAGATGGGCGCCCTGCCCGCCATGCTCGGGCTTGTCCTGCTGGTGATCCTGTTCACCGCACTGAGTCCCTACTTCCTCTCCGAGCGCAATTTCGCCAACCTGCTCACCCAGGCGGCAACGCTGGTGATGCTGGCCATGGCGCTGGTGTTCGTGATCCTGCCGGGAGAGATCGACCTTTCCGCCGGCGTCACCTCCGGCGTGGCCATGTGCCTGTTCGTGGTGCTGATGGCGCCGGATGGCCCCGCGCTGGGATGGATGCCCGCACTGTCACTGGCATTGCTGGCGGGCGCAGCCATCGGCACTTTCATCGGCTTCTTCGTCGCCCGCGTGGGGATTCCCTCCTTCGTGGTGACGCTGGGCCTGTTCCTGGGATTGCAGGGTCTTGAACTGATCCTCATCGGCGCCGGCGGTGTCTACCGCATCACCACGCCGCAGGTGCTGGCCATCATGAACAGCAACCTTCCCACTTGGGGCGGCTGGGCATTGCTGGCGGTGGTGCTGGGCATTTCTGCCGCCACCGCCTGGTGGGACCGCAGCCGTCGCAGACGCGCGGGCGTGCCGGACAGCACACCGGTGCTGCTGTGGCTCCGGCTCGCGGCGATTCTGGTGCTGGGCGGCGCGGCAGTGTTGCTCCTCAACCAGGATCGCGGCACCGGCGCCGTCTCCGTGCGCGGGGTACCCATCGTCGTCCCAGTCACGCTGGCCATCCTGTGGCTGGGCACCTTCGTGCTCGACCGCACGCGATTCGGCCGCTACATCTACGCCATTGGCGGCAATGCGGAGGCCGCACGGCGCGCCGGCATCAAGGTGGTGATGATCCGCTGGTGCGCGTTCATCGTGTGTTCCTCGCTGGCCGTGGTGTCGGGCCTGTTCAGCGCCAGCAAGGTGGGATCCGTCGATGCAGCCTTCGGCCGCGACATCGTGCTCAGCGGCGTTGCTGCCGCAGTCGTCGGTGGCGTCAGCCTGTTTGGCGGACGCGGCCGGCTGCTGCACGCGGCCATCGGCGCGCTGGTGGTCGCGGTGATCACCAATGGCCTGGGCCTGCTGAACCTGCCCGGCGGCGTGAACTATCTGGTCACCGGCGGCGTGCTGATCCTGGCGGCGACGGTGGATGCGCTCTCGCGTCTGCGGCGCGGCGCATCGGGGGCGCGAAGCTGAGCGAGCCGCTTCAGCGCACCTCGAAACTGCGCGCCAGGCGCACATCGGCGCTGGATGCGCCAAGCTGCACTTCATACCTGCCCTGGTCCACCGCGTACTGCCGTGCCGCCTCGTCGTAGTACCGCAGGTCGACCGAAGGGGTGATGTCGAAACTCACCCAGCGCTGCTCGCCCGGCCGGAGCGACAGGCGCCGGATGCCGCGCAGTTCCTTGTTCGCGCGCGCATGCGGCGCATCCCCGGACCGCAGGTAGAGCTGGACCACCACGTCGCCAGTGCGCGCGCCAGTGTTGCGGACGCGGGCCGTGACACGCAGCCTGCCATTGCGCCCCACGCGCGCCCGGCTGAGCGACAGGTCCGACCAGGCAAACTGCGTGTACGAAAGACCATGCCCGAAGGCATACAGCGGCACGCCACGGAAGTACCGGTAGGTGCGGCCCTCCATGTGGTAGTCGTCAAAGGCAGGCAGCGATGTACCTGCGCTGTAGAAGGTCACCGGCAGGCGTCCGCCCGGATCAGCCTCGCCGAACAGCACATCGGCCACGGCGCTGCCGCCGCGCTGGCCCGGATACCAGGCAAAGAGGATGGCCGGCAGATTCTGCTGTGCCCAGTCCACCGCCATGGCCGAGCCGGCGGTGAGCACGAGCACCACCGGCTTGCCGGTGGCGTGTAGCGCCTCGAGAAGCTGCTGCTGCGAGGCCGGCAGCTTCAGGTCGGTGCGATCACCTCCGGCGAAGCCGGGCAGGTCCACGCGCATCTCCTCGCCCTCGATCTGGCTGGTGAGCCCGCCGACGAACACCACCACGTCGGATTGGCGCGCGGCTTCCAGCGCCGCCGCGGACGAAGGTGCGGGTACGGCAGTAGCGGGCCCTGGCGCCTCACCGGGCACAGCGCCTGGCGCGCCGGCAACCGGTCTTTCGACAAGCCCCTCCACCAGCTCCGCGCCACGCTCGTAGATCACTTCCGCCTGGGGTACAGCCTCGCGGATGCCCTGCAGGATGGTGACCGGCGCGGCCGGCGTGCCGTTGTAGTTGCCCAGCAGCGCATTGACGCTGTCGGCCGTGGGGCCAATCACCGCGATGCGCCGCACCGCCTTCGACAGCGGCAGCAGGCCGTCGTTTTTCAGCAGCACCAGCGACTGCCGCGCCGCCTGCCGCGCCAGCTCGTCATGCGCCGGCGCCTGGTTCACCGCAAGGGGTATCCTCGCCCAGGGCACGCGCCCCGGCGGGTCGAACATGCCCAGGCGCATGCGCGCCGTCATCAGGCGGGTCAGCGCGACGTCGACGTCGCTTTCCGTCGCCAGGCCGTCCTGCACCGCCTTTACCAGCGCCGCATACGTGCGGCCGCAATTGAGGTCATTGCCGCTCTTCAGCGCCAGCGCCGAGGCTGCCTCCGCGGAATCGTTGATGTGGTGGGTGCGATGGATGTCGCCCACGGAATCGCAGTCTGAAACCACATAGCCCTTGAATCCCCACTGCTCGCGAAGGATCTTGCCCAGCAGTCGCGGGCTGGCGGTGGCCGATTCGCCGTTCAACCGGTTGTACGCAGCCATCACGGCGTGCACCCCGCCCTCCTTCACCAGCGCCTCGAAGGCCGGCAGGTAGGTCTCGTGCAGGTCGCGTTCGGTGGGACGCGCATCGAACTCGTGGCGCGAGGACTCCGGGCCGCTGTGCACCGCAAAGTGCTTGGCGGTGGCATCCAGCTTGCTGTAACGCCGGTCTTCTCCCTGCAGGCCGCGCACGAAGGCCACGCCCATGCGCGCGGTGAGGAAGGGATCCTCGCCATAGGTTTCCTGGCCGCGGCCCCAGCGCGGGTCGCGGAAGATGTTGATGTTGGGCGAACAGAAGGTGAGGCCCTGGTAGCGCGCATGCTTGTCCTGGCGCAGGAACTCGTGGTGCTTGGCCCGCGCCTCGTCACTGATCACGCTGGCCACCTTGTGCATCAGTTCCACGTCGAAGGTGGCGGCCAGTCCGATGGCCTGCGGAAACACCGTGGCCTCGCCCGCGCGCGCCACGCCATGCAATGCCTCGTTCCACCAGTCGTAGGCAGGAATGCCCAGGCGCGGGATCGCCGGCGAGGCGTTCTGCATCTGCGCGACTTTTTCCTCCAGCGTCATGCGCGAAACCAGGTCGGCAGCACGTGACTCGAAGCTCCGCTGCGCATCCAGCCACAAGGGCTCGGGGGCAGCGCCGCCGGCCAGGCAGGAAGCCAGCAGGGCAAGGCAGGCCAGCATGCGACGTGGCTGCTGCATGTTCAGTTCCCGGGCGCGTCAGGGAAAGACAGGGATTGATACCAGGCCAGCGATTGCGCGGGTGGATCGAAACCGGCCGGCATCGGCAGGCCGTTCAGGCTCTGCCAGTAGGCAATGCTGGCATCGCGCCACCACTGCGCTTCCTGCTCCTGCACGGACAGGAAGATGGCGGTTTTCTGATACCGCTCGGCATCAATGCGACCCGCGAGGCCATCCCATTGACGCCGCAGGCGCCGGACTTCATCCACACCATGCGTGTAATGCGCCACCAGTTCCTCCCACAGCGTACGCCCGGAGCGCATACGGTGGTCCCAGGGCAGGTGGTGGAACCAGAGCAGGTAGTCATCGGATACCGCACTGCTGTCGCCATATTCAGCGGCCAGCGCAGGCGCGTACTGGGCAACCGCGTTGCTGCCGGTGATGCTGCGGTCGAAGCCGATGCCACTGCGGTCGGCACGGTGATAATAGACCGGGGTCCAGTCTGCGCGTGGGCCCGAGGCGTCCCAGGGCATGGGTCCGTAGTGGTGGCCCCGGCCCATCAGGTGATGCAGTCCCAGCGGCGTCATGTAGTCCACTACGGCCTGGTGCGAAGACATCATCATGTCCACGACAGGCTGCACGACGGCATCTTCCAGCGAGAACGTCATGCGCGCCCATTCTTCAGCGATGGCGCGCGCTGAGCCCTCGGGATTCCAGGCCAGCCTGCCGTAGGCAAACCAGTTGGCCTGGTTGAAGGTGGAGCCGGACCAGTCGCGGTCGGTGCCGATATTGGCCACACCGGCCATGCCCGTCAGGGCGTGCCCTTCCACCTCGCCCGCCACCACCTTCGCAACCGTCGTACCGGGGCCCCGCGTGCGGGTGTCGGTCTTCAGCGTCTCCTCGTACAGCGCCCCCATGTATGCAAGATGGGTGGCGAATCCCAGGTATTCCTTCGTGATCTGGAACTCCATCATCAGCGGCGTGCCAGGCATGGCGCCGAACAGCGGACTGAAGGGCTCACGTGGCTGGAAATCGATGGGTCCGTTCTTCACCTGCACCAGCACGTTGTCGCGGAACTTGCCGTCCAGCGGCTTGAATTCGGTATAGGCCTGCTTCGCCCGGTCGTCGGGGTTGTCCTGCGAATACACGAAGGCGCGCCACATCACGATGCCGCCATGCGGGGCCAGCGCCTCGGCCAGCATGTTGGCGCCATCGGCATGATTGCGGCCGTAGTCCTGCGGGCCTGGCTGGCCCTCCGAGTTGGCCTTCACCAGGAATCCGCCGAAATCCGGAATGAGCTGGTAGATCTCAGCCGCCTTGGCGCGCCACCAGGTACGCACTGCCGGGTCCAGTGGATCAGCAGTGGGCAGGCCACCGATCTCCACCGGCGCGCTGAAGCGTGCGCTCAGGTACACACGCATGCCCCAGGGCCTGAGCGCCCCTGCCACCACGGCCACCTTGCGCAGGTAGCGCGGGGTGAGGATGGTGGCATTGGCGTTCACATTGTTGAGCACGGTGCCGTTGATGCCCAGTGAAGCATTGGCCCGCGCATAGTCGGTGTAGCGGGGATCCGCATATTCCGGCAGCTTCCACCAGTCCCAGATCGAGGCGCCGGCATAACCGCGCTCGACGTGGCCATCGAGGTTGTCCCAGTGGTTCAGCACACGCACCCGCACGCGCGGCACCTCGCGCACATCCAGCCGGGACAGCGGCTGGCCGGTCTGCATCAGCCGCAGCAGGTGGAAGGCGCCGTAGAGCACACCGGCATCATCATTTGCCGCGATGACCGTGGCTGCCTTTCCATCCACCCGCATGCTGCGGATCAGGTAGCCCTCGCTGCCCAGCGACCGCGTATCGAGCCCGAGCTCGCGGATCTGCGGTGAAGTGGTGACGGTGCCGGCCAGGATGGCACCGGCACGCGTGACGCGCTCCTGCACGGGTGGCGCGCGGCCGAGCAACCCGGCCAGTCCGCGCAGCAGCTCGCTGCGGGCCGAGGCACGGGCAGGCGTAGCGGCTTCCAGCACCAGCTGCGTGGCCAGGGGACGGTACTGCCGCGCCTGCGCCTCCGGCAGTGGCCGGTAGCGCAGCCACAGGTCATACCCATCTTCGGCACGCACCGCCAGGGCGGTGAATGCCAGCACCACCAGCAGCAGCGCCTGGCACGCGGCTCGCATCAGCGCAGCAGGTACTGGTTCAACAGGTTCTCGTATCGCTCCTGCCCGCCACTGGTCTGACGGGGTTCGCCCGCCTGCTTCGCATGGGAGACCAGGTCGGTGAGCTTGAGGCGGCCTGCGGCGAAATCCTTGCCGGCGCCGGAATCGAAGCTGGCATAACGCGTCCTGCGCCACTGCTCCCAGGGCGACTTCGTGAGCAGGGCGTGGGCCACTTCCAGGCCACGGGCAAACGCGTCCATGCCGCCGATGTGGGCGATGAACAGGTCCTCCATGTCCGTGGATTCACGGCGCGCCTTGGCATCGAAGTTGAGACCACCCACCAGTCCGCCCTGGCGCAGCACCACCATCATGGCCCCGACGGTGTCGTAGAGGTCGGTGGGGAACTGGTCGGTATCCCAGCCGTTCTGGGCATTGCCGCGGTTGGCATCAATGCTGCCCAGCAGGCCGTGGTCGGAAGCCACCTGCAGGTCATGCTCGAAGGTGTGGCCCGACAACGTCGCATGGTTGGCCTCGATGTTCAGCTTGAAGTCCTGGGCCAGGCCATGCTCGCGCAGGAAGCCGGCCACGGTGGCGCTGTCGAAGTCGTACTGGTGCTTCATGGGCTCCATTGGCTTGGGCTCGATGAAGAAGCTGCCCTTGAAGCCGATGCTGCGGCCGTAGTCGCGCGCCATCGCGAGGAAGCGGCCGAAGTGCGCCAGCTCGCGCTTCATGTCGGTGTTGACCAGCGAGGCATATCCCTCGCGGCCTCCCCAGAACACGTAGTGCTCGCCGCCCAGCTCCACAGTCGCATCCAGTGCGTTCCTGACCTGCACGGCCGCGCGGGCCACGACGTTGAAGTCCGGATTGGTGGCGGCGCCGTTCATGTAGCGCGGATGGGAGAACAGGTTCGCGGTGGCCCAGAGCAGCTTCACGCCGGTGGCCTTCTGCCGCTCCTTCGCCAGCGCCACCATGTGCCTGAGGTTGCGCTCGTATTCACCGATGTCCGCGGCGTCCGGCGCCATGTCCACATCGTGGAAGGTGTAGTACGGCACACCGAGCTTGGTGATGAACTCGAAGGCGGCATCGATGCGCGCCTCGGCCGTGGCCATGGGCGTGCCCGACTCCCAGGGGAAGCGCCGTGTCCCGGGACCGAAGGGATCGTGTCCGGCGTTGGTGAAGGTGTGCCAGTAGCACACCGCAAAACGCAGGTGCTCCGCCATGGTCCTGTCGCCAATGCGGCGGTTGGCCTCATACACCTTGAACGCCAGCGGATTGTCCGAATCGCGGCCTTCAAAGGGAATCGTGCCGATGCCGGGAAAATATTCGCGCTGGCCGATGAAGGGTTTCGTCATGGAAGCAATGGTCCTGTTCAGGTGTTGAAGATGAATGATGGAAGGCTGGCAGGCCTACTCGCCGCCTCGTGCGCCTGAGTACAGTTGCCGCGCCATGCCGAGCTGGCGCGTGAATTCCCGGCAGGCCTCTGCGTAGCCGCCGGCGGCGCGCGGATCCGGCGTCGCCGCCAGCGCCGGTTCGGTCTGCACGTGATCGTGCACGAGGGCTGCAAGCGCGCCCGCACTGCCGTCCGTGGAACAGGCCCACAAGGCCTGCAGCGCCGCGCCGAAGGCCGCGCCTTCCGGCTGTGCGGGTACCTCCACCGGCAACTGGAACACATCGGCAACCATCTGGCGCCAGGCGACGCTGTTGCTGCCGCCACCGGTGAGGCGGATGGCCTCGAATGCCAGTCCGGCGGCGCGCAGCGAGTCAAAGCCGTAGCGGAGCGAATAGGTCGCGCCCTCCATGGCCGCGCGATAGACATTGCCGCGCGTGAAGTTCGCCAGGTTCAACCCGTAAAGGCTGCCGCGCGCACGCGGCAGGTCGGGCGTGCGCTCGCCGTTGAAGAACGGCAGCATGCCCAGCCCGTCCGCACCGGGCACCGTTCCGACCAGCACCGCATCGCCTTCGCGGCTGCTGAAGCCGAAGGCCCTGGCCACGTTCTCGGTGGCGACGGTGCAGTTCATGGTGCAGATCAGCGGCAGCCAGCCGCCGGTGGACGAGCAGAACGCGGCCCAGCCGGCCCCGTCATCCACCACCGGGCGCTCCGCGCAGGTGAACAGCGTGCCTGAGGTGCCCAGGCTCATGCTGAGCACGCCGGGAGCCACGTTGCCTGTGCCGATGGCCGCCATCATGTTGTCGCCGCCACCCGCGGAAACGCGCACGCCAGAGGGCAGTCCCAGCTCCGAGGCAATGGCAGGCAGCAGGGGAAATGAGGCGTTTGCCGAAACCAGTGGCGGCAGGCAGGCGCCCAGGTCGCGCTCCGCATCGGTGGCCTTGAGCATGCCCGGTGACCACTGCCTCGAGCGCACATCCAGCCAGCCGGTGCCGGAGGCATCCCCATGTTCCATGAACCGCTCGCCCGTGAGCCAGAAGTTCACATAGTCATGGGGCAGCAGGATGGTGGCGAGGTTTGCATAGGCCTCGGGCCGGTTCCGGCGCGTCCATGGCAGCTTTGATGCGGTGTATCCGGCCAGCACGGGATTGCCGGCCAGCGAGATGCAGCCGGCCGGGCCGCCCGCGGCAGCCATGATGGCGTCGCATTCGGCCTGGGTGCTGGTATCGCACCAGAGCTTCGCCGGGGCCAGTACCTTGCCCGCGCTGTCGAGGGGAACAAAACCATGCTGCTGACCGGAAACCCCCAGCGCAGTGACGCGGCGGCGCTGTTCCGGCGCGAGCCCGGCGAAGCAGCCACGGATGGCATCGATCCACCATTCCGCGCGCTGCTCGCGGGTGCCGTTGGCGCCGGCGATCAGTTCCAGGGGCCGGGACTGCGTGGCGACAACACGCCGTTCCTGCGGATCGTATGCAACGAGCTTGACGCCCTGTGTACCAACATCGAGGCCGACAGCCAGGCCCATGGATCCCCCGGAAATCATCTGCGACGCGAAGTGCGGCAGTTTGGACCAGCCGCGCCGCCAGCGCCACTGACGTCATGGAATGCCGCCGGAACAGCCGTCCGGCTGGCGGGCAACGCCGACCTTCCCGGCATTCGTATGACTATAGCCTCCGGCGGTGCGCCCGGGGACCATCCCCGCAGCCACAGCCGGCGTAGTACATTTGGGCCCATGAAAATCGAGCAGCATGGACGCCGCCGCAATGGGTTGATCCTGGGGCTGGGCCTGGCCCTGCTGCCCGGCATCGGGCAAGTGCAACCGGCGCCCGCACCGCCATCCCTGCGGTTCGCGGATGTGTTCGGCCCGGGCATGGTGCTGCCGCATGGCCAGCCGCTGACGCTCAGCGGCACCGCCGCGCCACGCCAGAAGCTGAAGCTTTCCGTCGATGGCCGCGAATACGAACTGCGCAGCGACTCCCGCGGCCTGTGGCGGCGCGAGATTGCACCCCTGGCCGCAGGCGGCCCCTACTCCATCGTGCTGGACAACGGCCAGGGTGAAACGGCCGAACTCGACCAGGTCCTTGCCGGAGAGGTCTGGCTTTGTTCCGGACAGTCCAACATGGAATTCACGGTGGGCATGTCCAGTGACCAGCCGGCGGAGGCCCTGGAAGGCCAGGCTTCCATCAGGCTGCTGCCGGTGCGCCAGCAGACTGCGTTGCAGGCCGGTGATTCCTTCCCCACCAGGCCGGCGTGGCTGCCTGCCGGACCCAGCCAGATCCGCAGCTTCTCTGCGGTCTGCTATTTCTTTGCCCGGCAGCGGCTGGCCGACACCGGGGTACCGATAGGCGTCATCAATGCCTCCTGGGGTGGATCTGCCATCGAACCGTGGATGAGCGAGCGGCAGCTGGCCACTTGGCCCTCCTATCGGCACCAGGTCGACCTGCTGCGCCAATACCGCGCGGACCGCCGCAAGGCCGAGCTGGCCTTCGCAGCCGACTGGGTGCAATGGTGGAATGCCAGTTCCAGCGAGGGCCCGGTCTGGGAACAGGGCGTGCTCACGGGGCGTGACTGGCAGGAGGCACCGCTGCGCGACTGGCGCACCTATCCGGATGCGCGCCTGGCATTCTTCACCGGCAGCCTGTGGTATTCCAGCTCATTCACGCTCACGGAAGAGCAGAGCCGCCGCGGCGCCAGCTTCGTCCTGGGCCGCGTGGATGAAGTCGACACCACCTGGGTGAACGGAAAATTCGTCGCCAACACCTTCGGCTATGGCACCCGCCGCGAATACCGCCTGGAGCCCGGCGTGCTGCGTGCGGGCACCAACCAGGTGAGCACAATGGTCACGAGCACCTACGAGGCCGGCGGCCTGCTCGGGCCACAGGCCGATGTGGGGATCCGTTTCGACAATGGCGAATTCCTGGCGCTGGGCGAAAGCTGGAAGTACCGTTTCGTGCCGAAGCAGACCGGCTATCCGCCGCGCGCACCCTGGGAGAGCGTGAAGGGCGTCAGCGGCATGTTCAACGGCATGATCGCGCCGCTGTCACCGCTCGCCCCCACGGGTGTGATCTGGTACCAGGGGGAATCCAACGTGGACAAGGCCAGCGAGTACGGCCCCCTGCTCACGGGACTCATCAGCGACTGGCGCCGGCACTTCGGGCGCCAGATGCCCTTCATCGTGGTGCAGCTGCCCAACTACGGCGCGGTGGCGCAGTCACCGGCAGAATCGGGCTGGGCCATGCTGCGGCATGTGCAGCAGCAGGCAGCCCTGCACGATGACTCTGTTGGCCTCGTGCCGACGCAGGATCTCGGCGACGACACGGACATCCATCCACGCCGCAAGTTCGCGGTTGCCCTGCGCGTGGCCGAGGTCGCACGCGCACTGGAAGCCCGGGCTCCGTCGGATGGCGTCGTGCCCCGCCTGGCGGCGCTGCGGGCCGATACCATCGAGCTGGAGTTCTCGCCTCCCCTGCCGGCCGCCGATGCGGCTCGCCTGCGGGTCTCCGGGTTCATCCTCTGCGGCGCGACATCAGCAAGCTGCGTACCCGCCGTGGCAGAAAAGCAGGGCAGCCGTATCGCGGTGAGCCGCACCGCCCTGCCGGAGGCCACCCGGGTGCGCTACTGCTGGTCTGATGGCGGCACCTGCGCACTGCGGTCACTCGGGGACCTGCCGGTCGGATCATTCGAGCTGTCCATCCGGCGCGCCAGCAAATAGCCGACCATGCCCGCATGGCAGCGGGCAGGATTTTCGTCGGCGTGGGTGGATGGAGCTTCGCGCCCTGGCGCGGGCTGTTCTATCCCACAGGCCTGGCGCAGCGGCGCGAGCTGGCCTTCATGGCCGGCAAGCTCGGCGCGGTGGAGATCAACTCCACCTTCTACGGCATGCAGAAGCCCTCGACCTACCAGCGGTGGCACGACGAGACGCCCGAGGATTTCATCTTCACGGTGAAGGGGCCGCGCTTCGCCTCGAACCGCAGCGACCTGGCCACTGCCGGCCCATCCATCCTGCGCTTCCTTGACAGTGGACTGCTGCGGTTGGGCAGGAAGCTCGGACCCATCAACTGGCAGCTGGCCCCGGGCAAGCCTTTCGTGGCCGCTGAGATGGAGGCCTTCCTTTCCCTGCTCCCCGGGGCCCATGAGGGACACAGGCTCCGCCATGCCATCGAAGTGCGCCATCCCGGATTCGCGGTGCCGGAATTTGTGGGCCTGGCTCGTCGCCATGGGGTGGCCATCGTGCTTGCAGGAGATGCCACCTATCCGCAGATCGCCAATGCGACGGCAGGCTTTGCATACCTGCGGCTGATGGGCACCGTGGACAAGGAGCAGCGCGGGTATCCTGCCGCCGCTCTCACCCGCTGGGCCCGACAGGCCAGAGCGATTGCCGAAGGCTCTCCCGCCAGGGAACTCACCCTTGTGCCGGAGGACACCGCCCCGGTGGGGCCGCGTGATGTGTACTTGTTCGTCATCAGCGGCGCCAAGCACCGCAACCCCGCGGCAGCTATGGCGCTGCGGGAGAAGCTCGGAGACTGAAGTCCCGGACCGGCGCCGCTATGGCTTGTGGCCGGCCTCGATGTCGCGCGCCTGCTGGAACATGAGCTGCCCGGATGCCTCATCGGCTTGGAAGTCGACGGGTTCGAGCAGGAATCCGACATGGTCGCCCAGGTCGATCCGCTCCAGCACCTTGCCCGCAAACCAGCGATCGCAGGCATCCAGCACGGGTACGCCATGCACTTCGCGCCATTGCACGCGGGCGAACTTGTCGATCTCGTCCCCCGTCTCGCCGCCGAACAGGTCGGCGATGTCCTTGTGCTTCTTTTCCACCACGTGCACTGCCAGCACCGTCGCACGCAGCGCGAGCCGGTAAGTGTGGTTCTTCTTCGACAGGCAGGCCAGGAAGTGCGGTGGGTGGATGCTGCATTGGGTGGCAAAGCCGATCAGGCAGCCAGAGCGCTCACCGTCCACCGCGGTGGTCACCACGTACAGCGGATAATCCAGGTGCGTTGCGAGCCTGGCGAAAGGTGTCTTTTCCCTGCCCGGCCCTGCCATGCCCTACTCCACCAGCGCCAGAAGGCTCTGGTACTTCTCGATGTACCAGCGGTTCTCGTTGTTGTAGCGGGGCAGGGCCACAGGCCGGATCCCCCTCGCATCCTGCTTCCACAGGCAGGGGCAGGTCACTGGTTTGTCCAGCGGCTGCTCGCCCACCCGGCTCAGCTCGGCGAGTGCCACCTTGGCGCGCTTCACCACGTTGTAGAGCCGCGTGACATTGCGCGGGCCGCCGTTGTAGGCCGCCACGGGGAAGATGCCCAGCACCATGGGATTGTCCTGGTAGGCTTCGCGGATGTCCTTGCGCATCTGCGCCAGCTCGATGTCGAGCAGGCAGATTGCCGCCTTCATGGCATTGAGCAGGTTTGTGGCGCCACGCTCGAAGTCGGGATCAATGCGCGCGCGCGGGCAACGCCGTACCACCAGGGCATAGGTGCCATTGCCCTTGCGGTTGGTGAACTGCATCGGGCCGAGCGCCGATGCGCTGGAGACGCTGTAGCGGTAGGCCTCTTCACGCTTCAACCCGTACTGGCTCAGCACCTGGTTGAATGCTTCTGCGCCACGGTTGGTGTACTCCGCGTCATCGGTCTGCTCGATAACGGCCAGCGCGGTGATGAGCCGGGTGGGCACCACGTCTGCCAGCAGCATGCCGGGATAGGCGGCACTGGGCACCTGCGCCGCGCGCAGCTCATCCACCGCCTGCTGCGCCGTGTCCTGCAGGAAGTTGCGGCCGGCAGCGACCAGCAGTGGATCGAAGGTGTCCTCGGTGAACGGCAGGTACACGATGGGTTGTGCCTTGTCCACCACTTCGCGCCAGCGCTTCTTCTTGATCAGCGCGCTGTCGAAGACCGGAAACTTGCGGCCGTAGACCTTCAGCGGCTCGCCCTCGCGCGAGAAGGAAAACATCAGCCTTTCCGCGCCGGTGCCCTTCACGTGCCTGGCGTCGATGCCCGGCGTGCGCATCACGAACGGCAGGGGCTTGCGCCCGGGCTTCCAGTTCACCGGGGGGCGCGGGATCTCCACGTGGGCGAGGGTCCAGTCCTGCCGGGTCTCGCTCCACAGCGCAAAGACCACCGGCCGGCCGCGCAGGGTTTCCTTCTTGCCCTTGCCGGTGAAGAGATATTCGAGCGGCACGTCGCGCAGCAGCGTCTCTGCCTCAACCACGAGCGTGCGGATGACCTCATCCCTGCCTGGCAGCTCTGCCTCGATGGTGACATCCGCCAGTTCCTCGGTGGGCAGTTTGTCGGCGCCGGACTCCGCCACGGCCAGCGGGACCTCGCCCTCGACTTCAAGCGAAACCTCTTCACCGGATGCCTGCGATTGCGCCTGCTCCGTCGCCAGCGCTTCGACAAGCATGTAAGGCTCGGGTTCTTCGTATGCGCTGTCTGCCGTGGCTGCACAGCCGGCCAGCAACAGCAGGCAGAGGAGAGATGGCACCCAGACAGCGCCGCGTGGGCCGGACATGAACATGCTGCACGCAGCTTACCCGCGTGCGCGCCGGATTGTCTGTCGGAGTCGCCCGTACGTCAGGATCACGCGGATGTGCTAGCGGACAAGTGCGTTGGGTGCGCCCACCGACAGCCTGCGACGGCGCTGTGTTTCGGAAATGTCGGTGACGCTGGCGGATCTGCCCGCACGGTGCCCGGAGGATGATCCTGCGGACAGCAGCAGCGATTCCAGCCTGGCCGGCAGCAGCCGCACCGCTTCGCCCAGCGCCGCCTCTTCCTGCGGCTGCGCCAGCAGATAGCCCTGCAGCACGACGCCGCTGTCGCGCAGCACCGCAAGTTGTGTAGTGCGCTCCACGCCCTCGGCCGTGATCTTTACGCCGATGTCCCGGCACAACGCGATGATGGCGCTGGCGATGGCGGCAGACCGGCCGCTGCGGTCGATCCCCGCCACCAGGCTCCGGTCCAGCTTCACACGGTCCAGCGGCAGCTGCTCGAGGGAGGCCAGCGAGGAGAACCCGGTGCCGAAATCATCCAGCGCCACGGCCACCCCCATCTGCCGCAGCCGGTGCAGCCCGTCGATGATGCCGGGCCCGGTCTGCAGCACCGACTCGGTGAGCTCCACTTCAAGCTGGCGGGGTGGCAGCGAATATTCCTCCAGCAGCCTGGCAATGCGGTCTGGAAAGCGCGCATCGAACAGCTGGCGCGGCGACACGTTCACGGCGACGCGCATGTCGCCCAGGCCCTGCCCGCGCCAGCGCGCCGCGGTGGCGATGGCTGTCTTCATCACCCAGTCACTGATCTCGATGATGAGCCCGGACTCCTCGGCGATGGGCAGGAACTGCTCGGGGGAGATCATCCGTCCATCTGCCGTGCGCCACCGGAGCAGCGCTTCTGCCACTTCGACCCGCAGCGTGGCAACATCGATCTCGGGCTGGTAGACCAGGCGCAGTTCGCCGCGGTCCACCGCCTGCCGCAGTCCCTGCTCCGTGGCAAAGCGTTCTGCGGCAGCCTCGACCAGGTCCGGAGTGAAGACCACAAGCTGGCGGCGTCCCAGTGCCTTGGCCCGGAACAGCGCCGCATCGGCCGCCCGCAACAGCGACTCCGCCGTGTCGGCATGGTCCGGATGGAAGGCCGCACCCACACTGACGCTGACCAGCACTTCCCGGTCGTCGATGAGCAGCGGCTTGCCGAAGGCATGCAGCAATGACTCGCCCATGGCGTGCAGGGAACCCGGGTCGGCGTTGTCAGCCTGTGCCAGCACGGTGAACTCATCGCCGCCGAATCGCGCTGCCATGCCGTGGCTTCCCACGGCCTCGCGCAGGCGCGCGGCGATGGCCACCAGCACCCGGTCACCGAATCCATGGCCCATGCCGTCATTGATGTTCTTGAAGTTGTCCAGGTCGAGGAAGTACAGGCCCATGCCACGATGCTCCCGGTCACTGGCCTCCAGCAGCTCCGCCACGCGCTGGAACAGCTGACGGCGATTGGGCAGCTCGGTAAGTGCGTCGTGTTCGGCCAGGTGCTGCAGTTCGCGGGTGCGTTCGACCACCCGTGCCTCCAGGCTCTGCTGGTAAGTGCGCGCAACGGACTGTGCGGCTTCCAGGTTCACCGCCATCTCGTTGAAGGCCGCGCCCAGCCGGTCCAGTTCGCGGCTGCCGGCGCGCGGCACACGCACCTGGGAATCTCCCTGCGCGATCCGCTGGCTGGCGTCGATCAGGCGGCGCACGGGCCGCAGGATGCTCAGCACTGTTGCAGCCGACACCGCCAGCAACAGCAGGAGCACGGCCACCGACAGCCATGCCAGTGTGCTGCGGGTGATGCCTTCCTGCCCTGCCTGCTGGCGCGTGGTGACGCCCAGTACCGGCTCCCACGGCATGGGCGTGCGCACGGCTGGCGCCCCTGCCGGAGGCGCGAGGAAAACCGGAACGCGCGTCCGCTGCGCCGGTGGCAGCAACAGCGGTGCCGCCGCCGCTGGAGGGCTCGACAACTGCTCGCGCAGCAGGACGAGGTCAGCCTGCAGTTTCGACCTGGTGCCTGCCAGCGCGTCATCCAGATCGGTGATTTGCAGCCGCAGGCCGCGGATGCGCAGCAGATCATCTGCGGTCTGCTCGTAGGCTTCGCGCCCCAGGCTGCGCTTCAACCCGCTTTCATTCCGCCCCAGCGTCGTGGCGAACTGGTCTTCCAGTTGCGAGAGCCTGCGGGCAGCCGGTACGGACAGGGGCTGGTCGCGCAGTTCCAGCGCCTGGCTGCGCAGCGCCTTCAGCTCTCCGACGAGGTCGACCAGGGCCTGCCGGGCCACCACCCGGCCGAGGATCTTCCATGCCTTGTCGAGGGATTCCTGCAGTCGCGCGTCGACGTCGGCGAGCGCACCGGTGAATTGACCGAAACGGGCACGCCGCGCGTCGGCAAGCTCCGCGAGCTTCAGTCCCGAGCGCAGTGCCTGGTCCACCCCGGACGCCAGATCAGCCCCATGCAGCGCAACGAGGATGCCGCGCAGGTCGGTTGTGGCTGCGCGCACCCTCTCGATGCGCTCCGGGTTGCGCGAACGCTCCGCCGCCTCTACCGCATCCTGGAATCGCTGCAGCACGAGCAGGGCGCGCGCCGTGGAGCGGCCTGGCCGGGCGAGGGTCTCGGGAACAAGGGCAGCAGAGGGTATGGCTGGATCTGCGGGCACCACGCGCACCGTGGTGACGGAGATGGTGCGCTGGACGGTGAAGTTGGCAACCGCTGCCAGCACCCCGACACCGATGAAGGCCACCGCGAGCTGCCATGCGATGCCGGGACGCCAGGTGAAGAGGCTCCCCATTCCTGCCCGCCAGCGCGGCTGAATTGATTGCATCGCCAATCCGTCCCTGGTCATGAAGACGGAGATTCTCGGCAACGCCACCGTAAACAGGTGGGACCTTCAACAGAATTGAGCCGTGCGTCCCTGCCGCGACGTGATATGTCACATGCCGGTGTGAAGCAGTCGCTTGCCTCGTGTCAGAGGATTCCTACCGTGAGGATTCCCTGAAGCGGAATGTAGTCTTGCCGATGGTCACGATGTCGCCATCGTGCAGGAAGTGCCGGCTCACGCGCCGGCCGTTCACCTGCACGCCATTCACGCTTTCCAGGTCCTCGATGATGCAGTGCTGTGGACTGCCGAGGATGACCGCATGCCGGCGGCTGACGAAGTTGGCATCGATCTGGATGTCGTTATCGGGCGTGCGGCCGATGGTGCTGCGACGACCCAGCTCATGTTGCTGGCTGCCATCCTCCTCACTTGCCAGGAAGCGCCGGGGCAACTGGTCGGTACCGCCAACCACTTTCAGGGCCGGCCTCGAACCCGTCTCCTCCTTGCCGAGGCGGGCGATGTTCTGCTGCAGGTTGCCCAGCAGCGAGGCGCTTGCGCGAACATCGGCTTCCAGCCGCTCGATGCGGTCGCGTGCGTCGCGCAGCTCCGCGTCGCGACTGGCTGCGCGCTCGCGCGCCGCGGCCAGCTCACCCTCGAGTTCGCGGATCCGCTCCTGCTGCTGCGCGAACATCTGCACGGCGGCAGTGGCCGCTTCCTCGCTGGCACGCAGCTCGGCGAGTTCGGACTCCTGTCGGGCTGCCAGGGTGCGGTGGGCCTCTGCCTCACCGGCCAGCTGCTGCTCTCTGGTTGCAGCGGCCTCCAGCTGCTGCCGCGCCGCCACAAGTTCGGCGTCGCGCTCCTGCAGGCGGGCCTCCAATTCCCGCTGGCGCCCGGCGCTGCTGCTGCGCAGGGATTCGAGCTCCGCCGCAAGTGCCGCCTCGCGTGCGGCCGCTTCCTGCCTCTGCGCGGCGCCCTGTGCCCTGAGTTCCGCAAGTTCAGCCGCGTGGCGAGACTCCAGTCCCGCGACCTGCTCATCGCGTTCGGCCAGCATGGCATTGAACACGCCGCGGACACCCTGCGCGTGGCGCAGTGCCTCCGCCTGGCGCTCGGTGCGCCGCCGCAGCTCCTCCATGTCTCCTGCCCGTACACCCTGTGCCAGCGCCAGTGACTGCTCCGCCGTGGCGAGCCGGCGGGAAAGCTCTTCGGCCAGGCGGGCCGCCGTCGCGCGCTCCCCGTCGATGAGTGCCTGGGTCTCGCTGCGGGTACGCTCGACCAGTTCCAGGGCCGCGTTGCGCTCTGCCTCCGCGGCAGCGAGCTGACCTTGCAGTTCACGCAGGCGCTCGGTCTTGCGCTTCAGGCTGGATTCGACTTCGCGCAGGCTGTCAGTGAGGTCGGGGGCGACCTCCGGCATGGCCAGCGCGACGAAGGTGTCGGTGGCACCATCCGCCACCACATCGGCGGTGGATTCAGCGGGATCAGCGGCAGGCGTGCCGAAGTCCATCAATGGCAACTCTGCGGTTGCCTCAAGGTCGACTTCCTGTACGAGGGGCTGGTGCTTCTTCTTGCGGGACATCGTGGGCGCAGGATACGTCGGCAACACCAGCGCCGTGACGCGACCGGAGAAAAATACGCCTTAAGTCACATCGCGCATCAGTCCCGTGGCGCGATCTCCCAGCCACCGCCCAGCGCCTTGTAGAGAGTCACCAGCGCGGTGGCAGCACGCGTCCGGCTGATGGCCAGCTGGTCTTCGGCCTCCAGGGACGTGCGGTAGGCATCGAGGGCCGAGAGGAAGTCGGATACCCCGCCCTCGAAGCGTTGCGTGGCCAGGTCAGCCGCCTCGCGGCTGGCTTCGGCCGCGCGGGTGAGATGTTCCAGCCGGCGTCTCTCCCGTGCGAAATCCGAAAGCGCGTTCTCGGTTTCCTCGAGAGCCAGGAGCACTGTCTGCTCATACGTCGCCAGCGCTTCGGCGCTGCGCGCATCGGCCGCGCGGATGCGCTGGTACACATGGCCGAAATCCAGCAGGCCCCAGCTGAGCGAGGGTCCGAAACTGCGGCGGTCATTGCCGGAGTCATCCAGCTGCCCGAACGTCGGCGCCGACAGGCCGATGCTGGCGTCGATGCTGATGCGCGGAAACAGGTCCGCGACCTGCACGCCAATGGCGGCGGTGGCTGCGGCCAGCTGCCGCTCGGCTGCACGGATATCCGGGCGACGGCGGAGCAGCGCCTCCGGCGTTCCCAGCGGGATGCTTGCAGGCATCGCGGGCAGCGCGCGGACGTCGGTGAGCGTGAGGTCCATTGCGCCCGGTTGCTGACCCGTGAGTACCGCAATGCGCCGCATGGCGCGGTCGACAGCGGCTTCAAGCGGGGGCACGCTGGCCAGCGTGCTTTCCACCTGCGCCGTCGCCCGCGCCGTATCCAGGGCAGTGCCCCGACCAGCCTCCAGCCGGGCATTCACCAGTTCCAGTGCCCGCGCTTGCGTCCCGGCATTGGTGCGCGCCACTTCCAGCTGGCTCTGCACACCGCGCAGTTCGAAATAGTTGCGCGCCACCTCGGCAATCACCGACAGCACGACCTGGTTGCGTGCGGCCGAGGCCGCCTGGGCCGCGGCGCGGGCGGATTCGTTGGCGCGGCGCACTCGCCCGAAGAGATCCAGCTCCCAGCCGGCGTCGAAGCCCGCGTCATACACCTGGTAGTCGCGATCCACCGGCGTGCCCGGAGGAACGCCGGGCGTGGCGGCGGCACTCTGCCGCACGTCGTTATAGCTGGCCTTGCCGGTAATGCTGGGCAGGAAGTCGAACAGGCGCTCGCGGCGCAACGCCCTCGCCTCGCGCAGCCGGGCCGTGGCCGCGGCGACGTCGCGGTTGTTCTTCACCGCCGCGTCGACCAGCTCATCGAGCACCGGATCTGCGAACTGCCGCCACCACTCGCGCTCGATCTCGCCCTGGCCGCGGTCCTCCAGCAGGGAGGCAGCATCGAATTGCCCGTCCACCTCGGTGTCCGGCTCGCGGTAGTCCGGTCCCACCGCGCACGCGGCCACGAGCAGCGAAGCGCACAGCAGCGTCGCTGTGCGGGCCATGTCATCAAGCCGCAGCATGGGCAGCCTCCCTCCGGCGCTTCACGAAGCCGCGGATCAGCACGAAGAAAACCGGTGTCAGGAACAGGCCGAAGAAGGTCACGCCGAGCATGCCCGAGAACACCGCTACCCCCATGGCCCGACGCATCTCGGAACCGGCGCCCGTGGACAGCATCAGTGGCACCACACCCATGATGAAGGCCAGCGAGGTCATGATGATGGGCCGCAGGCGCAGCCGGCAGGCCTCCACTGCGGCATCGAACGGGTTGCGACCCCGTTCTTCCAGGTGCACGGCGAACTCGACGATCAGGATGGCGTTCTTGCATGCCAGCCCCACCAGCACCAGGAATCCGATCTTGGTGAAGATATTGTTGTCGCCACCCACCAGCCACACGCCGGTGAGTGCGGACACGATGCACATGGGCACGATGAGGATCACCGCCAGCGGCAGGGTCCAGCTTTCGTACTGGGCCGCCAGCACCAGGAAGGCCAGCAGCACGCACAGCGGGAAGATCAGGGTGGAGCTGCCCCGCGCCAGGATCTCCTGGTAGGAAAGGTCGGTCCACTCGAACGAGACGCCGGCCGGCAGCTTCTCGCGGGCGAGGCTTTCCAGTGCGTCCAGCGCCGCACTGGAGCTGGTACCGGGCATCGCCTGGCCATTGATGTCTGCGGCCAGGTAGCCGTTGTAGTGCGTGACGCTGTCGGGCCCGAAGCTGTCCTTCACCGTCATCACCGAACCCAGCGGAACCATCCCCCCCTGCAGGTTGCGCGTCTTGAGGTCAAGCACCTGCTCCTTGCGCGCACGGAAGCCGGCATCGGCCTGGGCGATCACTTGGTAGCTGCGCCCGAAGAGGTTCAGGTCGTTCACGTACAGCGAACCCAGGTACACCTGCAGTGCCTCGAAGATGTTGGCCAGGGGAATGTCCTCGCGCTTCGCCTTCTCGCGATCAATGTCGGCGTAAAGCTGTGGCACGTTCACCAGGTAATTGGAGAACACTCCAGTGATTCCAGGTGTCTGGTTGGCCTCGGCGAGGAACTCCTGCAGCACGCGGTTCAGCTCCTGGTAGCCCAGCGAGCTGCGGTCCTGTATCTGCATCTTGAAGCCGCCCAGTGTGCCCATGCCCTCCACCGGCGGGGGCGGCGCCACACCCACGAAGGCGTCCTCGATGGCGAACAGCTTGCCCTGCACCGCGGCAAGGATCTCGTCGGCTGAACGGTCACCGGTACGCCTGGCCCGCGGCTCCAGCGTGGCGAACACCACGCCGCTGTTGGAGGCGATGCCGAAGCCCGCCGTGACCGACATGCCTGAGAACGCGATCACCGCCTCCACTCCCTCCTCCTGTGCGAGAGTGTCCGAGATGCGCTTGATCACTTCCTCGGTGCGCTCGAGCGTGGCGGCATCGGGCAGCTGCGCGAAGGCAATGATGTAGTCCTTGTCCTGTACCGGCACGAAGCCGCCCGGCACGCGAATCAGCGCCAGGCCTCCCAGCAGGAGCAGGCCGGCATAGACGGCGATGGCCACGGCCGACTTGCGCAACACGCGCCCCACCCCCCGGCTGTAACTGCCGGAGGCACGCGTGAAGAAGCGGTTGAAGGGACGGAACACCCAGCCACCGGTGCGATCCAGGAATCGCGTGAAGAGGTCCTTCGGCGCGTCATGCGGCTTCAGCAGCGCCGCCGCCAGCGCTGGCGACAGGGTCAGCGAATTGAACGCCGAGATCAGCGTGGAGATGGCGATGGTAATGGCGAACTGCCGGTAGAAGCTGCCTGTCAGTCCGCCGATGAAGGCAATGGGGATGAATACCGCCGTCAGCACCAGCGCGATGGCGATGATGGGCCCGCTGACCTCATCCATGGCCTTGAATGTCGCGTCGCGCGGCGAGAGCCCGTCGGCGATGTTGCGCTCCACGTTCTCCACCACGACGATGGCGTCATCCACCACGATGCCGATGGCCAGCACCAGTCCGAACAGCGACAGCGTATTGATCGAGAAGCCCAGCAGGTGCAGCACGGCGAAGGTGCCGACGATGGACACGGGCACCGCCAGCAGCGGGATGATGGAAGCGCGCCAGGTCTGCAGGAACAGCACGACCACGAGCACGACCAGCAACAACGCCTCGACCAGGGTCTCCACCACGGCATCGATGGAGTGGCGCACGAACTGCGTGGGATCGTAGATGACCCGGTACTCGACGCCCTCCGGGAAGTTGCGCGAGAGATCCTGCATCGTCGCGCGCACGTTGTCGGCCAGCTCCAGGGCATTGGAGCCGGGCGCCTGGAAAATGGCGATGGCCACCGCCGGCATGCCGTCGAGGTAGCCGAGAATGCCGTACTCGGAGGTTCCCAGCTCGATCCGGGCCACGTCACGCAGTCGCGTGAGCTCGCCCCGCTCGCCGGTCTTGATGATGATGTCCGCGAACTCCTCCTCGGAGGCCAGGCGGCCATAGGCATTGAGCAGCAGCTGCTGGTCAACACCCTGTGTCATCGGCTGCGAGCCCACGACGCCGGCGGCCACCTGCACGTTCTGCTCGCGGATGGCGGCAACCACGTCGCCGGCCGTCATGTTGCGCGCAGCGACGCGCTGCGGGTCGAGCCACACGCGCATGGAGTAGGGACCGCCACCAAAGGTTTCCACCTGGCCCATGCCGGGGATGCGGGCCAGGGTGTCGCGCACCTGCAGTTCCGCGTAGTTGCGCAGGTATTTCAGGTCATACCGGCCATTCGGGGAGACCAGCTGCACGAACATGGTGATGTTCGGATTGCTCTTGACCGTGTTGACGCCGATGCGGCGCACGTCTTCGGGCAGCTTGGTGAGCGCCTGTGCCACGCGGTTCTGCACCTGCACCTGCGCCAAGTCGATGTTGGTGCCGATGTTGAAGGTGACGGTGATGGATAGCGCGCCGGAGGAGGAGGCCTGCGAGGACATGTAGAGCATGTTCTCGACGCCGTTGATGGCCTGCTCCAGCGGCGCCGCGACTGTCTCGGCCACCACTGCCGGGCTCGCGCCCGGATAGGCGGTGGACACAACCACTGACGGCGGCGCCACTTCGGGGTACTCACTGACCGGCAGCACCTGCAGGGACAGCAGACCGGCCAGGAAGATGATGATGGACAGAACCGCCGCGAAGATCGGGCGGTCGATGAAGAAATGGGCGAACTTCATGCGTCTGCCGCCGTCAGCCCGCAGCGGCCGGTGCGGCCGCCGGGGCTTCCGCTCCCTCCATCGGCACCATGCGTGGCGTCACCACCATGCCAGGCCGCACCCGCTGCAGGCCATTGACGATGATGCGCTCGCCCGGCTTGAGGCCCTCCCGCACTGCGCGCAGGCCATCGACCATGGGGCCGGTGGTGATGGCGCGGTACTCGAGCTTGTCGCCCTCGCCCACCACCAGCACGTAGCGGCGGTCCTGGTCGGTGAGGATGGCGCGATCGTTGATCAGCGCACCTTTGTAGGTACTCGTGCCTGCCAGCCGCACGCGCACGAACATGCCCGGTACGAGGAAGCGGTCGGGGTTGGGGAACACGGCGCGGCCGAGCAGGGTTCCCGTGCCCGCGTTGACGCGGTTGTCCACGAAATCCATGTAGCCCTGGTGCCTGTACTCGGTCTCGTTGCCGAGCGCCATCACCACCGGGTTGGCGTGCTCCCGGGAAAGCGGTCGCTGGCCGCTGCGTGCCAGGTCGATGTACTTCAGGTAGTCGCGCTCCGCGGCCTCGAAGTACACGTACATGGGCGCCAGCGATACCACGGTGGTCAGCCGGGTGGCTGCGCCGCCCTGTCCGCCCGAGACCAGGTTGCCCGCCGTCACTTCGGCGCGTCCCACGCGGCCGGTGATCGGTGAGGTAACGCGCGTATACGCCAGGTTCAGCCGCGCCACCTCCACGCCCGCTTCGGCAGCCTTCACTGCTGCCATGGCGCTGACATGTGCCGCCTTGCGCTGTTCGTATTCTTCCTGCGACATCGCCCTCGTCGCCAGCAGCTTTTCGGCACGCGCGAGGTCAGTCCCGGCGAGCGCGGCTGCCGTGCGCGCACGTTCCACCTCGGCCTGCACGCGATCCAGCTCTGCCTGGAACGGACGCGGATCGATGATGAAGAGCACATCCCCCTTCTTCACGTCGCGGCCTTCGTGGAAATTCACCTGCTGCAGGTAGCCGGATACCTGCGGACGGATTTCCACCGATTCCACCGCCTCGAGGCGGCCGGTGTATTCGTCCCACTCGGTGATCTCGCGCTCCGGAACAGTCGCGACGCTGACTTCCATTGGGGGAGGCGCGCCCGCCGGTTCACCCGCGCCCGATCCGCAGCCCACCAGCACGAACAGCGACAGGACGGCCGGCGCAAAGCCGATGCGTATGGACATGGTGACAGTATCCTGGAAGAAACAAGGGGGGACCCGGGTCGGTCAGCGCCCGGGCGGCGAATTATATAGCGCGCGCGTGCTGGCGGAACCGCCTCAACCCCGGCGCGCTGCCTCGATCTCTGCAATATCGATCCTGCGCATCTTCATCATGGCTGCGAACACGCGCTGGCGGAGCGCAGCGTCCGGATGCGCGAGGCTGTCCGTCAGCACGCGCGGCGTGATCTGCCAGGAGATGCCCCACTTGTCCTTGCACCAGCCGCACTGGCTCTCCTGGCCGCCATTGGCCACGATGGCATTCCAGTAGCGATCCGTCTCGGCCTGGTCGCCGGTGCTGACCTGGAACGAGAACGCCTCGCTGTGATGGAAGGCGGGGCCGCCGTTGATGCCGATGCAGGGGATGCCCATCACGGTGAACTCCACCACCAGTTCGTCACCCTTGCGGCCGTTGGGATAGTCGGTGGGCGCCGTCTGGACGGCACCCACCGCGCTGTCCGGAAACGTGCGGGCATAGAAGGCCGCAGCTTCCGCTGCGTCGTGGTCATACCAGAGCGATACGCGGACCTTGCTTGCGGAACCGTTCATCATGGTCTCCTTATTGATCCTTCGGGCCGGCGATGCCAAAGACCGCTCCTGCGGGGTCGGTTGCGACAGCCACCCAGTCTCCGCCGGGAACCCGGTGCAGGTCCTGCAGTACGCGGCCGCCGTGGGCCTGGATGGCATGATGTGATGCGGTGGCGGAAGCCACGCCGAAATATGGCACCCAGCCTGCGGCCGGCGCGCCCTGCATCTTCTGCATGATGGCGCCCACACGCACACCATCGTGGTCCATGAAGCAGTAGTCGCCGAGCGGCCCCATCGGCATCACCTCGTCGAAGCGGTAGCCGAAGTGCCGGGCATAGAACTGCTTCGCGCGTCCCGGGTCGGCACTGGCCAGTTCATTCCAGCGCACGCGCTGCGGCGCCTTTGAATCGAACACATCACTTCTTGCATCCGGCTGGTCCGGCGGGGGCACGGGCTTCATCACGTAGAAGGGTGCGCCCCCCGGGTCACCAACCATTGCGATCTGTCCGACCGGCAGCTCCGCGCGCATCCAGGTGGTTCCGCCGTCGGATTCGATGGCGCGCGTTGTGGCAGCCACGTCATCCACTTCGATGTACGGCAGCCAGCAGGGTCTGGCACCATGCTGTTGCATGTGCGTGGAAAGCCGCAGCATGCCGCCGGCGGAACCGCCGTCGCTGCGCAGGATCATGCGGTAGTCCTTCCCATCGGGCAGCGGCGCACCCTGAGGAGACACGCGCCAGCCCACCACCGCACCGTAGAACCGGGCGGCGGCATCCGGATCCGGCGCCATCAACTCATACCAGATGAAACTTCCCGTGCCCATCAGCCCTTCTCCTTGAACAGCATCTGCAGGTAATTCTTCAGGTGGTTGATCGCATCCAGCAGCGGAGCGCGATCGCCTGTGGACTTGGCCAGCACGAAGCCACCCTGCAGCACTGTCTGCGTGTAGAGGGCAAGGCCCATGGCGCTCACCTTCAAGCGCGGCGGATAGCGTTTGATCACCGCTTCGAAGTCCACGGCCAGCAGCCCGGCATGGCTGGTGATGGTCGCGCCGAGCGCCGAGCGCATGGGCTCGGAGGTGGCGTAAACCTCCTGTACCGCGGTACCTGCGAAACAGGTGATGGATTCCAGCGGCCCTTCGGCGAGCGTGGCGCGGAATTCCAGGTAGCCGAAGATCCGCTGCAGCGGATCGCGCTGGCGATGATATGGGGCGTTGGCGAAAAGAGCGCCCGTAACCGCCGACCAGTGCCGTGCGGCCTCCACGCCAAGTTCGTCCTTGGATGCAAAGTGGTGGAAGAACGCGCCCTTGGTGACCCCCGCCTCGGCGCAAAGCTGATCGACTGTGGTGGCGTTCCAGCCCTGCCGGCGCACGAGCTTGTGTGCCGCACCCAGCAGCGCGTTGCGCGCGCTGCCGCGAGCTGCTGCCTGCCGGCTGCCTGTAGTCGCTTGCGCCATGGATCGGACCATAACCGACCAGTTGGTATGTTGTCCAACTGGACGCGAGACCCGGCAGCGATTAAATTAAACCTATTGGTTAATTAACTGGTTAGTGAAATTCGATGCAGGACCCCCTCAGCCGCACCTTCTCGGCCCTCGCCGACCCGACACGCAGGGCCATGCTCGCGCGTCTCTCCCGCGGCGAAGCGAATGTGTCGGACATCGCACAGCCCTTCCTGAAAGACATGAGCCTGCCTGCGGTGACCAAGCACCTGAAAGTGCTGGAGCAGGCCGGGCTGGTGACCAAGGGCCGCAATGCGCAATGGCGCCCCTGCCGGCTCAATGGAGCGCCACTGCGCGAGGCGGTGGACTGGATGGAGCAGTACCGCCTGGCCTGGGAGGAGCAGCTCGACCGGCTCGGCGCCTACCTGAAGGCAAAAACCCGTGGAGACCGTGATGGCCGCAAGAAATAGATCCAGCGAAATCAACCTCACCCGCGTCTACGACGCCCCACTTTCCGCGGTATGGGAAGCGTGGACGGTGCCGGAGGAAATCGCCCAGTGGTGGGGACCGCGGGGCTTCACGCTCACCACCCACAGCCGCGACCTGCGCACCGGCGGTCACTGGCACTACACCATGCACGGGCCCGACGGCACCGACTACGAGAACACGACGCAATACCTGGAGGTCGTGCCACGACAGCGCCTGGTGTATGACCATGGCGGCCATCGTGACCGTCCGCCGCTGTTCCGCATGACAGTTCTGTTCACTGAACGCGACGGTCGCACACGGCTCGACCTCAGCATGGGCCTCGCCACCCCGGAGGTGGCAGAGCAGACCCGCGCCTTCATCCGCAAGGCTGGCGGAGAAGCCGCGTGGGACCGTCTGGCCGAGCACCTGGGCAAGCGCTCCGGCAAGGAGCAGTTCTTCATCGCCCGTTCATTCGATGCCGGAATCGATCGCCTGTACGACATGTGGACCGATCCGGCGCAGCTCTCGCAATGGCTGCCGCCCACTGGTGCGACCATGCAGTTCATCCACGCTGAACCGCGCACAGGCGGCACTTCGTTCTACGCCATGCAGCTGCCCGGGGGCGAGACTGTCCACGGCAAGCTGAAATTCCAGCAACTGGAGAGGCCGCGGCTGGTCGTCTACACCCAGCAGTTCTGTGATGGCGAGGGGAATGCAATCCGGCCACCGTTCTTCCCTGACTGGCCCCTCACCATGCATACGTTCGTGGAGCTCGCCGAGGAAGGTCCGGTGCGCACGCGCGTCACGGTGCGTTGGGAGCCGGGCGCGGAGGCCACCGCTGCGGACATCGCGGAGTTCGCCAGGCAGAAAGGCAGCATGACGGGTGGCTGGACAGGCAGCTTCGACAAGCTGGAGGCCATCGTGGCGGACTGACGGATCAGAGGGGGGCGACGGCTGATGCGCGCCAGTTCGCGTGGCTGCTCCAGTACTCCACGCTGCGCCGGTAGGCAGCGGCGTCCAGCGGCACACCGGAGCCGCCTTCCGCGACACCCAGTGCATTGCGCATCATGGTGATGGGCGCCATGGGGAGCTCCTCGGGTGAATCGGTGTACATGCAGCCGACGATGCCCCAGTCGGCATCGATGGCAGAGCCTTCCTTCGCCAGCTGCTCCCGGCTGTAGAGGATGGGGATCAGGTAGTCAGCCACCGGCGGCTCCACGCCCTCGAACCAGCGCACCAGCACCGGCAGCTCGTTGCGGGAGCGCGCCTCGTAGTCGGAGCGCAGCAGGTGTCGATTGGCGTCGGTGATCGGCACGGTGAGACAGCGGGTGGAAGTCCAGTTGCGATGTACGTGCAATACGCAGAACGGTGCGTAGCCCGGCAGCACCTTCAGGGGTGCATTTTCATTCAGGTGGCGCTCGAACTCCGAGGCGGTGATGTCCTGGATGGTGTTGCGCCGCGACTCGCGCGGGAACAGCCGCGCACGCGCGAATTCCGTCATCACGATTGATTTCATCAGTCGACCACCAGCCCGGGGCACATCAGGGCCGGCACGCCGGCCACGGCTTTCGGCAGGCCCGTGATGCGCGCGTCGCTACCAGCACCGAGCACCTCAGTGAGGACATCCTTCGACAGTGCGACCCAGCCGCCCTGCGTGCTGAAACTCACAATGAACTCCCCCTCGTTGCGATCCGCGAGCAACCTGGACTCTTCGCCGGGCCGCGCCCTGCCCTCTGCCACCCACTGCGGATCGGAGGACAGCAGGAACCTCGCATCCACCTCCGGCACGCCGGGCGTGCCCGGTGCGGGCCGGCCTTCATCCGCACTCACGTGGAGGCGCCCTGTTGGCACGGCCGCCGGACCGGAGGAATGCACGCGAACATCGAAGGCGCGCGTCATGCGCGTAAAAATCCCTTCGGCGAATGCCTGCGGATATTCGTACTGCCTCAGCACCTCGGCGCTGATATGCGGCAGGCGCCGCCAGCCGCTCACCCAGGCCAGCTTTTCCGCGCTCGCCTCGCCATCGGTGAACACATCCTCCAGCGAGTAGCGTCGCTCGGCTTCAGGCTGCAGTGCCTTCATGGTCATGTGTTCGAGCAGGTTCGAGGAGAAGCCGAACATCACCCCGTAGGGCGAGTAGGTGCCGGGAACGGGCCTGAACCGGGGGAGGTCTTCAGCCAGCGGCCGCACCACGCGGTGCAGTTCCGACACGTACCTGTCCACCAGTCTGGCATGGCGTTGCCCCATCGGCGTGTATGTCGCGTTGCCTTCCGGATCCGTCGTCACGAACAGGTGCTCGATCATGCTGTACGCGCGCAGCAGATCCGGATGGTTCAGGAACAGCTCGGGATCGGGTGAAATGGCCTGGCAGATGGCGCCTGCAAGCTGCAATCGCCGTGCATCCTCTCCGCCCTCGATGGCGCGCCCATAGGCGGCAAGCAGCGGCGCCAGCGCCTGGATGGTCATCGCGCAGTCCAGCGCATTGGAACGACGCGTGTCGAGCAGCAGCGCCGCGTCATCGAGCGCCCTGCCCTGCATGTTGAAGTACCGCAACTGGGAGCGCAGGTGACCGCCAGCCATCACCACCGTGGCGCGGTGGATCTCGATTCTTTCATCTTCATCAAGCGAACGAGCCAGTTTCTGCGCCACGCGGAAGTACGCGCCCAGGTCGTCAGTCGTTGGACTCTGCGCCACGGGAATGAGCCAGCGCGTATCGCGCACCAGCACCGGCTGGTCCGCCGGCGAGCTGCGCCACAGCTGGTCGAGCAGGGCCTGCAATCCACCGAGCCGCGCGGATGCTACATCTCCGCCTTCATCAAAAGCCCGCATGCCCAGCAAGGTTACGCAGCGGACCAGGTACAGGTTGAACAGCGTCTGCGCAAAGCGCACGCGCCCACTGCGCCCCGGCCAGCGTGTGCTGCGCCAGAGGGTGAAGGCGCGGACCATCATGTCCGCCGGGTCGAACATCTCGTTCGGAATGCCAGGCATCTCGCGCGGCCTGAACCCTTCGGCCCAGTGGGCCTCCTGCAGTTTGCCGCGCAGCGCCGACTGCTGGCGCGTGGGCCGGGCGGTAGAGAAGAAGCAATCCTCGAACTCCCGATGCATGAGCGGGCGGTCCTGCAGCAGCCGGGGTGGCGCCTGCTGTGCGTTCAGCAGTCCCTGCAGGCATTCCACGATCGCGGCCCGGTGGGTGATGAAATGCTGCAGCAGTTCGACATGCGCCTGGAAAGGCAGCGGGGCTGGACGTTCGGTGCTCACGGCGCCGCGAGCATACCAAGCGGCATGACGGCGCGCCGCCGACGCTGTAGATTGCCGCCCCGTGCGCAACCCTGCCCGCCTCGAAGTGTTCTACGAACGCCTGCTCATCCCGACCAGCGGCACAGTCTTCAATCCCTGGCTCGACGTTGATCCGGGCACGGACGCACTGCCCGATGCCGCCGCTGCGCGCCTGCTGCGACTGCGCGCATTCTTTGCCGTGCGGCCGCGCTGGCTGCTGCTGGGCGAAGCTGCGGGCTACCAGGGAGCGCATGTCAGCGGCATTGCCTTCACCAGCGAGCGTCTGCTGCTGGCCGGCGCGATTCCGCGCGTGGACATCGGCGGCCGGCGCCTCTCGACGCGGGCGCGTCCCTGGAGCGAACCTTCCGCCACTACCGTCTGGGGCACCTTGCACACGCTGGGCCGGGCTGCCGACACCCTGCTGTGGAATGCCTATCCCTGGCACCCGCATCGGCCTGGCATGCCCCAGTCCAATCGCACTCCCACGCCGCTCGAGCGTCGGTCGGGGGTGCCTGTGCTGGAGGCCCTTCTGGCTGCGTTTCCAGCGGTGCGCTGCTTCGCGGTGGGACGCAACGCCGAAGCCTCCCTCGCGGAAGTAGGCGTGCGGGCCACCCCGCTGCGCCATCCCTCGATGGGGGGCGCCACGGCGTTTCGGGAGGGGCTCCGGCGCGCGCTTGCGGAAGAAGCCTGACGGGCGACCGGGCGGACGCGCCGCAATACAATCCGCATCTCCACGCCATCCCGGGAGCTGCCGCATGAAATACCTGCATACGATGGTCCGAGTGACCAATCTCGACGATTCGCTCCGCTTCTACCGCGACGCCCTTGGTCTGGAGGTACTGCGCAAGCACGAGAACCAGCAGGGCCGGTTCACGCTGGTGTTCCTGGCCGCTTCCGGGCAGCACGAGGCGCAGGTCGAACTCACGTACAACTGGGATCCGGAAACCTACACCGGCGGCCGCAATTTCGGACACCTGGCGTACGAAGTGGATGACATCTACGCCACCTGCGAGCGCCTGCAGAAGCACGGTGTGCAGATCCTGCGTCCGCCGCGCGATGGCAGGATGGCCTTCGTGCGTTCGCCGGACCAGATCTCGATCGAGCTGCTGCAGAAGGGTGAGTCCCTGGCGCCCAGGGAACCCTGGGCGCAGATGCAGAACGTGGGGAGCTGGTAGGCGGGTTTCCTCCCGCGGCGGAAGTCCAGGCTGCCGATCCGGCCACGCGGCAACGGGCATAGAATCGGTCCCGGGGGCTGGATGCCAGCCAGAAATGCGATCGCCCGGACCAAAACCAAGGAGCCGCCATGTCTGTCGAGAAGCCCGCGAGAGTTGGCACCGCCATTGCCGCCGTTGCCGCCACCCTGGCGCTGGGAGCCTGCAGCAAGTCTCCGCAGCCCGCCGCTGACGCTGTCACCAAGGCGGCCTGCAATCGCCAGTGCCTGGTCGCTGCAACCGACCAGTACGTTGCCGCGCTCGTGGCGCATGACCCTTCCCGCGCACCGCTGGCAGAAAACATCGTGATCGTGGAGAACGTCACGAAGATGCAGCCCGGCGAAGGCCTGTGGAAGAACATCGTGAAGGGACCCGACACTTTCGCCATCCACGTGCCCGACGAGATCAACCAGACGGCAGGCTTGCTGGCCATGGTGACGCAATTGGCTCCGCCGGCAGCGCCACAGAACGCCTCTCCCGAACAACGGGCGGAACTTGCCAAGGGCCCACCGGTGGAGCAGCCCGCGATCATCGCTGTCCGCCTGAAGTTCAATTCGGCGGGGAAGATCGAGGAAGCCGAACACCTGATCTCCGGCGTGCGCGAAGCAATGCTGGCCAACCTGCAGACCCCCCGGCCGGGCATCTTCACGGAAATTCCCGAAGCCAGCCGCATGTCGCATGACGAGCTGGTCCGGATCGGCAAGTCCTATTACGACGCGCTCGACGACAACAATGGTGAGCTGACACCTTTCGCGCCGGACTGCGAGCGGCATGAGAACGGCATGATCACGGCTGGCGGGCAGCCCTCGAATGCACCTGTCATTCCCGGCACGACCGCCACGCCGCAGGTGTCCAGGGACTGCCGCGAGCAGCTCAACAGCAATACCTTCCAGTACATAGACCGCATCGAGAACCGGCGGGTGTTCGCGGCCGATCCGCAGACGGGCCTGGTGATGGGGCTCTCGCACTTCCGCCACCCGATGGACAACCTGCCCTACAAGGTAAAGGCCATCGACGGCTCCACCATCGAGCGCAACAAGGACAACCTCTCGTTTGCGCCCTTCGACCTGCCAGCGGCGCATATCTTCAAGATCGGCGCCGACGGCCTGATGCACGAGATCGAGGCGATGGGTTTCACCGCGCCATACAACTCACCCACCGGCTGGGAGTGAGGTCCTGGCCGCGCGGGCAGCCAGCCCGCGCGGCCAAATGCGCCTACAAATGCGCCTACTGGAGCCCCTGCGCCCTCTGCACGTAGTCGCTGTAGGCGGGAATCACGATCGCCGCCACGATCCCGACGACAAACAGCAGCGGCATCAGTATCCCCAGCACCTTGACGAGGGTGGTGTTCGGTGGCGGCGGATGCCCGAAGCGGTTCTCACCCTCCGTGCCCCGCTTGAACAACCAGATCAGTCCGACAAGCGGAATCAGCATCAGCAGCACCATCCATCCGCTCCAGTCCATGTCATGACTGCGCTTGATGGCCTGGATGATCGAGAACACCAACAGCACCAGGTAGGCAGGAATGGCAATGAGGGGAACGAACTGGGGAAGTAGCGCGCCCGCGATTCCCGCTACCACGCCCAGCAACATCTGGAAGCCGAATACATACGCCAGGTAGCGCAACCTGCCGATGCGTCCGGTGGCCGACCAGAATCGAATCTCCTGGAATTCCTGTGCAGCCGCGATATCACGCACTTCAGCCTGCGGTGCCGCGTATGGGTTGGTAGCCATGTCTCTCCCTTCTGGTTGTAGTTCTTCAATGAACCGGCAAGTCCGGGACGGTGCTGCGGCAGCATAGCCCTGCACTTGACCCTTGAGGAAGCAACGCTTGATGTGCATTTAACATTCCCCGGCCAGCGGCTAGTCTCGGTCATAACAAATGCTTTCTGGGGGCGACCATGCGGATTTCCGGACACAAGACAATGCTGCAGTCGATGCTGCTCGTCGCCACGGGCCTTCTGATGCAGGGCTGCACCTCCATTCCCGCCACGCTGAAGAGTGATGGCGCGCCGCTGCCTCCCATCAAGGTCGCCGGTGCCCGCTGGATCGAGCTTTCCCCGGTTCTCGTGGCGGCCAACAGCCTGTATCCGCAGAAGCTTGAAGTGCCCTCGGGTGGCGTGGTCAGCATCACTTCCGGTGCGGCGGACCTGGCGACCAACGCCGAGACGCAGCTGCTGCGCGAATCGGTCACCAACCCCGACCTGCGCATCATCATGACGGTGTCGGAAAGCTTCTATCGCCTGGTGGCAAGACGCTCCGCCGGCATCAGCAAGCTGTCGGACCTGAAGGGCAAGCGTGTGCTGCTGCCACGCCAGACTTCCGCGCACTACTACTTCGTCGCAATGCTGCGCAGCGCGGGGCTGGACGAGAGCGACGTCACATTCGTGAGCCAGCCGCCGCGAGCGCCAGCGCCGGGTGGTCAGGCAGCCCCCCGCGGCCAGGCAGCCGCTGGCGCCCCTCGCAGCCGCTTCGGCACCGCCGAGGCCCTGGCCCGCGGCGAGGCCGACGTGATCGCCACCTTCGAGCCCGAGCCCGAGGTGGCCATGCAGCTGCTGGGCAGCGACGGCATCGTGCTGCAGGACCGGAAGGTATACCGCGAGGCCTTCAACCTCAATGCCCGCGCGCAGGACCTGGCCGACCCGGAAAAGCGCCGCGCCATCGTGCGATTCGTGCGCGCCGTGGCCGATGCCAGCAAGCTGCTGAAGAAGAATCCGGACCCTTACCTGCCGCACATCTCCAGCGTGCTGGGCTTCACCGAGGAGCAGATCCGCTGGGGCTGGCCCGAGACCGAGTTCCCGGTGCACATCATCCCCGACATGCTGGACGTGCTGGAGGTGGAGGAACAGTGGCTGGCGAAGAGCGCCAACCGGCCCGCGCGCAGCCGCGCCGAGCTGGAGAAGTTCATCGACCGCAGCGTGGTCGAGGAAGCACTGAAGCTCCGATGAGCAGCGCTTGCAGGTTTGATTCGACCGGTACTAGTATCAGTGCATGAATTCCGTCGCGCTGATCACGGTAATGCAGCTGACCACCACGAGGTGGGCCGCCTGACCGTGCGCGACAGTCAGGCAGTCCGTCACCGACGCGACTGCCGACCGATGCAAGACCCCGGAAGGCAGTGGCCAACCGGGGTTTTTCATTATGGACATCCAGGGATTCCACATCAGGAGCGCTGAACCTTCCGACTACGCGGGGTTGCAGGTGTTGCATGCGCAACCCGGCGTGATCCACGGCACCCTGCAGGTCCCCTTCCCGTCGCAGGAGCTCTGGCGGCAGAGGTGCCTGGAGTGGAAGGACAACTGGCGCGTGCTTGTGGCCTGCGAAGAGCAGCAGATCATCGGTAGTGCGCTGCTGGTCGTCGGAGCCGGCAGTCCGCGCCGCCGCCACGCAGGGGAAATCGGGCTCAGCGTCCACGACGCGTGGCAGCGCCGGGGGGTGGGCAGCGCCTTGATGCGCGAGCTGCTGGGCCTTGCGGATCGCTGGTTCAACCTTTCGCGCATCGAGCTCACCGTGTACACGGACAACGTCGGCGCCATCGCCCTGTACGAGAAGTGCGGCTTCCGGCGGGAGGGCCGGCTGCAACGCTATGCCTTCCGCGACGGGGAGTACGCCGACGTGTTTGCAATGGCGCGGCTGCGTTGAGCTATCCTCGGCCTGGCGGAAACCACACCACCCAGCGCGAGACAAAGTTGCCAATTCCCAGCAAGCTACGCGGCCGCACGCATGCGGAACATCATCGCACCGACCGCATCGGACCCTTGCGCGCGGGCGTGCTGGGAGCCAATGACGGCATCGTGTCGACAGCCAGCCTGATCGTGGGGGTGGCCTCCGCATCGGCCACCACCTCCACCATCCTCGTGGCCGGTCTTTCCGGCCTGGTGGCAGGCGCGATGTCGATGGCGGCCGGCGAATATGTCTCCGTGAGCTCGCAGTCGGATGCAGAACAGGCCGACCTTGCCCGCGAGCGCAAGGAACTGGCCGACCAGCCGGAGATGGAGCGCGAGGAACTGACGCGCATCTACATCAAGCGTGGCCTGGATCCCGCACTCGCGCGCCAGGTGGCCGAGCAGATGATGGCGAAGGACGCACTGGGCGCGCACGCGCGCGATGAGCTGGGAATCATCGAAACCACTGCCGCCCGTCCGGTGCAGGCCGCCCTCACCTCCGCCGCGACCTTCGCCACTGGCGCAGCGCTGCCGCTGGCCATGGCGGTCATGCTGCCGGCTTCCTGGCTGCTTGCAGGCGTGTCACTCGCATCGCTGGGCTTCCTCGCCGCGCTCGGCGCCATCGGCGCGAAGATGGGCGGCGCGCAGGTGGGCCGCGCGGCATTTCGCGTGACGTTCTGGGGTGCACTGGCCATGGCCATCACGGCCGGCATCGGGGCCCTGGTCGGCCCCGCAATCCCCCTTTAGTCCCCCTGGATGCGTCGCAGCGCAGGCCGGTCGGACCAGGGATGACGTTCGCCGCTGTTGCGAACCGGCTCCATGAACTGGTAGCCGGTGTGCCGCCGCATGGCGGCCAGCACGGGACCGCTGTAGCGCGCGACGACCGGAATCCGCAGTGGCGGTTCGTTGAAGTCCGGCAGGGTCAGATGGTGTTTGGCCATGGGCAGCTCCTGGTATCCTGAAAGCCACTCTCCCGCGCGACCTGCCGCCATCACATCAGGCAAAGACTGAACACACTGCGTGCGATCAGGAAGTGTGACGGGGCACCGGGGAATCAGTTGCCACGGCACTCACCTTGAGGGACCTGCCTGCTAGAAACCCCACCACCAGTTGCAGTACCGACAAGGCAATCATGATCAGCAGCGGCAGCGTCCAGCTCTGCAGCAGGTCATGGAGGAAGCCGATGGCAATGGGCAGCAGCGCGGCCATAAGGTAGCCGATGGACTGTGCCATGCCCGACAGCGCCACACTCTGCGCCGCCGTGGATACACGCAGGCTGAACAGCGTGATCGCCAGCACCAGCGAACCGCCAGCCCCCGCGCCCATGACGATAGTCCAGCCCAGTGCATGGACGGGATCCACGAACAGGCCGATGAAGCCGGTCAGGATCAGCGCGCTCAGCACCGCGGCGAGATGGCGCTGGTCGGCCAGGCGGTGGATGAACAGCGGCGTGAGCATCACCGAGCCCAGCACGAACACCTGGTAGATGAAGAGGATCACGCCAGAGCGCGCCGCACTGATCCCGGCAAGGTCGTACATCATGCTCGGGAACCAGGCCACCATCACGAAGAATGCGGTGGACTGGCAGGCCATGAACAGGCTCACCTGCCAGGCCAGTGGCTGGCTCCAGAGGCGCACCGGGGCTTCCGGGCTGGCGGGCGGACGGGAGTGCATGCGCAGCTGCGGCAGCCAGGCCAGTGTTGCAAGCAGCGCGGGGAAGATCCACCACCCCAGCGAGAACCGCCAGCCGCCGAGTTCAGCCATGGGAATGGCAATGCCGGAGCCGGCTCCGCCGCAACTCACCAGCACCATGGTGAACAGCGCGGTGACGATGGTGAGCTGGCCGGCGAAGTCGCGCCGGATCAGTCCGGGCAGCAGCACATTGTTGAAGGCGATGCCGCAACCCAGGAAGACCGTTCCCAGGTACAGCCAGGCAGCGCCCTCCACGTAACGCAGTCCCAGGCCCGCCACCAGCAGCAGCATCGAGACGAACACCGCCATCTCCATGCCGAGGCGCCGGGCGAGCGGCGCTGCGTAAGGCGAAAGGAAGCCGAAGGCAAACAATGGCAGGGAAGTCAGCAGTCCGGCGGCCGTGCCACCCAGTCCGAACTGGGCCTGGATCTCCTTCAGCAGCGGACCGACGCTGGTGATGGCTCCGCGCAGGTTCAGTGCGACCAGCAGTATGGCCAGCAGCTTGACCAGGCCGCGCCCGCGGAAGGCCTCAAGTCCGGGCTTCGATTCCATGCCGCCATGCTACATCGCCATTGCCGCCCGGCTGCGTGGACGGACTGCAAGTACTGATAATGGCCCGCTGCTCAGGAGTGATTCCTGGAAGGCACCGCCAGGCGCAAAGCTGTCGCAGCCACCAGCCGCCCCTGGAAGCGTGCGGCATCCAGTTCATTGCCGCTGGGCATGCGCTGCCCCTGGCCACCCGTGATGGTCGAAGCGCCATAGGGGCTTCCACCGGTGATCTCATCCAGCGTCATCTGCCCTGCATAGGAATACGGCAGCCCGACCACGATCATGCCGAAGTGCAGCAGGTTGGTGATGATCGAGAACAGCGTAGTCTCCTGGCCGCCATGCTGCGTCGCTGTGGAAGTGAATGCCGCGCCGACCTTGCCATTGAGCGCACCACGGGCCCACAGCCCGCCTGTCTGGTCCAGGAAGTTCGCCATCTGCGACGCCATGCGCCCATAGCGCGTGCCACAACCAATGATGATGGCGTCGAAGTCGACCAGTTCGTCCACCGTCGCGACGGGCGCCGCCTGGTCCATCTTGAAGCCGGCTTCGCGTGCGGCGTCTTCGGGAACCAGCTCAGGAACCCGCCGCAGTACCGACTCGATCCCGTCGACTTGGGAGGCACCTTCGTGCACCGCCTTTGCCATTGCTTCCACGTGGCCACGCGTGGAGTGATAGAGGACGAGTACGCGCGCCATGGTTCACCTCCAGGAAGGGACACAGCATGCGGCCAATGCACAGTGCTTCGCCTTCACCGGCCGGGTGTCCGGAAGTCGGAATTTTCCTACCCGGCCGCGATCACCAGCCGAATATCTGCCGCTCGCCGCGGATGTCGGCTCCACCACGCAGTGTTCCAGAACGCGGATCCACGCCCACCGCCACGCCCGCGGTGCCGATGTCGTAATCCCCCACCACGCTCACGCGGTGGCCGCGGTTCATCAGCGCGGCGATCGTCGCGGAGGGAACCCGGCTCTCCACCAGCAGCACGCCCGGCAGGTCGCGCTTGTCCTCGAAGGACTGGTGGAAATGCATGGATTCCACCCGCGGCGCCTCCAGCGCCTGCTGGATGTTCTGTTGTCCCAGCAGCAGGTTGAGCAGCGTCTGGGTGATGTGCTGGTCCTGCGAGTCGCCACCGGGCGTGCCAACGGCAAGGAATGGCTTGCCTGCCCGCGTGACGATGGTTGGCGTCAGCGTGGTGCGTGGCCGCTTGCCGCCAGCCAGCACATTGGGACTGGCCGGATCCAGGTCGAACACCGTAAGACGGTTGCTCAGCGGCACGCCCGTGTCTCCCGCCAGGTACGCACCGCCGATCAGCCAGCCTGAACTCGGCGTGCAGCTGAACAGGTTGCCGGCGGCATCCACCACCTCGATTGCCGTGGTGTCATTGGCTGGATCGCCCCGGGCCGAAAGCCGCCGCGGCACGAACGCCGTGCCGGCACGGCGTGGGCCACGCTGATGTGCATGAGGATTGCCATAGCGATGCTCCCGCGAGGCCTGCGCTCCGATGAGGAACGCTCGCTCGGCCGCATAGCTCTTCGACAGCAGCCCCTCGGCCGGCACGTCCGCGAACAGGGGATCACCGAACCAGGCATTGCGATCATCGAATGCCAGCTTGATGGCCTCGACGAGCGTGTGCAGGTACTGCTCGGTACCGGGACGCATGCGCTCGATGCCCGCGGCCTCCAGGATGTTCAGCGTCATCAGCAGCGCCGGCCCCTGGCTCCAGAATCCGGCCTTGTGGATGTCATGGTCACCGAACCGCGTGGTGACGGGTGCCTCCAGGCTGCCCCGGTAGCCGGCGAGGTCCTCGTAGCCCAGCAATCCGCCATCAGCCTTCACGGCCGCAGCGATGCGCCGTGCCACATCGCCCTTGTAGAACGCGTCGCGGCCGGCCTGGATGGCTTTCTGGCGATCGGCACCCTTCCTGCCCGCGGCGCCTTCGGCGGCAGTGATATCGCGCAGTGTTGCGGCGAGATTGGGCTGGCGGAAGATCTCGCCATGCTCGGGCACCCGCCCCTGCGGGTAGTAGGTGCGACGCGACCATTCCCACCGCTCGGTGTGGGGGCGGTACACCTGCAGCGCGTTGCGCACTGTTTCGTACATGGGAAAACCATCGGCGAGCTCGATCGCAGGTGCCAGCACCTGCGCCAGCGTGCGGGTGCCGAAGTTCTGCAACGCCAGCGCCATGGCATCGACCACCGCAGGCACAGTGCCGGCATTGGGACCATTGCCGGGAATGATGCCGGCCGACTCGAAGTAGGCAGGTGTGGCAGTCTTCGGAGCCGTGCCCTGGCCGCAGACAACCGTGACCTTGCCCGTCGCTGCCTGGAACACGATGGCAGGAGCCTCGCCACCGAGGCCGAAGTGCGAAATCTCGGTGACAGCAGCTGCAAAGACCGCGGCGACTCCCGCGTCGAAGGCATTGCCGCCAGCGGCGAGGATGCGCAGGCCGGCCTGCACCGCGAACTGGCTGCCCGCCGCGACAAGACCATGGCTGCCGTACAGCTCCGGCTTCAGCGACGGCACCTGTTCGACGCGCCTGCCTGCCGGGGCGGCATTCGAACTGGGGGACGCGAGCTGCGCAAAGGCTCCGCCAGGAAATGCCGCTAGGGCAGCCGCAGCGGATAGCCGGTGGAAGTCGCGTCGTGAAGGCATGTAATGCTCCCCTGCGTTGCCACAAGGCTAGCCTGCGACGGCGCAATGCCGCAATGAAGAACGGTTACAGCCCGGGGATGTGGCCCGAAGCTGCCCGTCTAGCGCTTGGGCCCCTTGCGATGCGACTTCGGCCGCGTCGGCGCCGTTCCTTCGCGCAGCGCCAGCGCCTGCCCGCGCACCTTTACCCTGGACAGGCGCTGGATCACATCTGCGGGCAGCTGGGCCGGAAGCCGGACGAGCGTGTAGTCCGCCCGGATGTCCACGCCATTGATCTGTGGACCCTTCAGCCTTGCCTCGTTGGCGATCGCCCCGACGATGTCACCTGGTTCCGCGCCATGCCTCCGTCCCACCGCAAGCTGCCAGGTGGTCTGGTTGCCATCATCCTCGAAGCCATACGCGGCGGCAGGCAGCGGCGGCAGCTGCGAAGTGCCGTGCGGGCGTTCCTCGAAGCGCGCGTCATTGCGCCCGCGGCGCTCGCCCTGACCGCCCGGGACTTCATCCGACGCCGGGTGCGACGTCTCTGACGCACGCATCTGCACTGGCGCTCCACCTTCCACAAGCGAGGCTGCAGCTGCCGCAATGCTCAACAGGTCGGCGCCGGTCTCCAGCGCGATCTCCTGCACGGCCGTGCGGTAGAAATCCGCCGGTGCCGCCGCCAGCGCCTCGCCGATGCGCGCCTTGAACTTCGCCAGCCGGCGCGTGTTCACATCTTCCACGGTCGGCAGTGACAGCGGTTCGATGGTCTGGCGCGTGGCGCGCTCGATCAGCCGCAGCAGGTTGCGCTCGCGCGGCGCGATGAAGAGGATGGCCTCTCCGTTGCGTCCCGCACGCCCGGTACGGCCGATGCGGTGCACGTAGGATTCAGTGTCGTAGGGCACGTCGTAATTGACCACGTGCGTCACCCGCTCCACGTCCAGGCCGCGTGCCGCCACGTCGGTGGCCACGAGGATGTCGATCTTGCCTGCCTTCAGCTGAGCCACGGTGCGCTCGCGCAGGGCCTGCGGCACATCACCGTTCAGCGCCACGGCGGCAAAGCCGCGCGCCTGCAGCCGCTCGGCCAGGTCGACGGTGGACTGCTTGGTGCGCACAAACACGAGCATGGCGTCGAAGCCCGCCACCTCGACGATGCGCGTCAGGGCATCAAGCTTGTGCAGGCCGCTGACCAGCCAATAGCTCTGGCGGATGTTGGCGGCCGTGCCGGTCTTGCCCTTGATGACGATCTCGCGCGGCTCACGCAGGTGGCGCTGGGCAATGCGGCGGATGTTCGGGGCCATGGTGGCCGAGAACAGCGCCACCTGCTTGTCGGCGGGTGTCTGCGAGAGGATGGCCTCCATGGCATCGGCGAATCCCATGTCGAGCATCTCGTCGGCTTCGTCGAGCACCACACAGCGCACGGCATCGAGCTTCAGTGTGCCCCGCTCCAGGTGGTCAATGAGCCGTCCCGGCGTGCCCACGATCACCTGCGGACCACGCTTCAATGCGTTGAGCTGCGGTACGTAGCTTTGCCCGCCGTAGATCGGCAGCACGTGGAAGCCATTGAGGCCGGACGCATACTTCTGGAAGGCCTCGGCGACCTGGATTGCCAGCTCGCGCGTGGGCACCAGCACCAGCGCCTGCGGCTCGCGTCGCTTCAGCTCGAGCCGCGAGAGGATGGGCAGCGCAAAAGCCGCCGTCTTGCCGGTGCCGGTCTGCGCCTGGCCAAGCACGTCGGCGCCTTCCAGCAATGCCGGAATGGTCGCCGCCTGGATGGGAGATGCGGCCTCATAGCCAACGGCCTTCACGGCACGCAGGATGGGGTCGGAGAGGCCGAGGTCGGCGAAGCCGACAGCGTGGTCCGGGGTCTGCTTCGTCATGCCGCCTCCGCCGTGGAATCAAGGCGCAGGCGCCAGTGTTCGAGAGCAGGTGAATGTGTCATGGGTCGGCGAGCATAACAGGCAGCTTCGCCTCGCCCCGCAGCAAATGCGCTATTCCGTTGCCAACAGCACGCGCGGCATCGAGACTAGGCTGATGCAGGCAGGGAATCCTGTTGCCGGCGTTCCGTCAGCGCCGGGTTCCCCGTCACAGCCGAAGGAGCGACCTGATGATGCGAACATTGACCCTCACCCTGGCTGCAGTGCTCCTGCTTTCAGGCGCTGCCCATGCCCAGAACGTCGACAAGGAACTCGATGCGCTCACCGCGCGCGTGGAGAAGCTTGAGGCGACGCGCGCCATCCGCAAGCTGCAGCGCGCCTTCGGCTACTACATGGATCGCGGCCTGTGGGGCGATGCGGCGGACCTGTTCACGGACGACGGCACCTTCGAGATGGGCCTCGACGGAACCTATGCAGGCAAGGCCCGCATCCGCGAATACCTGAAGCGCCTGCATGGCAACCAGGAGGGCCTGATCTACGGGCAATTGAATGAATGGATCACCCTGCAGCCGGCCATCTTCGTCTCCGCCGATGGTCGCAGCGCCACGGCGCGCTGGCGTGACCACGGCATGCTGGGCCAGTACAAGAAACACGCCGAGTGGCGCGACGGAATCTACGAGAATACCTACGTGAAGGAGCAGGGCGTGTGGAAGCTCAAATCCCTGCGCCTCTACGTGAATTTCGTGGCGCCCTATGAAAAGGGATGGGCACGACTGAAGCCTGGCGACGGGCTGGTGCGCAGCCAGGTGTCGGTGGAATTCCCGCCGGACCGCCCGCCCACCTCCACGTACGCGGCGTTTCCCGAGGTCCACGTTGCGCCCTTCCAGGCGGCAAATCCCGTGAGGGGGCAGACGACGCGAACCACTGCACCTCAGGTCGGCGGCCGCCTTGCACCCTGGGCCGAGCGCATCGCCCGACTTGAAGACCATGATGCGGTGGAAAACCTGCAGGCCATGTTCGGCTTTTATTTCGACAAGGGCCTGTGGGGCGAAGCTGCCAGCCTCTTCGCCCGCAACGGTGCCTTCGAGTATGGGCAGAGCGGTGTGTACGTCGGACAGGACCGCATCCGCAAAGCCATGCTGCTGTTCGGTCCCGAGGGCCTGGGCAGTGGCCGCCTGAATAACCACATGATGCTGCAACCCGTCATTACGGTGGCCGCCGACGGGCGCACTGCAAAGGGCCGCTTCCAGGGTCCGGTGCAGCTCTCCGAGCCCGGCCAGAACGGCATCTGGGGCGTAGGCATCTACGAGAATGATTACGTGAAGGAAGGCGGCATCTGGAAGCTCGCGAAACTGCACTTCATGCCCACCGCCTTCACCGATTACGACCGCGGCTGGGCGCGTTCGCTGCTGCCCATGAAGGGGCCCAGCGCGCTGTTTCCGCCTGATCGCCCGCCCAGCGTGGTCTACCGCACCCTGCCCGGCCAGTACCTGCCGCCCTTCAGCTATCCGCACCCGGTAACAGGTGCCCCACTGGATCGCCTTCCGCAGGCTGCGGACAGCGTGACTGGAGTCGTACGATGAACCGCCACATTCTTTGCGCAGCTCTACTTCTGGCCGCCACGCTTTCCGCACCGCTTGCCGCCCAGTCGGCAGACCAGCGGCTCGCCGCGCTGGAACAGCGCATCACCCGACTGGAAGACATGAACGCCATCGAGCGCCTGCAGCGCACCTATGGCTACTTCGTGGACAAGAGCCAGTGGACGCCGCTGTCGGAACTTTTCACCGACGATGCGACGCTGGAGATCGGCGGCAAGGGACTGTTCCTCGGCCGCAAGCGCGTACTCGAGTATATGCAGACCGCCTTCGGCCGCGATGGCGCGAAGGAGAACTCGCTGGCCAACCACATGCAGTTCCAGTCGATCCCCGACATATCCCCCGATGGTCGCACTGGCTGGATCCGCTCGCGCGCCTACGTGATGAGCAGCGGCGGCTGGGGGTTGCCGCTGTACGAGAACGAATACCGCAAGGAAAACGGCGTGTGGAAGATCAGCCGCCTCACCGGCCCGTTCACCATGTATTCGAACTGGGACGGCTGGGGCAAGGATGCGCTGAACAACACCTGGCCGGACAAGTTTGATCCGCCGCCGGACCTGCCCCCGTCCACCATCTATCTCACTTATCCCGCGTATTACATCGTGCCGTTCCACTACCCCAATCCGGTCACAGGCAAGCCGTTCCTTGCCGACAGCGATGAGGTGGGCGCCTACGCCGCGCCACCCGGCACGCGCGCGCAGGCGGAGGCGCTGAAGATCGGACGGATGGCCAACGGCACGCAGCCCATCGCGGAGCCACCGCGCAATTAAGGCTAGTGACGCGGAGCGCTGCGGGCCCCGCGGCCCAGCCGCTCGACGCTGCTGAGCAGCGCGGCGGCCTCCACCGGCTTGCGCAGGTGGCACTGGAAGCCGGCCGCGATGGCCCGGCTCTGGTCTTCGGCGCGCGCATAGGCAGTGAGGGCTATCGCGGGCACAGCCGCGCCGGCATCACTTCGCGCCCGGATGCGGCGCATCAGCGAATAACCGTCGGTGCCGGGCATGCCCACGTCGCTGACGATCACATCCGGCATCGTGGTGTTGAGGAAGTGCAGCGCCTCGTCGGCGGAACCGGCGGTCGCCACGGTTGCCTGGCAGTCCTGCAGCAGCCGCTGCACCAGGGCGCGCGCATCGGGCTCGTCATCGACGACCAGCACGCTCAGGCCTTGCAGGTCGACCGGCGGAATCTCCTCCTCGCTTGATGCGGACCCGGACTGGGTGGGTCGCACCTGGGCCAGGGTGAGAGGCTGCGCCGGCCGCGTGGCCACCGGCAGCGTGACGCTGAACGCCGCTCCCTTCGCGCGTCCGTCGCTGTGGGCAGATACGGTGCCACCATGCAGTTCGACCAGCTGCCGCACGATGGAAAGCCCAAGCCCCAGCCCCCCGTGCCGGCGGGTGCTGGATGCATCCCCCTGGCGGAAGCGCTCGAAGATGAACTGCAGCACCTCCGGCGCAATGCCCTCACCATCGTCGGCCACCTCCACCTGCACGTGCTGGCCCGTGCGCAGCAACCGCACTGACACCAGGCCCCCCTTCTGGGTGAACTTCAGTGCATTGGAAAGCAGATTCCACAACACCTGCTGCAGCCGGTTGGGGTCGCCATGCACGGGCGCCGGCTCCGCGCCCAGTTCGACTGACAGGGCCACGCCCTTGGCTTCGGCGGTGGGCCTGACGGTCTCGATGGTGGCCTGGATGACCGAGGCTACATCTACCGGTTTCAGCTCCAGCCGCACCTTGCCGGAGATGATGCCGCTCATGTCGAGCAGGTCGCCGATGATCTGCGCCTGCGAGCGGGCATTGCGTTCGATCACGGCCAGGCCATTGACCACGTCCTCGGTAAGTCCCGGGCTGCGGCGCAGCACCCTGGCCCAGCCGAGCACTGCGTTCAGCGGCGTACGCAGCTCATGGCTGAGGGTGGCGAGGAATTCATCCTTGCTGCGCCCGGCGCGCTCCGCGTCGGTGCGCGCCGTGCGCTCGGACTCCAGCAGCTGTTCCCGCTCGCGCAGGAAATCGCGCACCTGGTACTGCCTCTCGCGCGCACGAAGTACCGAGCGCACGAGCGAAAGCAGCGTTGACATGCGCATGGGTCTCTCGACCACACTCACATTGCCCAGGCGAGACACGATGCCGGTGAACACCGGCGACTCACGCCCGAACTTCGACAGCACGATGACGGGGGTCTCCGACCACATGGGCTCGCTGGCCTGCCAGGCGAGCAGGCGCGGCGCATCGGCAAGCAGCGCCTCTTCGGAAAGGATCACGGCCCCGGCGCCGCCTTCCAGGGCCGCGCAGAGCATTTCCACATCCGTCACGGCGGTGCAACTGATGGCGGCCTCCGCCAGCACCTTGCCGATCGCCAATCCGTCGGCATGCGTGGGCGGCAGCACCAGGATCCGCAATTCGCCCGGCAGCCGCGGCAGGGAAGCCAGCTGCTCAGCCTGCACCGGAGGGCTTCCTGAGCAGGGTTGCGTCCTTGCCCACGTATACAGGGATGCCAGTGAGGATGCCATGGAATTGCACCAGGGGCTCTCCGATCTGCACGCCCCCCTCATCCATGTCGATCTCGCGGATGGTGCGCTCGTGCCGGCCATTGCGCTTCTTCACCACCGAGATGGCGCGACGCACGGAGCCCCCCGCCTCGAAGTAGCGGAACAGGATCACGTTGTCCGCCAGGTAGGTGGTATCCACGGGCGAGGCCATGGTGCCCACGAGTCCACTCTGGGTCACGGTGAGGATGGTCACCACGCCGAGTTGCCCGAGATAGGACAGCAGCTCGTGCAGCTGCGCCGTGAGGTACTTTTCCTCCGGCATGGCGTTGAGGTAGCCATTGAGGCTGTCGATGATGATCAGGCGTGCAGGCCCGCCGGGACCGGCCGATTCCGCGGCACGTCGCACCGACGTGGCGAATTCTCCGGAGGACATTTCAGCCGGGTCGATCTGCTGCAGGGTGATCATTCCCTGTGAGATGGCCTCTTCCAGGCCCATGCCGAGCCTGCGCGAGCGGGAAAGATAGGTCGGGATGTTCTCATCGAAAATGAACATGGCCACCCGCTGCCCGCTGGACGCCACTTGCGTGGCAAACAAGGTGCCCAGCGTCGACTTGCCCGTGCCCGCGGGGCCCAGCAGCAAGGTGCTCGTCCCCGCCGGAAGGCCGCCACCCAGCAGTGCGTCCAGCTGCGAATGACCGCTGGCCACGTCGGATTCCGGGAAGGGATGTGTATGTTCGGAGGCCACCAGTCGCGGGAAGACGTCGAGGCCGCCGTGCCGGATCACGAAATCATGATAGCCACCCCGGTACGCAACGCCGCGCATCTTTGCCACGCGCAACCGGCGCCGTTCGGCGCCATAGACATTGGCGAGCTGCTCGAGCACTACCACACCATGGGCAATGCTCTGCAGGTGGTCGTCCTCGCGCCCGCCAGTCTGGTCATCCAGCAGCAGCACCGTGCAGTCATGGCCCGCGAAGTAGTGTTTCAGTGCCAGCACCTGGCGCCGGTAGCGCAGCATGTTCTGCGCAACCAGGCGCAACTCGGAGAGCGAATCGAGCACCACCCGCTGCGGCCGTATCTCCTTCACCGCCGCGATCATCGCCTCGGTGGTTTCGCCCAGCTCCAGTTCCGAGGGGTTGAATACCGTCAGCTGCGCGCTGGCCGAGAGGCTGCGTTCGGATGACACCAGTTCCTTGATGCGCAACTGCCGCAGGTCCCAGCCATGGCTGCGTGCAATCTTCTGGATCTCCGGATCACTTTCCGACAGGGTCACGTACAGGCATCGCTCCCCCTGCGCCAGGCCTTGCAGGAGGAACTGCATTGCCAGAGTGGTCTTGCCGGTCCCGGGCGCTCCGGAAATAAGTGACAGGCAGTTCTGTGGAAATCCACCCTTGAGGATGTCGTCGAGACCCGAGATTCCCGTGGACACGACCTCATCGAAGACCTCGGCCATCCGGACTCTCTCCCTTTATTGGCACAGCCTTATATTGGGAAGAATTGTGGCACAGGGCCTGCCGGGGACCTTTCCGGACGGGGACTTCGAAAGTGTGTAGGTGCAGTCCTACCTGATGCGTTCCAGCGTGCGGCAGAGGTGGTAGAGCGCGTCCAGCGTCGGCATCGGCACACCGCGCTCGCGGCCCTCCTGCAGGGCCACGGTCACCGTTTCCTCCAGTTCCAGCGGACGGCCGGACTGGAAATCCTGCAGCGATGACATGCGGTGCAGCGGCGCTGTGGACTGCATGTTCTCGTTCTTCTTCATCACCGCTGCCGCAGCTTCATCCTCCGTGCCCCGCGCCATCGAGACAATGGGGAGCATGGAATCATCGCTGAGCGCAATGCCCCGGGCTGCGGCCAGGGCCGCCATTTCCCGCGCCACGCGGGCAATGAGCCGCGCGCCATCGGGATCGAGCACCACCTTCCAGCTCACCGCTCGCGTGGCCACCGCCATGGTCATGTAGCCCGCCCAGCCGCAGAACTTGGACCACTCGCGCCCGACGATGTCCGGCACGGCGCGCGTGCGGATGCCGGCGCGCTCCAGCTGCCCTGCGAGCGCCGCGGCGCGCGCGCCGTCGCCTTCGATGTCTCCCACGAGCGTCATCACGTTGCGCGTGAACAGCACCGAGCCATCCGGGCGCAGCTCGCCGCTGGCATCGCTCAGCGCCCCGATCACGGCCGCGCGGCCGAATGCCTCCATGAGCCGGTCATTCTTGAAGGCACCGTTCTGCAGCGACAGCACGCCATCGAAGCGCACATGACGCAACGGCTCCAGGGCCGCGGCGGTTCCCAGGGTCTTCATCGCGACGATGAGCACGCCGGCCCGACGCAGCCGCGACGTTTCTGTCAGTACCGGCACCTGCACGCTGAAGTCTTCCAGGCCGGTGATGCGCAGGCCATCCGCGCGGATCTGGCCGGCGCGGCGCTCCCTCACCAGCATGGCCACGGAGTGCCCGGCGCGAGCCAGGTATGCGCCGAAGATGGTGCCCATGGCGCCGGCCCCGAGGATCAGGAATTCAGGCGCGTCCGGTTGTGCTTGCGACATGCGCACAGCATACGCGAAGGTCTGCGGGCAGCGGCTGGCGTGGACCAGGCCTTGGCCGGGCCGGGGACATTACGAGGCCGCATCGCGGACGGATTCCAGGAACTGTCGCAGCGTGCGCGCCGGCCGGCCCGCAATGCTGCGATAGTCCTGGGTCACCACGTCGAATTCGCCCGCCTCCACCGCCTGCATGGTGCCCACCGTGCTGCGCGAGATCTCCGGCGGGACACCCCATTTGCTGGTCATGTACTGCGGCCAGTCGGTCGCGGCAACGGCGTCGTAGCGCACCGGCCTGCCAAACACCGCGGACATCAGGGCAGCGACCTCTTCCCCTGACCAGGCCTGCTCCATCGTCTCCGAATACACGCGACCGCGGGGCTCTTCCCGCAGCAGCACCTGTGCGGCGGAATACCCGAGGTCTGCGCGAGCCACATAGGCGCAACGCGCCTTGCCACCCGGACGACGGAACACGCCTCCCTGCAGCGTCTCCTGCAGATCCGCCACGAGCAGGTCGGCATACAGAGCATGGCGCAGGATGGTGTGGCCCAGGCCGGAGGCTGCCAGCGCCCGCTCCGTGGGGTAGTGCACCAGCCTGCTGTGTTCGACCAGGGGGGATGCGGCATTGAGGAAGCTGGCGTACACCACATGCCGCAACCCGGCGGCCTGCGCGGCCTCAAGTGCATTGAGGTTTTGTCGCAGTCGAAGCTCGTCCGGGTCGTAGGTCGGGATGAAGAGCGCCTTGTCCACACCTTGCAGCGCCTGCTGCATCAGCGCCGGGTTGTTGTAGTCGGCGTGCCGCACGCTGACACCGCGCGCAGCGAGTTCCCGTGCGAAGGCGGATTCCACATCCCGCGTGCCTACCGCGAGGTCTTTCGCATCAGTCGCCTCCAGAAGGCTGGAGATGACGGCATTTGCGAACTTTCCGTTCGCTCCAGAAACGAAGATCATCCGGTGTCCTCCGCGACCAACTGGCCACGGAGGATGTTAACCGGGGACGGTGCTCACTCGTAGACGGTGCGGCAGGTACGCTCGACGGTCTGCTCGGTCTGGCCGTCCTGCAGCCCCTTCTGCACCCGGTTGCCGGCATAGCCACCTGCGGCGGCGCCCGCGACAGTGGCGATGTCCTGGCTGGTGCCCTTGCCACCCACTTCATTGCCGACGACACCACCCACCAGCGCGCCGGCCACCGTGCCGACTACCCGGTTCTTGTCCTTCGGCTCCTTGCTCCGGGTGACCACCTGCTCGGTGCATACCTCGCGCGGTGTCTTGCCGGCGCCAGGATCGGCGTTTGCCTGTGTACCAGCGGCCTCCGATTCATAGCACCCGGCAAGCATGGCCATGCAGACGCCACCCAGGAGAAGAGAAGCCATCTTCGATGTGTTCATTCGACCACTCCTTTTTCACAGGACTTGTGGCCAATGTTGCTGCGGGAAGCGGGCGAGTTCAGGCGCCGGGCACCGCAAACCGGCGTCGGAACACTCCCACTCCTGGCTGCAGTGCAGCTATGCGTCGGGAATCGACGACTCGATCATGTCGGCTGTCTCCACCACGGCCACATGCTGCAGGTCGTGCGTGTAGGGCATTTCCTCCACACGCCAGTCGGGCTTCTGTCGCAGCCGCGCAGCTACAGGCGCGAAGGTGTCGTTCTTGTAGCCCGTGGCGAGCACATAGGCCTTGCATGCAATCCGTTCGCGCGCGCCCTGCAGCCGTACCTTCTCGCTGAAGCAGTGCGCCGACTGGGGCACGCGCCGCTCCTCGTAAGACGCGCGTGAGGCAGCGTCCATATGCGCGTTGAACCCCACGGCAGTAACGCGGGGCGGCGGCACCAGGTAGGCCTCGCCTTCGGGAGGCAAATGTGGAGGACCGGGCACAAGGTCGTTGAGTGACTGGCCGTCCTCCGGCAGGAAGGCATCCAGGAACATGATCGACCGGATGGTGCCTTCCGGCAGCAGTTCCGGCACCATCGAGGCAGGCATTCCGCCATAGGAGTGGGCGACCAGCACCACATCCTCGAGCCGCTCGAACTGGATCACATTGGCCACGTCACGGGCGTGCAGGCTGACGTTGACCGCGGGGCTGGTGAGGTGGACACGCTCGCCCAGTCCGGTCAGGGTCGGCGTGAACACATGGTGCCCACGCTCGCGCAGCAGGTCGGCCACGGCGCGCCAGCGCCAGCCTCCCACCCAGGCTCCATGCACAATCACTATCGTCGCGCGCCGTACTGCCATCATCGTCTCCCGCAAGCTGAACCAACTCCGCAGCATCTGCTGCGCCCGAAACCTGTGCTAGACCGGCGCACCGGCCACCCGCATGGCGAGGATTCGCTCCCGGTACGGCCGCACGCCCAGCCAGTAGACAAGCGCCGCCGCGGGGAACAGCACCGCCGCCGACAGCACGAAGGTGTAGCGCAGCAGCATCTCGTCGCCCCACACGTACTTGGTGAGCAGCGCGAAGAAGGTGGGGCCGAATCCTCCACCCACTGCCGTCATCGTGAACAGGTAAAGCGCGGTGATCTGGCCGCGCATCTGGTTGGGCGTGATGATCTGCATGGCCGAATTCAACGATGGTGCTGCGAACAGCATCAGGGCCGAACCGACACCCCCCAGCGCCAGCGCCAGCCACGGTGATGGCATCAGTGGCCACAGGATCATGAAGGGCGCGGCCAGCGAGAAGCCGATGGCCAGCACGCGCATGTTGGTATCGGCGTGTCCGCGCTTGCGGAACCAGTCGTTGACCCAGATCGCCCCTGCCAGCGACGGCAGCGCCAGCCCCAGGTTCAGCAACCCGGAATACAGGCCCACCTGTGCCGGGCTCCAGCCGAAGGTGCGCACGTAGAGCGCCGCGCTCCACGCGGCCATGCCGAACATGTAGAGGGAGGTGAAGCACAGGCCGATGAAGATCGGTCCGTAGACCCGCCAATGCTTCAGGAGATAGGCCAGCACCTCGCGCAGCGTCGCGGCGCGGGGCCTGCCGCCGGCGTGCACTGGCGCCCCGAAGTTGCGCCGGCGGGGCTCTGCAAGGCTGGCGGTGAGCAGTGCAATGGGCAGGCCAACCAGACCGGTGAGGATGAACACCAGCTGCCAGTCGCGCACCACCCCCAGCAGCGGCAGCTCGATGTTGGGCAGTCCGGCCAGGATGTGGATCATCAGCGCGCCAAGCAGCAGCGACAGCGCGTTGCCGCCGGTGAATCCCACGTTGTAGATGGCAATGGCACGGGGCAGCTTCGCCGGTTCGAAGTAGTCGGCCATCATGGAGTAGCACAGCGGGCCATTGATGGATTCGCCGGCCCCGATGCCGAAGCGCGCGGCGAAGAACTGCCAGAAGTTCTGCGCGAGGCCGCAGGCGGCGGTGGCCGCGCTCCACACCAGTACGGCGCCGGTCATCAGCCATTTGCGGCTGTACTGGTCCACCAGGCGCGCTGCCGGAATGCCGATCACCACATAGAACAGCACGGTGGCGAAACCCAGCGCGTAGCTGAGCTGCAGGTCAGTGAGCCCCAGGTCGCGCTTCACGGGCTCGACCAGCAGCGAAGTCACGCCATTGTTCAGCTGCGCGCACATCTGCACGCCCGCCAGCACCCACGCAGCGTAGTAGGCCTGGCGCAGGGATGGCCAGGGGGTGCTGTCCACCGGATACGTTTCGGCCAGCGCGGCGGGAGCCTGGCTGTGTCCGGCGCTGATTTCGCTCACGCGACCCCTCCGAAGCGAATTGGCAGCACTGTTTTCGTGCCTGCGCCCCTTCTAAGGTGCCGGAGGGATAAAAATAAGTGCCGCGAATTGGACACGGGTGCCCGACGATGCAGATCAGCCAGCTCCACGAACGGTTTGTCGGCGAGATCACCGGCCTCGACACCGCCGGGCCGCCGACCGCTGCGACGGTGGCCGCCGTCGAGGCGGCCATGGCCAGATTTGCCGTCTGCGTGATCCGCGGCTTCACCCTCAGTGACGAGGCCCATATCCGCTTCAGCCGCGCCTTCGGCCCGCTGGAGCTGCCGCCACCAGGCGGCAAGCGCATCTCCCCGGAAATCTACGATGTGGGCAACCTGACTGCCGACGGCGAGATCCGCCCCCCCAACCCCGGTGGCCCGCAACCCATCGATTTCGAGCGTTTCCACACCGACAGTCCCTTCAACGACCTGCCCACCAAGTGGTCCTTCCTGCTGGGGCACATCGTCCCGCCCGAAGGCGCCAACACCGAGTTCGTCGACACCCGTGCGGTCTACGACGACCTGCCGCAGGAAATGAAGGACAGGATTGCCGATCTCTCGGCCGAGCACGACATGTTCCGTGCGCTGGAACGCACCGGCGTGAAGTTCGGCGACGAGCAGATGCGGCGCGCCTTCCCCTCCATGGCCCACCCGCTGGTCAGGGTTTCGGCGAGCGGCCGCAAGGCGCTGTACCTGGGCTGGCACGCGGTGGGCATCGTCGGCATGCCGGAGCGGGAGGCTCACGAGCTGCTCGACCAGTTGTTCGCCATCGCCACGCAGCCAAAGTACATCTATTCACACCGCTGGCGGGCCGGCGACATGGTGATCTGGGACAATCGCTGCACCATGCACAGCGCCACGGCCTTCGAGCGCTTCCGCTACAAGCGCGACATGCGCCGCACCACCATCAACGAGTACGGGCCGGAAGTCTCCACCGTCATGGGCGGCTCGCCGAACCGCTCGCAGGGCGCTCAGGCTTCCGGCAGCGGCACGAACGTGCCGTAACGACGGGCGTAATACAGCAGCGGGTCGCCATCGCGCGCCCGCGCAGCCTCGACCAGCCCGACCACGATGGCATGGTCGCCGCTGATGAAGATCTGGCTGGTGCGGCATTCCACGTGCGCCAGTGCGCCGGCTATCAGCGGTACTGGCAGAACCTCCCCGGTGACCGTCTCCACGCCAAGCCCCTTGTCTGCGCCCTTCACCGCGAAACGGCGCGCGACGTCAGCCTGGTGCGCATCGAGCACACTGACCCCGAACTGCCGGCTGGCGACGACGGAGGGATAGCTGCTGGCATCATGCTGGATGGCGAACATCACCAGTGGCGGATCGAAGGACAGCGTCACGAATGAGGAGACCGTAAGGCCCACCAATGCGTCGTTGCGGTCGCGGGTGGCCACGATGGTCACTGCGCCGGCCGCGGCACGACCGATGCGCTGGTATGTTTCACCTGTAATGGCCATCCTGCCCTTTCCTGCCGCTACCGGCGCAAGAGCATGCCCGCCCGCAACCGGCAGCGCAACGCACGGCCTTGCCTAATCATGCGCACTATTTTTCTCCGGCGTGAACCCGGCAAATAACGCTCGCCCAGGCAAGCCAGGCACGGCCATAACAACGTGAACCAGACCGTCCTTTGGATCCGGCAATGACCACTCCCGGCTCACATCCACTGCTCTCCCGTGGCTACCGGACCTGGCTGGTGGGTGTGCTGCTGGCCCTGGGCACGCTGAACTTCGCCGACCGCGCCATCCTCGCGGTACTGGCACAGCCCATCAAGGAAGACCTGCTGCTCACTGATGCGGACCTCGGCATGTTGCAGGGACTGGGGTTCGCCATTCTCTATTCCGTGCTGGGACTGCCGCTGGGCTGGCTGGCCGAGCGTGTCAACCGCACACGCATGCTGGCGCTGTGTGTGGGCGCCTGGTCGCTGATGACGGCCTCCTGCGGCCTGGCCAGCAACTTCGTGACCATGCTGCTCGGCCGCGTCGGTGTGGGCGTGGGCGAGGCGGGTTTCCAGCCGCTGGCGTATTCCCTTGTGAGCGACCACTTCCGCGCCAATCGCCGCGCTTCCATCATCGCCATCATCCTGCTCGGATCCCCGCTCGGCTTCCTGCTTGGCCAGTCGGTGGGCGGGTTCGTGGCAGCGACCTGGAACTGGCGCGCGGCCTTCTTTGTACTTGGCTTGCCCGGCCTGCTGGCCGCGCTCATCACGTGGGTCACATTGCGCGAGCCGCCACGCGGCCTCACCGAAAAGGTGACCGCGGGCGAGCCGGCGCCATCGATGCGCGCCGTATTTGCCACGCTGTGGGCCAAGCCGGCGTTCCGCCACCTGCTGGCCGGATTCACTATCGCCGGTTTTGCAATGAATGCCGTGGCGCAGTTCGTACTGCCTTTCTACCTGCGCGGTTTCGGCCTGCCGCTGGCCACGGCCGGGGCCCTCTTCGGCGCCATTGCCTTCACCTCCAACGGGCTGGGCATGCTGCTGGGCGGGTTCGGCATCGACCGGTTGTCGCGGCGGGATGCGCGCTGGCCGCTGTGGGGCCCGGCCATCGGAATGCTGGTGGCTGCACCGCTCTATTTCGGCGCTTTCGCCGCCGGTGGCATCGAGGTGTCACTGGCCTTCATCTGGTTCGCAAACCTGATGCTGGCCACCTACCTTGCCCCCAGCTCGGCAACCATGCAGAACCTCATCGGCCCGCGCATGCGCGCCATGACTGCAGCCATCGCAGCGCTGGTGGCCGGCCTGCTGGGCGCGGGCCTGGGGCCGACGCTGCTGGGCATGGCCAGCGACTTCTTCGCCGCGCGTCAGTTCGGAAGCAGCGAATTCATCACCAGCTGTCCGGGTGGCCGCGCCCCCGTCGGCGCAGAAGCTGCGTTCGACCTCGCCTGCCGGTCCGCGTCGAGCGAGGGCCTGCGGCTGGCACTGGTCTCCGTGCTCGTTTTCTTCGTATGGGCGGCGGTGCACTACCTGCTGGCCGCGCGCACGGTGCGCAGGGATCTCTACGTGCCGGCCACGGCACAATGATTCACAGCGGCCGGCGCCGGCTCATGTCCAGCATCAGCGCCGCAGAGTCGCCCTTGGCCCGGGAAAGGCCAACCTCCGAACCCACCGGCATGCTTTCCAGCAGCTGTCGCACCAGCCGGAAGTAGCTGCTCTGCGCACTGGCCGGCAGACGCTCGGCCAGCAGCGGGTGGAATCGCGCCTCATAGGCGGCCAGGCAGCGCGAGAACAGGTCGATGATGGGACTGTCGGCCAGCCTTGCCACGCAGTGCACCAGCCCCAGCAGGTCGTAGCGCTCGATGGATTCACGCCCCTCCAGCCGCGAGAGCGCGGCCTCGAGGGCGGCGCGCTGCGCGACATCGGCGCGGCTCACCGCCAGCGCGGGAATGAAGGCATTCAGCTGGAACAGGCTGGTGCCAGCGGACTTCGGATCGAGCCGCTCACCGATGAGGTACGCCAGCGCAAGGCGGATGCTGGCGGGACCACGCCGGTCGCGGATCACCAGTCCGTTGCCCCGACCGCGGCGGCACTCCACCAAGCCGTCATCCTGCAGCAGGCGGATGGCCTGCCGCAGCGTCAGCCGGCTCACCTGGAAGCGCTCGCAAAGGTCCCATTCCGAGCCCAGCCTTGCGCCGGCACTGCCAGTGCGTGCGATTTCTGCGGCGAGCCTGCGGGCGATTGCAGCGGGCAATGAAGTGGATGCGCGGGCGGTTGCACTGCCTGGCCCAGCTTCGGCAGCGCGCTCACCGGAATGCAGTCCCAGCAGGCAGGCGGCGAGCAGCCGCACGACGGGCATGGTCTCCTCCGTCTCGCAGCCACGCATCAGCTCGAGCGCCTCTTGCGCGTCCTGCACGGCCCGCACACTGCACTCGGCCGCGCGCAGGTGGCCCGCCAGCTCCGCCCCGATCATCCCGGCAGTGGGCCTGGCGATGATGAAGCCACCGCAGGGACCGGGACGCATGCGCCCCAGGCCGCGACGCTCCAGCAGGCTGATTGCCTCGCGTATTACCGAGCGCCCCTGCCGGTAGCGCTCGCTGAGCTCCCGCAATGACCCCAGCGCCGCGCCAGGCTGCAGCGCGAGCGCGGCGATGTCATCTTCCATCAGCCGTGCCAGCCTTTCAGCTGCGAGACGGGTCTGCTCCCCATCGCTGGTGGAGGCCAGATAGATGCGCTCGGACGGATTCACCCCAGCCCCCCGGGACGAGAAACAACCCCACTATTTTCGGTCGCAGCGCCGCTGCAGACTCGATCATACCTTCAGGGGGGCTGGCCGGGATGGTGCGTGAATACGTGGACTCCTTCATCCGCTATTCGGACCGCACGGCGGAGGGCGGTTTCATCCGCGGCAACAACGACTATTCCTTCGGCATGGAAGACCACCCCATGCGCATCCACAACGCGCGGCTGGAATCCATCGACTTCAATACCCACGGTTTCACGCTGGTAAAACACGCCACCGACGTGGACTTCACCAGCGCCGATGAGGTGCAGCGGCGCTACCACCCGGAGGTCTGTCGCATCGTGCAGCAGCTCACGGGTGCCAGGGAGGTGTTTGCCTTCATGGGCATCCTGCGCGGCGGCGAGCAGGACCTGGGCGGCGGCCCGGCGCTCAGCGCGCATGTGGACTTCAATGCCGCGGCGCTGCGCGGCTGGGCGGCGAAGTTCGCCCCGGAGCGGGCCGCCGAACTGCAGTCACGGCGGCTGGTGAACGTGAACGTGTGGCGTGGCGTGAATCCCGTGCGCAACATGCCCCTGGCCGTATGCGATGCGCGCACGGTGGAGCGCGGGGACTGCATGACGGTGCGATTTGGCGAGGGCAGCGCCACCGCCGCCATGGGCGAGCAGCCCGGCGGACTGAACCTCGCCTGGAGCCCGCGCCACCGCTGGTACTACTACCCGGACATGCAGCCCGACGAGGTGCTGGCCTTCCGGCTCTTCGACACCGCCGATCCGCACTGGCACGTCACGGCGCACTCCGCCTTCATCGATCCGACTGCCGACCCGGCTGCGCCCAAGCGCATGAGTTTCGAGATCCGCACCCTGGCCATCATGGACTGACCCCGAGGAGCCACGTACCGATGCCCAAGCGCACCTTTGCCGCATTCGTCCAGCGCACGGAACGCTGGGATACCACCCGGCAGCCGATGGACCAGGAGGGCTTTGCCGGACATGCGGCCTTCGTCGCGGAACTGGAGGCCGACGGCTTCGTCGCCCTCGCCGGCCTGATGGCGCCCAGCGCCGAGGTGCTGTTCATCTTCCTTGCCGACAGCGAGGAAGAGGTGCGCACGCGCATGGGCCGGGACCCGTGGCAGCAGGACGGCCGCGTGCGCCTGGCGCGCGTGGAGGAAATCCACATCCGCATCGGCGCGCCGAAGCAGAACGACTGAGCAGGAGTCACCGATGCAGGTATTCATATTCGACTGGATGGCCTATGGCGAGGACGTGGACCGCTTCCGCGTCGATGGCAAGATGCCGAAGCTCGGCCGCTCGCATTTCAAGCCGCAGGTCGCCGTCGACACCTACCGCAACCACCTGGCCGCCTGGACCGAGATGGAACGGCGCGGCTTCGACGGCATCGCCATCAATGAGCACCACGCCACGCCCTTCGGGCTCAACAACTCACCCAACCTGATCGCGGCGGCCGTCTCGCAGCTCACCGAGCGCATGAAGATCCTGGTGTACGCCAACCTGCTGCCGCTGCACGAGCCGCTGCGCCTGGCCGAGGAGCTGGCCATGCTCGACTGCCTCTCCAATGGCCGCCTGATTGCCGGCGTGGCCCGTGGCGCGCCGCGCGAGTACAAGATTTTCGGCGTGCCCATGAGCGAAAGCCGCAGCCGGTTCGAGGAGGCCTTCGAGATCATGAAGCGTGCCTGGACGGAGGAGAGCTTCAGCTTCGCCGGCAAGCACTACCGTTACGAGGACGTCTCCATCTGGCCGCGTCCGGTACAGAACCCCCACCCGGATGTGTGGGTACCGGTGACCGGCTCGAAGGAAACCGTGGAGTGGGCGGCCGCGAACAACCTCACCATCACGCCAGGCGTGTTCCCGGGCCCGATGCGTGAGGACAGCATCCGCTACTTCGCCAAATGCATGGCCGGCCACGGCCGCAAGGTGACGCCGCGCCACATCAGCATCATGGTCGACTGCTATGTGGCCGACTCCAAACAGCAGGCCGTGGAGGAATACGGCCCCTACCTGATGTACCTGTTCAACACCCTGCTGCCCTACGGGCAGGTGTACCAGAAGGATTCCAAGGGCTACTACAGCACCACCGCTTTCGAACACCTGCGCCAGGGCACAAAAGGGACGCTTGCCGAAGATGCCACCATTTTCAACGAATGGACGATGGAAACCGTGCGTGCCGCCGCCGAGCACATGCCACTCGGCACCGCTGACGAGATCGTCGAGCGCATCATCGCCGAGTGCAATGATGCGGGAGCGGATTCGGTGCTGCTCATCTGCAACCGCGCGCACCTGCCGCAGGAGCTGTTCCTGAACCAGATCAGGCGCATCGGCGAGGAGGTGCTGCCGCGGCTGCAGGCACACAAGGTGCTGCGCGTGCCGCACGCCGAAGAAGTGCCCGCCAGCTGAGCGGGGCTAATTACCAGGCCGGGTTTTCGGGCCCGGCCGCCATGGCCTCGCGCTGTTCATTGAACACCTGGTGGCGGGCGATCAGCCACTGCCCGTCCACGCGACGCAGTTCGTCCTCCAGGTGGCCGTAGGCGCCCACGTAGGGACGCCGCTCCGCGCCGTCGTTGTTGAACTCGAACCACAGCGAGCGCAGGGTGGCCCGGTCACCATCGATGCGCAGCACGAAGTTGCTGATGAAGTGGCGACGCCGGAACGGGCGCAGCCCGGGCGTGGCTGCATTCGCGCGCTCATCCGCTGCGCGTGCGTTGTGCAGTTCCTTCACGATGGCCTCGCGGCCGTTCACCGTGCCTCCCGCCCACACCAGCACGCCGTCGGTGGTGAACACGCTGCCGTACATCTCCGGGTCCTGCCAGTCCAGCGCGAACAGGTAACGCGCCATCAGCTCGTCGATCTGTGCGCGGTCGCGCGCGTACCCCTGGTCGCCAGTGGCGCGCGACAGCATCCACGTGCCCGCAACCAGCACGATGGCACCCAGCAACAGGACCAGCTTGCGCTGCATGACGGCCTCCCCTGGTTCTCCTCTGCAGCGTAGTATCCACCATCGCGCTGCAAGGTGGCCCGCTTCGGGCAAGGACCTTCGAGGGGGAGCATTGAATCGCAACATGATGGTGGGGACCGCGGCGGTCTTCGTACTGCTGGCAGGCTGCGGCAGCAATGCGCCAGAGGAGCCGGCGGTGCCGGACCTGTCGGGCATCTGGGTGCTGGACGCCAACGGCCGCGCCGGCGCAGCGCTCAATGGGGTGGGTGACTTCGAGAAGACAGCCCCCTTCACCCCCGCCGCGCGGGCGAAGCTCGCGGAGTACCACGCCCTGGTCGATCCCACCGGCGACACGCCGGGCGCGCATTGCGTGCCCCATGGCATGCCGCTGACCGTGTTTCTCGGGGGCGGCTATCCCGTGGAGTTCATCCAGCGTCCCGAACAGCTGACCCTGATCTACGAAACCCACAACGAGGTGCGCCGCATCTTCCTCGACGGGCGCAAGATCGACCCGGCTGACGTACTGCCCAGCCGCGACGGCATGTCCTGGGGCCATTGGGAAGGCGACACGCTGGTGGTGGAGACCAGCGCCCTGACCGAGAGCATCGACCAGGCCACCGCGCACAGCGCCAACGCACGCATCATCGAGCGTTACACGCCGCGGCTGGACAATGGCGTGCGCCGCATGCGCGTCGAGGTGACCATCGACGATCCGGAGTTCTACACCCAGCCGCCGGTGCTGGAGCGCGAGTACACCGGGATGCGCGAGGGCCGCATGCTCGACTACAACTGCGTCGAGCCGCTGTGGGAGGACTACCTGGAGGAACTGCGCCGCAAGCGCGGCTAGTCCTGAAGGCTTCAGCGGACCGGGCCGCGGCGCCTGGCGGCTCCTGTAACCGCCAGGGCCGGCCCTCAGCCCTCCCATCCCATCCCATCCCGGGAAAGTTGCCATCCGCCCGGCCCGAAGCATAGATTCGGGACCTTCGAGTGCCCGGTCCATTCCAACAAGCATCAACGGGGGAGAGCAAGCATGTCGCTGAGCCGACGCACGATGATTGGCCTCGTGGCCGCGGCAGGATTGCCGGCGTGGCAGTCCGCATTCGCCCAGGCACGTGTGCTGCCCCTGGATACCCCCGGCCTGGACCACCTGGACGTGATGGTCCCGGACGTGGAGAAGACCACGCGCTTCTACATGGGACTGTTCCGCACCGCGCTGCATGCCCAGCCCTTCCAGGGTGCATTCCGCTATTTCGTGCTGCTCGGCCCGCTGCCGGAGAACCGCACCGTTGGCTACATCGCGGTTGGTGATGCCCGCGGTCGCGGCACGTACATCGGGCACTTCTGCACGTCGGTGCGCGAGTGGCGGCGCGACAGCGCAGCCATCTTCGCGGCGATGAAGGACCAGTTCGCCAGCGCGGGCTTCGGCCAGTTCCCGGGCCCTGGTGCCGGCGCCGCCGGCGTGTTCAAGGATCCTGACGGCATCGAGATCCAGTTCCTGCCCTCGCCCGACACGCTGGTGACCGCGGCCGTACCCAATGACCTGGTGCCCTCCGGCCAGGGCCTCGTCACGCCGCAGCGGGTGGACCATGTGGTGCTGCACGTGAGCAACCTGCAGCGCGCGGTGGACTACTACCGGATCCTCTACGGCCGCGAGAGCAGCCGTGAAGGAAACCGCGCCACTTTCTCCTTCACCAACGGCTCGCGGCTGGTGCTGGAAGGCACCACTTATGTCTATGGCTCGGCGCAGACGCGCATTGCGCGCTTCGGCATCCGGGTGGCTCCCTTCGACCGTGCCGCGGTCACTGCGGGCATCGCGAAGCTTGGTGGCACGGTGGTGAACGATGCACCCGGCGCCCTGCGGCTGCGGGACGTCGACGGCATCGAGCTGGAACTGGTGGGCTGAGGGCAAGGTCCGCCGCCGCAGCGGACCGCCCCGCCCCTCCCGAAATCCGAACTCTCCCGGAGCCAGCGATGCGCCGATTCCGATTTCCGGCCCTGCTGCTTGCCGCGCTCGCCACTGGCTGCGCTCCGCGGGTGGTGGATCAACCTGCGGCAGGTCCTCCGGCCGTGGATCATGTGGACATGACCTGGCTGTCGATTGCCAACATGCATTTCGCGCTGGGTGACCAGCACGTGCTGGCCGATGGCTACATCACCCGGTTGCCAGCGGAGAATTTCTACGGCGGCGGCGGCGGTTACGCTTCCACCCGCCGGCCCATGGTTTCCGACATCAATGCCGTGCGCGAGGTACTCGATGCCTTGGGTGGCGCCGCCGCAGTAAAGCTGCTGATCACCGGCCACAGTCACTGGGACCACACCTTCGATACCGCCAGCTGGGCGAAGCTTTCCGGTGCGCCGGTGATCGGTTCATCGACCACCTGCCTGCAGGTACGCGCCGGGGGGATTCCCGGCGAGCGCTGCACGGCGGTGTATGGCGGCGAGAAGATCACCATCGTGCCGGGCGTGGACATGCATGTCATCCGCTGGAACCACAGCGGCAACTCCGCGCAGAACCCCGAACAGCATGATCCGGTCGAGTTGCATGACGTGCCGACACCTGACGCGGCCGGGGGATTGCGGGCCGGCGTGGCCGAGGATTTCCCCAACGGCGGCGGCAACCGCGCCTACCTGTTCTCCGTGCACGGTGCGCGGGGCCAGCGATTCAGCTGGCTGTACCAGGATTCAGCCAGCGCCGTGGACCTGCGCGATCCGGTGAAGGTGGATGGCCGCGACTATGGCGCACCGCTGGACAACCTGCGGGCAGCCATGCGGGCGGCGGGGCTTGAATCCGTGGACCTCTGGATTGCCACGGGCGGAAGCGAAGTGGCGGAACTGGTGCTGCCGGTGATCAATCCGAAGAACTACCTGCCCGTACACTGGGATGGCCTGTTCGACCCCTTCAAGGCGGGTCCGCCACGTCCTTTTTTCGACCCCAGGCTCGCGGCGCTGCTGCGTGAGCGTGGCGTGAACCTCATCGTTCCCCGGCAGTACATGGACAGCTGGCGGCTCGATGCCACGGGCGTGCATGCGCTGGACAACACGGCGGTGCAGAGCCGCCTGGGATTCAAGTGAAGAAGAAAAGGACGCAAGGAGCGAAAGTGATGCAGATGCCGTTGCCGTTTGATCGCGGGGCCCTGCTCAAGTGAGCACCACCATCCCCGTGAACGAGGAGCGCGCCTACGCGCGCGTGACGCTGCGGCTGCTGCCCTTCCTCGGCCTCTGCTATCTCATCGCCTACCTCGACCGCGTCAATGTCGGCTTCGCGAAGCTGTACATGCTCGCGGACGTGGGCATGTCCGAAGCCGCCTACGGCTTCGGTGCGGGCATCTTCTTCATTGGCTACTTCCTGTTCGAGGTGCCGAGCAACCTGGTACTGCACCGGGTGGGCGCGCGCATGTGGATCGCGCGCATCATGGTCACCTGGGGAATCATCTCCGGCGCCATGGCCTTCGTGGAGCCCATCGCGCGCGCCACGGGACTGCAGGCCGAGACGGCTTTCTACGGCCTGCGCTTCCTGCTGGGCGCCGCCGAGGCGGGCTTCTTCCCGGGCGTGCTGCTGTACCTGAACTACTGGTATCCCGCACACCGCCAGAGCCGCGCCATCGCGCTGCTGCTGATGGCGCAGCCTTTCGCATTCGTGTTCGGCGGGCCGCTGTCGGGCGGCATCATGGAAAGCTTCGATGGCGCAGGTGGCCTGTATGACTGGCAGTGGATGTTCATCATCGAGGCCATTCCTGCCGTGCTGCTGGGCATCGTGGTGCTGCTCTACCTGGACAACGGCATCGACGAGGCCTCATGGCTGTCGCCCGGGGAAAAGCAGCTGCTGAAGGACCGCCTGGCCGGCGAGGCCAGCCGCAAGAGCGACTCCCACATCCTGGCGCTGCTGGCCAGGCCCGTGATGTGGCTGTTCATCGTGATCCTCTTCTGCATCGTCACCGGCGTTTACGGCATCAACTTCTGGCTGCCCACCATCATCGGCGAGACCGGCATCCAGTCCGTGCTGGTGATCGGGCTCATCACCGCCGCCTGCTACTTCAGCAGCGCGGTGATGTCGGTACTCATCACCCGCCACGCGGAACGGGTGAACGAGAAGCGCTGGCATGCCACCGTGGCGGCGGTGGGTGGCGGCGTGTGCCTGGCACTGAGCGCCACCTGGACCGACAGCACCCTCGTCACGGCGGTGCTGCTGTCGCTGGCCACCACCGGCGCGCTGGTGGCCACGGCACTGTTCTGGAGTTTTCCCGGATCCATGCTCACGGGCGTGGGTGTGGCGGCTGGCCTGGCCGCCATCAACTCTTTCGGCAACCTGGGCGGGTTCGTCGGACCCTACCTGCTGGGACTGCTCACCGAATGGCTGGGCAGCCGCACCGCGGGGGTGGGCGTGCTGGGTGGGTTCATGGCCAGCGCAGGCGCGCTCATCGCATTGACCTGCCATGGCTATGGACTGCGGATCAATGAAGGGGGGAAATCATGACGGGCAACAAGAAGACCATCGCGGCGGCCCGCTGGCGGCTTGCGGCAGGGCTTTTTCTCGCTACGGCACTGGCAGCCTGCCAGGGCGGCGGCGAATCGAAGGCACCCGCCTCCTCCGGCGTGGTGGCCGGCATGTCGAAGGAGCGCCTGGCACACCTGGACAGCCACTTCCACCGCCTGGTGGACGAAGGAAAGATCGCCGGCGTGGTCAGCTGGGTTGCGCGGCACGGCGAGGTGGTGCACGAGGATGCCTACGGCGCGGCGGACATCGAGGCGGGGCGCGCGATGACGCCCGACGCATACTTCTATGTGTACTCGATGACCAAGCCCATCACCAGCGTCGCCCTGCTGATGCTGTACGAGGAGGGGCGCTTCCAGCTCAGTGACCCGGTGGCCCGCTACCTGCCGGAGCTGGCGAACCTGAAGCTGTATGCGGGGGAAGGACCGGGAGGCAAGATGATCCTGAAGGATCCCGCCCGCCAGCCGACCATCCAGGATGTATTCCGGCACACCGCCGGCTTCCAGTATGGTCCGGCGGGCAACCGCGGTATCGATGAGGCCTACCGCAAGGCGGATGTGATGGGCGGGACACTGGCCGACCTCACGAAGCGCCTGGGCACCCTGCCGCTGGCCTACGAACCGGGCACCCGCTGGGTATATTCGGTTTCGCACGACGTGCAGGCCAGGCTGGTGGAAGTGCTGTCCGGCATTCCCTTCGACGAGTTCGTGCGCACCCGCATCTTCGAACCGCTGGGCATGAAGAACTCCGTGTTCGGGCGGCCCGATGCCCTGAAGGACAGGTTCGCGGCGATCTACACGGTGGGGCAGGACGGCAAGCTCGCACCCAATGGCGCACTCGATGCGCCGGGTGCAGCCACGCGTGTGCTGGGCGGCTTCAGCATTTCCACCACGGCCGCAGACTACGGGCGCTTCGCGCAGATGCTGGTGAACTCGGGCGAACTGGACGGCGTACGCCTGCTCTCGCGCAAGACGATCGACCTGATGGATTCCAACCACCTGCCCGCGGGAGTGATGCGCGGGGCGGCCGGCGGTGGCAGTGCCGGCGGCGAAGGCTACGGCCTGGGCGTGCGTGTGGTGCTCGATCCCGCGCAGGCCGGCAATCTGACTTCCGCTGGCACCTTCGGCTGGTCGGGCGCTGCCGGCACGCATTTCTTCGTCGATCGCGCCGAGGACCTGGTGGCCGTGTTCATGGTGCAGCGGATGGGCGGCGCCGACGGCCCGGGCATGGCGGCACAGTTCGAAACCCTGGTCTACCAGGCCATCGTGGATTGATGGCATTCAGGAGCGATGGCATGAAATACCTGCATGTGAATGCGCTCGCGCTGGCGGCCACTGGGGTGCTGCTGGGCGCCTGTGGCGCGCCCGACGCCCCGGGCGGCGCGAACCTGGCTGCCCCGGCGCCAGTTTCCACCGTGGCCGAAGACCGCATGGCCATCGAGGAAACCCTGCGCCGCTACGTGCGCGGACTGGATGATGCGGACCTCGACGGCTATCTGGCCACCCTCACCGACGATGCCCGCTTTGTCGCCGAGGAAGGCAGCTATGAGGGCAAGGACGCGATCCGTCGCTACGTCGAGCCAGTGATGAAATCCCGCGCCGAGCGGCGCGCCCGCGAGGGCGCTGCCGCCACGGCCACGCACCATGTGGTGACGAACCAGTCCATCGAGTTCCTCGATGCCGACAATGTCGTGGTGCGCGCGTACTGGATGTACCTGGTGGCCCATGGCGCCGGCAAGCCGATGACGGTGGACCTGATGGGCAGTTCCGAGGATTACCTGACGCGGCGCGGCAGCAGCTGGCTGATCAAGGAACGGCGCGTGGCACCCTGAACCATCGGCGGAGCCACATCGCCCTCACGGCAGCTTGCGGCCCGCCTTCTTCGCCAGCTCTTCCACCCGGTTGAACCAGAACTCCTCGTTGCATTCATAGGGCAGCAGGTGCCCGCCGGGCACCTCGGTCCAGCGCCGCGTGAACACCAGGGGCTGGGTGTAGAACTCCGGATCAGTCATCGTGACGTCGGCGACCAGCGTTCGCCGGCCCTGGCTGTCAGGCCCTTCCACGCGGTAGCGCTCGACGATCACCGCCTCCTCCGAGTGGGGCGTGGTGCGCTGGTCGAGCTGCTCCACGAGGCTGGTGGTCTCGATCACCAGCTCATTGCCCTCCCAGCGGCCGCTGGAATAGCCACTGCGGCCGGGCACGCGATCCTTCAGCGGCGCGTTGCGGTCGCCGAAGTACACACGTCGCACCTCACCGTGCAGCTCGAAGATCATCGTGATCTGGCGGGGCTGCTGGATGATTTCCATCGGGTAGCCGCCGCCGCCCATCAGCACGCCGGGCATGCCGGCACCCAGGCAGACGCCGCCTGGCGTGTCTCCCGTGGGGGATACGATGGCATTGAAGGCATCGTGGCGCTGCTTCGCCTCCGGGCGCAGAGGCAGTGACTGGCCCGCCCCCTGGCCCCGACCGCCGCCAGTGCCGGTACCGACGGGGCTCCAGATGCCGTTCAGGTCTGGCGGTGAAGGCGCCGCGCCCCATGCCGGCAATGCGGACAGCGCGAAACCTGCGCCGACCAGCGCGGCGAGCGATGCGAACCCGCGACGGTTCATGGTGCTCACTCCAGCGACCGGGCGACCCGGAAACCCAGGTAGTCGCGCCCACGCGTGTTGGCCGCGTAAGGGGCACCGCGCCGCGCCGAGCGGTGCATATAGGGATTGCTGGTGAAGGTGCCGTTGCGGAACACACGCACTGAGCAGTCCCCTTCAGTGCTCGCGCTGCCGTCCACCGGTGCGTTCTTCATGTCCGCCTCGTAGCAGTCCTGGGTCCATTCGAAGACATTGCCGTGCATGTCGTGCAGACCCCAGGCATTCGGCGGGAAGGAGCCCACCGGGGCAGTCTCGTTGCCCCAGCGATCGGCGCCCTCGGCATGCGGACCGCGCTCGCCGTGCCCCGGCTTGCCGAAATTGCCGCGGTTGTAGTCGATGGTCGCGCCCCAGGGATAAGGGGTGGTCGTGCCGGCGCGTGCAGCGTATTCCCATTCGGCCTCCGAAGGCAGGCGATAGAGATCATCGTGGCCGGTCTTCCAGTTGAGCCAGCCCACGAAGCGCTGCGCGTCGTACCAGCTCATGCCCACGGCCGGCCGCGTACCACGGCCGTAGTCCTTGTAATTCGGGTTGCGCGAGCCGTCGGCGTTGGAACGCAGGGCGCGGTCGATCTCCGCGCCTTCGCACCAGTTGTCGCGCACGCAGGCTTCCCACTGGTTCCACGTCACCTGCGTGGTGGCGATGGCGAAGGCGCGCTTGATGGCCACGCGATGCTGCGGTTCGTCCGGATCGCGCTCCGGCTCGCTTTCCGGCGAGCCCATCATGAATTCCCCGGCAGGCAGCACCACCAGTTCCGGGCAGCTGCGGCATTCCTTGATGCGCTCGCCCGGTTTCACACGCTTGCCCGCGGCGCCCGCCGGATGGGCCAGCAGTGCCATCGCTGCGGCCAGCAGCATGTATCCCGGCCAGCCCGGAATCGATTTCTTGTTCGTCATGTTCATCCCCCATTTGCCATCTGCCGGGATCCCGCCTGCCCCGGCCCGCCGGGTGTGTGCCATTGACACCCCCCCATTGCCCCGGAGAATAGCCGCACAACCAGAATAAAGGGGAAGCCCGTGTCGGGGGTCAGACTGTCCGGGGTGCGCAAGCACTTCGGCGACGTTCTTGTGATCGATGACCTGTCGCTCGAGATCAATTCCGGCGAGTTCGTGGTCTTCCTGGGTCCGTCCGGCTGCGGCAAGTCGACCCTCCTGCGCATGATTGCCGGCCTCGAGACCGTCGATGCCGGCGAAGTCCACCTCGAAGGCCGGCGCATCGACCCACTGCCGCCCGGCGCCCGCAACGTCGCCATGGTGTTCCAGCAATACGCGCTGTACCCGCACATGACGGTGCGCGAGAACCTCGCCTTCGGACTGCGCAATGCACGCGTGCCGGCCGGAGACATCCAGCAGCGCATCGGCAAGGCCGTGCAGCGCCTGGAGATCGAGGCGCTTCTGGAGCGCCGGCCCGGCCAGCTCTCCGGCGGACAGCGCCAGCGCGTGGCCATCGCCCGCGCCATCGTGAAGGAACCGGAGCTGTTCCTGTTCGACGAACCCCTCTCCAACCTCGACGCCGCCCTGCGCGCACGCACGCGCATCGAGCTGGCCCAGCTGCACCAGCAGCTGGGTGCCACGATGATCTTCGTCACGCATGACCAGATCGAGGCCATGACGCTGGCCGACCGCATCGTGGTGCTCAACAACGGCCGCATCGAGCAGATCGGCACGCCGATGCAGATCTACCGCAGGCCCGCGACGCGTTTCGTGGCCACCTTTGTCGGCACGCCACGCATCAACCTGGTGCCGGTGCAGGTGGCCGAGGAGCAGGGCCGTGCGCTAGCCCGCCTTGCCGATGGCGCATCGGTGTGGACCGACGTGCCCATTGCGGGCATGCCCGGCGGCGGGATGACGCTGGGCATCCGTGCCGAGTGTGTGCACATCGTCGATCCTGCCGGCGGTGGGGCCCGCGGCACCGTGCGTGTGGTGGAGCGCCTGGGTGACCGCACGCTGGTTCACGTGGCGCTGGCCGATGGCACGCTGCTCACTGCCGAGGAGCGCGGGGATTCTGCCGTCCAGACCGGCCAGCAGGTCGGCCTTGAGCTGGATGGCGCCGCAGCTCACCTCTTCGCCGCCGACGGCACGGCCTGGCACGCGGCGGGCTGATGTCCGGCGTCGGCAGCAATTCGCCTGCGACGATGCGCGGCCGCTGGACCGGCGGGCTCTTCGTCGCACCCTACCTGCTGGTGTTCGTGCTGATGCTGCTGGTACCACTGGTGGTGGGCATCCGCCTGTCGCTGACGCGCGGTGACCTGTTCGGGGTGAAGGAGTTCGTCGGCCTCGACAATTTCATCCGGCTCGCGCGCGATCCGGTGTTCCGCCAGACGGTGTGGAATACCGTGTACTTCGTGCTGCTCACCGTGCCGGCCATGACGGTGATCGGCCTGGGGCTGGCCCTGGTGCTCAATCGCCAGACGCGCTGGGCGGCCATCCTGCGTGCCATCTTCTTCGCCTCCACGGTGCTGTCGGTCACGGTGGTGACGCTGATCTGGCGCCTGGTGCTGATTCCCGAAGGAGGCCTGGCGGCGGTGATCGCCCGCGCCTTTGGCCAGGAGCCGGTGGCCTTCCTCAGCGAGCAGGCGCTGGCCATGCCGGCCGTCGCCGTAACGACGATCTGGTGGGGCATCGGCCTGCCGATGGTGCTCTTCCTGGCGGCCTTGCAGCAGGTACCCAGGGAGATCTACGAAGCGGCGGCACTCGACCGCGCGTCGCGCACGCGGATGCTGCTCTCAATCACCCTGCCCTCGATCCGCCGCACCATCGCACTGGTGGTGATCGTGGGGATCATCCTGCAGTTCCAGCTGTTTGGCCAGCCGCACCTGATGACCGGCGGCGGACCGAACAACTCCACCAGGCCCATCGTGCTGTTCATCTATGAGACCGGCTGGAAGCAGTGGCAGCTCGGCTACGCCTCGGCCGCCTCGCAGGTGCTGTTCGCCATGATAGCGATCGCCGCGATGGCGCAGTATTACTTCTCCTCGCGCAAGGATGCGATGTGACCGCCGTCGCCGCACAGCGCGCGCCCCGCATCGCCGTCGCCCTGGTGGCCATCGCGGCCATCGTGATGCTCACGCCAATGCTGTGGGTACTCATCCTGAGCCTGAAGGACAACACGGCACTGATGGCCGATACCAGTTCGGCCTTCGTGCCGCCCTGGACGCTGGCCAACTACCGCAACATCATCGGCGAGGGGCAGGTCTTCACCTGGCTCCTCAACAGCCTGGTGGTCTCGCTCACCATGACGGCCGGCGTGCTGCTGCTCTCTTCACTGGCCGGCTACGGGTTCGCGCGGCTGGACTTTCCCGGCCGCAAGGTGCTGTTCGTGGTCGTGCTGCTGGGCCTGGCGATTCCCGAGCAGGCGGTGATCATCGGCCGTCACCAGATGTTCAGCGCCGCAGAACTGCACAACACCTACACGGCGCTTGTACTGCCCGGCCTGTCGATGCCGCTGGGCGTATTCCTGATGACGCAGTATTTCCGCGCGGTGCCAAAGGAGATTGACGAGGCTGCGCTGCTCGACGGAGCTTCGCGCCTGACAATCTTCTGGCGCATCCTGCTGCCGCTGAGCATCCCGGCCCAGGCAACGCTGGGCATCTTCACCTTCTTCCACGCCTGGAACGACTACTGGTGGCCGCTGATCAGCGCCACCGACAAGGACATGCTCACCCTCACGGTGGGCATCGCAGCCACGCAGATGAATTTCGCGCAGTCCGAATCGCTGGGCTTCCTGATGGCGCAGGCGGTGTTTGCCGGCGTGCCCACCCTGCTGGTGTACCTGGTGTTCCAGAAGTACATCGTGCGGGCGGTGGCCGGAGCAGCGGGACAATGAAGCGGCTGCTGGCGCTTTTTCCACTCGCGTTGCTGGCCGCCTGCGGTCGCCACGACGATCGCACCGAGCTGGTGATCCAGCGTTTCTTCGGTGCCTGCCAGGCCGAGTTCGGTGCGCTCACCGATCCGTCCAGGGCAGCCGGGGAATGCGGGATCATCACTGCGATGATCAACCAGTTCGAGGCCGCCAACCCTGACATCCGCGTGGTGGAGAACACCGTATTCTGGCCCGGCTACGACCAGCTCACCGCCCAGCTGGCCGCCAATGGCCCGCCGGACCTGGTGACCATGCACAGCTCCGCCATCCCCGACTACGACGCCCGCGGCCTGCTCGAGCCGCTGGACGACGAGCTGGCGGCGGTGGGCATCGATGCACAGCAGTTCACCGCCGCCGCGCGCGCAGGCGTGACAGTGGACGGCCGCACCATGGGCCTGCCCATCGACGTGTGGGCACCGCTGTGGCACATCAACATGAACCTGTTCCGGCAGGCCGGCCTGGTGGCCGACGGCAAGCCGGTGATGCCATCCAGCGCCGAGGAGTTCTTCGCCCACGCCGAGCAGTTCCGGGAACGCACCGGCAAGCCCTACTTCATCCAGGTGACCAACAAGGACTTCGCAGGCCCCATGCGCCTGTTCTACGCCTGGGTGATGCAGCAGGGCGCTCCGCTGTTCACCGACGAGCGTCATGCCGCCTTCAACAGCCCGGAGGGCCGGCGTGCGCTGGAGTTCATGAAGGAGCTCTACCAGCGCGGCCACAGCGCGAAGAACCTCGACTATGCCGGTGCCGTGTCGGCATTCCTCAAGGGTGAAGGCGGCATCCTGGTGGATGGCACCTGGATGGTGGGACAGTTCGACGCGGCTGCCCACGAGGCAGCCAGCCCGCTGCATGAGGGCTATGCCGTGCGCCCCTTCCCTTTCCTGTTCCACGGCCGGCAGGTCTCGCTGGTCGACGGGCACAACTGGGTGATGCCGCTCGATGCGCGCCGCACGCCCGCCGAGCGCGAGGCCGCCCGCCGCTTCCTGGCCTACTTCGCGGCGAATGACTTCCAGTGGGCACGCACCGGGCACTTTCCCGCCTACCAGGCCATCATCGACAGCGCGGAGTGGCAGCAGCTGCCCCACCGCGGCGACATCGCGCAGATCACCGCCATCGGCGAACCGCTGCCCAAGTACGTGCGGCGCCAGTCGCCCATCGAATTCATCGTTGGCGAGGAAGCCGCCGCCGCCTACACGGGGGTAAAGCCCCTGGACCGCGCCCTGGCCGACATGCAGCGGCGCGCCGACGAGATACTGCAGAGTTTCTGAGGGAGCATTCAGTGCAGCAGGCCCGTGTGATCGCGGATCGGGATTTCGTCATCGACAGGCTCGACCGGCGCGTGTTTGGCGCCTTCATCGAACACCTGGGCCGCTGCATCTATGGTGGCGTCTACGAGCCGGGCCATCCCACGGCGGACGAGGATGGCTTCCGCGGCGACGTGCTGGCGCTCACGCGCGAGCTGGGCGTCACCATCGTGCGCTGGCCCGGCGGCAACTTCGTTTCCGGCTACAACTGGCGCGATGGCGTTGGCCCGCGCGGGAAGCGGCCGAAGCGCCTGGACCTGGCCTGGTTTTCCACCGAGCCGAACCAGTTCGGCACCAACGAGTTCATCCAGTGGTGCCGCAAGGTGGGCGCGGAGCCGATGATGGCGATCAACCTCGGCACGGCTGGCCCTGAGGAGGCGCGCCAGCTGGTGGAATACTGCAACCACCCCGGTGGCACCGAGTATTCGGACCTGCGCATCGCCCACGGTTATCCGGAGCCGCACAACATCCGCTTCTGGTGCCTGGGCAACGAGATGGACGGCCCCTGGCAGATCTGCCACAAGACCTCGCAGGAATACGGTCGTGCGGCGCAGGAGTCGGCCAAGGTAATGCGCTGGACGTCAGAGGGTCTCACGCTGGCCGCCTGCGGATCCTCCTATCGCGAGATGCCCACCTACGGCGCCTGGGAATACGAGGTGCTGGAGCACTGCTTCGATTCGGTGGATTTCATCTCGCTGCACCAGTACTTCCACAACCGCGAAGGCGACATCGCGCGCTTCTTCACCCACATCGACAAACTCGACAGCTTCATCAGCGAGGTCACCGCGATTGCCGACGCGGTGGCAGCCCGCCGGCGCAGCGACAAACGCATCATGCTGTCGATGGACGAGTGGAACGTCTGGTACAAGGCGCGCAATCCGGAGGACCTGGCCAAGCCCGGCTGGCCCGCGGCCCCGAGGCTGCTGGAAGAGATCTCGAATTTCGAGGATGCCCTGGTGGTGGGCGGGGCGCTGATCACCTTGATCAACCACGCCGACCGCGTGAAGACCGCCTGCCTGGCGCAGCTGGTGAACGCCATCGGCGCGATGATGACTGACACCGGCGGCCCGGTGTGGCGCCAGGCCATCTTCCATCCTTTCGCACTGTCGGCGCGCCTGGCACGCGGCAATGTGCTGCGGCTGGTCAGGGAATGCAACACCTTTGCCGCCGGCGACCACCAGAAGGCCCCGCTGCTGCTGTGCACCGCCACGCATGACCCTGGCACTGGCGCAGTGGCGGTGTTCGCCCTCAACCGCGCGCAGGAGGAAATGGAATTCACCGCTGACCTGCGTGGCTTGGGTTGTCTTGCGGTGGCCGAGAGCTTCGAACTCAAGCACCACGACCTGAAGGCCGTCAATTCCCGCGAATCACCCGATGAGGTTTCGCCGAAGCCACATCTGGCCGTCGAGATCACCGACAGTGGCCTGAAGGCGATGCTCAAGCCGCTGTCGTGGAACGTTTTTGCGCTGAAGCCCGCTTGCTGAAGCGCCGGGAATGCTGCGGTGATGCCGGCTGGGACTAGCGCCCCCGCTCCGGCTTCCTGAACAGCAATGCGATGCGGTCGGTCCGGTCGTTGACCGCCTGGTTGCCGACCTCGAGCGTGAGCGCGTCATCGGGGCGGTAGTACAGGTCGCTGGAATCCACCAGCACGAAGCCGGCTTCCTGCACTTCCCTGATCACCTGCACCGGATCGACGCGGCGGCTGTTTTCCCGCGTGGTCGGTTCGTTGTGGCGACGGGTGTGGTCCACGATGCCGTAGTAACCGCCGGGCTTCAGCGCATCGAACACGGACTTGTTGACCGTGGCGCGATCAGCCACGGAAAAATTGTGGTAATTGCGGAAGGTCACCGCGAGATCCACCGGTGCCACATTCCACCTGCCCGACGGCCCGAACGGGCCGCCGCTGCCGGCACCGGTTCCACCCCAGCCCACTTCCTCCACCTTCTCGAGTCCCGGCAGGTTCGCGATGGCGCGGAACTGGTCCGCATAACGCCCCGGCGGATGCGTCACGTACAGCTTGCCCCTGTCCTTCAGCACCGGGCCCAGGATCTTCGTGAACCAGCCACCCGCCGGCAGTATCTCGATGACGCGCATGTCCTCGCGCATCCGGAAGAACGACAGGATCTCCACCGGCAGGCGATTCACGTCGCGGGCCTTTTCCTCCGGCGTGCGTATCTCTGCCTGCATGGCGGCCAGTACACGCTGCTGGAAGGGCGCGGGTGCTGCCTGTTCCGCGGCCCAGCCGGAAGTGGCGGCAGACATCACGAGGGCGAGACAGGTGCGGCGCATGTTCATGGCTGGGCTCCTTCCGGCACTACCGGCTCAGTTGCTTCCAGAGAAAGGTGTAGGCCAGGGCATTCATGTGCGCGGCCTGCGCATTGTTGGCCGAACCGCCATGGCCGCCCTCGATGTTCTCGTAGTAGCGCACGTCTTTCCCGGCCGCTTCCATCTTGGCCATCATCTTGCGTGCATGGCCGGGATGCACGCGGTCATCGCGCGTGGACGTGGTGAACAGCGTCGGCGGGTAGTCGCGCGCGGGATCAAACAGGTGGTACGGCGAGAAGGTGCGGATGAACTCCCAGTCCGCCGTGTCCGGATCGCCGTATTCGGCCATCCATGAGGCGCCGGCCAGCAGCTTGCTGTAGCGCTGCATGTCCAGCAGCGGCACCTGGATCACGATGGCGCCGAACTTCTCCGGATAACGCACCAGCATGTTGCCCATCAGCAGGCCGCCATTGCTGCCGCCCATGGTGCCAAGGTGCTGCGAAGATGTGATGCCGCGGGCGATCAGGTCATCGGCCACGGCCGCGAAATCCTCATACGCGCGGTGCCGGTTCTCGCGCAAGGCCGCCTGGTGCCAGCGGGGACCGTATTCGACGCCGCCGCGGATATTGGCCATCACGTAGACGCCGCCCTTCTCCAGCCAGCTCTTGCCCATGCCGCCGGAGTAGGTCGGCGTCATCGCCACCTCGAAGCCACCGTAGCCGTAGAGCAGCGTCGGAGCCTTGCCATCCAGCTTGAGGTCCCTCGGCCGCACGAGGAAATACGGCACGCGGGTACCGTCCTTCGAAGTGGCGAAGTGCTGCTCGATCACATGACGCGAGCCATCGAAGAACGCGGGATTGGATTTCAGCACCTCGGGCTTGCGCCCCACTTCTGCCAGCGCCAGCGTTGTGGGCGTGAGGAAGTCCGCGGAGACCAGCCACACCGCATTGCTTTCGTCCGGGTCCACGGCCTGCACGTCGATGGTGCCGAAATCCGGCGCGCCGGTGAAGGCGCTGCGCTGCCACCCGTCCTTGCCTGGCGTGAGCACGAAGAGGCGGCTCTTCACGTCCTCCATCACATTGAGCACGAGGTGGTCACGCGTCCAGGTGAAGGCGGCAAGAGAGGACTTGTCGGTGGGCTCGAACAGCGCCACGAACTGGCGTCCCCCGGCCATGAAGTCATCGAAGCCGGCCGCGATCAGCGCGCCTGCCGGCCAGGTGCGCCCGCCTGTTTCCCAGGGATCGCGCAGCTGCAGCACCAGCCAGTCCTTGTGCACGGACTTCTGGGCCGAATCGGGCGCGTCGATGCGCACCAGGCTGCCATCCTTGCGGCGCAGGTAGAGCTCGTCCTCGTAGAAGGCGATGGTGCGGCTGACGAAATCGCGCACGTATCCCGGGGTGTGGTCGCGCATGGCGGCGATGTACATGTCACCGGGCCTGCCTTCATACACCGTCCTGGCCCCCGCCAGCGGCGTGCCGCGCTTCCATTCCTTCACGATATTCGGATAGCCGGAGCTGGTCAGCGTGCCGGGCCCGAAATCGGTGTACACATACACCGTGTCTTCGTCGATCCACCCGAGCGCGCCCTTGGCTTCGGGACGGAAGAAACCATCCTTCACCCAGGCCTTGGTGACCAGGTCGAATTCGCGCGTGACGTCGGCGTCGGATCCGCCAGGCGAGAGTGCGATGAGGCAGCGGCGATAGTCCGGCTTCAGGCATTCGGCGCCATGCCACACCCATTTCGTGCCTTCCAGCTCGTTCAGCGCATCGAGGTCGAGGACGGTTTCCCACTGCGGACTGGCCTTGCGGTATTCCTGCAGCGAAGTGCGGCGCCAGATCCCCCGTTCGTGGTTCTTGTCCTTCCAGAAGTTGTAGTAGTGCCCGCCGATCTTCTCCACCGCGGGAATCTTCGCGTCGGAGTCGAGGATGGCGAGGATGTCGGACTCCATGCGGCGGAAATCCCCGGACGCAGCGAGTTCCGCTTCGGCCTTTGCGTTGCGCTCCCGCACCCAGTCGAGCGCCTCCTTGCCCTCGATATCCTCCAGCCATGCATGCGGGTCTCCGGAAGGCGGCGATCCGGAAGGTGTGCAGGCAGCCAGCATGAGTCCGGCTACCAGGCAGGCACTGGGAAGTTGGGACATGCGGTTCTCCCGTTCAACTGGCGGACCGTATCAACCCGGCGACCAGCCCCACAAGGGCCGCCCCCAGCATGCCCAGGGAAGGCAGCGCAGTCAGCGCGAACCCCAGCCCGCGCGAGCGCGGGTCACGCACGTAGCTGCGGAAGTACACCAGCCGCCCGATGATCCACAACACGCCGATGGCCGCCGCCCAGCGGGGATCGAACACCCAGGCGAAAAGGACGACGGCGGGAATGAAGACCGCCAGCTGTTCCAGCGTGTTCATCTGCACCCGGTAGTAGCGCTCGAACATCTCGTTGCCCGAGGTCGCCGGCGCCGGGCAGCCATACCGGCCGCGGGCTCTCGCCACAGCGAAGCCGAATCCGACGAATTCAAGCACGGCGATGATGATGACGATGCCGACCCAGGCCATTGTGACGCTCCCTGATTGCAGACCGCAGGCGAGGATACCTCCTACGTGCGAAATCGCCACGATCCCTGCCCTGCCACCCCTGCGCCTCCTCTAGACTGCGGGCGCTGGAAGCCGCGGGGAGAGGGAACTTGGGGGAACTGATACTGCCGGGCGGGCTCGATGGGAGCCAGGCCACGTTCCTGATCATTCTGGTCACGGCACTGGTGCTGTTCGTACGCGGCCGGCCCCGGATCGATGTGACCGCCATGCTGGTCCTGCTGTCGCTGACCTTCACCGGGCTGCTGGAGCCACAGGAAGCACTTTCCGGGTTCATCAGCGAGCCGGCCATCATCGTGGCCTCGGTGTTCGTGATGGCGGCGGCGCTTTCGGCCACTGGCGTGACGGACCGCATCGGCCACCTGATCAGCACCGCCGCCGGCCGCAGCGAAACCCGCGCCATCCTGGTGCTGATGCCCGCGGTGGCGCTCCTGGCGGCCTTCTCGCATCACCTGATGGTCACCGCGATGATGCTGCCCATCGTGATGCGTTTCGCGCGTGACTACCAGATCCCGGCGTCGCGACTGCTGATGCCGATGTCGCTGGCCGCCTCGCTTGGCACGACGCTCACCCTGTTCAGCGCGCCAGCCTTCCTGCTGGCCGGCGACATGCTGCGCCGGCAGACCGGCGAGGGCCTGGATATCTTCGACATCACCCCGATCGGCGCCGCGCTGGTTGTCACCGGCGTGCTGTGTATCTTGCTGATGCGCTGGGTGATCCCGCGGCGCACCGGGACCTCGGAGCAGTATTACCTGCGCCTGGAGCAGTACTTCACGGAATTGCTGGTGAAGCCGAACTCCCCCTGGATCGGCAAGTCGCTGGCGGATTTCTGCGCCGCCAATCCTTCCGACCTGCTGGTGGTGGACCGCCTTCGCAACGGCGTGCGCGTCACTCCCCGCGATTCCCCGCTGGCCGCCGGTGACGTGCTGCTGGTGCGCGCCTCGCCGGAAGACCTGAAGTCCTTCAAGGAACAGCCGGGCCTGGCGCTCAACGCCATCGCCAAGTACGGCGAGGAGGGCGGCGGCGGGCGGAGCGGGGAACTGGTGCAGGTGGTGGTGGGACCGCGATCAGAGTTCGCCGCACGCAGTATCGGTGACGTGGACTTCTTCCGCACGCTGGGTGTGGTGGTGGTGGGGTTGTGGCGGCGGCAGTCCTTCATCGTGAAGGAACTCTCCGCCGTGCGCCTGGAGGAAGGCGACGTGCTGGTCATCTCCGGGACGCCGGAGCGGCTGGAAATGCTCGCCCGACATACCGGCTTCCTGATGATGGTGCCCTTCGACGCAAAGCAGAAATGGCGCCATCGCTCCCGCATGGCTGTTGGCATCCTGCTCGGAGTCGTGGCGCTGGCCGCGCTGGATGTGGCACCTGCCCACATCATCTTCCTCGCGGGAGCGGTTGCCATGGTGCTGGCAGGCTGCGTGAGCGTGGAGCAGGGTTATCGCGAAATCGACGTGCGCATCTTCGTGATGATCGCAGGGGTGATTCCGCTGGGTTCGGCGATGGAGTCCACGGGCATGGCGACGCTGTTCGCCACGCAGCTGACGGCGCTCACGCAGGGTTGGGACGAGCTGTCGCTGCTGATCGCGATGTTCGTCGCGGGAGCCCTGCTCACGCAGATCCTCTCCGATGCCGCAACCACCGTGCTCATCGGCCCGATCGCCATCGCCATGGCCACCGCCATCGGCCGCCCTCCGGCGCCCTTCGTGGTCTGCGTGGCGCTCGGAGCTGTGGCCTCGTTCCTCACTCCGATCGGCCACCACGGCAACCTGCTGATCCTGCACCCGGGTCGCTATACCTTCGGCGACTTCCTGCGCATCGGCGTGCCGCTGACAGTGTTGCTGTGCCTGGTATCAGCGTGGATCGCCCGCGCCCTCTGGCTGGAAGGGCCGTGGCTGCCAGGATCGCTGTAGCCACCCCCGGGCACCGCTGCTGCTAGAGAGCGCGGCGCAGCAGTTCCAGCGCAACCGCGCTCAGCAGGATGCGGAACCCGACCCGGAAGACGGGCTCCGGCACCCGTGTGAGCAGCCGGCTGCCGACAGCGGTGCCGGCAAATCCCGCGCCGATCATCACGGCAATCAGGGGCAGATAGCGCCCGAATGCAAAGCCCAGACTGACAAACACCGCTACCTTGAGCACGTGCACCAGCGTGTTGAGCATGGCGTGGGTGGCCACCAACTGCTGTCGGTCGGAAATGCCGCGCACGAACGCCGCCACCAGCGGGCCCGCAGCGCCCACCACCATGCCCATTGCCGACACCACGATGCCGCCCACGAACTGCACGATGCGGCTGGTGGCGATCAGTTGCGGCTGCGGCAGCCAGGTGGTCACCAGCACGAACAGGCCGATGGCCGCCGCGAACCAGCGCTCCGGCAGGGCGCTGGCAAAGCTGCCCCCCACCACCGAGCCGATGGCAGCGCCCAGTGCCACCCAGAGGATGAACGTCCACTGGATGTGCCGGCGCATCAGCCAGGCCCGCCCCGCGTTGCTGCCCAGCTGCACGCAGCCGTGCACCGGCACCACCACGATGGGAGGCAGCAGCAGCGTCATCGCCGCAATCATCAGCGAGCCCCCGCCCAGCGAGAACGTGGCGGTCACCAGCGAGGTGATGAAGCTGAGGGCCACCAGCCCCAGTGCGGGCCACTCTCCCAGCCCGGGTGCCAGCTGCACTAGCCTGGTCCTGCCTGCGGCAAGGCGCTCAGTCCTTGAAGAAGGGTTCGACCTTGCCCTTGAGCGTGACGGTCAGCGGCTTGCCGCGCCGGTCCAGCGTCTTGCCCATGGCGGAGCGGATCCAGCCTTCGGAAATGCAGTATTCCTCGACATTGGTGCGCTCCACCCCGTTGAAGCGGATGCCGATGTTCCGCTGGAGGAGCTTCTCGTCATAAAAACGGCTGGATGGATCGACGCAGAGTCGGTCGGGAAAAGTATCGGTCACTGGGCACTCTCCGGATGCGGTGGCGCGGATTATGCCGTCACCGCGGGCCGGCGGCAGCCCCGCTACGCAGTTCGAAGTCCCGCTTGCGGTACATCCCCTAGCCTGTTCCCGGCCACGTCCCGACGGTATCGTTGTGCCCTCGCATTCGGGGGATGAGCGTGGAAAAGAACAGATTCCAGGGAGCGCTGGTCGCGGCGTCGGGGGTGGTTGCCGTGGCGGCCCTGCCGGTGGTCGCGGCATGGGCTGCCGCGCCGGCAGCGGGCAACCGGGTGTCACCGGGCGAACTCATCATCGAACCTCCCACGCTGAACGCACTGGGCTTCGAATGGCAGCTGGAAGGCGACGCAAACCGCAATGCCACGGTGAGCCTTCGCTATCGCGCCAAGGGCACTGAAGCCTGGCGGGAAGGCCTGCCACCGTTGCGCCTCGGCGGTGAGGAGGTCAAATACCTGTCGGTGGACTACGTCGCGCCGCCCATGTTCGCGGGCAGCGTCTTCGACCTTGAACCGGCCACGACCTACGAGCTGTCGCTGCGGATCAGCGATCCGGATGGCGTCGATGGCACGGCCGAGCGCCGCATGGAAGCGCGCACCCGCGCCGAACCCATGCCCGCCACGGGCGGACGCACCTTCCATGTCTATCCGCCGGGTTACCAGGGACAGCGGCAGCAGCCGGCCTTCAACGGCCTGCTGGCGGCCTTCAACCTGGGCGCCTCCCACTCCGACTGGTTCAACTCCTACCTGCCCCGCGTGCAGCCGGGCGACGTCATCCTCGTGCATGCCGGCGTGTACAAGGATGCGCGCCACAGCTATGGCGGCGGCGGCATGGGCGCGCTCATCGATGGCACGCACTACCTGACGGGCAGCGGCACGGCCGAGCGGCCCATCGTGATCCGCGCCGCCGGCGACGGTCCGGTGGTCTTCGACGGCGACGGCAACGGCGTGCTGTTCGACGTGACGGCGGGCAACTACATCTATTTCGAGGGCATCACCTTCCGCAACACCGAGATCGCCATCCTCGCCGGCCGCAAGCGCATCGTCGGGTCCTCGGGGCTCACGGTGAAGAACTCCCGCTTCGAGGACGTCGGCATCGGCATCACCTCCGACTGGTCCGGGTCGAAGGATTTCTACATCGCCGACAACGTGTTCATCGGCCGCCAGATTCCCGACAGGCTGCTGGGATGGATCGGCCGCACCTGGCAGAACCTGCCGGGTTTTCCGGTGCAGATCCTCTCGAACGTGGGCGTGAAGGTCTATGGATCGGGCCACGTGGTCGTGCACAACGACATCTCGCACTTCCACGATGGCATCGACCACGCCACCTACGGCACGCCCGACCGCGACCAGGAAGGCAGGATCATCCGCGAGCGCATGCCGGTATCGATCGACATCATCGGCAACGAGATCCACAACGTGGATGACAACTGCATCGAGGCCGACGGCGCGATGCACAACATCCGCATCCTGCGCAACCGCTGCTTCAACCATGCGCATCGCGCGCTGAGCGCGCAGCCGCTGTTCGGCGGGCCCGCGTATTTCATCGGCAACGTGGTGTACCACGCGCCGGAGGGCGGCTCCCTGAAGTTCCAGGCCAATCCCGCGGGCCTGGTGGTGTACCACAACACCTTTTTCAGCGAAGTGCATGACATGGGCCCGGTCTCCAACGTGCACTACCGCAACAACCTGATCCTCGGACAGGGCGCATATCCGGAGATCTTCACCAGCGACACCTTCACCAGCTACTCCAGCTCGGACTACAACGGCTTCAGGCCCAATCCCGGCGCCGAGGTGTCTTTCGCCTGGAACTCCCCACCGGCTGGCGTGGTGGCGGATTTCAGCAGCAACCGCGAGGTGCGCCGCTTCCCCACGCTGAAGGCCTATGCCGCGGCAACCGGCCAGGACCGCAACAGCATCCTGGTCGACTACGGCGACTTCGTGCGCGCCGCGCCACCGGATCCGAAGGATCCGCAGCGTTTCCACCGCCCGGACGAGTACGACTTCACGCTGCGCCAGGGTTCGAAGGCCGTGGACGCCGGTGTGGTACTACCCAATGTCAACGATGGCTTCACCGGCAAGGCCCCGGACCTTGGTGCCTACGAGAGAGGCCGTCCCCTGCCCGTCTACGGGCCGCGCAAGGAGAAACAATGACCAGGTCCATTCGCACCACGCTCTTCGCGCTGGCGGCATCTGCCAGCGCCCTTGCCTGTGCGGGTGCGCCGGCCGACCAGCCGGACCTGAAGACAGCCCTGGACGAGTACCAGCTCCCCGAATCCAGCCGCACCGTGAAGGAACTGATTCCGGGCTGGAGCAGGCCGCACAAGCTGGTGGTGCAGGTGGACAAGCCGGAGCGCGCCGCCTGGCTGCAGGAGGCCATGCCCGCGGGCGTCACCGTGGTTGCGGTGCGTGGCGCCGGTGAACTCCCTGCACAACTGGCCGATGCCGACGCGCTGGTCGAGGTCAATTGCACTGCGGCGATGGCCCAGGCGCCGAAATTGAGGTGGGTGCATGCCAACAGTGGCGGCGGCGACACCTGCCTGCAGCACATCCCCGGGGTGGGCCGCGGCGAGGTGGTGCTCACCAACTCCCAGAAGGTGAAGAACACCGCACTGGCCGAGATGGGCATGGGCTACGTGTTCGCCCTGGCCCGCTCCATCGACGTGACCCTGGCGAACCAGCACGCGCGTGACCTGAACCGCCGCGGTGGCCGCATCGGCAAGCGGCTGGAAGGCTCGACCATGCTCATCGTCGGCCTGGGCGGCGCCGGCACCGAGATCGCCCGCATGGCGCATGCCATGGGCATGAAGATCATTGCCACCGACCCGGTCAACCGGAATCCGCCCGACTTCGTGAGCCATGTCGGCATGCCTGACGAGCTGCCGTCGCTGGTTGGCCAGGCCGACGTGGTGATGATCGCTGCGCCGCTCACGCCACAGACCCGCGGGCTGTTCAACGCGGAGATGTTCAAGCGCATGAAGTCCGATGCCATCTTCGTGAACTGGGCGCGTGCCGACATCGTCGTGCCAGAGGACCTGGCTGCGGCGCTGAAGGCAGGCACCATCGGCAGCGCGGCGCTGAACTGGGCCACGCAGACTCCGCTCACGAAAGACCACCCGCTGTGGGATGCGCCGAACCTGATCCTGGCCTCCTGGACCGGCGCCATGGTGGCGCCTGCGCAGAGCGCATCCACCGAGGTGGCGCGCGAAACCGAACTGCGCTGGCTGGTGGTGCGCGAGAACATGCGCCGCTTCGCCTCTGGCGAAAAGATGTTCTCGGTATTCGATGTGGCGCGCGGCTACTGAGCCTTCAGGCCTGAAGCAATCCGAGGGGCGAGGCCAGCGCGAAACCGGGAAATACCGTCTCCGGCGGCGTACCGAGGTGATCGCGGACCAACTCGCCCAGCACCGTGCGGTAGTCGGTGGTCACGGCCAGATCGCGGCCCTCGAACAGCTGCTCGGGCGCAAGCCCCGGCCATTCCCCGTACACCTTGCCGCCGCTGACCGGGCCGCCCAGCACCATCATCATTCCGCCGTGGCCGTGGTCCGTGCCCTGGCTGCTTTCCTTCACGGTGCGGCCGAACTCCGACATCGTCACCACCACCACGTCGGCCATGGCCGAGCCCATGTCGCGCGAGAAGGCTGCCAGCGAGCTGCCCAACTCGTTGAGCACCTGCGGCAGCTGGCCGTTCTCGTTGGCATGGTGGTCCCAGCCGTCCATGTCGGCAAAGGCCACCTCCACGCCGACATCCGCCTTGATCAGCTGCGCCAGCTGGCGCAGCTTGCGGCCGAAGTTGCCGACATACTGCGCCCCGCCTGCAGGCTGGTAAGGCTGCTTCAGCACCGCCTCGATCATGCGCGCCGCCTCGAAGGTGCTGTTGCCCTGGGCCTTGAGGCCGGTGTCGCTGCTGGACGCATACAGGCTTTCGAAGATGGCGGCCGCTTCCTGGTTGGCCACCTGGAATTTCGTCAGGTCATCCACAGCCACCGCGGCGTGCCTGCCGCGCAGGCTCAACGGCACCTGCTTGCCCAGTGCTACCGCGCGCAGGGCGGCATCGGTGCCGGCGCCCCCCGGCACGGCGCGGTTCAGCCAGCCGTCGAGCATCTTCGTGCTCTCCATGCCGGACTCCATGAAGTCCTGCGCGTCGAAGTGCGAGCGCGAGGAATCAGCTGATCCGGTGGCCTGCACAATGGCCAGTTGCTTCTCGCCCCACAGCGGCTTCAGTGCCTGCAGCTGCGGATGCAGCGCGAAGCGGCCGTCGAGGTCGATGGCGGTATTCGCCGTGGCGTTCACCGGCAGGCCCAGGGCCAGGAGGCCGGAAGACGTACTGGCCGCCGCCGGGGGCGCGACGACTCCCGGGGGTGGTGCAATGGCTATGGCCGGCCGCAACTGGTAGTACCGCTGCTCGAAGAACGGCACGACCATGTTCAGCCCATCCGCCGCGCCGCGCAGGAACACCGAGACCAGCACCTTGCGGCGTGGCCTCTCCTGCGCCGCCGCGCGCGCCAGCCATGCGGGGGCGGTGCCCAGCAGGCCTGCGGAAATTCCGGCCGCACGCAGGAACTGGCGTCTGTCGACCATGGCTACCTCCGCTGGAAGTCGGGAGATCCGATCATCACGGTGGCCATCAGGGCCGGCGTGGCCGCCTGCCCCGCAGAGCCCTTTTCCACCGCCGCGATGGCCTCCGGCGATGCAGCGACGCCGGTCAGGGCCAGCATGGCGCGGCGCATGTCGCCACCTGCGATGGCCCGCGGGTCTGCCTTGACGCCGGCGATCTTGTCCTCGAACAACGCGGCGGCGAAATTCATGCGCCCCAGCAGCGCCACAGAGTTGGTCCACGACTCGCCCGTGTTGGGATAGCCGGTGGGCTCGGCCTTGGCATAGAGCGGCTGGCCGAGGTCGGCAATCCGCTGCGCCACCGCCGTGGCATCGCTCACGTCAGCGTTCACCGCCCGCAGTGATCCCACCACCATCTCAAGGGGCGATTTCACCTTGGCCCGCCACGCGCCTTCGGACAGGAACTCCTTCGAGAGCAGCAGCGTTTCCATCACGGCGCGCAGGTCGCCGTCGGTCCTGGTGAAGGTGGCGGCCATGCGTTCCACCAGCGCTGCGGGCGGCTCATCTGCCACGAAACGCTGGGCCAGCTTGCGCGAGATGAACCGGGCGGTTGAGGGATGGCGCGCGAGCAGGTCGATGACCCGCACGCCCTCGGCCTCGCCGACGCCCCGGGGGAACACCTGGCCCAGTATCACCTTCTCGTTGCGGTCATGGTTGGCGGGGTTGAACTGGAATTCTGCGATGCGGGAGAAATCGTAGATGGACCAGCCGCTGAAGGCGCGCGCCACGTTCACCACGTCTTCCTGGGTATATCCGCCGTCCACACCCAGGGTGTGCAGCTCCATCAGCTCGCGCGCGTAATTCTCGTTGATGCCCGGCAGGCGCAGGGCGGAACCCGCCGCCGATATCGCCTGCAGCAGTTCCGGGCGCGGGGCCTGCGACTGGTAGTTGTCCAGGTAGAACAGCATGGCCGGGTGGCGGGCTGTTGCCAGCAACAGGTCACGGAAGCGCCCGAGCACATGCGGGCGGATGGCATCGCGCTCATAGCTGGTCACCATGGTGCGCAGCTGCGGCTTGGTAATGGAGACATTGAAGTGGTTGAACCAGAAATCCACCAGCACTTCCTCGAGCTGGCGGTTGGAATGGAGCGCACGCTGCAGCTTCGCCTCGACCAGCTCGTCGATCACCCCCTGCTGCGGATTGGCGACCAGCACGGCCTGCCGGCGGTAGGCCGCGGGCAGCAGCTGCGCTCCCTGCGGTCCCAGTGAACGGAATACCTGCGCCCGCTTCTCCTCGCCAAGCGATGCGATCAGCGCCGTCTTCTCCTGGTCGGTGCCATGTCGCAGCATGTTCAGCTCATCGGGCGAGAACAGCTCGTTCAGTGGTGGACGCAGGCGGCGCTGCTGTTCGGTCTGCTGGCGGCTAAGCATTTCCTGCCGCTGCTGGCGCGCGCGGTCTGCTTCCGCGCGCAGTTCGGGTATGGCCTCGATGTACTGCTGCGGGATCGAGGCGAGGGCCTGTGCCCGTACTTCCGGGGTGAGCGCGTCGAGAACCTTCCGGCGATCCTCCAGGGGCGCGTTCATCACGCGGGTCATCACGTCCCCGGGCACAACCGCGGCCGTGACCATGCTCATCATCGACTGCTGCTGGGGCTGGGTGGTCTCGTACAGCTGCCAGGTGGGCATGTCGAGGGTGACCAGCCGCGACAGGCTGGTTTGCAGTTCCGGGTTCTCCGGCACCGCCGCCGGATCCAGCTGCTGCTTCAGCCAGGCTTTCACACCCAGGCGACGCACCGCTTCCAGGTCGCCCGGGCGGGGCCCGAATGCCGCGCGATTCAGGACATGCATTGCCTGCCTGTCATGGGCGAGCTTCACGTCAAAGGGATTGGCTGGCTCACGTGCCAGCACGGCGAGGGCGAGCATTGCGGTGAGACCGGCGACGAGTCCTGCGGGCTTCATCTTGAACCCCTCGTTTTCTTGTTCGCGGCCAATACTACGCTTCCTGCATCGCCGCGCTGCACGTTGTGTGCGCAATGGGCGCAAGTTGGGCGTTTTTCCCGTCCGATACATGCCGGGGCAGCGTACGGGGTCACCGGGCCGATGACCGGGACCGGAAGGCCTGCAGCGCACAGGACCTGACCCACTGGCGCGATCAGGCTAATCTGGCCTGATGCCGGTGCCCTGGAAGCAGCTGATCATGTTCACGCCACAGATCATCGATCTGTCGCGTGAACTGCTGCGCCGCGCCCGCGGCAAGCCGGCAGGAGCGGCGCTGGTGCGTGCCAGCGACGAAGGGGATGTCGCGCAGCGCCTGGCCGCACTGGAGGAGAACGAGCGGCGCCAGGCGGAACTCGTCGAGCGCATGGCCACGCAGCAGGCCGAACTGTCACTGGCAGTGGTGACGCTGCATCGCCGACAGCGCTGGCTCATCGCCGCGGTGGCAGTGCTGGCCGCAGTGCTTGCCTGGCGCCTGCTGGCGGCCTGACCTCCGCCAGCAGGCGCCGGAAAGTCGGGGCCAGCGCCGGACTGATCCTGATCCTTGCGCCGGTTCACACCGGCACCCCTGTAATGGCACTATCTTGCGTACATGACCTTGATGTCCCCGGGCCTGGATCCGGCCAGCAGCTTCGCCCCGGAGCTGGAAGCCGAATACGTCCGCAACCGCCTGCTGGACTCCCGCACCCTGATCCGCATGGCCTGCCTGCTGGGGCTGTTCGTGATCGCGCTGCGCCTGGGCGAGCTGTCGATGACGGGCCCGCCCCGGCCAGCCCCTTTTCCCGGCGCCCCGATCCTCTTCGCCGGCGTGGTGGTGGGAACCTCCGTGTTGCTGGCGTGGGTTTCCTGGAGTCGCGCCTTCGCACGGCGCTACCTGCCCATGGCCAATGTAGCTGTACCGGTGCGCAATGCGTTCGCGGCGGTTGGCATCGCAGGCATGGCCTCGATCGGCCAGCTCGAACTGCTGATGCTGCTGCCGGTGATGGTGCTCAGTCCGTTCTTTTTCCTGGGACTGCACTTCCGTCCGGCACTGGCCTGCGTGGCGCTCACCTGCGTCGCCTTCATCACCTCGGCGCTTTTTTTCGCGATGCCGCCAGCCGTGGTGCTGCGCTCCTGTTCCCTGCTGCTGGTGACCGCCGCGACCTGCGCGGTGGCCGCATGGCAGCTGGAGAAACAGTCGCGGCGCAGCTTCCTTGAAGGGCGCCTGATCGCCCAGCTTGCCGAACTTGACGCGCTGACCGGCGCGAAGAACCGCCGCGTGTTCGACGAGCACCTGGCCCGCCTGTGGCAGCAGGCGATCCGCGACGGGCGGGGACTCTCGATCCTGATGATCGACGTGGACCACTTCAAGGCCTTCAACGACCGCTACGGGCACCAGGCCGGAGATGCCGCCCTGCGGCGCGTGGCGCAGGCCGTGCAGGCACAGATCTGCCGGCCGCTGGACATGCTCGCCCGCTACGGCGGCGAGGAATTCGCCGTGATCCTGTACGACAGCGACGCGGACAGCACCCGCGACATCGCCGAGCGCATCCGCGTGGCGGTCAGCGCAATGAACATCGAGCATCGCGGCGCGCATGGCGTGCGCGTGGTGACCGTGAGCGTCGGCGTGGCCGCCATAGAGCCCTCATCCGCGCGCGATCCGCGCGGTGCCGTGCAGCTGGCCGACGAAGCCCTGTACACGGCCAAGACCCTGGGGCGGGACCGGGTGCACATGGCCGAGGCGTCCGAATATCGCAAGCTGGAGACCGGCGTGTTCGCGCAGCAGCGCGCTGCGGGCTGAATGCGCGGCGTCCGCGCCGCACACCCTCAGCTGTTGCATAATCAGCTGATTCATCCAGGGGGATCCGCCATGCGCGCTGTCATCGTCTCCACGCTCTGCATGCTGGCCGCCGGCACCGCACTGGCCGCGCAGGACCGGAACAGGGCACTTTCGATCTACTTCATCGATACGGAGGGCGGGCAATCCACGCTCTACGTCGGCCCTGGCGGGGAAACACTGCTGGTGGATACCGGCAATGCCGGCGAACGCGACCTCTCGCGCATCGTCGAGACGCTGCGCGGCGCGGGCGTCACGAAGATCGACCACCTGTGGACCACGCATTTCCACAGCGACCACGTGGGCTCGCTGCTGGAGGTGGCCAGGCAGTTCCCGGTGGGGCATTTCTACGACCACGGCTCCCCGAACCCCAAAGACCGCATCATCCCGCCCCAGTTCATGGCCTCTTACGAGGCGCTGAGCAGCGGCAAGCGCACCATCGTGAAGCCGGGCGACAAGGTGAAGATGACCGGACTGGACATCACCACGGTAGCCTCGGCCGGCCAGTACATCCGCAGCAACCTGCCGGGCGGCGGCGCGGCGAATGGTGCCTGCGCCAGTGTGAAGCCGATGGACGAGAGCGCCTATTTCGATCCCGACAATGGCGACTCCGCCGGCTTCATGCTCACTTACGGCCGCTTCCGCACCGTGAACCTGGGCGACCTCACCTGGAACGGGGAGATCGACCTGATGTGCCCGACGAACCGGCTGGGCACCGTCGACCTCTACCTCACCTCGCACCATGGACTGGAAAAGTCCGGCTCTCCCGCGCTGGTGCATGCCCTGCAGCCCCGCGTGGCAGTGATGAACAACGGCACGCGCAAGGGCGGCGCGGCAGAGACGTTCACCATCCTGCAGGACACAGTGGGCCTGCAGGACCTGTGGCAGCTGCACTGGTCGTACAACGCGCGGCTTGAGAACGGTGCGGCGCGCTTCATCGCCAACATCGATGACGCGGCGACCATCGCCACACAGATCACGGCGCCGCCGCCTGCGCCAGGGGGCTTTGGCCCGCCGCCGGGGGCGCGCGCAGGTGGACCGCCTCCGGGCGCGGGACCTGCTGGACCAGGGGGCCCGGGCGCTGGCGGTCCCGGGGGGCCAGGTGGCCCCGGCGGCCCCGGTGCAGGTCGTGGGCCTGGCGGGCCTGGCGGGCCCGGCGGTGGTGCCGCCGCGCACACCCCCGCCTACATCATCCAGGTGACTGCGCGTGATGACGGCAGCTTCACTGTGACCAACACGCGCAACGGCTTCAGCAAGACCTATCCCCGGCACTGAGGCCGGGGCGGGGCTACTCGATCCGGTGACGGCGCAGCTTCCAGGTCGCGCCGTCGCAGAATCCGCAGCGCTCGCCAGCGAACATCGCGCGCGCGGCGGCATCGCCTTTCAGCTGCCACTTGAGCCAGGCCACCGGTCCGCTGGCAAACGGCCCGCCATTGGGCTGGTTGTAGGTGGCGCCGTGCCCCACATCCATGTTGGCGTTGATCGCAGGGATGCGCATGCCTTGCAGTTCCTTCCAGTCCAGCTCGGCATTCGCGTAGGCGATGTCGGTCTCGCCACCGATGAAGTACGCGATGGGCGCATGCATCTGCTGCAGCACCGAGCGCTTGAGCTCATGCCGGACCATGTACTGGTCCTCGTCGGTGATCATGCCGCTGTTGAGCACCACGGCGGTGGTGATGCGCGGATCGGTGGACACCTTCACCGTCTGCAGGCCACCGCAGGAGTGACCCATCGCAGCCACCTTGTCGGTGGCGACATGATCGCGGTAGAGGCTGCCTGCCTTGCGGCTCTCGGCGGTGATCCAGTCCAGCCCGTCGAGCATCTGCGAATGGCGGGTCTCGAAAGGTGGCCACTCGGCGGGATTGTCCGGACGCTGCTGCCGCGGTGCCGGCGAATCCCGATGCGGCCCGAGGGCCACCACGATGAAGCCATGCGAGGCGATTTCGGCGAGGAACTCCCGGTAACCGAAGTTGCTGTTCACGCAGGAACCATTGCCCCACAGCACCACGGGATAACGGCCCTTCAGTTGCGCCGGCCGGTAGATGGTATGGGTGGGCAGTGATCCTTCACCCACGATCACCGCCGGCTCCGGACCGGAACCGGTGGGCACGCCGCCTGCGGGCGCTGCCGCGAAAGCCGCAGCCGGGGCCAGCAGACAGGTCAGCAGACAGGTCAGCAGCAAGCCACCATGACGGTGAATCGCAAGGTTCGGGCGGCGCATCGTCAATCCCCCTCGTTCTCCGGTCCTGTTCCGCATTCCACCTTGAGGTTAGCACGCGACCTGCGATACGACTGGCGCGACACCGGCGGAGCCGTTAACCTATGTAAGCGCTTTCATCCGTGCAAGCGCATAGAAGAAAACCGGGGGCCTCGGGCGCCCGACTGCTGCGCAACTTTTGGGGGAAGCATGACGACAAGAACATTGAACAGATCCGTCCTGGCTCCGCTTGGCGTGCTGGCCTCCGCAGCTGCACTGGGCGCCGGCCCGGCAGTCGCCGCAGATTCCGAAACAGAACTTGAAGAGGTGGTCATCACCGCGGAGCTGCGCTCCGTGAGCGTGCAGGACGTGCCGCTGTCCGCCGTCGCCCTTTCCGGCGACGCGCTCGAGCAGCGCGGCGTGAAAACCTTCGACGAACTGCAGTACCAGGTGCCATCGCTCACCTTCACTGACAACGGCAACTCCAAATACGTGAACATCCGCGGCGTGGGCGTGTCCGAATCCGCGCCCAACCAGACCGTCGGCGTGGCCGTACACCTGGACGGCGCCTACGTCGCCCGCGAGTTCGTGTATGGCGATGCGCTGTTCGACCTGGACAGCGTGGAAGTATTGCGCGGACCGCAGGGCACCTACTCCGGCCAGAACGCCGCCGGCGGCTCCATCTTCATCAACTCGAAGAAGCCGGTGATCGGCCGCACCGATGGCTTCCTCAATGCGGAACTGGGCAGCTACGACGGCCGCCGCCTTGGCGCCGGTGCGACGCTGACGCTCACGGACAAACTGGCGCTGCGCATCGCCGGCGACATCGAGGAGCGCGGCAGCTTCTTCAAGAACCACGGCGTGGATCCCACCATCCCCGCCAGTCGCATCGAGGACCAGCCCGGCAACCTCAACCGTTCGCTGGCGCGCCTGCAGCTGCTGTACCAGCCCACCGAGGAGCTGGAGCTGCGGCTGATCCATGAGCTCAGCGACGTGCGCTCGGACGGGGTTCCCTACCAGGTGTTCCCGGTGCGCGGCACCAACACCCTGCCCGCCGACGACCGCCGCGAGCTCTACTTTGACCTCGACGGCCATCGCAATGTCAGCTACGAGCGCACCACCGGCAAGGCCGACTGGCAGATGCTGCCCTCGGTGAAGGTGCTGGCCACGGCCTCTTACCTGGCCAGCCACCAGCACTTCTTCCAGGACCTCGACCGCAACACCTTCGTCACGCCCACCACCGTGCAGAACGGTGCTGACTACACCATCAACGACCACTACTGGTCCGGAGAGGTGAACCTGGTGTCGACGCTGGAGGGTCCCTTCGAGTGGACACTGGGCGCCAGCCACCTGGACTACGAGCAGAACAACTACCTGAACTTCCTGCGCTACAACAATGCGCAGTTCCCCGGCACGGCCGTGGACGTGCAGCGCCACACCCGCCTGTACTTCTTCCTGAACAACATCCGCAAGAACGACGCCATCTTCGGCGAGGTCGGCTACCAGCTCACCCCGACGCTGCAGGTGAAGGCTGGCCTGCGCTACAACGAGGACCGCGTGGGCTTCTCGCCGGACTCCTATTCGTCCGGCGGCCCGACGTATCCGGCCGGCCGCCTGTCGCATTACTTCGCCCCGTCGGGCGCCCCGACCCCGGCGTCGATGCTGAACTTCTACGAGACCACCGGCCGCGTGCTGCTGAACTGGAAGCCCGTGGAAGACCAGATGATCTACGGCACGGTGAGCCGCGGCTACAAGCCGGGCGGCACCACGCCACTGGCCGACACCTACGACTCCGAGCTGGTGACAAACTACGAGCTGGGCTGGAAGGGCGACGTGGGCCAGACCGGCATCACCGGTTCGGTGGCCGTGTTCTACATGGACTACAAGGATTTCCAGCGCACGTATTCGCCGGACCCCAACAATCCTGCGGCCTCGGTGACCAACAACGTCGATGGCACCATCATCAAGGGTATCGAAGCGCAGCTTTCCGGCCGGCTGGGCCAGCTCCGCTGGGATGCTTCCTATGCCTACAACAAGGGCACCTACGGCAGCCTGGTGGTGGCGCTGCCGCCGGGCATCATCGACGGCGTGAACCCGGCGGTGGCCGGCAGCTTCGACCTGGATGGCCAGGCGCTGGACTACCTGCCGCGTTCGGTATGGAACCTCGGCGTCTCGTACACGGGACTCACGCTGGGCTCAGGCCAGCTGGTGCCGTCACTGCGCGTGTCGCACCAGGACAAGTTCTATTCGAGCTTCTACCACTACGACTACAACCTCACCCCCGGCAAGACGCTGCTGGATGCCAGCATTGCCTACGAATCCGACAGTGAGTGGCGCGCAGAGATCTATGCCCGCAACCTGACCGACAAGACCTACATCAACCGCGCCCAGGGCGGCAACGATGCCAACGGCCAGTACCTGCTCGGCAATCCGCGGCAGGTAGGCGTGAAGGTCGGCTACAGGTTCTGAAGTTGCCGGGTCCGATTGATCGCCGCAGACTGATCAGCGGCGCGGTGGGGCTGCTGGCTCCACTCGCCGCCGCGGCGCAGGCAGCCGGACCCGCTGCGGCCCGGCAGGCATCACCGGCGGATCCACGCCGGCCAGCCGACCGCAATTCGGGTGAATCACTGGCGCTGGCACAGCATGTCGCTGGCGCCAGCATCGGTGCCATGTCCGCAGCGGCACGCCACATGAGCGCCCGCTCCATCCTCGATGCCATAGGCGTATCGATGGCCGCCAGCGGCGAGGAGCCCGCTTGCGCGCCCTTCCTGGCGCAGGCACTGGAAGCCGGCGGCAAACAGGAGTCGCTGGTGCTGGGCACCGGCCGCCGCGCACCGCTGGCGATGGCGGCACTGGCAAACGGTGCCCTGGCCCACGCGCTGGACTACGAGGACGCGCACGATCCCTCCCGCACGCATCCGAATGCCGCCGCCGTGGCGGCCGCAGTGTCGATCGCCACGATGCGGGGCGGGATCAGCGGCAGCGATTTCCTGCTTGCGGTGGCGTTGGGGGCGGACGTGGCCTGCCGCGTGTCGATGGCGCAGGGCAATGTGGATGAGTTGCCGCGTGCGTTCTACCCGCCGGCCATTGCCGGGACGTTTGGCGCCACGGCGACGGCCGCGAGGATGCTGGGGCTCGACGCCACGCAGACCTTGTCCGCGTTCTCCATCGCGCTGTGCCAGAACTCCTGCAGCGCGGAGATCCTCTCCGATGCGTACTCCGACCTGCGGGCCGTACGTGATGGCTTCTGCACGCAGGTGGGCGTGCAAGCCGCGCAGCTGGCCGCACGCGGAGTGCGCGGCTTCAGCGCGCCATTCGAAGGCGAGCGCGGCCTGTACGCCATGGTCTCCGATGGCCGGCACGTGCCCGGCCTGCTCACGCGCGAACTGGGCCGGCGCTTCGAAGGTGAATTCGTGGGCTTCAAGGCCTGGCCGGCATGCCGTGACAACCATCCCTACATCCAGGCCGTGCTCGAAGGCCAGGCACGGGACAACATCGATCCGTCCAGCATCGAATCCATCATGGCCGAGGTTCCGCAGCGCAGCCTCATCGTCACTGAGCCGATGGCCGAGAAGCGCCGGCCACGCGCCGCGATCGACGCCAAGTTCAGCCTCTATTTCACCGTCGCGGCCACCCTGCGCCAGCGTGCCGTGACCTTCGGCACCTACAAGCCGGCGGCACTGCGCGACGCTGCAACTCTGGGGCTGGCGGAGCGCGTGCAGTACAGGGTGACCAATGGACCGCCGCGGCTGCTGCTGCAGCTGAAGGACGGACGCTCCCTGCAATGGCAGCCTGGCACTCTGTACGGCAGTCCGGAGAATCCGCTTCCCGACGACGTGCTGGTCGGGAAGTTCGTCGACTGCGGCAGCGTGGCGCGGCGCCCCCGGCCGGCGCGATCGCTGCGCACACTGGCCGCGCGCCTGCTGGCCATCGAGTCCGAGCGGGACATGCGCAAGCTGCTACTTACCCTGTGAGCATGGACATCAAGATGAAATCCGCCTGGCGCACCACATTCCTCCTGGTGCTGGGAGCCCTGCTGGCTGGCTGCGGCCGGGCACCTGATGCCGCGCGCGACGCCGACGCTGCATCCACTGCAGACAGCGCGACCTACAAACGCACCGCCTGGTACGTGCCGATGGAAGATGGCGTGCGACTGGCCATCACCGTCTACACGCCGGCCGGCGCGGCCGCGGACAGCCGTTTCCCCGTGCTGCTGTGGTACATGCCGGGACATCGTGAAAACATCGACCCGGCCACCGGGCGCCTGACGCCCGCCTGGTCCGAAGAGGACCTCGAGTTCTTCACTGCACAGGGTTACGCGCTGGCCGCGGCGGAGATGCGCGGATCCGGCGCCTCCTACGGTACCCGCGTGCTGGACCGTGGGCCGCAGATCGGCCGCGATGGCAAGGCCCTGGTCGACTGGGTTGCAGCCCAGTCCTGGAGCGACGGCCGCGTGGGCATGGTCGGTTCCTCCTACCAGGGCTTCTCGCAGTACGCGACGGCCGCCGAGCGGCCAGCAGCGCTGCGCGCCATCTTCCCCGAGATCGCCGGCTTCGATGACTACACCTCGATGTTCCATCCCGGTGGCATCCAGGTAGTCGCACTGTCTTCATTCGCCACGGCCTCCATCGTGCGCGATGACCAGAACTTCCACGAACCGGGCACGCCGCGCCCCCGGCTGCCCTCCGCGCCGGTGATCGACGAGGACGGCGACGGCGAACTGGCCGACGAGATTCCCCTGGACAGGGATGGCAGCGGCAGCTTCCTCGATGATGGCGATCCCACCTACCGCGACGGCTCGCCACGCCAGCACATCTATTTCGAAGCCACGCGGGAACATGTGGCCAACTCCAACCTCACCGTGGAGATCCTCGCCGCGGCGCCCTGGCGGGATTCGAAACTGGCGGGCACGACCTGGGACTACCGCGACATGGATCCGGGCGAACGTGCGCAGCGCATCGCCGCCTCCGGCATTGCGGTCTACAACCGCGGTGGCTGGTATGACTACCACGCCCGCGACACGGTGATGTGGCATGCCACGCTGGCGGGCCACACGCCCACCTTCCTGATGATGGCGCCGACCGGGCACGGCGGTTTTCCCGCCAGCAACTCCGAGGAACTCTACCGCGCAGGCCCCTATTTCCGCCTCTTCGCGGACAGCACGTCCACGCATGAGATGCTCAACCGCGAGAAGCTGGCCTTCTTCGACCGCTACGTGCGCGGCATCGACAATGGTTTCGACGAGCGCCCGCCTGTGCGCCTGTACGTGATGAACGAGGGCTGGCGGGACGAGGCGGAATGGCCGCTGGCACGGCAACGCCTCCTGGCGTACCACTTCGCCGCTGGCGGACAGCTCACCACCGTACCGGGCGCGGCGGGATCAGACCGCCACGAGGTGGACCTCACTGCGGACGCACGCTCGGGGGGCGCGAGCCGCTGGAACTTCGGTGTTTCCGGTGCACGCGAACCCCTGTCGCTGGATGGGGATGCGGCACGGCGCCTGCAGTACACCACGGCGCCCCTGACCGCAGACATGGAGGTGACCGGCCATCCGCTGCTCACCGTGGCGCTGTCGTCGACTGCAGCCAATGGCGATCTGTTCGCCTACCTCGAAGATGTGGGTCCAGATGGTCGCTCGCTGCTGGTGACCGAGGGACAGCTGCGGCTGAATTATCCGGCCGAAAAGCCGGTGCAGGAGATCATCGCGGGGCCCGCGGGCACAGTACGCGTCCGGCCTGAACTGCCCTGGCACGGCTTCACGCGCGCCGAATACGTGGATGATCCCCTGGCCGATGGGCGGGTGCGCACCTACCGCTTCGACCTGCTGCCCACTGCCTGGGTGTTCCGCGCGGGCCACCGCATCAGGCTGTCGCTTGCCGGTGCGGATGCGCCCAGCTTCGCATTGCATCCGGACGGCGACACCAGGCCGGTGTGGACAGTGCGCCGCGGCGCCGGTCTGTCCCGGCTGGAGCTGCCCGTCATCCCGGAGCAGCCCTAGACCGTCAATCGAAGGCTCGACGCTTCTCTTCCAGCAGGCTCCGCAGAGCGTCCGGATCAACGGGCTTGACCAGGTAGGCGTCGAATCCCGCCTCCATGCCGCGCGCCCTGTCACGTTCAGCGCCGTAGCCGGTCATCGCGACGAGCAGCAGCCCACGCCTGCCGGACTGGCGAATCCCCCGCGCGAGTTCCAGTCCATCCATGCCCGGCAATCCGATATCGACGAGCGCCGCCTCCAGTCCATCCTCGGCGAGGACCATCCGCAGCCCCGATTGACCATCGGCTGCTTCGAGCACGGTGTGGCCATCCAGCTCCAGGAGATGACGCAGGCCGGTGCGGACATCTTCATTGTCCTCGATGAGCGCAATGCGCAGTGGTGCCACTGCATGCGTGCTTTCCTGCGCGCGTGTCGCGGCTCCCGGGTCCACGGCAGGCAACCTGACAGTGAATGTCGCGCCATGGCCGGGACCGGCGCTTTCCACTTCGGCCGATCCGCCATGCAGTTCCGCGAGCCTGCGAACAAGCGTGAGGCCTATGCCCAGCCCGCCCTGCGACCTGTCCATCGTGCGCTCGCCTTGCACGAACAGGTCAAACACGCGTGGCAGCAGCTGCGGCTCCAGACCGATCCCCGTGTCACTGACGCGAAGCACGGCATCGGCCCCTTCGCGAAATGCCTCAACCAGGATGGAACCGCCATGCGGCGTGTACTTGATGGCGTTGGTCACCAGGTTGAGGATGATCTGGTCGATGCGCGTGGCGTCGCCGTCGATCCACGCCTCCTCGGCACGCACGGACACATCGTGATGCACCAGCTGCCGGCTGTTGCGCAGTGCGGCCATGGCCGCCTCCACCGAATGCGCCAGGTTCATCCTGCCGCGCGAGAGCACCACCTTGCCAAGTGCGACGCGCCCGGCATCCAGCAGGTCGTCAGTCATGCGTGCCAGGTGGCGCGCCTGGCGCGCCACTATTGCAGCTGCATTGGCCTGTGAAGGCGGCAATCCATCCCTTCCCTGCTCGAGCAGGCGCGCCGCCGTGGTGATGGCTGCCAGCGGATTGCGCAGCTCATGGCCGAGCATGGCGAGGAACTCGTCCTTCGCGCGGCTGGCACTCTCGGCCGCCTGCCTTGCGTCGCGCTCCCGCTCGAGCGCGTGCTGCCTTTCCACGTGGGCAGATACGAGCGCCTGACCCACGCGCCGCACTTCCAGCAGGCCAGTCTGCGGCATCAGGGGGGCCTCGCCCCGCCCCACGCTTGCCGCAGAGGATTCCAGCTCCCGCATCGGGCTGACAATGGTGCGGCCCGCCCACGTGGCCACCAGCAGGCCCAGCAGCACTGAGATCACGATGGATGTGCCGAACGCCAGAGAGGTCCACCGCAGCGGTGCGTCGATCACATGGCGGGGCATGCCGACGATCACGGTCCAGCCGGAATATCCGGACCGGTGGTACGCCGAGTACACCGGCGCACCTTCCAGCGTGGTCGATGCAATCATGCCGTCCGGGTCGCCGGACTGCAGGCGCTCCAGCAGCGGCCCCGTGGCCGAACGACCCAGCCATTGGTCGATGTCGCGCGAGCGGGCAACGACGCGATGATTGCGATCGGCGATCGAGACCACGCCACCCTCGGCAACCGGACGCAGCATCACCAGGTTCGACATGGATTCCGGCGCAATGACCGCAGTCACCACGAAGCGCAACTCTCCACTGACTTCCACGGGCACGTGCACCGCGAAAACCTCCCGTTGCAGCACCTCGCTCCTCGCCAGGTCGGAAATCGCGGGGCGCCCCCTGCTCCAGGCGTCCTGCACAGAATCCGGCGCCGGCTGCACATCATGCATTTCAGCCGTGCCGAGACGGGCGTTCATCACCTGCTGGCCTTGCGGCGTCGCGACCACCACATTCAGCCACGTTGGCCGGCGTGCCATCAGTTGCAGGGCCGTCTGCCGCAGGCCGGCAAAATCCCCCAGCGCCACCCGCGGACTCGATGCAAATGCATCCAGGGCTGCAATGACGTTCTCGAACTGGGAATCCACCGCCGCAGCCAGCGTGCGCGCGTTCTGCAGGTGGGCCTCGAGCAGGCGCGCCTTCTGCTCCTTCGCGGCGTCGAGCAGGGTGATGCTGAACAGCACGGCCAGCGGCAGCAGGCTGGCGCCTGCAACGAGGAATATGCGGCGCTCCAGCGAGACGGCGCCGAGCACGCGCAGCAGGGCTCCGATCCGGCCGCGCAAGCTAGCGCTGCCCCCCGGCAGTGCCGCGCCTGGACCGGTCGGGCAAGGCTGCCATCGCTCCCGCCCTGGCGATTGCGGCCAGTGCAGCACGCTTCCCGCGGAACCTGCCGTTGCTTCCCATGCCTGATTCTAGAAGATGTTCCGGTTAGACTGCGCTGCCCGTGCAGAACGCGCATTCAACTTTTTCGGCCGATGACCTTGGGGCCTGCCTGCAGGTGTTGCGCGCCATCCACGCCGACCGCGGCACGCTTGCCGGCCTGACCCCGCAACAGCGGCGAGAACTCCTGATGTTGGCCGGCCTGGTATCCAGGCCGGATCGGGGGGAAATGCGGGCGCTCTCGAAAGCCTTCCGCCGCGCCGAGCGCGAGGCCCGCCAGCGGCAGGACCGCCAGAACCTGGAGTCCGCCGGACTGCGCATCCAGCGCCGCAGCGAAACCTGGTCGCCCCTGTGGCTGCCGCCACCCGGACTGGAAGACGAGGCCACCGGACCCGCCCTGGGCTCGGCCCGCACCTGCTACGTCTGCAAGCAACCGTATACCGAAGTCCACCGCTTCTACGATTCGATGTGCAGGACCTGTGGCGATTTCAACTACGCGAAGCGCTCGCAGACTGCAGACCTCGCGGGTCGGGTGGCCCTCGTCACCGGAGCGCGCGTGAAGATCGGCTACCAGGCGGCCCTGATGCTGCTGCGTGCCGGCGCCCAGGTAGTGGTGCTCACGCGTTTTCCCGTGGACGCGGCCGCGCGCTATGCGCAGGAGCCGGATTACGCCAGCTTCCGTGACCGGCTGCAGATCCACGGCCTGGACCTGCGCCATACACCCAGCGTGGAGATCTTCGCGCGCTGGCTGGCGGAGCAGCTGCCCCGGCTGGACTTCATTCTCAACAATGCCTGCCAGACGGTGCGGCGGCCCGCCGGCTTCTTCAGGCATCTGCTGGAACGCGAGGCCGCGGGTGCAGCCACACTTCCTCCGCCGCAGCGCGCCCCGCTGGCTGCGCACTCCGCCCTTTGCCGTGAACTGCTCGCCTCGTCCGGTTCCGGCACGGGGCCCGGGCAGCAACTGGCGCAGGCTTCACAGGGCTTTCCCGACGGCCTGGTGAACAGCGCCGCGCTCTCGCAGCGTCGTTACCTTGATGAAGACTACCTGGAAGGCGAGGCATTGTTCCCCAGCGGGCGCTACGACGAGGATTGCCAGCAGGTGGACCTGCGCGAGACGAACAGCTGGCGCCTGCGGTTGCACGAGGTGCAGACACCCGAACTGCTGGAGGTGCAGCTGGTCAACGCCGTCGCGCCCTACATCCTCAATGCACGCCTGAAACCACTGATGATGCGCAGCGGCGCGCGCGACCTGCACATCGTGAACGTGAGCGCGATGGAGGGCCAGTTCTATCGCACCATGAAGACGGACAAGCATCCGCACACCAACATGGCCAAGGCGGCGCTGAACATGATGACGCGCACCAGTGCGCCGGACTATGTGCGTGATGGCATACACATGAACGCAGTGGACACCGGCTGGGTCACCGACGAGGATCCCGCCGTGCATGCCGCGCGCAAGGCCGAGGCCGGGTTTGCGCCGCCGCTGGACATCATCGATGGCGCGGCCCGCATCGTGGATCCGCTGTTCTCCGGCCTCAACACCGGCTCGCATAAGTGGGGCCAGTTCCTGAAGGACTACAGGCCGGCACCATGGTGATGTTTCCCGATCCCGCGAAGGTGGAGGCCGAGACCCGCGCCTGGGTGGATCGCGTGGTGATCGGACTGAACCTGTGCCCGTTTGCGAAGGCCGTGCAGGCCAGGAACCAGATCCGCTATGTGGTCAGCGCCGCTGAGGACCCCGAGGCACTGCTCACCACGCTGGGTGAGGAAATGGACCGGCTCGTGGCCACCGATGCCGGCGAAGTGGACACCACGCTGGTCATACATCCGCGGATGCTGGGGGATTTCCTGGAGTTCAATGACTTCCTCGGCATTGCAGATGAGCTGCTGGAGGAGCTGGGCCATGCCGGCATCCTGCAGATTGCCAGCTTCCATCCCCGCTTCCAGTTCGAGGGTACCGCGCCGGATGGTCCGGGCAATGCCACCAACCGCTCGCCCTATCCCATCCTGCACCTGCTGCGCGAAGACAGCGTCGACCGCGCGGTCGCCGCGTTTCCGGAAGCGCAGATGATCTACAGAAGGAACATCCGCACGATGGAAACGCTGGGTGCGGAAGGCTTCGCGGCGCTGCTCCGGCAGTGCAGGACGGACGCCTGAGGGGCTGCTACCATCGGATGATGCAACGATCCGGCCAGGTCGCGCTGCTTTCAATCTGGATTGCCACCACTGCCAGTGCCGCTGCCGCACCCCCCGGCTTGTGTTCCCGCTGGGCCACGCCCGAAGTCCAGGGCCAGCTGGACACCAGCCTGCTGCCCGAAGCCAGCGGCATCGACATCGCCACCAGCGGCGATCGCCTCTATCACAACAACGATGGCACGGAGCCGAACTTCCTGGTCACCGGCCGCGGTGGCGGGAACCCCCGCCGCGTCACGGTGGAAGGCTTCGATGCAGTGGACGTGGAGGATCTGGCCGTCGGTCCCTGCGGCGAGCGGACCTGCCTGTTCCTCGCCGACGTGGGAGACAATGGCTCACGCCGGCAATCGGTGCAGATTGCCATCATCGAGGAACAGCGGGACTTCGGCCCCACCGTGCGACCCCGCACCATCATCACCGCCCACTATCCCGATGGCCCCCACAACTCCGAAGCCATCGCGCTGCATCCTTCGGGCGACCTGTTCCTGGTCACCAAGGCCGGCAGCGGCGCGGGGCGTTCGGGGCCCGCTAAAGTCTACCGGCTCACCGCCGCGCAGCTGGCAGCCGGTGGTGTACAGACCTTCGAGTTGCGAGGCGATATCCCGGTACCGGAACTCATCGGCACGGGCGTCACTGCGCGGCAGGTGGTCACAGCGATGGATATCGCACCCGACGGCAGCCGTTTCCTGCTGCTCACCTATGACTACATGCTCGAGTTCGCAGTCGATCTCACCGCCCAGCTGCCCGGGGACTGGAGCAAGGCGGCCCTGCACCGTGCCGCCCCCATCGAGGCGCTGATCCAGGCCGAGGCCATTGCCTATGACCAGGATGGGCGATCAGTGCTGTACAGCAGTGAGTCGGTGCTGGGCTCACGCGCGCCGGTGATGCGGCAGCGCTGTGAAGAGTGAATAATTGCGCCAGTCTTCCGCATAGAGCACACACATGCCCAAGGCCTACTGGATTTCATGCTATCGCCAGGTTTCCGACCCGGCCAGGCTCACCGCCTATGCCCAGCTGGCAGGCCCGGCCATCGAGGGCGGCGGTGGCCGGTTCCTCGCCCGTTCTTCAGCCGTGAAAGCCTACGAGGACGGCAGGCTGGAGCGCACCGTGATCATTGAGTTCGATTCAGTGGAGCAGGCCATCGCCGTGCACGACAGCCCCGCCTACCAGCGCGCCCTGGCGGCACTGGACGGCGGCGCCGAGCGTGACCTGCGCATCGTGCAGGGCGTCTGAGGTTCCCTCGACGCCCCTCCACTCACCAGTGCGTGGGTGACCCGTCGGGGCGCAGGTAGGTCGGCCCCGGGGCGCCCTGCGTCATCTCCTCGATGAAGGTGAGCTGGCTCTCGTCCACTGTCACGCCCAGGCCGGGACGGTCGTTCGGCCAGACCTTGCCGTTGCGGAAGTCCACGAAGTCCGGCATGTAGGGCACCGGACGGTCGTGCTGGTTGTATTCCATCAGCACCTGGCCGGGGAACGCGGTCATCGTCTGCACATGGGCCGCGGTGGCGATGGGCCCGGTGAAATGCGGCACGATGCCGACCTTGTGCGTGTCGCACAGCGCCATGATCTTCAGCATTTCGGTAATGCCGCCCACATTGGGCAGCGACACGCGGGCGAAGTCGATGTCGCGCTGCTCGATGAGCGGACTGAAATCGGCACGTGTGCCCCATTCCTCGCCAGGCGCCAGGGGCACCGACGTCATCAGCCTGAGCTTCGGCAGCTGCGTGCGGAACTGCTCTTCGCGCAGCGGATCCTCGACGCAGAATGGCCGCGCCGGCTCCATCAGCCTGCACACCTCCACTGCCTCGTGGAAATCGAAGCTCTGGTGCAGGTCGATCATCCAGTCGCCATCGGGGCCCACGCCCTCGCGGATCTGCGCCACCGCCTCGGCTATCTCGCGGATGCGCGTGCGTGAATTGAAGGTGCCGCGGCTGCCGCCGACGCCAATGGGGCCGTTCGTGGCGGCGGCCCCGGCACCTTGGCCGCGGGCACCCGGCGGGCCCCCGGGTGGACCACCGGAGCGCGCGCCGCCCGGCGGGGTGGGACGTATGGCGCTGTCCACGCGGAACACGCGGTAACCGGCAGCCATGGTGGCGGCGGCGCGTTCCTTCAGGCTCATGCGCTGCACGTCGGCGAAGGGAATCAAGCCGGGCGGCACGCCATTGGTGGCGTAGAGCTCGAGATGCTGCCGGACGCGGCCGCCGAAGAGCTGGTAAAGCGGCACGTTCAGCGCCTTGCCCTTGATGTCCCACAGCGCAAGGTCGATGGCGCCCAGCGCATGCAGGCGTTCCTTGCCCGGCGAATAGAAGCCGTCCATGAAGGCGTGCTGCCAGATGAATTCGGTATCGAAGGCGTTCTTGCCGATCACGCTGCGCGCCATGTTGCGCACGGTGTCGGGTGATCCGCCCTGCCCGATGCCGGTGATACCCGCCTCGGTATCGACCAGCACCACCATGTTGCTCTGGGGGAAAGCCTGCGGCCCGTTGCGGTCGTAGTTGGGCGGATAGAAGGTGCGGATCCGCGTGACCTTGTTCACGCCGAGGCCCGCGGCGTCAGCGCGCATGACCCAGGTTGGCAACGCCACCGAACCGGCGGCAAGAGCAAGGGATCGTGCGAACGTCCTGCGGCTTATCGTCATTCATTTCTCCCCCGGAACCGTGTGCAGCTCGTGCGGCAGATTATAGGCAGATCACCGGTGCGCCGGCTGTCGCGTGGTGCCTTATCGCACGTCCTGGATCCCGCTGGACATGGCCTGCTCCCAGGTGCTCCAGCCGGAGCCCATGCCGAAGGGTGCGCGGTGGAAGATGGCCTCGATGCGGCGGATCTGCCCCTTCTCCACCCGGAAAAGTTCGGCGATTTGCCAGGTCCAGTTGATGCGGTGGTGATCGAAGAAGGTGAACGCGAAGACGATGCCACGCTCGCGGTCCACAGCGGCGAAACGGCGGTCGCGCACGCGATCGACGATGCCCTTGAGGCCTTCCTCGAACTGCTTCTTGCAGGTGGTGCGCGTGCCGCCGCGCGCCAGCACGTCGACGCCGTTCTCGAAACGCACGCAATCGTCGGTGAACGGGTAGTAACCCTTGCCGTCGTTGTTCGCCAGCCCGGTGAAGTAGTAATTGGCGGTTTCAATCAGTTCGGCGCGGGACATGCGCTCGGCGGGAGGAATGGGCGTGGTGAAGATGGTATGCGGCGCACCCATGGCTTCGACGCCCTGCCCTGTGGGGGGAAAGTCGCCGCGACTGCTGTTCGCATTCGAGGGACGGCTGACAAGCTGCTCGATTTCTGTGATGCGCTGGTCGCGGATCTTCAGTCGCAGGGCAATGGCCACCACGTCCCCGTCGGTCTGCGTGCTGCCGTTCTCGCGCACCGTGCCCAGGAAGGCCACCTGCTGGGTGTCGACGTCCGGCACATAGAACTTGTAGGTGCCGATGCCGCTCATGCCCCACCACAGGCCTTCTTTTCCGAAAGGCAGCTGCACGCCGTTCTCGGTGAAGCGGACCTGCGGGGTGAAGAGTGCCGGATCGACCTTCTGGTCACGCATGGTGACCAGGTAGTCATCCACCCACTTCTGCAGGCAGGCCCGATCACACCCGGGTGCGGCCGGCTGCTGCGCCAGCACCGGCACAGCCAGCAGCATGGCCAGGGAAACTGTAGTGATCCTCTGCGACATGTGCCCTCCTTGGCGGAACCAGCCGATATCGCCCGTGGCGTCAGGGACCTTTCGGATCCACGGGCCAGGGTATGGAATCGTAAGCGTTGGTTGAGAGGGGCGCGCCGAGGCGGGGCCACACCGGCGCCCACTCCAGCTCGACATTGGCACCCAGGCTGCGCAGGTAGTCCGCCAGCGCGGTATTGGGCGGCTGCCGCTGCTCCTGGAATCCCAGCATGCCGCGGCTCATCGCGTAATCCAGCGCGGTGAGGCCATCGTCGTCCTTGGCATTGATGTCGAGGCCGAGATCCACCAGCGCCTTGATCACCTGGCGGTCGCCGCCACCGCGCACCACAAAATGCAGTGCCGATCCGCCGCGCGTCCGGTAGCGCCAGTTGCGTTCGGCAATGATGTTCACGTCGGCGCCCTGTGCGACCACGTACTTCAGGAGTTCGACTTGCGGGCTCGCGCGCGCGGCACCGCCCGGCCCCGCGCCACCGCGCGCCGGGGCCCCTGCCGGCGCGCCGCCTGGCGGGCCGGCACCGCGACCACCGCCTCCGCCCCCGCGCGCCTGCACGGCGGCATGGACTGCGCCCTGGCCTTCCGACGTGGCCATCCGGATGTTGCCGCCCACCGCGACGAGCTGCTTCACCAGCTCCAGGTTTCCCGCACTCACCGCCGCCAGCAGTGGCGTCGTGCCGCGGAAACCTCCGCGCACCACCGACGGATATGCCACCTGCTGGTCTGGATTCGCGCCTCGCTCGATCAGCATCTGCACCAACTCGGCACCCGTGGCTGCCTGGACCTGGTCGGCATCCCGGGGATTTGCGCTGCGCCCGCCGCTGTTCATGCTGGAGATGGCCACATGCAGCGGTGCCTGGCCGAAGATGTCCCATTGATTGACGTCGGCGCCAGCCTCGATGAGGCGTTTGGCGATGTCGGTATTGCCATTGATGATGGCGATGACCAGCGGCACCACGCCGGTGGGATCAGCGAGGTTGAGATCCACTCCGTGGCGGATCAGCAGTTCCACGCATTCACCGCAGTTCTCGCGTGCCGCGTAGATCAGCGGCGTGAAACCGCCGCGGTCCAGCGACTTGGCACGGCTTTCGGCTGTTGCGACCCGCTGGTAATCGCGCACGGCGCTGCGGGCGTTCACGTCCGCGCCATGCGCAAGCAGGAACTCCACCATGGCGGGATGACGGCGTACCACCGCCCACATCAGGGGCGTCTGCTCTCCGAACTTCTCGCGCGGATCCGCCTTTGCGCCGGCCTTCAGCAGCAGCCTGGCGGCTTCGACATTGCCGGCGCGCGCAACCAGGTGCAGCGCGGTCTCGCCCTCCGGATTGGCGGAATTCGGGTCGGCGCCAGCCTTCAGCAGCAGCTGGATCAGTTCCGTGCTGGCGATGTCGGCGGCCAGCAGCATGGCATTGATGCCGTAGTTGTTCCCGGCGTTGACGTCGGCACCGGCGGCGATCAGGCGTTTTGCCTCCGCCACGTTGCCCTCGAAGGCAGCCCACTGCAAAGGCGTGCTGCCATCGGGCCGTCGTGCATTCACGTCCTGTCTTGCACCGGCCAGCGTCAGCGGCGGCCCGGCAAGGAAGGCAGCCAGCGCAACGGCGGCAACACCTTGTCCGAACCCCCGCAGGATCTTCATGGAAAACATTGTTGTCCGCCGTCTTTACTGGTGCAACCATGCCAGGCATGGCAGACACAAGTATCCGGGCTTTTGGCAGGCTTGACGATGGCACTGAGGTCCAAGCCGTCACGTTGCAGGATTCGCGCGGCCACAAGGCCACCGTATTGACCCTTGGCGCCACCCTGCAGTCGCTGTGGATTCCGGATTCGCGTGGCGAACGCGCGGATATCGTCCTCGGTCACGACGATCCTGCCGCGTATCTGTCACACCGGCACTATTTCGGCTGCAGTGTTGGCCGCTACGCAAACCGCATCGCCGAAGGTCGCTTCGAACTGCAAGGCAGGCACTACCAGCTGGAGCGCAATGACGGCGGCAACCACCTCCACGGGGGCGGCGCGACGGCGTTCCATCGCCGACTGTGGCAGTTGGTTGAGGCGAACAATGGCAGTGTCGTGCTCGCATTGCGCAGCGAGGATGGAGAAGGCGGATATCCGGGCCGCCTGGATGTCACCGCCCGCTATGCGTTGCAGGAGGACGGCGGCCTGTCCATTGAATACGGCGCCGTCACCGATGCGCCGACCATCGTGAACCTGACCAACCACAGCTACTTCAACCTGCGCGGCCAGGGCGATGCCATGGGCCATCGCCTCAGGCTGTTCGCCACACGCTTCACGCCTGTGAACGCGCAGCTGATCCCCACTGGCGGGCTGTCCGACGTCGCCGGCACGCCGTTTGACTTCCGCACCGCCACCGCTGTGGGCGAACGCATCCGCCTTGATCATCCCCAGCTCCAACGCGGCCGTGGCTACGACCACCACTTCATCGTGGATGGAACGCCGGGAACCCTGCGTCCGGTGGCGTGGCTGGAGGACCCCGCGTCGCAGCGCGTGCTCGAACTGCACAGCACGGCCCATGGCGTGCAGTTCTATTCGGGCAACTTCCTGGATGGCAGCACGCGGGGCAAGGGTGGACTGGCGTACCGCCAGGGCGATGGCCTCTGCCTGGAACCACAAGCCTATCCCGACGCGCCCAACCAGCCGGCATTCCCTTCCGCGGCGCTGATGCCCGGTGAGCGCTACCTGAACCGGATCATGCTGCGCTTCAGCACCGGCTGACAGTACGTTGCAGGTTCAGCGGTTTGACCCCGAGGGCACGCTGACCGGCGTGCCAGACGCAACCTCCTCGAACTTCATGTCACGTGCCCAGACCTGGCCCGAGCCCACCAATGAAATGCCGATGGGAATGAAGGCGCCCCCCAGGGGGATGTCGGCAACCAGCTCCTTGTATGTCCAGTCGTTGGTGCCGATGAGCACGGCTTCGTAGAGCGGACCGTTGGTATCGGTCGCGCTGAGGTAAAGCGTCGCCCCTGTGCCTTCGATCCGTGGCACGACGTCGACCGTCTTGATCCACGCCGAAAGACGCACCCGCTTGTTCTGCCAGGGGTAGGACTCGAAGGCTTGCCTGAGGTTCACCCGGATCGGAAGGCCGCAGGCGATGGACAGGTTGTTGTGGCCCGACGCCAGCATCGTCGCATCGATACCGGCATCGCAGAGCGCGAAATTCGGCTCTCCAAGGACCAGCCATTTGCGCGGCGGCGGCAGGAAGCGGTCATCCGGACGGGGCGCGGTTGCCGGATCGAGGCTGAGGTTGGGCAATACATCCTGTCGCACGGCTGTGCGCACGAAATTCACCGGAACCGTGTCGGGAACCTCCTCGACCTTGAGGTTGCGCATCCAGACCTGGCCCATGCCCTGCATCCAGTAGCCTGCCTGCACCTGCCTGGCGCGCTCTGGGATATCGACCACGAAGTCACGCGTCACCCATCCTGTGGTGCCCTTGATGGTGCGGTCCTGCATGCGGTCAGCACGCTGGCCTTCGCCCGGCGTGATCACGCCGATCCAAAGCCCGGCTTCGCCGGTCACGTCCGGATACTGGGCGTTCGGCACGGCGGCGACGCCGGCGGCCATCAGCTCGGCCGAGACGCGGATGCGCTTGCCGCGCCAGGCGGCCAGATTCAGGGTCGTGCGCGCACCGCCGAAGGATGGCAGCACCGAGTTATCGCAGCGCACCGAATAAACCGGCGTGGCTGCGCCGGGATCACCGGGGTCGGTGCCCGCCTCGCAGCGACCGGGCAACGCCAGCGGACCGCCATTGCCCATGAAACTCCAGGCCGCCGGGAGGGGTACCAGCGGCGGCTTTGCCGTCTCGCTGGAAGTGCTCTGCGCGGCCACTGCGAGGCCCGCAATCAGCAATGCGCCCGGCAGCACCTGTGCCCCGCAGATGAACGTGATGGACGTCCGACGTGACATGTGGCCTCCCTGCCCGATCGCGGTCGATCCGATGCCGCCTCAGTTCGCAACCAGCCTGCACAGTTCCAGTGGACTGGCGACGCCAAGCCGGCGATACGCGCGCTGGCGGTAGGTCACCACCGACGTGCCCGCAATGCCGAGGTCCTGCGCGGAAGCGGCCACGCTCACTCCCGCTGCGGCACGCGCGCACACCTGGCGTTCCCGCAAGGTGAGCCCGGGATGACAGGCGGCGAAACGTTCCTCGAGCATCGCCACAGTGAGGCCGCCCGCGGGCGCAGGCTCTCCGCGTACCAGTGGCAGCATGGGCAGGGCCAGTCGCGCCAGTCCGGCAATGGCTTCGAGTTCGCCATCGGAACACAGACCCTGACGGGCATGCCGGGCCACGTTCATCCCGCGCCAGCCATCGGCACCACGCTGTATCACCGAAATGCGTTCGATGATCCCGGTCTCTTCGAAAAATGTCCTGCGGAACGCGCTGCAGGCGATGTCGGCGGGCCGCACACGCTGCATCACGATGTCGCCCTCCTGTGCGGGTGCACGCAGAAGCGCTTCGATGGGATCAAGCGACCGGTAGCGCTCCCGGTACACCGGCAGCAGCGCGGCGATGCGCGGCTCGCAATGGTGGTAGCGCAGCATGTCGCCCCCGCTCGCGCCGGCCTCGAACAGGTAGATGCGCCGCGTGCCTGCCGTGACGGCGTCGATGCCCTCGCGCACGCTGGCACCGAAGTCATCGCCTCCCAGCCCCCCCAGCAGCCGCTCGTACACGCGCCCCATGGTGGGAGGCAGCCGCCAGTCGGTCACACGCCGGATATCCATGGATCCCCCTGATTTCCTGTGCATTCTGCCCGGTCCTGTGGCCGCAGGACAGACTTTGTCCGGTGACTCGTCCAGCCTTCGGGGCAACACGGGGGAAAGCCATGCTCGACGGCAACAAGGTCATCATCTCGGTTGCGCTCAACGGCGGCATGCAGCAGGACCGCGACGGCGCGGTGATCCCGAAGCAGCCCGAAGAGATCGGAGAAGCCGCCGCCCGTTGCTGGGAAGCCGGCGCCGCAATGGTCCATGTGCACGCGCGCGGACCGGACGGCCGGAACAGCGGCGACAAGGCCATCTATGCCGAGATCATCCGTCAGATCCGCGCGCGCTGCCCCATCCTGATCCAGACCACCAATGGCATCGGCGTGCGACGGGATCCGGCCACGGGCCAGTTCATCTGGCCCAGCGACAGCGAGCGGCTGGGGCTGCTTGAAATCGAGCCGCGGCAGGACCTGTTCGGCATCGCCGGCGGCTCGGCGGACTTCCACAACCCCGAGGGCGGCTATCCGGAAGAAACACCTTATGTGAATTCCCCGCAGCTGCTGCGGCGGACCATCCAGGCGGTGTACTCGAAGGGCTCGGCGCTGGAATACGAGATCGTCGAGGCCAGTTCGCTGCACCGGCTGATGCGGTATGCAGAGGAAGGCTTGTTCGACCAGCATCGCAAGAACATCTGGCTGCTGCATGGTGGCGGGTTCGGCGCCACGCCACCGATTGCGCGCAATGTGATCTTCAACATCGATGAGGGACAGCGGATGTTTCCGCAGGCCATCTGGGGCGTCACCGCCACCGGGCACCACATGTTCCGCATCGTCACCCTTGGCCTTGCGATGGGCTGTGACCTGGTGCGCGTGGGCTTCGAGGATGGCGTGCACCTGCCCGATGGCAGCGTGGCGCGCAGCAATGCGGAAATGGTGAGCGCGGCAGCACGCATCGCTGCGATCTACGGGCTGAAGCCGGCCACAGTACAGGAAGCCCGCGCCAGGTTCGGCATATGAACGCCGTCCTGGCCGTATGCACGGCAGTCTACTTCCTCGATGGCATGATCCACACCATCCTGGGTCCACTGGCACCGGACATCGCCCGCACGCTGTCGCTGGGCAACGCCGAGCTCGGGCCGATCATGTCGTCGAACCTGATCGGCCAGTGCATCGGCCTGGTGCTGTTCCCACCCATCGCCAGCCGCTTCGGGCACCGGATTGCCGTGACGCTGGCGGTGCTTGGCTTTGCTGCAGGCCAGGCCTGCAGCGCGCTCGCGGACAGCGGCAGCAGCCTGTTTGCGCTGCGCCTGGTTACCGGCGTCTTCCTCGGCGGCTGTCTGCCCAGCTGTCTCGCGCTGGTCACCGCGCAGTCCGCCAGCGCGCGGCGTGGCATTTCCATCCTCACGCTGTTCACCGGCTACGGCCTTGGCGCGGCACTGGCTGGCGCAGTGGCCGCCGGCTTCACGCAGCACGGCGGCTGGCGTGCGGCGATGGTCGCCGTCGGTGGTCTGTCTCTCGCAGCTGCCATTGCGGCGTGGCTCCGGCTGCGCGACACGCCGACGAAGGAGCCGGCGACAGGCGGAGATTCAGCACCGGTTGCCGTACTGCAGATCCTCCGTCCGCCCTACTGGCTGGGTACGCTTATGCTCTGGCTGCTGTTCGTACTGATGCTTACCGTGAGCTACTGCCTCAACTCCTGGCTGCCCGTGATGCTGGTACAGGTCGGCTTCGATGAATCCTTTGCTGCGCTCTCGGTGACCAGCTTCGGCTTCGGTGGTGCGTTCGCGGCCCTCGGCGTGGGGTGGCTGATCGACCGCTTCGGCGCCATGCCCGTGCTGATCGCGTTCCTGGCCGCCGCCGCCGTGGCGTTGTTCGTCACCGGTCAGGCGCTTGAGGTCGCATCCCGGACAACGCTCACCATCCTGCTGGCTGCGGCAGGATTTTTCAGCCTCGGTGCGTATGGCGGTGTCAACGTGGTGCTCGCCGGGTTCTATCCCGACAGCCTGCGCGCGACCGGAATCGGCTGGGCAAAGAGTGTCGGCAGAATCGGCACGGTGATTGCCCCGATATTGATCGGCTTTGCCCTGGCGGCCGGTGCCCCGGAAACCCGGGTGATGTCCCTCTTCGCCGTCCCCGCCATCCTGGCTGGGGGGACCCTGGCAATCATCGCGATGACGAGCAACTGGCGGGCGCGGCAGGCCCGGCTCACGAACTGATCCGTCCTGCCCATGTCCTGGCCGCTGTAGGCGGCCACCGACTGACGGGCCTTCACTGACGGCGTAGCTTGTGACGCTCCCCCGCGGCGCAGTCGTCAGAAGGAGCGTGCGATGAAGGCCATGGATTTCCGGGGCCCCTACCGGGTGCGGATCGAAGAGAAGCCCATGCCGCGGATCGAGCACCCGCGGGATGCAGTGGTACGCGTGACGCGCTCGTGCATCTGCGGTTCCGACCTGCACCTCTACCACGGCCTGGTGCCTGACACGCGCATCGGCATGACCTTTGGACACGAGTTCACCGGTGTGGTCGAACAGGTCGGCTCCGGGGTGCAGAACCTGAAGGTCGGCGATCGCGTGCTGGTGCCGTTCAACATTGCCTGCGGCCAGTGCCACTTCTGCAAGCAGGGGCTGTTTGGCAACTGCCATGAATCCAATGCCGGGGCCACCGCGGTCGGCGGCATTTTCGGCTATTCCCACACGGCCGGTGGATTCGACGGCGGCCAGGCAGAGTATGTGCGCGTCCCTTATGCGGACGTCGGACCCACCCTCATCCCGGACTGGATGGACCTCGACGACGCCGTGCTGCTCACCGACGTTGTACCCACGGGCTACCAGGCTGCGGAGATGGCGGGCATCCAGCGCGGCGATACTGTGGTGATATTCGGTGCCGGACCCATTGGCACCATGGCCGCGCGCTGTGCGTGGCTGTTTGGTGCCGCCCGGGTGATCGTCTTCGACCACCTGGAGTACCGACTGGACTTCGTCCGCCAGTACGGGCCGGCGGAGGTGTACAACTTCCGAGACCTGGACGTGGTCATGTTCATGAAGAAGACCACTGATGGACTTGGCGCTGACGTGGCCATCGACGCCGTGGGCTGTGAAGCCTCCGGCAACTTCTGGCAGACACTGCTCGGTCGCAAACTGAAGGTGCAGTCCGGATCGGCTATCGCGCTGCACTGGGCGATCAATTCGGTGAAGAAAGGCGGCATCGTTTCAGTGGTGGGCGTGTACGGACCAACAGGCAACCTCGTTCCCATGGGTAATGTGCTGAACAAGGGGCTGACGTTGCGGGCCAACCAGGCCTCGGTGAAACGCCTGCTGCCGCGACTGATCGAGCATGTGCGGGCGGGACACATCGAGCCGAAGCGGCTGATCACGCACCGCGTGCAACTGGAAGAGGTGGCAGACGCCTATCACATCTTCTCGCGCAAACTGGATGGATGCATCAAGCCCGTGCTGATTCCGGCGGGCGTCTGAATGGCAGGTAAGCGTATGAACCAGGTGACCGTGAAATCATCCCAGGCGATCGACCCCGCGACCGTGACAGGATGGGGCGTCGATGCGGACCCTTCGAACAACCCCACTTACCCGTACCGGGATCGCGCACGGGACGACCACTCGGGAAGCTGGCAGCGGCCCACGCCACAGCAAGCGACGGTGGAAATCCTGCAATCGATCGAACACAAGCAGCGGCCTGCCGTGGTGGGAACATCCACACCCCCTTCGGGCATCAGTGGCATGCTGCGCCGCCTGGCCTTCAGGAAAAGCGAGTCCAACCTGCTCCACTGGATGCTGCTCCTGGGCGCCGACCGCATCAACATGGCGGAGGGTGTGGCGCAGGACCTGAGCCACGGCAAGGTGCCGAACATTGCCGCCGAATGGGGAGTCAAGGCTGCGTGGCAGCACAACCGTGGGCCGCTGATCTTGAAGACCGTCTTCGCGGTGGCTGCGCTCGCCCTCGTCGCTACCGCGTTGGGCAAGGCGCGGCAGCGCAGCGTCCGCAGATAAGGCGGGAAGTCAGAAGACCACAGTCCCCTGGATGGCCGCGGCAGGCGCGGCATTCACCCCCTGCGCCTGCCGCTGGATTTCCATCATGCGGTTGCTCGCCCGATTCATGGCCAGTTGTTGATCCAGCGAAGCTTGAAGAGCTTCCACCTGCCGCGCACTCAGATGTGATTTTGCCGCCTCGACAAGACGCCGGTTGCTATCGGCCTGCACCCGCAACCGCTCCTCCTGCAGGCGCTGCTGGTCCGCGGGGCTGATCGGTCCTGAGCCCAGCAAGCGGCGCATGTCCTCGGTTTGCCGCTTCTGTTCGGCCGCGTATGCGGCGATCAGAGGCCGGGACTGTTCGGCGTTGAGTGGAACGCCCGCACCCTCCAGAGTCCGCCCCAACTGGACCACTTGCTGGCGAGGACCCAGGGTCTGCTGGTATTCCTGCCACTGGGCGTAGCGACTGCTGCCGAGCTCTGTCTGCAACTTCTGCTCTTGCTGGCGGAGCAATTCCTGGCGATTGCGGTTGGCCTCCTCTATTGCAGCGGTATCCGCCATCCCGTTGGCGCCCAACTGTACGGACATCGCCATGCTGCTCTGTTCCAGCTGGTTGTCTGCCAGGAGATCAAACAGGCGGTCGGTCTCCTCGGCCGTGAGTCCAAGTTCCTCCGCGAGGCCTGGATATCTCTGTGGCAGGGTGAGCCGTGCCTGCGCCAGGGCTGCCTTGCGATATTCCGGGTCCTTCAACAATACGCTGCGGTTCACGAGCAGGCGCTGCACGTCTACGGCCGCCGGGGCCAGGTTGCTCGCAGGAGCCGCCGCTGCTGGCTGGGATGCCGGAGCGGGCGCCCGACCGATCTCGGCAGTCGACCGCTGCGCTGCAACTCCTTCGGCTGCGGGCAAGGCCAGGGCGCCTGCCCGCAGATCGCCGACTTCCGAGCGCAGCTGCGCGGTCAGCTCCCGCTCAGCGCGCAACTCCCGCCACAAATGCACTGAAACGACGCCACCCACCAGTGCCAGGCCCGCACAGACCAGAGTGAGTTTCCGCATGGCAACCCCCGCTCCATTCTTGTTCGAAGGAAGTACCGGACGCCGACGAAGCCAGCGTAATGGTCGCCCCCGCGAGGGTCAACGAGGACGCAAATGCGGTGCGGACGGGAAGTGATCAGTCCCCGCCCAGCACAGTCCAGGTCTCGATCGCCGACTCCCTGGCCACCTGGTTCCCCGTCAGCGTCAGGATGCGCACGCGTTCCAGCTCCACCATCGCGCCAGCAGGCAGCTGCACGTTCTCTATGCCCTGCCCGGCATAGCGGAAGCGCGCGACAAATTCATCTATGACCTTGTCGTCACTGGCGCTGCGCCGCACACGCGTAAAGGCCAGCGCCTGCATGGCCGCCGCCTCGCGCAGCAGGTTGGCCACCACCTGGTCCCTGCCGCTCCAGCTCACGCCCCGGCGCGGCGCGGTCCAGACGATGTCCGGCGCATAGCCGGCGCGGAATCCCGCGACCAGCGCGAGCGGAAAATCGAGGTTCAAGGCAAGCGGCTTGCCATGGGAGTCCTGCATGCCGGCAGTATCGGGGCGCGCCGGCAACCCGGTCATGCGCCTGAAGAGCCATCGCTCAGGCGCGCATGGCCTTGCGGAACCAGTCGGCTGCCTGCCCGCGGGAATCGCAGTCGAGCTTGTCCAGGATGTTGCAGACATGGCGCTTGACCGTGTGCAGGCTCAGGTCGAGCGCACGCGCAATATGTTTGTTGCTGGCACCCGAGGCCACCAGTTCCAGCACCTCGCGTTCCCGGTCGCTGAGCTGGGCCGCCTCGGCCGGATCGCTGGCAGGGGCAACTTTCTCGCGCGGACTCCACTGCTGCATCACGCCCTTCAAGGCCTGCATTGCGGCCGAACTGCGCGTGGGCGCCGGCGCGGCATCGAGCAGCTCGGCCACATTGCTGCGCGAATCCATCAGCAGCAATCCGATGCCCTGGTGATCGGTGGCTTCGATGAATACGGGTTCGAAGATGCGCCATGCGGCCGCAGCATCCCCACCGCGCAACAGGGCGAAGGCCAGCGAGATGCGTGGATCTGAGTAGATCATTGGCAGGCGCAGCTCGGCGTATTCGTCGAGGCAGGCCTCCAGCACTGCGGCCGCGCCCCGCCAGTCGCGGGCCACCAGCAGGTGCTGGCCGCGCACCACCTGCGCGGCCACGTCGATGAATGGCCATTCCACGCGTGATCGCGGCGCAAGCAGCGGCTGGCTCAGCGCCTGCCATGTGGCGATGCTGCCGTGGATCCAGTGCATGCGGGCATGGGCGTGGCGATAGGCGCGTTCCCATACCGGACGGTGCGCGGAGAGTTCCGGGGATTGCAGGCCGGCTATCATTTCGCGCCCGACGCTGTCCGTGGCCGCGAGGTCGCCAGAAACGCCTCCCAGCAAGGTGCGGAACTGCGCGAAACGCTCGCTCATCAGCCTGATGCCGCGGAACTGGCGATAGATCGCCGAGGCACGCGCCATGGCCGCCTCGGCGCCGGCGCGATCGCCGCGCCACACCCTGGCCCAGCCATCCACCGCGTGCAAGGGAAGGTGCCAGGGACGGGCCACGGGCTTGCGCACCTGCTCGGCGAGCGCCACAAACCGTTCGAAGGTTTCGGCCACGCCGGGGTTGCCCACCAGCAGGCAGTGGATCAACCCGGCGGTGACGGGGCAGATGCGCTCCGGATCGCGTGCGGTGTAGTCCACGAACTCCTGCATGTGCGCAACCAGCCGTGCATTCTCGCCGCGCGGCGCCAGGCACCAGGCGCGCTGCAGGGCAAGCTGGGCATGACCCAGGTCATCCAGTGGCAGGCGCGAGACTTCATCCAGCCAGCGCTGGGCTTCATCCAGTTCACCCGCGGAGTTGAGCGCATCAACAAGCTGGAACAGCGCACGCACGCGGCGCGGCAACTCCTGCGGCTGGGCTAGTCCGATGATCGCTGGCGGCAGGTGCAGCTTGGCGCGCACCCAGTCCCAGCGCAGCCAGCCGCAGGTGCCATTGAGGTAGGCAACATGCGGATCTTCCTTGCGCAGCGTCTCGGGGATCTGCTCGAACCAGCGCTCCACTGCGCCGATCGCGCCTTCGGCAAGCAGGCCCTCGCCGATGGTCGCGATGCGGATCAGCGCCTCCTTCCAGGCGCGCGCCTCGATGAGGTGCGCCACAGCGCGCGCTGGCGCCGTCTCGGCATTGGCAGCGCGCACATGCAGTGCCGCGAGCTCTTCAGAGGTGAAGCGCCGCCGCGCAGACGCCTGCAGGAAGTCGCGAAACAGGTCATGGAAGCGCAGCACCGGCACCAGCTCATCGATCGGCGTGACGAACAGGTTGCGCCGGTACAGCTCCCGCAGCTGGGCCTCTGCATCGTCCTGTGCGCTGACCGCACTACAGAGAGCAGGGTCCAGTTCGTCGAGGATGGAACAGGCCAGCAGGAACTCGCGCAGCCTGGCGGGCAGTTCCTCAAGCACTTCTTCTGCCAGGTAATCAAAGAGCAGCGCATGGCTGCCGCTGCGCTCCAGCGCCGCCGCATGACTGCCCTCGCCCTTCGCGGCCTGCAGCAGCATCGACAGGCCCACGGCCCAGCCGTCACTGCGCTCAAGCGCCTTGTGGACAACCGCCGGAGCGGCGTCCGCACTCAACTTGCGGCCGGCCAGTGCACGGGCGTCCTCCTCCCCGAAACGCAGGTCGTTCGGACCGAGCTCGAGGAGCTCGCCATGAGCCCGCCAACGGGCCAGTGCCAGAGGCGGTTCGACACGCGTGCCGACGACCACGGCCACGTGTTCAGGAAGACGCTCAAGCAGCGCCTCGATCAGCGCGAAGACTTCCGGGTGGTCGAGGCGGTGCAGGTCATCGAGAACCAGCACCACACGCTCCGCCTCCGTGGTGCACAGGGCATTCACGAAGGCGGCAAGCGCCGCGCGCAGCTGTGCCTTGCTGGCGCCCGCCGTGGCGGCCAGCGCCACCGGATCGACCTCCCAGGTCAGACCCAGTGGCGCTACTGCCCGGCACAGCGCGGCGAAAAAGCGGTTCGCGTCGTTGTCATCCGCGTCGAGAGCCACCCAGAGTACCCGGCGGGTGGCGCCGATGCCCGCCGCCAGTTGCGACAACAGCACCGTCTTGCCCGAACCACCAGGCGCACGGACTATGGTCAGTGGATTGGCTTCAACCGATTGCACCAGGCGGGCCAGCAAGGCCGCACGCGGCACGGTATCCCAGCGCAGTTTCGGTACACGGAACTTGGTGAGCGGAATCGCGCTGTCCACCGACCCAAGTATGCCGGAGCCCCCGCGAGGCTGTCATCGCGGCGGCGAGGCGTTGGTATCACCGCCAGCTGGTTGTACATCCCGTCCACGGTGCCCGCGTCAGCGGGCGGCAGTTGCGGGCTGCGTCTGCGGCACGAAGTTGATGAAGGGTGTGGACACCACCGCATCCGGACCCACCGGTCTCGGGGCGCGTTCACCCGAAGGTCCGATGGAACGCAGGAAGCGGTACAGCGCACGCACATCCTCGTCGGCCATGTCGCGCAGGTTGAACCAGGGCATGGGAGGCAGGCGCGGTGCGCGCGCGTTGGCCATCCACTGCTGCTCGCTCATTTCCTGCACGCTCAGGCGCAGGTTGGTGGGATAGGACACGCCCCATGGACCCTTGAAACCCGTGGTCTTGCCGGTGAGCCAGCGGTCCTGTGGCACTTCGCCGGCGGCCTCCGCATAACCATCGGTATGGCAGTCGTGGCAGCCGCCCAGCATGGCCACGTAGCGGCCGCGCTCGATGAGCGGATCCGCGCGGCCGGCGGGCGTGACCTTGGCGGGGGGTGACGCCAGGTCATTCGCGACCGCCGGCCGCGGCAGGAAAACCGCCAGGACGACCAGTTGCAGGGAAAGGGTGGCCACGGTGGCAGCCAGCCCGAAGGTGGTGCGATTCATCATGATTGTTCTCCAGTACTTCCTTGAAGGCCCCGGGAATGCCGTGGCCCGATGGAAGGCATTGTCTGGATTGCAACCGGTCGGCTCATCGCTCTGAGGGTGCAGGGGGTGTACTCCGGAGAGCCATTGGGGTGGATCGAAGGAGCCATCAGGGATGGCTCCGCAGGCAACGCAGCTACCTTGTGCTCCGCAAGGTCTCAAGCGCCTCTATGGCGGCCCGCACCCGGGAGGGCAATAACCTTCCCGACGGATAGACGATGTTGATCGGCAGCGGCGGCGGCTTGTATGAGGGCAGCAGTTCCACCAGCTGACCGGCGGCGATCGGACCCGCCACCAGGTAATCCGGAACCTGGCAAATGCCGACGCCCAGCAGCAACGCCTCAAGCAGACTGTTGGTCGCGGACTGCACTTCACCACCAGGGTGTGGCTGGCGGTCAACGTGGCAGTGGCCACCGTGGTGAACTTGTTGTGGAACTCCGCCTGGTGGCTGGAGACCGCGCCCCGACTGGTGTGAGTGACCTGAAGCAGCGGGCGATCCGGCAGTGTGCCAATTGAAGGCAACAAATAGCACAGCTGACTTCATCTGCCGGGAGGGACCGTGGCATGAAGATCTTGTCGGCAATACTGGGCGTCGCCCTGGTGGCGGAGGGTGGCCTGGCAATCCACCTGTCGCGCGAGGTCGACGCGGGACAGCAGAAGATCGCCGCTCTTGAAAGCCGTCTTCTGGAACAGCAGGCAGTCTCCCCCATCACGCCCAGGCCGCCTGGTCAGGCTGCACCCCTTCCAGCCGCGACAGCCCCGCCCCCGGTTGCTTCCGGGCAGCCGCACTCGGCACCGACGCCACCACCGGTGCTGCTGCCCGACATTGCGACGATGCGTGCGCAGATGTCCAGTCCCGAGGCGAAGGCGCGGCGCAAGGAAACCGGCTACCTTCTGATGCGCTCCTCCAATCCCGGAGTCGAAGAGGCACTGGGCCTTTCGGCTGCTGAGCTGGAGAAACTGCTGAACCTCCTCGCTGCGCAACAAGAGAGAAGCAGCGAAGTCTTCGACCGGGCGAGGGAGCAAGGCAACCAGGCCTCCTCCCAGGCCGTCGTGTCGGCTGGCCTTGATGAGCACAGACGTGCGAGCGAGGCAGAGTTGCAGGAACTGCTGGGAGCCAAGTACCCGCAATGGCAGGATTACGAGCGAACCCGTGCCGCCTGGTCACAGGGAAGAGACCTTCGCGCCGTCCTGGATGCCGCCGGCACACCCTTCACTCCCACGCAGGAACGCGCGGTGATCAGCGCACTCGCCGCCGAGCAGCGCAGCTTCAACCAGTCCCGCGAGGGAGCCACTCAGCCTGTTTCGGCAAATTCACCCGAGCGCCGGCAGCGCCGGCTGGATGCAGCGGCGCCGCATTTGTCCCCGCAACAGCTTGAGAGCTACCGTGAAATGCTCGATCGGGCAGCGGCGCAGGAACGGGTACTTGTGCCGCAGCTTCCGGTGTCGAATCCGCGCTGAGTGCTTTTCACGTGGAACCCGGCTGAACTGGTTGGCGCTACTTCCCTATGGTCCGCATCAAGTCGGCCCTGGTCTGCCGTGTCGTGGAATTATGAATCGACACATAGGTATCGAAATCCAGCCCCAGCCGATCGACATGCTGGGCCAGCGACTTCGTGAACGGATTCGCCTGCTGCCCTGACGCCGGCAGCGTGAAGTCGGCCTGGAACAGCACTCGCGCGCTGGGCAGGAGCGCCACGACGATGCCATCGGAGTGCACAGACTCAATGTCCGTATCCTGAATGTGATAGAGCTCCAGGCGCTGCTTGCCATCCGAGAACACGCGCATCGGCCCGGTGCCCTCGACCTTCACGGTCCGGTTCGAGCGCGCCAGGCGATCTCCCAGCAGGGTGCGCGGCGCATTGAAGATCTCCTCGAAGTACGCCACGTTGTTGTCATGGGTCACGATCGTCGCGCCCACGGCGGCGAGCGGCGCGATGCCGCTGGAGTGATCGGAGTGGGGATGCGAATTCACGACATAGGCGATGGGCTTGGTCGGGAACAGCCGCCGGACTTCCGCCAGGATGGCCTCGCCGCGTGCCAGATTCTGGCCAGCCTCGACGACGACGATGTAGTCGTTGAACTCAACCGCCAGCGAATTGTAGGCACCGTTGATCTGGTAGACGCCGTCGGCCAGTCGAGTCGAGGCGGGTGCGGGTGCCGCAGCAGCGCCGGGCGCGCCACCGGGAGGGCCACCGGCGGGCGGCGCTCCGCCCGGAGGACCGCCCGCGCGAGCCGGTCCACCCGCAGCCGCCGGCGCCGCCAGCAGCTGGGCGAGATCATTCGGATTCGCCCGGACGTTCGTCACCAGGACCTTGAAGTAGGGCCACCCGCCCCGCTCCTGCACCATGTTGGTCGGAACCTTCAGGCCACCGAAATCCCGATAGCCGCTGTACACCGACTCAACCTTCATGTCGCCGAGCATGTCGTGCTCGACCCAGGTCTCCACACGCTCGATCAGCCCCTCGGCATTGATGTAGCCGTTGACGACATACGACACGCCGGACGGCGACTTCGGTGTTGCCGGCGACCAGCTCACGACGGTCATGTTGCGACCATGCACTCGCTCCACATGCGTTGTGGCGCTGTTGGCTGCCGCACCCTTGAGAAAGCCCCACGGGGTGAGCCAGTAATCCAGCTGCTGCGACCAGCCCGTGCTCTGCGGAGTGACGGCACGATTGAAGCGACCAGCCACCGGCGCACCGCCGAACAGGCCCTGGTTGTTCGTGTCGCCCGTGGCACGTGTGGACACGGCACCCAGGTCAATGGCCTGCGTGAAATTGGCCACCGCGCGGAACGGCCAGGGGCCGGCGATGCTGCGGGTCTGCAGGAAGTTCACATCCGCGGCAGTTCCGGAAAGGACGATGCCCCTCAGGTTGCCAGCACCCATTGCCGTGGTCGTGCGACTGATGACACTGCCGGCGTCCTGCGCCAGTGCATTTGCCGCAAATACCAACGCCGCCACACCCAGGACTCTCGCGATCATCTTGCTGCTCCCCAAGGTTTCCATACCGGGTCTCGGACCGGCTTTGTGAGGGCCACAGGCTAACGCCTATGGGTCGGCCCCGCTACTGCCCCAATATTGCAGTCGATTCACTGTCATCTCCCCGGGGAATGAAGTTCGGGCAGCATCACTTCGATGAGCCGCGTTGTATTGACGGCGGCCACTTGCTGTCTTGCCTTTGACGTGCGGACTGGCGTCCGCAGAGGAATAGATGCCGCGGCAACTCATGCGTTGCCAATGCCGGTGCAGGAAAGCCAGAGTAGACTCGGCCGATGCGCGCCATTACCTGCTTCTTGGCCGTCGGACTGGCAGCCCTGTCTGCCTATCCCGCCAAGGCGCAGCAGACCGTCGCATTCGCACGGGGCGTGCCAGTCGCGCCAACCGGGCTTGAAGGGAAACCACTGGGCGCCGGCCCCTGGATCTACCGGACTGCCGAAGGCATGGACGTGGCAGTCAGCGTCCTTGCCAGGCTTGAATGGCCCTACGCAATGGCCTTCCTCCCCAGTGGCGATCTGCTCGTGACCACCCGCAAGGGCGAGCTGCGCATGGTGCGCGAGGGCAAGCTTCTGCCCCAGCCCATCACGGGCGGACCCGCTGCCCTGTTCCGCGGCAACAGCGGCACGCTGGGCGCCGTGCACGGTTATACCAGTCTCACCGTGCACCCGGAATTTGCACGCAACGGCCTGGTCTATTTCGCCGCGAACAAGCCGGACGGTGATGCCTACGCTGGCGTGATCGTGCGCGCGCGTCTCGACGGCATGCAGCTCGTCGATGTCACGGAGTTGCTGGCTGGCGAAGGCATCCGCGGCGCCAGCGCGCTGGCCATGACCCCGGACGGCTTGCTCTGGGTTGCCTCTGGCGGCGACCTCGCCGCGCAGGACCCGAAGGTGCTGGCGGGCAAGGTGCTGCGCCTCACGGACGACGGCAAACCGGCACCCGGCAATCCCTTTATCGGCAAGGAAGGTTACCGCCCGGAAATCTATTCGATGGGCCATCGCGCCGCGCTGGGACTCACGGTGCATCCCGTCACCCATGAGGTGTACCTGGCGGAGATGGGGCCCAACGGCGGCGACGAAATCAACCACATCGTCGCCGGCCGCAACTACGGCTGGCCACTCGTCAGCCTGGGGCGCACCTACCCCGGCCCATGGCAGAACAAAGCCAACATTCCGACGCACGAGGGATTCGAGCCGCCGATCGTCTACTGGACGCCATCGATTTCGGTGAGCGGACTGACCTTCTACACCGGAGATGCTCTTCGGAAATGGAAAGGAGACCTGTTCGTCGGTGGCCTCCGCACGGGCGAAGTCCCGGGCACGGGGCGCGTTGACCGCGTGCTGCTGAATGAGAAGATGGAAGAACTGCGCCGCGAGTCACTGCTCGTCGACCTGCATCAGCGGATGCGCGACGTGAAGCAGGCGCCGGATGGATCGCTTTACATTCTCACGGATCAGGAGGATGGAGCGATCCTTGTCGTCCGGCCGGCCGGCCAGCCAGCCAGCCAGCCAGCCAGTGAAGGTCATTGAATGAGAATGGAGGTCCGATGAAATCCGCAAAGCCTGTTCTTCTGCCACTCGCCCTCATCACGCTGTTCGCTTCAAGTGCACAGCAGGCGGCACAGCCGCAACAGCCACCACAGCCTCAAGGCCCACAGGCGCCGATGAGTTTCTTCGTGACCAGCGTCGGCAAGGGTGACGGTGGCAACCTGGGCGGCCTCGCAGGTGCTGATGCGCATTGCCAGACCCTCGCCGCCGCGGTCGGCCGGGGCAATGTGACCTGGCGGGCTTACCTCAGTGCCGCCGCCCAGGGCCCGAATCCCGTCGTGAACGCCCGCGATCGCATCGGTCGTGGCCCATGGTTCAACGCGCGGGGGGCGCTGATCGCTTCCAGCGTCGAAGATCTCCACGAGGACCGCAACAACATCCGCAAGCCGGCAGCGCTCAACGAGAAGGGCGAGGAGGTCAAGGGATCCGGCGATACGCCCAACCAGCATGACATGCTCACCGGTTCGGACTCCGCTGGCCGCCTGGTACCTGGCAATGCCGCGCTCACCACGTGCAACAACTGGACGAGCAACTCCACCGGCAACGCCGTGGTCGGGCACCACGACCGTCTGGGCGGCGCAAGCGCTTCGTGGAATTCCGTCCACAGCACGCGCAGCTGCAGCCAGCCGGATCTGGTGGCCACGGGCGGGGCAGGACTCTTCTACTGCTTCGCGGTCCAGTAGCCCGAATGTTCGTGATCGAGTCTCATCAACAGAAACAAAGGGGACGGAAATGGCAAAATACAATGCAGGCTGCGAGCACGTACACGTCACCATCAACGCTGAACCGATCGACAACCATGAATGCCATTGCAACGTGTGCAAGACCGTGACGGGACAGCACACCACGCATGTCGCGTTCTTCAACTATGCCGACGTGAAAGTCGACCACCCCGAGAAGATCAAGCGGGTGCCGTTCAACAAGGACAACCCGAACGGACCGCTGGAGATCTGCCTTTGCACCGAGTGCAACGCAGTGCTGATGCTCGATGACAAGCAGAAGCGGATCCGGGTGGGAGTGCCGAACATCATGGGATATGGGCCCGGGTTCCCGAAGGCGACGTACCATGCATTCTGGGATGAGTCGAAGGGATACCCGAAGCCCGACGACGGACGACCGGTGCATGCCGGCCTGCGCCCGGAGTTCGCATGGCCGAAATCGGCTGCATGAGGCGGCGGGGGCCGGTTCAGGCCTGAGAGGCATCCTGCGTCGACGCGCGAGCCGGGTTCATTCTCCCACTGGCGTCATGCGGGCGCAGGATTTATCGTGGCGCCATGCGTCTGCCCACCCGCTGGCTGCCCGCTTGGCTATTCGCCTTCTGTGCGGCGGCAGTGCTGGGTGCATCCCTGACCCCCGCTCCCAGATTCCAGGAACCTCTGCCCTTCCGCGAATATCCGAGCTTCGAAGGCGACGACGCCGCGGCACCGCTCCCTGACGATTGGGAAGAACCTGCCGAGGTGGTGGTGGGCCGGCTGATGTACCCGAGTGCCGGCGGCCGCCGCGGATTCAACGACTGGCACCACGGCAACACTGGCTGGACCGACGACTACCCGCGCGGTGATCGCAAGCTGGTCCAGATGCTCCGTCGCAATACCCGCATCAACGTGCGCGCTGTCGAGCAGCCGGTAAGCCTGGACGACGGCGATGACATCTTCTACTGGCCTTTCCTCATCGCCGGCATGGCCCAGTCATGGACGCTGACGGATGCGCAGGCTGCCACGTTGCGCGAATACCTGGATCGCGGCGGCTTCCTCTTCTGCGACAGCTTCTTCAATGAGGACAGCTGGTATTACTATGAGGAAAGCATGCGGCGCGTTTTTCCCGACCGCGAAATCCGCGACCTCACCGACGAGGAAATCATCTTCCACGTCGCCTTTGAACTCCCGGGCATGACCAAGGTAGCCATTCCCCATATCAGGGAGGCGCTCAGCGGATTCAAGATGGGCGGACCGCCGCATTGGCGGGGCGTATTCGACGACTCCGGCCGCCTGATGGTGCTGATCGCGCACAACAACGACGTGGGCGACGGGTGGCAGTGGGCGGATGATCCCCGCTACCCGGGCGACGAGGCGAACCGCGCGCTGCGGATCGGTTCGAACGTGGCGGTGTACGCACTTACGCATTGAAGCCTTTCGAGTTCAATCGCGCACTGGTCCGCACGCCATCCGCGAGCGTGGTACATGGTTTGCGGGTGGGGGGCGGCCCCGACCCTTCCCTGGGAGGCATCAGGCGCGAGCATGCGGACTACGTGGCAGCGCTTGAGACTGCCGGGCTGGCTGTGACTGTCCTGCCTCCGCTCGAAGAGTTTCCGGATTCTCTCTTCGTCGAGGATCCGGCCCTGGTCTTATCGAGGGGCGCCATCCTGTTGTGCCCGGGCGCGCCTGCCCGGCGAGGTGAAGGGGCTGCACTCGAACCGCAACTTCGCGGGCGTTTCGACCCACTGTTCGTACTGGCGGAGGGACACGTCGACGGCGGAGACGTGCTGATAACGCCGGAGATGACGTTCATCGGCCTGTCAGCGCGCACGAATTCCGCCGGCGCTGGGGCGCTGGTCGACCTGCTGGCAAGACTCGGCTGCCGCGGGCGAGTGGTCCATGCCTCGTCAGAAGCGCTTCACCTCAAATCGGCCTGCTCGCTGCTCGACGCAGAAACCATCCTCGCCACGCCGGCGCTCGCCGATTCCGGGATATTCGATGGGTTCCATGTCATCACTGTGCCAGAAGGCGAGGAGTACGCCGCCAACAGCCTGCGATTGAACGACTCTGTCCTCGCCAGCGCAGCCTGCCCCCGCACACTCGACTTGCTGGACCAGCAGGGATTCAACGTGCTGGCGCTGCAGACAACGGAGATCAGCAAGGTGGATGCCGGACTGAGCTGCATGTCCCTGCGATGGAACGTTGCCTGGCCGTCGGCAGCGCGATCGCAAAAGCCGCAGACAACCTGAGTCCTACGGCGCCCCGGATACGGCGGCCACAGGTCGCGACCGTGCGCTCACTCGCCGCTGCCCGTTTGGCCCTCTGGGCCTCCTGCCGGGCCGTCAGGTGGCTTCGGCCTGCCTGAAGAACCGCATGAGCAGCCACAGGGAACCCGTGGCCGTGACGATCCACAGCGCGCCGAAGGGCAGCAGCCAGGGGAACATGTAGATCGCGATGATGATCGGGTCGATGAGTCCATTGGCGATCAGGAAGCGCCGCAACCACCGGCGGGACGTATCGCCCGCAAAGGCCCCGGCAGCGAGCAGTGTCGAGAGACCCATCAGGATGTACCCGACGCCATCGATCACCCATATGAAGGTGCCTGGCGAGACTGTGAGCCACTGCAATGAGGCCACATCTCCTGCCAGCTTGGCCGGAACCACCACGGCAAGCTGCACCGGATAGACCACAAGCACGAGCACCGCGTACATGATGGCGAGGGCCGCCGCGCATTGCGTCCAGATGCGCCGCCCAGGCTCGACGCAGTGGTGCAAGGCAACCATGGTCAGCACGAACGGCACTGGGATACCCATCGAGAAGCCGAATATCAGGATCTCGTCCCACGGAAAGGCGAGCCAGCCGGCAAGCTGCAGCAGCTGGACCACGCTGTAGCCCGCGGCTGTTGCCAATGCGGCAAGCGCGGACCAGAAGCCGATGGTCCGCGCCGTGGCCATTCCCTGCTCCCCTCGTCCTGACTCGACCATTGCGGCGATGCTGCCGCCAACACGCAGCCGGGACGATCCGCAGAAGTACCTAGCGGCGCGGGCGCGTCAGCCCCTCCTGGCCCACTCCGCCAGCCGGCCGATGCCTTCGGTGATCATCTCCACCGAGATGCCCGAGTAGGCCAGCCGGATGTAGTGCTCGGTCTCATCGCCCTGGCGCGTGCCGAAGTGATGGCGCGTGCAGAAGGAAACGCCGGTCTCATGCAGCGCAGCCGCGGCGAGTTCTGCCACATCCTTGTAGCCCTTGCTCCGCACCAGCCCGGTCACATTGGGGAAGAGGTAGAAGGTCGCATCCGGCCTCGCCACCTTGAGTCCGGGAACCTGCTGCAGCGCTGCGATGGCTGCGTCGCGCCGCCTCTGCAGCTCCACCAGGATGGGTGTCGCGCCCTGAGGATTGCGCAGCGCCTCCACGCCCGCGACCTGTATGAAATGCGTGGTGCAGCTTTCATCGTTCGTGTTGAGCTTGGCGATCTGCGCGATCACCGGCTCCGGGCCTGCAGCGCAGCCCAGTCGCCAACCCGTCATCGCGAACTTCTTCGAGAAGGTGTAGAGGATCACCGTGCGCCCGGCCATGCCGGGGAACGAGGCGATGGATGTGGACTTGCCGGCATAGCGCATCTCGAAATACGCCTCGTCCGACAGCACTTGCAGGTTGTGCTCGACGGCGATGCGCGCGATCTCGGCCATTTCCTCCGCCGAACTCTCGCAACCCAGCGGGTTCTGCAGGTTGTTGTAGATCAGGATGCGCGCCTTCGGGGCCAGCGCGCGCAGCTGCTCCAGGTCGATGCCGAAGCCTGTGGCAGTCTCGTGATAGCGGTACGGCAGCGCCTTGCCGCCGAAGTAGTTGATCTGGCTTTCGTAGATCGGATAGCCAGGGTTCGGGTAGAGCACACCATCACCGGGATTCATCAGCGCCTGGATGAACTTGGTGATCACCGGCTTGCCGCCTGGCTGCACAACGATGTTGTTCGGGCCAAACTTCAGGCCGCGATCCGCACCGATGTTTTCGGCCAGCGCCTCACGGAGCGGGGCGATACCCGCAGCGGCGCAATAGCCCGTCTTGCCATCGGCAATGGCGCGGTTCATGGCCTCCACGATGTTGACTGGCGTGGGGAGGTTGATGTCGCCGAGGTGGAAGGGGAACACCCGGTTGCCCCTGGCCGCCCACTCGGCGGCTGCCAGGGAAACGGCAAAAGCCGTCTCGGTTCCCAATAGTTCCTGTCTTTTCGCCAGCTGCATGAAACCCCCTCCGCAATCCTGTTTTTTCGCGGCGGTACTCTAGCCGCAGCCTCCCCTCTGCGGGGGCATCAACAGATTCGCCCTGTCACATACTGCCGTGGCACCAACCGCGCCGGGCATTGGGGAACTGACGGGACTATAGTCGGTCGACCCTCCGGGAGAGGAGTCTGCCATGGCCACGACCGTCGGTTCGCATGCGGCGCCATTCCTTCTCGCTGAGGTCCGCCACGTGCCCGCCCTGCAGTCATTGAAATGGCTGCGGCGAGGCTGGGATGACCTGTGGCACGTCAATGGCGCCAGCCTGACGTACGGAGGCCTCATCGCGACCACGGGAGCGGTCCTGCTGATGCTCGGCAGCAGTCATCTTTACCTGTTGGTCGCCGCCGTGTCGGCGTACCTGCTCGTCGGGCCGGTGATGGCGACCGGCCTCCATGAGCTTTCGCGCCGGCGCGAGCGCGGGGAGGCGCCGGGATTCGACGAATCACTCGATGCCCTGTCCCGCAACCCGCGCAGCCTGTTCCTGTTCAGCATGCTGCTGGCGGGTTTTGTCCTGCTCTGGTTCGCGGCCTCGGAGGTCATGCTCCGGTCCGTGTGGCAGCACCCGGGACCGGACTTCGCGAAGCTGTTGTGGGGCAGTTTCTTCGAGCTGGGCACGCGCGGGCAACTGCTGCCCTACGTGGCTTCCGGCGCGCTGCTGGCCGCCATCGTGTTCTGCCTTTCAGCCGTGGCCATTCCGCTCATCATCGACCGGAATGCCAGTGCAACCGAGGCGATGTGGCTCAGCGTGAAGGCGACAGCCAGGAACCTGCCAGCCATGCTCCTCTGGAGTGCCTTGATCGTTGTCCTGACGGCAATCGGCTTTGTGACCCTGCTGGTGGGCATGATCGTGATAGCCCCGCTGCTCGGGCATGCGAGCTGGCATGCGTATCGCGACTTGATCGCGTAGGGCCATTGCCGCCACCCCCGCCACCTGTTGCCGGTTATCCGACACAGGACAGCAGCCAAAGTCCGACGAACTCCGCGGAAACTCAGGTGTATGGTCTTCCCATGCCAGTCGAGGAGCCACTGATGAGCGAACCAGCTGGAAAGCAGGGGGACCAGCCGAATCCCGCCTATTCCAGGGAGTTTCCACAAACTCCGAAGGAACAGGAACGGGCGACTGCGACCCACGTGGACGACGAGAAGGCAAAGCAGGAACGCCCGGATCCAGGCGACAGCGCCGTTCCGTATCGCAAGACGAACCTGCACGGCAGCAACGACACCTCGCGCTGCAGCACGCCCCCGCCGAAGAACCCCTGATCAAAGAGCGCACCCGCGTCAGCGGGCGCGGCCGGACGTCAGTTGGCCGCGTCCCGGTGCGGGGCTGTGTGCTCCACCTGCGTCCTGCCCGTCGCGCGACGCTCGAAGTCCTCCCGCGTGAGCGCACGGTTTATGCCGAACGCGGCACTGGCTCCCTCGGCGGCAGCCACGATCGACAGCTGCACATTGCGGATGATGTTTCCCGCTACATAGACGCCGGGCACGCTGGTGGCCTCGTACTTGCCGCATAGCACGCCACCAGCACGATTGAACCGGCAACCCAGCTGCCCGGTGAGGTCGGACTGACCCGTCGAAGGCGTGTCGAAGAACAGCGCCTCGCATTCGATACGGGATCCGTCCGCCAAGACGATGGCACTGAGACGACCCTCTTCTGCATCGAGCCGACGGACCTTCTGCTCGACCAGGAGTATGCCGTTGGAGTCCAGGTGCTGGCGCTGTTCCATGCTGAACCGGCACGGGCCATCAGTGCAGAGCACGATGTTGTCCGACCACGCCGTCAACGCCCGCGCCATCTCGATGCCGCGGCTTCGCTTGCCATATACCCCGAGCCGGCGGCCGCGGAATTCCCAGCCGTCGCAATACGGGCATTGGAAAACGCTGGTGCCGAACAACTCGGCGAACCCGTCAATCGGGGGCAGGTGGTCCTCCACGCCGGTTGCGATGAGCAGCTTGCGCGCATGAACCACCTCGCTTCCGACCTCCACGCGGAAGACCGTGCCCACGGGCGCAGCCCGCGTTACCTGCGCAGACCTGTAGTTCACCGTCGGATAGGCCGCCAGCTCGGCGCGTGCGAGCGCCGCGAAGTCTGCCGGGGAGATGCCATCGCGGGTGATGAAGCCATGCATGGCCTTTGACGCCCAGCTACGCGGCGTTCCCCTGTCGCAAACCAGCACTCGTCGCCCGCAGCGGCCCAGGATGAGTGCCGCACTGAGGCCCGCCGGGCCGCCACCGACAATGATCACGTCCCAGCCCACTTCGGCGGGTGCCGCGCTCAATGACGTGACCCGGCGTTCTGCGCCATCGTGAATGCCCCGGACTACTGCTGGAATCCCGGATTTTCCGGTGGCAGAGCCGGGGCAAGCTGTCAGTGCCAACGCCCTGCGGTGAGCGGGAGCTCGCAGGGTGTTCGGGTAGGTCGTTGCCTACACTGTCAGTGGTGGTGCCCGCCCGGCCCGTGCACATGCTCGTGCGCCAGCTCTTCTTCGCTGGCGGCCCGCACTTCCACGATCTCGATATCGAAGAAGAGATCCTTGCCAGCCAGGGGATGATTGCCGTCCACCGTGACAACGTCGGGGCCAATCTCCCTGACCACCACTTCCACATGTGCGCCGCTTCGCGTCCGCGTCGCCAGGGACATGCCTTCGTGCAGTTCGGGGATGGCATTGAAGGCTTCGCGCGGCACCTTCTGCACGCGTGCCGCGTCGTATTCGCCATACCCCTCAGCCGGCGAGACGTGCACGTGCAGCTTTTCGCCGGTGGACCTGCCTGTCAGCTCCCGCTCCAGGCCGGGCACGATCTGGCCGTGGCCGTGGAGATAGGCCAGCGGTTCGCCGTCTGACTGGTCGATGGTGGCCCCGGCGTCATCCTTCAGGGTGTAGTGGAGCGAGACGACCGAATCCTGTGAAATTTTCAATGGCGGACCTGCGGCACGGTAAAACGGGCCGCGAATTCTAGCTCATTCGCCACCTTCCGCGCCGGCCGCCACGAATGCGAGATCGCCGGGATTCACCTTGTCCAGGTCGAACTTCTTCGCGGACGCCATCATGCGCACCAGGGCCTGCCCGATAGGCATCGCGGGCTTCTTGTCGCCCGACTTTGCCTTGTGGAACCGCACGGGATTGATGCGTGCAACGACATACGTGCGCAGATAGGGGGACTTCATGCCGCGTGCCTGCAGCCTGGCGACGATGCGTTTGACCTCGACGTCGATGGCGCGCAATCGCGTGGCATAGCCCTCACGCTCGCGCAGCGCCGCCGGCAGCGACTTCGAGGTAAAGCGGTCCACCTTCTTCAGCATGGGACTGTAGGCGCCGCCGCCGAAGCGCAGGTCGTCCTCGTAGACCAGCCCGAGCGTCAGCAACTCGGCGGCTTCGAACTGCGCGGCGAACGAGGCTTCGCTCTTCGCGGGTTCGCGCTTTGCGAGATTGCGCGCCATGCGCACCACCTCGAGTGCCTTGTCCTTCAGGTTGTGCGCCTTCTCCGTGTTCAGCGCCAGGATCCGGTATGACAGGGATTCATCCGGGGAAATCAGCACCGTGACCTGCTTGAGACCCAGCACTTTGGCGGCGGCAAGGCGGTGGCGGCCGTTCGGCGTCCAGAAGCGCCCGTCCTCTCCCTGCACCACGATCAGGGGATCGAGGAACGCGGAAGTAGCCTCGATGGCGGCAGCCAGCCGTTTGGCGTGGGTGGGAGACAGGTCCCGCTGGAATGGAGTTGGCTGCACCGCTGCGAATGGCAGGGAGGCGAGCAACAGCGGACTGCCGCCCAGTGGCTCCCGATAGGCTCCCAGCGGTGCGCCACCGGCCTTGCGAACCAGCGCCACCACTGCGGCAAGGTCCTCGTGATCCAGCGGCAACCCTACATCCGCGGCGCCCAGACCGCGCGCTACCGCAGCCGGCGTCAGCCGGGAACGTGAACTGCGCGCCTTGCCCCTGGCCTTCGATTTCGACGTGGGATGCTTCTTGCGCTTGGCCATCGCCGGATACTAAATCCGGAACCGACCGTCTTGAAAGCGAATGGCCGGGCCCGCTGGACAACCCCGCCTTGCCGGGGCAGTCTCGCCCTCATCTGCGCTTCAATACACCAAGAAAGGACATCCTGTGCGTTTCCACCGTCCCCTCGCCACTCTCGCTTTTGCTCTCGTTGCCAGCACGGGCTTTGCCGCCGGACCGCCGGCGAAAATCATCGACCTGGCCTGGATGACCGGCACCTGGTCCACCGCGTTCGGCGCCAACACGCTGGAGGAAAACTGGACCACCCCCGCCAACGGCAACATTGCCTCGATGGTCCGCATGAGCGGCCCGACTGGCGTGAGCATGTGGGAGGTGATCACCATCGAGGAGAAGGACGGCTCGCTGGCGATGAGCATCCAGCAATGGGACGCTGGCTTCAAACCGCGCTCGCCAGAGGCGCAGAAGATGGAGCTGGTCGAGATCGGCGACAAGCGCGTGAAGTTCAAGGCCGTCACCGAGGGCGCCATGACCTCGCTGGGCTACAGCCGCGGTGCCGACGGCTCCTTCATCATCGAGGCGGGCCAGCCCGGCGGCAATGTGGCCAAGCTGACGCTGAAGGGCAAATAGCGGTCGAAACCCCGCCGGCGGCGATCAGTGGGGTTCGGGGTTCTGTCGCTTGTGGCGGATCGACCACCACAGCGACAGGCCGATCAGCACTGCTCCAATCAATCCGGTGATGACCTCGGGGATGTGGGCGACGGCCCCGAACAGCATGATTCCGCCCAGGACGATGATCGCCCAGAACGCGCCGTGCTCCAGGAAGGCATATTCCGCCAGCGTGCCCTTCTGCACCAGGTGCACCGTCATTGAACGCACGAAGATCGCGCCGATCGACAGGCCGAGCGCGATCACGATCATGTTGTTCGACAGCGCAAAGGCGCCGATGACCCCATCGAAGCTGAACGAGGCATCGAGCACGTTCAGGTAGAGGAATCCGCCCAGGCCCGAGCGCACGACGGCCCCCGCCAGGCGCCGCTTCCCCTCGTGGATTTCGAGTGCCGTGCTGATCGATTCGACGGCGATGAAGGTGACGATGCCCAGGATGCCCGCAATGAGGAAGGTGAGCGCATCTGCGGCTTCCAGCAGGCTGGAGATGCCCCACAGCACCAGCAGCAGCAGGCCGATCTCGATGGCCTTGACCGCCGAGACCGCCGCCAGCTTGCGCTCGATCACGCCGATCCAGTGCACTTCCTTGTCCGCGTCGAAGAAGAACTTGAGTCCGACCATTGCCAGGAAAGCCCCGCCGAATCCGGCGATCCCGACCTGGGCGGAGGACACAATCCGTTCGTACTCGGCCGGATTGGTGAGCGACAGGGTGACCGCGTCGATCGGCCCGATGCCGGCTGCAATGGCCACGATGGCCAGCGGGAACACGATCCGCATTCCAAACACCGCGAAGGCGATGCCCCATAGCAGGAAGCGCTTCTGCCAGACTTCGTCCATCTCCTTCAGCACCGAGGCGTTGACCACGGCGTTGTCGAAGCTGAGCGAAATCTCGAGCACCGAGAGCACGACGATGATCCAGACCATCTGGGCCGTACCGGAAACCGTGCCGGTGCTCCACCAGCCGTACCAGACCGCGAGCGCCAGGCACACGGCAGTGAAGTAGCAGGAGAAGCGGTAGTACTGGAACATTGAGTCGTCAGCCTGGCTGGTGGCACCTTGAGGGGCCAGATATTAAATCCGGACGGATCGTCGTGTGGCCGCCATGTCGGCAGGCGGCAGGAGGCTTCATCGTTTGATGTTCAGGTCCGGCCACCCCGATCCCAGGCCCACCGGCATGTTCTTCATGAATGCCTCGACGGCGTGGATCTGTCCGTCGTAGATCTTGAAGGCTTCCCAGACCGTCAGTTCCGTGCGCTGGCCGCCGTCACGCGGCGGGCGGTTGCCGCCCCAGGCCATGCGCAGCCAGACGATGCCCATGCGCTCATCCACCGCCGCAACGCGAGCCTCCACCTTGCCGCGTGAACCGCCGCCCAGCGGCTGCGTCTTGATGTTCTTGCACCCTTCGTTACGTGTGCAGTCCGGCCCCGCCATCATCTCGCCGTTCTCCAGCCGGTAGGCGTCTGGCGTGAAAGGGGCATTCACTGTCACGAAGCTCTCGGTTTCGAGGCCGGCCGGGTACAGCAACGCGATGCGGATCATCTCTTCGCGCGTGTTGAGCTGTGACTTCTTCGGCGCGTAGTTCATGGCAAAGGATGTGTTCTCCACCCCATCGATCCGGAACAGCGACCCTTCGGCCTTGCTGCGGGTGGCGAGAGTTTCCATCTCGCTGATCTTTTCACCCTCGACCTTCAGGCGGACCACCAGCAGCACCGGGGCGCCGCCCTCCTCGACCACCACGTGGGTTCCCGCGATGCCCTGGCGTTCGTCGACGAAATCCTGGCGGTAGCCGCGCAGCTTCGTGACCGACCTCACCAGCCCCACCTTGTCGAGGGTCTTTTCGACGCAGTCCTCGGTGATGCGCACCTTGTCGGCCAACGGCAGCCGGCTGACATCGTGCCTCACGAGTGCATCAAGGTAAGTCGTAATGGCGCCCCGGAGGCACTCGCGATCGCAGGTCGCCGCAGGGTTGGACGCCGCGGCGGGCTGCGCGGTGATGGCTGGTACAGACCAGGCCAGTCCGATTGCGAGTATTGCGATTCTTGCTTGCTTCATTCCTGTTCTCCCTGATTCCCGAAGCCTGCGGTGCCGGAAAAGAAAAAGCCCCCGGCTCGCGCCGAGGGCTTCGTTCAGCTCGCCAGACGGATCCTTACTTGGTGATCCGCACCGAAGCCTGCTGCTGCAGCGGCATGGCCGGCACGGAGGGCGGAGTGGCAACCACCACCTTCACCCACAGCGAGTCCTTGTCCTTGAAGAACGAGGTCTCGGCCGCCTTGCGCAGCGCAGCCAGGCTGTCCGCCTGCTTCGCCTCGGCCTTGGTGTAGCCCGGCAGCTGGAAGACCACCCACGAGCCCAGTTCCATCTCGCTCAGGCTGATGGAGAACTCGGGACGCTCGGTCTTCACCGTGACCTCGGTGCCGGACTTGATCGTGGCGCCGTTGCCGCGGAGCTTGATCTCTTCCTTGCCGCGCGTGAGGACGATGGGCGGCTGGGGAGTTCCGCCACCGCCGAAGGCACCACCAAAGGCACCGCCGCGCGCAGGGGCAGCAGCACCGGCGGCAGCACCCGCGGCGCCCGCCACAGGGCCACCAATGCTCGGACCGGAAGTGGGATCGGACCCCGGAGCGCGCGCAGCGCCAGCGGCGGCAGGAGCGCCCGGACCGGCACCGCCGGCGCGCGGGGCGCCAGGGCCACCAGCGCCCGGTGCGCCGCCAGCACCACGACCACCGCCGAAGCCGCCACCACCGCCGGCGCCGCCGAAGTTCACGGCACCGACGTCGCCCTTGCACAGCACGGCATTCCAGGTCTTCTGGACCTTGCAGGTGGAGTCCGCGGCGACGCTGTTGTTCTCGCCGTCGTACAGCAGGACGAAGGAGTCACCACCCAGGCCGGTCGTCGTGCCGTCCAGGTCGTGGATGGCCAGACGCTGCCAGGCACCGCCACCACGGTTGTCGTTGTCGAACCGGGTGTCGATGTTCGGGAAGTACACCGGCTTGGCGTTGACGTACTTCGCGCCCTTGATGGTGTTCTCGGTGCTCACGCCCGAGCTCGTGAACAGCAGCCAGGACAGGGCGCCCGCCTTGCGGGTCTTGCTGTCCTGGTAGTTCACGAAGGTCGTGTTTTCCACGTCCACGCGATAGTCGTAGTACTCGTAGCCACGGACCGGGAAGTCGGGAATCTTGCGCTTCGGCAGGCTGCGGCCAGCGGCCTTCTCCTCCGGAGTCTGCGGATTGCCGATGTTCTCGGTCTCGCCCACGAACAGCGAGTTGCGCACGACGGAGGTGAACGCCTCGCGGCCGAAGTTGCCGGAGGACATCGTGAAGCCGATGGCGTTGTCCGCCGTCTTCAGGTTGTTCACGATGAACAGCTCGCCACGGCCCCAGAAGCCGCCATTGCGGTTCTTGTAGGTCGTGAGGTTCTCGAAGTGCGTCTCGAGGGTCTTGCTGTTCGCATCAGCGGGGTTTTCCTTCGGGTTGTAGGCGTTGCCCGCCAGGCCGAAGGTGTTGTCCACGTTGATGTTGCGGTCGAACATGAAGCCGTCGAAGTTCGAGTGGGCCACGTTGTCACGGAACTCGCGCAGCTTGGTGCGACGCGGCCAGGTGTTCTTGCTGATCTCGGTGTCGAGGAACTGGCCGTTCGGGTGCTCCGGCAGCGACAGCCAGAAGCCGTTCTCGTCAGAGCCGGCGGCCACGTTGCCGATGAACACGTTGTCCGGATTGGTGATCCAGTAGGAAGCCACCGTGTTGTCCGAGGGCAGCAGGGTTTCCTTGCCGGACCAGCTGACCCGCCGGTATTCGTTGCGGCTCTCGTACTCGTGATCCGCCTCGCCGTTCGCCTGCAGGTTGGTCGGCATGCACTTCTTGGTGGGATGGCACTTGGTCTGCATCGCGAGGTTCTTGATGAACTCGTTGCCGGTCTCGATGCCGTCCTCGAGGAAGAAGCAGTGGCCCACGGTGTTGTAGGTCACGTTGTTCTCGACGCGCAGGTTGTGCGTGCCGTGGATGGTCACGCAGCGGCTGAAGGTGTCATGGATGGCCGCGTTCTTGATGTACTGGCCCTTGGCGTCGCCAACGAGGTGCCAGTGGATCGGGTAACGCGCGAGCACCATGTGCTGGCCCATGCGGTTGAGCTCGATGCCCGAGACATAAACCTTGCTGGAGGGCATGGCCATGATGTGGCCGCCGAAGAAGGTCTGGGCCGCATCTTCCGAGGCCTGGATCTTGATGTTGCGGGACAGCAGGCCCACTTCGCCGCGCTGGTCGACGTCGAAGGTGATCTTGCCGAAGTGCATGTAATCAAGCTTCTTGTCGAGCGTGAGCGTGTTGCCGTTCACCGCGGTGACGGTGCGACGCTCGGCCTGGCGCGGGTCGTAGTCCGTGGAGGCCAGCACGATCTCGTCGCCCACCTTCCAGCCCTGGGCGTTCAGCACTTCGATGGAAGTGGCGCCGGCAGTGGCGGTCTTCGCCAGCTTGGTCCAGGTGTTGGTGGTGTTGCCGTGCAGGTTCAGCGTGCCGCCGGAGATCATGATGCCGCGGTCGCCCATGCCAGCCATCACGTCTTCATTCTTCACGTTGTCGGTGAAGGTGATGGTGGCCT